>Ga0226835_1000002_pt1 | contig 1319573 bp, 1099 predicted proteins | sample LAC_MetaG_1_FD_163627 | JGI IMG/M metagenome (GOLD analysis project Ga0226835, IMG submission 163627) | Anaerobic ammonium oxidizing microbial communities from anammox membrane bioreactor (MBR) in UC Berkley, California, United States -... | ecosystem: Engineered > Bioreactor > Anaerobic >... | reverse complement strand
GGGACACACCCGGTCCCATCCCGAACCCGGTCGTTAAGCCTGCCAGCGCCGATGGTACTGCGGGGGTAGCTCCGTGGGAGAGTAGGCCATCGCCAGAGGACCTTTTTTTCTTTTTGCGCAGGTTAGTTGTCCCTTCTTAACTGACTCTCCGTATTATGACCATTGGCTTGCCGAGTTGAGCTTTTGTATCTCCGTTTTCGTGAGTCGGAAGCCAATTGCCCCCAGGCTTTCTTCGAGTTGCTCCATGGAACGTGCCCCGATGATCGGCGACGTGATCACAGGCTGGCTGAGCTGCCAGGCAAGCGCTACCTGGCCGACACTCTTGTTATGCTGTTTGCCTATCTCTACCATTTCCTCAATTAGCGTGAAGTTGTGATCTGTCATGTAGCCCTGGATGCGTTTGCTTTCTACTCCACGCGTTCCTTCAGGAATTCGCATGTCTCGGTGATATTTACCGGTGAGGAACCCGCCTGCCAGCGGAGAATATGGGATTACCCCAATGCCCTGATCCTCGCAGACTGCCTTCAACTCACGCTCGAACTCCGCACGGTTTACCAGGTTATAATGCGGCTGAAGCGTGTCAAAACGCGCCAGACCTTCGCGATCGCTGACCCACAGGCTTTTCATCAGCAGCCAAGCCGGATAGTTCGAGCAACCGATGTAACGCACCTTTCCCTGCCTGATCAGGTCATCCAGCGCACGCAGGGTTTCCTCGATGGGCGTTTGTTCATCTGGCGAGTGAGTCTGGTAAAGATCAATGTAATCTGTATCAAGCCGCCTTAGGCTGTCCTCAACTGCCTGCATGATATGCGCTCGTGACAGCCCTTCCCCATTTGGACCATCCCACATGCGCCCGCGCACTTTGGTCGCGATCACGATCTGGCGCCGGTCTTTACCTTTGAGCCAGCGGCCGATGTATGTTTCCGCGACCCCGCCGGGATTGCCCTCTGCCCAGTTGGAGTAAATATCGGCTGTGTCAAGGAAATTGATCCCAGCGTCGAAGGCGCGATCCATGATTGTGAGGGAGGTTGCCTCATCAGCACCCCATCCGAAAGTCATTGTGCCTAAGCACAGTTCTGAGACCTTCAGTCCAGTTCTGCCTAGATTGCGATACTCCATCTTCTCCTCCTTAAAGGGGCGTGCTCTGTCTTCTGCCTCGATTTGCGCTATCATACGGCTATGATTATCGGTCGCTGCAGGATCGAGCTGGATCTGCCTGGTGTACATTCGCTCAAACAGAAGCGCAGCGTGCTCAAAGGTCTGATCGCTCGTATCCATCGGGAATTCAATGTGACCTGCGCAGAAGTCGATCTCAATGACGCGTGGGGCTCTGCTGCCCTGGGTGTGGCTGTGATCTCGAATGCAGCACCACACGCCGAGCGCGTTCTTGAGCGAGTCGTGTACTGGGTCGAGCGTAACAGACCCGATTTATACATAGTTGACTACAATATCGAGATAGTCTTCTAAGCCGCTGCCGACTTTTCGATTAGACCACACGGAGGGGGCATGAATCAACAGGAGCGCACGGGAAGGACGCCAAATCGCATACTGGTTGCCATCGTGGCAGTTGCCTTGCTGATCTGCGTTGCTATGCTTGGGTGGTTGGTGATCGATACGATCTTGCTGGTGCGTGATGCAGCCAGCCCGGTTGCCAACTTCCCGGATACGATTGCTACTCAGATGCAGGAAGTGATCAACCCTACCCCGACGATCATCGCTGACCCTGGAACGGTGGTGCGCAGTGTGCAGAATCTCAGCCGCCTGGAGACGGCCTCCTATACCATCGAAAAGGTCATCACTGCCGAAAGCGGCGAAGGCCCGTTTGGTTTTCTGTTCCGTGATCGGCTGCTCCTGGTCGCGCAGGGAGAGGTGATTGCGGGTGTAGACCTCTCGCGCATCAGTGAAGAGGATATCCGCATCGAGGGCAGCACCGTTATCGTTAAAGTGCCGGCCTCTGAGATATTCGTGGCAACCCTGGACAACGATAACACCTACGTCTATGACCGCCAGACGGGCTTGTTAGGACAGCAGATTGACCTGGAGACTCTGGCCCGCCGCGAGGCCGAGGACGCGATCCTCCAGGCTGCTCTTGAGGATGGGATTCTCGACCTTGCCCAGCATAACGCCGAGATATATGTTTCTGGTCTGCTGGAAGCTCTGGGTTTCGAGGATGTCATCCTGATTGCCGCTGATCCTGAACCCGATCAGAATCGTGGTAACTGAGGTGCAAGAACATGGCTGACTCAGCAGTTGCGCAGCGGGTTGCACAGCTCCGCGAGGAGATCAACTATCACATCTATCGCTATCACGTGCTGGATGCACCGGTTATCGCCGATGCCGAGTACGACCGGCTGATGGCGGAGCTGCGCGCTCTGGAAGCCCAGCATCCTGAACTCCAGACTCCAGATTCGCCCACCATGCGCGTAGGGGGAACGCCTCGTGATGATCTGCCTAAAGTGCGCCACCCCCGCCCGGTGCTCAGCCTCTCCAACGCTTTCAGTGTGGATGACCTGCGCGCGTGGCGAGACCGTATATCCAAACTCCTTCCTCCTCAAACAGTCCTGGATTTCGTCGTCGAGCCCAAGCTCGATGGGCTCTCGGTGGTGCTCACCTACCAGGATGGTGTGTTTGTACAGGGGGCCACGCGCGGCGATGGTGTGATCGGCGAGGACATCACGCCCAATCTGCGTACCATCAAGAGCATCCCCCTGCGCATCCCGGCTGACCCGAACGGCCCGCCTGCACCGCCCCGCCTGGTCGTGCGCGGCGAGGCGTTCTTCAACGTGAAGGACTTCGAAGAGTTGAACCGCCGCCGTGTTGAAGCGGGGGAGCCGCCCTTTGTTAACCCACGCAATTCGGCCGCCGGGTCGCTGCGCCAGCTGGATCCATCCGTGACTGCAGCGCGACCGCTCCAAGTTGCGCTTTACCAAGTGCTCGATGGGGAGGGCGATCTCCCCACGACGCAGTGGGATACGCTTCACTATCTGGCCGGGCTGGGTTTCCCGGTGATGCTGGGATACACGACACACTTCGATGATCTGGAGGCGCTCCCTCCCTATATCGAGGCCTGGGAGGAAAAGCGCCGCAGGCTCGCCTTTGAGATTGACGGGCTCGTGATCAAGGTCAACGACCACGCCACATATGAGGCCCTGGGCGTGGTAGGTAAAGACCCGCGCGGAGCGACGGCCTTCAAGTACCCGTCCGAGGAAGTCACCACCCGTCTGGTCGATGTGGGCGTCAATGTAGGGCGCACAGGCGTTTTGGCGCCCTACGCTGTTCTTGAACCGGTAGAGGTGGGCGGTGTAACCGTCCGCAACGCCACGCTGCACAACTTCGACGACATCGCCGCCAAAGATATCCGCCTGGGGGATATGGTGATCGTGAAGCGCTCAGGCGAGGTGATCCCTTATGTTGTCGGCCCGGTCCCGGGTGCGCGCGATGGCTCTGAGCGGCCGATCACCCCGCCCGAACGCTGTCCCTACTGTGACAGTCCCATCATGCGCAATGAGGGCGAGGTAGCCTACTACTGCTCTAATCCGGACTGCCCTGAGCGTCTGGTGCGCACCATCGAATATTATGTCTCGCGCTCGGCGATGGACATCGAGGGGCTGGGGGAGCGGATTGTACGCCAGCTTGTCGGCGCAGGCCTGATCCACGATGTCGCCGATCTCTATGCGCTTTCCAGCGAACAATTGCTGGAGTTAGAGGGATTCGCCGACAAAAAGGCCGAAAACCTGCTGGCTGCCATCGATGCAAGCAGGGCCCGCCCGCTCGAGCGTGTTTTGACAGCTCTTGGCATCCCCGGGGTGGGTGGTACAGTGGCGGTGCTGCTGCTTCAGCATTACCCTACCCTGGATGCCCTGGCGGCTGCCACACAGGAAGACATCCAGCAGATTCATGGCATGGGTCCGCTGACAGCGGCCTCGATTGCGGCGTTCTTTGCTGAGCCGCGCAATCGGGAACTGATCGAGAAGCTGCGGGCGGCTGGGGTCCGGTTAGAGGCCGAGCAGAAGCAGCACGCTTCCGATCGATTAGCCGGGCTGACCTTTGTGCTGACAGGCACCCTGCCCGGGATGACTCGTGAGGAGGCCTCGACGCTGATCGAGGCCAATGGCGGCAAGGTAACGGGCAGCGTCAGCAGCAAAACCAGCTATGTTGTGGCAGGCGAGGCTGCAGGCAGCAAGCTTGACAAAGCGCAGCAGTTGGGCATCCCGGTGATCGATGAGCAGGGACTGCGCGATCTGCTCTCGGGCTGAGTTGGCCACCCGGCGCAAACGTACCGTTCGAACAATAACCTGAGAGACGGGAATACTGAATGGCAAAACCCGGCATTATCATCGTTAAAGCGGGGCGCGAGAAGTCACTGGAGCGCCGCCACCCCTGGCTGTTCTCCGGTGCCATAGATGAACAGCGCAGCAACCTGGAAGGCGTCGAACCGGGCGGCATCGTCGAAGTGCGTGGCATCGACGGGGGCTTCCTGGGGCGAGGCTACTACAACCCACATTCGCAGATCCGCGTCCGCATCCTCTCCTGGGATCAAACCGAGGCACTCGGCCCTGGGTGGTGGCGCATCCGTATCGCGCGGGCCATCGCATCACGCGGGGCACTCGTCAAACGGCCAGACCTTGACGCCTACCGCCTGGTCCATGCGGAGAGCGACGGCCTGCCCGGCCTGATCGTCGACCGCTATGGCGATTACCTTGTAATCCAGGCGCTTACACTGGGCGTGGAGGTGGTCAAGCAGCACATCGTCGAGGCGCTGGTCGATCTTATGCAGCCGCGCGGTATCTTTGAACGCAGCGATGTGGACGCCCGCCATAAGGAGGGCCTGAGCGATGCCGTCGGGCTGCTCTACGGCGAGGAGCCGCCTACTCCCCTTGTGATCACCGAGCAGGGCGTGCACTACCCCGTGGATGTGCACACAGGGCACAAGACAGGGTTCTATCTTGATCAGCGCGATGCACGCGCCTGGCTCCTGGCTCATCCGGAAGTACAGGGTGCTGAGGTGCTGAACTGCTTCAGCTATACCGGCAGTTTTACCGCCTGCGCCGCGTTGAATGGTGCTGCCAGCATCACGGCGGTAGACAGCTCACAGCCTGCACTGGACATGACGGCGCAGACCATGCAGCTCAACGGTCTGTCTGACTATCCCGTCGAGCTGATCTGTGCAGATGTGTTCAAGCAGTTGAGGGAGTTCCGCGATGAAGAGCGGGAATTCGACCTGATCATCCTCGACCCGCCCAAGTTTGCCCAGAGCGCCAAGCATCTGGATCGTGCTACATTCGGCTATAAAGACATCAACATGATGGCGCTTGACCGTCTGCGTCCCGGCGGCACGCTGTTGACCTTCTCCTGTTCAGGCCTGGTTGGGCCGGATCTCTTTCAGAAGGTCGTCTTTGGTGCGAGTATCGATGCCGGGGTCGAAGCGCAGATTGTTGGCTGGTTCAGCCAGCCTGCCGATCATCCCGTGCTGCTTGCCTTCCCGGAAGGGCACTACCTCAAGGGGCTGGCAATTCGGGTTCTCGGGCAGGGTTAACCGGGTCAGATATGTTCTGCTCCCTAAGCCAGCGCTGATCAGCTCCGGTCACGTACATCTGCAGCGATATTCTGCACTGCTCCTGCGATGATCAACGCGGCCAGGAGCATGCTCACTGCGCCGATCCATAGGCCGTGCAGCAGCATGAGCTGTCCGCCGCGGGTGGCGGCTGCTGCTGAGATTGCGCACCACGGCACAAACACCACGCTGGCCAGCGCCGCCCGGGCGATTGAACGCTCGTATGACCAGGGTCGCAGCACAGCATACAGGATGAGCATCTCCAGGCTGGTCAGCAGGGCCACAGGCAGCAGGTTGCCTACAAAGCCTGTCTGCGTGCCGGCGGCTTCTCGTATCATCAATGCCAGGGCGGTCGCCCACAGCACAGCAGGGGCGCCGATCAGCAGGATGCGGCGGGCAAGCTGCATGGCTGGCTCTAGACGAACAGGCCTACGGGCTGGAACTTCTCCACATCCACCAGCCCAGTATCTGTCAGTTTGAGTGCCGGGATCACCTCCAACGCCATGAAACTCATTGCCATAAAGGGGTCATGCAGTGCCGATCCCAGGCTGTGGGCTGCATCCAGCAGTGCGTCCATGCCCGCACGCACCTCGCCAATCGGTCGGTCGGACATCAACCCCGCGACCGGCAGTGGCAGTGCCGCCAACACCTCTGTCCCCTCGGCTGCTGCCAACCCACCTCCGAGCCTGGCTACGGCACGCGCAGCAGTCATCATACTTGTGTCATCCACGCCGATCACTACCAGATTGTGATGGTCATGAGCCACTGTCCCTGCGATGGCACCGCGCTGCAGCCCGATACCATGGATAAAACCCTTCCCTACGTTGCCGGTAGCGCGGTGCCGCTCGATCACCACCATCTTCAGAATGTCCCTTGCCAGATCGGAGACCACATAGCCATCCTGGGCCTTCACCTCCTCGATGCGGTGCTCGGTCGTTAGCTGGTTGGGGACGTTCCCGATCACGCGCATGCGGCTCCCATCAGCGGGGATGCTGAAATTCACAGCGTCCCAGCGGATGTTGACCGAGTTGCGCAGTGCGATTGGCTCACGCACCTCAGTATCCAATGTAACCTTACCGTCCTGTGCCACTAACTGACCGCCCCGGAAGACCATCTCCGCAGCCGGGGCTTGCAGGTCAGAGAACACAAACAGATCGGCGCGCTTTCCCGGTGCGATGATCCCCCGGTCATACAAACGGAAGTACCGGGCGGGGTTGATTGTGCCCATCTGGATTGCTCGTAAAGGTTCAACGCCGTGCGCGATCGCCTGCCGCACCATGAAATCAATGGAACCCTCATCGAGCAAGTCAGCGGGCTGGCGGTCATCAGTGCACCAGCAGATGTGCTGGCTGTTTTCAGGGGTGATCAGCGGGAGCAGATCAAGCTGGTTCTGGGCATTGGTGGCCTGCCGGATGAAGATCGTCATGCCCAGCCGCAGCTTCTCCAGCGCCTCCTCGACGGTGGTGCATTCGTGATCCGACATTACCCCAGCAGCGGCATAGGCGTTGATCTGCTGCCCGCTCAAGCCAGGGCAGTGCCCGTCAATCACGGTGCCCTGGTAGGCTTGGAGCTTTTCCATCATGTCACGGGCACCCGAAATCACGCCAGGGTAGTTCATAACCTCGGCCAATCCCAGCACCCAGGGGTTGGACCGCAGATGCTCGATGTCATGTGCCTCCAGCGTGGCGCCTGCAGTTTCCATGTGGGTGGCCGGTACACAGGAGGAAGCCATCACATACATGCTGAGTGCCCCGTGCTTGGCTTGCCCCAACATGAAGGCGATGCCCTCCAGCCCCAGCACATTGGCGATCTCGTGCGGGTCCGTCACAACTGAAGTGACTCCGCGCGGGAGAACGGCCCGGGCGAATTCGCGCGGCGTACACATGGAGCTTTCGATGTGCACGTGCGCATCGATGTAACCAGGGGCAATAAAGCGCCCGCCCAGGTCGATGCTGTGTTTGGCTTCGTATCCCGGCCCGATCCCCACCACACGCGAACGGTGGATCGCGATGTCGGCGGGGTAGATTTCCCCACTGAACACGTTCACGAGTTGCCCGTTCCGCAGCAGCGTGTCGGCAGGTTGGGTGCCGCGTGCCACCTTGATGGTTTCAAGGCGCTCTTGTGTATCCATAGACGCTCCTAGGGTAAGGGGTTCAATTGGCACACACCCCGGTGCTACCGGGGTGTGTCAGAGGTCTGCTCGTTTAGCCAGTTCCGCCAGTCTGATACTTGTCTCACGCCAGGATACCCGGCTCAGGCCGAGCTTCTCGCGCAGGGCCTCAAGGTCCATATTGCTCAGGTAGTCCTGGATTGCGCAGGTCCAGCGCAGGGTCTCAAACGAGAGTTTATTGGGGGGCAGGCCTGCTGCCTGGGCCACATCACGCAGCACATACTCAAGGTTGCGCGCCGTGCAGTCGAACACCGTGCCCTGAGGGTTACGCTGTACCAAATACTCATCGAATACAGCCAGCCAGTCTGTGCTGATCATAATTCGACGCTCTTTGTAGCGCAGGCGCGGGTTCTGATAGCGCACCCACAGCACCGGATGATCCGGGTGTGTTCGCACGATATGCTCTGGACGCAGTGCCATTGCCTCGCCCTTTTTGATCCCCGTCTCCAGTAAAAGGGTAATCAGCATGTGTGGGCGCGCGTCTGGCTGGTTGGCGTGTCTCCGGAGGGATTCAGTGACGCTCAGAACGCGTTCGACCTCGCTGTCGAACAGGAATTCCGGGAGTTTGCTCTTGACTGGCTTCTGGATGATCGGTGCAGAGGGGTCGGAGCGCAGCGCTCCACTTGTATGCAGGAAGTTAAAGAAGTTCTTCAGCGCGGTGACCCGCCGCGCATAGGTTTTGGGGCTGCAGGGCTTGTCGCGTTCCGCTACCATCCAGTGCAGAAAGCGGTTCAGGTCACTGGTACCAAGCGATCCGACCGCGCGCTCCTCACCTGCCCAGCCCGCCAGCAGCCCCAGGTCGCTGCGAAAAGCCTTGATCGTGTACGGTGAACGCCCCTGCCTGCGGAGTGCCCGCAGGTAAACAGCAATAGCCTCCTCCAGCGCGGTGCTCTCATCGAGCTGGGGTATCTCCTGCTCTTGCTGGGGCTCCTCGCGAGGGGCCTCAGGGAATAACCCGAGCTGGTTGTAGTCGGTCACACGCTCCTTACCTTGAAGGCTGCCTGACGGTTCACTCCAACCAGAAAATATATTCCAGATACGGGCCAATCACCTCTCTGCGTGGGATCAGAACCTGTGCCCCCTGGGGGGTGAGGTATCCGGTGGTCAAGTCTGGCCCAATAGTGCCTGAGCGGATGTTCTCGCGCGGGATCTCACCGGCCAATACTGCCAGGCTCGTGAGCTGCTCGAACGTCATATCGGTGTAGATGCTGTTCGACAGGGTGGCGTATAACTGCGGTGCTTTTTGCAGCAGTGTGGGCAGCATGTCCAGGCTGAGCACTTTATCCCGGATTGCAAACAGCACATCCTGCTGGCGCTGGGCACGGTTGAAATCGCTGTCGGTATGGCGCGTGCGTACATATTTCAGAGCCGTCTGACCATCCAGGTGCTGCAGGCCTTCCTCGATGTAGAACGGGTCGTAGCCGTAGCTCATATTAGGGTAGTCCGGGTCATAGATCGTGCGAGGTACGTATACGTCGATGCCGCCGATCTCGTCCACGAGCGTTGTGAAAACGTCAAATTCGATCATGACATAGTGGTTAACGCGCACACCCAGATTGTATTCCACAGTCTGGACGGCCAGCGGCCCGTCTCCAAGGAAGTAAGCGGTGTTGATGCGGTACAACCCGTATCCGGGAATATCCACATACAGGTCACGCGGGATCGACAGGATGCTCGCCCGCTTGTTGACCGGGTCAGCCATCAACAGCATGAGGCTGTCTGTACGCGGGCGCCAGTTGCCGCGCTCGCTGGGGCGGGTATCCGCGCCCATCAGCAGCACGGTGACCGGTTCCGTCCCCTGCCAGGAGTTTACGTTGCCCAGGTCCAGTGTGGGCGCCAGGAACTCCGGGTTCGGTGTTGCATTGGGGACGGCGGTCGGCAGCCCCAGCCCTGCAGCAAACGGGTTCAGGGCGTCTGCCGCCAGTGCAGCGCGTAGAACGACTGCGACCACGAGACTTAACACAAGCGTCCCGAAGAAAATACCTGCTATACCAAATAGGCGTGCCGTTGGCCCCAGCTCCGGGAACATCGAGCGGGCACCCTTGCGCTTTTTCTTCGTCTTGCTGCTTCTGATTGCTGGCTTAGCACCAGCTGTGCGTGCGATGGGCTCAGTATCTGTCATTCAACCGCCAGAGTATGCTGTACCGTGTTCGTTGATTTTACCCATACCGGGGCTGTTTGCTACAATCGGCGCGCTCGATTGATCGGTTGTAGGAGGCCCTCGTTGGATTTTCATCATAATACACTATCCGGGACCTATCCACACGCAGCCTGGCGGGTGATCACCTTACAGGATGCCGACGGTCCTATGAATATGGCCATCGACGAGGCCATTGCTGAGGCTGTAGGTGCGGGCGCCCAACCTCCCACGCTGCGCTTCTATGCCTGGGATCCTCCTTGCTTATCGTTGGGTTTCTCGCAGCCGTTTACAGATGTGGAGACACAGGCGCTTTACCAGCATGGGTGGGGCCTTGTGCGGCGGTTGACCGGGGGGCGCGCCATCCTGCACATTGATGAACTGACTTACTCTATTGCCATCCCTGACTCTGATCCTCGGGTTGAGGGCGGCGTTGTTGAGAGCTACCGCCGCCTCAGTCGGGGGCTGCAGCTTGGCCTGCAAACGCTCGGTGCAGCCGTTGAGAGCGACCCCGGGCTGCAGGAGGCTCGCAAGTTCAAAGGGGCTGTGTGCTTTGAGGTGCCTTCAGATTACGAGATCACGGCCAACGGAAGAAAGCTGATCGGGAGTGCCCAAACCCGCCGCTCCAGTGCCGTACTCCAGCATGGGGCACTGCCGCTCTGCGGTGACATCACCCGCATTGTCGACGTGCTTGCTTTTGCCGATCCCGGCGCCCGTGACCTAGCGCGGGTGCGTGTATTGCAGCGGGCGATCACCCTCGAGGAGGCTCTCGGCGCCCCCGTTCAGGCCGCCCGTGTGGCCAGGGCGCTCATGGACGGGTTCGCCCGTGCTCTTAACCTGACGTTCATCTCAGCGGAACTCAGCCCGGCCGAAGAACAGCGCGCCGCTGAGATACGGGCGGCGCGCTATGCAGCAGTGGATTGGACGCAGCGTCTGTAGGTTAAGACTCGACAGGCTGTAAGAAAGGTCCGGCCGCCCATCCAGCCCGGTTTTCATCATTAGGGTCCTGAATATACCACCATTCATAGTCATCGGCCTGGCGTGGGCCATCCTCGATGACGAACTCTTCACCATCGTTCGCTACAAAGAAATACGTGTAATCTACCCCTGGTCCCTGGCGCACGGCCAGTCCGAATCCTTCAGTGCCAGTGACTGTCACCCGCATGCCCACATGCAGTGTTGATACTGCCGGGGTAGGTGTATCAGGTGGCAGTGGGATGGGTGTGTCCGTTGCAGTCGCATCCGGCGGGTTTGTTGTATCCTGGGTGCCTGCTGGACCGGCCCCATCTGGAGGGGCGAGCGTTGCCGTTGAGGTGATCACCACGAAGATCGGAGTTGGTGTCGGGCCCAGGGCACTTACTGCGCCGCCCCGATTGGCCAGCACGTAAGCCCACAGGCCGCAGGTCAATGCTGCCACCACCAGGATCGCAATAGCGAATGCCCACCACGGCAGGTACAACCCCGATGCTCTGTGGTCTACTTCCTGCTCTTGCAAGGCGCGGTGAATCTGCGTGCGATCCCGCTCGAAGCGCGCAGTGGGCTGCCGGAATTGGGTCGGATCGGTGTGACTGCCCTGGCGTTGAGGCGTTTGGTCTTCTAGGTCGTCAAAGAAATCGTCGCTCATACTCTGCCTTTATTGTTCGGCGCGCAGGACCAACAGGGTGAAATCATCAAACGCCTCTACAGGGCCGCGATGTGCCTGTACAGCGTTATAGATGCTGCGCGCGATGCGCTCCGCGTCATAGGTGCGCAGCTTAGCTGTCAATTCGGCAAGCCGCTCGCGGCCGAACGATTCATTCTTAGGGCTGCGCATATCGGTGACCCCGTCACTATACAGCACCAGGCAGTCGCCCGGTTCCAGCGTAATCGAGGACTCCTCCATCACCGGGGGCGGGCTGGGCCACAACCCAAGGAAGCGCCCCCTGGCTTTCAGAAACTCGGCCTCGCCGTTGTGCTTCACATACAGCGGCTCATCATGCCCGGCGCGTACATAGCGCAGCGTGCGGCTCTTCGGGTCCAGCACCCCGAATATCGCCGTCACAAACATATCATAGCGTGAGGCTGTGACCAGGCTGGCATGCACAGCCTGCGCAACACGCACAGGGTCGCCATAATGCTGACTCTCGGTCAGGAACAGGGTTCGTGCCACCGCCATGAACAGCGCCGCATGCGGGCCTTTATCGGAGACGTCCGCCAGCACCAGGGCCACCTGACCGTTCTCCAGCACCTGCACGTCGTAAAAATCGCCGCCAATGTGGCGGGCAGGCTCAAACTGCGCTGCAAAGCGAAAACCGGGCACTGTATCGGGTAAAGCGCTGGGCAGCAAGCTGCGCTGAGCGCGCGCTGCAACTTCCAGTTGTGCTTCAAGTGCGGCACGTGCAATGCGATCAGCCTGGGCCTTCTCAAGTTCTTCATAGGCTGCCGCCAGCTTGGCATTTCGCTCTTCAAGGTCCTTGATGGCGCGCTGATCGGTCTCCCTGATAATGTTGATCAGGGTGCCCAGCAGGTTGCGCGCCATGGCCGGACTCGCTTTGAAGACCTGCTCAAACTCGGCTTTGGTGATCTCCAGGACCTCAGTATCGACCAGGGTCGTCACCGTCGCCGCGCGCGTCTGGTCGGTGATCAGACCCATCTCCCCGAAATACTGGCCTGGCCCCAGAAAACCCATCACAAAGTCCTCGTCGGTGTCCCGCAGGTCGCGGGTCACGGCCACCCGTCCCTTCATGATGACATAGAAGGCATCTGCGACATCCCCCTCGGCGCAGATGACGTGATTCACGGGGAAAGTCTTTTTCTCCGCGAATTTGCGCAGCATATTGATTGCTTCATCATCCAGCCCCTGAAACGCACGCTGGATGACTTGCGTGTACCCGGTATGCTCGCTGCTGTTGCTCATTGTCTCCGCCCCTCCTCCACCCAGCCCAGAACGTGATCCAACGGCCACGCATTGATCACGCTGGCCGCCGTAACCCACCCTCGACGCGCTGTCGCGACGCCGTAATGCATAAAGGCAAAATGCGCCGGGTCGTGGGCATCAGTGCTGATGGTGAGCCTGACGCCCAACTCCACAGCCCGGCGGGCGTGCGTGTCGTCCAGATCAAGACGGTGAGGGTTGGCGTTGATCTCAAGCGCCACGTGATGGGTGCGGGCTGCTTCAAAAATGCGGTCCATGTCCAGGTCGGCAGGTTCACGGTCAGGGATCATCTGGCCACGAGGGTGACCGAGGATCATCACATAGGGATTTTGAATTGCTCTCAACACACGGGCAGTGATTTGCTCGCGCGGCTGTCTCAGGCTGGTGTGCATGGAAGCCAGCACAATATCAAACTGTGCCAGCACCTCGTCATCAAAATCGAGGCTGCCGTCCGCCTTGATCTCCAGCTCAACGCCATGCAGCACTCTGAAGGCGCCTGCCAGCTCTGCATTGACCTGCGCGATCTCTGCGCGCTGCTGTGCGACATCCTCAGGTTTGATGCCCTGGGTGATCCCCAGCCCGAAGCTGTGATCCGTCACTAGCATATAGCGGCGTCCCTGTGCCATCGCTGCCTGGGCCATCTCCATGACGCTGGCCTTGCCATCGCTCCAGGTGGTATGAAGCTGCATATCTCCCTGTATATCGGCCAGGGTGATCAGCTCCGGCAGGCGCCCTTCTTGAGCCGCCTCGATCTCGCCCCGATCTTCGCGCAGTTCCGGCGCGATCCAGGGCAGCCCTAACCGTTGGTAGACTTCTCCCTCGCTGGCGCATAAGATTTCGGGGCTGCCGTCCAGCGGGGTCAGGGCATGTTCATTGAGGGACAGCCCCTGCTTGAGTGCCAGTTCGCGCAGGCGCACATTGTGTTCCTTGCTGCCCGTGAAGTATTGGAGCAGCGTGCCGTAGCGTTCCGGTGGCAGAACACGCAGGTCGACCTGCTGCCCGTTGTGCAGCTCAACCGAGCTCTTCGTCGAACCCTGGCCCAGCACGCGGGCAACCTCGGGTTGGGTAGTGAAGGCCTGCATGATTGGTTCTGGCGTGTCGCTGGCGATCAGGATGTCAATATCCCCGATTGTGGCCCGCCTGCGCCGCAGTGAGCCGGCTACTTCGCCCTGCAAGGCCCCCTCAATGTCCAGCAGGCGCTTGAGCATCTGCATCGCGATTGGGTAGGCATCCCCAATCGGGACGCGGTCGCTGCGCCGCGCCAGCGCTGCGATACCCTCCAATACATTGGTTTCACTTTTTGCGCCCATGCCGGGCAGATCACGGAGCTTGCCAGCCTCAGCGGCCGCTTGCAGGGCCTCTATGCTGGTGATCTCCAGCTCTTTCCAGAACAGCGCGACCTTTTTATGCCCGAGGCCTGGGATGGCCAGCATATCCACCAGGCCCGCCGGGATTTCTGATTGGAGCCGCTCGTAGAATTCCAAATGACCTGTGGTCAGCATTTCTTCGATTTTGGCAGCCAGCGTCTCCCCGATCCCCGGCAGCTCGGTGAGCCCCCCTTCTTCAAAAACGGCACGCACATCCCGCGGCAGTTCGGCGATTGTCTCCGAGGCGCGCTCGTAGGCAAGCACCCGGTGGATGCTCTCAGCTTTGATGCGGAGCATATCAGCGATCCGGGCGAAAATCCTGGCGATCTCGCGGTTGGTTAGATCGGCCATACGTGGTCCCAAGCTGGCTGCTGTGACAGTTGCGCGATCAGTATACAAAACTCGCCTTGACAATGCCACCAGCAGGCTGTAGATTGAGCTTGAGATGTGGCAGCCTCCAGATCCCTCATTTAATGCTAAAGTCTGGGAGATCGTGCGGGAGGTGCCTGCGGGGGTGGTAACTACCTATGGGCAGATTGCCTCCATGATCCCGCCCCCGGAGGACTATCCGCTCGACCAGTATCTGCGCCTCTCACCGCGTTGGGTGGGACAGGCGATGAATGCATGCCCGGACGATGTGCCCTGGCAGCGCGTCATCAACAGCCAGGGGCGGATCAGCTTCCCTGCGGGCAGCATGACCGGCGAGCGTCAGCGCATGCTGCTTGAAGGGGAAGGCGTGCATTTTGACGAGGGCGGGCGGGTGGACTTCGACCAGGTCGGCTGGGAAGGTCCGCCGCCGGAGTGGCTCGAGACACACGGTTTGCTGCCACCTCGCTCTCTGCGCCGGTCCTCAGGGTCCCAGCACGGCCAAATGAGCCTGTTTTAGTCACAGTTCGATCAGCGCCAGGCATCTTATTCCTTGATAGGCGAGTGTGATCTATGCCCATTCACGAATACGTCGGAAACCTCCACATCCACACCCCCTACTCTGACGGTGAGGGTTCGCATCTGGACATCGCCCATGCCGCATTGGCTGCAGGCCTTGACTTCGTAGTTGTCACGGATCACAACGTCTGGGTCAGCGGTGTGGAGGGCTACTACCGGGGGGGACCCCGCCGCTCCCTGCTCGTGTTGGTGGGCGAGGAAGTCCACGATATGCGCCGCGATCCCCAGACCAACCATATGCTGGTCTACGGAATGGAGCGGGAAGTCGCACCTCTGGCTTCAAACCCTCAAGCCCTCATCAATGCCATCAATGAGGCCGGTGGTTTGAGCTTCCTTGCGCATCCGATGGAAAAGGCTGCCCCGCTTTTTCACGAACCCGCCATTTCCTGGGTGGATTGGTCGGTCAGCGATTACACCGGCATCGAACTCTGGAACTACATGTCCGAGTTCAAGAACTACCTGACCAGCAGGAGGGCAGCATTACAGGCAGCCTTGAACCCCGATCAGTACATCAGCGGCCCCCCGCCTGAGACGATCGCGCTCTGGGATCGCCTGCTTGCGGAGGGCAAGCGTGTGCGCATTGTGGGCAGTGCTGACGCGCATGCAACCCGCTATTCGATGGGGCCGATCAGCCGTGTGGTATTCCCCTATGAATACCTGTTTCGCTGCGTGAACACGCATCTTGTCACGCCGCATGCCTTTACCGGCGATGTGGATCACGACAAGCAGGTCGTCTATAACGCGTTGCGTCTTGGGCATGCCTACATTGGCTACGACCTGCCCGCCTCCACGCGCGGGTTCCGCTTCACCGCCCAGGGGTTGAATGCCAGCGCCATCATGGGGGATCGCATCCGGTTGGGCGATGGTGTTACCCTGCAGATCGTCTCGCCGCTTGTCGCTGATGTCCGCCTCCTCAAGGATGGCGTTCGAGTCCATCAGGAGCTTGAAGGTACTCACACCACGTACATTGCCCGTGATCCGGGTGTCTACCGCGTGGAAGTCTATCTCAGTTACAAGGGCAAACTGCGCGGCTGGATTTTCAGCAACCCGATCTACATCTATAAGTAAACGGTGCACGCACGGTTCTTCCGGGGATTCGCATAGGCCAGGCCTCTGGGAGATAGTTCTGAGCAGAGGGGGAATCGATGCCGGCAAAGCGCCTCAGCCGCCGCGCGTTTATGCTGCGCCTGGGCGGGGCTTCTGCCCTGATCACAGTGGTGGGCACCGGGCTGGGCCGACTCCTGGCGGATCGGGGTTCGCGATCCTTTGCTGCACCTGAGACTCTGTATCCACCACCTGTCGATCCTGCTGTCCCTCCGGAGAGCCCGCCTTCGCTTCCCCTGCGCGCTGAGGCCTTTGACCTGCTCTCAGGCATGCGCCCGGAGCTCACCACGCTCAGGGACCATTACGTTGTAGATATCAACATGCTGCCCCCCTCCATAGATGGCCAGACCTGGCATCTTGACGTTGCCGGGCTGGTCCGGCAGCCGCTTTCTCTCACGCTGGCGGACTTCTTCGGCGAGTCCTTTGGCCGTCCTCTTCAACGGTTCATTACGCTGGCTTGCATTTCGAACCCTGTTGGCGGCGATCTGATCGGCACCACTCTCTGGACGGGGGTACCCGTCCGCCGCATACTGGAGCGTGCTGGCCTGCTCGACGCAGCACGCTGGCTGCGCATCACAGGCGCAGATCGCTACCACGAAACCCTCGATCTTTCTCTGGCGCTCTCAGACGACCGCATCATGCTGGCCTATATGTGGGAAAACCGCCCGCTTTCTGTGGGGCATGGCTATCCACTGCGCCTGTATATCCCCGATCGCTATGGAATGAAGCAGCCCAAGTGGATCACGCGTTTGGAGGTCCTGCCAGAGTACGAGGAAGGTTACTGGGTCCAGCGGGGCTGGGATCGCGAGGCACGTGTGCGGGCCCTTTCCGTAATCGACAGCGTGTCTCTGGATTCCAGCATTCAGCGTGCTGGCCAGCGGGTAATCCCGCTGGGGGGGATGGCCTTTGCAGGGGCGCGGGGTATATCACAGGTGGAGGTGCGTGTGGATAACGGGCCCTGGCAGACAGCGCTTCTGCGCTCCCCACTCTCTACGTTGACCTGGGTGCAGTGGCGTTATGACTGGAGTTTTCAGCCGGGGTCTCATACGTTTACTGTCCGCTGTGTAGATGGGGATGGACACCACCAGCTTGAACACTCGGCGCCTCCGCACCCCGCCGGAGCATCCGGGCTGCACAGCCTGCTGGTGGGGTGATCGCTGCGCTGTTTGCAGCCCTGACTTTGAGCTGCTGTCCGCATAGAAATCAAATTGTTATAATGGCCTGCACAAATCCATGTGTGCGCTGAGTGAAAGGTGTGTGCGATGCCGAGAGCGGCCCGGCTGTCATTCATATTGGGAACGATGACACTCCTTCTGGCGGCCTGTTCACAGCTTCTGCCGGGCAATACCGCCCCGACCGCTGTAGACGAGCCACCTTCAGCTACCCCACAATCTGCCCCAGACCAATCAACGGAACCCCCGGCAGAAAACCCACCTGCTGAGCCTACTAGCACACAATTGCCTGAGCAGGCACCTGCGGGCGATCCTGGCCAGGCTGCAGCGACTATTACAGCACCTTATGAGGGTATCGCTCTGGATATGCTGGTCGCGCTTAACTCATGGCGTGTTCAGCAGGGGCTCTGGCCGCTTAAGGCTAACTCTGACCTCGATCAGCTTGCCCAGGCCCAGGCTGCCTACCTTCTGACTCTGCCATCGCTGCCTGAAGGAGGGGATATCCACCGTGGGCAGAACGGCGAGTGGCCCCTGGAACGTGCGCAAAAGGCAGGCTGGCCTTTCTACAACACCTCGGCGCAGACGGCTGTAACGGAGATCGCCTATGTGGGCGCGACGGTTGATGCTGCCATCGCGTATTGGCGCAGCTCAGATATTCACAACCGCTCGGTCAGTTCAAATGTCTATCGCGAGGTAGGCATCGCAGCCCTGCCTCATTCGTTAGGCACGCTGTTTATTATCTTCTTCGGCGCACGCCCTGACGGGCTGCCTGCCCTGCTTGATCCGTCCAACGGCCTGCTTTATTTGAGCAACGAGTACTACCAATACGCTGCCGGGGGTAACTGGATAAACAATGCCACCCGGTTCCAGATCGTTGACTCACCCGAGGCCCCCATCGATGAGGCGGCCTGGCAGCCCTGGCGTTCCACCGTGACCGTACCTGCCTCAGGGACACAGCCCTTCTATGTCGTTTACTCCGATGGGACGCACCAGCTTAGCATTGAAGTCTATGCACCCACTGATGTTGCCTGGTTGCCCTCCAACATGGACCTGCTTGGCCAGACAGTCGCTCAAGCTCCTGCCCCGGTTGCGCCAACAACCCCACCGCCCGCCCCTACGTCCCAGGCAGCGGCGCCGACACCAACCCCGCAGCCAGCCGCTCAGCCCCCGGCGTCGGGCGGGACAGGTGGGCAGGTCGGGTTCTTTTATGGCCCTTACTCCCTGACCATTGTGAATGTCTCCTCGGGGCCGCTTGACCTGACGGGGTTGGAGATCGTCTATCCTGGCGGCACCCTGCCGGTCACCAAGTGGGATACTGAGTACCTGGTGGGGTCCTTAAATGCCTTCCCGGCCAATGACTGCTTGCAGGTTTGGCCCTGGGACTTCGACGATCCGGGCACCACACCTGCCTGTCGCTACCGCCGCTCGGTGATCTATACGGCGCCCGGGGATCGATTCTGGGCGACTGGAGATTTCGAGGTGCGCTGGCGCGGCACATCACTCGGCACCTGCGCTGTGGGCGCCGGTCGCTGTGATGTAAATCTCCCGTGATCTGATGCTTGTACGTACCATGGGGGCAGCCATCAGGCTGCCCTCTTTGATCAGGCTTGGCATGGAAATGCTGCAGCCTTTTTGCTATAATGGGGGCTTCGAACCGGTGTTCTATTTCGCCGCAGGCGGGAGGCTATGGCAGACTTCCAGGTTGTCTCGGAGTTCAGGCCTACCGGTGACCAGCCGGAGGCCATCGCCGCGCTTGTGAAGGGCCTAGAGCAGGGGCGCAAAGATCAGACTCTGCTGGGTGCTACAGGCACGGGCAAGACATTTGTAGTTGCTAACATCGTTGCTCAGGTTAACCGACCTACGCTGGTGATCGCCCATAACAAAACCCTTGCAGCACAACTGTATTCGGAGTACAAGGCATTTTTCCCTTACAACGCAGTGGAGTACTTTGTTTCCTATTACGACTACTATCAGCCTGAAGCCTATGTGCCGCGCCATGATCTGTACATCGAGAAGGAGGCGACGATCAATGAGGAGATCGACCGCCTGCGCCTGGCCGCAACCGCGGCTCTGTTGAGCCGCCGGGATGTGCTGATAGTCGCTTCGGTATCCTGCATCTACGGCATCGGCGATCCCACTGCCTGGGCTAACTCCACCGTCCGTCTTGAGCGCGGCATGACCATCCGGCGCAACACCCTGCTCCGCCAGTTGGCGCGTATCCAGTACACGCGCAATGATCTGGAGCTCAAACGTGGCACATTCAGGGTGCGCGGCGATACGTTGGAAGTCATCCCCGGCTACAGCGAGCAGATTTACCGCATAGGACTATGGGGCGACGAGATCGAGCGCATCACCGAGCTGGACCCGCTCACTGGCGAGGTGCTCAAAGACCTGGACCAGGTAACCATTTTCCCGGCCAAGCAGTTCATCGCCGAGGGCGACACCATGCGCGAGGCTATCACGGATATCGAGCGGGAACTGGAGGAGCGCCTGAGCTTTCTGAAACTGGAGGAACGTCTGCTTGAGGCGCAGCGCCTGGAGCAGCGCACCTTCTATGACCTTGAGATGCTGCGTGAGGTCGGCTACTGCGCGGGCATTGAGAACTATTCACGGCACCTCGATCGCCGTCCTGAAGGCTCAGCTCCCTGGACCCTGGTGGATTACTTCCCCGACGATTTCCTGCTGATCATCGATGAATCCCACATGACCATCCCCCAGCTAAACGGGATGTGGCGCGGCGACCGCAGCCGCAAAGAGACGCTGGTTGAATACGGCTTCCGGCTGCCCAGCGCGCTCGATAACCGCCCTCTCTCCTTTAAGGAGTTTAGCGAACGGGTTAACCAGGTGATCTATACCTCGGCCACACCAGGGCCCTACGAGCTGGAGCACAGCGAGGCCGTAGTCGAACAGATCATACGCCCCACCGGCCTGGTAGACCCCGAAGTGCTTATCCGTCCCGTCGAAGGCCAGATCGACGACCTGATGGCCGAGATTCGCGCCCGCATCGAGCATGGTCAGCGCACCCTGGTAACCACGCTGACCAAGGTGATGGCGGAGAAGCTCTCCGACTTCCTGATGGAGGCCGGGATCAAAGTCCATTATCTACACAGCGAGATCGATACTCTGGAGCGTATCGAGATTCTGCGCGATCTGCGTCTGGGTGTCTATGATGTCGTGGTGGGCATCAACCTGCTGCGCGAAGGGTTGGACCTGCCCGAAGTGTCGCTGGTTGCCATCCTCGATGCCGACAAAGAAGGGTTCCTGCGCTCTGCGACTGCCTTGATCCAGACGATTGGCCGTGCAGCCCGCCATGCAGAGGGACGCGTGATCATGTATGCGGACCAGATGACGGATGCAATGAAAGCTGCCATCGATGAGACTAACCGCCGCCGTGCCAAGCAGGTTGCCTACAATGAGGCGCATGGCATCGAGCCGCGCAGCATCACCAAGGCAGTGCATGATCTGACCGAGCGTGTTAAATCCGCTGCTGTGGAATCGGCAGGGGCAGGCGTTACTTCTGCGGCTGCCCTGCCCGGTGCAGAACTGGAGCGCTTGATCGGGCAGTTGGAGGCTCAAATGCGATCTGCTGCTGAGGAACTGGAGTTCGAGAAGGCTGCCCTGCTGCGTGACCAGATTTACGAGCTGCGTGAGGCGCTTTCTTTCCAGCGCACCGGCCGTACAGATGTGCCGATCTGGGAGCAGGATCGCATCCGCCCGGTACGCGACTTTCTGATAGAGGATGAGGGCTGACACATCTCCCCTGCCCGACTAACAGGTTTGCAATAGCAGCGAGTAGGGCTGGTTCGCCTGCTCGCTGCTATTTTTTAGCCATGGTGCCGGTTCAAGTGCACTTGAGTTTATAGACACTCGCTGCTACAGTAGGGATAATCCACTCCCGGATATCAGGCCAGCGAGGATCATATGGCGCAGCAGCCTCCCATCAAGGTGCTTATCACCACAGACATGCCAGAATCACTGGCCTCTATTACGGCGATGCTCAACCGGGAACCGTCCATCAAGGTGATCGGGTCCGCCATCTCTGGGGAACAGGCAATTGCCCTTGCGCAGCAGCATGCCCCCGATATTGTGGTTATGGATTACGATATGCCCGGCCTGGATGGCGCTGAGGCGACCCGCACTATTTTGCGTGATAACGACCGGGTGCAGGTGATCATGCTCTCGGTTGTTAATGACGCGGACGATATCCGCCACGCCATGCGCGCAGGTGCCCGCGACTACCTGATCAAACCCTTAGGCGAAGGGGAACTGACTGAGACTATCCTCTGGTTGATCCGCGAACGCCGCGAATATCGCCGCATGCAGTCATTTGTCAAGCAGCTTCGCAAGGCTTATGAGGCACTCTTTACTGACGATAAGCCGGTACCCGAGACCGTCATCCAGTTCCTCGAACAGCAGATTGCCGAGAATCCTGCGGATCGCCTTCTCCTGGAGACGCTGGCCGTCTCCTATGCGCGCAACCGCTCCTGGGCCAGGCTGCTGCCCGTCGTCACGCATTTGGTAAAGAACAACAAGTAAAAGGCTGACCCTTTATTCGCCTCAGCCACGCGGCCTCGCAGCCCTATACCTTGAACTTCCCATCCTTGTAAAACAGGGTGCCATCCACAACGATCTCCCCCCCTGAGCGCATGTCACAGATCATATCCCAGTGAACAGCACTCTGATTGCTGCTGCCTGTCTCCGGGAAGCCCGCGCCGACCGCCATGTGAACAGTCCCGCCGATCTTCTCATCAAACAGGATGTTGCGTGTGAACTCCTTGATCCCATCGTTCGTACCGATGGCGAACTCGCCCAGTGTGCGTGCCCCCGCGTCGGTGTCCAACACACTATTCAGGAAATCCCCGCCTTTTTGGGCCGTTGCTTTGACGACCCTGCCATTCTCGAACCACAGCTCGGCGCCATCGACCTCGCGCCCGCTGTAGACTGCCGGGTAGCTGAAGCGCACCCAGCCGTTCACTGAGTCCTCGACCGGCCCGGTGAATATCTCGCCATCCGGGAAGTTTTTGTCTCCCTTAGCATTGATCCAGGTGCGCCCCTTGATGGACATCGTCAGGTTGATATGCTCACCCTTGACCTCAAGGCGTTCTTTGCTGTTCAGCCAGTCCACCAGACGCTGCTGCTCAGCAGCTTTTGCTTTCCAGTAGGCGACCGGATCATCAAGATGCAGCATGCAGGCCCCGTATACAAAATCCTCGTACTCGCCCAGGCTCATCTCGGCATCCTGTGCGCTGGCCTGCGTGGGGAACTGGGTCAGCGTCCAGCGCAGCGCTCCGCTGCTCTGCCGCTCCATCCATATTTTGCTAAGCGGCATGGTGGCCGCGCGAGCTTTGGCGATGCGCCCCGGGTCGATATTGGAGAGTGCCTTGGTGTTCGACTCAGCTACCAACACAATATCAACATCGATCGTCTCAAGTTCGAATTTGGCCACCGGGTTAATGTACGCCAGCTGTGCATCGCTGGCGTGTTTCAAGAATACCTCCTGTGTGTCGGCGGGCCCCATGCGTATGAACGGGTTTCCCCCTGCCTCCAGCACACGCTTGTACACCGCCAGAGCCAGCGGCTCTGCAAGCGGGTCAATCAGACGGATGCGGACCAGATCGCCCGGTTTGATTTCCACAGAGTAACTTACCAGGATGTCAGCTAACTTTATGATACGCGGGTCCATGGTCATCCCCCTTACACCGTGAACTTGCCGTCTTTATAAAACAGTTCGCCGTCGACCAGGATCTCGCCGCCTGAGCGCATGTCGCAGATCATATCCCAGTGCACCGCGGAGCGGTTCTTGCTGCCTGTGTTCGGATAGCCGCCGCCCATCGCCATATGGAAAGTGCCACCGATCTTCTCATCGAAGAGGATTTCCCGGGTGAACTTCTGGATACCCTCGCTGGTCCCGATGGCGAACTCTCCCACGTAGCGAGCCCCGGCATCGGTATCCAGTACGCTGTTCAGGTACTCCTCGCCCTTCTGAGCAGTGGCCTTCACGACCTTGCCGTTCTCGAACTTCAGCTCGACGCCGTCTACCTCGCGGCTGTTGAAGATCGCGGGGTAGGTGAAACGCACCCAGCCGTTCACCGAGTCTTCCACCGGCCCGGTGTAAATCTCGCCGTCCGGGAAGTTGCGCTTCCCATCGGCGTTCACGAAAATGCGGTCCTTGATCGACAACGTCAGGTCTACATTCTCACCGCGAATCTCTACGCGATCCCTCCCCTGCACCCAGTCGATCAGCCGCTGTTGTTCAACGGACTTGTGCTTCCAGTAGGCCACGGGGTCATCCAGATGCAGCATGCAGGCGCCGAACACGAAATCCTGGTACTCACTGAGGCTCATCTCTGCATCTTGAGCGGAAGCCTGGGTGGGGTACTGTGTCAGCACCCAGCGCAGCTCACCGGTGCCCTGCCGGTCCATGAAGGTCTGCATGACCGGTCCTGTGGCTTTCTGTTTGAGCGCCATGCGCGCTGGGTCGATGCTGGTAAGCGCTTTACTGTTAACCGGCGCACGGATGGCCATGCGCACATCAATGTTGGTCATCAGCCATTGGAACACAGGGTCGGTTTTGCCGATCTGTTCCTCACTGCCAAAGCGCAGCAGCACTTCATCAGCGCCGGTGGGCGCCATGCGGAACACGGCGTAACCGCCTGCCTCCAGGACCTTGCGATACACAGCCAGCCCCAGCGGTTCAGCCACCGGCTCGTACAGGTGGATCATCACAAGGTCGCCTGGTTTGATCTCCACCGAGTAGTTGACCATGACATCCGCCATCTTCTCAAGGCGTGGATCCATCGAATTCCTCGCATTCTGTGTTGTGATCAGAGATATTCAAGTGGATCAGGTGTGATCCGCTCCGTCAGGCAGAATGGTAACGCGGGGTATCCTGGTGGTCAATCCCGTGGCGAGTCCTGTTCCCACTGGCATGCCTTGACAACTGCCGTACAATCAGAACACAGTGACTCTGTATCCGGGGCGTGCGCAAACCCCGCCCCCAGAAAGGATTCACCGCGATGCTGCTGACACGGGAGGAGATCGAACAGCGTGAGCGCGCGTCGCTGGCGCCCTATGCACTGTGCAGCGGCGACTCACGCGGGCGTGAATACCCTGAGGAAGAAGACAAATACCGCACTGCCTTCCAGCGAGATCGCGATCGCATTCTGCATACGACAGCCTTCCGCCGTCTTGAGTACAAAACACAGGTGTTCGTGAACCATGAAGGGGATTATTTCCGCACCCGGCTGACTCATACGCTTGAGGTGGCCCAGGTTGGGCGTACCATCGCCCGCCAGCTCGGCGCGAACGAAGACTTGATTGAAACCATCTGCCTGGTTCACGATATCGGACACGCGCCTTTTGGCCATTCGGGCGAGTATGTGCTGGCCGCGTTGATGAGAGGGCATGGCGGCTTCGATCATAACGAGCAAACGCTGCGCATTGTGACCACCCTCGAGCGTCGCTATGAGGAATTTCCAGGCCTCAACCTGACCTACGAGACCCGCGAAGGAATTGTTAAGCACGAAACAGAATATGATATCGCCTCGGTGGGCAAGCAGTATGAACCGGGTAAGCGTGCCAGCCTAGAGGCGCAGATCGCCAACGTAGCGGACGAGCTGGCCTATACAGCACATGATCTGGACGATGGCCTGTATGCCGGGCTGCTGCAGCCGGAACAGTTGGAGGGGATCGGCCTGTGGGAGCTGGTACGCGAACAGTTGGGGCTGACAGGTCAGCCGCTGACCGAGTTGAACCGGCATCGCATCATCCGGCGCCTGATCGGCATCCTGGTGCGTGACACATGCGAGGCAACGGAACGTCGTATCAAAGCCGCTAACCCACAGTCGGTGGAGGACTTGCAGCGCCTTGATCATCACGTGATCGGCTTCAGCGATGAGATCGCCAAGATGGCGCGCGAGCTAAAAACCTTCCTGTACGAGAACATGTACAGTCACTACCGGGTGATCCGGATGGCCAAAAAGGCTGAGCGCATTATCACCGAGCTTTTTGAGGCCTATGTGCGCGAGCCAAAGCAGCTCCCGCGTGCCACACAAATCACCTGGCGCCAGAACGGCGACCCTCTGGAACGAACGGTATGTGACTACATCGCCGGGATGACCGATCGCTATGCGCTGCAGGAATATGAGAAGCTGTTTGATCCGTTTTCACGCGCGTAAGCTTGACAGACCGCGTGTTTTGCGTCACTCTTTGCCATCTAATCTGCCGGGATTCGCGCTGACCCTATGACCGAGCGCCGCTACTGGCTGGGCTTCAGCCTGGTGAAAGGGATTGGCCCGGCGCGCCTCGCGCGTTTGCTTGGGCATTTCGAGTCGCTGTCAGAGGCCTGGGCTGCTCCGTCCTCTGCGCTTCAGGCGGCAGGCCTGGATGCCCGCGCTCTGGCCAGCCTGGAGGAAACACGCCGCCGGGTTGACCTGGCAGCTGAGCTGGCCCGGCTCGACAAGCTGGGGATTGCCCTGCTTACCTGGGAAGATCCCGAGTATCCGGCGCTGCTGAACATGCTCCGCGCTATTGACCATGCACCTCCTGTCCTGTTTATGCGCGGCACACTGCTCTCTCGTGACGAATGGGCGCTGGCGGTGGTCGGCACGCGCTCTGTCTCGGCCTACGGGCGCCAGGTGACGCATTCTCTGGTTACAGAACTGGCAGCCAGTGGGTTGACCATTGTCAGCGGACTGGCTCACGGCGTGGATGCAGAGGCGCACCGCGCGGCTCTGGATGCGGGAGGGCGCACCATCGCGGTGCTTCCTTGCGGCCTGGAGCTGATCTACCCGCCGGAGCATCGCCGCCTGGCGGCGGAGATCATGCAGCGTGGGGCGCTGCTGTCGATCTTCCCGCTGGGCACGCCGCCTGAGGCTCATAAATTCCCGGCCCGCAACCGTGTTTTGAGCGGCCTCGCCCGGGGGGTCCTGGTCACCGAGGCGGGTGATAAGAGTGGTGCCCTGCTGACTGCAGGCTATGCGGCGGAACAGGGTCGCGAGGTGTTTGCTGTGCCCGGCAACATCACAACCCGTTCCAGCGCCGGTGTGAATCGCCTGATCCAGGATGGCGCGCACCCTGTACTTGAAGCGCGCGATGTGCTTGAAGTGTTGAACCTGGAGCAAGTAGTACAGTTTAATTCGGCCCGTGAGGTGCTTCCCGAACTCAGCGATGACGAAGATACAGTGCTTCGGGCGCTCTCCGCTGAGCCGCGCCATATTGATGAGATTGCGCAGGCCTGCGGCCTGCCCGTTCACAGGATCACCGGGAGCCTGACACTCCTCCAGTTGAAAGGCATGGTGCGCGAAGTCGGCGCGATGATTTACGTGCGTAATTAAGGAGACAGACTCATTGAATTCAAATGCCTATGCGATGATCATGGCTGGCGGTGCAGGGACGCGCCTCTGGCCGCTGAGCCGCGAGGGGCGGCCTAAGCCACTGCTTCCTTTGACCGAGGATCGCTCGATGTTCCAGATCGCGGTAGAGCGCCTGCTCCCACTGTTCCCCCCGGAACGAATTCTTGTTGTTGCTAATCCGGACCTCAGCGCGCAGCTTCACGCCCAGGCGCCCAATTTGCCCGCCGAGAACTTCATCGTGGAGCCGCTTGGCCGCGATACCGCACCTGCGGTAGGCCTGGGAGCCATCCATGTGCGCCAGCGTGACCCTGATGCGGTGATGGCAGTGCTGACTGCCGATCACCACATCGCCGATGAGCAGGCATTTCGCAAGGTGCTGGGAATCGCCTGCACAGTTGCGTCCGAAGGACGTGTGGTGACATTGGGTATCCATCCCACAGGCCCATCGACAGGCTTTGGTTACATCGAGCGCGGCCGGCTTGACCGGGTTATCGAAGGCGTCGAGATCTTCGAGTTGAACCGCTTCATCGAGAAACCCCAGGCGGAGCGTGCGCGGGAGCTGGTGGCAGACGAACGGTATAGCTGGAACAGCGGCATGTTCATCTGGCCGGTACACCGTGTGATGGCCGAGTTCGAGCAGCATGCCGCCGATATTCATGCAGACCTTGAGCGTATCGCGGCGGCAATTGGGGGGGCACGTTATAATCAGGTGCTCGATCAGGTGTGGCCGGGTATTCGCCGCATCTCGGTCGATTTCGCGCTCATGGAACATATTCACGAGGGGATCAGCGTCATCCCGGTTGAGATGGGCTGGAGCGATATTGGTAATTTCGGTACGCTCTATGACATCTTATCTGAGGGGGCAGAGAACGACAATGTGGCGCATGTGCCGCGTGAGCCAGTGCTTCTGGATAGTCACGGGAATATGCTTATCAGCGGGCGCCTTGTTGCCGCCATTGGCATTGATGATCTGGTTGTGATCGATACCGAGGATGTTCTGCTGCTGTGCCGCCGTGACCGAGTGCAGGACGTTAAAAAAGTGGTCGATGAACTCAAAAAGGGACATCGGAACGAGTACTTATGAGTGATGATCTGGTAGCTTACTGTGTAAATTGCAAGGCAAGGCGCGAGATCGTAAATGCGCAGCCCGTGTTTACCAGCGCGGGGAAGCCCGCCACATCGGGCGAGTGCGCGGTCTGCGGCACGGCCTTATACCGCATGGGGCATACCCCTGCTCACGATGGCATGGTGCCGCCCCAGCCGGCCAGGCGCGGGACAGGCAGTAAACGCGCAGCAGCGCAGAATGGCCCCGCTGAAGCGAAAACCGTGCGCCGTAAGGGTGCACTGGTTATTGTCGAATCGCCTGCCAAAGCACGCACGATTGAGCACTATCTGGGCAAAGACTTCCGCGTCAAGGCGTCGGTAGGTCACGTCCGTGACCTGATGAAGTCGCAGCTCTCTGTTGATGTGGAGAACGGATTCAAACCGCGTTACCGGGTGCCCAATGATAAGCGGGATGTCGTCCAGGAGATCAAGGAAGCTGCCCAGCAGGCACGCGACATCTACCTGGCTACGGACCCCGACCGTGAGGGAGAAGCGATTGCCTGGCATGTGATGACCGCTGCAGGCATAGATGAGGATCGCGTGAAACGCGTGGTCTTCTACGAGGTAACCAAAGATGCGGTGCGTGAGGCCTTTGGAAGCCCGCGTCAGATTGACATGAATCTGGTCAATGCTCAGCAAGCGCGTCGTGTCCTGGATCGCCTTGTGGGGTATGAGCTGAGTCCGCTTCTCTGGCAGAAGGTGCGCCCGCGCCTGTCCGCTGGGCGTGTGCAGTCGGTTGCCGTACGCCTTATTGTGGAACGCGAGCGTGAGATCGGCAGCTTCGTCCCGCAGGAGTACTGGACTATCGATGCGGAATTGGCGCGGTCCGCCGAGCGTGATCTTGCGGACCGCCGAGCCTTTATGGCCCGCCTGACTGCAATCCGTGGGGAGGAGATTCATCTGCCAACCCAGGGTGCGGTCGAGCCCGTGCTCGCCGATCTGCAGCAGGCAGAGTATCAGGTCCACAAAGTCAAGAAGGGCGAGCGCAAACGCAAGCCTTCGCCCCCCTTCACAACCAGCACGCTCCAGCAGGAAGCCTCGCAGCGCCTGGGCTTTACCGCACGCCGCACCATGCGCACCGCTCAGACCCTGTACGAAGGTGTCGATACGGGCAAGGGTGAAGTGGTAGGTCTGATCACCTATATGCGCACCGACAGCACGAATGTCTCTGCTCAGGCGCAGGAAGAGGCGCGCGGCTACATTCGGGCTGAATTTGGTGATGCCTATGTGCCCGAGCGTCCACACGAGTATACTCGCAAGAGCAAGAACGCCCAGGAGGCGCACGAGGCTGTCCGGCCGACGAGTGTGCTGCGTGCTCCAGCCTCCGTTAAGCCCTATCTTTCGCGCGACCAATATCGCCTCTACAAACTGATCTGGCGCCGTTTCCTGGCCAGCCAGATGGCGCATGCCATTTATGACACCATCAGCGTCGATGTGCGTGCTGGTGAGCCGGGGACACCCATTGATAGTAAACCTTACGAACTGCGCGCGAGCGGCTCATCGCTGCGTTTTCCGGGCTTCCTGGCCGTCTATATGGATGCATCTGGCCAGCACGACGAGGCAGAGGACATCGACGTGCGCTTCCCCGATCTGCAGGCCAGTGACCTGCTCGACCTGCTCCAGCTCATCCCCGAGCAGCACTTCACCCAGCCGCCTCCTCGTTTTACCGAGGCATCGCTGGTCAAAACGCTTGAGGAAAATGGCATCGGGCGGCCCAGCACCTACGCGCCGATTATCAACACGGTCCAGCAGCGTGGTTATGTGCGCCGTGAGGGGCGCACCCTGTTTCCAACTGAAGTCGGCACGGTGGTGAATGATCTGCTGGTCCAGTATTTTCCAGAGATCGTCGATGTGAGCTTCACAGCACGTCTGGAAGATGACTTGGACCGCATCGCCTCCGGTGACGCACAGTGGGTGCCCGTGCTTCAGAGCTTCTACGATCCCTTTAAGACCGATCTGGACTGGGCGCGTGATAACGTCCCCAGCGTTGAGCTGAGTGCCGAGCCAGTGGGGCGCGACTGCCCAACGTGCGGTAAACCGCTGGTGATCCGTCACGGTCGCTATGGCAAGTTCATCGGCTGCTCGGATTTTCCCACCTGCCGTTATACCGAGCCCTGGTTGGAGCGCATCGGTGTCACCTGCCCCACCTGCGGCACCGGTGAGATCGTCCAGCGCCGCACCAAGCGTGGGCGCACCTTTTATGGGTGCTCCAATTATCCGGAGTGCGATTTTACGAGCTGGAAGCGCCCGCTTGCTGAGCCCTGCCCCGCCTGTCAGGGGCTGCTCGTTGTTCACTCAAAAGAGCTGGCACGATGCACGAACTGCGGCACCGATGTTCCATTGGAAAGCCTGCCCTCCGGCCCTCGAGGCGAGCAGCAGCCCGCTCGCTGACCGGACCTAGAGGTTGGTTGTTGCGCCGCATGAATCCCGGGATTCATGCGGCGTTTCTTGTCCAAGCAGTGTGGACTTGTAAGGATACAGGCTTAGAGTACAATAGCGTTAAGTGAGTTCCGGTTTAGTACCAAACTCGAAGGGGAAATCCCAGACATATCCGGCGCAGTGACCGATCATGGACGAGTGTATCAGCCAGATTCCATCGTGTTTCCCGTGTGAGCCTGGCTCCCGGCGCTCCCATGAGCGTTTAAGGCAACCATCGGAGAGGGTCCCAACGTCATGAGCGAACAAATCTCGAAACTGGTGCCCGTCTTTGCCCTGCTCGCCGTGCTGATCCTTGCGGCTGCGTTCGGGGCTGCCTGGAATGCGGGTACCGTGCAGATCGTCAACACCGGTCTGTGGCAGCTTGAACCCAGCTACCAGGGCATTTATGTTCAGGCTGTCGCAGACGCCTATGCCCTGGATAAGAACGCTGCCACAGCGGGCCAGCGGCTTTCCTTTTTGTGCCAGTCGGATGGCGGCTTACAGCGTGCGCTTGAGAAAGCTGGGGAGTTTTACGGTGCCGACCCTGTCAAGGCAGCCAATCTGCGCGAACTGCGCACGTTGGTAGACTCAGGGCGCGTAACCCAGAATACTGACGTGCAGGTTTGCAACCTCCGTACTATCGATGCTACAGCGGGGATCATGCGCCTGGCTGCTCCAATTGCATTGGTCCTCATGGCGCTGGCTATCATTGGTTATGGGGTTATGACTGTCGTCCGGGCTAATGAGGCGGGGGGCATTCGACCGGCCCGTGCAGGCGCACCGGCACCAGCCGCAGCGCGTCCTGAGCCCTCGGCCGCAGCAGCGGGACGGCCTGCTCCAGCCCAGGCTCCGGCCGGCGCCGATGAGCGTGTCAAAGCGACACGTCCAGGCCTTGGCCTGTTTGGGCGGCGGGCTCCGGATGCGGGAGAAACCATTAAGAGCGCGGCTGCCCGTGGGGCGGAAATCTCACGCGAGGTTGAGAAAACGGACTTCTCCGCGCGCGGTGTGGAGCCACCCATCGTCCAGTTCATGACCACCTACCTGCATGGCGATGACCTCTATGACGACTCGTTCAGCATCGAGGCCCCCTCTGGCGAGTTCCTGGGGGAATGCGGTGTGGGCATCTCCGATACCATCAGCGGTGATGATGGGAAACACGTCTCGGCCTTTGAGATCTGGCTGTTCGATAAGAATGATATCCGTACGGTCACCAAGGTGCTGATGACCGAGCACGCTTTCACGGATGATGCCACACGTGCCCGGCTCGCTCCCAAGGGCGAGGCAGCCCAGGCGCGCTCGGGCGAGAAACTCCTGCTCGAAACAGCAACACTGCGTGTCCAGGCACGGATTGTGGACCTGTCGTACGGCTCTGGCCCGCAGCCCCCGAACAGCTTCTTTGAGCGTATCACAATCGAGCTTGCAGCCTGGAAGCGTGATGACAGAGGTGGGCCCGGCCCAGGTGGTGGCGCGCCTCCGGCTGCTGGCAGCCGTGTCCCACCCACGGGAAGCCGGGTGACACCGCCGCGCGATTAGGTGTGGTTGTTCCGGTGGGGTTAGCGTTGCTACAAATAAAAACGGGGCCGCCTGTCAGGCGGCCCCGCTGCTTTTGTCTTCCTTCACAGGCTCAGGAAACCGTCAGTATCTTGAAATGCAGAGTTCCTACAGGTGCTTCGATCTGGATCGTGTCGCCAGCCTTCCTGCCCATCAGCGCCTTGCCCAGCGGCGAGTCCTCTGAGATTTTGCCCTGACGCGGGTCGGCTTCGACCTTGCCCACGATCATGAAGGTCTCGGGGTCATCTTCACCTTCCTCCTGGACGGTGACCCTGCTGCCCAGGGTGATGATCCCCTTCCGGTTGTTGCCGGTCTCGATGATCACGGCGCCCCGGATCATTTCCTGCAGCTCGTTAATGCGTCCTTCCAGGAAGCCCTGCTCCTCCTTGGCCATGATGTAGTCAGCATTCTCCGAGAGATCGCCCATCTCAATGGCAGCCTTGAGCCGAGCCGCCATGGCGGGCTTTTTAACTTCTGTCAGCTCGCGTAGCTCTGCGCGCAGGTTTTCCAGCGCCTCCGGCGTCATTGGATACTGTTTAGGCTCTACCATCGGGATACTCTCACCTCAACCCTATCAGCATGGCTTTATTACAACAGCCCTTCAAGCAGATGTACAGTCATAACCTTGGCCTTTACATCCACTTGGAGGATCACATCCGGGATGGCAGGGAGCAGCACTTCATGCCCGTCCAGTGTCTCCACAATGTATACGTCATTAGCCCCGGTCTCAATGTACCCGGTGAAGCGTCCCAGTTCCTCCCCGGTATCGGTTACAACACGCATGTTCTCCAGCTGGAACAGGTAATACTCACCGTCCTCCAGCGGCACTGCGTCCCGGAGGTGGATGTGCACCATCTGTTCTCGCAACTCCTCGGCCTGCTCTCTGCTGGTTATACCATGCAGCATGAGCAGCACACCCTGATGGTGGCGCCGGATGCGTCTGACTTTGTAAGGCGTGCGCTCCGGGCCTACGTACAGGGTTTTTACCTCGGGCAGCCGCTCCGGGTAGGCGGTGATGGCCTTCATCGCCAGCTCTCCCCGCACCCCATGCGGCCGTATGATCTGTCCAACGATCAAAAACTCAGGCTCAGAAGCTGGTTCTGAGCCTGAACTTCCCGGAGACTTAGGCCCTTGACGTATCTTGCGACCCAACGTCTTGCTTCCTGTCGCTCAGACTATCTCTAGTGTGACGCGCTTCCCCTGTTTGGCTGCGAGCACTCTCAACAGTGTGCGCATCGCGTTGGCTACTCGGCCGTTCCGTCCAATGACCCGTCCCATATCGTCAGGTGCCACGCGCAGCTCGAGGATAACTGAAGTGGAGCCTTCTATCTCAGTGACCTCGACTTGTGACGGGTCGTCCACCAGGGACTTCGCGATGTACTCGATTAGCTCCTTCATTGTAGCGCCTCCTCACGGTGACGGGTTCCAATCATAAGGGACCAGCAGGTAGGGCGCATGACACGAGGTGGGGCTGCTACTCGGCTTCAGTTTCCGTGGCTTCCTCAGCGGTCGCTTCGGGCTCCGCTTCCGCCACTGCCTCAGCCGCCTCGCTGGCCGCCTCGTCAGGGGCTGCCTCCGCGACGGCTGCAGGCGCCTCGGCCTTGCTCTTCTTCTTGGTATTAGCTTTGGCCTCTAGTAGATCATCACGTCGTGTACGTGGGTCAACAGGTGGCCGGGCCTCCTTCTCCTTCTGTGCCTCCGCTGCAAGTTTCTCCAGGGTTTCGCCGGCATTGAGACGCTCCAGGCGTTTCATAGTGCCCTGCTTTTCAAGCAGGCGCCGAACGGCGTCGCTGGGCTGAGCGCCGACGCTCAGCCAGTACAGGGCACGTTCTTCATCCAGCTCTACAGTTGCTGGCTCAGTGCGCGGGTTGTAAAACCCGATCTTCTCGATAAACCGGCCGTCTCGCGGGCTGCGGCTGTCGGTAACTACGATGCGGTAACTGGGTTGATTCTTGGCACCCACGCGGCGCAGTCTTATCTTTACCATAGGTCGTCCGTGCTCCTTACGATATCGTGTTCTCTGTTGGTTGTTTTACTGAAGTAGCCCCCGCAGGTCCCGGCCCCCGGAACCTTTGGAGAGCTTCTTCATCATCTTCTTCATTTGCTCGAACTGCTTGAGCACCTGGTTGACATCGGAGACCTGGGTTCCGCTGCCTGAAGCGATCCGTTTGCGGCGGTTGGCATTCAGGATGCGTGGGCTCTCGCGTTCGTCCGTTGTCATTGAATTGATTATAGCTTCAACACGCTTAAGTTGTCTATCGACCGTGCTCGGGTCGATCTGACGTGTATACTGCCCCATCCCTGGGACGAGATCAAGCATCTGGCTTAACGATCCCATCCGCTTGACCTGCTGGAGCTGCTTGCGGAAATCCTCGAGGGTGAAGCTGGCCGAGCGCAGCTTCTGCTGCATCTCACGGGCTTCTTCTTCCTCAATCTCCAGTGCCTCCGCTTTCTCAATCAGCGTCAGCACGTCACCCATTCCCAGGATGCGGTTGGCGAGTCGATCCGGGTGAAACAGCTCTAACCCATCCAGCTTCTCGCTGGTGCCCAGGAACTTGATGGGGACCCCGGTGACTTCACGCATCGAGATCGCGGCGCCGCCGCGTGCATCGCCATCTACCTTGGTCAGTATCAGTCCGGTAAGTCCGAGCTGCTCGTTGAAACCCTGTGCGATGTGGACAGCTTCCTGACCGGTCATCGCATCGGCCACAAGCAGGATTTCCTTCGGGTGGACTCTGTCCCGGATGCTGACCACCTCGTCCATCATGGCCTGATCGATTTGCAGGCGGCCTGCTGTGTCCAGAATCACAATGCTCGCATTAGCGCGTTTGGCTGCCTGAACACCATTGCTGGCGATATTAGGTGGTGCAGCGTTCACACCTTCGCTGTGCACCGGAATGTCAAGCTGCTGGCCCAGGGTCACAAGCTGATCGATTGCGGCTGGGCGGTAGGTATCTGCGGCGATCATCAGGGGGTGGTGCCCCTCACCCCGCAGATAGAGAGCGAGTTTTCCGGCGGTGGTCGTCTTACCGGAACCTTGCAGACCGACCAGCATGATGACGTGCGGCGTATTACCACTCAGGTTCAGCCGCCCAGGCTGGCCCAGGGTCCTGATCAGTTCCTGGTGGACGATCTTCACCACTTGCTGGCCGGGCGTCAGGCTCCGTCCTACTTCAGCGCCTATCGCGCGTTCACGTACCCGGCTGACCAGTGAACGAACCACGCCATAATCGACGTCGGCTTCCAGCAGGGCTGTGCGCACTTCGCGCATCGCCTCTCGTACATCTTGCTCGTTCAGTTTGCCGCGCCCGCGCAGGTCCTTGAAGATATCTTGGAGTCTGCTGCTCAGGCCTTCAAAGATCGCCATATGTTCATTTCTGCGAGTGTCGGTTGGTCCGCAAGTCGTATATTGTAGAGATTGGGGGGGGAATGTGCAAAAAACGAGCCGCCCCTCCGCAAGCCATTGTACGATATCCTGTTAGAACCTTCAAATGGCCTCGTGATCATTCAAATTGAGTTGGTTTCTGGCTTGGGCCCTGCTCGGATGCAGGGCGCGTCTCGATCAGATTCATATGCTCGATCAGCAGCTGGCGGCTCAGGTCGGTATTGTGCATTTCCAGTGCTTCCACAATCCGGGCGTGGTACTGCCACACGAGCCGGTGATAGGACAGTTCCCGGTACAGATTCAAGCCAAACGCCTCGTAAGCGTCCCAGAAAGCTTCCAATGCACCAAACACAAAGGGATTATCCAGCCTGGCAAAGATCGTCAGATGGAAATCGCGATGTTCCATCGCGGGTACCACGATCGGCTCGTCCTTAAGATGCTCAAAGGCGATGTCGACCAATTTGCGCAGATGGGTCAGGTCTTCCGGCCTCAGGCAGGCGACCGCCTCATCCCAGAACTGGATCTCCAGGGCCTTACGCATCGCGCGCAGCTGGATGAAGTTGGCTTCGCCGTGTGCGATGGCATACAGCGCGCTGATGTTCACCACCTGCGAGAACCGGAAAGGGGTAACCCGAGTGCCGCGCCCGGGTTTCACCTCCACAATACCCAACATCCGCGCGATCTCCAGCGACTCGCGCACTTTAGCCACGCTGACGTCCAGCTGCTGGCTGATTGCCTGGATCGTTGGGAGTGGGTCGCCCGGCTGGTAATCGTTTTCGATGATGAAGCGCAGGATGTCCGATTGGATGCTGTCAAGACGCATGGCCTGCCCCCTCGATCAGATCAATCTGATTATCAGATGAATGAGTCGCTGTATTCTACCCGGCCGGTGGGGGCCGGTCAATGGTCACGCCTGGTGACCTGATCTGCGGCGATCATGTTACTGATGAGTTTTAGGAAAGCCGGGCCGGTATTGGGCGCACACAACAAATGCATCTGCACCTGCCCTGCTGTGGATGCGCTGATTACACGGACGACTATCCCTGCGAAAGTGCTGCACAGAGTCATTCCTTCAAAGTAAAGGATGGATTGCCTTAGAGCCTCCTGGCGCACCCACATCACTTTTATATCAAATATGCAGTCGCAACTTGTCTGGAAGCAGCTCGTGCCCGCCCAGCCCCTCCGGGCCTCTGATCTTGCTGCCCCGCCAATAAGTCCTTATATCTCCAAATATCATAACTTACAAATCGTGCCAGATTTGCCCTGCGTCGGGTTCCCCTGTACATTACAAGAACCTCAACACTGCTGATATCTATCCAGGCGATGAGGGCCCCCATGTCAACAGTAGACCTACGTGCTGAAGCGAGACTCCAACCCGGCTACCAGTTTGGCCATTACTCCCTTATTGAGTTGATCGGACGTGGAGGGCAGGCCTCGATCTGGTCAGCCTGGGACAGTCAGAGAGAGCAGATTGTTGCGGTGCGCCTGGTGCCTTACCGTGCCAGCGATCAACTGCAGGTATTCAGCCAGCTTGATCAGGAAGCGCATCTGGTAGCCAGTTTGACCCATCCAAACGTTTTGCCTTTGTACGAGTTTGGCTCTTCGCAGGACCTGCACTACTTTGCATACCGCTACATTTCGTCAGGCTCGCTCCAGGATCGCGTCGAGGAAGGTGCGCTCCCGGTCAAGCGGGCGCTCAGCTATGTGGTGCAGATCGCCTCCGCCCTGGACTATATCCACGAGCGGGGGGTGGTGCATCGCGATATCAAGCCCGCCAACTTGCTCGTTGATGCTGTGGATCGCGTCTATCTATCGGATTTTGGCCTTGCCAAAGACATCCCTGATGTGACTGTGCCCCTGCATACGGGGCGCGGTACAGCGCCTTATGCCCCACCGGAACAGCACTTGCGCCAATCTGTTACCCCTCTATCTGACATCTACAGCCTGGGTGTCCTGATCTACGAACTTCTGACGGGGCGGCTTCCCTTCGGAGGGAGTGCATCTCTGGCGCTGCTCCAGATCAACGGCCCCCAGAATATCCCCGACCCCCGCCAGGTGGAAGCCTCGCTGCCAGCCGGGCTGGCCCGGGCATTGCGCAAACTCACAGCCGCAGAAGTGGCAGCTCGCCCGCGCACGGCTCGCGAAGCACTTGATCTGGTTCTGGCGGCTTTTGCCGAATCAGGGGCACGCTTCGATCCGGAGGATTTACTGCCACGTGGCCCTCGCCTGAGTGAGAAGGAGCAGGATGCAATTGAAGCCCGGGTGTTGCTGGAACACAGCCTGCAGGAATTGGATCCTCTTGGGGAAAAGTTTTTCATCCCACTCACCCACTTTGTGCTGATCGACCGGGTTTATGCACAGGCTGAGAAACATGGGCTGTATATTGATGAGCCGCGGGCAAAGGTGATCCTGCGGGCGGCTTTGGCTCATAATTACCATTTTGACCTCTGGTGGCGCAGATTGTCGGATTTAACCGACGCCCGCGCAGCAGTATCAGAAGCTGTGCTGCACTCTGCAAACACACATGAGATAGATCGTGTCCTGGCAGAGTTGGCAGGTGCTCAACCTGGGAGTATCCATCTTTCCCCATCTGGAGTGAATGACCTGATCCGGCTGGCCTTTGAGGCAAGCTCCCGCCGTGTTCGGGACGATGCCTTTATGGCTGTAACCCATCTGGTTGCGCCGGCACCCGGCTGGGTGCCCGTAGCGATCAGTGAAAACGCCGACGATACGTTAGCACGCGCCGCACTCAGTGAGGAGGCGCTTGCGCGTCAGGCGGCTGAGCTGATCGGGCGCCTGGGAAGCACGAGGGCGCTGCGGCATCTGCTGGAGGCCTATAAGCAGGGTGAAAAGGCTGCCTGGCGCGCCATTTTGCGGGCCCGTCAAAATGCCGGGATACTCCCCGCGGAAGTGCCAGTTGGCCTGCGTCTGCGCATCGGCGCCGCCCGGGCAGGCGGCTTTATCCTACAGGAACAGCGTGTCCTGGTCTGGGTGCGCGCGCTGCTGGGGCTGCTTGCAGGCGGCCTGATCGCACTGCTGCTATGGCAGGGTGTGATGCTGCCACAAGAGCTGCAGGCACGTGATGCACTGCTCCAGCCTTTCCCAACCAGTGGCATTGTCTCGATTGTCGCCATCGATGACGCCAGCTTGAGCAGGTACGGCCGCTGGGAGAACTGGTCTCGTTCCCTGCACGCGGAGTTAATCCATGAACTCCGCGAGGCTGGGGCCTCAGTAATCGCTTTTGATGTAACTTTCGCTTCCCCTACTGAGGATGACGACCTGCTGGCGGAGGCCATGCGCGATGCAGGCAACGTGATCCAACCGGTGCTTGGCCAAGGGGATGCTTTTGCCACCACGCCGGGTGCTGCCACCTACCTGTCTGCCATCGAGCCCCAGCAGGTGCTGCGCGACGCATCGCTGGGTGTAGGACATACCAATGTCTTGCATGACAGCGATGGAACGGTCCGTCGCTTGCCCGTCGTCGCCAAGATAGGCGAGCAGCAGTACCTGGCACTCCCGCTTGCAGCAGTTCAGGCATACATCAGTGGAACAGTTGACCTGCCAGAAGCGGCCGCTGAGCCAGGTGTGTTGCATATCAGTGGTCGCGAGATTCCCATAGGCACGCTGGGCGATATGTTGATCCATTATGCCGGTCCGCCTGCTGAACCTGCGCACAGCTCCTTTCAGATCATCAGTTTTCAGGATGTCCTGGAGGGAAACTTCGATCTTGAAAACATCCGGGGGAAGATTGTCCTGGTTGGTGTTATGGCTACGGCGCAGCCTGACGTGTATCTCACACCGGTCAGTCTGCGCGGCCGCCCTATGTTCGGCGTTGAGATACTGGCTAATTCCATTGAGACCATCTGGTCCGGACGATTCATCCGTCAGCTCCCCATGGAAATGCAAATTGCCATCGTTATTGTGCTCGGGCTATTGACGGCGCTGCTGATGAACGTGCGGCCCTGGGCCGGGCTAATGTTGGCTGTTGCGTTGATCCTGTTGTACTCCCTGCTGGCGATCATCATCTTCGACAGCCGCGGTCTGGTGATTGGACTGCTCTATCCGCTTCTTTCAATTGGCCTGAGCTACGTATTAGTCACGGCGTACCGTTTCTCGATGGAGATCCGCCAGCGGCGCCGGGTGATCCAGCTGCTGGAAGCCCGCGTCAACCCGCAGGTGGCCCAGGCTACCTTGCGTGCAGTGGAGCGCGGTGAGATTAATCTGGGCGGGCAGGTACAGGAGATCACGGTATTGGTAGCCGACTTGCGCAACCTGGCTGCTTTCAGCAGCGCCCAATCACCTGAAGAAGTGATGGCGGCTGCCAATACCTATGTGCGCCACATCACAGGCTCCGTGCTGGCTTTCGATGGCACGCTTGCTCAGCAGGAGGGGGATCGTGTCATGGCGATCTTCAATGCCCCCCTCAACCAGCCTGATCATCCGCTGCGTGCGATTCGGGTTGCCATGGAGATCCAGCAGACAATTCTCGCCTACCGCCAAGCGCTCCCCGACAATCACCCGCACCACATCATCTCGTTTAGCTGTGGTATTTACACTGGGCGGGCTATTGTCGGCCATGCCGGCTCTACGGATCGTCTGGATTACACAGCAATCGGCGATCCGGTGGACCTTGCCTCCCATATCGCATCTGCTGCCAACCCTGGCCAGATTCTGCTTGGGGCGTCCACATACGAACAGGTGCTCAATGTGATCCGCGCGCGAGCACTTCCCGCATTAACTATTCGTGGGCGTGTGGCCCCGGTTCAGATGTACCAGCTTCTTGAGGTACAGGCTTAGCAAGCCCGTGGTAAAACAATAAACGGGTGCCCAGGTACCGGGCACCCGTTTGTGACTCTTTGGTTGCCTAATAACTACTGATTGTTTCCCGGGCCGGTTTCTCGTCGTCCTCACGGCGTCTTGTGAGGATAAGCCACAGCCCGACGACCAGGATGACCAGCCCCACCAGGAAGCCTGTCCAGCGTATCGCGGGGAAGCAGGTTAACGTGACATCACCAAAGCCTATGCACACGTTACCCCGGCGCCGCGTTCCCTGCAAAGGTTGCAGCCCATTGGGCCCATTGACTGGAGCGCCTTGCTCACCTTCTTCTGGAGCTGGTGCTATCCCCACCGGTCTCACAGGCTGTACCTTACTGGGCTCCTGAGGCGCACCCAGCCGGACCGTAACATCCTCACAGACGGTGGGCCCTGTGCCTTGATCGCCGCTCGGGGTCGCGCAGCTGATCAGTTGGGCCCCATCCACCGCTTCGTCATTGATGCGCACTTCAACCTGGATGACGGCGGTCTCCCCTGGGCCCAATGTGTCGATTTGCCATTCTGCCCCGGCAGCGGTGATGGCAAGCGATCCGTGCGGGATTCCAACCCGCTCGACGAATGCGGGGCCTACCAGATTTTCCAGCACCGCAACCCCGCTGATCGGCTGGGTACCGCTGTTGCGAACGGTGGTATAGAAGATCACCAGGCCGCCCGGCCCTGCTTCGCCGCGGTCGGCACGCTTACGAACCTCGATCTGGCCGCTGCCCTGTTGCGGCGCAACGGGTTCAGGGGCGCCTTCTGGAATCGCAGTCGGTTCGTCCTCTGGAAGAGGGGTGCCTGTAGGGGCAGCGGGAGGCGTCCGGGTGGGCAGCGGGGTCTGAGTTGGTGCCGTCGTGGCGGTGGGTTGCGGCGTGTTAGTCGGGACGGGTGTATTGGCGGCCTGGGCGCTGATCGTAATGCTTACGGTCGCCGTGTCGCAGGCCAGCGAGGCATCACAGACGCGATATACCAGACTGTCACTGCCCACATACCCGCCGTTCGGCGTATAGATGATCTGGTTCGCGGTGTTGCGCACCGCACTGCCATGTGCTGGCGCTGTGATGATGGTCAGGCTGTTGGGCACCAGATTGCCATCCACATCACTATCGTTTGCCAGCACATTGATCGTCACTGCTGTGCTCACCAGCGTGCTCGCACTGTCATTGTTTGCAACAGGCGGATCGTTTACTGCGAGCACCGTGATCGTCACAGTGGCCGTGCTGCAGGCATTCTGGGTATCGCAAATCCGGTAGGTAAAGCTGCCCGTGCCGTTGAAGTTAGAACGGGGTGTAAACGTGATGGTGCCATTCCCGTTGCTCACTGCCGTGCCGTTGACCGGCGTCCCTGTGACGGCGGCGGAGTTGATATTCAGGTTTCCTTCTGGGTCGCTGTCGTTAGCTGCCACGTTAATAGTCACAGCGGTATCTTCGTTGGTGGTCGCACTGTCGGCGACGGCAACCGGCGGATCGTTGACGGCAGTGACTGTCACGGTCACAGTCGCTGTGCTGCACAGGCTGGTTGTGTCGCATACCCGGTACACAAAGCTGTCAACGCCGGTGAAGTTAGAGTTTGGAATGTATGTGATCGTCCCGTCAGGATTCGGAGTCGCCGTGCCGGATGCAGGTGCGGTCGTAATGCTGACCGATGCGGGGTCGAGATTCCCGTCGGCATCGCTGTCGTTAATCAGCACATCGATCACAAACCCTGTATCTTCGCTTGTGCTGGCAGCATCATTGACTGCACTGGGCGCGTCATCGACGCCATTGATGGTGATCGATACCGTAGCCGTATCGCAGACGCCAAAGGCATCACACACCCGGTATGTGAATGTATCGTTACCGCTGAAATCAGCCGCAGGGGTGTATGTGACTGTGCCGTCCCCGTTCGGGGTCGCTGTGCCGTTGAACGGGCCGTTGATTACAGTGACGCTTGCCGGATCGAGATTGCCATCAACGTCTGTATCGTTGGCGATGACATTGATCGTGGTCGCGACATCCTCGGTGGTAGCGGCGCTGTCCGGGTTGGCTGTGGGGGGGTCATTGACCTGATTGACGGTGACCGTTACCAGCGCGGTACTGCATGCGCCATCTGTGTCGCAGATCGTATAACTGAAGCTGTTTACCCCGTTGAAGTTCAGGTTGGGTGTATACGTGATGGTCCCATCCCCATTGCCCGTTGCGGTGCCGTTAGCTGGCGTTGAGCTGGGGGTCGCTGAGGCAGGGTTCAGATTGCCATCCACGTCACTGTCATTGGCAGCCACATTGATGATAATTGCTACTTCTTCATTGGTAACAGCCGTGTCATTGACCGCATTCGGCGGGTCGTTCACCGGGTTGACGGTGATCGACACATCGGCTGCATCGCACGCACCCTGGCTGTCACATACTTCATACCGGAAGCTGTCGCTCCCATTGTAGTTGAGCGCGGGGCTATAGGTGATGGTCCCGTCCCCATTGTCTGTGGTGGTCCCGTGCAGGGGTGCGGTGATCGTCCGCGCGCTGGCCGGGTTCAGGTTCCCATCGATATCTGTATCATTGCCGGTGACATTGATGGTCACCGGAGTGTCTTCATTGGTACTTGCAGTGTCGTCGTTGGCAACAGGGTAGTCGTTAACCGGCGTCACATTGACAGTGACCGTTGCGGTCGCGCAGGCACTGTTGGTATCGCAGATTTGGTATTGAAAGGTGTTTGTCCCGTTGAAGTTGGCATTGGGTGTGTAGGTAACAGTGCCGTTCCCGTTCGGGGTTGCTGTGCCATTGGCAGGAGGTGCCGTCACACTGACTGACGTCGGGTCTAGATTGCCATCGACGTCGGTATCGTTGGCCGCGACATTGATGATCACGGCATTGTCTTCAGGCGTGGAGGCAGTGTCATTATTGGCAACAGGCGGGTCGTTCACCGGGGTCACCGTCACGCTGACCTGTGCCGTGTCACAGGCATTATCGGTATCGCAGACCTGGTACCTGAAGCTGTCCAGGCCATTATAGTTTGCGCTGGGCGTGTAGGTGACGGTCCCATCCCCGTTCGAAACCGCCGATCCATGCGCTGGCGCCTGAGTGATCGTCACAGAGCCTGGGTTCAGATTGCCATCCGGGTCGCTGTCATTGCTGACCACGTTGGCAGTAATTGCCGTATCCTCCGAGGTTGTGATTGAGTCATCCTGAGCCACGGGTGGGTCGTTGACCGGCCCCACATCGACAGTCACGGTGGCGGTGGCTGTGCCCCCGTTTCCATCCGAGATCGTGTAGGTGAAGCTGTCCAGCCCGTTGAAGTTGTTGGTCGGCGTGTAGTCGATGAAATCATCGCTCGGGTCACCAGGCGTCCCGTTGTTGTTGAGCGCTGCCGAGGTGTCCAGTGATGTGGTGCTGCCCACATTTGTGATGGTCAGCGGGTCTCCATCGACATCACTGTCGTTAGCCAGCACGTCGATAGCCCGCAGGGTATCCTCCGGGGTGGTGCTGGCATCGTTCACCGCAATTGGCGGGTCATTGACCGGGTTGATGGTGATCGACACTGTCGCCGTATCACACGCACCATCTGTGTCGCAGATCTCGTACGTGAAGGTGTCCACACCGTTGTAGTTCAGCGCCGGGCTGTAGGTGATGCTGCCCAGACCGTCCGGTGTGGCGCTTCCATTTGTGGGCGCGCCCGTTACATTGACGCTCGTTGCATCCAGGTTGCCGTCGACATCTGTATCATTGGTGGATACGGCGACGAGCACAGGGGTATCTTCGTCGGTTGTTGCGCTATCGTTAACTGCATCCGGGGGGTCATTGACCGCGGCCACCGTCACGGTCACGCTCGCTGTCGAGCACAGGCTTGTGGTATCGCAGATCTGGTAGGTGAAGCTGTCTGTACCGTTGAAGTTCAGGTTGGGTGTATAGGTAATTGTGCCGTCACCGTTGGAGACAGCACCCCCATTCCCCGGCGGCGTGCTGACCGACGCCGAGCTCACATCTAGGTTGTTCTCCGGATCGGTGTCATTGGCAGCCACATTCACGGTAACCGCATTGTCTTCGTTGGTGGACGTCGCATCGTCATTCGCATCCGGTGGGTCTTCAACAGCGTTGACGGTGACCGTAACCACTGCCGTATCGCACAGGCTGGTTAGGTCGCACACCTCGTACTGGAAGGAATCTGTTCCGTTGAAATTAAGATTGGGCGCGTAGGTGACAGTCCCATCACCGTTGGGGGTGGCGCTGCCGTTGCCGGGCACAGACGCAATAGAAACACTGGCCGGATTGAGGTCACTGTTTGCATCCGTGTCATTGGCGACTACGTTGATCGTGACTGCCGTATCCTCATCGGTGGTTACACTATCATCGGCTGCGATCGGGGCGGTCGGTGCTGTGGTGACCTGGCATGTGCCCTGGTTGGTATGGAAGGTGATTGTAAATGGGCCGGCCGGAGGCGCTCCCGTATTTTGCCAGTCGACATCCATGGAGACGGTTGCGCCGGCACTGATTGGTTCAGAGCTGGTGAATGTGATGGTGGCGGGCGAGGTCACATCAGCGTCCCATACTTTCGAAGGGTCCCATGAGGGGAAGTCAATCTTCTGCAGTACGCGGCCTGCCGGTGACCATACAAAAGGCGTCAGCCCGTCGATAGTGACCGGATCGCTGTCGTTATTGCGCAGGGAAAACCGGATGCAGTCGACGCATGGGATGCGCGGGAAATAATCGATCAGCGTGATTGAGCATCCCTTAAATACCTCTATATTCACTTGTGCAGTGTCACAGCGCCCACCCAGGTCACAGATTTCATAGGTGAAAGCGTCGGTGCCGATATATCCGCTGTTTGGCGTGTAAGTTACCTCGCCTGTGCTGGGATTAACAGAAGTGCCGCCGCGAGACGGGCCTGCAGTGACCCGTACAGAAGATGGATCCAGGTCCCCGTTCAGATCGACGTCATTGGCCGTCACGTCGATCGTCACAGGTATATTGACGTTGGTATCTGCGTTGTCGTCTTTTGCCCAGGGGGCGTTCGTGCCTACGGTGAAGGCCCCACCGCAGGTGCCCTGGTCGGTATGGAAGGTGATGGTTACATTGTTGCCGGTCATCAGCGCGGTGCTTAGGTTGAACCGCAGCTCAATAGTGGTTGTCGTTCCTGCGCTTAACGGGGTATCGGTGATATCGGCTAAGGCGGGCGATAATGTGTCCTGGTTGTAAACCCGCGTTCCACCGCTGGGGATGCGGATTTCTGTGAGATGAGTTGGCAGAAGAGGCCATACGATATCCATGCGGGTGATGGTTACTGTGCTGGCCGCCTCATTAGTGACATACAGAGTCAGCGACTCCGCTCGCGGGCTGCCTTGTACATGCTGATTGATTGTGATCGAGCAGCTGGGGTCGAACAGGTTGGCCAGCGCCGGTCTGGCTATCCCGGCAAGCAGCAGCAACACCGGCAGCGCCATGCTGGCCAGCACATACGGAAGTGCTTTGCGGGCTTGATTAGGCCATGGTTTCATGACGTTGCTCCCGGCGAGTCAGAGGACTCACCGGGAGCGCATCAACATTGGGCACTTCCGGCAAGCCCTATTGCGTATTTATGGTTGCCGTGGCTGTCTCTCCGGAAGGCGAAGTTGCGACGATGACGATAGGCTCAGCCCCGGCTGTAACCTGTATCTCAAAGAAACCACTCTCGTCCAGGGTAACAGTCTGCCCCGCGACTGTCACCGTTGATCCTATTGTAGCATAACCACTTACAGTCACAACCGTGCCGGCCGCGGGCGGGGTAACCGGGCTCACCAGCGTCAGCCCCGGTGCCAGCGGATCGCGCTTTTCACGTACTTCCAGCGGCTGGCCTGCCATAGCGGTGACTTCCTGTCCGGCCTGCACTTCCACGATCTGGTCGCCCAGTGACACGGCCACCACGCCTTCATCGACTGCAAAGTAGCTGGCCTCCGGGCTGATCACCTCCACGGCGAACGCGGTGCCGCGCACCGATGCAGTTGAGGATGGCGTCGAGATCTGGAACATGTCGCCTGCGCCCAATAAACGCTGGACACGCTGGTAGGTGCTGCCTGCCAGGACATCTAACCGGAAGCGGGTGGCCTGATCGGTGGACTGCAATTCCGTAATGGTGACCTGGGTATCCTCCAGAAGATCGACGGTGCTGCCGTCCAACAGGCGCAGCTGGCCGCTTGCATCAGCTCCCATGCTGACTTGATCACCAGCCCGCACGGTGATGATGTCGCCCCCGGCAACCTCGATCTGCCTGCTGTAAGCAAGGCTAAACAGGACGTTCTGGCGCTGCACCAGCGTGGCCTGGCCCTCATTCATCACCAGCGTGGCCTCAGTACGTTGAGGCTGTGCGACGATCATCCCGATCACCAGCAGGATGCCAGCCGCGACCAACCCCCATTTTGCGATGTTGCGGAACATGTGGATCTCCTTCGCCCTTCGTGAGTCAGATAGTGCCTGCTGGCCCGGCATGCTTTTGATTCTTGCGCGAGCGGGCTGTGTGGCGGACTCCTCAAGTCGGCCCAACCAGTTCTGCAGAGTCTCGCTCTTCATAGCGACGTAGGTCGCTATCTGTGTTATTTGTGTGCTCTGCTCCTGTCCCGCGGGTCGTCTGCACAGGGCCAGGCGGGCAAGCTGTTCCTCGCTTAGCCCCATCTGCCCGGCGAGCTCTCCCCAGTCCAGGCCATTTGACAGCTTGTAGGCTTCTACCAGTGATGCAATGAGTGCCTCGTCCCGGTACGCCTGCTGCGCCATTTTGATTAACTGTCTAGTAGTTGCCACGTTTTAGTCGTCTTCCAAGCCGCTTGAGCCGCTTCTGGATGCGGTCTTTGGTGCGCTTGACCTCACGCTGCTGGTCTTCGACGCTCAGAGTGCTGATACCCAGTACTTCCGAATAGACGGCAGTCTCTCGTTTGCCTTCCAGCATCAGCAGGAGAATTTCCCTCTCCTGTCCTTCAAACTGCCTGAGTGCCTCTTGGATGACCTCGCTGGCCTTGAGGTCCGTATAATTCCCGATCCAGGCTTCAAGCGTTTCGGCTTTCTGGTAAGAGTTCCGGTCAGCTTCCGCAACTGCGACATCTTGGTATTCCTCCAGGGGGAGAAGCTTCTGCTGGTGGCGCCTCCTTTTCTCAATGAGGTTTAACATGTCGTACTTCGCGGCCATCCGTAGATAGGCGAACAGAGAAAGCCGTTCCTGATCGTATTGCTCAGGGCGGCCGTGATAATTCAGCAGAAGGTCAATTGCTACAGTCTCACAGGAATGGTTGTCTGCGTGTGGGTAGTGTGTCGTCAGAAAACTGACTAAGTGAGGCAGCGCAAGCTCGCACAATTCCGCAAATGCAGTTGGATCACCATGCCGAATACGCCGGTGCAGGGCCAGCTGGATATCGGGGGCGGGTTCCTGAAAGTCCATGCAAAAGCTCGTCCCCTCTCAAAAGAGGAGTATTGTCTTCACATTACGGCTTAGGGCGTGTGATGGCGGTGCTGTCCGCTGGAAGGTTCGGGCCGAGCAGAGCCGTCACCACGCGCACGATCACCTTAAGTGTGCCCATCTCAACCTTATCCCCCTTCAGCAGGCGGTACTTCTGGCCGGGCTGCAGATAAGTTTCGTTGAGCCAGGTGCCATTGGTGCTGCCCAGGTCGATCAGGTACAGTCCGTTGGGGTTGGGGATCAGCACGGCATGCCGTCGTGAGATACCGTTGACCTGCGCTCCGAATGAAGTCAGATCCAGGTCGGGCCCCTGGCCCCCGTCACTGCCCGAGTGCCCGATGATCGCCGGGCCTTTCACGTCCAGCCCGATGATGTTCGGGGCCGGTCCGTCGATCTCGAGAATCACCCGCCAGTGATCGGAGGTGCCCTGCCAGTCCTTTTCCGTCAGCAGAACGGGGGCTTCGTCACTGAGAATACCAGCACCTGGGCCGTTCTGCACAGAAGCAGTCCCGTTGCTGTGCTTTCCGGCTTTGTTGTTGCCCAATACCTGGCTGGCTCCACTGCCCTCTTTGCTCGCCCCCTGATCGGCGCGTGCAATCGGCGCGGTCGATGAAAGAGCATTGTTATCGTCTTTATCTTGCACCATGATCATACCCTGCTACCACTCCCAGGCAGATTGCTCAGATGTGAGGGGGACGGTGAAATAAAAGTTACTTCCCTTGCCTTCTTCACTCTCCACCCGGATCTGCCCGCCATGTTGCTCAACAATCTCTTTACAGACAGTCAGGCCCAGCCCGACACCGCCAAAGCGGCGGGTTAGCGAGCCATCTGCCTGATAGAAACGGTCGAAAATGCGCGGTAGGTCTGCCTCGCTGATGCCGACTCCCGTGTCGCGCACCAGGACCTCGATCGCGCCTTCTTTCTCAATAGCACGTGCGCTGATTGTGACCGTGCCCTTTGGGTCGGTGAATTTCAGCGCGTTTGAGATCAGGTTATCAAGCACCTGGAAGATCGCCATCGGATTTACCATGGCACGGGGCAGGTCTTCCGGCACTTCCACTTCCATGCTGATCTGTTTCTCATCGGCCAGCACTTTGGCACTCTGGGCCACGCCGTTGAGCAGAGACCCCAGGTCCGTGGAGACTTTACGGGAAACAATGTGGGACACCGATTGCAGTGTAACGAAGTTCTCAACCAGCCAGGTGAGGCGCTGCAATTGCTTATTGAGCACCTCCAGATACCCCCGGTGGTCTTCTGGGAGGTTTGTTTTATCTTCCAGCATCAGCCCGATATAACCCACGATGTATTGCAGCGGTGTCCGGAACTCATGGGAGATGTTCTGGATCATCTCGTTCTTCAGGTTGTTGGCCTTGTGAAGGTCCTGGTACACACGTGCGTTGTGAATGGCGATTGCGGCGAAATCCGCGATATCGCTCAACAGCCGCTCATCGCGTGCGCTGAAGGTGGCGCCTGTATCGCGATGTGTGCCTGCCAGCACGCCGAGTTTGTCTTCCCCGTACAGGATTGGCACATACAGCAGTGCCTCTACGACATACCCGGTCTTGACCTTGATCAGTTTCCCATCTGCCTCGCGGTTAGCTCGCAGCGGTTTACCCGTGTGCAACACTGTGCTGACCATCCGGTCGCTGGCAGGGAGCCGCAGGCGGCGGATTTCCTCGTCCTTAATGCCGCTTTCAGCTTCGAGGAACAGCTCGTTGGTTTTGTCGTCAAGCAGCCAGAGGGCCACTTCGCCTGCTGCCGTGAGTGTCTTGGCCAGGGTCAGCGCCCGCTTGAGTACCTCGTCCAGGTTGAGTTCGGCAGTCAGCGTCTTGGCGAGGTAGCTCAGCGCATCCGCCGGATCCGCAGTGGCCATCTTGACTTTGCGTCTGTCGGTCTTTGTGGTTTGGAAGCGCACAATCAGATCCAGCTTGCCCAGGGAGATCAGGTCTCCATCCGCCAGCGGGAACGGCTCTTGAGGCCTTAACGCTCGCCCGTTCACAAAGGTCCCATTGGTGCTGCCGGAGTCAACGATTTGCGGGGAGTCATCCACCATCTTCACGAGCGCATGCCGCCGGGATACGCCCTGGGAGCGCGCGTCCATGGCAGTCAGTGCACTGGCGCAGGGCAGGTCAGATGCAACACCCAACACCACTTCTTGATCAAGCACAATCTCAAAGCTCAGGTCTATCTTGCGTGGATACTCGAGGCGAATTCGCAGGGGGGAGGTGAGGGTGGCGCCGTCTTCTTCGAGCGTCTCTTTGCCAAACGGAGTAGTGCCGCTAGTATCTTGCGGCTTGCCGGGTATTTTTTCGTTCATAGAGTTTCTTGGTTACCTGCTCTCGGCCCATGAGCTGGCATAATAACGGTTGTGCCATGTGCGTCTTCCGGCCCTCAGATGAGTACAGCACGGCTGTATAAGGACTACATGAATACAGGAGACGGCATCATCAGCAGCTCCCTGTATCTCTCATTGTATGAGAAACTGTATTCTGCGCCAGGTTGGCGGTATGGGGAGATCTACGTAGGCATGCCTAGCAGACTGAATGCGGAATTTGCCAGCAGTGTTGCACCGATTACCAGCACCTCTTCATCAATGTCAAACCGTGGGTTATGATGCGGGTAATTCAGTCCCTGCGCCGCATTGGCTGAACCGACGAAGAAGTAGCACCCTGGAATATCATCCATGAAATACGACATATCTTCGCTGCCCATCGTGCGCACGTCACGCCGCACATGCTCAGGTCCCAGCAGGTCTGCTGCAATCTGCGCGATGCGCTCGGAAAGGTTTGCATCGTTGTTGACAGTCCGTGTCATCTCCCGGAGGGTTACTGCGGCTTCACAGCCTAGGGCTGCGGCAGTTCCGCTGCAGATCTCTTGCACGCGTCGGTGGACCAGCTCGCGAGTTGCTGCGGTAAACGTGCGGATGGTACCGGTCATCTCCACATGATCGGTGATGATGTTGAAAGCCTCTCCGCCGTGGATGGTCCCGATGGTGATAACTGCGCTTTCGAGCGGGGCCACGTTGCGGCTGGCAATGGTTTGCAGCGCATTGATCATCTGGGCTGCTGCCACAACCGCGTCGTTTGTCTGATCCGGCTGCGCGCCGTGGCCCGCCGAGCCGCGCACGCTGATGTTCAGGATGTCTGCTGCGGCCATGCTGGGGCCAGGGGTTACGCTCACCGTTCCGATCGGCAAGTTGTTCCATACATGTAGGCCAATGCTGAAATCCGGGCGCGGGTTCGTCAGGGCGCCCTCCGCGATCATGGCTCGGGCCCCCTCGCCGATCTCCTCCGCCGGTTGGAAGACGAATTTCACACGCCCTCTGATCTGATCGCGCGCAGCATATAGCATCTCCGCCACAGCCAGCCCGATCGTGGTGTGGGCGTCATGCCCGCAGGCATGCATCGCCCCGGGATTCAGCGATACGTAGCCGGTCTGGTTCGCCTCCTGGATCGGCAGGGCGTCCATATCAGCCCGCACCAGCACGGTAGGGCCGTCCTGCGCCCCTTCCAGCAGGCCGATAACACCGGTCTTGCCCACTCCGCTTTGAACCTCCAGCCCCAGTTCTCGGAGTGCCTGGGCCACGATGCTGGCCGTACGCACCTCCTGAAAAGCCAGTTCAGGGTAGCGGTGCAGATCACGGCGGCGTTTAATCATCCTGGCTTTTTGAGCCCGGGCTGTATCGGCGAAATCAACAGACATGGTTATGACTCTCCTGGTGGTATGAGCAGAGGGGCTGCGCGAAGCCCCTCTCTGAAAACGCTATCTATTCGGACTTGCCCGGTCCTTGTGGGCGTGAGCGGTGCCTCCGCCCGCGCGAGCGCCGCCCTCTGGAGGGGCGCTTTTCCTGCTCGGCAGGCTTCTCCTCCTGGGCGCTCGCCTTGGTGGGGGGCGGCTCAGCGGCCGGCGGCGGGCTGGGTGGTGTTCCGCTGCGCACCCGTGCACCGCATTCGCATGGCCCGGCGTGACCTTCCTTGGAACAGCCTGCCCGTGCCTTCTCTTCCAGGGCGCGCAGCTCCTCCACGGGGATGATCTCCGCCTGGGTGACTTCGTGGCGGGTCTCGTCGACCAGTACGGTGGCGGTGCCCTTTAAGGGGTTCAGGTCGATCACCTTCCCTTCCCCATGCGGGGTACCCACCCACTTATTGCGTTTTGGAAGCGTCTTGGTCGCCTCAACGTACTGTTCGTACTCATAGATCAGGCAGCAGCGCAGGCGCCCGCACATCCCGGTGATCTCCGACGGGTTGAGCGAGATGCCCTGCGCCTTGGCCATTTTGATCGAGATCGGGCTGAAATCCGTCAGGAAGGTGGCACAGCAGCGCGGGCCGCCGCAGGCGCCGTACTCGCCAAGCAGCTTGGCCGCGTCGCGCGCCCCGATCCGCCGCAGGTCCACCTGGGTTTTAAGATGGCGGGCCAGCCGCTTGCGCAGAGCGTTGGTATCGGCGGTGTCCTCGGTGGTGTACAGGATGGTCAGCATGCTGCCATCGTAGGTGTAGATCGCCTGCACAAACTTGACCCCAGAGAATGTGCCCATCTCATGGGCCATCTCCCGGCAGTCAATCAGCGCCTCGACTTCCTTGGCCTCCCACAGCTTCTTCATCATCAGATCGCGCGGGCTGGCCGGATGCCGGATCGGCTTAAGATCATCCAGGTTGGCCTTCTCAGGGGGCACAAACCCCATGATCTGCCCGAGCTGCCGTCCTCGCGTGGTATCCACAACGACATAATCGCCGGGCTTCAGGGACGGGTAAGCGGAGGCGTCAAAGTGGTACAGCTTGCCAACTTTATGAAAACGGACGCCGACGATGCTGGGCGTCGCGGTAAGTGTCATAGCGGTTTCTCCATGAAACCACTGCCGAGTCAGAGGCTGCCGTTCAGCCAGCTTCCTTGACAGAGGACGTCATGAAAGCAAGTGTAACAGGTTCCCGTGCTCCCGCAAACAAGGCCGGGTGTTCAACATTCCCCTGGCGCCGGGATGCAGCCTCCTGGCGGGTCGCCTGACCTGCCCTGTTATCCCGTCCTCTACCCGATGGTCGTGAGCGGGATGATGTTGTCGTTCTGCTGGAAGGTGATCACGCTCACCCGCGCTGCAACCTCCTGGGCGATCTGTCTCAGCGCCTGCGCTGCCGGTGAGTCGGGCGCTGTCGCTGCGACAGGCGTGCCTGCATCCCCGCCTTCACGCACCTTTGGATCGAGCGGCACAGAGCCCAGGAACGGCACGCCGCGCTTCTCGGCAAGCCGCTGTCCTCCGCCTGTTCCGAAGAACTCGCCGCTCATATTCTCGATGACCCCAATGATCGGTACATTGACGTGCTCAAACATCGCCAGGCCGCGCAGAGCGTCGCTGACGGCTACTTCCATGGGCTGCGTCACGATGATCGCCCCGGTCAGCGGCACTGACTGGGCCAGTGTGAGCTGGGCATCCCCGGTGCCCGGTGGCAGGTCGATGACCATGTAGTCCAGGCTCCCCCAGTTCACATCTGAGAAGAACTGGCGGATTGCTCCGTGCAGCATTGGGCCGCGCCAGATCAGCGGCTTATCCGGGTCTACCAGGAAACCCATGCTCATAATCTTGACGCCGAAGGCTTCCGCCGGGGTCAGCTTTTCGCCCTGCGGTGCTGGCATCCGATCCACGCCCATCATGGTGGGGATGTTGGGGCCCAGGATGTCGGCATCCATCAGTCCAACGGAGGCGCCCATCTGTGCCAGGGCGATGGCCAGGTTGGCGGCGATGCTGCTCTTGCCTACACCGCCTTTGCCACTGCTCACGGCGATCAGGTGCTTGATATTCAGGTTCATGCGCCCCATCACCCGCGGGTTGCTGGGCACATTGGCGTCAAACCGGACCTCGACCTCGCTGATCTCAGGGACGCGCAAGGCCGCTTCACGTGCTTCCCGGCCGATCAGGTCCTTGAGCGGGCAGGCCGGTGTAGTCAGCATCACGGTGAAGCTGGCTTTGTTTCCTTCGATCTTCAGGTCATGAATCATGTTGAGTGTCACAAGATCGCGGTGCAGCTCTGGCTCGATCACGGTGCTGAGCTCGGCCATCACCTTGTCCGCTGTGCTCTTGGCTTCAGGCATGCTTATCTGTCCTTGGGAATCCAGTCAATTTACAAGAAGGTTATTTTCTGAATTGTATCGCAGGGGGAAGCTGTTCGCTAAGGGGGACGGTACCATTGCTGTGCCAGCGGCCAATATCACTGCGCGCCTGCTCATAGGCAGCCAGAAGCTCTGCATCACTGCCCTTGAAGCGTGCAATGCGCTGCACGGCGCAGGCGGTGCAGCCCAGCATGGCGCGGTGGCTGTTAGCGTGGCATGTCAGGCAGCCATCCAGCCGGATCATCATCAGGGTGAAGGCTTGCTTTTCCAGGCTTTCCTCGCCCTGCAGATCAACGTAGTCAACCAGCGCACACCAGGCAGGGCCCCTCAACGCACGCAGGTGGCTAATGACGCGCGTAGGGAACAGAATTTCAGCATCACTCTGGTGCAGCATGTTCCGCCCTGATGGCATAAAAGGCCGCCCCAGTGTGGTGCTGTGAGCGGCCTTCCCAGTTTGCGTTAAGTGCCTTTGCCGGGCTTACCCTGCCTTGCGGGCAGCCTTTGCCGCTTCCTTATGCTCGCGGGCCAGGCGTTCCTGCTCAGCCCGTGTGGGCGCGATCGTCTGCCAGTAGCTGATCGGTTTGGCAAGCTTCGCCTTATCATGAACATGAGAGGTGGTGCGATCGTAGCTGGCGATCTCGTAATCGTGGTCCATCTTGATCGCATCGAACGGGCAGAACTCGGCGCAGTAGCCGCAGTTCATACAGATGTCGATGTCAATAAAGAAGGCTTCCGGTTCGGGGATCGGTCTCCCGGTCTGCGGGTCACTTCCGCGCACAATCCAGATGCACTGCGGTGGGCATACCTTGGCGCAGATACCGCAGCTTGTGCACCAGTCATGATTGGGCGCCTCCGGGTCATCCGGCTCGTTGGTGACCAGGAAGGGGATATAGCGGAAGCGCTCCGGGACGGCCATCTTCTCTTCAGGGTACTGCACAGTGATCAGGCCGCGCGTTTCCGGGCTCTGGCGGTAGGTAAAGCCCTCATCGGTCGTATAGCGCTTCACCCCCCACTTGATATCTTCGATGTAGGTGTCGATCATGTGCTTGAAGGTGACACCAATGCCCTTGATGATGCCAAGACCGTACATACTGGCTCCTTCTCAGAGACAGCAGCGGGCGGCCGAGCAGGCCCCCGCCGCGGCTTTAGCGATCTACCTCGCCCAGGACGATGTCAATAGCACCCAGGATGACCACCAGATCGGCCACTTTGTTCCCGCGAGACATCTCCTCCAGCGCAGTCAGGTTGACGAAGCTTGGTGAACGGACGTGATAGCGGTACGGGTTGGCGCCCCCATCCGAGATGCAGTAGAAGCCGAGTTCACCCTTCGGGTTCTCCCCGTGGCCGTACTGCTCACCCGCAGGCACGCGTACATTGTAGGCACGCTTGCCCGCCCAGTATTCCTGGCCCTCGGTCTCCTCGAGGCGCGGCACGATCTGCTGCAGGATGCGGATGCTCTGCCGTACTTCTTCCACACGTATCAGGTAGCGATCGTACAGGTCGCTGTTATAGGTAACGGGAATCTCGAAGTCCAGCTCATTGTAGATGCTGTAGGGGTCCGAACGGCGTATATCGTAGGGAATGCCCGCCGCCCGCAGCATCGGGCCGGTCACGCCGTATGCGATGGCTCGATCCGGCGCCAGATATCCCACCCCCCGGCAGCGCGTCATCAGGATTTCGTTGTTCGTCAGGTAGGTATCGAACTGATCTATGACGCGGGGCAGCCGTTCGTACACCAGGTCCTTGATGTACTTCATGGTCTCGATGTTCCGCCCCCGGTCATTCTCGCGCACGGCTGGCCCGCCTACGTAGGGCGGCATATCGAAGGCCACACCGCCGAAGCGCATGTAATTGCACATCATGCGCGAGCCTGCGACCGACTCAAACAGGTCGAGGATCAGATCGCGTTCTGCGATGCCATACACAGAGGGTGTCAGGAACGCCCCCAGGTCGTTCAGGAAGAACCCGAAGAACCAGAAGTGGCTGGCGATGCGCGTCAGTTCCGCCATCAGCACACGGATTACCTCTGCGCGATAGGGCACTTCCTGGCCCAGCATCTTCTCAACCGTGAGCGCATAGGCCAGGTTGTTTGACATGCTGGTCAGGTAATCCAGGCGGTCGGTATAGGGCATGTTGCCAAGCCAGGTATTACGTTCCCCGATCTTCTCGTGGTTGCGGTGCAGGTAGCCCATCACGGGCTCCAGGGCAGTGACAGTTTCACCGTCCAGCGTCACCGCCATGCGGAATACCCCGTGCGTGCTCGGGTGCTGCGGCCCCAGGTTGACCACCATCTGGTCTGTTTTAATCTGTGAGAAATCGGTGCCCGTTTCGGTGGTGGGGGTGCCCAGGGCTGCATATACAGCCTGCTCGGCCTCGGGTGCCCATTGATCCACGCTGAAGCCTTCGGGGTACTGCACATTCATGCCATATGGCACGTGCATCTCTGCGCGCTGCACATGCCCGCCAGGCCAGCGGCTCTTGAAAGGCTTCTGATCTTCTTCATAAAAGGGCTCGCGCCAGTCCTTGCGCATTGGGTGGCCGTCAAAGCCCTCCCACATCAGGATGCGCTTCAGGTTGGGATGCCCGGAGAAGTGAATGCCGTACAGATCGTAGGCCTCACGCTCCTGGAAATCCGTTGAGGGCCACACAGATACCAGTGACGGGAGCGCGGCTACATCACGCGGGGTTTGTGCCTTGAACACCAGGGCAGGGCCTCCCCGCTCAACGCTGTAGGCGTGATACACCATCTCCAGCTTGTCTTCTGCGAGATAGTCCACGCCGCAGGCATTAGAGAGCAGATCGTAGCCCAGATCATCCCGGATGGCGGTCGCGACTTCCACCAGCTTATCGCGGTCGCGGACGATGATCCCTGTGTACCCTTCACGCGTATCGCGCTCGACCACACCCGGGAACTTCTGGATCAGCGTCTCATAAACATCGGTGGAGACTGCCTCGGGACTGGTGACTTCAGGGTTGCTGTCAGTCATATCGGTCGCCTTCTCTTTATGCTTGGCAGGGTGCCGCCGTTAGTCGGCGGCGGGCTCCTCGTTGGGCTCTGGTGCGGCCTTGGGGGCCGTCTCTGCACGGATCAGCGCAGCCTGGCGCAGATCAATCAGGTCGGGACCCAGCACAGGCACTGGCACGGATTCGCTCTCGCCCCGCCGGTACCACGGCACCGTCTGGATGCTCTGGCTTTCGATCTTTTTGTGCAGCGTCATAAAGCCGTAGATCAGGGCCTGTGGCGTGGGAGGGCATCCCGGCACATACACATCCACCGGGACGAACTTGTCAATGCCATCCACTACGTTGTAGCCCTCTTTGAATGGTCCACCACCCGAGGCACAAGCGCCCATCGCCAACACATAGCGCGGCTCGGGCATCTGGTTATACAGGCGCACGATCTGCGGGACCATCTTCTTGGTCACTGTGCCGGAGACAATCATCAGATCGGCCTGGCGTGGGCTGGGCCGGAATACTTCCATCCCGAAGCGTGATTGATCGTAACGCGAGGCCGCAGTCACGATCATCTCGATCGCGCAGCAGGCCAGCCCGAACATCATAGGCCACACCGAGCGCGCCCGGCTCCAGTTGTATAGCCGGTCCAGCCTCGTGATCGCGATATTCGATTTAAGCTCGTCGGGGATAGGGTAATCGGGGTTATTCAGGCCTTCAAACTGATCCTTCATGGATTTTCCCCTTGGTCTATCTTCATCCTGACAACCGGCGCGCTGAGAGCGGCCGGCGACCTATGGCTGTGCGTGTTTGAGGCTGCTGTTTCTTGCTTTTAGGTAAAAACGGATAATTCTGAGCGTCTTTTGGTGTTGCCCAGGTAATGGTACATCGTGCCTACCTAAAAATCAAGCAGCCCTGTGGGCACCAGGCACCTCGAGTACAGCTGTCTGGAGCCTCACCCATCTCATGCAGTGAAGCCGCTCTCAGGCCTTCTGGAGTGAGTATAGCGGTTCTGGTTTTGCGTCGTCAATTGAGTTGATCCCGATCAGGCCGAACGCGCTTGGCCCACATGGCCTTTTCCCGTACAATAGAGAACAGCACACAGCCAACCCATAGCCGTATTTTCTATCCGTGTACAGGCGGATAGGCCTTTAGTCCATCCTGCATCAACGATACTGTGTTGCCAGTTCAGCAGTAGAGGCGCCCATGGCAAGCATCCTTGTAATTGACGATGATGCCAGTCTGCTTCAGATGATGAGCATCATGCTTAAGCGGGCAGGTCATGAGCCGATTTTGGCGCGAAGTGGCCAGTCCGGATTGGATCTCGCGCGCAGCAGGCAGCCCGACGTGGCTATTGTTGACGTCATGATGCCCGATCTCACGGGCTATGAGGTCTGCCGAATGCTTCGCGCTGACCCTGTAACCATGGATATTCCCCTATTGATCTTGACAGCCCTATCTCAGCCGGAGCAGCGTGAGAAGGCGGAAGATGCTGGCGCTGACGAGTTCGTGACCAAGCCGGTCACGCGTGATGATTTAATCACTGCTGTTGAACTCCTGCTCAGCACCGGGGCACGCAATATCCCTTCACCCGACGAGCCGATCCCCTCGCCGGTTGATGAATACGTGGTGCCGCGAACACCAGCCCCTGAGCCCGAGCCATCCCCCCCACCCCCATCGCCTCCAGCCCCCGAACTTCCTGAGCTTGATCGTCCGATCACCGACATTATGATGGAGGTCGATCAACCGCCTAAGGCACCTGCTGCGCCGCCCACCCCTGCACAGGCACCTGCTCCTGCAGGGGGGCGACTGCTGCGCCAGGCGCTGCCGCTCATCGCAGTGATGGGCCTGGGGCGCGGGGTTGGGGCAACCACCCTGGCCGTCAACCTGTCACTGGGGGTGATGCAGCATGGGCGCTCATGCATTGTCGACCTCAACAATATGGGCGGTCAGGTGGCCGTGCAGCTGCGCATGATGCCTCCCCGCTCCAGTTGGACCGCCCTGCTGGGGATGTCACCGGGCAGCGATAAGCGCCGCATCGGAGCAGCGCTGACCGCTGGCCATCAGTCTGGAGTTGCCATGCTGGCAGCGCCGCTCAACCCCTCTCCGGATCATCTCACCGGGGAGACCCTTCAGTTTCTGTTCGAGGTGCTGTCTGAAGGGTTCAAGCGCGTTGTAGTCGATTTACCTGCCAACCTGACTGGGGCTATGACCCTGGCAACGCTGCGCCGCGCTCGTCACGTGGTACTGGTGGTGGGCGATAATCCGGGCTCCCTGCTTGGTGCATCCGGCGAGCTTGCTTCCATCAAAGAGCTGGGTCTTCCCGGGGAGATCCACCTTGTGCTTAATCACACCGAGCCCGGCGGCCTGAAACACGAAGAGGTGGTCCGCGCGTTGAACCGTCCGTTGGATGCGGATGTCCCGTTTGAGGCGGCCCAGCAGTCTGCCCTCGCCCAGGGTATCCCGCTTGTGATGTCACAGCCCAGGTCGCTTTTCTCTCAGACCATTCTGCGCCTGGCGCGCCAGTTGTAATCTCTCCTTCATAACCGCCTGATCACTGAATGGGGCAAAGTGAGCTATGCACAGGCTTCTGGTAGTTGAGGATGAGGAGATCACCGCGGATCTCCTGCGCCGCTACTTCGAGATCGTGGGCTACGAGGTCGCCAGTGCCTTGAACGGTGCTGATGCCATCCGCATGGCCCGCGAGCGCAAGCCAGATGTGATCATCCTGGATATTATGCTCCCCGACATGGATGGCTATGAGATTTGCAAGCGCCTCCGCTCCGAGGAGCGCACCGAGAAGATCCCGATCCTCTTTCTCACCCAAAAGGATGACCGGCGTGATCGCCTGGATGGGCTTGGTCTGGGGGCGGATGATTACATCACCAAGCCATTTGATATTGAAGAGCTGCGCTTGCGCGTGCACAACATCATTGCCCGCCTGGGTGGGACCCCGCTGGTGGATGCCCGTACCAGCTTGCCCAGCGTTGACCTGATCAAGGAGCGCCTGCCTCGCCTGCTTGAAGACCCCGAGATCATGTACATGGATGTCCAGGTGGAACATCTCGATGCGTTCGGCAGGCAGTATGGGCCGGTTGCTCGCAACCAGGTGGTGCGCACCGCCGCCAAAGTGATCGGCGATACACTCCACGAACTGGACCCGGCCAACTCCTTCATCGGCCATCCGCGCGATGACCATTTCCTGGTCGCCTTCAAGCGTGATCACTATGGCCGTATGAAGGAGGAGCTGCCGCGCCGTTTTGAGGCGCTCATCCCCAACTTTTACGATTATCGCGACCGAGAGCGCGGCCGCATGCATGTTGGAGACGATGTGCTGTTGCCCTTTATGCGCTTAAAACTGGTTCGCGTTCACGCGGATGCCCTGCGTCCGCTGGTCCGTGGTGCCTCGCCGCCTCCGGCCGGCGCTATATAACATCGCTCTTAAGAATCAGCACACAGCCCTCCTAATTGGAGGGCTGTGTTTCATACGGCATATAAGGATAGGGTCAAGGGGCTTCGTCCTCATCGGCTTCCGGGTCGCGGTCTCCCTCGGCTCCCTGTTCTCGGGCCTGCCGGGCTGCCTCGCGCCTCAGCCGCTTGAGGAATGCTGCCGATTTCAGACGGCGTTCCAGGTGGTAAGTCAGGGTTTCATGCATCAACCGTTCAATCTCGTCCTGCACGCTGGGGCTCAGCTGCAGTTGATCCACCACCTCAATTGGCCGGGTCTGCATGTAGCGCAGCACCTTCAGCGCGTTGAGCGAGATCGGGCGCGTGCCGCCGCGTGTGTGGCCGTATGCAGGCCGGATCACCCCACCCTCCGCTGCGCTGAAGTACTGGTTCTCGGCGGTGACATCCTCTCCACTGATCACACAGCGAAAGAGCTGCGGCTTGAACCCGACAGCATCCAGGAAATGCAGTTCGAAGTAGCGCGCGGTGCGCCGCAGGTCATCGCTGCTGGCGATCCATCCTAGCCCACTGGTCAGCAGGGCATACAGCAGGCTGTTCTCATCCCCCTCCTCCATGAACGCATCGACCAGTTCACCGAGGTGCGATGCGTACATCGCGCGCACCAGATCGCTGCGCAGGGGCAGGTAGGCATCGATGATCTCGGCCTGGCTGAGGATATCCAGCGAGTGACCCCGCGCGATCAGCATGTCAAGCCGCATGAACAGCTCGACATACCCGGCCTTGCGGCTGGTGGGTTTCCGTGCGCCTTTAGCCAGCGCCTTGATTTTGCCATGCTCGCGTGTATACAAGGTGAGGATGCGATCAGCCTCACCGAGGTCCTGCCTGCGCAGGATCACGCCTTCTGTCCGGAATATGCGGTCAGGGCGCGGCACGGGGATAATCCCTAACGCTGGGTGCCCTCGGCAAGCTGCTGGGGGCCAAAGCCTGAGGGGAGCAGCTCCTGAACAGTGTATTCTCCTGTGATGCCATCCGCGTTAGCTGTGATAACCAGCATCTCCGGCGCGAACTCGTTCATCACCTGCCGGCAGATTCCGCAGGGCCCTGCGCCGTTGCGCGTAACCACCGCGATGGCCGTAAGATCGCGCTCACCCTCAGATACCGCCTTCCAGATCGCCACACGTTCAGCACACACTGTGGCCGGGTACGAGGCGTTCTCGATGTTGCAGCCCGTGTAAATCGTTCCCTGGCGGGTCAGCACTGCGGCCCCCACCAGGAAATTCGAATAAGGGGCATAGGCCCGGCTTTGTGCGTCGCGGGCATGTCGGATAAGCCGCTCACGGTCAGCGTCCGTTACCGTTGCCATGTTGTTTACCATTCTGTGCCTCAGGCTCAGTCTCATTCGCTGTCCGCCGCACCCGCACTTTGCGAATACGCCGGTCAATTACCGAGAGCACCTCTATGGTCAGGTTGCTGGTTTCGATTGCTTCACCTTCACTGGGCACTTTGCCAAGCTGGCCGTAGATAAAGCCGCCCAGGGTATCACCTAACTCATCCGTCAGCTCGACGTCAAGCAGCTCATTGAAATCATCCAGGTGGATGCGCGCGTCGATCAGGTACTCATCATCGCCCAGCTGCTCGAAGAGCGCCTCGGCAGCCCCATCATACTCGTCGAATATCTCGCCCACAATCTCTTCGACGATATCTTCCATCGTCACCAACCCGGCGGTGCCCCCGTACTCATCAATGGCGATGGCCAGGTGGACCTTGGCGGTTTGCAGTTCGCGGAGCAGATCCATTACATTTTTCGTCTCAGGCACAAACAGGGCCTCACGCAGCAGGCTGCGCAGGTCTTTACCCTGCGCCCCGGTCTTCAGCAATTCCAGCAGGTCCTTGGCGTACAACATCCCTTTGATCTGGTCGAGCGAGTCTTCGTACACCGGGATGCGTGAATGCCCCGCCGCGGTGATGATCTCCAGCGCTTGTTCCAGTGAGGCGTTGATCTCCACGGCCACGATGTCAATACGCGGCACCATGATCTCGCGCACCAGGGTCTCATCAAGCTGGAAGATGGAGTAGATCATCTCTTTCTCCTCTTCCTCAATCGACCCCTCTTCCTCACCGGCGTCCACCAATGTCATGATCTCTTCTTCGGTCACCTGGGCGCTGTCGCTGCCGTGCCCGTCACGCCGCGCCAGGGCGCGACGCATGAACCCGCTCAGCGAGACCAGGGGCGCAAAGAGAGTGATCAGCAGCATGGCACTGCCCCCCATCGCCATGGCCCAGCGTTCCGCGTCACGGTTTGCCAGTGCGTCCGGGACGATCTCGGTCAGCACATAGATGACTACTGCTGCCGCCAGGACAATAGCCGCCGCGCAAATCAGGCTGCTTGTCCCTGGCCCGATCCACTGGAACGTTGTCTCGAGCCAGAGTGCAGCCGCTGGCACGGTGACGGCCACCGACAGCCCGATGATCAACGAGTTCACGATCAGGTTTGCCAGGGCAAATGTGTTGAGCATCCGGCTCGAATCCTCTGCCGCTTGCAGCGCGCGCCATGCACGGCGGTCACCGTCTTCGGCCAGCTCACGTAGTTCGTAGCGGCGTGCCTTGCTCAGCGCGGCGCGCGCGGTAGAAAAATAGCCGCTCAAAAGGAGCAGTACGAGCAGCCCGGCTATCTCCGGTAATGTGATCTCCACGTTTGTACTTCCTACTTCGTTTCTTCTGGTTTATCTGGCAGGGGGCGGGCAGGCACCCCCACAACCAGGGTATTCGCCGGCACGTCACGCGTCACCACAGCGCCTGCCCCTGTACGTGCGCCGTCGCCCAGGGTAACGGGGGCTACCAGCATGGTATCACTGCCGATAAACACCCCCTTCCCCGTGACGGTCTTGTGTTTCTGTTTGCCATCATAGTTGCAGGTGATTGTACCTGCACCGATGTTTGTATCTTCTCCGATGTCGCCATCCCCGATATAGCTAAAGTGCCCCATCTTGACCCCGCGCCGCAGGCGGCTGTTCTTGACCTCGCCGAAGTTGCCCATATGGACACCCTCCTCAAGGTAAGCCCCTTTGCGAAGGTGCGCGAACGGGCCGATATCACAGTGGTTCTCCAGCACCGCCCCCTCAACAAACGAGGCCTGAACCTCACAGTGATCCCCGATTTGGGAGTCGCTGATCATGCTGTTGGGGCCGATGGTACAATGGCTTCCGATCGTGGTGCTGCCCCGGATTATCGTATTGGGCAGGATCACGCTGTCCTGGCCTATCACAACGCCCGGCTCGATATAAGTTGTGGCCGGGTCTATGAGCGTCACGCCGCCCAACATCAGCGCCTCGTTGACGCGCCGCCGCAGCGCTGTTTCGGCCTCCGCCAGGTGTACGCGGTTGTTGATTCCCAGCACCTCGTTCTCATCCTCGACCACGAAGGCGTTGACCTGTACTCCTGCCCGGGTGGCAATCTCCACGAGGTCGGTCAGAAAGTATTCTCCTTTGGGGCTCAGGCCGATCTGGTCCAGATGCTGCCACAGCCAGGCGGCGTCGTAGCAGTACACGCCTACATTCACCTCGCGGATCGCAAGCTGTTCCGGGGTAGCAACTGCCTCTTCGACAATGGTCTGCACGTGCCCGTCTCCGCCCCGCACGATCCGCCCAAAGCCTCGTGGCGTATCGGTGATATGTGTCAGCATGCTGACCGGCCCGTCGTTGGCCTGCTGGGCCTCGTACAGCATGCGCAGCGTCTCTGCACGCAGCAGGGGCATATCTGCATAAACTACCAGGACGTGATCACTCTGGCCGCGCAGCAGGCCACGTGCTTGCAGCACGGCGTGTCCTGTCCCGAGCTGCTCGGCCTGCACCACGAAGCGCGCCCGGTCACCTGCAGCTTCGCGCACGGCGTCTGCGCCATGCCCGATCACCACCACAGGGGGCTTGTGACTCACTGCCTGAGCTGTGTCGATGCTGTGCAGCAGCATGGGCTTCCCGCCCAGCGTGTGCAGCACCTTGGGCAGCTCTGACCGCATCCGGGTGCCCTGCCCGGCTGCGATGACCACGATCTCAAGTGACACCGGTTTCTCCTGTCCTTTGCTGGAACACCATGCGGGGCCCTGGGGAAACGGAAAACAGCCGGTAGAACACGCGCCAGGCACGCGATCTCTCGGCTGGTGTGATGTGCGCCGCTATGGTTCTGACTAGATGGGGGCTCGTCCACGAGTTGGGTATTGCTTCCGCATTTTTAGGTCACAGGTACAAAAACCACGGCACGGCAGGCCCCTATCCTTTAATCCTGCCTCATGCCCACTTGATTATACCATGTCCCGCGCACCTCCTGCACCCGAACCTGGGCTCTCAACCAGTCTCGCCCCAGTCCCGCAGGTACAGGAAGTCGTAACCGATGGTTCGTGACGAGAGCTTTGGGATCAGCGGCATGATGCGCTTGTACTGGGTCCGCCGTACGGTGTGGTAGACGCGATCTACGAACGCGGGGGCAAAGCCTTCCTGAACGACCTCTTCGCGGGTATACCGCCTGTCGATCAACAGGAAAAGCACCTGGTCAGCCTCATCATAGGTGTAGCCCAGCTCACCCTCGTCGGTTTGTCCAGGCCACAGGTCGGCGGAGGGCGCTTTTTGGATGATTGCCTCCGGCACACCCATGTCACGGGCAAGCTGGCGCACCTGACACTTGTACAAGTCCCCCAGAGGGTGCAGCGCTGCGGCGCTGTCACCAAACAGGGTGGAATAACCCAGCAACATTTCCGTTTTATTACCTGTACCGATCACCAGCCCGTTGAATTCCGCGGATTGGTCATACAGGATCACCATGCGCTGGCGCGCCATGATGTTTCCCTGCCGCAGGGGCGGCATATTGGGGAACTGCTCAAACAGCGGGTCAACCATCGCCGTGATCTCGATGGTCCCACTCCGCAGGCCCAGCGCGTCGATCACCATCTGGGCGTGTTCCAGGCTGTCAGGCGAGGATGTTTTATATGGCATGCGCAGTGCCTTGATATTCTCGCCCCCCAACGCCTCGGCGGTCAGGTAAGCTGCCAGGGCAGAGTCCACGCCGCCAGAGACTCCCAGAACCGCGCGCTGGAAGCCCACTTTATGTACCTCGTTGCGAATGAAATTAACCAGCACACGCCGTGCCAGCGTGGTATTGATCTCAAGCTGGGGCAGAATGTGACTGAGCGGCATTGCTTATTCGTGCTCCTTATCCAGGATGCGTGACAGGGTCCGCAGGGTCAGCTCCGGGCGCTCGTCACGCAGCAGCGGCAGCCGGTAGCGGATGCGTCGCAGGTCGTTCAAATCGATGGTAGTCACCAGCAGGTCTTCATCAATATAGGGCGCCTGCGTAATTCGTTCGCCATCGGGCCCAAACACTACGGATCCGCCCCAGAAGGTAAATCCATCCTCGGTTCCTGCGCGCAGCACATGCGCCAGAAAGACGGTGAACACTCCTGCATAAGCCTGGCTTACCTGCTCAATCCAGCGTACGCTGCCGGGCCGTTCGCCGCTGTCCAGCCCGCGCGCCGGGTGGGCGGACATCATCAGCAGCATATCGGCGCCGTCCATCCACAGCAGGTAAGGGACGCTGGCATGCCAGTAGTCCTCGCAGATCAGCAGCCCCATGCGCCCAAAGCGTGTCTCGAATGCCTGGACGTCGTTCCCTTCAGCAAAATAGCGGCCCTCATCGAACAGCCCGTAGGTTGGCAGATAGCACTTGCGATGAACGTGCACCAGCTCCCCGCCGCTCAAATACGCGGCGGCGATGTAGAAACGGTGCCGCTGGTCCTCATCCACGAAACCTACCACTAAGTCCATATCGCGGCTGGCGGCAAACAGGGGGGCGAAGATCGCGTTGTCCGGCTCCGGGCGTGTTGCCACCGTGTACGACAGGTCCTGCAGCCCGTAGCCAGTCAGGGAAAGTTCCGGGAAGACCAGCAGATCGACCCCGGCTACACGTGCCCGGTCGATGTACTCCAGGTGTTTGGTGAGGTTAGCCTCGCTGTTGCCAAGCACGGTGTTGATCTGGGCTAGGCCCAGGGTCAGCTTCATACATCACTCCTTCACGGGGATTGGTTTTGTCTCAGTCTCCAGGGGCATTCTAGGCCCGCTGCCCGGCAGTACAGCGATGGCCGCCCCGATAATCCCGCTCGATGCTGCCAGCAGGTCCAGCATTTGATCCAGCCGCAGGGTGCCAAGCATGGGCACCGCGTCGCCGCGTGTGAATCCAATCGCGAAATTCCCCAGACCTAACAGCGCCAGGATGATCCAGAACACCACACCTTCCCGCCGGATCATACGACCCAACAGCACGGCGATCCCCAGCAGGGCCAGCCCAAGCACCAGCCCGTATAAGGGGCTGGCCATCCGTGGGGCCACGATGCCATACAGATCGGGGAGCTCCATGGCAAGGGGTGCGGGCATGTCCGCCAGAGATGCGATCTCGCGCCCGTGCCCGCAGGTGCTCATCAGGCATCCGCTGTAGGCCAGAGCAGCCCCCAGCGCCAGCGCCGGAGCCAGGCTGTCTGTCACTGCTCTCAGGCTCAGCGGCAGTGCCCAGCAGTACAGCGCCAGCCCGATCAGCCCACCTGCCAGTGCGCCATGCCAGCTCAGCCCCCCGCGCCACACCTGGTAGGTTTCCCCCAGGTGGCCGGAGAAGTACTCCCAATGCAGGGCCACATGCCCGGCCCGCGCGCCGATCAGCCCCAGCACCAGGGCTACCAGCCCGCCGTCCAGCCAGTCCAGCGGGCGCCCGCCCCGCCGCTGACCCTGCCACGCCAGCAGACCCAACCCGGCCAGCACGGCGATGTCCAGAGCGAGTGTGTAGCTTCGAATGACGATCGGGCCGATCCGGCCCAGTTCAGGCAGCATGATTGAAGTTTACCAGTAGGGTTCTAAGGCCGCCAAGAACATTCCCCAGGCTTTCCCATCCCCCGTGAATTTGGGGCGGATTTGCGACAAACTATACGCTATACTACGGTTGGTAAAGTGTTGTATAGCTGGTTTGCTGCGAGCCGCCGCTGTATGGCTGAAGGAGAAGGGAAACGTTTATGTCTGCCGTGAAAGGCATCCTGGGTTTGTTGGTTTCGCTGGGTGCGCTTGCCGTGATTGCCGGTATCGCTCTGGCGATTTTCAATACCTCCCGCGGTCGCAAAGCGCGCCCGGGCGTCATCCTGGCGATAGTGGGTGTTATTGTTGCTATGGTGATCGGCACCCTCAACGCGGGCCTGGTCTTGGTGCAGCCGAATGAGCGCGGGGTTGTCTTCCGCCAGACAGCCAGCGGTGACGACGCGTTGTTGGACCCACTCCAGCCCGGTCTCTCCTGGGTGGTCCCCTTCGTTGACCAGGTCATCATTTATGATATTGCCCGCCAGAGCGTTGACATGGCAGGCTCTGGCACGGAGTCTGAGGGCCGCGGCGCCGTGCGGGCCATCTCCGCCGACGGGCAGGTGGTCAACGTGGATGTCACAGTGGTCTACCGCGTGGATCCGACCGACGTCAACAACGTCTATCGCAACTGGCGTAACAACTTTGTCGATGGCTTCATCGTGCCTCAGGCGCGTTCTGAGGTGCGCAATGCCATCTCTAACTTCAGTGCCGACCAGATTTACAGCGGCGGGCGCACTCAGCTTGAGACCGAGATCAATCAGTCCCTGATGGAAGTGCTCTCAGCCGAAGGCTTTGAACTGGTTGACCTCCTGATCCGCAATATCGAATTCTCCGAGGAGTTCGCCAGCGCCATTGAACAGAAACAGATCGCTGACCAGGAAGCCCAGCGAGCGGCTTTCCGTGTCCAGCAGGCCCAGCAGGAAGCTGAGCAGGCGCGTGTGGAAGCCCGCGGGCGCGCCGATTCCGCTGTGATTGCAGCGGAAGGCGAGGCGCAGGCGATCCTCGCTCGAGCCGAGGCCGAGGCCGAAGCCCTTCGCATGATCAACGAAGTGCTGTCCCAGAACCCCAATCTGATCCAGTGGCAGTACATCAACGAGCTGGGCGATCAGGTACAGCTGGTCATCATCCCCAGCAACTCACCTTTCCTGTTTGACCTTGAGCAGCTCATGCAGCAGGCGGGGGCGACCCAGGGCGCTCCGGTAGCGCCATCCAACCCTGTTCCGCCAGAATCTGGCGAAGGGGGCTGACCTTTCTGTACAATATCCGGGCTCCGCATCGCGGGGCCCGGTGTCTTTTTGGGCTTTTTGCCGCTGTTCCCCCTGCGTTGTTGCTGATGAGGAGGATCATCAGGATGGGATTCTGTATAATCAAGGTCAGGCAAATCTTCATTTCCGGTATTGAGCCTCTGTCGATCCTGAGTGCCTCATCGCACATGCAGTAGCCATAATTTATCTTAGTATCTATAAGGAGGCTGGGTAATGTCCTCGAACCTTCCCAAGTTTGCGTATTTCCGTGGGCAGATCGTTCCTTTTGAGCAGGCGACTGTCAGTGTGATGAACCATACACTGAACTATGGCACCGGCGCATTTGGGGGCATTCGTGGTTATTGGAACGAGGATGAACAACAGCTCTTTGTGTTCCGGCCCCTGGACCATTTCCAGCGCGTGCTGGACTCGGCCCGCATGCTCAGCTTTGAGTTAGGGCACACGCCTGAAAGCCTGCTGGCAGTTCTGCTCGATCTGCTACGCAAAGAAGGCTGGCGCTCCAATGTGTATATTCGTCCGCTCGTCTACGTTGGTTCCAACCTGATCGGCGTGCGGCTTAATGATCTCGAATATGATATTGCCATGTTCTCCCTTCCCTTCGGCAGTTATGTTCGCAACGAGGAAGGTGTACATGTGACCTTCTCATCCTGGCGCCGCATTGATGACAACTCAATTCCCGCCCGGGGCAAGATTACAGGCGCCTACATCAATTCGGCTTTCATCAAGACGGATGCGCTGCGTGCAGGCTTCGATGAAGCCCTGGTGCTTAACCAGGATGGCCATATCGCTGAAGGCAGTGCAGAGAACTTCTTTATGATCCGTGATGGAGTTGTCTATACGCCGCCCATTACCGCCAACATCTTGGAAGGTATCACGCGCCGCACGATCATAGAACTGCTCAGCGAGGACCTGGGCATGCAGGTGGTTGAGCGCCAGATTGACCGCACCGAAGTCTATCTTGCGGATGAGGCTTTCTTCTGCGGCACGGGCGTCCAGATTGCAGCGATCACCCGCGTGGATCACCGGCCGATTGGCTCTGGCTCGATGGGGCCGGTCGTCACCCGCCTGCGTGACCTGTACTTCAAGGTGGTCTCTGGCCGCGTGGAGAAGTACCGGCACTGGAACCAGCCGGTGTTTGATAAAGTCCCCGTTCGCTAGGGATGCTCAATAAAGCAGGGGCCTGCCTCCAGCGGAAGCAGGCCCCCTTAATTCTGGTTGTTGCACGCCTGTTTGGCGAACTTACCCCACTGAAAAATCCGCCCGGCTGCAGTTCCAGGCCCTGGAGTTCAGCACCACCCCGCAAGCCGCGGATCCATCAAGAAGTTGAACCAGCACCCCATCAACGTGGAGACCAAAAGGGGCAGCGCAATAATCGCCGTCAGAACACCCAGTTGGCGAGTCTCTCTGTTTGGTCCTAACCCTGCCATCAGCAGGGGAATACCCAGGATGGCCACGCGCACCAGGAAGGTGATCAGCCCGGGCAGCGGCAGCCGGTTGAGGTACAGTGAAACACCAAGTACAACAGCCCAGATCAGCAGTACGAGGATAAATGACATGGGCGACTTATCCCCGGAGACAAACAGCATGACCAGCGCGCCCACCAGGATCAGGTAATGGGCTATCGAGGTCCAGTGTAATGGGGCCATAGGCAGCACCGCTGAGAGGTCTGGTATATTGGGCATAACAGGACTCTCCCCTTCTCTGCATTGGATTGTGACAAGTGCGTGTCATTCGCAATCATACGCCGGACCGGGCGATCCGGCAAAAGGGGACATACAAAGCGGAACTCCTGCCTAGCATGAGGGGGGATGCTTGGCAGGAGTTTTCGCAAAGGAGGAGACAGCAACCAGCGTTTTGTTCTGTACGCTATACTATCTCTATCACAAATAGCACACTAGTTACAATGCACATATCATCACTATGACATTGTTCCCACAGCCAGGGGTACGGAGCAAGCACAATGCCCCCTGAGCACGATCAAACAGGTAAGCCATCACCGGAGCGTCTCGCCGACCTGCGCCGTCGTCTGGGGCGCCTGGGCGTGACTGCGGGCCGTGCATTCTCCCCGCGCACCCCGGAACCGGGCCGCGATATCCACGAGCTGGTCGAGGGCGAGCTCGTTGAGACCGACCACGGAACCTGTTTCCGGGTGGCACATCTGTACCCGCCGGATCACCGCCATGGGAGCCGCCACCTCGGTGATTGGCATGATCTGCTCCCGGTGACACTGGCCGATCTGGCCGGTGAGCCTGCCCTTGCTGGTGTGGACCCCCACAACCTGATCTTCATTGATACCGAGACCACCGGCCTCGGTGGCATGGGGACGCTGGCTTTTGAAGTCGGAGTGGCCCGCTTCGCGGCATCCGGTGCTCTGGAGGTATACCAGTTCTTCCTGCGCGATCCGGCCGAGGAACCGGCCATGCTCTCCCTGCTGGATGACCTCATCTCGCCTGGTGGCGGCCTGGTGACTTTCAACGGCCGCGCGTTTGATGTGCCCCTGCTGGCCGGGCGCTATATCATGAACCGCAGGCCACCTGTTCTGGAATCCCTGCCCCACCTGGACCTGCTGATGCCTGCCCGCCGCCTGTGGCGCCGCCGCTTACAGTCCTGCTCTCTCAGTTCGCTGGAGGCGCGTGCACTGGGCATCCGGCGCACCCAGGATGATGTGCCCGGCTACCTGATCCCCATGCTCTATAATGAATACCTCCGCACACGTGATGCCCGCGAGATGCGCCGTGTGCTCTATCACAATGAGATCGACCTGCTCTCAATGGTAGTGCTTGCGGCTGAGCTTGGTGCTGCATTTCGGGCTCCGGATGATCCCACCCTCCACATCGAAGATCGCCTCAGCCTGGCACGCTGGTATCTCAGCAGTGGCGATGCTTCAGGTGCCGAATCGGCCTATCGGACCGCTCTTGAACAGGCCCCCGATGTCCTGACCAGGCAAGAAGCGCTCGAAGGCCTGGCCTCTCTGCTCAAGCGCTCCGGCCACCATGCTGATGCTGTGCCCCTCTGGGTCGACCTGGCCGACCTGAAGCAGGATGTGCACGGGCATGTCGAGCTGGCCAAGTATTATGAGTGGCACGCCGTCGATTTCCAGCAGGCCCTTCACTGGACTGAGCAGGGCATCGCGCTGGCGCAGTCCTGGCGGCCTGGCCTGCACCGTACCGAGGCTCTGCGCGAACTGAACCATCGCCGTAAGCGTCTGCTCAATAAATACAATGGTCTATCCTCTGCTGAGTCTGGCCCGGCTGAGGAGTAGATATCCTAAAGTGCAAAAAGCCGGGATCTGGGTCCCGGCTTCCGGTTTTTGGGGAGCTTTTGCGCGTCAGCTTTCCTTCTGCTGGACTTTGGCCCAGGTATCACGCAGGGCCACCGATCGATTGAACACCAGCTTGCCACCCTGCGAGTCCGGGTCCACGCAGAAGTACCCCTGCCGCTCAAACTGGTAGAAACTTCCCACGGCTGCATCTGCCAGGCTGGGTTCAACGTAGCAAGTTTCCAGCACCTCCAGGGACGCCGGGTTGATCTGCTCCATCCAGTCATCGCCGTTTGGGTCGGGCACCAGGAAGAGCTGGTCATACAGACGCACTTCCGCTTCCAGAGCGTGTGCTGCAGAGACCCAGTGTAGTGTGGCCTTAACCTTGCGCCCATCCGGTGCATCGCCGCCCCGCGTGGTCGGGTCATAGGTGCAGTGCAGCTCGACGATCTTGCCGTCTGCATCCTTGATCACGTCTGTACAGGTGATGAAGTACGCGTAGCGCAGCCGCACCTCACGCCCCGGTGCCAGCCGGAAGAACTTACCCGGTGGGTCTTCCATAAAGTCATCCTGCTCGATGTACAGCACCCGCGAGAAGGGCACCCGGCGCGTCCCGGCCTCCGGGTCCTCCGGGTTGTTGACGGCCTCCAGTTCCTCGCCCTGCCCTTCCGGGTAATTGGTGATCACCACACGCAGCGGGCGCAGCACCCCCATCACACGCGGGGCGCGCTTGTTCAGGTCCTGCCGTAGGCAGTGTTCCAAAAGCTGGATGTCCACCACGCTGTTGCTCTTAGAGACGCCGATGCGCTCCGTAAAGTCCCGGATCGCTTCTGGTGTGTAACCGCGCCGCCGCATCCCGGAGAGCGTGGGCATGCGCGGGTCGTCCCAACCGCGCACGATCCCCTCCACAACCAGCCGCAGCAGGCGCCGCTTGCTGAGCATCGTGTAGGTCACATTTAAACGAGCAAATTCGATCTGCTGTGGATGGTAGATGCCCAGGTTCTCAATGAACCAGTCATAAAGGGGGCGGTGATCCTCAAACTCCAGCGTGCAGATCGAGTGGGTAATCCCTTCGATAGAGTCACACTGGCCATGCGCCCAGTCATACATGGGGTAGATGCACCAGTCGTCCCCCGTCCGGTGATGGGTGGCGTGCAGGATGCGGTACATCACCGGGTCGCGCATGTTCAGGTTAGGGGAGCTCATATCGATCTTGGCGCGCAGCACGCACTCGCCCTCGGCGAATTCGCCATTCTTCATGCGCTCGAACAGGTCCAGGTTCTCTTCCACGCTGCGGTTGCGGTAGGGGCTGTCCTTGCCAGGCTCGGTCAGTGTGCCCCGGTACTCGCGAATTTCGTCCGCCGTCAGGTGATCGACGTAGGCTTTGCCTGCCTTGATCAGCTGCACCGCCCACTCATACAACTGCTGGAAGTAATCCGAGGCATAGAACAGCCGATCCTCCCAGTCTGCCCCCAGCCATTTCACGTCGCGGATGATCGACTCGATGTACTCGATATCCTCTTTGTTGGGGTTTGTATCGTCGAAACGCAGATTGAACTTGCCCCCGTATGTCTCGGCCAGGCCTGAATTAAGCATGATCGATTTGGCGTGCCCGATGTGCAGGTAGCCGTTCGGCTCCGGGGGGAAGCGGGTGTGCACGCGCCCGCCGAACTTGCCTGTCCGGTTGTCCTCATCGATGATCGCGTGGATGAAGTGTGAGCCGCGCACCTCCTCCGGGGTGTCGCTGCGCTCAAGGTCGCTTGGTGTGTTGTTAGGTGTCATCGCTTCTTCGCCTCTGTGCGGTTTTTCGCCTTGTGCATAGTGTAACGAATCCAGCATCCAAAGTGGAATCTGGACCCTGGTAAATGAAAAGGCAGGGCTGCGGCCCTGCCTCTGGCGCATCTGGGGTGCTTGTTGAGCGGCCACCAGGCACGCCGTTCGGGTGGTTTGCAGCCCGGCTTCGAGAGTGTCCTTATTGGTTTTGCTTCAGCAGATCAACCGCCGCCTGGATCCGCCGCAGGGTTTCCGTGCGCCCCAGCACTTCCATACTCTCAAACAGAGGCGGCGAAACCTGCTGTGCAGTGACGGCCACGCGCACCGCGCCGAACAACTGCCCGGTTTTCAGGTCGAGCTGCGGCGCCAGATCACGCATGGCCTCTTCCTGGATCTCTGCGCTGAAGATCGGCAGGCTCTCGAGCAGGTGGTAAGTGGCTAACAGTGCCCGGATCGTACCCGGCTTATCCATCTTCTTCTGAATCAGCTGCCCCGGGTCCGCAAGGGTCAGGTTCTTGGTAAAGAGGAAACCGAGCCATTCAACTGCGTCGTTGAGTGTTTTTATGCGCTCCCGGATCAGTGGGATGGCTCGCTTCAGCTTCGCTGGGTCGACCTCCAACCCTGCCTGTTCCAGGACGGGCCGGAGCCGGCTGACAAGTTCATCGTCGCTCAGCTTCTCGCGGATATAGACCCCGTTCAGCCATTCCAGCTTATCGTAGGGCAGTTTGCTTGGCGCCGGGTTGATGTTCGCCAGGTCAAAGCGCTGCATGGCTTCCGTCACGGAAAACACCTCGCGGTCATCCCCAAATGACCAGCCCACATTCAGCAGGAAGTTGACGACGGCCTCCGGTAAGTAGCCTGCCTCGCGGAACTCGCGCACCTGCACCAGCACCTTCGTGTTGCCGTCCTGGAAAGCCTGGTCGCGCTTGCTGAGCTTGCCCTGTCCGCTCGGGCTGAGGATCACGGGCATATGCGCGATCTGCGGCATCTCCCAGCCGAATGCCTCATACAGCCGCGCGTGCAGAGGGGCCGTGGCGATCCACTCGTCGGCCCGCATGATGTGGCTGATCTCCATCAGGTGGTCATCCACCACATTGGCCAGGTGGTAGGTTGGCAGCCCGTCCGACTTGAGCAGCACCAGGTCCTGCAGCTCCGCGTTCTGGAAACTGATCGGCCCCCGCAGCAGATCGTGGATAACCGTCTCGCCCTCCAGCGGCATCTTGAACCGCACCACGCACTCTCCGCAGTCCGGTCCCAGGTTCAGGTCCCGGCAGTGCCGGTCGTAGCCTGGCTGCCCGCCGTTCTTGGCCTGTTCCTCGCGCATTTCAGCCAGCCGCCTCGGTGAGCAGTTGCAGCGGTAGGCATGGCCGTGTTCAATCAGCCACTCTGCCCACTTGCGATATAGATCACTTCGCTCCGACTGGCGATATGGGCCGTATGCACCCCCCGTGTCAGGGCCTTCATCCCAGGTGAGCCCCAGCCAGCGCAGGCTGGATTTGATATCCTCCTCCGAGTCCGCGACGTAGCGTTTCTGGTCTGTATCCTCGATCCGTAAGATGAATGCTCCCCCATGCTTGCGGGCAAATATCCAGTTGAACAGCGCGGTGCGTGCCCCCCCTATGTGCAGGTATCCGGTGGGGCTGGGGGCGAAGCGCACACGCACCGGCCGGTCTGTTTTGTCTGCCAAGGCAGCCTTTCTCCTTGTTACGTTGGGGTATGGCTGTCGCTCACTAAGTATCACGCGGGTTGCTGCGCAGCAGCACGCTCTGCACCAACCCCACGCCTAACATGAGTGTCACCAGCGAGCTGCCCCCAGAGCTTACAAAAGGCAGCGTCAGGCCCGTCACGGGCATCACGCGCACATTCATCCCGATCGATACCAGAGTTTGGAAGAAGATGATAGTCGCCACGCCGTAGCAGATCAGCGCCCCGGCCATATCCGGTGCCAGGCGTGCGGCGCGTAGAATGCGCAGGATCGCAATCAGCATCAATGCCATGACCACGATGGCACCTACAAAGCCCATCTCCTCTGCAAGCACGGCGAAAATAAAGTCAGTGTGCCGCACCCTCAGAAAGCGCAGTTGGCTTTGCGACCCCTGCATGTAACCACGTCCCAACAGCCCGCCGTTGCCTATTGCGATCAATGCCTGGTCAATGTTAAAGAACGCATCCGAATCTGATTCGGGGTTAATGAACACGGCGATGCGTGATCGCTGGTAATCGGCCATCTGGCTCCAGACAATCGGCGCCAGGATCAGTCCGACGATCACAAACAGCAGGATATGCTGCCAGCGCATCCCCGCTGCCCACACCATCACGAACCACGTCACCATCACCAGGATGGTGATCCCCAGGTCCGGCTGGATGAAGATGAAGAACACCGGCACCGCGACAAAGATCAGCGATGTCAGGATTGTCGGCAGCCGCTCGATGCGCTCCGCTGCCTTGCTGAGCTGCTGGGCCAGCACGATCACCAGCAGCACTTTGGCCAGCTCCGAGGGCTGGAACCCCGCAATGCCGAAGTTCAGCCAGCTCTGCGCACCTGCCTCCCCTTCGGTCCCTAACAGGCCCACAATAGCCAGGATCACCACGATGATCCCATAAATCCACAGGTATGTGCTGGCAAGCAGCCGGTAGTCGATCAGCGCGACGATCATCAGCACAATGAACCCGACAATGCTGTAAGTCACCTGGCTGCTGACGCGGTCGGCCAGGCTGGCGACGTCCCGCGTTGCGCTGGCGATCATCATGATCCCGAAGATCACCAGCACAGCGACGGCTGCCAGCAGCAGGTAATCGAAGTTCCTCAAGTTCCTCAGCGAGATCGACAACTTACTATCACCCTTAAAGCCATCACAAAACGTAAGCGTATTGTACAACTAAATCGCTTTGGGCCCGTAATCCGTTCCTTCATGAGGGCGTGGTGACAAACCCCGTCGTGCCACCGGGCACTGCTTGCGCTGGGCGTCAGCCCTACGCACCGTCAAGCCGTGCGATCTGCGCCAGCCCTAACCCGACTGCGGCGGCGGTTGACATGTTTTTGATCTCGCCCCCCAGCCACATCTGGCGCAGTTCGTCGGGCGTAACCATGCGCAGTGTTTGTCCTTGCAAGTCGCCTTGCTCAGCGGGTTGGTCCGTGGGGCGGGCGCCGGTTGCCAGATAGGCATATCCCCGTCCGCAGCCCCGGTTCGGGTCAATCACGAAGCTGCCCAGCAGCACCCAGGATGCGGCTTCCAGCCCGGTTTCTTCGCGCAGCTCGCGCTGGGCGGCCTCCAGCGGCGTCTCGCCTGTGTCGATCACCCCGGCGGGCAGCTCCACCGTTCGCCTGCCGATGGCATGCCGGTATTGTTCCACCAGCGCCACCTGCCCCACCTCGCTCACCGCGAAGATCATCACGAAGTCCGGCAGGTCGATCATATAAAAATCGGGGACGACCGTCTGGTCGTCCTCGAGGCGCACCGTCTCGAGGCGCACACGGACCCAGGGCGGGCAGTTGAGCAGTTCGCGTTCCTCCAGCACTTCCCAGCCATCCGTCATTCCGGCGCTGCTCCATAGATGCTGTCCGGCGTGATCACCTGGGCGCCACCGGTCTCCACCACGCCGACCAGGTCATAGACCATCGCGCCGCTGATGCGCACCGGCACGATCTCGCCAACAGGCAGCTCCCCCTCGATGATCACCATCCCATCGATCTCAGGGGCATCCCGATAGGATCGCCCCACGCTCAGCCCATCGCCGTAGCCTTCTACCAGCACCGGCAGTGTTCTGCCCACAAATGCCTGGTTGATCTGGTGCGAGATGTCCTGCTGCACTGTCATCAGGCGGTCTTTGCGCGCCTCTTTGATCTCATCAGGGACCTGCCCCGCCAGCAGTGCGCTTGGTGTCCCGATCTCATAGCTGTATGTGAAGGTGCCCACCCGGTCGAAGCGCAGGTCCTGCACCATGCGCACCAGGTCCTCGAACTCCTCGTCTGTTTCGCCTGGGTAACCAACAATAAATGTTGTCCGGATCGCCAGATCAGGGATCGCCCGCCGCATCTTCTCGACCGTCTCATAGACCCATTCCACCCGGGCGGGGCGCTTCATGCGTTTGAGAACCTCGCGGTTGCCGTGCTGCAGAGGCATATCAAGGTACGGTAACACCTTCGGCTCGCTCGCCAGCGTCTCGATCAGCGTGTCTGTCACGTAGCCAGGATAAGCATACATGATGCGGATCCAGTCTACATCCGGGGTAACCTGCACCATTTGCTTGAGCAGCCAGGCCAGCCCATCCTTGACACCGATGTCATGGCCGTAGTCAGTGGTGTCCTGCGAGATCAGGATGATCTCGCGGATGCCCAACTCATTCAGGCGGCGGGCTTCCGCGAGAATCGCCTCAGGCGGCCGGCTGACGTGCGTCCCTTTGATCATCGGGATGGCGCAGAACGCGCATGGTCGGCGGCAGCCATCTGCGATCTTCAAGTAGGCGCTGGCTCCTTCAATCGCCGCGCGCAGCACATCCTGCTCATCACGGCCGACGGTGAGGGCCTCATCCGGCAGATGGTACAGGGGCTCGGGATGTTTGCGTGTGCGCAGCCGTTTGATCAGATCGACGATGTCCATCCAGCGCCGCGTCCCGATCACCCCGTCCAGGCCCGGCACCTCTTGAGCCAGCACGCGCCCGTAGCGCTGGGCCAGGCATCCGGCTGCGATCAGCATCTGGTCCGGCCGCTTCCGGTCGGCCAGTTCACGCAGCGCCTCGATGCTCTCCTGTTTGGCTGCATCGATGAATCCGCAGGTATTGACAATCAGCACGCTTGCCTGCTCGGCGGCTGTGCTGCCCCGGTACCCTTCGCGCTGCAGGAGCTGGGCGATACTCTCTGAATCAACAGTGTTCTTGGAGCAGCCCAGGCTCAGGAGGTAATACGCTTTGCTGTCTGCCATTTCGTGCACCTGGCTATCTAATACGGTCGTTGCGTCGCCGCTGTGCCAGGCATTATCTGCCTGGCGTGGGGCTGGATGTGGGCGTGGGCACAGGTGTGTTCGTGGGGGTTGGGGAGGGCGTTGCTGTGGGGGTGAGCATACCCCCGGTAGTGAAGAAGCGCTCCACGACCTCGCCGCGCTCACCGAGCAGGCCGATATCCTGCCCGTTGTAGGTGACTCTCAGGCCCGCTCCGTTGCCGGTCTTGACGATGATGCTTTCCGCCCCTTCGTACTGCAGAACGGTGTTTGGAGTCGTCTGCCCCTCGAACTGCACGACCCCGTCCACAGTGATCATCGTCCACGTGCGCTGCACCACATTGATCGTGAGCACCACCCGGTCCAGGAAACGCGGCCCGACGTCAGCCTCCGGGGTTGATGTGGGCCGGAACGTGGCTGTCGGGCTGATTTGCAGCGTGGGACCGTTAGCCCCGATCACTTCAGAGATCGGCCTGGGCGTCGCCAGGCTGGCGTCAAACTCACGTCCTGTCACCTGCAGGATCGACCATACGCTGACTGCGATCAGACCGGTCAGCAGAACTGCTCCGGTGATCAGGTTGGCGCGCAGCCCCCGGTTCCCTGCACGGCGCCCTGCCCGGTCCGCCGCCGTTTCGACAGGCTCCTCAACTGCCTCGTAGGTCCCCTGCCATGTGGATGCAGGCGGCGCTGCCTGCCGCGCAGCCACTCCGCGTGGCATCGCTGGCCCCGAACGCCGCTCAGGGGGCACGTAGGTGACCCGGCTGGGTGGGGGCGGCTGCCACGCTGGAGGAGCCTGGCTTTCGTCAGTGGGCTGCTCATAAAGTGGAGGGGTTGCCTCCGCTTCGCGCGGCTCAAAATGCTGCGCTGTCAAGGTAGTGACGCTGCTGCTGGCCACACCGGTCAGCATATTGAATTCTGCCACCAGCGCATTGGCATCCAGCGCCAGGAACTGGGCGTAGTTTCGCAAAAAGCCCCGTGCGTGTGCGTGTGAGGGCAGGACGCTCAGGTCACCTTCCTCGAGGGCCTGCAGGAACTTCTCGCGGATTTTGGTATGCGCTTCGACCTCGCTCAGCGACAATGCACGGGCTTCTCGTGCTGCCCGCAGTTTATCTCCCAGCGTCTGCAGATCATCGGCCATAGCGTTCACACTGTCCGTACATACAAACAGCCACCGGTCCTGGCGGATGCCTCACCGGTGGCTCATGTTCCCATAAGGCCAGAAGGTCAGCCGCGCGGCGCTGGCGCCGACTGGCCGCGCCCGGGTCCCCGACCGGGAGCATCTTACTCCTCAGGGGCTTCCTCGGGCTCCATCTCGGCAGCGGGGCTCTCCTCGATTGCCTCAGGAGCTTCCTCGGCCATCTCCTCGACGACCTCAGCGGCCTCCTCCACCTCCGGCACGAACTCTTCGCCCTCGCGGTGGATGATCACCTTGATGGTGGGCGTCAATCCCGCTTCCAGCCGCACCGGCACCTGGAACTCGCCCAGCTCACGCAGGGCTTTATCGCCGATCCGGCGCCGGTCGATCTCGAGCCCCAGCCGCTCCATAATCGACTCCGCAATTTGCTGGGGCGTCACCGAGCCGTAGAGCTTGCCGGTATCCCCGGCACGCACGCCATAGCGCAGTTCCAGGCCCTGCAGCTTCCCGGCGATCTCGTTGAATTTCTTCTCGCGTTCGGCGCGGCGCACCTCCGCCTTCTTGCGCAGGTTTTCCATCTTGCGCAGCGCACCCGGCGTGGCTACGATGCCCAGGCCGTTCGGCAGCAGGTAGTTACGCGCGTAGCCTGCGGCCACATGGACCACCTCGCCCGCGACGCCTGTTTTATATACATCCTCAAGTAAAAGGACCTCAGTGGTTTTTCTTGCCATTGATTTTCACTCCGCGCGGCAATCTTACCGTATTCGATGAGTCTCATCAAGCAGCATGCTATGGCTGCTGCATGTCTCGCCAATAGAGCGCATTTCCCCTCCCTGGGGACACACGCAAGGGGTGATTGTACTCCGTAATGCGACCTGTCTTCAAATTCCCGTGTGGCGCCTGGGGCTGGGCCATCCAAACAAACAGGGCGGGGTTAACCCCGCCCTGTTATCATGCAGTCCATTGGAGAGCGGCTAGGCCGGTTCGGCGATCTTCTCACGCTGGGTCAGCGTCAGCTCCCCATCCACAAAATCGACTTCCACAACATGCCCGGTCTCGAACTTGCCGCTCAGGATGCCATCCGAGAGCGCATCTTCCAGCTTGTTCTGGATCACGCGCCGCAGCGGGCGCGCCCCGAAGTCCGGGTCGTACCCCTCGTTGGCCAGATGCTCCTTGGCAGCCTGGGTGGCCTGAAGCTGCACGTTGTGCTCCTTCAGGCGCTCCTGCACGCGCTCCAGCAGAATATCCACGATCTCCGTGATCTCCTGCTTGTTGAGGGCTCGGAAGACGATCGTGGCATCCACACGGTTGAGGAACTCAGGCCGGAATGCGCGCCGCAGGCTTTCCATCAGTTTTTTGCGCATGTCCTCGTATTCCTGCGCCTGTTCCTTGTCCTCGTCGCGCGGCATCTGGAAGCCCAGCGCTGTCTGCCGCTTGATCATGTCCGCGCCTACATTGCTTGTCATCACAATGATTGCGTTGCGGAAGTCCACCATGCGGCCGCGCGCGTCGGAGAGATGCCCCTCCTCCATGATCTGCAGCAGCATGTTGAAGGCCTCCGGGTGCGCCTTCTCGATCTCGTCGAACACCACGATGGAGTAAGGCCGCCGCCGCACCGACTCGGTGAGCTGGCCAGCATCTTCATAACCTACATAGCCGGGAGGTGCACCCACCAGGCGGGCCACCGTGTGGCGCTCCATAAACTCGCTCATATCCAGCTGGATCAGTGCGTCTTCGCTGCCGAACAGGAACTCGGCGAGCGCCTTGGTCAGTTCGGTCTTTCCCACCCCCGTCGGGCCCAGGAAGATGAATGATCCAACCGGGCGGCGCGGGTCCTTCAGGCCGGCGCGGGCACGCCGCACCGCCTTGCTGATCGCCTCAATTGCCTCGTTCTGCCCGATGATGCGCTTGTGCAGTGCCTCTTCCATCTCGAGCAGGCGGGCGCTCTCCTCACCGGCGATGCGTGTGGTCGGGATGCCCGTCCACATCGCTACCACTTCGGCGATATCCTCGGCGGTCACCTGGGCGTTGCCTTCTTCGTTCCACCCGGCCCGCACCTGCTCAATGAAGCTTTCAAGCTCAGCCTTGCGCGCCTCAAGGTCCTCAACAGCCTCGTCCTCGCCGAGTTCGTTGAATTCCAGCTTGGCGTCGATCTCCGTGATCTCGTCCTCTGCCTTACGCACCTTAATGGCCTCCGGCGACTTGTACATGCGTACCCGTGCCGAGGCCTCATCCACCAGGTCGATTGCCTTGTCAGGCAGGAAGCGGTCCGGGACATAGCGTGCGGAGAGATGCGCCGCAGCGTCAATCGCTTCGTCGGTGATCTTCAGGGCATGGTGCAGCTCGTACGGCTCGCGGATGCCCCGCAGGATGGCGATAGTCTCTTCGATGGTGGGCTCGTCGACCATGATCGGCTGGAAGCGGCGCTCCAGCGCGGCATCGGATTCGATGTGGCGCCGGTACTCGTCCATGGTGGTTGCACCGATGGTCTGTAGTTCACCGCGCGCCAGCGCCGGTTTGAGGATGTTGGCAGCGTCCACCGAGCTGCCCGCCGATCCTGCGCCCACCAGCATATGCACCTCATCGATGAACAGGATGCTGTCCGATGAGGTCAGTTCGTCGATCACGCGCTTCAGGCGCTCTTCGAACTGCCCGCGATACATTGTGCCTGCCACCAGTGAGCCTACGTCCAGCTGCAGCAGGCGCTTGCCCAGCAGCGGCGCGGGCACTTCTCCGGCGATCATGCGCTGGGCCAGGCCTTCAACGATGGCCGTCTTTCCAACGCCCGGCTCACCGATCAGCGCGGGGTTGTTCTTCGTGCGGCGGCTCAGCACCTGGATGACCCGCTCGATCTCCATCTCGCGCCCGATCACCGGGTCGAGCTTGCCCTCCTCGGCGCGTGCGGTCAGATCGGTGGCAAGCTGGTCCACCAAGGGTGTCTTTTGTGAACTGCGTGCGGCTTCCCGCTTGGACCGTGCTTCGCTGGCTGCCGCTGATGTGGATTTGCTTGGGCTGTCCTGCAACACCCGGCGGGTCTGCTTGCGGATCTGCTCCGGGCTGATGTCCAGCGCCTTGAGGATGTCCATTGCGACACCCTCGTTGTGCCGCACCAGCGCGAGCAGCAGGTGTTCAGTGCCAATATAATGGTGGCCCATCCGCCTGGCCTCGTCTACAGCCAGTTCCAGCACCTTCTTGGTGCCGGGCGAGAGGTCAAGCTTCTGGAAAGGTGGGCGTTCGCCCGGTCGCGCGCTGCTCTCTACCATCGACTCAACCTGTTTGAAATCCAGGTTAAGCTCGCGCAGCACTCGGCCCGCCACACCGCCTTCTTCCTTCATCAAGCCCAGCAGCAGATGCTCCGTGCCGATGTAACCATGCTGGAGTCGCTCGGCCTCTTCCTGAGCCAGGCTCAAGACCTTGCGGGCACGCTGTGTGAAGCGCTGCATTTTATCGGGCATGGGGTTCCGCCCTCCATCCTCTTTCGACCACAGATGTCCGTCTGTGCCTAACAATAAAGGGGTCCTCTATCTGGGACTGATCGTACCTTATTGGACCTCAAGATGCTAGTGGTACCTTACTGCTAAAGCATAGTCTTGCGCCTCGAATACTGCCCCGGCAAAAAGGATAGTATTCATTCTGATATAACCGGTTTCTTTCTTTTTAGACGCGCATCTCCTGCTGTTTGGTACCCCGATGTGCCTGATTGGAGTGCATTACGTTTGCCTTGTGTATGGACTGCGCATACCATTGGGCTGTGCCGCTGGCTTGCGCAACGCCCGCAGCGGCGCCTGGTCCTTGCCCCGGGGGGAAGCTCATGCGACACAAGAACCTTGCGGTCCTCGACCGCATTACGCTAGGCGAGCTTGAGAGAGTGCTGAACGCCCACACCCTCAAACGCATCCCTGTTGATGAATACACGGACTTCAGTTGGTCCATCAGCCGTCACACCACCTTTGAAGAATGCCGCCGCCGCTATTATCTGCACTACTATGCTTCGCGCCGCGTCCGTGAAGCAGGGGATGAACTGGTCAGCGCGATCTGGTGGCTTAAACAGCTCACCAACCTGCCGCTCTGGATCGGTTCGCTGGTGCATGATGTGGCCGCCGCCGCGCTGCGCGCCCATCGTGCAGGGAAGTTTATCAGCACAGACCTGCTCAGGGCCGAAGCTCTGACTGATTACCAGGCCGGAATCCGCGCGTCCAGCCGGGGGGCAAAGCACTACCCCACCATCGGCGGCAGGCAGGATAAGCGCGGCAGCTGGGTTGTCCTCTTTGAACACATCTATGGTGCCGAGGACTTTGATGCACAGATTGCCGAAGGCGAACGCCGCCTTGCTGGTTTGGTGGATGCACTGTTCGCCAGCGCAGCCTACGACCGCATCATGAGCCTGCCCCCTGCCGCACTGGCTGAGATCGACCGCCCCTTCCAGTCCTATCCCTACGGGCCGCTGCCGGGCATCGGGATAGTACGCATGTTTGCCATCCCCGATGTCCTGCTTGCACACGACGGCCGCATCACAATCTACGACTGGAAAACTGGCGGTGTCGAGTACGATCACATCCGCCTGCAGGCGGGAGTGTATCGCCTCTATGCCCATCTTCAGTATGGCCTGCCCGAAGATGCCATCGACGTGCTCATCGCTGACCTGAACGGTGGGGGTGTCTCGGTCAACCCGCCTGGAGGTGTTCCATCCCTGCAGGAGGCCCGCGCTCTTGTGGAGTCGAGCATGCTCACGATGATAGAACAAATGGACGACCAGCAGTATAATACAGTGGCAGTTGCGAGCAGCCCACTGACACAGGACCTCTCGCTCTGTTGTTATTGTGCCTTCAAGCGCGCCTGCTGGCGCGAGGATGTCTGTTGAGGGGACCCAGAACGGTTGAGATAACCCATGCACAATTACCAGGGTGAAGCCAACCCACGCACTATGTTCGTCGAGGGGCCGTTTGGCGCGGGTAAAACCACCTTCGCCATCCAGACCCTGATCGCCTGGCTTGAGGCCGGTATCCCGCCCCAGGATGTTCTGGTGCTGGTCCCGCAGCGCACGCTGGCCCGCCGCTATCTGTTGGCCCTGCGTGATGCAGGCCTGGGCCCGCTGGGGGATGTGCTTATCCGCACGCTGGGCGGCCTCGCCAAGGACGTGGCCGAGCTTTACTGGCCGCTGGCTGCCGCTGAGATGGGCTTTCAGGACCCCAACCTGCCGCCGCGCTTCCTGACCATCGAGACCGCCCAATACGCGATGGCTTCCTTTGTGGAGGAGGCCATCAGCCGCGGTGAGTTCGAGGCGATCAGCGTCTCCCCCCAGCAGATCGCCCGCCAGGTCATCGATAATCTGGGCAAGGCGTCGCTCATGCGTGTGGATTACCGCCAGATCCCCATGATGCTCTCCGAGGGCTGGGGGCCAGAGCGCCCGCGCAGCCGCGTGCTGGCCTACGAGGCCGCCGGGCGTGTGGCCCAGGCCTATCGCCAGTACTGCCTTGAGAACCGCCTCCTCGACTACGCCCTGCAGGTCGATCTGCTCAATCACCTGCTCGATCAACCCCATTTCCGCGCGGATTTCTTCAAACAGCGCCCCTATCTCATTGTCGAGCATCTCGAGGAGGAGTCCCCCCTCACCCACAGCCTGCTGCGCGCCTGGGTGCCCACATTGGAAGGCGGCCTGTTCACCTACGAGTGGGACGGCGGCTATCGTGTTTTCCTCGGCGCTGATCCGGAGGGTGGGCTCGCGCTGCGCGAAGTCTGTGAAGGCGTCTTGACCCTTGAACGCTCACATATCATGGCGCCCGGCATGCAGGCCCTAGAGCGCGAGGTGGCCTATGCGCTGCGCCGCCCCGGAGCGCGGCCTGAGCCGGAGGGTTCAAGCCTTGCCTTTCGCTATGCCCACCACAGCTATTATCCTCAGATGATCGACTGGGCCGCCGGGCAGATCACCCACCTGGTACAGGACGAGGGTATCCCTCCTCGTGAGATTGTCGTGCTGGCCCCTTTCCTCAGCGACGCCCTGCGCTTCTCTCTGAGCCGCCGCCTTGAGGAGCAGGGGATTGCCGTCGTTTCGCACCGCCCCTCGCGCGCCCTGCGTGACGAGCCAGCGGCACGCGCTATGCTGGCGCTCACGGCGCTGGCTCACCCTTCCTGGGATTTCCGCCCCCCGCATGCGGATGTCGCCAACGCCCTCCAGTTGACCATCCAGGGGCTGGACCCGGTCCGTGCTCGCCTGCTCACCAGCGTGATCTACCACCCGCGTGCTGCCGCCGACAATCTGCTGACTTCCTTCGAGCAGATCAACCCTGAGATGCAGGCGCGCATCACTTACTTGGTGGGCGAACGCTACGAGCGTCTGCGCACATGGATTGAGGCCTATCGTGTCGGTGCCTTTGACCCGCTGGACCATTTCTTCAGCCGCCTGTTTGGCGAGGTGCTGTCCCAGGCCGGCTTTGGCTTTCACGATGACCCGGAGGCGGGCCGTGTGATCGCCGAGCTGGTCGAGTCTGCCCGCAAGTTCCGCACCGCCCTTTTCCCCGGCGAGATCACGCGCCAGGAGACGCTGGCCGAGGTAGGCCGCCGCTACGCCACCATCGTGCGCCAGGGGCTGCTTGCTGCGCTCTACATCTCAAGCTGGCGTGATGAACTGGCCGATGCTGTTTTCATGGCACCCGCTTACACCTTCCTGATGCGCAACCGTGCGGCGCGCGTCCAGTTCTGGCTTGATGTTGGTTCAAATGGCTGGTGGGAGCGTCTTGACCAGCCGCTTACCCACCCTTATGTGCTCTCCCCATCCTGGCCGCGCGGCCAGGTCTGGTCTGATGCGGACGAATATTACCGCCAGCAGGACATGCTCTACCGCATCGTCAGCGGCCTGATCCGCCGCTGCCGCGAGCGCGTCTATCTCGCCATCAGCGATCTGGGTGAGCAGGGCTTCGAGCAGCGCGGGCCGCTGCTCCGCATTTTCCAGGCCGTGCTGCACCGCCATCCCGGCCACAGCGCGGAGGGTGTCCAATGAGTGAGTTCGACAGCCCCCCCGAGGTTGCCCTGCGCCCTTCGCAGGATGCCGTCATCAACGGCTACCGGGGTGGCCTGATGGGCGTCGCCGCCGTGCCTGGCTCTGGCAAAACCTTTACGCTCTCCCACCTTGCCGCTCGGTTGGTTGCCGAACTGACCGACTTCGATGCTGCCGAGGAGCGTGAGGTGCTTGTGGTCACCCTCACCAACTCGGCCGTCAACACCTTCCGCCGCCGCATTGCCGATCTGCTGCGCCAGGAGCGCGGCCTGCTGCCCTACGTCGGATATCGCGTTCGTACCCTGCACGGCCTCGCCCATGATATTGTGCGCATGCGGCCTGGCCTGGTTGGCCTCTCTGAGAGCTTCGAGATCGTTGATGAGCGCGTCAGTAACCAGATCATCACCGATCTGGCCGAGCGCTGGGTGCGCCTCAATGGGGACCGGCTCATCCCCTACCTCGGCGGTGATCTGGGGCTGTCTGAAGACCCCGGCGGGCTGTCGTATTCTATCCGCCGCCATGCGCCCGAGTTGGTTGATTCCATTGCCCGCGAGACGATCCGCATCGCCAAAGACAACGGCTGGGAACCGGAGGAGATGGTTCGCCGCATCGAGGCTGCCGGAGAGGGATTCCTGCTGGCGCAGATTGGTGTCAGCCTCTACGTCGATTACCAACGTGCCCTGCGCTACCGGGGCGCCGTCGATTTCGATGACCTCGTCCGTCTCGCTATGCTGGCCTTCGACAGTGACCCGGCTTTCCTGGCCCGTCTCCAGGAGCGCTGGCCTTATATCCTTGAGGACGAGGCCCAGGACTCCAGCCTGATCCAGGATCGCATGCTGCGGCTGCTCGCCGGTGCTGATAACGAGGCGCGCGGCCTACCCCAGCGTGCCCTCAACTGGGCCCGTGTTGGCGACCCCAACCAGGCGATATTCACCACGTTCACCACTGCCGACTCCAACATCCTGCGTGCGTTTCTCAACGAGCCGGGTGTCGTCACCCGTGAGCTGCCTGTCGCCGGACGCTCCGCCCAGCCTGTCATCGATCTGGCCAACTACCTCATCCGCTGGACTCGCTCCGGCGCGGGCATCGAGCATTTGCGCGAGACATTCCGCGAGCAGGTTATCCAGCCCACCCCTCCCGGTGACCCGCAGCAGAACCCCTCTGAGGGCACCATCTTCATTGACTGGGACCCCGAGAAGAACATCACGCCGGAGGCCGAGATCACCCGTGTGGCTGGCTCTCTGGCGCGCTTCGTGCCCGCTAATCCAAAGAGCACCGTGGCCGTTCTGGTCCCCGAGAACAGCCGGGGCTTCAAGGTAGCAGAGGAGTTGAAGGACCGCGAGATCCCTTATGAGGAGCTCCTGCGCAGCACGTCTGCCACCCGCGACGCCGCTGCCCGCCTGCAGGTCGTATTCGATTTTCTCGCCGATCCCACGAGCTCGCGCGCCCTGGCCCAGCTTTTCACCGATGTCTGGTGGCCGCGCTTTGTCGCCGCCGAGGGCGAACAGGCCTTCGCGGTACGCGATGCCATCGGGCGTGCCCTGCGCGATCTGCGCGCGGTCGAGGATTTGCCCTGGCCCGGCCCTGGGGGCCCCTGGATTCCTGAAGTCGAGGGGCTGGATGAGGAGGCCCTGCGCGGCTACCTGGAGCCGTTCGCTGCCCGCCTGCGTGAATGGCTGTATGCCGCCTCCCTGCCCGTCGATCAACTGGTCCTGACTGTCGCCGCTGACCTGTTTACCGGCCAGCCCGATCTGGCCCTGGCGCACAAGATCGCCCTTGTCTTGCGCGGCATTGCCGAGACCAACGAGGATTACCGCCTCCCCGAACTGGCCCGTGAGCTGCGCATGATCGCTGAGAACGAGCGCCGGTTCCTCGGCTTTGATGATGCGGTAACTGGTTATGAGCCGCGCAAGGGTGTCGTGACCGTTGCCACCATGCATGCGGCCAAGGGCCTTGAGTGGGATCGCGTCTACCTGCTCGCGGTCAACAATTACAGCTTCCCCACAGTCCAGCCCGGCGACTCCTATCTCGCCGAGAAGTGGTTCATCCGTGATGAGCTGAACATCCAGGCCGAGGCACACCGCCAGTTTGAACTGGCCATGTCCGGCCAGGCAGATCGCTATGTGGAGGGGGAAGCTTCTCGCGCCGCCCGCCTGGATTATGCCCAGGAGCGCCTGCGTCTGCTTTACGTCGGCATCACCCGTGCCCGCCGTGATCTGAGCCTGCACTGGAACATGGGCCGCTTCTGGGACCAGGGCCGCCGTAATGTGGCTTCTCAGGCGCTGATCGCGCTGTACCATTATTGGAAGGAGCACAAGCAGTGACGCCTGAACCAGAACGCCGCCCCTTTGCCCATCTCGAGCGCGCGCTCAGTGCACCGCGTCCTCTCCCCAGCGAGGCTGAGGATGCCGGGAGCCTGCCGCCCGTCTTCCAGTTCAGCCAGCAGAGCCTGCAAACCTATGTGGATTGTGCCCGCCGTTTTCAGCTTCGCTATGTGCTCGGGCAGCGTTGGCCCGCGCCGCAGAGCGAGCCGCTCCACGAGTACGAAGCTATGTTGGAGCGCGGCAGCCAGTTTCACCTGCTCGTCCAGCGCCACCTGCTTGGCATCCCTCCCGAGCAGCTTACCCCTGCTGATCCCGATCTGGCGGCCTGGTGGGATGCCTACCTGCGCACACCCCCGCCCGACCTGCCGGAGGCAGCCCGCATGCCCGAGGTCCAGATGTCTATTCCGGTTGGCGACCAGCGCCTGCTGGCCCGTTATGACCTGCTTGCTATCGATCCCGGCCAACGTGCTGTGATCGTCGATTGGAAAACCGCCCATGTCCGCCCTGACCGTGCGGAGCTGGCAAATCGCTTACAGAGTCATGTCTACCCCTACGTACTCGTCGAGGCCGGGGCCTATCTGTTTGGCGGGCCTGTCCACCCCGATCAGGTCAGCCTGGTGTACTGGTTTGCCCAGGACCCGAATCGCCCGGAGGTGTTTCAGTACTCCGCTGCCCGCCATGCGGAGGACGCAGCATATCTGTCGGATCTGATTGCGGAGATCGTTGCTCGCGACCCTACCCAGGTCTGGGAGCTCACCCTGGAGGAATCACGCTGCCAGTACTGCATCTATCGCTCGTTATGCAACCGGGGGGTCACAGCCGGCCCGTTGGAGTCCGCCGATCTGGACGAGCCCGGCTTCGACTTTGATTTTGACCTCGACGAAATCGAGGAAATCGCATTCTGATAAAAAGCCCGCCCCTGGCTAAGCAAGCCAGGGGCGGGCCGATCACAGCGTCCGTGGTAGGTGGTGGTCACGGACGCGTCATCGCGCGTTATTCAGTCTTTGCCTCTTCCGGCGGAGTGGCTGCCTGCTCTTTGCCATGCAGCAGTTCGCTGCCGACCTCTTTGACCTGCTGGCCCAGCCGCAGCGCCTCGTCCTTCATCTCATTGACGTTCGCCCGTACGACTGCATCGCCTGCCGCGCCTTGTTCGAGCTGTTCCTCGTTGGGCATGATCAACCACAGCACCAGGTAGGCCACCAGCCCGATCCCATTGACCAGTGCCAGTGCCGCGAAAATCAGCCGTACCAGCACCACGTCGACGTTCAGGTATTCGGCCAGCCCGGCACATACGCCGCCGATCATCTTTTCAGACTGCTTCCGGTAAATCCGCTTTCCGTTAATCATGCTGCAAACCAAACCTTCCTGGCATACTTTGTGACGTTTCTCACTCTCATCTAATAGTACGCAGGGGCAGCCGCCTGGTTGCATAAAAACCCCATTAAAGCACTCTCCGCCGTGTGCCCTCTGTCCACCATATGGAAAGCATTGCTGGGTTTGTCACCCGGGCCGCCCCTCGCTATGATCACCCTCTGATGGACGAGTATGATCTTTTACTTCATCCGGAGCAGGCGGAACAGGCTGCTGTTCGCCGCCCGGCCAGACTGGTAGGCGCGGGCTTGGCCCTGCTGCTGCTCGGTCTGAGCGGCCTGCTGCTGGCGCTGCTCTGGCCTGCCGCAGAGCCGTCAGCGCAGGTGGCTGGTGTAGGCAGCGGCCCCGCCGGGGCGCTCTCCTTGCCCACCGCCACCGCTCTGAGTGCCGCTCCCACTCCAACCCAGCTACCACCACCCACCTTGATCCAGCCCCGCCTGGCTGGTGAGCCGACATCCCTGCCGGTCAGCCCAACCGGCTCCCCTGGCACCCCACTTGCCAGCACCCCGGCGCCAACAGGCCAGCCTACCCCCGAAGGCCCCCAGCCGACCCCGCCTGAGATCGTCTGGACCCAGGAGGAGAAAAATGCCCTGGGCTGGCTCTGCTACGGCGAAGTGGGCGGCATGGGGTCTGCCAAAATCGACGGCTGCCTTTCGGTGATCTCCACCGTGCGCATGCGCTATGCCTACCCCAACAGCTTCCCTGAGACGGACGTGATTAGTACGCTCCTGCGCCCCGGCCAGTTCAATGTGACCATCTATACCGACCGCCCCGGCCCGGACCCTGACCTGAACTGGGCGGTTGAGCAGTACCAGGCGGGCGCACGCGGCTCCTGCAACGGCTTTCTGTTCTTCGATTCCGTGCCCGGCGGCCCTTCCCTTTGTACTATTTATGCTGCTAATGGCCAATGGATGGAGTTCCACAACGGCTGGAACTGACTGCATACCCGGTTCTACAAAGAGAAAACGTAAAGTTAAAACTGTATACGTCAAACCTCCCACATAATCTTCGGGTTCATTAATCTCTGGCTGATGGTTCAGCACATTCCATACCTAGCTCAAGTTGCAAACTTTTCCTCTGTTGCTTAGGTCTGATTATGCGACACCGAAATCTAATGCTTTATAGCACTAGTAATATATGCTACAATCTTGAATGCAGCCGAATTAAAGCTGGAATTCAGACGTTTAAACATGTGTTCTTGTTGCATGTAAGTGCGGGTTGAGTAAAGGTCACATTGATAAAGGCTATTCATAAATACTGCCAACCGTGTTCACAAATCCCATTACGCCAAGGTCAGGAGTGTGAAGTGGCTAACCAAGATTTGGATAGAGACAGTGGTATACCTGAAAACCCTCGGCAAGAGTTGCCAAGTTCCTCAGTGCCGTCAACGCCATTTCCTTCGCCGCAGTATGTTATGCGCCCACCCAAAGATAGAGGAATTGCAATGGTCCTCGAGATCGTTGGTGGTTTGTTTGGGTTATTTGGAATAGGGTGGATATATAGTGGAAACACTGCTGTGGGCGTTATGCTATTAGCAGGGGGTATTTTTTGGATCATCATCATTATTATTGCAGCAGCTATATCCGCCGCTGCTGCATGTTTCTGCACGGTGCCACTTTCACTTGTAGTAACGGCAGTGTCTAGTTTTTCGCTCTTTAACTATACAAAGCAGCATCCGGAGTTATTTGGGGCATAAAGCGTGGGTTGTGATCGCGTGGAGCGTTCGATTTAAAAAAACTAGTTCATTCGTCGAGATTTTGTTGAAAGTTCCAGATATCTCTTATACCGGGTATTGCGAAGCGCAAAGTGTACTGTCAGGATTCCTGGACTGCGAAAAGTAAGTGCGGTAGACGGGAAAACATGGGTACAAAACGCTGAAGAATGATTCTTGTGACATCTTCTCAAATGTTCAATAGCTGTATGAACAGTGAGATCAAACTGCGAATAAAGTCGTTCATACTACAAGATTCAAATTTAAGCACATGCTTGAATCTGTCCATGTAGCTTATTAAAGTGGCCCATCAGCCCTAAATTGACAGAATCCCACACTTGAACTACCCTCAGGGTGTGAATCGCATAGAGTGAGGCACAGCTGCATGGACGACGATCTCTTTTCAGCATTTGGCGCTTCAGATGAAGAAGACGATCTCTACAGGCCGGTTACCAGCCAGCCTGCTGCCGGTTCCGAGCCGACCGAGGAGGATGATCTGTTTGCCATCCTTGGCGAGGAGATCCGCCCGGAGCCCGCTGCCCCCTCTGTCTCACGTGACGCCGATGACCGCCCCGAATGGGTTGCTGCGGCGCTGGCCGATATGGAGGCGCAGGAGGAGCAGCCGGCCGCGCGCCCGGCGCCGCGTCCACGTACGCCCACATTCCTAGATACCGGAGGCCCCGTTGGCGATCTTGCCACGCCTGGCCTGCTCTTTGGCCTGACGCCTCAGCAGCGCCTGATACTCGCAGTCTTCCTGTTGATCGACGTTGCGATCCTGGGCTGCCTGCTGTTGGTTGGCATTGGGGCTATCCAGTTCTGACCGGAATGTATAGCACACGCACGCGAGCCGGGGCATGTGCCCCGGCTCGTTTTGATCCTGCTGGATTAAAAAGTAGAACAGGCGCACCCTGCCGGTCAGGGAGCGGGTTCCAGCCTCAACACATCCGCTGCTTCGGCATCCACCATCGCGCGCGTCCAGTTGGTCGGATGGTACTGGATCATCCGCCACAGGTCGATGAAATCCTCGTAGTGCGGGTGATAGGGGTGCCCGCTTTGCCCGGTGGTGTGTATGATTCGGGAGTTGCTCAGGTCGCTCAGGTCCGCAATAAACCGCATTGAAGGGACGCTTGTCACCAGGAACGGCTCTTCTTCATTGGCATCCCATGAGGTGGCGTTCACAATCGATGTGCCGCCTGCCGTTTCCGCAGGCCCCCGGTTGAACAGCGCCTCAATCGGGCCAATTCCCGATCTGCCCAGTGTCTGATTGCGGAACAGCGATCCGTGCAGTGCACCCCAACGCCAGTCTGTGCGATCTTCGCCCAGCACATCGACCGTGTTGTAGTAACCATCCTCGAAGGCACTTGCCAGCACGTCATCGCGTGTCTCCGTCACATCAGGCGTGACTGCATCATCCCACCACGGGTGATCGGGTAACTGCAGCAGGTCATATATCACATCCATGCTACGTGCGCTCCCATCGTCGGTGCGCGCGCCTGGGAGCTGGTCATTGAATGTGTAATCAACCAGCACAGCCCACACATTGGCATATAAGGCAGCCTGGCCGCTGTCCATGTCCATCCGCCCATCCCACTCCATCAGCCAGGCGTGGGCCTCGCTGACGGCCAGGTCATCGAAGGTCAGGTTTTCCAGGTATGGCAGCACCTCCAGCGCCGAGAGGCTTAGATTGTCTCCCTGCATGGCCTGCACATCCTCGATGCTGATCCCGTCCGTGTCCGCCTCGATCATCTGCCGGATGCGCTCGGCGCGGTAGCCCGCATCGAAATCGGTGCCCAGCAGGTAGCGGTAGTTCTCACTGACTACCGGCTGATTGGCGGTGGCCACATAGCCTTTATCCGGGTTCAGGCTGCGCGGGAGCTGGTCATACGGGATGTATCCGCGCCACTGGTATTCATCCAGCCAGCCGGGCATGGGCAGCGTGCCATCCCCTCGCCCGCGGATCGGCACCAGGCCGGTGCTCTGGTAGGCAATGTTGCCTTCCCTATCCGCATATACGACGTTTTGCCCCGGCCCATCCCAGTATGCCAGCGCCTCGCGGAACTCCTCGTAGTTGCTGGCATGGTTCAGGACGAAGATCGCCTGGAAGGTGTGGTTAGGCTCCAATGCGGTCCAGCGTACGCTCAATGCGCTGAGCTGTACGCTGCCATCCTCGTTGATCATGAAGCCCTGCCGGTCCAGAAAAGTCTCGTCGCTCATCACCGGACCGTTGCGCGTGCTGCGGACGCGCAGCACATACGGCTCCTCTTCCCCCGCGATGCGGATCTCCTCGTACACCGTCTCCATATCCACCCATTCCCCCTCCACCTCGTACTGGTTGGGGTTCTCCGGGTTGACTCGCTCGATGTACAGGTCCAGCACATCGAACCCTTCGTTTGTCACTCCCCATGCGATGTGCTCGTTGTGCCCGATCACTACGCCGGGCACGCTGGGGAAGGTCACCCCGCGCACGTTCAGATTGCAGTCTGGGGTGATTTCCAGGCAGTGCAGCCCGATTTCGTACCAGATCGACGGCATCTGGATGCCCAGGTGCGGGTCATTTGCCAGGATCGGCTGGCCGCTCGCCGTCAGCTCCCCCGAGATCGCCCAGTTGTTGGACCCCAGCCCCGATCCCTGCCCCAGCGGGGAGATTGCCGCCAGATCGACCGAGCTCAACAGCCCCGTGTTGATCTGCCCGAATGCAGCCTTCGCCTGGTCCAGGGCTACCAGCGTTTCCGCCTCGGCGATGTTTTGGGTCAGCAGCCCTTCCGCCTCCAGCTCGGAGTCCGGCACGATCACCGGGAATCCGTTGTCGTGGAACGGGGGTTGAATGTACGTCCTGGCCGCATCCATCCCGGTGGCCGCGATCAGGTCGATCCATTCCAGTTCGCTTCTCAATGAGTAGCTCAGCGACTGCGACATTACCTTCTGCCATGTCAGCGTATCCACAGGCTCCCACGGGCGCACGGTCACATCCGTCCCTTGCAGCTCAAGCAGTGCAAATTCCAGCCCGAGCCGCGCCGGGGCACGCGTCTGTGTGTAGGCGTTCACTCCCGCTGAGAATGCCTCCAGTGCAGCCCTGAAATCACCCTCTGCACTGGCCCATTCCTGCTCTGCCACCCGCCGGTAGCCGATGCTGCGCAGGAAGATATCGGCATCGAGCTGGCTCTCGCCAAACAGTTCTGCGAGCTGCCCTGCGCCAACCCGCCGCCCGAATTCCATCTGGAAGTAGCGATCCTGGGCTTGCACGTATCCCTGCGCGAAGAACAGGTCGTGCTCTGTTGTCGCGTAGATGTGCGGCACGCCCCATCGGTCGCGGATGATCTCGACGGGTCCATCCAGCCCCTCCAGTTGGACCGTCCCGCTTGTGTTTGGGAAGGCTCGTCGCGTGAACCACAGCCATCCCCCGCCTGCGATGGCTGCGATCAGGACCAGAACACCGCCCGCAATCAGGACTGTTCGTGCCCCCTTGCTCATGGTTTTGTTGCTCCTCTGGTGAAGAAAGGTCAACCCCGTGGGCTTTGCTGGCGCCTGCCGCGCACTGCCCCTCAGCGCTGACTCTAGTTCCACCGATCTGTGCCGTCAATTTCGTGCAGCTTTTCACAAGGCGCCTTTGAGATGGTAACCCCGCGGCCCGGCGTGCTATAATCCGCCCGGTGCATCTTTTGCTGTTTGAAGGGTATAAGAGAACTTCCATGGCCATACGTAAAATCACGCTGATCGGCGAGAAGGTGCTGCGCCAGAAAGCCCGTCGTGTGCGCGACTTTGATGCGAAGCTGCATCGTCTGCTTGACGACATGGCCGAGACCATGCTCGATGCCCCAGGCGTCGGGTTGGCCGCGCCGCAGGTCGGCGTGAGTGAGCGTGTCATTGTTGTCCGTCTCCCTGATGACGAGGAATCACGCGAGGAGTACGGTGACCGGGCGGGCGTCCTCTATGAGGTGATCAACCCGGAGATCGTGCGCCCCTCGCGGGATAAGATCGATGGTGTGGAAGCCTGCCTCTCCATCCCCGGCTACTTCGGCACTGTCGAGCGCCATGTTGAAGTTACCGTGCGCGGCCAGGACCGTTATGGCAAGCCGTTTCGCATCAAAGCCCGCGACTGGCTTGCCCGCGTTTTACAGCACGAGATCGATCACCTGGATGGTGTGCTCTATATTGACATCGCCAGTGAGGTCTGGAAGGCCGAGCCAGAGCCCGCCGCTGAGGAAACCCCTTCGACCGGTGCTGTGCCCGCCCAGGATTGACGTGGTGTGAAGCGGGTCATCCCTCAGGTTGACCCTCCCTGCTGCCTGGCGTACAATCCGCCTCATGACCAACTTCGCTGATAACTGGGATATTATCGGTCACGAATGGGCCGTTGAGATGCTGTCCGGCCGCCTGGCTGCCGGACGGGTCAGCCATGCAACGTTGATCACGGGGCTGGAGGGCATCGGCAAGTCGCTGCTGGCCCTGCGGCTGGCCCAGGCGGTCAACTGCCTTGAAACCCCGCCGCCCTGTGGGGGCTGCCGCCCCTGCGACTTGATCGGCCGTGAGCAGCACCCCGACGTACTGCATATCGTCCCTGAAGGCCGCACGATCCGCATCGAAGTGATGCGCGAGCTGCAGGGGTTTCTCTCCATGCGCCCCTTCGAGGCGCGCTGGCGGGTTGCGGTCATCCAACAGGTAGATCGTGCGACCGGCCCTGCGATGGATGCCCTGCTCAAAACGCTGGAAGAGCCGCCTGCGACCAGTAAGCTGATCCTGACTGCCGAGGCCGCCGCCGGGCTGCTGCCGACTATGGTATCGCGCTGCCAGGTGATCGCCCTGCGCCCGGTGCCTACCGCCCAGATCGCAGGGGCGTTGGCCGCCCTTCACAACGTGCCCCCCGCTGAGGCGGACCTGCTGGCCCGCCTGTCGGGCGGTCGGCCCGGCTGGGCGATCGGCGCTGCCGCCGACCCACAGGCACTCGCGCGCCGCGACCAGGACCTTGATGCACTGGTCCAGGTGCTGGCCTCCAGCCGTCTTGACCGTTTTACCTACGCCGAGAATCTGGCCCGTGAGGACACTCTACAGTCCGATGTGCTTAATACCTGGCTGGTCTGGTGGCGAGATGTGCTGTTGGTTGCCGAAGGCTCCGGTGTGGCCCCCGTCAACGTGGATCGCCTCGCCAGCCTGGAGGAAATCGCCGCCCGTGTGGGTCCCGATGGTGCGCGTCAGGCCCTCCGCGCGGTCAGCGAGACTATCGCGCTGATCCAGAATACCAATGTCAGCACCCGCCTTGCGCTTGAAGTGATGCTGCTCGAGATCCCCTATCTATAGGCTCATCCGCCTCGCTTTGAGCTCCCCTGAAGGGCGGGCGCTCTGCAGGGCTGGAAGTGGGAACCACCCCATCTCTTGCCATCTGCCGCCTGCCCACGCCTTCATAGTCTATAATAAAGATAGTAGTGACTATCCGCCCCACGTGTGAAAGGAGTGCATCATGATCCCACTCGCCGGGCAGTTTGCTGCTCGCAGGGTCATTCGTGGGATGGTGATCATCGGACTAGGTCTCACCGCTGCGCTGATCGTCTACCTGTTATCCCAGCGTGAGCAGGAGCGTGAGGCCGGTACAGCAGGCGGGGACGGCCGCCGCGATCTGGCACCGCGGCCGCGCTCGGATATCGCGGCCCGGCCGCAGCAGGGCATCGTGCTGCCCAAACCGGAAGAGACCCGGGCTGTTGCCGCTCAACTGCTGCCGCTGGTGCTCAAGGCCAACCCGGCCAGCTTCAAGCGCGACCAAGAAGGTGCGATCATCGCAACCACGCTCCCTGGCGCGGAATGCCACATCCATGTTGTCTATTCCACAGGGCGTGGGCCTTCCTCGTTGGAGGCCGAGTCGCGCCTGGCGGATGCCAAGGGGGTAGTGCGCTGGACCTGGCAGATCGGCACCAGCGGCACCCACGCCGATGTGCGGGTCTCGGCCAACCTCGCTGGGCATGACGAGGCCGTCGCCACCCTGCGTGTCCGCATCGTGACCTGATCGGTACCGTAGTCCCGGTCGGTGCCCATCCCGCAACCCCTCGCGCAGGCTCCCCGTATAGGGTGGTGAATGATGACACTGGTAGCCACCTGAGGGAGGGTTGTGAGATGTCTGAGCATATGGAAACCAAACGCCTGTACCGCAGCCGCACAGATCGCAGGATCAGCGGCGTGTGCGGCGGACTTGCCGAGTATCTGAACGTGGACCCGGTCCTGATTCGCCTGGGATTCGTCCTGTTGGCCCTGGCCGATGGTGTCGGCCTGCTGGCCTACATTATCATGGCGATTGTGCTGCCCGAGGCTCCATCCGAGCAGGTGCCCGCCGCCTGAGCCTCGGCGTTACCTGGGCTTCCGCCCACATCCATCATCTTCAGGTTGAGGGATGGGAGCCCCGGCTTTTTCCTCCGTTAAGGAGAAAAGCCGAGGGTACAGGCATAATCTTAACAGCGCACAGCGCCGGGTCTTCCCGGCGTTTTGCATTTTTCCTCAATTGCTTCCCTTTTACACGTGCATCACATATTATTAACGGCGTCGCTCGACGCTGCATTCGCGCACTTCTATTCTGCACCTGAGGGGGGCATATGGCTGTTGCAACCGGTTTCATCCCATCTTCACAGCTTGACGAAAAGGCCTACAAGCAGCGAGTCCGTGCATGGACCATGTACGACTGGGCCAACTCGGCGTTTGCCACTACCATCCTGGCCGCTGTCCTGCCTGTCTATTACAGCCAGGTGGCGGGCGCAACCCTGCCCTCTGAGGCGGCAGCTACCGCGCTCTGGAGCATGGGCCTGAGCATCTCGCTGTTCATCATTGCCATTCTGTCACCAATTCTGGGCACCATCTCCGACGTCATGCGCGGCAAAAAGCGCTTCCTGGCTATTTTTGTTGGCATGGGCACCCTGGCAACCGGTCTGCTGGTGCTGGTCAGCACCGGGGACTGGCTGCTTGCTTCGATCTTGTTCATCTTTGGCCGTATGGGCTTCACCGCTGCCAATGTGTTCTATGATGCGCTGCTGCCTCATGTCGCCCGTGAGGAGGACCAGGACTCCGTGTCCACTCGGGGATATGCTATGGGCTATCTGGGCGGCGGCCTGCTGCTGGCCATCAACGTTGCCATGATCTTCTTCATCCCCGATTTCATCCCGAATGCTGGGTCCCGCCTTTCCCTGCTCAGTGTGGGCGTCTGGTGGTTGGTCTTCTCGATCCCCATCTTTACCCGTATTCCTGAGCCACCTGCTGCCACCCGTACTCTGGCACCGGGGGAAAACGTGGTTTCGGCCAGCTTTAAACAGCTTTTCGGCACCTTCAAAGATATCCGCCACTATGGAGAGCTGTTCAAATTTCTGCTGGCCTTCCTAATCTACAACGATGGCATCGGCACCATTATCGGCGTGGCCACGATCTACGGCGCGGAGCTGGGTTTTGGCACCATCGAGCTGATCCTTGCCCTGCTGCTGGTGCAGTTCGTGGGCATCCCCTTCAGCCTTGTGTTTGGTCGCCTGCCTAATCGCGAGACGAAAAGCCGTCCCTTCTTCCTGGCCTTTGTGCTCTTCAACCTGATCGCCCTCCCGCTGGTTGGCGTGGGTGGGCGTATGCTTCTTCCGGCAGAGATCACGGGCGACCAGCCGCCGCCTTTCACGACCACAGCGGATGCCGTTGGTGAAGGCACTTTCCTGGCCGGGGATGCGGCCATCCAGACCGGCGGAAACTGGCAGCAGACTGTCATTCCGGCGGACGCCCTCAGTGGCACAGGGTTCATCGATTTCATCAACGCTGTCTTTGGCGAGAAATTGACCGACGTCACCTACCTGCAGGGCTCCGGAGACGCCAGCTACAGCTTACGCTACAATGGCCAGCGTGTCCGGCTGACACACAGCAGCGGCCCCGATCACGGCACCTGGGCTGTTCTCCTCGATGGGCAGCCATATCTTGAGGACGGCGAGCCGCTGGTGATCGATGCCAGCAGCGCGACACCCCGCTACGGCGAGGACCTCACCATCGATGCCGGTGCGCCGGGCCTGCATACTCTGACAGTCCAGGGTCAGGGTGACGGATTTGTGACTCTCGCCCAGATCAGGGTGCTGCCGCCTGTCCGCAAGAACAATCTGGGCATGATCATTGGCCTTGTTGTGGCCACCGAGTTGCTGGGCTTAGGCTTCGCGGCCCTGATCGGCAGGCCGCTTTACCGCTTCCTGAACCGGACGATCCAGATCGATGAGCGTCTTGACACCAAGCGCTCTGTTATGCTTGCCCTGATCGTCTATGCAGTGATCGCGGTGTGGGGCTTCTTTCTCAACTCCACCATCGAATTTTGGTTCCTGGCCTGGATGGTCGCTATCGTCCAGGGCGGCAGCCAGGCACTCAGCCGCAGTCTCTACGCCAGCATGTCTCCTGCGGCCAAAAGCGGCGAGTTCTTCGGCTTGTTTGGTATCATGGAGAAATTCTCCTCGATCCTCGGGCCGATCCTCTTTGCCGCTGCCGGGGCTCTGCTGGGCAGCAGCCGTCCGGCTATTCTCAGCCTGATCCTCTTCTTCTTTGTCGGCATCTTCCTGCTGACCCGTGTCAATGTTGATGAAGGCCGCCGTGTCGCGCAGGCCGAGGATGTCGCGTTGCTGGGCCCCGCCGCCGACTAGCATTGTTGCTCTTTCTAAAGCAGGGGCAGCTTCAAACAAGCTGCCCCTGTGTTTTGCATCGGTTCGCCGCCGCTTTTACAATGGACAGGCGAAGATTTGCACGCCGCCAATGGATCAGGGGATTATGATCGACAACGTACGCAGACACGCGCTTATACCGGCGCTGGTTGCCTTGTTAGGCGCCCTTGCCTGCGGCCTGCCCGGCCTGGCACCCGCCCCTACCCAAACCCCCGAGATAGTTGTTGCCACGCCAGAGGGTGAGTCCGCAGCGCCTGATGCTCAGGCCCTCCCGGACCTGGCTGTTCCCTCCCTCGAGCCGACACCGCCTGCGCCGCTGGCCATCTGGCCGCTGCCCGCCGATCTGTTCTACCTCGATGAAGAAGGCCGTCTCTGGCGCCAGCCTGCCTCAGGCGATCAGTCGGCGGCACGCCAGGTGCTGCTTGGCGAGGGCGCAATAACGGACTTCGCCCTGGCGCCGGGCGCTGACTGGATTATGGTTCGGGCCGGACAGCAGGTGATTGTCAGCACCCTGGACGGCCTGCGCGGCCAGGTCATCGCCGGGGTTGCCGAGACCGGCGATCTGCGCGTGGGCCGGACTGCGGCATGGTCTCCCGATGGCACGAGGCTGGCCTTTGCCACAGCGCGCGGGTTCCAGGTCTATCTGCGTGATAGTTCAACCGGCCTTGCCCCGCGCCTTTTCCAGGTGCAGGTCGGGACTGTGGCCGGGCTTGCCTGGTCCTATGATGGTCGCTGGCTGCTGACCCTTGCTGAAGACGGGGCTGCGACGCTTTATACCGCGCAGGATGCGCTGCAGGCGTACGTTGATCTTGGCCGCTTGACTGGTTTCACCTGGCTCACTGATGGCCGCTTAGCCTTTGCCCCTGCCGGGGGCGGGCTGGCCCTTGTGGACCCTTCTAACCTGGACACGCGCAGCTTCCTTGTGCCCCAGGATCGCCTGGTGACGCTCCCCCACCAGCGGCCCGATGGCAGCCTGGTCTTCTTCATGCACGAAGGTGCTCCAGACGCGCCCGGCGTGCTTTACAGCGCCTCCCCGGATACGCTGGGTTTTCAGGTCGAATCATCCTTACCCGTCCAGACCGCCGGCTTGGCCTGGGATCCCACCGGAGTGCTGCTGCTCGGCATCGACGATGAAGCCTTCAGCCTGCTTGACCCGCGCAGCGGCTCCAGCGCCAACTTTGAGCCCGATCAGCCCCCTGCTGCCGCCATGTGGGCGCCGCTGCCTCCCCCGAGTGCCGACGGGGTGAAGCTGCCCGCCGATCTGTTCTTCATCGCACCCCAGGCAGGCATCGACCAGGTCTGGCGCCTGCCTGCCACGGGCAGCCCAGCAGCGCCCGTGACCGCTGCGGCACAGGACGTCCTGGATTTCTCCGTGTCGCCTGATGGCGCGCAAATCGTCTTCACCAGCGGGGGTACGGTCTACCGCCAGGTCCTCAACACCCTCGACATCACGACGGTGGCTGTGCTCACTGCCGGCCGGCCCGGCGCCGGCGCCAGCCCGGCCTTCGCGCCGGGTGGGCGTCAGGTGGCCTATGCCGATGGCGGTATCTGGATCGCCGATTTAGACAGCGGCCAGGCCCGCCTTGTGCTGCCGGACCAGCCCGGCGCGGACGAACTCAGTGCGATCCATTATGCCGAGCCGCGCTGGTCTCCCGATGGCGCATGGCTGCTGCTGCGTGTGCAGTACTTCGAGGCCTGGGATCAGGCCATGCTGCATGTCGGGGAACCGCTGGTAGGCCCCTATTTGTTCCAGGCGCTGGGCGCCAATGCTGAATGGAGCTACTCAGGCGCGGCGCTGATCTACAGTGCAGGGGATGTACTCAGCACTCCCGGAGTCAGCCAGGTCTTCCCTCCTCTCCCTGGCGAGGATGGCACGCTGGGTGAGACGCACATCTCGCAGCTGCTGTCCCTGCCGGTGGTCGACCTCCAGCCGCGCACCGACGGCCGCCTGATCCTGCTGCACCTGCGCGCACCGGGCAGCAGCGGCCCGGCCAGTGCCGATATCTACAGCGCAGCGGTGGATGGCACGGATTTGCGCGCCGCCTCGGGCGCTATCCTGTTTGAGGCGCCCGTCCTCTCGCCTGCAGGTGACCGCGTTGCCGGGCTGATCAGCACCCGTTACAGCACGGCGGGCTATCTGGTCGGCCAGCCTGCCATCTTTGACGTTGCCAGCGGGCAGACGGTGGCGATCAACGGCATCAACAGTGCCCGTGCGCTGCGTTGGGGGTCTTGATCGGTAAAGAACCGCAGATGACAATGGAACTCCTCGCCCTGCCCTGACGTCCATATGGATAGGAAGGCTTCACCGCACGCGAGGAGGATTCCATGAGCGAGGCAATGTCCTTACCCGAATCGGAGCGCCCCCGCACGGATGATATCCGTACCCCGCTTCCGGTAACGCTGCTCTCCAACCCATCCAGGCTGGTTGGCATGGTCCTGCTGTCCGCCCTGATCCTGCTGCTCGGCGGTACCGTGGGCGGCTTTGCCCTGGGTAGATGGTACGAACGCAATGATCCGAGTTCCGGGTACGTGGAGTACCTGCTCGGTGCGCATCTGGAAGGGCGCGGCGACAACATCACCTTCTCAGCGGTGGTGAACAATGGCCCTGCCTACAATGCGGGTCTGTACGAAGGCGACCGGCTGGACCGCATCGGCTCGGAGCGCATCTCCTCATTAAGCCAGGCCCGCCGCCTGATCGCCGCCTACCGCCCCGGTGAGACGGTTCTGATCACTGTTGAGCGTCCCCCCTACATCGAGCAGGTAGCGGTGCAGCTTGGCGTCTATACGCCGGGGGTCATCATCCTGCCCGAGCCCATCCCGCAGCCTCTGCCGGTTATCCCGACAGTCCCGCCGCCGCAGTGGCAGCAGTCCGAACCGCGCCTTGGCGTCTATTACCGTATGCTCGAGCCTGGCGACGTGTTCGCCGTAGCCGATGGGGCCCTGATTATCACCGCCGGTTCCCCTGCTGCGGACGCCGGGCTGCAGGTCGGTGACATCATCACTCGGGTGGATGGCACGCAGATCAACCAGAGCTACCCGCTGGAGGTCGCCTTAGATCGCTTCGGCGCAGGCCAGCGGGTCCGTCTGACCATCGACCGCGCCGGAGAGACCTTGACCATCCGCGTGGCTCTGGCCTCCCGTTAGGGTCTCAACTAAACCTCTAAAGGGACAGGGGCATGGCACGCCATGCCCCTGTTTTCTTCTCTGTGCCATATGCTGTTCTTCTTTTCTCCCTGCCTCCTATAGCTTGGAAACTTCCTGCCAACCGGGCGCAGATCGTGCTACAATCGCGGGGGTCCGCTGCCCGGTAAGGAGAACTCCATGGCGTCTGACGTACTTGCTGGCCTCAACACACAGCAGGCGGCCGCTGTCACTGCGCTCGATGGCCCGGCGCTGGTGCTGGCAGGGCCCGGCTCAGGCAAAACGCGCGTGCTGGCCCAGCGCATCGCCTATCTGGTCCGCGAGCGAGGGGTGCCGCCGCGCGCCCTGCTCGCTGTGACCTTCACCAACAAGGCCGCCCGTGAGATGCGCACGCGCGTCGAAACCCTGCTGGCCGAAAAGGTGGTAGGGATGTGGCTGGGCACGTTTCACGCGACCTGTGCCCGCATCCTGCGCCGTGAAGCCGGGGCATACCTGCCGATCACCAACGAGTACGTGATCTTCGATGAGTCCGACCAGCTCGCGCTGATGAAATCAATCATCCGCGATGATCTGAACCTCGATGACAAGGTCAACCCGCCCGCCCGCTTCCTGAATGCGATCGGCGCGCTCAAAAACGACCTGGTCACACCCGATGTCTATGTGCCCGCCAGTTACCGTGATGAGCTGGTGCTGCGGGTCTACGAGCGCTACCAGGAGCGCCTGGCAGCCAACAACGCCGTTGACTTCGATGACCTGCTGGTGCAGGCGGTGCTGCTGCTGCGCGATCACGCCGCTGTGCTGACCAAGTACCAGCACATGTTTGCCCACATCCTCGTGGATGAGTTCCAGGATACGAACGCAGCCCAGTACCAACTGGTGCGGCTGCTGGCCGCCCCCCGCAACAACCTGTTTGTAGTTGGGGACGAGGATCAAAGCATCTACCGCTGGCGCGGGGCCGATTATCGCAATGTGCTGCGCCTGCGCGAGGACTACCCTGATTTGCAGACGTATCTGCTGGAACAGAACTACCGCTCTACCCAGCGCATCATCACCGCAGCGCGCGAGGTGATCGACCGCAACCGCCACCGCACGCCCAAAGCCCTCTTTACCGAGAACGAAGAAGGCCCGTCGCTGATCCTTTACGAGGCGCACAACGAGGCCTTCGAGGCCCAGTATGTGGTGGACACGATTGCTGCGCTGGTTGCCCAGGGTGAGGCAGAGCCGGGAGAGTGTGCGGTCATGTACCGCACCAACGCGCAAAGCCGCACACTGGAGGATGCATTCATCCGTGCCAACCTGCCTTACCGCATCGTCGGGGCCACGCGCTTCTACGGGCGCCGTGAGATCAAGGACCTGCTGGCCTACCTGCGCCTGATCCACAATACTGAGGACTCAGTGAGCCTGGGCCGGGTCATCAACACACCGCCGCGCGGCATCGGTGATAAAACTGTTCAGGCGCTGCAGGCCTGGGCTGCTGATCTGGGCGCCAGCACGGGGCAGGCGCTGCACCGGTTGGTGGAGGCGCCGGGTGGCAGCCCCTTCAGCGGGCGCGCGCGGGGTGCGCTGCATGGCTTTGCCGCGTTGCTGGATGGCTGGCGCTCCGTGCGCGAACGTGTCGCGCTGCCCGACCTGCTGCGCATGGTGATCGACGAGACGGGCTACGAGGCTTACCTGAAAGATGGCTCCGAACAGGGCGAAGAGCGTTGGGAGAACGTGCAGGAGCTGATCAACCTGACAGCGGAGTATGAGGACCTGCCGCTCTCATCCTTTCTGGAGGAGGTCACCCTCGTCTCGGACGTCGATACGCTGCAGGAAGATGTCAACGCCCCGACCCTGCTGACACTGCACGCAGCAAAAGGCCTGGAGTTCGACGTAGTCTTCCTGGTCGGTCTGGAGGAAAGCATCCTGCCGCACCAGCGCTCGATGGATGATGAAGAGCAGCTCGCCGAGGAACGCCGCCTGATGTACGTCGGCATGACGCGGGCGCGCCGGCTGCTCTACCTGATCTACGCGTTCTCACGCACAGCGTGGGGCGAGCAGCGCCTTAACCCTCCCTCGCGCTTCCTAGGGGATATCCCGGAGGGGCTGGTCAGTATGGCACGCGGCTATGGTGGGACCATATCGGGCCGCCAGCCAGCGGGTATGCAGTGGGGCAGCAGGCCGCCGCGTGCCTATCCGCAGGAGGAGGATATCAGCACCGTATCCTACCGGGCTGGTCAGCGGGTGCTGCATCCCAGGTTTGGCGAGGGCATCGTGATCGAGAGCCGCAAGAGCGGGGAGGATGTTGAGGTGAGCGTGGCTTTCGAAGGGGCGGGCATTAAACGCCTGCTGGCCAGCTTCGCCAACCTGGAAGTGCTGGACGGATAGACATCAATCCGGGGCGTTTGCGCCTCTTTTCAGCCCCTTAGTATAATTCCAACCAGAGGACCGTCCACCCCATCGGGTAGTCAATACAGGAGCCGCAGCAGGCAGGTTTGGGGCGTGAGCGGTTCATGGCAGCCCATTTGACTGTGTTTACTGGTAAACAATGAACGTCACAGACGAGATTAAGAGCCGGCTGGACATCCTCGACGTGGTCGGCCGCTATATCACATTGAAGCGGGCAGGGCGTAACTACAAGGCGCTGTGTCCCTTTCATGGTGAAAAAACCCCCTCATTTGTCGTCTTCCCCGATTCCCAAAACTGGCGTTGTTTCGGCTGCGGGCGCGGCGGTGACATCTTCAATTTCGTGATGGAGCAGGAAGGGCTGGAGTTCCGCGAGGCGCTGCAGGTGCTGGCGGAGCTGGCCGGTGTGGATCTGGCACCCCCCACCCCCCAACAGGTCGAGGCCAGCGAACAGGCTGGCCGTCTGCGCACTCTCCTGAGCGAGTCGGCGTCCTTTTTCAACCGGACCCTGCTGGAAGCACCGCACGCACAACATGCCCGGGACTACGTGGCTCGCCGCGGCCTGGATGATAAGACGGTTATGCAGTTCAGGGTAGGCTATGCCCCGAACAGTTGGGATGCCACCACGCATTACTTGACCGGGCTGGGCTTCAGCATCGCTGAGTTAGTTGAGGCGGGCATGGTGGTAGAGAAGGATGCGGGCGGCACCTACGACCGCTTCCGCGACCGCCTCATGATCGCCATCCGCGACGGGCGCGGTGATGTGGTTGGCTTTGGTGCGCGCGCGCTGGCGAAGGATGCCAATCCCAAATACATTAACTCGCCGCAGAGCCCCCTCTTTGACAAGAGCAGCCTGTTATTTGGCTTCTCCGATGCCCGCCGCAGCATCCGCGAGACGGAAACAGCGGTGATCGTCGAAGGCTATATGGACGTCATGCAGGCACACCAGGCGGGCTTCACCAACGTGGTGGCCCAGATGGGTACCGCCCTGACCGAAGCGCAGCTTCAGCTGCTTGCACGCTATGCCAGCCGTCTTATCCTGGCGCTCGACCCGGACTCGGCGGGCCAGATGGCTACCGACCGGGGCCGCGAGGTGATTAAGCGGGTCTCCGATGCCGCGTCTGAGGAGGTATCGCAGGAGGGTGTCTGGGGCATGGATACAGCGGAGGGGGCTTACCGCGCCAAACTGACGACGGAGTTCGACGCACATGGAATGGTGCGCTACAAGAGCCGCCTGGGCTTTGATCTGCGGGTAGTGACGCTGCCGGAGGGTATGGACCCTGACGACCTGATCCGCCAGGCACCTGACGAGTGGATCAGCCTGCTGGAAGGTGCCCTGCCGGTTGTGGAATACGCCATCCAGCGCTCGGCGGCAGGCCGGGATTTGAACGACCCGCAGATTAAAAACGAGATCGCGGATGCCATCATCCCCATGATCAACGATCTGGCTAACCCCGTCGAGCGCAGTCACTACCGGCAGCGCCTGGCCCGGCTGCTCAAGGTGGATGAACGCACATTCTTCCCGGCACGCACAGCGGCCCAGCGAAGCGCGAAGCAGGCCAGGCCGCAGCGCTCCTCTCGCACGGAACCAGCCCAATCACGCGCTGAGGCGCACGGCGCGCCGGTCTCACCCCACACGCCAACAGCTTCACGCGAGGCTTTCTGCCTGGCGGCACTGCTGCGCTACCCACGCCTGATCTACGAGATCAACCGTCTGCTGGCGGAAGCTCTCGACGCCAACGCGCTGGGGCTGAACGGAGCATGGGAAGGCACGGCCCTCCCCGCGCCCGGGCTTACCGGGCAGGTGATCTCAGGTGACTTTTCCCATCCCGAGTACCGCTTCATCTTTGAGACATGGCTGGCTGCACTGGACCAGGACGAGATGGACCCGCTGGCTTATCTGTATACAACCCTGGACCCGGCGTTGGCTGCCACCGTCGACGATTGGCTGAGACGCCCGCTAGAATCTGTGGGGCGCGGCATTCTACCGGCAACCGCTGGCAAGCCTGAAAACAAGATTCAGGATGAAGCGCTGCGCATTCTCATTCAACTCCGCATGAAGCGGCTCCAGGAGTATGGCCAGGAGCTTGAGTACCTGATGTCGGACAGTGATCAGGGTGGAGATTACTTGACAGCGTCCCAATTCGGTGTCACTATCACAGCGCTCAGGCGGGCAAACCTCCGGCTTGCCCGCCTGAAAGCCCCAGTTTCGCCGGATGCCGGATGACGTGCTGGCAGACCACCCAGAAAAAGTAGTGGAAGCCGTTTGAGGCAGGACCGGAAGGTTGGTGGGGTAGTGTCGGAGCATTATCGCGATCAGGCAGAAGAAGACGATATGGACCTGGACGACCTCTCGATGGACGACGAGATCGAGCCACAAGAGGAAGACCTGGGTTTGTTTTCTCATGAGGAAGAGGAAGAAGACCTCGAGGACGAGCCTAACAACAGTGATCCTGAGCTTGCCAATGATCCCGTCCGCATGTACTTGAAGGAGATTGGTCAGGTACAGCTCCTCGATCCAGATCAGGAGATCTGGCTCTCCGCGCAGATGTCAGCAGACAACCTCTTGACACAGATCCAGCACACTTTCAGCAGCAGTGATGGGCGCTCGGTCAGCACGCGCGATGCGCTGGCGATGCTGGCGATCCAGGCGGTAGAAGCCTGGCAGGATGCGCTGGTAATTGCCAAGGATTTCGGGGCTGAGCAGCCGGATTTCACCGCACTGCTGCACGAGGCAGAACAGCTTAAACAGGCCTGGTGGGGCCTGCCCGCCTCCTATTTACACAGCTACCTGAGCCTGCGCGAATGGGGCCGCGATGAGGAATGGTCCGAGCTGGCGCGGCGCCTGTTCGTGGTGTTTGAAAACCTCTACATCCTGCCCACGCGCCTGCAGGCGCATCTCGGCGATCATTATGCCCAACATGGCACCCTGCCCGATGAGCAGGCGCTGCGCGGCCGGGTGGCTGCCATGGACGAGCAGGAGATCCGCCGCGAGTTCCGTGATGCCCGTATGCGTGCCGACGAAGCCCGCACTGCACTGACGCGGGCTAATCTGCGGCTGGTGGTGAGCGTTGCCAAGAAGTATATGGGGCGCGGCATCAGCTTCCTGGATCTGATTCAGGAGGGGAATATCGGCCTGCTGCGCGCGGTCGAAAAGTTTGACCACACCAAAGGGTTCAAGTTCAGCACGTATGCCACCTGGTGGATCCGCCAGGCGATCAGCCGCGCCATCGCCGACCAATCCCGCACGATCCGCATCCCGGTGCACATGGTGGAGACGATCAACCGGCTGATGCGCGTGCAACGGCGGCTCACCCAGGAGTATGGCCGTGAGCCCAGTGTCGAGGAGATCGCGCTGGAGATGGACCTGCTTGACGATGTGGACCTGCCCACTATCCGGCGCTCTGTTGAGAGCGGCGAGTGGCTGGACCCGTCCCTGCAGCGCAAGCTCAAACGCGCCACGTCCAAAGTGCGCCGCATCATGCGCATCTCGCAGGACCCCATGTCGCTGGATATGCCCATCGGCCAGGAGGACTCCAGCCTGCTGGGCGATTTCATCGAGGATGACAAGGCGCCTGGCCCGGTTGAGAAGGCCGACCGCCAGCTGCTCAAGGAGCAGGTGCGCGGCGTGCTAAGCGTCCTGAGCGACCGCGAGCGCGAGGTACTGGAGATGCGCTTTGGCCTCAAAGATGGCCAGGATATGACGCTGGAGGAGGTCGGGCGGCACTTTGGCGTGACGCGCGAGCGCATCCGCCAGATCGAGGCCAAGGCCCTGCGCAAGCTGCGCCATCCCACCCGCAGCCGCCAGCTCCGCGATTATCTGGGGTAGGCGCGGGCTTACCGTATCCCACTGCAGGCAGGCTGGACAGCCTGCCTTTTTCTTTACATGCCACCCACTAGGCCACTACAATGTCCACAGTGCATCCTGTGACCATGGAGAATTCCTGTGCGACTGTCTACAAGCCTGATTAAAACGCTCCGTGAAGCCCCTGCAGATGTGCTCCAGACGGGCCGTCAATGGCTGGTTCGTGCCGGGATGATGCGTGCATTGGGACCGCATCAATGGGCGATGCTGCCCCCCGGAATGCGCATCGTGAAGCGGCTTGAGCGCCTGATACTCGAACGCATCGCACTGATACCCCCGCAGGAGGTCTGCCTGCCGCCGGGGGTGCCGCTGCCCGGCGGATGGCTTGTGCTGGCCGGGCGCACCCTGGAGAGCTACCGCGACCTGCCGCGCCTGATCACGGGGCGGGGGTATGGCCCTGAGGGCGACCCCGCGCTGCTTGCCTGCCTGCTTGGGCCGGGTGACGAAGATCATCAGGCACAACATGCGCAGATCGGTGAGGGGGTGTTGCACACCCTGCGCGCGTGCGGCATGGAGGCTCGGGCACTGGAAGATGTGGGCCGGGTTATATTCGCCGCACCGGACCCCGCCGGAGACCTGCGCACGCTGGCCTGCCCGGCCTGCGGTTATGCAGCGACTGCCCGGGGCGCACGATTTGCCCACAAAGCCGCGCCCCCGGACCCTGAATTGGCCCTGCAGAAGGTCGCAACGCCGGACTGCAAGACTATTGAAGCCCTGGCCCAGTTCCTGGGGGTGGAGGCCAGCCAGACCCTCAAAGCAGTGTTTTACACGGCCAGCACGGCCAGCGGATCGAGCCGCAGCGTGCTGGTTATGCTGCGCGGCGATCTCGGGGTCAGCGAGGCCAAACTGCTGCATGTGCTGGGCGTGGAGCGGATTGAACCCGCCAGCGAGGAAGCCATCCGGGCAGGCGGCGCCGAGCCGGGCTACGCCAGCCCAATCGGGCTGAAGGTGGCAGATGCGCCCGGAGGAAAAGGGCTGCTGGTGGTAGGTGATCTTTCACTGGAGGGGATGGGCGGCTTTGCCACAGGCGCCAATGAGGCGGCGTACCACTATGTGCATGCCCGCTATCCCCGGGATTTCCGGGTGAGTTTGCTGGCCGATGTGGCACAGGCCGAGGCAGGAATGCCCTGCCCACACTGCGAGGCCTCCCTGCAGGCCGGGCGGGCGCTGGCCCTGGGCGAATCGGAGATGATCACGTCGGGGGACAGGTACGGGGAAGCCAGTTATCTGGCGGCGGACGGCCGCCCCGCACCCGTGTACGCGAGCACCCAGCGCATCGACGTGGGGCAGACCCTGGCGGCCCTGGCAGCGGCTCAGCACGACGAGCACGGCCTGTGCTGGCCGGAAGCGCTGGCCCCCTTCGATGTGCATGTAGTGGCCCTGAAAGGCGAGGGCACCCTGGAGGCCAGCGAAACACTGTACAGGGAACTGGAAGGGCAGGGATTGGCCGTACTGTACGATGATCGGCTGCTGAGCCCGGGGGTTATGTTCGCGGACGCGGACCTAATCGGCGCACCACTGCGGGTGACCGCGAGCGCGCGGAGCCTGGAAGCGGGGGGATTTGAACTGAAATGGCGCCGGGAGAGTGCACGCAGCATCCTGGGGGTGGAGGGGGCCGCCGAGGCGATCTGCGAGATGCTGGCGGGGCACGGCTGACCCATCCGGCAGCCCTGAAATTGAGGCCGGGGGCAGGTTTCGTGACCGGGTTGGCGCAGCGGAAGGCGTCACGCCCGGCGGGGGAAAGCCCCGGCGCAGGGGGCCCGCAGGGGGCCCGCAGGGGGCGGGTTTGTGCCTGAGCAGCCCGGCGAGGGGGCGAAAAAGGGCGGGCGGCAGCGCCCGACCGGGGGCGCGGGGACCGGTTTTGTAACAGAAAGTTGAGATTCACGTCACGCGCGGGAGGGGGACGCGGCGATGGCGGGGGGCCGCCCGGGGCAAAGGGGCGGGTTTTGTGACGGAAAGTTGAGATTCACGTCACGCGCGGGGGGCCTGGACGACAAAAAGATGCTACAGCCTACCAATCTTTCATCGAGGCTGTGCATATCTGCATGATCTACCCTCCCTGGAGAACCCGGCGGGGATGGGCCGGGCGCTTGCCTTATGTGAGTTGTGTCTTATAATGGCCATATCCTCTCAGAAAGGCATATCATATGGACCCTAAGGACGATTTGATAACCGTACAGCGCGAAATTCTGGCTCATGTACAGTATCATACTCAAGCCCTGCAAGCCATTCGCACATCAGTAGGATGGATTACTGCAATCGTAGTGATTAGTGCCATACTCTCTGTGATCCGCTTCCTGCTATTCTGATGCCCGATTACATCGAGGGCGATATCATCGTCGGCGAGCCCGACCCGTGGTCGGCGCTGTGGCCTGAATCGCTGGCGGCTTACCTGCGCGCCTGCCTGGACCGTCTCGGGTAGTCACAGATCGACCTGGCAACCGCGATTGGCAGTCGTCACAGCCTACCAATCTTTCATCGAGGCTGTGCATATAGGGTGTTTGTGTCGCTGACAATCCCGCTGTCGATGTCACAGCCTACCAATCTTTCATCGAGGCTGTGCATATAATGGCGCGCTTGGTTACACTGTCTCTCTCTGGCGGTCACAGCCTACCAATCTTTCATCGAGGCTGTGCATATTCAAAGAGGTTGCCATCGTCCAGGCTTACGTGCCCGTCACAGCCTACCAATCTTTCATCGAGGCTGTGCATATGTTATGCTGAGTTGCAGGCCAGTTACTATGGCGGACGTCACAGCCTACCAATCTTTCATCGAGGCTGTGCATATACCTCCGCATCATCCGCCAACGTGCCATCCAGGCGGTCACAGCCTACCAATCTTTCATCGAGGCTGTGCATATCGTTAGAGCAGATGCTGGCGGCGCTGGAAGAGGGGCGTCACAGCCTACCAATCTTTCATCGAGGCTGTGCATATAGGCTTGAGCCAATCCGCCTGAAGGTGAGCACCAAGTCAGTCACAGCCTACCAATCTTTCATCGAGGCTGTGCATATCGTTAGAGCAGATGCTGGCGGCGCTGGAAGAGGGGCGTCACAGCCTACCAATCTTTCATCGAGGCTGTGCATATTATCAAGCCAGTGCTCCCAGAGCTTAAGTTGGAGGTCACAGCCTACCAATCTTTCATCGAGGCTGTGCATATCGCCCGTGCGGCCCGGCCCACGCAGGTCATATTTGCCCTGTCACTGTGTTTGCGGCCCGCTCCGGCCATGTGGCGCGCCCGTTTGCTCACAGATCATCCTCGATTCACGCCTATTGGGGGCCACCCTGTCGCAAGCCCCCCGCTGCCTAGAAACCCAGGGGAGTTGCGACAGCACGGCCCGTTGTTAAGCTGCACAGCCTGTCTAAGTCATTGGCCCGCGCGCAGCGCGGCTTGCGAGGCTTCGGTCCAGGTGAGGCCGCATATTGGTTACTTAGCCGTCACCCAGGCCCGGGCGGTGTGACTAGATCCACCCGTTAGCGCTATTCTACATCAGTTTGTTCTTTGCGTTCAATATTCGGCGGCCACCAGTCCGACCCATTGGCCCGGGCCAGCCAGCGCCGGGCGATGTTGCTGGCCGCGTTCAAGTCTGCGTGGTCGGTGTGCCCGCAGGCCTGGCACATGAACTGCTCCTGCGTGGGCCGGTTGGCTTTGTCTGCATAGCCGCAGCGCGCGCACATCTGCGAAGTGTAGGCAGCGGACACAAAGCGCGGCTTGGGCAGCCCTTTGAGAGGCAGTTTATACTCCAGCTTGGCCGCGATGGCCTGGTAGGGCGTCGCCCGCAGGCGGTAGAATTTTTCCTTATACTTGTCGAGCCGCCGCAGGTTTTCGATGACTACCTGCCCGCGGTACTGCGCCGCCAGCTCCGCAATACGGTTAGCGATGGCGTGGGTGGTGTGCTCGCTGACGCGGCGCACCTTCACGAATCCCGTCACGTCCTTGCCGCGCTTCTGCAGCCGGCGCAGCGTCTTCTTGTAATCCCACTGGAAGGTCAGGAATTCGTCGCCGGACCAGAGCTCCTCGTGCAGCACCTGCCCCTCGGGGCCGAGCACGCGCACGGCCATCAACTGCGCCACGCCGCGGTCCACGCCGATCACCGTCTCAGGCAGCAGCGCCCTGACCGTATACTCAAACGAGACATTCAGGAAGTATGCCCCATTGCGCTCGAACAGGAACGCGGTGCGCACGTTGGCATCCGGGTGTGTGAGGAACTCCTCGACGTGCCACAGGCCCATCTCAAGAGGCAGGAGGATCGCACTGCGGCTGCGCGGCGTCAAGTTCAGGATGGGGGCTGTGTACTCCCCCGGTGCACTGGTGCTGGGCACACCCAACCGTTTGAGATTCCCCCGAGTCTGGATGGGCATGCCCAGCGCATGCCCGTTGGGCAGCATGTAAAGCAGCGCATAGTATTTGCCGTGCTGCTCATCGACCAGCAGCGAGTAATTGCGGGCGTTCGGCACTGCGTCTGGCCGCTCGAACCACATCGGCATATAGCGCCCGCGCTGCAGCCTGGTAAGCTGCGACTGGCGGGTACGCCACACGTCTTCGTCCACATCGGCAGTCTGCGCGATCAGCGCCAGCGCATCCTCAAAAGCGCCGGGACTGGGGTCACGCGAGGTGGGGTAGCCCGTGTTCGGATCCTAGGCCTTCAGCGCATAGTAACTGACCAGGGTAATCCCGACATCCGCATACAAGGCATCGCACAGCGAACCGTGGAGGTCCGGGCGGATGCCACTGTTCTTGAGCACCCGGGCGATGTTCCGTTCCGACCAGATCAGCTCCTCGCCGCGCGGGTATTTACCCCCCGCCTCAAGCACGTCCTGGTGCTCTGCGGCCCAAGCCAGCAGGTCCCTGAACGCCAGTGTGTATTCCCTAAAGGCATGTTCCAGAATGGCCCGCTTACGCGCCGTGGGCGGCCTTAGCTTGAAGCTGGCCGTGCGCTGCACATTGTAAAACTCCGGCATGCTGATCACCCTGAGCTGCTATGCTGTGAAGTGGATTCTGTACCAGCATATGACAGATCGCCTGTCTGATCAACATGCTACAAGAAAACCCACCAATTTCCCTGCGCAATCTTATCAGCGGCTTATCCCGCATGCGAAACAGGGACCCGGCGGCGCCGCGCGGCCTATGGGCCGGTGCGCTGTGCGGCGGCTCCCTCATGTAAAGCGCGCCCCCTGCATCCCGACCGGCCCCTCTGCGGCGGCCTATGGCGCCGGGTCCCCTATGCCTTAAGCTGCGGCAGATCGCCCCACTAAACCCTCCTTTCCCGGCCCGACCGACCGGCAACCCCGCGAACAACCCGATCCAGAAAGCTGCCCCTCACCCCCCGGCGGGGCGTGAGGTTTTGCGGCGCCGCCAGGCCGCCTTGCAGCAGGCGGCGCTGCAGTACTTCTGGCGGGAGGCATACCCCCTGCCCGGCAGGTAGGGCTGCCCACAATGCAGACAGGTTTTCTCGAGCGGGGGCACGCGGCGCCTGGCCCGCGAGGCCGCGGACCGGCAGCGCCGCGAACAGTAGAGCTGGTTCGGCGCACGCCTTTTGAACATGCGGCCGCAGCGCCTGCATTTGCCGTGCGTGCGGCGATAGGCGTGCTGGCGGCAGGCGTGCGTGCAGTAGCGGCGCCCGGGACAACTGCGTACAAAAGGCACGCCGCACTCCGCGCAGCGCCAGGGCAGCGGCATGCTGCGCTTGAGGCGGAACTCCACACGGTACCACTCGGGGTGATGGGTGCGCGGCGGGCGATAGTGCGTGTTGTATTTACGGCGGCACTCCGGGGAACAGTGCCAGCGCGACGCGCCCGGCTGATCGCAGATGTAGGGCACCCCGCACTGCAGGCAGATATCCACGGGCCAGCCGCGGCGGATGCGGTAGTAGATGCGCTCGGGGAGGCCGGGATAAGTCCGGCGCCAGGCACGCTCGCGGGCGTAATCCTCGCGCGAGGGGTAGGCCCCGCGCGGCTTGCGGCGGGCGGCCTGACGGCAGCGGGCAGAACAGAACCTGCGCGGGCGGCCCGTCAGGGGCTGCTCGATGGGCTGGTAGCACTGCTGGCAGGAACTCTGCCAGTAGCGCACACGGTTGGACGGCCTGCGTGCCACGGGGCACCCTCCCAGTGTTCCAAGGACCTGACTCGATCCTAGAACAGAAGTTCTAAGCCGTCAATTGATCATCTGAGCGATGGATTCCAACCGGAGGCTAACCGGGCAGGGGCGGGGAACCCGCCACCTCACCCCGTCCAGGACACCGGCGGCGTCCCAGACTCGCCCCTCTCCGAGCGGAGAGGGGCCGATGTATGTGCAGCAAGGTGTGCGATTCGAGCCAGGGCGGGCAGTAAAACGCTCAACCGTCTGGCGGGTCGCTGCCTTCGCCTGCGTCCTCGGGGGGGTCTTCCTGCGCGTCGGGCGGCTGATCGGGGGGCGATTCGTCGGCGTAGGGCCGATCCTCCTCGGGCGCGTCCTGCGTGCCCTGGGCGGCGGGCGCAGGCCTGGCCCCCCGGACATAAAAGGCGACACCCCCTGCGATCACGCCGATGCCAAGCCCGGCCAGCAGGTAGGGCAGCACGGCGTCAAAGCCACGGGGGCGCAGCGCGGAGCGATCCAGGACGGGGAGGGCAGGCTCGGGCTGCTCAGCGGGCGGCTCGGGCACGACCTCGGCGACCTCGGTGGACGGCTCGGCGGTATCAGGAGGCGGCTCGGTGGCCTGGGGGGACGTGGGGCTCGGCTCAAGGGTCGGGCTGGGCTCCGGCGAGGGGGTCTCGGTCGGCTCGGGGGTGCTGGTGGGCACGGCGCGGGCAGTGGCGGTCAAGGCCAGGGAGGGATCGGGGGTGGGAAGCGTCCCACCGCGCTCGACGGTGACCGCCGGGGGCGCGGAGCTGAGGGGATCGGGTACGCCGCGCTCGACGAGGATCCAGGGGGCGCCGCCGATCAGGCAGCCCTCCTGCGGGTCATCACAGGCAGCGCCTCCGACCACCACGCGGTAGTTCCCCGCCTGGGGCCGGACGGGCCAGCGGTTGCCCTGCAGGTCGATCAGCTCGGCCTCGCTGGAACGGGCGGGGATGACCAGGGTGGCGGTCTCCTGGGTGCGTGCCCAGACCACATGGGTGACGCGAGAGGCGCCGGTCAGGCGCACATAGTCGATCAGGGGGTAGGTCTGGTCATCCACATGACGGGCGAAGACCGCATCGCTGAAGGTCTCGGTGACAAGCTGGTAGGCCTGGTAGGCCGGGCGGGTGGTCTTGTCAACACGCAGCAGGCCCTGTGCATCGTTGTTGTCCTGGGCCAGGTTATCCACGAGACGGTGCACGGCCACGCGGCTGGCGCCCGCGTCAAGGGCCATGGCAAAGGCCTGGACGATGAACGCCGCCTGCTGCTCCTGGGTGACGCGGGAGTGGATGGTGAACTGGGTGCCTGTGGGATAGGCGGCGGTGTCATCGGTGGGCCGGGCGTTCATGCGGTTGACCCAGACCTCCTTGAGGGGGATGCCGCGCACGTCCATCAGGTAGTAGGCGTTGGAGACGAGCGCGCCGACCCGTTCCGGCGAATAGTAGATGTGAACGGAGGCCACGTCGAAATAGTAGTTGTTGGCCGCCGCGGTGACGTCATCGAGGGCCACATCGAGGAAGCGGCCGAACCAGGCGGGGTCGTAATCGCTGACGCCGCCCAGGTGGATGATCACGTTGGGGTTGACGCCCTTGCCCACCTGGTAGGCCACCTTGACCAACTGGTAGAAGTCGTCAATGCTGCCTGCCCAGCGGTTATCGGGACGGCTGGCGGGCTTATCCGGCTCCTCCCAGATGACGAAGCGGGTGACTCCGCGTGCGCCATAATAGTTGACCGCCTGGCGCACGAAGGCGGCCCAGGTGTTGGCCGGATCGCTGGCAGAAAGATAGAGACCGCGCGGCGTGCCAACCCCGGGCCTGCCATCGGTGGCCCAGGCCGGGGTGCCGACCAGCTCGATCACCACTTCACGCCCCGCCGTGCGGGCGGTGGCGATCCACTCGTCCAGCTCAGGCGAGGCTTTCCATTCACTGGGGCCGCCGGGCTGGATGGCATCCCAGCGCACGGTGAGCAGCTCCCAACTGGCGCCGGAGTCGAAGGCAGCCTGGGGCGCCTCGTAGGCCTCGGTGAGCCCAAAGCGGGCATCGCTGACCGGGGCGGCCTGAGCCGCCGGGGGCGGCGCCGCCAGCAGGAACAGCACGGCCACCCCCCCCAGCAGGGCAGCCAGCAGAATGTGTTTAGTTCGATTGGAGAGGAAGACCATGCAGTTTCGTCCTGCGTTACTGGTTGGGCTGGTGGAAGGCACAGTACCATTCCCAGGTATGGGCCAGCCCTTCATCCACGGACACGCGGGGATTATACCCCAAGAGACGGCGTGCCTTATCAACGTTGGCAAAAGTACGCGGCGGTTCGCTGGGCGGGGCGGGCACCGCACGGACTGCGGCCGGCGCACCGGTCAGGCGCTCGATGACGCTGACGAAGTCCCCCAGGCGGACCGGCTCGCCGCGCCCCAGGTTGAGGACGGCATAGCCAAGAGGCGTGTCGAGTGCCGCCACAACCCCCTTGATGATATCCCCGACGTAGGTCCAGTCGCGGTACATCTCGCCCCCATTGAAGAGGGTGATCTCGCGGCCGTGCAGGATGTCATCCATGACGGTGTAGGCCATCATATCGGGGCGCACACGAGGGCCATACACGGTGAAGAAGCGCACGGCGGTGAAGTTCACACCGAACATGTTGTGGTAGCTGTACCCGAGCACCTCAGCCGCCTTCTTGGTGGCCGGATAGGGCGCCAGGGGATGATCGGTGGACTGCTCCTCGACGAAGGGGAACTGATCGGTGTCGCCGTAGACGGATGACGTGGAGGCGAACACGAAATTCTCGATGCCAACGCTGCGGGCAGCATCCAGCACGTTGATGGTGCCCTGGATGTTGACATCGACGTAGAGGGGGGCGCGCTCAATGGAATAGCGGACATTGGCCATCGCCGCCAGATGGGCGACGCGGGCCGGGCGGTGCTGCTCAAAGGCGCGTGCCAGCAGATCGCGGTCGCGGATGTCCCCCTCGATGAGCGTAAAGCCGGGGTGCCTGAGCAGGGCAGCCACATTGGCACGCTTCTGGGCAGGGTTGTAAAACTCGTTAAAATTGTCGATGCAGACCACACGCTCGCCGCGTGCGACCAGCGCATCGCACAGGTGACTGCCGATAAACCCCGCACCACCTGTCACCAATGTGGTCTTTGACTCGCTCATGCTTCCTCCGACGCGCCTATATCACGAACGTTCAACGGCAAGCGACGCTTGCCGTTCCACTCATCCTGCTCGACGTGATAGACCAGATCGAGCCGCCCGGGGAGGTCATCCACGCGCGTACCCCAACGAAAGGCAATGGCCTCGCAGGCCAGGGAGCCATCCGTCACCGTGAGCCTGAGGTGCTGTTCCTCTGCCCCAATGAGCTGTGCCTGGCTGACGCTCAAGCCGCGCGTCAAAAAAAGGGGCTGCGGGTTACCTTCACCGGTCGGCTCGAGCTGCTCGAGCGCCTCGGCCAGCGTGTGGGTCACGTCGGCCAGGCCCAGCTCAGCATCGATGTGCAGCGCCGGCGCCAGATCGCGGCCCTGCAAACGCCCGGCGGCGATGCTGAGCAGGCGCTCGCGGAGCGGCTTGAGATGCTCGTTACGCACAGTAAAGCCCGCCGCCGCCGCGTGCCCGCCGAAACGCACGAGCAGGGCAGCGCACTCCTCCAGCGCCCGCGTGATGTGGAACTCAGGGATGCTGCGGCACGAGCCGTGGCTCTCTCCATCCTCCCCCCTCTGCACGACCACCGATGGGCGATAATACCGCTGCGCGAGACGGCTGGCTACCAGGCCAACTACCCCCTGCTCAAAGCGGCTGTCCTCGGCAAAGAGCAGGGGCAGCCCGGATGGATCATCGCCCAACTGCTCCTCAGCCCACTCCTGCATCAGGCGGGTTTTCTCCTGGCGCTCGCGGTTGATGGCGTCCAGTTCCTGTGCCAGCGGCAGGGCCTCCGCGAGCGTGCCCGCCACCAGCAGATCGTAGGCCCGCATCGCCGAGTCGAGGCGCCCGGCGGCATTGATACGCGGGCCGATACCGAAGCCGATGGTCGATGCGCCGACCTGATCGGGACGGATGCGGGCCACGCTGTAGAGCGCCTGCAGGCCGGGCAAGCGCGGGCTGCGCAGCCGGTTCAGGCCGCGCTTGACCAGCATACGGTTCTCGCCCTCCAGCGGCATAACGTCGGCCACAGTGCCGACAGCGACCAGGTCGAGCCAATCATCGGGGTGCCAGCCCTCGCCGACGCGGTAGCCCCGGCGCTGCGCCTCCATGTAGAGGGCCTGGACGAGCTTGTAGGTTACCCCGACCCCGGCCAGACGCTTCTCCGGATAGGGGCAGTCGGGCTGCTGGGGGTTGATCACCGCCAGGGCAGGCGGCACATCGCTGCCCACGCTGTGATGGTCGGTGATGATGATATCCAGCCCGGCGGCGCTGCCAGCGGCAACCTCCTCCAGCGAGCGGATGCCGCAGTCGACCGTGACCACGACGCGCACGCCCTCGTCAGCAAGGCGGACCAGCGCGGGGGTATTCAGGCCGTAGCCCTCGTCCACGCGGTCGGGGATGTAAGGACGCGCGTCCGCACCCATCAGGCGCAGGACGCTGGTGAGCAGCACCGTCGAGGTCACCCCGTCGCAGTCAAAGTCACCATAGACCGCCACAGGCTCACCCCGGCGGATGGCCATACGCAGGCGAAAGACCGCCTCGGCCATGCCCTTGAGGCGGAAGGGGTTGTCGTCTTCCCCATACTCGTAGGGCTCCAGGAAACTCCTTGCGCCGGGGGGGTCCGTGTAGCCGCGCTGGCAGAGGATGCGCGCCAGCACCGGATGCACGCCTGCAGCGGCCAGCGCCTCCAGGTTTTCTGCGGGCGGGGATGGTGCTATAACCCATCGTCTGTCACTCAGGCTGGCCACTGGGAACCTCTTCCGGCAGGTGTTCGCGGCTCATCCTACCATTATCACCGCGCGGCGTCAATGCGGGGAAGGGCCTCACCCCTCTGGCGCCCTCTGCGGCGTGAAGGGAGGGACCTCACCCCCTGACCCCCTCTCCACCATGGAGAGGGGGAAGGGCCTCACCCCCTGGCGCCCTCTGCGGTGTGGAGGGAAGGGCCTCACCCCCCTGGCGCCCTCTGCGGTGTGAAGGGAGGGACCTCACCCCCTGACCCCCTCTCCACCATGGAGAGGGGGAAAAGACGGTGCGATTTTAGGGGGGTGCAGGGCTAAGCGGCCGGGCCGACGGAAGGTCAGCAATAGTGGCTCAGCGCTCAAACTCCCTTTATAATCCGAACCGGAGAGAGAAGGAGTATTCAGAGCGCGATGCGCATCTTTATCGCCTCGGGGATTTTCGAGCCAGAGCCTGGCGGCCCTGCAACCTACCTCAAACATCTGCTGCCGGAACTGCTGACGCGTGGGCATGACGTCACCGCCCTGACCTTTGGTGAAGGCCCTGTGGACGGCTACCCCTTCCCGCTGACACGCATCCCGCGCCGCCTGTATCCCCTGCGCCAATGGGATTACTACCGGGCCGCCGCACGGCTGTGGCCGGGGCATGACATCGCCTATGTGCACCACATTGGCCTGCCGATGCCGCCCGGCGTGCGCCCCAGCGTCGCCAAGATCGTGGGGGACCCGGCCTGGGAACGGGCGATGAACCGGGGCTGGATCGCGCCCGACACGGACATCGACGAGTTCCAGTCGAGGCGCTATGACGTGCGGGTGGAGTTCAACAAGATGGCGCGGGCGCGGCTGGCACAGCGCTTCGACCACATCATTGTGCCCAGCGCCTACCTGAAACGCCTGGTGGTCAACTGGGGAATCTCCCCCGCCCGGGTGAGCGTTGTGTACAACGCGCTGCAGGTGCCCGCCGATGTGCCGCAGGTGGCCCAGGAGGAGGCACGGCGGCGGCTTAACCTGCCGGGCGGGCCGCTGCTGTTCACAGCGGCACGGATGACCCCCTGGAAAGGCATCGATCACAGCATCGAGGCGCTGGCGGGCCTACCGGATGTACACCTGGTCATTGCGGGGGATGGCGAGGAGCGCCAGGCGCTCGAAGCCGTGGCCAGCCGGACGAATGTGCTGGACCGCGTGATCTTCCTGGGGCGCGTGCCGCGCGAGCAGATCCCGCTGTATTACCGTGCCGCGGATTACACGATCCTGTATTCAGGGTACGAGGGGCTGTCGCATGTGCTGCTGGAGTCACTGTACGTGGGGACCCCCCTGCTGGCGAGCGACAAAGGCGGCAACCCGGAAGTGGTGCGGCACGGGGTCAACGGCCTGCTGATCCCGTATACCGGCGTAGAGGCGATCATCGAGGTGGTGAAGCAGGCCTTCGAGCCGGGCCAGCGCGCGCGGCTGGCCTCGCACAGCAGCGATGACCTGGGCCGGTTCGTGTGGTCCAAGCTGGTGGATCAGACGATAGCGATCCTCGAGGGAGTGCTGGAAAGCACCCAGGAGTAAGCAACGCGCCTGATCAGGCGCGATGAAGCGAGACCAGACGCCGGGGCAGCCCGGCTTTTTGTTTAATTGTCGATGGTGTAGAGGATCGAGCAGCGCTCCAGATAGTTACCGGTGGACTCGACCACCACAAGGCGGATCCAGTACTCGCCGTCCTCAAAGGCCGTGGTATCCAGGCTGCCCAACAGCCCATTGGTCACCTGCTCATAGCGGGTCTCGAAGGTGATGAAATCCGCCGGTGTGGAACTACCCTCGCGGCGAATCTCCAGCTTGTAGTACTGGAAATCACTGCGAACCGCCGTGCCGTAGAAGCTCTGCTGACCGCGCAGGGTGGCGCCTACGGGCGGTGAGGTGATAGCAGACTGGGGGTCCCAGCACTGACCGTCGCTGGGGGACTGGGTGGGATACTGGGTCACTGTGGGCCCCGCAGGCGTCTGCGGGGTGCCTGTGGCGGGCGTGCCAGCCTGCGTGCCGGTGGGGCTGGCCGCGACTGCCTGGGTGGCCAGCGGCGTGACGGGCGGGACATAGAGCGTTTCACCGGCAGCAAGTGACTGGCTGGAACGGCAGTTGCCAGCAAGCAGGCGGTCCACCGTGAGACCATAAGCCAGCCCAATGCGAAAGAGGGTATCACCGGGCTGCACACGATAGGTGACCCACCCCGAGGCGATCTGGCAGGTGGTCTGAGGGGGCCGGGTGGGCGCGGGCGTGCGCGTGGGCGGAGGCAGCGTGGGCGAGGGAGCCTGCGTCTGCGCGGGCGATGGCGTGGCGCTCGGCTCGCCGGTGGGGATGGGGGTGCCCATGGTCAGGGCGGGGGTGATCGTCGAAAGGCGTATGGTCGTCGCCGTAGGCGAGATGGAGGCCTGGAATGCCGCCGGGTTGTCGCTCAAAGCGAGCAGGATGCCGCCGGCGATGGTAGCGGCGATCACCAGCAGCACTGCGACCCCTGCAACGGCCTGCTGTCCCCAACCGGGCTTCATGCGAAGTCTCCCTGAACGCCATGCGGCGGGGAGAAGGGGATCAGCACGTGGAAGGTGGTGCCGAGGTCCTTCTCGCTCTCCATCCAGATGCGGCCCCCATGCGTCTCAACCAGCGCCTTGGTCAGGGAGAGGCCAACACCGGTATCACCCAACCCCTCGATCAGCGGGTTGTCGGCGCGGTACTTGCGGGCAAACACGCGGTCGAAGTCGGCGGGATCGACGCCGGAGCCGGAGTCCCGCACCTGCAAATAGAGGCACTGCTCCTCGTGATCCTCACCGTCGGGGCCAGGAAGCGCCCCGTGCTGGGAGGCGGCGAGCAGTTCAACCTCACCTTTGACGGGGGAAGCGAGCGCGGCGTTGGCGAGCAAGTGGCTGATGATCTGCGTCAGCGCGTCCCGGTCGGCATTGACCGGCGGAATCTCCTCGCCGATGACCATGCGGAGGGTCAGCTCCTTCTCACGGTACTGATCGGTGAGGTTGGCGATGACTTCCTCGACGGCAAAGGCCACGTCGACCTTCTCAGGCTCCAGGCGCAGGCGGCCCTTATCGAGGGCGGTGATGCGGATGAGGTCATCGAGCAGGGCGCCCATACGCTCGGTGTTGGACTTGACGCGCTGGAGGAACTTGCGCTGCAGCGACCCCAGGATGCCGACCTGCTCACCGAGCAGGACATCGGTGTAGCCCACAATCGAGCTCATGGGGGTGCGCAGCTCCTGGGCCATCGAGGCGATGACCTCGTCATGCTGGTCAATATCATGGGACCCGGCCACCGCGGCATCCACAGCCCGGTTGGTTGTGGCAAGCTGCTCCTCCAGATCGGCCATCGCAGTGCGGGTGCGCTCCAACTGCTGCTCAAGCGAGGTGAGGGCGGCGGACTTCTCCTCCAGCTCGGCCTGCAGGGCCTCGATGCGGGCCCGCTCAACCGCGGCTGCGTCGCCCTGGCCTGTCTCCACCTGCTGGACCAGCGCATCAATACGGGCCTGCGCCTGTGCGCGAGCGTCGGCCAGGCTGCGCTGGAGCGACTCCACCTCCTCGGTCTTGGAGGCAAGCTGCTGTTCCACGTTGCGCATGGAGGTCTCGACGTCGTTCATTTGAAGGCGCAGCTCGGCAACGGCACGGGCCTTCTCGGCAAGGCGCGTCTGGAGCGCCTCGATCAGCTCACTGCGCTCGAGCAACTGCGCCTGCAGGTTGGACATGGCGGCGCGGTCACTCTCGTCGAGATCCTGCTGCATCTGGCGCGCATCCTCACCCAGCGCCGCCTCGGCGCGGGCCTCGGCCAGGCGGGCCTGCAGATCGGCGATCTCGCTGGCCTGAGCGGCCACACGCGCCTGCAGAACACCGAGCTCACGGGAGCCGCCCAGGGCATGGTTGACCTGCTCCTTAAGCGCCTCGGCGACCGCCTGCGCCTCGGTGAGACGCGTCTGGACCGTGATCACCTCACGGGCCTTCGCAGCAAGCTGCTCCTGTAAGAAGGCAACTTCCTGCTGGCTGATGGAGGCCTGGGCCAGCCGGACGCGCAGGGCGGCGATCTCGGTTTGGGCGGCCAGGCGGGCGTCGTCCAACTGCTGCTCAAGGAGCACACGATCTGCGGGAGAAGCGGCCAGCGCCGCCTTGCCCGCCCGCTCCATGCTGGCGGCCTGCTGCTCAAGCCGGGCGATCTGCTCGCGCAGGTTCTCGCACTCGCGCTCGAGCGCGGCGGCACCTTCCAGGCGCTCCAGCAGGCGATCCCGTTCATCACGCAGGGCGGAAGCCTCGGCAGCCGCCACCTTCAGGCCCTCATACTCCTTGCGCAGGCCGTCGACCTCCTCGGCGCGGCGGTAGGCATCGCGCACATAGGCCCGCATCTCCTCGATCTGGCGGCGCGCCTCCTCTAACTCGGCAGTGCGCGCGGTCAGCTCATCGGAGGCGGAGACAAGGCGCGAGGACTCCTCGGCGAGCATGGCGTCCTGCTCGTCGCGCATATCCGCGTGGGCCTCGACATTGGTCAGGGAGGCCGTCACCAGCGGGCCGAAGCGGTCGAGCAGATTGCGCTCGTCATCGGTGAGCTGGCGCTCTGAATAAGGCGAGCCGACAACCAGCAGGCCGATACGCTCCTCGCCGCGCACAAGCGGTTGGAGGTAAGCAGGGCCGAGATGGGTGATCTCGACCCGGTCATAGAGGTCGCGCAGCTCGCGGCTGTTACGTGGGTGGGTCAGGCGCATCTGGCGCAGGCGGCCGAGCGCGTTGACCATGGTAGGATGATCGGCGAGGTCGAGGATGGTCTCCGGCAGGTAGGTCTGGGCGATGTTGTCGTAGCCGCCCACAATGGCCGCCTGCTCCATGCTCTCATCGACGATGGCCAGCAGACAGATGTCCGCGCGCAGGGCCGTGGCGACGGAGCGGGGCGCCTCGCGAACAATCCCCTCGGTATCCAACGTGCTGAGCAAGCCGCCGAGCGCCTCGACAACCTCGAGCATACGGGCGTCGCTGATGGTGGGCCGGGGCCGCAGGGGAGGCGGGGCACCGACCGTCTCATCGGCGCTGCCTTCCGGCGGGGTAAGCGCGGGCGCAGGCCTCGCCCCGGCAGGCGCCGGGGACGGCTGATCGGGCACGGCAGGCATGGGCGGCGGCGTGCGCTCAGGTAGAATCTCAAGCGGCGGAGCAAGCACGGCACTGGGCTCAAACTCGTCCCAATGCAGCAGGCGCTCCACCACATGGCGGTAAGTGACAGCAGCCAGCATGGGGATCACGATGACCTGGCCGACACGCATCGCCGCGGAGACATCGCCCAGCGCGGGGCGCAGCAGGTGCAGGGAGGCCCCCGCCCCGAGCAGGATCAGCATGATGCCCTTGAGCGGCACATCATAGGCATAGCGCATGCGGCCTAAGAGCCAGACCAGGCCCACACCGGCCAACAGAAGCTGGCCGATAGCCCAGGCGCGGTCGATCAGCAGGCCGTTGAAGAGCACATCGCCCGCCGAGGAGAACCAGAAATAATAGGTGCCGATGAACGAGACGATAATCACAGCCATGGAGGCCACGGCGAAGACATCGGGCACGAAGTTGCGGCGGAGAAGCTGCGGATCATCCATGGTCACAAAGGCCCAGAGCAGCGCGAGGACCGTGGTAGTATCCGCCATGCGCTCCACGGGAGGCAGCAGCACATTGCGAGGGAGCAGCCCGCGCCAGGCCAGCAGCGAGGCGACCAGCAGGAACACGCGCGTGAGGAACAGTGCGAAGATCGCGACGGTGAGGCGAGCAGAACCTTCCTCGCGGTCGCGCATCCACTGCCCAAAGCTGATGGCAAGCGCCGCCTCGACAGCGAAGAGGATGATGAAGTGGTAAATCAGGCTGCCCGGCGGCTGAGCGACCAGGTCGAGGAATTGATCAAACAACGTGATTTACTCCCGCATGAGCGTCACAGCGCTGCTTATGGCGATTATATCACCAAGTTCGCAAGTGCGCTGATAGGGGAGGCCGTGCCGGTGCTGAGCGAGCGGGTTGGCAGCCGGCATGAAGCGGATAGAATGAGGGCAGCATACGATGAAAGAGGGGACAGCCGCTTTGCGCCGGATCATCCACACCCTGCAGCGCACGCTGCGCTGGAACCGCACGAGCGTGGGGCTGATGAGCGCCCTGATCGCCATCTGCGGCCTGATCGTTTATATCTGGTGGCCGCTGGCCGAGGAGTACCTGGGCCAGATGGACTGGGCCGGGCCGTGGTGGCTGCAGATCGACTGGCTGCTGATCGGCATCTTCGCCGCGATGTCGCTGCTGATCATGGCCGATGCGGACCTGCGAACCGACATCCCGATCGTGCTGATCGGTGCGGCGGGGGGGCTGGTGATCGAGAGCTGGGGAACCCAGACGCTGCTGTGGAGCTACTACACGCTGGAGCGCCCGCCGCTGTGGATCATCCCCGCGTGGCCCATCGCCAGCCTGGCGATCAACCGGATCACCCGCTTCCTGGACCGGCGCATCCCGCAGGGCACCGACCGGCGCTGGTTCATCGCCGCCTACTGCCTGGTATTCGCGATCTTCCTGGCGCTGATGGTGCCCTTCGTCTGGCCAACCCGCGACAAGTCGCTAACGATCATGGCGCTGATCCTGTGTGGGCTGCTGATCGGCACCCCGAAGGGCTGGCGCACCCCGGTACTGGTGTTCAGCGCCGGGGCGGGGCTGGGCTACTTCCTCGAACTGTGGGGGACCACGCGGCTGTGCTGGACCTACTACACGCTGCAGCAGCCTCCGGCCTTTGCAGTGCTGGCGCACGGGATGGCCGCCCTGGCCTTCTGGCGGGTGGAGGACCTGCTGCGCCAGGTGTTCAACGGCCTGCAGGCGCGCCTGGCGCGTTCGAGCGAGGCCGCTGCAGACTGAGGCCTGCGCCGGAGCCATTTGACTCCCCGGGGTTCGCGCCTACAATGAGGGCATCGCCCGAATTGTAGATAAAAGAAGTCTAAAAATGCTGGCAAATTACCCGGTCAATGCCATTCTGCCTACAGTAGACGTGGAGCGCGCCCGCGCCTTTTACAGCGGCACGCTGGGCCTGCCCCTGGTGGATGACACCGGGGAAGTGCTGATCTTCGGGGCCGGAGGGGGCACGCGGATCGCGCTGTACCTGCGCCCGGGCGGCGGCCCGGCGGCGCATACGGTCGCCTATTGGGTGGTCGATGACCTGGAGGCAGCCGTGCGGCAGCTCAGCGCGGGCGGGGTGCGCTTTGAGCACTACGACTACGAGGGGCTGCGCACCGATGAGCTGGGCATCGCCGACCTGGGCAGCGAGCGGTCTGCCTGGTTCAAGGACCCGGATGGCAACTACCTGGCAGTGACGCAGATCATGTAGCCCTGCAGGGAACCTCGTATACCGGCTGCTAGTTCAGGGAGTCCCGCGCCATCGGGACTCCCGGTTTCGGGATGCCTCCGGGGAAAAGTGACTGACCGGGGTTTTTTTAAAGCCCTGGCAGGCACAAGCAGGGGGTGTTTTTACGTCCCAGAATCTACAAAACAGGTGTCGGATTGACAATCAAAACCCGCGACATTTCACGGGGGGCCACCCCGGCGCGGCCAAGCCCTGTATAATCGCATTCTGCAGGACATCTGCCCCTGCGGGGGCACACCAAAAAGGGGACATACGGGGATGCGAGGACATCACTACCTGTCGTCGAAGCTGGTTGGCAGGGAGATCGAAGGGCGCGGGGGGCACGCCGTGTTCGCCCGCGAGCCTGTGAAGGCCGGGGAACTGCTGATGGTGTGGGGCGGCGATGTGCGCACCGCTGAGGAATACCCGCTGCTGACCGAGAAGCAGCAGATGCAGGCGATTCAGGTTGAGGACGACCTGTATCTGGTTTCCTTCAACGAGGGACACGCTGACTGGGTGAACCACTCCTGCGACCCGAACGCGTGGCTGGTGGGGCAGATCACGCTGTACGCCCGGCGCGACATCCAGGCGGGGGAGGAAATCTGCTTTGACTACGCGACATCCGACAGCCTGCCGCTGACCGATTTCGACTGCGCGTGCGGTAGCCCGATGTGCCGGGGGCGCTTCACTGGGGACGACTGGAAGCTGCCGGAACTGCAGGAGCGCTACGCGGGGCACTTCATGCCGTACCTGCAGCGCAAGATCGACGCGCTGCGGGGCAAGTAACCCTCAGGAGACGGATTCCACCCAGAGGGCGCTGGCTAACTGGTAACTGATGACCTGGTCCACCGGCCCAACGAGCACCCGGACCGGCCCCTCGAAGGGAGCGCAGCCCACAAAGTGGATCTGCACGCCGGGGACCAGGCCGAGCTTTTTGAGATAGCGCAGCCTGGCGGGGTCATGGACACGCACACGGCTGATCAAGGCCGCGGAACCCTGATCCAGCTCGACCAGGGGGCGGTCGGCCAGGGCGGGCATGCTGCCGTCAGGCGTGGGGATCGGCTCGCCATGCGGGCAGCGCGTGGGGTGGCCGAGCAGCTCGTCAATGCGCGCCTCGATCTCATCCGTGACACCCCATTCAAAGGTGTCGGTCAGGGTATGCACCTCATCCCAGCCAAAGCCCATCACCCGCACCAGGAACAGCTCAGCGAGGCGGTGGCGGCGCACGCCGCGCAGGGCGACACGTTCACCCGGGGGGGTCAGGCGCACGCCCTGATAAGGCTCGTGGGCCAGATAGCCCTGGCCCTCCAGGCGTTTGACCATGCGCGTGGCGGCCTGCAGCGAGACATCGACCGAGTCGGCCAGATCGGCGATGCTGACATACTCGGTGCCCTCCTGAAGGCGGTACAGCTCTGCGGCATAACGCTGGACGGTAACGCTGGGTTCCACGCCGGTTCCCTGACTCACTCACGGCGGCCAAGCCGGGTAAAGAAGACAAAAATCTATAGTATTATAATGAGCGGCCTGCCAACAAACAAGAAGCAGCGCGTGCGCGGGCGGGGATGGCCTCACCCCCTAACCCCCTCTCTAACGTGGAGAGGGGGAACAGGGTGGGGATAACCTCACCCCCTAACCCCCTCTCCAACATGGAGAGGGGGAACAGGGCGGGGATGGCCTCACCCCCTAACCCCCTCTCCAACATGGAGAGGGGGAACGAAGGCGGGGATGGCCTCACCCCCTAACCCCCTCTCCAACATGGAGAGGGGGAACGAAGGCGGGGATGGCCTCACCGCTGGCGCCCTCTGCACACGTGGAGAGGGGGAACGAAGGCGTGAAGTGGGGCAGGGCGCAGTTGTGAGGCGAGCGGCCTACCTGGGGCGGCTCGAAAACGGCGGGGCGCGCCGCTACAATCAGAGCGCAACAAGGAGAGACGCCCGGATGTACCAACTGGCCGTACAACGCGATTTTGTGGCCCAGCACTTCCTGATCGGCGGGGACTGGGGCCCTGAAAATACCCTGCACTCGCATCACTACCGGCTTGAGCTGAAGCTGGAAGGCGAAACCCTTGACCAGCACGGGTACCTGGTGGACATTGTGGACGTGGAAAACAGGCTGGATGCGCTGGTGGCGCGCTACCGCGACCGGACGCTCAACGAGCAGCCATCCTTCGCCGGGCTGAACCCGAGCATCGAGCACTTCACGCGCATCTGCGCCGAGGAACTGGCGGCGGGGATCAAAGCTCCCAACATCCGCGCGCTGACGGTGACGATCTGGGAGAACGCGATCGCCTGGGCTGCCTACCGCCTGGAACGATAATGCGCGCCGGGCTGCTGATCTACGGGAGCCTGGACACCCTCTCCGGGGGCTATCTGTACGACCGCAAGCTGGCCGAACACCTGGAGCGCGCGGGCGCGGAAGTGCGCGTCATCTCCCTGCCCTGGCGCAGCTATCCGCTGCATCTGAGCGACAACCTCCTCTCGCGCACACTGCGCGAGCTGGCCCACATGGAGCTTGATGTACTACTACAGGACGAGCTGAACCACCCCTCGCTGTTCCTGATCAACCGGCGGCTGAAACAACAGATGGGCATCCCGATCCTGTCCATCGTGCACCACCTGCGCTGCTCAGAGCGGCACCCGGCGCCCCTGCTGGCGCTGTACCGCGCCGTGGAACGGCGCTACCTGCGCTCGGTGGACGGCTTCATCTTCAACAGCCAGACCACGCGGGCTGTCGTGGAGGCGCTAAGCGGCGTGAAACGCCCCTGCGTGGTTGCACAACCCGCCGGGAGCCGCTTCGCAGCGGGGGTGGACGCGGCAGGTGTGCAGGCGCGGGCGCAGACAGCCGGGCCGCTGCAGATCGCCTTTGTGGGCAACGTGATCCCCCGTAAAGGGCTGCATACGCTGATCGAGGCGCTGGTGCGGATGCCCCCGGGCACCTGGCGGCTGACAGTGACCGGCAGGCTAGATGCCGACCCGCGCTACACCCGGCGCGTGCGGAGGCTGATCGAAGGCCAGGGGATCAGCGGGGCGGTCAGGCTGGCGGGGCGGCTGCCCGATGAGGCACTGGCAGAGCAACTGGCGGGAGCACACGTGCTGTGCGTGCCCTCCAGCTATGAAGGGTTCGGGATCGTCTACCTGGAGGGGATGGCGTTCGGGCTGCCCGCCATCGCAACGACGGCAGGGGCCGCCGGGGAGATCATCGAGGAGGGGCGCAGCGGCTACCTGGTCCCGGCGGACGACCCGGCGGCGCTGGCTGACCGGCTGGGCGGCCTGCATGAGAAGCGCGATGTGCTGGCCCGGATGAGCGAAGCAGCCCTGCAGCGGTTTGCGGCGCACCCCACCTGGGAGGAAAGCACAGCCCAGATCGTCGCATTCATCGAGCAGATGGCCCGGCAGCAGGAGCCGGAACCTCACCGCTAACTACCCCTTCCCCACAGGTATGCAGAGCCAAGGGAGCACCTTGCGGCACCCCCGCAGCAGCAAGACGCTTGACCGGGAGAATGAGTTGTGATATATGGATGTGCATACTTGGCGCTTGAGTCAGGAGAAACAGCATGGGCGACCAGCGGCCCGGACGCCAGAAAACGCGCTGCCCCGAATGTTTAGCCCCGATCTGGGTCAAAGATAGTATTGAGATGTGGGACCCCGTCACGTGCCCCGAGTGCCATGCACAGCTCCAGGTGGTGCGCCTGCGGCCCCTGGAACTAGACTACATGGACGATGAATGGGACCCTGACGAGATCGAGGCAGAAGACGACGAGGACTGGGCCTGACTTCTACCGCCTAAAACCCCCGGTTATCCATTCCAACCGAACACACAGCACCCTCAGGGTGGGGCCAGCGGCCCGCACCGCAAGGGAGCGCGGCTGCGCCCCGGCGGGCCGGATGCCGCAGGTCAGGGAGAAGGCGTGCGGGCCTTGACCTGATCGACGTACTTGAGAATATCCTGGGCGCTCTGGCGGGCGGATTCGGCCTCAGCGCCCAGCATCTCGGTCAGCTCGTCAATGCGCTTCTCACCCTGCAGAACTTCCACCTCGGTGATGGTACGGCCTCCACTGGTGTGCTTGGCAACCCGGAAGTGGCGGTCGGCAAAGCCCGCTAACTGCGGCAGGTGGGTGACGACAAAGACCTGGTGATTATGGGAGAGGGACCAGAGCTTGAGGCCGACCACCGCGCCGATGCGGCCGCCGATGCCCGCGTCGATCTCGTCAAAGACGAGGGTGGGGGTCTCGTCAGCACGCGAGAGCGTGGTCTTGAGGGCCAGCATGATGCGCGAGGTCTCACCGCCGGAAGCGATGCGGGCAATCGGCTTGAGCGGCTCCCCGACATTGGGGGCGATCAAGAACTCGACGCGGTCGATGCCAGACTGGTCAAAGGCCACGCGGTAGTCGCCCACAGGGGCACCGGCGGGATCATCGAGGCGGTCCATCGCCACGCTGAAGCGCGCGTTCTCCATCTTCAACTCGGCCAGCTCGGCCTCAACACTGGCAGCGAGCGATGCGGCCGCCTCGCTGCGGGCCGCAGAGAGCTGGGCACCCACCCGGCCGATCTCGGCCAGCATGCGCGCCTCAATGCCGCGCAGCTCCTCGATGCGGGTGTCGCTGTTCTCGAGGGTCTCAAGCTCCTTAGCGGAAGCGGCGGCCAGGGCGAGAAGCTCGTCGATGGTCTCGCAGTGGTACTTACGCTTGAGCTGATTAATACGGTCCAGGCGCAGTTCGACCTCGGAGAGACGACCCGGCTCGAACTCGATGCTCTGCTCGTAATGCGAGAGGCTGCGCACGATCTCGTCGACCTGGATGGAAATCTCATTGGCCAGGTTGGCGAGGTCCTGGGCGCCGGGGTCAATCTGGGCGAGGCGGTTGAGGGCCAGGGTGGCCTGGGTGAACAGATCGCTGGCCGAGGCGCCGTTCTCATCGCCGCCATAGAGGGCCTGGTAGGCGGTGCTGGCGGCCTCGGCGAGATGCTCGGCGTTGCCCAGACGGTTGGCCTCCGCCTTGAGGTCCTCATCCTCAGCGGGCTTGAGCTCCATGCCGCGAATCTCCGCGACCTGAAAGGCCAGCAGATCGGAACGCTGCTTGAGGGCCGCCGCGTTCTCGGTGAGATCGCGCAGCTGGCGGCGCACCTCGGTGAGCTCCTGGACCAGCCCGGAGAAAGCACGACGCTGCTCCATGAGATCGCCGTAGCGGTCAAGCAGATCGATGTGGGTGGCGGGCTTGAGCAGCGTGAGGTGCTCCGTCTGCCCGTGAATGTCGATCAGGTTCTCGGTGATCTCCTGCTGGAGCGCAAGCGGCACCGTGCGGCCGTTAATGCGGCAGATGCTGCGCCCGCCCCGGCGGATCTCGCGGGTCACTATGAGGGTATCGGGGTCATCGCTCTCCAGCTCCTCACGCTGGAGGATGGCGGCGATCCCCGGACGGCCCGCCACGCCCTTGAGGGAGAAAACACCCTCAACAAGCGCCAGGCTGGCGCCGGTGCGGATCACATCTTGATCGGCACGCGCGCCCAGCAGCATGGAGACGGCGTCCAGAATAATCGACTTGCCTGCCCCAGTCTCGCCCGTCAGGACGTTGAAGCCCGGCTCGAACTCGATCCGCAGGCGCTCGATGATGGCGAAGTTCTCGATCGTGATCTCGTTGAGCATAGATTCGTATTCCAGCTCCAATACTCAAAGACTAGCGGCCGAGGCGCAGGCGCCCGATGGACGCGCTGATGGCAAACCCCGTAAAGATCAACCAGTCAATCGTATCAAACATAAAGCCAGACAGGAACCCTCCCGCCAGAGCACCCAGGCCGATGGCAGCAGATACAAACAGCCAGCCATAGCGGCTGCGGCGGCGGCCCACGACGCGATGGGCTGCATCGGCGAGCAGGCCCCCCGCCAGCGTACCCCCTATGAAGGAAAGCCACAAGCCGAAAAAGCCGATGCGCATGAGGAAGATGCCCCCCACACCGGTGACGATGCCGCTGAGAATGAAAGCTACCGCCGCCTGGATGAAGGGATCAAGGGCCTGGGCGTTAAAAAAGACGTTCTGCTGGCCGCGCACACACTCCTTGCAGCGATAGCCCACCGGCGTACGCACAGCACAGCGGGTACACATCGGGCGGCCGCATTTGTTACAGCGCAGGGACGTGGCCACGGTGGGGTGGACGGTGCAGTAGAGCGTCGTCTCTTCGGTGGTGGTTGAGGCTGTTTCTACCATAGACTCCTTCTCAGTCGACTGCCCCGGCTTAACACACAGATAGGCCCAGCAGGCAGGTCAGCGGCGCGGCTCGAGGCGGGCCATCAGCGAATGGTAAAAGTCAGTGGGCCTGCCCAAGCGGATAAAGCGGCTGACATGCTCGCTGGCACAGACATCCACCGTGTCGCCGTCCTGCATCTCGAACATGAACTGCCCATCAATGGTCAGGATGGCCTGGTGATCGGTGGAGGTATGGACACGAATACGGGCACCCTCAGAGAGCACGATCGCGCGGTTAAGCGTGAGATGCGGCGCAATCGGCTGCAAGAGGATGTTGCGCAGATCGGGCGGCAGGATCGGGCCACCCGCGGCCAGCGAGTAGGCCGTAGAGCCCGTCGGCGTGGCGATGATCAGGCCATCGGCCACATAGGTGGTCAGGGTATCGCCGTCGATCTGCGTACGTAAGCGCACAACGCGCGCCAGGGCGCCGCGACTGATCACCACATCATTGAGCGCCAGATGCCCGCCCTGCGTGCGCCCGTTGACGGTAGTCTCCGCACGCAGCATCATGCGGGACTCCACCCGGAAGCGGCCCTGCAGAATGGCAGGCATGCGTGCCTCCCAGGTCTCCGGGGTCATCTCGGAAAGGAAGCCGACGCGTCCCATGTTGATGCCGAGGATCAGCGCGCCCCCTGCCGCCGCCATGCGGGCGGCCCGCAGGATGGACCCATCACCACCCAGCACAACCAACATATCGGTGTGAGGCAGCGCGGACAGCACATCCTCCTCATTCCAGGAGAGGGCCATCCAGGTTTCGATGCCGTGCGCCTCAAACCAGGCCGCGATGCGCCCGGCGAGCGGGCGGGATTCCGCGATCTTGGGATGATGCAGCACCGCCACCCGCCGGAAGGCGGTGGGTGAGGAGCCGGGGTCCGAGCCAATAGCGTTACGCATCTACTGCACAGCTCTCCTGACGCATATGCCCGCATTATACCTGAAAGATGGCAGGCTAATCACACGCGGGGCGGGAATGCGGCACAAGTCGCCCCATGATAGCACAGATGTGCTAACGACACAATCAAGGGCGGGGCAGCAGCACAAGGGACCTGGACGCAGTAAGTTCTGTTATAATGAACGTATCGTCATTCACACAGTGGAGTGCTGCCCATGCTCAACGTCACCCTCACCTATTGTGCAGTTTGAAAATACCTACCGCGCGCTGTCAGTCTGACAGACGAAATCCTGCAGGAATTCCAATTCGAGATCGATACGTGGACGCTGATCCCCAGCGATGGGGGCCGCTTTGAGGTCGAGGTCAACGGGAAGCTGATCTACTCAAAGCTGAACAGCGGACGGCATGCCAACCCGGGCGAGATCCGGGACCTGATCGCAGCGGAACTAACAACTGTGCGCTGAATGCCAGGTGAATCCGTGCCGGATCAAGGGGGTGCCCGAGGGCACCCCCTTGTGTTTGGGGGTGCGTGGCAGCAGGGGCGGATCACTGCTACAATCGCGGGCGGAATCCGGGAGGAACGGCATGCCTGAAGACCCCTATGTGACGCTGCGATCCGAGTATGTATGGCGCAACCGCTGGTATTCAGTGCGGCGGGATGCGGTGCGCTTTCCGGACGGCAGCGAAGGGGAATATAACGTGGTGGAGCGCGGGAGCGCGGTATTTATCGTGCCGGAGCTGGCTGACGGGCGGCTGGCACTGATCCGCAACTACCGCTATACGATCAGGCGCTGGCTGTGGGAGGTGCCCGCAGGCGGGATCGAAGATGGTGAGCAGCCCGCCACGGTGGCCGCGCGCGAACTGGCAGAGGAGATCGGCGGGCAGGCTGAAAGCCTGGAGCAGATGGGGAGCTTCTACACGGCGCCGGGGTTTTGCGATGAGCTGTCGTATATATTCCTGGCACGCGGCGTGACGTTGGGGCAGCCCAGGCGCGAAGCGAGCGAGGTGATGGAAGTACACTTGTTTACGGCTGACGAGGTGCTGCACATGATCAGGCAGGGGGACATGCAGGACGGGCCGAGCAGCTTATCTGTGCTGATGAGCATAAACGCACTGCGCAGACCGTGACTGCGGGATGGGATCGATGCTGAAAGCTGTCCTGTTTGACATGGATGACACCCTGGTTGACTGGAGCGCCCGCACCGAGGACTGGGCGACCATCGGGCTGCGCACCCTGCGGCCTGTGCGCGAATATTTGATCCGTGCAGGCCACACAGTGCCCGCCCTTGAGCAGCTGGTCGAGCGGATGCGGGAGGCGGCGATAGCGGCCTGGGACTCGGCCGCTGCCCCGGAATTCCCCGCCCCACGCCAGCACGAAATCCTGCGCAGAATGCTGACCGAGTCTGGGATTGACCCGGCGCAGGTGGATATGAACACAGTGCTGGAGGCCTACGCGTGGGACCTGGTGCCCGGCGTCCAGCCGTTCGCAGATACGATCCCCCTGCTGGAGAGCCTGCGCAGCGCCGGCCTGCGAACAGGCCTGTTAACCAATGCCGCCCAGCCGATGTGGATGCGCGACCGGGAACTGGAGAAGCTGGGGCTGCTGCGCTATTTCGATGTACGGCTGACTGCCGGAGATGTGGGGCGCGTCAAGCCCCACCCTGCCCCATTTGAGGCCCTGCTGAGCAGCCTGGGCGTGAGCGCAAACCAGGCCGTATTCGTCGGCGACCGCCCACAAGATGATGTAGCCGGAGCCCATGCAGTGGGGATGCGTGCTGTGTGGGTGCGGCGCGGCACCGCCCACAACGGCGTGCTGCGGGAAGGCATCCGGCCTAATGCAGTGATCGACCGGCTGGGTGACCTGCTGAATGTACTCGATATCTGGTACCCCGGCTGGCGCGAGAGAGGGCAGTGATGGCAAGCCCAACGTCGATCATTTACGTGTATCACGGGCAGGATGAGCCCACGCTGCGTGAACGTCTGGCGGAGTTCTGCAGGCAGGCGCTGGACCCGGGGCTGGCCGACCTGAACACCACCCGGCTGGATGGAAGCAGCGTCCAACTGGGCGATATCGAATCCGCGTGCGGGGCGCTGCCTTTCATGGGGGATACCCGGCTGGTGATCGTGGAAAACCTGACCGAGTCCAACAATGGGAAGACCCTGATCGACGAACTGCCCGAGATGTTCGGGCGGCTGCCCGACAGCACCCGGCTGGTATTCGTCGAGGCGAACCTGTCCGCCGACCGCACCGGGGACTCGCAGGCAGAGCAGCGGCGCAAGGCCGCGCGGCGCCAGGCGATCAAGAAGCTGGTCAACGTGGTTGAGAAAGACCCGCGCGGCAAGGCTGTGAGCTTTGATCTGCCCAAAGATCGCAACAGCCTGGTGCGCTGGATGGGACAGCGGGCCGCAGTGCACGGCGCCGAGATCGAACGGACCGCTGCCGAACTGCTGGCTGAGCGCATCAACGAGGACCTGGTGCTGGCAGATGCAGAACTGGAAAAGCTGGCGACCTATGTTAACCGGGAACGCCCGATCCGCAGCGAGGACGTGGCACTGCTGACCCCCTATACACCCGAGGCCAACATCTTCAACATGGTCGACGCACTGGGGCAGCGCAACGGCGAGCAGGCGCTGAGCCTGCTGCGCCAGCTCCTGGAAGATGGCGATGACCCGCTGCGCATCTTCGCGATGATCGTGCGGCAGTACCGGCTGCTGCTACTGATGCGCGAACAGCTCGACGGAGGAGTGAGCGTCAACAGCGCGGGGGATGTGCTGGGCCTGCACAATTTCGTGGCCAAGAAGCTGGCCTCGCAGGCACGGCACTACCGCGACCTGGCGCAGCTTGAACGCATCTACCGGCTGCTGCTGGAGATCGACCGGGCGATGAAGACCGGGCAGATCGAGCCGGGGCTGGCACTGGATCAATTTGTGGCGCGGCTGGCGCGCTGAGCCGAACCCGGCGGAGAGCATTAAAGAACAGAGGCGCGCCGCTGAGCGGTGCGCCTCTGTTTGAATCGTTGAGGGTCGGTCACGCCGCTACCGACCCTCGCTTAAAAGGAGGAGAAGAAGAGATTTAGTTAACCCTTCGCTTATAATGTTATGATCGGCAACATGGCAAGGCTTGCCGCGAGATATACGCTTAACCTACGCTTAACCACCCCTGGCGGATTCAACCATAAAATAGACTTGGAGCCACCTTTCATTTTCTAACGCGCTTGCAACTTCCGGGCCGATGGCGCGTAGAATCATGCAGAACAGCGGAGAGTTACCTGCCGGGACGTTCTGGCAGAGTAGTAGGTGGATGGCTGTGGACAACGATCGCGAGCTGGTCTCGCGGGTGCTCGAAGGGGATCACGAGGCGTTTGCAGCACTCGTTGAACAGTACCAGCAACAGGTATTCAACCTGACCTATCGCATGCTGGGTGATGCGGGAGAAGCGGAGGATGCCGCACAAGAGGCATTCCTGCGGGCGTACCAGCACATTGATCGCTACGACCCGGAGCGGCCGTTCAAGACCTGGCTGCTGTCGATCGCATCGAACTACTGCATCGACCGGCTGCGCAAACGGCGGCTGACATGGCTTTCCATCGACGAGCCGCTGCCGCCCCACCCGGCACTGACCAGCAAGGCGCCGGGACCGGAGGACGCTGCCCTGCTGTTTGAGCGGGACGGCGCCGTACAGGAACTGCTGGGGGACCTTGCAGCCGATTACAGGGCTGCAGTAATCTTACGATACTGGTATGATATGTCTTATGTAGAAATCGCGGAAGCACTGGACACGACCGAGAGCGCGATCAAGTCACGCCTGTTCCGGGCCCGCCAGATGCTTGCCCAGAAGCTGGAAGCGGGGCATCGCGCCGGACTGGTGGTTGTAATGGAGAGTGCATAATGGCACGTGATCCATTTGATCTGGAAATGAGCCTGCTGCTGGATGGACTGCTGGACGAGGAGTCCGAGGCCCAACTGCGCAGGCGGCTGTTAGAAGACGAAGAGGCGGCCAACGCCTGGGGGCGCGCACGGCAGGTTGACGCCGTGCTGCGCGCTGCGCCTGCGGCCCTGCCACCGGTGGACTTCAGCGCCAAGGTGATGGCGCAGGTGGAGCGGTACGAGGTGCGGCGGCGCTGGCGCCCGTGGGTGATCGGCCTGATGTCGGCGCTCTCGCTGGGCGTGGGGTTGAGCGTGCTGCTGCCTGTGCTGTTCTTTGTGCTCGGGCTGCAGTACTACCTGTTTGAACTGCCGGTGATCGGCGCGGCGCTGCGCTTTGCGGTGGAATTCATCGCCACGGCGGGCTGGCTGCTGGAGACCGGGATGCGCGCACTGGGCAGCTGGCTGATGTTCCTGTCCCAAGAGCCCGGGGCGCTGGCCCTGGTGATCTCGGCGCTGGTGCTGGCCTCCACCTGGATCGGGCTGCGCGAGGGGCAGCGGGCGATCCGGATGGCCGTCACAGAGGCGGCGGCCAGCCACGGCTAAGGGCTGTGATACCCAGGCCCCGACAGTTCAGAACGGACAATCAAGAGACAACGGGCCGCCCTGCAGGGCGGCCTTTCTGCACCCCTGTGCGGAGTGGTGTTCTACGTTGATCGACCCGTGCGAGAGGGTTACACTTAAAAGGCCTGGACCAACAGGGAGTGGCTTTAACGGCACGGTCGAACATCTCTGGAGCCGTAGGCACCTCCGCACACTCAAGGAATATCCGTGAGCCGCCCTCTGATCGTAGTGACCAATGATGATGGCATCCGTTCGCCGGGCCTGGCCGCCGCCGCCCAGGCTGTGGCCCCACTCGGCGAAGTGCTGATCGTAGCGCCGCGCGAACAGCAAAGCGGCAGCGGGCGCAGCATGCCCGTCAGCAGCGACGGGCGCCTGTTCAAGGTGCAGGTGGCACGGGACGGGCAGCGCTGGGAGGCTTACGCCGCCCATGCGTCGCCTGCGCAGGCCGTGCAACACGCTCTGATGGAACTGGCGGACCGCAAGCCCGCCCTGGTGGTGTCAGGGATCAACTACGGGGAGAACCTGACAACGTCGATCACGATCTCGGGGACGGTCGGGGCGGCGCTGGAGAGCGCCTCACACGGCGTGCCATCCATCGCGATCTCGCTGCAGACCGCCAAAGAACAGCATCTCAGCTATGATGAGACGGTGGATTTCAGCGGGGCGCAGCACTTCCTGCGCATGTTTGCTGAGAAGCTGATCGCGCAGCAGATGCCGTTCGATGTGGACGTGCTGAAAATCGACGTGCCGCAGGGGGCAAGCGCGGAGACCCCCTGGCGGGTCACACGGCTGGACCGCAACTGGTACTACGTGCCGCTGGCCCCCAGCCGCGAGACACTGGACGGCGAAGGCCGGATCGGGTACGACGTGATCCCCGCGAACCCCTCCGGGCCGGACACCGATGTCGCGGCCATTGTGGAGGGGGTGGTCTCGGTGACGCCGCTGAGCGTGGACATGACCTCGCGGGTGGACCTCGACGCGCTGGGGAAACTGCTGAGAGATACGCAAGACGGGCGCTAGGCGCGGGCCAGGGGCTCGCAAGGGCGATCAGAGATCGCCGCGCAGGCGGTCAGCCAGCGCCGTGTAGCGGCGTGAAACCGCGTCATTGCCCACGGCAATACTGATCGCCCGGGTAGACCCCACCAGCACGACCATGCGCCGGGCGCGGGTGATGGCCGTGTAAAGCAGATTGCGCTGCAGCAGCAGATAATGCTGGGTGATCAGCGGCATGACCACCACAGGATATTCCGAGCCCTGCGAGCGGTGCACGCTGATGGCGAAGGCGTGGATCAGCTCCGGGACCTCCGAGAAATCGTATTCCACAAAGCGATCGTCGAAGATGACCGTGAGCATCTGCTCGCTCACGTTGATGCTGTGCACGCGCCCCACATCGCCGTTGAAGACTTCCTTCTCATAGTTGTTGCGGGTCTGGAGCACCTTGTCGCCCACGCGGATCATGCGGCCAGCGATCACGCGCTGCGCCTGGCGGCCGGGGGGATTTAACGCGGCCTGGAGCTGCTCGTTCAGGCTGGAAACCCCGGCAGGCCCGCGATACATGGGCACGATGACCTGCACATCCTCCACGGGGTCCAGGCCAAAACGGCGCGGCAGGCGCGTATGCACAATATCCACCAGCAGCTCGGCGGCGCGCTCCGCATCATCGGGTATCTTGAAGAGGAAGAAATCCTCAACCGCCTCGGGGATTTCGGGAAGCTGCCCGTGGTTGATGCGGTGGGCGTTCTCGATGATGGTCGAACCGGCCTTCTGGCGGAAGATGCGGTCGAGGCGGGAGACTGACACCTGGCCGGAGGCGATCAGGTCGCGCAGCACATCACCTGCCCCCACGCTGGGAAGCTGATCGACGTCACCGACCAGCAGCAGATGCGAGCGGGGATCCACCGCCCGGATCAGCGCGTTGGCGAGGACAGTGTCGATCATCGAGGCCTCGTCCACAATGACCATATCCACCGGGAGGGGATTTTCCTCATCGTGCGCCCAGCCCTGGGCCGGGGAGTAGCCGAGCAGGCGGTGGATGGTGCTGGCGGGGCGCCCGGTGGCCTCGGAGAGCCGCTTGGCGGCGCGGCCTGTCGGCGAGGCCAGCGCGAAGCTGTGCCCGGCCCACTCGAGGGCGGCGATCAGTACGCGCATGGCGGTGGTTTTGCCGGTGCCCGGCCCGCCGGTGAGGATGCTCACCTTGCTGCGCAGCGCGTTCAGGACTGCCTCACGCTGGCCGGCAGAGAGCTGCTCCGCGCCTGTGGGGGCCAGGGCAGCCAGCACATGATCCCAGGCGGCAGGCCCCCCACGGGCCAGACGCGAGGCCGGGGTTTCAAGGATGCGGCGCAGACGCGCCGCGATGCCGCGCTCCGCGTAATAGTAGGGCGGCAGGTAAACCGCACGGAAAGGCTCACCCTGGGGGTTGGTCAGGGGATCGAGGATCACGATCTCGGCCCCGGCGGCACGCTCCACGGCGGCCTGCAGGTCGGGCATGGCGACCCCCAGCAGCTCGGCGGCTGTGGCGATCAGCTCGGCTTCGGGCAGGAACATATGGCCGTCATCAAGGGCCTGGTTGAGCGCGTAGACCAGCCCCGCCTCCAGGCGGCCTGGGTGATCGGGGGCGAGGCCGAGATTGCGGGCGATCTGGTCGGCAGTCTTGAAACCGACCCCGTAGATGTCACGGGCCAGGCGGTAGGGGTCCTCGCGGACGCGGGCGATGGATTCATCCCCATAGGTTTTATAAATCTTGACCGCCAGGGAGGTCGAAACCGCGTTCTCCTGGAGGAAGAGCATGACATCCTGGATGTGCTTCTGCTCCTGCCAGGCCCTGCGGATCATGCGGACGCGGTGCTGGCCCACACCGGATACCTCGTGGAGACGCTCCGGCGCGCGGTCCAGGATGTCGAGCGTCTCGATGCCGAAGTGATCGACGATGCGCGCGGCGATGCGGGGGCCGACTCCGCGCACCAGCCCGGAGCCAAGATAGCGGCGGATGCCTTCAACCGTGGCAGGGATGATGCGGCGGAGGTGCTCGGCGCGATACTGGCGCCCGTGGCGGGCATGGGTCTCCCACCTGCCGCGCAGCTCCAGGCTCTCGCCAGGGACGACATCCGGGAGCACACCGACTACGGTGACCAAGCCCTCGTCATCCGTGGAACCCCAGAAAGAAAGCTGCGCCGAGGGAAGCAGGCGCAGCACTGTATAGCCGGTTTCCTCATTGACGTAGGTAACGCGCTCGACGGTCCCTTCCAGGGTGACCTCAGTGGACCCGGGATCAGCGGCGCCCAAGCCTGGCCCCGTCACGGCGATGCTGACGTCGCTGTCGCGGCAGGGGTAGCTGTCGGACGCGGGGTCGCTGTCGGGAAAGGTGTGGCCGTCGGACGCGGCGTGGATGTCGGGAAAGGTGTGATGGTCGGCGTGGGGGTGGGCGTCGCGTCACGGGCCTCAATCTGGCTGCGCGCATCGGCAAGCAGGGCGGCAGCGTCGGCGCTAAACGGGTAATCGAAGCTCTGGTCCCAGAAGAGGAGCCATTCCAGCGCTGAGGCAGCCTGATCCAACTGGCCCTGGGCGAGCAAGATGTTGGCCTGGTAGAAGAGACGCGTCCCGGTCTGCTCGATGGCCAGCGCCTGCCTGATGTCCCGGTCGGCGGAGGCCAGATCATCCTGGTTGAAGTAGGCCCAACCACGCGCCTCGAACAGCGCGGCCCGCTGCCCCTCATCGAGCGCAAGGTTCAGGGCGGCGCTGGACACGGTGATCACGTCGGCATAGCGGCGCGCACCCAGCAAGGCGCGCACATACAGCGTCTCCAAATTGGGATCGGGCGGGGTCAGATTGGCGCGGAGCTTCTCGAGGTCGGCGATGGCGGCCTCAAACTGGCCCAGCTCAATACCGGTCATGGCGTGGCCGGCCAGCGCATCGCGGCTGCCCGGCTCGGAAGCCAGGGCTGCCTCGAAATCGTCGAAGGCGTTCTGCACCTGGCGCTGCTCCATGTAGAAGTAGCCGCGTGCAATCAGGGCCTCGGTCACATTCTCGGAGAGCTGCAGGGCGCGCTGGTAGGCCAGGAAGCCCTCATCAAAGCGATCCTGGAGACCATAGGCGGTGCCGAGCAGCGCCCAGGCGCGCGCGCTGGCCGGGTTGGCATCAGCGAGATAGTCCTCGAGACCGATCACGGCGGCGCCAATCGCGCCAAACTCGATGCGCGAGCGGGCGAGGAAAACGACTACATCCTCGGCGCCGGGGTCGATATAGAAGGCGAGATTGCCCAGGGCGACCGCGCGGGCCACATCACCACGCGCCAGGGCGATCTCACCCTCGGCAACGAGCAGGTTCACATCATAGCTGTAGCGGTTGGTGGCACGGGCAGCGTCAATCTGAGCCTGCGCCGAGTCGTAGTCGCCCTCCGCCAGGGAGAGGTCTGCCAGCTCGAGGTAGGTCCGCAGATAGAGCGGGTCGATATCGCGGGCCCGCTCAAAGGAGACACGCGCCCGCTCCACGGCCCCTGCACGGGCGAGCAGGATACCCTCAGCCACATGCAGCGGGGCGAAGTTCTCATTGCGGCCCAGGGCAACGGTGAGGCGCGCGCGGGCATCGTCAAAGCGCTCAAGGCCGATCAGCGACATGACCTCGTAATAATACCCGTCGATGCTCTCATCGCCGTTTTCGCGCACCTGGGCGATCAGCTCCAGGGCGTCCTGATAACGCCCCTGTGCGTAGGCGGTGATCGCATCGCTGAGACGGGGCAGCGCAGGGTGCGGCGTGTTGATGTAAATCGCCGTGGGGGTCAGGCCAAAGCGCAGATCACCGCGCGGGGCGTTGCCAGCAGGCAAAGTAGGTTCGATGACTCCCGCGCCCACCGGGGTGGGTGTGCGGGTGGGGCGCGGCGTGGGCTGGGTGGTGGGCGTGGGCAGCACCCCCTGGGCGACCTGCGGCGCAACGCCCCGCTGCACGGGACGGATCATGCCCAGGATAGTGGAGGCCAGCACGACCACCAGAACTACCACGGCGATGCTGCCGACGATCGCTACTGCCAGGGGGTCCACCCGCATGTAGAGAGGCAGGCGGGCGGTACGGCGCTCCGCATCGGGGGCTGCCCAGGCAAGCTCCAGGCGGCCCGCATCGATCTCGTGGCGCAGATCGGTCAGGACCAGGTCCGCGCGGCGGCGGGCCTCCGCGATAGCGGCAGGGTCCGGGCGCGGGACACCGCTCTCAGGGGGCGGCGGGGGCGGCGGCTCCACGCCAAGCGCACGCAGGCCCCGGGCGGCCATCTCGTTCCGCGGATTGATGGTCAGCACCTGCTGGAGGCAGCGAATGCGGTCCTCGGGGCGCGTGAGCACTGCGCCAAGCCACAGCCAGGCAGTTTCATTCTGAGCATCAACGCGCAGCACCTGCGCGAGAAGCTGGCGCGCTTCCTCACGCTGGCCGGAGCGGGCCAGCTCAATGGCGCGCTGGAGCAGGTCGTCGTGAGAGGATGCCATAACTCACCCCGTCAATGGTGGAACATGGCCCCCATTGTACATCAAATGCAGGATGGGAAAAATGCAAGCAGGCCCTGCCCAGACCGTGGGCGGAACATCCTGTACGCTGTGCACAGCCCGGATCACGGAGTGCGTGCTATAATCTGGCACATGAGATGGGCACGAATCAACGAGATTGAGACCGCCTACGTCACCAGCGGCGTGGGCAACACACATGTCCTGTTCCTGCACGGGTGGGCGGCATCCAGCCGGATGTGGCTGCGCCCGATGTGGGCGCTGCGCCGGGAACACCGGATGTGGGCAGTCGACCTGCCCGGGTTCGGGCGCTCCGGCGTGCCGGACGTGGACTGGTACAGCGTAACTAACTACACCGATCATGTGCGGGCCTTCTGCGAACAGAAGGGCATCGAGCGGCTGCATGCCGTGGTAGGGCATTCCATGGGGGGGCGCGTGGCGCTGGACCTGGCGCGGCGCTATCCCGGCCTGGCGGGCCGGCTGGTGCTGGTTTCCCCGTCCGTGACGGGCAAGCTGGGCTTCAACCTGGATGTGTTTATGACAGCAGGGATCGGGAATGTGCTGGGCACGCTGTCGCGGCACGTGTGGCCGATCGCCACAGCCGGGGCGATGAGCACGTACTGGGCGCCGCGCTTCCTGGGCAGCGAAGGGGTCAAGCGCACCGCACAGGACCTGCAAAATGCAAGCTGGCAGGCCTCGATCGGGTCGCTGCGGGCGCTGACCGAGCAAAACTACGCGGAATACCTGGGGATGATCGAGCAGCCCGCGCTGGTGATCTGCGGGAAGCAGGATTACACCATCCCACCGCGCGATTCGGAACTGGCTGCGGCGGGCCTGCCGCAGGCCCGGCTGGTGATGCTGGAGCGTGTGCATCACTGGCCCACGGATGAGGCCAGCCCGGTCTTCATGGACCTGCTGACAGAGTTCCTGAACGGGCACAAATCCATGGAGCGGCTATGAGCGAAATGTGGCGTGTCTTTGTAGCCCTGGAACTGCCAGCGCCGGCCCTGCGGGCAATCGGCAAGGTGCAGGACGACTTCAACGCGAAAGCGCCGCGCCGGGCGCTGCGCCCGACCAACTCGGAGGGGATCCACCTGACGCTGAAGTTCCTGGGGGATGCACCCGCCGAGCAGATCGACGCGATCCGCGCGGCGCTGGCCGAGGCTGCGCGCGCCACGGGCCCCTTCGAGCTGGCGGTTGAGGGGATGGGATGCTTCCCGAACACGCGGGCGCCCCGCGTGGTCTGGCTGGGTGTGGGCGGAGACCTGCGGGCGCTCAAGCACCTGCGGGGTGACGTGGAGCGGCAGATCTCCCCGCTGGGCTATCCCACCGAGCAGCGCCCCTTCAACCCGCACCTGACGCTGGCGCGCGTGCAGGGACATGCCGCCCGCGAGGAGGTGACGCGGATCGGGGAGCTGGTGGCGAGGCTGGATGTGGGCGAGATCGCCCGCTGGCGGGCGCAGAGCGTCAGCCTGATGCGCAGCCAACTGCAGCGCGGCGGAGCGATCTACACGCGCATCGGCGAGGCCGCCCTGGAGCCAGCCAGCCCATGATCCCCAGGGATGCCAGCACCAGCGTGCGCCTGCTGTGCGATCTGACGACGCTGCGCCTGGCACGCTGGCTGCGGCTGCTGGGCTATGACACCGCCAGCGCCGCTTCAACGGAGCCTATCGACGTGCTGCGGGCGGCGCGCGGCGAGGATCGCCTGGTGCTGACAAGAAGCCGCGTCGTGGCAGGCCAGCGCGGCCTGCGGGCAATTCTGCTGGATGACCAGGACATCCAGGCCCAGATCGCAGCCGTGCAGGAAGCCGCAGGCCCCCCTGACCCCGACAGCCCTATGCGCTGCGCCGCGTGCAACGCGCCGCTGGAGCCGCTTGAGCACGGCGCGGCTGAGGGGCGCGTGCCGCCCTATGTATGGCGCACCCAGACGCACTTCGCGCAGTGCCCGGCCTGCCGCCGGGTCTACTGGGTGGGGTCACACCACGCGAGAATACATACGCTGAGCGACATACCCCGTTAAGACAGATGCCAAGGATTGTGGTGCATGCCCCTGCTTGTACGCTGGATGATCAAAGCGGCCCTGGCTTATTTTGTGCTGGCGCTGCTGGCCGGGCTGGTCGAGGTGGCCGGAGGCCCGCTCGGGCTGAGCCTGCCGGGCACACACGCGGTTTTCCTGCATCTGCTGGTGGTCGGCTGGATCACGCAACTGATCATCGGCGTTGCTACCTGGATGTTCCCCAAGTTCTCCAAAGACAGGCCGCGCGGCGATGAACGGCTGGGCTGGGCGACCTTCGCACTGCTGAATGCGGGGCTGCTGCTGCGGGCGGCAGGGGAACCCCTGCTGGGGGACGCGCTTCAGGGTGCGGCGCGCTGGGCCGTGGCCGTCTCTGCCGGGATGCAGCTTGCGGCGGGGTGGCTGTTCGTGATCAACATGTGGCCCCGGGTCAAGGAGCGCTAGATGCCGCGCCTGAGCACGTGGATGCTGCGGGCCGCGCTGGTCCACCTGGGGATGGGCTTTACCCTGGGCGCGCTGATCCTGTTCAACAAGGGGTTTCCCGTGTTCCCCAGCGTATGGGCGACCCTACCCCTGCATCGGGAACTCCTGCTGTTCGGGTGGCTGGTGCAGCTCGCCCTGGGGGTGGCCTACTGGATCCTGCCGCGCTGGGGGACTCGACGCGGCGCCACATGGCTGGGATGGGTGGCGTTTGCCACCCTGAACCTGGGCGTGGTGAGCGCGGGGACAGGCGGCTGGCTGCTGGGGAGCGAGGTCCTGATCCTTGCCGGGCGGCTGCTGGAAGCCATCTCGGCGCTGGCGTTTGCGATCCACGCATGGCCGCGTATCAAACCGCCAGGTGCGTAGCCTGCATCCCCCCCGTGGCCCTGCCAGCGGCGCGGATTGATCAGAGCGCGGGAAAAGAGTAGAATGACCTGGCAACTAGAAAGCAAGGTATATGGGACAGAGCACATTGGAACCAATTGAGCTGGCACGCCGGATTGTAGACCTGATCGCGGACAAGAAAGGCGAGGACATCGTGCTGATGGATATCCGCCAGCAGACTGTCATCGCCGATTTCTTTGTGATCTGCTCGGGGCTGAGCGACCGGCAGGTCAAAACGATCGTGGAAAGCGTCCGTGACGAGGTCAAGCAAGAGTTCGGGCTGCGGGTAGGCCAGGTCGAGGGGGAGGCTGACTCCGGCTGGGTGCTGCTCGATTATGGGGACGTGATCGTGCATGTGTTCGCGCCGGACACCCGCACCTACTATGACCTGGAAGGGCTGTGGGAAGAGGCCCCGGTGCTGCTCAAGATGCAGTAGGCGGCCTGCCTGCCTGATCCCACCCAGCTCCCAGAACATGTCAAACAAAACAGGGGCGGCCTGATGGCCGCCCCTGCGCATCCCAGGTACAGCGACTACTCCAGAATCCAGCGATCCACATCCCGGGACCAACTGACGAGCTCATCCGGTGTGAAGAACAGCGATACCTCGCGGGCAGCGTCGGCCTCACCGGCGGAGCCGTGCACAAGGTTACGCCCCACATCTATGCCCAGATCGCCACGGATTGAGCCGGGGGGCGACTCGGCGGGCCTGGTTTTGCCCATCAAGCGGCGGACGTGCTCAATGGCGCCGGGGCCTTCCCAGACCATCGCAACGATGGGCCCGGAAGTGATGAAGCTGATCAGGCCGGGGTAGAAGGGCTTGCCCTCGTGCTCCGCATAGTGGCGCGCGGCCAGCTCGGTGGACATCTGTATGAACTTCATCCCTACGAGGCGCAGGCCGGTGCGCTCGATACGCCCTACAATCTCCCCGATCAGGCCGCGCTGCACGCCATCAGGCTTGATCAAGACCAGTGTACGTTCCAAGATTCACTCCTCACTGAACGGTTACAAAGTAAAGGCGGGCTGGGGGGCCCGCCTTGACAGACAGCCATGGCGCAGATTATAGCTGATCCAGCGCACTGCGGAAGATCTCAAGGGCCTCTTGCAGGCGACCGGTCGACATCAGGGCATCACCAAGCAGGCGGTTGACACGCGCCGTCACGGGGCCCTGCGCCCGCAGGGCGTTCAGGTCATCGATGACAGCTTCCAATAACTGGCCGCTGGAGACGAGCGACTCATAGGCGTCCAGTGAGGCAACCTTCTCGCCCTCCTGCATCGACTGGCGGGCGTGCTGGAGCACAGCACCCGGTTCACCCACAGGCGGTGCGGCGGGTGCGGGCACAGGCGGGGCAGGCTCCGGTGCGGCGGAGGCGGCGGGCGCCAGTGGAACAGCGGGCGCTGCAGGAGCGGCGGGCTTGACCTCAGGCTCTTCGGGCGGTGCGGCTGCTGCCTTCAAGAAGCTCTCAAGGCCTGCATCAACGGGCTCAGCAGGCGTCTGGAGCCAGGCAGGCAGCTCCTCCGGCTCGACAGCAGGCTCGGGCGCAGGTGCGGGCTCGGCAGCAGGCTCTTCGGCGCGCGGCATGGCGGGCATTTCCTCTGCCTCGGGCTCCTCCTCGGCGACCAGCCAGTCAGGCAGCTCCTCTGCCTCCTCAACGACCTCTTCCTCAGCGGCAGGAGCAGGCGCCTCTTCACGCAGCCAGGCAGGAAGCTCTTCCTCCTCTTCCTCTTCGGCAGGCGGAGCAGGCATGGCTGCCGCAGGGGCAGCAGTCTCTTCACGCAGCCAGGCGGGAAGCTCTTCTTCCTCTTCTTCCTCAGGCTCCGCCTCCATGCGTGGGGCGGGCGCGGGTGCGGCGGCAGGGGCCGGCGTTTCATCACGCAGCCAGGCGGGAAGTTCTTCTTCCTCTTCTTCCTCGGGCTCCGCTTCCATGCGTGGGGCGGGCGCGGGTGCGGCGGCAGGAGTCGGCGTTTCGTCACGCAGCCAGGCGGGAAGCTCTTCTTCCTCTTCTTCCTCAGGCTCCGCTTCCATGCGTGGGGCGGGCGCGGGTGCGGCGGCAGGGGCCGGCGTTTCATCACGCAGCCAGGCGGGAAGTTCTTCTTCCTCTTCTTCCTCGGGCTCCGCTTCCATGCGTGGGGCGGGCGCGGGTGCGGCGGCAGGGGCCGGCGTTTCATCACGCAGCCAGGCGGGAAGTTCTTCTTCCTCTTCTTCCTCCGCAGGCTCCTTGCCAAAGATCGCGGCCAGCTCGGCCTCTTCGGCGCTGGCAGGTTCCTCCTCCAGCGTCTCGGAGAGCCAGGCGAGGTCCTCTTCCTCAACCTCCGGCTCGGGCAGCTCATCCAGTTCATCATGAACCGGCGCTGCAGCTTCAACCTCGGGGCTGATGTCCTTCAGCCACTCAGGAAGCTCCTCGTCAGAAGCAGGCTCTGCCTCTGCATCGGGGGGCGGGATATCAGGGGCGGAGACAGGCGCCCGGTCCGGTTCCAACGTCTCGGAGACCGGCTCACCGGGCTGTACGCCCTGCGCCTCAACCTGCTGATCGAGCCAGGCGAGCGCTTCCTCCTCAGCTTCGGCAGCGGGAGGGGCAGGCGCGGCTGGCGCCGCCGGGGCGGCCTCCGCTTCAGGGGTGGGCTGCGGCGGCGCGGGGGCCTCATCGCGCAGCCAATCGGGAAGCCCCTCGGAGGCAGGAGCACGGGACGGCTCCTCCAACTCAGTTGGATGGCGCAGCCAATCGGGAAGCTCTTTATCCTCCTGGGGGGGCTGAGCGGCGGCCGGCTGTGCAGCAGCGGGTGCGGCAGGCTGTACCGGCGTTTCCTCTTCCTCGGGAGCAACCTCACTGAGCCAGTCGGGCTGCTCCTCGCCCTCTTCGGATGGAGAAGGCTGCTCTGAAGACTCCAGGTCCTCCTCAGACACCGAGCCCTTTTCATAGCTCGGATCCAGCTCGGCGGCAAGCTCCTCCAGCCATGCTAACGCATCATCGCTGTCCCAGTCGATGTTCTCGGGCGACTCATTGTCATCAAGAGGTTCGTCAAATGGCGTCAATTCCTCACCCTCCTGAAGCCCATGCGCTGCGGCTGGCAAGGCTTCCATATCAGTCTCGGTTTCGGATGGGGTCTGATCCTGGGCGGGGCGGCCAGCGGCTGCCTCTTTAAGCCACTCAGGGATATCGTCAGCCACCGGTTTCAGCTCGTCAGTCTGCTCGATCTCTGTCCCCAGAGGGGCGCTCTGGAGCCACTCAGGGATTTCCTCGCCGGCCTCATCGGGGGCGGCGGGGCCGGGGGTTTCGCTGCCAGGCTCAGAGGCCAACCATTCGGGAAGGGGAGCCGGGCCGGATTCCTCGGCGTGCTCCTCGGGTGCTGCGGGCTGAACAGGCTCAGCGCCCGTCTGGCGGGCCTGCTCGATCTGCTCCCTGAACCAGTCGGGCATCTCCGACGGCGTCTGGTCCGCCTCAGAGGGCGGGGCCTCGGGCGCCAGGGTGGGAGTATCCTCGTCTCCGACCTCCGCACCCAGGGCGCCAGTGGCTACCTCGGGGGTGGAAGGCGCGCCCAGGTCGTCCAGCCAGGACTCGAAATCCCCGGGCTGGGCGGCAGGCGGGGCAGGCTCGTCTTTGGCCAGCTCGGCCAGCCAGGCGTCAGGATCAGGGGACCCGGAAAGCGGCTGCTCGGGCTCCGAGGAGGCGAGCATCTCCGCCAACAGATCGTGGGGCGGCGCTCCGGCGTCCTCCTGCTGGGAGGGCGGGAGCACCGGGGTATCTTCGTCCTCCTGCAGCTCTGCGAGCCAGTCCGGCTGCGCGTCGTCAGCGGGGGGCAGATCGGGCCTAGGGAGGGGCGGCGGCGTGGCAGCCCCCAGGGCGTCACTGAGCCAGTCGGGGGTGGCCTCAGCAGGCTCCTCGGGCGCAGGGAGGGGCGTGAGCGGCTGCTCAGGCGTCTCGAGGACATCTTGAAGCCAGTCCGGGGTGGGCGCCTCACCGGGCCTGGGTATGCCGGGGGGTGTCTCCTCACCGAGCGCCTCAGCAAGCCAGTCGGGCGTGTCCGCGGCAGGCGGTGCGATGGGAGGCTCTGCCAGCGGAGGAGAGGGCGCGGCAGGCTGTGCCGGCACAGGATCAGGGGCCATGCCCATCAGTGAATCCAGCCAGCCGGTCCCACGGGGGACCCCGCTGCCCGGGTCTTCCACCGACTCAGGGATGGGCGAGTTGAGGGCATCCTGAAGCCAGCCGGGGGTATCTGACAGGGCTTCCTCCCCTGCCCCAAACACCTCTGTGATCTGGCTCGAGCTAAGCGGGCCGGTGATCCCCTCTTTCTTGTCGATGGCGTCAAGCTGAGAGACCCAATCAGCGGCGCCAACCGCAAGGCCAGCCGTGCTGACCTCGTAATCGAGCATATCCATGGTGACCAGATCAGGCGGAGCGGCCTTGCCCCCCGACTCGATCTCGTAGCCAAGATAGGGGTCAAGCTCTTTGACGTTGTTCAGGAAAGGACGCGCCTCGGCAGGCTGGCCCGCGCGCAGCCACAGACGGGCCAGCACCGCGTTCGCATCGATGCTGAGCGGCAGGCGCTTGAGCACCTCGGCGGCGACACGGCCCGCGCGTATCTCCTGGCGGGAATCCCATAATACCGACGCCAGCAGGGCCTGCAGATCGAGGCGCTCGGGGTCAGACGCTATGGTCTTTTCGAGCTCCTTGATCGCCTGCGCATACAGATCGCCCTTGGCGTACAGGCGGGCGAGCGCCCCACCGGTCAGGCGAATCTTGCGCGGTATCTGGTCTCCGCGCGCCTTGTAGAGCTTCTTGATCTCGGCCTGGATGTCGAGGTTGTTAGGCGTCTGCTCGAAGGCCCGCTCCAGATGCCAGATGGCCTGGTCGACCAGGTTGGTCTCGCGGTAACATTCGCTGATGCCAATGTGTGCGATGAAATCGTTGGGGTCGGCGCTGAGGATGCGCTGAAACAGGTCGAGGGCATCCTGATAATTCTGCTGGGCGATGAGGGCACGTGCCAGCAGGCGATATGTTCCAACATGCTTGGGATATCTTTCGAGGATATGGCGACACTGCGCAACGACCTCTGTATAGGCGTCGCGCATTAAACGCCCTTCGATATACTCAAGGTAGGCCCGCAGGCTGATTTGCGCCATTACACATCCCGGGACAGGTGGATAACGTACTGAATATAAGCAGCGGCAACCGGTACCCTGCCTGTGATTATGCAATCATTCATATGAAACTGCAAGTGGGGTCAACTATGGGGATTAGCGCTCAGAATAAGGCCCGGATCGGGCTGACGGGCGGGGTGACAGCGGCCTTGATGGGGGCGCTGCTGGCAGGCTGCGCAGTCACGGCCACGCCGGTCGCTGCGGAGACCCCCCTGCCCATCCCCGGCATGGCCCCGGCAGCCAGCACCCCCGTGCAGGGGGTGATCCCCACGATTGGGCCGACCAGCACCCCCACTCCGCGCCCGACGCCGACCAGCACCCCGCTGCCTGCCGTGTGGACACGGCTTGCGCCGGGCATTGAGCAGCGCTATCTCCAGGCGGCGATCCCGGAGCAGGAGGCCTATTCCACCGTGTATGCCCTGCGGCTGGACCCGGCGGTGATCCAGTTTGAGGTGTACTACGACCCGGCCCAGCCCCGCAGCATGGAGGAGTGGCAGGCCTTCACCGGGGCGCCGATCATCTTCAATGCCGGGTTTTTTGGACAGGACAACCGGCCCGTGGGGCGGCTGGTGGTGGACGGGGCAGAGTTCGGCTTCCCGCTGATCCGCGAGTACGGGCCGGAAAGCCTGAGCATCTCGGGCATCTTCGCCGTCACGGAGGAGGGTGAGGCGGCCATCTATGCGGTGGGGCGCGATTCGTACAGCCCGCGCGGGATGCGCTTTGAACAGGCCATCGAGTCCTACCCCATGCTGCTGCTGCCGGGCCAGGTCCCAACCTTCCCCGAGGACACGGGCAAGCGGGCCCGGCGGACGATCATCGGCATCGATGAGTGGGGCTACGTGGTGGTGCTGCTGATCGACCAGCCCATTTACTCGCTCTACGAGACCACGCACTGGCTCTCCGGCTCGGACCTGCGGCTGGACTCCGCGCTGAACCTGGATGGCGGGCGCTCCAGCGGGCTGGCGGTCAGCCTGCCCGGCGCGCCTGTGCTGATTCCGTCCTACGTGCCCCTGCCCACGGTGCTGATGGCTTATCCGCGCGGCAGCCGCTAGTGCGTCCCGCACAGGGTTATTATACGGTCGAACTCAAAGACGGTGAGGGAAGTGCTACAAGGAGGCTGCATCCATGCGCGAGGCCGATCCCGATTGGGTGCGTCCCGCACGGGTGCGTCCCGCACAGGGTTATTTTACGGTCGAACTCAAAGACGGTGAGAGAAGTGCTACAAGGAGGCTGCATCCATGCGCGAGGCCGATCCCGATTGGGTGCGTCCCGCACGGGTGCGTCCCGCACAGGGTTATTTTACGGTCGAACTTAAAGACGATGCTCTGGGTATATCCTACACGGGACTATTTTATAGTCGAACTCAAGGACGGTGTGCCTGGGTGCGCAACGTGCACCCGGCTGAAGCGGGAACGGAGGGGAACCACTACTCGCCGTTTCCCTGGAGCAGCATGGCAGCAAGCAGGGCATATGCATGGGCCGCGCGGGCAATATCGGCCACGGCAACCTGATCGCGCGTGGAGTGGGCATACTCGGGCCTGCCCGGCCCCAGGCAGAAGGTGGGGATGCCGGCCTCAGCCATGCTGTAGACGCCGTCTGTGGAGAAGGGGCAGTGTGCGATGACCGGCGGGTGCCCATCAACAGCTTCGAGGGCCCTGGCCGCCGTCTGAATCAGAGGGTGACCCTCATCGAGCGCCCAGGCATTGAACGCCTCAATCTGGTCGAACTGGTAGCCTGTGTAGGACTGATCGGTGTAGCGCGTGATCTGGATGTCGGCGTTGACGCCTTCACGCAGGATGGCGTTTTCGAGCTCGGCCTGAGCCCTGCCGGGAGTCTCGCCCAGCGTCAGGCGCCGGTCGACATAGAATGTGCAGGAACCGGGGATGGCGTTAAGGCTGGAAGTCTGGCTCTTGATGTGAGTCACGGCGATGGTGCCCGCCCCCAGGAAGGGGTCCGAGGGCAGATCGACCGCGAGAATCTCCACATTGAAGATCAGGCGGGCGGCATCTGCGATGGCGTTGCGGCCCAACTCGGGGCTGGAAGCATGGCTGCTCTTGCCGTGCACGCGCACCTTGAACATCATCCTGCCGCGGTGCCCGCGCATGATCTTCAAGTCGGTAGGCTCACCAAGCAGGATGTAATCAGGACGGATGCCCTCCTCCTGGACCAGCACCCGCAAAGCCCCGCCCTCGCAGGGCTCCCCCTGGACGAGGAATCCAAGCACCAGGGTGCCATGCAGGTTCACGCCTGCCCTGAGCAGCCGGTGGGCGGCATAGACCATCGAGGCGATGGAGCTTTTCCCATCACAGGCACCCAGACCATAGAGGATGCCATCCTCCAAACGGCCGCCAAAGGGGTCTTCCTCCCAGTCATCTGTGACCTGCACGGTGTCCATGTGCGCATCAAACAGCAGCGTAGGGCCGCTGCCGGTGCCAATGCGGGCGATGACATTCCCCACACGGTCGGTGAAGACGTCCTCAAAGCCGAGCGTGCGCAGTTCGGACTCGATCAGGGCGGCCAGATCACCCTCCTGCGCGGAGAAGCTGGGGGTTTGCAGAAGGCGCTGCAAGAAGCGCGTCATCCGCTCGCGCTCATCCGCAGTGGGAGCGAGGTCTGCCAGGGAGAGAGGAGTCGGGAGTGAGAACGAAGCCATGTCAGTATGCTCCCCTTGCCATTAAAACCGCCGGAATGGTCTGGAGCAGGATGCGGATATCCAGCTCAAGGGACCAGTTCTCGATGTAGAAAATATCGAGCAGGACCATCTCGTCAAACGGGATATCAGAGCGGCCGCTGACCTGCCAGAGGCCGGTGATACCAGGCCGCACCGAGATGCGGCGCAGCTGCCAGGGCTTGTACTGCTGCACCTCGCCGGGGGTGCCGGGACGGGGGCCGACCAGGCTCATCTCGCCGCGCAGGACGTTCAGCAGCTGGGGAAGCTCATCAATGCTGGTGCGGCGCATGAAGCGCCCGACCCTGGTGATGCGCGGGTCGCGCCTGCCGGGTTCCGTGCCCTCCTTGATTTTGAAGAGGGGGCCATCGGCTTCGTTGAGGTGGGCCAGCTCCTTCTGCATCTGCTCGGCACCCAGGACCATCGAGCGGAACTTGATCACATCAAACTCGCGGCCGTCCTTGCCCACGCGGCGCTGGGTGAAGAAGACCGGCCCCGGCGATTCGAGCTTGATCAAGGCGCCAAACACCAGGATCAGGATGAGCAAAAAAGGCAGCGCCAGGAGCACGCCGACCAGGTCCATGCTGCGCTTGAGGATGATCGCGGCGCGGCTGAGCTCCTCCGGGCCGGCGCCGATCAGCGGGATGCCATTCAGGCTGTCGAAGTCGAGGCGGCGCATGCGCTGCTGGAACACGTCAGGCACAACGCGCACGCGCACATTCTTGCGCTCGCACTCCTCGATGATCTGCATGATCTTGCGATGGTACATCCAGGGCAGGGTCACGATCACCTCGTCGATGTCATTGTTGACAATGACGGAGGCGAGATTATCGATGCCGCCCAGGCCCTGAATACGCCCCAGGCGGCTGCTGCCCTTGTCGGGATCGTCGTCCACGTAGCCTGCAACCTGATAGCCGAGCACAGGATCGGCCAGGATATTGCGGATCACAGCACGGCCCAGCTCACCGAGGCCCACCACCAGCACACGATCCACGCCAATGCCACGGCGGCGGCGGCTCAGGATGATCGTGTGGGCGATCAAACGCGCCCCGGCCAGCAGAAGGATGATCAGAAAGCCCGCCAGCAGGAGCATGCCACGCGAGTAGACCAGCGGCTGGAGGGCGAAGGTCACAGCCATGACAATCACGATGCTGGTGAGAGTGCCGGTGAGCAGCCGGTACAGCTCATCGAGCCAGCGGCGGCGGCGGCGCGGCTCGTATAACCCATCAATGCGATAGCTGAGCAAGCAGAGGACGGTCAGCAGCGCAGAGAACGGCAGGTAAGGCCAGTAAGGCGCGTCATACTGAGGCAGCACAGCCGAAGGGAACTGCAGCCGGTAGCGGATGAAGTAGGACAGGAAAAAGGCGACGTTGATCAGCGCAACGTCGATGATGATGATCAGCGCCATAGCACTGGCGGCAGATTTACGAGCCATGCAAAGCTACCTCCGTGAACCCTATCCCAACGCACGCTGATAGCACTCGACCGTAGCCCGGGCGGTCTGCGCCCAGGTGAAACGGCTGGCGCGCTGCGGGCCACGGGCGGCCAGCTCTGCGCGGCGTTCAGGATGGTTCAACAGGGAGTTGAGCGTGTCAGTCCAACTTTGAGGGTCGTCGGGCGGCAGCAACAGGCCATCCGGACCGACCGCCTCAGGTAAGGATGTGGTGTTCGACGCTACAACGGGCGTCCCACATGCCATCGCCTCCACGACGGGTAACCCAAACCCTTCGTAGACGGAAGGATACACAACTGCCTCAGCCGCATTGTACCACAGCGGCAGGTCCGACGGCGCGATATAGCCGGGCAAAAGTACATCATTCGTCAGATTGAGGGCCTCGCGCAGGGCAAAGAAAGGCTCAGACTGCCAGCCGGGGGCCCCGATCAGCACCAGCTTGACCTGCGCACGGTCAGGGAGGGCGGCATAGGCATGCAGCAGCATCTGCAGGTTTTTGCGCGGCTCCAGCGTGCCAACATGCAGGATGAAGCGCGCGGGGAGACCGGCACGCTCGCGGAACCCGGCGACCTGCTCCGGAGGCAGGGGGCGAAAGACGGGATCGACGCCCGGCAGGGCCACGTCGATGCGGTCGAGCGGGACGCCCAAGAGATCGTGAATCTCGGCACGCCCGCTCTCCGAGATGGCGATCACGCGGCGCGCCCGGCGGGCGGAGGCACGGGTGATCCCCTGGAGATAGGCATGGCGCGCGGTGGAAAGGCGCTCAGGGTAGCGTAAGAAGCTGAGATCGTAGATGGTGACCACGGCAGGGCCACCCCAGAGCAAGGGCGCGGAGAAGGCCATGCCGTGAAACAGATCCGGGCGGCGGCGGGCCAGATCAACAGGGGCGAGGGCCTGCTCCCAGAGAATCCGCACCCAGGGGTTGGCGGTAGGCAGGCTGCTGCGGCACACCTGCAGCGCAGGATCGGCGGGTGGGTCACCCTGGCCCACATAGACTGTGAAGTCGAAATGCGGGGCGGCAGCGGGCAGGTGCGCAAGCGTGTTGAACAGGTACCCATGGATACCCGCGCTGCGATAGGAGGCGGCACCGGAAAGCAGGTGCGCGTTCAGGGCGATATGGGGGCGGTGCGTCATGGGGGCCATTATAGCGAATGCCTGCGGTAAATTGCACAGGTGCGGCCCGTTTCGTGTCTGAACGGTGTCTCAAAAAGGGCAACGAGGAAGGGCTTGCGAACAGATGTCTTATGGTGCAAGATCGGCGCATGACTATGCAGCAGGTGCTGGACGAACTGAGATTTGACGACCACTTCATGCGCAACGTGATCGCCTGGGAGCGCATCCCGGCGCGCCCAGCGCGCTACGCGGAGTTCCCGGAGGGCCTGGACCCTGGGCTGGCGGCAGCAGTGCGGCGCTTGGACATGGCGCCGCTCTACACGCACCAGGCCCGGGCCATCGAGGCGGCGCTGCGCGGCGAGCATGTCACCCTGGTGACGGGCACTGCATCGGGCAAATCACTGGCGTACAACCTGCCTGCCCTGCAGCACATGCTGCGGGACCCACGCGCCAGCGCGCTGTACCTGTTCCCGACCAAAGCACTGGCCCAGGACCAGGCGGCGGCGCTGGGCGGATTGGTCCGGGCGCTGGGGGCGGAGGTGGCGATCAATGTGTATGACGGCGATACCTCCAGCAGCCGGCGGAGCGGCATGCGCAGGGCGGGCGGCGTGCTGATCTCCAACCCGGATATGCTGCATATGGGCATTCTGCCCTACCACGCACGCTGGGTGACCTTCTTCCAGAACCTCAAACTGGTGGTGCTGGACGAGCTGCACACCTATCGCGGCATCTTCGGGAGCCACATGGCCAATGTGCTGCGGCGGCTCAAGCGCATCTGCGCCTTCTACGGCAGCGAGCCAGTGTTTTTCTGCACCAGCGCGACCATCGCCAATCCGCGCGAGCACGCGGAGCGGCTGATTGAGGCGCCGGTGACGCTGGTGGACGAGGACGGATCGCCGCAGGGTGAGAAGCACATCCTGCTGTACAACCCGCCGACGATTGACGCCGCGCTGGGCATCCGCCGGAGCTACACGCTGGAATCGCAGAGCATCGCGGGGCGGCTGATCGCCTCGGATATCCAGACGATCGTGTTTGCACGATCGCGGCTGGCCACGGAACTGCTGCTGGGCTACCTACGGGATGAGGCCAACACACGCCGACGGGACGCCAACGCGATCCGGGGTTACCGGGGCGGGTACCTGGCGGATGAACGGCGGGCGATTGAGGCAGGGCTGCGCAGCGGGTCGGTGCGGGGAGTGGTGGCGACTAACGCACTGGAACTGGGGGTGGACATCGGGGCGCTGGGGGCGGTGGTGCTGGCGGGATACCCGGGCACCATCGCCAGCACGTGGCAGCAGATCGGGCGGGCAGGGCGGCGGGCGGATGTCTCGCTGGGGGTGCTGGTGGCCTCGGCGGCGCCGCTGGACCAGTACATCGCCCAGCACCCGGCCTACCTGTTTGAGAACGCCCCCGAACATGCACTGATCAACCCGGATAACCTGGTGATCCTGGCCAACCACATCCGCTGCGCGGCCTACGAACTGCCCTTTGAGGACGGCGAGCCTTTCGGGCGCTTTGAGGATGTCACGGCGCTGCTGGCGATCCTGGAGGAAGCACAGGAGGTGCATCACAGCGGAGGGGCCTACCGCTGGACGGCGCCGGGGTATCCCGCCGCATCGATCAGCCTGCGAACGGGCACGAGCGACGCAATCGTGATCCAGGACGGGAGCGCCGCAGCACCGCAGGTGATCGGGCAGATCGACCGGCCCAGCGCGCCTGCGCTGGTGCACACGGGCGCGGTTTACCTGCACGAGGGGCGGCAGTACCTGATCGAGGAGCTGGACTGGGAGCAGGGGCTGGCACACGCGCGGCCCGCCGAGGTGGACTACTACACCCAGGCGAGCCTGTCCACGGATATCCACGTGGAGGAGGAGTTCGAGTCCGAGGTGGCCGGGAACTGCGTCAAGGCGACGGGGCGCGTGCTGGTGACCCAGCAAGCAAGCGGGTTCAAGATCATCCGGCGCTACACGCACGAGGTGCTGGGGTTCGGGCAGATCGGCCTGCCCCCGCAGCAGTTCGAGACAACGGGGTACTGGATCGCGCTGACGCCAGACCTGACCAGCGAACTGGAGGATGCCGAGGTGCTGCTGCGGCCCAATGACTACGGGCCGGACTGGCAGCGGCAGCGCAACAAGGCCCGCGCTCGAGACGGCTACCGCTGCACGCAGTGCGGCGCCCCAGAGAATGACCGCGAACACGATGTGCACCACGTGCGGCCGTTCCGCGAGTTCGGGTATGTGGCGGGGCGCAACGAAAACTACCTGGAGGCAAACCGGCTGGAGAACCTGATCACGGTGTGCCGGAGCTGCCACCAGGCTATCGAACGGGCGCAAGGCACACGCAGCGCGCTGAGCGGGCTGCGGACGGTGATCCATAACCTGGCCACGCTGTACCTGATGTGCGCACCCTCTGACATCGGCGTGGTGGCGGAGCAGCGCTCCTCGAGCACACACGCACCGACGGTGACGGTCTATGACCAGGCGCCCGGCGGGCTGGACCTGGCGCTGCGGCTGTACGATCTGCACGATGAGCTGCTGCATGGCGCGCTGGAGGCCGTGGCAGGCTGCCCCTGCGAGGCAGGGTGCCCGGCCTGTGTGGGGCCGGTGACGGAGGTGGGCGCCGAGACGAAGGGACTGACGATCCGGCTGCTGCGGGCGATGATCCGGGAGACAGAAGCCTAGAACGGCCAGAACAAGGGCAGGACCAACACGATCACAAGCAGGGCAATGATGATCAGTGGGATGCCGACGCGGCTGTAATCCTTGAAGCGGTAGCCTCCTGCCCCCATCACCAGCGTGTTGACAGGCGATGCCACGGGCGTCGCAAAGGCCATCGAGGCGGCGATGGCAACGGCCAGCAGGAAAGCATAGGGGCCCACGCCGAGCCGCTCGGCAGTGGCCAACGCAATCGGCGCGATCAAGACCGTGGTGGCAGTGTTCGAGAGCACCTGGGTGAAGATGGAGGTGACCAGGAACAGCCCGGCCATCACCGCGCGCGGGCCCAACCCGCCGAGGGTGGCTGTGAAGGCCGTCGCGGCGAGGTTGACCAGGCCCACCTTCTCCAGGGCGGTAGCCATAGGAAGCATACCAGCCACCAGCACGATGCTCTTCCAATCCACGGATTCGTAGGCCTCATCCATCGAGAGACAGCCTGTCAGCACCATGAGCAGGGCCGCCAGCATGGCTGCCCCGGCCACCGAGACGAGGTTGGTGACGATCAGCACCAACATGCCCAGCAGGATGGCGAGGGCCACAGGCGCCCGGTGACGGTAGGGCGCCCCGGCAGCAGCCTCGGGCTCGCCGGTGACGATGAAATCACGGCGCATGGAGCGCAGCGCCAGGATATCCTTCCACTCGCCCTGCACCAGCAGGGTATCCCCGAAACCCAGCACGGTTTCCTTGAGGCTGAGCGAGCCTTCCACACCGGGGCGGCGGATGTCCAACACCGTCAGGTGATAGCGAGAGCCAAAGCGCAGGCCGGGCAGGGTCCTGCCGATCAGGGAGGAACGGGGCGGCAGGATGACCTCCGCGATGCCGACCTCCTCGCTGACCAGCAGGTCGGTCTCAGTAGGGCTGACGGGCTGGATGGCGAGGTTCCAGTAAGCGGCAGCCGCGGATACCACTGGAGCCTCGCCTTTGACGGTCAGCACATCGTCAGGCAGCAGCGTGACAGAAGCCGCCGGGCGCAGATGCTGGGGGGCATCCGACTGGACCACCAAGCGCTGCTCACCCAGGCGGGCCACCGTCTGAGGTTGGGAAGGACGTTCGACTTCGAGGACGCTGATCTCGAAGCGCGCCCCTACCCCGGCCTCAACGATGCTCTGGCCGACCAGGGGCGACCCGGCACGCACACGCAGGCGGAAGAGGTTATCGGGCAGGCGGTAAAGCTCGATCAGCTCACGGGGCGCTTCGACCTGCTGGACCGCCCGGCGCGGCTGGTGATCGGGCAGGAGGCGGCGGCCCAGGGTGGCCATGAACAGGACACCCAGCGCGATCAGAACGGCGCCCATAGGCGTGAAGCTGAAAAAGCCAAAGGGCTGGTAGCCCGCGTCGCGCAGCAGGTCGGTCACGATGATGTTGGGCGGCGTGCCGATCAGCGTAGAGGCGCCGCCCAGCAGAGCCCCAAAGGCCACCGGGATCAAGAGGCGCGAGGGGCTGATCCGGGCGCTGGCGGCCAGGCTGACAATGGCAGGCAGCATCACGGCCACCACGCCGGTATCACTCATGACACTGGAAAGCAGGGCCACAGCGATCATGATGACGGGGATCAGACGGGCCTCGCTGCGGCCTGCGACCTGGAGGATGCGCTCGCCCATCAGGCGGGCCAGGCCGGTATAGAACACTGCGCCACCCACGACAAACAGGGCGGCGATGGTGACCACGGCGGTGCTGGAGAAGCCCGCCAGGGCCTCGCCCACCGAAAGCACGCCCGTGAGCATCAGGACTACCACGACACCCAGCGCCACCAGATCGACACGGAGCCACTCGGTGACAAAGAGCAGGATGGCAACAACCAGAACGGCCAGGGTGATCCACATGTCAGGAGTCATGCCACCTCCGGATCAGGGCTGCCAGCGGGGCTGCCAGTCGGCAAAGGGGTGATCGGTGATGCGGCGCAGGTTGGTGCCGTCCAGGCGGATGATGTAAATGTCGTTATCCTTGCCGCGATTGGCCGCGAAGGTGATCCACTCCCCGTTAGGTGAGAAGCTGGGCCCCTTGTTGTTGCCGTCATCGGTGAGGCGGATGGGGGGCACATAACAATCAGGAGGCGCGGCGGGGTCCGCACAGGTGGTGCTGACCAGATAGATATTCTTGTCACCCTGGGGCCCCGCATAATAGGTGAAGAAGCGGCCATCAGGGGACCAGTCATTGCGCCCGCCGATGCTGGCATGGTAGGTGATCTGACGGAGGCCAGACCCATCGGCGTTGATCACAAACAGCTCTTTGGTGCCGCTGCGCGTGGAGGCAAAGGATATCTGGCTGCCGTCGGGAGACCAAGTGGGGTCGAGGTCATCGCGGCCATCATAGGTGAGCTGGCGGCGGCCCGAGCCATCGATGTTCATCACAAAGATGTCCTGATCCCCAGCCTGATCGGACACAAAGACAATCTGGGAACCATCCGGGGAGATGTCGGGGGCGTAGTCCTCGACAGTATTGTCGGTGAGCTGGCGCACGTTGCCACCGTCGATGTCCATCAGATAAATCTCAAAATCCCCGTCCTTCAGCGAGGCGAAGACGACCTGGGAATAATCGGGGGCCAGGGAGGGATAGAAGCTGGTCGTGCGCCAGTTGGTCAACTGCTGCTGGTTGGAGCCATCGGCATTCATCAGGCAGATCTCGTCGAACTGGTTGACATAGCACACGTAGACGATCAGGCTGGTCGAGAAGTCAAACTCACGCTGCGCAGGCTGGACGGGCACAATGGCCGGGGTGGAGATGGGCACGAAGGCCGGGGTAAGGGTTGCCAGGGCCTCGGCGATCGGGATGGCCTGATTGGTGGGCGTGGCAATAGGCGCAAGCTGGGTGGCCAGCGCCTCCGGGATGGTTGCCTCGGGCGTGGGTGTGGCGGGCACGATGTGCGGGTCTTCATCAATCGCCACGAAGACAAAGGGCGTGGGCGGCGGGGGCGCCACCGCGTAGCGCCGGATGGCCACGCCCAGGATGCTGAGGCCGACCAGCACAGGGACCATCAGCAGCAGGGCGATGACGATCTGCAGGCCCAGATTGCGGCGGCGGCCCACATGGGTCACCACAAAGCGAGCCGAACGCCGCGCCGGACGGCGGGGCTGCGGGTCGAGGGGTTCGGGGTCTTCCGGGTAGCGCCAGTCGCTCACAGCAGGTTAACCAATGAACAGGAATCTACTCAATGCGCCGCAGGGCGTTCAAGGCAGTTGTTATAAACTAAGAGCCAGCGTTCTGTCAAAGCATCCCAGTTCAGATGGGTGGAGACCACCTCACGAGCGCGGGCAGCCAGCACCTGCGCCGGTTCAGGGTTAGAAAGAAGAATGTTGAGATGGCCTGCGAGGGCCGGGGCATCCCCATAGGGGAAGACGGCGAGTAAGCCACGCAGCTCATCCAAATCGGCTGCGCCGACCCGGTCGGAAACGACGGTGGGCACCCCGTTCAAGAGCGCCTCAAGCGCGGTGATACCAAGCCCCTCGTAGCGGGATGGCAGCACGCAGGCCGCGCAGATGCGATAGGCTGCGGCCTTGGATTCATCATCTCCCAGGTAACCGATGAAACGCACATGATCCGCCATCCCCAGCGCCGCGACACGGGCCTCCAGTGCCGGGCGGGCGCCATCGTCAGGGCCAACCAGCATGAGCAGCGCATCAGGGCGTTCGCTGTGCAGGAGCGCAAAAGCCTCAACCAGCACGTGCACGCCTTTGATCGCGTTCAGCCGGCCCACAAAGCCGATCACAGGGCTGCGCGGGGGAATCGCAAAACGAGCGCGAAACGCCAGCAAATCGGGCTCGGGCAGGGCAACGGGGTCAATCCCATTGGGGATGGTCACGACCCGCTCGGGGGTAAAACCCAGCGCAGCATACTGATGTTCCTCCAGCGGGGCGATGGCGTGTAAGGCGGCCGCGTGGGCCAACAGGCGGCGCCCATAGAGGGCGTCAAAAACCACTTTATAGTGTGATCGCCCCAGCTCACGCGGAAGCCCGCCCTGAGGCGAGAGCACATAGGGGATGCCCTGCCTGAGCAGGGGTTGTAAGGCCTGGGCATTCAGCATGGAGCGGAACTCGTGCATGTGCACCACGTCGACAGAAGGCAGGCAGGTACGCAGCGCCCGCTTGAAGCCGCGCGGCAGGAAGATGCGGCGCCAGGCCAGGGTGTTGCTCAGATTGGGGAGGCGAAGCACACGAATCCCTTCCACCCACTCCTCGCCGGTGGGGGCGCGGTGCGCCGCGTCCAGCGCATCGGTGGTGAGCAGCGTGACCGTATGCCCACGAGCAGCCGCACGGCGCGCGATCTCGTAGACGACGCGCACCGGGCCGCCGTAGGCCCAGGCCGGTGCAAAGTAAGGGGTGATGTGGAGGATGTGCATCACAGCCTCCTCTGCGCATGGCGCGCGGCGATGGACTGCAGAAGCGCTTCAAATTCGCCAGTGATGACGTCCCAGGAGCAGTGCGCCTCCACGAAACGGCGAGCAGCAGCCCCAAGCTGCGGGGCCTGCCCTTGTATGCGCAGGGCGGCATCAAGCTGGCCGGAGGGGGGCGCGTAGAGCACCCCGCTGCCCTCTCCGACATCGCGCCGGACGCCGGGCAGCGGTGAGGCGATCACCGGTTTGCCTGCGGCCATGTACTCGTAGAGTTTAATAGGGACAATATGCTCGGTGGCAGGGACCGTGTGGAAGGGCAGCAGGGCCACGTCGGCGGCCGCCAGCAGCGCGGGGATGCGGTCGTAGGGGACGCGCCCGGTGAGGATCAGCCGGTCACCCAGGCCCGAATCGCGCATGTGAAGCAGCCGGTCGTAGTGATCGCCGTCGCCGACGACCAGCATCTTCACACGAGGGGGCGCGCTGCGCAGCGTCTCAGCCACGTCAACCACCCCTGAGAAGCCATACAGCCAGCCCATGAAAAACAGGATGAAATCGTCCGGGGCGAGCCCCAGCTCCACCCGGACGGCCTGCCCGCCGTGGGAGGGGGTAAAGCGATGCAGATCAACCCCGGTACGCAGCACGAGCGCCCGATCGGGGGCGGCACCCATGCGGACCGCGTAATCACGCAGGTGCTCGTTGATCAGGATGACCTGATCGGCGGTGCGGAAGATGCGGCGCTCCACCACATGGGCGATGGGCTGGAGCGCGCGGACCGGCACGATGGCGTGCAGGGCATCAATGACGTGGAAGACATAGGGGATGCTGAAACGGCGGGCCAGCCCCAGCGCGGGCAGCCCGGTGCTGAGGGCGTAGGAAACGACCAGATCGGGCGGTTGGAGGCTGAGCAGCCGGCGGAGTTCCGCCCTGTGTGAGAGCACCGATGAAAGGCGGGCCAGTGGGCGCAGGCTGACGGTTGGCGGGGTGATCAGGCGAATCTGCGCGCCAGCGTAGATACGGGCTGCATTGGGCTGCTCCGCACGTGAGACGTAGAGCGGCTCGGAGGGCCAGTGCGGGCGCAAGATGGGATAATCGAGCACCGTGACGGTATGGCCGCGCAGGGAGAGGCGCTCAAAAAGATGGTGCTGCTGGTGAGGGCCGCGCCGCAGCCAGTCAGTCTCCTGAACGACGACGATGTGCATCGCTACGGCTCCACGGGGTGCGCTGCATAGTAGGCATCGTACTCCTGCTGGGTAGGGATAGTTGTGCGCAGGATACGCATGACGTGCACACCTCCGCTGACGTAGACCGGCTCAAAGATGAGAGGGTCAAAAGCGTGCTGGAAGAATTCTGTCTGATCCCAGCCGAGCCGAGCATCATACAATCCATAAAGGGAGGAAACATGAACCAGATAATCATACCCTTCGAGGTCTGAGAGTTCCTGAGGGTACATGGCCTTGTGTTGAAAATCATAGAGATAATACCGCTGGTGGATATCCATCAAGACAAGCCGGTTTGTCGCCGGGTCAAGATTGTCCCGGATCCAGAGCACAATGTCGTACATTGCGCCTTTGAGACGGATGAGTTTCTCGGCGTCCGATGCAAAGGGTTGGGAGAGGGTGTAGTACACGGCGCCAAGGCGAGAGCGATCACCATAAATAAAGAGGACCATCAAAAAGATAGTACCCACAACCTGATAGGTTAATCTTGGCCAGTGGATGCGGCTATAGAACCAATTGAGCACCCAGGCCAGGAGAGGCGCAGAACAGATCGCCATAAAAGGAACCAGGGTCAACACGTATTCGGCGCTGAAGGAGAAGTTGATCCACCAAGCGAGCCAGAAAGGCCCCACCAAGCAGAACATCAGGAGTTCATCAGGCAGTTCAAATAGTTTCGCCCGCAGGAGATCGCGAACTTCCAGGATACTACGCAACAGGCCAGCGGCCCAACCAAACGCAAATACCACTCCGGTGAACAGGCCCATCAGCTCGATCCAGGCCAATGAAGGGAATAAACCCATCAACCGCCGGTGCGGGCCTGCGCGATGCCATGCCCCTGAGACGGGGAAGACGCCGCTAGGCCCGGCACTCAGGTAGCTGTGTAGGAACCAGGGGACCCCTACGATCAGGGGTGGCAAGGCAAGAATGATGAGGGTTTCAAAGGTTCGTCGAAGGTTCCAAGGCGAATGCTGCTGGCGACTGGTGACCAGCTTCAGCAGCGGGATAAACAACAAACCAGCGATGAAAATTACAGCAGCATGCTTGGTAAACAGCGCTGCTCCGGCGGCCAACCCTGCCCAGAGAGCATCTGCATGGGCACCGGATTTCCACCAGCGGAGTATGTAGTAATACATGAGAAGGACCAGGAAGGCCAGCGGGATGTCCACATATCCCAACGAAGCAAAGGTCACGAAGTGAGGTGTCAGAGCGATCAAGACAGCCGCGATCAACCCGGTGCTGCGATCGCAGATGGTACGGGTGACAAGATATGCGGCTCCGAGTGTGCCCATGGACATGACGAAGGCATAGAGCCTGGCGAGGTGCTCATTCACAGCCCCTGCGGCGAACCAGGTTAACACAAAGCTGAGGTGGATGGTGGGCGGATATCCGGTCACCGTCTCTGGGAACGACCTTGCAAGATAGATGCGCAGTGCATCCCATGCGTAGCGTGACAACTCGTCCTCCCCATTAAAGGGATAATACAAGGTGTCGACGAGAATCACAGTGGTAAACCCGATCAGCATCCAGAGGAGGATACTTTGCAGGTCGAGACGTTTGAGGCGATCCCAGATTGTTACCCAGTGGGCTCGCCAACCTGATGGGTTGAACCAAGAGCGATTCAAGGCGAGGCCAGCGATCCATCCCAAGGCGATAAGAATCAGAGCAGTAATGCCATTGAGCCAGTGCCCAGGGAGCAGGCCTGCCACGAACATCAGGAACGCGAGCGCAGGCGCCCCCAATCCCAGCGCCGTGAGAAGGGATTGCAAGGGGCTCTCCCAGGCCCCTGATTGCTTGAGCAGATGGTCCACCAATGGCCACAGGAACAGGTACCCCAGGGGGATCAGGACCAGGGCCAGAGGTGAAAAGCTGGTGGTCGGCGGCATGGGCCTGGCTACCCGTAGTGGATGATACGGGGGGTGCGCATCACCCCCTCGATCTGGCTGCGCTGCCCCTCAAGCGCCTCGAGCAGCTCCTGATGGGGCACCAGAATGGCCACCAGATCGGCACCACGGCAGGCCTCGACGAGCGAGGAGGGGTAATGGTAGCGCTCATCCAGGACCAACGGATCATAGTGCACCACGTCGTACCCGTCGGCCAGCAGGTCCTCAACAACCACCAGGGCCGGGCTTTCGCGGAGGTCCTCGGTATTGGCCTTGTAGGCCGCACCCAGGGCGATGATCCGGGGCGCGGGGAGATCGCGCACGGCCCGGCGGATGCGGGCAGCGGTGCGGTAGGGCATCTCGTCATTGATCAGACGCGATGTGAAGATCAGGCGCGAGTTGGCAGGGTCAACCTCCTTGATAAACCAGGGATCAATGGGGATGCAGTGGCCGCCGACCCCGATGCCGGGTTTGAGGATGTTGACACGGGGATGACGGTTGGCCAGATCGATGGCTTCGTGCCCATCAATGCCCAGGGTCTCGGCCACCGCGTTGAATTCATTGGCCAGCGCGATGTTGACATCGCGGTAGCTGTTCTCCATCAGCTTGACCAGCTCGGCAGTCACGTCATCGGTTTTGTAGAGGTTCCCCTTGACGAAGCTGGCATATACCGCAGCGGCCTTCTCCCGGGTCACCGCGTTGATGCCGCCGATGATACGGTCGTTGTGGACGATCTCATAGAAGATGTCACCGGGCAGGATGCGCTCCGGGCAGTGGGCCAGGTAGATGTCCTCACCGACGACGAAGCCAGTCTCGCGCTCGATGACGGGGGTGAGACGCTCGCGGCAGGTGAGCGGCGGGATGGTGGATTCGATGATGATCAGATTGCCACGGCGCAAGTACGGCAAGAGGCTCTGCACGGCGTCGTCCACGTAGGACATGTCGGCGACCTTCTTACGGTGATCAAGCGGCGTGGGCACGGCGATGATGAAGACATCCCCCTCGGTGGGGGTGGTCTGCGCGCGCAGGTTGGCCTTGACGGCGGGGTCGTCCATGACCTTCTGCAGCTCGTCCTCGCGGATGAGCAGGACGCCTTCGTTGATCGCGCGCACGAGGTTCTCGTTGATATCCACGCCGACGACATCATGACCTGCCCTGGCGAGCAGCAAGGCGGCGGGCAGGCCGACGTAGCCGGTACCGATCACGACGATGGTCATTTTCTCAGCCAACGTTGTATACCTTCTTCTGCCATTCAATCGTCAGGGGGAGGCCCTCAGCGAGTGTGACCGTGCAGCGATGGTCCAGGTCGCGCTTGGCTTTGGTGTTATCGGATTTCTTATCGCGTGTGTTGTGCTTCTCGTATTCGATGTACTCAACCAGGCGGTCGTCTTTGCCCAGGTAGCCGAGGATCATATCGGAGAGGGTTTTGATATCGTGGTACTCGTCACCCGCGATATTGTATACCTCACCCGGCTTGAAGTGTTCGCTGATGTTGGCGAGTGTGCGGGCCGTGTCATCGACATAGGTGGACGACCGGTGGTGGTTCAGATAGACGGTGTAGGGGAGATCGTGCAGGGCATGATAGATGAACTTGCAGATCACGCTGCGGTACTCGGAATAAGGCTCGCCAGGGCCGTAGGTGTTGAACAGGCGCACGCGCACCGTCTCGGTGCCAAAGCGATCCGCCGAGTTGAGAATCTGCATCTCACTCACCCATTTGCTGATCGCGTAATCATTAAGCTGGCGGATGGGGTGGGTGTGCGGCACATCCTCGGTCATCACCCCGTCCCAGTCCCCGTAGACCTCTGAACTGGAAGTGAAGACCATGCGGAAGCCCAGACGCTCCTGCATACGAAGTATGTTCTTAGTGCCCACCGCATTGCTGTTCCAGAGCGTCTCGTAGAAGTCCTCGCCATTCCAGCGGCCGAATTCAGCGGCAAGATGGTACACGAAGTCGAACTGCTGGGCCTCAAAGATGCGCTCCACCTGGCGGTAAATCCCCACATCACAGCGGATATAGTTGGGGCCTGGGGCGTGGATTCGATCTGCGACCCACACGGTATGCCCCCGCTCACGGAGGATCTTCACCAGGGGGGTGCCCACGGCACCCAGGCCGCCTGTCACTAGGATACGCATACCATCATCTCACTTTCTTGCGTCAGAGTCCTCAGGGTTGTGCAGGCATGCGTCTGCGCTGGGAGGCGAGCCACTGCCCGAAGATAACCAGGAAACAAACACCCAAGACGATCAGGAACGGGATCGCAGGCATAGAGAACCGTATCACATCTTCCCGGAAGGGATAGGAGGCCATCATAGGACCCAGATAGGCCAGCGCAGGCCCGATGAGCAGCGCCATGCGGGCCGTGCCCCGGCGCTGACGGATCAGGAGACCGGCAATCACCAGGCCGGCCAGGGCGCCCCCGGCGAGGGGCAGCGCCCAGGCGCGGCCCGCAAGCACACTTTGCAGCGTCTCACCTAAATGACCTAAGGAGAACGGCTGGATGGCCAGGATATTGCGGAGCGAGTAGCTGTTAACCGCGTCCAGTGAAAAGTAGCCAGACCAGAACGGGACCCCAAAGACCACCTGGTTGTAGCAGGCCTGTGGGAGGTAGGCAACCAATCCTCCCCCGCCAGCAGCCAGCAGCGCGCGCCACCCGTGGGCGATCCACACGTAGGCCAGCAGGAAGATCACGACAAACGCCATGTGGATGCGGAACACCACAGCGAGGCCCATCGCAGCGCCTGCCCAAACCAGCGGCCAGAAAGGGGCCTGCCTGCCCTGATCCACTACACGCGCCAGCAGCAGGACGGCCAGCATGGTGAAGAACGCCGCCGGTGGATCGGAAAGGCCAACCAGCCAGCTCCAACGGGGCACCGTGATGCTGCGCAGGGTCTCAAATTCGGGGTGCCAGAAGAACAGCCCATAGCTGATCAATGGGATGGCTGCCCAGAGCGCGGCGGCCCACAGCGCCGGAGCGCTCTGGCCGATGAGATGGCGCGCCAGCCAGCCCAGCACGAGGATCGAGAGGCCGCCAAACAGGAAGCCGTTGATAATGGTGGCAGGGATCACGACCTGGTCATAGATCGCGGTATTGAGGATCACGGACCAGGGGAGGAGCATCAGGGGCTGGCCGATGTTGACGGCTGCGGGCTTCAGGATGCCAAAGCGCAGCAGATAGGCCATGTCCATCATGAGGAGCTGGTCGCCCCCATGATACAGGAGCGGGCCCACGCGGCGGGCCAGCGGGATGACATCCAGCCAGAAGAGCAGGTCGAGCACCCAGCGGAGCAGGACCAGGGCGAGCAGCGCGCGCAGAAAACGATCCATAGAGCGCCAGAAGCGCAGGATCGCCGGGCCTGAAGATGTGTGAGTTGGTTCGCGCGTGCCCGGCACTGCCGGGGTCCGGGTGCTCATGCGATGCGACCATTTGACCGTGATGCGATGCTTTCAAGGCGGATAGTTTGCCGTATCCGGGGGGATTCCGCAATAGGATGGAACCAGCGCAACCCATACGATAGGACAGAAATTCCAGCGGGGCCATGCCAGAAAATCGCAGTAAAAGTGCAACCGACCCCTCATGCCAGAACATGGGGGGCCGGTTCATCCATCCTGGTCGGAGCGATCAGAGCGCGGCGGGAGCGGGAAGAAGGCGCTGGTGCGCGCGATGTAGTCACGATACTGGGGTTTGGTCTCCACCAGGGATTTCTCAAGAAGCAGCACGCCCGAGACGCGCAGAAGCAGGAAGGTCATCAGGATGGGGCTGTACACGGTGAGAAACCCCCAGGGCACACCCGCGGCCAGCAGGAAGAAGCCCCACCACTGCGCGGCATCGCCGAAGTAGTTGGGATGGCGTGTGTAACGCCAGAAGCCGGTATCAAGCACGCGGCCCCGGTTGGCCGGGTTGGCTTTGAAACGGGCAAGCTGCCAGTCACCCCCAGCTTCAAAGGCGAAGCCAAGCAGCCAGAGGAGCAGCCCGGCCACATCCAGGGGCGTGATGCGGGCGGGCACAGGGGAGCCAAGCGCCAACAGCAGAGGGCTGGAGATAAGCCACATGAGCAGGCCCTGCAGCATGAAGGTCTGGAAAAAGCTGTACCACCACCAGCGTGCTCCGTGCTGCTGGCGCCAGGCAGCATAGCGGAAATCCTCGCCCTTGCCGTGGTTGCGCCAGAAGATATACGCGGTAAGACGCAGCCCCCAGAGGGCGACAATGACCAGCAGCAGCACACGGCGCCCTACGAACCCGTCAGCGAGCAGGGCGTAGACCCCGGCCAGCATGACAAACCCGAAGCCCCAGAAGATATCAACGATGCTGGTATTCCTGATCAGAAGGCTGACGACCCAGATCACGGCCATCATGGCCAGGACGGCCGCCAGCCCAATCAAGTAGACGTGAATCAGAGACATGGCACCCTCATCGGGATGGCAGGGAATTCATATCTTGACTTTACAGGGGCAGCGCGTTGAAGTAAAGGCACCCCTCATGGGAGTGCTTAGCTCCAGTCGACGCGGACGGCTGCCCGCTGGTGGAGGAATTTGTCAACGGCGATGGCCGCCTGGACCCCATCGGCGGCGGCGATGACTGCCTGCTTGATATGCTCGCAGAGCAGGTCACCTATGGCGAAGACGCCCGGCAGGGTGGTCTGGTACTCTGCGTCAACCACAAGGCAGCCTGAGTTGGTGGCCTGCACCTGCCCACCGAGAAAGTCTGTGATGGGCTGGCTGCCCTGCAAGTAAAGGAAGACACCATCGACAGCGAGGTCGAAGGGGGCACCCTCACGCGGGTGAACGCGCAGCCCCTGCACCAAATCGCCGCCGAGCACCTCGCGGGCCCTCGCGCCCAGGTAGACCCGGACAACCGGGCTGTGCGTGATCTCCTCAACCAGCGCCGCGCTGGCTTTGAGGCGGGGCGTGGGCACCAGCAGATGCACCTGGCTGGCGAACTTGGTGAGGAACAGGGCTTCTTCCAGTGCTTCATCGTTACTGCCGACAACCGCCACCGGACGACCCCGGAAGAAGGCACCGTCACAGGTGGCGCAGTAGCTCACGCCGCGCCCGAGGTACTCTTCCTCACCGGGGATGGTGGCAGCGCGCCCCATGGACCCGGACGCGAGGATCACGGTGCGCCCGTAGTAGGTGCCTGAGCCGCCCATGATCATCTTGGGATCGGCGCCGAGATCGACCCCTACCACTTTGTCGGTCATAAACTGTGCACCGAAGCTCTGCGCCTGCTCACGCATGGTGCGCACCAACTGCTCCCCGCTGACCGGGCCGGGGACGCCCGGGTAGTTGCTGATCTTGGCCGTGATGCCGAGCGCGCCTGCCGTCAAGCCCTTGTCGATGACCAGGGTGCGCAGATCGGCGCGGGCGGTGTAGATGGCCGCGGAGGCCCCGCCCGGGCCACCGCCGATGATGATCACGTCGTATACATCCCCGGCCTGTGTGCCAAAGCCGGGAAGTCCCATATCCAGATTCAGACCCATTGTGCAGCTACTCCACGATCCAACCTGATGCTCTGAAACGGCGGGCGACCAGCCCCCTGATCACCCGCCGCTGCCGTCCGGAAAAACGTCAGGACTGCGTGAGGGCTTCCTGAATCTTCAATACGAGCGCCTGCTCCGGCACCATGCCCTCGACGTGGGTTCCGTCGTTGATCACGGTGCGCGGCACGCCCATCACATGGTAGCGATTGGCGAGCTGAGGAAACTCAATCGCCTCGACCATATCGCCCCGCACGTGCTCACTCTCCATCGCCATCTGGTGCGCGAGGCGCACGGCGCCGGGGCAGTACGGGCAGGTGGGGGTGACGAACACCTGCAGGTGCAGGGGCTTCTCGACGCCGGCGAGCAGGGCCTTCGTCTCGTCGGACAGGCCAGACTCACCGGTGCCGACCATCATGATATCCTCGACCAGCGAGCTGAACTCGTAGCCCGAGGGGATGCCGAAGTAGCGGATGCCGTAATCCTGAGGAGCATCCCCGCCGCGGGTGACGGCGATAGCCGGGATTTTGTCTATCTGATACTGCTCCGCGATCTCGCTGTCGGCCAGCAGGTCGAACACCTCGATAGATACGCTGCCGGAGAGCTCAGCCAGCTCGTCGACGATCATGCGGGTTTCCTTGCAATAAGTGCATTCGAACTCCTGGGTGAAGATGACCAGCTTCACCGGGTGCTGAATGTCCTTGAAGTGCTCAACCAGATACTCACGATCCTTCTGCTGCAGGAGTGCCATTGTGCTTCCTCTCAAACAAGGTGCCGCAGCCCAGTGCTGCGGGTGATTTCTCTACTCAAGGGTACGCGCTGCAAGTGGCCGGAACAAGGACGAACAGCTTATAATAGATATAAGCCATTACTTATAGCAGGAGACTTTATGCTGGACCTGTACAAACTGGAAATCTTCCAGAAGGTGGCGGGCGAGGGCAGCATCAGCAAAGCGGCGGAGCGCCTGCTGCTGACGCAGCCTGCTGTGAGCCAGCACGTCCGCGATCTGGAGGGGGCGCTGGGAGTTGAACTGTTCAGCCGGGGGCGGCGGGGCGTGACCCTGACGCCCGCCGGAGAGACCCTGCTGGACTACACGCGCTGCATCCTGCGCATGGTGACCGAGGCGGAAAGCGCGGTAGCCAACGTGCAGGAACTGAGCCAGGGCCAGATCCGGATCGGAGCGACGCCGGGGGCCAGCACCTACCTGCTGCCGGAGTGGGTGCAGAGCTTCCACGACCGGTTTCCCAGCCTCAAGGTGCTGCTGTCCACCGATGAGACGGACGCCATCGCCGATGCTATCGGGGCCGGGACCCTGGACATAGGCATCGTGGAGGGCGACCGCATCCGCAGCGAACGGGCCAGCAGCCTGCACCTGCAGGCCATCGAGTCGTTCGTGGTGGTTGGGCCGGGGCACCCCTGGTGGGAGCGCGGCGAGATCAGCCTAGAGATGCTGGATAACCAGCCGTTCCTGGCCACGTCACAGGGCAGCCAAAGCCGCCAGTGGCTGGATAACAACCTGGCCCAGCACCAGGTGCAGGTGCACGTGGTGGCGGAATATGACAACATGGAGGCGATCAAACGCTCGGTGCGGGCCGGGATGGGGATCGCTATCCTGCCAGGGTGCGCCATCTGGCAGGAACAGGAAGCGGGCACCCTGCGGGCGCTGGCGATCCAGGGGGCGCTGATCGAGCGCACGCTCAAGCTGGTGTGGGCCAAGGCACTGCCCTTCAAACCGATCACGCGGGCATTCCTGGCACACCTGGCGGAATGGTACCCGCACCTCGGCAAGATCATCCCGCCGGGGAGCAACCTGGACCTCAAGCTGCCGCGCCCGCTGCAGATGGCCCGGCCCGAAAGCTTCAACTGCTCCGGGTGAGCGGCCTAACGGGCTAACGCTCCTGCCCGATGCCGTGTGAGGTGAGATGCTTCAACCCGTCAGGCCCGGCATAGATGATCTCGGTCACCATGTCAATAAACATCCCGTGCTCCAGGATGCCAGGGCGGGCGATGATCTGGCCGCTCAACTCGTGCGGGTTCTCAATAGGGCCAAAACGCCAGTCGATGATCAGGTTGCAGCCGTCAGTCTGGTACTGCTGATCACCCTGCATGCGCACCTGGCCGGAGCCGCCCAGCGATTCGAGGAAGGAGAACTGGGTCAGGTACCCGAACGGCGTCACCTCGATGGGGACAGGCCAGCGGGTGCCGATCACCGGGGAATACTTCTCGTAGTCGGCGACGATCACCTCGGCCCGCGAAGCCTGCGCGATGATCTTCTCGCGGAGGAGGGCGCCGCCCCCGCCCTTGATCAGATTGCAGTTGGCATCAAACTCATCCGCGCCGTCAATGGTGACATCAATGACCGGGTGTTCATCGAGGGTGGTGAGTGGGATGCCCAGCGAGCGCGCCTCCTGCTCAACCGTGCTGGAGGCGGCGATGCCGAGAATGTCTTTCAACTCCCCTGACTGCAACTTGGCAGCGATACGCCGCAGCGCCCACGACGCAGTGCTGCCGTGACCGAGGCCGACAACCATCCCTGAGCGTATCCACTTATCCACGGCGAACTCAGCAGCCTGCTGCTTGTAGCGAGTTACATCGCCAGACATACATGCATCCTTTTCTCGTTGGATGACCTGTGCGGACGGAATCCCCGTCAGCCCAGAGTCTCGATAATCCTGGCCAGCGCGGAGGGGACATCGGAGCCGAGGTGGAACCGCAGCACCTGGCGCCCGGCCTCCTGCAAAGCCTGGGCGTCCCCCAGAGCCTGCGATGTTTTGAGGATACCAAAAGTAATGGTCGAAATGCTGCTGCCTATCTCATCCGGGATGGGGGCGTCACGGCGCATGTTGGCTGTCAACTGGACAAACAGGCCGCGCCCGGCGTCCCCCTTATGAATCTGCCCGGTGGAGTGCAGAAAACGCGGCCCATAGCCGGTGGTGACTGCCAGCCCGGTGCGGCTGCGCAGCGCCAGACGCAGGTCCTGTAATGCGGCGTCGACATCAGGGCCTGGCTGGATGTAGGCCTGGATGGCGATATAGGCCCCGGGCTGCGCGTGTTTGAGAAACTCCAGCAGCGCCTGGCCCGCCGTCCTGGCGGAGACATCCCCGTACACGCCCACCGGGCCATCGGTGAGGGCGGGGCGCTGCTGGGGCAGCATGCCGGTGGCGGAAAACTCCTTGACCAGGGCGCGGCCGCGCACTTTGGCGGATTCCACGTTGGGCTGGTCAAAAGGCTGGATGCCCAGACGGTGACCGGCGACCGCCGTGGCAAACTCCCAGAGGAAAAACTGCAGGCCGATGTCATAGGTATCGGCCAGACGCAGGCGGATGACCGGGTGCTCGGCCTGCTCCAAAGCAGAGAGGGCGGCATCATGGGCCGTGTCCTCGCCCAGCCGCAAGTGCACAAAGGCCCGGTCGCGGCCGTAGTCCTGCGGCGCACCGAGCGGCTCGCCCACCACCGGCAGGATGCCGGTGCCCTGTTTGCCGGTGCTTTCGGCGATGAGCTGTTCCACCCAATCCCCAAAGCCAGCAACCTCAGGGGAGATCACAAAGGTGAGCTTGTCGCGACCGGCCCGCGCCAGTTCGGAGATGGCCGCCCCGAGCCAGACACCCAGGTTCTCCTCGACGGGGATGTCGGTTGAACAGGCCTCGGAAGCCGCCATCGTGCGCGCGATCAGGCGGCGCAGATCGACCCCGATCAGGCTGGCTGGAACCAGCCCGAAATGGCTCAGCGCCGAATAACGCCCCCCGATGTTGGGATCGGCGTGGAACGCCTTGCGGAAATGATGGGCAGATGCCAGCCGATCAAGCCCGCTGCCCGCATCGGTGATGGCGATAAAGTGCCGGGAGGCACGCTCGCGGCCCAGTGAATCGACGGCACGATTGTAGAAATACCTGAAGAACGAGAGGGTCTCGACCGTGCCGCCGGACTTGGTGGAGACGATATAGAGCGTACGCGCCGGGTCCAGGCGCTCTGCAACGCTCAATACGGCCCTCGGATCGGTGCTGTCGAGCACGGAAAGCTCGAGATGCCCGTCACTGACCCCGAAGGTCCTGGTGAACACCTCCGGGGCAAGGCTGGATCCGCCCATGCCCAACAGCAGCGCATGGGTGATCCCATCAGCCGCCGCCGCTTTTGCGAAATCCTCCAGGTCAGTCACATAAGCCCGCATCCGCTCAGCGACGTCCAGCCAGCCGAGCCGGTTGGTGATCTCCGCCGGGTCAGGCTTCCAGACGGTGTGATCATGTGACCAGATGCGCGATGGGATGTCAGCACGGGCCATTTCCACAATGGCTGCATGGACAGCGGCCTGATAGGTACCCAGCGTGCTTGCTTCCTGAGGGGTTGACATGCTGTACTCCTGAAGGTGTGTTGAAGCGGCATTCTGACTGACGTAATTGTACCAAAATCGCACTACAACCTGAGCGCCAAATCCCTGACCCGATCATGTGCCGTTAGCCAGCCGCCAGGCACGCAGCAGCTCGGCCACGCTCCATGCCTGGGCAAATGCACCACGCGGCGCGAAGGGAGAGGTCGCGTCGAAAATCTCGCTGACGCTGCCGACACAGGCACCGGCAAGGTGGTGAAGGAGCGGCTCCAGAAACGTGCGGGCCAGCGCAGGGTCTTTGTAAACACGCAGGTGCGCAGCCACAAAGGGGCCGATCAGCCAGGCCCAGACCGTCCCCTGATGGTAGGCCCGGTCGCGCTGCTGCGGATCGCCCTTGTAAGTCGGGTGAAAATCCGGGTGCTCAGGGTCCAGTGAGCGCAGGCCATGCGGCGTAAGCAGGTGGCGTGCGCACACATCGACCAGGGCGCGCGCACGCTGGGAATCCAGGGGGCTGTGATGCAGCGCCACCGCGAAGAGCTGGTTGGGCCGCATGGATGCATCTGCCCCCTGGGGGCCGTCGATCACATCGTAGCAGAAACTGACCCGCGAGTTCCAGAAACGCTCAAAGCTCATGCGAACACGCCGCGCGGCAGTCTCAAAGGGGATGGGATCGTGGCCCAAGACCTGGGCGAACTCCGCCATGCTCATCAGCGCGTTGTACCAGAGGGCATTGATCTCAACCGGCTTGCCGATACGGGGGGTAACTGCCTGATCGCGGACGCGGGCATCCATCCAGGTGAGCTGGGAGCCCGGCTCACCGGCAAAAAGGAGCCCATCCTCGGGGTCGACGTGGATAGCGTACTGCGTGCCTTTTGTGTAGGCATCCACGATAGCAGAGACAGCAGGGTAGAGATCGGCGAGCAGGGCACGCTCAGCGGTGACAGCGTAGGTTGCGCGGACCGCCTCGATATACCAGAGGGCGGCATCCACAGTGTTGTAAGCGGGCTGGCGGCCCTCCTCCGGGAAGAAATTGGGCAGCAGGCCATCCTCAATATGGGGGGCGAAGGTGCGCAAAATGCTGGCCGCGATGTCCGGGCGGCCGGTCTCCAGGGTAAGGCCGGGGAGCGCGATCATGGTATCACGCCCCCAATCGCCGAACCAGGGGTAGCCCGCGATCACGCTGTAGCCCTGCTTGCCTTCCTCCCCGCGCCGCACGATGAACTGATCCGCAGCGAGCACAAGCTGGCGCATGTAGGGGATGGCAATGAGCGATTCGGGGGCACTCTTGAGCAGCAGGGCCTCATGGGCTGTGCGTGCCTCAAGCGCCCGATCTGGGTCCAACTCAGGGTCGGGGCGTGTGCTGACCACCACCATGATCGACTCGCCGGGCTTCAGGGCAGTCACCAACATCCCCGCGTAGAGGTTATCGGTCAGCGAAGCCAGGCCACGGTTCAGCTCTTCCTGCAGGAAGAAGTCGAGATACCAGGTGCTCTGAGGCACCCCTTCTGCACCCTGGCTGAGCACATAATAGGGCACACCGTCCCTGGCGGCCACACGCAGGCCGTGGTCCACGGAGGCCGACTCGATGCTGTCCTCCTCTGCGCGAGTATTGCCGTGATGGTCCCGGTAAGTGGCGATCACCTTGAGGCTGAGCTCAAGGGTGCGAGCGGCGCGCACCAGATCATAGCGGATGCAGGTGGTGTTCTCGCCGGGGATCATCCAGATGCGCTTCTCAAGCCGCGCATCGGCGATGCTGAATGTCCAGACGGGAACAGTGCCCTCAAGATGGAAGCGATCCAGGCTGCGATAACCGGTGGGTTTGATCGACCCATCCGACCAATGGTTGGCAAACAGGGGGAAGATCTCGCCGTCGTAGCTGGCGATCTCCTCCAGCTTGCTGAGCATAAGCACGCGCCGCACCGGGGGCTGCAAGGCGGCAACCAGCAAACCGTGGTAGCGGCGGGAAAGCAGGCCCGCGACGGTGCCGCACGCATAGCCGCCGATCCCGTTTGTGACCAACCATTCACGGCTTGTGATAGCATTCAGGTCGCCGCACACTTCGCGACCAAAGCCCAGCCAGACAGGGTCATTTGGAGCCGTAGAAGCCATACCTCTCCACCTTCAAGAAATAAGTGCACTGCGCTAAGTATGGCGCGGAAAAACCAAACGGGACAGTCAGCTCCGTGCACCCTTGTGGAGCAACCGGGCGACGAGGGCCGTCCAGCCAGTCTGGTGGCTCGCGCCTAACCCTGCGCCATTATCCCCGTGGAAGTACTCATAGAACAAGGTATGGGCATACCAACGCGGGTCCGACTGGAGCAGCCCATCCCCACCCAGGAAAGGACGGTGACCATCCTGGCCCGGGAGAAAGAGACGGGCCAGCCTGCGACCCAGATTTGCCGCCACGCCTGCCAGTGCGTGGAACTGGCCCGAGCCAGTGGGCACCTCGACCTGCAGATCATCCCCATAGTAGCGATGATATTTCTCGAGGGCTTCAAGCATCAGGTAGTTGAGAGGGAACCAGACCGGGCCACGCCAGTTGGAGTTACCGCCGAAAAGATCGGTTGTCGAGTCGGCGGGCTGGTATTGCACACTGTGAACCGCCCCATCCGCATGGAATACAAAGGGATGATCTTTATGATAACGCGAGAGTGAGCGCACCCCGTAAGGCGAAAGAAATTCCTCGGTGTCAAGCATGCGCTGTAGAACAGCGCGGAGCTGATCGCGGCTGACCATCGACAACAGAAGCAGCCCACCCTGCCCCGGCTCGGTAAGCGAGGCGACCCGGTCTACCAGCGCCGGGCGGTACTGGAGGAACCAGTCCATGCGCCGCCTGAAACGCGGCAGGCGGGCCAGCAAGTCCGGCTCCACGACCTCGACGGCGAAGAGCGGGATCAACCCCACGAAAGAGCGCACCTTGAGACGCTCGTAGCGACCGTCGGGGTGATGCAGTACGTCGTAGAAGAACTGGTCCGACTCGTCCCACAGCCCATGCTCCCCGGTCTGCCCTAGCTCGCCCATCGCATAGATGGCATTGGCGATATAGATGAAGTGCTCGAAGAACTTGGTTGCAACATCCTCATAAACCGGGCGGGTGCGGGCCAGCTCCAGGGCAATGGAAAGCATATTGAGACAGTACATGGCCATCCAGGCGGTACCGTCCGCCTGGTCAATGTGGCTGCCATCCGGCAGCCCTGCCGAGCGGTCAAAGACGCCGATGTTATCCAGGCCCAGAAAGCCGCCCTGGAAGATGTTGTTATCGTCCTGATCTTTGCGGTTGACCCACCAGGTGAAGTTCAGCAGAAGCTTGTGGAAAACGCGCTCAAGAAAGTCGGTATCTGCATGACCGGAAAGCTCGCGGTCGATCTGATAGACATGCCAGGCCGCCCAGGCGTGCACCGGAGGGTTCACATCATCCAGAGCCCATTCATAGGCGGGGATCTGCCCGTTGGGGTGCATATACCATTCGCGCAGTATCAGGATGAGCTGGCGCTTGGCCGATTCAGGATCAACCATGGCAAGGGGAAGTGTGTGGAAAGCCAAGTCCCAAGCGGCATACCAGGGATATTCCCACTTATCGGGCATCGAAATCACGTCGAGATTATATAAGTGTCCCCAGGTGTAATTGCGGCCCTGCAAGCGCTGCGGGGGCGGGGTAGGCATGGCAGGGTCGCCGCGCAGCCAGAGCTCGACGCTGTAGTGATAGAACTGCCTGGTCCAGAGAAGACCCGCAAAAGCCTCACGCTGTATGCGGCGCTCTTCGGCATCCAAACCCGGAGCATGAATATGCTCATAGAACTCGTCCGCCTCGCCAATGCGGCGCTCGAAGACCTGGTCAAACCCGGCAAACGGCTCATCCTGCTGAAGATCAGCCAGCCGAACCTGTACAGTGAACTGCTCACCCGGCGGAACAAGCCAGCGGAAATGTGCCGCAGCCTTGGTGCCTTCCTGGAGGGGATTAACCGCCTCAGCGAGGCCGTTCACTAAGTATTCATGAAAGGCGTCCTTGACGTAAGGTGACGGGTTGGGCTGGTTGAAAAGGCGCCGATAGTTTGTCTCATTCTCAGTGAAGAGCAGAGTGGGCCCGGATTGTGAAGAACGCACATACCACCAGCGTTCGCCCAGGTGGCGCTCGTGGACGTGCAACTCAGCGGGGCGCACAGCACGCAGCGAGGGACGCTCCTCCGAGTATCCCCAGGACCAGGTGTTGCGCGCCCAAATATGCGGAAGGATGTGCAGCAGCGCAGGATCGGGCCCCTGGTTGAGCGCCGTGATCCGGCAGAGGATGTCTTCCTGACCTGCTTTGGCATACTCCATGGTCACATCGAAATAGCGGCCCTGCTCGAATTCCGAGCGCAGCGCGTCGACCAGCTCAAATTCCTGGCCATGCCGGGTACGGCGGGCATTCTCCGCGACCAGATCAGCATAGGGGTAAGCAGCCTGGGGGTACCGATAGAGCATCTTCATATAGGAATGTGTTGGTGTACTGTCCAGATACCAGTACACCTCTTTCACATCCTCGCCGTGATTGCCCTCGGGGCCGCTAAGGCCAAACAGCCGCTCCTTCAGGATGGGATCGCGCTCGTTCCAGAGCGCGACAGACAGGCAGAGGTTCTGAAAGCGGTTGCTCACGCCTGCGAGACCATCCTCGTTCCAGCGGTAGGCCCGGCTGCGTGCATGGTCATGCGGGAAGTAAGCCCAGGCTTCCCCCGTGGCGCTGTAGTCTTCACGAACGGTGCCCCAGGCACGCTCGCTGAGATACGGGCCCCAATGCTTCCAATCAGCCTGACGGGCCTGTGAAGCTGCCAACCGCCGATGCTCTGCGGTATCCGGATATGTCATAGCTGCCCCGTGCGCCCCCTCACCAGGCAGGCTGCAGCATGCCCGCCGCGAATAGACTGCTTCCTTATGATAGTGAAAGAGCAGCTTTTGACCAGCAGCAAACAGGCAGCCGTCTATCCCAGGGGCATGGCCCCTGCGAGATCAGAACACCGACAGCGGATGGGACGCTCAATGCGCGGCAACCGGGGCGGAGTATCCCAGCTAGGTTTCAGGCAGCAGGAGGGCCACCGCCCGGCTAGGCACTAGCAGATGGAACAGACAGGCGGTCCATGACGCCGCGCACGCCGGGGACCCCGGCAGCGACCGCCAAGGCCTGTTCGCGCTGGCCCTCACTGTGGATGTGCCCGGCCAGGGTCACAACTCCGTGGTAGCTGGTGGTGATGATGCTGGCAGGGGGATCCTGCAGATCGGGGGCCGCCGCCAGCTCGCGCGCCACACGCAGCCTGATATCCTGGTCATCCCAGAGCATATCAATGACGCGCGCGACACCGGGGGTAGTGGCCGCCGCGTAGAGGACCTGACGGCGCACCGTCTCGGTCATCACAACGCCGCTCACGGTGAGCACATCGCCCGCGATGTCCAACTGGATAGGCGGGCGTGATTCACGCACGCTCAGGATCGACCAGATGGCGGCATGGGCGGCCTCCAGCGTATCACGTTCGGCGGGGGTGAGCTTATGCTCGATAATCAATTGACGTGCCACAGCAACCTCCCTGGATGTTCTCGAGTATGAGCTAGGGTTCAGAGACCGGCGAGCTGCCTGATAAACCGAACCAGGCTACAGGTTTACATAAAGAATGACCGCAGACCAGCAGTACGGAAATAGGAACGAAATGCGCGCGTCTCGGCCAGCGAACTGAGAAGATTCGCCTGCAGCGATTCCAAACTGGTGGTGTCAGGCTGCGCCGTCGAGCGTGAGAACCGCACCTGACCGGCTTCAAGGCGCTGCGGATCGTCCTGATCCAGATCGGCGTCAGGCCACTGTACTGTGATCTTACCAAGAGCCGCCAGATAATTCAGGCCCCGGCGCACGGTCACTTCGCACTGACCGGTCGAGCCCGCCAGCTCGACAATGGTCGTCACCCCGGATTTCTCGCGCAGAGTATGTTTCACAAGACCCCCCAAGCGCTGTAGGAACTCGCGGGGGGAGTCCCCGGCACCGTCCGAGGCCACGACGTAGACTGTGCGCGCGCCGGTGCGCTCCAGCGCAGCAGCCAACGTGGCGAGGCTGGGTGGCGCAGTCCAGATGACCAGGGCAGCGGCGCGTGGAAGCTCAAAGCGCCGGGCGGACGGCAGTCCCTGCGGGAGGTCTTTGGAGTGCAGGCCTTCGGCCCAGAGGACCGCACCCTTTGCCGGGAGCCTGGACAGCTTGTCCTCCTCTTTACGCAGATCGACCAGCTCGTAACGGGGGCCGGTAGTGATCTCCAGGCCGGGCACGGGGCGTGAATCGACCCATTCAAGCTGCAGGGAGCGGCGCCCGCGATAGTCGTTGATGCGCGGGATGAACAGCAGATCAAAGCGCTCGGGCGGGGCCGGGCTATCGCTGCCGCGCCACCAGGTCACCGTGAAGGGGGTCCCCTGCGAGTCTTTGACGGTCATACGGAGGTGTTGGCCCTTGGCCCCAAACGCCGCCTGCTCCACGAGATGGGTGTTCTCGACCATCAGATGCACAGGCGGGTTGCCCTCACCAAAGGGTGCGAGGCGGTTGAGCTGCTCGGCCACCTCCATTGAGAGATCGCCGAAGCGGACTACGGCATCCACCTGGCGGCCCTGCCTGACGGACGGATCACGCAGCTCAGCAACCGCGTTAGAGAGCAGACGGCGGAACTGCTCTACACGTTCCTCGGGCAGACTCAGACCCGCCGCGCCGGGATGCCCGCCATGTGTGAGCAGAATCTCGCCCGCAGCGGCAATCGCTGCACTGATATCAACGCCGGGCACGGAGCGGGCAGACCCGCGCGCGGGCTGGCCCTCCTGCAGGCTGAGCACCACAGTAGGCTTGCCATACTGCTCAACCAGGCGCGAGGCCACAATGCCGATCACGCCGGGGTGCCATTCCGGCCCGTCGATCACCAGCGCCTCGTAATCGAGGAGTGACGAGTTCTGGGCGATCTGCTCCAGGGCAGCGGTGTAAATCTGGTTCTCAATCAGCTTGCGGCGGTCGTTGAGCACGTTCAACTGGGCGGCGAGCTGCTGCGCGTAGCTTTCGTTGGCAGTGGTGAGCAGCTCAACAGCCTTGTTCGCGTCGCCCAGACGGCCCAGGGCATTGAGACGCGGGCCGATCTGGAAGCCGATGGTGTCCGTCGCAAGGTTGGTTGGATCGACCTGGGCAGCCTCGATCAGCGCGCGCAGGCCCGTGCGCTGTGTGCTGCGCAGCAGGTCCATGCCACGCTGGAGCAGGTAGCGGGTGTCATGGCGCTGGATGACAACGTCGGCGACGATGCCCAGCGCCACGAGGTCCAGCAGGCGGTGCTCCTCGCCTGAGCGGCCCGCCAGCGCATAGAGGTGCTGCATCACCTTGAAGGCAACGCCCACGCCGGGCAAATCGCGCAGCACGTGCCCAGGTGGCAGGCGCTGAGTCGCCACCAGCGCGGGGGCCTTTGGCAGCTCCGGCGGCAGCGCATGGTGATCGGTGATCAGCAGATCAATGCCGTTGACATAGGCCGCCTCGGCAGCCTCGTGGGCAGCGATGCCCGTATCACAGGTGAGGATGACATCCACGCGGTCGGGGCCGCTGAGGTAGCGGCGGAGCACCGGCTCCTGCACGCCGTGACCATCCTTCAAACGGTTCGGCACGTGGTAGGTGACCTGCGCCCCGAGCGCGCGCAGCGCATCGACCAGGAGCGCGGTAGCCGTCTGGCCATCCACGTCGAAGTCACCCCAGACGAGGATACGCTCATGACGCCGGACAGCCTCGAGAAGACGGCTGGCAGCCACGTCCACGTCGGGCAGTTCAGTGGGGGGCGCCGGTGTATACTCATCCGGGTCGAGAAAGGCCAGGGCATCCTTGATCGACGTGATGCCCCGGCGATAGAGCACCTCGGCCACCAGGGGATGCCCGCCGATGACTGCCCGGTAATGGTTGTCGGGGCGATCCGCGCCCGGAAGGAGCCAATCCAATGGGTTACCTCACAGCAATCTGGTACAATATGGAGAGAGTCGGGGCCTGTTGTCACGGCGAAACCGGCCATCTCTCAGCCCAGATCATGGCACAGCACGCCGGAACGCACAACTCATTTGTGCGCGGTGTTTATCCACAAAGTTGGTCCAATCACAGTGGTTTTCCACGGCGAAGGGAGAGCAATGAGCACGGTGAACAGAGATCCATTCAACGCGCGTGCCACCCTGACTGCGCAGGGCGGCACGTTTACAATTTACCGGCTGGAAAGCCTTGAGAAGGCAGGGGTTGGCGCGATAGGGCGGCTGCCCTATTCGATCAAGATCATGCTGGAACAGGCGCTGCGCCAGTTAGACGGCTTCCAGGTGACGGGAGATGATGTGCGCAACATCGCGAGCTGGGAGGCGGCGGCACCGGCGGAAGTCGAAGTGCCCTTCCAGCCCGCCCGCGTGATCCTGCAGGACTTCACCGGAGTGCCCGCTGTGGTGGACCTGGCGGCGCTGCGCTCGGCCATGCAGCGGCTGGGCGGGGACCCGAAGCGGATCAACCCGGTGGTGCCGGTGGACCTGGTGATCGACCACTCAGTGCAGGTGGACGTGTTCGGATCGGCGTTTGCACTGATGTTCAATGCGGAGCGCGAGTTCGGGCGCAACCGTGAGCGCTACGAGTTCCTGCGCTGGGGCAAGGAAGCGTTTGACAACTTCAGCGTGGTGCCGCCCGCCACCGGGATCGTGCACCAGGTGAACCTGGAATACCTGGCGAAAGTGATCCAGACGCGCAAAGTGGGCAGTGATGTGCAGGCCCTGCCCGACACACTGGTGGGCACAGACTCGCACACCACGATGATCAACGGGTTGGGCGTGCTGGGCTGGGGCGTGGGCGGCATCGAAGCTGAGGCGGCCATGCTGGGCCAGCCGATCTATATGCTGCTGCCCGAAGTGATCGGCTTCAAGATGCACGGCGAGCTGCCTGAAGGGGCAACCGCCACCGACCTGGTACTGACCGTCACACAGATGCTGCGGGCCAAGGGCGTAGTGGGCAAGTTCGTCGAGTACTATGGAAACGGCCTCAGCAAACTGAGCCTGGCGGATCGGGCCACCCTGGCGAATATGGCGCCGGAATACGGGGCGACCGTCGGGTTCTTCCCGGTCGATGCGGAGACGCTGGAATATCTGCGGCGTACAGGTCGCAGCGCCGATCTGGTGGACCTGGTGGAGCGTTACAGCAAAGAACAAGGGCTGTTCCGGACGGATGCCTCGGCAGACCCGGTGTTCACAGACACCCTGGAACTGGACCTGAGCACAGTTGAACCCAGCCTGGCCGGTCCCAAGCGCCCGCAGGACCGCGTGCCACTGTCGCGCGCCCGGCAGTCCTTTGAGGACGCGTTTAAGACGTTTACGGGCAACGGGAAACAGCCGCACAGCGTCAGGGTGACGTGGAACGGCACGCAGGCCGAAGTGGGCGATGGGGCCGTGGTGATCGCGGCGATCACAAGCTGCACGAATACCTCCAACCCGACTGTGATGGTGGGCGCGGGGCTGCTGGCCAAGAAGGCACATGAGAAGGGTCTGGAAGTGCCTGCGCACGTCAAGACCAGCATGGCTCCAGGGTCCAAGGTGGTGACACGCTATCTGACTGAGGCAGGCCTGATGCCCCACCTGGAGGCACTGAAATTTAACGTGGTGGGCTATGGCTGCACCACATGCATCGGGAACAGCGGCCCGCTGCAGCCGGAGATCGAAGCGGCGATCCGCGAGAACGACCTGGTGGTTGCGGCAGTGCTGAGCGGCAACCGCAACTTCGAAGGTCGGGTGCACCCGCTAACCCGCACCAATTACCTGGCGTCCCCGCCGCTGGTGGTGGCCTACGCGCTGGCCGGACGTATGGATATCGACCTGGTTAAGGAGCCGCTGGGCCATACAGCGCAGGGCGAGCCTGTATACCTCAAGGATATCTGGCCAAGCCAGGAAGAAGTGCGTGCTACCATCGCGCGGGCGCTCAAACCGGAGATGTTCAAAGAGGAATACGGCAACGTCTTTGACGGCAACGAGACATGGAACAAAATCCCCGTGCCGAAAGGGGACCTATATACCTGGGACGCGGACTCAACCTACATCCAGGAGCCGCCGTTCTTCGTGGGGCTGAGCCGCACAGAGCCGGATATCACGGCGATCAAAGGGGCACGTGTGCTGGCGATGCTGGGTGATTCGGTGACGACGGACCACATCTCGCCCGCCGGGTCGATCCAGGCTGCCGGCCCCGCCGGGCAGTACCTGATCGAGCATGGTGTGGAGCGCCTCGATTTCAACTCCTACGGTTCACGGCGCGGGAATCACGAGGTGATGATGCGCGGCACCTTCGCGAACATCCGGCTGCGCAACCAGCTTGTGGCGGGCGTTGAGGGCGGCTACACCGTCTATCTGCCTGAGGGGGCGGCGAGCCGCGAGCAGGGCGAGGAGATGAGCATCTACGATGCGGCAATGCGCTACCAGGCCGAAGGGCGCCCGCTGATCGTGCTGGCAGGCAAGGAATACGGGACAGGCTCGTCGCGCGACTGGGCAGCCAAGGGAGCGTACCTGCTGGGCGTCAAGGCTGTCATCGCCGAGAGCTACGAGCGCATCCACCGCAGCAACCTGATCGGGATGGGGGTGCTGCCGCTGCAGTATATCGCAGGGGAGAACGCGGCCTCGCTGGGGCTGACCGGGTTTGAGGTATTCGACATCGAGGGCCTGGATAACGCGATCCAGCCGCGCCAGAAGGTGACGGTCAAGGCACACAGCGCAGACGGGACCGTGAAGACCTTCCAGGCCGTTGTACGCATCGATACGCCGGTTGAGGTGAAGTATTACCGCAACGGTGGTATCCTGCACGCGGTGCTGCGTGACATGCTGCGCGAGCCCTAACCCTCAGGTTGATTCGAGCATAGTTCCTGTTCGTCAGGATGAGTTAAAGGACTGGCACCCGGATGGAGAAAGTTCTTGGGATTGGAGGGTTTTTCTTCCGCGCGGCAGATCCAGAAGCGCTGATGAGCTGGTATGCCGACAACCTGGGGGTGAGCCTGCCACCCCAAAGTTATGATACGCCGCCGTGGCAGCAGGAGGCAGGGTACACCGTGTTTACACCGTTTCCTGCTGACAATGACTATTTCGGCAGTGCAGAGAAAGAGTGGATGATTAACTTCCGGGTTGGCAACCTCGATGCGATGGTCAAGCAGTTGCAAAAGAACAGCATCGATGTCACAGTGGATGCAGAAACCTATCCTAATGGACGCTTCGCCCGCCTCACCGACCCGGAAGGCAATCCAATCCAGTTATGGGAACCCCAGGAGCCAAAGGCGGGATAATCGACCTGCGATACAGGAGAGCGTAATGCAGGGCGCCGGAGGCAGTCCCTGAAGCAGATGGGGGGATCATGAGGGGGGCTTACACCCAACGTGCTCGGACAGCGCTGGCCGCGATCAGCCTGATCATGGCCAGCGCGGCCTGCAACCTGGTGGCAGCACAACCGGACACCAGCGCCACGGTAGCCGTGGTATACGAGACGATCACGGCCCAGGCCGGTATCGATGGGGGCGCTGCCACACGCAACCCGCTGGCCACGGAGCGGCCGCCGGGCGGTGCAGGCACACCCGGCCTCACACCAACAGCCAGCGAGACCCCTACCCCCAGCATCACACCCACGCCGCCGGACGAGCGGAGCAGCGCGGGGCCCACGCTGGGAATCCCCCGCTGCGAACTGGCGATCAACGTGGATGGCACACTCGATGACTGGCTGGACCAGCCGCAAGGGTTTGTGAGCATCGCACTGGACAAGGTCACCTTTGGCGCGAACAACCGAGGCGGCGCGGGCGATCTCTCGGGGACGGCGCGGCTGTGCTGGACAAGCGGTGCGCTGTATGTGGCGGTCGAAGTGACAGATGACGCGCTGGTGCAGACCCAGCGCGGGCAGACCCAGTGGCGCGGCGATGAGGTCGAGCTGGTGTTTGACGGCGACCTGCGCGGCGATTTCTACGAGGACGTGTGGGACGATGACGATATCCAGCTTGGGCTATCACCGGGCAACTTCGGGGATGTGAACCAGAGCGCCGTCCGCTACCACCCGGGATTCAGCGACCAGACCGGGATCACGCTGGGCGTGCGGCGCCCCATCGGCAGTGGGGGGAACTACATCGTGGAAGCTGCCATCCCGTGGGCAGCCCTGGGGATTACCCCACAGGCGGATGGTGTGTACGGTCTTTGCGCGGCACTGAGTGACAACGATCGCCCCGGCGAGGCCGTGCAGGAGTCGATGGTAAGCCACTGCACAGACCTGCGGGTGACCGACCCGACAACATGGGCTTCCGCACGGCTGCTCCCGTGAGCCACAGAAGGAATCCAATACAAAGGGCGCCGCACGGCGCCCTTTGTACGCTCAGCCATTGAGAGGCAGATGCTCGAATAAGAAGCGCATATTCTCAGCAAACTTGTCCCCTTTTAACCCTGCCAGCTCCTCGGGGACAGGGATGGCAGCCGCATCGGCAGCCTGGCCCCCGCGCTCGCGCACCGCGCGGGCCAGCATCGAGAGGTTCTCCAGGTAGGCAGCCTGGGCCTCGAGATCGGCAGGCAGACCTACCAGTCCGTGGCCCGGCACAATTGTCTGCGCACCCAGGCTCAGCAGGTCGGGGATGATGCGGACCCAGGCCGCCGGATCGCCATCCGCGATAAATGGATGCCAGCCGTTAAACAGCAAATCACCGGCAAAGAGGATGCCTTCCGTGGGCAGATGAACCACCACATCACTGGGGCTGTGCCCTCCACCGAAGCACCACATCTCAGCCGCCCGCTTTGTCCCGTGCACCGCCATATGGCGGTCAAAGGTCAGGTCAGCACTGCGGACGATCATCTCGCGCAGCACTTCACGCAGGGCTGAAAAACGCATCCGGTTGGCTTCTAAGGTCAGGCGTTCGGCCTCCTCCGGACTTTTGGCCAGCTTCCTGTCAAGCTCCGCAAGGTTGTCGCCAATTGAATCGCGCGTTCGCTTGAGCCAGTCCAGGCCGCGCCGGGTCACCAGATCAGCCGTCTGGTGTGTTGTGATGATGGTGGTCTCCGGCGGGAACAGGTAATTGCCGTTCACGTGATCGGCATGGCAGTGGGTATTGACCAGGATGCGCACCGGCTTGCCGATCAGCTCCTGTGCTGCACGCAGCAGATCGCGGGTGGATTGGGGCAGCATGAAGCTGTCAACTGCCAGGACGGAGTCGCCCAGATCAACGAGGCCCGCATTGGCAACATCGCCGCCCTGCTCGCGGCGAGCAAGTGCCGCATAGACTCCCGGGGCCAGGGACTGAAGGTCAAAGTAGGGTGATGTGAACTCAGATGCCATCGCATATTCCCCTTACGCAGAAAGGCTCAATTGAAGCGAAGGACATAGCGACCGCGCGCCAGGGCGGGTGTGGCCGTATACATGATCACCTGGCCATCCACCACCAGCAGGTCTGCATGGCCGATGCCCCAGTTGTCTGTCACATTGTCCAGGACAGGATTACCCGGATATTCAACCCAGGGACCTTCAAGCGAGGTGGCGCGCGCGAAGCCCAGGGCAAACTGATCATCCCGCCCTGCGAGCAGCCCGCTGGGACCACGGATGCCCTCATAGGCCATGTAGTAGTAGCCATCCTGGGCGATCAGGTCGGCGGAGGTGATGTAGCGGAAGTTGAAGTAGGGGTTGGCCGAGGCGCCGAGCGCGCCGGGCGGGCCATATTCGGCCACGGCGCTGAGCAGGGGATTTGTGGAACAGTTCTGGAAACGCAGGCTGCCCGTTGATGCCCGGTAGCAGCCCAGATGGCCGGGGTTCTGGCCCATGCCGAGGAAGAGATAGGTATGCACCCCCTCAATAAAGATACCGGGCGGGGCCCCTGCCATACATTCATAGCCGGTGCTGACAAAAGGATGCGGGCCGATGCGCATGTAGTCCGGACAGGGGTAATGCTCGGCCATCCAGACGCCAGTGTACGGCACAGCATGCGGACGGCGCCAGCGGATGCCATCAAAAGAGAAAGTGATCCAGGTCTGCGCCCCATGCTCGAAGGCCATATAGTAGCCCCCACCAGACGCAGCGGCCACGCGCGGATACTGCTGCTGCCAGGTGCCGTCATCGCCGTCGCAGGGGCAGACATTGCATTTGATGAGGCAAGTGGGCTCGGCCAGTGCAAAAGTCCGGCCGCCATCGGTGCTGACCCAGCGGGTGACACAGCCGGGGAATTCCACCCGGTCGCCGCAAGAATCGAGCACCCCTGCGGACTGCGTGCTGGCATGCAAATAGGACCAGTACTCGCCGCCGCCCCTATAGATGGTGTCAGATTCGCCGACCGGCAGGCCTGTGTCGGGGATTTCTAGCACCCAGGATGCACGCCCTGCCCAAAAGTCGGCCAGGGTGGGCAGAGGCTGCCCTGCACTCTCGCGCGGCGGCACGGCCCGGGCAGCGACCCACAGCGCAGCGCTCAGAGCGAGGCCGCTGAGCAGCGCTGTCCGAACCAGCTGCCAACGACGGGATAGTGCAGGTCTCATCAGCGGGATGTGTCCTGAGATGCTTGCCGGGCACACAGCCTGCGATTATAGCGCTGGCCTGTTCCCACGTCAGGCACCAATGTCCCTGGCGCGGTACTGGAGGGCCTCAGCAAGGTGATGGCTGCGAATCTGGTCTTCCCCGGCCAGGTCGGCGATTGTGCGGGCCAGTTTAAGCACGCGGTGGTAGCCGCGCGCGCTGAGCTGCATCTGGGCCATGGCCGAACGCATCAGCGCCTCGCCCGCCTGGTCAAGGCGCGCGTAGCAGTCGATCTCACGTGGGCCCATATCCGCATTGGCGACCAGGCCGGTGCCCGCAAAACGGGCGGCTTGACGGTCGCGTGCTGTCTGAACACGCACACGGATGGCGGCTGAGGGCTCGCCGCGCCGCGAGTCGGAGAGCTTCTCGTAATCGACTCTGGGCACCTCGATGTGAATATCAAAGCGATCCAGCAGGGGGCCGGAGATGCGCTGGCGGTAGCGGGTAACCATAGCCATGCTGCAGGTACAAGCACGCACGGGATCGCCGTAATAGCCGCACGGGCAGGGATTGGACGCGGCCAGCAGGATGAAGTTCGCGGGGAAGGTCATAGCCCCTGAGGCGCGGCTGACGGTCACACAGCGATCCTCCAACGGCTGGCGCAGCGCCTCGAGCTTGAAGCCGAACTCGGGCAGCTCATCGAGGAACAGGACACCGCGATGCGCCAGGCTGATCTCACCGGGGCGCGGCCAGGACCCACCGCCAACAAGCCCGGCGTGGCTGATGGTATGGTGCGGCGCACGGTATGGGCGATGCTGCATAAGCGGCACCCCGTCGGGCAGGGAGTCAGAAACGGAATAGATGCGCGTGACCTCCAGCGCCTCGTCGATGGTCATCGCAGGGAGAACACCGGGCAGGGCCCGAGCGAGCAGGGTCTTGCCGGAACCCGGCGGGCCGATCATAAAGACATTGTGGGCCCCGGCGGCGGCCACCTCAAGGGCGCGTTTGACATGCTCCTGGCCTTTGACGTCGGCAAAATCCGCGAGATACCCGGGCGTATATTCAGGGACGGCCAGCCCATCACGATCGAAAGGGGGGATGGTATCGAGGTTCAGGAGATGCTCCACCAGCGGGATGAGGTGCTCAACGGGGATGACCTCGATCTTCGGGACAAGGGCGGCCTCGGCGGCATCGGCAGCGGGGACGAAGATACGTTCCAGACCGAGGGAGCGCGCCAGATAGGCCGCGGGGAGGACCCCGCGCACATGGCGCACGCTTCCGTCAAGGGAAAGCTCCCCGATCACCAAGCTGGAATCGACCGCCTCCGGGGGAATCTGGCCGGTGGCTGCCAGCACGCCCAACGCGATGGCGAGATCATAGGCGGGGCCCTCCTTGCGCAGGTCGGCAGGGGCGAGGTTCACCGTCAGGCGGCGCTGCGCGGGGAAGGTCAGGCCGCTGTTACGGATCGCGGGCCACACGCGGTCTTTGGCCTCCTTGACCGCAGCACTGGGCAGCCCGACGAGAGTCAGGGCAGGCATGCCGCGTGCGGAATCCACTTCCACTTCAACGAGGGTGGCATCCAACCCCAGCAGGGCACAACTGTTGACCTTGGCCAGCATAGAAAACCTCCCGGCACATCGTAGCATGGGGTGAAGAGTGCGGCAACCCAGCGTAGAGAAAGCGTACCAGAGCGCTACTTTACAAATTAGATAGGGTTTGTATATGATAGGGATGCTACTCTTGACTCTTGGAAGCGCGAACGAGGAGAAAGCCTTTTGTGGTCAGTGAGGCAGTAGATCATCAGCAACGCGTCCACGTCAACCCCGCCTATGTCGCAGCCTGTGTAGGCAAACTCAGCACCGGAACGGATGAAGAACTCAAAGGCGCCGCGCAGGCGTTGTTAGAAGCAGGAGAGCAGGCACTGCCAGAGCTGCAGGTAGCGCTGGTGCTGGGTTCCGGGCGGGCCCGGCATGCGGCGGCCTGGGTGTTGGGGCGGCTTGGAGGGCCCCGGGCGATCGGGGTGCTGCGCGAAGCTCTGCATGACCCGTGCGAGGCGGTGCGGGTGATCTCGGCGCGGGCGTTAGGGCAGACCAGCAGCGAAGAAGCCCGCCAGGCACTACACGACGCCGCGCGTGAGGACCCCTCTCCCAAGGTGCAGCGTGTGGCCCAGCATGCGCTGGCACGGCTGGGCGCAGACTGAACTCCATCCCGAGGACCTCAGCACACACATCCTCCAAACACGGCCAGTTCCAAACCCTGCGCATACCCGTTGCGAATCAGGCTAGACGATGTATAATGGGGGCCATACTGCGGGTATAGTTCAGTGGTAGAACGTCAGCTTCCCAAGCTGAATGTCAGGGGTTCGAATCCCCTTACCCGCTCCAATGAACCAGGACCGGCCAACCAGCCAGCCGGTCCTGGTTTTTTATGTCAGGCAAGGTCCTGGAGCATCATGCGGGCAGCGCGCCGCCCGAACTCCACTGCGTAGTTAGTGCCGCGATCCCAGGGGTAGACCTGGGCCATCGATGCGAAATACAGGCCGCGCAGCGGGGTGCGAATGGCCGGGATGTGCTGTGAATGGTTGAGCAGCGGCACAGGCTGGGCGTAAGGCACGCGGAACAGCCACCAGCGGCGGATCCAGTCGCGCGAGAAAGCGGGGTTGACACGGGCCAGGGAGGGCAGGAAGCGCTCGAGGAGCGCGGCAGGTTCCATCTGCATGTGCTCGTGGGAGGGGTCGAGATAATCGCCCAGATAGATAATATGCTCGCCGCCGAAGTGCTCCACAGGGAGCCAGTTGGTATGCTCCACCAAAGCAAGGAAGGGGAAGGGATTGTCACGCCAATCAGGGCTGCGGGCAGGCAGGTTGAGCCAGTAGGTCCCATCGGCCATCAACTGGCGGTCGAGGGCCAGCACGAGGGCAAGCGCCCCCATCCCTTTGAGGCCCTTCAACAGCGTCAGATAGGACTCAGGCAGGGCGGGTGCCAGGCGCGCCATCAGCGCAGGGCTGAAGGTGCAGAGCACGCCGTCAAACTGCTGGCTGCCGGAGGGCAGGGCAAGCCGGAAACCCTGACCATCAGCAGGCTCGATGCGCTCAACCGGGGTGTTGAGATGCACCTGCACACCCAGGGTGCGCACATGCGCGGCGATATCCTCGAGGGCGGCCTGGAAGCCGCCCTGGTAGGTGCCCAGGCGCGCCGTACGCTTGCGGATGCGCGCCCACATCCAGGCCATATTGACACGGTTGTAGTACTCGCCAAACTTGCCGATCAACATGGGGCGCCAGATGAACTCATGCGCCCGGCGCCCGGCAAAGCGCCGCATCCAGGCGTCTGCAGTGTGCTTCTCAAGGAAAGTCCCGTCGGGGAGCATGGCCAGCGCAGCGCCCACGGCACCAAAGCGCAGCCTGACAAGCAGAGGCAAGCCCGGAATGGACAGCACATTGAGCATGCGCGAGAGCAGCGGGCTGCTCACTACCGCTTTATCGAGGGCAAAATTGCCGCTCTCATGGTAAAAACTGGTGGTCGGCGTGGAAAAGTAGACCTTCTCACGCAGGCCCAGCTCGGCGAGGAAATCGAGCACCGCGTCGTCGTTGTAGAACCAGTGGTGGTAAAACTTCTCCACCGTCCAGGCCCAGGCGGGGTCTTTGAAGCCCGCTGCCAGGCCACCCACCTCGGAGCCCGCTTCATATACCTGAACTTCATGGCCAGCACGAACCAGATCGTAGGCGGCAGGAAGCCCGGCAGCCCCCGCGCCGATCACCGCGAAACGCATCGCGTCCTCTCTCTCATCGAACAACCAGATCAGCGAACACGGGTTTCCAACGAGCGTGCGGCCTGCGCCGCCTGGAAATCACGCCAGCGCACGCCCTGGCGCAGCATGTAATAGCCCCCCAGCAGCGTGATCGGGAGCCACAACGCGGCGTGCAGCACAAAGGTGTAGGCCGCGGCCACGTTTGCCTCAACCCCAAACACCTTGAGAATCTCAATACCCGGCTCGTCAAACGTCCCCACGTAGCCCGGTGAACTGGGCAGCGTGGTGGCGAGGTTGACCACCGCGGTCATCAGCATCAGCACGAAGAAGCTGACCTGAAAATCGAAGGCATGCATGACAAACCAGTATTTGGTGGTCTCGGTCAGCCAGATCACAACCGAAGTCACCAGCGTCATCGCCATATCAGAGGGGCTGCGCAGGGAAGAAAGGCCATCCATGAAGCGGTCAGCGACGCCTATCACTGAGGTACGCACACGCTCACCCGGCAGCAGACGGCTGAAGATGGCCGTATACACGCGGCGGGTGAACTCCGGGCGCAGGGCCAGGACGAAGAAAACCGCCAACGCGCCGAAGAAAAGCAGCGTCATATAGATGACGATGGTGTCAAATGGGGGAGGCACAGGCGCAAAGGGCAGCGCGACGAAGACGAAGATCAGCATCACCAGACCATCGAAAATGCGCTCGACGAAGATGGTGGCCAGCGAGGCGCTGATGCTGATCGCATCGTTGCGGCGCAGCACCCAGGCTCGGATCACCTCCCCGGCCCGGAACGGGTAGATGTTGTTGCCCATGTAGCCGATCACAACCACCGGGAACAGCCTGTTCAGGGGGACGCGCTTGATAGGCCGGAGCAGGTAATGCCAGCGCCAGGTGCGCGCCCAGACGGCGACGAAGTACACGGCAACCCCCGGGATCAGCCAGCCGTAGCGGGCGCCCTGCAGGTAGGACCAGACGGCAGGCAGGTGCAGGCCGTCCAGGGCGAAGTAGAGGAACACGGCACTGACAGCCAGGCCGAGCACAAGTGGGATCCAACGACGTAAGCGAGCCATGGGACTCCTGACCGTTGAAGGTGGCATCAGGTGGATTGTAGCATACTCACGAGCATCCGCCCTCAACTACCAGAAGTATACACGGCCATAGGTGGCAAAGACTGAGTCTAAAACAGCCGGATGCCCCCGTGTTTACCGTTTATGCAGCACACGGACTCGAACGGCGCCGGAGCAGCTGGGTACGTTCTTGTTGGTCCCTGGGGTTTATGTTAGACTGACTCAAGACCAAGCAGTCTATGAGCCGCGCAGCCGATGGGGCACGGCAGCGAATGCATAACTGTTCCGTGGGAAGGTGCGGTGTGAGCGATTACGGTTATCTCAGGCAGGAGATCGGGCGCCTCAAAGATGAGAATGAGGTGCTGCGGGAAGAAGTGTTTTCCCTGCGACAGTATATCGAGTCGATCCAGACGCTGATGACGGCCATTGACGAGCTGGATCCAAAGGCCAAGATCCGTCCCCTGATGGATCGCATGCTGCGCAACGCGATCAGCGTGACCGATGCACGCGATGGGTCCCTGCTGGTGTTGGACGAGGACACCAACGAACTGGTTTTCGTGCTCTCGCATGGCGAAGTGGACACTAAGGATATCCTGGGCAGGCGCATCCCGAAGGGAAAGGGCATTGCAGGCTGGGTTGTGGCGAACCGCAAACCCACGATTGCCAACAACACCCAGAGCGATGTGCGTTTCTACGTGGGCATCGACGACGCGCTGGGGTACACTACCAACTCGATTCTGGCGGCGCCGATCATGACCAGTGACCGCGTGCTGGGCGTGATCGAGCTGCTCAATAAACAAGACGGCAAACCGTTCAACGACACGGATCAGAACCTGCTGACCATCCTGTGCCGCTTTGCCGGTGAGATCGTGCACCGCATGCTGCGCGAGGAAACAGAGGCAATCTGAAACAGAACCCAGGGGCATCACCAGCGGAGGGCAGGCCAACCGGCCGGCGCCGCATGAGGGGCCCCTGTAAAACCACGGGGCACCCATGCAGCTACGAATCGCCTTCCTGGGCTTCGGCAACGTCAACCGCGCGCTTGCCGAGCTTCTGCTGATCAAGCAGGAGACCCTGAAAGACCGCTACCATATCCACTTTGATGTGACCGGAATCGCCACAGGGCGGCACGGGCACGCGATCAACCCCGACGGGATGGACCTGCGCGCCGTGCTGGAGACCGTCCGCAAGGGCGGCAGCCTGACGGCGTTCAGTACTGTCCCAGGGCTGAGCGACACGCTGGCCCTGGTCCAGCAGGTGCCCGCAGACCTGATCTTCGAAGCCAGCCCCACCAACCCGCAAGACGGGGAACCGGCGCTGATCTATGTACGCACGGCACTGGAACGCGGCATGCACGTGGTGACGGCCAACAAGGGGCCGGTAGCCTTTGCATGCCATGCACTTGAGGAACTGGCTGCCCAACAAGGTGTGGGATTCCTGTACGAGGCAACCGTGCAGGGAGGCTCACCGGTGATCTGCCTGGCACGCGAGGGCCTGGCGGGCGCCGAGATCAGGCGCGTGGAAGGGATTTTCAACAACACCACAAACTTCATCCTGGATAAGATGGAACGCGACAGCGCCTCATTTGAGGAGGCCCTGCGTGAAGCCCAGGCCATCGGCGTGGCCGAGACAGACCCTTCCCTCGATGTGGATGGGTGGGACGCCGCGATCAAGACGGCCATCCTGGCCAATGTGCTGATGGGGGCGAACCTGCGCCCGGCGGACGTCGAGCGCGAGGGCATCCGGGGGGTCACGGCTGCCGATATCCAGGCCGCTGCGGCAGCGGGGGAACGTATCAAGCTGCTGTGTGAAGCAGAACGGCTGCCCGACGGGCGTGTGCTGGCGCGGGTGGGCCCGCGCCGTGTGCCTGCAGACAGCCAGATTGGCGGTATCCGGGGGACAGGCGGTGTGGTTGCCTATGAGGTGGACACAATGGGGCGGCAGACCCTGTTCGATGCGGGACAGGGCCCTGAAGGCACCGCCTACGGGATGCTGGTGGACATGATCAACATCCTGCGTGGGAGAGCACGGCAGAGGGCGGACTAACCGCGAGCCCTGATCAGTTGCGGGCCGTGGTAAGCGATGCTATAGTGCTGACATACTCAAATTTGGAACCATTCGTCCTGTTCGCCAAGGTTCGGGAGGCATTCATGAATCACGCCCTGCATCGCACCGTGAAACCCCTGGGGGGTCTGCTCATCCTCGCGGTGCTCTTAACAGGCTGCACGCTGGCTGGAGCAAGCGCAGCCCCGCTTACCCCGGTAGAGGGGGGCAGCCTGCCACCTGCAGAGGCTGCATCACCCACACCGCCTCCACAACAGACGACTTTGCCGACCCCGACGAACTTCGTGCCACCGGATGTGTTTGCGACTCAAACCGCCGCGGCTGCCCAACCCACCGCCGGAGAGCCACAGCTCACGCCTTCCGGTGCCGGGACTATCGTGCCGCCCATATCGGCTACGCCGACCACAACGCTGCCTGAAACGACCGCCCAACCTACGGCGGGCACTCCCCAGGTACAGCCCACAACCCAGGCGCCGGGCCAGACCAGCGGCACGTGCAGCCACACAGTCCAGGCGGGGGAAAACCTGTTCCGGATTGCCCTACAGTACGGGCTGTCCTTCCAGGAGCTGGCTTCCGCCAATGGCATCGCCAACCCTGATGCCATCGGTGCGGGCACCGTGCTAACTATCCCGGGCTGCACAACCGATGGCAGCGCGGGCGCAGGGACGGGGGCCAGCCCGACTCCGGGCAGCGGCGCCCCGGGTGAAACCACCCATGTGGTCCAGGCAGGGGAGAACCTGTACCGGATCGCGCTCAAGTACGGGCTGTCATGGCAGGCGCTGGCGACGTACAATGGGATCAGCAACCCGGATGCGCTGGTCGTCGGGCAGACGATCCGCATCCCGCCGAGCTCGAATTAGGCGGCTCCTGAACCGATCGCCGGAGGCTATTGGACGGCAACGCCAATAGCCTCTTTGCTATCCGGGCCTGCTGCAAGAAAAGGGGGAACGATGGCCAGGGAAGAAATCATCAGCAGCGAGATGATCTACGAGGGGAAAGTCGTCAACCTGCGCATCGACACCATCCAGGTGGAGGGGCAGACCCATAAGCGAGAGATCGTCAAGCACCACGGTGCTGTGGCACTGGTGCCCATTGACGCGCAGGGCAACGTGATCATGGTGCAGCAGTTCCGCTCCGGTTCGCAGAGCGAGCTTCTGGAGATACCGGCGGGCGGCCTGGAACCCGGCGAGCCGCCGGAGGAAGCCGCACGCCGCGAACTACAGGAAGAGATAGGCCATTACCCCGAGGAACTAACCCACCTGGGGGGATTCTGGGTTGCTGCAGCCTATAACACAGAGTACATCACGATCTACCTGACGCGGCGCATGCATAACGCCGGGCTGCCTGCTGACGAAGATGAATTCATCGCGATCAGGCGGGTGCCGTTCAATGAGGCGGTGCGCATGGCCATTGAGGGGGAGATTGAAGACGCCAAGACGATCATCGGGCTGACATGGGCAGCCCGCTACCTGCGCGAAGAGCGAGACAAGCCGCGGCAGTAAGGCCCGGAGAGGCGAGACTATGTGAGCGGGGCATCCAGCAGGGCATCCGCCAACACCTGGACAGGGTGCAGGGCCTGGCGACCGGTGATGCCAACGATCTGCTCACGACAGGATGTGCCGTGCGCGGCGATGATGGCTTCCGGGCCCGCCGCACGCACAGCGGGTGCGAGCGACAGCTCCGCCAATGCGATGGACAGGTCGTAATGCTCGCTCTCGTATCCGAATGAGCCAGCCATCCCGCAGCAGCCAGAATCGACCAGCTCCACCGAGCAGCCGGGGATCGACTCCAGCAGAGCCTGGGCCCCGACCACACCAAAGAGCGCCTTCGCGTGGCAGTGCCCGTGCAGCAGCACGCGGCGCTGGGGTGCCTCAGCAGGAAACCGGAAGCGGCCTTCGCGCAGCGCTTCGACAAGCAGGTCCTCGATCAAGCGGGCCTGAGCAGCGACTGTCCGGGCAGCCTCACCGGGCAGCAGGGCCGGGTATTCATCGACGAGCATGGCCACGCAGCTAGGCTCACAGCCCACAACAGGGACCCCCTCCAAGGCATAAGGCAGCAGCAAATCCACATTGTGCCGCGCCGCGCGCCGGGCAGCACCCAGCAAGCCTTTGGAGATCAATGGGCGGCCACAGCACGCGCGGTGATGGGGGATGATCACGTTGTACCCGGCTGCCTCTAAAACGGCAACTGCCGCCACGCCGACAGCGGGATCGGTGTGTTCCATGAAGGTATCGTGGAACAGCACAACAGGCGGGCGCCCTGTGCCCTGCGTGACGGCTCGGCTGTGCCGACGGTACCAGGCTGAGAACGGACGGGAAGTCAGGCGCGGCAGCTCCCGGCGCGGGTCGATGCCCAGCCAGCGAGCCAGCAGGCGCCCAGGGCCGCCCAGCAGGGCATTGGTCAGCGGGGCGACGGGCTGGCCCAGCCGGTACAGGTCGGCGATGTGGCCAAAGAAGCGGGCACGCAGCGGCGTCCCATGCTCCTGGTGGTAGGCATACAGGAAATCGGCTTTGAGCCTGGCCATATCGACCGAGGAGGGGCATTCGCTCTTGCAGGCTTTGCAGCTCAGACACAGGTCGAGCACCTCATACAGCTCGTGCGAACTCATCCCGTCAGGGCCCAGGCGTCCCTGCATCGCGGCACGCAGCGCGTTGGCCCGCCCGCGCGTGCTGTGCGCCTCCTCGCGGGTCACCATGAAGGAGGGGCACATCACCCCGCCGGAGAGCTTGCGGCAGACCCCTGCCCCGTTGCACATCTCCACTGCCGCGGCAAACCCCGCGTGGGGCGCATACTCGAAAACCGTGCGGTGGGGCTGGAGGGGCAGCGTATAGGCCGGGCTGATGCGCATGAGCGATGCGTCGTCCATGCGCGGCGCGTCAACCACACGCCCGGGGTTAAGCAGGTTGTGCGGATCAAAGGCAGCCTTCACGGCGCGGAATGCACGGGACAGCTCCGGGCCAAACAGACGCCCGGAGAACTCGCCCCGGGCGATGCCTTCGCCGTGCTCACCGCTGGTGGTGCCCCCGTAGGCCATCTGAAGCTCGAGGGCCCCCTCGGCGATCTCGCGCAACTGGCGCATCCCATCGGGTGTCTTCAGGTTGATCATCGGGCGGATGTGCAGGCACCCGGCACTGGCATGCGCATAGATGAACAGGCGCTCCACACCGGCTGCGCTCACCAGCCGCTGGACCCCGTCCACGTACGCGGCGAGATGTTCAACCGGGACCGCGGCATCCTCAATGAAGGGGATGGGCTTGGCCGCGCCGGGCATGCTCATCACGATGCCCAGTGCTGCCTTCCGGGTGTGCCACACAGCGGCCTGCCGGACCGGATCGGAGAGAATGACGACCGGATCATGGTGGCCGGTGCGCGCCAGCACGGCATGCAGCCTGGCAGCAGCGGCATCGAGCTCCCCCTCAGATGCGCCGTCCAGCTCGACGACCTGCACGGCAGCGGGATCACCCTCGATAAACGAGCGCATCTGGCGATATTCCAGCCTGTCACGGGTCAGATCGAGGAAGGCGCGGTCGGTCAGCTCGATGGCGGCGGGGCCAACCTCCAGAAGTGCGGGGACAGCCTCCAGGGCCGCCTGCAGCTCGGAAAAGTGCACCAGCGCGAGGCGGCGCAGAGGGGGCCGTTGAACGAGCCGGAGCGTGGCAGAGGTGGTGATCGCGAGTGTGCCCTCTGAGCCAACGAGCAGCTCAGCCAGGTTGGGCTGCTGCGCGTTCAGCAGGCGCTGGAGGTTGTACCCGGCGACATGCCGCCAAGTGCGCGGGTAGCGCCGAGCGATGGCCTCCGCGTGTTCCTGCAGAATGGAGCGGATGGCATGGTAGATGGCCCCCTGCAGGCCGGGGCGGCGGGCGTGATCTACCCAGCCATCCGCCGCGAAGCTGGAAAACCCGGCGCGGGTGCCGTCACTCAGGACGGCCTCTATGCTGGCGATGTGATCGGCGCTCATGCCATAGCGGATCGAATGGGCGCCTGTGGCGTTGTTGCCCAGGGTGCCCCCCACCGTGGCGCGCTCGGCGCTGGCAGGATCAGGGCCGAAGAGCAGGCCGTGCTGCGCGGCAACCTGGTTGACCGCCTGGATGGTGACCCCCGGCTGGACCTGGACGAGGCGCTGCTCAGGGTCCAGCCGGACGATGCTATCCATATAGCGCGAGAAATCGAGCACGAGGGCGTGGTTCACCGCCTGGCCCGCGAGGCTGCTCCCCCCGCCCCGTGGGAGCACAGGCACGCGGCGCCGCGCAGCGATCTCGACTACCGCGGAGACGTCATCCGCATCACGGGGAAAAACCACACCTACCGGCATGACCTGATACAGACTGGCGTCGGTGCTGTAGAGTAGGCGAGTGAGATGGTCAAAACGCACGTCCCCCACTGCCTGGCGCAGCTCGTGCTCAAGCTCCTGAGCGGCATCAACTGCTGAGTGTTCCATACAATACTCTTGTTTCACCCGGGGAACGAACGGCCGTTCGATTGCGGAAGCGGACGAGCGCCTTATAATTCTCACAAATCCTGAACGTTACTCTGTGAAGTATAAAACCCCCCACACACCCCGGCAAGGTGCCCATGTCTAACCGACGCCCAGCCCTGATCATTCTCAGCGTTGCGCTGCTCACCATAGCCGCCGTCGTCTCCTATGTTGTCCGGCAGCAGGAAAGCAGGGCGATGCGCTATTTCAGCGAGACGGGCACAGTTGTCCGCGAGCCGTTTCTGAGCTACTTCAACGCACATGAGGGGGTTGATCTGCTGGGGCTCCCTCTGACTAATGCTTATTCTCTCGAGGACGGCACTACGGTGCAGGTGTTTGAGAATGCAACCCTCCAACTGACCGTGCGCGGCGTGAGCCTGGTACCTGCCAGCAGCCTGCTTGCCCTGACAGCGGATGGCGAGCTCGCACAGGTAGACCCGGCTTTCGCGGATTACTATGCCGAACATGGGGGTGAGGCGTTCTTTGGCCCGGCAGTAGGGGAAGCGCGCATAGAGGGCAACAGGCTTGTGCAGGACTTTAAAGGGATGCGCCTGGTGCGCGACCCCATCGAAGGCATCTATCCGGCGCGGATCGGTGCGGCGTTTGCCGCCGTGCATCCCCCACCCTCCGAGGAAGGGAACGCGAATCTGCGCCAGTGGAACACGCCGGGCTCGGCACAGTTCCGAGCCAGGCTCTCAGTGGAGCACCCGGTCGTTGGGCAGGGTGATACACAGACAGTTTACCTGCTGGTGGAAGACTCCGAGGGTGTGCCGGTTGCCGGGGCCAGAGGCCTGCTGGTCCTGCACTTCAACGATGCTACTGCCGAGGTTGAATTAAGCCCGACAGGCAGCGATGGCCTGAGCAACGCGACATTCGTCACGCCGCCCGCGATCACCGGCACCCAAATCGTTGTGGAGGCCCATATTCTGGTGGGTGAGTCGCTGCTGACTGTGGACACCACATATTTCCAGTGGTGGTAGCCCGGGCACTTGAGAACCAAGAACGGGGAGCCGTCATGGCTCCCCGTTTCATTTAAGTGGGCTGTTGGGGTAGCGCAGGGATCAAAGTACCTGGAGCTACCGGCCTGCGTCTTTCTTGCTCTTGCGGGGCTCCGGCTCCTCGTCTTCAGCGGGGGGGTCCTGATCCTCCCAACTGATGATCCACACGCAGGCACCTGCCACCAGCACGGTGGCCACGATCAAGGCCACCCACTGCAGGGGGAGCAGGCCCACGTCACGCGCCTCGATCACAAGCAGGACCACCATGCCGACCGCGAGCACAATCCACGCAGAAAGGCGGGGGTGATTCTCGATCCACTTCACAGCAGGGCCAAGGGGGCCCTGGCGCAAGTTATCCATTGTCTTGTTGAAGAAATCAGCCATTCATCTCTCTCGGTTGTACCTGCTCAGATGGGGCGCAGCACGCGATCTTCGCGCAGCTTCTTGGCAAGCAGGTAAGTATTGGCAGGCGCCGACTCCTCAGCCGCCTCACGCCAATCTGGCACGCGGAAATCCGCGGGATCGGTTCGCGCGTAGTCCATCGCGAGCAGGGCCTTTTCGACGGTTTCGGAGGTCCCCTTCGCAAGGAAGATCAGCGCGATCTCGCTCTGCAGATCGTTGGAGGCCTGTTCAATCGCCTTGACCAGCCCGCTGACTACCGGCTTAGGTTCGACATCCGGCAGCAGCAGGAACTCCGTGATCCGCGTGACCAGGTTCTCGATCTGCCAGCCGGCCACACTGACCAGCCGGTTGTCGATATAGGCGAGCATATAGGCATTCTTGCCGAAGCTGACCAGCACATCGCTGCGGGTGAGCTTTTTGCCGGTGACCGTATTGATCATGTCTGCGATAGCCTGAGCCTGGGCAGGGCCTGCGCGGCGCACAGCAACCTCTCCGGCAGGCACAGGGACAGGAGCAGGCTCGGCAGCGGTGGGCACAGCAGGCCCGACAAGCGCGCGGAAATGCTTCTCCACCTGGGCAAAGGTGCTCTCGTAGCCAGCACTGTTTGAAATGATCGTCCTGGCCCGGGCGAGTTTGTCGGCCTGCGGGGGCTGCGCGGCAACGCGCAAGCGCGCCTCCGCCTCGCTGAGGCTGCGGTCCTGCATGAGGCGTTTGACCTGCACCTCGGGGGTGGCGTCCACCACCCAGACGGTGTCGCAGTCCTTGGCCAACCCGGACTCGAAAAGCTTGATAGCCTCGAGGACTACCACTTTCTGGGTGGCGCGCCTGACCAGCAGGCCAATCACACCGCCCACGATGGGGTGAACGATCTTCTCAAGCTCGGCGAGCGCTTCCGGATCATTGAAGACGATGCGGCCAAGCCGCGCCCGGTTAATACGCCCCTCACGCGTGAGGACGAACCGGCCAAAGAGGTCCACCACCGGTTCATATGCCGGGGCCCCGGGAGACATGGCGCGGTGAGCCAGCCCGTCGGCGTCGATGCCAAAGGCGCCCAGATGCTCCAGCATCCGGCGCACAACGCTCTTCCCCATGGCGATGTTGCCTGTCAGGCCAATCACGGTTTTGGTGGGCCAACGGGTGCTCACAGGCCACTCCCATCCGGCTAGTTGATCAGGAACCACATAACCGACTGGCGTTATTCTAGCCGGGGGCTGGATCGGCGTCAAGCGGGGTAAGACCTACCTAGAGAAGGGATGCCCCGGACGCATCGCACAGCCCGGCCAGAGATCGAAGCCGCCCCTGGAGAGGGGCGGCGTGTCAAAACCCGGGATTATTCGGTGGCCACTCCCTGGCCCTTGAGGTCGAAGGAATGAGGCGCGTCACCGGCTTCGAAGATGAGGCCGTCGGGGCCTGCATCGATCACAACATGGGCGCCGCTGGCAAATGCCCCGCGCAGCAACTGAACCGAGAGCGGGCTCTCAACATACTTCTGGAGGGCGCGCTTGAGCGGCCTGGCCCCGAACGCCGGGTCATAGCCCTGCTTGGCCAGCCAGGAACGCGCCGCATCGGTCAGCTCGACCGTGATACCCTGCTCACTCATGCGCTCGGCGATCTGGGTCATCTGCAAGTTGACGATCTGCCCGACCTGCTCCACCGTCAGCGGCGAGAAGATGATGACTTCGTCAACGCGGTTGAGGAATTCCGGACGGAACGTCTCTTTGAGCGCCTTCTCGATCTTCTGCTGATCTGCAACCGTCTCAGCGTCGGCATTGGGCGCGAAGCCCAACGTGCCGCCCTTGCGCACATAGGATGTGCCAAGGTTGCTGGTCATGATGATGACGGTGTTGCGGAAGTCGACCGTGCGGCCCTGGCCGTCCGTAAGGCGCCCATCATCCAGGATCTGCAGCAGGGCATTCCACACGTCGGGGTGGGCCTTCTCGATCTCGTCAAACAGGATGACACGGTAAGGACGGCGGCGCACTGCCTCGGTCAACTGGCCACCTTCCTCATAGCCCACGTAGCCCGGCGGCGCACCGAACAGGCGCGCGGTTGTGTGCTGCTCGCGGTACTCACTCATATCAATGCGCAGCAGGGCGTCATCATCATCAAACATGAACCCGGCCAGCGCCTTAGCCAGCTCGGTCTTACCGACACCGGAAGAACCCAGGAAGATGAATGACCCGATGGGGCGCTTGGGGTCCTTGAGGCCGGAGCGCGCGCGGCGGATCGCGTCGGACACAGCGGCGATGGCCTCCTCCTGGCCGATGACCCGCCTGTGCAAGACTTCCTCCATGCGCAGGAGCTTCTCGGCCTCCGTCTCAAGCATCTGGCTGACCGGGATGCCCGTCCACTGCTCGACTACGGCGGCGATATCGCGCTCATCGACCACCTCATCGAGCTGCTTCTCCTGGAGCCACTCCTCATGGTGCGCGTCGTAGTCACCCTGAAGCTGGAGGCGCTGCGTTTTGTATTGAGCTGCAGCCTGATAATCCCCGGCAAAGGCGGCCCGCTCCTCATCCGCAGTAAGGCGGTCGATCTGCGCCTTCATCTCCTTCAGCGCGGCGGGCATGGAGTACAGGGCGACGCGCAGCTTGGCGGCGGCCTCGTCGAGCAGATCGATAGCCTTGTCCGGGAGGTGGCGGTCGGTCACGTAGCGGTGGCTGAGGCGCGCTGCGGCCACCAGCGCCTTGTCGGAGAAGGTCACATTGTGGTGGGCCTCGTAGCGTGATTTGAGGCCGTGCAGCATCTCAATGGTCTCCTCGATGCTGGGCTCCTCGACGAAGACAGGGGCGAAGCGGCGCTCCAGGGCGGAGTCTTTCTCGATATACTGGCGATACTCATCCAGGGTGGTAGCACCAATCGTCTGGAGCTCGCCGCGCGCCAGGGCGGGCTTCATCATGTTGCTGGCGTCCAGGGCCCCCTGAGCGGCGCCTGCTCCCACAACCTGGTGAATCTCGTCAATGAACAGGATGATCTCACCCTGGGAACGCTGTATCTCCTCCATGGCCGCCTTGAGGCGCTCCTCGAATTCGCCACGGAAGCGCGATCCGGCGATCATCGCAGCGAGGTCAAGCTCAATAACACGCTTGCCGAGCAAAATCTCCGGCACATCATGGTTGACGATTTTCTGGGCGAGGCCCTCGACAATCGCCGTCTTGCCAACACCTGCCTCCCCGATCAGGACGGGGTTGTTTTTGGTGCGGCGGCTGAGAATCTGGATGACCCGGAGAATCTCGGCATCACGCCCGATCACAGGGTCGAGCTTGCCCTCGGCAGCCAGGCGGCTCAGGTCACGGCTGTACTTCTCAAGGGTACGGTAGCGGGTTTCGGCCTGGGGATCGGTTACCCGCTGGCCGCCGCGAATCTCTGCGATCACTTCAAGCACCCGTTCGCGGGTGACGTTCAGCTCCTTGAGGAGGCGCGCCGAGGGGGTGCTGCGATTGCCCAGGATGGCAAGGAAGATGTGCTCGGTTGAGATGTACTCGTCGTTGAGCTTATTAGCTTCCTCGTGGGCGCCTTCAAAGACGCGGTTGACGCGCGGGGTAATGAACACCTGCCCGGCACCACCCCCATAGATGGCGGCGGCGCGCGGCGAGTTGCGCAGGTCCTCGTCAATGCGCTGGTGCAGCACTTCGAGATCGACATTCAGATGCTCAAGAATCTGAGGGATGACGCCATCCGTCTGTTCAATGAGCGCCATCATAATATGCTCAGTGTCGATCTGTGTGTGCCCGTAGCGCTGCAAAATCTCCAGCGCACGCTGCGCAGCATCCTGAGCGCGCTCTGTAAAACGTTCAAAACGGTTCATCGCTAATGGTCCCTCTGCTGTTCAAACACACTGTGCTACCAATACATCACCAAAATACACCGATCATGATGCACTGCACACTCCAGGATCAGTATAGTACAGGCTTTCATTCCGCGTGATGCACAGATGGAGTGCGGCGCATCATGCCACCCTTATTGTCGCATAATTAGCATGGGGGGTCCATCAGACCTACGTTAGATTACGTGTTCTGGAATCACGGGCATAAGGCCCGGTAGACCTCAACGGTGCGGGCAGCGATATGCGCCTGCGTGAAATGCTCCAGAACGCGGCGGCGGCCTGCCAGGCCCAGCGCACGGCGCAGGGTGGGATCCGCCATCAAGCGCAGAAGCTGATCACGCAGGGCATGCTGATCGCCTTCAGGGAACAGGAGCCCCGTATCCCCGATCACCTCGGGGATGGCGCCGGTTGCAGCCCCGATCACAGGTACGCCGCAGGCCATCGCTTCAACCAGCACCCGGCCGAACTGCTCCTTCCAGTTCGGCATGGTCCGGGAGGGCAGCACCAGGACATCCAAGCCCTGGTAGAAGGCGGGCATCTGCGTGGAGGGGATCGGCGGGACAAACTCCACGCCGCCGCCAATGTTGAGCAGCCCGGCTACATGGCTCAGGGAGCGTTCCTCAGGCCCAGACCCGGCGATGCGCAGCAGCCAACTCCCAGGGAGGAGGGCTGCCGCGTGGATGAGGGTGTCGACGCCTTTTTCAGGCACAAGACGGCCCGCGTAGCCGATCACGAAGCGCGGGCGTGTCTCAGGCTGTTCGGGAGGGCAAAAGACAGCGGGGTCCACGCCAAACTGGGGGATCACTGCCAGCGGTCCCTGATAACCCTTGGCGCGCCAGACGCCCTCGGCCTCACGATTGCCCACGATGGCATAATCAGCATGGCGCAGCACAGCGCGTTCCATCCATGCAAATGGGGGCGGATAACCCCGGTTGAGGTTCTGCCAGGAGAAGAAAATAACCTTTGCGCCAACCCGCCGGGCGGCGCGCATGGCCAGATAGGTGGCAAGGTTGTAAGGCTCCTCGTCGATGTGCACGATGTGCGGACGGAGCGAGCCCATCAGGCGGGACAGACCGGGGTAGTGATGGAGGTGGAAGCTGCCGTTGAAGCGAAGCGGCACCTCCAGCATCTGGTAGCCCTGTGTGTAGACGCGCTCCAAACGCTGGGACTCCCAGGTAGCAGGCACAAGCGCCACAAGGCTGATGCCCGGCAGCGCGGCGATCTCCTCGAGCTTGCGCTGGTAAGCGCCCGTAACCAACGCTTTTGAGAGCATCAGGACACGTAAGGGGTGTGCAGCACTGTTAAGGCCGGGCAACGGGATTCCTCTCCGGGACGCTCATGATGAGAACGGCCCCCAGTATAACGCGGCCAACAATCCAGGTGTAAAATGGCGAATGAGCCCGACCACTGTTTTGCCGGGCTTCCCCGGAGGGGTTATTATAGGCAGCAGGGCCCTGAATCAGAAAGGCCCCCTTAGACAGAAGCGAATGCGCCTGCAACCCAACTGCAGGCAGAAGTACATGCGGATTTTCCCAGGGGTATAAAAGAATGAGACTCCTTCGCAGCAGTCTACTTGCCTTCTTCGCAGTGCTGATAGCAGTTCTGGTCGCTGCCACGCACCCAGCACTGGGGGCACCTGGCGAGCAGGCAACCAACCTGGTCAAGAACCCCGGGTTTGAAACAGGCGCCTGGGACACAGGAGGGTTTGGATGGGTGCCCAATAACTGGGAACCCTGGTATGGCCCAGAGCGTCCTGACTATGAGCTGGAGACACACTCAACACACGTGCACTCCGGCACCTATTCGGCACGCTACCATACCGCGTACCAAATCCATGACGCGGGCCTGATGCAGCAAATCACCGTGACGCCGGGGGCCAAGTACCGCCTGACCGCCTATGTCCTGGGCTGGTCAACCGAGAGCCCCGTGGTCGATACGCCTTCCACATCCACCATGGAGCTGTTTGTCGGCATTGACCCGACCGGCACACGCAACCGGGGCGGCAGCACGGTCTGGGCGTCGACACGCACGCTGGACAAGATCGTGGAGCTGACCGTCGAAGCAGTGGCGCAGGGCAGCACCATCACGATCTTCCTGCGCTCGCGGCCTGATTGGCCTGTGGCGCGCAACGATGTCTTCTGGGATGACGTGTCGGTGGTCCAGATCGAAGGGAGCTCAGCAACCGCGCAGCCAACGCAGGCTCCGAGCACCGGGGGTACAGGCACGGGGACAGGCGGGCTCGCCACCCCGGATGCGAACGGGCGCATCGTCCATACGGTGGCGGCTGGCGATACCTTAAGTGGGCTGGCCTTTGCGTACGGCGTTTCGATGGATCAGATCAAACAGCTTAATGGACTGACCAGCAACACCATCATCCTGGGGACGAGGCTGGTGATCAGCGAGGGGAGCGCGGCCCCCACACAGGCCCCGACGACTGCCGCGCCCACCCAGGCGCCTGCAGAAGGCTCTCCCGCCCCTGAGGAAACCACCCCCGAACCCACAGCCGCACCTACCGAGGTGGCCGAGGTTCAGAACGGCACCATATGCATCCTCGGCTTTTTGGATGCGAACAGCAACGGTTTCCGCGAGCCAGAGGAACAGCCGCTGGCGGGGATCACGTTTACGCTGTCCGATGGCAGCCAGGCGGTCGCCAACTATGTGACGGACGGCGTGAGCGAACCCTACTGCTTCCAGGGGCTCACCGCAGGGACCTACCTGGTCTCCTGGGCAGCAGAGAATTACACACCCACGACGGACCAGACCTGGGCAGCCAGCGTGTCGCCTGGGGCCACATTGAACCGCGAGTTTGGCCTGCAGCAGGCCGGTGCTGCCGCGCCGGAGGAGCCCACCACCACACAGGGCGGAGGCGGCCTGCCAACCTGGCTGCTGGCCCTGATCGGCGCTGTGGGCGTGGTGCTGCTGCTGGCAGGTGTCGGTGCGGGCGGCTACTTCCTGCTGCTGCGGCGTACCAAGGTTTAAGCCCCCCTCGATAAAGCACTAACAACAGAACAGGCGCAGGCTTCTTGCCCGCGCCTGTTTTTATTCCGAGCACCGGCTGACAGATCAGGGTGCGAGCATGGGCACTATCGGATACCCATCCGGGGGCAGCCCGGACAGATCCAAGGCGGCGCCAGGCTGCGGGTTGCTTAACAACTCCGTCTGGTCCGGCAGGCTGCCTTCAGGCCACAGGACATCCATGATGCGCGTATCCAGGTTTGAACCGGTGCCGCCTCCGATGCGCCACTGCTCTGCGTCTGGCTGCACGTTGCGTACGCGCCAGACACCGGCTGAGGGGTACCCCTCCTGACTGAGCACCACTACTGCATACTGCCAGTCCTCAGGGCTGCCCGCAGGCAGCAGGCTGCGCGGGACGCGGATGGTGACCCGGCGCTGGCCCGGATTGCCTACAATGGTCAGGGAACCGTTCACCTGCACGGGCCCCTCGCTGCCTGGCTGGTAGATGCCAGGAGTCCACCCCTCAGCCCAGAGCGCCACGTCCCAGGCATAGTCAGCGGGCAGGGCTGCGTTGCGCCCCGGCAGAAGCAGGCGTGCCCCGGCAGCGTGGCCGTCCGCATCGATATAGATATCGACGGTCTGGATGCTGAGCCCATTCGGCGAACCCCATACGTTTTCCACCGGGCCCCGGAACTGGACACGGAAGATCACCTCGGTCTCATCATAACCAGCGACGAACTCAGTGATGTCGTAGGCTCCACCCCGGAACACGGCATCCCCTGGGTACTGGTAGGTGCCAGGGCCATAGTCATCCCCCGCCGGGTCGGAGAGTTCCATAAACACGTTAGGAATGGGCAGATCGGGCACCACAGCCGCGGCAGGTCCTCTGGAGGGGATCACAGCCAGGTCACTGGCGACCTGGCTGGCAACCAGCCTGATGTTGATGCGATCACCGCTGCGGATGTCGGGGGCAAAGCGCTCGAAGGGGAGCGCGATCTCGAGCAGACCATCCCCGGCAGCAAGTGTATCAAGCGTGGGGAGGTCCTCAGCATACAACTCCCAGCCCCCCTCGCCATCCGCTTTATAGATCGCTGCCGTGGGCTGGCCGCCTTCGAAGGTCACTTCGAGCAGCTGCTTGACACCGAAACCCAGCGTGGTTGTACTCTCACCAAAGCGCGAGTAGGCATTGGTACGCCCGCGCAAAGGAGTGCTCAGGTAGAAGCCGAGCGTCGCAGCTTCATCGAAACCCTCCGGCGCATCGACGCGCAGGTAGAAGGTGCTCTGATCGAACCCATAATAGAAGGCGGTATAGGGCCCAGAGTCTGTCAGCGTGTAAACCCCGGCGCTGGCCCATTCCCCATCGCCTGCCGCGCCATCCAGCGTGATGCTGAGCTGATCAAGCGGCTGCTGGTCGGGCTCCTGGGCTGTCTGCGGGATGACAGGCACGTAGACGAAGTCGGGCACGGGCTGGCCGATGGCCTGGTAAACCTGCTCAAGATAACCGCGGAACTGGCGGTCGAAGCTGTCATCTGCCCCTGAGTTCTGATCGGCGCCGTACCACCAGAACCAATCGGAACCTTCGGCAATATACATCAGATCCAGGGCGTTCTGGAGCGTGGATTCGTCGAGCTCCCCGCCTGTGATGGCGTCTTGCAGATCGTCGCGTACCCGCCGCAGGTACTCCCAGGCTAGGTTCTCCTCTTCTTCGCCGATCCAGGTGCTGAAGGTGCCGTCGATCCACGAACCGGCCCACAGCTCGTCAATCTCACGGAGCGGCTCCGCTCCAGAGGCGGCGAGCGCATCCAGGTATTCCGAAGGGGTGACCGTGACCATATCATCACGCTCAGAAAGCTGGCGGTACAGCGCATTCAGGAAGGCCTTGCCGTCGTTCTCGTAGTATTCCCAGGCGTTCTCACCATCCAGGAGCACAGTGACGAGATGGGGGCCCTGGGCACCTTCGGCCGCCAGCTCATTCTTGATGTTGATCAGGCGGTTGATGAAATCCTGCGCGGCGAGCTCGCCATCCATGCCGGAATACTCAAAGCCGACCTTGTCGCTGATCAGGTGGTCGCGGAAGATGATCGTCACAGGGCCACCGCGCCCACCCTGCACAAGATAAGGCCGGTAGAGGATGTCAGCCTGCTGGAGGGTATCCGAAGAATCGCGGGTAAAGCCTGCAAAGTCAGGCAGGCTGTTGGCCAACACATCCTCATCCGTGGCGATCCAGCGGATGCCTGCGTTGGCAATCATGCTGACAATAGGCTCAGCCACCGAGCCTTCAGCGGGCCACATGCCGCGCGGCTGCACCCCGAAATGGTCCTGGTAGAACTGGACACCCAGGTCAACCTGCGCAACGGCATCCTGACCATAGACGAAGCGGGTGGGCAGGTCGGCATCCGGCATGGCGATGGAGGCCAGGTCACTGTCCACCAGCAGGGGCAGGATCGGGTGGGTGTAGGGAGTCATGGTGACCTCGATCTGGCCGGCCTCCTGCATGGCTGCGTGCAGCGGGATCACCTCACGCACCATGCGCAGATGCTCGTCGAAGAGCACCTGCTTATCCTGCTCCTCAAAATCCCGCCCCCGGGCGACAAGATCATCGAGCGGAGGCCGGGCGAGCCAGTCCGGGTCTGTCCAGGCCAGGTTGAAAAGGACCTGTAGATCGCGGAAATCCTGCTCACTCCAGGCGTCGATCCCGGCGTCGCGGCGGGCGGCAAGCTCAGCATAACGTGGGAAGCGCGCGATGATAGTGGAGTTGATATCAAAGAAGCGATCAAGGAGGAACTGCTTCTGCGCATCGGTCAGCTCGCTCGCGGGAATCTCCGCATGCACCCAATAGAGGTCTTTAGCCCCGGCGCTGATGTCGTCAAGCTGGCGGATCAGGCTGGGGGTGAGGTTAAAGGTGGCGTGGACCTCCGGGTAGTCCTGGAGCATGGCGGCCATATCAAGGTAATCCTTGGCAGCGTGCACACGCACCCAGGGCCGCTCGTAAATACCAGTCTGCGGGTCCTTGAGGTAGACAGGTTGGTGCTGGTGCCAGATGATGGCGACATAGAGTTTGCCATCCTCAATCACCAGCGGGTCACGCCCGACGGGCTGGGTGGGAGCCTCCACAGGTTCTGATGTGGGAGGCTCGGAACTGGCCGGAGGAGGGGTGCCCTGTGGGCTCGTGCAGCCTCCAAACAGGATACCGAAAACGAGCAAGAGAATCCAGACAGCTTTTTTAATCGACATATCTGACCTCGAATTGAACGAACCGAAGAGAACCAGAGTGCCCACGAAGGGCCCCCCTCTGTATACAAGGGCTCAGCGATCCAGATTGGCAAGCGCCACTGAGCCCGCAACCATCACGCCTCCCATAGCCCCAAACGCCGCGCCGAATGCGGCCCCGTTGATCATCCCCTCAACCCCGTTCACAAGCAGCCCGATCAGGCCCAGCACGGCTGCCCCAAACAAAGGGCCGAAGATCAGCCATTTGATGAGATGCAGCAGTGCCTTGAGGAACTGCTTTGGGTCACGCGAAGGCCCGAACCACATGGTCCTTGCTCCTTACATGCAGAGGTTAGCTCCTATGAAGGCCTGATCCCAGGGGTGCAGGGTGCGGCGTTCGCGGATCAGACGCTGGTAGAAAGCGAGAAGCTCACGGTCCTGAGTGCCATCCCACAGCATGGGCACACGGCTGGCTTCCAGGCCGACTGCGCTCTCCCTGCTTGTAAGCTGGGAGAGTCCGATCTCTGTACCGTAGTAGATAACCGGCGGGCCCGGCAGGCGAAACTGAATCTCAGCAGCCTGGCGCAGCCGGTCCTTGTTGTCTCCGGCAACGAAGAGGAAGCGGTCCATGTCGTGGTTGTCGAGGAAAGAGGGCAGCAAGAAGTCGCGTGGGAAGAAAGCCAGGTGTCGTTTGACGAATGTATCGAACTGCACTTCAGTCCAGTGCTGGCGCCCAAATGAACGGCGGAATGCATCCGCGAGGTGAAAGTCCAACACCCCATCCATCCGGCCGATGTATTGCAGCATGATCTCCGGCGGTTCGACGATCTCCCCGAAGATGAAGCAATCTGGTTTGACTGCCTTGCATTGAGCCCAGAATTCGCTCCAGAAACCCGGGCCGGGCCCTGCCGCGTGATCGAGCCGGTAGCCATCCACATCGAATTCTTGAAGCCAGTAGCGCGCTATATCGAGCATCCAGGCGCGGGCCTCAGGATGGTCGACGTTCACCTGGGGCATGGATTTAACCCCGAAGAATGAGCGGTAGCCGTTCGGCTCACGCTCATTGAAGAAGAACCAATCACGTTTGGGACTGTGCGGGTCTGAGAGAGCCTCTTTGAACGCAGGATGCAGATCACTGGTATGGTTGACAACCAGATCGAGGATCACGCGAATGCCGCGCGCATGGGCCGCCTCCACAACCGCACGCAGCCCCTCTTCACCGCCGAGCCTCGGCTCGACTCGGTAATAGTCTGTCACATCATACCCGTGATGCGAGGGGCTGGGGGAGATTGGGCTTAACCAGATGCAAGTTGCCCCCAGCTCGGCAATATAGTCCATCTTGTGGGCGACCCCCTGGAGCGTGCCGCCGCAGAAGGCGCGCAGATCATCTGTTTGCAACCAGGTACGGCCATCCCCAGGGTAGAAACGGTCAACGAATATCTGGTAGATCACGGCCTCACGCGCCCACTCAGGAGGGGACAGCTCGTCAATGTACAGATTAAACAGGTGGCCTGCTTGTGGATCCCCTATGGGTTCAAAGTCGACGGCAGGTTTTGAGTGGAAGAAGGCATAGGCCGCATCCTCCACGGTCGTCTTGACCAGGGGCCAGTCGGCGAATATCTCAGGCTGGTCGCCCTGCCAGGCCCCGATCCGGTAGTGAATGATAGTGCCTGCCGGCTGTGGGGGGAGTGTCACCTCCCAACGCGTGCGGTAGCCCCACACAAGACTGTCCCATTCACTGCATACCTGCTGAAAGGGAAGCGCAACGCCGTGAGCGGCAACACCCCGCGCCCCGCTCGGTTCTGTGCCGTCGAGCGTGTAGTAACAGGCCACATGATCAACGTTCACATCCTGGTGCAGTTCAACGATGAGCGTGATCGGTTCACCCGGGCGCGGGTCGCGCGGGGATATCCTGTAGGCATGCTGGATACCATAATGGGACGCCCGATGGTTGACCAGCTTGAGGTGGTCGGTTGCGAACGTACCAAAGATGAATTCTTCCATAAGTCACCTCCGAACAAGGGTTACCAAGATCAATCCTGGTTGAAAAACGCCTGCAGCACAGGTGCTCAGGTGGAGAGAAGCTGGAGCAGAGGCAGTGCTCCCGCTCCAGCTTCTCTCTGAAACTGTACAGAGATTTACGGCTGCCCCAGAGGCGATTACCCCTTGACAGCGCCAGCTGTCAGGCCGCCGACAATCTGATCCTGGAGCAGCTGGTAGAGCACGATAATGGGCAGCGAACCGAGCAAGCCGCCCGCGGCAAACACGCCCCAGCGCTGCGCGAAGTTATCGGCAACAAAGAGGTAAAGCCCCACCATCAAAGTAAGCTGAGACGCGTCTTTAAGCAGCACGCTGGCGACGACAAACTCCGTGTAGGCGCCGATGAAGATCAACAATCCAATGATGATGATCATCGGGCGCGCCAGCGGGAAGATCAGCTGCCAGAAAATCTGCCAGTGCGTTGCCCCATCAACCAATGCGGATTCGTCGATGTCGCGCGGGATCGAGTCGAAGAAGCCCTTCATCAGCCAGATATTGATCCCCATCTGCATACCAAGATAGGCGAGGATGACGGGACCATGCTTGTTCAGGCCAAAGAACGGGATGTAGTTGCCAAGCTGCTGGAACAGGTAGAAGAGCGCTACGAACATCAGAAGGACGGGGAACACGTTGATGAGCAAGATCGCCAGCAGTAGCTGGCGGCGCCCGGCAAAGCGAAACCGCGAGAATGAGTAGGCACTCAACATGATCGAGATCACCGACAGCACAGCGGTGATGCTGGCGATCTTCAAGGAATTGAGGACCCATCTCAAGTATGGTTGGATCGGATTGCTCAGCAGGTCGTTGTAGTTGCGCAGTGACGTGTTGGTCGGGATCAATGCCTGGCCGGACAGCGAGCCACTGGGGTTGAACGAGGCCGAGATGATCCAGATGACAGGGAACAGCGCGAACACAATCGCAACCAGTGCCACGAGATACCGCAGGAGCAGGGTCACCCGGCGGCGACGTTCGATGGAACCAGCTTTCGCGCTGATACCTTGGGCGGCCTTGGTAGTTGTGATGCTAGACACTTTCCGATACCTCCTCCCACTGGCGGGTGAAGCGGTACTGGATGATGGTCATCACAGCGACGAGGATGAAGATCACGATCGTGATAGCGGCTGCGTAGGCGTAATCGGAGCCGCGCCCGCCCTCAAAGGCGATGCGGTACGTATAACTGATCAGGATATCTGTGTGCCCGGCAGGGGTGGGCGTGCCTGCCATGGGGGGCTTGCCTTCATTGAACGCGTAGATCGTGGTGAAGTTGTTGAAGTTGAATACAAAGGAAGCGATCAGCAGCGGGCCTACGCTCACCAGCAGCAGGGGTAATGTCAGGTTCCAGAAACGCTGCCAGGCATTGGCTCCGTCCACATCAGCGGCTTCATAGATATCGCTGGGGATGGATTGGAGCGCGCCGGTCGTAATCAACATCATGTAGGGGTATCCCAGCCACAGGTTGACAAGCAGCACGCCAACCTTGGCCCAGAAGGGATCGGTCAGGAAGCCCGGTGTCCAACCGATCAACGAGTTCAGGGTCAGGGGGATCACGCCCAGCACGGGGTTCAGCAGCCCGCGCCAGATCAGGACTCCGATGATACCGGGGAGGGTGTAAGGGACGAGCAGCAACGAGCGAATGAGCTTACGCCCCGGCATGGACGGGTCATTGAAGGCAAGGGACAGTCCCAGGCCGAGTGCGAAGGTGGTCAGAACGGAAAAGAAGGAGAAGGCGATTGTCCACAGGAAGATGGAGAAGAACGGGCCGCGAAATGCCGGGCTGCCAAACAGGCGCTTGAAGTTGCGCAAGCCCACGGTGACGCTGTAGCCCGGTTTGAGCTGGGTGCCATCCGCTGCAGTGAAGAAGCCCGTTTGCTCATTCGCGAAGTAGGTCACGTCATTGCGACGGTCGGTGATCGCATCGCGCTCCGGGTCATAGATGTACTGCTGCTGCAGAGCGGCCGCCTCGTTGAGATTGCGGATACGCACTGCATCCGGGGCTATCCCGAACTCTACACCGTCCAGATTGGAAAGATAGCGGATGATCTCGCCCCGGCTGAGGCGCTGGTAGCCCTCAATGCTGACGGGGATGCCGTCCTCATCCAGCTCGCCGATCCCGGCCTCCCCCGGTGCCAGTGTTTGGAGTTCTTCCCCAACCCTGGCGAGCAGGCCGCTTCCATCTGGCGCGACCAGCCAGAGCACAAACTCGCCCTGGTCATTGCGGAAGGCGGTCCAGCTATAGGAACTGCCTTCTTCAGGCAGATAGACATCACGAGCCAGACGGTCAATCGCCTGCAGCTTGGTCAGGATATGGCCATCGCTGTAGTTGGTGAAAGCTGAGTAGACGGTATAGGCGATACCAAACAGAATAACCAGGATGATCAGCGAGATAGCCGGTAACTGCCAGCGAAGAGGTGCCAGCTTGGGAAAAAGAATGAACGCGTTGGCAGCCAGCACAATCACGGCGAACGGGATAGCAACAGGCCAAACGCCATCAGAAAGAAGACGATAGATAAACCACAGTGCGGCCGCGTCGAAAATGGCCACACCGACGAGACGCAAGATATATCCTGCGAGACCATTTCGGAGGGTGGCCAGGGGCCCTTGCGAGCCCCTGGCCTTTGCATCAACTGCCATTCCTGGTTGTGCCTTTCAACCCAGGCAGTTTTAGTTCAGTGCCCGGGATTACTGACCACCTTCAGCGATAGCGGTGCGGATCTGCTCAGCAGCGGTTGCCAGGGCGGCATCGGGCGCCTCGGTTCCGTTGATGATCAGTTCCTGTGCGCTGGTCCATGCGGTCCACACGGAGCTCATCTCAGGGATGGCCGGCATGGGCATACCATTCGCACCCGCCTCCGCGAAGCCGAGCAGGTCGGGATCGGTGATGGCCTCACGCACCGTCAGCCAGGCCGAGGGGCGCGGGTCAGCATCGAAGAGGGCCTGCATGGTCGCATCAGTGGCGACGAACTCGGTCAGGAATACCTGGGCGAGCAGCGGGTCATCGCTGAAGGCGCTGACCATGAAGCCCTGAACACCCAGGAACGGACGGGCCTCGCCCGCCGGGCCAGCCGGAATCGGGGCCACGGCGTAGGGGACGCCGCTCTCGCGGATGCGGTTCAGCGCCCAGGGGCCAGTGACAATCATGCTCTTCTCGCCGCTCTCGAAGAGGGCGTGCATCACATCGTAGTCGACGCCGGGCTCAACTGTGCCCAGATCAACCAGGCTCTTGAGGTACTCACCAGCAGCAATCCCACCCTCGCTGTCGATGCCGACATCTTCGGGGTTGTAGCCCTGGTCAGTGACGCCGAACACATAGCCACCGAAGGCAGTAAACATCGGGTTCCAGTGGTAGGGGTCAGCGGTCTGGATAGCGTAACCGGGGCCAGCAGCGCTCAGGTTGTACACTTCCTCCCAGGTCGCCGGCGGCGTGTCACCGATGATCTCGGGGTTGTAGACGAGCGCTACGTTCTCAGTGGCGTAGGGCATACCATACAGCTTGCCGTCGTAGGTGAAGGCTTCCACGGCAGCCGGCAGGAAGCTGGCCTCCTTGTCGCCCAGGTCAACCTCGGCAACCAAGCCATTGGCCACCAGCTCACCAAGCCAGTCATGCGCGCCGATGAAGATATCGGGGCCTTCACCTGCAGGGCCTGCGACCTTCATCTGGTCACGGATATCGCCAAAGCCCAACTGCTGGATCTGAACGGCAACACCATATTCATCCTGGAATGCAGCCACCAGGGGCTCGAGAACCGGGGCGCGGGTCTCGTCTGCCCAGATCAACAGGCTGACTTCAGGCTCAGCAGGGGCCTCAGCAGTAGGCTCTGCAGTGGGCTCCTCCATGGGCTCCTCAGTGGGCTCTTCCATAGGCTCCTCGGTTGGCTCCTCGGCGGGAGCAGCGGGTGCGCAGGCAACCATAAGGCCCACAACCATCACAAGGATGATCCCTAGCCAGATCTTCCGATCCATTGCTTCTTTCCTCCATCGATTAATTGAACTCAAAGCTAAAACGTTGCCATGTGTGTAGCTTGTGCCAGAAGGAGAACTATCTACGTTTATGCGGGAAACACCTCCAATATTAGGACGCGGGCGCACAATCAAATCCGCCTCGCGTCATCTCGAGCGAAAGAACTCATACAGGCGACTGCGAAGTCTATCAAGCAGCAGATTCAGCTCCTGCAACTCCGCTCCGGAAAAACCGCTGAACAGCTGTTCAAGGCTTTCCCGGTGATCCTGCTCAATGCGGCTGCACATTTCGGCCCCGATCGGCGTCAGGACAACGCGTTGGGCACGACGGTCCTTTTTGTCCGCAACACGCCGCACCCAGTTGATCGCTTCAAGCTGATCCACTACACGGGTGATCGTGCTTTTCGCGACAAGCAGCCTGGCACTCATAGTTGTGAGCCGATGCCCATCACTCTCGCTCAGCATCTTTAACAGCCGATACTGGGTGATGTTCAAGCCAAACCGTCCCAGCACCTGGCGGTCATGATCATCGATCAAGACGTAGACTTGCTGGATTAAGTGATATTCCTCGGTGGCAGGGGGAGGGTTTGAGGCAGTATGAAAGTGACTGTCAGTCATCATCACATCGCAAACTATTCTGGGCAAAATAGTTGCAACCGCAACTAATCTCTATTGTAATCACTTTTTTGACGTTGTAAACAGGGAATCCTGAACAAGCCACATGAAGACGGCAGGTAAGGGATGCTCTCAGAGGGATGGGGAAAACGGGGGCACGGACGCGAGGCGCGGAGGATGTGCACTGGCACTTAGATTATACAGTGAAATCGAGAGACTCTAACCGTCGGGCAGGCAGCCCCAGGCCAGCCTGCATATTTTCGACCCCGAACAATGAGGTTAAGAGGCTTCTCGCCGCGGCTCAGCGTTGCGGAAAAAGGCCCAGGTGATGATCACCGCGAGGGCATAGAGGATCGCTGTGCCGAGCGTGATGGGGACAAAACCGAGATTGCCATAGGTGGTCAGGAACCAGCCGCTCAGATAAGGGCTGAATGCCCAGCCAAACTGAAAAGCCACCCCGATCAGGCTGGCGGAGAGGGCCTGGATTTCCGGCTTGACCTGCTCCAGAACAAAGGTCTGGTAGATGGGGTTGCTGAGGTTCATCAGAGCAAGGCGGACGAGATAGGCAAGTGCTGCGATGTAATACCAGAACACCACACCACCCCGACCCGTGGCGACCAACCAGGCAGCAAGCGAAAGCATCAACAGGAAGGGCACGGAGAGCCCCTGCGTGACCAGGGTGCTGTTCACCTTACCAATACGATCCGCAAGCGGCGGCCCCATGAACTGGGCGATGCCCATCGCCAGAGAGCCCAGCGCAAACAAGGTGCCGATCGCAGCATCTGACCTATTGAAGACGTCACGGTAGTACAGGTTCATAAAGGGCATCATGAGCCCTGCACCCAGCCCAATGATAAACTGAGGTGTGATAAATCGGGTGAGCTGCGCCGCATGCCGCCAGAGCTGCGCCCAGGGCATCGCCTGAACCTGGGTGCCTGAGGCGCCCGGCGTAGGCCGGATCAGCGTGAGGGGGGCAACCGCCAGCGCAGTGACCAGGACCATGCTACCAAGCGTGAGCCGGTATGCGAGCGCATCCGTAGGTGCGACACCCAGAGGGCCCGCAAACCAGCCCGGCAGCGTGCCGCCCAGCCAGTTGCCCACAAAACCTGCCAGGGTCATCAGCCCGAAATTGAAGCTGAATACATACTGGCGCTCCTCCTGTGAGGAATTACGCATCAAGAACGGGGCGATGGCGACCTGGCCAACACTGGCAGCAAGGCCCACCAGCAGGTTAAACAGGATCAGGAAGAACTTCGTTGTCAGAGTGACAATGCCAAGGAAGCTCAAGGCACTGACAGCCCCGGTAATCAGCATGATGCGCTTCTGAGGGAAATGGTCAGCCAGGTAAGCGGCAGGCAGGGCCACCAGCAGGGATGCCAGCGAGGAAGTGCTGGTCAGAAAACCCAGGAACTGTTCGTCATACCCGCCAAGGCTGAGCACGTAAAAGTTGAACATCAGCCGTGACACACCGAAGGCCAGCCCAGTCAGAGCACTGAAGATCAGGACCTTACGTGCATTGGGGGTGAATAACTTCAATTTGGCCAGGTAGGCGGCTGCACCTGCTGGGGGTTGTTGACTGTGGGTCACTGTATGCCTCATATCGGATCGGGAAAGCGCTGCCCAGCGCTCTTACGCATAACCTTAGATAAGTATCTAAACACGCGAGAAATAATACCAGTGATCTTTCTCACGCGCTTGCATAAATATAGCCAACCTGCTGGATTCTCTCCTCCTGCAGATCGAGTATAATGATGCTGTCCATCCATCTGTGGCTGGGAGAGACCCATGACAGCGAATCGTGAAGCCCGCATCCTGATCGTCGAACACCAACGTGTAGTCGCCAGTGTGCTGCGCACCAGCCTGGAACTGCAAGAACGCGGCTATATTGTCAGTGATGTGCCGTCGGGCGAAGAGGCAATGCTGGAAATCCTGCGCACCAAATTCGATCTGGTGGTGACGGATTACCGGCTGCCCGGGCTGTCTGGCCCGGAACTGATCCGCCAGTTCAGGCCGATGGCACCAGAAACACATGTCATGTTGATCTCCGATTACCCGATAGAGCAGATCGCAGACAGCATTCGTGACCTGAGACTGCATGATGTCTTGATGAAACCCGTGGACATCGATGCCTTCGTTGATCTGGTCAATTCGGCGCTTTCCACCCCACTGGAAGCAGCCCTCCCGAGGACCAGCACCGGAAAAACTGGCCCGCTGCCGCCCTTTCAGCCAGACAAGGTACAGACAACACTCTCCAATATGCTGGCCGATCTGGGAGCCTGGGCAACAGCCTTTGCCAGCCGGACAGGCAAAATCCAGGCCATGCAGGGCTCAGTTGAAAACAACTTCCAGCTAGATGAACTGGCGGTACTGCTCGCTAACAACTTCACGACGACCATGGAGATCGGCACCTATCTGGGGGGCAAGAAGGTGCACGCTGTGCACTATTACAGCGGCACTCGCTACGATCTTTATGCGCTGCCCGTTGACCAGCATTACTTTGTGATCGTTGTGTTCCCCGGCGGCAGCCAAAAGCAGATGGGGCCTGTGCTGCGCTATGGAATGCAGCGCGTCCAGCAGATAGCGCAACATATCCAGCGCCAAGAGGTCGAAGAAGGCATTGCGCCTCCGACCCCGCGTGACAGCCTGCCACGGGTCAGCCCGGCACTGGAGATCGAGCAAGCGGGAGGGACGTACAGCGAGGAAGAAGGCGCTGATATCAAGCTGGAGGAAATCGGGATTGGTGAGCAGATCGCCATCGAAGACGACGACCTGGCCTCACTCGACTTCTCCGATTTTGACATTGCCCCGGAGCAGTTGGAGGACCTGAACAATTTCTGGGAAGAAGGCGCTGAAGAGGTGGATCGCATGCGTGCGGATGCCATCTCGCTCGATGAGGCCGAAGAGATGGGGTTGTTCAGCGATGATGAAGAGGGAGTGAGCTGATCGCAGGGTCAGAGCTGCCAGAACATGCAGGGGAAACCAGCAGGGCCAGCATAGCTGCTGGCCCTGTTTTGATGTGCGATTATTCAGTTCAGAAGCGCGTGGAAGGCTGCCAGAGGCGGCGCAGGGATGCTTTCAGGAAGGGAACAGGTCGATCGGGAGAACCTGCCACCCAACCTTTAGTAGTCCTCGTCATCCCAATCTTCGTCGTCGTCCCAGTCCTCGTCGTCATCCCAATCTTCGTCATCATCCCAATCTTCGTCGTCGTCCCAGTCCTCCTCTTCCTCCCACTCTTCCTCTTCTTCCCAATCCTCGTCAGCCTCATCATCTCTGTTGCCCGGGCCAAGCCAGAGCACTTTGTCGTCTAACTCAAAAAGCTTCATGGTGGCGTTCTCCATTGGATTTATGATAGGGTTCCTTAGTTCACCAGCGTCTGGACTGGCTGCAAGCCTACGGTGTGGCTGCCAAGAAACAGCGCCGACTCTTTCTGAGTACTGCGTATGTGCCAGCCGACCGGACGACCAAGTGTTTATGTAGTAATGCTGACACAGCTTCTCTTCGATGGCGGCATCCCTCCCGAATGCGTTCAGCGAAATAGGGCAAACATTCAATTGAAAGCCAGATCACTGGCCAAGTATCTTCGCAGCTGCAACCCCCTATGAAGTCTCAATGCGATAACCACGGGGCCTACGATCTTGTCCTCCAGCGAGCAGACCGGCCGTCTCGTCACAGGAGCGATCAGACCCCCTGATGCCTTGAGATATTCCGCGAGTTGTTAACCCAAAAACCTGCCTCCTCCGGAGAACCGCTGGCGGGCCGGAGATTCTGTGATAGTCCAAACGATCAGCCCGGTACTCAGCAGGTGCCCCAGCACCGCGTAATTCTATCAGATTTAACACCAAAGTCACGTGCAAAAGCAAGCAATATTTACAAGACACTCACCGGCTGCCTTTAAGTGTGTATGCATCTTGTGGATCAAGGGATGACCGGGTCGTGTAATACAGCTAATGCCCACGGGGTTCCACACCCACAGCAAGGTGGCTGACCTGCTTGCGGGGTGCACACATGTCGATATGCAGCATCAGGCTGCGCAGCCACCACAGATACCCTATACATGACAGTCGGCGTCCCCTCAAACTCCCGATAGTGCGTGCAATTATACGCCTAGAGTACCACAGTTTGGCAAGCCCCTCCGTGAGTACCAGCAGCCGGGTGATCAAAGGCCGAAATCGAAGCCCAACTGCCCACCCCCCTGGCGGAGAGCGTCAATGATTTTTCGGTCGGTCACAGGAAATGCGTAGCGGTCGATATCCTCCAGTGTCACCCACGCCCAATCGGCACACCCGAGGGCCTGCGGCTGGCCTGCCTCCAGGCGACACTCGAAGGCATAAAGTGTGATCCGGAAGTGCGTATAGGCATGGCGCACGCTTGTGATCTGGGGGCCGACGGCAATTGTGATGCCCAGCTCCTCCGCAATCTCGCGGCGCAGGCACTGTTCAAGGGTTTCGCCGCGCTCGCGCTTCCCCCCGGGGAATTCCCACAACCCGCCGAGCATCCCATCGACCGGGCGCTGGGCGATCAGAAGACGGCCGTCCTCGCCTCGGATCACCGCCGCGGTGACATCGTAATGGGGCGACCGGCGGCGAGGAGGCTTCACAGGGCGCAGTGCCTGCGCCCCAAGCTCTCGTGCTCTGCACAGCCCGGCCAGCGGGCAGGCACCACAATCCGGTGATGAGGGCGTGCAGATGGTGCGCCCCAGCTCCATCAGGGCCTCGTTCCAGGGCCCCGCCTGCCCTTGCGGCAGCATATCCTCCGCCAGGCGCCAGAGCGCACGGGTTGTGGATGAGAGGGTGGTATCGTCCTGAATATCAAACAAACGGGTCAAGACGCGGATGACATTACCATCTACCACAGGGGCATCCAGGCCAAAGGCAAGGCTGCCAACTGCCCCGGCTGTATAGCGCCCGATCCCCGGGAGGCTACGCAACCCCTCGATAGAGGCCGGGAACTGTCCCGCATGACGTTTCAGCACAATCTGAGCCGCTTTATGCAGATTACGCGCACGACTGTAATAGCCGAGGCCTTCCCAGAGCTTGAGCACTTCGTCGAGGGGCGCAGCCGCCAGTGCGGCGACATCGGGGAAGTGCGCGAGGAAGCGCTGATAATAAGGGATCACAGCAGCGACCTGGGTTTGCTGCAGCATGATCTCGGAAAGCCAGACGGTATACGGGTTACGCTCGCGGCGCCAGGGCAAATCTGCGCGATGCTGCTCAAACCAGGGAAGGAGTGCGGCATGATACGGCGTGTAATCGGTCATTGTTTGATGATACCGTGCTGCTGCATACCCATCTAGCCCCGCCAGCCGGGGCTGGTGTATACTGAGCGCCAAAGCCCTAGAGCACTATGAGGAATCCCTGCCTGTGTCGCCGATGGGTGTCCCTGAACTGCGCATCTCCCCTTTAACATATATCCAGGTTTTCCAGGCGGTGCCTATGCTTCTGGATCATCTGCCGGGCCAATTCCGGTCGGGCCCACTGCGCCGCCTGATCAGCGCCCCGATGTACTACCACCTGAATACTTCCGGCTATGGGGCCTTTGTTGAGGATGAGGCTGTGGGCTGGATGTTCGTGCGCGGCCAGCACCAGGTTCTGACGCTCGATGCGCTTGTCGTAGCGCCCGCCTGGCGACGGCATGGCGTTGGCCGGACGCTGCTGGAATACGCGGAAAAGCAGGGGCGAGAGCAAAAAAGACATTGGCTGGGAATGCGGATTCTGAGCACCAATGAAAACGCGTGGGGGTTTCTGACCGCGTGCGGCATGCGACCAGCCAGCAGCGGGAAAGTATTCCGGGGACAGGTGCCGCCTCGCGCCAATCACGGCGATGCAGCGCTGAAACTGCACCAGCTCGATTCACGTTCAGGGCAGGAAACCCGCCAGCGTTTCATAGAGCTTGAACTGAGCGATGTCGCCGGGCACGAGCCGGGCGCGTACCTGGCCCAATATGTCCTTGAGGGAGTACCGGGCCGCCCTATCCGCGAATGGCTGGTGGAGTACAATGGGGAACAGGCAGGTTATCTTGGCCTTTATGAACAGTTCCTGTGTCTGGCATGTGCCGCTGAATGGCGTGGGCGGCTGCCAGTGATACACGCCATTCAGGCAGCACTGTCTGCGGTATCTGGCCTTGAGCGGATTGACCTGCACGCTGGAAGCGCTGAACATCACGATGCACTACGGGCGATGCTGGCAAAGGCAGGTTTAGACGAAGTGCCAGCATATGGGATGACCATGATCAAGAGACTTCTCCCAGGCTGACAAACAGTGCGCATGCAGAGAGGATGTATACCATGCTGGCAGAGGTTTACATTGGCATAGATACCACTGCGGGACGCCGTCCTGTCACTGTTGCCATGCTGGATGGCAATCTGAACGTGGTCTATCTGGCAAGCCTGAAACTTGCCGAAGTGGTCCCTCTGCTTGCGCAGTACCCGCGCGTTTTTTGCGGCATCGATGCTCCCAGCCACCCCAACCGCGGCCTGCTGGCAGATTCGGATTACCGGCAGCGGCATGGCCTGAATCCGGAGGGGGAGAGGTACCAATCCTACCGTGCCTGTGAGTTTGACCTGCGGCGGCGGGGCATCCATATCTATAACACACCAGCCGATGAGAGGAAGGTGCAGCGCTGGATGACCGTAGGCTGGGATCTCTACGACCAGCTACAGGAGAACGGGTTCGCGTATTACCCTGAGCGCGGCAACCGCGTGATGTTTGAAACCTACCCGCATGCCGATTACACCGTGCTGATCAAACGGCGGCCCTACATCAAGACCGGGCTGGAGGGAAGGATGCAGCGCCAGCTCGTGCTCTATGAGCAGGGGATCAACGTGCCAGATGGCATGGACCTGCTGGAGGAATGGACACGCTACCGGTTCCTAACCGGTCAGATCCCTACAGACCGGCTTTACGAGCATGACCAACTGGATGCCCTGATCGCTGCTTATACGGCGTATCTGGTTGGGCGTGAGCCGCACCGTGTATCCGCGGTGGGGGAGCTGTTTGACGGGCAGATCATCCTGCCTACCAGGGAACTGCTGGAGGAATATCCTTAGAAAGCCCGGGCGCACCTGCAGGGTTGGCCGCTAGCTCCGACCATACCCCAGAAAGCCGCGCTCCACGCTGCGCGTCTGGTTAATGGTCACGAAGGCGTTTTCATCGATGGCGCGGGCAATCTCCATCACCTGTTTGGTATCGCGACGACGCACAACCACCCAGATGAAGCCCACCGATCCAGACGAGCCCTCGCCAGCGCTGCGCGTCGCTCCGAAACCGGCGGCGCGGACCGTCTCTACGATAGGCAAGGAATGCCCGCGCGAGACGATCATCACCGTGTTATACCCCATGCCCACGCGTTCCTCGATCAAGGTTCCGACCCAGGTGCCTGCGGCAAACCCCAGACTGTATGCGCCGAGATTCCACAGGTTGGTCAGGTCCTGCGCCACCATACCGAAAGTGAGCGCAAAGGTCAGCGATTCCATAAAGGCAAGAAATGCCACAAAAACCCGATTGCTCTGGCCCATGATGAGCAGCCGCACCGTAGACAGAGCAATACTTAAGACCCGCACCCCAAAAATCAGCAGGGCGCCCAGGATGGCATTCATTTCGAGCATAGAAGAAACACCCCTCTAAATCACAGGCTGAAAACAAGACCGGGCATGCAGTGCACGCCCGGCGATTCAACAAACAGCACGGGCGATTATACCTTATCCGTGGCGGCGCATAAAGCGCCGCATGCGCTCAAGCGCCTCCTCGATCTTCTCATAGGCAGTGGCGTAGCAGGCACGCACGAATCCCGCGCCACTGGCGCCAAAAGCGCTGCCCGGTATAACAGCCACCTGTTCCTCTTCAAGCAGGCGTTCGGCGAACGCCGAATCGTCCATGCCAGAGGCGGCCACCGACGGGAACGCATAGAAGGCCCCACGCGGCTCGAATGTGGTCAGCCCAAGCTCGTTGAGACCACCCACAATCAACCTGCGGCGGCGATCGTACTCTGCACGCATCTCCGCAACGTGAGGCTCGCCCTCACGAATGGCAACCAGGGCAGCCGCCTGAGCCGTGGTGGGAGCCGACATGATCGTATACTGGTGGATCTTGCGCATGGCACCGAGGACCGGCCCCGGGGCCGCCGCATAGCCAATGCGCCACCCGGTCATGGCATAGGCCTTCGAGAAGCCGCCCAACGTGATCGTGCGCTCCTGCATGCCCGGCAGGCTGGCGAAACAAACATGCTCGACGCCATATACGAGGCGGTCGTAAATCTCATCAGAGATGACGATCAGATCGTGCTTTCTGGCTACCGCAGCGATCTCGAGCAGGCGGTCACGGCTCATTACGGCACCCGTGGGGTTGTTCGGGTAGCCAATCAGAATGGCCTTTGTTCTCGGTGTAACAGCCGCTTCGATATCGGCACCGGTAACCTGGAAGTCGTTCTCAAAGCGGGTGGGGACGGAGACTGCCTGCGCACCGGCAAGAATGATCTCGGGCATGTAGGAGACAAAGCAAGGCTCGGGGACAATGACCTCGTCCCCGGGGTCGAGGACTGCGTTGGCGGCCAGATACAGCGCTTCTGAGACACCCACCGTGATCAGCAGCTCATCCGGTGAATAGGTGACCCCATAGAGCCGTTGAAGGTGCCCGCCAATTGCCTCACGCAGCGCCAGAACCCCTGAATTCGAGGTGTAATGGGTATCGCCCTGGCGAAGCGATTCAATGCCAGCGGCCAATAAAGGGGACGGCGTTACGAAGTCAGGCTCCCCGATGCCCAGCGAGATCACGTTGTCCATCGTCGCCGCAATGTCAAAGAACTTACGGATGCCTGAGGGAGGGATGTTGTTTACCTTGCGGGACACGAAGTCGCGCATCACTACCACCTTTTCTACTTAATCTTTGCTGCCGAAGTCAATAGTCGAAGAGTCGCCCACGTTGAGCTTATCATAACGGCCCACCACACGCGCCTCGCGGCCGATGAGCGAGTCATCGAGCAGGCTGTTGGAGACGTATGCCCCTTCATCCAGGATCGAGTCACGGATGATGCTGAACCGGACCTCACTGCCAGCCGAGATGGTCGCATAAGGGCCGATAATGGCATGCTCAACGCGCGCGCTGGGGTGGATGTACACCGGTGGGATGATCGTGATCGTATCGCGCTGTGCCTCCACACTGTTATCGTATCCGTGATCAAGCAGCCAGCGGCTGGTGGCGCGGACGGTCTCGGGCTTTCCACAATCGAGCCAGACATCAACGTTGGCCGTCTTGAAGCGAGCGCCATCCTCGATCATGATCTGGTAGGCATCCGCGAGATAGAACTCCCCCTTGGTCATCTGCTTGCGTTGCATCTGCTTCTCGATGGCGCGGATCATGTGGGCCGAGTCGCGGATATAGTAGAGGCCTATCACTACGTTCTTGTTGTCCATGCTGTCGGGTTTCTCAACAAACCGGGTGATCAGGTTCTGATCGTTCACCTCCACGACACCGAAGCGTCGAGGGTCATCCACCTGCTTGACGAACGCGAGGGCGTCGGCGTCGGTGTGTTCAATCACGCTCAGGTCAGCCTGGAAAATGGTGTCTGCAAAGAGCACAATAGCAGGGCCCTGCAGATACGCACGTGCCAGGTAGATGGCATGTGCCTGGCCGATCAGCTCGTCCTGCACCACATAGCGCGCTTTAAAGTTGAAATGCGTCGAGACGTACTCCTCGATCTGCTCGCCCAGATACCCAACGATGAAGATGTACTCATCGATGTCCAGGCCAGACAGCGCATCGAGCAGATGCTTGAGCATCGGCTGCCCGGCCACATTGATCAACGGCTTGGGGCGTGCAAAAGTGTGCGGCCGCAGACGCTTCCCATAACCCGCCATCGGGATGACGACTTTCATGTAGTTACTCTCTCCTGGTTCGCGCAGCGATGGTATAATCTACATAATCCGTGACCGGGAAGTCCAAATAAGGGGCCAGTGGCGATGACCAACGATCTAACGGCAGTAGAACGCGTGATCTTGAAGATAAGCGGGGCACTGCCCAGGTTGCTGTTTGTGATCGCCGGGCCATCAGGTGTTGGTAAGAATACCATCATCAAAAGGCTGCTGGCAAACCATCCGGCTGTGATGGACCGGGTGCGCACCTACACCACCCGCGAACGGCGTGCAGGGGAGATCGATGGGGAGCAGTATCACTTCGTCACCAAGGAGCACTTCCGAGAACTGGCATTGGAGGGGAAGCTGCTCGAGGCGGCAGGCCATGATGTATACAAGCTGGGGGACTGGTACAGCATGCCTGCCCATCTGTACCAGGATGTAGCACCTGACAAACACATTGTGATCGCTGAAGTGGACATTGTGGGAGCCCGGCTGCTGCGCCAGGTTGAGCCGGGGTGCATCACCATCTTCCTGACTGCCCCACCCCTTGAGCTGATCCGGCGCATCCTGGAACGCCCGGATCAGCATATGGATGGCAAGACATTACAGGGCCGCATGGACGCCGCCCGGGAGCACATCCGGGCCGCCCGGGAGTTCGATTACCTGGTCTTTAACGAGGCAGGTAAGCTGGACGAGACCGAACGTGAGATCGAGAAGATCGTCGCGGCCGAGCGTATGCGCGTGCGCCCGGGTGTGGACCTGGAGGCCCTGGTGCCGCCTGAGGCATTCCAGGTCGACCAGAACCAGCTCGAGACACGGTGAAACCCACTCCAGGCAGCCTGACGGCAGCCACGCTGGAAATATTCAAGCACTTATTCACCTCGGTAGCTGAAGAGATGGGGGCTACCCTGGGCCGCACCGGGTACTCCTCAAATATCAAGGAGCGCCGCGATTACTCCTGCGCGGTGTTTCTGGGGGACGGGCGGATGCTGGCCCAGGCCGCGCATATCCCCGTTCACCTGGGAGCCATGCCCGCATCAGTGCGCGCGGCGATCTCGCATGGGGCCCCCTTTCGTCCGGGGGATGTAATGATCCTGAATGACCCCTACCTGGGTGGGACACACCTCCCTGATATCACACTGGTTTCGCCCGTGTTTGCCAGTGAAGGCAGCGAGACGCCTGACTTCTTTGTGGCCTCGCGCGCACATCATGCGGACATAGGGGGCATGGTGCCTGGATCGATGCCGCTCTCGACGGAGCTATACCAGGAAGGGCTGATCATACCGCCTGTGCGGCTGGTAGAGGCCGGACGCACCCAGCAGGGCATCCTTGACCTGATCATCCGGAATTCGCGCACGCCTGAGGAGCGGCAGGGCGACCTTGCTGCGCAACTGGCCGCACACAAGGTGGGCGCCCGCCGCCTGGACGAGATCACCAGACGCTACGGCCTGGCGGATGTCAGACAACAGGCAGCCGGTTTGATCGATTATGCCGAGCGGCTCACAGAGGCTATGCTGCGAGAGCTGCCCGCCGGAACCTATACCTTTGAGGACAGCCTGGATCATGATGGCATCAGCGAGGAGCCGATCCCGATCCGGGCCGCGATCACAATCGGGGATGGGCGCATGCGGGTGGACTTCAACGGCAGCGCCCCCGCAACGGCAGGCTCGCTGAACGCGGTGCGCGCCATCGTCGAGTCGGCGGTGCTGTATGTGGTACGCTGCATCGCAGGAGAGACCCTGCCCGTCAATGAAGGGGTATTTGCCCCGATCGAGTTCATTCTCCCCGAGGGCAGCGTGCTGAATCCCGACCCCCCGCATGCTGTCGCAGGCGGCAACGTTGAGACATCAATGCGGATCGTGGATGTGCTGTACGGGGCGCTGGCTCAAGCCCTGCCGGACCACATCCCGGCGGCCAGCCAGGGCACAATGAACAACCTGGCCTTCGGAGGCATCCACCCGCAAACCGGGCGCCCATTTGCCTATTACGAGACACTCGGAGGAGGCAGCGGGGCCGGACCTCTGACGGACGGGACCAGCGGCATTCACTGCCATATGACCAACACACTCAATACCCCGGTGGAGGCGCTCGAGATGGCGCTGCCGGTGCGTGTACGACGCTATGCGCTGCGCGAAGGATCGGGTGGTGCAGGGGAACGACGCGGCGGTGATGGGCTGATCCGCAGCATCGAGTTCCTGGCGCCAGCGCGCGTGACCCTGCTGACCGACCGGCGCATGCGCGGACCTTACGGGCTGCATGGCGGCGCGGACGGCCAACCCGGACTGAATGAACTGGAGCCCGGCGACGGAAGCCCACCCCGCGAACTGCCCGGCAAGCTGATTCTGGATGCCCGGCCCGGCGATGTGCTCAGCCTGTATACCCCAGGCGGCGGAGGGTGGGGTTCACCAAACAGGGAGGATTGATGCCGCGTAAGACTGTGATCCAACTGCACGGCTTTGCCTCGTCCAGCCAGGGGACGAAGGCGTCGTTTCTGGCCGGGCGATTTGCAGGGGTGAGTAACAGCCAGTTCCATGCATTCGACTTTAACCCGACCCCGCGTGACTTTGAATACATGACTGTGACCGGGCTGATCAACCGGCTGCGCCAGCACGTCATCGAACACTATGACGGACCAATCAGCCTGATTGGCGATTCGCTGGGAGGGCTGACCGCGCTGCATTATGCCGACCGCTACGGCGGGGTGGAACGCCTGCTGCTGCTGGCCCCGGTGCTGGGGGAGTGGGTTGGCATCACGCAGGGGGCGGACCTGGATGCGATCCGGGCTGCCGGGGGACAGACCGTCGAGCACTACGCCTTCAAGCGAGACGTGTTTCTGCGGGCCGGTTTCTATACGGATATTCTCACCTATACCGACCTCCCTGAACCCCCTGCGCCCATTCTGATCATCCACGGGGGTGCCGATACGACCGTATCGATCGAACCGGCCCGGCGCTATGCCGCCGCCCACCCCGGGAGTGTGAGTCTGCTGGAAGTAGACGCCGAGCACGACCTCTATAACCAGCTTGATTTCATCTGGGAGCAGGTTGAAGGCTTCCTGCTTGCCTAGAGCGTGCGATGAACTTTCAACTCGTGGTTCAAGGATGTTGTACACTCTAACCTCACCCCTTCCGCGCCGCCGCAGACGGCTCCCTCCCCTCTCCAGCCTAGAGAGGGAAATCTTCGAACGTAGTGCACCACGGGAAGAGGTCGAAAGTGCATAACAGCCCCCAGCCCAGCACAGGAGTTCAAACATGACCACAACACTCATCAGAGGCGCCACACTTGTGACGCTGGACTCGGCAGGCAGCGTGCTCAGTGATGCCGATCTGGTGATCCAGGATGGCGTCATCACCCGGATAGGCAAAGCGCCGGAGACACTGGAAGCCGATGAAGTGATCGATGGCAGAGGGCGGGCGGTGCTGCCGGGGCTGGTCAACAGCCACTGCCACAGCCCGATGACGTTTGAACGTGGCTATGCTGAGGACCTGCCCTTTGACCGCTGGCTGAACGAGAAAATCTGGGTGGCAGAGAGCGCGCTCACCCCGGATGATGTGTACTGGGGAGCGGCACTGGCTGCCTGCGAGATGATCCGAACAGGCACGGTGGCCTTCAACGATCATTACTTCTATATGGACCGTGTGGCTGAGGTGGCTGCGCAAAGCGGCATGAAGGCAGGGTTGACCTGGTGTGTATTTGGTATCGGGCAGGAGACGGAAGTCGGCCCGGGGCTGGAAGGCACCGTCGAGTGGATCAAGGCGGTGCATGGCAGCGCGGAAGGACGCATTCGCTGCTATCTGGGGCCGCACTCCAACTACATCTGCCCGCCGGATTTCCTGCGCCAGATTATCGGGCTGGCACACGAAGTGGGGCTGGGCATCCATCTGCACCTGGCAGAGAGCCAGCAGCAGGTAGAACAGTCCCTGGCGAGGTACGGGCTGCGCCCTGTACAGCACATGGACAGCCTGGGATTATTCGAGGTGCCGGGCGGCTGCGTCGCCGCGCACTGCCTGGCCATCGATGAGCGAGATACTGCGATCCTGGCAGAGAAGGCTGTGCACGTGCCCCACACGCCGATCACCTATATGAAGCTGGCGATGCCTTTCCCGCCGCTGCAGGCGCGCCTGGAGGCCGGTGTGCGGGTGTCGCTGGGGACGGATGGCCCCGGCTCTAACTCAGATATGGACATGTTCGCTGTGGTGCGGCAAACGGCCCTGATCCACAAATACATGGCCGTTAACCCTGAACTGATCCCGGGTGACTCGGCGCTGCGCATGGCGACACAGGCCAGTGCGCAGGCACTGGGCTTTACTGACATGGGTGTGCTGCAGACCGGTGCACCGGCAGACCTGATCCTCGTGAACCTGGATGTGCCGCATATGCGCCCCATGCACGATCTGATCGCGAACTTGGTGCATTCAGCGAAAGGCTCCGACGTGACCGATGTCATGGTGGGAGGGCGCTGGCTGATGCGCAAGCGCGAACTGCTTACCCTGGACGAGGAGCGCATCCTGTACGAAGCCGAACGCCACGCCAGGGAGATGGTCCAGCGGGGGATGAAACAACTCCGCGAATACCGGGCCTGATCGTTTCACTGCGTAACTTCTGACGAGGTTGTGCGTCTAAGAGTCTGATTCTGAACTGCATACGTAAGAGGAAGGGGCTCATGAAACGCGCCGTTCTTGTTATGTTGGGCATCCTGGTATTCGGATTCGCTGCCATTCAGTTAGTGCCAGTCCAGCGAACAAACCCTCCGGTGTTAAGCGAACCGCCCTGGGATTCACCGCAAACTCGCGAACTGGCCCAACGCGCCTGCTTCGACTGCCACAGCAACGAAACGGTATGGCCTGCCTATGCCTATGTGGCACCTGTCTCCTGGCTCGTTGCGCATGATACAAACGAAGGACGGCAGTATCTCAACTTCTCGGAGTGGAACAACGGAGGTGCGAACTCAGCCGGAGAGGTGATCGAGGCAGTTGCAGAAGGACAGATGCCAATGGCAAATTATGTGGCCATGCACCCTCAGGCACGCCTGACTGCTGCCGAGAAACAACAACTCATCGATGGATTCAAGGCCTCGCTGGTTGGTGGTGTCGGTGGGGAGCGCGGCGAAGGTGGCGAAGGCGGCGAACGCGAGGGCGGGGGAGACGGCGATTGACTCCCCTACACGCTCATGCGATGCAAATCAGCGCCGGGTGTATACCCGGCGCTGCGCATATCACCCGGCAGTCACCTCGATGAAGATGCGCTCGCTGGCCACTGTGTTGCCCACGGCATCGTAAGCCCGCACCTGGATGATATGCTTGCCGGTGCTGTCAATCAACCAGCGGGCGTTGAAGGGGGCGATCGTGCTGGTCGCGATCAGCTCGTCGTCGACATAGAACTCCACACGATCCATCGAGATGTTGTCGGCAACAAAGGGCTGGATGACGACAAATTCATCGGAGAGCCTGAACTGCTGATCTGGACGCGGCGTGATGATCTGGATAGTGGGCGGGGTATTATCCACCGTGACCTGGATGATGAACTGCTCAAGAGAGGTGTTGCCGCGCACCACGGTCAGCCGCAGGCTGTACAGCCCCTCCAGAAGGCGGGCATCCCATACCCCCAGTTCCGTATTAAAACGGCTGGAGTACTGGTTTGTGCCGATCTGGGTCCACTCTGTGGGGTTTAAGCCCTCGCCGTAGTCAAGCCGGTAGAATGAGAAGTTGGGATCGATGGCGTTACCCTGGATACTCACCACACCCCCCACGTAGCTGAATGGGGCAGGCTGCGTGATGGCGACATTACCAAACACGTTCGGCATATCGACGGTATCGTATTCTGTGGGCGGCTGGGGAATGCCCGCCTCGCGGACCCAGTCGGCGGCCTCAGCCGGGAAAATCTGATACACCCGCTCCTCGACAAGCTCAGGGGGTGTAAAAACTGTCGCCAGCAGGTTTGTGGATTTGTTGACCAGGAACGGCTGGTAGATCGTATCGTAGGCAACAGGCTCCGTACCCTGCTGGAAAATCTCGCGGTGAGTTGGACAGTACGCAGTGGGCAGCATGCCGGATATCTGGCACACGGTCATCTCGACGATACCAGCAGGGCGTTCCCATTCCATCACAGGCAGGCTCGTGTGGGCATACTCCATAATCGCGTGCCAGAGTGGGGCAGATCCAACAATGGCGGGCAGGTCCTGCATGGCGGTGTTATCCGTATTACCAATCCAGACGCCCGTGACGAGCTGCGGGGTGTAGCCCACGGTCCAGTTATCCCGGTAGTCATTGGTTGTACCTGTTTTCACGGCGGCAGGGCGGCTGAGCTGAAGCGGGCTGTTGGCACCCACACTCGGACGGCGAGCCACTTCGTCGGAGAGGATATCGTTGATCAGGTAAGCCAGTGCCGGATCAAGGATCGTGTTGCGGGCAAACGAGTTGTTCTTACCGTACTCCCAGAGGATCGTCCCATTGCGGTCTTCCACCCGGAGGATCAGGGTTGGGTCCAGGGTCCGGAAGCCGGGACGGCGCAGCTCGGCGGGGGTCGGGGAGCCCCCCATCAGCCCGCCGGTTGCAAATACGCTGTAGGCGTAGGTGAGGTCATAGAGGGTGACTTCGCCGCCTCCGAGGGTCAGCGATAGGCCGTAATAGTCCAGGCCGCGATCCAGGGTAGTGATACCCATCGCATGGGCTGTGCGGATGACGGAGTCAATGCCCACCCAATCAAGCACCTGCACGGCGGGGATGTTATAGGAGTTAGCGAGGGCATCACGAATGCTCATCGGGCCATGGAACTGGCGATCGAAGTTCTCGGGCGCGTAGGGCTGGGCGCTGCCGACGTTGAAGGCCGTGCGCACATCCAGAACCATTGTGCCGGGCGTATAGCCTTGTTCAAAAGCTGTGACGTAGGTGAAAGGCTTGAACGCCGAACCGGGCTGGCGCTCGGCAAAAGCGACATTGAAGTTGCCATCGATGGCGGGATTGTAATAATCCAGGCTGCCAACCATGGCGAGCACTTCGCCGGTGGCCGCGTTGAGAACCACGGCTGCCGCATTGTTCACGACATGATCCTCCGCCTGATGTTCGGGCGGCAGGGCTGGCAGCTGCGCCGCTGCCACACATTCGGAGCCGTCGGAGGCAGGGACCACCGCAGCAGGGTTGGCACCCGAGAGACGCAGCACCTGGGTGCGCGCGGCGCATTCAGCCTGCAGGAACAGATCGTAATCAAGCGTGGTATAGACAGTTAAGCCACCCCGGTAGACGAGGTCAGGGCCAAACATGCGCTCCAACTGTTTGCGGGCAGCAATGGAGAAATGGGGAGCAAGCAGGTTGAAACGCTGCTCAGGCGGCTGGATGTCCAACTCCTGGCCGAAGGCTATATCCGCCTGCTCGGGGGTGATGTAGCCCTGCTCGATCATCAGGTCGAGCACCACGCGCTGGCGCTCCTTTGCCAGCGGGAAGTTATCGATGGGATTCAACCCGGGGGACTGCGGGATCGCTGCGAGCATGGAGGCCTCGGCCAGGGTCAATTCACGGGAGGGCTTTCCATAATAGACCTGGGAAGCAGCCTCCACCCCATAAGCCAGATTGCCATAGAAGTTAGTATTCAGATACCACTCAAGGACCTGATCCTTGCTGTACTGGTTGCTGATGCGGATAGCGAGGATAAGCTCCTTGAGCTTGCGCTCGAGGGTCAGCTCGGCGCGCTCCTCGGGGGCGATCAGGACGTTTTTAACGAGCTGCTGGGTGATCGATGATCCGCCCTGAACCGGGTTGCCCGTCAGGTTGTTCCAGACGGCACGGGCAATTCCTTCAAGGTCATACCCCGGATTCTCGTAGAAGGTCTTATCCTCAATCGCGATGGTGGCATAGCGCAGGCTGAGAGGGATATCCTGGAGATCGACCCAGGTGCGGTCTCCGGCCAGGGGGTCGATCACCTCGTACAGCAGAATCTGACCGGTGCGGTCGTAGATTTTGGTTGTCTCAAAATCCTGCTCGACGGTCGTAATTGTGCCCGGTTCAGGAAGCTGCTGCGCGTAGAAGGCGTACACACTGATGATTGTGCCCGCCCCGGTGAAAGCCCCCAGCACATTGATCCCGATCAAGCTGAGGGCCAGTATGCCTAACCAGCGCAGTGCACGATGTCCCCCACTGCGCGTCCGTTCGCGGCGCTCGCGGCGGCGATGGATCAAACGACGGGTAACACTCACCAGGATACCTCTTGCAACCCTGTCAACATGAGCACAGTGTAGTGCGAATACGCCATTCCAGCTACTCCGCGGAGGATGGCGCGACGATCAGCGTGGTTACTAGCGCATAATCCGGCCCGCCTGCATCCGGGCCGCTGACGGGCAGACGCTCCAAGGCAGGCCAGGAGTAAACGGCTGCCCATACCTGATACTGGCCTGGCGGGAGGTCGGGCGGCAGGATGAACCCGAAGTTGTCACGATACAGCTCGCCAGGGCGCCAACGGCTGGTGTGTTCAAACCCATAGACGGGGGCGCGGTCCTGCTGAAGCACTACGGTGCCTTCAGGGCCGATCAGGTAAAGGGGGAAGACGTAATCCTGATCGGGCTGTGCCAGCACTTCCCACTGCAGTGAGAACCCCACCACCTGGCCCGGATGGAGCACCTCAAATTCGGCGTGCTGCATCCCTGAGTGCGGCTGTCCCGCAGCGTAATAGCCCTGCAGCTCCTCCATCGTTGGGCTGCCGGGGACAAACGCATCGTACCCACGCAGAAGGAACAAGTCCGCAAAACGTGCTGTGAGTGGGTGGCGCGGAACATTCTGAGGGAAGATACGCAGAGGCAAGAAACGTACTAAACGAGCCTGCGGCGCGAAAAAGACCTCATCGACGGGGGAGCTGTAAGCTGCCAGAAAACGCTCAGCAGGGCGCACAGACCACTCCAAAAAGCTGCTGCCCTCTGCGACAAGCCAGATCGGATGGGCGTTCGACAACCGCCCGAGAATCAGATCATCCAGTAAAGTGACGGACTGCGCCCCCACAAGTTCATCTACATTTTCAGAGATAACTCTGGGTTCCTGTTCAGGGCTGGGGCGCTCACCTGGCGCGTCGGGAAGACTGTACCAGATCGCCGGGCCTTTGTAGTAGTTCATGAAGGCGCGCGCATACAGTGGGGAGGAGAGGACGATCTGATCGCCTGCGGGGATGTTGTGTGAGGCATACTCAATCAGGGCCAACAGCTCAGGAAAGTCGCCCTTGTAGCGCGTGTCATGATATCCCTGCGCAAGCGCAATCACGGCTACCCCCAGGAGCAGGAAAGGCGCGGCCAGGCTGACAACCCTTTGCGCAGGAGCTACCTGAGGGCTGCGGACCAGCCAGAACAACAGGACGCCCAGGCTCAGAGCAGCGGCCATTAATAACCCGCCTACCCCCCAGAGAGGCTGCGGCTGGGCAAACCAGAGAATGTCCGGGGCAGCCAGAGGGATGTAAAGCAGCGATCCAATGACCTGGGACCAGCGCAGGCTCCAGAGAATCTCCGGAAAGAATGGGGGGATGCCCGTCTGCCGGAGCTGGTACAGGTAATAATCATGCAGATAGACATACACACCGCTGACCTGCACCGCAAGGCCCGCCAGTACCAGCACAGCAAGCAGAACACGAGGCCACCAGCGCGGATGGCTCAGGATAAAGTCAAGGGCAGGCAGGGCGGCGCTCATCAGAAACGGGAGGATCGGCAGCATGTAGCGGGCGCCCCAGCCTGAGCCGCCATGCCAGTTAACCTGGCGGATCATCGCATACATTGCGGCAAAGACCAACATGGTCACCAGGGGAAGCCATGCTTCGCGCCAGCGCTTTACGGGCAGTAAAAAGGGGCCGGCCAGTGCCAACACCAGCGTCGGCGAGTACATGAAGATCGATTTACCGGGGCTGAGCAAATACCCTGCCAGGCCCGTGGGAAGAAAACTCAACCCGCCCAGCAGGGACTGGATGCGAACCCCCAACTGGTAGCGTGACACGCTGAAACCCAGCCTGCTCTGGAGGAGGAATAACGCCACAGCCAGGATTACTCCAAGTGCCAGCAGGCCCAGCGCAGCAATGAGCAGGGCGCGGCGGTGCCTGGTGAGGGTTTCACGACCGGGCAGCGCGAGGAGGATCAGGTAGGGGACGAACAACAAGGCAGACTCTTTACTGAGCAGCGCCAGCGCCAGCAAAAGCAGCGCGCCTGCCAGCCACCCCCAGTGCCTCCGCGCTCCCTGGTTAAGAGCCCGCCGCCAGCGGAGGGTCAGATAGGCTGCCGCAAAGAGGTTCAGAGTGGTTAGCGGCTCTCGAAAGAAGGTTTGCGTGTATGGCCACAGAATAGTGGTGAAACCCAGCAGAAGCGCCCCAACCAGGGATGTTCGCTCGGAATATCCCTGCTCAAGCGCAAAGAAAAAGAACAGTGCCCCCAGCAGCGCTGTTACGAGCAAGTTGAACTGCATCAGAACGTGGATGGTGCCCAACCAGGGGACCTGATAGGCAAGCCAGTACAGAGGGGCGGCCAGCAACGGTTGGCCAGGCTCTACATCACTGGTTTGCGGCGGGCGCTGGTAGGCCGTCTGGTGCAGCTCAACGGTGTGGTGTATGGCCAACCCATCCACGGTGTCGATGATGAACAGCTCATCGCCACTATACTGCATCCCAGAGAAGGTCAACAGATAAACGGCATAGAACAGACAGGCCAAAACCAGCGCGATCAGCCACTGTCTGCGTGTTATGAAAGGATTATTCATTGGCACTGTCACTCGATGGCGGGCGCGTCGAACTGTCTGTCCGGGGGTTAAAGCGAAGCTCAAACCAGATCAAAGCTGCGATGAAAAGCACAGACAAACCAACCAGGATCAGGCGCGCCTGCATCAGCGTGGAATCGACGAGCATAAGCCCAAGCAGGCCCAGTGCTGCTGCAATAAGGTAAAGCGAGAGGACAGCGCGGGCGGGCGTCATGCCCATAATGGAGATCAGCCGGTGAGAGGTGTGATCTTTGCCGCCCACCCAAACAGGCTGACCGCGCCTGAGGCGCGAGACGATCACCAGGGTCGTATCAAAGATAGGCAGGCCAAGCACAATGATGGGGATCATCCAGGTTACGGCCAGGGAGACACCCGTGAACTCCAGTTTGATGCCCAGCACGGCGAGGATGAAACCCAGCAGGAGGCTCCCTGCATCGCCCATGAACAGGCTCGCCGGGTTGAAGTTGTAATACAAGAAGCCGATGCAGGCTCCCAGCAGGGCAGCGGCAAGCGCCGCTACGAGGCCCAATCCCTGAACCACAGCCAGGATGAAAAAGAAGCCACTGGCGATCATAGCAATGCCTGCGGCGAGGCCATCCATATTGTCCAGCAGATTGATGGCATTCGAGATGCCGAGCACCCAGAGGATCGTGATGGCGATATTGAGTGCCTGCATGGAAAACAGGTTTACCTGGATACCGGTCAAGATCAGAATGGCAGCCGCGGCCACCTGCCCGAGCAGTTTAGCCCAGGGAGGCAGCTCGACGCGGTCATCCCACAACCCGACGAGTGTGACAACTGTGGCGCCTCCCATGACACCCAACAGCTCAGTATAGGAGGGCACCTCGCTGAACATCACAGTGAGCATCAAGCCAATATAGATCGCCACACCACCTAACATCGGCATGGGAGCAGCGTGCAGTTTGCGGCCTTTCGGATTGTCAACAAAGTTGATCGAAAAGGCGAGCCTGCGCAGCAGGGGCGTCACCAGGAAGGAGATCAGACCGGACGCAAGGACTATCCAGATAAACTCACTCATCGTGATTACTCACTGTACCGGGCCAGGGCCCTGATCAGGCAGCACACCCTTTGCCTGCAGCAGTTCAAGGTAGAGTGCCTCAATATCTGAGACAAGCCGCGTCCCATCAAACTGTTCGAATACCCAGGTGCGGGCTGCATGAATACGCGCCTCATCGCAAGTGGTCAGGGAGCGCTGCATCGCATCAGCCAGGCCGTGTACGTCATCTGGTGCCACCAGCGCGCCTAATTCGCCATCGCGCAGCAGCTCAGGGACACCCCCCACGGCGGTCGATACAACTGGCACACCGCTGGCCATGGCCTCAATCAAAGAAACAGGGGTGCCCTCATTATGCGAGGAGATCACCACCAGATTCAAGCCCGCGTAGACAGCCGGTAAATCGCGCCGCCAGCCGGTGAAGATGACCTGATCAGCAAGGCCCATGTCGCGGGCCAGGGCCTCAAGTGGAAGGCGTTCCTCGCCATCTCCTACCACGAGAAAACGCGCGGATGGGATGCGCTCTACCAAGAGCCGGGCAGCGGCAAGGAACAGGGCATGGTTCTTCACAGGCGCTAACCGACCGATGATACCGACTAGCGGGGTATCTGTCGAGAGGGCCAGTTCCGCGCGCAGGGCGCCGCGCAGCGGGGAAAGATCACGAAAGGGGCGCAGGTCAAACCCCAGGGGGATGACACGGATGCGCTCCGGCGCTACACGGAGAAACCCCATGATCTCGCGGCGCAGGCCTTCATTGAGCGTCAGGATCGCATCACTGACCCGCGCGGCTGCGCGCTCCAGCCAGAGGAACAACGCCGTCTTGATCCTGCCAAAGTAGCCGTAAAAAACGTGCCCATGAAAGGTGTGCACCACCACAGGGACGCCTGTCATCAAGGCAGCCAGGCGGCCTAACAGGCCCGCCTTAGCTGTATGTGTATGAACCACATGGGGCCTGTAGTTACGCATCAAACGCAGCAGATCGAGGAGCGAACGGAGATCGGCTGCGGGGGCAATCTCTCGCCGGAGTGTGGGCAGGATCACAGGCTCCACCCCCAGTGAGTGTGCCACGTAGGACATATCGCCCTCGCCCGGGCTGAGTGCGCCGGCCACCAACTGCGTCTCAAAGCGGGCGGGATCAAGGCCCGCCGAGAGCAGTGCCACGTGGATGGCGGGCCCGCCCACGTTCAGACGCGCGATGATACGCATCACGCGGATGCGCCCAGCCTCCCCCGGCCCCCCGATTTTCTCAGGCGGCATTGTCCCGGTACCAGGCAACGGTCTGCGCGAGGCCGTCTTCCAGTGAGAAGACGGGCTCATAGCCGAGCAGCCTGCGCGCCTTCTCGATATCTGAGGATGAATGGAGGATATCGCCAGGACGCGGTACTTCATAAACCGGGCGGATATCCGTCCCGATGATCTCATGTAACACAGATACAAGCCGGTTCAGAGAAATCTGCCCACCCATCGCGAGATTGAATACCTGGCCTGCAGCCCCGGCGGCGGGGGCATGTGCTGCGCGGAGGTTGCCCTCTACTACGTTGCCCACATAGGTAAAATCACGCGTCTGTTCTCCATCCCCAAAGATGGTGGGAGGCTCTCCAGCCAGCAGGCACGTAATGAACTTGGGGATAACCGCCGCATAGGTGCTGCGCGGGTCCTGGCGAGCACCGAAGACATTGAAGTACCGCAGGGAGACTGTCTCAAGGCCATATGCATGGTAGAAGGCCTGGCAGTACTTCTCCGCAGCGAGCTTCGCTGCGCCGTAAGGTGAGATCGGCTCGGCGGGCATTGTCTCGACTTTAGGGGTGGAGGGGTCCTGATCACCATATACCGCGGAAGATGAGGCATACACCACACGGCGGACTCCGGCCTCACGGGCGGCCATCAACAGGTGCAGTGTTGCATCCACGCTGGCGCTGTTGCAGGCGAGCGGGTCCTCGAGCGAGCGCGGCACCGAAGGGAGAGCCGCTTCATGAAACACCACCTCAATGTCGCGCACGGCTGCCCGGGCATCCCCCGCCCGTGTCAGATCACCTTCGAGCAGATCGATACGATCCAGAATCCCCTGGAGGTTCTCGCGCCGCCCGGTAGAGAAATTATCAATCACCCGAACGCTATGCCCACGCTCCAGTAATCCCCGGACAAGATTTGAGCCGATGAAACCGGCGCCGCCAGTCACAAGGTAGTTGGTCACAAGCTCTCTCCCATAGTGAAGATCAATCGAAGTAACGGGCCAGCCACAACTCGAACGTAATTAACCCCCAAAGGGCATGCCCCAGGTCTGCGCGTCCCTCCTGATGCTGATCGAGCATCTGCTGAACAGCAGCCATATTGAGAATGCCGCGCCCCGCTGCGCGCTCGCTGAGCAGAATGGCACGCGCATAATCTGCAAGATCGGTGCGGAACCAGCGGCCTACGGGAACTCCGAAACCGTGCTTACGACGGTTGATGATCTCGTTGGGGAGCACCCCGTGCAGAGCCAGTTTGAGGATGTACTTGGAAGTACTGTGCCGCATCTTGAGCTGCGGGGGCAGCCGGGCGGCAAACTCTACAAGATGGAAATCAAGAAACGGAGAACGGGCCTCCAGGGAAACAGCCATACTGCAGCGGTCGACCTTAACAAGCAGGTCCTCGGGAAGATAGGTGCGCATGTTGATATCGAGCAGGCGATCGAGGATATCTCCATTCGCCGCGTGCTCCTGCTGCTCAAACAACCGTGCGTAGTGTGCCTGCACGGATTCTTCCGCTGCCGGGCCTAACAACCCGGTCACCCAGGAACCCGGCACGTAACGGACCCAGCTCAGGTAGCGTGCGGGGAGCGGGAGGTTGGCCGCCTGCAAGAAGCGCGTGGCGCGCTTGGCCAGCCCCCCATAAGCGGTCGAGGCAGGCAGGCGGCGCAGCGCCCCATCGACAATCTGGTTGGCGCGCTCTGGGAGCAACTGGGCGAAGTTTTCCGCGATCTGGGCCGCCCGGAAGCGATCGTATCCGGCGAATAACTCATCACCGCCATCGCCGGTGAGGGCCACTGTCACATGCGCCCGAGCCAGCTTACTGACCAGATAGGTGGGGATAGCGGATGAATCGGCGAAGGGCTGGTCATGGTGCCAGACCAATTCCTCCAGCAAAGGCACAACATCCGGCTTGACGATGAACTCCTGATGCTCGGTCACAAAGCGTGCCGCAACGCGCCGGGCGAAACGCGTCTCGTCAAACGACGGTTCGCCCTCAAAGCCAATCGAAAAGGTTTTGAGCGTTTTGGGGCTTTCCTGTGCCATCAAGGCCACAATAGCGGCTGAGTCGAGCCCCCCTGACAGGAAGGCCCCCAGCGGCACATCGGAGATCAGGCGCAGACGGGTTGCGGTACGAAGAAGGGACAGCAGGTCGGCAGCGATCTCCTCCTCGGGCCGACTGTCGATTCTCAAGCCGGGGAACGGCGGCTCCCAATAGGGGCGGATACGCGGCACCCCGGCGCCAGGGCTCAGGTCCAGAGTCAGGAGATGCCCGGGAGGCAGCGTCTTGATACCCTCAAACAGCGTGTTGGGTGACGGCGCATGCCCGTAAGCGAGGTAATGCGGGATACAGGCTCCCTCCAACCTCGGGGTGATCGCGGGGTGGGCCAGCAGGGCCTTGATCTCGGAGCCGAAGACAAACCAGGACTCATCCTGGTAATAGTAGAGAGGTTTCTGGCCCAGACGGTCGCGGACAAGGATAAGGCGCTGGCGGGTCTGATCCCAGATGGCAAGGGCGAACATGCCGTTGAAGGCCTTGATGAAGCTGTCCTCGCCATATTCGAGATACGCGTGCAGCAGAGTTTCCGTATCGGTGCCGGACTGGAAGTGGTGGCCTGTAGCCTCAAGCGCAGCGCGGATGACCTGGAAGTTATACACCTCCCCGTTGTAGGCGATCCAGGCCTCCTGGAGCGAGGTATAGGCATCAAAGGCGCGCCGGTGGCGGGCATACATAGGTTGGTGACCGTTAGGGCTGAGGTCAATGATAGCCAGCCGGGTGTTGCCCAGACCACAAGGCCCCTCAACCATGACGCCGGAGTCATCCGGCCCCCGGTGGTGGATGGTCTCCACCATGCGGGCCAGCACCTCCTGATCGGGGTGCTGGCCTTTCAATGCAACGACACCGCAAATACCACACATACGCTAGCCCTTCTCTCCGGCAAGCATGTCTCGATAAAGAGCCAGCGTTAAGTCGATCATACGCTCGGCGGTGAATGTGCTGATCAGGCGCTCGTAGCCTGCCTGGCCAAGGGCGGCTGCCCGAACAGGGTCGGCAAGCAGGCTGCCCAGTGCCTCCGCCAGGGCCTGGGAATCGCCGGGCGGCACGGTCAGCCCGGTCTGGCCATCCAGCACGATCTCGGGCAGGGCGCTGGCTCGGCTGACGACAAGCGGGATGCGGTGAGACATTGCCTCCAGCGCTACCAGGCCAAAACCCTCCCATAATGAAGGCATCGTGATCATATCGCAAGCAGGCATATACCTGCTCGCCTGCTCCACCCAACCCATGAAACACACACTTGCGGTGAGGTGAAGGCGCGCGGCCTGGGCCTCCAACTCGGCTCGCAAAGGGCCATCCCCGATGATGACCAGGCGCGCTTGTGGGTGACTGGCCGATACGGCTGACCAGGCCTGCAGAAGAACCGCAACACCTTTCTGATCAATAAGGCGGCCAAAGAAACCTATGACCAGGCCGCTGCCGTCCAGCTCAAGCCGGGCGCGGGCCGCCTGACGATCCAGGGCGCTCGCCGATGCAGCAAGACCATAACGAATGACCTCGACCTTGTCTGCCGGGATGTTTTCAACAGAAACGACGAAGTCCCTGACTGCCTGGGAGATGGCGATCACGCGATCGGCGTAACGATGCGCGTACCGGTTGAGCGTTTTGATCGCCCACCTGCGCCGGAATGGATCATCAGCATGGCGCGAGGAAACTGCATGGTTAATCCCTGCCCGGTGTGCTGCGATCAGCCCATACAGGTCGCCATGGATCAGATGCGTGTGCACGATGTCAGGCCGGATGGCGTGAAGCTGGCTGCGCAGTGCACGGAACGTCTCCAGATCAAGGTGACGGCGGATGGGGATACGGTGGACTGTGAGCCCCTGGGATGCGAACTCCGACACCAGATTGTCGACCGGGTGATCGGGGTTTTCCAGCAGGAGCACGCTGACCTGAAGCCCACGCTGGCGCAGGCCGGGCAGTAAAACAAGCAGGTGATTCTCTGAACCTGCAATGCCGGTTGCTTTCAAGACATGTGCTACGTGCATCAGGCGACCTCCTGAGCGGGAAGGACGCTGCGGTGCCGGAATGTTTCCCAAAGCGTGACGGCCGCGTATGCAGCATAGAGGGTCAGCGCGAACATAAGCGGGAACAGGTAGCGCGGCTCCACCAACAGCAGCGCCGAGACGGCAGTCACGTAAATAATCCAAAGCAGCAGGGGGAGATGCCCCCACACCTCGCGCCTCCAAAGCAGGAGCGCGATGCCCACAAGCCCACCGAGCAGGCAGCCATAATGCCAGATATAGATCAGAATGCGGCGCCCGAGATAGGGAATCCTGAGATAGTCTGCAAGAGCTAATCTTCCCGCCAGCAGGTCCATAGTAGCCTGTTTGAGAGAAATCCCTGTGTCTTGGTAGATGGCAATCACCGTGCCATAAGGCTGCAGGTATGCGGTTAATGTGTCTCTGAGGATACGGCCCGCCCAACGCGCGGGTGCCTCCAGGATGTTCCCTAATGCTGCCTGGACGAAGGCAACCTGGCCGGGGCCGCTGCCGTCCTGCTGATCCGGCCCCACCTCTTCTGAGCGCTCGCTTTCCAGAGTCTCTGCACCAAGCTGCTGGCCGTCTTCGCGGCTGGCAAGCCAGAGATGCACAATGCCGGTCTTGCTCACCGGGAGCAAGTCTCCGGTGACGATGTAAACCCGGGCCTGCCAGGGCGCAAGCACCAGCAGCATCATGCCGACCAGCCAGGCAAGACCTTTGAGCGCCACTGCACGCCTATGTGGATGAAACCAGGCGTGAATCCCCAGCGCCAGTGGAAACAGGAGCGGGATCGGGCGCAGGAGCACGGTGAAACCGAGCACAGCCCCTGCGGCGCGGAACAGCCCCATGCGCTCCTGATTGGCAGCACGCACATACAGCAAAAAGAACAGCAGCAAGCCGAACAAATACAGAGTTTCTGTCATCAGGGTTCCAGCCTGGAGCATATAGCGGATATCCAGTGCCTGAACTGCCAATGCCACACGTGCAGCCCGCTCGTCAAACAGGCGCTGCCCCAGCAGATACAGTACAAGGGCCGACAGCGTATCAATCAAAGCCTGAGAGACACGTATTGCGGTGAACTGGACCGCAGCGGCCGAGTCCGGGATCAGCGCGAAGAACGGTGCGAGAAACAGCGGGTATACCGGGCCAATAGTGGTAACGCCCCAGCCTCCACGGTGCTCCAGGATAAAAAGCCGGCTTGGAACTTCAGCAACATCTCGATAAAAGGTCTCGTCACTCTGGGGCTGGTAATAGGGGAACTCGTCCTTTGCAGAAAATCCCAGCAGCCTCGGCAGCGGTGTGAAGGCCAGCGCGATGACCAGGAGACGCAGCAGAAATGCTACAGCCAGAGCTATGGCTACGAAGCGCGGCAGGCGTTTCAGAGCAGCAAGCATGCCAGGAACCTATTCCTGCTCATCCAGCTCGGCGAGCCGGGACTCCAGCTCCCGCACCCGCGCGTTGAGCAGGGCGATATGCTGGGCAGCCTGCTTGCTCTGAGTGGCCAGGCGCGTGATCACGGATGAGAACTGCAGCAACAGCACCAGCATCAGCCCAAACCCAATGACGAATAAAGCAGTGGGCGGGTAGAAAATGCCCATGAACTCGGCCACTTCGTCAAGCAGGCTGTCGCGCAAAATGGCCAGCACAATCAGGACTCCAAAAGTCCCCAGCCAGAGCAAGGAATAATCCTCGCGCAGGCGGCGGCGGCGGACCATCTCAAGGACCACTATAAAGAGGCCGAGAGGCACCAATACCATGATCCATTCGGAGCGTGAGAGGCTGAACATCTGTCTACCCTCCAACCAGGCGCGGGCGTCCGCGCAGCAGGCCGATCACGATAGCCATGATGACTTTTACCATATAGTAGGCGGACCGGAAGGGTGTAATCGAGGACTGGCCGCCGTAGCGGGGATTCATCGTGACCGGGATCTCATGAATCTCCAACCCGGCTCGCTTCATCAGCACTACAGCTTCGGGCTCGGGATAATCGAAGGGGTAATCATCTGCGCAGAACGAGATGGCACGCCGGTTAAGCGCACGGAATCCCGACGTGGGATCTGTGACTTTTCTGCCGATCAGTAGAGAAATCAGGCGGGCGAGGATCACAATGCCCAGACGGCGCGCCGCCGGGGTGATGTACCCACGGTCCTCGATATAGCGTGAGCCGATCACCACATCAGCACTTGTTGATACCAGCTCTTCAAGCAGCTCATGAAGTTCTGTGGGGTCGTGCTGTCCGTCCCCGTCCACCTGAAAAGCGACATCATAGCCGTGCTCGCGGGCATACATAAACCCGGTCTGCATCGCCGAGCCAATGCCCAGGTTGTATGGGAGACTGGCCACCGTGACGCCATGTTTAAGCCCCACGTGTTCGGTGGCATCGCGGGAGCCATCGTTGATCACAATGATATCTGTGCCCGGCATCGCCTCGCGCACCTGCTGGATAACCCGCCCCAGGCTGGCTTCCTCGTTGTAAGCGGGAATAATGACCAGCGTGCGCAGGTGGGCGTACTGTGTAGAGGCTGTAGGCGCTGTGCTCTCAGAAACCATCTCCTGTTTCCCCATCATGCTTCGCTGCGCCCTGAGTGTTCCGCAAGCACCTCCAGCAGTGCTGCAGTTGCTGCTTCAAAACGCTGCCGCCAGGTATGTTTGTGTGCCTCTGCCATGCGCTGGGCAGCAAGGCCGTCATCATGGGTGACAGCATGCTCTACCAACCGGACGAAGCTGTCGGCATCCTCTGCTATGTGAATCAGGCCCTTGAACCTGTGGGCTTCTGGCATATCCACCGAGACAACCGGCTTCCCTGTGGCTACGTATTCATATAACTTGAGCGGGCTGCAGTGCTCAGCAACCTGATCAAGCACATACGGGTTGACACAGACATCGAAGGGTTTGATATACCCCGGCATTTCGGCGTACGGCACACGCCCGGTGACGATGACGTTGGGCAGCCCTTCGAACGGGGTCATATCTGCCAGGAGCTGGCGTGGCCCGACCAGAACCACCGTCCAATCAGGATGTTCACGTGCAATGCGGCCCAGCAGGGCTGTATCGATCCAGTATTGTATCGCACCAATATAACCGATCACGGGGTGCTTGACGCCTGCGAGCAGTGGGGGGACCGGGAGATCGGGATCAGTCACACGGGCGAAGTGCTCTACATCGACGCCGTTGGGGATCAGGCGGGAGCGCCGTGCACCAGGTCCCTTTTCTCGCAGCAGCCCCTCGGCGGTCACGATCAGCAAATCCACTGTCTCGATCAGGCGGCGCTCCATGAGTTCAACAGTCCTTGAGTTGACCAGCCCTTTACTGGCAGTGAAGTCATCGACACACTCATACACTGCTGCCTGCTCACCCAATGTTCCAACCAGGTCGGCTGAGGAGGGCATGTAGGTCCACAGGATGACCTTTTCGAAGCCAAGACGGCGCATCTGGGCGCGCAGCACAGGGCGGATCAGCGCCATATTCAGGCGGTTAATGGGCTCCCACATCAGGAAGAATGGGAGCAAAAGGGGAAGCGTGTAAACCCACAGGTTGGGGGCTATCTCACGGGGGCCCTGCAGCCAGCGCCACAGACGGCTGAACTCCCGGCGGATCTCGACAAGCCAGCCGGCCCAATGCATGGGCTGCTCCACATAGAGCACCCGGTTGCCCGCCGCTGCCCACCAGCGCGGAAAGCGGTGCTTGCGCGTGGGCAGCGTATCCCAGTCCTGGACCGAAAGGACCAGGAAATCATATCCTGTGATCACGAGCTGCCTCCATAAAGGGGTTCCCGTCCATACTGACAGCCCGGGAGTTCAAACCAAGGGCCAATTCACTGAGGGCATCCTAAGGCTCAGAGGGACTACCAGCGAGGGTAACCTGCTGCCCCGTCTGGATGCTGCGCATGGCTGCCTCCGCCACGGCAGTCGCCCGCAGGCCATCATACCCGGTTACAATTAATTCAGCCTGCCCGCGCACGGCAGCCCCGAAGTTTTCCAGGAGGGCACGGTGACCTTTATCCTGGCCTCCCTTTACCGCGCTGCCGCGCATCCCAGTGAAGTTCAGCGTACGGAAGTCGTCCAACACTGCAACGCCCCGTCCGGCAAAGACCTCCACGCGCTCTTTTGGAAAGGCCGGATCGCCCTGGGCAGAATAGATGACCACGCCCAGCGACTCACCGGCAAAACGCATGGTCAGCACAAAGTCCTGCCAATCTGAGGAACCCTGGGCTGTGACACCCAGAGGGTCCTGGCCAAGCAACCCGCAGACAAAGTCGATGAAGTGTACCCCCTCACCCATCAGACGTCCACCGCCCTGGGCGGGGTCATTGAGCCAGTGGGCGGATGGCAACGGCCCGGCATTGACCCTGAAGATGATAGTCTTCGGGGTGCTGATCTGATCCAGGGCGGCCTTGAGCGCACGGGCGGCAGGCGCAGCACGGCGGTTGAACCCGACGGTGACCAGCACGCCCGCCTGTTCCGCGGCAGCCAGGACAGCCGCGGCATCCCGGGAGGTCAGGGCGAGCGGCTTCTCCACGAAAAGATGTTTGCCCGCCTCGGCAGCGGCAATCGCCTGGGCGGCATGCAGATTGTGGCGTGTTGCGATCAGCACTGCATCCACCGTCGGGTCAAGGATGGCCGCGTTGAGGTCCGTTGCTGCCAGGGGGACATCCAGCTTCTGTGCTATCTGGCTGGCGGTCATGCCGCCGCTGACCACCGCGCGCAGTTCGAACGCGCGGATGCTGCGGATGTTCGGAAGGTGCACTGCCCGCGCAAAGCTCCCTGCCCCAACCAGGGCCAGGCCAACCTTTCCGGACGGGGGGCGTGCTGACCGCAGGATGAAGCGCGGCGGCGCTTTAAGCGGGACATCGTCCCCTGTTGCGTAGCGCAGCATCACCGCCAGCGCCCCTGCACGCGCTGCCTCGTAAGCGTCACCGGCTTCTTCGATGGGGTACTCCGCGCTGACCAGCGAGTCGAAGTCAAGTTTGCCAGCCGCCAGCAGGTCCAGCACGGCAGCCACGTTGCGCCCTTCTGTCCAGCGTACAAAGCCAATCGGATAGTCCACGCCCCCCTGCTCATAGGCCGGATCATAGCGCCCGGGCCCACCGGAACGGGAGATGACGAAGTCGAGCTCCTTGCGATAGAAGTCTGTCCGGTCGAGGTCCATGCCCATTGCGCCGACCATGACCACACGCCCGCGCTCACGGCACATCTTGAAAGCCTGGTTGACCGGCTCGCTGCTGCTGGCAGCGGCACACAGGATCACCTTATCTGCACCGATCCCGCCTGTGAGGTCCATAACCTGGCGGTCGATATCGCCCAGAGAGGGATCAAGCGTTTGTGCGCCCCCCAGCCGCGCGGCCAGCTCGCGGCGCTCTGCAATCAGGTCAGAACCGATCACGCGGCAGCCCGCTGCATCGAGTAGCTGGGCGGTGATCTGGCCGATCAGGCCGAGGCCGATCACGACGACCGTCTCACCCATGGTCACATCGGCGCGGCGGACGCCCTGCAGCGCGATGGCTCCCAGGTTTGCAAAGGCAGCCTGACGGAAACTGACGCCTTCCGGCAAGGGTACTAACAGGTTGGCAGGGATCGCGCCATATTCTGCGTGATTGGCATAGCCTGCCCCATAACAGGCTACCGGCTTGCCTGCCCGCAGGCCGGACGCATGCGGCCCGGCTTCGATCACTTCCCCGGCGGCACTGTAGCCCGCTGCGAACCATGTGTCCGAGATATCACGGACCTGCCCGGCAGTGAATGCCAATCCCTCACGCATCGCAAGCTGGAATGCACGCTTGATCAACTCCGGCTGTGCCAGTGCCTTACGGAACAGGCTGCCGCCCCCTGTGGCCTGGGTAAGCTCCGTGCCCGTCGAGATAAGGGAATACTGTATGCGAACAAGCGCCCCATTAGAGGGGGTCTGGGGTACAGGGACTTCCTGTACGAGCAGCTTACCCTTGCCGTCAAAAAAGACCTGTTTCATGTTTGTCCATCCAGTGATGGCGATGAGCGAGAAGCAGTAAAGCCGGGATAACTTTATCCCGGCGGGTCAGCTTTGGTCAATGTCTCTTTACGGGTGTATGCCCACCGTTATGTGAGAAGCTCCGGAAAATGTATCAGCGGCGGATCACCTGACGGAGTGTCTGTAATGACGTTCGCCCCGCAGATCGAACCACATTGAGATCAGCGGCCCCGCCGTGAGGATACAACAATGTCACAAGCTCCACCGGCAGCTTGACCATCCCCGAATAGCGGGCCACAGGACCCTGTTCGCGGGCACCCCCAGCCGATGCACGCCAATCCTGCTCAAGCCTGGCTTCAAGCAGGGGGCGGCCCAGCGGGGTGATCACCAGGTTGGCACCATCCGCTTTGGTAAAGAATACCTGGGCGGGCTGCTCCAGGCGCAGCTCGACAGGCACCAGGTGGTAGCGCAGGTCGACGGCAACCGACAGATCCCCTTTGGCCGAGGAGACAGCGCGCAGCATATCAATTACCAGCCAGAGAGCGGCCTTCTTATCAAACCAGATGAGGCGGCGATGGATAATCCCCGGACTCAGATGCGAGTAGGCATCGTGAGAAACATCCAGAAGGTCAAAAGCATCCTGGGAAATCCAACGATGGACCTTAACATGCGGGCGGGCCACAGGCGATCCGTTGGCGGCCTGTGGAGAGAGTTCCGCACCATCTACCTGCAAGGTATTATGCGCCGCCGTGGACCAGCAAAGCGTACCTTTGCCGGACTGCCCGGCATGCGCATAAGTGCCGGGATCGATCAATAACGGCCCACCATAGGCCCACAGGGTCATGCTGAACAGGTCATTATGCCTGGATGCAGTGCTGGCATTCACCAGCATGTGCAGATGCCCGTGGCGCATGATATACAGCCCGCTGGCTTCCGACTCGCGGGAGGCTGCGATATCACTCAGGATGATTGGACGTGGTGTGAGCGCCCTGGCCTGGACTCGAATGCCTGGGCGCACGTCAATCCAGGCATCCGGCTTCACATCGTCCGGGCGTTTCACCGTCTGGGTGATCACGTCTGTCAGGCGCGCGGCAGCGTCAGAGGCAAAATACCAGAACGCCTCCTGCCACTGTTCCCCGGCCACCACAGACCAGCCGCGCAGACCCACATCGATGAAGCCCGCCCACTCATTTAACTGGCGCTCCAATACCAGCGAGCCAAGTGCGAGCAGCCCCCGGCCGTCAGACAAGTCGTGATCGGCGCTTGGATAAATGGCCAGGTCCAGCAGGCGGTCAGGGGGAGCGGCACCTATGGCCGGCAGGGTGCCATCTGGCTGCAAACACAGCATGAACAGGTCGAGCATTGAGAAGAGCCGCGCACGCGCCGTGTCAGGGATGTCAATACCATTGGCCAGACACAACGCTGCAATACTCAACCCCATCTCGATGGTAAAGCGCAGCTGGTACGAAGAGCCGGTTTTGAGCATCCCATCTGGGTTCACCCCCTCTTCGAGGGCCTTCCAGAAGCGGCCCAGGCCTACAGAGCGCCAGCGGGTGGCCTCGGGAAACTCCGGCAGCATCACACCCAGGTAAGCCAGCCCTGCCAGTGAGGCGAGCAGGTGGCTGTGCTCGATCTCAGGCCGATCAAGAGACTTCAAAAGGTAACTGGCATGTTCCCGCAGGTTGACCAGCCACAACTTAAGGAAATCGGTCGTGAGAGCATCCGATTCAAGGATGCAGTAGTATGCCCAGATCCAGTTAACCGCCCGGATTGCCACATCAACCGGGCGCACCCAGTTGATGCCAAACTCGACGGGGTTCGCCTTGATCCAGTCGCGCAATTGGAGGACGATCTCGGCGGCATACTGATTATTACCTGTGAACAGAAAAGCCTGGCCCAGACGCACCAGATGGTAAAAGCGGCTGAGCTCCCAGGGTAAGCTCGGATCGACAGTACGGGACTCCGGGTAGACGGCGAGGCGGCTGGTGTGTTCTACCGGCCAGGTATAACCTGCCTTGATATCCACATGCCAGGGGATGGAGGCACCCAGGCTGATGCGTCCGGCTCCGGGCAGGCTGAACTTATGGTCAAGCAAATAACCAGCCGATTCCAGCGTGGCATAATAGGCATCAGGGTAGAACTGGGCTACCAACGCCGCCTGTTCAGGCAGCAGCCCGAAGAACCGAGGCACCTGGCGCTCGCGGATCTGTGCAGCAATTTCAGCGATCGCGCTGCCGATCTTAATCTCACGGGGTTTGCGCGGGGCAGTCCTGAGCCGTAAGGCCTCAAGGATGCGCCCCCAGGAAGTCCCCGGGCGAGTCAAACTACGTTCGGTCACTGTTCACTCCTGACAGATCCCTCTTAATGTTAGTGTACAGACTCTCCTAATCGGCGCAAGGTAGGCTTATACCTTATTGGTATGTATATGACGTACTTTGGGGATCAATAAAAGAACGCAGCACCAGCAGGCTGCGTTCAACTGTTGGGGGCATTGAAAGGACCTATGCGCGCCGGGCTGCGATCTCTCGAGCTCCGCGCCAATAGCCTACCGCGGTCGCCAGCATCTCAACAATGCGGGCCCAGACAAAGGCGGGAAAATCAACCCACCCCCGTTTAGAGTAAGGCATCAGCCGGGCGACATAAACAACCGGGCTGACCAGGGTGAGGGCAAGGAACCAGGTGCCCAGCACCGAGCGAAGCACGCTGCCCCAGCGGATCGGGAGTTTGTCGTAGGCAAAGAGACGATAGGCACCTCCGCGACCACGGCCGCGGCGCTGGCTCCAATAGCCTGCCCAGTCGTCGGGAACAATATGAGGCACAACTATTGTGTAATCTGCAGCACGTTTAAAGCGAGCGCGCATGCGATCTCCAAAGACCGCATCTTCACCGGAGGCGCCGGGGAACTCCTCGGGGAACCCTCCCACGGCCAGGGCGGCCTCCCTGCGGCAGGAATACCCCTCCGACCAGTCCTGCTCATCCAGGGCACGGTAAAGCGCCCACTCATGCTGCGCCTGGAGATAGCGCCCGAAAGGGCGGCCCTGATTGATGGCAGATGAGTTAATGACCAGGTAATCTGCGCCGGCCTGGTAGTGAGGCAGAATCTGCTCAATAAAATCTGGGGGGAGCTGCACATCCGCGTTCAGCAGGATGACGATCTCCCCCCGGGCTACTTTGAGCGCCACATTACGCGAAGCGGCCACGCCACGGTTCGTGGGCTGGGGCAGAATGGTCAGGCTGCTGACGCGATCACGATATGCCTCGATAACCTCAACGGTCCGATCACGTGACGCATCATCGACTACCACAACCTCCAACGGCGTATAGGTCAGCGCCGCCAGTGCTTCCATGGTAGGTGCGATGTCGCTCTCTTCGTTGTAGGTGGGCAGGATTACGCTGACGAGAGGGCGGTAGGATGTGCCGGGCATTTTCTTGTCCTAGTCTATGAACTCGCGGAGCCAGAGCTCAAGCACGGTCAGTGCCCATACACGCAGGTAAGGGGCACGGCCGTGTTGGAAATCCTGGTAGATCGCCCGGACGGCCTGCGGTGCGAAGAGCCCCCGGCGTTCCACCGATTCCGGCGAGAGGGTATCTTCCACCACATCACACAGCGGGCCCTGGAGCCAGGCAGCAACCGGCATCTCAAAGCCACGCTTGGGGCGTGACAAGACCTCGACAGGCAGCACGTCACGCAGGGCCTCAATAAAGATATGCTTGGTCTGCCCACGATGCAGCTTGAGGCGAGGAGGGATGCGTGCTGCGAATTCCACCAGCTCGTGATCGATCAGCGGCACGCGTACTTCCAGCGAGTGCGCCATACTCATTGCATCGGTATCGCGCAGCAGCGTGTGAGCCATGTAATTCTTCAATTCCAGCCGGGTGAGGCTCTCAATTGAGCCGGTTTCTGCCGGATGGACGAAACGGCCCAGATACTCGAGTGAAGGCTCCGGCGCTGCCAGGGCGTTGATCGCTGTGGGGCTGTACAGGGACAACTTGGTCGCTTCATCGTACAGCACACGCACGCGGCCGTAACGGTCGAGCAGATCGCCGTCCAACCAGTACGCCACCCGCCCCACCGGCGAGATGATCTCCCCCATGCTGCGCCCCAGCCCACGCAGGAACTCCGGCAGGACCTGCCATGTTCGCCGGGCGCTGTCGGCCTGCTGGAACAACCGGAACTGGGGGTACCCGGCAAACAATTCATCGCCGCCCAGCCCAGAAAGGGCTACTTTCACATGCTGGGCGGTGGCCTGCGAAACAAGGTATGTGTTCAGCCCGTCACCGGAGGGCTGATCGAGGGCACGGATGATGTGTGGAAGCTGCTCGCGCACCTGCTCCCCTGTGACAATCACCTCGGTGTGCTCGGTCTGGTAGTAATCGGCCAGCACACGGGCAGCGGAACGTTCGTCGATATCCTGGCCTTCCTGGCCAAAACCGATCGAGAAGGTGCGCAGGCGCTCACCGCTGGCGCGGGTCATCAGGGCAACCACCGCGCTTGAGTCAATGCCGCCGGATAGAAACGCGCCCACCGGCACATCGGCGATCATGCGCAGCTCGATGGATTCCTCCAGAAGCTCGCGAAGGCGCCTGCGAATCGCGTCCTCGCTCATTTCCAGGGGCTCCTGAACGGGGACATCCCAGTACTTCTCAGTGCGCAGATGCCCATCCTCGAAAACGAGGAAATGCCCAGCAGGCAGGGCATGCACCCCCTCAAGGATTGTGTAGGGGGAAGGGACAGCATAGAACGAGAGATAATGGTGGAGCGCCTGGGCGTTGAGGGCAGGACGGATCAAGCCGCTTGCCAGGAGCGCCTTTAACTCGGAGGCGAAGACCAGGCGATCCGGGCCGCCCGCCGGATCGGGGCTGAGCGCGTAGTACACAGGCTTGATGCCGAGCCGGTCACGGGCGACAAACAGGCGGGCTTCCTGCATATCCCAGATGGCAAACGCGAACATACCCCTCAGATGCTCAAGGCAGTCCGCCCCCCATTCCTGGTAGGCATGCAAAATCACCTCTGTGTCGCTGTGAGACCGGAAGATGTGGCCCAACCCAAGCAGCCTCTCACGCAGCGGCTGGAAGTTGTACACCTCGCCGTTGTAGACAATCCAGTAGCGACCATCCGGGGTGCACATTGGCTGGTGCCCTGCAGGGGACAGGTCGATGATTGAGAGGCGCGTATTGACCAACGCCACCGGGCATGGCTGTTGCGCAACATAGGCCCCGTGATCATCGGGCCCGCGATGATGCATAGCCAGCGCGGCGGCTTCTGCTACATGTTGATCAGCGATATTGACCGTACCCCAGATACCACACATAGGCCTGTTTTGCCTCTCTACCAGCCAAACAGAGGGCCGATTATATATTCCTTCACTGCACCCCAGCGCAGCGCGAGCTGGCGGCTAACATAAAGCCCCAGCACGGCCACTGCCCAGAGAGCAGCCATGATCTCCCGGCCACGGCGGGGGAGCGCCCGCGCTGCGTTCATCTGCTCCAACACCTGGTGCAAGCGCTCTGCCATAGCCCCGGCATCGAAATTCGTGCGGGCAAACTGCACACACTGCTCGCGCATCCGGGCGAGCTCGTCTGGCCGGGCGAGCACGTCGCAAACCGCCTCGGCAAATGCCTCGTGATCGTGGACATCCTGCACCATCCGCCCGGTGCGCCCCTCGATTACCACCCCCTCAGGCCCGCCGCAGGGCGTTGAGATCACAGGGGTGCCGCAGGCAATTGCCTCCAGCACAGAGATGCCCAGGCCTTCCTGGATGGAGGGAAGCACGAATAATTCAGCCCCCTGATAGAGCTTGATCAGTTCGGGAGATCGGGCATCCAGCGGGCCCAGGTATACCACCCTATCCGAAATGCCCAGGTCGTGAGCCAGCTTCTTCAACGTGTCATCCGGGAACTCACCCACTAACACCAGGTTCAGATCGGGATGTCGCTTATGCACCAGCGCGAAAGCTCGCAGCAGCATGCCAACATTTTTACGAGGATCGTTGATACGTGCAGTTAGGAGCAGGTAACGGCCGTGTGGCGGCGCTTGGCGCACCGCCGGGTCGGGGTGAAACAACTCTGTGTTTATGGGATACAGCATGGTCTCGATGCGATCCGCGGCAGCAGGTGCAAACTGCTGGAGCCGCTGCGCCGTGTAGCTGCTCAGAGCAAGGACCCGTGCAGCACGGTTCAGCGCCAGGCGTTCCTGCATCTGGAGCAGCCGCCAGCCTATCCCTGACAAGGTTTTGTTTGCCCAGCGATCACCCAAGGCACTCTTGGCACGCAGTTCATCCTCATACAGGGTGGCTACCCACAGCACATAGGGTGCGCCTCGCAGCGCCAGTGGGAGGGCTACATGAGCACTCCCTGAAACAGTGATCACCCCCGCAGGCTCGCGCAGCAGAGGTCCAAACAGAAACTGGGGAACGAGATAATGCAACCACAGGGGGAAAGGGGGAGCGGGCAGCAGCATAGTGGGCAAATCCCCATAATCCATGATCTGCGGGGGAGTCCAGCGAGTAAGCGACTCGACAAGACGCCTGAGATGCGATCGGGAAGCCGGCTGTAATTCGGCACGGACAACTACAGGGCTGAACCCCTTCCTGGCCAGGAGCCGCGCCATGGCATTCACCATGGAAGGAATGCCACCACCCTGAGTCTCGATGGTGAGGATGATCACCCTCTTATCCATCAGCCTTCTACTTCACCCGGGTGCGTACGCTCGTGATGGTATCGCGATTGGCTGCTACCCAATCATACAGGCGGCGCACGCCATCCTGCACCGAAACCTGCGCCGTCCACCCTAACTGCTGATGCGCCTTGCGTGTGTCAGCGATGAATACCCGCTGGTCGCCGGGGCGCCAGTCTGCGTAACGGACCTGCATCGGACGGCCGCGAAGCGTATTGAGCTGATCAATCAGGTCAAGCAGCGATATTGACCTGTGAGGCCCCCCGCCCATATTGAAAACTTGCCCGGCCACGATCTGCGGGTGGTCGAAGGCCGCTTCAAACGCTGCCACCAGGTCCGTGATATACAGCGCATCACGCACCTGCATACCATCCCCGTAGATCGTGAGAGGTAAATCCAGCACGGCTGCGATGGTGAAGTGCGCCAGCCAACCCTGATCCTCGGTTCCGAACTGCCAGGTGCCATAAATGCAGGACTGGCGAAAGACCGTGGTGTTCAAGCCATAGATACGGGCGTAATCACGCACATATTGATCTGCGCTGCCCTTGGAACATCCATAGGGCGAATGGAAATCAAGCGGCTGGCTTTCAGGCACTCCGTGAGGCAGGTCTGCGTACCCGTAATGGTTATCCCGCAGCACCACCCCGGTATCTTCCATGCCTCCATAGACCTTGTTAGTCGAGGTATAGAGCAGCACGGGGTTGTGATCGGGGCGCTTGCTCAGGCGCAGCCCCTCCAACACATTGAACGTGCCAAGCGCATTGATCTCGAAGTCATCACGAGGGTCCACAACCGAAGTGGTAACGGCAGTCTGCCCCGCGGCATGCAGCACAGCGTCTGCCTGGGCGACAAGTGGGGCCACGGCATCGAAATCGCGTACATCACCCTGCACAAAGTGAAAGCGATCCTGGGCAGGATGGCTGCGCAGCCACTCCAGGGTAACGTCGGACCCAATGCGTGCCAGATTGTCAAAAACCGTGACTTTCCAGCCGCGATCCAGAAAATGGTGGGCGGCGTGACCGCCAATAAAACCGGCACCACCTGTGACCAACAAATGCTTCACAGCCTGCTCCATTCACCCGGTTCGGGGTCAGTGGGTGTTTGCCCGGCGCTGCTTTATGCCCGGGGTGCTCAAAACGCCGAGGATTGTAACATGCAGGGTGGGCAGAGCCAACCACCCACGGCCTGCGCCCATCAGATGCGGACTCTACGATTGTGCGGGGATGCGAGAATACTTTCTAGACGGCTGGTCTTAGGGCTGATATAATCGCGCTGGCGCACCGACGAGACAGCATGCGCAAGCTCAGTATTGAGGTAAATAACCGTAATGTATATCCTCGGCATCTCCTGTTACTACCACGACTCGGCGGCCTGCATCCTCAAAGATGGGGAACTGGTAGCAGCCTCGCTGGAGGAGCGTTTCTCACGGAAGAAACACGACTCTGGATTCCCCACCCATGCCATTGACTTCTGTCTGGAAGAAGCGGGCATCAGCACCGATGATCTGGACTATGCGGTATTCTATGAGAAACCCCTGCTGAAGTTCGAGCGCATCCTGCTTTCATCGCTGCAGACCTACCCCAGGTCGATGACGTTCTTCCGCGAGTCGATGATCACATGGTTCAACGAGAAGCTGTGGATCAAGAGCCAGCTTCTTGACAAGCTGAGGATTCCGGCGAGCAAACTGCTGTTTGTTGAACACCACATGACACACGCCGCAAGCGCCTTTTTTGCCTCGCCTTTTGACGAGGCCGCGGTGCTGACCATCGACGGCGTGGGCGAGTGGACAACCGCAACCGTTGGGCGCGCCACAGGCACCTGGGATGGCAGCGGGGAAAACAAGATCGAGCTGTTCAGCGAGACGCGATTTCCCCACTCATTGGGGCTGCTTTACTCGGCCTTTACCGCCTATCTGGGCTTCCGGGTGAACAACGGGGAATACAAAGTGATGGGCATGGCTCCCTTTGGCGAGCCCAATTACCTGGATAAGGTGTATAAAATCGTGCAGGTGGGTGATGATGGCGGCATCCGCCTGAATATGGATTACTTCACCTACCATCATTCGGCCACACAGACTTACGGCAAAAAGTTCATCGACCTGTTTGGCCCCCCCCGGGAGGCTGAAGGCGAATTCTTCACCCCGCAGACCCACCCGCATCTGGACGGACCGGAAGCCCGGCTTAACAAACATTATGCCGACATTGCGGCCAGCATCCAGAGAGTCACCGAAGAAATCATGATCAAGATGGCCAACTACGCGTATGAGCGCACCGGCTCCAAGCGGCTGGTGATGGCAGGCGGGGTCGCGCTCAACAGCGTAGCCAACGGGCTGATCCTGGATCATACGCCGTTTGAGGAGCTGTACATCCAACCTGAGGCCGGGGACGGCGGCGGCGCACTGGGCGCTGCCCTGTATGCCTACCATGTGATCCTGGGCAAGCCGCGCAAGCTGGTCATGGAAACGCCGTACTACGGGAAGCGCTACACGGACGCCGAGATCAAAGCGTTTCTGGACAGCAAGGGGATCAGGTACGAGCATGTTGACGACCGTGACAAGATCGTAGACCGGGCCGTCGACGTGCTGCTGGACGGCGGTGTCGTAGGCTGGTTCCAGGGGCGTTTTGAATGGGGCCCGCGCGCATTGGGCAACCGCAGCATCCTGGCCGATCCGCGCAAGGCCGAGATGAAGGAAACGGTCAACCTCAAAATCAAGTTTCGGGAGCCATTCCGCCCGTTTGCCCCGGTCACCGGGGAAGAACATGCGCCGGAGTTCTTCGAGATGGGCCCCTACGAAGGTCAGACCACGCCGCGTTTCATGCTGGTGGTGCGCCCGGTCAAGGAAGATAAGCGCGAGACTATCCCGGCTGTGACCCATGTGAACGGCGGCGGGCGTATGCAAACCGTGCGGCCTCAAGACAATTACACGTACTACTGGGTGATCGAGAAGTTCGGGCAGGCAACCGGCGTGCCAGTGCTGCTTAACACGAGCTTCAACCTGCGCGGGGAGCCGATTGTCACTTCGCCGCAGAATGCATTCCACACGTTCAGTGTAAGCGCGCTTGAACTGCTGGTGCTGGACAACTTCCTGATCTATAAAGATGCGTTAGAGTAACAACACGGGCAAGGCTCCCGCTGTTGAGGAGAGCAACCATGAAGCAGTTTTTCAAGAATATGGGCACAAACCTGGGTGTTGTGGGCGAGTTCGTCAAGTTCCTGTGGGCCCGGAAGCTGTGGTGGCTGATTCCGATGGTGATCACGCTGCTGCTCTTCGGCTTTCTGCTGCTGTTTGCGAATGCCTCAGGGATCGCGCCGTTCATTTACACACTGTTCTAGAATCAGTCGCGCAGCAAGAACCATTCACTGCTGGGATCGCGGCCGGGCAGGATTCTGCCTGGCCGTTGTTATTCCAGCATAAGGGGGCTTTCGGATGCCTCAAGTGATCATCTCAACTGTCGGGCCATACCATGCCTATGAAGCAGCACGTGCAGCGTCCCAGGCCGGTTATCTGAAGAAATTCATCGTGGGGTTCTACAACCCCAGAGAGCAAGGGATCAGATCGGAGGCATTCCGTAAGCTGACCTGGCCGAACTACCTGGGGTACGCTATTCAACAATTCCCAAGCCCAGGGAGTATCTATTTCTCCTACGCGATCCGGGATCCGCTCTTCGACCGGCTGGCGGCCCGGCACATCGAACCCTGTGATGTCTTTCATGGGTGGAACCACCAGAGCCTGTATTCAATGCGCCGCGCCAAACAACTGGGCGCAAAAGTCATCATCACGCGCTCATCGGCCCATGCGGAGACACAGGTTGAAATCCTCCGGGAGGAGTACCAACGCTTTGGCATACCTTTCCCGGAGCATATGGCCCGCCTGATCAACCGGCATGTGCAGGAGTATGAGGAGGCAGATGTCATTGATGTCTGCTCGGAGTTTGTATGGCGTACCATGGTCGAGAAAGGCATCCCACCCGAGAAGCTGCGGCTGCTTCCCATGGGCTTTGATCCCGGACGGTTTATGACCGGTGAGAGGACCGAGACTACCTTCAGGGTCATGTTTGCAGGGCTTATCAGCATTCAGAAAGGCGTTCACTATCTTCTGGAGGCTTTCAAACGGCTCGCCCTACCAGATGCTGAACTAATCTTGGTGGGCGGCAAGGCTCAAGATAGCCGCCTGTTCCTGCCAAAATACAGCGGGCTGTACCGGCATGTCCCTTTCGTGCCGCAGGACAAACTCCCTGCATTGTATAACTCGTCCTCCGTTTTTGTGCTTCCGTCGCTGCAGGAGGGCTTCGGCATGGTGGTTGCGGAGGCTGCTGCCAGCGGCCTACCGGTGATCATCAGCGAAAATGTGGGGGCAACGATCCGCGATGGCGTGGATGGCTATGTAGTACCGGTCCGAGATGTGGATGCCCTGGCAGACCGGCTGCTGACCCTGTACCGTGACCAGTCCCTGCGGCAGGCAATGGGACGGTCTGCCCATGAGTATATCCAGGGCTTCACCTGGCAGCGCTACCATGATGGGCTGCTGCAGATTTACCGGGAACTCAGCCAGTAAAAGGAAAGCGCCAGCCACTAAAGGGCTGGCGCTGTTGATCGGTCTGGAGTTCGCACTCAGTGCTGCTCGAGGCTTGCCTCAATCGTGGCAGGCAGCGTGCTGCGTTCCACCCAGGCACCCGGCGCCTGGCGCTGCTTGATCCTGAGCGGGTCCCCAAACAGGCTCACGCCCAGGCCAAAGGGCAGCGTGATTGTCAAGTAAAAAACCGACAGGAAGAAGCGGCCAACCATATCGCCGAGGAATGTGCCGAACTGCTTCCAATAGCTCCACAGTGTTTTGAAGAACTCCATCGGTGCCCCCGATTCATGCAGATGTGTGCCTGTGCAGGACGCGGCGGATTATAACGCGCGATCCGAGATTGTCCAGCAAGCACAGTGTGCCAGTGCCGCGTTCACATCGTCCCGGTGCGCATTGCATCGCAATGCCCGCACAACTCAGCGTTTGTTGTACGCGTAAATCTCCTCCAGGAGCGCGGGTGAGAAAGATTCCAGGAGAATCTTACTGCCGACAGTACTCCCTGCCCGATTTACAGGACAACGGTTATAAATAGGCTCCATGCTTCTCTCGACAGGGCAGCATATTTCTATTGCAGGTATCTTCGCATATTGCGTATATTCTGAACATGAGTACTGTATACCGTAACCTGAGCCAGGGCAGCACTTAGCAGCGTGGAGCAGCGATTGTGATCTCAGAACACGACCCTCTATTAAACTGGCGGGACGAGTTCCCCATTCTGCAAGAGACGACTTATCTGATCAACAATTCACTTGGCGCCATGCCGCGCGGGGTCTACGACAGCCTACAAGCTTATGCAGACACCTGGGCGCATCGGGGCATCCGGGCCTGGGGGGAAGGCTGGTGGGGCCTGAATACGGAGGTCGGCAACGTGATCGGGGGGATCATCGGGGCGCCCCCTGACACAGTCTCCATCCACCAGAACATCTCGATAGCCCAGGGCATCCTGCTCACCTGTTTCGACTTCAGCGGGCCACGGGACAAAGTGGTGATCGAAGCCGGCATCTTCCCCTCTGTATATTACGTGCTGCGCGGGATGCTGCCGGCGCACATCGAACTTCAACTGGTGTCAAGCTCTGATGGCGGCCAGACCGTCGATGTAGGACGGATCGTCGACGCGATTGACGAGCGCACCCTGCTGGTGCCTGTCAGCCATGTGCTGTTTCGCAGCGCCTATATTCTGGATGTGAAGGCGATCATTGAGAAGGCCCATCGCGTGGGGGCGACGGTGATTCTAGATGGCTACCATGCCTGCGGGATCGTGCCTTTTAATGTGCTGGACCTGGATGTGGACTTCTATCTGGGGGGGGTGCTCAAGTGGATGTGCGGTGGGCCGGGGGGCGTCTTTCTATACGCCCGTGAGGACTACCTCAAGACCATCCGGCCCGGCCTGACAGGCTGGATGGCGCACCGCCGGCCCTTCGACTTCGAGGTGGCCGATATTGAACTGCGCGAGGATGCGTTTCGCCTGTTAAACGGCACGCCAGCCGTGCCTTCATTGTATGCGATACGGCCCGGGGTCGAGATCATCGCGCAGGTAGGCGTGGAGAACATCCGGCGCAAATCGCTGCGCCAGACCGAGCTGGTCATTACGCGTGCGGAGGCAGCCGGGTATAGTGTCGCCACCCCGCGCGATCCGGCCCTGCGAGGTGGGACCGTGGTAGTCGATCCTCCGCACGCTTACGAGGTGTCACGCGAACTGATCGCACGCAATATCCTGATCGACTACCGGCCCAACGGGGGCATCCGTATTTCCCCGCATTTCTACAACAGTGACGCGGAGATCCACGCGGCGATGGACGCCATCGAAGACATCCTCACCAGCGGCGCATGGCAGAAACATGCAGCCAGCCGGGATTTCATCACCTAGGGGGGCGGGCATGGGACGCATCTACGATGTCAGCCGGACGATCACCCCGGAGCTGGCTGTCTGGCCAGGGGATACACCTTTCGGATTCACGCAGGTGCTCGACAAGCGGGCGGGGGCCTCGGTGAACCTGACCACGCTCACCCTGAGCGCCCATACGGGCAGCCATGCGGACGCGCCCTGGCACTATCTGCCGGACGGCGCACATCCTGCCGACCTGCCGCTGGAAAAATACATCGGGCCCGCACATGTGGCCAGCATCACCCGCCGTTCGGGAGGGATCGTTCCCGAGGATTTCGAGGGCCATAATCTGATCGGGATGCAGCGTCTGCTGATCCATACCTGGGTCAGTGAACTCCCCGATGAGCAGTGGCCGGAGGACTTCCCGTATCCTACGCCTGCGCTGGTGGATTGGCTGGCTGAGCAGGGAGCGGTGCTGCTGGGTGTCGATATGCCCTCCGTGGATCGCTTTGACAGCGAGACTTTAGACTGCCATCACCGCCTGTACGAGCGAGGAATTGCAAACCTGGAGACACTGACGCTGCGAAACGTGCCGGATGGTGTCTACGAGCTGGCTGCCCTGCCTCTGAAGATCGCCGGAGTGTGCGGCAGCCCGGTGCGTGCTGTGCTGAGGGAAATCGAGAGATGAGGGGGAAGAACATGCCAGAACGTGAAGAAAAGGGGCTTCTGTATGCAGAATATCTGATGCTGAACCAGGTGCTTAGCGCCCAGCATCCACGCTCAGGGGAGCCTGACGAACTGCAGTTCATTGTTGTGCATCAGGTACACGAGCTGTGGTTCAAGCTGACGCTGAGCTTTCTGGAAAGGGCACGAGCGGCCCTGGAGGAAGACCAGATTGCTGGCGCGACGCGACTGATCGGGCAGGTCACCAGCATCCTGGACACCCTGATCCTGACTGTGGAACATCTGCATTCACTCCCACCCTTGATGTTCCACCGATTCCGAGCGCTGCTGGCGCCCGGCTCGGGCCTGCAGTCGGTGCAGTTTCGCGAGATCGAGCTGGTATGCGGGCTGCGCGAGGCTCACTATGTAGAGTGGGTTCAGCGGCAGCTTACCCGTACCGGTGATTGGGGCCGTATCGCCTACCGGCTGGAGGAACCTTCGCTGAATGAATGCTTCCAACAGGCTGTTACACGCCAGGGGCTGCCCGATCTGGTTACACTCTATGCAAACCCCGCCGCGCACGGCTCCCTGTATCTGCTGGCCGAGGCGCTCTCAACTCTGGAACATCGCGTGCTGCAGTGGCGTGCCAGGCACATCCAGCTTGTGGAGCGCACAATCGGGGTCCAGGTGGTGGGGACCGGCGGCACAACTAACGATTATCTGCAAGCCACCCTGCAGCACAGGCTGTTCCCCGGGCTGTGGGAGGCGCGAAATGAACTGAGCCGCCGGGTTGAAAGCCGCCAGTGAGCAAGCGAACAGGCCGTCCCGAAGAAGGCCCATAAAGGCATGATGATCCAATATGAGCTGCCCGCGCAAACGCCGGGCACATCTTCGATTACAAACAAAACTCCTCAACGGTTTCGTTGGGGAGTTTGCGTCATTGTACATGATGGACCTGAGGAGATTCGAACTCCTGACCTCTACAGTGCGATTGTAGCGCTCTCCCAGCTGAGCTACAGGCCCCAGGATCGAGCGGGATTCTAACGGGTCGCTCAGGCATTGTCAAGACAGGGTTGGTGCGCCAAGAGGCATCTTGCAAGCACGCTTTTCTGAACTTGAACGGGCCGGGAGCGCGCAAAATGGATGGTTCACCGGCAGTTACCTATACGATGGACCCCGGCGCATTTTTTAACAATCCACAGGCGCTCGCTCAGGTGTTCGGTGCGCGCGCCCAGATGTGGGCATGATCCCAGCCGGAGGCCCCATATGTAGGAGCAGGCCTGTCTCGAGGCGCTGCCTGAACAGCCCTAACACTGCGCAAACCCCCCACAAATAATTTTACAGAGCGTTTTCTTAAAGAATGCGACTTTTTAAGATGGTGGCATTGTGTGAGACAAGTCCCTTCTGTTAAGATGGACTCCAGACGGCACCAGTCTATCAGCCTCGTATCCGCATATCGACAGCCCGGCAGTAAGCAGTAGAAACCGGGCTTGCCTGTTCACTAGTACAGACAGAGACCAACTCTCATGGATCGCGACACGCGCAGCCCGGCTGCCATGTGGCAGACGGCTTTAGGACACCTGCAACTCCAACTGCCCAGGGAGACTTTCAACACCTGGCTGCGCGGTGCGCATTTGCTTGCCTACGAAGATGGCACCTTCATCATCGGGGTTGAGAACGTCTATGCCCGCGAATGGCTGGAACACCGGTTGAAACGCGCTGTGCTGCGCACCCTCGAACAGGTGGCGGGCCGCACCTGTGAAGTTCGTTTCGTGATCTGGCGTGAGCGGCGAGATGAAGACCCAGCAGGCGTCTACGAAGCCGGCCCCCTGCTGGCCGAAATCGCCCCACCGCACGAGGAGGCGCCGCGCTTTGAGCGCCTTGCGCCGGGGGAGACAGGCCTTAACCCGCGGCTGGTCTTCGAAGGATTTGCCGTCGGAGGGGCAAACCGGCTGGCACAGGCCGCTGCGGCGGCTGTGGTTGAAATGCCGGGCCAGCAGTTCAACCCGCTGTACATCTACGGCGGGGTCGGGCTGGGCAAGACGCATCTGCTGCATGCAGTAGGGAATGCGGCACAGGCACGCAGGCTGCGGGTTCTCTACGTGACGGGAGAGACCTTCACCAATGATCTGGTCGGCGCCATTCGCGGGCGCTCCACGGCTGAGCTGCGCGAGAAATACCGCGAAGTTGACATGCTGCTGGTGGATGACCTGCAGTTCATCGCCGGCAAAGAGTCCACACAGGAAGAGTTCTCGCATACCTTCGACACACTGGCCAATGCAGGGGCCCAGATCGTGCTGGCGGCATCGCAGCACCCAGCCGAGATGGCCGGCCTGGACCCCCGGCTGCGCTCCCGGTTTGAGGGGGGGCTTGTGCTCGAAGTGCTGCCCCCTGATTTCCTGACTCGTGTCGACATCCTAGAGATCAAGGCGCGCCAGCGCGGCTTTGAAGCGAGGCTGGGGCTGGATATCCTGGAGTCCATCGCAGAGCATGTGGAAGGGAGCGTCCGTGAACTGGAGGGCGCACTGAACCGTGTGATTGCCGCAGCGATGCTGACAGGATCGGCGCCGACACTGCACGAAGCACAAACGGCGCTGTCTGATATCCCACGCAAGCAAGGGGTTCTCTCCCTCGAGGATATCGTCATGGCAGTGGCGGATTACTACGGGGTGACACCGGAAGATGTGGTGGGGCGGGATCGCTCACGCGCTGTTTCCACAGCACGCCAGGTGGCGATGTACATCGCCCGTGAAGAGGCTGATTGTTCGCTCCAGCAGATCGGCGAGGCCCTGGGAGGGCGTAATCACAGCACCGTGCTGTACAGTTGCGAGCGTGTTGCCGATCTGATGGCGACGGACTCGCAGATCAAGCGGCACATACGCGCGATTTTGCAAATCCTACGCCCAGGGATCACGGAGCCTGAAGAAAAGTACTAGCAGGTCTGGGACTCATCATGAAGTAAAAAGACACTGCCGCACCCAGTGTAAGTGCGGCAGTGTGCTTCTCTGAGGCTATCCACCAGTCCAGCGGGCATAGCGTTCTTCCTGCCATGGGTCCGCGTTGTTATTGTAACCAGCCTGCTCCCAAAAGCCCGGACGGTCCGTGTCAGTGAACTCTATTCCCCGGAGCCACTTAGTGCTCTTCCAGAAATACCGCTTGGGGATCAAAGTGCGCACGGGGAACCCGTGCTCAGGCTCAAGCAGCTTGCCATCGTATTTGTAAGCGATCAGCACATCTTCATCCAGCATGACCTCAAGCGGCAGGTTCGCCGTAAAGCCATGTTCCGCATGCATGATGACAAACTTCGCCTCAGGTTTGACCCCTGCCAGCCGGGCAAACTCGGCGAACGGGACCCCCTCCCAGAGGGTGTCGAATTTGCTCCAGCGAGTTACGCAGTGAATGTCGCAGGTAATCTGGCGGGTGGGCAGTTTGCTGAACTCATCCCAGGAGAAGGTGCGCTCTTGGTCAACAAGGCCAAAAACACGCAGGCTCCATTTATCAAGCGTGATCGAGGGGACCGGCCCATAGTGCAGAACGGGGAACTTGCGGGTCACCGACTGGCCGGGGGGCAGGCGCCCTTCGGACTTGAACCGATCCTCCAGGTCACGGAGCTCACGATTGAACATGGGGCCTCCTTGAAACAATACGCTACTGTTGTGGGGCTGAGTCTAGCGTCAGGGCTGCCAATTTACAACGCTGCCTTAAATGGGGTGATCTTCTCCTTGCGCCCTCTGGGAGGATGGATACACTAAATTCAGTACCTGTTGTTCATACTGGGCATCACAAGCCGCGGGTCCGGGGTAGGTCTTGTACAGGCGGCACGGCAATGCTATAATGGTCGTCACCTCAAAGCGGGCGCGTAGCTCAGCTGGTTAGAGCGCACGGTTCACATCCGTGAGGTCAGGGGTTCAAGTCCCTTCGCGCCCACTATGCCGACCAGGATGCGGTGATGCCAGAAAGCCGGGCGCCCGCATCCTTTTTCTTTATGAAGGCATCTGGACGAGGTCAAGGTGCAAGAACGGTTCTTCTCAGCTGAACGCACATGGGCACTGTTTGGCCTGCGTTGGATTATCCCGGCGGGGCTCCTGCTGCTCTGCCTTCCTGGTGCGCTGGAGCAGCGCCCTGAGATGGTAGCTCCCACACTGGCTATCAGCATGATCGGTGTGGCGAGTAACCTGGCGATCGCCCTGCTGCTGCTCAGCGAGCGCTGGTCGAAACTGCTGACTATACTGACCATCGTACTGGATTCAATCCTGTGTGCGCTGGCAGTCCTCTTCTGCGGTGGAGGCTTCGCCTGGCTTGCGGCAGTGCCTGTGGCAGTGGCGGGCTTTTACTTCGACTGGCTGGACAGCCTGCTCAGCGCGGTGGGGGTCACCGCAGGGATCGTGCTGGCGCAACTGCTCTCCTTGTCCAACGGTTTCGATTTGCCCCGGCTTCTGATGACAAGCGGCGGCTTGATCCTGCTGGGGCCGCTGACATCCATCCTGCGCAGCGATAAAGCGACCATCAGTGCACTTCAAGCGCAAATGCATACGCACGACGAGCGCGCCCAACAGGTATCGCGACGAGCTACTGAATATATGCGGGTTGTCTATGAAATGGCCGAAGTGCTGGCTGCATCGCGGCTGGATCCGCGCCGGGTCCTTTCTTCTGCGGTTGATATGAGCCTGCACGGCCTCCAGCGGGTGGGCATTGAACCTCCGCTGTATGGTGTGATCATGTTGTTTGCCGAAACACCGGATGGCGTGATGCTGCGCATGGCTCGCTCCAGTCTGAGCGTGTTCGTGTCCGATCACCCCGTGACGATCACGGGGACCGGGGGGGCCGTGGGCCGAGCACTCGAGACCCTGGAGCCCGTGGTGGCGCGCGTGCCCTCAGAGGACCCGGAACTGCGCTTCTTCGAGACCTTCCGCGGGTGTGATTCGGTGCTCTGCGTGCCCCTGCAATCGGGCGCCGAGTCCTACGGCATTCTCTTGGTAGGCAGTCACGAGCATGACGCCTTCAAGGATATGCACAACGAGATGGTGCGGGCGGTGGCGAACCAGGCGGCTGCGTCACTGCACAACGCCCGGCTGTACGCCTCCCTGCTTCAGCAGCGCGACCGGATCGTAGAGGTGGAGAAATCCGCACGCGAGCAGTTGGCCGCAGAGCTGCACGATGGCCCAACGCAGAGCGTGGCGGCCATCACGATGCGGTTGAATTACATCCGGCGCCTGGTGGAGCGCCAGCCCGACGCTGCAATCAGCGAGCTGTACAACATTGAAGATATGGCCCGGCGCGCCACCAAAGAGATCCGCCAGCTCTTGTTTGAGCTGCGTCCTAAATCGCTGGAACAGGGGCTGGAATCGGGGCTCAAACAACTTGCAGCGCGCATAGAGGAAACTTACGAACAATCGGTTGAAGTTGTCGTGGAGAAGCAGGCCGAATCTTATCTGGATGAGCGCACCACCCAAACCCTGTTTTCCATCGCCAATGAGGCCGTCAATAACGCCCGCAAACATGCGAACGCAGACCTGATCCGCCTGCAGGTGTACGTGAGCGACGATGATCTGGTCATGGATATACGCGACAACGGCATCGGGTTTGACGTCGAAAGTGCCATCGAGGAGGCCCGCCAGCGGGAAGGACATCTGGGCCTGCTCAACCTGCAGGAGCGCGCAGCACTGCTTGAGGGCACTCTGGAGATCGACTCCAAGCCGGGTGAGGGGACCCGGCTTACGCTGTTCATCCCACTGGAGTCACTCCAGAAACGCAAAGAAGAAATCGCACGCCGCGAAACAACCGACGAGCCGGAGTACCTTACCCATAAAAGCACAGGCCGTCTGAAGTTAAAGCGCTAAACGCAACCCTGAAGTGCGGCCCGCAGGCCACTTACGAACTCCGCCTTGCCACCCTGTGAAGGATGACGCAGTGGGATATAGGGATACCCCTGTGCGGCCAGGGCCCGCTGCGCGATCCGGCCAACCCCAAAGATATATTCAAACTCGAACAGCTCCATGATCGCGCCGATGAAAAAAGCCCCTTCGCGCTGTTCTTGAACACCCGGTGTGCGGTTGGAAGCAGGTGCACCCGGCCGGTGTGGGTGCAGCGGCACCGTGTTCCAGATCAGGGGGGGTGCATCCAGATGTGCCCGCAGGGTATCCCACAGGATGGTTGCAGTCATCTCGGCGACGCCGTCCGGCTGGCCGCTGGTGCCCTGGTATCCCGCGCCGAACAAACCCCATTCCGGGATGCCAGCCAGCAGGATGCGCTCGCTGGTGACTGGGATGCCGGTCAGTGCACAGCCGCGATATCCAGGCGCCTCAAACAGGAAGAGATGGCGAGGCATGCGCGCAGCCATATCCGCAAGGTAGCGGGTCAGATTCGATCTGCGGACAGCCGCAGCGGAGCCGCCCTGGGCTGCGTAGGGGTTGAACAGACGGTCAGACCCGGCCAGGCCGGTGAGCCGCGTGACCAGTGCATCGATCTTCTGTAGGGTATTCATGGGCTGATCGTAACACGGAGGGCACCCATCACCCAGCCGGATGCTCAACGTCTTGCAAGGGCACCGGGGGGACAGTACAATCCAGGCCGTTGAGCAGGGCAGGCAGGGGCCTGCCCCACTTGTTGTAGTGAGTGAATCATGGCCGTAGAACCGGGCTTAGGGGAGCCAACTGCCCCCGGGATGCAGTCCAGCGACATCCTGGGTGCGGGGACACAGCATGAAACAGCCCGCATTGCCCGGGCCGCCAGCGTGATCTCCCTCGGGAACATCACCAGCCGTGTGCTGGGCCTTGTGCGCGAGATTGTCAAGTCGAATTTCTTTGGTGCGGGGGGAGTGGTTGACGCCTTCAACGTCGCCACCTTTGTGCCTACCATGGTTTCTGACCTGCTGGTGGGCGGCATGGTTAACAGCGCACTTGTCCCTGTATTCAGCGAGTATGCACGTGACCAGCGTGAAGAACTGTGGAAGCTGGTTGCAGCGTTCCTGAATATCATTGCGATAGTGCTGGCTCTATTTGTGGTGGCTGCCCAGGTTCTAGCACCGCAAATCGCCTTTTTAATGAACAGCGGGGCCTCCCAGCCGCTGCTCGACCTCACCGCCTTGCTGCTGCGGGTCACCCTGCCTGCTGTGGTGTTCCTGAACATCTCGTCGGTGCTTTCAGGGCTGCTCTATTCCCTGAAGCGCTTTACACTTCCGGCCTTTACTGCGGCCGTCTACAATGCGGGGATCATCGCGGTTACGCTGCTTCTGAAGCAGCGCCTGGGGATTGCAGCCATGGCAATGGGGCTGCTGGTGGGATCCGTGATGCAGATGATCGTGCAGCTCCCCGGCCTGCGTGACGCGAACCTGCGTTTTGTGGCGCGGCTGTGGCACCCCGGCCTGAAGCGGATTGTGCTGCTGTTCCTGCCAATCGCGCTGGGTGTTTCGGTCGATGTGCTGATCAGCCGCCCCATCAGCTTGACGCTTGCCTCACAGACCGGCGAGGGGGGCATCTCGTGGATGAACTACGCGACATATCTGGTGCAGCTACCACATGGGCTGGTGGCGACAGCGATCTCGTTTGCTGTGCTGCCCACCCTCTCAATGCACGCAGCAGATATGCGGGCCGGGCGGGACTCACAGGCTTTCCGGAGCACCCTGGGTAAAGGGCTGAGGCTGGTGTCCGTCCTGATTATCCCGGCAACCGTGGGCCTTTTTGTGCTGGCCACTCCGGTGATCAGCCTGATCTACGAACACGGTGACTTCACAGCATTCGACACCCAGATGACCTCGCTGGCGCTGCAGTTATACCTGCTGGGGCTGCCATTCGCTGCGCTGGACCTGCTGCTGGTGTTCTCCTTCTATGCACTGCAGGACACCCTCACCCCCTCCCTGATCGGGGTGGGAACCATCCTGTTTTACCTGCTGACGGCTGTGCTGCTGGTGCCGCGCATGGGTTTGTTCAGCCTGATGATCGCGGACTCGGTGAAACATCTGCTGCATATGACTATTTCGGCAGTGCTGCTGCGCCGCAAGGTCGGCGGGCTGGCAGAATATGGCGTTCTTCGCACATCGGGCATGGCGCTGATCGCCTCAGCGGTGATGGGGGGTGTTGCCCTGGTAGGGCTGCGTGCTGCGAACTCACTGGGGGCCGGCGGCTTCCTGGGGGAGATCATCGCTGTTGGCGTACCCAGTCTGCTGGGCATCGCGGCATACATGGGGATCGTCACGGCTCTGCGCCTTGAAGAGGCCCAACTGCTGTGGGCGGCCCTGCGAACGCGTTTCAGGTAGCGATGCTGCAAGCCGCAGCAACCGCTCAGTCCTCCCACTCAATGAAACGGCATTCCCCGCCAGGCAGATCAAGAACAGCCACAGAACGGGTCTCCCGGCGGGTACCTCCCAATGCGCCAGGGTTGATCACCCATACACCCTCGACCATCTGACGGCGGCGGCGGTGCGTGTGCCCATGCAGCACGTATCGAAACCGCCCTCCCTCGATCAGACTGCGCAGTAGGTCGGGATCATTCCCGTGACAAGCGGCAACCCCTACCCCTGCCAGGGTTGTTTCCAGGTGAAACCCTATCCGCGGAAAACCTAACACCTGCGCGGCGTGGTTGATCTCCGCACGTTCGTAATCCGTGTTGCCAAACACAAACTGCACATGCCAGCCCACAAACAGCTCAAGCATGCGCACGGATGCAATATCCCCACAGTGGATCAGATGGGTAACCCCTTCAGCCGCCAGCACCTGCAGGGCGCGCTGTGTATTGGCTTGATGGTTGTGGGTGTCGGACAGGATTCCCAGGTGCACCATGGCTCCTTTCGCGCCTCATCATAGGAACATATGGGGATATCGTCAAGCCGGGTGTGAGTGCATACTAAAGAATACCGGCGCCTTTGTGCTGCTATAAATCCCCGATCAAAGAGAATAGTCTGGTAAAGTTTGTTCAAGCCAGATCGTCAGGGACGTGGGTGAGCGCAAATGCCTATCATAAAAACAGTAAGCCCTCGAATAACGAACGCTGCACCCCTTGGAAGGAGACGGATCATGAGCGTAGAGTATGACCACCCAGCCGAACTGCTTTCCGCCGGCGCGTCGCGCCGCACATTCTTGCGGGCAGCGGCGATCAGCGCAGCTGGGGCAGCGCTGGCGGCCTGTGCCCCTCGGGCCGCAGGAGACGTGCAGACCAAGGTCCTGCGTGTTGCATGGGGCGGAGCGCCTGCAACACTCGACCCGCTGACTGCCTCGGCGGACGTTGAGATCGCATTTCTTAATGCAGTTTACGATTATCTGATCGATGTTGACAGTCAATCCAACCTGGTGCCCAGGCTGGCGACCGATTGGGCGGTGTCAGACGATGGCCTGATTTACACCCTTACTATTGCAGAGGGGGTCAAGTTCCACGATGGCAGCGACCTGACCCTCGGGGATATTCTGTGGACCTTCGACCGGCTGCAGTCGGATGGCCCGACTGCCGATCTCTATGCGCGCGTGGCCAGTGTGGAGAGCGGCGAAGGAAATACAATTATCTTTAAGCTCACCGAACCAAACCCTGACTTCCTGTACGATTTGAGCGACAACCATGCCTTCATTCTCAAGGCAGATGCCCTGAATATCGGCGAGGAGTTCAACGGGACAGGTCCCTTCAAACTGGAAGAATACACACTAGAAGACCGTGCCATCTTCAAGGCTAACCCCGATTACTTTGGCGGCGCGCCCGGCCTGGACCTGGAGTTCATCTTCTTTGCCGATGCCGAAGCCGCTGCCAATGCACTGCGCGACGGATCGGTCGACATGCTGCTGCGCATGGATACGCCGACCTTCCAGGCGTTTGCCGGGCAGGAGGGATTCCAAGCTATCAACATCCCTACCAACGGGCACGACCTGATCCGTCTGCGTGCCGATCGCGGCCCCGGCCAGAATGAACTGGTTCGCCAGGCATTCAAGCATGCTACCAATCGCCAGGAGATATTCGAGCAGGTGCAGCTTGGTTACGGAGCAGTCGGGCGTGATACGCCGATCGGGCCGTTGTACGGCCCCTTCTATACTGAGGACATCCCCCTGCCGGAGCACGATCCCCAGAAAGCACGCGATCTGCTGACGCAGGCCGGGTACCCCGATGGCCTCGAGATGAAACTGTATGTGCCAAACTCGGGGAGCCGCCCAGACCTGGCTCAGAAACTCGCCGCGCAGTGGGCAGAGGCGGGGATCAATGTGACGATTGAGCTGCAGGAAGAGGCCCAGTACTATGCCGACGATGGTTGGTTGGAAGTAGACCTGGGCATCACCGGATGGGGGTCCCGCCCCACCCCGCAGTTCTACCTGAACGTTGCCTACAAGACCGGCGCCCAGTGGAACGAGGCGCATTTCAGCGACCCGGAGCTGGATGACCTGATCGACCAGGCCGCCGTAACGGTGGATGAGGTGGAGCGGGCTGCCATCTACCGGGATATCCAGCGGGTTCTGATCGAACGCGGGCCGGTGCTGATCCCCTACTTCTTCGCGCAGTTCGGGGTTTATGCAGCAGGCGTCAGCGGCGTGAATCTACACCCGTTTGCCGGGCGCACGCGTTTCGATGGCGCGACGACGGCCTAGCACTCCCTGTGAAACTCCAGACGTGGTGCGGAGACAAGGCCTGTCTCCGCACCCGTTACAGGCAGATATCCTATGCTCGACCTGCTTGACTACCGGCAGCGTGTCGCCGCGCTGTATCGCGATGTGCGCGAAGCAGCGGAGAATGATCCAGCCGAACAGTGTGCCCGCTTCCGGGCCGAGCGTGACAGGCTGTTCCGTTCTCACCCACAGTCGGCGCTCGATGAGGCGCAGCGGGCGCGGTTTACCGGGCTGGCATATTATGACTATGATCCTGCGTATCGCTGCGCGGCCCAGGTCGAACCTGTCGAACCACGAGAATACATGGCCGACCTGGGTGAGGAAGGCACACTGGCATATCGGCGCATCGGACGGGCAGCTGTCACGCTGCCCGGTGGTCAGGTAAGCCTGGCCGTGTACTGGCTGCTCGGGTACGGTGGGGGGGTGTTCCTGCCTTTTAAGGATGCGACCAGCGGCAGCGCCACTTACGGAGGCGGCCGCTATCTGCTGGACACCATTAAAGGGGCGGACCTGGGGGTGATGGCGAACGCCTGATCCTTGATTTTAACTACGCCTACCAGCCGTCTTGCGCCTACAATGCGCGCTGGGTTTGTCCCCTGGCTCCTGCTGAAAATACTTTGAGCATCCCAATCCTGGCTGGTGAAAGACTTACCACCTATTAGAAAGCAGCAATTGCGATGCAGACCATGCAAGCTGCAACAACACACTCACGTTCCGGGAGCAGTGCGCGTGCGGCTGTGCGCTTTCTACGCACCCTGCTGTCCCGGCCCCAGGCGGTGGCAGGCACTGTGATTGTATTGTTTTTCTTGCTGCTGGCTGCCGCCGGGCCACTGCTGGCGCCTTATGGGGCGAATGACCAGAGCAATCCGGCCTCCCTGCCGCCCAGCCCGGGGTATCCTTTTGGCACCGATTATCTGGGCCGCGATGTATTCAGCCGTGTCATCCTGGGGTCTCGCAGCATCCTGCTGACAGCCGGGATCGGCACATTGATTGCGGTGGTGGGCGGGAGTTTCATCGGGCTGTTCATTGGCTACCAGGGCGGCCTGGTCGACGAGCTGGTGAGTCGTGCCATTGATGCAGTGCTGGCACTGCCAGCGCTGCTGATCGCCCTGGTTATCGCCGGGCTGATTCGCAACCTGGACTTTGAGCCTGGAAGCTGGCAGGCAGGCATCGCAGATAACAGCGTGCTGCTGGTGATTGCGCTGGTATACATTCCCATTGTCGCGCGGGTGGTGCGCAGCAGCACGCTGGACGTACGCACACGCGAGTTTGTGCAGGCGGCACAGATCAGGGGCGAATCGGCCCTTTATATCATCTTTAGCGAGATCCTGCCTTCTGTGATCCCCACGCTGGTGGTGGAGGCCTCGCTGCGGTTTTCCTACGCGATTTTTATGGTGGCGTCCCTGGGATACCTGGGCGTAGGAGCCCGTCCACCAACACCCGACTGGGGGTTGATGGTCAACCAGAACAGCGGTGCCGTCTACAGCCTGGCCCCCTGGGCACTTAACTTCCCTGCCGGGGCGATCGCGGTGCTGGTGGTGAGCGTGAACCTGATGTCCGACGGGATCCGTCTGGCAATCCAACGAGGAGGCTAGGCATGGCGGACCCTGTGCTTCAGGTCAAGAATCTGAATGTCAGCTATGAAATCAACCGGCGTTGGGTATCTGCGGTCCGTGACTTCCACCTGCAGATCAATGCCGGGCAGGTCTACGGGGTTGTCGGTGAGTCGGGGTCCGGCAAGTCGACAGCAGCCAAGGCGATCATACGCTATCTTGCGGCCAACGGCCGGATCGAGCCGGGCAGCAGCATCTGGCTGGCCGGTGATGAACTGACCTCAATGCCCCTGCACGCACTTCGCAGCATCTGGGGCGCCAGGGTCAACCTGGTCCCCCAGAATCCGGGGGCAGCACTGAACCCGGCCATGCGCGTGGGGGATCAGGTTGCAGAGATCATACGGCTGCATGGTACAGCCAGCCGCACTGAAGCACAGCAGCAGGCCGTAGAGGCCCTGAGACGCGTCAACCTGCCTGACCCTGAATCAACAGTGCGGCGCTACCCCCATGAATTGAGCGGGGGCCAGCAGCAGCGGGTGCTGATCGCCATGGCTCTAATCACATCGCCCCGCCTGCTGATCCTGGATGAGCCAACCACCGCCCTGGACGTCACCACAGAAGCCACCATCCTTGACCTGGTGCACGATCTAATCCATGCGGAAGGCGCCGGGGCGCTCTTTGTCACTCACAACCTGGGGGTCGTGGCGCAGTTCTGTGACCGTGTAAGTGTCTTGTATGCGGGCGAGATCGTGGAGGATGCGGCCACTCAGGACCTGTATGATCACCCCCTGCACCCTTACACAATGGGTCTCTTGAACAGCGTCGTACATCCGGGCCAGACCAAACGCGACCGCGCCCTGAGCGTGATCGAAGGCCAGCCCCCGGCACTGACCGACCGGCCGGAGGGGTGTGCTTTCGCTGCGCGCTGCCCGCTGGCTGTGGAAATCTGCCAGACACGGCCGCCACTCGCACCAGCAGGCGACGGGAGGCTGGTGCGCTGCCACCGCTGGCAGGACGTTGCGGAAGGTGCTGCAGCACTCTCAGACACAAAAGCACAGGATGCAGCGGTTGATGATAATCTCGCGGAGAGTCGTGAGGGTCTGCTCCAGGCCCGTGATCTATCCAAACATTACGCCATTCCGCGCACCCTGAGAGATGTCTTCAGTGGTTCCACCCCCAAACCTGTGCACGCCGTGGAAAAGGTAAGCCTACATGTGCTGCGCGGACGCACCTACGGCCTGGTGGGGGAGAGCGGCAGCGGGAAGACAACGCTTGCCCGACTGATCATTGGGTTGGAACAGAGCACCTCAGGCACGCTGGACCTGCTGGGCATTGACATCAACCGGGGGGTGCGGCAGCGCCCGTCAGAGGTGCTGTCCACCCTGCAGATGGTGTTCCAAAACCCGCAGAATTCCCTAAATCCCTACCTGACAGTTGGCCAGGCCATACGGCGCCCGCTGATAAAGCTGCGCGGCCTATCGCGCCCTGAGGCGGATCGGGAAGTGGAACGCCTGTTACGGGATGTCAACCTGAATGTGGATTATGCCCAGCGCCATCCCACCGAGTTAAGCGGCGGTGAAAAACAACGTGTAGCGATTGCGCGTGCTTTTGCCTCAGACCCTGCCCTGGTCCTGTGTGACGAACCGGTCTCATCGCTGGATGTATCCGTACAGGCGGCGGTACTTAACCTGCTGGCCCGCCTGCAGGAGGAACGTGGAACAGCTTATCTTTTCATCTCACATGACCTGGCCGTCGTGGGATATCTGGCCGATTATGTGGCCGTGATGTACCTGGGTGAACTGTTCGAAGTGGGCGCCGCAAAAGAATTGTTTAACCCTCCACTGCACCCGTACACGGAGGCACTGGTTTCCGCCATACCGGCCCCTGACCCACACCGCCGCGCGCTGCGCGTGCGCCTGAGCGACGATATTCCCAGCCCGCGCGAGAAACCCTCAGGGTGCGCTTTTCACACCCGCTGCCCGCGCAAGCTGGGGCCGATCTGCGAGCAGGAGGCGCCTCCCTGGCACAGCGATGAAAACGACCATTTCATCCGCTGCCATATCCCATTGGATGAACTGGCTGTACTCCAGGGGCAGGCCCTGATGGGGAAAGAGGAATAAACCGTGGTGCGCTTCATAACACGCAGGCTCGTGTTCTTTCTGTTCACTCTGATATTGACCTCCATCATTATCTTTACGCTGACGCGTGTACTTCCCGGCGACGTAGCACGCACGATGTTAGGGCGTGAGGCCAGCCAGGCTCAGGTGGAGAGCCTGCGCCAGGAGCTGGGGCTGGATAGGCCGCTGCTCATGCAATATGTGGATTGGGCAAGCAGCTTTGCCCGTGGAGATTGGGGGAGGACTTTCTCTCGCCCACGGCAAGAAATCCTGGGGCTGGTCCTGCGGCGCACGCTGAACTCGGCGCGGCTGGCCGTGCTGACTTTGATGATCGCCGTCCCCCTTTCGATCCTGCTGGGGGTGATCGCAGGCCTCAATGAAAGCCGTCTGCCCGATAACATCATCTCGATCCTTGCACTCACTATGGCCAGCGTGCCTGAATTCGTGACGGGTATACTCTTGATCAACATCTTTGCGCTAGGCCTGGGCTGGTTCCCTGCCAGCTCGGCAGTCCGCTCAGATGCAGCATTATTCGAGGCACTTCCCAGCATGTGGCTGCCCGCTCTCACAGCAACACTGGTGCTGATCGCCTACATATCACACCTGACACGAGCCAGCGTGATCCAGGAGGTTAAGAAGGAATACGTGCGAACGGCAGCACTCAAAGGTCTGCCACAGCGGACCGTGGTATTCCGGCATGTGCTGTGTAATGCGCTGATCCCGACTATCACTGTGATCGCAACCAGCACGGGATGGTTAATCAGCGGCCTGGTGGTGACGGAGTTTGTTTTCGGGTATCCGGGGTTGGGGCGCCTCCTGATGTTCGCTATTGAAAAGCGTGACCTGCCTACGGTGCAGGCTATTGTGATGGTCACGGTGATCACGATCCTGGTTGCCAATTTTGTAGCGGATATCCTGTATGCAGCCATCAACCCACGCATCAAGCTGAAGTGATCGTGCTGCCGGTTGTTCACGAGAAATGTCGGTATGAGGGAGCTGATATATGGTTGATCGTATTCAGCCTGGCCCCGGTCAGGAATCAGTTTGGGACTACCCACGGCCGCCCCGTGTGGAACCAACCAACAAACTGATCCAGGTTACGTTCAACGGAATACTGGTAGCAGAAACACGCCGTGCTCTGCGGGTGCTGGAAACCAGCCACCCCCCTGTTTACTATCTGCCCCGGGAAGACGTTGAGATGCGTTATCTCACGGCCACCCCCAGCCGCTCTTATTGTGAGTTCAAAGGAATGGCAAGGTACTGGACGATCCGCGCCAATGAGCAGGAAAGCCCGGATGCCGCCTGGAGCTATGAGAAGCCTGCAGAAGCCTATGCAAGCATCGCAGGGCATCTGGCTTTCTATGCTGGGCGCGTGGATGCTTGTTATCTCGATGGTATCCGAGTGCAGCCGCAGGCCGGTGATTTCTACGGCGGGTGGATTACCCCCGAGATCGTTGGCCCATTCAAAGGAGTGCCAGGGTCACAGGACTGGTAATCCTCCTGAGGGAGCCTGCCAAACGGCTTTCGATCCGCTGGATCAGGATTTTGTTCCAGGGGGTTTTGGTTATACAATAAAAGAGCGTGCGTGGGGCAAACAAAGGTAATTTGTGCAGAAAACGACCCTCTGTTAAGGTTAAGGTCGTACACTTACCCCAAATAGCTAATTATTTGCAAAAACGTACTAATTTGTTCAAAAGGCCTTGTCACGGGCGATAACATGTGCTATTTTAGTCAAATGTTGGCAGTAGCATCTGTCCCCGACGACTCATGTGATAGTCCCACGAATCCAATGACAGGGTCATTCCTTATCTACCCCATCAAGCGACCAGGGGTCTTTACATACCTTAACAAGCACATTAGCGGAGATACTCGCAGAAGCATTACTGGGTAGCTTCCGGATAAGTGATCCCAACTCCAGACAGGGCGAAAGGTGATTCAATGAGCGATAAGCCCCTCATCATGAAAGTCGATAACCTGACAACACGCTTTCACACCGATGATGGTACGGTTTACGCTGTGAATGGAATATCCTACAACCTTCATGAGGGTGAAACGCTCGGCATTGTAGGGGAGAGCGGATGCGGCAAAAGCGTGCATGCACTCTCCATCATGCGGTTAATCCCTATTCCGCCGGGGGATATCGTGGACGGCAGCGTGCACTTCCGCGGGCGCGATCTGCTGAAGCTCAGCGCGGATGAAATGCGCCATGTGCGTGGCGCCGAGATCGCGATGATCTTCCAAGACCCCATGACATCGCTGAACCCGGTGCTCACCATAGGGAAGCAGATCACCGAGGCGCTTACACTGCATATGGGAATGAATAACACGCAGGCACGAGATAGGGCAGTTGAACTGCTCGATCTGGTCGGCATCCCAGATGCTCGCAAAAGAATAGATTCCTATCCTCATGAGTTTTCAGGCGGCATGCGCCAGCGCGCCATGATCGCAATGGCTCTCTCCTGTAACCCCGCATTACTGATCGCTGACGAACCGACCACGGCGCTGGATGTGACCATCCAGGCTCAGATTCTGGACCTAGTGCGGCGCCTGCGAGATCAGATCGGCACAGCCATTATCTGGATCACGCATGACCTGGGCATCATTGCCGGTCTTGTGGAGCGTGTGATCGTCATGTACGCAGGGTTCATCGTAGAGAAAGCCCCTGTTAAAGAACTCTTCGCTAACCCGCAACACCCTTACACCCTGGGCCTGCTGAAAAGCCTGCCCCGCGCTGATAAGCGGAGCGGGAGCCAACGCCTGGTTCCAATCGCAGGCCTGCCACCTGATCTGCTTGGGCTGCCCAAGGGATGTCCGTTTTCGCCCCGCTGCGCTTACGCTATCGAGCGCTGCTGGGTGGAAAACCCGACTCTGCGCGAGATTGGCCCACAGCACGAGATCGCCTGCTGGGTTGATGTGAACCAGGCGGCTCACCACTAGAGAGGTGACCGAATAATGTCGCAAGGCGCCACCATCACGAAACACAAAGACGAAATCATCCTGGAAGTACGTAACCTGAAGAAACACTTCCCCATCACGCAGGGGCTTCTACGCCGCACTGTGGGCTGGGTGCGCGCAGTGGATGGCGTGTCGCTGTATGTACGGCGTGGGGAGACACTGGGGCTAGTTGGAGAAAGCGGGTGTGGCAAAACCACGCTGGGACGTACCGTGCTCCAGCTTTACAAACCAACCGAAGGAGAGGTGTTCTTCGAGGGGCGCGACCTGGTGCAGTTAAGCGCCCAGGATCTGCGCCGCGAGCGGCGCAATATGCAGATCATCTTCCAGGACCCCTATGCCTCGCTCAACCCAAGAATGACAGTCGGCAATATCATCGGCGAGCCGCTGACGATCCATGGCGTAGCCGAGGGCCGGGAACGCCAGGAGATGGTGCAGGCGCTGCTGGCCCGGGTTGGTTTAAATCCCATGTTTGCCAACCGCTTCCCCCATGAGTTCTCCGGTGGGCAGCGGCAGCGTATTGGGATTGCCCGCGCACTGGCGCTGAATCCCTCGTTCATCGTGGCCGACGAGCCTATCTCCGCGCTGGACGTATCGATCCAGGCGCAGATCGTCAATCTGCTGGAGGACCTTCAAGATGAGCTGGGGCTGACTTACCTGTTCATTACACACGACCTGGGCATGGTCCGCCACATCTGTGACCGGGTTGCCGTGATGTACCTGGGCAAAGTTGCAGAGCTGGGTATTTCTGACGAGGTGTATGATAACCCGCAGCACCCTTATACCAAGGCACTGCTCTCAGCGGTTCCGGTGCCCGACCCAGTAGTTGCCGAGAAATCCAAGCGCACGATCCTTGAGGGTGATGTGCCCAGCCCGGCCAACCCGCCGGTTGGCTGCAACTTCAACACCCGCTGCCCGCTGGCCCGTGAGCGATGCTTCCATGACGACCCTGAACTGTTCGAGTTCAGCGAAGGTCACTGGGTTTCCTGCTTTGCTATTGAGGAGCAGTGGGTATAGCGCGGGCAGTTGGTCGGTTTGACCAGCCTGTTTCAGGCTGATGTATTTGCACAGTAACTGTGTCCTCTACAGGTGTCTTCACCAGAGGGCATTATGAGGATCGCATGATCCGAAATACGGACGAAGGGGGGTGATGCGATTCAACAAAGATCAATGCGATTAGCTTTGCTCGATCAAAGAATGTTAAGTCATTTAAGAGGAGAAACGATCAATGCTTAAGAAGAGATGGCTTGCCCTGGTTTCGCTGCTGGTCATCGCCATTGTGATGGCGGCCTGCGCGGCCCCGGCTCCTGCTGATACCGCGGCTGCTGATAACCAGATCGCCACGCTGGAAGCTCAGCTTGCTGCGGCCCAGGCTGCAGGCGGCGAGGGTGACGAGGCGGCTATTGCTGAGCTGGAGGCCCAGCTGGCTGAGGCCCAGGCTGCCGCAGACGCTGCTGCCGCTGAGGCTGCTGCTGCCGAAGCTGCGCGCTGCACCTACAATGCATACCGCATGGGTTGGGTAATGGACTATGCGGACGCCAACAACATCGTCAATGAGGTCTTTGGCCCGACATCGGACTTCCAGTATACCTTCTGGGGGAAGACAAATCCGGAGATGGCCGCTGACTTTGAGGCGCTGGTGGCGTCTGCTCTGACCAACAATGATCTCGAGGCCCGCGCGGCGACCTGGCAGGAGGCCGAGCGCATCCTGTTGAATGACGCGGTTGCCGTGGCCCCACTGTGGCACTATGACCGCAGCGGCCTGATCAACACCGACCTGAACTACATCTTCCCGCCATTTGGTGCGCCGAAGATCGCTCAGTGGAGCTTCAAGAGCGGCGGCACGACCCTGCGCTACCCGCTGGGTGCCGCGGTCCCGACCCTGGACATCCAGGATTCGACGGACACGACCTCCTCGATGGTGATCTACCAGATGATCGATGCCCCCTACCGCTTCAACGCTGAGGGTGGCATTGAGCCGGCTGCCGCGACTGACTTCACCGTGTCGGAGGACGGCAAGGTCTTCACAATCAACCTGCGTCCGGATGCGGTGTGGTCGGACGGTGTGCCTGTGACCGCCCAGCACTTTGTGGATGGCATCAAGCGCCTGCTGAGCCCTGACATGGCCAACGACTATGCCTACGTGATGTTCGGGCTTGAAGGTGCTGTTGAGTACAATGCTGGCGAGACTGAGGACCTGACCTCGGTGGTTGCAGTGGATGACTACACCCTGCAGGTTACCCTGACTGAGCCTCTGTCCTACTTCGACAGCATTCTGGCGTTCAGCACCATGCACCCGGTCCGTCTGGATGTCATTGAGCAGTTCGGCGATGACTGGACGCTGCCTGGCAACTTCGTGAGCAACGGTGCTTACGTTCTGTCAGAGCATGTGCCCGGCGAGCGCGTCGTTCTGACCAAGAGCCCGACCTACTGGGACGCTGCCAATGTCGCCATTGAGACGATCGAAATGCCGATCATCAACGAGCCGGCCACCTCGCTGGCTGCGTTCGAGAATGGCGAGCTGGACTTCACCGATAACTATCCGCCCGATGACGTGACCCGTCTGGTAAGCACGCCTGAGTTCATCCGCCTGCCGCGCCCTGGCACCTACTATCTGGGCCTGAACACCACCGCGCAGCATACGGATAACGTGAACTTCCGTAAGGCGCTGGTGTCAGCAATCGACCGCCGCACGCTGGTTGAGTCGGTTCTCCAGGAGCCCTGGAAGGTTGAGGCTTATGGCGTAACCCCGCCGGAGATCGTCGGGTATCAGGGTGACAATGTTGGCTTCCCGTTCGATGTTGAGGCTGCCCAGGGATTCCTGCAGCAGTACATGGACGAAGCTGGCATTGCTGACCCGAGCGAGATCGTGGTTGAGCTCTGGTACAACAAGAGCGGCTCCAACCAGCTGGCTCTCGAGGCCGTTGAGGCCATGTGGGAAGCCAACCTGGGTATCGACGTCCGCACAGTGAACGTTGAGTGGGCGACATACCTGGATACGCTGGAGGAGTGCAACGTTATCGGTGGTGGTGGCTTCTAGTCACACCCTCTCGATAGACGTCCTGGCTGCGTGGCCTTAATGGTCACGCAGCCTTCCTTCGGGAAACACGCGCTGCGCCATGCAGCGCGTCCTCACCGCTGAGGCACGGCAACGGTGAGGACGCGCTGGATGCCCGGGAATATCAGGTATCACAGATGCTCTCGCAGCCTGACAGGGGTTTGCGGGTCGCAATGAGCAAAACCGGTCGCTCCGGAGGATGTTATGCTAACATTTATCGCAAACCGGCTCGTACGCTCGGTCATTGTCCTGCTACTGGTCTCGATGGTCACCTTTCTTTTCATGAAGCTGGTGCCGGGCAGCCCTTTCAGCTCCGATGCTGGCGGGCGCCCGCGCTCACCTGAGGTCCAGGCTAAGCTGGAAGCCCAGTTTGGGCTCGACCGCCCGTGGGTGGAGCAGTATATTGACTACATGGGCGATCTGTTACTGCGCTTCGACCTGGGACCCTCCATGCGCCAGAAGGACTGGTCAGTCAACCAGCTTATGTTTGGCAGGGACTTCTGGGCAGATCCCTGGAGAGCCCCGGTGATGATCTCGGCAGAAGTTGGCCTGTTCTCATTTGTCCTGGCAGTGCTCCTGGGCATCCCCCTGGGAGTCATCTCCGCGGTCTATCGGAATAAGCTGCCAGACCATATCGCCATGTTCTTCTCCACGCTGGGCGTATCGATCCCCAACTTTGTGCTGGGGCTGATGCTGATTCTGGTTCTGGCACTTTCCCTCGGCTGGCTCCCGGTTTACGGCTGGGGTGAAACGTGGAAGCAGGCAATCATGCCGGTGATCACACTGGGCACCGGAGGCATGGCATTCATCGCCCGCCTGACCCGGGCCAGCCTGCTTGAGGTGCTGGGACAGGACTATATCCGCACGGCGCGCTCGAAAGGTCTGTCGGAGCAGGTGGTGCTGAACCGCCATGCCCTGCGTAACTCCCTTATCCCCGTCGTGACTATCCTTGGCCCGCTGCTGGCTGCGTGGCTGACGGGGAGTTTCCTGGTAGAGCATGTCTTTGCGATCCCGGGTATCGGCAAGTTCTTTGTGACGGCAGTGTTTGACCGCGATTACTCGGTGATCATGGCAGCGATCCTGTTCTATTCGCTGGTGCTGGTGCTGGCGAATCTGGCTGTGGACGTCGCATACGGCTACCTCGACCCGCGCATTCGTTTTGATTAATAAGCCGTATCCTTGCCGTGTGGCCCGATACGATAAACAGCGTCTGAGAGACGGAGACTCGGTATGACGACAAACACTCAACAATTTGGCGATGCCACACTCACTGCGGAGCAAGCGCAGCTTGAGGAAATCCTAAAGCGCAAGCCGACCAGCCTGTGGAAAGATGCCTGGCGGCGGCTGCTGCGCAACAAAGTAGCTGTGGTGGCCGGTCTTTACATCATCCTGATCACGCTGGCCGCGGTTTTCGCACCTATCATTACCCCCTACGGCCGTGACGAACCCGATTTCGCCAACGTACGTGCAGCCCCATCGGTGGAACATCCCTTCGGCACCGATCCACTGGGGCGTGATGTGTTTACCCGTGTTATCTATGGGGGGCGCGTCTCACTGGGTGTGGCCTTTGTGGGATCGCTTACCTCAATGTTGATCGGAGTGGTCTACGGGGCAGTCTCTGGTTATTTGGGCAGCTGGATAGACGACCTGATGATGCGATTTGTGGACCTAATGTACGGCTTCCCAACGCTGCTCTTCATCATCTTAATGATGCTGGTCATCCCACCCAACTCAAGCCCCGGCTTGATTATGGTAGGCCTCTTTGTATCACTGGGCGTGGTAAGCTGGCTAGGCACGGCACGCCTGGTGCGCGGGCAGTTTCTGACCCTGCGCGAGCAGGATTTCGTGGTCGCGGCCCGCGCCCTGGGCGCCCGCCCGCGCCGTATCATCTCGCGCTATTTGCTGCCCAACAGCCTTGGCCCGGTGATCGTCGCCCTGACTCTCTCAATCCCCAACCTGATCCTGACCGAGTCGACTCTCAGCTTCATTGGGCTGGGTGTGAAATCCCCTGTGCCAAGCTGGGGCGGCATGCTGTCTGACGGGTGGCGCGGTATGCGCGCGGCACCGCACCTGGCGATCTTCCCGTCTCTGGCGATCACGATCACCATGATTGCCTTCAACTTCTTCGGAGATGGCCTGCGCGATGCGCTTGACCCTACGATGCGCGGACGCGAGTAGGCCAGGCAGGTATCAGACGCTCATCAAACCCCCCGGTTCGCAGCCGGGGGTTTTTGTTTATGGGCGGGATATGGCAAACCGCTTCCAGGGATGGGCCGTGTCCATCAACTCCAGGGCTGCCACATAGGGGAGGATCATGAAAAATACAAAGCCCAGCAGCGCCTGCAATGAGGGGTTGGCGGCCACACTGCTCAGGCCGGTGATGGCCGGGATCAGAATAACCAGAGTCACCGCGAGGGTGAGCACTGGGGCGATCAGCGCTGAACGGCTCACCTCGCGGTAAAGCAGTGCAATCCGAACACCTATCGCAGCCGCCAGCAGATTCAGACCTACCAGGCCTACGCCGGCCATCAACGCACAAGCAGCAGTAGCGATCAAAGCGACGTTGTTCGCTAAGGGAAGCGCGGGGAGATACACACAGAGGGCTCCGGAGAACATCAGGAGCATCACAATATACTCAAACGAGAGCAGCCCCCTTAGGAGCCTCAGAGGCGCGAGTGTATATGCCCAGGAAAGCTCGCGCCCGCTGATTGGGGTAAGCCGCAGCAGGTCAAACTGCTGCTTGCTCGCATCGGTCGCAGTCAGCAGGGCAGCAATTGAGGAAACCACCATAGGCACACGTGCGGTCGGCGTCAGCGTGAGAATGTAGATCAGGAAAGGGATGAAGGCAGCCTCTGGTAAATTAGAGCGCAGGCGTGCCCAGATCGACATGCTGAGCAGCAGCCCGCCTGCACCTACCCCAAACGCGGCCCCGACGATGATATAAATCTGGGCTTCGATGCTGCTCTTAACGAGCCGATCCATCACCGGGTTGCGTTCAAGGTGGCGCATCAGATCAGAGATGAGACGACTGTCCTGATCCGGTGGTGCCCCTGCAGTTCCCCATCCGGCATTAGCAAGCTGCTGAAGCATAAAGCCGCCGCCGATGCCGCCGCTGATCAAGCCAACCGCCGCAGCAGTCAGAGCTTCGGTAACCAGATCGGCCGGAGGTATTGGCAACACATTCAGGACCAGGGCAGGTATCCCCCACCCGGCTAACCAGCCCAGCGTGATGGCGCCAGCGCCGCGCAAGCCCAGCCGGGGATGAACGCGCCGGGCCACCAGTGCAGTCACAAAGCCGCCCACCGTCAGGCTGAAGTACCAGGTAAGAGGCCTGCTCAACGCCCAACCCAGGACAATGATAAGTGCCTGGTGCAGCTTCAAACTGCGGTTTTCCCAGCCTAGAACTGCGGCGGTGCCTAAACCACCGATCAGCCCCTCCAGAGCCAGCCGCAGGAAACTGAGCATCTCTTCGCCAACAATCACGGGTGCTAAACGGGCAGCAGCCAGCGCAGCCAATGCCCCTGCACTGGCCCAGGCGAGTGCTAGCAGAAGCACAGCCAGGGCGGTGCGCCCGCCCACGAGACTCCTCGACGTGTTCCTCAAATGACTCACTCGCACCCCGTTCCTTAGCATCATTGTAAACCGTGACCGACAGGAGTTACATCATGAGCTGCTGAGGACCATCAAAAAGTGGGCCAGAGCACGTCCCGCCTCACTCAGCAGCCTCGGCTCAAGATTCTGGCGCGTATCTGCCTGGGTGCCGGACTGAGCGCTGCCGAGACGTGTGACCGCCAATCCCGTGTACTGAGTGTCTGGCGGGATGAAAGTATTGTGCCCGCTGCCGTTCGAGAAGAAGAACAGCCAGTCTTCCATGCCCGCAGTGCGCAGATGGAAGCGCCGCGCGCTCTGGTCGAACAGGCCTGCGAAGCCGCCACCTGTATCGATGCGTGAAAGACGCGGCTCGCCAGCCCCCACCCCTTCGATGATCAGCACAGTCCAGGAGTCACTGCTGTCTGTGGGGATAATGGGCCGCAGCAGCAGCTCCGGGCCCCCAGCCTGGTCCAATGCAGCAAAGACGATGGTCTGTGAAGGTTGATAGCCCACTTCATCGAGCAGGCGGGCCAACTCAAGCATTACAGCCACGCCGCTTGCGTTCTCGTCAGCGCCCGGATAGGGATCGCTGCCATAGGCAGCCGTGGTAGTATAAGGCGCGATCACCAGTACGCGCTGCGTGCCTGTGCCCGACATATCGGTCGCAGGCCGGTAGCCTACGACATTGTAGGCCGTATAGGACTCGTAGCTGACATCTACCGACATATGAATCTGCAGATCGGTACTGATCTCAATGGCCTCTCCCCGCACATCACGAGCGCGCAGCTCATCCAGATCTAGCCCAGCGCGGGTTAAGAGCACGCGCGCCGCGCTTTCCCCGATGAGCAGCAGAGGAGTCCCGCGCACAGTTGGGATAGCAAGTTTGAGCACCGGTGCTGCCTCGCGTGAGGCCAGCTCTGCATCCGGCACGACACGCAAAACCCCGCTGTGACGCAGGGTGCCAAAGTAGCCCAGTTGAATGTCCTCGTGTGGATCGAGCAAGAGCACATAACCGCCTGGATCGAGATGCCCGTCAAAGTTGGCGACCACAACCAGCCTGTCCGTCTTGTCAGTCTGGGCCCCGAATGTCTCACGCGGGTCGAACGAGATCGAGTTGGTGAGGTCGAGCACGCGCTGCCCATCGGAGTCCAGCACAAAGAGTTCAGGGGGCCTGTTGACATGCGCCACCCAGCTATCATAGGGCTGAAAGTAACTGCCGAATACATTCGGCGTCAGCCCGGCAGCCTCATACTGTTTGGCAATGTACCCGGCTGCAATCGCTGCGCCCTGGGTCCCGCCAACACGCCCTTCCGTCTCTGGCTGGGTGAGAAAGACAATATCCTGCCAGGCTCGTTCAACGTTGAACTGCTCGGCCAGATTGACATAATGAGCTTCCAGGCCGCTTTGGGAGAGCAGGAGGTTCAACCCCACCAACACACCGGCGATGATCAGCACCACCCGCGCTACTGACCAGCCGCTTGGGTAGAAGCGCCCACGCTCAAAGAAGCGCTGCAAACCGTGACCGAACAGGTTGAAACTCAGAATAGAGACCAGAAAGGCAACAGCAGGGACCAGCGGAAGCCAGGGATGTGCACGGAAAGAGGCCCACGAAGTGCCCAGCATAGCGCCCCAATCAGGCACGGTAAAGAACAGGGTGGGCGGGACACCGATGTCTGTGTACCGGCCACCCCCGCCGATCCATACGCCGATAAATCCCAGCTCACCCAACAGCAGCAGCGCGCTGCCCATTTGAAGTGAGAACAGTGCCAGCAGAGTCGGCAGCAGGTTGGGCAGCACATGGCGGCTGAGGATCTCTGCCGAACTCAACCCGACCGCACGGGCCGCTTCGATGAACCCTTCGCTGCGCAAGCCCAACACATGCCCGCGTATCGTCTGTGTGATATCCCCGATCCCGACAATTGAGAGCGCAACGACAAAAGCAACCTGGCCCCTGTCAATGCCGATGGCAAAGATCAGGAGCATGCCCAGGATTAACCCCGGTATGGCAGCGAGGAACTCGGTTACAGCAGTGATCAGACGATCTCCAGGACTGCCCGGCTTCCAGCCTGCGATCATGCCAAGGAGCAGCCCGACCAGAATGCGGATCACCGTTGCGACCACGGCCATAATGATCGTCTGGCGAGCGCCATAGAGCAGCAGAGAGAGCAGATCGCGCCCCATGCTGTCAGTCCCCAGCGGGTAGACGTTGTTCGGTGGAATGGGGGCCTTGACCAGCTCCCCGTTGACCCACTGGACCATGTCCCGTACAAAGGGGTTGCGTGGGGCAATCTCCGGGCCGATGGCGGCCATGGTGATCAGCACGATAACCAGCAGGGTACCTACGATAAAGGAAAAATCCTGAACGGCCAGTTTAAGCCGCTCCCAGACACTGCGAGGTTTCACGCGGTGCCTCCTACTTCAAGACGCACACGCGGATCGACGGTGGCATAGAGCAGTTCAAGCAGGATGTTGACCAGCATAAAGGTCAGGGCGAGCGGGAGCAGCGTAGTCACAGCCATAGTTGCGTTGCTGGTTTGAATGGATTGAAGCAGCACAAGCCCGAGGCCGCGCCAGTTGAAAATGTACTCGACCACTGGCAGGATCGACAGACTCAGCCGTATGGAAACACCGATGATTGTCAGCAGGGGAACGCCTGCTGCGCGCATTGCATGCACCAGGAATACCCGGTGTGGACGCAGACCCTTAGAATGGGCAGTGCGGATGAAGTCCGATTCGAGCACATCAAACAGCGCGTTGTATCCGAGCCGGGCGATATTGGCGGTAGGGATGGCCGCCAGAACCAGGGTGGGGATGATCATGTGGGCATCCCAGCCAAATCCATAGACAGGGAGGATATGGATGCCAAGCAGCCTGCCTACCCAGACGTTGAGCCAGATTAACAGCATGGCAGCAAAGAAAGAGGGCATGGAGATGCCCAGAAACGATACAAAGAGAAATCCCCGGGCAAAACGCCGGTGGCGGTATACTGCCGCGAGTGCGCCAAGCGGCAAGCCCAGCATCAGAGCAAGCATAAGCGCTGCCAGCAGCAACCCCAGTGAACGCGCCAGCAGGCCCCTCAGCTCTTCGACCCCAGCAAGCTGGCCACCTGCGATGCCTGTGATGAAGCTTAAACTGAATTGGAGCGCATCTGGCAGCACCTGGGGCAGCGCAGAGATCCCCCCACGCGCGCTGAGACTTACCGCTACCGCTACGAAGAAAATCAATGCAGCCAATGTAGCGATGCTCGCCAGCACCCGCTTCAGCACAAGTGTCAGGATTCCGGCAAAATGGATGGTTTGGACAACAGTGGTCTCGGAGTTAGAGGCCATTTGCCAGTCCCGTTCTGATATAGATGAACCAAAAGATCAAAGGATCAATGGGTAGAACACAACTGATCACTGTCTGCGGCGCCAGTATAACCATATTCCCGCAAGATTGAAAATATATCCCAGATCGTCTGGGGAGTACGGTTGGGCATCGGCACGACTGTGGCTCTGAACCATAAGGACCTCCTGTGTTTCTCTTACAGGAGGTCCCTGGATTGTAGGCCTGGTGTAAAGCGTTCAGGCGGATTACAGCAGCACGCTGGCCGGTTCTTCCAGTGCGTCACGCACGGCGGTCAGGAAGTTGGCGCCTACTGCCCCATCGATCACACGATGGTCGACCGCCAGAGTGACAGTCATCAGCGGCAGGGCAAGCGGCTCATCATGCTCCCCGGGGACAAAGCGTTTCGCAATGCGCCCCACCGAAAGGATGCCCACCTGCGGCGGGTTGATGATCGACGTGAACTGATCGATCCCGTACATCCCGAGGTTGGAGATGGTAAAAGTGCCATCGGCTACTTCCTGCGGGCGCAGGTGGCCGGTACGAGCGCGCTCACTCAGGTCAACAACTTCGGAGCCGATCTGCATCAGGCCCTTCTGATCAGCGTGGTGAATGACTGGCACAATTAGCCCGTCTTCCAGCGCTACGGCCATACCCACGTTCACATCAGGCATGATCATGATGCGATCGTCCATCAGGTAGCTGTTGACGATCGGGTAGCGGCGCAGAGCCCAGGCCGTTGCCTTAACGATGATCGCCGTCATGGAGATACGCAGCTGGCCCTCCGGGACGCGCTCATTCGCATACTTGCGAAACTCGTTGGCCTTGCTCATGTTGATATCGATGGTGAACAGGATATGCGGGGCCTGCTGGTAGCTGGCCTGCAGCCGCTGCGCTATCGTGCGGCGCATCCCCTCCAGGGGGATGATTTGAGGCTCCCCTGAAGGCACAATCGATACCATGGGCGCTGCGGCCATCGTGCCTGCAGCAGCGGGCCGAGTTTTATTGGCTGCGGCCGCCAGGGCATCGACCTCCTGAACACGGCCGCGAGGCCCAGTGCCGGTGATCATAGCCAGGTCCAGGCTGTGCTCGCGGGCAACCCGCCGCGCTGCGGGAGTAGCACGCACTTTGCCCCCCGCTGCGGACTGGTCTTGCAGGTAGCGTTCGACATCCTCGCGCGTGATCTTGCCTTCTGGGCCACTGCCTGCCACCTGGCTGAGGTCCACGCCCTCCGCTTCGGCCATACGGCGGGCGATGGGAGTCGCTGCCACGTTGTTGGAGGACGCAGGTGCCGCATTTGCGGCAGGGACAGGAGCGGGCGCGGCCGGCTCGGCAGTTGACGCAGGGATTTTGCTTGGAGCAGGCATGTCGGGCACCTGCTCGCCCTCCTGGATGACCCAGGCGATGATGTCGGTCACAGGTACCACGTCGCCCGCCTGATAACGGATCCCCGCGATAATGCCATCGGCTGGCGCCTCGACCTCCATATTGATTTTGTCGGTAGTGACCTCACAGATGGGATCGCCCTGTTCGACCACAGCACCTTCCTGGACGAGCCACTGTACGATGGTGGACTCCTCCATGGTGAAGCCGAACTTGGGCATAATGATCTCTTTAGCCACGAGCCATGCTCCTTAGTAGGCGCCCTGGGCCAGCTTACGAGCCTCCTCGACGATGTTCTCCACCTGAGGCACTGTATGATATTCCAGCATCCGGTTGTACGGGATGGGCATATCTTTGCCTGTCAGGCGACGAATGGGAGCGTCGAGGTAGTCGAAGGCATCACTGGCGGCCACCCGTGCAGCGATCTCGCCGCCAAAGCCGCCTGTCCCCACTGCCTCATGCACAATCAGCAGCTTGCCGGTCTTTTTAACGGATTCAATGATCGGGGCGTCATCAAGCGGCAGCAGGGTTCGCGGGTCGACCACCTCGATCTCGATCCCCTCACCGGCAAGCTGGGCGGCGGCCTCCAGGGCGCGCTGCACCATCACAGACGTAGCAACAACAGTCAGGTCGGTCCCTTCGCGCGCCACATTGGTGCTGCTCAACGGAACCTGGTACATCTCCTCCGGCACATGCCCTTTTGTCTTGTAGAGGAGCTTGTGTTCAATAAAGATCACCGGGTTGTCGTCGTAAATCGACGCAAGGAGCAGGCCTTTTGCATCATAGGCGTTGCTGGGCATCACGACCTTAAGGCCCGGGACATGTACGAACCAGTTCTCCAGGCTTTCACTGTGCTGGGCTGCGGCGCCCGTGCCTGATCCGCCGGGCATGCGCAGCACAAAAGGCACCGTAGCTTTGCCGCCAAACATGAAGCGCACCTTGGCCGCCTGCAGCACGAGCTGCTCCATGGAGAGGGTGACGAAATCCATAAACTGGATCTCGCCTACCGGCCGCATGCCAGTCATCGCGGCGCCTGTCACAGCCCCGGCGATACCTGCCTCGGAGATGGGGGTGTCGATCACACGCTCCCCGCCAAACTGGTCGATCAGGCCAGCGCTGACACCAAAAGCGCCCCCATAGACACCAATATCCTCGCCGATCAGGAAGACTCGTTCGTCCGTTTCCATGGCCTGGCGCAAGCCTTCACGCAAGGCCTCCATGTAAGTAAGTTCTCTAGGCTCAGGCATAGATACCGTCCATCAATGTCGCTACATCGGGGTCAGGGCTGTTGTCGGCAAAAGCTACCGCCTCCTCAATACGCTGGTAGCCAGCATCGCGGATTGCTTTTGCTTCCTCCTCGGTGATGAACCCGGCTTCCAGGAGGCGTGCCTCGAAGCGCGGGATGGGGTCTTTCTCCTGCCACTCTTTGATTTCATCACGGGTGCGGTAGAGCTGGCGGTCGCTGCGCGAGTGGCCGCGCCAGCGGTAGGTCAAAGCCTCGATCAATGTGGGGCCGTGCCCTGCCCGGGCACGCGCTGCGGCACGCGAGACCGCGTCGTAAACTGACAGCACATCGTTGCCATCCACAGTCTCGCCGGGGATGTTGTAGGCGCAGGCACGCTGGCTGATATGCTCGACCGTGAAGGCCCGCTCCACTGCCATTGACATGGCGTACTGATTGTTCTCGCAGTAGTAGATTACGGGTAAGTCCCAGACAGCCGCCATATTGAGTGACTCATGGAAGGCGCCTTCATTGGCCGCGCCATCACCGAACATCACAATGCCTACCTGGTCGGTTTTGCGCAGCTTAATGCTCAAGCCGACGCCCACCGCGATAGGGATGCCACCAGCGACAATGCCGTTTGCGCCAAGGTTGTTGCGCTCCACATCGGCAATATGCATGGAACCGCCGCGCCCCCGGCAGTAGCCGCCCTCTTTGCCGAGAAACTCGGCCATGGTGCGGTTTACATCACTGCCCCAGGCCATCATATGGCCGTGCCCACGATGGTGGTTGAGCAGGTAATCATAGCCGCGTCGCAGTGCGTAGTTAGCACCTGCGGCAGAGCCCTCCTGCCCGATCGATAGGTGCATCGTGCCGTGGGTGCGCCCCAGGCCATACAACTCCTCGGCTTTCTCCTCAAACGCGCGGGTGGCCCACATAACCTGGAGCATCTCTCGCGCGGTTTCGGGGCCGATTTGTTCGAGCAGTTCTGCTGCTCGTTCTTTGGCTATCGCCTGTACCGAATCGACCATGTTTAACCCCTTCATTATGATGGATGAGTGTGAGTTTGGATCCCTCTAGCAGCCGCTCAGCGGGAATTGCAAAGCTCTACTACACGCCTAGCGGCAAGATCGTCTGTGATCAGAATATCAAGCAAGCCGGAGCGTAGGGCGCCCAGCATAGCAGGGGCCTTGATCTCGCCCCCGGCCACCCCCAGCACAATCGGAATGTTGTGAAGCACATCTTCTTGAACCCCAACAGTCCGTTGAGAAACCGGGAGCCCAGGCATCAGGGCGCCGTTAATGTCGAAATGAAGGGAACAAATATCCCCGACGGCACCGGTGTTTGCGATGGAGCGCACTTCTTCAATGTCCATATATCCGGCACGCACGAGGCTGGAGATCGATGGGTCTGTTGAGCCAATGCCCACAATGGCCACATCGACCTGGCGCGCCTTGTCCAGGACATCGCGCACATGGCGGTCGTTCATAAGGGCGTCACGGATGGCGGCGTTCTCCACAACCAGCGGTGTGGGCAGGGTATAGTAGCGGCCCCCATACTTGCGTGCGAACCAGCGAGCCAGCTCAGGGCCGTCAATCTGGGGGTCCGCAGTTCCCAACGCTCCTATCAACTGCACCACGGTCACGTTTGGATAATGAGGCGGACGCAGTGCGTTGGCCACTTCATAGACACTGGTGCCCCACGAGACGCCAATAACTGAGTTGTGCTTGACCACGGTCTCCAGCAAGCGAGCTGCCACCTCACCTAACCGACGCAGCAGCTTGTGATAGGGGAGAGGCCCCGGTGTGAGCACGCGCGCCTCACGCAAACTGAAGCGCTCGCGCAGTTCCTGCTCCAGTGCGGCGTTGCGTGCCAGTGGGTGGTAGATGCGGATTTCCACCACACCTGCGCGGCGCGCTTCTGTCAGCAATCGAGAGATCGCTGAACGCGAGTAACCCAGCTGCACAGAGATCTGCTGCTGGGTCATTTCCTCTTCGTAATACATGTGCGCCACCTGCGCGAGCAGATTCAGGCGCTCTTCATTAATTGTCAGGTCTGGAACTCGCTTGCCTACCATAGATAATGCAACCACATTTGCTCTGCCAGATACCCCTCACAAAAATGATAACCGAAAAAGCATCCGGTCGGTGCACAAATGACACAACATTCACAAATGTGAAAGCGTACCTGACTGACAAGCTTCACGCCCCTTTTGGGGGCGTGAGCAGCAGGCAAGGTCATATGTTAATTGGGCTTCCATTTGATGGTGCAGCCCACCGGAGGGGTAGCTGCCACGGCCGGGCTCTGCCCCGCCAGCAGCGCATCAAGTGCATCGATGAGATGGTGCGCGGACACAGCCTCGGGGTCCTCGTAGTTGTCATCAATGGCACCGTGGTAGCGCAATCTGCGGTCGCTATCAAACAGGAAAACCTCGGGGGTGCGTTGGGCCCCGTAGGCGCGTGCAATCTCCTGCGACTCGTCATAGAGATAGGGGAAATTGAACCCCAACTGCTCCGCGCGCTCTTTCATCATAGGGAAGCTGTCAGCAGGGTACTGGCTTGCATCGTTCGAGCTGATCACCAGAAACTGGACACCTTTTTCTGCATAAGCTGCCTGGATATCAATCATACGTCCTTCCCAGGCACGCACATACGGGCAGTGATTGCAGCTGAAGATCACAGCGATTATCGGTTTGGCCTGATAGCTTTCCAGGGAATAATCTTTGCCATCTACACCGGGCAACGAAAGGGGGATTACAGGGTCTCCGATATTCAGATTTGCCATTCTTACTACCTCCCACAGTCCGGGATCATCAGTCACTGAAGTACTTGCTAAGGCAGCCAAGCTGCCTCTCGCGCAGCGCACAGCGCACGGCGGATCAGCTCGGGAGAGGGAAGCGGTGAGATTCGCCCGTCTTTGCGCGTGTAGGCTCTGCAGGTCAATGTGAAGAAAGCATCAGGAGGCGGTGGATCAATGTCCAGTCCATCGATCAGGATGGTAGGCGACCCCGGGAAGCGCCACTCTTGCGCTTGTTCCCGTGTCGTGATCTCGATGATCTCAATCTCCGCAGTAACGCCCTCTTCCTTCATGACCGTACGCAGACGCTCAAGCGCCGGTTCGTGTGAGGGACAGCCTTCCCAGAAGAGGAACTGGATTTGCATCAACACCACCTGTGGACTAGCGAAGCTAAAGCACTTTAAGTGTAACGGAGGGATGGATCGGCTTCAAGTCTGCCTTGTATGGTCTGTACGCAGAAGCGCAAGCAACCTGCTCGCGCTTCTATCAACGGATCGTTGATTGGCATGGCCCGCCTATGTCGTACTATCTCTGATCTCTAAAGGTTCGGGGCGGGTATCCAGCATGATCCCATAGCCTAGCAAAGCCAGCAGCAGACCCTGGGCAAGGAATACTCCAAGCCCAAGCCACATCTTGACGTTGCGCGACGGGAAGGATATATCCACCAGACTGCTGATGAATAAGAGCCATCCGGATATGCCAATCAGGATAGGCAGGGCGTTCCAGTGGAGTGCGCTGATCCCGAAAACGATCATGCAGGTGGCGATCAACAGCACGCCAGCTTCCCCCACATGCCACCACCCATATCCGCCCAGGGCGGCGATAATAAAGGCTGCAGCGCTGATGACAGCACCGAATATATTCCCGATGAGCGCAGCATGTCCTGCTGCTCCCACCCTGGCGCGATAGTGGAAGTATAACCCAATGCAGCCTGCTAAGATTGGAAGCAATGAGGCCAGCCCGAAATTCACTGCGACCTCATAGATTACACCGATCCAGCGATAAGCAAGGGCATAATAGGGATCAACAGACCCAAAACCCGCTAAGACCCACATTGCACCCGCCAGAATAAAAGCGGGCCCAGATATGCGTGCCAGGATTGATTTAGTCATCTCAAATCCCCCTCGACTTACATGTTGTTCTGCAGCAGTCTTGAGCAGGTCAAACAGAGTGGGCATCCATAAGCTAACCAAACTCGTAAGCCCGCCCCTGCGATAATGCTCCTTGCAGCGATCTCGAAAAGTGCATGCCATCTCCAACTCGTAGTGCATCCGGAACTGCGCAGGATAGAGACGGAGAATCGCCCGGTATATCCGATCGGAGAGCGCAAGGACATTCAGTGCTGGTTGCTGCGAACTCACTGTCCTCCCCCTTCAGGAAACTCCCCCAAGAACACGCTTATGTACGGCGACTGCAAGGGCTTGGGCAATGCGCTCTGCTTCAGCAGCCAATACACGCTGACCAAGCGCCGTCAGACGGTAATACCGCCTGCGCTCATCATCCAGGTCTGGGGCGGGACGCTCATCGGTTTCTTCAATCAGCCCGGCCTCGATCATGCGCTTAATGGAACCGTACAACGATCCCGTGCGGATTTGCATGTGCCCCCCTGTTTCCACCTCAACTGCCTTCATGATGCCATATCCATGCTTCTCCCCATCTGCGAGCGCCAGCAGCATGTGAAAGACAACCGGAGTGAGTGGCAACAGACCTTCGGGTAGTGCGAAATTCTCCGCCAAACCAGCCCTCCTGTATCTTTGTGAAAAATATAATTGTTCACAATATATTCGTTACGAATATACTAAAACACTTGAGGATGCATGTCAAGTGCAATGGAGGAAGAAAAAATCACCAGGGTAAAAAGGAACATCCCACCCCACCGCGATGCGGTGGCCGGGATGCCATCAGGTACCCCCACCAGGACTCGAACCTGGGCCTCAGCCTCCGGAGGGCCGCGCTCTATCCACTGAGCTATGGGGGCAACTGCCGGACATTATAGCACCTGCGACTGCTGCTGACGAGAGGAATTGTATCGGGCGGTTACCCTGTGCATGGCAGGCGTCTCCCAGTGCAGCTTGACGCCGCCCGGGGGGCGCGTTACCATTCGCCCAATGGTTAACTATCTGGAGGGGCCAGGCCCGTCGCAAGGCTCTGGCCTTTTGGTTGAACCGGATGAGCGATGATATGAGTGATCAGCAAGGGATTTTTGAGCCTCGCATGGGCTTTATCGGTACCGTGGAACGCGCGGCAGGTTTTGTGAACCGGCACCTAAATCTCTTCGCGATCGGGGTTTTCATCGTCGGGCTAGGATTGATGATGGTTGGCCCGGTTCGTACGATGCTGCTGCAAGATAACCCGGCTGCCCAGACCGGCGCCCTGGCCATTGCCCCCGGACCATTGGCTGTCGGGGGCGATTCCCTGGCGCTCAGTGAGGGTGGGCTGCTCGCCCGCGAGCTGGAACCTTTCACCATCATCCCTGACCGACCGCGCGACCGTGTAATCAGTTACACTGTGCGGCCGGGGGATACCCTGGTGGGCATTGCCAACCGCTTCGGGCTGGATCGCAACACGTTGTTCTGGTCGAACTCGAATACCCTGGGTGACAACGTACACTTTTTACAGGCCAATGTGGACCTGAACATCCTGCCGGTCGATGGGGTGTACCATATTGCAGATGGCAACCTGTCAATCCAGGCCATTGCCGAGAAATACGAAGCCGATCCTCAAGCGATAATCGACAGTGAGTACAATGAGCTTCAAGGATACACAGTGACGGATGTGCCTCCCTGGGGCATGAAGATCGTGGTTCCAGGGGGCCAGCGCGAGATCGTAGATTGGCGTCCTCCCATTATCGAGACGGTTGACCAAGCCACCGGGCAGCGCATCAGCGGCTTCATGCCGGGGATGGCAGGCTCGTGCTCCTCGGGCATTGGTGGCAGTGGTGGCACCGGGGCATGGGCGCCTCCGCTGAGCTCCTACACAGTTACCCAGCCCTATTACCCAGGGCACTCCGGGATTGACCTGGCCAATGTGGTCGGTACGCCAGTCACTGCTGCCGATACGGGCGTCGTGGTGTTCTCAGGCTGGGTGCCTCCTGACTGGGGGTATGGCATCCTCGTGGTGTTGGATCACGGCAACGGCTGGACAACCTACTACGCACACCTCAACGGGACGGCCGTCGGGTGTGGACAGACCGTGCCGCGCGGCTCTGTGCTGGGCTATGTTGGGTCTACGGGGCAAAGCAGCGGCCCGCACCTGCATCTGGAGATGCGCTGGAATCACCGGCCCGATAATCCCGCGCTGTACATACCCTTTTAACTGGCAAACGGCAGAGCTATACACACGGGGCGAGATGGCATTCTCGCCCCGTGTCGTATCGTGCTAGATTACGCCCAGTTCCCTGCCAACCTTCTCAAAGGTCGTGAGCGCGAACTCCAGGTCACCCTGCTGGTGCGCAGCAGTGTTCATCACCCGGATGCGCGCTTTGCCCTGCGGCACAGTAGGATAGCCGATAGCCATCGCGAAGACGCCCTCCTCAAAGAGGCGGCGGCTGAAAGTTTGGGCCAGGGTAGCCTCTCCGAGCATCACTGGGACGATGGGCGTCTGAGACACGCCGGTATCGAAGCCCAGGGACTTCATATGGCTTTTGAAATAGTCCGCGTTTGCCCAGAGGCGGTCCACCTGCTCTGTGCTCTCCTCGAGAAGGTGGACCGCCGCAAGGCAGGCAGCGACATCAGGAACCGTCATAGCTGAGGAGAACAGGAAGGGGCGCCCGCGCTGACGCAGCCAGTCGATGATAACCTGCTTGCCTGCGACCACACCGCCAACGACCCCGAAGGCCTTGGACATCGTGCCCACTTCGATGTCCACTTTACCATGCAGCCCGAAGTGATCGACGATCCCCCGGCCGCCCCGGCCAAGCACGCCTTCGCCGTGTGCATCGTCAACCATCAACAGGATGTTGCTTTCCCGGGCCACCTCGTACAGGTCTGGCAGTGGGGCAATATCCCCATCCATGCTGAACACGCCATCGGTGACAATGAGAGCCCGCCCACTGAGGGGCGTGGCCCTGATTTTGCTGCGCAGATCGTCCGGGCTGTTGTGTTCATAAGCGACGATCTCGGCACGCGAGAGGCGGCAGCCATCAATGATGCTGGCATGGTTGAGGCGATCGGAGAAAATCACATCGCCGCGACCGACCAAGGCAGGGATGGTGGCGAGGTTGGCTGTGAAGCCGCTCTGCAAGGTGATAGCCGCCTCAACACCTTTAAACTCGGCAAGCCGCTGTTCGAGCTCTATGTGTAAAGACATCGTGCCAGCAATGGTACGTACTGCGCCAGGCCCCACCCCGTATTTCTCAACCGCGTTGATCACAGCCTGCCGTAGGCGGGGATGGTTTGCCAGGCCCAGGTAATTGTTGGCGCACATGTTGAGCACGCGCCGCCCGTTTATCACCACCCATCCATCCATCGGGCTCTCGATGGTACGGATATGGGTGAACAACCCCTGCTCTTTGAGCGACTCGATCTCATGCTCAATCCATTGAGTTTTGCTGACAGTTGCCATGCACTGCTCCTGTTTAGTCAGATGCAATGGGATAACGTGATGTGGGTATGCAACTAAACCATACAATAGAAGCCCGGCACTCGGCAAGATGGAGCGCCGGGAAGGCTGCCCGCCCCACAGGTGTTTTCGCAAATCCCTGCGGTGCACGCTATGCTTAGCGCGCTTTGAACGGAGAGAAGGACACAGATTATCATGCGTAGTATCTGGAGAAAGTGGCGAACCCTGCCACTCGCGGCCGGGCTGGTGCTGGCGCTTGACCAGCTTGCGAAGTGGCTCACGGTGACAAACCTGGAGCTGGGCGAATCCTGGCAGGTAATCCCGGGGATCAGCAGCTTCATCCGTGTGACGCGAAGTTATAACACAGGCGCGGCGTTTGGCATCTTCCCGGCGGGTTCGGATCTCTTTCTGATCGTGGCCCTTGTGACGGCTGGTGTGTTCATCTACATGTTCCCGCGGATGCCAGAGGATGCGCGGCTGTCTAAGGTGGGCATTTCCCTGATCATCGGCGGTGCGCTCAGCAATGCGATCGACCGGCTGCGCTTCGAGCATGTAGTGGATTATGTGCATGTACAGCTTACGCCGACCTTTGCGAATATCTCAAACTTCGCGGACCATGCCATCACGCTTGGTGTGATCCTGCTGCTGATCGACCAGTGGCTGCAAGAACGGCGCCAACAAGGCAAGCCAGTGGACGATCCAGACGGGGCACTGCCTGAACCTGAATACGCAGCTCCCGATGCCAGCGAGACGGTTGAAGGGGGCGCCCAGGCGCAGGAGGCTGTGACCACAGGTATTGACAACCCTGCTGACTGACGCTAAGGTATATGATACTCAGCAAATATATGAGAACGCGTTGAGCGGGACGAGTAAGCCCACCACCCGTGCACAGAGAGCGAAGGGCGCAGGCTGAAACCCTTGGCCACGAAGATGTGCCGAAAACCCCCCGCGAGCGCATCCCGGAACGCCGAAACTGGCAAGTAAGGGGTGCCGCCCTGGCCCCGTTAAAGGCCTTAGAGGATCAGGGACAGCCTGGCTGACCTGATCGAAGTTGGGTGGAACCGCGTCGCGTCCCACGCCCCAATGGCGTGGGACGCTTCTGTTATATTGGTGAGTTGGGAGGGAAAACACATGGTTCAAGCATCCATACAGGGGCAGGAAGAACAGATACCTTACGAGCAGACGAAGCTCTACCGGATCCGCCATTCCGCTGCGCACGTCATGGCCGAGGCCGTCCTGGAGTTGTACCCAGAAGCAAAGATCGCCATCGGGCCGCCTATTGAGAACGGTTTCTATTACGACTTCGACCTGGGCAAGGGTGAGGACGGTAAACCACGCTCGTTTACGCCTGAGGACCTGGAGAAGATCGAAAAGCGCATGCGCCAGATCATCGCGGGCAAGCACCCCTTCGTGTACCGCGTGGTCAGCCCAGAGGAAGCGCGCCAACTGTTCGAAGGGCAACCCTACAAACTTGAGCTGATCGACGGGCTCGCAGCAGGCAGCGTCAACGAATATGGCGAGGAAAGTGATGAGCCTGTTGTGATCTCCACGTACAAACACGATACGTTTGAGGACCTCTGTCGGGGTCCTCACGTGGAGCACACGGGGGAAATCCCGCCGGATGCCTTTAAGCTGCTCAGCGTGGCGGGAGCCTATTGGCGCGGCGACGAGGCCAACCCAATGCTCCAGCGCATCTATGGGACGGCCTGGGCGAATAAGAAAGAACTGGAACAATACCTCCACATGCTGGAGGAAGCACGCCTGCGCGATCATCGCAAGCTGGGCCGCGACCTCGAAATCTTCACGTTCGATGACGAAGTTGGCCCGGGGCTGCCTCTGTGGCTGCCCAACGGCGGGATCATCATCGAGGAGCTGGAAACGCTGGCCAAGGAAATGGAGGCCAAGCACGGCTACGAGCGCGTCCGCACGCCCCATGTGACCAAGGAAGACCTGTTCATCCGCAGCGGGCACCTGCCATACTACGCGGAGAGCATGTACCCTCCCATGGAGCTGGAGGGCGTGCGCTACTACGTCAAGCCTATGAACTGCCCGATGCATCACAAGATCTTCGGGAGCAGGAAGCGCAGCTACCGTGAGATGCCATTGCGCCTGGCTGAGTACGGGACGTGCTACCGCTATGAAAAGAGCGGCGAACTGTTCGGGCTGATGCGTGTGCGCTCAATGCAGATGAACGATGCGCATATTTACTGCGCCGAGGAGCAGTTCGAGGCGGAGTTCCTGGACGTGGTAAGCATGTACCTTGAGTACTTCGCCATCTTCGGGATCGACCGCTATGTGATGCGCCTGAGCACGCATCACAAGAAAGGCCTGGGCAAGAAGTACATCGACAATGAGCGCCTGTGGCTCAAAACGGAGGAGATGGTGCGCAGTGCCATGCAGAATGGCGGTGTGCCTTATGTCGAAGTGCCCGATGAAGCGGCCTTCTATGGCCCCAAGATCGATGTGCAAATCTGGAGTGCCACGGGCCGCGAGTTCACTCTGGCTACCAACCAGGTAGATTTTGCGCAGCCACCGCGCTTCGACCTGACGTTCACCAACAGCCAGGGGGAAGAAGAGACGCCGCTGTGCATTCACCGAGCCCCGTTGAGCACCCACGAGCGCATGATCGGCTTCCTGATCGAGCACTACGCCGGGCACTTCCCGGTATGGCTGTCGCCCGAACAGGCACGGGTGATCCCAATCACGGACAGCCATAATGACTATGCCGTGCGGCTTGCTAATGATCTGAAGGCTGCCGGGATCCGGGCCAGCGCCGATCTCAGCTCGGACCGCATGAACGGGAAGATACGTTCAGCGCAGCTGCTGAAAATACCGTACATGCTGGTTGTGGGGGATCAGGAAGTGGCAAATGGAACGGTCGCCCTGCGTAAACGGGACGGCTCCCGGCAAAACGATCTTCCCGTGGCCGAGTTTATGAAGGCGGCCCAGGAGCGCATCCATAGCCGCTCCGCGGAACTTTAACGGTTCACTCACCCCTACAGAGGGCCGGGGTTGCCCGGCCCTCTGTGATTACTCCTCCAGACCGTGCCCGGTCAGGCTGGTGAAGGCCTCCAACCAACTTGTGGCACCTTCAAGATCGCCGCGCCAGACTGCGGAGCGTGCCTGATCGGCAGCCGCGTAGGCCAGGTGAGCCGTCTCAGAGCCGTCATAGTTGTCCAAGGCATACTGCAGGGCTGTGCTCACAGCCTGAAGCCGTGCGGCGTACCGTGCCGGATCGGTGATGCGGGCCAGCGTGGCAGTAGACAGCGCCGCTCGCCAGTCCTCTTCCAGCGGGCCTAATGAAAGCTCACAAGCAGTGCTGTATGCCTGGCCCTGGTAGATCGCCTGCACGCCTCCCCGCCCGCAGCGCTGCTCAAGGTAGCTGACAAAACAGCCGGCGGTCACGAAATGGGTGAAGTCCTGAGCCGGGCTGATAAATCCCTGCCAATCGTGTTCCAAGCCGACCATGGAGGGCAGAAGGTCAGCATGAGCAAGCGCCGCACAGGTTTCCCTGGCGGGGATCATCTCACTGTCCCCAGAGGCAGCGGTGCTCGCAGCCAGACCGTGGAGGATCAGTGTTGAGGAGGGAGCCCCCCACACCTGCCAGGCGACGTAACGGGTCACTGCCTGGGTGATGAAGTAGACACGTTCCTCCGGTGTGCCGCTGCCGTCATAGAGCAGGAACACCGTGTTCTGTTCCGGCATAAGGGTGTCGCGCAGGCCTGCATAGGGAGCGGCAAACAGTGTTCCCGCCGCGTAGATATCAAAGCTCCCGTTGGGGAGTGGGCCAACTCGCGCCTCCGCGCCCGCCAACGCTGCGTCGATCAGCAGCACTAGGTCATTGAGCGCCGCCTCCGGATACGTGCCCGGCTGGTAGTGCAGGCGGTAGCGTTCGGTTGCGAGCAGTTCAGGGTATCCGGTGAATAAATCCCCTTCCAGAGGAGAGCGCAGCCAGCCGGAACGCTGTGGGCCTGCCTGGCCGAGCAGTGCAGATACCTCTGTCACAGGCTCAGAAGGCACCTGCTGCAGTGCCCTCTCATCGCCCGGACGGGCCACAATCGTAAGCATCTGGCCTACAGAGACCGCATTGGGATCGATGAGGTTGTTGGCAGACTGGATCAGCTCTATTGGCAGGCCATACCGTGCAGCAATCACCCCCAGGGTTTCCCCAAACTGCACACGATGCCGGAAAACACGGTGCTCTGGTGTCAGCGGGATGGTGATCTGCTGACCCATCTGCACAAACTCATTTCCGCTCAAGTTATTGGCGGACAGGATCGGCTCCAGCGCCACACCATACAGGGCAGCGACCCCGCTCAGGGTTTGGTTTGGAAGCATGTAGTGAGTGACGGATAAAACATCCGAAGGAGCCGGGTTGGCTGCGGGAGCAGGCTCGCCGGGCACAACATCCGGAACCGGCGTGATTGCGGGAGCAGCGCCTCCGCCTGGCATGGTGAGAGTGGGCGGCGGTGGGGTCGTCTGCTCAGGGCGAGCAGCCGTGCTGCGCAGCAGAACCAGCAGCCCGAGGGTGGCTACAAGGACAATCCCCCCGAGCACAAGCACGGCAGTACGCAGCCCTATTCTGACCGGGCCTGTAGGGTCGCTCGAGCCGCCGCGCACGATGCTATCGCTAGGGTCCCCAGTCAGGGGCATAATCACGCGCGGTATCGCTGGTGACCTGCTCTACCGCGCTGGTGGCGACGTTCACACGATAGATGTCGGCATTCTCGCCTTCACTGCGATTAAAGAAGATGTATGCCCCGTCTCCGGACCAAGCCGGGCGCCCGTTCTCCCCACCCTGTACAAGCAGGGTAGAAGCCCCGGTCGCAATCGAAAGCACCCACAGGTCCGTTGCCTGGCCAGCCTCGTCAAGGGCATTGTAAACGATCTGGGTCCCATCAGGAGACCAGGAAGGGAAACGGCAGCCGGGCGCGGGGCACTCGAAGGTCCCGGCGGCTGCGCCATCGGGAAAGCTGATCATGGCGATCTGCCACAGGCCGTTCAGACGGGTCATATAGGCAATCCAGCGACCATCAGGTGAGAACTGAGGAGCACGGTCATCGACGTCGTTGTCTGTGATCTGGATCAGGCCGCTTCCGTCCAGTGCCAGCACATAAATCTCGCTGTCGGTGCCATCACTGGCCTCAAAAGCGATCAGCGACCCATCAGGAGACCAGTCAGGGTTCAGCTCCGAGACAGGGGTATCGGTAAGCTGGCTGGCTTCACCGCCTGCTGAGGGGATCACAAACAGATCGCGGTTGCCGCGAGGCGCTGACTCAAACACGATCTGCGCCCCATCAGGCGACCAATCCGGTTCACCGTCATACCAGGTATTGCCTGTTAGAGCGCGGGCGTTCGCACCATTTGCATCCGCGATGATCAACTCGGACGTCTCGCCAAACCCGCGCGTGAAGGCGATGCGTCCTGCGGATGTTGCGGGGAGGTCAAGAGCATGCCCGTCAGCATCAGTAGGCTCAATAATCACCCCAGGTGCCTGAGGAGTGAAGTCGCCGGGCGCAGGTTGTTCTACAACGGGAAGACTCCCCGGGTTGCTGCCTCCACCGGACGGGATGGTAGGGATAATGGGGGTGGTAATCCCGGCACGACCTGCCCAGGAGAGCACCAGCATCCCGGCTGCTACGGCCCCGATCAGCAGACCTACGCCTAAGATGGCGGTAACAATCTGCGGGGCTCGCCTGTGCAGTGCCCGTGCGGGCTCGCGGCTGCCCTGTTGGCCACGGGGGGCTTTCACAGCTGCCTGACCCGGACCCGCAGATGGCTGGGCTGATATCTGAGGCGCCTTGCTGAAGATAGCCGGCTTCTCACTGCGCAGCGCGGGCATCTCGCGATCGGGAGTACTGACAGCCGCGGCGTGCGGATCGAATTCGGGGAGCGGCACACCACGCTGCCAGCCGCGAACAGCCCGGTTAAAGTCATAGGCGAGCTCTACGGCTGTCTGGTAGCGGCGGGTGGGCTGCTTGGCCAGCGCACGGGCAATCACACGTTCCAGTGCCGGGGGTAATTCTGGATCATGCTGGCGCAGCGATGGGATTGGATCGCGGACGTGCATGTACATCACAGCCAGCGGGGTTTCGGCCTCGTAAGGAGTATGCCCGGTGAGCATCTCATACAGGATGACGCCCAACGAATAGATATCACTCACAGGCTGCAGAGGCTTACCCTGGCACTGCTCAGGGGACATATAACTGGGGGTGCCGATCACGCCCTCACCGGTAATCTTAGACGCCTCCCCCAGGATTTTGGCAATGCCAAAGTCCGTGAGGTATGCATTGTTGCGATCATCAAGCAGGATGTTGCTTGGCTTCAAGTCTCGATGCAGGACGCCCCGGGAGTGTGCGTAATCCAGTGCCTCCGCAACCTGCTCCAGAATATGCCCGATCAGTTCGATGTTGAGCGGCCCACGCGAAAGCTTCCGGCGGAGAGTCCCACCCTCTAACAGGCGCATGACAATGAATGGGATGCCATCCGCCTCACCATAGTCATAGACGGGCAAAATAGAGCGGTGTTCAAGGCGAGCAATCACGCGGGCTTCGTGCTGAAAGCGCCGCAAGAAGGTGGATTCTTCTGAGATAGCACGAGGCAGCACCTTCAGGGCAACATGACGCCCCACCACGCCTTGATGGGCGCGGTACACGGTGGCCATACCCCCTTCGCCAATCACTTCGATGATCTTGTACTGGCCGATTTGTTGACCAGCCAAGCCTGCCGGATCACTCACAGCATCGCTCCGAACCAGAATTTGAGATCATCGTAACACAAGCCTGAAACGGATGCGAATTGAGCGACTCAGGAAAGTAGAAAGGCAGATCCTACCGTCAGCGCGGCAGAGAGGACAAACAGGGGAAGCACATACCGCCGGATCTGAGGGCTGCCCAGGACAGCGGCAATCACCCCCTTGAAAAGCATGTTGCTGGCTGCGCCAAATGCAACACTCTGCATGGCAACCTCTCTGGTGATCGACGTGCCTGCGAGCTTGGCCATCGAGAGCGCAATGGCGTCCAGCCCTGCGACACCGCCAATCACGCTGGAGATGTAGACGCCTGCCCGGCCCAACAGGGTCTGTGCACCCGCCGTCACAAGCAGAATCGCTGCATAAATCAGCCCGAACTGCAAAGCCGGGCGCAGAGCGAAGGGGCTGCGGCGCTGCTTCCCGGAGGTGCTCTGCGTCTGCTGGGGGGCATTACGCATGGCGCGCCACAGCAGCAGGTCCCCGGCTATGACGGCCAGCGCACCGGTGACCATAGGGACTACCAGGGCCAGACTGAGTGCCGGATTTGTAATCGCCGTGAGCACCAGGATGCGCAGGAACATGCCGGTCGAAGCAATCGAGATCGCGAAGGCGAATTCGAGCGAGTAGTCACGTTCTTTGCTGCTCTTGCTGCGGCGAGCAAAATCAAAGGTAACTGCGGTGCTGGAGATCAAGCCACCTAGCACACCAGTCAGGCCAATGCTGCGCTGAGTTCCATAAACCTGCGTCAGAATGTATCCGGCCAGGTTAATGCCAGTTACCAGAACAACCATCACCCACACTTCACGCGGGTTGAGAACATCGAAAGGCCCATAGGTCTGGTTAGGCAGAATGGGCAGCACCACAACCCAGACGATAGCAAACTCCAGCCCCGCCCAGATGTCCTGGCGAGCGACATGCTTCAAGAAACGCTTCAGGTTAGGTTTGAAGTTCAGGAGGAAGATAACCACTACCGTGATCGCAGCCGCCAGGGTCAGCATCTCCCAGTAGACCATGGCGCCTAACAACAGCGCCATCAAGGCTGCAATCTCAGTGGTCACCCCGGTCTGTCCGATGTTGAATCCGCGTGCATAGGCGATCAGGGCGAAGGCCGATACAAGCAGGAAGCCCACCACGAACAGCCATTCACCTGTGAACTGCGAGCTGATGAAGGCCAGGGTGGCACCGAGAAGGCTGATCAAGGCAAAGGTGCGCATTCCGGCAAACCGCGCGGGGTTATCACGCTCACGCTCCAGGCCGATCAGAAAACCCAGGAATGTGGCGAGTCCGAAGCGTGCAAAGAGTACTTCTAATGAAGGCATAGGTGCCCTCGATTGAGCAGGCTGACCTGCTGGCAACAGGAATATGTTAAGAGCATATTAAGAACATAACAATAGCACATCCTGAAGCTTCCTGCTATTGGGCATGGGAAGAGACAACGACAGGCGTGTGTTCTCCAATCGCCGCTTCAAGGCGGTCCTTTCTCTCTGGTGCGCATACGAACTACAAAGGGAATCCTTTCCGCCGCGTAACAAAGGGCTTATAATCGGAGCCCATGCCGAACTGGATTCTTGTTATTAACTACTGGCTGCACCTGCTGTCCACCGTCATCTGGATTGGGGGGTTGGCGACCCTCACTCTGGTCGCATGGCCCGGGCTGCTTGGCGCTCTGGATGAGGCCCATGAGGCCAAGGTGCTTGCCGCGCTCGATCGTCGCTTCCGTCCACTGGCAAACCTCAGCCTGGTGATGCTGCTCATCACAGGGATGTTCCAGATGAGCGGCGATACCAACTACCATGGTTTCCTACAAATAGACAGCCTCTGGGCAGTGGGACTGCTTGCCAAGCATATTGTGTATATTGCCATGATCGCCGTGAGTGCAGTGCTGCAGTTTGTGATGTGGCCATCTTTAGAGCGTGCTCGTCTGGCGGCCTCACACGCGCGCGCCAGCGAGGTTGAACATGCCCAGGTGCGGGCCTTGCGCATCCGGTTCAGGCAGTTAAGTGTAGTGAATCTGGCGTTGGGGATCATTGTGCTTCTGCTCACCGCGGTGATTACCGCGCAATGAAACCCACACCAGGCAGGAACGGGCCAAAGGGTTCCAGAGAGGCTCGACGTGGCTGACACCAACCTTAAAGGGCCTTCACAGAATCTAGATAACACCGGGCGCAAGCACCTTGGTTGGTTCTTTGTGGTTGCCCTGGCGATCCTGATCCTAGGAGGATTCTTCCGACTCTGGGATCTCGGCATAACTCCCCCTGGGATGCTGCGTGAAGAGCTGGTCAATGCGCAAATCTCCGACCGCTTCCGGGCGGGTGATATCGCTGTCATCTACGATGAGGTGAGCCCTGCACGTGAGGGATTGTATTATGGTGTGCTGGCGGCTTCTACTGCCCTCACCGGGCGCGGCCTGATTCTCTGGCGGCTGCCCTCAGTGTGGATGGCCCTGATCACCCTGGCACTCAACATCCAGCTTATGCGACGCCTGTTTGGCCGTCGGATTGCACTGCTTGCTACCGGGCTCATGGCGGTTGCCTTCTGGCCTGTTTGGATGGGCCGCGCCGTGCTGCATGTAACGCTTGTGCCCTTGATGATCGTGCTGGTGGCCTATACACTGGTCCGTGCCTTTCAGGCCCGCGAATTCACCGATGCAAGCCTATGGTTTACTTTTGGCGGGCTGGTGCTGGGCCTGGCGCAGTACGCGCACGTTACCTCATGGACCATGCCCGCGCTGTTCCTGGCCTTTGTCGTGTACCGGTACCTGATAGACCGTAAAAACGTGCGGCCCTACGCCGGCAACATTGTCTATATGTTGGGCCTGGTGCTTGTCCTGGCGCTGCCGCTCCTGATCTTCCTGCTGCGCAACCCCGGCGTTCGCGAGCCTGTTCCGCTGACGGAGCAAACAGGCGTGCTGGCCGAGATACCGGGGAGGCTTCTGTCCTCGCTTGCGGGGTTGGTTCTGCGGGGTGATATGGAACCGGGACGCAACCTGCCAGGGCGTCCCGTGCTGGATCCGCTGAGCGGGATGCTGATGGTGATCGGGTTTGGCGTCTGCATCGCGCGGTGGCGCAGGTCCCAATATGGGCTGGCAATCCTCTGGATGGTGGTCGGGCTGCTGCCCACGCTATTTTTGCCGCACCGCCCTCACTTTGAATATATGGCTGTTGTCCTGCCTATCATATTCATCTTCCCCGCGATCGGGCTGCAGGCGATCTTCGCAACCGTCCGCGACCGTTCGCGGCTCTCCCGCCAGATGTTCTCTACAGTGTTTGGGGTGCTGGCAGGCCTCCTGATTATAGGCAACGCCGTCTGGACCTTCTGGGGGTATTTTATAGTCTGGCCTAACAAGGGAGATGTGCGGCTTAACTACCAGGCTGATATAGGCCTGCTGGCGCATTACCTGGACACTTCGCGTGACCCCAGCCCGATCTCGATCTGCTCAGTACCGGCGGATCTGTCAGCGAACCGGTTTGCCCTTTCCAATGAAGATTTGCTGGCCTACTTTATGCATCGGCAGGGAATGCCGATTCGCTATTTCAACTGCAAACAATCCCTCGTGCTGGCTGACGGAGGGGCCTCCCAGCGCCTGATCTTCCCGGGCGGGCATTATTATGACGATCTGCCCGGCCCCCTGCTTGCCTGGATGCGCTATGCGCGGGATGAGCAGGTGCCGGGCATCCGGCCTGACGTGGTGATGCGCATCGATGTGGAACAGATCATCGCAGATCGGGTTGGCGTGTTGATCACCACCAAGCCCGTAGCCTGGCCCCCTGAGGCCGTTCCGGGGGGCCTGGCCCCGCTGCCCGTTTCATTCGGATATAACCTGGACTTCCTGGGCTATGAAGTACGCAACAGCACCCTGCGCCCCGGGGATTTCGTTGAACTGACCAACTACTGGCGCCTCAATGGGCCGCCGCCCCCCCAGATTAAGATGTTCACACACCTGTTGGGAAACCCGGTGGTCGTGTTAGCCCAAAACGACAGCCTGGGGGTAAAAATCAGCAGCCTGCGGGTGCGTGATGTCTTTCTGGAATACAGCGTTGTGCAGGTCCCAGGCGAAGTCCGCGCGGGTAGTTATGTGCTTTCTGTGGGCATGTATGATCCCATCACACAGGCGCGGCTTCCTGCATTCCAGGATGGAAACTACCGGGCGGATCGCCTCTATCTTCAGAGCATTACAGTGCTGCGCTAACAGCCGGATCCGGCCCAGCGCAAGTACGACAGCCCCCGCCTCATTTTGAGGCTGTTGCCCCCTCCCGGAACATGGTCGAAACCCCCCCGCTGAAGTATAATCTGTGAATGGCTTGCCGACTTTTCTCCCGGAGTTTGCTGGATGGATATTGGTACTGTACGGCCCGTTGACATCAATGAGGAAATGCGAGATTCGTACCTCGATTACGCGATGAGCGTCATCGTGTCGCGCGCGATCCCAGACGCGCGCGACGGTTTGAAACCGGTACACAGGCGCATCCTGTATGCAATGCACGACATGGGGATTCGCGCCAACTCTCCATATAAGAAAAGCGCGCGAATTGTGGGAGAAGTGCTGGGCAAGTACCATCCGCACGGTGATGCGGCCGTGTATGATGCGATGGCGCGCATGGCCCAGACCTTTTCCATGCGTTATTTGCTTGTCGATGGGCAGGGCAACTTCGGTTCCATTGATGGGGACAGCCCGGCAGCCATGCGCTACACTGAGGCACGCCTCGGTGCTATGGCTGAGGTCATGCTGGACGATATTGACAAAAGCACTGTCGATTTCCTCGATAACTTCGACGGTACCCTGCAGGAACCGGAAGTGCTCCCGGCCAAGCTGCCCAATCTGCTCCTGAACGGCACCTCCGGCATTGCGGTCGGGATGGCAACCAACATCCCGCCTCATAATCTCCGCGAGCTTACCCAGGCTGTAGCATTTCTGATTGAGCGCATGGCAACCCCGGAAGGGCAGCCTATAGACGAAGCCCTGGTCGATGTGACGGTGGGCGATCTCGTCCAGTATGTTAAAGGCCCTGACTTTCCCACTGGAGGCCTGATCGTAGGAGCTGAAGGGATTATGTCGGCTTATGCCACGGGGCGAGGCCGCATCGTCATGCGTGCGCGGATGCATGTTGAGGATATGTCCGAGGGGCGGCATCGCATCGTCATTACCGAAATCCCCTACCAGGTCAACAAGGCGGGCGTGATCGAACGCATCGCAGCGCTGGTACATGATGGGCGTCTCCCTGGCATTTCCGATCTGCGGGACGAATCAGACCGACGCGGGATGTCCATTGTGATCGAGCTGAAGCTCGGCGCCCAGCCTCGCACGGTGATGAACCGGCTGCTGAAGTACACTGCGCTGCAGAGCACATTCGGTGTGCAGATGCTGGCTCTGGTGAACGGCGAACCGCGCCTGCTGTCTCTGAAGGCGGCACTCAAGCACTATATTGATCATCAGCGCAATGTGATTGTACGCCGGACAGAGTTCGAACTGGAACGCACGCGGCGCCGGGCCCACATCCTGGAGGGCCTGTTAGTCGCTATCGACAATCTCGACGCCGTTATCCAGACCATCCGAGAGAGCGAAGATGCCGACACGGCAAAAGACAGGCTGATGAGCCGGTTCAGCTTAACTGAACCCCAGGCACAAGCAATCCTGGATATGCAGCTCCGGCGCCTGGCTGCTTTGGAGCGCCAGAAGATTCAGGAGGAGTATAAGGCACTGCTCGGCCTGATCGCGGAGCTCGAGGACCTGCTTGCGCACCCAAAGAAGGTGCTGCATCTGATCCGGGATACGCTCAATGACCTGGCCGAACGGTTCAGCGACGACCGGCGTACTGAGATCATCCCTGATGCGGCGCAGGATTTCGACGAGGCGGACCTGGTGCCCGACGAAGACGTGCTGATCTTCATCACCCGCGAGGGCTACGTGAAGCGCGTGGCTGCGCGCGTATACCGCACCCAGGGGCGCGGTGGTAAAGGCGTGATCGGCATGACAACCAAGGAAACTGACGATCTCGCCCACCTGTTTGCTGCTGGGTCGCATGATAATATCCTGTTCTTTACGGATCGCGGGAAAGTCTACCAGGTGCGCGCGTTCCAGATCCCCGATACTGCACGCTCCGCTAAGGGGGTTCCACTCAACAGCATCCTGATGCTTGACATCGATGAGCGGGTCACTGCCGCTGTGCCGGTGCCCAGCTATGAAGAAGTCGAATACTGTACTATGATCACCCGAGGCGGGCGCATCAAACGCGTGCCTATCGAGGCCTTTGAAAGCGTACGTCCCAGCGGTTTGATTGCGATTACTCTGGATGAAGGTGACGAACTAGGCTGGGTCAAGCTGACTACAGGCGACCAGGACCTGATCATTGTGACCACCGGGGGGATGTCGATCCGCTTCCACGAAACGGATGTGCGCCCTATGGGCCGCGCAGCAGCCGGTGTGAACGCGATCAAGCTCCAGGGGGACGATGAAGTTGCTGGCGCAGATGTCATCCAAGACGAGGAGAACGACGACCTGTTGATCGTAACCAGGCGCGGGTATGGCAAGCGAACTGCCGTACAGGAGTACCCACGCCAGTCGCGGTATGGCCTTGGGGTACGCACCCTGGCCCGTAACGAGAAAACAGGCCCGCTGATCGACGCACGCACCGTGAATGCCGAAGACCACCTCACGCTGATCACAATGAATGGGCGGGCAATGCGGACGCGCATTGGGGATATCAATCGCATTGGCCGCAATACTCAGGGCGTTCAACTGATGCGGGTGGCCAAAGATGACCAGCTTGTCTCGATTGCTTTGCTGGATATGGAGCGCCATGAAGAACGTGAGCGCGCACTCCAGGAAGCGAACGAGGCTTTGCGCCAGATGCTCGGCAAGCCGAACGATCCAGATGCCATCGAAACAGGTTCTGTGCTGCTTGAGGACCTGGAGGATGGGGACCTTGATGAAACACTGTATGAGGACAGCGACGATCACACAACGCCGGATGAAGGATAACTGAGATGGCCATCGTGGGGGTGATTGCCGGGCTGTACCTGGTGCTGCTGCTGGTGATCCAGCAGCGGCGCACTCGGCGTAACCCAGCCGAGCTGTGGCTGATGATTCTCTGTCTGTACATGGCGCTGGTGGCGGCTTCCTACGCCCTCCTGGCCAATGATGCAGCTCTGGCAGGGAGAATGCTGGGGCAGAACGGTTGGATCACCACCGTGGCTCATGCCCTGGCTGGCGGGCTCGCCGGTTTCCTGACCCTGGCGTACAACCGGCGGCAGGCCACGATCCCGTGGAGCATCTTCAGCGGGGTCTGGCTGGGAGCGGTTGTCGTCACGCTGTTTACTGCGTCGCCTGCTCTGACGGGCGATTTAATCCCATGGCCTGCTTCGGTGCCGGTAACCCTGAACTTAGAAGTCTTCGTGCTGGGGTGGGCGATCAGTTTGCTGGCGTTGGTGTGGGTCAGCATGCGGGCGTTTTTTAGCGAGCCACTTCCCCTCTATGCGAATCGCAACCTGTTCTGGGCACTGCTGCTGCCGCTGCTGTTTACAGGGCATCTGCTCTCTGCCTGGTCGACAGACAATGTGCGTCTGATTGGCTACGCAGTCGGCCTGGCCGCAGCCATGCTGGCTGCGTACGCCGTGATCACCCCGCGCGTGTTGAACGTGCGTGAGCTGGGGCGTTTCATAATCAGCCGGTCGATTCTCGCCCTGGTCACCGGCCTGCTGGTCCTGATAGGTATCCTCGGAGCGGTGTATTTACAACCCGCCGAGCTCCAGCCAGCCCAACGAGGCATTGTGGCCGGGGCAATCGCCCTACTAGTGGCCGTGTTAATTGCCCCGGCCCAGCGGTTCTTCCGCTGGGTGCTGCGTCGTATGATACGACGCAGCGTAGCTGATGCAGCAGCCGTGGTGCGCACCTACAGCCAGCGCGTCAGCCGGGTGATTGAACTGGAGGAACTGGCACACATCGCGATCCAATCCGTTACGGAAACGATGTATGCTCAGCATGGTTATCTGATCATTGCCACACCGGTCGGTGAGCAGGTGATGCTGGAAGTCATTAACCAGGCACCAAAAAGCGGCCACGCTGGGTCAATCAACCGGACCAGCCCGCTCTTCCGCCACTTCACCGGTACCGCACGCCCGGTTTTGCAGTATGACATTGAATACCAGCGTGAATTCATCGCAATGCCTGACACGGAACGGAACTTCTTCAACGGGTTGGGCATGGATATCTACGCCCCGATTGTGAACGATGGCAGCCTGCTGGGAATCCTGGCTGTGGGCCCAAAGAACAACGACGACCCGTTCAGCCCCGGCGAGATCGAACTGCTAGCGGCGCTGGCCAACCAGACGGTCGCTGCGCTGGAGAATGCCAGGCTGGTCAACGACCTGCGCACTTTAAATGAGCGCATCACAGCACTGAACGAGAACCTAAGAACTACCAATGAGCGCCTGGAGCGGCTTGACCACGTCAAGAGCGATTTCATCGCAATTGCGTCCCACGAGCTGCGAACACCGCTCACACAGATCCAGGGATACGCAGACCTGCTGCTTGAGATGGCCAAGCGCAATATGCTGGATCCATCCCAGACAGAGGACATTACACGCAGCCTGGGCAAAGCAAGCCAGCGCATGGCAGATGTGATCAGCTCCATGCTCGATGTGTCGCAGATCGATGTCGAGAACATGGACCTGAACTTCGTGGAAACCAACCTGGCGAACATCCTCAAGCTGGCAATCGATCCCTATCAGACGGCGATCCAGGAGCGCAATCTGATGCTCATTGCCCGCGGCCTCCGTGATCTACCATCTATCCAGGCGGATTACAAACGGCTGGTGCAGGCATTCCAGAATCTGGTCACGAACGCGGTGAAGTTCACGCCCGATGGTGGTCAGATCACGGTAACGGGGCAGGTATTCGAACGCGATAAGCATGGTGAACCCGTCAGTGTGCGGATCACAATCGCCGACACCGGGATTGGCATCGACCCTGAGAACCACGACCTGATTTTTGAAAAGTTCTACCGGGTCGGGTCGACCATGCTGCACTCGACCGGGGAGACGAAATTCAAGGGCGCGGGGCCGGGGTTGGGGCTGGCGATTGCGCGCGGCATCATCGAAGGGCACGGCGGCCGTATCTGGGTGGAAAGCGCGGGGTACAATGAGGCGAAAATGCCGGGCAGCGCCTTCCACGTGGTGCTGCCAATACGCCCCACTGCAATTGAAGCCCAGCAGCGCATCCGCGAACTTCAGTCTTCCACGAACACCACTGCAGCGCGGCGGGGTTCGAAAGTGCTAGTGCAGGGGGCAGGCACGCCCGACAGCGGCACATAAAGACGAAAACGGCGGCCTGGGGCCGCCGTTTTTTCTCAGATCGGGCAGCCAGCCAGCAGACTCACTCCACCAGTTGAGCCCCGGTCCAGACAACCTGTGCTACCTGCTGTGGATTAACATCCCAGGCAAGCAGCTGGACTGCCTGCTCGATGAAGCGTTTACGGCTGCCACTGGTGAAAAAGAGGATGCTCCCCTGGCGAGAATTGCTGCTGCGCAACCCGGCGATAACCCTGCCAGTCTGCCGTGCGATGGCCGGGCTGGGATCGACGATCGTGACACCCGGCCCGCTTGTTTCAGCCAGCAGTGGGGTGAGAAATGGGAAATGTGTGCAGCCCAGTACGAGCTGGTCAATGCCCTGCTCAAGCAGCGGTGCCAGGCGCGCCTGAACTACCTCGCGGGCATGCTGTGAGTCAACGTCACCTGCCTCGACCAGCTCCACAAAGTCAGGGCATACTTCAGTTACAACCTGCTTATCGCGGGCGAACCTACCTACGACGCTTGCGAATAACTCACCCTGGAACGTGGCTTTGGTGGTGATCACGCCAATCACCCCGCTGCGGGTCTGTTCTGCTGCTGGCTTTACCGCAGGCTCCATGCCCACAAAAGGCACCTCAGGGAAAGCTTTGCGCAGGTAGTGCAGGCTGGCAGCAGAGGCGGCATTGCAGGCTAACACGATGGTTTTAGCCCGGCGTGCCAGAAAAAACTCTGTTATGCCTCGGCTGAAGTCGCGGATTTGCTCGATAGGGCGGGGCCCATATGGGACGTGCCCCTGGTCGGCGAAGTATAGAATGTCCTCGTTTGGAAGCAGGGCCACCACTTCACGCAGGATGGAGAGCCCCCCCACTCCTGAATCCATGATAGCAATGGGTCGAGTATCGCCGTTCACCTGGGTTCCTCGCGAGCATAACCATCAAGATGCGTTGGAGCGTGCAGAGGTGATGAAGGTCTCAAAGAGATTCAGCATGGGCGGCGAGCTTGTGACGAGGGTTTCAGGGTGCCACTGGACCCCCACAACGAAGCGCTGTTCGCGCATCTCCACGCCCTCTATAATCCCGTCTTCCGCCCGTGCGCTTACAGCCAATCCTGGTGCCACCTGTCCGATCGCCTGATGGTGCAGGCTGTTCACTGCCAGATCCGGGCGGTCAAGCTTAAGGGAACGATACAGCAAGCTGTCACTGTTGACAATGACCCGGTGCGCAATGCGCCCATACCACGCGTCCGCGCGCCGGTTGTGCCGTAAAGCTCCTGGCACCTGGCGGGGGATATCCTGGATCAGGGTACCCCCCAGCACTACGTTTAACATCTGGAGGCCCCGGCAGATAGCCAGGATTGGCCGCCCCGCCTCAAGGGCCCATTCAATGGCCAGGTTCTCGACTCGGTCGCGCACGGGTATCACTCGGCGGACAAAGGCTGTGCTCTCAGCGCCATACATCTCTGCCTGGATATCGCCGCCCCCAGCCAGCAGCAGCCCATCCAGACGGGAAAAAAGGTCGCGGAGCATACCGTCATCGGCCGTCAAAGGCACAATGATCGGGGCTCCGCCTGCACGGATCACGGCATCAATATAAGAAGGCCTCAGGCCCATTAAAGGGGAACCTGAGACCGTGTCGTTCCGGCTATCCGCAGGGATGCCAATCAGCGGTCGCACGGGGTTCACAAATGTGGGAAGAGATCAGCGGCGCTTCTCACGCAGCGTGGCCTTACGGCCGGAGCGCTGGCGCATGAAGTAGAGCTGGGCACGGCGCACATGGGCTCGCCGGGTGATCTCCACCTGCTCGATGCGAGGCGAGCGCAGCAGGAAGGTACGCTCAACTCCAATACCGTTGGAGGCGGTACGCCGCACCGTGAAGTTGGCATCATTGCCACCTTTGCGCAGGCGGATTACTGTGCCTGGGAATACCTGGACGCGCTCGCGCTGCCCCTCAACGATGCGCACATGCACACGCACGCTGTCCCCGGGGCGTAAGTCCTCTGGGATGTTAGGGTTGATAGGTGCTTCTAGGGACTTGATCAATTCATCCATGATACTTTCAGCGGTGTCCCGGGCTGGGTGTTGGGGGGAGACCGCCAGCCTCCTTTTTGATGCCGATTAATAGACCGGCGCGCAGGGCCACCGGTCTAATATTTCGCACTTGTCTGAATAGCGGGGTGATTATAACTACTTGCGCGCGATATGATCAAGTTGTTGACAGAATTGGTATCTGCCAGCGCTTACTTTTAGTGAGGACCTTGTCACAATGCGGTGTATAAAACACATTGTGGAACAGCTAAATACCAAACTTTCACGGTTGACTCAGAGCAGCACAGGGGTGTAGGATACTCCTATTCTAAACAACTCGCAGCCTAATAGCCGTGGGGATACTGTGGGGGTATTGCATGCTTCTGCTGTATTGATACCTCCATTTGATTGTGCTAAAATAGCAAGGCTTGCTAGTTGCCAGAATAACACATAACAACCAAGAATGGATCCTGTCGATTGATGATTTTCCACAGGGTAAACACGGTGACTGATGCCTACGAGGACTCGCGTAACGAGGTGCTTCAGGAACTTATCGCACGAACTGAGCTGCGCGGGTATATAACGTATGAGGATCTCGTTGAGGTGATAGCAGATGATCTCGACGAGACCACCATAGAAGCTCTTTTAGAAGACCTGGATGAGTTGAACATCGAGGTGCGTGATCAGGTGGATGATGATGTGATCCTGCCGGATGCCGCTTTAAGCGATGCTGACAATGATGGGGAACCAGAAGAGGAGTTGGCTGATATCAATGCGGTGTCGGCTGACGATCCTGTTGGGTTGTATTTCCGCCAGATGGCCCAGGAGCCGCTGCTCACTGCGGATGAAGAGATCGAGTTGGCTAAAAGCATTGAGGCCGGTAAGAAGGCGCGCAAGAAATTGGAGCGTTTGGGCGGTAAGCTGAACGCCACTGATCGCGCGGAACTGATCTCCCAGATAGAGAAAGCCCAGGAGGCACGCGAGCACCTAGGGCGTGCCAATACACGCCTGGTGGTCAGCATTGCCAAGCGCTACATGGGCCAGGGGCTGCCCTTCCCGGACCTGATCCAGGAAGGGAATGTCGGTTTGATGCGTGCGGTAGACAAGTATGATTACACACGCGGGAACCGCTTCAGCACATATGCAACCTGGTGGATTCGCCAGGCGATTACACGCGCGCTGGCGCAGAAGACGCGCACCATTCGCATCCCCCTGCACATGACGGAGCGCATTCGCCAGATGTACCGCACCGCGCAGATCCTGGAGCAGGAGCTGGGGCGGCGTCCCACTCCTGAGGAGATCGCGTCGGAGATGGAGATCCCCACCGAGAACGTGCGCAGCATGATGGATGCCAGCCAGCACGCCATCGCTCTGGAGCGCCCAGTAGGCGACGATGGGGACAGCGAGTTCGGTGACTTCATCGAGGATCAGGATACGCCAGAGCCCGGTGAGGCAGCGGCCCACCACCTGCTGCAGGAAACCATCGAAGAGGTGCTCAGCGAGCTGACCCCACGCCAGGCCCATATCCTGCGGCTGCGCTTCGGATTGGGGGGCGGCGAGCAGCATACGCTGGAGGAGATCGCCAACAAGTTTGGCCTCTCCCGCGAGCGTATTCGCCAGCTTGAGAAGGAAGCACTGCGCCGGCTGCGGCATCCGCGCCTGGCTCACAACCTGCGAGACTATCTTTCGTAAGGGCCAAGAGTTAAACTGATACGAAACCCGGTGCGCGGCAAGCCCGCGCACTTTTCATTTCCCTTCGGTGAAACATGCCCTTTCCGCTACAATGGAAGCTATGACGAACACATACCCCACCGGCTCCAGTCGATCCTCTCACATGCTGCCTGTGCTGATCACCCTGGTGCTTGCCTTTGCCCTGCGTGTCTGGCAGCTCGATGCGCAGGCGCTGCGCGGTGACGAGGGCTTCAGCCTGGTGGTCTGGATGAACTCCCTCGCCGACATGTTTGGCTCCATGGCCACGGTTGATCCGCAGCCGCCCGGTGCCCTGCTGGCATTCTATGGATGGGTCAGGTTGGTGGGTGAGAGTGTCTTCACGGTGCGCTATCATGCGGTGCTGTCCAGCATTCTGACCGTCGCAGCGTTGTATGGGATGGGGTGCATCCTGGGGGGCAGGGCCGCAGGTCTGCTGGCCGCACTGTTTGCGGCGATCAATCCCCTTCAAATCTGGCTGGCACAGGATGCGCGCAGCGCGGCGCTGTGGACCTGTGTAAGCGCACTGGCAAGCTGGATGCTGCTGCGGCTGCTCCGCTGCCCGGATCGCAGCGCGTTGTGGATAGGGTATGTGCTCCTCGCGGCGGCGGGCCTCTACGTGTTCTACCTCGAGGCATTTGTGCTTATTGCACACAACCTGTATGTGTTGATCAATCTGCGGCAGCGCCCCCAGCTTCTCAAGCCGTGGATTGCGGCCCAGGTCGCAGTGCTTGTGCTGATCCTGCCCTGGTACGGGCAGCTGCGCCTTTACCAGGGAGGGTATGCACCCACAGCAGGCCCGGCGAACCTGCCGTGGGCATTCCTTGCCTTTACATTCGGGGAGACCCTGCCAGGCTGGTTACAGCCCTGGCCCCCCGAGTCTATGCCTGCAGGCCTGGCGGCCTGGCTGGCCATTGCCCTTGTTTTGCTGGTGCTGCTGTGCCTCTGGTGGCGCGGGGACCGGCGTGCGGCGCTGTTCGCGACTCTGTACGCGTTTGTCCCGCTCCTGCTGCTTGCGGCGCTGGCATGGATGACCGGCAGGGGTTATTTCCGCGTGCGCTATCTGGCCTCAAGCAGCCCTGGCTGGACGCTCATCCTCGCCCTGGGTATAAGGTCTCTAATATCCGACAAGCCCGTTAAGCGAGCCGCAGTCGCGATTGGAGCAGCCGCCCTTGTCCTCATAACCAGCCTGAACATAAGTGCATTATGGCAATATCGATTCAACCCGGCCTATGCCAAGGCCCCGGACTGGCCTGGATTGATGGCTCTCCTTGATCGCTATGTTCAGCCTGATGAAGCGGTGCTCTACAACTTCCCCGACCCGAGCTTCACCTACTATTATCGCGGGGACGCCCCCGCCTACCTGCTGCCAGACCCAACTACCAACCTGGAAAGCCGCCTGGAGGAGCTCAGCCGGGAGCGCAGCGCGATCTGGTTGATCCCACAGCCCAGCCCGATCTGGGATGCCCAGCAGCAGGTCCGGGGCTGGCTGGATGGACACATGCAGTTTGGCGGTGAGCTGGTGGCTCCCACCAACCACGTGCGCCGCTACGTGCCGTATGAGGGGAGCGCTGCGGATATTACCGTGCCATTGGAGGGGATATTCGGGGAGTTCGCCCTGCTCAAAGGATACCGCCTGAAGCCCGGCACGCGGGTACATCCCGGCGATGTGATAGTCGTCGATCTGTTCTGGGAGCCGCTGGATGTGACCCCTAGCGATCTGACGGTGTTCTTTCACCTGCTGGGACCTGCCCGCGTGGATGGATCGCCGCTCTGGGCTCAGGACGATCACCCGCCCCAATGGGGGCGCGCTAATACCACAATCTGGCGGCCCGGGGGGCTGATCCGCGATGCCTATGTGATCAGCGTACCACCGGACGCCCCTGCGGGAGAATACCGGATTGCGATCGGCTTCTATAATCCTGAGGATGGGGTGCGTTCGCCAGCGAGCGGCGGCTTGGCAGCACTTGACAGCGGGGATGGCATTGTGCTGGCCGAGATCACGGTGAATGAGGGTAAACCAGCACCATAGCCAGCGATCCCGCTCAGGAGGCCGCCTGTTTACTGGACGGGACTGTGAATGTAAAAGTCGTCCCTTCGCCCGGCGTGCTGTGCACTTCCATCTCGCCGTCCTGCAGCTCGATCAGATTGCGTGCAATCGCCAGCCCCAGACCGGTGCCGGGCTGCTCTCGTACATATTGATGGTCGGCGCGCCAAAACTTGGAAAACAGCTTCTCAAGCTCTTCCGCAGTCAGCCCGATACCGCTGTCGATAACCTCGCAGCGCACCGTCTTCCCTTCGTTCCGCGCCCGGATCGTGATCTTCCCGCCGTTGGGAGTGTACTTGTAGGCGTTGCTGACCAGGTTCGTGATCACCTGGTTGAGACGTTTGGGATCCACGCGCAGGAGTGCAAGGTTTTTGGGGATGTCCAGTGTGACCGTATGCTCGCGCCGCTCCTCCTCGCCCTTCAGCGACAGCAGCACCTCGTTGACGACAGCCTTCAAGGACACGCCTTCCTCTATCTCAACCTTGAGCCGCCCTGCCTCAATACGAGCGATATCGCTCAAATCGCTCACAAGCAGGCTCATCCGCTCCACATTGGCGCGGATGATTTCGAGGAAGCTGCTCTGCTGTTCGTTCAAATCGCCGACCAGGGAGAGCATATCGGCATAGCCTTTGATAGAGGTCATCGGCACACGCAGCTCGTGGGCCATTACCGAGACGAATTCGCTTTTGGCATCATTTGCGTATTTGATGGCCTGGTACAGGCGCGAGTTCTCAATGGCGATTGCTGCATGGTCAGCCAGCCGGAGTACCGACGAATGCGCTTCTGGGCTGAAGTTTTTTTTCTTTTTCTTCTCGAGCGCGATCACACCCACAACACGCCCTTCGCGCTGAATCGGGACGGTCAGGAGGCCATCCTCCAGCCCCTCGTGCTCCCCCCGCGACAGCGCAGCAATCACGTTGGAAGGGTCGCTACCATGCTGGGCAATAACTTCAGTCGTCCCTTCTTCGAGATCGATCAGGCCGATTGCGCCGTTATCTGCCTCGGTGATGCGCACTGCCCAGTCCAATGTGATGCGCATGGTGTTGCTAATATCCAGGGTCTCGTTGAGCTGGCGGTCGATCTCTTGCATGATCGAAAGTTCCTGGACACGCGCAGACAGGGCTTCATCGGTCAGGGTGAACAGGCGGGCGTTCTCAATGGAGATGGCCGCCTGGGCGGCGAAGGCGGAGAGCATCTCGAGGTCATTTTCATCGAATGCACTGCTGCGGACGCGGTTATCTACATAGATCACGCCGATGATCTTCCCCCGCGTACGCAGCGGCACGCACTGGATTGAGCGCAGGTTGTACTCCACAACACTGTCCTGTGTCGCGAAGCGCGGATCCTCTGCGGCATTTGTTGTGACAACCTGCTCGCCCGTTTCGGCCACAGCGCGGATCACGCTGCGGCTGATGGCAAACTCATCAGCATGGAGTGTCTGCTGCTCCATATTCCGGGCAGCCTTGACAGCCAGCTTGCCCCCCTCATCAAACAGCATCAGAAAACCACGCTCTGCCCCGGTGAGCTGGATGATCGAGTCCATCACCTGGTTCAAGACCGTCTCAAGCTCCAGAGAAGAGCCTAACGCCTTGCTGACCTCATACAGCGCGGCCAGGCGGGCATGTTCCCCGGTAGCGGAGCGCTCAGCGGCCAGCGTCTCCAGCAAAGCAGCAAGGTCAGCGAGGCGTGCCTCCCAGTAATCCTGTTCGATCATGCCTGCTTTGAGCTGGCTTTGCAGGAGCACCAGAGTCTGCCTGGCACTGGCCAGGCGAGCGCTCAGTTTACGTTTCTCCGCTGGGGATAACTCTGCCATTCCGCTTCCTCTACTGGGTACATACTGCTGCAGCCGTACTCATTGTATGCCAATTCCAGTACATGGCGAACAAGGCTCAGCTTTGCGGCAGCTTGATGCCCAGCCAGGCCCGCAGGCTGTCATCGACGACATTGAAATAAAACCACAGGAAGCCGGTTACTCCAGCCACTGCCAGCACAACAAACCACAGGAAACGCACGTTGGATACCAGGAAAGAATCGAGAAAGCCGCTTTGCGGGTTGAGCAGCGTATGGTTGAACAGAAATGCTACCGGAATGAAGAGCACCGCCCAGAGAGGTTTGCTCATCTTAAAAATCGAGCTTCCGTTTGAATAGGCAAGCGGCAGCATCTCGAAAAACCCGGTCTCCAGGGCGATCATGAACACAGCCAGGCTGGTGTTTTGCACAGCACCCAGCAAACTCACGCTGAACTCTGCGATACGCGAATCGATTGGCGAGACGAGCACCCGCAGCACGGTTCCACTGAGTGCCCAGCCCAGCGCCCCAAAGAAGGCGATAAGCCCCATTGTAAGCAGGGCGAGGGTCATCTCACGGCGCTCACGCTGCGCTTCGGGGATGGTGACATCCGCACCCCCCGGCGTCCCAAAGGCGATGCCCGGTGAGAGGTGGAAAATGCGGGAGATGGCGACTGTGACCACGGCGATCCCCAGGTTGACGGGATACAGGTTAAACCGCGAGTCTGAGCGCCAGATGCGGCCCAGGATGCGGCGGGCAATATCGCCGCTGAAGCTGATCACACCGACGCTGAAGGCCATCAACACCGCCAGAAAGGCCCCATCACGGCTGAAAACCGAGGTACCCTGCTCCAGAAAGGCAAAGATGATCCCATACAGCGCGAAAATCAGCGCGACAAAAGGCAGGGTCAGGCATCCACGCTGGACACCGCGCCCCAGCGTCCACTCGAAAACCTTGCGCACGAAACCCAGCACCTTATCCAGCTTGAAGGCTTTGAGCCAGGCGCGGATGCGGGGCTCCTCATCGCGCAGCATATTGCCCAGCATAGTGCTGGATGCGCCGAAAACCAGCGCCATCAGGATGGCCAGAAACAGGTTGGTGCCAATCACACGCGGCTCGGTTGATATCTGCTGGGGCGCCGGGATGCGGGCCATCAAGGGACGCGGTTGGACACGGTTCCCCAGGATCACCACGTCACCCTGCAGCGACTCCGGGATTTGTACTTCAGGCAGACGGGGCTCCGGCAAAGGGATGCTCCCGGTATCAATTGCCACCTGAGGCGGGCGTGGCAGGTCCGGGAAGGCAGCCCACGGATCAAAGAGCCCAGTTCCAATCGCCAGGACCACAGCCGCCACACTGCACAACCCCAACAGCAGGATCAGGAAGATTACCAGGCGTCCGAATATCTTGCTCATACTCCCCCCTTACCGGTAAATCTAGCGTTTCGGAAGCGATATTCAGTTCACAGTCACGGTAACCGGCGCTGCCAGGGTCACCCAGGTTCCCGTGCCCCCCGCGCAGGCATCTACACTGGGGAAACACCCCGAAAGCTGGAGCTGGTAAGTGCCGGGTGTGCCGATAGTCAGGCCGTCTACCCAATCCATCTTCTCATTGACTGCCAGCTTCCAACCGGTCCAACTGGTGTGATAGCCAACGTTCTGGCCGTTCGCATCGATGATAGCAACGCCCAGATACCCGAACACTACCTCGCCTTTGGTGCCGCTGTTGGTCACCGAGAAGCGAAACTGGATGCGCTGGTTCGCCCCAACCGTGGGATTATCCACAGAGAAGGTGACGTTGGTTAACCCCCAATCTGCACTGGCAGGTGGTGCTGTAGGGGCGGCCGTGTTCGTCGGGGGGATCGCAGTCGCGGGCGGCCGTGTGCTCTGGGGGGCCTGGGGCGCCGTGGCAGTCGCGGTGGCGCCTTCTGTCGGAGCCGGTGATGGGGTGACTGTTGGCGTTGCGGTGGGCGGTTCTTGGGTCGGGATCGGCGTGGCAGTTGGGAATGTTATATCGCGCGGCTCAACGGAGGGCACGGGTGGCTCCACGGGCTGCGCAGGCCGGGCGGGCAGCAGAAGGGCCACCACAGCGAAAATCACCAACCCGAACCCCACCAGTATGGCCAGAACAATACCCGCCAGGATGGGGATAGGAATGCGGGCATTCGTGTTGCTCATTCACGGACTCCCTTTACGCGAGATACAGGTGGGCGAATTATAGCACGGGGATCGCATTATCAAACCGCGATAAAACAGGCGGGGGCATGTGATGCATGCCCCCGCCAATCCGACCGGGCATCAATTTAAGACTCGATGATCTTCTCGTCAATCAACTGCTGCTGAACCAGCTGCCCACGCGGGTTGAATGCGAAGAACGGCGCGTGGAGCTGGAACTCGATGTCGATGAACGCGCGTCCGGCACGGTTCTTCTCAATGGTGAAGACCACCCACTCCCTGTACTGGCGGGCCTGGTAGGGGTTGAAGGAGACATGATCTTTGGAGAGGATCTTAAACTTGTTATTCATGATCATGGCAATATCGCACTCGTAGTCGAGCGCTGAACTGCCGCGCAGATGGAAGAGGTGCAGGCGCTTGGCCTTCAGCCCCTCGCGATCGGCTGCCACAATGGCCAGCACGGGAACACCCAGGGAGAGCGCGATGTCCTTCAGCCCCTCAACAATGATGGTCACCTTATCATTCTCGTCCTGGGCCTTCTCGGGATAAATCGCCACTTTTTGCAGGTAGTCGATGAACACGACCACGTTGCCCTTGGTTGCTTTGACCAGTTTGGCCGTCATATCGCGGATCGAGGAAAGGGTAGTGACGGCAGGGCTGGCTTTGAGCAGGATCATGCGATCTGAGTATTCCATAATCCGTGCCAGCGGTGCGGAAGTGCGTTCGTTCTCACGCAGGATGCCGCGCAGCGAGCCCGTCCCATCGCGCCCCAGGTACTTCTTCGCGCGCTTCGATACGATGATGTCCTGCAGGTCCTTCATCCTGAGCCCCTGCGACACATCGAGATCGGGTGGGTTAATGCTCTCCAGGCACAGGAGGCGGTTCAGTAAATGGGCCTCGGAGTGCTCGTAGGAGAGGTAGAACGAGTACATGTTGCTCGACTTGGCGATATTGCGCGCCATCTGCAAGGCGGTAATCGTCTTTCCGATACCCTGCGGACCGCCCAGCAGGATCAGTTCTCCGCGCTGCAACCCCCCACCGATCGCGGAATCAAGGGGGTCAAAGCCGGAGGGGATAGGGACGAAATTGGTGAGATCGCCCCGCACGATCGCTTCATTGGCCTCGTTGAGAACCTGTGTCAGAGTACGAGGCATGTGGGCGCCGCGATAGATAGAGCCCGTATCAACACGGCCACCAGGGTTTGCATTCGAATCGGCCATTGTTCACCACCTTAGCGCAGGACTAATGCCTACGAGAAATTCCTACAGCCAGCCTCCCTGCAGCCGTGATACGGCTAACAGTACCATACAATTATGAGCGCGACGGGTTGCGGCGCTTATTGTGTTACTTTAAATCAAGACTGCCACCAATTTCACCAGGATTCTATCACATCCTGAGCAATGGACAATCTCCATCTCGTCCAAGTTCGCACGTAAAGGAAAAAAACGTCTTGCTACTATCCCTTGCAGATACCTCTCAACTCCCCCTTAGTGCGAAAGTCCTATTGCGGTCTGCCTTTAGTATGCCATTATAATGAGGGCAGCAGGTCCTGTGTGCCTGATCTGCTGCTGTGCCGCACAGATCAGGGAAGCACACAAACCGGCAATTACTTTGTACTTCCAGATTGTGCACCTTAAAAAGAAACCTGTTCAGGAACAGCCTATATAATCTATCAAAACGGCTGTTCTGACAAGCAGGTCGCATGTTCCATGACAGAAAACTGCACCCCTGGAAGGTCGAAAGCCTTTTTGCACTCAACTAGGACTTATTCCGGATTTGTGAGGTCAGTCAGTATGGCGAAGCTGTCATTATCACGGCCTAAGCAGAAAAGCCAGGCGCAGGCGCTGGTCGAGTTCTCGCTTACGATCCTGGTGTTCCTCCTATTGCTTGTCATGATCATCGAAGTCGCGCGCATCATGCAGGCGTATGTGACTCTGCAAAGCGCTGCGCGAGCCGGGGCGCGATATGCTGTCACCGGCCAGTTTTTGCCCCAGTATGGCCTTGATCCGATGGCGGGCTGGGATATCACGGGGACGTCTGCTGACGCGCTGGATCATATCCCTCCATGCTGGCCGCGCTTCAGTGACGACGCTGTTGCCCCGACACCTGCGGCTAAGGCTTATTACGAGCCCTACCGTAACGAGCGGACGTGCTCCGTAGAGGAGATGGCGATCCGCGGCATGGTAGGGCTGGGGCTTGATCCCCTGGCCACGCCCAGCGAAGCCGGTTACTACCAAGTAGTTGTGCGCGGCGTAGGGCCTGCCGTCACCCCGGATAATGAGTTCATACGGTACCTTACCGACAGCAGCCACGCTCTCTACGGAACATATCCAGCAGATGTAGTTAACAGTGCCGATCTGACAGCACTGGGCTACGACTACTCTCAGGCCGGCACGTACCAGCTAATCCCCGGTTACGCAGGCCAACCCATGCAAAAAGTGGTTGTGCAGGTCGAATACCGACTGGCTATCATCACCCCGCTGCTGAGCTCAATCACGCCCAGCGTTCGGCTGACCGGGACCGCGACGATGACCAACGAGCCTTTTGGCAGCACAGGGGTGCTGCGTGAGGCGATCCTGCCGCCCGAACTGCCGCCCATTCCGACCCTGGGTGCGCCTACCCCGCCGGATCTAATTATCAGCCAGATGACACCGGTTTCCTTCCCGCCCACGGTGGAACCGGATACCCTTCTGACCTTCAATATCCGTGTGTCAAATAACGGCAGCCTTGATGCACGACACACTTCCGATATTCCCATTCGCGTTTGGGTCTCTACAACGCCGCTGTCTGCGGGTGAAATGGTATCCATGTCACGCGCTGACAGTGCGCCGCCCGGCACTGAGCTGACTCCCGTATCGAATACCATCCCGTTTGTGCTGGCTGGCTCGTACTACGATACGCAGATCGTGATGCGGGTTCCTGCCTCTCTGCCCGGCGGAACATACTACTTCTATGCGTGGGTTGACCCGGCCGTGGGAGGCTCATGGGTCAGCGGGGCGTTCCAGGGTGACTTGATCAACGAGGAAGGGGACCCTGCGGACTTCGCCTACGCTCCGGCACGCGAAGAAAATAACGTCTATTCCCCGCCCATCACTATCAATGTGGGTGAGGTGGTCGATCTGGAAATCCTCCCTCAGCCGACTGGCCTGGTGGCCAGCAATGCAACACCCAATGAATCGAACCCCGTGGATTTCACCATCAAAGTGAGGAATAACGGGCCCAGCACTGCCCAGGGTGTCGTGCTCAGGCTGGAGGACACTGGTGGAAATCTGCTGGTGGGATTTGATCTGACAGCGACCCCCGGGTGCTCCGAAGTAGGGACAGCAATCGAGTGCAACCTGGGCTCAATGACCAATGGCGAGCTGCGTACTGTGGTGATCCCAACCACAGTCAACACTGGCACCAGCGGTACAGAGTACAACGTCTTTGCCTCAGTAAGCCACACAGGCGCCCATACAGAGAGCGCGCCTGCCAACAATACAAGTTACACAGTGCCGGTCAAGATCAACGCATCTGATCTGAGCATTGATCTCATTCCCAGCACGAACGATCCGACCCTGAACGAGACATTCACTTACCAGGTTGTGGTGACTAACTCCAGCCCGAACCAGGGCAATGCAGTGGTCGTGCGGGTCAGCAACAACCCCACTGCGGTTATCACCTACCAGGCTGCACCTGCACCAACGCTAAGCCAGGGTACAATCGGCTCACTCGCGAATGATGAGATCATCTGGAACGTGGGGGATGTACCCGGCAACTCTTCAGCGACCATGACGTTCACAGCGCGTGTGACCGGCATTGCTGGGAACGTGCTCTCTACTGCGCAGATCACCAGCACCCACTTTGACCTGGATACGACAGACTTCACCGATGTTGAGACGATCACTGTCCAGACGGTGGATCTCTCGATCAACAGTGTGTTTACAGCACCCGTGTCAGGTAACTCGGTGACAGTTTCCGAGGGGCAGCGAGTGGCCTACCAAGTCACAGTCGCCAGCAGCCCGGCCAGTGATATCACGGCGAATAACGTCGTTGTGACTGATGTCCTGCCGCCTGGACTGACCTATGATGCAGGTTCCGCGTCGGTAACAGCGGGCAGCGTCACCTACAACAGCGGCACGCGCACGCTTACCTGGAGCGGCTTCAACCTCGCTGTAGGAGGCAATGCCACACTGACCTACACGGCCACAGTGAATGCCGGTGTTGTGGGAACCCATGGCAACGGGCCTTTCTACAACAACGTGAGTGTGACCTCGGCGGCAGTCGACGATACGCCCGCGAACAACTCCGACACAAATAACCAGGTCAACTATATCGATCTGATCGACCTGGCGTTAGAAAACTGGATCGTGCCGATGAGCACCGCCCCAACCACGGGGACGGTGTCGATGAGCGGCGTCGTGTCTGACCAGCAGATCGACTATGTGCTCCGGGTAACGAACGTCGGCCCCACACCCGCCAACGGTGTGTATGTTGATCTGGATGCGGCCGATCTGTCGACGTGGTTTACCTATCTGACATACGTGAATGCCACGGCCACCCACTACACCGGATCCAATCTGGCTGCCGATCTGCTGACCAACTACCGCTGGGATGTTGGCACGCTCAATGCAGGGGAGTCGGCTACACTGACAATCTCGCTCGTGGTCAATTCCCGTGAGGGGCTGGTGCCAAATGCGCGCTGGATCACGCTGGGCGGCGGTCTGACATCCATTGCCAAGCTGCCAGGCTATCCGGACATCGATGTGAATCCGGCGGATAACAGCGCCACTATAACCACCCTCGATATCGGTGGCAGGGAATTCTACGTAAACCCAGGCGGTGGTGGGAACAACTGCCAGAGCCCAATCAACTGGGGCACATTCAATGCAGGCTCACCCAACTATCGCTACGGGCATCCGTTGATCGGGCGTAATGTCACCTGGCTGGTGTGGTCGAATGCCAACCGGACATGGACATCCTCTGGCTCGCCTACCTTCTACGACAACCAGGCCAGCAATATCGCCTATCCGGATGGTGATGCCAACTCCGGCAACAACCCCACTTTCCCGAACGGCACCCCTGAGCGTAATCTCTGGCGCTACTGCCGTGTGGACGGCACGAACTTCACCCTCTCTTTCCTGGACCTGGTGCCAGGCCAGTGGCGGGTGACCTTCCTGGTGGCTGACTGGACCTCCACATCGACGGCACGCGGGTGGGGCATCCAGGTAGGTGGGTCATGGATCCTTGGGCCAAACTATGACGTAAGGACCCATGTCAACGATACGAACCCGGGGGCGAACCCGACTAATACGTATGTGATTGAGCAGCGCACAGTGAGAGTAGACTCAACGAATCGGGTGTCTTTCAACTTTATCGCTCAAACGAACAGGGCACTGCTGCAGGGCATCGGCGTTGAGTATGTTGGCCCCTAGCTGATGGCATTGACCCGGCCCCCTGCCATAATGTCGGAATCAAACAGGGGGCCGGGAACTACCGGTGAGAGAGCACATGAGCTTTGTGAACAAGGTCTTCAGGCGTAAAGATGAGGAGATCACCAGCGGACCGCTGGATGAGGAGCCGCGCGACCAGCCGCCGAAGGAGCGGGAGCCAATACGGCTTTCACCGCGCCAGCAAGTGCTACTGGTGTTCGTGGCAACCCTGCTGCTTGGGGTGCTGTGCGCTGCCGGGAGTGTGATCACGTTCCGGCCAGCACGTCCCGTGGAGTCTCAGGACGCAGAGGTCGTGCTCGATTACGCGGTACAAACCGCGCGCGAGGCATATGTGCCCGCCGTCGAGGTGATCCGAGCCGAAGACCCCGGAGCTGTACTGGCCAGTGCGGGGGGAGTTTGGAACCCGGTAATCGATCAGGTGTATCTGAAAGCTGGCCGCACGGGCTGGACTTTCCATTTCTACCTGCCCGCCACGCGCCAGATGGCTGCTGTGGTGGTTGACCGGGGCGGCCAGGCACTCATCGACAGCGTGCAGCCCTGGGAAACGCCGCCTGTCTTGCTGGACGATATGCGCTGGCAGGCCGACAGCCCGATTGCACTGCAGGCGTTCAACCAAGCCTGCAGCGAGACGCTGTCCGGCACACCGGATGCCCGGGTGGAAGCGCGCCTGTCAACAGCAAGTTCGAATATGACCCTGATGTGGTCTGTGAAGCTGATCTCAGTGGAAGACCCACTGGCGGTCTGCCAGGTAAACGTGGATGCTGTAACTGGGCTTGTGCGTTAGCAAAAAGCCCGTCGGGTGCTCCGGGGATAAACCGGGGGCCGCATCTGTGAAAGAGGACTTATCATGATCATTCATTCATCGCCTCGAAACGCAGTACAACCAGATGTGCCTGCGCGGCGTGTCTCCAGCCGCAGGGCGCAGAGCCTGGTTGAGTTCGCCCTCTCCCTGCCTGTCCTGCTCCTGATTGTGGCCGGCGCCCTGGAGGTTGGCAACGTACTAACCAACTATAACCGTCTCCAGCTCACAGCCCGCGAGGGGGCACGCTTTGGCGCCGCCGGTGGTTCGGACATCGGGGTGCGCGAGGTGGTCCAGCAGGCAGCCGCCGAATCACTTCAGGTTGACCCCGACTACCTGAGCATCTGGATCGTCCGCCCGGTGATCACATACAACGGCGCCACCAATTCGTGGGCATGGCAGAACGCCACCGGGCCGCAGCCGTATGGGGTCCCGGTCAACTGCCTGTACGGCGATCAATGCGGGGTGATCGACATCCCGGCGCCGCCTGCCCGGGTGCTCAGCGATGTTGCTGCCATCAACCAGGCAGATAAAGCGGCACTCAACGGCAAGCAGATGGTCGTGGTGGCGGTTTACTATGAAGCCCCGACCATCCTGAGCCTGCCCTTCTACCGCATCCCGGGCGAGGCGGCCGGGCGGGTGCCGATCACTGCCTACGCGGTGCTCTACCAGGAGATCGTGCAGCCCAACCTGCTCGAGGTAGGCTGCAGCTCATACGCCCTCGCCATCGAGCGGACCCTGCTGGATGGCCTGCGGGAGGGCGAGATATCGCCGCCAGTCAAGGTCAACCAAGTTGCCGATCCTACACGCCGCCAGGGCTTTGGCTGGCTGGCCTGGCGTTTAGGCCAGACAGAGCCAAACTGGCTGATGGCGCAGGGTGTGGCCGGGGCTTCGATGGGCTTCCCCGGTACAAGCCGCACCGATGATTACGGGTTCATTGAATACGACAGCAACTATGGGGACCCGGATCCCAGTGTGTATGATACCGGGATGCACCGGGGCGACTGGGCGCTGGCCAGCGATGCCAATAACACATCGAATGCCAGCACACCGCTCAACCAGCACATGGATGCCCAACGCGCGATCCGTGTGATCGTCTATGATTACGAGCATGATCCCATAACGGACACGCCCATCAACCCGCGCCGCATCAGTTTTAATGGTGGGCCGGAGTACTGGCAGTATCGCATCGACGGCTTCGTCATCCTGCGCATCCACGCCTGGACACCTGGCGGCGGGAGCTGCCAGCCAGCCTACTGCGATACCATCGAGTTCGAGTTTGTGCGCTGGGATGAAAGCTGCGGCTTCGACTTCTAGGACTGGATGAGGATGTAGCCATGTTACCACGATTCTTCACGCACCAGGCAGACGGGCAGCCGCGCCAGCGGGGCCAGATCATCCTGATCCTCGCTTTGGCCATGGTCGGCCTGCTGGTCGCAGCAGGTCTGGCTGTCGATACAGGCGTGCTGCTGATGCGCAAGGCCCAACTTGACCGCGCTGTTGATGCAGCGGCGCTGTCAGGCGTGGTGCGTCTTGCAGAGACAAACACTTTGAATACAGCCAACACACGCGGTATGCAGCTTCTGGCAGCTAACCGCATTGTTACGTCCAACCCGGTGGATTGTGCCAGTGTCAACTGGACCGTGAATGACTACTGCGGCGCGCGCCGGCAGGGGTCGATCCCCGGGGCCATTGGCTACCATGTTGAAGTGCGCTGGCAGTCCGAGACGTTCTTCATGCCGCTGGTTGGTTTCAGCACCATCCCGCTGCGCTCGGCGGCGACCGCCGAGTACATGCCGATGATGGACATCTTTGCGAGCGACTCCTCAGAGGCAGGGCTGGTGCGTACCGCTAACCAGGCCATCTTCGGCCCTTCAAGCTGCGCCAGCATGGGAGATGCCTATACCCCGACCTGCTCGCCCTGGCACAGCGAGCTTGAAGGGGTCTATACCTACCGCATCCGCATCCCGGCCAGCTATCTGGCGACCTACAATCAGGTGCGGGTTGAGCTGTTTGACCCGGATACCAGCAGCCCCGCAAATGCGGGGACCTACACAATCTACGATCTCGACGGCAACTCGTACAATGGCACCTGCTCCGATACGAACAGGTGGCAGCCCTGTCTGATCAGCATCGTCAACGCCATGCCGGCCAACCCGGCTGACAAGAGAGATACCCAGGCGGAGTTCAACCCGGTCTGGTTTGTACGCATTGACGAGAATCGAACACCTGTCACGAATGTAGGATCATGCAGCGGATGTGGCAGCCCAGGCAGCTACACGCCCGCATACAATACACGTACGTTGTACCGCCTGTACTATTTGGAAAGGCGGCCCGACGGCACGCTGCAGGAAGTCGATCTGGCCTACTACATCGGCAAGAACGATGACCCCGGGCAGCCCGGAGGGGCTGCAGCGGTTGCCGAGGCGCAGGCCACCGACATGCACTGGGTCTCGCCCGGCGCCCCGGCGGCTGAGCGCATGAACTCCTTCACCTACCGCGACGTGTTTGGCGGCGCGGCCAGCACCAATGTCTTTTCAGTCGCCGAACCTGCGACGACCGTCGAGGGCTGTGACGCCTACCGCACAGCCAACCCCACACACACCAACGCGTCGCGCTGTGAGGGCGACGGAAACTTCATCATCGATCTGACTTCTGAAACGCCCAGTATCATGGTTGATCCTGGCAGTGGGGTGCGCGACCTTTACCTGGACGTGCGCGGCCTGACAGGCTCATCGGAGAACGGCTTCGAGTTCTGGGCAGGCCCGCCGAAGAGCGCAAACCCCGCGCTGTACGAGGTGCCATCCAACATCAACGCACGCCAGAACTATATCGTGCGCCAGCGCAGTGCGGGCAACACCGGGGTCCACAGCTCCTACGGTGTCGGTGTATACGGCATCGGGTACCTGCCTATGAACTCGAACATAGGCTCCCCGGTGACCGTCCCGCTGACGTATGTGTCGACTGATTATGGAGATCAAACCCTCAACGTCTCCACCTACGACTCGGACTCGGGCGCAACACCACCCATCGCCTTTTTCTTTGACACCATCCCCACCATCGACTGGGCGGCCTGTTACGCCAATGCTCAGAATGACTGCAACCTGGCGGCCATAGGAACTACACGCGATGACTATGTTGGACCGGCAGGGTTTGGCAATAACGTCTGGGGTTCGTACAGCTTCAAGGTACCCAGCGAGCTGGATATAGGGAACCCGATCCCGTTCTACGGTGGGCGCCTGACTGCGTACTACCGTGCGGGGTATTCAGACACCTTCGTCTGGCGTATTCTGGTGGAAGGGCGCCCCTTCCTGACGGAGTAGCGCCCGACCGTGCAAGCCATCTGCGCCCTCCCTCGTGCGGTTCCGGTGCGGGGGAGGGCGTTTTGGAGCACGGCTGAACGTCCGGCCCTGCCCTGACCTTCAGCCCATTTGCCCGGATTTGGCATTGTCGTATAATGATGCTAACTGAACCTGAACTGTCTATCGGCAGCGTCTCCAGACTGCCGCTGCCGCCTGAAATCAATAAGCTTATCAGGGAGAATCACCATGGGTGCTGGCCGCAGTCGTAGAACAGGCCTCATTCTGATCGTGCTCATCCTGCTGATCCTGGCGATCGGCGTGGCAGCCATTTTCTTGCTGCAGGGATTCCTGGGCGGCGGCGGCACCGCAGAGCCCGGTGGTGGTCAGGACGTGGCAGAAGTGCCCACGGTGACACCGCCACCCACGGTGAATATCATCGTGGCGGCCCGGGATATTCCGCGCGGCGCTCGCCTGACTGTGCAGGATGTGTCTATCATGCGCTGGCCGCTGCTCGCGGAGGCGCCGCCCCCGATCGATGCGCTGGTGGTGGCCGAGGGCGACGGAGCTGGCCTGGAGCAAGTGGAAGGGCGCATTGCCCGTGTGGATATTATCACCGGCCAGCCCGTGCTGGACTTCATGCTTACACCCGGTGATGAGCCAACCAGCCTGGGCGACCTTGGCTCGGATGCCGCCCTGCTGATCCCATCCGGCTCGGTCATGATCACGATCCCGATCACACGCATCTCTGCAGCGGGGTACTCCCTGCGAGAAGGCGATCATGTGGACGTGTTTGCCTCGTACAGCTTTGTGGATGTCGATGAGGACTTCCAGAGTGTACTGCCCAATGAGGCGATCATCCTGACCGACAACCCGGAACTGGTCGCGCTGGGTATCCAGCAGTTCCAGTATGTGGTGGGGCGTCGCGAGACGGGCGGCCCGTTCGGCAGCACCCTGCTGGTGATTCCCAACAGCAATAACCAGCAGCAGCAGATCGCCCGCCAGACCACCCAACTGGTCATCGACAACGCGGTTGTGGTGCGCATGGGCACATTCCCGCTGGCCGATCTGAACCAGCCGATCGTGATCACACCTGCACCACCACCCACACCTTCACAGCAGCAGGAGGAAGGCGCGCCGGATGAGACTGCCGGGCCGACGCCAACCGCGATCCCGGCGTTCCAGGTGCCGGATGTGATCTCGCTGGCGATGAGCCGCCAGGATGCCCTGGTGCTCAAGTACTCGCTCGAAATGGGCGCCAAGATCGACCTGGTCCTGCGCAGTGCGCTGGATGACGACATCAATAACATTGTCACCGACCCGGTCACGCAGGAATACATCATCAACTTCTACAACGTGCAGGTCCCGGCCAAGCTGCCGCAGGCCTTCAGCATGAACCTGCTTGGCTTTGACGAGATGGTGCAGGATCTGGCGGCTGGCACTGAGGAAACACCAACCGAAGGGCAGTAATATCCGCAGAGTGTGGTATACTCTGCACTGCGTTGTGAAGATACCCAACGGGAGGATGTTCAATGGGCGGAAAAAAAGGCGCCAAGAAGACAGTCGGTAAGGCCCGCAAGGGCGACATCCAGAAGCAGGTAATGAAGCTGTATTACGTGCGCAAGGAAAATGGCGCGCTGGCGCCGAAGTACGAGCGCATCCCCACCGAGCCGGTGGGGGCTGCTGAGGAAGCCGCCGAGTAGGCTTACTCCGATCTCAGATGGCGATACGCCCCATGCACCCTGCGTGGGGCGTTTTGCTGCACCCTATTATGAAGGAGTGGCAGGATGCGCGTGCTGGTGCTCGGAGCGACGGGCTGTATTGGAGGCCAGATCGCGCGGGCGGCCCATACGGCCGGGATGCAGGTCCACGCGATGCGCAGGCGCCCGGGAGCGGTGGGAGCTGCAGGGGATATCCCGATTGTTTGGCACGACGGCAGTCTGGAAGACAGCGAATGTCTTGCGGAAGCCATGCGCGGCTGCGATGTGCTGTTCCATGCGGCGGCTTATGCCCCCGGTACCGAGCGCCAAATTGCCCTGGTTGTTCGCCAGGGCGTGGCGCAGTTGCGAGGCGTCCTGGCCGCTGCACAGGCTGCGGGGATCAAGCGAGTTATATACACCAGTTCGCTGGCTACGATAGGGCCGCCTCCTGCAGGCTCGAACCGCCTGGCGGACGAGCGTGATGCCTACTTGCCCGGCTCTGTGAACAGTTCCTACTATGAGGTCAAGTGGCATATGGAGCACGAGGCGCTGCGTGCAACCCACGCCGGGCTGCCCGTGATGATCCTCTGCCCCACCGCCGTATTCAGCCCGGGAGACAGCAAACCCTCAACCAGCCAGCTCCTGCTCCTGCTGGCCCAGAGCAGACTGCCCGCGACCGTCGATGTTCAGGTGAATTTCGTCGATGGGCGTGATGTTGCCCTGGCGCACATCCAGGCCGCTGCCGCCGGTCAGCCTGGCCAGCGCTACATCATCGGAGGGCACAATCTGGATGTGCGAGAGGCGATGGCACGTGCGGCAGCAGTGATCGGCGTGCGCCCCCCGCGCTGGCATCTGAGCCGTGCCGCCATGCGGCGCCTGCTGGCTGTCACCGATGCGCTGCGTCTGCCGGTGACGGAAACGATGCGGACTCTGCTGTACTGGCAGCCCCTGAACTGCGAAAAAGGATGGCAGACGTTTGGCCTGACCCCCCGGCCATTTGAGGAGACCGTACGCGACACATACACCTGGTTCAAGGAGCACGGCTACCTCAAGCGCTGAGCTGCCCGGTCTCCGGGTTCAGATCCAGCCAGGCAAGTGTCCAGCAGATTGAGAAGAAAGCGAACCCTGCCCCACTGATCAGGAGCGCGAACGGACGATACAGCAAGCCCCATGGCAGGATCAGGGCGGCGCCCAGAAACAGGCCGAGAATCAGGCTGCGCAGCACCCCAATGATCGCCAGCATAAGCGCCCACAGTCCCGGGCGGCGCCACAGCGTGCGCCAGGCCAGCCGATAGGCTTCTGTCGGGGAGGCACCGTTGAGCACACACGCACGCATCGCCAGGCCCTGGAGGAAGAACAGAGAGGCTGACAACAACACAGGGAGGGTGTTTGCAGCAAGCAGGGTTGAGTGCAGCCCCCTGCTGCCGATCAGCAAGCGCAGCATCCCATCCACATCGCCCGGTGCGGTTGTCGAGCGCAGGTAGAGCGCGGTGCCGATGAGGGTGCCGATGCCGCCAATCAGCACAGGGATTGGCGGGATAGAGGCGATCAGGATCAGCCGCCATGCGCTGCGCCAGCCTGAGCGCAGCATCTCATTCACCGATGCATTAGAGCCGCGCGAACCGGATGCTGTCCCCGCGATCAGTGCCCCGGCGGTGAACAGGCCTACAACCCCTACGACGATCAGGAGTGCCAGGGCTGCCACGCATAGAATGACCAGCAATGCGATTGCTGCTGATATAAAAGCCTGCCGGCCCATATCACTTGCTGCGGCCTGAACACCCTCGATGGGCGCTGCCTGGATCAGTGCCGAACCCGCCGCGGCAAGCGGGGCCGGGGTATGGCTGGTTCTGAGCAGGCTGCGCAGCCGCCAGGGCCAGGAGCCATTAGCACCGGTCGTCAGTGCTGCGATGATCCCGAGCAGCAAGAACACCCTGCGCTGCCAGAAGGTTTCCCATGCCTGCCCGATTAGAGAGAATACCCGCATTACATACTCCCTGGCTGCATAAGACATCATCAGCGAACTTAGTTATATAACAAACAGGGGCTCTCCGCGCTGGAAAGCCCCTGCTTTGACTACCTGGATTGCACCACTACATCGCCGGGAGCGGCTCGCTTCCAACTTTCGCTGAAGTCCAATCACGCCAGGCCAGGGTCCACAGACCTGAGAAGTAGGTCGTGATACCACCATTGATGATGAGCAGGAACGGCCAGAGCAGGCAGCACAGCGCCGGGAGGAACAACAGTATCCCGATCACAATGCTGATCAGCACCTGCACAATGAAGATTAGCAGCGCAGGGCCAATGTGACCGCGCAGCACTTCCCAGCCACGACCATATGACTCAAACACACCTAGGTCCTCAGTCATCAGAGCGCGGCTGGCGAAGGTGTAGAGGATGTTCAGAGCAAGCGAGATCAGACCCACCACGCACAACACTGCTACCAATGTGATACCCAGGCCCGGGGAGAAAATATCGCTGGGGAACTGCCCGCGGCCAAAGCCGCTGACGCCCAAGAAGGTTGCCCCCAGGACCAAAGCCGTCACGGCAACAACGAGGCCGGGAATGGCGGGGACCAGCCCCACACCCGCCAACCGCCACTTGCGGTTCCAGCCTGCACGGACTGAGTCGCCGAGTGTAGTTGCTTCCCCGGTATCAAGCTTGTTGACACCATCAATCAGGCCGCCTGTGGCGATCTGCTGGACAAACCATACCAACACCCCGATCACAACGCCGATCAGGATCAGCGGGATGAGGATGGCACCTGCCAGCCCGGCAAAGGGTAGGACAGCGCGCAGCGCCTCTCCGAATTCCTCCTCCGGGAACGGGGTCTCGCCCGGCACGTACTCAAAATCCGGGTTGTAGTTGTAGTTATAACCCTGTTCGCCATCGTTAAACTGATAGCCCGATCCGCCACTGCCGAAGTTCGACGGGACATTACCACCCAGGGCAACCACGATACCAAGAACGATCAACCATTTGTTATTCCACACGATATCCCAGGTGCGGCTGAGCAGGGCACCGATGTCCATCACAAATCCTTTCCTGTCAAATGAGAGCAACTGTCGCTATCTTCTACGCAGCAAGGGGCTGAAAGTCGCAGGCAGGCAAACAGGCTACTCCCATTCAATGGTGGCTGGCGGCTTGCTCGTGATGTCATAAACGGCCCGGTTCACACCAGGCACCTCGTTCACAATGCGGGTGCTGACCTGCGCCAAGAGATCATAGGGCAGGCGCGCCCAATCCGCGGTCATAAAGTCATCCGTGGTTACTGCACGCAGCCCGACGGTCTCTGCATAGGTGCGCCCGTCTCCCTGAACGCCCACACTCTGAACTGGCAGCAGGACAGCAAAAGCCTGTGCGGTGTCATCCCTAAGCAGGCCTGCTGCCTGCAGTTCTGTTCGGAAGATCGCATCTGCTGCCCGCAGGCGTTCGAGACGCTCCCAGGTCACCTCACCCAGGCACCGGATGGCCAGCCCCGGGCCAGGGAATGGCTGTCTCCATACAATGGATTCCGGGAGGCCCAGTGCCTCACCTGCGCGGCGCACCTCATCCTTGAACAGATAGCGCAGCGGCTCCACCAGCTTGAATTGCATATCGGCGGGGAGCCCACCGACATTGTGATGCGTCTTGATACGGTGGGCCTGCGGCCTGTCAGGCGCCGCTGATTCAATCACGTCCGGATAAATGGTGCCCTGTGCCAGGAAATCGATCTGGCCCAACCTGCGCGCTTCACGCTCAAAAATACGTACAAACAGGGCGCCAATGCGCCGCCGTTTTTCCTCAGGCTCTGTCACTCCTTCCAGCGCCTCAAGGAAATCCTCGACGGCGTTGACAGCCACCAGATTCATACCCATAGACTGTTCGAATGTGTCTATCACCTGGTCTGCTTCGCCCTGGCGCAAGAGTCCGTGGTCGATAAAGACACTCACCAGCCGGCCGCCTATGGCACGATGTACCAGGGCGGCCACGACCGCCGAATCTACGCCGCCAGACAGCCCCAGCAGCACGCGCCCATCTCCCACCTGTGCCCGGATCGCTTCTACTGCTTCGTCAATGAAGGTTCCCGCCGTCCAATCGGGCGTGCAGCCGCAGATATCCAGCGCGAAGCTGGTCAGCATCTCCTTTCCGTGGGGGGTATGGGATACTTCGGGGTGGAACTGCAGCCCATAATAGCCACGTACAGGATCGCCCATCGCGGCCACTGGCGAGTTTGAACTGCGAGCCAGCGGCCTGAAACCGGGCGGAGGGGTCTCGATGCGATCTCCGTGGCTCATCCAGACCTGCATCTCGTGTGGCAGATCGCCCCAGAAAGCGGCACCCGGTGTGATCTGGATGGCTGCCGGGCCATACTCACGAGTCTGTGCAGGGGCCACGCGACCGCCCAGGGTGTGGGTAAGCAACTGCATCCCATAGCAGATGCCCAAAACAGGGAGGCCGGTCTCGATCACATAACCTGGCAGTGTGGGCGCCCCGGTCTCGTAGACGCTGTTAGGTCCCCCGGAGAGGATAAAACCCTTCGGGGCCAGCGCCTGAACCGCCTCCGCATCTGCATTCCATGGGAACAGCTCCGCATAAATCCCTGCCTCGCGCAGGCGGCGTGCGATCAGCTGTGCAGTCTGCGAGCCGTAGTCAAGCACAATGATCGTATCGTGTGCCATTCCTACCTCACCTGCTCACTCGGCAAAGATGATGCTGTCATCAGTCATCTCGGTAATGGTAACGAGTGAGAAAATCTGTGTGTCCAGATCAGCAAGGAACTCACGCCCGCCCTGGAAGGTTTTTTCGATCACCGTGGCCACTCCTACCAACTCGGCTCCCGCCTGTGCCACGATGCGGGCCAACGCATGGATCGTCTTGCCCGAGGCCAAAAAGTCATCCACGATCAGGATGCGATCGGTTGGGTTAATGAATTCAGGGGAGACCATGAGCAGGACCTCGCCCCCTTTGGTGGGGGATGGGGCGCTTTCAACCAGCACAGGCTCCGTCATGGTGATGGGCTTGCGCTTACGCGCGTATACGATGGGGGTACCCAGCGCCAATCCGGTCATCAGGGCGGGTCCAATCCCTGAGACTTCGGCGGTGAGGATGCGTGTTGGCTGCTTATCACGGAACTCGCGGGCGATCTCCTCACCCATTCGCTGCATCAAGTCGGGATACATCTGGTGATTGAGAATGCTGTCGATTTTGAGGATACCGCGGCCAAGGTTCTTGCCCTCTGCCACGATACGCTGCTTGAGTTCCTGCACTATCTACCCTCCCTGGTATGTCTGTTCAGGATCATGTCCCTAATTCTAGTATTGGAGTCTGGCTTTGTATAGAGGGATCGGCTATGTAAGCAGGGCAAACGTATAGTGTAGGGCATGCTGGTCATGCTATACTGGGGACGCCAGGAAGCCCCACATACAGGAATTCAAAAGGAGATATTCAGGTGAAGGCGTTATTAGAGAAGCTGCATCTGGCAGATGTCAATGCTGGTGCATGCAGCGGTGTTGATGGCTGGATCAAAGACCCCCAGGGCAAAGAGCTGATTTCATATAATCCCACCACAGGTGAACCCATTGCCACGGTGATCCAGGCGAGCAGCACCGCTTACGAGACAGTAATCACCCGTGCATTTGACAGTTTTATGCAGTGGCGCACGGTGCCTGCCCCCAAGCGCGGGCTTGTTGTGCGCGATTTGGGCAACGCCCTGCGCGAGGCGCAGGAGCCTTTGGGCGAGCTGGTGTCACTCGAAATGGGCAAGATCCGTGCAGAGGGACTCGGTGAGGTCCAGGAGATGATCGACATCTGCGATTTCGCCATCGGGCTCTCACGCCAGCTATACGGCCTTTCAATGCACTCTGAACGCCCCGGACACCGGATGTATGAGCAGTGGCATCCACTGGGTGTGATCGGCATCATCACATCATTCAACTTCCCAACGGCTGTCTGGGCATGGAACTCAGCTATTGCTGCCGTTGCGGGTGACACGATGGTATGGAAACCCTCGTCAAGCACGCCGCTTACCGCAATCGCGGTGCAGCATATCTGCAATCAGGTCATGGCCGATTACGGGTACGACAGCCTCTTCACGCTGGCAATCGGATCTGGCAGTGTAGTTGGTGAAGCTATGCTGAACGATCCGCGCCTACCGCTGATCAGCTTCACCGGTTCGGTGAGCGTGGGCCGCCGCGTCGCTGAGGCTGTCGCGCGCCGCCTGGGCCGCACGATCTTGGAGTTGGGCGGCAACAACGGCATCATTGTGACTGAAGATGCCGACCTTAACCTGGCAGTCCGCGCGGTTCTGTTTGGTGCTGTCGGGACCGCAGGGCAGCGCTGTACAACGACGCGCCGCCTGATCGTCCACAAGAGCATTGTGAACGAACTGGTCGATCGCCTCAAGAAAGCGTACGGTCAGGTCCGCATAGGCGATCCGCTGGATCCGGACGTGCTGATGGGGCCCCTGGTAGACGGCGCGGCGGTGCGTGAGATGATGGCCGCCATCGACACGGCGAAGGCTAACGGGGGCGAGATTGTCTTCGGAGGGCATGCACTTCCGGAGATGGGGCCCAACTTCGTGGAGCCCACCATCATCCGTATGCCTGAGCAGACCCCCCTGGTGTGCGAGGAGACTTTCGCGCCGATCCTGTACATCATGCAGTACGAGACCCTGGAGGAGGCGATCGCCATCCATAACGGCGTGCCTCAGGGTCTGTCCAGCGCGATGTTCACCACCAATTTGCTCAAGGCCGAACACTTCCTCTCAGCGCAGGGGTCCGACTGCGGCATTGCGAATGTCAATATAGGCACGAGCGGCGCCGAGATCGGTGGGGCCTTTGGAGGCGAGAAGGAGACAGGTGGTGGGCGCGAGTCCGGCTCTGATGCCTGGAAAGCGTATATGCGCCGCCAGACTAACACTATTAACTGGTCGAAGGAGCTGCCGCTGGCACAGGGCATCAAGTTTGGTGATTAGCCTGTTTCCCCTGGAGCATGCAGCGGGGTCCTGTCTGGGCCCCGCTTTTTTGTTCGAAAACTTAGGACGTGTAAGGATAGGTTAGAATAGGATTAAACAGACATATCGTGAGAGGTGCCGCATGGATGCCAGGTGGGAGGAGATCGACCATACTGCTGACTGGGCAATACGTGTACAGGCGCCTGACCTGCAGGCATTGTTTGAGACTGCCGCAAAGGGGATGCTGGCTCTGGCAGGGGGAACCCCCGGCCAGCGCGGCACACTGATCCAGCAGTCTTTCACACTGGAGGCTCCAGACCTGGAGACGTTGCTGGTAGACTGGCTGTCGGAGCTTGTATACCTGATCGAGGATGAGGGAGCATTAATCAGTGATGTGCAGGTAGAGATGCTGGGGAATACGCACCTGACGGCCCTGGTACGAGGCCAGAGCGGCGGCCATTTTGATAAGCATATCAAGGCAGTTACGTACCATAACCTGTCAATCCAGCCAATCGCAGGAGGTTACGAAACAACCATCATATTCGACGTATAGTTTGAGCGGGGAGGGGAATGATGATACGCAAGCAGGATTTCAACCGGATTTCAGAGTATGTGTGGGAGATACCTGCCACGTTTCGCAGTGATATGAGAGTCCCCGCGCGTTTATACGCAAGTGAGCGACTGCTTGAAGACGCGCTGGGCGATCAGTCCATCGAGCAGCTTGTTAATACGGCAACACTGCCGGGCCTGGTGGGGTATGCGCTGGCGATGCCAGATATCCATCAGGGGTATGGATTTCCCATCGGTGGGGTGGTGGCTTCGCGCACTCAGGATGGGATTATCTCACCCGGAGGTGTAGGGTATGACATCAACTGCGGTGTGCGCGTGCTGGGCAGCAAGCTGCGCTTTGAGGAGGTTGAGCCGCATCTATCTAAGCTGGCATCTGCCCTCTATCGGAACTGCCCCTCTGGCGTGGGCCAGGGCGGCAGCGTGCGGTTGAAGGAACATGAATATGAGGACCTGCTGCTAAACGGCTCGCAGTGGGCGGTGCGCGCCGGGTATGGCACACGCGAGGATTCCCTGCGTACAGAGGCGCGTGGGCAGCTTCCTGATGCCGATGTGGGCAAGGTGAGCAGCAGAGCCTGGGGGCGCGGGCTCACCCAGGTTGGGACTCTGGGGGCGGGCAACCACTTTATCGAGGTGGACATCGTTGAGCAGGTCTTTGATCAGCAGGCTGCAGACGTGATGGGGCTGGCTGAAGGTGATATCGCGGTGCAGATACACTGTGGCTCGCGTGGATTTGGTCACCAGGTGTGCACGGACTATCTGCGTGTATTCCAGAATGTCGCAGAGTCCAAATATAAAATCAAGCTGGTAGATCGTCAGCTGATGTGTGTCCCCTTCGAATCCCCCGAGGGCCAGGACTACTATGCAGCAATGTGTGCTGCTGCCAATTACGCGTTTGCTAACCGCCAGGTATTGGCCTCGCATATCCGGCGCAGTTTTGAGGAGGTGCTGGCAGGCAAAGTGCGCAACTGGCATCTGCACCAGGTTTACGATATCGCACACAACATGGCGAAAGTCGAGACACATACCCTGGAAGGCAAGCAGATCGAAGTAGTGGTGCATCGTAAAGGCGCCACACGCGCCTTTGGCCCAGGCTTTGACGAACTGCCACGCGAATACCGCGATCTGGGCCAGCCGGTGCTGGTGCCCGGTTCAATGGGGACGGCCAGCTGGGTTCTGCTGGGAACTCCAACCAGCATGGAGCAGACATTCGGCAGCACCTGCCACGGAGCTGGCCGCGTCATGAGCCGCAGCCAAGCCAAGAAAACCATCCGGGGTGACCAGCTCAAGGGGGAGTTGGAGCACAGCGGCATCAACATCCGGGCGGGCAGCATGTCCGGGCTTGCCGAGGAAGCACCGCAAGCCTATAAGGACGTGGACGAAGTGGTCAAGGTGGTCAGTGGGGCGGGTATCGCACGCAAGGTGGCGCGACTGGTGCCTGTTGCAGTGGTTAAAGGATAGGTCGAACCACCCCTGGTACAGGGGTCACTTGACTCACGGGCTGGCTGATGCGATAACTGGCATTGTCTTTCACGTGTGACTATCGCGGCTATTCGCAAGGAGTTGAGCATGCCCACACCATTTGATGGGAAGATCGGTTTCTGGCATTTCAAAGGCGATGTGGTTGGTGAGAAGACCATTGAAGAGCTGGCGAACACTGTCAAAACCCGGGCCCCGGCTGCTGACGCGATCTATGCAAAGACATCCGATGGGGTGAACTGGGAAGGGCGCTGGGATACCCGTACCGCGATGGCCATCAATGGGCCTGCGGACATCGAGCGCTGGGTGAGCGTGCTCGCAGCACGCGGACTCGAGTTCCACTCCTGGGTAGTTGTCAAGGGCAAGGACCTACAGGGGGAGATCGATATCATCGCACGCACAGCCCAGGTGCCGGGTGTCAAATCCATTATCCTGGACGTGGAACCCTATGATTATTTCTGGGAGGGCAGCGAGGCGGATGTGCACACCCTGATGCAGGGAATCCGCCAGCGCATCGGCAATGCCTTTCACATCGGCCTCAGTGTGGACCCGCGCAGCCATCACTATGCCTCGATCTTCCCGCAGGCATGGCAGCCGTATGTTAACAGCGTGCTCCCCCAATGTTACTGGCAAACCATGCAGCGCACCCCCGAAAGCATCCTGACTGAGACCTATAATGTATGGGGGACTTATGGGCTGCCGATCTACCCTGTGCTGCAGGGCGCAGCGAGCGCCAGCAGCATCCGGGACGCGCAGAAGATCGCGCGCAGCGTACGAGGGGCGACCGGGCTGTCCTACTGGCGCCTCGGCGTGATCGGCCCTTCGCAGCTCCCCGTGATAGGCGAGGAATTTGTCGACTCGGAGGTTGGCCCGGACAACGTGCTGCGCCGCTATGACTGGGAGAAGGTCATCGCCACTGATGAAACCGGCTTTTACAGCGGCACCCATACCGGACAGCCTACTAACCAGGTATTCAAGACGCTGACCGATGCGCGCGGGCGCCGCACCCTGTACAAAACCACCCGCAATACCAATGACCAGGTCTGGACAATGTGGGTGCCCAAGCTGCCCACTAAAGCCAAGTACGAAGTCTCCATTTACATCCCGGGGGAGCACAACACGTCGCGCGAGGCACGCTACCATATCCATGGCATATCAGGCGTGGGCACTGAGCTGCTGGTGCGCCTGAATCAATCACGCTATCGCAACCAATGGGTGCCGATGGTCGTCTATGATTTTGAGGCAGGTGGTGGGCAGGTTAACCTGACCGATCTGACGGGTGAGGCAGACAAAGAGGTCGCATTCAGTGCAGTGCGCTGGCGCCGCGTGATCGAGGAGATCCAACCCAACGCGCAAATGGGTTTTGACCCGCCGATAGGCACGGTGGAAGAGCGTATGGGCACCAAGGTCTGGCCAGGGGGCTGGACCGACGCCACAGGCTTCGCCCAGTTCTACACCACAGTAGGGCCTGCTTACCATACCGGGGCAGACCTGAATCTCAATGTACCTGTGCATGATTCAGATCGAGGCGCCGCCGTGTACGCGGCCGGAAACGGCCAGGTGATCTTCTCCGATAGAGGGAGCGGAACCTGGGGGCATCTGATCATCATACGGCATGATCCGCTGCCTGATGGAACGGTGGTGTGGACACGCAGCGCGCATGTTCACACACCGATGGTGCGCGCAGGTGACCGTGTCGAGCGCGGCCAGCAGATCGCGACGATTGGAAATGCGAGCGGCCTGCTGGCAGCCTACCATCTGCACTTCGATGTGGCGAAGACGAATGTCCTGGAGACTCAGCCCAGCCATTGGCCCGGCAACAACCTGGCCGGGGTGCTCGAACACTACGTTGACCCACGTGAGTTTATCGCCAATCACCGCCCTCCGGGGCGCGGCTAGAAAAACCGACAGGGTATGACGATCCTCAACGAGACAAACGAGGCCAGGGGCGGGCGGTGGACCGCCCCTGGCTGGTTCTGCACAGCACTGGTCACTTTGATACTGGCTGCCTGCAATTCTCCGGATGCACTGAGCGGAACTCCCCCGGGGATTCTCACTGCAAGCGCACCAACTCATGTATCCGGACAACCAACTGGCAACCCCATCCAGCCTCCCCCTTTGCCATCCGAGGCTGCGACCACGCCTGAGTCCGCACAGGATTTCGTTCCCGCAACCCGGTACGCTGCGCTGCACACGGAAGTTGAGACGGTCGTTGAGCTGTTCTATTATGAACGCTGGATGCGCGTAGATCAGCGGGTGGAGATCACAAACAGCACATCCGACGTGTGGGATGAGATGGTGTTCAATGCCATTGCAAACACGGTTGAGGACTCATTCTACCTGGATTTCGTCACACTAACCCGGCAGGGGGATGGAAGTCCCACCGATGTACAGCCCGTTTTCACAGACCTGTCGATGCTGCATGTACCGCTCCCAACGCCGCTGAATCCGGGCGAGTCTGCCACGGTCAGATTTCAGTACCGTGTGTTGATCCCGCCTGTCGCTCCCACTGACTGGCCGCCTGTAGGGAATACCGGCTGGACGCTCGACCTGATCCAGGCTGGCGAATGGTACCCTGCCCTGGTTCCCTACATCGAAGGCCAGGGCTGGCATACCTGGCGCTACCATCCGGTAGGGGATCCGGCCTTCTATACACTCTCTGATCACCGCTTGCGAATCACAACCGAGCCGGGCATTGTGATCGCAAGTGGGGGGCTTGTCCAGCACGAAGGGAACACCTGGGAATTCTACGTCGAGCGGGCGCGCGGCGTGGCCTTTTACGCGAGCGATCACTATGAAGTCACTGAAGGCGAGGTAGACGGCATCCCTGTGCGCAGCTACTATCTGCGGGCCGACAGCCATGCCGGGATCAATGCATACGGGGCCGCGAGCGATGCGCTGCGTCTGTTTATCGAGCTGTTTGGCCCCTATCCCTACGACAGTTTGACTGTGGTCGAGAACGGCTTCTTTGGGGGGATGGAGTACTCGGGGCTCATTTCGGTGACGGACTATGCGTATTATACGTATAACGGCAGGCCCGATTCACTGCTGCATATTCTGATCGCCCATGAGGTGGCCCACCAATGGTGGTATGGTGCTGTGGGCAATGACCAGATCAACGAGGCATGGCTGGATGAATCCCTGGCCTTCTACAGTGAACTGCTCTACATCGAACGGTACGCACCAGATCAGACAGGCTGGTGGTGGGAGGTCCGTGTAGACCGCTTTGATCCTCAGGGGCCAGTTAACGCCAGTCCCTACGATTATGCGAACGCCCCCAGCTTCATACTCTGGATGTACGGACAGGCAGCGCGCTTTATCCGCGACCTGCGCGGTACGCTGGGTGATGAGGCCTTTTTTGCGTTTCTGCGTGATTATTATGCGACATACCAGTGGCAGATTGTAACCGGGACTGAGTTCCTGGCGATGGCACAGCAGTATACCGATCGCGACCTCGGACAACTGATTGCCCGCTACTTCGAGACAGCTGTGGAGGATGAGGCTGCTGAAGACCTTCCATAAAGGGCAGGCACACGCCGGGAAAGAGCATTCCATGATGCATGGCTCTCACGGCGCTGATGGTTTTTGGGCGGCGAGCAATGAGACTGCGTTTACGCTGGTGGATGGTGATACCGCTGGCTGTGGCCGGAACTGCCCTTGCGATCTGGCTGTGGCTTTTTCGCGGGCTGCCAGCAGTTGATCGCCTTGAAGAATACCAGGTCATCCCCTCAATCCGCATCACGGATCGCTCTGGCAGGCTGCTCTATGAAGTGATCGGGGCCGAGGCAGGGCGTCATTCAGTCGTAGCCCTGGATGAAATCCCCCTTTACTGCCGCCAGGCTACCATAGCCACAGAAGATGCGCGCTTTTATTCCAATCCCGGGGTCGACCTGCGTGCCGTCCTGCGTGCAGGCTGGCAGGCTGTACGGGGCGGTGAGATATCCTCAGGCGCCAGCACGATCACCCAGCAGGTCGTCCGCGGTTTGCTGCTTGACCCGGATGAGCGCACGGAACGCACCCTCCGGCGCAAGCTGCGTGAGATGATCCTTGCCTACCGGCTCAACCGCCAATTCAGCAAGGACGAGATCCTGGCCCTTTACCTGAACAACACGTACTACGGAAACCTGGCTTATGGCATCGATGCCGCAGCGCGTGCCTACTTCTCTAAGCCTGTGGCCAATCTGAGCCTGGCTGAGTGTGCTCTGCTGGCCGGGCTGCCTCAGGCTCCTGCCCTGTACGATCCGCTCAGTGATCCCGATGCTGCCCACGACCGCCAAGCTGTCGTGCTGCGCCTGATGCAGGAGAACGGCCTGATCGATGCGGAACAGGCAGAGGTTGCGGCACGCGAGCCGCTGCAATATGCCGCCGACCGCTACAGCATCCGGGCCCCTCACTTTGTGACGGCGGCGTATGCGGAACTGCTGCGCGTGCTGCCGTCTGAAGTGGTCGAGCGAGGGGGGCTGGTGGTGCGAACCACGCTGAACCTCGACTGGCAGGACACGGCTGAGCGTATTGCCCGCCGCCAGTTGGCGAGCCTGAACACTCCGCGTCGGGATGAACCTCCGCATAACGTCCGTAATGCTGCACTGGTTGCGCTTGACCCGCACAGCGGGCAAGTACTGGCGATGCTGGGCAGTCCGGATTATTTTGATGCGTCGATCAGTGGGGCGATCAACCTCGCAATGGTTCCCCGCCAGCCGGGGTCCACCCTGAAGCCTTTCACCTATGCGCTGGCTTTTGACCCTGCGCGTGCTGATCCATGGTCCCCGGCAACGATGCTGCTTGACGTCCGGACAACATTCATAACACGTGAAGGGCAGCCTTATACCCCCATCAACTATGACCACGTCGAGCACGGCCCCGTGTTGATCCGGGAAGCCCTGGCCTCCAGCTACAATATTCCGGCAGTAGTGGCTCTGGATAAGGTGGGCATTACCAACCTGATCCGCCTGCTGCACCGTCTAGGTATCACCACGCTGACTGATCCCAACAAATATGACCTGGCACTTACGCTGGGCGGCGGGGAAGTCCGGCTGCTGGACCTGACCGCCGCATACGCTGCGCTCGCTAATGGTGGGGGGGCTGTGCAGCCCCAACTGCTATTGGAGGTGCATGATGCCCAGGGCAAGCTCCTCTACCGCGCGCCTGGCCCCCGCGTGTCCCAGGTGATCGACCCGCGTGTGGCCTGGCTGATCACTGATATCCTGAGCGACAACTATGCCCGGGCACCGGCTTTCACGGATCACAGCGTTCTGCAAATCGGGCGGCCTGCTGCGGTCAAAACGGGCACTACGACAGATTTTCGGGATAACTGGACCGTAGGGTATACCCCGGACCTGGTGGTAGGTGTCTGGGTGGGCAATGCCAGCAACGAACGCATGGTGAGTACAAGCGGCGTGACCGGGGCAGGCCCGATCTGGCATGACTTTATGCGCGAGGTTCTGCGCGGGCGGCCTGAGCGAGGCTTTGAGCGCCCGGATGGCCTGGTGCGGCTGGAGGTATGTTCGCTTTCCGGGCTTCTGCCAACGCCTGATTGCCCCTACACCCGGCTTGAGTGGTTCATAGCTGGCACCCAGCCAGACAAGCCCGATAACCTGTATGTGCATGCTGTCGATCCGCTCACCAACCAGCCGCACGTGTACCTCGATCTCCCCCCTCAGGCGCACGATTGGGCCCGCAGCTTGGGGCTACCCTTGCTGGCGGACAGTCTGGCCAGCAGCCCATCGGCCGGTTCTGATACTGCTCTCGTTGCCCTGTCTCCTGCCGAGGGGGCCGTATTTCGCCTCGATCCGACGCGCCCGCTCGATGCTCAAAAACTACGCCTGGCAGTTGCAGGCCCACAGACAGTCCAGCGGGTGGTTTTCGCCATAGATGGGATCGAAGTGGCGCTTGATGACAGCCCCCCATTCGAAGCGTGGTGGCTGCTGGCTGAAGGGGACCATGTGCTTACCGTGCGTGCTGCGATGGCGGATGGGAGCGAGCAGACACTGACAGTCCATTTTCGAGTGAATGCGGGGTGAATCCATGCATCCGTTGACCCTGGTTCTCATGCCGGGCATCTACAGCATTTGCCGCCTGGGGCCTGAGGCTGCGATTCCGGGCTGGGCGGCAGGACCATTTGTCTCGTTTACCCGCACACAGGCGGAGCTGTCTGTTGTCTGCATTGAGGATAATGTGCCGCCAGACACTCGGCAGGAGGGTGGCTGGTGCTGCCTGATGGTGCAGGGGCCATTAGACTTTGGGCTGACCGGTATTCTGGCTTCGATAGCCGCGCCCCTGGCTGCCGCAGGCGTGAGCATCTTCGCAGTTTCCAGCTTCGATACAGATTACGTGCTGGTCAAAGCATCTGCTCTGGAAGCGGCAATTAAAGTGCTCCGGGCAGCGGGGTACATCATCCAGCAATAAAAACGGGGCAGCACGCAGGCTGCCCCGTGCCGCGTTCTTACCCGGTATCAGATATGAATAGGCTCACCAACAATACCGTGAGCAGCTTCCATGAGTGTCTCGCTCAGAGTAGGGTGCGCATGCACGTTGCGAGCGATCTCCTCAGCGGTCAGCTCGGTGAAATGCGCCAGCGTCAGCTCCGGAAGCAGTTCGGTGACTTCTGGACCAACCATATGGGCACCCAGGATCTCCCCGTATTTCGCATCTGAGATGAGCTTCACGAAGCCCTGTGATTCGCCCAGGCCGAGCGACTTGCCATTGGCCTGGAAGGGGAATTTCGATACTTTCACCTCATGCCCGGCAGCGCGAGCCTGTTCCTCGGTGTAACCGAAGCTGGCTACCTGAGGTACGCAGTAAATACAGCGCGGCATCATCCGGTAATCAAGCTCGATTGTCTCATGCCCGGCAATGGCTTCGGCTGCCACGATGCCCATTGCACTGCCGACATGAGCCAGCATCATCTTGCCGGTTACATCGCCGATGGCATAGATGTTGGGGACGTTGGTCCGCATCTGCGCATCAATGGCGATATACCCGTTGTCTGTGAGTTTGACTCCGCTGTTCTCAAGCCCGAAACCCTGCGTGTTAGGCGCAAAGCTGATCGCCACCATCACCTGCTCGGCAGCCAGCACCTTCTCGCCCTCCGGGGTTTTGACCGTCACCTTGACGTCGTCTTTACTTTCCTCGATCTTCTCGACGCGGGCATTCACCATCAGGTTCACGCCCAGTTTCTTGAAGGCCTTGGCCAGCTCCGCACTGACTTCGGGGTCCTCCTGCGGGGCCGGACGATCCAGCATCTCTACGATGGTGACATCCACACCGTAGTTTGCCCATACGTATCCGAACTCCAGGCCGATCGGGCCGGCGCCTACGATCACCACCTGGGCGGGCAGCTTGTCGGAAAGGATCGCTGGAAGGTAGGAAATGACCCGGCTGCCGTCCTGATCCAGTTCAACTCCGGGAATGGAGCGGGGATGGGCTCCGGTGGCGATAATCAGGTTTGTGAAACTCAAAGTCTCACTGCTGCCATCATTGAGCTCAACCTTGAGCGTCTTGGCATCCTGGATGGTACCCCACCCATCATAGGTATCGACTTTGTTCTTCTTCATCAGGAACCCGATGCCTTTGACAAGACGGTCGCTCACCTGGCGGCTGCGCTTGAAGGCAACACCATAATCCATCTCGAGGTTCTCGAAGCTGAATCCGAATTCAGTCGCGCGGTGCTGGAGTGTATGGGCAAGCTCCGCATTCTTTAGGAGGGCCTTCGAGGGAATGCAGCCCACGTTGAGACAAACACCACCCCACCACTTTTTCTCCACGACAGCCACTTTGAGACCGAGTTGCGCAGCACGGATAGCGGCGACATACCCACCGGGGCCGGCCCCCAGCACGACGACATCGTATTGTTTGGACATGCTCGCTCCTTCTTTTGCAAGCTGACAGGCGTCAGGCGATCAGGCAGGTTGTTTCCTTTAATTGTAGTGCGAACCTGGCGGGTTATCCAAGGCACAGGTGTGCGCTTAAAGCAAGCTGGCAAGCTGCGAGGTGTGATCGAGGATGATGTGTGCCCCGGCACGTTCCAGTTCAGCACGATACCCGTAACCACACAGAACACCGCATGTCCATGCACCGGCCCGGCGGCCTGCTTTGATATCCACGGTGGTATCACCAACCATCAAACACTGTTGGGTACTGATTCCCAGGGCATGGGCGGCATACTGTACGGGTTGGGGGTGGGGCTTGATGCGCCAGGTACTATCGCGGCCTGCAATCACCGAGATGTTATCGTGAAAACCCTGAGCAGAGGCAAAAGCCCGGGCCTGTGCCACTGTGCGCGTGGTGACAATCCCGATCTTGTAGCACCCAGCCAGTGCCTGAATCAGCGAGGGCGTGCTGCTGACGGCAGGGAGCTGATCCGGTTGATCGCTTCCTTGAAGGGCGACCATCAAACGGATGATCGGTGTGTCTAACCCGACCAGGTCCAGCAGCGTGAAAGCCGCGTTGACGGGTGTCTCAAGGGCCATGACAAACTGGCGTGCTCGCGCCCCGGCGCGAGCGCCTGGCTGCCCATAGAGGCGCGCTAATCGCCGTTCCCAGCGTGCGACATCCACATTGTCGGTGTCGATCAACGTGCCATCAAGATCGAACAATATGGCAGCCAGATCATGGGGCTTGAACGGGGCTGTGTGCATCATACGCTCCGTGCTTGTAGATTGTAGGATTGTAATGGCGAGCCGAATGTGCAGCAAATGCTTACAATGTCATCTGTAGAACAGGATAATTATCACTCATGTGTTCGCGTTGGCTCTCTGATAATTTGGAAATTACAGGATGTGAGTAAGATGTGAAAGGACCACATATGGCACAAGCGACGGTCAAGTGGCTTGAGGAAAAGCGCTTTGTAGGGATTGACAGCACAGATCATGGGATTGTCGTCGCAGGCACCAAAGAGGATGGTAAGATCGGGGTTAAGCCCAGCGATTTGCTGTTGTTAGCCCTTGGGAGCTGCACGGCCTACGACGTGATAGGCATTCTCGAGAAAAAGCGGCAGCGTGTAACCGGGCTGGAAGTGCGGGTAACTGGCGAACAGCAGCCAGATCCCCCCTGGACCTTCCGAGGATTCCACGTTCACTATATCGTGCGTGGCTACAATATCACACCCCGCGCAGTGGAAGATGCGATCAACCTCTCAGATGAAAAGTACTGTTCCGTCTCGACAACCCTTAAACTGGGTGTTCCGGTAACGCATGATTATGAGATTGTCGAGGAACAGTGAGAGCAGGCCCAAATGCCAGCCTGCCTTGATTACATTGCTGGACGTCGTTTTAAATGGTGATGGTTATGGGGTATGTTTTCTATTTTTGTTCGAAACCATTTACTAACATTTCATTATCGTTATAAAATCGTTGTGAAAAGTATAGACACGCAAATTTACTTAGGATAGACTGTAAGAGCGTGCAATCGTTAGGTTGGGCTGCCGGAGTTGCGCTCGCGAACCAGTTTGTGAGCGTAAGCGATCCAGGCTGCGATATCAGGGGAATAATGCCCCGGGATAGACAGAAGTTTCTGGATATCCTCAGGCCGGGAATAAGCCAGTTGTTCGTAAGTCCGTACGCCCTGGCGCCTCAGCTGGTCGGCGTAAAAATCGACAAGCCCGGGGATAGCCGTGAGGTCGTCTTCGGAGCTTTGATTGTCATTGGCCGGCCTTTCCTGTTCACGGGGCCCGGCACCCAAACGCGGCACTCGAGAGCGTGTGGCAGGGCGGTGTGAAGGCTCTTTGATGGGTGGATTAGAACCATCTTCAGAAGGGGACTGCACTTTCTGTCGGCGAACGTACTCCTGAAGCTCTGAGTCAAGCTGGCTTATCTGCTCTTTAGCACGTTTGATATCTGTTTCACGCTGGTGACGCTGGCGAGTTAAGCGGGTTAGGTCAGCCTCCCGCTGTTCCAGTAGTGCTTTGGCTTCGTCAATCTCGGCAGACTTGGCCTTAACCGACTGCCGGAGCATACGGAGCTGGGCGTCCTGCCACTGCACCTGCTGGGTAAGCCGGTTAATCTGCACCTTGTTAGCTTCTTGCACCTCAGTCAGGACTTCGATTTCCTCCATATTAGAAGCGATGTCCGTGAGTAGTGCATCTGAACGAGATTGGCGTCCTTTTAAATCACTATCCATTGTGTGGATCTCGGATGAGGACTCCTCAAGCAGCCCACGTTGAGCATCGAGCTCAAGCAGGAGAGACGCATATTTATCATCGTTGCGTTGAATCTCCTTCTGGGCTTGCTCAATGCGATCCCGAGTCTCCTGCAGCCGTGCACGTAGCTGCGCCAGTTCGGCCTCGGCGGCTTGCAGATCGGGGTTGTGTGCTGAGGAGGCGACACCGGAGGAGGGCTCCTGGGAGTGGGCGGAGTTTTCTTTTCGCCGGGCACGGTTGAAATACCAGCCGGCGGCAGCCCCGAGCGCGAAGGTCAGGAACATGAGCGCATAGGGCCAGGTCGAGGAAACATCCAACATGGCGGAGCCGGTCCTGTGGGTACTATCGAAATCGGCACGATTAGCAGCGAGTAACGTCAAGCAAACGCGGTCGCAGGGACCCTCTCTATCATAAAACCTGTGATGCGTTGAGGCAAGCATTTGCGACGGACGGCGTCGCACCCGGACCCTAGCTATCCGGGACTAAGGGCAAAGAGGCGATGGTCAATTCGCTGGTCACATCAACGTTGAGCCAGGCCGGCATGCGGATTCTGGATGCGTTGGTTGATCTTGCCCAGGAGTACGACGAGTCGACGGATCGCGCGGTCTACACCATCATCGAGATGTGGGCATATGAAGCCATGGAGCCGCTTTATATCAATGCGGCATTCAATGCGGCCCAAGATGCCTTTCAAAACTGCCCCAGTTCTGATGGCCGGCGCCTGGAGCTGTTTGCCAGCCTCCTCGAATATGGCGGTGAGCTGCTTATAGAATTCGCGGCCAACCTGTGGCTTGCCTACCTTTTCCGCATGGAAACCGCGGCTGATCTCCTCTGGACCCAGTACTCTGAGATCCAGCGTAATGTGATCATCGAAACAGGGCGCAACCTGCCACGTTCATGGGGGGAGTGGATCCTACCCATGCAGGACTTCTTCGGCCTGGCCGAAGGATATCTGATCGAGCAGAATGGCGTGTTCGATAATCTCTTCACCTCAGAAGACGTATACCACATGCTTGAGGCGCTGTTTGCTGAGGAGAAGACACGCGAGACCCCCAAGCCAATCGAAGAAGGCTGCTTGCCGCCCGAACCGCTAAATGCGGCAGCCGCTCTGCATACATACCTGATGAGCTGCCGAGAGCGCGTGGGCTCTGTCGATCCCAGAGGATACCCGCGCAGCATCAACACCACAGTGCCCTTAAGTGATGTGTACGTGCCTCTGCGGCTTGTACCGCTGGATGGCTCAGGTAAACCAGAACGCTTCATCCGCTACCAAACGGCAGCATATGATCACCCTGATATTTACAGCCTGCGCCACCCACTCGATCATCTGGGCCTCGAGAATGAGCCCACTGTTACCGTGTCGGAAGCCTTAAACCAGAATCGTCTGATCCTGATCCTGGGCGAACTTGGCTCCGGGAAGACCACCCTGCTCCGTCATCTTGTTTACGAGCATACACGTGTCTTGCTTGAGGCCCATGAAGAAGCATACCAGATTGAGACACACCCGGACGGGAGCTTCTCTCTCAGGTTGACACGCTCCCTGCCGCTGTATCTTGACCTGGCGGATTATGCTTCACTGCGCTATGAGGACGAAAGGCTCACCGATTACCTTGTCCGCGCAGCAGTGGAAATGACGGGGGACAGCAGTGTCGGCCCGCTGCTGGAGCGGCTGATCGAGACCGGGCAGTGTTTGATCCTGCTTGATGGTCTGGATCAGGCAGTCAGCGACGAACAACGGCGGATGCTGGTCTCCAGTGTCCCGGCTGCGGCTGCTGAATGGCGGGTGAACGGTAACCGGGTCATCGTAACCAGCCGTCTGGAGAACTACGAAGCCGCCCCGCTGCCCCGGGACTTCAAGGGCTACGTGATCAACCGCCTCGATCGCGGGCAGATCAATACGCTTGTCCTCAAATGGAAGATGACGATGGCGCGCGTCGATCGGCCGCTGATCGGGGACGAGGAGGCGATCCGGCGTGCCCAAACCGACACCCTCTCCCTGATTCGTGAGGTGGCGCGCGATGCCCGCCTGTACCGGCTGGCAGGCACCCCCCTGCTGCTGAGGATGCTTGTAGAGGTTTACAGGCCAGGCATGATCATCACGCCCCAGCGGGTAGCGATCTACCAACTGGTGGCCAACGCCCTGATTCGCGATTGGCGCCTGCCGCACACAGGGGGCGGCCGCCCTGCCGTGTTAGGGCAGGAAGTCGAACACCTGATCAGCGTGCTGGCAGCGTGGCTTCACGAGGCCCGCCCCACAGGGACACTCAACGAGCAGGAGATCCACCAGATCCTGGGGAATATCTGGGCTCAAATGCACACGGACATGGCACCGGAAGATGTCGAGGTTGCCATTGATGAATTCCTTACTACAGTGCGTCGCGGGCATGGAGTGCTGATCGAGCTGGCACCGCAGCGCTACGGATTCAGTTATCAGGGGCTTCAAGAATACTTCGCAGCGCGTTATATCATTTCCAGCTACCGGATGGCCCCCGAGCGTATCCGCATGAGGCTGCATGATCCGCGATGGGACGAGGTAATCCGCCTGGCCCTGACCCTTGTTGCACTGCGCTCCCGTGATGATGCGACCGATCTGATGGAGACCGCAGTCCTTGCACGCGGGCCGCGCGCAGAAGAACTGGACTTACGGCCCAGCCTCTTTGATGACTATCTCAAGCGTGATCTGTTTTATGCAGCGCGCCTGCTGGGGGATGATATTGACGTTCACTCTGACGTATTAAACTGCATTGTTGATGAGTTAATGACCCTGTGGCTTGACGGAGAACGCAACAGCCTGGGGCGCTTTGCACTGGTCTTCGATACTGCGCGCCGCCACCTGGTGAACCTGAACGGGGCCGCTGCCAGCCGTCGTGCCTTTTCGCTGGCACTGCGCAAGCTGCGTGAAGGCAACGACCACGAGCGGGGTTATGCAGCCGATGCGCTCACATTCTGGCAGACCCACATCACGGAGGGGCGTGATGCGTTAGTCGAGATCGGGCGCGATGCCCCACCTCTGGTCCGTGCTGCAATCGCGGAGGCGTTGGGCCACGTTGGTGAACTGTCACGCGAGGCGTATGTACTGCTGCTCGGCCTGACCGCTGATCCAGATGAGCGGGTGGGCCTCGCCAGCCAGCGAACGTTGAGCAAGACGGAGCCGGTTCCCTACGAGGCGCTGAGCATGTGGGTCCGCTATCTGCACAGCAGTGATGCGGTCCGGCAGCGGCTTGGACTGCGGATGCTGGAGCAGGTTGGCTCGCTCCCGCCGCTGGTAATCGGGGAGCTTCTAAACCTTGCAGAAAACCCTGACGCAACAATCCGCCAGCGTGCCATTGACGTGCTGGGCGGCGTTTCCAATCTGCCCGACGATGCGCTGACGGCCCTGTGCCGCATGATCTCCGATAACGATCCTGATGTGCGTGTAGCCGCCATCAGTGCTATGAGCCGCCCTGTGCTGCTCCCGCATGAAGTGATTGAACAGCTCATTCGTTGGAGTAATGACAGCAACATCCGGGTCAAGCGCGCGGCTGTAGATGCACTGGGGACCTGCCTCAACGATGAAATGAACGTCATTGAGGCCATGATTGAGCGGCTTGGCGATCCCGTGGACAGCATTCGCGAAGCCGTGATCGAACCGCTGGTAGCGAAAGCCCCTGATAACCCGCGTGTCAAGCATCTGCTGACCCACGTGGTTCGCGATAATATCCATCGGGTTCGCTGTGCGGTCGCCCGGGCACTGCGTTATTATCCCGAGCCCGACGATGAAATCCGGGACGTCCTGACCGCGCTTATGAACGATCGAGAGATGATTGTGCGCGAGGCTGCCCTGTCAGCAATCGGGCAGATGCGCGAGCCAGGGAAGCGCATTATAGACTACCTGGTTGACCTAGCACAGATGAATGACTCTGCGATTTCTGAGCCCGCGCTGCGCGCGCTGTCGTCCTTACGATCACTCCCTGAGCATGCACTGTCGATCCTGGTGGAGATGCTGCCGGTATTCTGGGAGTCTCATGGGGCTCAAATCCTGGAGTGCCTGCGTGCTCATGCTCCGCTGCCGCCGGCTGTTGTCTATGCAATCATGGACTATGCAGTCTCCCGTGATGGGGGCGCTCCAAGCATGGCTCGGGTACCTTCAGGGCTGCGTGCCATTGCGCTTGAAGTGCTGGGGTTTGCGCTGGACGAAACCCCGGCGGCCTTGCAGATTCTGCTTGATGCGGCGATGGACTCGGATGCTGTGGAAGTACGTGTGGCGGCCCTGCATGCACTCTCACGCAGCCGGATCATGACCCCCAGCATCCAGGGCTTGCTGGTGGATATGATGAAAGAAAACCGCTCAATTGAGGTGCGCTGTGCGGCGGGTACAGCGCTTGGCACGCTGATCTACTGCCTGCCAGAGCACATGTTTACCATGCACGAGCTGCTGGATATCGCGAATGAACTGACCATTCTGCTGGACCGGCTGCCTGCGCGTGCAGCCTGGGAGACTGACGCAACCCTGCAGAACGAGCTGTATATGGCGTTAACCCGGGTAGTGGCACGAGCACGCCCCACACCACCCCGGCTGGCAGCCCGCTCAGAAAATGCGGGTGGCGATCTTTACTAGCAGAGCGGCGATCGGCACGGCTTTGGCGAGCACGGCTGCCACACCGCCACCAGAGCTGAGCAGGTCGGACGCAGTATCCAAGATATCACCAATGTATTCGAGTTTGCGGATGATGAGGCTCTTGGGTGGTTTTTCAGCAGCGGTGATCAACTGCGCCGCTTCCTCCAGGTTGGACAGGGCCTCCTCCGCAAGTTTCCCGTCCAGCTCGCCTTTGTCCTTTGCCGCGATGATCAGATCGCGTAATTCGGCCATCTTCGCTGCAAAGGTGTTCTTGTCATCTTCGGAAGGCTGGCCGTTTCCTACGTTGATCTGATCGCCACCGGCGATCTGGCGGGCGCGCACGGACCCACTGCCGATATTGCTTCCCGTCCCGATATCGCCCCGCACAACGATATGGTCACGGCCGATAGAGATGTGTGGACTGACGGTTGACTTTGTGGGCTCTTTTGGGTTAGGGTTAGGTTTAGTTTCCATTGGATTTCAGTGCTCCTTATGAACGTATTGTAGTCTACAATGCTGCAGTATGGCAATGAGGGATTGACATGAGTAAGCTGCCTATCCTGAGACCAAACCGAAACGGCGCCCCTCGACACCTCCCTGCGCATGCCGGTAATGGGGGGAGCGGTTCGTCCAATCTTGTCGATGCGCTTCGCGGCCTGGAAGCCGAACTGGCTCGCATCCGTGCATCAACCAACGGGTCGAACAAGCGGAGTGCAGAGGAAGAGGAACTTATCAAGGTGATCAACAGGATCAGACACCTGATCCGCGGTATGGGAATCTCTACCAGCTTAACTCGACATACTCCAGGGAACGGTTCTTCGATTAACACAGGAAGAGATCACCTGCATATCGAAGCGGGGAACATATCTCCAGGCGTCAACCTTGGCTCAGGCACAACAGACATCCGAGGTGATGCGATTGGGAAGAACAGGGTTAAGACAGAAAGCTATATTGATACACAGAACAATTTCTACATCGGTAACCGAGAGCAGATGGAAACCGAGCCGGACGGAACCCTAGAACGTGCCTATCTCAGGCGCCTATTCACGCAGGCGGGGCGTGTATCGCTGGGCCAGTTAGCCATCCAACTGGCGTCTGCAAGCCAGACTCTCCCGGAAATTCAGCTTGATTCGATTTACGTTCCGCTTGATGTAACCCGGACCCAGGTTGCCGTACGCTTGAAGGCAGATGAACAGGCCTGGATCAACACACCCGTCCTGGATCCGATCATTAGAACCCGCCGCCTGGTCATACTGGGCGATCCGGGTTCAGGCAAAAGCACGCTGATTAACTTCCTAACCATCGCCCTGGCAGGGGCACGTCTGTATCCAGAGCATCCGGGGTATCTCGAACGCCTGAATGTGCCATCAGATGGCAACCAGCGTGCTGCACGCTGGATTCATGGCCCACTGATGCCTGTGCGTATCGAACTGCGGGAACTGGTGCGCGATATCCCCAAAGGCACACGGCGGGGGACTGCGAAGCTGGTGTGGAACCATATCGAGCAGCAGCTTTCTGCTCAGGACATGGAGGAGTATGCAGGTGATCTGAAACAGCTGCTGCGCGATGGGAAGTGCCTCGTGATGTTTGACGGTCTCGATGAGATTCCGGAGAGCACCCAACGGGCCATTGTACGCGATGCAATCACCAATTTCGCGGATTCCTACGACAACTGCCACTTCATTGTGACCTGCCGGGTGCTCTCCTACGCCGATCCGGAGAAGCAGTTGGTCGGATTCCCGGCAGTGACCTTAGCACCGCTCAGCGAGGCAGCTATCAGCACGTTTATCGAGAACTGGTACAGCACACTCGCGCAGCTTGGCCGTGTTGAGCCTGAGGTGGCACCAGTCAAGGCCGAGGAACTGCGCACGGCTGTCACCGACCTGATCGACCTTGCGCAAAACCCCATGCTGCTCACGGTGATGGCTGTGGTCCACACCTACCTCGGAGCACTCCCTCGCGAGCGCGCACGTCTCTACAATGAGTGTGTTAACCTGCTGCTCTGGGACTGGCAGCGCGCCAAGCAGACCGGCACCGGGGATTGGCAGCTCGGCATCACAGAGGACCTGGACGTCCGAACGGAGCGGCTGATCAATGGGCTGTGCGAAGTGGCATTTGAAGCTCACCGCACCCAGGAGGGCCAGATAAGTGCCGTTCAAATCCCTGCCGGACAGGTGTTGGGCATCCTCAATAACTACCTGGGTTCCTATGCCAAAGCCGAACGTTTCTGCGTCTATGTGGAGGAACGCTCAGGGCTGCTGGTGGGGAAAGGGGAAAATTCCAGGGGGGACCGCGTGTATGCGTTTGCCCATCGCGGGTTCCAGGAATTCCTGGCTGCCCGGCATCTTGTCTCTGGCCGGGAATTTTCACGCCGTGTGGCGGAGCTGGTGAACGAGGGAGACCTGTGGCATGAAGTTGTGATGCTGGCAATCGGACACCTTGTTTATACTCATCAGGAAGTTCCACGGCCGCTCGACACGATGGACATGCTGGTTTCAGATGGGACCCCCACCGACGAGACAGGCTGGCGCGCCATCTGGTGGGCGGGCGAGATTCTGCAGATCGTCGGGCGGCAGGCGGCGGAGAACGATGTGCACGTCGGTCGTAAGCTGGTGCCGCGTGTGCTCAACCAGCTCGTCGGCCTGATCCAGGGGGGGCAGCTCTCTCCCCACGAACGCTCCAGGGCCGCCGATACCTTAGGCCTTTTGGGTGATCCGCGCCCAGGCGTGCTTGGGTTGAAGCTGGATGTTGAACGTGATCTGGTCCTGATCCAAGGTGGGACGGTCCCGATTGGTGCTGGGGACGAGCTGCACCGTATCCGGCTCGATACATTCAGACTGGCGCGTTATCCAGTGACCAACCGCCAGTTCCGACGCTTCCTGGAGAGCGGGTATTCCAACGACAAGTACTGGTCGGCACGCGGCCTGCGCTGGCGCGAACGTGCCCGCCATCATGGAGGGTATATCCACGAGCTTGGCTGGGGCGTAGACAACCGGCCAGTGGTCGGCGTGACCTGGTATGAGGCTCTCGCCTATACCCGCTGGCTGTCGGATAAGACCGGGCTGCCTTTCCGGCTGCCAACCGAAGCCGAATGGGAGTATGCCGCGGCTGGCCGCGATCAGCGGCGCTATCCGTGGGGGGATAGGGCCCATGCCAACATGTCCAATATTCGCGAGACCGGGGTCGGCCATACTGCAGCCGTAGGTATATTCCCCAGCGACCGCACCCCGGAGGGCATCTATGACATGGGCGGGAATGTCTGGGAATGGACCAGCAGCCTTGCGAAACCATTCCCATACCGGCGATCGGACGGCCGGGAAGACCTGGAAGCCGGAGGGGCGCGCATCAGCCGTGGCGGTGCTTATGACACGATCAACCAGGAGGCCAAGTGCACGTACCGCCGCCCGGTGGATCCACAGGCTCAGGTGACGATGATGGGCTTCCGGGTTGCGCTCGATATCGAACAAGGGTAAGGTTGGCGCGGGTATCCTGAGCGCGGGGAAACCCGCGCTCTTTGATCTCCGGCACCTGGCAGCCGCACAACTTTTCCAAGGCACCTATGGGCATCCGGCTGGATTGGGAAGTCGAATCGCAGGACGTTACAACACAGATCGATGAGACCCCGGTCACATTGCGCAGCCGTCTGCATGGAATCAGGCGCTTGCGCGATGCAGTGTTGAGCCTTGCGTTGATCCTGGCTGCCCTGTTTGGAGGGGCGGGCTTTGTGTCGAGCGCGCTCAGCCAGCGCCAACGCAGTGCCATCGAGGCAGTGGCCCGCGCAGAGATCGAGGCCCTGAATGCCCGCGATCGCGACGCTTTCCAACAGTATCAGATTACCGCGGGCGACTGGCCTGAATTGCAGTCAACAGCCTTTGACAGAGACGCATCCAGGCAGTCGCTGCTGCTTACAGACGAGGTCCTGGATTTCCATGCAGAGGATACCTGGGCTGCGCTTGTGCTCCGCGAATACCTGGATGATACCGCCTACCGGGTGGCCTGGTTCTACGAACACACTGATGAAGGATGGCGTCACGCGCCCCCGCGCACTGCGTTCTGGGGTAAACAGGCTGCTCTCTCCGGTGATTTCTTTGACGTAATCTACTATGAGCGGGATCAGCGCTTCGCGAGCGCCCTCCTGGATCAGCTAGATGTGTGGTGGTCACAGGCCTGCCAGCACATGGAGTGTGCCGAGATGCCGCCGCGCGGAGAGGTCCGGATCATGCCTGATCCTTACCTCAGGTGGGACTGGGCATCGTATGACCAATTGGAGATGCTTATCCCTTCCCCACTGTTATCCGGTGTCCGTGAGGATGGCGCACTTGACACAAGCCAGCGGTCACAGTTGGCCGAGCATGTAGCCCGCTACTGGGCGGGCTACACGATACCCCTGCCCCAATCCGCTGCGCCGCTCGACGCCGTCTGGCTCCGCCAGGAGTTGTATGCCTGGCTGCGCCATAGACTTGATCCTCAAGCCCCGGATGCTGCGTTCCTCGGGCCGCTTGCGGCGGCGTATGGAGATGTTCAGGTACCGATGCTGGTGCGGGGTGTCTCTGCCGGGCAGCCGCTGGTTCCCCTGTTGGAGGCAAATACCACACAGGATGTTATGGAGCTTCCGGTTGACTGGAGCAGCTACCTCGTTGAGCTGCTGGAAGAGGAGCTCCGGCTTGTGCAAAGCGGGTACGCAACCGAAGCAGCCCTGCTCTACAGAGACCCTGGACGGGCGGTCGGCGATATGCGTTTGCTGGCATCCCCTTCCCTGGCACAGGTGGAACCGGGCACCCTGGCAGCAACCAGCATATACCGTTCGGGTGACCTGACCTGGATGGAGATGCACTTCACCAGCGCCGAGGATGGCGAGGACTATCTCGGCCTATATCCTTTCCGGTTAGCGGCTGATCGCTGGGTGCGCACCCAACCTTACCTGGAGGACTGGGGATGGCAGCATCAGGCTCAGTCGGGGCCATTGACCGTTCATTATTATGCTCTGGATGCCCCGGCAGTCGAAGCAGCATATATTCCCATACGCCAGGCCCACGCAGGGGCGGCCCGCGACCTGCTTGGCGAGGCAGTCCCACCGTCCGTAGAGATATACATCACGCCATGCCAGACTGCGCAGTGCCAGCCTTCCGCCGGAGCGCTCCCCGGAACGGTGCTGGTTGCCTCGCCACATGTGGCGGTACGGCCTGCACCGCAGACGCCCGCTGACTGGCTGGAGGTTCAGGTCGCCCGTGGAGTGATCGAGGCCGAGTTGGCATCCCGCCTCGACGGCATACCGGTTCAAACTCCCCTGATCCAGGGCTTAGTCATCTGGGAAATGCAGAGATTGGGCTATGCACCGCCGCTGAACGGGGTGCGGCCAGCCTCTCGGTCGCTTGATGATCTCTGGATAGGCGGCACTGCGACGGCCCAAGAAGCGGCTCTGCTCCTGGACATCCTGGTCGAGGCCTATGGCCCGCCTGTGATCCCCGGTTTGGTACGCATCCTTCCAGACGCAGGTTCCATAGAGGAGTGGCTGCGCATGGGCGCAGGCGCCCAACGAGATGTCATCGAGCGGGAGTGGCTGCAGCGTCCTGGAACATCCTCAGAATCATAAGCAAAGCGGGGCGAACTGAGAAGCTCGCCCCGCTGCATTCCCCGCCTGATTTGCCAGGTTATGGAGCTGGACGCTCGTAAAGCTCGATCAGAACCCCGAAAGTGCTTTTGGGATGGGCGAAGGCGTAGCGAGTCCCACTGGTGCCTGTAGCTGGAGCCTCGTTAAGCAGCTCGACCCCTTGGGTTTTCATGCGATGCATAGCCGCCTCAATATCGTCTACCTCGAGGCAAACGTGATGCAGCCCGGGGCCGCGTTTGGCAAGGAACTTGGCTACTCCAGTGTCCGGGGCAGTGGGCTGCAGCAGTTCGATCTCGCTCTCGCCAACAGGCAAAAAGGCGATCCGCACCTGCTCAGCAGGGATTTCCTCAACTTGTGAGACGGTCAAGCCGAGAGCCTGCTCATAGAAGGCGCGTGCGGCCTCCAGGTCATCCACAACAATAGCAATGTGGTCGATTCGATTGATAGTCATCTTATCTCCAGGGTTAGAAGAACTGCTCCGGGTGATACTCATGGAAGACCACACGCAGCGAATCACAGACCTCCCCCAGCGTTACATCATGCTCGACACATTCGATGAACAACGGCATGAGGTTCTCTGTGCCACGCGCAGCTTCCTCAAGACGTACACGGTAAGAACTGACTTTCTCGTTGTCGCGCCGAGCACGCAGTTCAGCCAGCCGCTGGCGCTGGGCTGCTTCTACTGCCGGGTCCACACGCAGCATCTCAATCTGGATATCCTCATCCACGTTGAAGGCGTTGACCCCTACTACAAGTTGTTCGCGCGCTTCGATCGCTTGCTGGGCGGCATACGCCGCCTCCTGGATCTCGCGGTTCACAAACCCCTGTTCGATGGCACGCTCGGCGCCGCCCAGCTCCTCGATCTTGTCAATGTAAGCTCGGGCCTGCTGTTGAATTGCATCGGTGAGATGTTCGATCAGATAGGAGCCTGCCAGGGGATCAACACTATCAGCCACACCCGACTCGTGGGCGATGATCTGCTGTGTCCGCAAGGCCACCTGAACGGCCTGTTCGGTCGGCAGTGCCAGGGCCTCATCCATGCTGTTCGTGTGCAGGCTTTGAGTACCCCCCAGGACGGCCGCCAGCGCCTGCAGGGCAACACGCACGACATTATTCATAGGCTGCTGCGCGGTCAGCGTACTGCCCCCCGTTTGCGTATGGAAGCGCAGCATCATCGCCTTGGGGTTGGTCGCTCCAAAGTGCTCCTTCATGATGTGTGCCCATAAGCGGCGTGCCGCCCGGAACTTGGCGACTTCTTCCAGGAAGTTGTTATGGGCATTGAAGAAGAAGGAAAGCTGTGCCCCGAAGGTGTCAATATGGAGCCCGGCCTGCAGAGCCCGACGAACATAGGCCATCCCGTTTGCCAGTGTGAAGGCAACTTCCTGGGCAGCCGTACTGCCTGCTTCGCGAATGTGATATCCGCTGATGCTGATCGTATTCCAGTGCGGAACATCCTTGCTGGCATAGGCGAAGATATTGGTGATCAGCCGCATGGATGGCTCTGGGGGGAAGATATACGTCCCGCGCGCGACATACTCCTTCAGAATGTCGTTCTGGATTGTCCCCCGCAGTTTGGCTGGCTCAACGCCCTGGCGCTTGGCCACCGCAATATACATCGCCAGCAAGATGGCCGCCGGGGCATTGATGGTCATTGACGTGCTGACCTTGTCCAGCGGGATGCCCTGGAACAATGTCTCCATATCCTCTAACGAGGAGATGCTGACCCCGACACGCCCGACTTCGCCAAGTGCCATCGGGGCATCGGCATCGTATCCGATTTGCGTGGGCAGGTCAAAGGCGACACTCAGGCCGCTCTGGCCCTGCTCTAGCAGGAACTTGTAGCGGGCGTTGCTTTCCTCTGCAGTGCCAAATCCAGCATACTGGCGCATCGTCCAGAAGCGCCCCCGGTACATGGTAGGCTGGATACCCCGTGTATAAGGGTACTCACCGGGAAAGCCCAGTTTCTCCAGGTACTCGTCGGCAGGGGCATCCGGCGGCAGCAGAAGTGCGGCGAGCAGCTCACCGGAACTGGTGAAAAACTGGTTCCTACGTTCCGGATACTGCTGGATGGTCGGCAGGTAGGTCTCTTTCTCCCAGCGGTTGAACTCGTCTTGCAGCTTGCTCATGCGTCTGGACCTCGATTACCAGATTTTGATTTACCGGATGGGATGGGCCGGCCTGTGTGGAGTCCGTCTGGGTGGGATACACAGCGCAGCCCAGAAGTTGATAAAGAAGATATCGTTATTGTAAAATAAAGGGCAGTGACCAGTTTGCATGGCACCATTGTACCCGAGAAAACGCCCGATTTAACACCAGAAAGCAGCCGCCGCACTGTGACCATCGATCGCTTTGGACGCAACATCCACTACCTGCGCGTTTCTCTAACCGACAAGTGTAATTTGCGCTGTGTATACTGCATGCCAGAGGATATGGTATTCCGCCCCAGCCATGAGCTAATGCAGGATGACGAGTTGATCACCCTGTTCCGGCTGTTTGTTGATCTGGGTTTCGATAAGTTCCGCCTTACGGGCGGCGAGCCCACAGTCCGGGCCAACATCGTGAACCTGGTACAGGAGATGTGCAGCCTGCCCGGTGTGGGTGAAGTCTCCATGACCACTAACGGAGTTCTGCTGGGGAAGCTGGCACACCCGCTGGTCCAGGCCGGGTTGAAGCGTGTGAATGTGAGCATCGACACACTCGACTCTGCCCGCTTCAAGCGCATTACACGCTGGGGCAGCCTAGCGGATGTATGGGCAGGGATCCAGGCGGCGGAGGAAGCAGGGCTGCGCCCGGTCAAGATCAATACAGTCGTGGTGCGGGGTTTCAATGATGGCCAGGATGTGGTCGACCTTGCGGCCCTGTCCCTTGAGCACGACTGGCAGGTGCGGTTCATCGAGATGATGCCCTTTGGTGATATTGCGGACTTCCAGCGTTCACAGGTGGTCACGGAAGCGGAACTGCGCGCGACCATTGAATCCCAACTTGGGCCGCTCAACCCTCTTGACAACGGGAGGCTAGACGGGGAAGCCCGGCTGTTTAGGCTGGAGCGCGCCCGTGGGACGCTCGGCTTCATCAGCTCGGTCACTACCCCATTCTGTGCAGCCTGTACGCGGGCACGGCTGACAGCGGATGGCAAACTGCGTCTGTGCCTGCTGCGCGAAAAAGAGGTGGACCTGCTGACCCCCCTTCGCCAGGGTGCGTCTATCGAAGACCTCAAGGGGATCATCCGCGCAGGCATATGGCACAAGCCGTGGGGGCACGGGCTGGCTCAGGATATCGTTCCCATGAATCGTGTGATGTCGGAAATAGGTGGTTAGCTTATCCCACCAAGCCGGCGCCCTGAGGTATAGATGCGGCTCGCCTCACGGTGCGCGACAGCATGCAGGTCTGCCGTCAACTCCGGCGTCGCTGCATAGCCCCCAGCCATCAATAACACCAGGGGCAACCTCCACGAACGGATACACTCCAGCACGCAGCGGTCGCGGCGGTGAATCCCGTCGCGCGTCATCGCCAGCCTGCCGAACCGGTCTCCCCTGACTGGATCCACCCCGGCCAGATAAAAGACAATTTCCGGCTGTGCTTCGGAGAGCACCTCAGGCAGATGCTGTTCCAGGACGCGCATGTACTCGTCATCATCTGTGCCATCCTCCAGGCCTACATCGCGGGTCGAGGGTGGTTTATGCCACGGGTAGTTCTTCTCTCCATGCACTGAGAACGTGAACACGTGGGGGTCATCAGCAAAGATAGCTGCCGTGCCGTTGCCCTGATGGACGTCCAGATCAACTACCAGCGCGCGCTGGATAACACCTTCCTGCTGCAGCACACGAATGGCCACCGCCACATCGTTCAACACACAGAATCCCTCACCATGATCAGGGAACGCGTGGTGTGTGCCCCCTGAGATATTTGCACTGATCCCATCTTCCAGAGCCATGTGGGCTGCGTTGATCGACCCCTGGACGGCCAGCCTTGAGCGATACACTAAGTGCTGCGACCAGGGCAGGCCCAGCCGCCGCTCTGCCTTGTGATCCAGATCCCCTGTGGCAAGAGCTGCCAGATATTCCTCCGTGTGGACGAGCCGGAGGGTTTCCCAGGTGGCCTGCTCAGGCCGAACAACGTCCTCAGGACGTAGCAGCCCCTCCTGAAGCAGGATGCGGTAAAGGCCGGGGAATTTGCCCATCGGGAAGGCGTGCCCCTCGGGAAGCTGCACAAAGTAGTCAGGGGAGTAGCTCACACGCATTGTTTATAGGCCCATGCCCCGCTAGAGAATGTCGTCAAAAGGCGGTAGTGAGCGCAAATCAAGACCCTGCTCGCGTGCCTGGCTTAAGCCAAGCTGTGCCAATTGAAGCACATCGTGGTGCGTTGCTGTACGGTGTTCCAGTGTGATTGCCTCGAGTTTTGCCTCAATGGCGGTGAGCCCTGCAAGATAGAGCATAACAGGATCGGCACTGGCAAGCCTCTGCTCATACTTGTTGGGTTGGCGGCTCCAGAAAGCGCGGCGGCGAGCGATGAGTGTCTCAATCTCATCGGCGAGTTCCTGGGTCCGGCAGTGCAGGCCGGCGAGATCCAGAATCGGGGCAGAGGATGTGAGCACGCAGAGTGTGCTTTCCGGACTTGAGTCAAGACGCATGGTTCCGCCAAATGTGAAAGCATGCACGTCTTTACCGGTCCTGTCTGTAACAGTCACACGCCCGGCACACACGTGCAGACGCTCAGACCCATGCCAGGGGTGGCTCACCTTGATCGCTGTGATCCCCTCAACATGCAGCGCCGCAGTCAGGACAACGAACTCCGGATCAAAATGCTCCTGTGCGGGCTTCCCGGCCAATATGATGTCAAGACGCGGGTGCCCCACACAGGGTTGGTGTTCAGGTGGGTAAAACTGGTAGCCCAGTTTCATAGTAATGGCCCTTCCCAGCAGGCTGCCAAAAGCGTACGCAGAATAAACACACAGGACAGCATAAACCGTCCTCAGGCACCCTGATGCGGGCTGTCCTGCGCGCCAGTGGTGATTCTAAACATGCCATCTCCACCTGCCAACCGTAGGTTGGCTGACCATCACATCGGTCACGCTTGTGCTACGCTTTTCTTGCTATCCAGAGCGGCGCACCGTACAATCCCGCTGAGCCTCTGACCTATTCAACAAGGAGCCCACACAGCATATGAGTATTGAAGGCGTGTATGTTTCATCACACCCTCTGGTGAAGCACAAGCTTACGCTGCTCCGGAATATCAAAACAGACTCGACTCAATTCCGTGAACTGGTGCGTGAGCTGGCGATCCTGCTGGCGTACGAGGCAACGACAGACCTGACCCTGTCCCCACGCTCCGTCACAACCCCAATGGGGGACGCACAGGGCCATCACCTCAGCGAGCAGATAGGGCTGGTGCCAATCCTGCGAGCAGGGCTGGGGATGGTCAACGGTATCTGGGAGATGATGCCCAGCGCCGAGGTCTGGCATATTGGTCTCTATCGCGATGAGAAGACGCTCCGGCCAGTCCAGTACTATAACAAGCTGCCCGTAGCGCCGCGTGTGCAGGTGTGCTTGATCCTGGATCCCATGCTCGCTACCGGGGGCACTGCCGTAGCGACTGCCAGCTTGCTCAAGAAGTGGGGAGCCGGGCGCATCAAGTTTGTGGGCCTGATTGCGGCGCCAGAGGGTATTGCGGTGATGCGCGAAGCCCATCCTGACGTGCCGATCCATGTCGCCGCGGTGGATGACCACCTCAATGAGATCGGGTTTATTGTGCCGGGGCTGGGCGATGCCGGCGATCGCCAGTTCGGCACAGGGTAAGACGGCAAACCGCACGTGACAGTGCCTTATGGGGCATTCGCTGCCACCTTCGGGATGGCGCTCATAGCATCGCTGCTGCTCACTCCCCTCGCGCGCTGGCTCGGCCTGCGCTGGAATATCGTGGCGGTTCCAGGTGGGCGGCGCAAGCATGCTGGAGTGGTGTCCCGCCTGGGCAGCATCCCGGTGTTCCTGGCCTTCGTCATCGCGGTGGTTGTCTCACGCCTGTTTATATTCAGCCCGGGTGAGGAGATCCCCGCTGGACTGCCGGATGTGTTTGTAGTGGTACGTTTCGACCCCAAAGAGATCATCCGGCTGGCGGGGCTTCTGCTGGGGGGGACGTTCATTTTTGTGGTGGGCCTGTTTGATGACTGGCGGGAACTGTCCCCCGTCCCCCAATATGTCGCGCAGTTGATCGCAGCGGCGATCGCAGTGCTCTTCCTGATCGTCATCGAATACGTGAACAATCCCTTCACCGGCAGCCAGACGCCTGATTTTCCCTATCTGGCAACGATCATCATCACCCTGTTCTGGTTGGGGTTGATGATGAACACGGTCAACTGGCTCGATGGTGTCGATGGGCTTGCTTCCGGGGTAGTGGCCATCGCATGTATAGTGCTGTTCGTGAATGGGGTTTTTCGGTTAAACCCACCCCAATACAGTGTGGCTTTGCTGCCCCTGGCGCTGCTGGGGGCGACGCTGGGTTTCCTGCCGTTTAATTTCACACCTGCCCGTATTTTTCTGGGCTCAGGTGCCTATCTGCTTGGTTACATCCTCGGCTTGTTGAGCATCATTGGCGGTGCCAAGATGGCCAGCATCCTGCTGGTGATGGGCCTGCCGCTGCTCGATGTGGCATGGCAGATCATAGCACGCCTGGCACGCGGGCAGAATCCCGTCCACGGCGATCGCGGGCACCTGCATTTCCGCCTGCTGGATATTGGGATTTCGCCACGCCAGATCACAGTTGTGTACTATGTGTTCTCTGCGTTGTTTGGCGGGCTGGCCCTGCTGATTCCCTCTCGCCTGTATAAATTCATCGCTCTGCTGGTGATGGGGCTCCTGTCACTGTTGGGGTTCCTCTGGTTGGCCCGGAAGAAACCGCATGCCCCTCAAGAAAACAAATAGCAACAGGGCCCGGATTTCCGGGCCCTGCCATGTTCAGTGATACTCCAGTTCGCGGTCGAGGACGCGGCTGAAAATCCATTCAGCCAGCGCGATCACCCCCATCATGAGCAGATCAATCACCAGAGCCATGCCCAATGCCAGGCTGAGCCAGCGTGCCAATGCTGCCATAGGGCCTTCAACCCATGCCTGGATCAGAATGCCAAGGTCAAGCACTGCCAGGAAGATGAGGAAGCCGGCAAAGACCCCGATTAACAGCCACCAGTTGATGCGATCATGGGGTTCAGGCAGCATGGCGTTGGCGATGGAGAACACCAGATACACCCACACCCAGAAATCAGGAACGGCTGTAAAGCTGTTGAGCCCCTGCAGCATAATGGGAATATCACCGCTGGCCAGGGCGGCCGCCAGCGCAGTGGCATCAAAACGCAGGCTGCTGATCAGCGCGATCACAGCAATCCCGCTGATCAGCGGTACCATGCCGACCAGTGTGGCGCGAATGGTATCAGTCTGGGGGGCAATCTCCACCAGGCCCAGCCGGATCAGTTTTTGCTGCTCCTCAGGCCATAGACGGAATTTCTTCACCTCGACACGCAGGATTTTCGCCAGGAGCCATTGGCTGGTCTCGTGCAGAAGTACGCCCGGCAGCAGGACCACATAGTACATCAGCACGGCGGCCTGCGGATTGTTGGTCAGCAGCAGGCCAAGCCCCTGGATATGGCGGTGCAGCCAGCGCTCCACCGCTACCAGCGGCCAGATCATGACCGCAGCCAGGATCCATGGCACAAGCCACTCAGGCATAATCCCCCCTTTGCTTGCGGCTCAGTGCCCGGTCAGCCAAGCCCCTTCGCCCGTGCAGTGAGCCGCACCAGCTCCACGTAATCACCGGGCTTGAGCGACGCGCCGCCCACCAGCCCGCCGTCGATCTCCGGCTGCGCCATCAGTTCCTCACAGTTGGAGACTTTGACGCTCCCACCATACTGGATGATGATGCGCTGTGCCACATCGGAGCCATACAACCCGGCCAGTGAAGCACGCACCACCGTCCCTATGATGCGGTTAGCATCATCAGCGGTGGCAGCCAGACCTGTGCCAATGGCCCAGATCGGCTCGTAGGCAACCACAATCCCGAGCGCCTGATCTGGGGTGATACCATCAAAGGCCGCCTTGACCTGTTTGCTCACGAACGCTTCTGTCTCCCCGGCCTGGTTCTGCTCCAGACTCTCGCCCACACAGACGATCGGGGTCAGCGCGTGTGCCAGTGCCGCTTTGATCTTCTTGTTGACAGTTTCATCAGTCTCGCCAAAGTACTGGCGGCGTTCTGAGTGACCGATGATGACAGTGTCGACGATCCCCTTGAGCATGGCCGGTGAGACTTCGCCGGTAAAGGCGCCCTGGTTCTCCCAGAACATATTCTGGGCGCCGAGCTTGATGCGGGTGCCTTTGAGCGCGTCTGCGAGTGGTGCGAGAGTCACGAACGGGGCGCACACGCCCATATCCACCCCCTGGATACCCGCCAGCGGGTCCCTGACCGCTTTGACGAACTCAAGCGCTTCGGGGATGGTCATGTACATCTTCCAGTTACCTACGAGGAATGGGGTACGCATCAGGTTTTCCTTCATGTGATGTTCGGGTCAGGCTCATGGACAGCCGCGTACAGGGCCATTATAACGAAAGGCCTGTCACGCTCACAATCAGCCTGGAGTGGACTGTAAACATAACAGGCCAGCCCGATCAGGGCTGGCCTGCACTCATTCATAACATCAGGCCCCGCTTACTTATCATTCAGCGCGGCCACACCGGGCAGGACCAGCCCCTCCAGCATCTCCAGGCTGGCACCACCACCGGTGCTCACGTGAGTTACCTTGTCTGCGAAGCCACCCTGGTTGATTGCTGCAGCCGAGTCGCCGCCGCCGATGATGGCGATTGCACCCGCCTGGGCGCGCCTGGCTACCGCCCCGGCAACAGCAAAGGTGCCCTGCGCAAACCGTTCAAACTCGAAGACGCCCATTGGGCCGTTCCAGACGATGGTTCTGGTGTTCTCCAGCTCTTCGGAGAACTTCTGAACCGTCTGCGAGCCGATGTCAAGGATGCGCCAGCCAGCGGGAACGCCGCCTGAGATGGCGACCTGCTTGGCGGAGGCATCCGCCTCAAACTTGTCAGCGATGACCACATCTGTTGGCAAGACCAACTTCCCACCTGCCTTGCCGAGGATGCTCGCTGCCGTCTCCAGCGCCTCTTCTTCGACCAGCGAGTCGGCGACTTCGATGCCCTGCGCTTTGAAGAAGGTATTGGCCATACCACCGCCAACAAGGATCTTGTCCGCTTTGGTCAGCAGATTCTCGATCACGCCGATCTTATCCGAGATTTTGGCACCACCCAGGATTGCCACAAACGGGCGGGCCGGGTTCTCAATGGCGCTGCTCAGGAACTCGATCTCCTTCTCCATCAACAAGCCAGCTACCGCAGGCAGGAAGTGCGTGACACCTTCGGTGCTGGCATGCGCGCGGTGCGCCGAGCCAAATGCATCGTTGACATACACATCGCCAAGCCTGGCAAGTTTGGCTGCAAAGTCAAGATTGTTGGCTTCTTCCTCAGCATAGAAGCGGGTGTTCTCCAGTAACAGTACACCGCCCTCGGGCAGGGCTGCCAGAGCCTTCTCGGCTGCCGCGCCGACACAATCTCCGACGAAAGCCACGGGCACACCCAAGTGCTCAGACAGCACCGGTACTGCCGGCTGAAGTGTGTACTTGGGGTCCGGCCCGCCTTTGGGGCGGCCCAGATGCGACATCAGGACCACCGCACGCGGCTTCTGCGCCAGCACAGCCTCAAGAGTGGGCACTGCCGCCGCGATACGTGTATCGTCGGTGACTTTGCCATCCTTGATCGGTACGTTGAAATCCACACGGATCAGGACACGCTTGCCCTTCAGGTCTACGTCGCGGATGGTTTTTTTGTTCATCGCGGCCCTCCTTGTGAGAGCGCTGACCTTTAGAGCTTGCTGCCCATCATCTTGGCCAGCTCAACGGTACGGGTAGAGTAACCCCACTCGTTGTCGTACCAGGCCACCACCTTGGCCATCTTGCCCTTCATCACGCTGCACAGTTCGGCGTCGATGATGCTGGAGCGCGAGTCACCCTTGTAGTCGATGCTGACCAACGGCTCCTCGCTGAAGCCCATGATGCCCTTGAGCTCTCCCTCAGCGGCCGCTTTCAGGGCTGCCAGCAGTTCCTCGGTAGTGGTTTCCTTCTCCAGCTCCGCGACGAAGTCAACGACGGATACCGTCGAAGTTGGGACGCGCAGCGCGTACCCATCGAACTTCCCCTCCAGCTCAGGGATGACCAGGGCCACTGCCTTGGCCGCGCCGGTGGTGGTCGGGATGATGCTCATCGCAGCCGCGCGTGCACGGCGCAGGTCCTTGTGCGGCAGGTCCAGGATTTTCTGGTCGTTAGTGTACGCGTGGATGGTGGTCATCAGCGCGCGCACAATGCCAAACTTCTCATGGACTACCTTCGCCGCCGGGGCCAGGCAGTTGGTGGTGCAGCTTGCGTTAGAGACGATGTGATGCTTGCTGGGGTCATACACTTTGTCGTTGACACCCATCACGATCGTGATATCAGGGCTCTTGGCCGGGGCGCTGATGATCGCCTTCTTGGCACCCGCCTCCAGGTGTTTGCCGACGCTCGCCTTATCGCGGAAGACGCCGGTCGACTCAATCACGATGTCGACCCCCAGTTCCTTCCAGGGGAGCTTAGCCGGATCGGACTCGCTGAGCGCCTTGATCTTGTCGCCATTGATGATCAGGGCATCACTGGTGACTTCAACCGATCCAGGGAAAATCCCGTAGTTCGAGTCATACTTGAACAGGTGCGCCATTGTCTTGAGATCGCCGAGGTCATTGAAAGCGACCACGTCGAAGTCCTTGGGGAAGTTCTCCTTCATGATGCGCAGAACCTGGCGGCCAATGCGACCGAGACCGTTAATACCAACCTTGATAGCCATTGTGGGTAGCCTCCCGTGAACTAGAAATTGGCGATGTGGATCAACATTACTGCTGAACCTCGGTGAGGACGGGTTGAAGGGGCTGCCTCGCTTCCTTCAGCAGTTTGATGACCGCCCGGGCAAGCCGGCCTGAATCATGGCGCCACGGGCGATCTGTATCAACAAGGGGATGTCCGTGCAACGTAAGGTCTGGACGCAGCCCGTCATCATCCGGCTGGACGAAGACAGTCTTTGAGTCCGCAGGCAGTGGCAAGTGCTGGGTGTTGTACAGAACATGCTCGAACAACCGCTCGCCCACATGGCGCTCAATTGCTCTGACGTGATCAAGCACGCTGAACCCCTCTGTCTCACCCGCCTGTGTCGCTACATTACAAACGTAGACTTTGACTGCCTTACTGGCACGCAATGCCCGGGCAATATCCCTCACCAGCAGGTTAGGCAGGATGCTCGTAAACAGGCTGCCAGGCCCGATCACGATCAGATCCGCCCCCAGTATAGCACGGCGTGCATCAGGGAAAGCCGGAGCATCATCGGGCTGTAGAAAGACACGATCGATGCGCCCCTGGCTGTGCGGGATGGCTGATTCCCCGCTTACCCGCCGCATCCCCTGCGAGTTCAGCTCACGCAGCTCCGCCATCAACGTCACATGCTCTGTGGTTGATGGGAGCACCTGCCCACGAATAGCCAGCACGCGGCTGCTCTCGACAAGCGCCTGCTCAAAGCTGCCAGTGATCCCGCTCATTGCTGTGATAAACAGATTGCCGAAGCTGTGCCCCTCCAGATCGCCCTCCCCAAAGCGATACTGGAAAAGCTGTGTCATGAGCCCCTGGTCGCGTGCCAGAGCGGCCAGGTTATTGCGAAAGTCGCCGGGCGGCAGGACTCCCAATGCGGCACGCAGCTTTCCGGAGCTGCCCCCATCATCGGCCACAGTTACGATGGCTGTCAGGTTGGAGGTGTACTCTTTCAGGCCACTTAACAGCGTTGGCATGCCGGTGCCGCCGCCGATCGCGACGATACGCGGCCCGCGCTGGCGCTGACGGTGCTGGCGCATGGCGGAGAGGATCTCATCACTATCCAGCTCCAGGGGTGCCAGGATTGCCCTGTTAATGCGGATCGCGGACAGGATAGTCAGGCCAAGCCCGCCAAGCCCTGCCAGGATCGCCATCACCCAGAGCGGCAGCCGCGCGATCTGCAGCGCGTACGACCAGAGCGGTGACGGGCGCAGCCGGTAAAACTCCACCAGCAGCATGGCGAAGCCCAACCCGATCAACGCTGCTCCAGCAAGCAGCAGCCCAAACCAGCGCTTGACACCCAGGCCGGGTATCAGCCACTGCAGCCATCTCTTGTTGGGGTTATTCTGGTCGGTCACTGTGCTCACGCAGTCAGGCCGATCTGGAGCCTACATAGTAAAAGAGCCGCCCTCATGCGCTGTGCTGCCGGGACTGCTCATGCCACTACATCTGTTTAACTGCCACCGCCCATGATACTCCCTGCCCGTGGGTGTGTCAAAGGGCAAACCGGGCGTTTTCTCCACGATCTGACAAACGGCATGGCTAATCCTGACATTCGGCGCCATGGCTGCTCTTGAAACTGCACACGGTTTGGTGATACAACAAGGACGGTCAGATGATGCAGCTAAGATCACGTGGTTTGGCGGCACCTGATTCTGAGAAGCCAATACCCGTTAACCCTCTTGTAAAGGAGTCTCTTGATGGCGAACTTTGACTTGATGCGTCAGCTTGCCAAACCCGAAGGTGGCAAGATGATCCTGTTGATCCTGGATGGCCTGGGCGGGCTGCCCCTCGAGGTGGATGGACTGACCGAACTGGAGTCAGCTACAACCCCCAACCTGGATCGCCTGGCTCGCGAAGGCAGCAACGGCCTGAGCATCCCGATAGCACTTGGTATCGAGCCAGGCAGCGGCCCCGGGCACCTGGCTCTCTTTGGCTATGATCCGTTGTTCTTTGACGTGGGACGGGGCGCCCTGGAAGCTGCCGGGGCCGGGCTTGACTTACGCGAGGGCGATGTGGTTGCACGTGGCAATTTCGCGACCATCGACCAGAACGGCCTGATCTCCGACCGGCGGGCAGGGCGCATCTCGACGGAGCAGGGCGAGAAAGCCTGCGCCTCGCTGGCCGAGATCACCTTGCCTGGCGTCGAACTGACGGTCAAAGAGGTCAAGGAGCACCGGTTTGCGATCCGCCTGCGTGGACAGGGCCTGGATCCGCGCATCCTGGATACTGACCCCCTGGAAGTTGGCAAGGCGCCCTTGTCCGCCGAACCCATGTCCGAAGCAAAGAATGATCCAGCAGCTCAGCACACTGCGGCGCTGATCAATGCGTTTCTTGAGCAGGCGCGCGTGAAACTGGCCTCGCATCACCCGGCCAATTTCGCAAACCTGCGCGGCTTCGCGGGTGATCCTGCCCTGCCAAAATTCCAGGACGTCTACAAGCTGAACGCGGCGTGTGTGGCCGTCTACCCAATGTACCAGGGCGTGAGCCGCCTGGTTGGCATGGATGTCATCGAGACAACCGCACACGATACCCCGCTGGATGAATTCCAGCGTGTGGAAGCCAACTGGGATAAATACGATTTCTTCTTTGTGCATATCAAGTACACAGACAGCCGGGGTGAGGATGGCAAATTCGCCGAGAAGGCAGCTGTCATCGAGCAGGTCGACGCGGCTCTACCGGCGCTGCTGGACCTCCAACCCGATGTTTTGTGTGTCAGCGGTGATCATTCAACACCTGCCAAGCTCATGTCACACTCCTTCCACCCCGTGCCCACATTGATATGGGCACCGCAGCGCCATATGCGGGACCGCGTCACCAGCTTCGGTGAACGCGAAGCACTGGCCGGGGCCCTGGGCCAGTTCTCTGCCACCGACCTGATGCCGCTGCTCCTCGCTCATGCCGGACGTCTGGCGCGCTATGGTGCGTGAGTGAATTTGCCATGCACAAACAAGGGGCCAGCCGAACGGCGGCCCCTTGTTATTTTGATCCAGCCAGCAAGTCAGCGGCTCAACAGCAGCCGCATCACTGCACCGATAATGACGGCTTCCACCAACGCACCGCCGAACATCAGGGCAAAGGCGTCCGTCCAGAACTGGATGGGGAACAGGCGGATCAGCGTATCCGAGTAGAGAAACAGCCAGCTGTTCCCCTCAAAAAACAGGCGATGAAACTGCGTGAACAACCAGTTGAATGAGGTTGCTACTGCGATCAGCCCGGCGATGATCAGGACCACCGTAAGCACGCTCCCGCCAAATAACCCCCGGTACAGCGCGGGACGGGAAGGGGGGCTGGCCGCCAGCAGCAGGACTGCCAGGGCCGCTGCTCCGATCAGCACATAGCCAAACGTAGCAAGACCGCGCGTGACGTTCTTGACATCTTCCATATGGCTCAGCTCGCGCTCGTTATACAGCGGGGAGCCATCAGGGAACGTCTCACGGCCCAGGAAATCAATACCCTCATCATTGAAGAGATACGCCAGAGCAACCGGAGCGTGCTGCAGCCGGTCCTGTGTGGCGAACCCATAGGGGTCAGCCGGGAAGTTCGGGCGGCTGTATTCCCAGCGGATAAACGCGTTGCTCATCAACACGCGCGCGTTCAGCAGCACCAGGACGAGCGGCAGCACTGCGATCAAGATCACCTGAAAGAGGCTCACCAGCCAGCCAGGTAGGCTGAAGACACCTGTGGCGCTTAACGACGGTTCCGTTGTGTTCATCTTGCTCTCCCAACTTACTGGCAGGGCAGCTCGCTGCTGCCGCTCAGAACGAAGTTGACCAGGAGCAGGTCGGTCATCAATTCAACAGGCGCCCGGTCATCGGTCAGGATGGGGCCGCCCGTAGGCGTTGGGCGCAGATTCGTGTAAGCGCGTTCCAGCATAGCAGGCAGCAGAGGGTGCACCTCCGGCCCCATCAGATCACGGTTCGCCAGCAGATTCTCAGGGGTTGTAGGCTGCACGGTCGCCACCATGATGCTGTTGCAGCTTCCCGGCACATCAATCACATGGACGGAGGCGAATAATTCGCCCATCGTGGCAGCAAAAGTCTCGATCAACCGTCGATCCTGGCTTGTACGCCCTACATTGATCGCAGCCACACCTTGTTCGCTGAGGTGTGCGCGCACATCGGCAAAGAATTCCAGGGTGGTCAGGTGCCACGGAATATAGGGCAGTTTGTAGGCGTCAATGCCGATCACATCATAGATGCTTTCGCTCGTCGCCAGCGCCAGGCGGCCATCCTGCTCGATCACATGGATGTTCGGTTCGTTCATCGCAAAGTAGCGCCGCCCTACCTCGACGATATCCGGGTCGATCTCCATACCATCGATCGGGATCGGTCCAAAAACCCGTGTGTACTGCTTGGGTGTGGTTCCACCCGCCAGCCCAACGACAGCCAGGCTGTGCACATCTTTGATTGTATGTGGGGGCGGGTTGAAGAACGGCGCTGCTAGATAGTAATCCCATGTACCCCCCGTCTCGATAAAGTCAGGGTAATCGGGGTAGTACATCGAATGAATGCCCTGCCCCTCATTGAGCAGCAGCACATTTGCCTCACTCCAACGCGCCACCTGGATGTAGTTGTAAGCTGACTCGTCCTCGTAGATCAGGCTGGCACCTGTGGGGGGCGGCCGCAGCCCGCCCTGAGGTGCCAGCACGGCCAGCAGGATCAGCACCAGCGGCATCCAGGCGAAGCGCAGCGCACGGGCGCGGTCTGCCATTGCCATACCGATCAGGGCCACTATCACCAAGAGCCCTGCCAGCAGGATGAAGGTCAGCCGCGTCCCGATCAATGGGATCAGTACAAGCGTGGGCAGGAATGTGCCGATCAGGCTGCCCACAGTGGAGATCGCATACATGCGCCCGGCCACGCTGCCCGCCTGGTCTGTGCTGGATAGGGCCAGTCGGATGGCGAAGGGGGAGACCGTCCCTAACAGCGTCACAGGCACAGCGAACAGCACCAGGGTCACGACGAACGAGCCTACCAGCACCGCCGCGTTGATGTTCAGCACCGCCTGAGCAGCCAGGTTGAGCACCGGGCGTGCCACCGTCGGGATCAGCGCAGCACTGAACGCTCCCCACAGGATCAACCGATAAAAGGTAGTCGCATGTGGTGAGCGGTCCGCGATGCGCCCGCCTAAGAAATATCCTGCCGTCAGATACAACAGGATCAGGCCGATAATGTTGGCCCACACGATGTTGCTGGTGCCAAAGACGGGACCCAGCAGGCGTGATGCGCTCAGTTCAATGCCAAGCGTGGCCAACCCGGATGTGAAGACTACCAGGTAAAGATAACGTATGTGTCGCTGGTTCAAGGGCGGCTCCTTGTCGAAGGGCGTGCAGCGGATTATAGCTTACGTCCGGCACCCTGCGCACAACAGCCTGGGCCCGGAGCCACGACACTGCCTCTCCGCCGCCGGGGTGAATGCGCTATAATGTCTTCGTTATGAGCGGGGTATTGAATCAAGGGCACCGGAAGTGACACTGCATGGCTGATGATGACCGCATGATCTCGGGCCAGCGCCACCAGGGCGAGCCGGTGAATATTGATGCTGCGCTGCGCCCACGCCGCCTGGATGATATCTTCGGCCAGGATACGCTGGTGGAGAATCTACGCATCCTGATCGAGGCCGCTAAATCGCGCAACGAGGCGCTTGACCACATCCTGTTTTATGGGCCGCCCGGGTTGGGCAAGACCTCCCTCAGCCATGTGATGGCGCACGAGATGGGGGTCAACATCCGGGTAACGGCAGGCCCGGCCATCGAGCGGGCGGGCGACCTGGCAGCTATTCTGACCAATCTGCGTAAAGGGGACATCCTGTTTATTGACGAGGTGCACCGCCTGGGGCGCGCCGTTGAGGAAGTCCTCTACCCGGCAATGGAAGATTTCGCGTTGGACATCGTCGTAGGCAAAGGGCCAACTGCGCGCAACGTGCGTCTGAAGCTGCCCCGCTTCACCGTCATCGGTGCCACGACACGCCTGGCCCTGCTGACCGCCCCGCTGCGCGCGCGCTTCGGCGCCACATTCCGCCTTGACTTCTACAGCGAGGAGGCACTCAGGTCCATCATCCAACGCGCCGCCCAGATGCTGGAGATGCCGATAGACGATGCAGGCACTTCTGAGATCGCCCGCCGCTCGCGGGGGACACCGCGCGTGGCGCTGCGCCTGCTCCGCCGCGTGCGCGACTACGCCCAGGTGCGCGCCGACGGTGAGATCACGGCCGCTGTGGCGGATGAAGCCCTCGACCTGCTTGCCATTGATCACCTTGGCCTGGATGACACAGACCGCCGCGTGTTACAGGCCATCATTGAGAACTTCGGCGGGGGCCCTGTGGGGTTGGAGACGATTGCGGCATCGATCAGCGAGGAGTCGGATACCATCATGGATGTGATCGAGCCATACCTGCTCCAGCTGGGCTTCCTCGATCGCACGCCGCGCGGGCGTGTGGCTACCCCGCGCGCCTATGCACACCTCGGCATTGATGATAACCGGGTCGATCAGCCCAAATTGTTTTGACACCCATGGATACTCTCACCATCAGCACCCTTGACAAACGACCAGATTTGATTGAAGAGGCCGACCGTGTCTTCAAACAGGTATGGCCTGCTTTTATGGCTCATGATGCTGTGGCGGACTGGCTCTGGCCGGGCCTGTACAAGCAGTTCCTGCCATTTCAAGTAGCGGCCCTTGATGCGGGCGGGGCGGTAGTTGCCGTCGGTAACAGCCTTCCCCTGCGCTGGGATGGTCCTTTTGAAGACCTGCCGGACGAGGGCTGGGATTGGGTTATGGAGAAGGGATTCGCCGACCATACTGCGAACGTCAGGCCTAATATCGCCTCGGCAGTCTCCATCGCCATTCGCCAGGACTGGCAAGGCCAGGGCATCAGCGTTCAACTGGTTCAAGCCATGCGTGCAACCGCACGTGCAAACGGGCTGGAGGCGCTGATCGCTCCGGTGCGGCCCAACTTGAAGCATCGCTATCCGCTGATGCCTATGGAACAGTACATCAGATGGCAGCGCCCCGACGGCCTGCCCGCCGACCCCTGGATGCGTGTCCATGCCCGGCTGGGTGCTCGTGTGGTCAAGGTATGCCCCCGTGCGATGCTCATTGAGGGCGATATCACGGAATGGCAGGCATGGGTGGGGATGGAGTTTCCTTTCAGCGGCACCTACGTAGTGCCTTTTGCGCTTGTTCCTGTGGAAGTGGACCATACCCTAAACCGTGGGCGATACGTTGAACCCAACGTCTGGATGGTACACGCGCTGGATAAGGACGTGTAGCTGCATGTTTCAGATGGAATCGGTAGGCCGCTGGCTGCTGATAGCAGGTGTGGGGTTGGCCGTGCTCGGTGGCCTGATCCTGCTGCTGGGGCGCATCCCCGGCCTGGAGCGCTTTGGCAGCCTGCCCGGCGATATTCGCTATACCAGCCCCGATGGACGGCTGTCCTGCTTCGTGCCGATCGTCAGCATGATCCTGCTAAGCGTCATCCTCAGCGTGGTGCTGAATGTGATCGTGCGTCTGTTAAATCGCTGAGCGAGTATTTTGTCACAGGTCCATGTCTACAAAACTGAGTGATTACGATTACGATCTGCCTCCGGAGCAGATCGCGCAAACCCCTGTTGAACCGCGCGATGCGTCACGCCTGTTAGTGCTGGATCGGGCCAGCGGCACGCTGGCGCACAGGCACTTCCCCGAAATCTGGGAATATCTGCGGCCGGGCGATGTGCTGGTCTTCAACCAGACACGGGTGATCCCCGCCCGCCTGCATGGCATCAAGGCAGACAGCGGCGGCCAGGTTGAACTGCTTCTGCTGCACAAGGAGAATGAGCAGGAATGGCGCGCCCTGGTCGGCGGGCGACGTGTAGGGGTTGGCACGCGCCTGCGCTTTACCACTTACGACGGCGAACCCCTGGATGCCGAGGTCACTGCGGCAGGTGAGCGTTCCGAGCGTACAGTGCGTTTTGAACAGCCTCTTGAGCCGCTGCTCGAACGGCTTGGCGAGGTGCCTCTCCCACCATACATCCACGAACCGCTGCAGGATGCTGAGCGCTACCAGACTGTCTACGCGCGGGAACCAGGGTCTGCGGCTGCGCCGACCGCTGGGCTGCACTTCACCCCTGATCTGCTGGTTGAGCTGCTTGCGCAAGGGATAGAAATGGCCTACTGCACCCTGCACATTGGCCTGGATACTTTCCAACCCGTCACAGAGGATGATCCGACGCAGCACAAAATGCACTCAGAGCGTGCCACCCTGCGTGCCGAAGACGCCCTGATCATCAACAGGGCCAAGCTGGCGGGCAAACGGGTGATTGCAGTGGGCACAACCAGCGTCCGCACCCTGGAGACGGCAGCCCTGCGCAGCGCGGGTATCACCGGGGACCCTTACCTGGACGAAGGTAAGATTTGCGCCTGGCGGCCTGTCACAGCCATAGATGAGTCCACCGACCTGTTCATCCGGCCTGGTTATCGGTGGCGCGTGGTAGATGCGATGATCACTAACTTCCATCTGCCGCGCTCCACCTTGCTGATGCTTGTCAGCGCCTTTGCCGGGCGGGAACCAGTTCTGAACGCATATGCCGTCGCCCGCGATGAAGGCTACCGCTTCTACTCGTTCGGCGACGCAATGCTGATCTACTGACGGAGTATGTGATGCCCCAAACGCGCTGGCAATGGATTGTACTAACCGCGGTCGTCACGATGCTGGGAATCCTGTGGATTGGTGCGACACGCGTGCCGGCCGAGGCTGTTAACCCGACCGGGCGACCTCCATCACCGGACCTCGGCCATCCCGCCCCAGATTTCGCATTGAACACCCCCGATGGCGACACCATTGCGCTGAGCGATTTCCGGGGCCAGCCAGTCGTGATCAACTTCTGGGCGACCTGGTGCCCACCCTGCCGCGCGGAAATCCCGGCATTACAGGCAGCCTCTGCTGCGCTTGAGGGGCAGGCGGTCATCCTCGGTGTGGATGTGCAGGAAAGCGCAGCCACGGTCAGTAGTTTTATCTCAGGGGTGGAGCTGACCTACCCGGTGGTCCTGGACACTTCTGCGGAGGTCGCGAAGACGTACCGGGTGAGGGCCTTCCCCACCACCTATCTGATCGACTCGCAGGGTGTGGTGGTGGAGATATTCGCTGGCCCGGTGACTGAGCCTCTGCTGCTCAGCCGTATCTCAGAGCTGATGGGGGACTGATAAAAATGCTGCCTATCCTGCAAATCGGCCCTCTGACGCTGCGCACCCCCGGCCTGGCCCTGCTGGGCGGGCTGTGGTTTGGTCTTGAGCTGGCCTCGCGCGCAGGGACGCGAAGGGGCATCAGCGAAGACCACATCTATAATCTCGGTTTCTTCACGCTGCTCGCGGGCGTCCTGGGCGCGCGTTTGGGGTTTGTGCTCACCCATTTTAAGCTGTATACAGGCATCACTCCACCGGGCAGAGCACTGCTCTCCGTATTTGCTCTCTCGACAGGGACAGAGACTCTATGGGCGGGCCTGCTGGCAGCATCAGCGGTAGCTGTTTACCTGGTACACCGCTGGAAGCTGCCGGTATCTGCCCTGTTGGATTCCTATGCCCCTGGCATTGCGTTATTCGTGATCGCTCTGGGCATAGCCAACCTATTCAGCGGTGATTGGTATGGGGTAGAGACCCGCCTTCCCTGGGCGATCACGCTGTGGGGAGCAAGTCGGCACCCAACGCAGATTTACCTGGCCCTGGCAGGACTGCTCACACTGGGCCTGCTGCTGCGCCGAGAACACCGTGTGTTTGCGGACCATATGCCTGGCAAGCGCGGCAGCAAAGCAAAGGCACAGGTCAGGACGGCGCAGGCACCCCCGCAGCCAGGCGTGTCCATCCTGACTCTTTCCCTGATGCTCAGCCTGACCCTGCTTCTGATCGAACCGCTGCGTGCGGACAGCCCGGTGATCTTCGGGAATATTCGAACATGGCAGGTGGCGGCATTAGGTACGCTGGTCGCCACCCTGCTGGCTCATTCGATGAAAGCCCCGCTTCAACTTACAGATGCTGACCAACCCATGTGATGCTCGCACGTATGCGTTGTGAGTGCGCTATAATCATTTCATTGTGAGCTAATGGCCCCGCCCGCGATGGCCATCGCTCAAACGTGTAACCAATGAGGGGATGCCTGTATGGAGAACCAACTCATCCAGATAGAGCCTTTTCTTGATGTTCCGATCATCCGCCGCATACGGCGCAATCACGGCCTGGAGCACGCCACCATCCACCTGCTGTCGCGGCGCATCCCCCGGCTACGTGTAATCGGTCGTTCGGATTCGCGAGGCTTCTGGCTGCTTGGCGATATACCCACGGAGATGATCGAGGAAAGCGCCGAGCAGGCATTAGCGCGTATGCGCAACGGCGAGCACCAACTTGCGGTGCATCCTAACTGCGGCACGAACCTGGTAATGATCGCCGGGCTGGGCACGCTGGCGACCCTCATCGCGCTGGCGGGGCTGCGCCGTGAGCGGTTTGCCGTCCTGGAGCGTATCCCTATGATTGCACTGGGCATTATGGGTGCAGTCGTTTTCGGCCAGCCACTGGGGATGCAGCTTCAGCAATATGTTACTACATTAGGCGACCCGGGAGATCTCCAGATTCTTGCCATTGAACGCGCCGATCGCGGAGCGATCCCGGCACACCGCGTTACCACCCGTTCGAGCTGATCATGACCCTGGACCTGACAACCGTCACAAAATACGATCTGCCCTATCGCAATCTGGTGCTAACAGGTTTCCTCGGGGTGGGGAAATCCACCGTGGCACGTACAATCGCCAAGCGGCTGGGCACCGAGATGTTTGACGCCTCGGAAGACATCGAAGTGCGCGAGCTGATGAGCATCGCGAAGATTCGCGAGTTATACGGGGAATCACGGCTCAAGGCATTGGAGCACGAAGCCTGCCGCCGTGCAGCCCTGATGCGGCGTGCGGTGCTGGTTGTGCCTGGAGCAGCACTCTTGGAATCGCGTAACTACGAGCTTCTGACGCAGACGGGGCAGGTTGTTGTGCTGACCTGCGAGATCGGTGAAGCCTTGCGCCGGCTGCACATTTCCGGAGCACAGCGCTTTCGCGACGTCAAAATCCGCGAGCGCATGCTGGCTCGTTTGCGCCGGGAGTATGCCGTTGTCAACGATATACGGCTGCTGCAGCTCAATACCACTCATATGACGGTCGAGGAAGAGAGCGAGCTTCTGATGAAGCTGTGGTTTACCGGTGAGCCGGAGGGGACGCAGTTCCGATATGGCCCGCCAGCCCCCTTGCGGCCCCCTAAGAAGCAGACACTGGGGTTGTCTCCGGGTCAGCCTAGCCTGGAGACTTAGCCTCCACGCCGACCACGCTCTCAATCTCCGGGAAGAACTGGCGCACATTACCCTCGATCCAGCCGCGTAGAGTAGAAACCGAGAGCGGGCAGCCCACACACGCCCCTCCCATTTCAACTGTGAGGACCTTCCCGTCGAAGTTCAACATCCGAACGTGGCCGCCATGAAACTGCTCGATATAAGCGCTCAAGGCCTCAATCAGCCCATGCATACGGCTGACTTCATCCCCGGTCATATCCGGTTTCAGGTTAGGGACCTCAGCCATTGCAAACCTCGTTCCAATCAAACATTGGACGTTACAGCCTCCAAACTCAGTATAATATACACCCGCGAGAAGGGTCAATGAACCCCATGACGGAGGGAAGCCCTGTGAAGAATCAGTCTATATTGGTTGTGGTGGCGCATCCTGATGACGAAACGATGCTGGCAGGAGGGACACTGGCACTGGCTTCCAGCTGTGGTTGGCAAACTCACCTGCTTTGTGCGACGCGCGGTGAAGGGGGTGAGATGGGCGAACCCCCTGTGTGCAGCCGGGAAGACCTGCCACGGGTACGCGAGCAAGAACTACACTGCGCTGCACAGGCACTGGGAGTTACTACTGTAAGCCTATTGGATTGTGTTGACCCACTGGTTGGCCCCGACGAGGCGTTGTACGCATTCACAGATGACGAGAATGGGCTGGCGCACAGAATCAGCACAGTGATCGAGCGCTTAAGCCCGGACTATGTGCTTACTCACGGCAGTGACGGGGAGTATGGGCATCCAGGGCACCAGGTTTTGTTTCGCGCAGCCTTCCTAGCTGTTACTGAGATGCGTTCAGGCCCGGCCCTGTACACTTTTGCTGCGCGGGTACCCGGCATTGAAGACCATCTGTGGAACCAGAGCCAGCTTGCTCATCTGGCACTGGATATCCGTCCCTGGCTGGATGCCAAGGAGGAGGCGGCGCTCTGTTACGTCACACAGCACACACTCTTCAAACGCCGCCGGGGCGCGGAAACGATCCGCGAGGTGCTGCGCACCGTCGAGTCATTCCACTGCCATCACCCGCGGGTGGACTATCTGCCTGAAGACAGGTTCGCTGATATGCTCATCGCAGCCGGTGCGTGGTACCCCACTGTCACCGGCTGAACATTATAGGCTTAAAAGAGTGAGGGTTGTTCTGCATGTGGGGGTCTGGTGGAGAGAGTGCTAAGCTGGTGGTGCAGGGCATCAAAGTCGATCTGGGCAGGGGGCAGCAGCACAGCACCACGCGCCAATACGTCCTGTACGCCTGTTGAGTTATCTGCAATCATGTAGACGCGGCGCCCCTGCGCAAGCGCGCGCCGTGCTGTTGTCATTGACCCACTGTCCTGCGCCGACTCTATGACGAAGACAGCACGGCTGAGACCGCTTGTAATCCGGTTGCGGGCAACGAGACTCTGCGCACTGACCTGCGCATGCGGCGGCACCTCTGCCAGAACTGCTCCTGCCGCGCTGATCCGATCTGCCAGGGAGACATTGCGCCGAGGATAGACATTCAGCACCCCCGAACCCAATACACACAGTGTCCGGCCGCCGGCAGCCAGCGCTCCTTCATGCGCTGCCGTATCGATTCCAATAGCCAACCCGCTGACTATCGTCCACCCACGCCCAGCCATGGCTTCGGCGAGCCTCCAGGCAGCCTGGTGCCCGGCAGCTGAAGGCTGGCGGGTGCCCACCACAGCAATGCTCTGGTCATCCTGAGGGCTGGTTATGCCACGTACGAATAAAACAGGAGGCGCATCATCACTGCGGAGCAGCGCACCGGGATATTGAGTATCTTCCCAGGTTACAACCTGGACACCACATTCTTTAAGGAGTGTGATCTGCTCTTCTGCCCGGCCAAGTTCAATTGAACAGATCGCCTCCGCGGTACGCGGCCCAATGCCTGGAATGCGTATTAACTGGTCGTGACTGGCTGCGAGGGCCTCTTCCAGACTACCGAAGTGCTTCAGTAAGCCGGTGACCGTCTTTCCGCCAATGCCACCTTGCATGGCGAGTGCAGCCCAGTGCAGCCTACTCACTATCGGCCTCCTGCACGGATCGCGCAAGGTAAATCACCTGCTCGAGCCCTCGCCCCAGGTCTAGTTCAATCCGGTATTGATCCGTAAACCCCAGGCGGCGATAGAGGGCCAGGGCGCGCTGGTTATCCTCCGTGGCCCCAATCTCCACGACCGACAGGTACTGGCGCTGCGCGAGCTGCAGCAGGTACAGGATCATCGCGGTTCCTATCCCCCGTCCGCGCCAAGCGCCGGACACGATCAGGTCGCTGATCTCTCCGCGCTCATTCCAATAGGTTAGCATCCCAAAGCCAACCGGATGCCCATCCCAGGAGGCCACAATGCCTAGCGCCCGCCCACGGCGCCGCCAAGTGAGGACATTCTCTACCCGGGCTTTGGTGGTTGCTGGCTCAGTCTCAGGCCAGCATGCTGCGTGCAGCAGAGGGATATCGTCAGGCGACACTTCCCGCAGACGCAGGCCCTGAGCATTCGCTGATACAGGGGATGACACACTCAACGCTGATAGTACCGCTGCTCGTAGGCTTCGATGAGCTTGATAAGAAGCAGGCCGGTTACAAAGTTGATCTGCCTGAGACGTTCGCCCCAATCTGAGGCGGTGCGCAAGCTGAGCATCTCGGCAAGCTGGATGACGCTGTCTGTCAGCACGTCGCGGAAGAACAGGAAAATCTCAACGGTGCTGCTGAGGCTGATGCCCTGGCTGTGGGAGAGTTCGGCATACTCTGATCCAACCTCCTCCACCTCATCCAGGAAACCTCCATCGGCTTCTGCATCACTCAGATGGCGCGTGAGAAGCTCCAAGATGCGGCGCCCCAGGGCACCATGTGCCTTGCGCTCCGCCTCGCTGAGCTGGTTGTACCAGGGCATCATCGCAGCGAGCTGGCCCTCGGCGATCTCCATACGCGCACGGCCCAAGGCACTTTGCATAAGCAGGCGGGCCTCGGTGGGGGCTATTTCCCGATCGCGGTGAGTTGACCACATAGAAAGATCGGTCCGGCGAAAGCGGCGATGACCGCCGGGTGTACGCTGGGACGGCAGCTCGCCACTATCCGCCCAGTGGCGTACGGTGGTTGGATGTACGCCGAGGATTTCTGCTGCTTCTCCCAGACTCACCCATTCATTATGCTCAGACATCGTGCCATCTCCGCTACCTGGACTGGCCGGTAAACCTTCTGCAGACATTGTACTGGCAGCCGCAGTGAGCGCCAAGCGCCGGGCGGTCAGTCAATTGGCAAACGCACTGAAACAACTGTACCCTGCCCCACCCGGCTGCGCAGCATCACTCTCCCCCCATGCCGTTCCACAATAGCCCGTACCAGAGCCAGCCCGAGGCCGCTGCCCGGTATCTCTCTGGCCCCTTCACCCCGATACAGTTCCTCCCACACGTAGGGCAGCTCGCTCTCTGGAATCCCGGCCCCTGTGTCCGCGACTTCTACCACAACCTGAGCACCGTCCTCAAATGCACGGATCTCGACGGTCTTGCCCGAGCTGCTGAACTTGATGGCGTTATCGAGGAGGTTATGGAACACGATGAACAGCAAATCCCAGTCACCTTTGATATGAGGTAAAGGCCAGGGAGCCTGAGGTAAAGTAAGCCGCAGGGTCAGGCCATCGGCTCCCGGATGCTCCCGGCCAAGGCTGACCGCTTCCTGCAGCAGCCCCGCGAGATCGACCTGGCTGTGTTCCAGAGGCTGTGTCTCGAGCTCCGCAAGTTTGCGCAAATCTGACACGAGTTTGCTCAAACGCAGCGCCTGCGTGTTGACACTTTGCAGAGCCTTTTCGTGCAGCGCCTCGGAGGAGGAGTCACCTAGATTGGCCAGCCCGGCCCGGATGGCCGTCAGGGGGTTCTTGAGCTCATGATCAAGCCGGGCAAGAAAACGCCGGCGGTCGCGAGCGGCACTCTGAAGCAGCAGCCGGTGCCTGTTACGCGCCCGCGCAGCCAGGAACACGGCAAGTGTGATCACCCCCGAAGACAGGATACCGAGCAGCAGGCTTATCGTCCCAAGATCGACGCGCCATACAACAACTGCATTACTCAATGCCCCGGCCCACAACACCACGGCCAACACAAGTGCTATCGCCAGGACAGCCGCAGCCAGGGCCGGGACACGGAATTTCATGAAATCACCTCAACCGCGCCAATGAAGCGATACCCCTGCCCAGGCACCGTCTCTATGTAGTGCGGCTGGGATGGATCGTCATGCAGTGCTCGGCGTAGTTCGGCTATACGCGTATCTACGGTACGGGTACCTGCCGGGTAATCCCAGCCCCATACGGTATCAAGCAGCCGCTCCCGGGTGATCAGCTCATCTGGATGGGTCATCAAGTACTCTAGCAGAGCGATAGCCTTTGGGGTGAGAGACAGCTCATCTTCTTCGCGCCAGGCACGACGTGTTAGTCGATCCAGCTGCAAATCTCCACATGCCAGCCGATGTGCCGCACTCAACGGCCGGCTGCCCGGCCTTGCACGCCGCATCACTGCGCGGATGCGCGCCACCAGCTCATGGGGATCAAATGGCTTATTGAGATAATCATCAGCGCCTTCTTCCAGCGCCATAGCACGCTCAGACGATTCACCAACCTGGGTGAGCAGTATGACCGGCGTCCAGATGTCATCTCGGCGCAAGCGGCGCAGAACCTCCCGGCCATCGATGCGCGGCATCAGCACATCAAGTACGATCAGGTCCGGGCTGAAGCTCCTCACGAGTTCCAGGGCTTCTTCGCCATTGCTGGCAACGATCACTTCGTATCCAGCACGTTCCAGAAAGGGTGCAAGATTGCTGGTGATGGCAGCCTCGTCATCCGTCAGCAGCACCTTATGTTTGGTTTTCATCATCAGGATTCCCATAGAAACTACGTGCGTGGCCGAGTGCGCTTTCTGCAGGCCAGGCTGTGTAAATGAAACAAAGTTCACTATTCCTCAATAATACTTGGTTTTGGGTGTTCTGGCGCCAACTACCTCACGTACCACTCTTACCCGACGAGAGATGGCTGACCTGCCATCCAGTATTCAACACTAATCGAAACTGCTATTTGCCCGCCAAAATATGTAAATCTTTATAATACTAAGTAAAATTGCGCCTATCTGTTATGAAAGGACCTGTTGAGCCACTATGTACACGAACCTGTATATCTCAATTGCCACGGCCCTCATCACCGGCCTTTTTGCCGGCATGGTTCTGGAGCGTTTTTTGAAGCGCCAAAAACCTCACCTGTTTGCATGGGGGGTGGGTCTGCTGCTTTACAGCCTCGGTGCGATGGCGCAGGCTGTTCTGGCATTCGGTTTTGATGGCCCACTGTTTAAGCTGTGGTACTGGGCAGGCGCCATGCTGGTTGCACTGTGGCTGGGACAGGGGACTATCTTTCTGCTGGTCCGCCGGGGCAACTGGGCATGGCTCAGCTTCTGGCTGGTGGCAGCTTTAAGCGTGGTGGCTGCTACGCTGGTCTTTCCAGCCTCACTGAATCCGGCGGCGTATCAAGCAGGTATAGACCTCACCGAGCAGTATAAAAGTATTTTCGCCATGTCCACTGCGGAAAGCACATTGCGCACCATCACCGTGATCTTCATGAATACCACGGGCACTCTCATGCTGGTGGGAGGGGCGCTCTACTCGTTGATCCTGTTTGCACGTAAGCGGGTCCTTCCAAACCGTATGTGGGGGAATGCTCTTATTGCCATTGGTGGGCTTCTGCCTGCACTGGGTGGTAGCCTGATCCTGGTGGGAGATGGGACCTTGAAATACCTCGCACAGCTTGCCGGAGGGCTGTTCTTGTTTGCGGGTTTTCTGGTTGCTTCTGCCCCTGCGCCTGAAGAAGTTGGCAGGGTATTTAAACATACTGCGGCTGGCACAGAGACGGTACAGTGATGCTTAGATAGGCCAGGCGCCACCTTTTAAGGGTGGCGCCTGGCTTTGATGAGGAGAGAGGCAGAACAAATAGCGTACACTAACCTGGCGGCGGCCAGCTATGCGCGGCCGCGCCAGAAGCAGCACTTAAGCCCAGTACATCTCGCCTGCCTGTTCGAAAATCGCTGCCTCCTGGAGCGTAGCAATCGCCTTGGCGAGACCTTCATCAGGCGACATGAGCGCGTCTTCGTGCTCGATTGAGACCACATAATCATAGCCGACCATGCGCAGCGCACTGATAATGTCCTTCCAGATTTTCACGTCATGGCCGTAGCCAATTGTCCGGAAGGTCCACGAGCGCTGGAGCAGGTCGCCATACGGCTTAGCATCGTTGCAGCCATTAACGCTGGTGTTGAACGGGTCGACATAGACGTCCTTGCCGTGCACATGGAAGATTGCCTCACCCAATGCACGAATTGCTGCAACCGGGTCCACACCGTTCCACCACAGGTGGCTGGGATCAAAGTTGCTGCCCAACAGAGGCCCAACGGCATCACGGAGACGCAGCAGTGTATCGACGTTGTAAACGAGCATCCCCGGGTGCATCTCAAAAGCAACCTTGATGCCGTATTCCTCGAGATACTTGTGTGTTTGTGCCCAGTAGGGAATGGCAACTTTATTCCATTGGTAGTCAAGAATCTCCAGGAAGTGTGGTGGCCAGGCACATGTCACCCAGTTAGGCATTGTATCTTTGGACGAGCCTGCTGGCAGGCCTGAGAACGTATTGACCACGGGCACCTGAAGAAGGCTGGCCAGCTTAACTGCGTTCTTGAGCACAGTATCAGCACGCTCAGCCTCGCTCTTATCGGGTGAAAGAGGGTTGTTGTGTACACTCAAGGCACTGAGTGTCAACCCGCGTGAAGTGATCGCGCCCAGCCACTCGTCGCGCATGGCCTGGCTCTTGAGCAGTTCGTTGACAGGGCAGTGGTGATCACCTGGATAGCCGCCTGCACCAATCTCTACCGCTCCCAGACCCATCCGGACAGCTTTGTCGAGTGCCTCTTCGAACGACAGGCTGCTCCATAGAACTGTGATAACACCGAGTCTCATCAGGTACTCCTCTCAGCGCGTAGACCATTTGAACATCTCGACTGTTGAACAAAAGGGACCTGAAACGCAGGTCCCTTCCGGTTCTACGGATCACATCGGGCTAGATCAGCTTTGTGAGATGCTCGAAGCTGTCCACAGCCTGCTGGACCGTGCCGCATTCAACGCTCAGGACGATGTCACGGTCAAGGTCTTTGATGATGTCAATCACGCGCTTCCAATCCACAACACCCTGGCCGCATGCGCAGCCCACCGGCGTGCCAGTGACCTTGCCCCGCTCTGCGTCTGAGTGTTCCATGCTGATGTCCTTGGCATGGATGTGAACCAGGCGATCCTTGACGTGCTCAAGCCAGATGTATGGATCATCCGACCCTGCCAGGTACGAGTTGCCCGTGTCGAAGTTGATGCCAATCATGGGCGACTTGACCAGGGCGTAGATGCTGTCAAGACCCTTAAGGTCCTTGCTGTACTGCTGGTGTGGCTCCAGGCCGATGTAAATCCCATGGCGCTCAGCCACCTGTGCGGCCTCTGTGAGCGTATAGGTCATCAGCTGGTAGTCCATCTCTTTAGTTGTCCACGTGGGCTTTGGTCCCTCATCGGTGTGGATGCTGGGAGCACCGGCCAGATGCGCGAAGCGGATCGCACCCTTCAGGTAGTCTACGCTGATATCAGGCTTGCACAGCGGCGTGTGCGAGGAGAACCCCGACAGTTTGACGCCGTATTTGTCACAAATCTCAGCTATCCACAGAGGGTCTTCCAGCATCGAGACGCTGTGATAATAGCCAGCCTCGCTCAGTAACTCGCGGCCGGTGTGGAGCATCGGCTCGATGTACTGGTAGCCAATTTCGGCAGCCTTCTGGACAGCCCACACAAAGGGTTTATCCGATGACCGTACAGCCTCAAGCATCAATCCAACTTTTACTGCCATGTTTTTGTTCCCCTTTTAAGTTACTGCTTGGCTGCGATGCGCTGGTTCGCATCTGCCACAAGCTCACGTACCCAGGCAAGGCTCTTCTCGATCATGGGGCCACCCTGCCCTTCGCATTCAATCGAGAAGACGCCATCAAAGCCAATACCAACCAGGATGTCCACACATTTCCTGATGTTTTCAGTGTTAACGCCATCACCGATGGCCGTCTGGCTGACCGCAATGCCAGTCAGCTCGCCGCGCAACGCAGCAGCAAGCGATGCGCTCACATCCTTGATGTGCACGTGACTGACTTTGTGCTTGAATCGTTCGAGGAAGGCGACCGGATCTTGCCCGGCAATAAAGGTATTACCTGTGTCCATGTTCATGCGCAGCAGCGGAGTATCAAAAAAGTTAAGCATCTGCTCCATGAAGGCGGGCTTGGTGGTGTAGTGGCCATGCGGCTCAATGTTGATAGTGATATTGTAGTGAGCAGCCACCTCGAGGACTTCGCCATAGATGCGCTTCATCATATCCATGGCTTCCTGGTCGGTCATGCCCTCAGGCTTCTTGCTGTGGTCAGTGGTGTCGATCCGATTGCAGCCGACCAGATAGGCCCAGCGGATCGAATTGATCATGTAACGCACACCGAGAGAGGGGCCGGTGGGCAGTGAGATGGGGAACGCGGCATCTAATTGGGAGAAGCGGATGCCATAATCGTCCATCTTCCTGCGCAAGGCCAGAGGATCTTCCCACAATGCCACGTGAGGCTGGTAGCCCAGGCCGTGGATCCAGCTGACACCATCAATAGTGCCGCACTCGATCCAATGAAGATCGTTCTTCTGCGCCCACTGCAGGCACTGCTCGAAGCTCCAGTAGGAACTGTTAAACGCATCGGTATGGAACCCGATCTCGATCATAGAAGAACTCCTTATCAATTGAGAAGGTACTGCACACCCAAAAGCTGAGCATAGACCCTTGTGAGCGAAGCCAGATAGGGGGTATGGGAGGCTGGGTGGACCAACCTCCCATACAGACTGGTGGGGCTACCCGCGAGCAGTCTCACCAGCATAGGTCAAACGGGATTAAAGTCTATTCGCCCCAGAAGTTCGGGACATCCAGGCAGCCGCACATCACGAATGCGTCATCCGGCAGATCCGGGGCTGCATACTGATCGAGATTCTCGTTGGTGATCGGAGGCTGCGGCAGCACCCACTCCTTAGGCACTTCCTGACCCTGCAGAACGCGAACCGCAGCGATGACGGCGGTGCGCCACTGGAAGGTAGGATAGGTGGGGGCGATGCTGCTCAGGCCTTCACGCTGCCAGGTCAGCAGCCACACATTCTGGTCCTCAGCCGTGATCGGAGGCACTTCTGCACCATAGTCCACAAACGCCTCATAGACAGCGGTGCTGACGCCACCGAAGTCTGACCATACACCGTCGAGCGAACCATAGCGCTCCAGGTAGTCGGTCACGATTGCCTTGGCTTTGGCCGGGTCGGATTCATTGAACTCCACACCAACGACCTCAATGCCAGGATACTCTGAGAAGACGGCCTCGGCCGCCTGCCAGCGGGTCTCCAGCACGTCCACGCCTGGGAGCACGCGCAGCGCCAGCACCTTGCCCTCGCCGCCCATCTCCCTGGCCAGCCAGTCGGCACCAACATACCCAAAGGCAAAACCGCCAATCGGGTGGATGAAGGTGGTGTAGTCAGTGGTGTTCACGCCACGGTCAAAGACAACAACCGGCTTGCCAGTTGCGTAGAGCTGCTCGACTACGGGGGTCAGGGCCTCAGTGGTGTTCGGGGCGATGATGAAGGCATCGCAGTCGCCCTGAGCGATGAGGTCCTCGACATCCGCGATCTGCTTGGCGTCATCGCCGCCCGCGTCAGTCACGCGGAACTCGCCGATCTCAGGATGCAGGCTGACCTCGTAGTTCATGACCTTGAAGCCCGTAACGCGCCAGGTGTTGGTCAGAGACGCGTTGGAGAAGCAGATCGTCCAGGGGGCGTCAGTCGTGAAGCCAGAGGTATCAACCATGTCAATGGGGGGCAGCATCTGCTCCCACGGCTTGTCGGCGGGGCCTTCTGGTTCCATTTCCATCTGGGCGAGCTGGCGCTCCATGTCACCCATGGACAGGAACTCGGTCTCCGCTGCCTCCTCGGCGGGCTCCTCAGCAGCAGGTTCCTCAGCAGCGGGCTGCTCAGCTGCAGGGGCGGTCGGCTGGCAAGCTACCAGAGCCAGCGCTGCGATCAGCAGCAGGGCGATCAGAAACTTGGCTTTCATTTTGCCTTTTTCTCCTTTTCGGTCAACGGCATTCGCAATCGGTGTCTCAGAAAAGACAGGGCAACTCTCTTCGCTATAGCTCTTCTCCTTTTGTTTTACAGGAAGTGACCGCCTCAAGGTGTGGACAGGTTGATTGCAGCACTAAACCCGCCGCTCTCGCCAGGCTGCCAGGGCAACTGCACCGATCAGGATCAGACCCTCGACAGTCAGGCGAATGGGCAGCGGAAAACCAATGAAGTTCAGCAACGAGAACATTGCCTGGAGGGTGAGCGTCCCTGCGATCACCCCCGCGATATTCCCGCGACCGCCGGTCAGGGCGACACCGCCGAGCACCACTGCGGAGATTGCCTGGAACTCATACCCACTGCCAACGGTCAGGCCCGACACACCGGCAAAACCGGTCAGCAGCACAGCTCCAACCATTGCACTGACGCTGCATAGCACAAACGCCATGGTTTTTGTGAAGCTGACCTGGATACCTGAAAGGCGAGAAGCAACCGGATTACCCCCGATTGCATAAATGCGACGCCCAAACGTAGTGAAATGCATGAGTGCTACGCCCAGTGCCGCCCAGACCACAACCACAAGCACCGCGATGGGGATGTCGCCTATATTGCCGCGCCCGAAGATGCGGAAATTGTCAGTCAGGCTCCCCCTGGGAGCTCCTTTAGTGATGACCCATGCCATGCCCACCAGAATCAGCAACATACCCAGGGTCGTGATAAACGATGGGACCCGCAGCTGCGTGGTGATCAGGCCGTTCACAACACCGACTAGGACGGCAATCAAAAACATAAAGAGGAAGGCCCGGCCGACATTGGCAGGGTCGCTGTTGATGGTGTTGGTGGCAATCGCGGCCAGCAGTGTAATCAAGGAGCCAACAGAGAGGTCAAACTCCCCGCTGAGCATCACGTACATCTGACCAAAGGCCACGACCAGGATGGGCGCCGCGCGTTTCAGGAATCCTAGAAACGTCAGGGGGCGGAAGAAGGAAGGCTGGATGATCGCAATAGCAATGAAAACGATCAACAGCACCACATAGATTACCGGGATATTACGGAGGCCTCTTTGGAGAGCGGTACGCTCTGTACTAGGCCGGGCAGTGGTTGTTGTTTCCATACCGTGTTCCTTGTTCCCTGTTGACCTATTTGCGGAGGCGTGCCGAGTAGAACGCCACGACCAGGATGACAATCGCGCCCCGCATCACGTCTTGGAGGAACGCATCAACAGCCAAGAGGTTGAAGACGTTATTCAGGATCGACAGGATCAGCACCCCGCCGATTGTCCCCCATACACTGCCGCGCCCCCCGCTAAGCGGAGCACCACCTACTACCACAGCGGCGATCGAGTCCAGCTCCAGGCCCTTGCCGATCCAGGGAGCCGCGGTGCGTAGGCGGCTGACCAGGAACAGGGCGGAGATCGCAGCGCCCAAGCCGGCCAGTATATGGGCACCAATCATGATGCGATCGGTGCGCACCCCGGATAAACGCGAGACCTCGGCGTTGCCGCCAATCCCATAGACATGATGTCCGAACTTGGTGAATCGCAGGATCAACCAAGCAAGCGCAGCAACCGCCAGCATCAAGAGCACACCAACCGGCACAGGGCCTACAGTTTTGTACCCGAGAAACTCAAACTGCCTGGGCACACGTCCTGCGAAGTTGTCGAAGCGGGAGAACAATGCACCTTCTAAGACAAGCATCATGCCAAGCGTGGCGATAAATGAGTTCACGCGGAGCTTGGTGATAATGAGACCATTGATCAGTCCCAGCAAGATACCCAACAACAGTGCCACAATCACGGCTGGCAGGATCATGGATACACGCCCGCTGATCAACAGCGAGGTCGCCACACCAATCAGGCTGATCATCACGCCCACCGATAGGTCAAGGGAGGCTGCGAGGATCACGAAAGTCTGGCCGATAGCAACCAGACCCAGCACTACTGAGTGCTGCAGCACATTAGTCAGGTTCTGGGGCTTCGTAAATCCGGGCACGAAGATAGAGGCCAGGATAAACATCAGTATCAGCACGCCATAAACCCCTAGCGTGGGGATGCGTCCAATCAGGTTCCCGGCACTCAATTTCCCGCCCTGTCGGGCGTTGGTGGTAGTTGCGCTCACCTTGAAACTCCTTGCTGCGAACCGTTCGTCGCATCCGTGCCTGTAGCGGCACGCATGATTGCTGCCTCTGTCAAGTCTGCCCCGGGCAGTTCTTTGACGATCGTGCCCTGGTGCATCACCAGGACGCGATCACTCATGCCGATCACCTCAGGCAGCTCGGACGAAATCATGAGAATGCCAACCCCACGAGACGCGATTTCACGCATAAGCTGGTGGATACCAGCCTTTGCACCCACGTCGATACCACGGGTTGGTTCATCGAAGATCAGGAGTTTTGCTTGTGTAGCCAGCCACTTGGCCAGCACGACCTTCTGCTGGTTACCACCGCTGAGAAACTGCACTTCTTGCCTGTCGTTGACGCTGCGCAGATCAAGCAACTCGGCGTAATTTGCTACGAGGCTGCGCTCTTCTGCCATGCGGATGAATCCAATGCGCTGGCGGGCAGGCAGACTGGGAAGAGCAACATTATTGCGCACAGAGAGCATCAGGACGAGGCCCTCTTTTTTGCGATCTTCGGTGATGAAACCCACTCCAGACTTGATTGCCTGCCGGGGACTGCGAAAACGCGCAGGTTTGCCGTTGAGCGTTATGCTGCCGTGTGTCGCACGCTCAGCCCCAAACAGTGCGCGTGCCAGCTCTGTCCGGCCTGAACCTTCCAAACCTGCTACGCCCACGATCTCGCCGCGGCGCACCTCGAATGAGATATCATGCAGGAGATTGTTGGTACTGATATTCTCGACCTTCAATACAACATCTGTGATATCTTCTTGACGAGCTTTAGGTGGGAAATAGTGACTGAATTCGCGGCCCACCATGTAGTGCACAAGGTCGTCGCGCGTCACATCAGCGCACCCGGTTGTGATTACGGTTTCGCCGTCTTTGAGCACTGTAACACGATCTGCTATCTTGAAGACCTCTTCAAGCCGGTGGGTGATGTAGATTACAGTTACCCCACGCTCTCTTAGCCGTCTGACGAGATCGAGTAAGTTATCAACTTCATAGGTCGAGAGTGCGGCAGTTGGCTCATCCATGACGATGATGTCTGCATCCAGGGAGAGCGCCTTCGCGATCTCAACCTCCTGCTGTTGGGCAACGCTCAACATGCCTACCATCGTCTGCGGGTTGATGCGCACGCCCAGATTCTCGAGCAGCCTAGCCGTCTCCTGCACCATCCTGGCCTGATCTACCAGCGGGCCTCGGCGTGGCTCCCGGCCCAGAAAGATGTTCTGCGCCACGGTACGATCGGGGAGGAGGTTGAACTCCTGGTAAATGATGCTGATACCGGCCAGTTGGGCCTCGCGTGGGTGCTCGAAGTTAACCTCTTGGCCTCGGAGTATCAACCTGCCGGAATCGGCCTGATAGGCTCCCGACAGGATCTTCATGAGGGTGGATTTCCCGGCGCCGTTTTCACCTACCAGCGCGAGCACCTCACCACGCCTGCACTCAAACGTCACGTTGTTAAGTGCAAGCACACCCGGAAATGCTTTTGTAATATTGCGCATCTCCAGGATATAGCTAGAGATTGGTGCCTGGCCCTGCAAGGAGACAGCAGCCTCGGAAGGTAAGGGATGTTGCAAGTTGTCCATTACTACTTACCTCGAATTTAGAGATCGCAACATGCGTTCAAGGTGCCCTTTGGCTAAGCAGAGAGTTTCCTTGGTCTGACATGTGCCAGGTCACAAACTGTGTGTGCATCATGTCTTTGAGCAGGATGTGGGCAGGGAACAAGCCGGGCGTTTATCCGGGACCAGTGGCAAGACAGCGAGGTGTGTGAGAGGAGGAATGCCACCTGCCAGTTCCCAAAAAATGTAACATATTACATTTCACTCTATCCCATAAACTGCTTCTCTGTCAATAATCAACAGCGTCGATTGACCGGGCAAAATGACCGTGCTGAAAGTTCGAAGACGCGTGTTGAGGGTTTATGAGAGAATTCCTCTCAAAAACTTGAGCCCCTGGCTGGCAATTGTGTCTTGATCAGGAGCGATTGGGCGCCAGATACACACAGCCTGTGCAATTGTCTTCACCTTAGGCGTGAACGACTCGATCACAACGGCCCCATCATAGTGGATATCCTTAAGGGCCCCAGCTACGGCCTTCCAATTCACCTGGCCTGTTCCTGGTACACCGCGGTCGTTTTCGCAGGCATGGAAGTGGAAAACACGATCCCCGGCACGCCGAATGGCGGCGGCGGAATCTTTCTCCTCCAGGTGCATATGGAAGGTGTCGAGATGCAGCCCCACGTAAGGGCTTCCAATCTCGTCGATCAGGCTCAAACCCTGATCAACTATGTTAATCATGTCTGTTTCGAAACGGTTGAGCGGCTCCATCGCCAGCCTGATACCGCGTTCGCCAGCATAAGCGGCCAGTTTCCGAAGAGCCTGCACAGTGCGCTGGCGCTCGGCATCACGCTCCGAGGGCGGCAGCAAGCGGGCTTTACCTACTGAGGCGTACATGGGGCCACAAACTACCGGCGAACCAAGCTCAGCGGCCGCATCAATGCACCATGTCAGGTACTCTTCACAGGCCCGTACGACTGCTGGATCATCACTGCTTAAATCGCGTCCAGGCCCGAAGGCTCCACAGACAATTGCGCCAAGCCCATGGCGCTGGAGTGCTGCTTTCATCACCGGGAGGTCAATCAAAGCAGGGTCTTCAACTGCAATTTCAAAAACGTCAAAACCCATGCTGGCAACTTTATCAACCAGATCGATGGCCGCGGTTGAAAAGGGTGATTCCCAGATGAAGGTGTTGGCGCCGAATTTCATGAGAAGATCTCTCCTGGTTGCAGGCCAGTCAGCTAATTCTGTACAACAAAGATACGCTCCAAAATCAAATGCACTGCACCGATCACCCCCGCATCATCTGACATTGAGGACAACTTGATTTGAAGCTGTCGCGTCGAGAGCGGCAGCGAACGATAGAGCACTTCCTGCCGAATGGATGACAGCAGGTGGTACCCGATCTTGCTGACACCACCCCCTATCAAAATCAGGCTGGGATTGAAGAAATTGATCACACTGGCGAGCATTCTTCCGACCATGCGTCCGCTGTCTTGAATAATGCTAATAGACACGTGATCGCCCGTTGCAGCGGCAATGCCGACGTCCTCAGCAGAGAGCAGCCCGCTCTTTTCGCGCATCAACCTGGCAAGTATAGGGGATTCATTGCGTTCAGCAGCCTGAATGGCTCGTCGTGCAATGGCGGGGCCCGCTGCCATCACCTCAAGACAGCCGATATTGCCGCAGTGACACACCGGTCCGTTGTAGTCAATGCAGATATGGCCCACGTCGCCAGCACAGCCGGTGCTGCCTCGATACACTTCACCATCGCAGACGATGCCCGCACCGATGCCGGTGCCGATCTTCACGTAAATGAAGTTGTCCGAACCAATCCCTTCCCCTGCGCGCAGCTCGCCCAACGCCATGACATTGACGTCGTTGTCAATGATTACCTTCGTATTCGGGAATTTGCGCCCCAGGAAATCCCGGATCGGGAACCTGTCCCAGCCGGGCATGATCGGTGGAGAGGTAAGCAGGCCCGTGGAAAACTCTACCGGGCCAGGGACGCCCATTCCAATTCCGCGTAACTGCTCCGGGGCAATCTGCTGCTCGCTGAGCAGTCCCGCAATGATCTCCTGGACCCGGCTCAACACTGAGACAGGGCCGGTAGCCACATTGGTCGTAGGGTCAAAGTGTCGAGCAACAATCTGGCCGGTCAGGTCTGCGAGAGCGATATCCACCCCTGACGCGCCCATATCGATCCCGGCGACAAAGCCCGCACTGCTGTTGAAATGCACAAGCCTGGGGCGGCGGCCTCCCTGGGAGTCTCCGAGCCCGACCTCTTCCAGGATGCCGCTCCGGATCAACCCTTCAATGGTTGAACTGATCTTTGCGCGTGACAGGCCTGTGAGATTCGATAAATCTGTACGGGACAGCGCCCCATGCTCGCGGATCGACCTGACTGTCTCACCTTCCGCTTCTGAGAGAATGAATGCTTCGTGGTTGGGGAAAGCCCGTTGTCCCATGGATGCCATCTACAGGTGTGCCACCATCACTGGCTCTCGTGCTAAATTGACTGACTACCAATACAGGGAGCTAAAAGTCTAAAAACACTGAGAATACTGATAACCAGGGGCAGGAATTCGGACACTTTTCCAGTCTAGGAGAAAAGACTTTTGCTGTCAAGATGCAAAAGTGTGAGTGGAAATGAATTAAGTACGTTGACTTGATCATAAGTCGTGTTTCATGCTACGCTGTTAAAGGTTTTTTGTCGGAATGGGTTATTAAGCGGCAGCATGCCTTTGTAGATCCTGCTTTCCTGATAGCCGGCTCAACACCGACGCCAGCCGAGACTGGCCTCGGGGCCCGGAGTTGACAGGTTATTAATAGGAATCGGCCGGGCACACCAGGCCCTCTTCTTTCGTAGTTTTATAAGGAACAGACAATCCTGTAACCGCATCCGAGTGGAGCTGCGTCGTTACAGTTTGATCCCGTTTCAAGCTTAAACCAACAGGAGATGAACATGACCAACCTCACCGCTGCTGTTGCAGGAGCTGGTTTCATGGGAGGTACACATATCGAGGCCCTCCGGCGTCTGGGAGTTCAAGTGGCAGGGTGTGCAGGAGTCTCGGTCGAAGAAGGCCAACAAGCAATGAAACGCTTTGGGCTGCCATACACCTATGAGGACTTCAGCGCGCTGATTGCGGACCCTGCTGTGGATGTTGTGCACATATGCACCCCCAATTACTTGCACTACCCAATGGTCAAGGCTGCAATGCAGGCTGGCAAGCATGTGATCTGCGAGAAGCCATTAGCGGTGAACAGCAAGGAAACCGCAGAGCTGGTCAAGCTTGAACAAGCTCACGGCGTGGTTGGGGCGGTGAATTACAACCTCCGCTTCTACCCGATGTGTCAGGATGCCCGCAGCCGCATTCAGGCCGGCGAAATCGGGGAAGTACGCATCATCCACGGGCACTATCTGCAGGACTGGCTGTTCTACCCGACAGATTGGAACTGGCGTCTTGAAAGCGATCAGGGTGGATCATCACGGGCTGTGGCCGATATTGGCACACATTGGCTGGACATGGTGATGTGGCTGACAGGGCTGAGGGTAACAGCTGTGATGGCGGACCTGGTTACATTTCTCCCCCGCCGCCTGAAGCCGTCGCAGGAGATAGAGACATTTGCCGGGAAGCTGGGTGCAAGCAGCGCAGCAGACGAAGTGCCGATCCATACCGAAGATTACGGCTCAATCCTGCTTGAATTCGAAAACGGCGCCCGTGGTCTGCTGTATGTTTCACAGGTCAGCGCCGGACACAAGAACCAGTTTCGCTGGGAAGTCGACGGGACGCAGGCTTCGCTGAGCTGGGCGCAGGAAACACCAAACCAGATGTGGGTAGGCTACCGTGACAAAGCCAACGAGGTCGTTACCAAAGACCCGGCGCTTATGCGTCCGGAGTCCCGCACCATGGCTAATTATCCCGGTGGCCACGCCGAGGGGTACCCAGATACTTTCAAGCAGTCGTTCCGAACTGTTTATAGCTATATCGAAGCGGGGAATTTCACCGCTCCACGCAATTTCCCCACGCTTGAAGAAGCGCACCGCGAGATCGTGCTGACCGAAGCGATCATGCAGAGCAGCAAGAACCGCCGCTGGGTAGAAATAAAGTACTGAGTCGCGTTACATGGTTGGGGGCAGTCTGCTGCGGGCTGCCTCCTTCATAACCCCCCCCGGGCCTGGAATAACCCCTGAGACCCCGCAGAGTACCCCAATCATGCCACCGGGTCGATTGTGCCCGGGAAGTTGCCTATGAAGGTCAGGGGACAACCAACCCAAGTTCCTGGCATCCCTGCTTTCTGGTAGCATCACGACCTTTCGAGGGGGGAGATCACTTGCCGATCCGCCATCCCCACAAAAGTGATTCTGCGAAATGCTCGATTAGCTCGACGGACATAGCCTAAAAATCTTCGCCAATGGCACTGTTTTAGCTACGGACTGTTTGCTGTATATTGACAATGGCAGTGAAACTGTGCTATACAGTAAAATGTAACATGTTACATGTCTCGCTTCATGATGGGGCACAGCTTTCTACTAACCCGAGTGATTTGAGATACCTATAATCTGAGACGTTGAATCGGCCGGCGGACTCTCGAGCCCCATTCCTGCCATCACCCTGCCGCGCATGGTTGCGCCAAGCCGTTCCACGCCACTAGTGCTGGAATCGATGAGAATGATGGAAACAACTTACACGCCTCTGAACCATACAGACCTCACCGAGCAGACCTATGAGGTGCTCAAAGAGAGTATCCTGCGACGCCAGATCAAGCCAGGCGAGAAAATCTCGGTCGAAGAGGTGGCGCGGGCATTGGGCGTGAGCCGGACCCCGGTTATGGACGCGCTGAAACGCCTGGCCGGGGACGGCCTGGTCGAGATCATCCCTCGCCGCGGCACATTTGTCACAGAGCTGACGGCCAAAGACGTAGCAGAACTGTTTGATATCCGGCTGATGATTGAGCTGTATGCTGCGCAGTGGATTTTGCGCGCGGGCGCGGTTGCGAAGTTCCTGGACAGTGTGCGGGAACCCATGCGACTCATGGAGCACTCCATCGTCAACAACGAGTATGGTGACTACGAAGTGTTCATCCAGGGAGACCGTAAGCTGCACCTCAACCTGGTTCAGGCAACTGGCAACCAACGGCTCATTCAGATGTATACAGGGATGAATGTTCACATGCAGGTGGCTCGCGCGCACTACCTGCGGCTGGTCGAGAACGCGTATCAGGCGCACCAGGATCATGAAGCGATCCTGCGTGCGTTCAAGGGCGGTGATGAGAAGCAGGTGCACGACGCCATCCACTCTCACATCACCAAGGTCAAAGAGCGCATCCTGGAACTACTCAACGAGCGTGATGGCAAACTATAACTTCCCTGGGAGCCACAGCATATGTCAACTTCCGCTCAGCCCTTTGATGTCTTGAAATGGTTCAACCTAGAAGGGAGAGCCGCAGTCATCACTGGGGCCGGGCGCGGTTTAGGCCGCGCAATGGCCCTGGCATTAGCCGGGGCGGGGGCCCATGTGTCGATCTGGGATGTAAACCAGGAGGATGTCGAGTCGGCTGCTGCTGACATCACCGCATCAGGTGGTACTGCACTCCCCCTGGTTGTAGATGTCACAAACAGCCAGCAGGTTGAAAAAGCAATCGAGCAGGTTGTGCGTGAATTTGGCGGCCTGCATGCAATTGTCAATAACGCAGGCGTTACCAGCGGCTCCCCCTTTGAAGAACTCTCTGAGGAAGATTGGGCCCGCGTATTGGGCGTCAATCTCACAGGCATGTTCCTGTGTGCGAAGTATGCCGGGCGCCAGATGATTAAACAGGGCCGGGGCGGCTCGGTGATTAACGTGGCCTCTATCTCCGGCCTGGTCGGCAATCGGGGTGGCAATAACACACACTACTGCACTACGAAGGGGGGTGCCATCGCACTCACCCGCTCTCTGGCGGTTGAATGGGCGCCTCATCGTATCCGCGTGAATGCGATTGCCCCTGGTTACTTTGTAACTCCGATGACGGACCGCCTGAAGAACCGCGATGCCGAGTTTTACCAGGAATTGATCGATCGGGTTCCTCTGGGGCGCTTCGGTCAGCCGGAGGACCTGGCAGGCGCTGTGGTCTTTCTCGCTGGCGACGCATCGACGTTTGTCTCAGGACACATCCTTGTTGTTGACGGCGGATACACGGCATGGTGATCCACCTGAATATATAAACAGGGTTGATGCCATGCTTGCTTTTGCCCCAAACGTCAGCTGGTTGTTCCCTGAACTGCCCTTTGCGGAGCGCCCCAGAGCCGCAGCACAACTGGGTTTTAAGGCGCTGGAGTTCGGGTTTACCAGCCATGCTGACCTAGATGCCCTCCAGGCTGCCCGTGACGAGTTCGGCCTGCAAATCGCCCTCTTCAACCAGGATGTGCCCGTATGGGATGAACAGAACCGCGGCTATCTTGTTGATCCAGGGCGCAGAGACGAGTTTCGCTTCAAACTCGAAGAGGCGTTGGGTATTGCGGAACGGCTGGGTGCGTTGAAAGTAATGCTACCCGTAGGTGTCGAAGTCCCTGGACTGGCACATGAGGCGCAGCGTGCCTGTATGGTGGAGAACCTGCGCTATGCTGCGCCGCTGGCCCAGCAGATTGGGGTGCTTCTCACGATTGAGATGCTTAACCCTCTTGATAACCCCGGCTATTTTCTGACTTCCTCAAAAGAGGGGCTGGCGATAGTCAGAGAGGTGGACCACCCCCAAGTCAGGTTCCAGTTCGACACTTACCATATTCAGCTTATGGAAGGGGAGCTGACAAGCACATTGCAGGCGAATGTCGACGCCATTGGCCATCTTCAATTTGCCGATGTGCCAGGGCGGCATGAGCCGGGCACAGGAGCAATTGATTTCACAAGGCTGCTATCGGCAGTTCAGGATGCTGGGTATACAGGCTACATTGGCCTTGAATATAAACCTTTGGCACAAGGAGCCGCCGCTCTGGCATGGTGCCGCGATCTGACACCCCACTCCGGCGACGATAACTACGGCCATCTGATTATCAACACCTGATAGGAGAAGACCATGGGTCCAATATTCAAAGTGTCTCCAGATGGCGGTCACCAATCCGTCTTCCAACCTGGCGAGCACAGCATTGCCTGGCTGGGCTTGGAAATCCTCAAGCTGCAGCCGGGCGAGACCTGGCAGGGCGAACTGCAGGATGAGGAAGCTGCTCTGGTGATCCTCGGGGGACGCTGCGAGATAGCGGTAGAAGCGCGCGAAAAGGCTTCCTGGAGTGGGCTGGGTGCCCGTCCTGACATTTTTGCAGGCAATCCCACAGTGGTGTATGCGCCGCGCCGCAGCAAGCTGTCGGTCAAGGCGGAAACCAAGCTGGAACTGGCGATAGCCAAATCCCCCTGCACCGTCGACCTCAAGCCGGTGCTGGTCATGCCCAGTGATGTCAAAGTCGTGTCGGCAGGAATGGCAAACTGGCGGCGCGATGTGCGCCTGCCTATCCCGCCAGGCTCGCCAATCAGCCAGCGCCTGATCGTAGGCGAGACGATCAACCCGCCGGGTAACTGGTCGGGTATTCCCCCGCACAAACATGAGGAGAACTCCGCCATCGAGAACTTCCTTGAGGAGTTCTACCTGTTCAAAACCAAGCCGGCGGATGGATATGGCTTACAGCTCATCTACAAGGGCAAGGATGGCCAGGGCTATCTGATCGGCAACGACAATGTAGCCGTTATGCTCCAGGGGTACCACCCTACGGTAGCAGCACCGGGGGTCACGATTGGCTACCTCTGGACACTGGCCGGAGACAGCAAGGCTTACGATATCACCACCGATCCGCGCTTTGATTGGGTAGCCAACGCGGAAGCGGTGCTCAAAGAGCTTCAAAAATAGAAGCAAAGGAACTGAGGAACCGCATCATGTTACGACCTTTTGGAATCATCCCGGCGATGGTGACGCCGTTGACCAGGGATGACAAGATCAACGAATCTGCCCTGCGCAGGCTGACCAATCACCTGATCGATGGCGGGGTTCATGGGGTGTTTGCGACAGGCAGCCAGGGTGAATTTTGGGCGTTCTCAGCCGATGAGAAGAAGCGTATCTGGGAAGTTGTAGTGGATGAGGCCAACGGCCGCGTGCCGGTTTACGCAGGCCCTGCCGCCGTCACCACCCGTGAGGCTGTCGAACTCACCAAACTGGCGGAGGCCGTCGGTGTTGATGCTGTGTCGGTGCTTACACCGTACTTCATCACGCCGGGTAATGACGAGCTGTACGAACACTACCGCGCCATCGCGGCAGCGACGAAGCTTCCGGTGCTGCTCTACAGCAACCCTGATCGCACAAATGTCAAACTTGCCCCGTCTGTGGTGACGCGCCTCGCCGAGATCGAAAACATAGTAGGGTTCAAAGACTCCAGCGGCGACCTGACTCTGGGATCCCAGTACATTCAGGAAACCCCTGATGACTTCGCCATCCTAATGGGACGCGACACCCTGATCTTCACCGGCCTGATGTCCGGTGCTAAGGGCGCTATCGCGGCGACCGGCAATGTTAAACCCTCGCTGGTCGTGGAGATCTATGAGCGCTTCAAAGCAGGTGACTATGAAGGCGCCCGCAAGGCTCAGGAAGCCCTGGCGCCTCTGCGTCTGGCCTTCTCATGGGGCACGTTCCCCGTCGTGATCAAGGAAGCGCTTGACCTGATGGGCCTGGAAGGCGGCCCTGCCCGTGCGCCAGTCGGCCCGATGACCCAGGCCCAGCGCGAGCGCCTGGCCGAGGTGCTGCGCGGCATGGGTGTCATCCAGTAAGCAAAAGGGGGCACTTGCCCCGACTAACGTAACCCAGAGCAATACGGTCGGAGGATGCTAGATGGGCGAAATGATGAAAGCGGTCCGTAAGCTTAAACCCGAGCCGGGCTTTGACCTGACCGAAGTGGCAGTTCCACAGATCAAACCAGATGAGGTGCTCTTAAAAGTTGAGGCGACCTCGATCTGCGGCTCTGATGTGCATTTCTATGTGTGGGATGAGTTCGCTCAGAAGAAGCTCAAACCCCCGCTCACTATTGGACACGAGTTTGCGGGTGAGATCGTCGAGGTTGGCAAGGATGTCAAAGGCTACAAAGTCGGTGACTATGCGACCGCTGACAGCCATATCGTGGACGGTACCTGTGATGTCTGCAAGATGGGATTACAGCACATCTGCCAGAACCTCAAGATTTTTGGCAATGAGGTTGACGGCAGTTTCGCAGAATATGTCGCAGTACCTGAGACCTCCCTGTGGCGGCTCAGCCGCGATGTCCCCGCCAAAGTGGGGGCGATCATGGAGCCGCTCGGCGGCGCCACACAGGCGGTACTGGTCGAGCCTGTAGCCGGGAAGTCGGTGGTCGTCTTTGGTGATGGCCCGATCGGGCTGCTGGCTGTGGCCGTGGCACGAGCTGCAGGGGCAAGCAAGGTTACCCTGGTTGGCGCAACGGAGCCGCGCCTGGAACTGGGCAGGCTGATGAAGGCGGATGAGGTGATCAACGTCCGCGAATTGGGGGACCAGCTCGTCACCAAGCTGCTGGATGAGACCAACGGCCTGGGGGTGGATGTCGTTGTCGAGGCGTCTGGCGCCCCGCAGGCGATGCACCACTCGTTCCAGATCGTGCGCAAGGGTGGGCGAGTCACGCTCTTCGGCATCTCGGCCAGGCCTATTGAGTTGGACTTTAATTTCTCCGTCATTCTGCGCCAGGTCACGGTTCGTGGTGTGGCCGGGCGCCACATGTGGGATACATGGTACCAGATGGATGGGCTGCTCAAGTCGGGGCTGCTTGATCCGACACCAGTGATCACCTGCGAGCTGCCTCTTGAAGAGTTCAATATGGGTTTTGAGCAGATGGTCGACAAAACCTGTGGCAAGGTCATCCTCACACCGTAGCGTTGCTCACGAATAACAGGCCTTTATAAAGATAGAGGAGAGGTCCAAACGTGACAGAGAAAATCAACTACGAGGAGATCAAAATCGTAGGCGATGGCCGTGGGACCATGCAGGGAAACTACCTGCTGAACCAGGACCGTCCAATGGATCGCATTCGCTGGGCGCTGGAATGCTTCCCCGAATGGGGACAGTTCTTAAATCGCGAAATTGAGAAGACCGTGGTCAAGCCCGGGACGTATGCAATGTGGTGGACCGGGGGCATGGGGTTTGTGATCAAGTCCCCCGGAGGAGCCGTGCTGCTGGTGGACAACTACGCAGGGCCCGCGCACTACACCGAGTATGAATACTGTGGTGTTTGCCGCACTTCGGGTTCGCCCACCATTGACTGGCTGCGCCTGAATCCTCAGGTGATCGACATCTTCGGATTCAACCAGTTGGACGCGGTCTTCTGCAGCCACCAGCATGCTGATCACACGGATATCTACACGCTCAAAGCGACGGCACAGACGACAGGCTGCCAGTTCTATGCGCCCATGTCCTCCGTCGAGCGCATGCGCAATTTCCAGATCCCCGAGCAGCGCATCACCGTGGTGCGCCCCGGCCAGAAGTACCAGATCAAGGATGTGGAGATCGAGATTCTGCCCAACTACGATCGGATCGCCACCATGACAGGCGGCCCCGGTGTGGAGGTCAAGCCCGGCATCCGGCGTCCTTATGATGATGTGGCCGTCACCTTCTTCTTTAAGATCGGCGGCGTGAACCTGGCTCACCTGGCTGACACATTGTTCCAGAACGCCTATGTCACCTTCAAGAAGTACAACATTGATGTCATCACCTTCAACATCGGCAAGAACGCCCCTGGTGCGACAGACAAGATGACACCTTATGATGCGGTGCGCATTGGCGAAGCAATCGGCGCCAAGGTGCTCATGCCGATGCACTGGGACAACTGGGGCAATACCTATGCCGATCCTGAGGAAGTGCGCTGGGTAGCCGACCGCCACCTGCCCCAGGCCAAAGTAGTGGTGCCCTCCTGGGGTGTCAAGTGGGTCTACCCGGATGATGCCAACGTCAAGCGCATGCGCTGGGATGATTGGCGCGAACGTTACCGGCCCGACTACTCCTGGGAGTACGGCAAGCCTGCCCAGGAAGCAGCCGAGGAGCGGGGCGAGTTCATCCCCTACTAGCCGTATTGGCCGTGTGCAGGTGGGGGAAGTACCCTCCCACCTGCCTGGACACTGGAGGCTCGAAACTGTGGCAAAACAGCGAGTGGGGTTTATTGGTTTAGGGCTTATGGGTGGACCAATGGCCGCCAATGTGGCGCGCGCTGGCTACCCTCTAACTGTCTACAATCGAACTCCGGACAAAGCAGAGCCGCTCAAGGAACTGGGAGCTGAGGTTGTTAGCTCTCCTCGGGAGGTGGCGCAGCACTCCGACGTGATCATCACCATGCTGGCCGAGACGGCCGCTGTACAGGCGGTACTGACTGGACCTGATGGTGTGCTCGCTGGTGCCAAGCCCGGCATGGTGCTGATCGATATGAGCACAGTTGCACCAGCACAATCTCGCGAGACTGCTGCCATGCTCAATGCACAGGGGCTGGTCATGCTGGATGCTCCGGTTGTTGGCAGTACAGGCCCTGCAACGGCAGGTACCCTGACAATCGTCGTGGGTGGTGAGCGAACCGTGTTTGAGGCTCAAAAAGACCTGCTTGGCTCAATGGGCAGCACCCTGCACTATATGGGGCCACAGGGCAGCGGTGCACATGTCAAGCTGTGCTTTAACCTGCTTGTTGCTGCGGAGATGGCGGCGCTGGCCGAAGCCATGGCACTGGCCGCCAAGGGAGGCCTGGATTTGAAACAGGTGGGAGAGATGATTGCGGCCAGCAACATTTCCTCAGGCCTGATTCAGAGGAAAGTCTCTAATATCGTTGAAAATTCATACGAACCTGCCTTTCCGCTCAAGCATATGCACAAAGACCTGGGGCTGATGGTAAACACGGCAGCCTCTCTGGGGGTCTCTCTGCCTGGCGTTGGTGTCATGCACCAGATGTTCACAGCAGCGCGCAGCCAGGGGCACGCCGACGCAGACTTCTCTGCGATCTACAACCTGCTGGCTGGCATGGCAGGGCTGGATGGCTAGGGCGGCTGAGGTCAAATCACTGGAGGTGATTCAGTGCCACAAAAAGATGTCGAGTACTTCGCCCCCAAAACACTGGAGGAAGCCCTCCAGATAGCGGGCGAATATGGGCCGGACATCAGTATCCTGGCTGGTGGGACCGACCTGGTGCGGGATATGAACCTGAACTTTGCCAATCCCAAGAAGGTGCTGTGGATCGGCAATCTGGGGCTGGAATATATCAAGGAGCGGGACGGGTATATCGTCATAGGAGCTGCAACCCGTATGCAGACGGCCGGAGACTCGGAGCTGCTCAAGAAAAAGGCAGCGGCTCTTGCGCGGGCAGCAGGCAAACTGGCCAGCCCCCCGGTGCGTTATCTCGCGACGTTGGGCGGTAATATCTGCACTGCCTCTCCGGCGGGTGACACCGTTAACGCCATGCTAGGGCTGGGCGCTGAGGTGCTGCTGCGCAGCGCGAAGGGCGAACGGGTCGTCCCACTTGCAGAATTCTTCACCGGCCCAGGCGAGACAGTGATCAAACCGGGCGAAATCCTGGTTGAGATCCGCATCAAGCCCACAGGCGAGAATGAGGGCTCAGCATACGTCAAAATGGGGCGTCGCAAGGCGCTCACCCTGGCAGTGCTCAATGTGACTTCGCGTGTCAAGCTAGATAAACAGGGCAACTGCGAAGCAGCTCACATTGCCATTGGCGCGGCTGCCCCTACGCCAGTCCGAGCCGTTAAAGCCGAGGCTGCCCTGGTTGGCAAACCCTTTACCGATACGACCATTGAAGAAGCTGCCAAGATCGCGGTTACCGAGATCAGCCCGATCGATGATGTGCATGGCACGGCCTGGTACCGCCGCAAACTAACGCACGTGTTCGTCAAGCGCACCCTGCGTGAAGCGGGTGGCCTTAACGGAGCGGAGTAGGTGAAGCGATGAACTACACGATTTCTTTCACGCTCAATGGGACACCTGTCCAGGTTGAAGCCCCTGCACACATCAATCTGCTGACACTCCTGCGCGAGCATCTCGATGTGGTCAGCCCCAAATTCGGCTGCGCTCAGGGTAACTGCGGTGCTTGTACCGTACACCTGGATGGTGAACCGGTGAACTCCTGCCTGGTGCTGGCAATGACAGTCGAGGGGCGCGAGGTCACAACGGTTGAGGGCATTGGCACGCTGCGCGAGCCGCACCCACTGCAGGTGGCATTCTATGAGAATTATGGCGCTCAATGCGGGTACTGCACCCCCGGCATGATCATGTCTTCAGTAGCACTGCTGCAGAAGAATCCCAATCCCACCCGTGATGATGTGGTCAATGCAATCGTGGGTAATGTGTGCCGCTGCACCGGCTATCACAAGATCGTTGCATCTGTGCTCGCCGCTGCTGAGCAGATGAAGACAAAGTAGCAAGGAGATGGAAATGTCGGAGTACAAATACGTCGGAAAACGTCTCCCGCGCTACGATGGCATGCAGCATGCCACAGCCAGCACACGCTTCGTCGGTGACATCAAGCTCCCCGGGATGCTGTATGTCAAGTCGTGGCGTTCGCCCGTCCCTTCGGCCCGGATTCGCAACATCGATATCAGCAAGGCCCAACGGGTCGCTGGCGTAGCAGCGGTGATCACCCATAAAGACGTGCCTAATAACCTGGTCAGTGATTTTCCGGTCCTGGCAGAGCACGAAGTGCGCTTCATGGGTCAGGATGTCGTGGCCGTTGCCGCCGTGGATGAAGACACTGCCATGGAGGCCATTGAGCAGGTACGGGTCGATCTGGAAGAGCGCGAGCCGGTGCTCGATCCATTCAAGGCCATGGAGCCTGACTCGCCCCAGATCCGCCCCGAAGGCAACTTCCTGATCGTCGGCAATAAGAACCACCAGCCTGTGCGCAAGGGGGATGTAGAAGCAGGGTTTGCCCAGGCAGACCATATCATCGAGTCCTACTTCCGCACAGCCGCGCATGAACATGCCCCGATCGAGACTCAGGTTGGGATCGCCCAGACGGATGCCATGGGCCGCACCCACATCTGGACCGTCTCACAGGCCGTCTTCTTTAACCAGGGCGACATTGCGGGCGTCCTGGGTGTGCCACAGTCCAAAGTGCACATGATCGGCGGTGTGGTAGGCGGTGGGTTCGGTGGTAAGAACAACCTGCATGTCGATCACATCAACGCGGTGCTCTCACTGTACACCAATGGACGCCCCGTGAAATGGGTCTGGACGCGCGAAGAGGAGATGATCGCCTCCACGCACCGTGGTGTGGCGCACTTCTTCTTCAAAGATGGCGTCACCAAGGATGGACGCATCATAGCCCGCAAGGTTAAGAACGTCCGCGATGCAGGTGCATATGCGCAGACAAACGCCTATGTGATCATGAAACAGTCTGGCGCTGTCGCAGGCCCGCACCCCATCCCCAATGTATGGATTGACTCGTACGCCGTTTTCACCAACAAACGGCCAGTCAGCTCGATGCGCGGTTTTGGCATGTACCAGACATCCTTTGCGTCTGAGGTGCAGATCGAGCGCATCGCGAAGGAGCTGGGCATAGATTCGTGGCGCATCCGCTTCATAAACGCGGTGCATGACGGCGATCGGTCGGCCACTGGCACAGAGCTGCTGGCCTGCTCAATGATCGAGACCATGCAGCTGGCCGCTGAGCGGGCAGGCATCGTTCTGGATGAAGATATGCGGGCGATGCGCTCGTCCGATAAGCGTGAGGAGGCGTAGATGGCTAAGAAACGCGGAATTGGGGTCGGTGCAGTCTGGTATCCTACCGGCCTGAGCGGCGGTGGTGACCCCAGCCAGTCCGTGATCAAGATGCGCCCAGATGGCAGTGTAGATGTTGTGATTGGAAGCTGTGATATTGGCCAGGGTGCTCGAACCATCATGCGCCAGATCGCAGCGGAAGAACTGGGCGTGCCTATCGAGAAGATCACGGTATCTGCTATTGATACGGATGTCAGCCCGCTGGATACCGGCACGTTCGCCAGCCGCATCACGCACCAGACAGGCAATGCAGTTCTGCTGGCTGCCCGCGAGGCTCGCGAGGTAATGTTTGAAGTGGCTGCCGGTTTGCTTGGCGTAACGCCTGACCAGCTTGTAGCAGAAGATGACAAGATCGTCGTGCGAGACTTCCCCGAACAGGCCATTCCCATCGCAGATGTGGCCGGGCATGCCACCTGGGTCGAGCGCAAGCTTATTGCAGGGCGCGGCTCCTATGGCGGTAAGCCTGAGAGCCTGGACAATGAAACAGGCCAGGGCAATGTGCTGCATACAATGGCGTATGGCACCACGGTTGCGGAGGTCGAGGTAGATACCGAGACCGGCGAAGTGACTGTCTTGAAGCTGATCAGTGTGTACGACTGCGGGAAAGTCATCAACCCCCTGCTGGCGGAAGGGCAGATCGACGGTGGCGCAGCGATGGGCCTGGGTGGTGCGCTTCTGGAGGAGCTGCATCCCTACTACCCAACGCTGGACCACTATCCAACTGGTTTCTTCTCGTACATGATCCCGACCGCCAAAGACGTGCCAGCCCTGGAATCACTGATCATCGAGATAGGATCGAAAACGGGACCCTATGGGGCTAAGGGAATTGGCGAGATGACCAATACATCACCGCCACCCGCGATCATCAATGCGATCTATGACGCCATTGGCGTCTGGATTACCGATATTCCGGCAACGCCAGAGAAGGTGCTGCGCGCCATCGAGGAACAGCTCGGCGGCAAGGTGGACTAGTCCGCCGGGCAATATGTGGACAGGTTGATCACCCCATCCCTTCCCTCGATGGATTTCTACCGGAGGGGGAAGGTGATGGGGTAATCAACGGGCCTTTCTAACTTTTAGCGAGGCGGCTCAGGCTTGTTTCTGAAGAGATAGTCACTAGTTATTCAGGGATTGGTTATGTCAGACAGTGGGGCTAACACGCTCAACGTCTCTGAAGGTACCCAATATGTTACCGTGGGTTCTGTCAGAATCCCGGTCAATGCCAGCAGCACAAGCGAGTTCATACCTCGCGAGCAGGTTTATGTGCACAGTGAGCGTGGAGACCTTGAGAAACTCGCATATGGCGTTGCACAGAATCTGCCCGTTCTGCTGATCGGCGAGACCGGCGTGGGTAAGACGCTCGCTGTCCGTTACCTGGCCTGGAAGACCAATAATGGCTTGCGGCGCGTTAATCTGAACGGTGCCACAACAGTTGACGAGTTCCTGGGCAAACTGCTCATCAACGAGCAGGGTACCTACTGGGTGGATGGCGTGCTGGTAGATGCCATGCAGTCAGGTGACTGGATCCTGCTGGATGAGATCAACGCCACGCTGCCTGAGATCGCCTTCTGCCTGCACTCGCTTCTTGATGATGACCGCATGGTTGTTCTCACCGAGCACGACGGACGTGTTGTGCGGCCGCATCCGAACTTCCGGCTGTTCGCCAGCATGAACCCCAGCGAAGAGGGCCGTTACGGCGGCACCAAGCGGCTCAACGAAGCATTGCTGGACCGCTTCCCGGTGGTGATCCGGATGGACTATCTGCCTGAGGAGCAGGAGATCGAAGCTGTCATTCTGCAGAGCGGTAACACGGATCGCGACCTGATCAGGCTTATGGTACGTGTTGCTAATGACGTGCGTGATGCAATTCATCACGAGAAAGTGTTTGGCTCTTTCAGTACACGGCGTGTCGTTGAATGGGCACGCATGGCGATGTACTTCGATGTGCGCGAGAGTGCCCAGTACACCGTGTTTAACAAGCTCAGCGCCTACGATGCCGAGATCGTGGAGGACATCATTGACCTCTATTTCTAGCATCGACCCCCTGCTCCAGATCGCTGAGGAGCGGCGCATACGCCTGGAGAGTCTGGCGCAGATCACAGCGCATGACTTCGAGCTTCGGCTTGATCTCGGCGACAGCGATCAGCTGGACGAAGGCTATCTGGTGCTTGGGCTGAATGCCGAAGAGGTCGCCGGCGCGCAGTATTTGTTTCTCAAGGGGCAGACGCTGCATTTGCTCGGTCACTATCTAACAAGCAGCCTCATCTGGCTGGGCAGAGCTTCTGAGCTGCAGACAGATGAGATGCCGCATTTTCTTCCATTGTGGCACGCGCTGGAAGATGCCCGCATGGAGAACTGGATGCTGCGGCGCTGGCCGGGTGCCCAGTCTGCGTTCGATACCAAAGTGCCGCCCAACCTGGGTGGTAACCTCTTAGGGCGAATGCCGCCCACGGAGCAGGTTGAACTGGGTGTGTACATGATCGGGCGGGGATTCCTTGGGGCCAAATACGGGGAGGTGGTCAAGGAACCGCTGGAATCGGCGACCCCGATCATCCAGCGCGGCGGGCAGGGCGACACCCCTGCCGATTCCATTCAAGCGACGCTTGAACTCTATCCGTATGTCGGGCATTTACTGCGGGGGGTGCGAGTCAGGCGTAAACGGCGTATGCCTGAGCGTTCTCAGCCCGAGGCGGAGCGGGAGAAGGCGGCACCCAGGCCAGATCGCGCCCAGAAGGACGCCGAAGAGCAACCAGAGGATCTGCCGGAGATCGAGCTGGACGAGAGCCAGCTCTATGAAATTGGAGTCGCAGGGCGACGCCGCGAGCTGCCCGAGTGGTACCGGCCGGGTTCCGCACCATGGTTTGAGCGCGGCCTGGGTGATAAGCAGATTCATCCTTCTGTCCTGTGTGCCGATAGACAGACAATCGTGGAACCGCCTTCCGGGGACGCCGAACAATACCGCCTGCTGCGGGCCGAGATGCTGCGCGAGGTGGGCTACCTCTCCGATCGCCTGCTTGATATGCTGCGCGAGGGGGCCTATCTGCGGTATGCGGGGAGCCATCGCACGGGCAAACTTAACACCGCAAAACTCTGGAAGCAGCGCATCGGAGTTTACCGGCTGTTCCAACGTCGCTCGGATAACGAACACCGCTCGCTGGCCTGTTCCCTGCTCATCGATGAAAGTGCAAGCATGAAGGGCTCAGGCAAGATGGATGTGGCTGTCAAGGCGGCGATTATGCTGGCAGAGGTTTTCTCCCAGCTCGACGTGCCGCTGGAGATCATCGGTTACACAACGTCACAGTACGAGGCGCGTGCAGCAATGCTGCTGGGGCTGACTCCCCCCCATGAGTATCGCACCATGCGCTGCAGCAACCTCGAGCACCGCATCTATAAGCGCTTTGACGAGCCGTTCCTGCCGGCTCGCAGCCGGTTGACTGGCCTGCAGCCCCGGCACAACAACTGGGATGAAGAGCATCTGCTTTTTGCGTACAGGCGCATCCAGGCACGCAGTGAGAGCCGCAAGGTGATCATTGTGATATCGGATGGCCAGCCAAATGGCGACGCCAATCATCTCATTGATACTGTCGCTGCGGTTGAGCGCATGGGATGCACTGTAATAGCTGCGGGTATAGGGGGCGACTTTGTCACCCAGGTATACGGAACTTCCGTGGTGGTAAGCGATCTACAGCAGCTCGCGGAAGGGCTCCTGCGCATCTTCCGGCGACTTGTAGGGTATGGGGCACAAAGCTCGGAACTTCTGAGCCAGCCCGGCATGGCTTCGTGATCAACGCCGCAGCATGTGGCGATCTAGTACTGACGAGATTCAATCAGGCGGAAACGCCCTCAGATGACAAGAAGGAACTCAAAATGGCAACAACAACCGTCCAGACCTATCCCCTTTTCATCGATGGTAAGGCGGTGGAAGGCACGTCGGGTGAATATATCGATGTGACCAACCCCGCGAACAGCCAGGTCGTCGGGCGTATCCCGGTAGCGACCGAGGCTGAGATCGATGCTGCTGTGATGTCCTCCTATGAAGCATTCAAGAAGTGGCGCGAGACGCCCGCAGCGGAGCGCGCGGCTATCATGATGAATGTAGTCAATGCAGTGCGCGCCAAGAAGGATGAGATCGGCTATTTGCTCTCCAGCGAGGGCAGTAAGCCATTCCCACAGGCAGTGGCCGAGGTCATGGGTTTTGCTGCCGTGATGGAGTTCTACGCGCAGGAGGCGCGCCGTATCAGCGGCATGGTGCTGCAATCTGACCATCGCGACCGTTTTGTATACGTGCTGCGTGTTCCGCAGGGCGTAGTGGCCTGCATCCCCCCCTGGAACGATCCTTTACACCTGCTCAGCCGCATGATGGGCCCGGCACTGGCCGCCGGGTGCACAGTTGTGGTTAAACCTTCATCAGATACCCCTCTGGCAACCAGCATGTTGGCCCAGGTGGCTTTTGAAGCTGGTTTGCCCAAAGGTGTTATGAATGTGATCGCTGGGCCGGGCGGCAAAGTGGGCGAGACATTGGTGCGTCACCCCAAGATCGCACACGCATCATTGACAGGCAGCTTGCCGGGCGGCATCTCGGTGATGAAGGCAGCAGCTGAACAGATGAAGCGTGTCACGCTGGAACTGGGCGGCCAGTGTCCCTGCATCGTCTGGGACGATGCCGACCTGGAGAAAGTCATTGACGCGATCACCTTCCAGGCCTTCCGCGGCTGCGGGCAGGTGTGCAACCGGGTTAACCGCGTTTACGTGCATGAAGCCGTCTACGATCAGGTAGTCAACGGCATCGCTGAATTAGCCAAACGGGTCACGGTGGGTGAGGGTGCTCGCGGCAGTGGTGAGGAGGGCGTCGATATTGGCCCGATCATCAATGCGAAGCAGCTTGCCTGGATCGAGGGGCAGGTCAAGGATGCCGTATCCAAGGGGGCCCGTGTGCTGGCTGGTGGCCAGCGCCTTGGCGGCCCCAAATACGATGATGGGTTCTTCTTCCCGGCAACAGTGCTTGCGGACTGCACGCATGAGATGGAGGTTATGCGGGAGGAGACTTTCGGCCCTGTGCTGGCGTTCATGAAGATCGGTGGGGACCTCGAGCAGGCCTTTGAGTATGCCAATGACAGCTGGAACGGCCTCAGTGCCTACTTCTTCAGCCAGAACACACGCAACTGTTATCTGGCCGCGCAGCGGCTCGAAGCTGGATCAATCTGGATCAACGATATTCATGGCTCAATGCTGCAGGCTCCCTATGGCGGCATGAAGCAGAGCGGTATGGGGCGCGAGCAAGGTTCATTGGCGGTCGACGAGTATCTGGAATGGAAGACCGTCTACCAGGAGATGAGCGAAGAGTCGCGCGGCGCGCGGGCGTGCGTGCACCACTAGGATCCATAGATGAGCAAACCTGTTGTCCTGTTATTTGAACCAATCCATGAGAAGGCGGTTCAGATACTCAAAGAGCAGGCCGACGTGCGGATGGCTGCCAGCCTGGACGAGGATGCGCTTGTTCAGACTGTGGCGGATGTTGATGGCATCATTATCCGCGCAAACGGCAAGGTGAGCCGTCGTCTCATGGAGGCAGCCCCTCGCCTTAAGGTGGTGGGGCGGCATGGAGTTGGAATCGAAGCCATCGATCGTGTGGCGGCAGCCGAACGGGGCATTACGGTGGTGAATACGCCCGATGCCAATCTCGAGTCTGTTGCCGAACAGTGTATTGGCATGATGATCGCGCTCGCCAAGCGCCTGCTGCAAGCCGACCGGGCTTTGAGGGCTGGTGATTGGGACTCTCGCTACCGGCTGACCGGTGTGGAACTGCTCGGCAAGACGCTGGGGGTAGTCGGTTTCGGGCGCATCGGCCAGCGCGTGGCTGAGATCGGCCATGTGGCCTTCCAGATGCCTGTGCTTTACCACGATGTTGTGGAGTATCCGGAAGCCGAGCGAGCCCTGGGTGCGCGCAAGGTGAGCCTGGATGTATTGCTGCCCGCAGCAGATTTTGTATCGGTCCATGCGCCGCTGCTTCCGGCCACCACAGGGTTGATTAATGAGGCTGCGCTGCGCCAGATGAAGCCCACAGCCTATTTGATCAACTCCTCCCGGGGCCCTGTCGTCGATCAGGCCGCGCTGGTGCGTGCCCTGTCCGAAGGGTGGATCGCTGGAGCGGGCCTCGATGTATTCGACCCTGAGCCGCTCCCTGCGGACAGCCCGATCCTCTCATTGGAGAATGTGGTTGTCTCCCCGCACATGGCGGCGCATACCGATGAAGCGCTGCTGCGCATGGCAATGGTTGTTGAGGACGTGCTGGCTGTAATCGCGGGCAAATCACCCAGGCATGCGGTTCCCGCGCCTGGCTAAGGCCCCAAACACGAAAGGAAACGATTCTTATGGATAAACACTGGAACAACTTCTGCACAATGAGCGTGGTGCATTTCATGGCTTTCCCCAACACGATCAAGGGAGAGGGGCCCATTGTGGAGACGGTCACCCAGATCGCCGAAGACCCCTTCTTTGGCGGGATTGAGATCGGCTGGATCAAGGATGCCGGGACGCGGGCCAGAGTCCGCTCTATCATCGAGCAAAGCCATCTCAAAGTTGGGTTTGGGGGGCAGCCAACGCTCCTGCTGCAACAGCTTAACCTGAACAGCCTGGACGAGGCAGCGCGTAAAAAGGCCGTTGCCCAGATGAAAGCTAACGTTGACGAGGCGGTCGAGCTGGGTGCGAAACGTGTTGCGTTCCTCTCTGGTAAAGACCCGGGTGACAAAGATCGTCCGGCAGCGCTGGACGCCCTGGTCAAGTCGATGCTTGAGATTTGCGGCTATGCCAGCGATAAGGGGATCGCCCTCACCTGCGAGACATTCGACCGTGATGTAGATAAGGCCTGCCTGATCGGCCCATCCGACTACGCGGCGGAGTTTTCGCGGATTGTCCGGCGCGATTACCCGGACTTTGGCTTGATGTATGACCTCAGCCACATGCCCCTGCTCCGCGAGCAGGCAGAGCCAGCCCTGACACTGTTGAGGGATGAGCTGGTTCACATCCATGTGGGAAACTGTGTGACCACGCCCGGTGCACCTGGCTATGGTGATCTGCACCCGCGCTTTGGATGGCCGGGTGGCGCGAATGATGTTGCTGAACTCACAGAGTTCATTCGTGCATTGTTCAAGGTGGGATACCTGGCTGAGGGTAAGCAGGAACGTCCATGGGTTGGCTTCGAGGTGAAGCCGCAGACTGAGGAGGAGACCCCCGAACTGATCATTGCCAATGCCAAGCGTACCTGGCAGGAAGCCTGGTCAAGGGTCTAAAGTCCGTCGGTTAACCCGTAACACTCACAAAGGAGGGTTGTTTCATGAGCTCAGTGAGCCCTGTGGCGGAGGACCAAGTCCAAAAACGCTACCAAGAACTCAGTCAGCAGTTCGATCATTGGGAGAAGACGAAAGACCTGATCGACCAGCTGATCGACATCATCCTCAACTACCGTCAGAGTGGTCATCCCGGCGGCTCGCGCTCCAAGGTGCATATGCTGGTGACGCTAATGCTCAGTGGTGTCATGCGCTACGATCTGCGCCATCCTGAGAAGCGCTTTGCCGACAAGTTCGTGCTGGGCGCGGGGCATACGATCCCGCTGATCTACTGCACGCTCGCCGTGTTAAATGAAGCGCTGCGCGCTAAGTATGAACAGACCGGCGACAAGCGCTACCTGATCAACAAAGCAGAAGAGCGTGCGCTTTATTGGGAAGACCTGCTTAACTTCCGTCGCAAGGGTGGGCTCTCGGGCCATGCCGAGATGGAGGGCAAGACTCTCTTTCTGAAGGCCAACACCGGGCCATCAGGCCACGGCAGCCCTGCTGCGGCCGGCGTCGCCCTGGCCCTCAAGCGCGCAGGTGCCGGAGCAAAGGTTTTTATTTTTGAAGGTGAAGGCGGTCTGACGCCCGGTGCGACCCATGAGACTCTGAACAGCGCCTGGGGCATGGCCCTGGACAATCTGTTCTTCATGGTGGACTGGAACGACTTTGGTATTGATAACCACCCGATCAGTTCGGTAGTTTATGGGTCGCCCACCGATTGGTTCGGCTCGCATGGATGGCGTGTGTTCAACACCGAGAATGGCTCAGAATGGGGGCCGGTTGCCGAGACGCTCCTGAGTATGATCTACAGCGAGAATCCCGGCCGGGCGCCCAGCGTAGCCTGGTTCAAAACCCGCAAAGGGCGCGGGTACCTCAAATACGACAATGCCTCGCATGGTACGCCCCATGCACCCAACTCAGAGCTGTTCTGGGAGACGAAAAAGCCCTTCGCCGAGAAATATGGGGCCCAGTTTACCAATGTGGGAGGCAGCGCCCCGCATGATCCGGCGGCGCTGCGTGCCGAGTTTGAGGCGAACCTCAGAGCTGTCATCGATGTCATGCGTGCAGACCAGGGCTTAATCGACTATCTGGCCGATCGTCTGGTCTCCATCGGTGAGAGTGTGCCCTCCAGAATACCCTCTTTTAAGCTGGGCATGAATGGCACCCCCTTCAAAGATCAGCGGTTGTATGACTTCCGCAACTATCCCGCTGACCTGTATGTCAAACCAGGGACCAACATCGCCAACCGTGCAGCGCTGGCCAAGTGGGGTGCCTGGGTAAACGCGTTCGGTGCCACAGAATATGGTCGCCCAATCGTGCTGGCAGCTTCTGCTGACCTGGCCGGTTCTACGAATATCAAGGGCTTCGCGGATGGCTATGGCAATTTCCCGGGCTACGGCCTGTACGAACGCCCTGGCACTGCTGATGGCGTACTGCTGCCTGCAGAGATCACTGAGTTTGCGAATGCAGGAATCCTTGCATCCGCCGCGACCGTCAACCTGTCTGCGAATCCGGAGAGCGAATTCGACGGGTTCTGGGGGGCGGCATCAACGTATGGGTCGTTTTCCTACCTGAAGTATGGCCCGCTGCGTCTGTTCAGCCAGATTGCCCAGGACTGTGATTTTAAGGTGGGCAAGTTCATCTGGGTGGCAGGGCACTCCGGCCCGGAGACTGCGGACGACAGTCGCACGCACTTCGGTGTGTTCGCACCCGGCGTGACACAGTTGTTCCCGGAAGGGCACATCATCAATCTGCATCCCTGGGAGTACAACGAGGTTCCGGTGCTGCTTGCTGCCGCGCTCAAGACGGATGTGCCGTTGGTAGCCTTACATCTCACCCGCCCGCCCATCGAAATCCCTGATCGGGAAGCGCTGGGCATGGCTTCCCATTTTGAGGCGGCGCGCGGCGCGTACATTGTGCGCGACTACAAACCAGGTCAGCCCCGAGGAGGCACCCTGATTGTCCAGGGTACCAGTGCTATGGTCAGCATCCTCAAGGTCTGGCAGAAGCTTGATCAGCGTAATTTGAACGTTAAGATCATCTATGCAGCCAGCCCGCAGTTGTTTGCCACGCAACCCGAAGCGTATCGCGATCGAGTGCTCGCAGCGGGTGACCGCGCCAACTCCACCGTGATCACGACTCAGGGACGCTGGCTGATGCATGACTGGTTGTTTAACAAAGTTGCTGAGGAATACGCGCTCTCGGCAGATTTCGATAACAGATGGCGCACAGGAGGCACCCTCGAAGAGGTGATCGAGGAAGCCCATCTCTCCCCAGAGTGGGTGCTTGAAGGGATCACACGCTTCGTACAGGATCGCGAGATGCGCCTCGGCCGCTTGGAGGCAGAGTTGGAAGCGGCCAAGTAACCTGACAGTTTAAGTCTATCTCGCACCGGGTAAGCAGCTTGTGGCGAGGGGTAGCTGAGATCAAGGCTGCCCCTCATGCCACAGCAGGGTGAGAGGCATCACGTATGAGGGATGTGCTGGCATATCTGGAAGCATGGCGGGAAGCCAACGAACAGATCGCTGTTGCCACGGTAGTGGAGACATGGGGTTCTGCGCCGCGCCCGGCGGGATCCAAGATGGCAGCTACGCTGAGCGGCGGGGTGGCGGGCTCAGTGAGTGCCGGGTGCGTCGAGGGCGCTGTCATTGACGAAGGGCATGAGGTGCTGCGCACAGGCAAACCGCGCCTTTTAACCTATGGCGTGGCAGACGATGAAGCATGGGAGGTTGGCCTCGCCTGCGGAGGGACCATCCGGGTCTTCGTCGAGCCATTCAGCGCCCTGAGCCGTGTGTATGACCTGATCAAAGCAAACCTGGAAGCCCGCATCCCAATGGCCGTGGTCAGCGTCATACAAGGCCCTGAGGAACTTCTGAATCATAAGCTGGTTGTGCTGGCCGATGGCACGACTCAGGGCGATCTGGAGGTGCCGCTGCACCATGCTGCCGTGGTGCAAGAAGCTCAAGCACTTCTTGCCCGGGGCACCGGGGGCACTTTCCAACCGCAAGAGGATCTCGCCCTGTTTATTGAGGTTTACGCACTCCCGCCGAGGCTGATCATCGTGGGTGCGGTCCATATCGCGGAAGTCCTTGTGCCGATGGCCAACCTGGTTGGCTTTGACACGGTGGTGGTCGATCCGCGCGCTGCTTTTGCAACAAGGGAGCGGTTTCCTTCCGCAGGCCAGCTTCTCAAGGAATGGCCGCAGAAAGCGCTTGGTGCGATGCTGCTGGACCATTCGGCCTATGTGGTAGTGCTCACGCATGATCCCAAGCTGGATGACCCGGCCCTCAGCATAGCACTTCGTAGTGAAGCAAGGTACATTGGTGCCTTAGGCAGCGAACGTACCAACGCCCGGCGCCTGGAACGCCTGCGGGCGGAAGGCATCAGTGAGGAACAGATCGGCCAGCTGCATGCGCCCATCGGCCTGCCCCTAGGCGGTCGGACAACCGGCGAGATCGCGGTCAGCATTCTGGCCGAGATCACACAGGTCAAGAACCGGCGGCTGGTTTAAGGCTGGATAGAGCAGCAAACCGAGGGGGTGAAGGGTATTTCCTTCCCCCTCTGCGTTTTGTGCGATGCGAGCCTCACTCGAAGCGGGAGAGTGACAGCAGAGCCCCGGCATAGGCTGCTAGGCCGAGCACAAAGACTACTGTGAACCCGAAGTGAATGGAGACGATCACCGAAAGCACAGAGGCTACAACAGAGAGGGCCGAGTTGATCGCCCACAGCCAGGGCACCAACTCACTGCGATCCTGCGCACCTACATATCGCAGCGCGAGCGGAAAAGGTCGTCCCATCATCAACCCGAGCGGCGCCAGCAGGGTTACTGTCATTGCGATACGTGCGGACAAGGACCATCCCTGTGTGACCTTTAAGACGGCCGGCAGTATCATCATCATGATGATCATCAGAACGAGCAGAATTACCAGTGACGTTCGGATATTAGACCTGATACGCTCTACAGGCACGCGCTGTGTGGTGAAGCTGCCAATGCCGCTGAACACCAGCAGCGCGAATAACACCACGACCAATGCATAAGTCGGCGACCCCAGATAGATATTGAGGCGCTGCAGCATGGGAATCTCTACCAGGATGAAGGCGAGACCCAGTGCCGCAAAGTAGAGGATATAGCCCGGCGAGCTGCGCGGAACAGACCGGCGCTGGGCCACTGCCAGCGGCAGGATGATCATCGTGGAGGCCAGCACTACAACGATGCCAAGGGTCACGATCAGAATAGTATCCGCTTCTACACCGAAGGAATAGAGCGTGCTGCCGGAGAATCCCTGTTCATTCAGATCAGTGAAGCGCACCACATTGAAGAAAAATGGATGGTTATCCGTGGGGGGTGATATATCAAGTGGGAACCCTCGGATAAAGGCATCGCGTTCAGGGGCCATAATCAGATCACTGACCGGATTATCTGCGGGCTGCCCAGGGGCGTAAAGCACCTCAAACCCCATCTCGTCCGCAACTGCCCGCACATGCGCAATCTCCGCGTCTGTGAAGGGCGTCTTCTTGAGCAGCATCCCCGCCAGACCTTCATTCGGCACCATACGTGAATCCAGGTTGGCGACCACGATAATGTGTTGGGCAGGGTCCTCAACGCCTGCACGGGTCCAGGTGTCAAGCCCTAAAGCAACCAGGCGCAGCGTTTCGGCTGGTCCCTGCGGATAGTACCAGCGCGAGAAGTTCACCATCCCACGGTCGGTGAGATGATCGTAGTAATTCAGAAATGCCTCACGGGTGTAGATACCATTCTCAGACAGGGCAAAAGCCCCTGCTGAAGAGGCTGCCAGGGTATCGATTAGTGAGGCCTGTATGATGTCGTACTGGGCATCTGTATAGGCAAGGTAGGTGCGCGCATCATCTCGAACAATCTGGACATTGGGCAGGTTATAGATATTGCCTGAATAGTCCGCATAGGTTTCCTTAACCAGATTCACGATCAGGGGGTTCAGCTCCGCTCCGGTGATCCGTGACGCCTCGAATTCATAAGCAGTCACCACATCCCGGCCACCTCCTGGCCCAATGATGAACACTTGAGGCTCGCTCACTAAGTAATACGGCAGGGCAGTCAGATCCCATTTGAGATATTCAAACCAGGGCTCGCCTGTAACACCCCGGTAGCGCATAATGGGCGTCCCGGCCTTCTCATCGATCAGGACCAGCAGGCGGCCGGGGTCCCCCAAGACTTCGCCACGCTCATAGCGATCCAGATAGACCGGGCTGAGACCCCATCCGAAGGGCTCGTCCTGGGTATCTTCATAAACCGTAATGCGCGAGAAGGAGTTCCAGCCTTCAAATAAAGGCTCCTTGGACTGGTATGTCTCGCGGCGCGGCAGTTCCAACCAAGGCTGCTGGACCTGGTAGCCCAGGCCTGCACCAAAACCGGCGAGCACAAGCACAGGGACGGCCAGATTCACCGGCCGTGAGGGCTTATTCCCCAGCGCAAAGAACAATGCTCCGAACGCTGCCACCAGGCTCAGCAGCAGGATAGCGCTAACACCGCCGAACTGTTCAAGCGCAGCGACACTCAAAACACAGCCCAATCCTGCACCAGCGAGATCGGCGAAGTACAGCCTGCCTGTGTCAGCCGGATAAGCACGCAAGGCCAGGGCAAGTGCAGCGCCTACAAACAGATAAGGTGTGGTCAGTACCAGATAGGCCAGCGCCAGGTAGGCGATCTGCGTGCCCCCCAACGGGCCGCGCAGACTGCCCATGGTCAGCGGGATTTGCAGATACACCCAGAAAGCCACAAACAGGGCCGCCGCGAAGGCCGCGGCCAGCACAATCAGCACCCGTGGGACATGGAGATTTTCCACTCGCTTTGAACTGAGATGCAGCCAAACACCTGCTGCACCACTGCCCAGCAGCGCTAATGAGATCACCGAGAAGGCAAAATGATACCAGAGTGTGACGGAGAAGATTCGGGTGAGGATGATCTCGTTTGCCAGGGCTGCCATACTGATTAGGGCTACCCCAAGATATGTGGCGACTCCAGCTTTCTTATCCATGAGCTTCTCGACCAGCAGGCTTGGACGGCTGCGCACGAATCCCCGAGTCTAACATTCGATCCGGGTTCAGGTATTAGTGCTGGTTGCGGGGGCAGTATAGCGCAGCGGTAGTAGATAATCCAGTGATGGTCATTTTATAAGCTGCCCAAGCCGGGTTCCAGGGCCATTGCGTCGATGAAGCGTTGGTAGAAGGCAGAATCTTTATCCAGGTCAACCTGCTGTGCACGTTCAGCGAGCTGTTCGCCCAATGCAAAACCGTCATCGCTGAGGAAAATAGCTGCGCCTAACCCGGCCCCGTTTGCAACAGCATGGACGCGCTCTTGCGCTACAGGGGGGATCAACCCCAGCCCGAGCACGGCATCCGGGTCAAGCTGGCTGCCAAACGAGCCCGTCAGGATCATCTGCTGCAGATCGCCTGGCCGGAGATCGAGCTGGAGCATCAGTGTGTCAATGGCAGCCCGGATGGCTGCCTTAGCTTTCTGAAACTCACGCACATCCCATTGGGAAAGCGAGATGCTGCCGTTTGCCTGAGTCAGAGTCAATGTCCGGGCGCCGCGCTCATCGTGCCCCAGACGCTCGCCAAAGAGGGGCGGATCAGCAAGTATCCGCCCACTGGGCTCGATCACCCCGGCCTTTCGAAGCTCATAGATGATACTCATCAGCCCGGAACCTGTAAGCCCAATCGGAGGCTCATCTCCGATGGTGGTGAGCTGAATATCACTGCCCCTGATCCGCGTGCCGATCACTGCGCCATCCACGGCGCGTGTTCCACAGGAGATATTGACCCCTTCAAAAGCAGGCCCGGCTGCCGTAGAAGCGGCCAGGATGCGCTTGCCGTCAGTGACGAGTACTTCCCCGTTCGTGCCCAGATCAACAGCCGCGATAGGGCCTGGAGGCGCAGCAAATCCCAGGAAGGCCAGACAGGCTAGGGCATCGGAGCCAACAAACCCACCGATCAGCGGTGGCAGCATGACCTGAGTCTCGGGTGGGAAAATACCCCCGAGCAGGTCGCCTGCATCACGCACTGGCTCGCGCCGGTAGGGCTGGAAAGGTTTTACTGCGATAGTGTCCACCGGGAGCCGTGCAAGCAGGTGGTGCATTGCCACATTTCCAACTACTGTTACACGAACTATTCGCCCCCGAATACTATCCGAGAGCTTTAGAGCGTCGACTGCCTGGTTAATCGAAGCAACGGCCAGCCTATGCAGGCGTTCGCGGTCTACGGGGCTGTGTAAGGCCGCCGCCAGGCGGGAAATCACGTCTGCGCCATAGACCGTCTGCTGATTGAGGCTTGCCCCACCGGCTGCCACCTCTCCGTTATCCAACATAGTCAGAAATGCAGCAACCGTGGTGGAACCCAGGTCGATTGCCAGCCCCAGCGGCACGTTACGATCTCGTTTATAGCGCGCACTGGCCTTGAAGGCCTTGCTGCTGTAGACCACGACCGGGGCAAGCAGCACCCGTGTATCCCCTGCAACCCGTGCCCGGCAGGCCAGCCGGTTGCGGACGGCAAGCTCGCCCGGTGTAAGGTGCTGGCGTTCTATCTCGTCAGGGGGGGCTGCCCCCTCTTCAATCAGGATTTTGCACAGACCGCAGGTGCCGCGACCCGCACAAGGCTGTTCCAGGGGGAGCTCAAGGCGCGTGATTGCCTCACCCAGGAGGGTGCCCTCCATCACCTCAGTTGTTTTGACCAGCTCCCCACGGATCACTGTTACCAGTGGCATTGCGAGCTCCAGAACACGCCGTTTTAGCGCATAAACATTTCCTGCGTGATGCTGCCGCCGGGCGGGATCACGAGAAACTCCTGCTCGTTATAGGGTTCCCCTGAGGCTGCTGCCATCAGCGCGCGCAAGTAGGCATCCGATCCAACGATTTCTTCATAGTGCATACCCCATTGAGCGCAGTACTCTGCTACTCTCTTCGCCTGCGGGCGGTAGGCTTCAAGGTCGGCGGGAGTATGCGATACAAACGCAATACGTTTGTAGTGCTGGTACTGCTGGTCCATTACCCAGTGCGCTTTTTGCTCGCCCATGCGCTCAACCAGCGATTCGTACTCAGAGAGCGGGTCTGTGCCGGCTTCCAACCAACCTTTCGTGAGATAGTATGTGCCGGGCGTCTTATCAAACTCGCGGCGGTAGGCTTCATACGAACCGAGCAGGATCGCGATGCAGTCGTCTGCGCGAGCAATTAACAGTGTGTGTTTCCCTGCAGTGACACCACGCAGGCCGTTGCCGCATAGCCCATACCCAAGCACGATCAGGCTGGGCTGCTCGATGCGGTCGATTGTCTCCTGCATCGCGGTCTTCAACTGCTTGGGCACCTTATGCAGCCCATATTCAAGGATGATCACCTCGGCCTGAAGTGCGGGCGGCAGGTGCCGCTCGATCAAGTCGACAAAAACGCGGCATGCAATGATCACAACCGGGAGCTTCCCATTCATATTTATGCCCTCGGCAGCACGGCTTGGATAGGCCGGTTCTGACTTCATCAATGATACCTGAGTAGTGCCTCAAGAGCAGCCGTAATCCTGCTTAGTGACCACTTTGGCTTTTCGATTGCTGGCAGGCCCGAGGCCTGCTGCTCCAACCAGCGTTGAGCTACCCGGCCTGCTGGGCGCTCTTGGCGCGGAAATGCTTGATCCAGCGCATGCAGTATTCATCACGTCCCATCAAGGCATCCGCAGCCAGGATCGACTCAAGGATATCTTCCTCAAGCGGGTTCGTGATCGCACAGGGCATGCCCTGCGCGATCAACATGGCAATAAAGGCGGCGTTAATCCTGCCCCGGTTTGGGAGCCCGAAACTGACATTGCTGGCTCCACACACCGTGTTGACACCCAGTTCCTCGCGCAGCCGTGCCAGCATCTCAAACACTGCTGAGCCAGTGGTGGGTGTGGTGCTTAATGGGAGCACGAGCGGGTCAATCAGGACATCTTCCCGTGGGATTCCCAGTGTCTCAGCGCGGTTGATGATCTTCTGGGCAACCTCAAACCTGATCGTGGGGTCGGGCGAGATACCCTGCTCGTCGTGGGCAATTGCCACAACTACTGCACCATGCTGCTTGACCAGCGGCAGGATGGCCGCAAGCCGGTCCTCCTCGCCGGTCACCGAGTTGACCAGGGCTTTCCCTTCATAGGTTTCGAGGCCAGCTTTTAAAGCATCTATTCGCGAAGAGTCAATGGAGAGAGGCACATCGACGACCCCTTGTACAAGCTGTACGGCTCTGCGCATGATGGCAGGCTCATCTGCCCCGGGCACCCCTGAGTTCACGTCAAGCATATGCGCCCCTGCTTGCACCTGCGCAAGCGCATCGGCCGCAACACGGTCAAAGTTACCCGCAGCCATTTCCTCCCCCAGTTTCTTACGACCGGTAGGGTTAATACGCTCCCCAATGATCACAAATGGCTTTCCGGGGCCGATGGTCACTACACTGTTTTTGGATCTGAGGACAGTTTCCATTTACTGAGGCTCCTTATACCAGGTGATAGATGCAGGCTGCCCCGCAGGCTCCGGATGTGGGCGGCGTGCAAGGGTGGGTTTGAAAAGGAGGAAACACAGAGCCTTATTGTTCCCTAATGATCCTAGAGTGCGGGCGTCTGACGTCAAGTGCAAAACAGCATGTGGGCTACAACAATCTGTCACTCAATGCATAGAGTGCGCTGCACCCCGGTATGGGATTCCGACTGCTTTACCCAGTTTAAAACCGCAGCTATAATTACCCATAATTGCGATTACTCGCATAATCAGTGTATAGATGCTACCAAAGGACGATCAACGATGACTCCGCTTTTTAAGGCATCACGGATGCTCCTGGGCAGCCTATTATGTGTACTGCTGGTTGGATGCGCGCCCACATTGCAGCCTGTGCAGACGCCAGAGGTGCTGGAAGATGCCCGGATGGGTTCACCTCTTGATTTGGGCTGGGATACCCGCGAATTGTTTCGCCCTGGGCTGGTCACCAGTGCGCAGGGCGTTCTGGAAACAATGTCCCAGGCGCCCGTGTACCATGTTGAAATCCAAATCAAGGATGACATGAGCGCTGTACTGGGCACCGCCGAAGTACGTTATGCGAACCGCGCGGAGGGTTTGCTCGAGGAGATTTACTTCCGACTTTACACTAACACATCAGGCGCTGCCGCAGTTGTCACAGAGATGCGGGTCGACGATGCACCTGTGGAAGCCCAGCTCGAATTTGCAAACAGTGCCGTGCGCGTGTCGCTGCCACAGCCGCTGGAGAGTGGTCAAAGCACAGTGATCTCCTTCGATTTTGCCTCTACCATCCCTCAAGAAATGGGCGGCAACTACGGGTTATTTGGGTATTTTGATGGCATCCTGGTGTTGGACGAGATCATCCCCGCCATCCCTGTTTATAACCAGGATGGATGGCAGGTTGAGGTACCGCCCCCTAATGGCGACCTTTCCTTTTACGATGCCAGCTACTATGTCGTGCAGGTGGCGGCACCCGCCGAGATGCAGCTCATTGGCTCCGGATCAGTGGTTAGCAGGCGGCAGGAGGGGGATACACAAATAGTCACCTTTGCTGCGGGCCCAATTCGCGATTTCTATCTTGCTGCCAGCGAACTTTTCGTGTGTGTGAGTGAAACCAGGGGCGAGACAACCCTCAACAGCTGTGTTGTAGAGGGCTATGAGGACGGCGCACGAGACGTGCTGCAGAACGCATTAGATTCACTGGCCAGCTTCGAAGGCCGCATTGGTCTTTATCCCTACACCGAGCTGGACCTTGTGAGCACACCGATGCAGGCCTTGGGCATGGAATACCCTGGCGTGGCGGCAATGGCGCTGGACCTGTATGACCCGCAGGTAAGTATTCGTGGTGTACCTGTCAGCGTCGTGAGACCTTCAGTGGTTGCCCACGAGGTAGCCCACCAATGGTTCTATAATGTTGTGGGCAATAACCAGATTGATGAACCCTGGCTTGACGAGGCAATGGCCCAGTATTTCACAGCGATGTATTATGCCGACACCTTTGGGCCCGGCGCAGAAACCAGCTACCGGGAGTCCTGGGAGGAACGCTGGGGGCGTGTGGATTTCGCCGATATCCCAATTGGCCTGCCTGCTGGTGAATATGAAGGCCTGGAATATGGCGCGATCGTCTATGGACGAGGCCCCCTGTTCGTAGCCTCCCTGCGCGAGGCAATGGGGGACAAAGCGTTCGATCAGTTTATCAGAGATTACTTTGCAACATATAGTTGGGATATCGCAACTGCCCGGGGGTTTCATGCGCTGGCTGAGCAGCACTGCCAGTGCGACCTCACAGGTTTATTTGAAGAGTGGGTGTATGCCCCATGAGGTTGTATATAACGTTGTTACACCCTATTCTGAATCAACTGACCCCCAATATTGATATCTATACCAGGCGTGCGGGGCTAATCACAACTTGGTGGAGGTTTTGACGTTTAAATATATTGCATTGCTTGGTTAAATGATGCAGAATATAGATGTAATCTAAAACCAACACATCTGCATGGTGCCTCAGCATATTTCCGTATGCCTAAGGCACCATAGTTTTTGGAAGGGAGAACAAGCCAGGATGAAGAAACTCTCTCCGACAGCGTATCTGTTCCCCATCGTGATGGTGGCAGCTGTGCTGACGGGCTGCTCCGCGGGGGCGGGCGATGCGACAGGGGCTACAGAACCGCTCCTTGTGCTGGAGTGGACAGGTTACCAGATGACCGAATTCCCCCAATTCTTCCAGCCGTTCACGGACAAGTACGGGGACAATCTGGATCAGGTGATTGAGTACAGTTTCTTCGGGGATGATGCTGAAGCTTTAACAAAGATGCAGACCGGCTTTGAGGCGGATCTCGTACACCCCTGCAACTCCTGGTGGCAGTTATACGTGAATGCCGGCTTGCTGCAGCCGATTGACACCTCGCGCCTCGAATATTGGGATGGCATTCCTGATGAGCTGAAGCAGCTCGGTCAGTTCAATGGCGAGCAGTATATCGTCCCCTGGGATTGGGGATACGACTCGCTGCTGGTACGTGCCGATCTGGTCCCTGAGATGCCAGACTCCTGGGCGGATCTGTGGGACCCCCAGTACGCCAGGCATATCGCCATCTGGGACTCGGCGGAACAGGGCTACGTCATCACAGCTCTGGCGCTTGGCCTCGATCCATGGAACACAACTCCTGAAGAAGACGAGATGATCAAGCAGAAACTGCTTGATCTCAAGCCGAATGTTCTGACCTATTGGCTTGACTTCACCGAGGTCTATAACCTTTCTTCATCGGGGGATGCATGGATCGTCGCCAACGCCTGGCAGGATGCTTACGGCTACCTGCTCGATGAGGGCTATGACGTCGAATACCTCGATCCCGCAGAAGGGCGGTTGAGCTGGGTATGTGGTTATGGCATCAACGCCAACAGCACCAACCTTGACCTGGCTTATGAGTTCCTTAATGCAGCCATCGCACCAGAATCCATGGCAGCACTGGGTAACGAGTATCTGTATGGGTTCTCCAACTTTGATGCCATTCCATTGGTGGACGAAAACGTTGCAAAGCTGTTGAACTTCACGGACCTGGATACGTTCTTTGCAAATACAGTCTTCTATCAGCCTCTCACCGAGGAGAAACGCCAGGCCATGTCCGATATCTGGACTGAGGTTAAAGCCGCTCAATGAGCGCAGAGGCTGATGTGGTCCGGCGCCCTAGCGGCCCGGATTCTGAGCCCACTCCACGCAAGCGAGTGCGGCTGAATGAACAGTTGCGAACCACAGGGCAGGTTGGTGTGATGATCGCGCCAACCACCCTGTGGTTGTTCTTCCTCCTGGTGCTCCCCTTAATCATGATGACGCTGCTCAGCTTTCGGAGCGGTTCATTCACTGCAGAAGACTCTGCATTCACTCTCTCAAACTACCAGCGCTTTCTGCAAGATGCCAGCTTCCAGCGGCTCATGCTGCGCTCTCTTTGGGTGGCTTTACTGGTCGCACTGTATTCAGTAGTGCTGGCTTATCCACTGGCCTATTACCTGGCCTTTCGAGCAAAGCGGCGCCAGAATCTACTGCTGACACTCTTGATCATCCCGGCCTGGACCAGTTTCTTACTGCGTGTGCTTGCGTGGCGGATTATCCTGGGTTCTGATGGGATGCTCAACTCGCTGCTTTTGCTCTTGGGTTTGACCCAGGAGACCCTGCCCATCTTACTGTACAGCCCGACTGCAGTGATTGTGACACTGGTCTACATCTGGATTCCTTTCGCGGCGCTTCCGATCTATGTGAACCTGCAGCGCATCGACCTGGGGTTGCTGGAAGGGGCAGCCGATCTGGGGGCTACACCGATCCAGGCTTTCATGCGTATCACGCTCCCCTTGAGTATGCCCGGCATCATCGCGGCCCTGTTGTTTGTATTCATCCCTACCGTGGGTGAGTACGTCACCCCAGCGCTCGTGGGAGGGCCGAGCGGCCAGTTAATCGGCAACATCATCTGGGACCAGTTCGCGCGGGCCCTGAACTGGCCGATGGGCTCGGTGCTGAGCCTCATGATGTTGGTTCTTGTGCTGCTGCCGCTGCTGCTGACCAGCAGGCTGGTGCGCCTCAGCGGCTTGCTGGAGGGGTGAGATGCAAGAAAAGCAAAGACTCCTCACTCCGGGTGCCATCTACTTCTGGGCAACAGTATTGTTTCTGTATCTGCCAATACTGCTGCTGGTGCTTTTCTCTTTAAATGACTCGGTCTTGCTGGCCTTTCCCTTAAAAGGCCTTACCCTGCACTGGTACCAGGAACTGCTTGAAGCGGGAGAGATGCTGCAAGCGGCGCAGAACAGCCTTGTGGTGGGTGTGATTTCTTCCTTGATTGCAACTGCCATCGGGACCATGGCGGCCATCGCCGTAACCCGCCTGAACTTCCCCGGGCGTGATGTATTCCTCTCCATTGCGGCAGTCCCCATGATTACTCCGTCCATTGTACTTGGGGTCGCGCTGCTGATACTGTTCAGACAGACCATCAATCTACCGCTTTCGTTAGGGTTGATCACGCTCAGCCATGTAGTGATCAGCATTCCGACCACTATGTTAATTGTGATGGCCCGCTTGGCAGGCTTTTCAAAAAATCTGGAAGAAGCCGCGATGGACCTGGGCGCCAACTACTGGGTGACACTTTGGCGTGTGATCCTGCCGCTCAGCTTACCTGCGTTAATCGCTGCATTCCTTACGGCATTCACTGCGTCTTTTGACGAGTATGCTATGACTACACTGATTACCGGAACGGACGTTACTCTCCCGGTTTACCTGTACTCCCTGCTACGCTTCCCCCGCAGGTTGCCAGTTGCCCTTTCGATGGGCTCGGTGATCATCGTGGCATCGGCCATTCTGATTGTGGTAGCGGAATGGTTGCGACGCGTTGATTTCCGTGGCGGAGCAAAGGAGGAAACGGCATGATGGATGATCTACCCCTGCTCAATGACCAGGAGCATCTGACGAGCGAGGAACAGGCCACACAGCACATGTACGTGGTATATGTGGTTGCTGGCCGCGCACGGCAGATCGCTAGCCAGGTCCAGGCTCGTTGGCGGGAGCTAACCGCCCATGCTCTTTGCCCGGATGAAGGAGACTGAGAATGGTTGCTGCAATAGAGCTTCGCGGTATTTCTAAGCAGTATCGTGAACGCAATGGTGAGGGTGTTATTGCCCTCTCTCCTACGGACCTCAACATCGAGCCCGGTGAGTTCTTCACGTTGCTCGGCCCAAGCGGCTGTGGTAAGTCAACCACACTGCGCTTAATCGCAGGCTTTGAGACCCCAACCGAAGGGAAGCTGCTCATCCACGGGCAGCCCATGAATGACATTCCCCCACACCGCCGTCCGGTTAACATGGTGTTTCAAGATTACGCGCTCTTCCCCCACATGACGGTCTATGACAACGTCGAATTTGGCTTGAGCGTGAAAAAGGTGCCACGCCCTGAGCGCCAGCGCAGGGTGCATGAGGCCCTGGCTATGGTTCAGCTTGCCGGGTATGAAAGGCGCCGTCCCAACCAGCTGTCGGGTGGTCAGAAGCAGCGGGTTGCTCTGGCTCGTGCCCTGGTCAACCAGCCAGCGGTGCTTCTGCTCGATGAGCCGCTGGGCGCCCTCGACCTCAAGCTTCGCCGCGCCATGCAGATCGAGCTTAAGCATCTCCAGCAGCAGGTAGGCATCACGTTCATCTATGTGACACATGACCAGGAAGAAGCCCTGGCGATGTCTGATCGTATTGCTGTGATGAACGAGGGCCATGTCCTGCAGGTAGGCACCCCGAAGGCCATCTATGAGCATCCTGCAACGCGCTTCGTAGCAGACTTTGTCGGTGAGACGAATTTCTTACAGGGTATGGTCCAGCTTATTGAGCCTGATCACATCCGGGTGGAAATCGGGGGGAAGCAGCTTGATGTGGCCCACAGCACAAACGGTATCAGGACAGGGCAATCCGTAACTGTGGCAATCCGGCCCGAGAAACTGAGTCTTCAGGAAGCGCGGCCTGAGGGAGAATCATTGTACGGCACGATCGAGGAAATTGTTTTCCTCGGTACAGATACGCGCTACGTTGTGAGGCTAGACTCTGGCGAGAAACTCGTGATCCGCGTTCAGAATCACGAGATCGGCATTGAGCCGGTCTTCGGCGTGGATACAAAGGTGACCGTACAATGTCAACCCAGCCACGCACAAATCCTGACAGGCTGATCGGAGACGCTGGCGGCGCAGTAGGTGGGGTGGCATTGATCTATGCGGATACCCACCGTCTGCACGCGCCCAGCGTCGAATACAACCATGACCGGCTCCTGCCTTATGCAGAAACACCGGAGCGGGTGGCGTCGATCTTCAACCGGCTATCCCGCCTGGAGTTTGTGCGTACACACACGCCAGTAACCAAAATCGCTGAGGCGGAGCTCATTCGCAGCCATTCATCGGAGCTGTTAAGCTACTTACGCCATACTGCCAAGCGTGCAGCGCGCCAGTTCAAAGATGATGGGGGGAGTGATTACGCCCTGGGGGACGCCAGCTATATCTATCCCTCAGTGTTTCCCCTGCGAGGCGCGTGGCGATCCCGGCTGGCAGAGTCAGATATGGCCGCCGGTTGTTACGCATTCGATAGTTTCGCGCCAGTTGGGGCCGGCACATGGACAGCCGCTCTGTATGGGGCAGCTGCCGCGGCTACGGCAGCCGATCTACTCAAGCAGGGTGTCGACCGTATCATCTACGCCCTCTCTCGCCCGCCCGGCCATCATGCAGGCCGTACATTTACCGGGGGATACTGTTACCTTAACAATGCCGCCATTGCGGCGAACCGGCTGCGCTCCCTCGGGCGCGGCGCGATCCTGGACATCGACTACCATCATGGAAACGGTACTCAGGATATCTTCTGGAACGACCCTGATATCTTCTTCGCCTCAATCCATGCTGATCCACGCGAGGAGTACCCGTACTACGCAGGGTATGAAGATGAAACAGGCGGCCCTGAGGCGCCTGACACAACCATGAACATCCCGCTGCCGCTGGGTACCGGAGATAAGGTATATCTGGATGCGCTCCGCAAAATGCTGGATCGCGTCATGCACTATGCCCCCGCATGGATTGTGGTATCGGTAGGATTTGATACGTACCGGGGTGACAAAACCTGCCGCTTCAATCTATCGGGTGATGCTTATTACAGAATCGGATCGCTGCTCGCACATACCGGGGTGCCCCTTCTGCTGGTCCAGGAAGGGGGGTACAACGTCAGCGCTAACGGCACGCTGGCCGAATCCCTGCTGCAGGGGCTGCTTGATCCCTGACTGAGCGTGTGCAGGGTGCCCGTAGCGGCGCCCCACTGGGATAGTATCGTGAAGCATCTGCTGTCGGAAAAAGCCCTTCGCTTCTCTCCCGGGTGGCGGAGATTCGACTGCTTGAAGCCGATCCGTCAAACCACCCGGGAATACCTGAAGAAGTCGAGCAGACAGTCAGGGCACCCCACATATAGGGAAAGCTGCGCCCTTAAAGCTGGAGAGCAGGCTCCTGGCGCCGCCGCAGCATTGTGGTGAGGCTTAGATACCAGGCACCCAGGCCCAGCATATAGATGTTTCCCACCCACAGGATGATGCGCCAGGCCGGTTTAAGCGGGAGCGCCATAAACAGCAGTGCGATAGTCAGAATCAGCACAGGTGCTTCAGCCATCACGGCTGCAAAGATCAGACCCCCAGGGCCGATTTGCCGCCGGACAAGGACCAACGTCTGCCATGCAGCATACAGCAGGAAAATGGCACCGATCACCTGGTAGACGATTACCGGCAGTATTGGACTTTGTCCGAGAATGCCGTCGATGATCCGTGCCAGCAGCACCAACAGGATGCCCAGCATCCAATTCAAGATCGTATCTCCCATAAAAACCCGTTTGAAAACAGAGTTTGCCTGTTGAATGTCCATCCCTCACCTCATGTGTACAATCTTATAAACGTCTCAGCCCACGTAAAGGCACGTGTGTGCGCTGCATCTTTGTATCTGCTGGCACGACGCTGATTGTCCCATCGATCTCCAGGACTGCCATTGCCACATCTTTGATGTCAGCTACTCCATGCTCTCGCAGCGCTGCATTAAGGGCATCTTCATCAACTCCCTCGCGTATGAGATGTTCTGCGATAACCTGACCACGCAGCACAAGCAGCGTTGGGGCTCCTTCGACCAGGCGCCGCAGACGCGGTGAATGCAGTCTCAAACGCGCCACGAGCCAGTTCAGAACAAGCAGCACGACGGCTGCGATTACCCCGCCCAGCAGTGAAGTGTCGGGGCCAACCATGGCATTCTGAACAGCATTCGCAATCAGAAGCAGGACAACCAGGTCAAACACGGTCATCTGCCCGATTTCGCGCTTGCCCGCCAATCGCAGCCCAATCAATGTGACCAGGTATACAGCCCCCGTTCGCAGAACAATGTCCCAGATCGGTGCAGCCAGTGAAAGCATAGACTTTTCACCTCATTATATGGTCTGCATTCAATCGAAGCCTTTGATGCAAGCATAGAGCATCGAGAATGCCGTTGACAAGAAGCAAAATCAGGCCTGCGAACCTTTTGGTGTAGGAGCTTGCAATGTGAACGCGGTGAATTTACGCACATGAATGCTCCGGACAGCTCAAAATTCCCCACCGGTCTTGCTGAACTGTTGGGGAACTTCCATCCATTTTAGTGCGTCATACTGACGGAATAGTTAACACAGGAGATGGGAGCAGTATGTACAGGAGCATAGTTCATCAGATAGGTGCGGTATTGGTAGTCGGATTGGCACTCGGTGCGTGCGCGGGACCAGACCCGATCATCACACCCGGGCCTGTTGAGGAGGAGCCAGCCGCAGTGGGAGCGGCCCGCGTAGCTCTGGCCGAGGAACTGGGTGTGGATGCAGGAACTATTGCCGTGACCCTGTGGGAGTCTGTGAATTGGCCCGATGCCTGCCTGGGGGTTCCTGATCCGTTGGAGCTGTGCGCCGCTGTTGTAACACCGGGCTATCGTGTCTTCCTTGAGCTGCAAGGCACAGAGTATGAGTATCACACTAATCAGGATGGCACTTCCGTACGACTGGCACCTGCCGCGCCACCTGCGGCGGTCGACCCTGTCATCGTGTGGCATGTGGAAGGCGGTATAGCAGGTTTCTGCGATACCATCGAGATCTATTCAGACGGGCTGGCAGTGGCATCCCGCTGCGGTGATACAGGGACGGTCGAAGTCGGGCGTACCTATCTATCGGAGGACCAGTTCACGCAACTTCGTGGTTGGCAAGAACGGTTCGAATCATTTGACTACGAGCAGAGCGATCCTGCGGTGGCGGATGCCATGACAGTGCGGCTCGTTTTCAGCGGGTTGGGGACCGGAACCGCCAGCCAGGCTGACCAGCAGGCCATGATCGATCTGGCCTGGGAGTTGTTTGGTCAGATCGGTGTATAACTCACCATAGACAAGCAAAGAATCCCCCCGGTTCGCGCGAACCGGGGGATTTTGATTCCTGGTGGCAGGGATTCTACTGGCGATTCTGTTGGTCGCGGTACCAATCGACTGTGCAAAGCATCCCTTCACGGAGCGGTGTGACACGCTCGCCAAACGCAGCGCTGAACTTCTTGTTATCTACAATAAAAGGCTCCTCAAACTCATACAGCATCTCAACTGTCTCGCGCGCCTCAGGGATGAACAATCCTGCAATTGAAAGCATGGTACGGCCGACTGTTCGTATCTGGGGCCTCAACCCCAGATGCTCAAACGCGAAGTCAAGCATCTTGCGCGGGCTGACAGCCGGAGCGTGCGGTAAATGCCATATCTCCCCAAAAGCACGGTCGTGCATCCCCAGGGTTGCCAGGCCGGTGCCCACATCATCAATATAGGCGTAGCTGTGTGGTACATCAGCATTGCCCGCAATCTCTGCAGGCCTGCCAGTGACCAGTGGGCGAAAGGTGCGTTCGCCTAATGCAGAGGCAGTCACACCCGGGCCGTAGTAATCGGAAGCCCGGCCAATCGCAACCTGCACTTTGCCTCGCTCGTGAGCGTCGATCAGTTCGCGAGACATGTGTGCGCGCACACGCCCCTTACGCGTTTGCGCACGGTAGGGCAGGTCTTCGGTGATGGGGCCATCAACCAGGCCGTACATGTAGACATTCTCAAGTACAACCAGCCTGGCGCCCAGGTCTCCGGCGGCCTGTAAGACACCAGCCTGCAGGCCCGGGAAAACCTCCGGCCAGCGGTTGTAAGGCGCATTGAGGCACTGGTAGATCACGCTGGCGCCCTGCGCCGCCGCCACGGCACTTGCGGGGTCTGCCGCATCTGCTGAGCGCACTTCGATCCCCGCAGGCAGCCATGGATTTGGCTGGCCGCTGCGGTTTACCACCCGGATACGCCTGCCAGCTTTCGCAAGAGCACGGGCTGTTGCTGCTCCAGCCTGCCCGGTGCCAAAGATCACATGTAGTTCCTGTGTAACGGTCATTTTGCTTCCCCCATATTCTCTTTTCAATTGCCAAGCTGACTGTACAGTCTGACGTAACGGCAGAGTCAAGGGGGAATCTGCAGGACTATCGGTGTAACAAAAAAGCCCGTCTCAGACGGGCTCTAGGTGCAAATGGGTGTGTTTACGCGCTTAGCCTCATTACAGGTACTTGCAGCTCAATAACATGTTCCTCTCTGCTATCCACCGCGAGCGGGTCGCCAAAGAGATGGATCTCGCGCAGCGGTTTGTCGAACTGCATGCCATTGGACGCCACCCAGCGCAGCAGGATCATAACGTTTTGGGGGAGCTGAATAAAGCTCATGGAACGAGTCAGAGAGGCCATGCTTGTTACGGCTGGTTCCTCGCGGATTTCCATGCCAGCTGGCGGGACTACTCCCTCGGGCAAATCGTCCTCCAACACTACCGCCGATTCCATGTCAATATCTGCCTCACGATATTCATTCATGTGGTAGAAGTTAATCGTTCGGCCGCCAGCGGGAAATCCCGACTCCCTGAGCCAGGTACGGAGTTGAAGGAGGTGTGTATCACAGTAGTCTCCGACCACATCAACAGAAGGGATCAGGCTGCGTAAACCCAGCAACTTGATCGGTGGGGTTTGCTTTATCACTACCTCGAAATCATCAGGCGGCGCCCCCTCTTGTTCGATCTGGCTCAGACGGGCATTCACTCTCGCCAGGCGCAGCATCCCATCGCGCAGCTCCTTCTCAAGCTCACGCTGGCGGGTCTTGAGCAGCTTGCGAAGTTGGTCTGCACTGAATTCGCCTTCCAACAAATCGGCGATTTGCTCAAGTGAAAAGCCCAGGTCCTTGAGTGCCAGAATGCGATTAAGGCGTGGCAGCTGTTCCAGCTTATAGTACCGGTAGCCGGTAAACCGATCGATGTGCTCGGGGCTGAGCAGTCCAAGCTCGTCATAGTGGCGTAGGGTTCTGACCGTGACCTGCCCCAATTGTGAGAAATCACCGATCTTCAATAGCCCCACCGAGTTACCTCCGATTACTACTGATAGAGTTCTATGATCTATACGTTACCCGGCCAATATCCGGGTCAACTCAGCAAGGTTCTCCACGACGTAATCCGGCTGGTGGGGCGCCCCCTCCAGGTCGCTGCGAGAGGTCTCGCCGCTTAATACGAGCACAGTGGTGATCCCGGCCTTTCCCAATGCAATGTCTGTGTAAAGTCTATCGCCCACCATGCAGATCGCATCTACCGGGGTCCGGGTTCGTTCAGCAAGCGCCTCAATAATGGGCGTATGAGGTTTGCCCACGATCACGTCGGGGCGACGCCCGGTCGACGCTTCCACGAAGGCGATCATTGCGCCAATGTCCGGCATATACCCCCCTTCAACCGGGCAGTTGAAATCAGGATGCGTGGCAATGTAAGGCTTGCCTGCCCGTACGAGATCGCACAACCGCCATAGCTTCTCGTAGGTCAGGGTTGTATCGAACCCGAGCACCGCAACTTCAGGATTCTGTTCGTCAAGGGTTAGGCCACGGATGCGGAATTCTTCCTCCAGTGCTGGTGTACCTACCAGGTAAAGTCGTGCCCCAGGGTGCCGCCTGTGCAGATAGATGGCCGTAGCTTCACCAGAGGTAAAAATCTGTGCCTCGGGGATGTCCAGGCCAAGGCGATTGAGCTTCTCGGCATACTGCCCACCGTGTTTTGACGAGTTATTGGTGAGGAACAAGAACTCAATTTTGCGATGGCGCAGCAGGGAGATGAACTCAGTGGCGCCTGGAAGCAGGCGATCGCCCAGGTAGACGGTACCGTCCATGTCCAGTACAAAGACACGGATTCTGGAGAGGGGAGACATAAGGCGAGCTCCTTGGCGAGATGAATGGTGTGGCATCAGATCAACACAAGTGATTATACCGCGCGGTTCAGGGTATCAATTTCGCTCGCGCTGTACTGGGCAGGGATGCAGATGGAGAGAATCATCCAGCCCAATGGATTGACAACTTGGTTCAAACAATGTTATGCTATATGAACTAATGTTCATAATATGAACAACTGAACAAGCAGGCGCGACGAGGTCATCGTGATGAGGATTCCAGCCTCAGAGACGCGTCTGATGACGCGCATAGCCTGGCTCTATTACATCGAAGGTGCTACCCAGCAAATGATCGGCGATAGGCTGGGGCTCTCACGTATCAAAGTGAACCGGCTGCTGCAGCAGGCCCGCGCTGAAGGCCTAATCCAGTTTGTTATCAACACCCCTGACGTCGTTTATGTGGAGCTGGAGCAGGCGTTGTGCCGCCGTTTCAACCTGATCGAAGCGGTGGTAGTTGAAGAAGCCGATTTGGGCGAGCCGTTGTATATGGCGTTGGCCCAAGGTGTTGCCGACTGGCTTAACCGGCACCTTGTCGATGGGATGTCGGTAGGGCTCAGCATGGGGCGTACTATCTCACATCTGCCGCAGGTTTTCCGGCCCAAAACCCCGATTGACTGCGCATTTGCGGAGATCATTGGCGGAGCCAGTGACTACAACGGCCTGACCACATACAACATCACCTCGAAGATGGCTGAAATCGCCGGAGGGCGAGCCAGCTATATCTATGCACCGACAATTGTTTCCAGCGCCGAAACGCGCAGCCAGCTTCTCAAAGAACCTTCAATCGCCGCAGCGCTGGAGCGCGCACGCCAGTGTGAGGCGATTGTGCAAAGTGTTGGCCCTGTCGATGAGACAGCGCTGCTGTACCTGCATGGCTATTTCACCGAGGCAGACCTGGCAGAGCTGCGCGAGCACGGGGCTGTGGGTGACATGCTGGGCCATTACTTTGACATTGAGGGGCAGCCTGTTCATCACCCTCTCGAAGATCGAATTATCACTCTCACCCTCGATGAGATGTGCAAAATCCCTTACAACATTGTGGCTGCTGGTGGCAAGGCAAAAGTCGATGCGCTGCGCGGAGCTTTGAGAGGCACACTCTTTAACGTGCTGGTCACCGATGCCCACACTGCACAACTGCTGCTAAAGGAAGGCTGATTGCATTATGCTGGCTGAATACCTGAACTCCGATACGATCCAGCTAAACGTCCATGCCAGCAACTGGGAAGATGCTGTCCGTGCCGCCGGTCAGATTCTGGTAGATAGAGGCAAGTGCACACCGCACTATATTGATGCGATGATCGGCGCGGTACGTACAATCGGCCCTTACATGGTGCTGGCCCCAGGGTTGGCGCTGGCACACGCGCGCCCCGAGGACGGAGTGCTGGAGATAGGATTGAGCCTGGTCACGCTCAAAAAGCCCGTTAAGTTTGGATCAGAGGCTAATGATCCCGTGAGCTTGGTGATCGCCTTTGGGGGCGTGGATAAGACCAGCCACGTAAAGCTGCTGACAGCCCTGGCCGGCCTGCTCGAGGACGAGAAACGCCGTGATGCGATCACAACTGCCCGCAATGTGAAGGATGTGATCGCAACCATCCACCAGTTTGAGGGTTAGCACAGGTAGGCTACAATGGCACCCCGGCCTTACCTCTTGAAACCTGTGCAGTGCCCAGACAAGAAGTGTTTGCTACGACTAGACCGAACGATAGACGATCTGAGCCGCAAATTCCTGAAGTTCATCTAAACCTTGGATTGATGCGTGTAAACAAGGCCCAATCTCAACAGGCGCAGGGAGGACACGATGCGAGTGATGGTTGTCTGCGGCTTTGGCCTGGGGTCCAGTATGATCCTGAAGCTCAAGCTCGATGAAGTCCTCAAGGCCAACAATCTCTCTGTAGAGACATTCTGCACAGATATGACTACGGCAGCAGGCGAACGCTTTGACGTTGTCCTGACTTCTGTGGATATCGCAGAGAAGTTTTCCAAGGTAAAGCAGCCCGTGGTTGTTGTGAAGAACTTCCTCGATAAGGCAGAAATCGAGTCGAAGGCGCTTCCTGTGATCAAGGAACTGCTTGGGAAACAGGGGTCATGAGCAGCGAACTACCTCAATTTCCTTATGGCGCTTCTTATTCACCTCTGGTTTACCCAGAGGCGGAGTGGTCAGGCGACCTGGCCGCCATGCGTGATGCGGGCATGAACCTGATACGGGTCGGTGATGTGCATGGCTCGTGGGATCGTATTGAACCCCGCAGGGGGGAGTTTCAGTTTGAGAAGCTGGCACGCTTCTATAAGACAGCGCAGGAGCACGGCCTGTGGGTCATCCTGAGCACAGGCACTTCGTGCCCACCCCTGTGGTTGGTGACCAGGCATCCCGACGTGAGCATCGTATCCAGCCGAGGCGAATCCTACCCCCTGGCGGCTTCATACCACTGGGCGTGTATTCACCACCCGGCCTTTGTTGAAGAGTCTGATCGCTATACCGAGGCGCTGGCCAGCTTCGCAGTGCAGCAGCCCAATCATTTCGGGTGGCAGATTTCCAACGAGATCGGCTTCCCATTCATGCCAACCCGCGAGCGAGATATGCTCGACCTGTACTGCTACTGCCCACACTGCCGCGCGGAATTCCAGACGTGGGTCAGGGAGAAGTATGGCACTCTGGAGGCAGTCAGCGAGGCCTGGATGTGGAGCACTACAGCCTTTTGGTACAACGACTGGGCGGAAGTGAACCCGCCTGAAGCGCTGCCCTCAGCATGGTCTGGAGTGACTCGCTGGATTGACTGGCGGCTTTTCTGGCAGAAGGCCTTTGCCCGTTTCGCCCGCCGCCAGCACGAAGCGATCCGCCGGATAGACACTGAACACCCGACCTCGATAAATACGTTTAACTTCAAGGGATACGATCGGTTCGGTACATACACAGGCCTTGACCAGTGGCAGATTGCACAACAGGTGGACCATATCGGATACGACCTGTACCCCGGCAGTGGCAATAAGCTAAGCAGCCGCCCGGAGCACAGCTCAATCTTCCTGGATCATGGGCGCAGTGTCAGCCAGTCTGCAGGCAGCGCCTTCTGGCTGCATGAGATGGAGAGCGGCCCTATCGGGGGTTGGCTGTTGGGTCCTGAGTACAACACCGGCGCGGTGGACATATGGCGCAACGGCCTCGAAGCGCTTGGTCATAATGTCAAACTGATCCTCTACATGCCCTGGCGTGAGTGGGATTACCAGCCTCTGCACTGGGGCGCGCTGGTAGACCTGGACGGCAGCCCGACACCTCGCCTGGCAGCCGCCTCGGAGCTGGGGCACTACATCCGGGGAAATGACGAGTTTCTGCGCAGCGCGCAGGTCCCTCTGGGTGAAGTGGCGCTGCTCGAATCAAAGCCCAATGCGATTTTCTTAAAAGGGATCGGGCAGGAGGAGCTGCTTTTCACTGCCCAGCGGGGGGCATATCGGGCTGCCTGGGAGCTGGGCTATCGCGTTGATTTCATCACCCCGGCACAGGTGGCGAGCAGGGAGATCGATCACTACAAAGCTGTAATGCTGCCTTTGCTGGGTTTGATCGATCTGGAGACGGCTGAAGGGCTGCGCCGCTATGTTGATCAAGGTGGCCTGCTGGTGACCTTTGCCCGGTGTGGGTCGTTCACCGAACGTGGATGGTACCACAGGCAGGTGCCGCCAGGCGGGCTGGCCGCGGCATTAGGTCTGACAGGTGCCGCCCCGGATGGGCCGGGGACACACTCCGTTCGCTATCAGGATACAACCTTTACACCTAAACGAAGCCGCGACCTGTTCAGCCTGCTGCCTGGCACAGAGGTGCTGGCCAGCTTCGACGATGGGTACCCGGCTGTGACCCTGGCTCAACTCGGTGCGGGTCAGGGCCTTGCCTTTGCTGCCCATGCCGATTCTGAATATCTGGCTGGCGATGGCGGCCTGCTCAAAAGCGTCTTCGCGGATGTGATGCGTAAGTTGGGCATTCAGCCACAGGTGAGGCTGTCTGTAGAGGGAATTACACAACGGGCTCTGGACCCACATCTGCTGGAGGGGCCGGGCCGTACGACGATCCTGATCGCGAACTACCTTACAAGGGATACCAGTGCCACCCTGCACCTCAAAGCAATGGGGAGGCAGGTGGCGCACATCGAACGGGGCTTTGGCAACAAAGAACGCATCACATGGTCCCAGGAGCAAGACAACATCACGATTGAGCTGAATACAAAAAAGGAGGTGGGGGAGGCACTCGATATCTTCTGGCGCACTTAGTATGTACCATTGTCCTAGGCCTGCACACGGAGGAAACACTCTATGGATATCAATGTCATCTTTACCCTCGTGCCGCGCCTGCTGCCGACTTTCATGCTCGGCATCGTGGCCTTACTCGGGCTCCTGTTCCAGCGCAAGTCATTCAACGAGGTCGTGGCGGGCACAGTCAAGACGATGGCAGGCGTACTGATCCTGTTTGCTGCCGTCGATCTGCTGGTTGCAGCCATCTCGCCGATCTCAGAGCACTTTGCGCAGGTATATCAGGGAGGTGGTGGTACTGCCCCGGTGGCGGATTTCACCGTTTTCCTGGGCACCTTCGGTATTGAAGTAGTCCTGATCATGGTATTTGGCTTCCTGGTCAATGTGATACTGGCGCGCATCACACCACTCAAGTACGTCTTCCTGACCGGCCACATCCTGTTCTGGAATGCCTTCATGGTCGCGGCAGCACTGGCTGATGGTGGCCGCATCACAGGCATCGCATTGATCGTAATTGGTAGCCTTGTGCTAGGTGTCATCTCGACCATTCTGCCCGCCCTGATCGCCCCCTTCATCTTCAAGCTGACAGGGGATCGCCAATTCAGCATCGGTCACACCACCACCATCCTGGCGCTGCTAGGTGCCTGGTTGGGCAAACTCCTGGGCGATCCCAGCAAGTCAACCGAGGATATCGAGATGCCCAAGGGGCTGGGCTTCCTCAAGGAGATGGTGATCTCCACATCATTGATCATGTTCCTGCTGTACCTGGTGTTTGGTCTGATCGCCGGGCCGAAGTGGGCGGCGGATACCTATGCAGGCGGCCAGGTCTGGATCTGGGTAGTCTGGACGATCTTCAAGGGCATCTCGTTTGGTGCGGCTCTTGTGATCCTGCTGACCGGCGTCCGTATGATGCTGGCCGAGATCATCCCGGCCTTCCACGGCATTGCCAACAGCATTGTTCCTGAGGCTGTCCCGGCGCTCGACTGCCCGATGATATTCCCCTACGGGCAGAACGCACTGGCAATCGGCTTCCCCATCGCCATGATCACCTCGCTGATCACACTGGTGATCTTTGGTCTGGCGGGCTACAGCTATGTGCTGCTGCCGCTTGTCGTGGCTGCATTCTTTGATGTGGGCCCTGCAGCGGTGCTCGGCAATGCGACAGGTGGCCGTCGCGGTGCGATCATCGCAGCCGCAGTTGGCGGCGTCCTGCTGATTGTGCTCCAAGCGCTCTCACTGCCGTTCATCGCCAACTCGGCCGGTAACTTCATCCAGTTGTTTGGTGGCAACGACTTCTCGCTGATCGCCATCGTTGTTGGTGGTATCACCAAGCTGCTGGGCTTCTAACTGAAACCTTTCTTAGAGCACGCCCCGTTCCCCTGCCTGGGCGGGGGAACGGGGCTTTGTATTTCCGGGTATCGTAGATGATTACAAGGCCAGTTGGCATCCATCTTTCCTACTGGCAGCGGCGCTGGGCGGATGACCTTGCCCCGCTGATCCGTAAAGCGCGTCAAGCAGGCTTTGACGGTGCGGAGTTCCCACTGCTAAACCCCGCTGCGCTGGATTTGCGCGGGTTGCGCGCTGTGCTGGATGATCAGGGGCTTAGGGCAACCTGCGGCACTGGGCTTGGTCCTGCCACCGACATCACCAGCCCCGAAGGTTCGATCCGGGCAGCCGGGCTGCGGCATCTGAAGACCTGCCTGGAAGCTGCACGCGCGCTTGGCAGCCCGCTGCTTGGCGGTGTGACATATATACCCTGGGGTTTCTTCCCGGTAGAAGGTTGGTCTGTACGCCGTAAATGGTGCATTGAGTCACTGCGCGAGGCCGGGGATATCGCCGGGAACGAGGGGGTAACGCTTTGCCTGGAGGTACTCAACCGCTTCGAGACTTCCCTGATCAACACAGTGGAACAGGGCCTCGCGCTGCTGGACGAGATCGATCACCCGCACATCAAACTGCATCTCGACACCTTTCACTTGAACATCGAAGAGGATGACATCGGAGCAGCAATCCGGCTGGCGGGCTCGGCGATCGGGCACTTTCACTGCTCTGAGAACAACCGCAAGCAGCCTGGAAAGGGGCATATCCCCTGGCAGACCGTGCGCCCCGCACTTGATGATGCGGGCTATACAGGCTGGCTAGTGATAGAATCGTTTGTTCTGCCCGGCGACGAAGTGGGCCCGGCGGTTTCTGTATGGCGGTCGCTTGGCGCAGACCTGGATGCTGAGGCTCGAGCAGGTGCAGACTTTGTACGCCAGGTCCTGAGCAGTTCTTCCTGATAAAGTATCTGCGCGCACTAATGCATTGTCACGTTCACTTCGAAGCTACCGGGGTTTTCTGGAGGAAATCATGCGACCGACTCGCAAGCTGAAGGTAGGATTAACCGGTCTGATGTGCACCCCTTTCCAGGGTGACAAACGCAGCCAGTTTGCTGCCAGCGGGGCTGAACTGAGCCAGATGGCTGCGCGCCTGGGCTTTGAACTACATGTGGTGCCTGGGGGGATGTGGTCCCTGGCGGATGCCAGGAACGCATCACGTGAGCTGGAGGAGTGGGGGGCGGATTTTATCCTGCTTCAAACTTCCTCCTTTGGCCCGGGTGATTTTATCTACGAGTTCACCCGGCTGGACGCATTTCTGGGGCTGTGGGCTGTGCCAGAAGGCGCCCCAATGCCGAACGGCGGTCTGCCGCTTAACAGCTTTGTTGCCGCCAATATGTATAACAGCATTGCCAGAACCTTCGTTACCGGGTACCAACGCCCGCTGAAATGGTTCTATGGCAGGCCGGGCAGCCCGCTGTTTGACGAGCGCCTGGAGGTCACTGTGCGGGCTCTAACTGCACTGGTTAACCTGCGTGGCGCCCGTATCGGCCTGATTGGCGGTGTGGCCCCCAGCTTCGATAACCTGATCATTGATGAGCGCGTACTGAACGAACGGCTGGGGATCCGGGTTGCCCACATCGAATTTGATGAGGTCATTGCGCGTGCTGAGCGCCAGCCGCAGGCAGAGACTGCCGCTGCAGCGAAGACAATCCGTGCAGGGGCAGCCAGTTTTGACGAGAGTCAGGCGCCAGCGTTGGATAAGGCCGGGCGCGTTTATCTGACCTATCGGCAGATCGCGGAGGAGCGCGGGTTGGATGCCCTCGCAATAAGCTGCTGGCCGCGCTTCCAGACGGACTATCATTTTGCTGTGTGCAGTGTGATGGGCCAGATGAATGACGCCGGCTTGATCGCTGCCTGTGAGGGCGATGTGACCAGCGCTGTCAGTATGCTGGCGCTCAAGTATATGAGCGGAAACAGTGTGATCACGCTGATGGACCTCTCGGCGGTCAATGAAGCGGATGAAAGTGTGCTGCTGTGGCACTGCGGCCCAGGTGCCCCATCGCTGGCGGATGATAAGGGTGTACGCATGCAGTCACTGTGGTTGTTCGATGGCCCGGAAGGTGATACAACCGGCCTGCATAATGATATGGTGCTCAAACCAGGCCATGCCACAGTGATGGGATTCACGACGAACTTTGACCGCGCCCTCGTATTTGATGGCTGCTTTGATAACACCAAGGGCAGCTACACAGGCAGCCGAGGTTGGTTTAAAGACCTGCGCCTGAATGGAGAAACTATCCGCGTGCGTGAACTGATTGAGACGCTGATGACCTCGGGGTTCCAGCACCACTACCCGGTAGCGTATGGCGATTTGACCGGTCCATCACTGGAACTCGCGGCATGGCTTGCCGTCAAACCCATCGAACTTATCCCGTACACAGCCTACCTCAAGCCGTAGGTGTAGGATGCTTGCGACGCTCAGGGATGTGCAGCTCGCCGCCCGCCAGGGAAACTATATAGCAGCAGCGCCACACGCAGCCGGCCTGGATATTGCGCGAGCATTGATCGCGCTGGCTGAGAGACGCCAGGCTCCGCTGATTGTACAGCTTACTCCCGATGCCTCCCTTGACCTGCGAACCCGCAGGCGGCTGATCGAAGCTGTACGAGCGGAGGCTGCCGCGGTCCATGTGCCGGTGGTGATCCACTGCGCAGGTGCCGGCTCTCTGCAAGCAGTCCAAACGGCTGTTGATCTGGGCTGTGCCTCGGTCACGCTGGACATTTCCGGCCTACCTTATGATGAAAGCACTGTGTTAGCTGCTGAAGCCAGCGCGATTGCCCATGCAGCAGGGGCACAACTGGAAGTACTCTTGGCTGCCGAGCAGTGGACCCCCGATCACTTGCATGAGTTTGTTGTAAAGACCGGCATTGATGCTCTGCTGTTCAATGGATATTCCCAAGCCCGCACATTGATCTCGGAATCGGGCATTCTGCACGGAGGCCTTGACATGCCATGTGGGCTTGTACAGGCTCCTGCCAATGTGCCGCTGCCCGATCTGCTGGCAGCAGGCATCTGCCGGGTAGATATCTCACACGAGATTGATGCTGCAGTAGAAGAATCGCTGGCAATGGCCCTGGCGAGCGGGAGGCTCGGTATCAATATGCTGGTGATGCTGCAGGTGAATGCAGCCTGCCATGCCGTTGACACAGCTCTCACTCGGCTGGGTAGTGCGCATAGAACTCCACCCCGCGTTATTGATATTCCGGCCTATGCCGAGCGGCTCTATCGCGATGGGTACAGTTGTACAGAGGCGGTATTCCGCGCATTTGCTGAGGCAGAAGGGTATCCATCTGATGTGCTGCAGCGTGCAGCCAGCTTGTTCCTCGGCGGCATGTGCAATCAGGGCCTGACCTGTGGCACGCTGATCGGTGGATTGATGGTGATCGGTGCGCGCGAGGCACATGTTCACCCGGCTTATAAGAGGCCGCGTCGCGCGGCGCGTGCGCTGGGCGTGGAGTTGATCCGGTGGTACATCACAGAAAAAGGTTCTACGGCCTGCGCGCAGCTTCTCAACCTTGACCTGGCTGACCCGGAACAAGGCGCGCGTTACTATCCGGAAGGATACTTCGATCGGGTTTGTGTGCCGCTGGTACGCGCGACCTGTGAATGGCTGGTCGAACGATTTGCCAGCGAAGATACGAAAAGGAGTGCGGGTCTGCAGGCCAGATCGCCCGATGGGGCCTGATCAAGGGGCTCGCGTTCTATGGAGATCATGCGAAGTCTTAAGCTGGCTTTAACGCTGCCTGGTTATCTTCACCACAGCAGCCAGCACCACGAGAGGAGAACATGACTTACCCGATCATAACACCACCAGATACCCCATTCAGCGCACCGGGCCGTTGGTTCAAGGGAAACTTGCACTGCCATACCACCGAATCGGATGGATTACGAACCCCCTTAGAAGTAGTGCATAGCTACCGTGAAGCGGGATATGACTTCATAGCCATCACCGATCATCGCAAGATAGTCACCATGAGTGCCCTGCAAGAGCAGGGATTCTTGGTGCTGCCCGGCATTGAGCTCGACGCAGTCGATCCGCAGTTTGGCGATTACCATTTACTGGGCATTGGTACGTTTCCGGAAATGGACGCGTATTACCCCGAAGTGGCACTCCAGGACTTGGTCGATAAGCTGGGAGGGCAGACGGCCATCACTCTGCTGGCCCACCCGTACTGGATGGGGCTGAGGGCTTCAGACCTGCGGAGTGTTCAGGGCCTTACCGCGGTAGAAGTTTTCAATATGACTTGCAATCTGTTCAACGGTAAGGGCTATGCCGAGACGTTCTGGGATGACCTGCTGGCGCTGGGTGTGCCGGTGTTAGGTGTTGCCTCGGACGACACACATTGGAAGCCCGGTGCAGACGACTTCGGGGCAGGTTGGATCATGGTGAAGGCTGAGGAGCTCAGCCATGAGGCCATACTCGGAGCGATACAACGAGGGATGTTCTGGTCAAGCACCGGCGCTGAGATCAAAGATATCCGGTTTGATGGTAAGGAAATCTATGTAAGCTGCTCACCTGCGGCGGCTGTACATTTCAAAGCGCTGCCATACGCCACCGGTGCTTCGATCCGCGCTGATGCCGGTGAAGCGCTGTGTGAGGCTGTATTTCGCCTAACCGGACGCGAGACCTGCGTCCGCATAGAAGTGGCCGATCATCACGGCAGGCGGGCCTGGAGTAACCCCTTCTTTCTTGAGCAGGTCGGGCATTGATTATGAGGATCGTGATGTTCTCGATCAACCCCCTGTTCCCCGACCAGGTGATGGGGGGTGCGCCCAAGCACTTACAGAACATCGCTACCCATCTGGGCCATCTGGGACATCAGGTAACCGTGCTGTGTACGCAGCGTGCAGACACTTCAGAACCTTTCAAATGGGGTCCGAATGTAGATGTGCTGCCGGTGCTGCGCTTTAAGCAGCCGTTCCCCCAACCCTATGCCGCGCCGGCCTACGACCTCGCTGCGGCATTTCAGGATGTCGCAGAACATCTCGCACATGCTGATCGCTTCTATATGCATGATGGCGAACTGTTGTTTCCCCCCGTTTTTCGCCACGTGCCCACTGTGGTTTCGCTGCGCGATAACGTGTATCCCGAGACCATTTTAGGGAGCTTTCTTTTTCAGGGAGATACGCTGATCGCGATCTCGGAGTATTCAAGGCAGTTGTATCTAAGCACGGCGGGGCGCTTCTTCCCTGAACTTGACGAACGTATGCGGGTCATTCCGAACGGGATCGACTGGGAACACTTCAAGCCAACTGCTCCCACCGGGGTGCTGGATTATCTGTCCGTTAACCCGGAGCGTGATGTAATTGTGCTGCACCCACACCGCCCGGAGCCGTCCAAGGGGCTGGAGCAGACGGTCGAAGTAGCAGATCGCCTGGTGCACCAGTACGGCATGAATGCCCTCAAGGTGCTGGTCCCGCGCTGGCTGGATACCGTGTTCTCGGCAGACCTGCGTGCTTATTATGAGGGGATACAACAGAGGATCAACGAGCGGGGGCTGCAGGATCATTTCATCTTCCATGAGTGGCTGCCGCAGGAGCTAATGCCCCAGTATTACAGCCTGGGGGCGATCACGCTTGCGTTAGGGCACTTCGTGGAGGCGTTTGGAAACGCCGTATATGAATCGCTGGGTTGCGGCACCCCCGCCATCACTGCGCGTGTCGCCACACACCGTGAGCTGCTGCCGGATGACCTGCTTAATAAAGTACACTTTGGGGATGTGAACGAGGCCGCCTACCAGGCTTCGGAGATCATCCGAGAGGGGAGGCGAACAGGCCCGGCTACCCTGGAGTACTTACATGCACACTACGGTGTCAAGCGCCAGCTCACAGCTTACGCAGAGACCATCCTGAATGCGCGCACGCACCCAGAGCTGCAGTATCGCTTCAACCCGATCGGGCCGGAGACCTGCTTCAGGTTGGCTCCCTGGTGCTACGAGTGGGAGGGCGGGTTCTTTCATGATTTCAATGCCACGCATGTACCTATTACCCCGTTGAGCACCTTACTCAACAAACACCCTGCGGGTTTTAGCTATGCAGACGCTCAAGCCGCGGGCGTTTCCCTTACCCAGGTCAATGTCTGGTATCGCGATGGCTACCTGATCCCCATGCAAAGCGAGACGCTCGAATAGCCCCATCTGAGTACAATAAAGATACCTGGTTGAAGGCATTCTACACGCACAGACCGACTTCTTATCCCAGATGAGGTTCCTGATGATCGCCCTCGTGATCGATGTCGGCAGTTCCTCAGTACGTGCCATGCTGTTTGATGAGTCGCTGCATGCCCTGCCCGATGCAGCCGCCACCCGCAAACACAGCTTTAAAAGTGATGCTCCCGGCGAATCCACCACCGATGTTGAGATGCTGCGCCATCTGGTCGAAGCGTGCATCGATGAGATCCTGACGCACCCCGCCGCTGGGCAGATATCTGTGGTGGGCATGACGTCCTTCGTAGGCAGTCTGGTGGGGGTCGACGCCCAGGGGCGCCCATTGATGCCCATGCTAACCTACATGGATTCACAATGCGCCGCCGATCTGGCGCCGCTCGCCAGCCAGGTTGATCTGGGGGCAATACACCAGCGAACGGGCTGTGTACACCACACAGCCTACCATCCCGCCCGGCTGCGTTGGCTCAAAAACACCCGGCCCGAGACGGTGGCTCAGGCGGTGCGCTGGCTGGATGTCGCAACCTACCTCTACGTCCACTGGTTTGGCGACAGCCCGTGCAGCCTATCTACCGCAGCCTGGACGGGCCTGTTGAACCGTACCACCAACACATGGGACACAGAGTGGCTGGACCTGCTGGAAATCTCGCATACGATGCTGCCTGAGGTGGTGGAATACAGCGAGACACTGGCAGGGCTTCGCCCGGACTATGCAGCCCGCTGGCCTCAGCTCGCCAGGGTTCCATTTTGCCTGGCGGTGGGCGATGGCGCCACCGCCAACCTGGGCTCGGGTGCCATTGATTCCAGCGCTCTGGCACTGACTATTGGCACTACCACCGCCATGCGCATCGTAACACATGGTGCACCCCCTCCGGTCCCTCTGGGGTTGTGGAGCTACCCCATTGACCAGGGCCGACACCTGACCGGAGGGGCGATGAGTGAAGGGGGCAATATCCCGGAATGGGCACGCAGCATCTTGAAGCTTCCGACCCACGACGAGGTCGAGCGCATGTTGTTGGAACGCACCCCTGACTCACATGGCCTGACCTTCGTGCCGCTACTGGCAGGGGAGCGCAGCCCGGGTTGGCTGCCGTATGCGACCGGCTGGATCAAAGGGCTGCGAATCACGACGAGTCCACTAGATATCCTACAGGCCGCTCTTGAGGGGGTGGCGCTGCGCCTCTCCCTGCTGGCCTCGATGCTGGGCCATGCAGATGCCCGCATTATGGCGGGAGGTGGCGCACTGGCACACTCGCCTGCCTGGGCACAGATCGTCGCCAACGCCCTGGGGCGAAACCTGTATCTCTTGAGTGAGACTGAAGTCTCCGCACGGGGCACTGCGCTGTTGGCCTTTGAAGCGATCTCCGAATTCGATGCGCGTGCCCACCCTCCTGACGTAGCTCATGTGGTCATGTTTGATCCTGCTGCCTACGAGGTTTTGGCCGGGGCACGTGAGCGGCTCGCGGCTTTCTACCAGCAACAGCGTGAGAGCATGGTGTTATGATCTAATAGATCGCATAGAAAGTCTGGGCAGTGGTCCATCAGACCACTGAAAAGGAGGGGGATGATGCTGCACCCGGCCATTATCGTCAAAGAGCAGAGTGCGATACATGGAACCGGATTGGTTGCTGCGCGCCCAATCTACAAGGGGGAGGTTGTGTGGCGCGAAGACCCCGGCCAGCAGCGCTTTACGCTGGAGGAAGCCAGGCGCTGGGCCGAGGAGCAAGGTGTGAAGCTGGAGCTCCATGTGTATCAAAGCGGGGAAAACGAATACACCGTCAGCCCCGCCCCCGAACGTTACATGAACCACAGCTGTGACCCGACTGCCTGGTGGGGGCCTGGTAATGCCCTGGTAGCCCGGCGTGATATCCAGCCTGGGCAGGAAATCACCTACGACTACACCAGCAACGATATCCTGGGTGAATACCGCATGCGGTGCAACTGTGGTTCAACACAATGCAGGGGGGTTATCACAAACCGCGATTACCTGAGGCTGGACAGGCAGCTTCGCTACTGGGGACACCTTCCGCCGCATGTAAGGCGTGCACTTCGCCGAGTCAACCTGCAACGCAGTGCAGCAGCAGCCGTTGTGCTGATGCTGTTCCTGCTGGTGGCACGGAGCGTCATGAAACATGAGATGGTGTCTTAGGGCATCCCTGCCCTGATAAGCAGGGGGGATATTAGCAGCGGGCGCTGACATGCGGCACCCGCTGCTTCCTTTTCCTCGCCCTCCCCACTAAGCCATCATCTCACCGACCTCGCGGAGAGCCTGGACGACTTCATCAGGGAGAGTGGCAGGCTGCTTGCCAAGCATCAGCGAGCGCAGGATCAACTCCGAATAGCGCTCAACCACTTCGGTGTTGTTCGCAGCGCGGCGCAGGCTGGAACCTGCCACCACCAGCCCGTGGTTCTGCATAAGCACCACAGAGCCTTTTTCTCCCATCGCCTCGGCAACCGCCACACCGAGGTCACGGGTGCCGGGCATAATGAACGGCACGCGCGGGATATCGCCCAGAAAGGCTGCCTCAGTGGAGATGGGCAAGAAGGGTGTCTCGGTGAGCGCCAGCAGGGTAGCCCACGGCGCATGTGTGTGGATCACGGCGTTGAGGTCTGGGCGGCGCTTCAAGATTTCCGTGTGGACACGGCGCTCGCTGGACGCGGACAGCGCGTCCTCATCCAGGGTCTCGCCCTCGAGGTCAACACGGACCATCATATCGGCGCGCAGAGTGCCCTTGAATATCTGGCTGGGTGTGATCCACACATGGTCAGGGTTGCTGCTGCAGCGCACGCTGATGTTGCCCCCCGTTGCAGTGATCAGACCCATCTGGTACATCTCGTTCAGCACGTCGAGCATCTCATCGCGCTCGTCCCCTGTGTGCCCGGATGGGGGCTTGATCGGTGCAGGGCCGTCCGCAGCCGAAGCAGCGGGGGCTGCTGCGCGCGTGGTCGCCGGTTCTGGAGGGCTGGCTTGAGAAGCAGCCCCTATCCGGCTCAAATCGCCGGGATCACCCACTTCCTCACGCGCCCTGGCGTAAAGGCGTCCCATGTCCTTCTGCACCTTCTGCATGGACATCGCCTTACTGGTGTCACCGCTGAACTTGAGTTTGCCGGTCATAGCAGCGGTGGTGCCGTTCACGCGGCCCATCATCATCCCGTCGAAGATGTCCGCCTTCATCTTGAGTGTGATATCCGCGGGTGTGGGCGGTTGGCCCAGCGCTGCCCGTGTGGTGCCATCCTGGAAGCTCATATAGAACTCAACCTCAGCATCACTGAGCACGTATAACATGGTCAGATGCCTGTTTTGAGCGAAGGACTGCATAGCTGAGTCTGTCTCAAGGTAAGACAGGAAGCGGCTGATGATCTCAATCAACATGGTAAGGGCGTCCTTTCCGGCGGGGTCACTGGTTTGCTCAATTGACTGCTCCCCTCTGCTACCGATCAGGCCGCGTAACCCGGAGAGCAGCCCGCGCTTTTCTTCAGTTTTGGGGGAGTCAGCGGGGCTGGCTGCACCCGATTCCTGGCCTTTTTTAAGCTCAAGGTCACTGACTGCAGGCCCTCCAGATGCGCTGATCTGCTCAAGTGTGTCAGCATCAGGTGCCTTGCGCTCCCCATGCCAGCGAAAGCCGTGCAGAGCCTCCGGATTGAGCACATGGTGTGGGTAGAACCCCCGCAGCAGCAGGCCAAGGTCTTCGGCGATAATGGCTCCCTGGTGGGCAGCAACTTCGAAGGTGTTACCGCCAATGTGCGGCGTTGCGATCACGTTGGGTGCATTGAGCAGAGGATAGTCTGAACCCGGCGGTTCAATTGCGAAGACATCCAACGCCGCCCCGGCGATGCGCCCTTCCTGCAGAGCAGCGAGCAGTGCATCCTCCTCTGTGAGGGCAGCACGCGCGGTATTGACCAGATAAGCCGTGGGCTTCATCAAGGCCAACTCGGCAGCTCCGATCATACCCACCGTCGCAGCGGTGACCGGAGCATGCAGGGTCACAAAGTCACTCTCACGCAGCAGTGTCTCGAGATCGACGAGACGGGCGCCTACAGCCTGTGCCTGTGCCGGGGTGACAAAAGGATCATAGGTGAGCACCTGTGCGCCGAAGGGCAGCAGGCGCTCGGCGACGCGGCGGCCGATCGCCCCAAAGCCAACCACACCGACAGTGCGTTCCCACAGCTCACTCCCCTGGAACATCGAATAGGCCATACCCATACGGCCCATATCGCCGGTCTCCGATCCCGGCTCGCGCAGGAAACCTGCAGCCTCCGGGAGTTTACGGGCCAGCATCAGGATGAAGGCCAGCGCCAGATCGGCCACCGCGTCTGCGTTGCGCCCGGGTGTATTCAGCACAGGAATACCAAACGCTGTACAGGCTGCAGCATCGACGTTGACTGCATTGCCCCGGCAGCTCGCCACTACACGCAGATCAGGTAGTTGAGCCAGGATGTCGGCGTCAACTACATCGACTTCGGTGATGAACACATGATATCCTTGCAGCGCCTCTACCAGATCATCCCCGGCAAGGAGCCGCATCTGCTCGCGGTAGCTTGAGTAGGTCACATCCCCCAGGGCCTGCAGGCCGGTCAGGCCTCGCTCATCGATCTGGGCTGTGACCAGGATGCGCGGACGGAAACCCGCAGGCTGCAGAGGTGCCTCTGGCTCGGGACGGTCCATTAACGCCTGCAGTGCCAGATTAGCCGCTGTGGCGTCTGCCTCAGAGCGGGCAGCGCGCATCTGGGCCCATGACTCGTACAGCCCGGCATAACGCTCCATGATCGCCGGATCGGGGGTGTGTTCACGCCCGGTTTGCACCAACGTCTGCGCACCCTCGCGCAGATCGCCAAAAACACCTGCTCCCACCCCCGCGCAAATCGCCGCCCCCAGTGCCGTAGACTCGTACGTGCCTGCCACCTGCACTGGCAGGCCGGTGACATCGCTGACGATCTGCACCCAGACTTCGCTGCGAGCCATGCCGCCCGACAGCGCAAGACTGGTTAGCCCTGTCCCGGCTGCGGCTGTGATCTGCTCCAGATTGGCGCGCAGTGCGTACGCCAATCCCTCAATGACGGCCCGTGCCAGATGGTGCCGCATCCCCCGCCCATCCCCGATCATGTGCGAAAGGGTCAGGTTGCCTACCGGCAGACTCATGCTGCGGGCATTGAAGATGTCCGCGCCCAGCGTCGAGGTGAAGCCTTCTGCACCAGGATGTGAGGCGGCTGCCTCAGCGAAGAGGGCTGCTTCCGGTTCCCGGTGCATAGGGTAGAGCAGCCGGGCGGCAAACGTGACCCCTTCCCCCATCGCCCCCGCGTTGCTCTCCAGCACCCATTGCCCCGGCAGCACATGCTGGCCGGTCCAGATGCGCGCTTCAGGGTCGATGATGGGCTGGTCCAATGCCATTTGCAGCGGTGTCGTTGTCCCCGCCAGCACACCAGTCTGCCCGGGACCGGTGACTCCGCTGCCAAGCAAGCCACACTGCGTATCGGCACCGCCCACCACAACCGGGATCCCGGCGCACAGGCCAAGCCGCTCGGCTGCGTACTGAGTAAGCTCCCCCAGCCGAGTGCCCGGTGCTTTAAGCGCCGGGCAGATGCTGGCAGGCAGCCCCAGCGAGTCGATCAGGTCACTGGCCCAATTACGCGTCTGGAGATCGAGCAGCAGCGTCTCCCCCGCATGGGACGGCTCGCTGCCAATCTCCCCGCTGAGCAGGTAAGACACCCAGTCACTGATGCTTAATAGAGCATAGGCACGATCGAGGTCTGCCGGGCGATTGGTCTGCATCCACAGCAGGCGCGCCGCTGCGAAGATCGGGCTGGGCCAATGCCCCGTGCGCCGGTGGAACTCCAAGCCCCGCTCATCGGCAAGCTCAAGGCCCTCAGCGGCAGCGCGTGCATCCCGGTTGGGCACAGCCAGCAGCGGGCCACCGTCTTTGTCGATCACCACAATCCCGTGGCGCATGCTGGTGGCTGCGATCCCAATAACCGACTCGGCAGTAGCTTCTGCGCGCGCCAGCGCCGCCTGGGTCAGATCGCCGAGAGTGCGCCAGATCCCCTGCGTGTCAAGATCATATCCCCAACCTCCTGTGCCTGGCGCTGCAGGATGCGACCAGGGGCGCTGGGTAACAGTGACTGCCCCGCTATCTACGTCAACGAGCAAGCAGCGGCCGCTGCCACCGCCTACGTCTAACCCGGCCAGGTAACGTTTTGGCATGCCTCCACTCCTGTGTTAAAGGACCAGACAACTGTCTAAATTGAGAAACCCGCGGCCAACCGGAGCCCCATCAGCTAAGGAGGCGCAGTTCACGGGCGCGGGCAACCGCCTGGGTGCGGCTCCCCACCCCCAACTTTCCGTAGATATGATTGATATGCCTCTTGACCGTACCGACGGTGATGTACAGCCTCGCGGCGATTTCGCTGTTGGCAAGGCCATCGGCGATCAGCGTCAGCACCTCCAGCTCGCGCTCGCTGAGCGGCTCATCGAGCGGCTGAGCATCGGTGCGGCGGCGCTGCGCGTCAAGCCCCCCTGCTTCGAGCACCTGTTCCACAAAACCGGGGGCGATGTGCCGTGCAGCCGGGAGCAGCTCCAGCACCTCTGCATCCTCATCGAGGAAAGGCCTGATCAAGCCCTCGGGCGCTGCGATCTGCACAGCTGCCTCCAGGTGAGCGCGGGCGGCCGAACGGTCGCCTTTGGCCTCTGCAATCAGTGCCTGCTGGAGGTGCGTGGACAGGCGCGGCCGATGCAGACGGCGCTCCTCAGTGAAGCGGGCCAGATGCGCCAGCCAGCGATCGGCCTGCTCCAAGTGGTCAAGGGCGATCAGCACGCGCCCGTAGATCACATACTGCTCGACAGGCGTGTACGCAAGGTTGTCCTCCGAGGAAAACGCCACCTGATCCGCCCAGCGGCGCGCAAAGGTCAGGTCATCCATGTCCAGGTGAATAGCTACCTCATAGGCCTGCAGCCAGCCCTGATCCTGCGGCGTCAGCATGGCTCGCTCATATGCCTGGTTCAGCGTGCGTAGTGCCCGCTCAGGATCACCCATCGCCGCCAGCGTGAGGGCGGCGGTACCACAGGTAAAGGCCTGCAGGGTGCCCACCGCAACGGATAGGCTGATCTCGTTCCCCTGTTCGTGATACTGCCATGCCTGGTCTAAATCATTGGCCTCGTAATGCAGCGCACCAAGGCGGCTCAGCAGCAACCCCGCCGTGGGTGTATACCTGCCGGAGGAATCAACGTGCCGTTGGAGCGCCTCTGCACACAGGCGAACGGCCTCGCGGCGCTGACCGTGCATGTGTAGGGCAGCGATCAACGTATTGTCAAGTATCAGCCCGGAAAACTTGGGCGCAAGCTGATGGGCTGTGCGGCTCAACTCCCGGAGCGTGGCGATTGCCTCGTCTATAGGGCGTGTCCGCTCCTGCGCCTCACCCAGCACCCACATAGCAATAGCGGGCCAATGAGCGCGTGGCAGATTTCCGCCCTCAAGGGCGGCGGCTCCCAACCGGATCGCTTCCTCATAATCCTGCCGGTACATCACGGCCAGAAAGGCACGCAGTGTAAGTAAACTGCGCGCATCAGCAGGCTGTTTGCTCCCCTGTTCCAACAGGTTTTCAGCAACCTGGGCAAACTCCTCCGCCTTATCCGCCTCGCCACCAATCGCCAGCAGCCAACCCTGATAAATGGCCAGTGCAGCATCGGTACGGATGTGTTTATCTGGCAGGCGTCCCAGCCAGCGCCCAACTGTCTGAACACTGCCTTTGGCCAGCATGTCTTCACCTGCGCGCACAACCAGCCGTTCGAATGCCTTCAGGTCGCCAGACGCTTCTGCATGCGCGGCCGCATGCTCAATCGCTTCTTCGATCATACCATGGGCCTCATACCAGGCTGCCGCCCGCCCGTGAAGATGCTGCTCATCCTCTGGCTGCAGGGTGGCGCGCAGTACCTCGGCGAAAAGACGATGGTAGCGATACCATACACGCTCATGGTCGAGTGGGATAACAAAGAGGTTTGCAGTTTCGAGCTGCTCAAGCAGCGCCTGGCAGTCTGGATATCCCGTCAACGCCTCACACAGTGAGGCGGTCAGGCGATCCAGGATTGCTGTCTGCACCAGAAAAACCCGGATGTGTTCGGGCTGGTGCTGGATCACCTCCTCGATCAGGTAATCCATCACATACCGGTCGCTGCCCGCAAAGGCGGCGATAAAATGCTCGGCGTCAGTCTGGTGCTCCTGCAAGGCGAGTGCTGCCAACTGGAGCCCGGCTGCCCACCCCTCAGTACGTGACTCCAGGGCTTGAGCTGCACGGGGAGGTAGAGAGAGGCGCATGGTTTGCTGAAGAAACGCGCTGATCTCATCCAGTTCAAAGCGCAAATCACGTTCGCGCAGTTCTGTGATTTGCCCGCGCGCTCGCAGCCGTGCGAGGGGGAGCGGGGGGTCCTCCCGGGTGCTGAGGACGAGGTGCAAAGGGGGTAGAGGGTTTTGCAGAAGGGCGTTCAATGCCGCGTGCACCGCGCTGGAGGTAATTACATGGTAATCATCAAGCACCAGGGTAAAGAGCCGGGGGAATGCTGCCAGGTTATTAATCAGCATAGGTACAAGGAGATCAGGCGTGGGGACCTGAGGAGTGCCCAGCAGGTCGCGGACGACCCCACCCAAGGCCGGATCAATCCCTTGCAGTGCTGTGATCAGGTAGGTCAGGAAACGCATCGGGTCGTTGTCACCCTCATCCAGCGCCAGCCATGCTACCGGGTGATCCTGTGATGCCGCCCACTCGCTGAGCAGGGTAGTCTTGCCAAAACCGGCGGGAGCTGAAACCAGTGTCAGGCGGCGTTCAGCCGCTAAACCCTCGTCGAGGCGGGCCAGTAAGCGCGGCCGCTTCACCCGTTGGGGTCGCAACGGAGGGATCATCAGCTTGGTAGCCAGAGGAGGGTCTGGCGGTGAAGCAGCCCGATCTATGCCGCCTCCCAGGGGGGGTGCGCTTTCATGATCTGCACGTGGATCAACGACAACATCACCGTTTAGCAGCCGAATGGTGACCTCCTTGCCAGTCGTGCGATCCAGCGCACGATAAAGGGCACCAGCTTCCCCCTCGCCGATTTTGTTGATCAACTCATAGCGTCCTGCAATCAAATGCCGATCCGCCATTGACATCCCTCTCACACCCTCACACAGCAGATCGCGTCTGCCCCTGTCATCTTATCATGGTCCAATGCTGTTTCGATCCCTGCCTTCAGATTTCCCTTCCAGGGTTGGGGCGGATTCTGTCAGTCGGAGCTGGCTCCAGCATGCGAATCGAGACCAACGGCAGGGCGAAGTCGCGCAGGCGGGCGATCAGCCGGTAGAGGGCAGCAGGCTCATCAAATGACCCTCGCAGAATGGTAAAACCATCATCCACAGATACCTGCATTCCACTGAATAGATCACTGCCAAGCGTCCCTTCCAGGCGGCCTTTAAACCTGATCTCATAATGAAGGGGCTGGTTCAGGCCAGCTTCCGTACCCTGCCCGGCAATCTGGAGGGCCCTTGTCGGGGAGACATCCCCGGACTGAACAGCCCGGGTCTCGCGCAGTGATTTAACCCAGGCAAACCCACCCAGCAGCAGCGCAGCAAAGGTGATCAACATTAGCGCGATGCCCAGTGCTGCTGGCAGCAAACCGGACACCGGCAGGTAAATCAACAGTGTGATCAGCGCACCAAGACCCCAGAATGCAGCAGTAAATTTCCAGCCGACCCCCCTGTCCCACCGGATAAACGCCACTGCAATAGCGCCCAAAGCAGCGAACAGGGCTGCCAGCGCCAGCGCTACATGCAGGATATCGCCAGCCAGGAAGACTGTCAGTGCAGAGAGTGCGCCCGCCAGCAACAGGTAGGCGATCACCAGCAGCCAGTTCACCCGGGTGAGCATGACCCAGATGCGCCGCCATACACCGCCGCGGGCACGCCGTCCGGGCAGAGGGCGAAGGGCAATTAAGGCCAGCCCCAGCTCACGCATCCTGGAAAGCAGGCCATACAGCGCCGCCTGATCTGGCAGACTGCCCTTCAGAACAGTTAGCCCGCCAGGGCGGGTGCGGAAGGTCATATCCGCAAACCAGTCCGCCCATACCGCTGAGTCGAACGCCCCGCGCACTGTAATCTCGTAAAGGTTCGCAGCCTGCAAAGTCTGCCGCCCTCTCTTGCGGTGACCTCTTCGGAGTGCATCGTCATCGTCGGAGACAGCGGGCCAGAGCGCCCACATCTCCTCCGGGGTGCGTCCTTCAGAGGCACCAAACCAGAGGCGAGGCATTTCTGTTTTGGTTTGTTTGTGCTGCTTGGTCATCGTGCAGTCCCTTCAACTCAGTGTACAGGAAACGGGCAGCGGGCACTGTACGGCAGCCTTTCTTTCGATACCTGATGCAACCGAGCCTGCTTCCCCTGTCCTTACCTGAGTAATCCGTGTTTTCATCTATCGTGTCTTTAGCTTGACCCATGACCGACCTGCTGTCATCCACCTTCAGGCACATTCAGGGTGCATTTGTGCGAAGTGGCAGGCCAGCATGGCACACCAGGGGAGATCAACATAAGGCCACTCTACTGCCCGTGACATCTCCCTTCGATTTGATTGTGATGCCTGGCAAGACCTGCTATTATCTTCCTGGTATCCACCCTGAGGCCGGTGCATTATGCAGGGACTATCCGCATCTCCAGAAGTACCACATGTGTCGATTATCATCCCCGCCTTTAACGAGGCTCAGGTGATCGGGCGTGTGCTTGACGAGATCGAAGCACTGGGACTGGATGCTGAGATCATTGTGGTGGATGATGGTTCCACGGACGGCACGGGCGATCTGCTAGGCAGTCGGGCGAGCATCCGGCTCATCCAGCACCCATACAACATAGGCAACGGTGCAGCCATCAAGACGGGCATCCGAGCTGCCAGAGGCAGGGTGATCCTGATGATGGACGGGGATGGTCAGCACCAACCCGCGGATATCCCCCGCCTGCTTGAGAAACTGGGGCGCTATGACATGGTTGTTGGCGCGCGGACCACAGCGTCAGATGCTGCAATGCACCGCACCCTCGCGAACCGGATTTACAATGCCTTTGCCAGTTATATTGTTGACCAGCGCGTGGAGGACCTGACCTCAGGATTCCGGGCTTTGAAAGGGCCCATTGCGAAGAGCTTCGTATATTTGCTGCCGAACGGGTTCTCCTATCCAACCACGCTTACGATTGCCCTCTTTCGTGCCGGATACGGTGTGGCCTACGAGCCGATAGTAGCGCCCGCACGCAAAGGCCGCAGCAAAATCCGCCTGCTGCGCGATGGGATCGGGTTTCTGCTGACGATCCTGCGCATTGGAACACTTTTTGTGCCCATGAAGGTCTTTTTGCCTGCTGCTGCAGCGCTGATCCTGCCGGGCGGAGCCTATATTATTTACAGGCTGGTTGAAGCACACCGTTTCAGCGGCTTCGCTGGCCTGCTGGTGATCGCCGGACTGGTGCTGTTCATGATGGGCCTGATCTCCGAGCAGATCGCCCTGCTGCGTATGGCACAGGCCAACCAGTTCACCGACACCACCGAGCGCTGATCCTCACCAAGATGAACTCGCAACCGAAACGCCCTCAAGGGCTGCTCATGCAAATAGGACCCTATGTACTGAGTGCCCTCGCCTTGGGTGTAGTGGTATGGTACCTCTCCCGCAGCGATCTGCTGCGCGAGCTTGAGTGGCAGTCCATCGAGTGGCGCTATGCCTGGCTGGTTGTGCTGGCAGAAGGGCTCGCCTTTGCATTTCGAGGGCTGGCTCTGGCTGTTTATGTCGAGCACCTGGGACCCCGGCTCAACTTTCTGGAGTGGTTTGGCTTATCGATCATGAGCACGGTATCCAACTTGCTGATCCCGGTATCGGGCGGCATGATGGCGCGGGCAGGCTATCTGAAGGCCCGCTACCGCTTCCCGGTGTCGTACTTCTCCGCGCTGCTGGCTGCCAGCTACCTGATGATTTTCCTTGTCAGCGGGTTATCCGGCCTCATTATCCTCGGTGTTGTATGGGTCATTCACGGGGCAGCAGTCGAATGGCTGGCAGTTGTCCTGCTGGTGGGCATGGCAGTGGGGCCGCTGGTGCTTATGCTGATCCCGGTGGAGCGCATCCCGCTCCAGCCTGACCGGCGGATTATCCGCTGGCTGCGTTCGGCCCTGGAGGGCTGGGGACAGATTCGCGCAAACCGGAGCCTGCTGCTGAAACAGCTCGCTGTGATCACTCTGCAGCAGCTTGTCCAGGCCGCTTCCCTGTTCTTCTCGCTCAGGATGATCCAGCGCCCGGTGCCCTATACCAGCACATTGCTGATGGGTGTATTGGCTAACCTGGCCACTTTTGTGCGCATCACACCGGGCGCGCTGGGCATTCGCGAGGGGGTCACCGGGCTGGCAGCCGAGCTGGTGGGCCTGAGTGCCGCGCAGGGTTTAAGCGCGGCTCTGGTCAGCCGCCTAGGGCAGACAGCCATTATTGTCGTTCTTGGGCCGGTGTTTGCCTTTGTGCTGGCTCGTTATGCACAACTGGGCGGCACACCCGGGCCGGATGGAACTCCCCCACTGGATGAAGCTCACTAAGAGACCCGGCTCAACCAGCCCGGTTCCTGACCATACCCATATTCCTGCATCATGGAGCCACACACTGCCTGAAACTCACGGCACTGGGCATCAGTCCAGGTATCCCAGCGCCCGATCAACCCCAGTCGCGCTTTATTGAGCTTCGTTGACGGCTTCAGATTGGGCTCCCCGCTGGGATAGGGCAGGCCGATCAGGCCGCAGATTTCCTTGAGCACGTCGTACGGCTCGCGGAACACGTCCTCATACCGGTACAGTCGATAGCGCGGGTAGCTCTCCCCACGCTCGCGCAGCAGTTGGTTCACATACACCCATTTTGCTGCCAGGATGCCCACCGCCGTTGGACGCCTGACCTGTTTGAGAAATGGGCGCACATTCGGGAACCAGTAAGGCACCAGCTTCGAGGCCAGCAGCTTCTTGCCGCTCCAGCTCCCATGGTTGATTGAGGAGCTCACGAACTCGCGCGGATCGCGGATCACGTGCAGGATGGTCGGCTGCGCAACGAACTCGGGCAGCAGATCGACGAACCCGTAGATGAAGTTATTGGATTCGATGTAAAACTCTTTGGTGAGGCCATCAAGCAGCTTATGACGGCTGCGCCGGAGCACGCCAAGCGAAAGCTGCTTCGGGGCGTGCCTTGCGGCATAGGCATTTGACAGAACTCTCAGATGGTACGAGGGCTTCGGTTCATGCACCGAGAGCGTACTATCATAGTTCGCGTCAAAAAAACGGGCCAGGAACTGCGTCCCGGTGCGCCCGGTGGATAGGATGAACACGTAGTGAGTCACGTGGTTTCTCCATGCCGGTCAGTATGGTCAGAGCCATCTTAGCCAGATGGCAACAGCCTCGATATTACCAGTTTTGCGCAGCCCGGTCTATGGCAGTATGCCGGTCAACCTGTTAAACTACCCTCACCTCGGATTAGGACCCCGGAAGCAATGACGACGATAGAAACCGGCACCCAGCATACACAGACACAACGCCCAACGCTGCCCCTGATCGGGGCGGCTGTTTTGCTGGTGGCAGCGGCAATGCTCGCCTACCGCATGAATGCATTCAGCATGTGGCTCGACGAACTTAATATGGTGAAGGGCACCCTCAGCCTGACCTTCCGCGCGGGGCACCCTCCACTTTACTTCCTGCTGGCACGGGGCTGGATTGCGCTGGCCGGACAGTCCGATTTCGCACTACGGACGCTCTCGCTGCTGGCGGTACTGCCCGGCCTTGCAGCCGCCTACCGCCTGGGTGTTGACTTCACCCATAAACACTTCGCAGGCATCGCTGCAGCCACACTGCTTGGCTCAATGGGGTTCGTGCGCTATTACGCCCACCAGACGCACAACTACGCTCTTCTACTGACCCTTGCAACGCTGCTGCTGTTTTTCTACGTGCGCTGGTGGCAGCATCCAGGCAAGGCGGTTTATGGAGCCGGGGTTGTGCTCAGTACGGCAGCACTGCTATATACCCATTACTACGGGTTGTACGTGGTGGTCGCACTCAACCTCTATTCCCTTGTAATTGGGACTCGCCAACTGCGCCGTCTGCTGCATTGGGTGCTTCTGCAGGCACTGGTGGCGGTGCTGTATGCTCCCTGGCTTCCGGTTGTGCTGCGCCTGGGCGAATCGCGCTTCATCTCAGAGGCTGGTAGCGAGGCCTTCTCACTGACCACGGGGCAGCAAACCTCCTTGGCGACGGTAGTTGAGACTGCTGACGTGATGCTGAGCCACCTTGGGTGGTTGTACGCTGCCCTGATCCTCGCCGGTGGGATCGGGGTATGGCTGAAAATCCGCCAACCCGGTGGGCGGATGCGCACAGCTTTGCATCCGGCGGCGCTGCTTGTGGTTTTCATCGTTGGCAGCATGGCATTGGCGCTGACTGCCAATCTTTTCTACCAGACATTCCTACATCGCCGTGTGATCTATATACTGCCTGCCCTGGCCATTCTGATCGGGTACCTGCTGGCCGCACTTCCGCGCACTGTGCACTGGCCCATGCTAGGCGCCGCGGTGATCATCTCATTTGCTGCCGGCTGGTCGACCACACTGCCCGGCAACTGGTTCTACCGCCAGATTGTTGAAGCCATCCAACCAGAAGTTCACCCATATGATGTCGTGCTGATCCAGTTCAACGACGACCCATTCATCGGGCAGTCACTGCGCTACTACGCAGAACAGCTCCTGCCGGAGGGCTCACTGATCTTCATGCTGGGTGATTACAGCCTGGAAGGTGCGCACAACCGGGATTACTTCGCCAACCAGGTTTTCGCCGACATGATCTGGGCGCGTGACCGCTTCTGGGTGATCCACAGTGGGGACCCGGATGATTACTTCGCCTCCCTGGAGTGGGTGAGCCAGATCGAAGGGCGGAGCTTTACCCCGGAGGAAGTGCGATTCGCAGGTTGGCTGGAGGCAGTGCGCTTCACAGTGCCTGTCCAGACGCGTGGTGCCATGCCAGGGGCTGCTGATCTCCCGGAAAAAGCGGCGCTGCCCCAGAGAGTTGGCGATGACTTTGAGCTTGTAAATTATCAAATAGATCACCTGATTATCAGCCCGGGCGAGAGCGTGGCTTTATGGCTCGATTGGGACGTGCTGGCAGTGCCCGATGAAGACCTACAGGTCTATGTCCATCTAATTGGGGGGGAGAATGAGCCGGTCACCACTGCCGACAGCCCCCCTTCGCATCTTGGGCGTATACTCGCGACACACTTCTGGATGCCGGGGGTTCGCATTTTTGACACCCATACCCTCAGTGTCCCCGGCGATATTCCCACCGGAGAATACCAGGTACGAATTGGAATGTACCGGCTGTCATCGTTGGAACGGCTGGTATTCACTGCTCCCGATGGTCAACAGAGCGATGGCGTGACCTTAGCAACACTCAGGGTGCGCTAACCCTATTCTGCTTTACGCTGAGGCTGCACCCTGCAGGCAAAACACAGCGGTACCGGGATGATCCCACGGTACCGCTGTAATATTAGAAGCTTGAGTGTAAAACGCTGCCTAGTTAAGCGCCACAGCCGCTGCCGATAGGCCCACGTTTGATCTGGAGCTCCACTTTGCTTGGAAATTCCAATCCCTCAATGGCGCGGGCTTCAGGCGCCGAGGCCGGATAACGCGAACCCAGCGCCGTTTCAAAGAAGTACTGCAGGCTGTCCGTGCTGGTGCTTTGCGAGATTCTGGAGAACTCGTCCTCTCCAAAGGTGGCGATCCAGTTGTTGATGCCACCTTCGAGAATGTAGGCATTAGGGACGCTGTAGGATTCCAATGTCCTCCATGCCTCAGTGGCTGCTGTTTCATCGTTGCTCATGACGATAGTGACGGTATTATCCGGCTGTGCTTGCAGCTCCGGGACTACATCGAACAGATCGGCCAGCGGGACGTGCCGCGCATCTTCGATGTGGAAGAGGTTGTAGTCGCTCTCACTACGCACATCCAACATGGTTACCCGGACATGACTGTCATACAGCAGGGAGAGCAGTTCACCGGGGTGAACCTGGACTGCGCGCTCAGCGAGCTGTGCCTCCTTCTGAGGGGCAATGCGCGCCCAGTGATCCGCTGCTGTCGGCTGGCCGATCACCATCACGACAACGGCCAGAGCCAGCAGACCGCCCGCAGCGCCATAGCGCCACTTGGGCATGGCCTTGACATCCTTGCCGCCGAAGATGCCCTCCAGCTGCTCAGAACCCCAGAACATGAACAAGGCCATCAGCACCACGCCCACTACGATGATGCCTGTATTAGCATTAAACAGGTCCATCAGGGTGAAGCGGCCCATGTAGGATGAGTACCAGAAGTTCTCGTACAGGCCAACCGTCTCGCCAAAGGCGAAGATACCTACCAACGCACCCAGCACAAAGAACAACCCGTCGACCTTGCCGGATGCGGCCGACACCACCGAGGTGCCGGGGCAGAAACCGCCAATGATGAAGCCAACCCCCATCACCAGGCCGCCTACAATGCCGGGCCACAGGTAGGTGGGGTTGACCCAGACCAGGTTGTAGTCAAGCAGACCCACTGCCGAAGCACCAAAGATAAGCACCATCGCCACGACAATGGCGGTAAACATCACCTTGAGGACAGTCATGTCCTTGAAATAAAACTGGGCGGCCAGCCTACGCGAGTCACCGAAGCCGGACACTTCGAGCGCGATGCCAAAGCCAATGCCGATCAGCAGGTACACCACATACGAGCCCCAGTGGCCCAGGTACTGTGCGAGAGAAATCGGGAAAGGAGCCATGATCGCCTTCTCCTCTTAGTTCCAGAACTTACGCAGGAAATAGGCCAGGGCATATGCCCCGCCAAAGACGGCAAACATGAATGCCCAGCTTCCCACGGAGAGCACAGCGCCCCCTGAGAGCGCCTGCCCTGATGTACACCCACGCGCAAGGCGTGCCCCATATCCCATGATCGCCCCACCAATCAGGGCCATCATCCAACGGGTGCGCGGCGTGATGCGGGGACCACGGTTCGTCTCAACCTTCAGACGTCCATTCAGCCAGGCGGAACCAAAACCCCCTGCTGCCACACCGACCAGCATCCAGACGGTCCAGCTGTCAAGCGGGTTCTTGGTGCCCCCTGCAATTCCCAGCAGATAGGGTGTCCGGTCCACATGGCCGGGGGCCACAGCATCTTCGACCAGTACTACCAGGTTGTTCATACCCCCTGATGCACCCAGGCCGCTGCCGGTGATGAAGAAGGCCGCAAACAGGACGATCCCCAGCAGGATGCCACCCAGGTAGGGATTAAAGTATGGCTTTGCTTCGCGCCGGACCCGAGCCTTACGTTCGGCCCGTACGGGCTTTTGCGTATCTGTATAAGTAGCCATTGAGTCCTCCCTAAGCTACCTAGCGCCAGCTACTTCGCGCTCGAAGGGGCTTCGACTTCGTCCCAGCCCATGATCATGCCTTTGATACTCGCCAGGGGCGTTGGCCCCGTGGTGGTCAGGTAAACATGCATCACAATGAAGGATGCCAGCATCCAGGCCACCAGGGTGTGGAACGGTGCCAGGAACGGCAAACCACCCAGCCTTGCCGCCAGCTCAGGCCAGCGCTGCGCGCCCCACATCATGGCGCCGGTGATGATCTGCAGCGGCAGCAGCACATTCAGCAGCCCCAGATACACGATCTGCTGCAGCGGATTGAGCTTGCGATCAGGGGTCTTCTCGAAAGGATGTGCTTCGCCGCGGAAGATACCGCGCAGATAGTACAGCGCCTGCTGTATCGCCTGGTCGAAGAAACCTGCAGGCCGTGGCAGAAACTGTCTGATCTCTCCGCTGGCAAGGTGATAGAACAGCGAGAGCGCAGCATTGATGATCAGGATGACGGCCAGGATGTTATGTACCTGGACTACCCCCCGGAAGCTGAATACCCCAAACATATCTGGCTTGTGGATGATCAGCCCGGTGATGATCAGAATGAAAATGGCGGTTGTTTGCAGCCAGTGCCACAGGCGCTCGTATACACCATACATGTACACTTCCTGGCTTTCCACTGCGTGGGAACCACGCCTTTTGACGGCCAGGAACCGCAGCCCGCCATGTACTGTAACGCCTGCCAGAACGCCCAGGAAGAGCAGCACCCCGATCCAGTCGATCACCCTGGAACTGCTGAAGCCGAAGACATAAGTCCCGGTCCCGGTATTGCCAACCTGGGATTGGAAGAACAGCGTGCCATTCTCGTTGAGCGTGATCTCAGCATGGTTAATCGCTGCGCCGTCAAGTGAGGGGATCACACCCCCCGGCAGATTCCCGGCGAGCGCAATGGGTTGGGCCAGGCGCGAGTCATCGCCGTGGCAAGTCTGACAGTCACGCACTGCCCAGTCGCCGTGAGCAACACCATGGCTGATAGGATATGCCTCCACCGAGGCTTCGATGTGCGGATCCGTCAGGCCAAGACCCGCCAGCCTGTCAGCAATCACAGCCTGTTTGGCGGCACTGTCGATGATCAGCTCCGTGCTGTCCAGGTCTCCACTGCCGTCGGCATCAAATGCAGCAAGCACATCCACGTGATAGCTGCTGCCATCAAAGTAAGCAGCCTGGAGGTCAGCCAGGTTCACAGGTTGGGCAGGATCGCCGGAAACCCAGTACCAGGTGGTGACGAGATTGTAGGGGGCAATCGCCGCGTTATCGGATGCGGAGAGCAGCGCAGGCTCCGCGCCTACGATCAAGGGAGGATCACCAGGTGTCTCCACCTCGATGCCTCGGCAGGTGGTTACCGGCCCCCTGTTGGCTGCCAGCACGGTCCAGTCATAGGTCTCACGGGCAGGAGCGGGCATGTTGGGAATATGGCAGGTCTCGCAGGCCAGAGCCTCGAAGTGGCGATCTGCGTAGGGCAGCCACTGGTGAGTGCTCTGCGCATCGTGGCAGGCGGTGCAGCTTCCGTTAGCAGAAGTGTCTGCTTCTGACCGGGCCAGCTCGTGCAGCGGCCTCAGAAGATACTCGCCGGGGTCAAGACGGCGCGGGTCGAAAACCAGGTGATCCGGCTGATCGCTGTTGGGTTTTGCTGCATAGGCCGGATTGTTCAGTGAGTAATGACAGTCCGTGCAGGCGACTACGCGCTCCGCGTGTACGTCCCAGGCACGCGAGAGGTCTTCTTTGCCCGTGATGTTCAGGCCGGAATCCATGATGCGCTGAGGTGCAAAAACCTGCCCTGTAGTAATCGTCGCCCGCTGCGTGGTGGCGCAGGCATCCAGCACCAGGGGAGTGACAGCATCTGTGGTGGCCATACCATGGCACTGCGCACAGTTCTCAACTGCCGGGTCCTGGATAGTGACATATTCCTGTAGCAGCTCACCATTGGCGTCAAATGCATCAGGGTTCCAGGTGTAGCCATCTGCGGATTGCTCTACGACGCCCGTTCCAAGCAGAGTTGCAGTATTGGCCCATTCGAACCTGCCAGTGCTCAGGGCCTCCAGGCGCGCCGTATTATTGGTGCCGATCACGTGGCACAGGAAGCAGTTCATCTCCGTGGATGCAGCCGATTCGTCCAGGATGGTGAGCGTCCCGTCAACCGGGTCGATCATGATTGCTTCACCGGCGGGGGCATTGATCTGGCCTGTCAGAATCCCTTCATGCGCATTATGTTCAACAATGAAGGTGGTGTCATGGCAGGCGCCGCAGGTCTGGACAGTTGAGACTGGCTTCCCTGACTCGAGCACGTTTGTCCCATCCGCATCCAGAAACGGGAAGGTGGGATGAAAGGGAGAACCCTGGGCGGCGGCGGTAGTGACAGTGATCAACAGGCCGAGGACAAGCATGCCCAGCAGCACGACCGGGATAAGGATAAGGGTGCGATTCAAACGGATTCGATGCAGGTGTTTCATAGGATATTCACCCTCTATAGTGCTGGTTAGTAACCAAGGGCCTCACGGCCGCCCCATTCGATCGGATCGCCCGGGTAGCCAAGCGCCTCCCAGTCTAGGCGACCATTTGCCCCGTGGCATTCGGCGCACTGCAGTGCATCCTCGGCGGGGGCAACCATATGCGTGATGGGCCAGTACATATCGGTGCGTGCAAAGCCATACTGGCCGCTGTAGGGAAGCCCAACTGCCTCGGCGCCGGCGTGGAAGGCGGCCTCCCAGTCAAAGTTGACCCAGAACTCGCCAACTGTCTTGGGCTGTAGCAGGTAGTTGTACACCAGATCATAGGGTTGGTTGCCGTGGTGGATCTTGAATGGCCAGATCAGCGCGTTCGGGTCGTCGATGCTGCCCGCCGGGGGATTGAGGACCGTCACCCCCTGTGGGTCGATCGGATCTCCGAACAGGTAGCGATACGAGATATCCTGGTTGAACCAGGCATACTCAGGCATCAAATCCCCTTCGTAGATAAAGCTTCCTTTGATCTTCAGATATGCATGGGGATCTTCAGGCCAGTCATTTCCGGCTGTGGACCAATCCCATTCAACTTTAGTCGGCAGGCGCCTGGCTACCGCCGGGATGTGGCAGGTCTGGCAAGCGACAGTATCGGTATGTGCGTTCAGTCGGTCATCGGGGTGCGGCGTCTGCGCATGGCAATCCGTACAGGCAATCTGGTTGGCGCTGTCTACGCTCACCGTGATAGAGCGCCCCGCGATGCTGTGATCGGTCGTACGGTGGCAGTCAGTGCACTGGAAGTCATAACGCCCCATATGCACATCCAGGTTCTCACTGGGGAGGGTCATGCTGCTGTCCAGATCGCCATGCTTCACGGCGTCGCCACCCCCACCGAAAAAGTGACAGGAGCCGCAGTTCTGGCGGGTCGGCAGCCCAACGCCCTGTGCCACACTGAGCAGATCGACTCCCTCTGCGGGCAGCCCGGCATTCGCTTTGACATAGGTGCCGCTTTGATCGTGGCACACCAGGCAGTCTACCGAGGTCTCATCGGTGAAGTCGTACTCAGCACTGTCCCAACCATACCCCGCGTGGCACTTGGTACAGCCGGTCCAGTTCGACTGGATTCCGATGCAGAAGTTGTTGATCAGATTGGCTTTACCGGTTGCAACAGGCTCATCTCGCCAGGGCACTTCCACCGGGTCGCTGAGCCATGTCCAGTGTGCAGTGGCCATGACCTCATTGGCAGCGTCAGGATGGCAGGTCAGGCAGGTCTCAGTGACCTGCTGGCCGGTCTCGAACTGCCCTTCGATCAGGCTTGTGTGATCTGTGTGAACCGGGTGTTCGGGCATATGCACTCGCGGGTTATCGAGAGACTGCTGATCCCGATAAGCAAAAACAACCACAGGCACCGCGATAATTGCGATGGTGGCTATCAACCCGACAACCCATATGTACTTGAAGTTCTTCATAGGATGTTCTGCTCTTCTATACGAGGGTTTGAGAGTCATCAAATTGCAGCCGGTGCCGCTTGATCAGGGCATACTCAGTAGATCATTCCAGTGTGACGGTCTCGCGTTCCAGTGCGGCTCTCAGCATGCTGCGCATCGTATCAAGCACTTCAATGATCCGGGCGTCGGCAAGGCTGTATACAACTGACGTGCCATCACGCTCCGTATTCACCAGCCCTGCCTGCCTCAGTACAGAAAGATGGCGAGACACTGTCGGCTGCGGCATTTGAAGATGCTCGGCCAGGGCGGTAACATAGCTGGAGCGTTCAAATAGGGCGTACATTATCTGGATGCGCCGAGGATCGCCCACAGCACGGCAGAGCTTGTTATGCAGCAGTTCAAGTTCATTTAAAGTCGGGATCGGCATCATCTATCCTTCCATGTATTCGGAAATCCGAATACATAAAATCATTCGATAGTTTAGAGCAGAAGCCCTTTATTGAAATGCACCATTTGTCACAAATTCTCGTGACAAATGTCACAGACGTAATTGTGCGCGGGATATCCGGGAATTGGCGGCGAGCCAGCCGGGGCGGAGGCAATCATGCTTGATACATATGCGCTAAGGGTCTTCCTGGAGGCAGCACGCACCGGCAGCTTTACCGAAGCTGCCCAGGTGCTGGATGTGACCCAACCTGCGATCAGCCACCAGATCAAATCCCTGGAGGATTACCTGCAGGTTCCGTTGTTCGAACGCGCCGGGCGGCATATTCGATTAACGAAGGCCGGGCAGGCGTTGGTCCCACTCGCACGCCAGGCAGTACAGATGGTGATGGACATTGAAAACACCATGCGCGCCGCTGAAGGCCGGGTTGTGGGTAACCTGACGATCGGCTGCAGCGAACCGTCAGCCCACTATCTGCTGCCGCACCTCCTGGCACGGTTTAAGCGCATCTATCCTGATATCGCCATCTCGGTGCCGATAGTCCACCAGGAAACGTTGATCGAGAAAGTCCTGCAGGGCGAATATGATGTTGGCATCACAGGGGTCATGCATCTTGCAGAGCACGATCTGCGAGGGTTTGCGCTTTATGAGGACCACTATGTGCTGGTGACCCCCATCGATCATGCCTGGGCGCACAAGCGATTGATTGCCCCTGAGGAGCTGTTTAACGAGCGATTTGTTTGCCGGGATATTCACTCAGTGTGCCGCCGGGTAGTTGCGAGTGAACTGAAAAAACATGGATACGAGATCGAGAACCTTGATGTAGTCATGGAGATCGACAGCCCGGAGGCACAGGCGATTGCGGTTGAGCATGGGATCGGGCTCTCTTTTATGGCCATGATGTCCGTTGCACCGCGCCTCGCCATGGGCAAGCTGGCCACAGTTCAGGTCGGTGATATTGTCTTTACAAGTCCTGTCTATCTAGTGTATCGAGCAGCGGGGCCGCCCTCCCCGGTACTGGAGCAGTTGATCAAATTCCTCAACCTCTCGCCCTCTCAAGATTTGATCGAAATGCTGTCACATGGGCACATGATCTGACGGACAGGCAACCAACCAACTTGCCCGGCCAATCTGGCCGGGCAGTGTCCGTTATAGACGGCGCAGGGCTGCCTCGGCGGCAAAAACTCCACACATCCCATGGACACCCCCCCCAGGTGGAGTAGAGGAGGAACACAGGTAAATTGAGCGATCTGGTGTGCTGTAAGGCACCAGGCGTGGCACAGGGCGCGTATAAAGTTGGCGCAGGTCCTGCACTCCCCCGTTGATGTCACCACCCACGTAGTTGGGATTATATGCCTGCATCTCGGCTGCAGTATGGGTAGAGCGACCCAGAACACAATCCCGGAAACCCGGGGCAAAACGTTCGATCTGCGCTTCGATACGACCGGTCATGTCCAACTCTGAGCCATGCGGAACATGGCAGTAAGCCCAGGCTGTATGGCGTCCCTGAGGTGCACGGCTTGTATCGAACAGGCTTTGCTGCGCAAGCAGCACAAATGGCTGATCTGCCTGCTGCCCGCGCCAGACTGCACGCTCTGAAGATGCGATCTCTTCCAGCGTACCTCCCAGGTGAACTGTGGCCGCACTCCGGCATTCCGATGCGCGCCAGGGAATAGGCTCGCTGAGCGCGTAGTCAATCTTGTAAACCCCGGGGCCATAGCGATAACGTCCAAGCTGGCGGCGGTATGGGAAGGGCAGCCGGTGCCCCGCGATCTTGAGCAGCTGGCGTGGTGTTACATCCAACAGGTACGCGCGCGCCTGGGGCAGTTCGTCAATTGACTCGACACACCAGCCAGTTGTAATACGACCTCCCAGCGATTGCAGATAAGAGGACAGCCCCTCGGCAATCGCCTGTGAGCCCCCCCGAGCCATTGGCCAGCCTACCGCATGGGCCAGCATGAGCAGCATCAGCCCGAATGACGCGGTGGCTGGCCGCTCAAGGGGCAGCATAGAATGCCCGGCCATCCCCGCAAACAGCGCTCGCGTGCGCTCATCCCGGAAGATGAGACGAGCCAGTGTGACGGCAGGCAGCAGGGCCACAGCTCCGAACCGCACCAGCGTGAATGGGTAGCGTGGGACACGGAGCGGTCCCAGAAACTCGTGAAGGACTTTTTCATAATTGTGAACAAGCGGGCCAATCAGGGCGCGGTAGGCTGCAGCATCACGGCCCAGGCCGTCCGCTGTTTCTTGCACATCCCGATGCACCAGCGTGGCAGGCCCATCATCAAGCGGGTGTGCTGCTGGCACAGGAGGCTCTACCCACTCCAGTCCATGCTCGTGGAGTGGCAGACTGCGGAAGAAAGGCGATGCCACCCCCAGGGGGTGGATCGCCGAGCAAACATCATGGATATAGCCAGGTAGAGTTAGTTCTGCAGAGCGCGTTCCACCGCCTACCGTCTCGTGTGCCTCGACAACCAACACCAAGCAGCCAGCCCGGGCCAGTGTGATAGCAGCCGCCAGCCCGTTGGGGCCAGCACCAACCACAACAGCATCAAAGGAATCTGGCATCCGGTTATTGCTTTCTGCGCCCCTTGCCCATTAACCAGCGCAGGGGGGCACCAATCATGTACAAGGTTGAGCGTATCCCGGCGTTGTACCAGATGTTCTTTGCCTCAGACCATTGTACACGCGGGTCAACGCAAACGTTCTGTTGAGTGACGGCGACCCCGTTCACTCCAAACCGGGCGGCCAAGTTTTCGAGTGTCGCGTGCCAGAATGTATCTTCAGCCTTATGGCCGAACCCAAGCCTGAAGCTGGCTTCGTACAGGGGATCATTTGCGCGGATGAGTGCCTGTACCTGGATTGTCGTTTCATCAGCCTCTTCAAAGGCGCTGAAGGTGATCCATCCTGCGAACATATGGCCTTCGGGTGTCATGAACGTGAAGGACTCATCATCTGCATAGATCACCCGTACGCCGGTCGAGAGCTTCAAACCGCCAGGGACAGCGACATTTAGAACAGCTACCTCTCCTGGTGCAATCCCGGTCAGTGGCCCGTAAAACCGGTTGCCCTCCGGCCAGAATTCAGGGAAATGCTGCTTCCAGGTGCGGATCACGTCAGTTGGTGATGCGGAAGCCCCGCTCAACCGAATGCTGTAGGTTTTCTGCCACATCTGGCCGAAGCCCTGCAGCGGGCTGAGGGGCTGGCGACCATGTACATTCAGGTTAATTGCATCTGGAGGCAGCTGGCCTACATCCATCCGGTCAACAGAGCTGGCCCAATAGGCTGCATCGCGCGACCCTGCTGACCCCTGTGTCTTTTCCTGTTCCTGTGAATTACTCATTGTATCCCCCTCTGCATTGGCCAGTTCTACAGACTGGCAGTTATGCCGCGTTCAGCGCGTCGTCTTCATTGTTGTACATTGTGATCGCATCGTTGAGGCGAGTCAGCTCGAAAATCTGCTGGTAGTGATCACTCAAACCATAGGCCATCAAACGCTGGCCCTGGCGTTGAGCACGGATCAACAGGGTGACGAGCAGCCCGATACCACTACTGTTCATATACTCCAGGTCGTTGAAGTTAAGCAGGATGGCATTCGCCCCACCTGCGGTGGCCTGTGTATATGCATCCATCAGAGCATTCTCAGCAAAGCCGGTGACTTCCCCTTGAATGTCGATAATGCTGACCTGCGGTTTCGCACTGCGAACCTGCATCGTAACGTTTGCCTGTGGCATATCTTTCCCCCTCGAATTCGTTTGGATCCAACTAAGAGGCAAGTGCCCCTGCCTCATCTTGATGAATGCTCATGAAATCCGCCAGCCGCGTGATCCGGAAGATCTCCATGTAGTGATCGCTCAACCCAAAAACCCGCAGCTCACGATGTGCTTTGCGCGCTTGTGCCAACAGACCGACAACAAGTGCAATCCCGGTGCTGTTGATGTACTCGACGGCGCTGAAGTTCAATACAATGACCTGCTTGGCTGTGGCGTCCGCCTCTGCATAAGCGGTATTCAAGGCTTCCTCAGCCTGCGAGTCGATCTGCCCCACCAGATCGATGATCACCCCCGACGGCTCCTGCCGGACATGGGCCTCAAACTGCTGTGTTACCATCACTACCCCCTTGCAGATGTATCACAAGCTCCAGCGTATGCTCGTGCTCTCCGTCAATAATGTTTAACTCGTCAACCATATTCTGAATGAGGAACAAGCCCCAACCCCGGGCCGTCTGCTGGCCTGCCAGTTTCAAGTCCAGATCCGGCGTCACATTGGTTATCGCGGGCCCGTTATTGCCTTCATCCGTAATGTGAACCACCAGCTTATCCCCAATAACCGCGGCCTCGATCTGTACGGGTTTGTCCGGGTCATACTGGTTGCCGTGCTCCATGGCATTCATAGTAGCCTCAGCGACCGCTGTCTTGATGCGATCGACAGCGCGTGTCTCCAGGTTCAGCTCAACGAGTGACTCCGCGATGCGCAGCATAGCCATGCGCTCGTTTCCAGGCGCACTGTCAACCTGAAATGCCGCGATAATCCGCGCATCCGGCCTATCGGCAAGCTGGCTTTTCTTATTCTTAGTGCCTAAGCGCTTGATTAGCAGGAAGGTAACATCGTCCTCCTGCTCCCATTCTGGCCCGGTAAAACCCGCCAGGTCAGCCAGGAGATGCTCGATCAATGCGCCCCCATGGTGGGCACCGACAAGCTCTTGCAGGCGCCCAAACCCAAACATCTCGCGCTGTGGGCTGTGAGCCTCAACAATCCCATCACTGTAAAGCACGAGGCGTTCACCAGGAGCAATATCAGCTTCCACTTCTTCGTAAACCATCCCTGGCATCAGCCCGAGGGGCATCCCGGTTGCGCGCAGTTCAACTGCACCCCCCGCATTGCGCAGTATAGGTAGGTTGTGACCAGCGTTGGCGACCAGGCAGTGTCCGGTGTGAGCATCCAGGACCACACACAGGCAGGTTACAAACATTTTAGGGGGCATGTCGGGGCATAGGAGATCATTGGCCCGCGCCAGAATCTGCCCCGGGCTCGGATACCCTTCTGCGGCGCTGCGCAGCACGCTGCGCGCTGAGGCCATCACCAGCGCCGCGGGGATGCCCTTGTCCGTAACATCTGCAACGATGATGCATAGCCGGCCATCCGGCAATGCGATGAAATCGTAGAAATCACCCCCTACTGCACGAGCGGGCTGCCAGAATGCCTCGAGCCGCCACGCCGGGATGTCTGGAACCTGTTTGGGCAGCAGCGTCTGTTGAATCACGCGAGCGACGCGCAGTTCCTGCTCTATGCGCTCGCGCTCCGCGGCAGCAGCCTGCTGCTGGCGGGCAAGTTGGGCCACACGCAAAGCAGGGGCTGCCTGCGCGGCAAGGTTGTCGAGCAGGCGGCGGTCATCTGTGGAGTATTCCTGTTCGCTGAGGCGCGGGCCCAGGCTCAACAAGCCGATCAACTCCCCCTGGCTGACCAGCGGGACCGCCATCTGGACGCCCTCTTCCTTCAAAGCACGCAGCGCCGGGGAGTCCATATTCAGGCGGTTAACTTCGACCGAACCCGGATTGCTGAGAAAGTAGGCAACCAGGGGGTCATCTGGAGCAATCTCTACAGGGGGGCGTAAAGTGATCATCGGCCGGTCTTGTGCATCAGGCTTTGCCGACTCAGATCGTACACGCCCCTGTCCCGTCAGCCTTTGCCAGAAAGTTCTTGTCTCGACACTCATCGTTCCTCCATACCTGCCATAATATTAGACATGAAACGTCCAGAAATCGTTACGGGAAGTAACATGTCCGCACTAATCCGTATTTGCCAGTTCGCGGCCATACGATCCAGCTCGAGGTCCCTTAAGTTTGAACGTGGCGCATGCTTCGTCATTGGGGCCTCCGGGGGGCGGTATCGGTTACCCACAACGCGATGTGCTGAGGCTGCAAAATCTGGCTTACTACCTCCGTCAGCTCTGTAGTAAGTGCCTCGAATTCAACCTTATCCCGCATTTTCTCGCTGAATGTGTCCAGGGTTACTGATGCATCGTATTTGCGCCGGTAGAACCGCCGGTCCACAAAGGTCTGTACCCGCTTTCGCAATGGGTTGAACAGCGCTGCGATCGCCAGCGTGCTGATCACAAGAGCAAACTGGTTGCGCTGCCCGGTGACGGCTACAAATCCCGTCTGTGTTAGCACAACCAGCGCAAAGTACACCCCTACCAGCAGCGTCGTTATCATCGAGTAGGTCAGCGTGCGCCGGATGACCACATCGACATTCCACAGGTTGGTGCGCAGGATCGCCAGCGTGAAAAAAGCAGGGATGACATTCATCAGCAGCCACCACACTGCTCCTGTCAGCGCCTGCCATGGGGGAGCCGGTGTGCCGGGCGGCATGGTGCGAGCAATGGTCCAGGGGATTGAGGAGAGCGCGGCCAGGCCGAAATACAACAGGATGCCGTACAGCGCCCACTTCATCTGCTGGCGTTCGACCGCGGTGGAGAGGAAGCGGTAGCGCTGCACTTGTCCTACCAAGGCGAACAGGGAAGGCAGCACGATCACCGCCCAGATAGCATCATTTACCCACCGGCCATTGCTCAGCATGATGTCCAGCAGCTCATAGAAGAGATAAGCCAGCAATAGGGCCACCGCGATCGGGATCAGCCAGCGTGCCCAGCGCGGCTTGGGGCGACCGCTGGGGAACAACACCAGTAGGGCGGTCATGGGGGCGCCGAACAGTACTGCGGAGAGAGCATAAGCGGGCTCAGGGGACCCCGTATAAATATAGAAGAGCAGCTCTGCCGGGCCGCCCAACGCCAGCCCGTAGGTCAGCAGGAAGTAGCTGAAGTATAGAGCCATGGGCTCGCCGCGCCCTCGCCAGTAAAGCAGCACGGCCAACCCAAGGCTTAACAGCACTGAAAACAGCGAGAAGGACCGCGATAATAGGTCTGCAACGATGTCCATTGCGGGAAGGCCTGGATCAGGCCAGCCCTGTCCGAACCAGTCCAGGTAACCTGGCAAAGCTAATACCAGCGCCAGCAGGTAGATTGCGGCGGCAGCAGGCCACAGCAGGCTGAAAAGGCGCTTCCAACGTGCTTCAGTCATCATGGTTTCTCTGCTTCCCTTACCCACAAACCCACTGCCTCTGGCTGCACGGTGTCATGTACAGCCCGCAGCAGCGCCTCCTCCACTCCGTTGATATCGATCTCGTTGCGCACGGTGTCAGCAAACCGGGTGAGGGTTTGTGCTGTGTCATACTTCTGGCGATAGAAACGGCGGTCGACGAAGTTCTGTACCCGGTTGCGCAGCGGGGTGAAGAGGGCCGCAATTGCCAGCGTGGAGATGACAATTACGAGTGGGGATCGCTCACCCAACAAGCGCCCGGTGGCTGCCTGCAGCAGGGCTACAGACCCGAAGTAGACCACTGCGAGCGATGCCGTGACCGTCGAATAGACCAGGGTGCGGCGGATGATCAGATCGATGTCAAACAGACGGTATCGCAAAACAGCGATGGCAAACGTGATACCGATCACCGGAAAACCAAAGCTGATGCCCGCGCCGAGCAGCTCAGCCCAGAAAGGATCATCGATCAAGCCGAAAGCTGGCAGGAAGGTCAGCAGGGCCAACCCCAGGCCGATGACGAAGCCGCCGACCGCCCAGCGCATCTGGGCGCGGCTGATGGCATCGCGCTGGGTGATGCCGTTGTGGGTCAGGCTGGCTATTGAAGCGACAATCAATCCCAGCGTGGCAAACCAGCCGACAATACTCAGATCCAATACAACAACGCAGACGAAGATTAAAATGGCAAGAGCTGTGGGTCCCCAGCCAAGCCAGGAGTAGCGCCGCAGGATGGGCTTTGTTTGCGGGAAATGCAATGTGAACGCGAACAATGAGGGCGCCAGCAGGATTCCGAAAAACGCGTAGCCGTAGAATCCAACCAGTGTAAACGCAAGTGCATTAAACTGGGTGGAAAGTCCATCCGGCACGATGCCTGTTAGGGTAATGGAGAAGTATGTGGCCGCCAGGATCAGCAAGGCACGCGCGCTGGGCAGCTCCGGGCGTTTGAAAAAGGTGATGAAGGCCACGATGCTCAAGACGGCAGCACCGACCAGGCTGAATGATGTGGCTGGATAAGCCAGTTCACGGAACAGCGCTGCCAGCGTCCAATGGACCACAGGAACTGCCAGAGTAATACTACGCCCATCACGCAGGATGGTCATTTCAACCGTTCGTCCGGCAGCCCAGCCGGGCGGGGCAGGGGCTGCCCCGAAGCTGGCGGTCCCCTGTACAGATACTCCATCAACTGCCAGTACTTCATCGCCTGGCTGCAGCGGAGAAGATGCGCCAACCAGGTTCCGCCAGTAACTCCAGTTGGCTTCATCTGAGTTGGGGCCCGTTCCGATCACCGCCCAACCATCTGTGGGCAGGGTGAAACGGTAGATCACCTGGCCTATCCCAACTGCGATCAGTAAAGATGCAAAGACCAGTACGATCCATGCACTGCGGTCTAAGGAGGGCCTTGATTTCAGTCTGACGCTCAATACACGCTCCAGTTAATGCATTACTATGATGCTATCAACTGGCCCTGACGAGCCGTCAACAGCCCCACTACCAGACCGTAAACCATGTGGGCTGCTGCAAAATGAACCGGTGCAATCTGGCGCAGCGATGATCCTGTTGAGGGAAGCAGGACGTTGTATGCAATGCCCCACAGCAGCGCCCCATAGAACAGCCCAACCAGCCAGTGCCAGCGTTTGCTGCGTAAACCCGGCAGCCTCCCTGCTACAGCAAAGATCATTCCGTAGATACCCGACACCGCCAGGTGCAACATGCCTCCAACAAATGGGGAGATGCCACCATTTGGATCAAAACGGGCCAGGGTAGTCTCCGCGGGGGTACCTAGAAGCAGCCCTGAAAACACCAGGAAAACAGCCATCATTAGCCCTGCACCCAGGCCCGCGAAGAGACCATCAACCAGCGCGTCGCCAAATGATGTCGAACTAGGGATCGATGTTTGAGATTTCTCCATTTTCCTCTCCTTAAGGGGCGCCAGATATGTGTCGCTGACGCCCCGGTGCTCGCGATCTCTTGTTTACTGCGCAGGCTGCGTGGGTGGCAGTGACTGCAAGTAGTAGAAGATGGCGGATAACTCATCATCTGAGAAATTGCTGTAGTAGGGCCAGGGCATCTGTGCTGGGTCCAGCGTGTCCCCATCGGGCCTCGCACCAGTTTGTATTGCCAGAATGAAATCCCGGACGCTCCAGCTGCCAAGATCGCCAGCGGGCGTCAGGTTCGGGCTGGGCGGGCTTCCCTGCGGTGCCCCCGGGGGCACCATGCCAGCTAGATCCGGCCCATGGCAGTCTGCGCAGCCCGTGGTGCTAACCAGGTAGTCGCCGTATTCCGTAGTTGGCCCTTCAGGCGGTGCGCTGCGTTCGCCCTCATGCTCGATCATCTCTGGTGCGGTTTCGAACACGCCGGCCACCAGCATCACACGCCCCAGGAGACCAATCTGCCGTTGTGGCAGTGGGTTGTCGACGGGTTCTACCGACTTGAGGTAAGCGATGAGCGCCCCCAGGTCTTGGTCGGCCAGATTTGTGAAGAACTGCGAAGGCATGATGATCAAACCGGTACCTCCGGGACGTACCCCGTGTCGCAGGGCACGGACCCAGTCCTCATCGGTATAAGTGCTGCCGATTCCGCCGTCACCCCGCGTCAGGTTAGGCGCGCTGATCACTGCAAGGGAGGGCTCATTGATGAACTCTGTGCCGGCCAGATTAGCCCCGTGGCATTCAGTACACCCGCGTGTTTGCGCGATATGCTGCCCGCGCTCGACAGCTGCCCGATCCGAAGGAATTGTGATCTCGCTATCCAGGTATGTATACACCTGGTTCAACCTGGTTTGGGAAAGCCCAAATACCACAGCAACCGCGATCAACACAAGGCCTACCAGGGTTCCCAGGATGACCCCGATCCATTTAAGAACTTTACGCATGATTGGCCCTCCGTCCAAATTGGATATTTCAAATCAACTATAGTGTGTTAACGATCCGGAAACGCAACGAAACCCATAGATGTTGTGGATTCGTTGCGTTTCCGGGCGATACAATCACACAGGGAAAGGGGGGCGGCATGGCAAAGGTCAGGATATTCCTGCTTGGCTCGCCCTATATTGAGACCGACGGTGAAGTGGCTGCCGTCGATACTCGGAAGGCTGTAGCGCTGCTGGCTTATTTGGTGATCCATCCGCGCCGCTGCAGCCGCGATACATTAGGGGCGCTGCTGTGGCCTGAGAACGATGAGACCGGGGCTCGAGCGGCGCTCCGCCGCACCTTATCGGTCTTGAACAAAGCGATAGATGGAGTTGGGCTGGTCGCTGAGCGGGAGTTCATTGAGTTAACACGGCCACCAGACTTATGGATAGATATCGACATCTTTCTGGAGGCCGTCAAGACAGCCGAAGATCACGCCCGCTCTGAAAACACCCTGTGTGACGAATGTCTTGTATCTCTCAGCCAGGCCGTCCAGGTGTATCGTGATGAATTCATGGCAGGATTCACCCTGCGAGACAGCCCCGAATTCGATGATTGGCAGTATCTCCAAGCCGATATGCTGCGCCGCAAGCTGGGCTGGGCTTTGGAGCGGCTTGGTGATGCGCATTCAGAGCGGCACGAGTTTAATACCGCGATTGACTATGTACAGCGCTGGCTGGACATTGACCCTCTCAACGAGCCAACGCACCGTGCCTTGATGCACCTGTATACCTGGACTGATCAGCGTGCGCAGGCCATACGCCAATACCGTGAGTGCGTGCGGATTCTTGAGCGCGAACTGGGTGTTGCCCCACTGGAAGAAACCACTCAGCTCTATGAGGCTATTAAAGAGAACCGGCTGAGCCTGCCTCAACCGTCCCAGGCAGCGCTTTCATCTGCCCCGGCTGCCACCCAGCCGGGCCTTACGCTGGACACGAGGCTGGTTGGTAGGGAGCGGGAGATGGGGCAGCTGCTCACAGCCTACGCCGCAGCATCCAGCCGTCAGGTCGTTGTTCTGGAGGGGGAAGCCGGTATTGGCAAAACGCGCCTCGCGGAGGAGCTGCTTCACCATGCTCACAAGTTAGGGGCTGCCACGCTGAGTGTGCACTGCTATGCGAGCGAAGCACACCTTGCTTATGGAACCATCATAAACCTGCTGCATAAGGCAGTGCAGACCGGCCTGGATGCTGGTTGGTTGGATAAGTTCCCGGATCGCATGCTGACAGAGGTTGCTCGACTGCTGCCAGAGCTGCATACCATTTACCCCGATCTGCCGGCAGCCGCTACAGGCGAGGGTGCTGCGGCTCAGGCCAAATTGTTTGAGGCAGTCAGTGAACTGCTGATGGCCTGTCTGACCACGCAAGGGACGGGGATTCTGCTGGTCGATGATATTCAGTGGGCAGATGCGGCCTCACAAGATGTGCTGGCATATATGATCCGCCGGCGTGCAGAGCGTCCGGCGGTCTATCTGTTCGCACACCGCTCAGAAGAATCGGCTCTTCCCAATACTCTGGTTCGCCTTGCTGCCGAGGGCCAACATGAGGGCTGGGCAAGCATCATTACACCAGGACGGCTGGACAGAACAGCAGTAGCTGACCTTGCTGCGAGCGCTGATCTACCAGCAACTCTTGCCCATGCAGCTTTCCGGCAGCAGCTCTATCAGGAGACCGAGGGGCTGCCCTTCTTTGTGATCGAGTATCTCAAGCACGCCATCGAGGGTGCCTTGCAGGATGAGCGACACTGGGCAATGCCGCTCAGTGTGCAGGACCTTTTGCGGTCACGCATTGGCAGTGTAGACGAGGTTGGGCGGCAAATCCTTGCCGCTGCTGCCGTGATTGGCCGGTCGTTCGACTATAGCATTCTGCGTGAAGCAAGCGGGAGGAGTGAAGACGAAATCGTCCGTGCGCTGGAATCCCTGCTGGCACGTGGGTTAATTCTGGAAACACCTAATGGCGAACCTGATGATCAACTGCACTACGATTTCTACCATCCCAAACTGCGCGAGTTCGTCTATGGCGATACCAGTCTTGCACGGCGCCGCCTGCTGCACCGTCGCATCGCACAGGCTGTAGCGCGGCGCTCCGACACGGCACGCCAGGGCGGCACTGCTTTTGCACAGACAGCCTATCATTACGAAAGGGCTCGTGAGGACCATCTAGCTGCGGAATACTATTTCAAAGCGGGTGAACAAGCACGGGCTGTATATGCCAATCGCCAGGCACTGGAATATCTGCGGGCTGCCCAGGCAGTGGGGTATGCTGACGCTGCCGTACTGCATGAAGCGGTTGGGGACCTGCTGGCGTTGGAAGGGGATTATCTGCAGGCCATCCAGAGCTACGAGACTGCCGCCGCTCACTGTGAGCCCGATAAACTACCCCGCCTTGAACACTGGTTGGGTCGTATCTATCACCGGATAGGGTCATGGGAACTGGCTGAGAGCTACTACCAGTCCGCACTGGAATCGTTGGCTGAAGAGGGCAAATCCCTGGAGACCCAGGCGCGCATTCTGGCCGATTGGAGCCTGACTGCCCACCGCAGCGGCCGCACACCGGATGCCCTCTCACTGGCACAAAAGGCGCAGGAATTGGCAGAGCAGGCTGCTGACCCAAAGGCGCAGATGCAGGCTCACAACATCCTGGGTATTTTGACCCGTCATCAAGGCGACTCTCCCGCTGCCCATGCCCATCTCGAGCGGGCGATGCTTCTTTCGAAAGAGCTGGAGGACATTAGTGCGTCAGCGGCTGCGCAAAACAATCTCTCTCTGGTATGCAGCGATGACGGTGAGTATAAACGTGCCATTGACCTTTCCCGCGAGGCGCTTGCACTATGCAGCCAGATCGGGGATCGTCATAGTGAAGCCGCCATCCACAGCAACCTGGCGGACCTGCTGCATAAGGTAGGGGACATCGATAATTCTCAGTACCATATCCGGCAGTCCGTGGCTCTGTTGGCGGAGATCGGGGAAGGGGCCGAGGGTCAGCTTCCGGAAATCTGGAAGCTGGTGGAATGGTAGACGCTGGCCCTGGATGTCAGGGCATCTTCTGTGGCCTATCACATGCGCATGCTATCTCTTGTGCCCCCATGTAACTACAATGCCGACATCGTTAATGAGTGATGGGGGCAGGCAGTGAGGGGAAAAGCAGGTAGCCCACTGATCATTATTGGAGCAGTACTTAGCAGCATAGGAGTAGCGGGAATCCTGTGTGGTTTTCTGGGTATCGGCTGGTTTGTGGCCCAGGTAAGCACCCTATCTGCCGACCAGACAACCCTCTGCGATGCTGGTGAAAGGCTTGTAGAGGAGCAGGGTCCATCCGAGTACACGCCCGGGCAGGGATACGGACGGTCCACACAGTATTACTGCGAGGACGAACAGGGAAACCGGCGCGATGTCACCGGTGCCTTTGTGGAAGGGCTGCTGGGTACCATGTTGAGCAGCAGCCTCACTATGGTGACCAGCCTCGCCGTACAGGGTATATCGTTCACCTTGCTCTTAATCGGTCTTATCCTGGCCGGTATTGGGTTGCTGCTGCGCTATCGGGCCCGGGCTACTAGCCGGGGGGCACCGCCGCACTGAGATAGGCTGCGGGCACATTGGGGAAAACCAGAGTGTGTCACCAGGTTTCCGTCACTTTGGTCAACCCCGCAGGATGATCCGGGTCCATTGTCCGCGCACGGGCCAACGCCAGCCCGAACAACTGGCCTGGCAGCACAGCAACCAGCGGCGTGAGCCATTCCGGGCAGCCCGTAGGGAGCTGGATGGGAACATGCGCATGGCCGAGCAGGCTGGCCGCATCACTGATCAGAATTAACTCGGCTTGTTGTTCAATGAGCCGGCCAACCAGATGCTGCAGGTCTACCAGTGTCGCGCCGGAGGGGGCCACCACCAGTGCGGGGAACCCCTTCGCGATCACGGCGATAGGACCATGCAGGAAATCTGCCGATGAGTACGGTTCGGCAATAACGCTCGCCAGCTCTTTAACCTTTAGAGCGATCTCGAAAGCGGTGGCGTAGTTGAAGCCGCGCCCGATCACCGCACAGTGTTCCATGTAGCGATAGCGCTCAAAGCGCGGCAGCAGCGTTGCGCTGTCTTCGAGCATGCGCTGCATGAGACCCGGAAGCGCCGCCAGCTCCGCTCGATGCTCAGCGCCGTTCTCCAGGTGCGTTGATAACAGAGCAATGGCTGCTAGTGAAGCTGTGTAGGTTTTCGTCGCAGCGACAGCACGCTCCAGCCCCGCGTGGAGTTGGATCACATGCTCTGCTGCATTCGCAAGCGGCGAGGCAGGATCATTGGTGATTGCCAGTGTGGGGCGCTTCTGGCGGCGCCCTTCCTCAAGCACAGCGATAATGTCAGGTGACTGGCCAGACTGTGAGATGCCCACCACCAGCGCTCTCGCCATCGAAGGAGCAGCGCCGTAAAGCGTCAATACGGAAGGGGTTGCCAGCATCACTGATAGATGGTTGTGAATCCCTAACAGGTACTGCGCGTAACGCGCCGCGTTATCAGATGTCCCACGGGCAGCGATCAATATATAGTCGAAGCGCCCACGCACAGCTTCTACAATACGCGCCACCGCATTATTCTCAGCTTCAAGCAGTGTGCTGATCACCGCCGGCTGTTCATGGATCTCACGCTCCAGCTGTTCTCCGTTCATGCTGGGATGACCTCCCCTGTGTCCTCGATGCCCCGCACTCGTTCCAGGCCGTGATAGGCTACAGCCAGAAACCGGGTCTCTACCAGATCGCCTGGACCCAGCTTGAGGGTGGGACCTTCACTGATTGCCTGGTCCAGCGAATAAGGGGGTGTGGTCCACGGCTCAATGCCGACTGCATAGGCTCGTCCGAAAAACGGCTGCGGGTTAGGCCCGTTGAAGCACTGCCAGTACCACAAGTATGGCCGTGGGCAGCACTTCCTGCCAACCCCCGGCATACACATCAAGGAACATACCTTCCGGGCGCGCGGAGGTGGGCACATGCCGCCAGGGGGTGCGCAGCCCCCAGGGTGCATGCCACATGAAGTCTGTATCGCCGGGTTTATGGGACGAATTCAACAATATCGGTGCCTTTATCGAGCAGCAAGCCCACACGGATCAGGTCATTTTCCAGCGTAAGCAGGCGCATGCCTTTATACTGAACCTCGTGCAGCTGGCATCCGAAATGGCGTCCGCTGTGGCCCATTGATGGCCTTCCCTTCCGTAGTATGGCTAGCTGCCTGCCGCTGAAACGCAATAGTTGAGGCACTCAATCTGGAGTTGGTTGCGCGAGGTATCGAGAATCAACAACAAGGGGGCCCAAAGCCCCCTTACAATTTACCCGGCAATCACAACATCTGCTGGCATGCCCGGTTTGAGCCGCCCGTCTGGGTTATCGATACGAACCTCGACAGCAAAGACGAGGTTCACCCGCTCCTCTTCCGTCTGGACGTTGCGTGGTGTGAACTCCGCCTCGCTGGAGATGTAAACCACAGTGCCTTCGAAAGTTTGGCCCGGATAAGCATCCACGCTGATCGTAACCGGTGCTCCCAGGTTTACCCTGCCAATCTGTGGTTCAGGGATATAAACGACTAGTTCAAGGACATCCAGTGTCGAAATCGCCAGTAACGGCACGCCGGGCGAGACGGTCTCACCCACATTAATCGCGCGCGTGGTGATCACGCCATCTATTGGCGCTGTGAGGACAAGCTGGCTGAGCCGTGCATCCACCAATCCAACGCTCGCTTCGGCCAGTGCTACCTGGGCCTGGGCGATTGCGATCTCTTCGGGGGTTGCGCCGTGTGCCACCAGATCGTACTGGGCGCGGGCTGCCTCGAGCCGGGCTTCTGCAATCGGAACCTGGGCTGAGGCCTGGCGTGCGGTTGCGATCTCAGCCAGCGGGCGATCCCGCTGGGCATATAACTCCTCCAGCTTCTGCAAGGCGCCATCCCGCTGCGCCTCCGCTGCGCGCAGCTGAGCCTGCAGCGCCGCGATCTGTGATTCGATTGTGTCAATGCGCGTTTCATCCTTGACAGTATCGCTTTGCAGTAGATTCAGCAGAAATTGCTGCTCTTCGATCTGGGCCTGGATGATGCCCATCTGCTGTTGTGCTAAGTCAGCCTCTGTTTGAGCGCCTGCAATGGCAATGTCTACTTGCGTGGGATTATTCGCTGCCTGCCAGGCCGTTCCCGCCGTGATCTGGGCACCGCGGACAGCCGCTTCAGCTTCCTCCAACCCGGCCCTCGCCGCAGCCAATTCCTCCTGTGTGGGGCCGGCTTCGAGGCGGCGCAGGTTCGCCTCAGCAATGGCAACCGCCGCAAGTGCCTGAATACGCTGTGCCTGCAGCAGGCCGTCATCTAAGCGGAGTACCTCCTGGCCAGCAGTTACCGTTTCAGCTTCACCCACCAGCACTTCATCGACGCGCCCAGCTACTTCGCTGACTACGCTGATTTCTCTGGCCTCCAAGAAACCAGAGGCTTCGATAGCATCATCCGGGGTTGCTGCTGTCCCCCTGGCAGGATTGGTGCCTGTGCATGCGGCCAGGGACAAGACCAAAAACACAAGAGGAATCAGCCTTTTTGCGATGCCTTTAGACTGGAACATGTTACACACCCTTACGAAGTAAAGCGCGCATCAGCAGGCATGCCGGGCTTGAGTGCATGGTCTGGGTTGGGAATCTGGATCCTCACAGCATATACCAGGTTGACGCGCTCCTCGCGTGTTTGCACATTGCGCGGCGTAAATTCCGCTTTGTCTGCGATCTGGACTACTCGCCCCTCAAACACCCGGCCGGGGAAGGAATTCACGGTAACGCTTACATCCTGGTTGAGCGAAACTAGATTGAACTGCGTGGCCGACAGGTAAACGGTCAGTTCCACGACATCCAGATTTGCAACAGTGACCAGCGGAGTGGCCGGGATCGCCAGTTCACCGACGTTGACCGTCTGTTGGAGGATTATCCCACCAATGGGGGATGTAATCGTAAAATACTCGCGCTGGATATCGATAGCGTCCAGGGCTGCCTGGGCCTCCTCTATCTGTGCTTCGGCGACCGCGATATCTTCCTCACGGGCGCCGGCCCTTACCTGTGCCAGCTCGGCGTTGGCGCGTTCTAACGCAGCCTGCGCGGTTTCAAGCGAAGCACTGGCCTGGGCCACCTGGAGCTGAATCGCTGCCGGATTGTCTTCTAACTCCCGGACGGCTCCGAGCAGTACGGTTGCGCCCTCCAGCGCCTCGCGGGCGCTCTGAAGATTGGCCTGCGCCTGTTCAAACTGGTAAGGGGCTGTTGCGACTTCGAGCGGCATCGGAATCTGGAACGTGGAGCCGGCGTTGAAATCACGGATCGCTTCGGTAGCCTGCACGGCGCCATCGTAACCGCGTTGTGCAATGTCAAACTGAGCTTGCGCGGCATAGACCTGTTCCTGGGCAACTCTTGCCTGTGTCTCAGCGTCGATCACCTGCACACGGATGTCCTGAGGATTATCCCGGAGTGCCGCTGCGGCGCCGAGCGCAGTACGGGCAGCATCGACAGCGGCCTGGGCCGCGGCTACCTGGGCTTCAGCCTGTTGGACCAGTTCAGGGCGTGCCCCCGCAGCAACCAGATCACGCTGAGCGACAGCCATCTCTAGCTGTGCCTCTGCAATGCGCCGCTGAGCGTCAAGCAAAGAAGTATCCAACCTGACGACCACGTCGCCCTCTTGAACCTCATCTCCCTCTTCAAACGGAAGTTCACTGATGCGCCCGCCGAGTTCAGCTGCTAGCTCAATCTCCTCCGCCTCGATAAAACCGGAGGCGGCCAGATCACCCGAGGTGCTTCTTGGGAAGTCGATGTTAATCTGCTCGGTAACCCGCTGCCTGGCTTCACGGTTTATGCCAAGGTAAATGCCTGCCGCGGTGCCGATCACGATCACAGCCCCTACCACCACGGCGATGATGATCAGGCGTCTCTTATCCATGCGTTATTGATCCTGTGTTCTGGCGGTTAATCCTCACGGCGGATACAGGAGATGAACACGTCTTCCAGCGAAGGAGAAATCACATCCATGCTGCCAGGATGCACACCCTCACGGCGCAGCAGCCCGCCGATCGGGTCAATCAGGCGTTCCGCCCCCATTGCTATGACGTGAACCTGGGCACCATACAGGGCTACTTCCTCCAGAGGAAGTTCCCCACCGCGCTGCGCATCAGCCAGAATGCTCATCGCCCGCCCTGGATCGCTGGGTGAAAGCTCGAGCACCTGGCCGCTCATCATTGTATCTTTGATGTGCTGAGGAGAACCACGGGCGATAATATGGCCATCGTGAATGAAAGCCAATTCCTCACAATGTTCTGCCTCATCCATATAGTGAGTGGTTACAAAGATCGTCACCCCACGTGCGGCGATGTCGTACAGCAGGTCCCAGAAAGCCCGCCGCGAGACCGGGTCAACACCGGCAGTTGGCTCATCCAGGAATACCAGATCGGGTTCGTGAAGAATCGCAGCCCCAAGTGCCAGGCGCTGGCGCCACCCTCCTGAAAGATTCTTCGTCCGTTCACGTTCACGACCTTTAAGGTCTGCCATTTCCAGCACGAATGCCATGCGATTGCGAAGCTGTTCACCCTGCAGGCCATAGGTGCGTCCATAGAATCGCAAGTTCTCAATCACCGTCAGGTCATCATACAGGCTGAAACGCTGTGACATATATCCCAACCGGGGCCTTATACGTTCTGCATGGCGACCTACGTCACACCCCAGCACATCTGCCTGGCCTGCGGTAGGTCGCAGAAGCCCAAGCAGCATGCGGATAGTCGTGGTTTTTCCTGATCCATTGGGGCCCAGGAAGCCAAAAATCTGCCCTCGCTTAACCTCCAGAGAGATATGATCAACCGCTCTAAAACTCCCAAAATCCTTGGTCAAGTCATTTACGACTACTGCATGAGTTATCGGGCTGCCACAGGGTGAGGTCATTGCTGCCGGGGTCTGGCTCATGCACGTACCTCAGCAGATTGCTTGCGGGCCCGCCGCCGGATCAGCGAGATGAAGGCTTCTTCTACACGCGGCTCAACCTGACGCATAGCAAGAACATCAATGCCAGCCTGGCGCAGAACCTTCTGGACAAGATTTTTACCCGCCTCAATATCATCTACAAATGCATGCAGCAGCTCTCCATATGACTGCAGTTCATGAATCTCCGGGAGATCACGAAGAAGCGTGCGCGCATGGATTCGGTTGCTGGCGTGAATCTGGAGCACCTGGCCGGGCACCTGCTTGCGAATAGCTTCAGGGGTATCACACTGGATCAGGCTGCCCTCATACATCAGGCCGATTCGCGAACAACGCTCCGCTTCGTCCATATATGGAGTAGTTACAACAATGGTCACGCCCTGTACATGAAGATCGGTCAGAATATCCCAGAACTCGCGGCGAGACACAGGGTCCACACCCAGCGTTGGCTCGTCAAGCAGAAGGATATCCGGCTGGTGGATCAGGGTGCAGGCTAGCCCCAGCTTTTTCTGCATACCACCCGACAACCGCCCGGCACGCCGCTTACGGAACTGCGTAAGCCGGGCGAAGTTGAGCAGCCGCTCGATCCGTTCACGGCGCACCTTGCCAGTTACCCCATATACATCTGCAAAAAAGTTGAGATTCTCACCCACGGAGAGATCGCGGTACAGGCTGAAGACCTGCGCCATATAGCCGATATGCTCTTTGATCTCTTCCGGGTTGTGAGCCGTGCTATAACCCGCCACACGGGCCTCCCCTTCATCGGGGTCCATGATGGCAGCAAGTAAACGCAGGGTTGTGGTTTTGCCAGCCCCGTCGGGGCCAACCAACCCGAAAATCTCCCCCTTATGGATGGTCAGGTCCAACCCATCTACCGCCACGGTTTTGCCGAATGTACGCCGCAGCCCTTTTATTTCGATCATTGATTCCTGCTGTTTGTTTTCCGTCATACCAGGGTCCAGTCCCATACTTATTTTTTAGACAACCTGTCTATTACTGGTCGAAGTGACAATCAGAAGATAGTGACTCGCAGACCGCCTGTCAATAGGACATTCAGCGTATCCGTCTGTTACTGTACAGATGTCCAGATTTATCCCAGCCTTTCAATCCAGGCTCTTGCGGAAGCGGGTTGAGGATACCCAGAGGATCAGCACACAGTACAAACCCAGGATCACCACCTCTGTTCTCAGCAAGGCCAACCCGGTGCCTTTGAGCACGATACCGCGCACAATTGACAGCATGTAGCGCAGCGGGACCAGATAACTCAGCGCCTGAAGCGGCCAGGGCATCGCCTCAAGCGGGAAGAAAAACCCTGATAAAAAGATCGAAGGCATCAAGATCATGAAGCTCATCAGCATCGCTTCCTGCTGGGTCCCGGATATGGTTGAGATCACAATCCCCAGTGCCAGCGAGCTGATCAGGAACAGCAGTGATAATGCCAGCAGCAGCAGCAGCGACCCGTGTACCGGCACGCGAAACCACAGCACACCGATAACCAACACTTCGAAGAAGTCAAACAGGGCGACCAGCACATACGGGGCAGTTTTGCCTATGATTAACTCGGCGGGTTTGATAGGAGTCACGACAAGCTGTTCCATTGTGCCGTACTCACGCTCACGCACAATCGCCATCGAGGTGACAAGGGTCGCCAGGAATTGGAGGATCAGGCCCATTAACGCCGGGATCATGAAGTTGACGCTTCGCAAGCCCGGGTTATACCATACTGATGGCCGGATCTCCGGTATTGCAATACCCCTGCCTTGGGCCATGCTGCTGAAATACACCTGTCCCGTCTGTACACCTGCTGCCAGGATACTGCGTGCTATAGTGGGATCAGAGCCGTCGATGATCAGGCCAACATCCACCGGGAGGCCGCCCCGCAAGTGCGCTGTATAAGTGGCCGGGATGATCAGCGCGCCCCGCACATCGCCATGATCGAGCAGCTGTGACAGCTCTTCCTGGCTTTCCACATGCCGTGTTACATGGAAGTAATTAGTCGCCTCATATGCGCGTATCAAGGCCCGGCTTTCCACACTCTGATCGCCGTCCAGCACTGCCAGCGCGATATTATTAATATCGGTAGTTGCAGCGTAACCCAGCAGCACCATCTGAACGACAGGGATCATGAAGATCAGCGCCAGGGTGCGGGGGTCACGGATAATATGTAAGAATTCTTTATAAATGATTGCGGAGAGTCTTCGGGCATTCATTGCCTTTACTCCCTGACTTGCAATCCGTTGAGCAGAATTTCCAGCATTATGCTGTCATCCTGCAGGACAGCGGCCATATCAGGTACAAAGGCGGCGACCTCGGAATCCAGCAGTTGCTTTCCAATCAGGGTAGTGATGGTATGGCCAATGATCAGATCGGCGAAGATCCGCATGATGCTCACATTGTCGAACTCTGGGCGAATTCCTCCGGCGGCGCGCATTTTAGCCACATGCTGCAGGATAATCGGGAAGACTTCCGACAGCAGATCGTGCAGAGTATTCCCCTCAAACTCTCGCAAATCGATGAGTGCCAGCGCCACAAAATCGAGACGGGTATCCATGACGCCCCGGAAACGAGAGAATGCCTCCCGCATCATCTCCGGACCACTGCCGCCCTGAACCTCGTTTATTGCATCAATAAGCAGTGGATAGGGGGAACGGACAGCCAGCAGGGCACGGAAAATATCCTCTTTGCTGGCGAAGTGATTGTAAATTCCCCCCACGGCGATGCCTGCCTCCCTTGCGATCTGCCGCATGCTTGTTCCGTGAAAGCCGTTGCTGAGGAATAGGCGTCCTGCAGCCTCCAGGATGGCCCTGCGGGTCAGCTCACCGCGTGTAAGGTCTTGTGCATCGATGTCGTTCATGGACCTTCCAATTACTATGAACGAACGTTCGTTCATAGTCTAGTCCAGGAAACGTAGTATGTCAATCCAGCGGTGCTGTCGCTTGCCTCTCGCTTACAACGGTCGCTATAATCGCCCGCCATGAGCTCACAATCCCGCCTTCTCTTTTCCGCCATCTTCGCCTTTATCATGCTGGTTACCAGCGGGTGCGGCCCTCTGCAGCCGGGGTATTATCTGACCCCGGAACATTACCCGGCACCCATACCTACGACTCCGCCTGCAGCCATAAACCCGGCCGCATCCCCCACTCCAATCTCAACGATCATGAGACTGGATCAGGCAACGGATCAAGTACCAACCCCAGTTTTAACCACGGTCGTGGCGTCAACAGCAGCCTCAACCCCCACCAGCCATCCACCCTGTGCGGAGACCCGGGGGCAGATCGTGCTGGATTCTTTCCCAAGCCGGGTTGCGGGCCGCGAGTTTCACTATCGCGTATATCTCCCCCCTTGTTACGGAACGAGCGGGAAGCGCTACCCCTACTTGATCATGATGCACGGACTGGTGCCCGGTTCGGATATCATGAACGACTCCCAATGGGATGATCTGGGCCTCGACGAGCAGGCAGATGCAGGATACCTGGCGGGCATCCGAGCGCCTATGATCATCGTCATGCCGAATGGCAATGATGTGAATCATGGGAACGATGACAGCCCCTTTGTCAGCCTGCTGGTGAACGAACTGATTCCTGAGGTCGAGGGGAAATACTGCACGTGGAATGAGCCTGCCAGCCGTGCGATCGGAGGATTATCGCGAGGGGGATTCTGGGCACTCTCGACAGCGTTTTTGAACCCCCAGCTTTTTGAGCGCGTCGGTGGTCACAGCCCATTTCTCTATGACGGGGATTATCCTGTGTATAACCCCTACAACCTCGCGGATCAGGTGCCGGGAATCGAACGCCTGACTCTGTACATTGATCACGGGGCACAGGATTATGTGCAGGATGGAGTGCAATTATTCGTAGAGAAGCTCAGCCGACGGGGTATTGTGCCAACCTATATCATCAACCCCGAAGGCGCCCACACCGAAGACTACTGGGCTGCTCATACAGCGGACTATCTGGATTTCTATGCAGCAGGTTGGCCTCTGGACCTTAATGCATTGCCTGATTGTGAGGGATAGGGCGGATGACGCATCGTCTTTACTACGATGATTCCTATACTATCAGGTTTGAAGCCCATGTGGTTCAACGCCTGGAATCCCAAGGGCGCCCTGCGGTAGTGCTCGATCGAACCTACTTCTACCCAATGGGCGGAGGCCAACCACCTGATTTGGGTGTAATAGGGGGGATTGATGTGTTGGATGTGTATCCTCGTGAAGACGATCATGAGGTAATACACGTGCTTGCTGCTCCCCTCAATCACGATACAGTGATCTGCCAGGTGGACTGGGAGCGCAGGTTTGATCACATGCAGCACCATACAGGCCAACATATCCTGACACGTGCCTTCATTGAGATAGCCGGGGCGGATACGGTGGGGTTCCACCTGGGCGAGGAGGTCGTAACAATTGACCTGGATCGCGAGGCGCTTGATGAGCCCGTGCTCCAGGCTGCCGAACGGCTGGCGAACCAGATCGTTCTTGAGAACCGCCCTGTCACTGCGCGCCTGCTTGGTGCAAATGAGGCGGCGGACATTCGTATGCGCAAAACCCCGGACTACATCGCTACGGATGGGCTGCGCGTGGTGGAAGTCGATGGGTTTGATCTGACGGCCTGTGGGGGGACTCATGTAGCACGAACCGGTGAGATTGGTCAGATCAAGGTGCTGCGGGCACAGAAGCACCGTACGGGCGCGCGCATTGAGTTTGTATGTGGGTGGCGTGCCCTGCGCGATTATGGGACAAAGCACTCTATTCTGAGCGCGTTGGCTGCTCAGATGACGGTCGGCTTCTGGGAGGTGGGTGATGCAGTTGAGCGCCTGCGTGAGGATCGCAAATCCGCTGAGAAGAGGCTGAAGCTCCTGGGTGCTGAGCTTGCAGCGTACCGGGCATACACATTAATTGAAGCCGCAGCCGAGCATGCAGGCAAGCGCATCGTGCGCTGTGTCCTGACCGCCGACGAAACCATCGACTTGCGGGCGCTGGCCAATCATCTGGTGGAGCGGCCTGGTGTGGTGGCGCTGCTCGGCCAGGCTGGCGAACCCGCTCAGATCGTAATGGCCTGCCATCCTGGGCTGGAGGACATTGACATGCGTGTACTGCTTGCGCAAGTACTGCACACGCTGGGTTCTAACCGGGGCGGCGGTCGCAGAGACTTTGCGCAGGGAGGGGGGATTTCTGCTCCATATGAGGCGCTGGAACTGGCTCTTGAGCAGGCTGCTGCTGAACTACTCACCTGACAGCCTTGTGCCAACTGTCGCATGGTGCGGGTTTCGCTCTAGCGTGATCTCCGGTAAAATCCGCCCCGATAGATGATTCATTCGACTGACGATCGGCGAGCGTGATCATGATGGCTGGTCCTGAACTTGAAGCACTGGTGGGCCATCTTTTTGTTTTTGGCGGCAGGTCAATCAGCTCGGCGTCTCCGGGGGCCGTAGCCATGCCTGCGCCGCGCCGCGCTGCACGCGGGCGTGACAACGACACGTTTTTTGGGCTGTTAGCCCTGTATGAGAATCAACGCCGCCCAGCCTCCTTCTATGAAGAACTGAGTGAGGCAGTGGCCTCTGAGTATTTTAAGACCTCGGGCAGCGCAACTTCCGCGCTGCGCAAGGCGATTGATACCCTGAACACCCTGGCCGTCAGACTCAACGCCTCGAGTGATGATCCCGTAGATGTGGGCCTTATTTGCGCGGTTCTACGTGCCCAAGAGCTTCTGGTCGCTGCTGTAGGGCCGTCGCGCTGTTTTTTGCTGCGTGAAGGGTTGATCGAGCGTCTGCCAACGGATGAGGAGTTTGCAGAAGGCGTCACTCCGCTTGGCCATTATAGTGATATCGATGTGCGTTACTACCGCCGCGAGGTGCACGACGGGGATTTCCTGATTCTGACGGACCTTTCTCTGAGCAAACTTACCGATGACACACTCAGCCATGCTGCATCCTCCGGTGAAATCGAACTTACTCTAAACAATCTGGCGGCTGTGTCCGGTGACTACACGACTGCACAGGTAATCAAATTTGTCTCACCCCTTGCAGAGGTGGAGCCCGCACCCGAGAGTGCAGCGCAGGAAGAGCCTGCTGGTGCCACGCCTGCAGCGCCCCCTGCACATACAACCACGGAGAGACCACGCCGTCGAGAGCGCCGGAGCCCTGACGGTGCACAAGCAATACGCCAGGCAGGTTATGGACTCATTATGGGGATCGCGGGTGCGTTAGGCCGCGTGCGCACCTTGCTGGAACGTATGCTGCCGGGGGATGACGAAGAAAGCCTGCAAGAGGACCGCTGGCAGGTATCTCCCACGCTGCAGTTCGGCATTGCGATTTCTGTCGCGGTCCTGGTCGCACTGGTCACAACTGGGGTTTACCGTTTGCGCGGGCAGACATCCCAGTACGCCCAACTGGTCCGTGAGGCACAAAGCGAGATAGAGCAGGCACGTGCGGCCACAGGGGATCAGGCACAGGCGCGGCCGCATTGGGAGACAGCGATTTTCCTCCTTGATCAGGCAGCCGAGATCCGGTCCCTGAGCGGGGAAGTGCTGGATTTACAAACAGAGGCATTGGATGCCGTAGACGCCTTTGACGCAGTCACACGCGTGGCCCCGGCACTGATGCGAGAGTACGAGCCGGGAGCCTACCTACGTGGCCCCATTGTTAATGGTTTGAACCTTTATGTGATCGACACAACAGCCGATATCCTGTACCGCGAAGACCTGGACCAGAGTGGCGTGCAGCTGGTCAACCGTGATCCGCAGATTATCACCCGTCAGGGAGACCAAATCAGCACCCAGGTGGTGGGCGGCCTGATCGATTTGATCTGGATGGAGGACGGCGGTGTGCCGCAGCGCAACGTCCTTGCCGTGGTAACACGTAACGGCCTGCTGGTTACCTACTCGCCGAGCTGGGATGTCACAGCAGTGGTCTTGCCTGGCTTTGAGGCATGGCAGGACCCGCGGGCGGTTGCCGTATATAACCGGGACCTGTATATTCTCGATGCCGGAGCCAACGAAATCTGGCGCTACCAAGCTGCAGAATCATCCTATCCCAACACGCCACAACGGTACTTCACCGATGTCCTGCCCGAATTGAGCGATGCAGTTGACATGCAGATCGACACAAATGGGAATATTTACGTGCTGCACACCGGTGGCCGGATCTCAAAGTATTTCTTTGGCCGCCCAGAACCCTATGACCTTCAAGGGCTCCCACAACCACTGACAAGGCCCACAGCGCTGTTCTTGAACCTGAGTCTGTTCGATCGGTCGCTCCTTATTGCTGATCCGGGCAGCCCAGGTGGGGGCAGCCTCTACAGCACATCCCTGACTGGGACATTCCTGGCAAACTACAAAGGCAGCGACAGCGCGGTTTTCAATGCCCTCTCTGGCGCTTATAACCAGGACAACCCGCCGTATATCTACGTGACTTCGGGGAATCGTCTTTATTACTTCTCCCGTCCACAGTGATATAGTCTTCTGCTATAGTGTCGGCCAGAATAACCCTCTGAGGCTTATTGTATGTCGCATAGTTTCCCATCTTATCCTCATGTCACAGAGAAGCCCTCTCTGCCTGCCTGGCAGGTTTTTTTGCTCCTGGTGTTTTTTGTCATCATCGTAGTTGGGCTCAGCTACCTGACCTTCTCGGGCGTCAGGAATCTGGTCGCTGATGCACCACTTGGCGCCTCAGGAGAAGAGGAAGTGCCACAGGCTGCCGGGCAGGGCGGAATCGACAGTGATTTTGGTGACCAGGATACATTGCAGGCAGGCTGGAATGAGGGGCGCGTGACAGTCCTGTTACTCGGTATTGATGAGCGCAAATTCGAGGCGGGCCCTGCGCGAACCGATACCATGATCTTGCTTACGCTCGACCTGGATTCGGGCACGGCTGGAATGCTTTCCATCCCGCGTGACCTATGGGTTGAGATCCCTGATTATGGTGTTTATGACCGCATCAATACAGCGTTCTTCAGGGGCGAGGCTGATCAGTATCCGGGAGGCGGCGGGGCGGCACTGGCCAGGCGCACGATCCAGCAGAACCTGGGCATTGATGTTCCCTACTTTGTGTCTGTAAACTTTCAAGCGTTTGTGCAGGTGATCGACCAAATAGGCTGCATTCCAATCACTGTGCCCCAGACCATCGACGATCCTAACTATCCTGCTGCCGATGGCTATGGCTATGATCCATTTTATCTGGAGGCAGGCCAGTACTGCATGGGCGGAGAGACGCTCTTAAAGTATGCCCGCACTCGCGCCACTTTCGGCGGCGACTTTGATCGCGCCGCACGCCAGCAGCAGGTGCTGCGTGCCATCCGTGAACATGTTCTCAGCAGCGGTGAGCTGACGGCTTTGATGGGGAAGGCCCCCCAGATTTACGAGACAGTCCAGGCCGGGGTTCGTACCAACTTGTCACTCCAGCAGCTTATCGATCTGGCGCGGATCGGGGCGGAGGTCCAGGAAGAACACATCTGCTCAGCCGTGATCGACGGGGAATTTATCGATCCCCAGTCTCTCGCAGATGGCAGTCAGGTACTCGTGCCAGACCGTGCGCGCGTCCGGGCGCTGATTCTTGAGATGTGGACTGGAACGGGACGATGCGATCCTGCAGTGCGCGGGCTGGCGGAGCAGGCTCAGGCCGAGAATGCAACAGTTGCTCTTCTGAATGGGACCCAGCGGGAGGGTCTGGCCACGCAAACGCAGGAAAGTCTGATTGCAGCGGGCATAAATATCATCACTATCCAGAATGCAGACCGCCAGGATTACTCAACTACGACGATCACGAACTATAACGGCAAGGATGCAACTGCACGCTACCTGGCCTTTTTACTGGGGGTCCCTGAGTCTGCCATTGTTGCAGGCTCACCCAACCCTGCCCTGGACATTCAAGTGATCCTTGGCGCGAACTACCAGCCATGAGGCGTACCTGCCTGAATCACACAGCCGGGCTCAAACCCGGCTGTTTTTATTCAGGCAAAGAAGGAACTTTCAGTCTGCGCTTAAGTGTTCTGTACGCACAGCTGTTGGGGACTTTAAGCTGGCGATTTCATCAGCTAGAAAAAAAACTTGGTCCTTGCCTGAGAGCTTCTCTCGAACCTTGGATACAATCAAGTCCAGGTGTGCACCATTCGCTACGAAGTCAAGATCATCTGCTGGGACGATTAGAACCGGGCATAAGGCGAAATGATCGTGCCAATCTTCATACAGTTCATTAAGTTGGAGGAGGTAGTTTGGGTCGATCCCCTGTTCGTACTCGCGGCCTCGCAGCCGGATGCGGTGGACCAGGGTTTCAACTGAGGCTCTCAGGTAGATCACCAGATCAGGGGGCGGGAGGAAGGCCGTCATGGCCTCATAAAGCTCACGATAAGTGCGGTAATCGCGGATGCTCATTTTATCTTGCCGGTAGAGGTTACGGGCAAATATCTCAGCATCTTCATACACGCTGCGATCCTGCACTACCGAAGTAGGGTGATCGATCAACTGACGGTGGTGCTTCAGCCTGCGCGAGAGGAAAAATATCTGCGAGTGAAAGCTCCAAGCCCGCATATCTTGATAGAAATCGGCCAGATACGGGTTGTCGTCAACGGCCTCATAAAAGGGCTCCCAACCGAGTTTGGTGGCCAGCATTGCCGTCAACGTGCTCTTGCCAACACCCACATTCCCCGCGATTGCGATGAACTTCTTACCTTGCTGCATCATGTTCCCTCCTCCACGATGCGCCCGTCCTCCCAGCGGCGTTTGGTATTTCTGTCCATCTTGTTCAAATATGCCTGTTCAAGGTCGATGCCCGCATAATTGCTGATCTTTAGCAGGTAGGCCAGGCAGTCGGCAAGCTCATCTTCAATGCGGGTGCGGTAGTCATCTAATGCGGCCCGTTGTGCCTCTGGACTGGATTTGGGTTTTTCACCGTTGCGCGCCTGGCCCAGCCACAGCAGTTTGAGTGCTTGAGCAAGTTCCCCTACCTCTTCGCTCAATCCGATGAAGCTAAGAAACGGATCAGGGACAAACCCTTTCTCCAGGTCGAGCGAAATATGAAAATGCTGGAAATCTACCAGCCGACGGGATCCATATTCAAGTTCCTCAAGGATCTCACCGGGCTCCCTGGGCGGCACGCTTTCCACACCAGGCAGTTGTGCCTGGTAAGTCCCAAAGCGCAAACTGCTTTTGATGCGCTCCGCGACAGCTGCAAGGTGATCGCCGTTCTGCACGAAGTTCAGATCGTTCGTGTCGATGGTAAGCAGCGGCCCTTGGTACTGGTTCATGAAGTCATCATAGGCTATGCGCAGCTGATCGATGTACTCTGGGTCCATGTTGCGTTCGTAGGGCCGATCCCGTAAGGCAATACGCCCCATCAACACACCCAGATCAGCTTTGAGATATACCAGCAGGTCAGGCTGGCGGACCTTCTCGGCCAGTGCAGTATGCACACGCTCGTAGACATCCAGCTCATCACCGGTCAGGTTCAGTTTCGCGAACAGCCTGTCTTTGCTGAATGTATAGTCAGCGATCACCGGCCCGCGCAGCAGGTTAGAGGGCAGTATAGAAGTCTGTTGGCGATAGCGGCTTAGCAAAAAGAAAATCTGTGTTTGAAAAGCGTAACGAGCTCTGTCACTATAGAAGTCAGACAGGAAAGGATTCTCCTCAAAGACTTCTAGTACGGGCTCGGCGTGCAGTTCTGACTGGAGCAAACGGGCCAGGGTTGTTTTGCCTACGCCGATGACGCCCTCAATTGCGATGTAAGGGTGACGCGCCATCGTGATTATTCCATTGTGCTCAGATGGGCTTGACCAAGCCCCGGTTAAAGGGCTACTAGAACGAGCCTGCAAACAAAAACGAAGCAAGCCACCGGGCGCGGCCGACTTCATTTCCTAGCATAACGGAGGGGCTTGTAACACGCAACCAACGCTGTTAGAAATCTGTTCTGAATCCGGTTTCTTGGAGGAAAGAATCACAGAGGTGCACAGGGGAATTTCTGTGCAGCGCGTTTATCCAAGGGACACATCTTGTTTAAGCCCAGAAGTGGAAGATATTTCCGGAAAGCGCCCGGTAATGGCAGAGGATTACACAAGGTTACTTGTCGATGAAGGCGATATCCGGAGCGCGCTGGAGCGCTTCAGGCAGGCGGAACGGCTGGGTGATAACGGCCTGAGTCACCTTGTGTTGGTGCGCCAGCGGATCGGCACTGAAGGGCCCGGGATTCATGACGTTCAACTGGAAATCGCGATATCCGATCTTCTGCATGCGATCATCACCGAACAGACCAGCACTTTGCGTAATGCCCAAGGGATAGAGACCATCCCAGATCAGAACAGGGCACAGGTAGAGCAGGTTATCAGGCGTGATTTCGCATGTGCCAATGCAGAGCTGGAAGCATGGAGCCTGTTGTACTATCGCTACGTCCGCCTGGATTTGAATCTGCAGGTGCAGGACCTTGCACTCATACTTGGCATATCCGACCGGCAGATACGGCGCCGTATGGCACATGGTTTCTTTCGCCTCACCTTCGAAATCAGCCGCCTTGAACAAGGGATGCGCCAGCGGCACCGCAGGCTCTGGTTGGAATTGCGATTGCCATCACTCTCTTATGGGCAGCTTTTTGGCATTGACTCAGCACGTCTTTCTCTTGAGGAAGCTCTCCAGGCAGGCTTCTCCCAACCTATCGTTGTTTGTGGCGCAGGAGGAAGCGGCAAGTCGACACTTGTGCATGCCGTGCTGCGCCAAGCCATTTCAGTAAATCGGCTTGAGGACCTCGCCTGGGTGACCTTATCCAACCCGACAAGCTATGGAATGCTCGTCGGTCGTCTGGCTCACGTACTTGGGTATATGCATTTTGAATTTGAGCAGCTAACACACATTGAGCACACCCTCCGTATGCATCTGTCTGAACGGCTGACAGCGGTTGTGGTGGATAATGCTGATTATCTTGAAGGGTACCCTGACCCTCTGCCAAGATTGGCTCAACTGGCCCGGCCGGGATGGTTGCTGGCAACAGCTCGGCAGGTGCCGTCACGGCCACAGGCGATCTATCAGGTCCCACTCTCTCCCCTTGCCCATACTGATTTTCGCGAACTGCTGCTGTATCATGTGCGCCTGCGCCGTCTGCCACTCCGCAAGCTTGTCGAGGAGAGGATTGACGCTCTCTATAAGACAGCGGGAGGTAACCCGCTGGCCGGGCAGATGCTGCTCACTCATCTTGCTGCCTTACCCGCGGAACGCGCAACCAAGCGCCTCTATGAGCTCACAGATTCTGGTGAAAGCATCTTGCAGGCGCTATACCAAAAGGGCTGGGACGAACTTTCGGGTGTCGCGCAGCGTACAGCGATCATTTTGCAGGCATTCCCCGGGAACCTTGCTAGCTATGGTGACCTGCAGCAGGTGAGCAGCATGCTGGCAAGCCAGCTTGATCATGGTATCGAAGAGCTGGCACGCAGCTCATGGATCGACGTTGTTGAAGGCCCCCGCTACCGGTTGCAACCGCTGGCCCGTCAGTTTATTGCTGCCCAAATACAAGATGCGCCGCTCCACGCGGCCTACCTCACAGCCCTGGAGCGCTGGCTGAAGCAGCCCGCTGAGGATTATCAGGCTGATGCAATAGGGCAGTCTCTGATAATACTTGGCCAGCAGATGACTTCCGGATTACTTCATGACGATCCTGCCGCTCTCATCATCGAGCTTGCACCTCTCGCACGACGCTCTGGGCAGTGGTTAGTGTGGTCGGTTTTTCTGGAGCGTCTGCTTGCGCTGCGGGAACTGCACAAGACTTCCCGGCATGAGGCAGCTCGCATCCTGCTTGAGCTGGGAGTTGCCTTGCGCTGGCTGGGCGCTCATGGCCAGGCTGCACAGCGGTTATCTCAGGCCGCGGAAGGGTTTGGGGCGGTTGGTGACTTTGTTGGGCAAGCGGAAGCCCTGGTGGAGCTTGGGCAAGTCTATACGATAGCCCAGCAGAGCCAACATGCCTATACGGCCTACCAGCGAGCTGCCTCAGTGGCTATGCGTTATGACGTTCAGGCCCTGCGCCGGCGCGCGCTTGAGGGTCTGGCCGAGGTGATGCTGGCAATGTCACGTCCCGAGGGGGCACTCGATTTCCTGCAGCAGGCTTACACTCTGCTCGATGAAGACAGCCAGCAAGGGACACTGCTCAGCCTGATGGGCGTGACATTGCTACAACTTGATCGGGCTGGTGAAGCTGTGAAAATGCACAGGCAGGCACTTGATGCCTTGCGCGAAGAGGGAAACCTGCCGCGTGAAGCGCGTGCACGCCTTCGCCTCGCTGCAGCATATGAGGCGTACGGAAATGTGCCAGCAGCATTGGACGAGCTTCGAAACGCACTCTCCTTGATGCGCGCACTTGGGGACATATTGGGGACAGCGCGCGGCCTCAATAACCTGGGTGCTATATTCGCTCGCAGCGAGATGCTTCTTGAGGCTCAACAGGCCTGGACCGAAGCTCTCAACCTGCAGCAGCGGCTTGGCGATCAGGTTGGGATGGCTCATACTTTGTATAATCTGGCTGACCTTGCGTATCACCTGGAACGCCCGGAGGAGGCCCGCCAGAATATCCAGCAGGCGAGCCTGCTGGCGGAGGAACTCGGCCTGGACAGGCTGCAAGCCCATATCCATGATCATCCTATTCTGAGACGAGGAACTACATGACCCACACTGCTTCCACCTTCGACGTAGCCCGCATCCGCGCCCAGTTCCCCGCGCTGGGGCAGCAGGTGGCCGGGCATACCCCCGTGTACTTTGATAACCCTGGTGGCACCCAGGTGCCGGAACGTGTCCTGGATGCAATACGGGCTTATCTGATTGAGGCAAACAGCAACACCCATGGCAATTTCCATACAAGCCGCCTGACCGATCAGACGATTCACCGTGCACGCCAGGCGATGGCAGATATGGTGGGTGCAGACGCGGGGGAGATCGTTTTCGGGCCGAATATGACCTCCCTGACATTCCAGATCAGCCGGGCAATTGGGCGCACCCTGCAGCCTGGAGATGAGCTGGCGGTGACACGCATGGATCACGATGCCAACATTGCTCCCTGGCTGCTGCTGGCCCGTGATCACAACCTGACTGTGCGCTGGGTTGATTTTGATGCCGAATCCGGGCTGCTCAATATGGATCAGATGGCAGCACAGATCAGCAGCCGCACAAAGTTGGTGGCCTGTGTGTATGCTTCAAATGCGCTGGGGACTATCAATGACGTCAAGCGAGTTGTCGAGATGGCCCATGCGGTGGGGGCGCTGGCCTATATTGACGCTGTGCAATATGCCCCGCATGGCCCGCTGGATGTCCGCGATCTGGATTGTGACTTTCTGACCTGCTCAGCCTACAAGTTCTTCGGGCCGCACGTGGGCGTGCTGTACGGCAAACGCGAACATCTTGATCAGCTTCCTGCTTACAAAGTCCGGCCTGCTTCGGATGAGGCCCCAGATCGCTGGGAGACGGGCACAAAGAATCACGAAGGGCTGGCAGGGGTAGCAGCGGCGGTCGAGTATCTGGCCTGGGTGGGTGAGCAGTTTGGCGCAGGGCTGGCGGTCGATCTGGCCGGGATTACGGAGCAGCGCCGCCAGATTGTCGAAGGAATGCTCGCGATCAAACGCTATGAGCAGAACCTTAGCGCCCGGCTGATTGAGGGCATTTCTGCCATACCCGGTACTTTCATTGCCGGGGTCACCGATCTGAGCTTGCTCGACCAGCGTGTGCCAACTGTGATCTTTCGGCTGGCAGGTAAACAGCCCGAAGCAGTTGCTGCGGCACTCGGTGACGCCGGTATCTATGTGTGGGACGGCAACTATTACGCGCTCTCCGTGATGGAAACGCTCGGCTATGAGGGTCAGGGCGGGATGGTCCGGGTAGGTGCGGCGCACTATAACACACTGGAAGAAGTGGAGCAGTTCCTGGATGTGCTTGAGCAGATTGCCCGGCGCCGCTGAGGGCTACAACCTGCCAACTGGACGCTGCGTAGATGGATCACACAGGACGATCCAGGCGGGCCGCGCTTACTGCATAGGTATGAGCTGCCCATAAGATATTGGTAGGTGATGAATGCGTGTACTCGTCTATACAGGAAAAGGTGGGGTCGGCAAAACCAGCACTGCTGCAGCGACGGCGCTGCGCTGCGCAGACCTGGGCTACCGGTCTCTGGTGATCAGCACAGACACAGCGCACTCTCTCGGTGACTCATTGCAGGTTGAGCTGGGGCCAGAACCTATCAATGTCACAAGCAACCTTGATGCGCAGGAGATCGACGTCCACTACTCCATTGACAAATACTGGGGCCCTTTTCAAAAGTTCATGGTGGCGCTGCTCTCGCGGCGCGGCACTGAGGATGTGATCGCCGAGGAAATCACAATCCTGCCCGGTCTTGAAGAAGGGGCCAGCCTGCTCTGGCTGAGTGAATATGCCGCCGCTGGCAACTACGATGTTGTGGTGGTAGATGCTGCCCCAACTGCTGAAACGCTGCGCCTGCTCAGCCTGCCTGAAGTAGCGCGCTGGTGGGTCGAACGCTTCATCCCGTTAGGCAAAACTGCTGCCCGTTTGCTCTCGCCTGTGGCACGCCCGCTTGGCATGGAAACCCTCGATGTAGAGACCATCGAAACAGTTGAGCGGCTCTTTGATACCTTGGATGAGGTGCGAGCTATGCTGGGTGATGCCGTGCAATCTTCGATGCGGCTGGTCGTCAATGCTGAGCGGATGGTGATCAAGGAGACTCAGCGCACCTATACATACCTGAACCTGTACGGGTATCCTGTCGATGCGGTAATCTGTAATCGCCTGATCCCCGATACTGTGACCGACCCATACTTTCAGGCATGGAAAGATGCACAGATACGCCATTTGCAGCTCATCCATGAATGCTTCGATCCACTTCCCCTGTTAACGGCCCCGCTTTTCAAACAGGAGATGGGCGGCCTGGAGCTGCTGCGCGTGATGGGGCGGGACCTGTTTGGGGATCGCGATCCCTCGCAAAGCCTCTATGAGGGGCAGCCACAGACGCTTGAGCATGAGCCCGATGGCACCTACACAATGCGCCTCCTGCTGCCGTTTGTTGAGAAAGGGGCGATTGACCTGTACCGCTCTGCGGATGAGTTAACGCTGAGTGTAGGCACTTACAGCCGTAATATCGTGCTCCCTCGCCTCCTGTGGTCATCTGAGGTGCTGGCCGCGCGCTTTGAGGATGGCATATTAATTCTGCGCTTCAGTGCCCCTGAAGAGTAACGACGGGACGAAGGCCGGCCTTGAAGTTACAGGACGTTTCGCACAAATGACCGAATACATCGATATTCAGACAGAGGCTACCCCTGATCCCAACGAGATGCGTCTGATCACCAACCTTGATCTGGTCCCCGGCGGCGGTCGTGAGGTTTACCAGACGCCGGAAGAAGGTGACGAGGGTTCTCCGCTGGCACAGGCTCTCTTCGCTGTTCCAGGTCTGCAGGCTGTGATCCTGGAAGGCTCCGAGCTGCTGGTGCGGCGCCAGGAGGGCCATGAATGGCATGATATCATAGAGGACATTACAGACGTTCTGCGTGATTTCTTCCTGTAGCAGACGAGGGCCATGCCAACCACCGCGTACATCACTCACAAGGATTACCTCCTGCATACCCTGGCCGGCCATCCAGAACATGCCGGGCGTCTCAGGTACATCTGGTCGGTGCTGGACAAATCCGGCATCCTGACCAGCCTGACAGCCGTGACACCGGATCAGGCCTCACTGGAGCAGCTTGCACGCGTCCACGATCAGCATCACATTGAGCGCTTGAAATTGCAGGCAGAGCTTGGGGGCGGCCACCTTGACCCGGATACGTATTTGCTGCCTGTATCCTTCGATGTGGCACGCCTGGCTGCCGGTGGGGCTGTCGCCGCGGTACAGGCTGTAGTCGAAGGCGCGGCGGACAATGCTCTTGCCGTTATCCGGCCCCCGGGTCACCACGCCACACGGCGCAGGGCGATGGGATTCTGTCTGTTCAACAATGTGGCGATCGCTGCGCGGCACGCCCTCGAAAGCGATGGTTCGGTGCGCCGTGTGATGATAGTGGATTTCGACGTGCATCACGGTAATGGCACCCAAGAGGCTTTCTACGAAGACCCGAATGTGCTGTTCATCTCCAGCCACCAGTACCCGTATTACCCCGGTACAGGGGCAGTCGGAGAAACCGGGAGCGGTCCCGGTTTGGGCACAACGATCAACGCCCCACTGCCAGCTGGCACCGGCAGCCGCGGCTTTGAGACCCTGTACAGGCGCGTAGTCTGGCCCGCTGCACGCCGCTTTCACCCTGACCTGATCCTGGTGTCAGCCGGGTTCGACGCGCACTGGTCTGATCCTCTGGCCATGCTCCAGCTTGATCTGCGTGGATATGCCACGCTGACCCGCGAGCTGCTCCAGATGGCGGAGGAGTTGTGCAACGGGCGGATTGTCTTTGTGCTGGAGGGTGGCTACGACCTCGATGCCCTGGCTCATGGGGTGCTCAACATTGCCTATGCCTTACAGGCTCGCGATGAGATAAGTGACCCGCTCGGATCGCTCGAGATGCCGGAGCGGCCCATCGACGATCTGGTGGCACAGCTGATCGAACTGCACAACCTTGAGTAAACTCGTTGGTGAGCGCTGCCGTACTGCTTGGCTCTGGGATTTGACTACTGGAGGGAGTACATGCCCGACAAACGCCCAATCGCGATCGATGACCTTTGCAAGATCGTCTATGTAGAAGATCCTAATATAAGCCCGGACGAACAATGGATCGCTTTTGTGAAGGTCAGCATAGATCGGCTGGACAACAGCTATCGCCGCGACATCTGGCTGGCGCCCACGGATGGTGGAGAGCCGATCCAGCTTACGCGCAGTGGCAAGGATTCACAGCCGCGCTGGTCCCCCGATGGGCGAACACTGGCATTTACCTCCGCACGGGCTGATAAACCCCAGATCTACCTGATGCCGGTCACGGCACCGGGCGGTGAGCCGCGCGCGCTGACCAGCCTGCAAAACGGCGCTACCAACCCCGTCTGGTCTCCTGATGGGGCATACCTTGCTTTTCTTTCACCGATGAATGCTGAAGAACGTCGCAGGGATGGCGAGGGCGAACAGGAATCCCCTCCCGCCAACAAGTTCGAAGCCAAACAGCGCAAAGAGCGCAAGGAACACGAAGAAGAAAGCCGTTTCGATCCCCGCTACATCTGGCGCATCCCGTATCGGGTGGGTACCGGCTTCCTTGATGATCGGTATGCCCAGATCTTCGTGATACCTGTGGCAGAGGGGGTGAAGCCTGAAGATGCCAAGCCCCGCCGACTCACGGATGTTGATGCCAGTTACAGCGCCCCGCAGTGGATGTCCGACGGGCGCCATATCGTCGCTGGCAGGGCTATCGATCCCGAAGCCGACGAACCATATGAACAATCTGCCCTGTTCCTCATCGACGTAGAAACAGCAGCAGAACAGCAGCTGACAGGCAGCGAATTCGCAAGTGATCTGCCTTTGCCCTCCCCCGATGGTGCATGGATCGCGTATATCCGTGTGCCTCGGCAGAACATAACCCGCCATATGAATCGGCTGGCAGTGATCCCTTCCGCAGGAGGGGAACCCCGCGATCTGACCCTGGAATTTGACCGTGCGCCCGAGTTCTTGCGCTGGCTGCCCGACAGCACAGGGATCCTATTTGGCGCCGGGGATCAGGGGGATTTGGAACTCTACCATATCTCTCCCCAGGGCGGTGAGGTGACCAAGGTTGTCACCGGACGGATGGAGATCCAGGGCTTCGATGTGGGAAAACTGCAGGGGATTGCCTTTGGGGCCAGCTCACCGGCCAGCCCGCCTGAGCTGTACTGGAAGCCGCTGGGCGCTGACGATTACCTCCAGATGACTGAGTTCAACAGTGCACTGCTGGATGAAATCATTGTGCAGCCGGTCCACGAACTGCGCTGGCATTCCCATGATGGCCTGGAGATTCAAGGCTGGTATATCCTGCCCGTTGGGTACGAACAGGGCAGCCACTACCCGCTGGTGTTCCACATACACGGGGGGCCCCATGTGATGTGGGGGCCATCCACGCGCACGATGTGGCACGAATGGCAGCTCCACGCAGCACGAGGCTACGTTGTCTTTTACTCAAACCCACGTGGTGCAAACGGCTACGGGCAGGCATTCCACGATGGAGTTGCACGCGCCTGGGGTGAAGCAGACTTCCCAGATTTGATGGCGGGCATCGATGCTTTGCTCGAACTTGACTTTGTGGATAGAGAGCACATGGCAGTCACGGGTGGTTCTTATGGCGGCTTCATGACAGCCTGGGTGATCGGCCATACGGACCGCTTTTGTGCGGCGGTCAGCCAGCGCGGCGTATACAGCTTGACCAGCTTCTATGGGACCAGCGATGTGCCGCTGCTGATCTCCAGCGAGTTTGGTGTGGAGCCGTGGCAGGCACATGCGTTGTTGTGGGAATACTCCCCCCTGGCCCATGCCCACAAAATCAAAACACCGCTGCTCCTTCTGCATTCTGAGAATGACTATCGTGTCCCGATCGAGCAGGCAGAGCAGCTCTTCGCCACTGTGCGCCGCTCAACGGATACGCCAGTGACCATGTGGCGTTATCCACGTGAGGGGCATGAGCTCTCACGCAGCGGCGAGCCCGAGCATCGTATCAGCCGTCTTACCAAAATGCTGGAGTGGATTGATCGCTACTGCAAGCCGGACAAGCACGCCTAGATCAGTTCAAGCTACAGGCCCGGCATGCCGGGCCTGTTTGTTCTACACCCCTTTAGACGCCGATTTTGTCGGGTGATATAATCGGCAATGTGCACATATGATATGCACTCCCCTCTGAGTCATGCAAGCAAGGAGACAATAGCCATGGCGGTAGACATAGCCCCTGGAAGCATGAGCCTTTCGCTCACGCCTGAGCAGGAGATGATCCGGCGTGAAGCACGCCGCTTCGCTCAGGAGCGGATTGTCCCAATTGCCGCACACTTCGACGAGACCGGTGAATTCCCATCTGAGACTGTCGCCGAAATGGGGCGTATGGGGCTGATGGGCATTGAAGTGCCTGAGGAATACGGAGGCGCTGGCCTGGACACGATCTCTTACGTATTAGCGATGGAGGAGATCGCCAAAGCAGATGCCTCTCACAGTGTGATTATGTCCGTCAATAACTCGCTTTACTGCTATGGGCTCCTCAACTTCGGCACCGAGGAGCAGAAGCAGAAGTACCTTGTTCCGGTGGCCTCGGGTGAGGTAGTTGCCGCCTACTCGCTGACAGAGCCGATGTCTGGCTCGGACGCAGGCACCATGCGTTCGCGTGCCGTTCTGAACGATGCCGGAACCCACTACATTGTAAATGGCGTCAAAAGCTGGGTAACAAGCGGCCCTGTCGCGCGCTTCCTGATTCTGTTCACCATGACCGAGCCTGAGAAGAAACATAGAGGCATAACCGCCTTCCTCATAGATACCGAGCAGCCCGGCCTACGCCGTGGCAAGAAAGAGCCCAAGCTGGGCATCCGTGCTTCAGCGACCAGCGAAATGATCTTTGAGGATTATGCCGTCCCTGTCGAGAATATCCTGGGCAAACCAGGTGATGGGTTTAAGATCGCCATGACGATCCTGGATGCTGGCCGCATCGGGATTGCTGCGCAAGCGTTGGGTATTGCTGAAGCCGCCTATGAGGCCAGCATTGCCTATGCCCGCGAACGTGAGGCATTTGGCGGGCCTATCGGGCAGTTCCAGATGATTCAGCAGAAAATCGCTGATATGAAGACTCGCATTGAGGCATCACGCCTGCTCATGTATAACGCTGCTATTGCCAAAGAACGCAGCAAGACCACCGGTGAACGCTTCACCCTGGAAGCCTCGATGGCCAAGCTTTTCGCCTCTGAGACAGCCATGTGGGTTACTACCCAGGCCATCCAGATCCACGGCGGCATGGGTTACAGCAAGGAAATGCCAGTGGAGCGCTACTTCCGCGATGCCAAGATCACGGAAATCTATGAGGGTACCAGCGAGATCCAGCGAATTGTGATAGCGCGCGCCGAACTTGGCCTGCGTTAAAGGGAGACACCCGTTACAATGGGAGGGCCAACCTGGATAGCCCTCCCAGACGATTTTCAGTTCCCCTCCCAGTGAGATAATTTGATTCTCGATATGTTTACAGGAGCATGACTGTGAAAGCAGCCCTCTTCCACGAGCATGGCGGCCCCGAAGTCCTGATGTATTCTGATTTCCCGGCACCGGAGCCCGGGTATGGCGAAGTACAGGTTCAGATCAAAGCAGCAGCTATGAATCGCCTTGATTTATTCGTCCGCCAGGGTTGGCCTGGTATCAAGCTGGAATACCCTCATATCACCGGTGCGGACGGCGCAGGGGTGATTTCGGCGGTAGGGCCAGGGGTGAACTCTGTTGCGGTAGGGGATCGCGTGGCGATCAATGGGACGCTCTCTCTCGATCCGCTGGATGAGAATGTGCTCGCGGGTCGTGATAATATGGCGCGTCTGGGGGGCATCCTGGGGGAGGACATGCGAGGCACATTCGCCGAGTACGTGGTAGTTCCCCAGCAAAATGTGTTGAAGCTGCCCGATCATGTCTCGCATCAGGATGCTGCTGCCGCTTCGTTGGTCTTCCTGACCGCGTGGCACTCCTTGATTACGCGCGGGGGACTTCGCCCAGGCGAGACGGTTTTGATTGTTGGCGCTGGCGGGGGCGTCAATACCGCGTCGATCCAGATCGCGAAGCTGGTAGGGGCTACAGTGTATGTGGTGGGCTCCAGTGAACAAAAGCTGGAACAGGCCCGAGCACTGGGTGCAGATTATATGATCGATCGCAGCAAGGAGGATTGGAGCAAGGCGGCCTTTACTTTGACCGGCAAACGCGGCGTCGATGTGGTGGTGGATAACGTTGGGCACGCAACATGGCCCTCCAGCATCCGGGCCCTGGCACGCGGTGGGCGCATGCTGGTGGTGGGCGGCACAAGCGGATATGAGGCCCCTGTGGCAGTCAACTATATATTCCGCAAGCACCTGAGCATCATCGGTTCGACGATGGGGACTCATTCTGATTTTCGCACGGTGATGCAGTTAATCTTTGCTGGCAGACTGAAGCCCGTGGTGGGTCAGGTTTTCCCATTAAGCGAAATACGTGCTGCCCACGAACTGCTGGAAAGTGGTGACGTATTCGGCAAAATCGTTCTGATCCCTTAAGCGATGGAGGGTTGCTGTTGGCTGAGCAGCAGAAGGGTGGGCGCCCGCGATTCGTAACGATCTTAGCCCTCGCTGTGTTTTCCCTATCGGTGATCAACCTGGCTGGTCTGCTCAATGGTCTGAGTCGCTATCAGCTCTATGCTTCCTTAGACCTTGCGCTCCCAGCCTGGTTTCTCGTTTTGATGAGCGGTCTGTGGGGGGCCGCTTTCCTGGCGCTTGCCATAGGGTTATGGGCCTTGTTGCCTCGCATACCGAAGATAACCATTATTGTGCTAGCAAGTTTTCTATTGTACGAAGTGTTGTTTCCACTGATCTTCGCTCGTGCGAGCTATGAATATGGACGTATCCCTTTTCACATCGCAAGCTCGCTGTTGGTAATGGCTGTTGTGATACTGGGCCTGACGCGCCCTCGGGTTCGCCAGGCTTTCGAGAACAGAACGAGGAGACAAATCGATGAAAGTCGACCCCAAGATCCAGCGCCTCCGTGAGATGCGCGAGCGTTCGCGAGAGGGGGGTGGTCCCGAGCGCCTGGAAGCCCAACGTAAAAAGGGAAAGCTCACCGCGCGTGAGCGCCTGGAAATGTTGCTGGACGCTGGCAGCTTTCACGAGACTGATCCCTTCGCAGTGCAGCGGGAGCGCAATTTCGGTATGGACCAGCCCGATCGTCAGATTCTGGGTGACAGTGTGGTCACTGGCTGGGGGACGATCAACGGGCGGTTGGTGTATGTCTATTCACAGGATTTCACCGTATTTGGGGGGAGCCTGTCGCTGGTCCATGCTGAGAAGATCTGCAAGATCATGGAATTGGCGATGAAAAACGGGGCCCCAATCATCGGCCTCAACGACTCCGGCGGCGCCCGCATTCAGGAAGGTGTTGTATCTCTGGGGGGGTATGCCGATATATTCCTGCGCAATACCCTGGCCTCCGGGGTAATCCCACAAATCTCAGCCATCATGGGACCATGCGCAGGGGGTGCAGTGTATTCACCCGCACTTACTGATTTCATATTTATGGTCAAGGGTTCCAGCCACATGTTCGTCACTGGCCCGGATGTGGTCAAGGCGGTGACACATGAGGATACGACGTTCGAGGAACTCGGTGGTGCGATGACGCATAATGCCGTGTCTGGCGTGAGCCACGTGGCAGTTGAGACGGAGGCGGACTGCCTGGCCTTAATCCGTGAGCTGCTTAACTATCTGCCGCAAAACAACATGTCAGATGCGCCTCAGCGCACGACCACAGATGATCCACTGCGCATGGATGACCGCCTTGACACAATTGTCCCGGATAACCCCAATAAGCCGTATGACATGAAAGAGGTGATCCGGATGATCGTGGATGAAGGCATTTTCTACGAGATTCACGAGCACTACGCTCAGAATATCATCGTCGGCTTTGCCCACCTGGGCGGGCAAAGCGTTGGGATCGTGGCTAACCAGCCTGCAGTGTTGGCCGGAGTGCTCGACATTGATGCCTCTGTGAAAGCAGGACGGTTTGTGCGTTTTTGTGATGCATTCAACATCCCTATTATCACCTTCGAGGACGTGCCGGGCTTCCTGCCCGGCCTTGGCCAGGAACATGGGGGCATTATCCGTCATGGGGCCAAGTTGCTCTATGCTTACTGCGAAGCCACGGTGCCTAAGATCACCGTGATCACGCGCAAGGCCTACGGGGGCGCATACTGCGTTATGAACAGCAAGCACATCCGCTCCGATCTGAACCTTGCCTGGCCTTCTGCGGAGATCGCTGTGATGGGCCCGGATGGTGCCGTCAACATCATCTTCCGCAAGGAGCTGCAAGAAGCGGAGGACCCTGTCACACGTAAGGCAGAACTAGTCGAAGAGTACCGTGAGCGCTTTGCAAATCCTTATGTAGCAGCGGCACGCGGATACGTGGATGACGTGATCGAGCCGCGCGAGACGCGCCCTCGCCTGATCAATGCGCTTGAGATGCTGCGCAACAAGCGCGACACCAATCCACCCAAGAAACACGGAAACATACCGCTTTAACGGAGGTCTCCCCTATGGCTGAGACGCCAACTCAATTCCGTAAGGTGCTGATAGCAAACAGAGGAGAGATCGCCGTGCGTGTGATCCGGGCGTGTCGGGAGCTTGGCCTGGCCACAGTTGCTTTATATTCGGATGCTGATCGTAATGCGATGCACGTGCGCTACGCTACGGAGGCTTACTATATTGGGCCATCTTCCCCACGGGAAAGCTACCTTGTGATCGATAAGGTTATCGATGTGGCCCGACGTTCGGGGGCAGATGCTGTCCACCCGGGCTACGGGTTCCTTTCGGAGCGCGCCGAGTTTGCCCAGGCCTGCCTGGATGCAGGGATCGCGTTTATAGGCCCGCACCCAGATGCTATCTCCGCCATGGGTGATAAGCGAGAAGCGCGGCGCCTCATGCAGAAATCCGGGGTGCCGGTCGTTCCAGGCTCAGAGGCAAACTTGCTCGATGAAGAGCTGCAGGCAATCGCGAACGAGATCGGGTATCCGCTGCTGATCAAAGCGGCGGCAGGGGGCGGTGGCAAGGGAATGCGCCGCGTCGATTCCCCTGAAGGGTTTGAGAGTGCGCTGAACAGTGCCCGCCGTGAGGCAGAAGCCGCCTTTGGGGATGGGACCATCTATCTTGAAAGACTGATCGAGAACGCGCGCCATATCGAGATACAGATTATGGCGGATGCACATGGTAATGTGATCCATTTAGGGGAGCGTGAATGCTCAATCCAGCGGCGGCATCAGAAGCTGCTCGAAGAGTCACCTTCACCCATCATGGATGATGATCTGCGCGAGCGCATGGGCGAGATCGCTGTCCTTGCTGCTCGCTCAGTTGGCTATGTCAACGCAGGCACTATTGAATTCCTTGTGGATCGTGATCGAGACTTTTATTTCCTGGAGATGAACACCCGTATCCAGGTCGAGCATCCTGTCACAGAGCTGGTGACCAATGTCGATCTGGTTAAGGAGCAAATCCGGGTAGCGCGTGGCCGACGCTTGAGCCGTACACAGGAGGAAATTGTTATCAAAGGGCATGCCATCGAATGTCGGATTAATGCTGAGGACCCCTACAACAATTTTCTGCCGTCGATTGGCACCATTGCCGCCATGACTCTCCCGGCGGGCGGTGGTGTGCGTATCGATTCAGGGGTCACCAGCGGTGATGCGATCACGCCGTACTACGATCCGCTGATCAGCAAGTTGATCTGCTGGGGGGATACGCGTGCAGAGGCCATCCTGCGTATGCGGCGCGCTCTAGCTGAGTACCGCATCCTGGGGGTGAACACCAATATACCATTTCATCAACGCCTGGTTGACAGCACACGGTTTCAGGGTGGTCAATTCGACACAGCCTTCGTCGAGGAACGCTTCTCAATGGAGGAGTTGGATGAAGGAGAGGTTCGCCCGGAGATTGCCGCTATTGTGGCTGCGCTGGTTGCTCACGAAGCGCGCCAGCATGCAGGTACAATCATCAACTCGGATCCCCAGGGGCAGCCAAACGCATGGAAACTGGCCGGTCGCTGGCGTTCAATGCGGCGCGTGGGGTGAGCAATGAAATATGAAGTTACAGTCTCTGAACAGACTTTTCTGATCGAAGTTAATGAGAAGGGCATCGTAAAGCTGAACGGGCAGGAAGTTGCCGTTGATTTTGCACGCAGCGGTACGATTGGCTTGTACAGCCTGCTGGTGAATAACGAGTCTTTCGAGGCCCTTGCTGATTACCGTGACGATATCTACCACGTACTGATTGAAGGCAAAATGTACCTGGTGGAGGTGCTTGACGAGCGCGACAAGCTGCTCAGCGCGCGATCCAGCAACACTGTGCCTGATTCAGGGGAGCTGCCGATCAAGGCGCCCATGCCAGGTTTAGTTGTCTCCGTGAACGTGGGCATAGGTCAACGGGTTGAGAAAAGCGATACCCTGCTCATCCTTGAATCGATGAAAATGGAGAATGAGATCAAGGCCCCCCGTGCCGGGGTAGTGAATCAGGTGCGCGTCAAAGCTCGGGAGAGTGTTGAGCAGAACCAGGTTATGGTGGTGCTTGAATAAGCCAATGGAGATGGTGTTTAGAACCACACGGGCACTCCTATAGAGTGCCCGTGTGGTCTTTCAGCGAGAGCTGCGCGATGTGCCAGCAGGAAGCTGGTTGAAGTAATCGCACTCTTTTTGCAGCACGCACACACCGCACCGAGGATTCCGTGCATGGCAAACCTCTCGTCCGTGCTGGATGATTTGAAGATGAGAGGCATAGTAATCCTTTTCTGGCACAATCTGCTCCATAATGACGTGAGCCTGCTCGGCGGTTGTCTTATCTCCCACAAGTCCCAACCGCCGTGTAACACGGTGTACGTGTGTATCGACCGGGTAAGCAGGCTTATTCATGGAGAATAAAAGGATGATCGCTGCCGTCTTTGGGCCTATCCCGTTAATCGATGTCAGCCACCGTTTGGCATCCGTTACCGGCATATCCTGTAAGTGATCGAGCGTGATCCGGCCCTGTGTCTCGGTCAGGTAGCGCAGGGCGGCTTGCATGCGCGGGCCTTTCTGGTTTGCCAGGCCTGCAGAACGGATGGTATCAATCAACTCTCCGGGTTGAGCGTCGCGTACTGCTTCCCACTCAGCATAGCGCGCCTTGATCTGCTCAAATGCCCGCAGGCTGTTTGTATCCGAGGTGTTCTGAGAGAGGAACGTCAACATCATCTCGTCCACCGGAGGATAATGCTGGCGCCAGGTTGGGTAGCCGTACTCCTCGTTTAATGCTGCTGCGATCCGTGCATACTTGGCCCGCATCTGTTCGAGACCACTGGTTTTCACGGCGGTTTGCTGCTCCTGTGTGTCTGTTCAGGCTACTTGAGTATAACGCGGGCGTGGGGCTCAGGATGGCAGGCTGGTCAGAAAGCCTGCGCCAAAGCTGCAGCAGCAGAAGAAGACAGAGATCACAGCGTTCGCCAGGATCAATGACAGGAACGAGCGCCCGATCCCAAACCCGGGATTCGACGCGGCTACAGCATTAATATCCTGGGCGAGCTGGTATATCGAGTAGGCCACCCCAACTGGGATGAAGACGGCAGATGCAGTTTGCAGCGGCATCGAGGTGGCCAGCATGGCGATCAATATCACAACAGGGATCAGCAGCACAACCTGCTGTGCAACGGAAGCGATAGAAAGAGCATGGATTGTTGACAGGGTTTCACCCTTGGTCCCCAGCCTGTCGGCCACCATTGAGACAATGAATCCATAGATCACGCGCCCAACCATCAGGCTGAGCACATTGATGATGATACTCGCAAAACCAAGCTGGTTGATCGTTTGTTTAAGCAGTTCAAGGCTTTCTAGATCAGGAAGGGGTGTATCTGTGAGCGCCAGGAACCCCTCAATGCCACCCAGGGGGACTAACAGGAGACCGTACACCAGGGCACCAATTACCCCGGCCAATAACCCTGCCAAAGCCAGGTTGAAGAAGATGCGACCAAAGCCTGCGATCTTCATCTCCACATCATAAGCGCCACGTCGGGAGAAGATCAACGCATTTACCCAGGCATCGAACAGGTTAAGCAGGCTGGTGTCCGCGCCTTCTGGTAAATCAGCCTTGTCCATCTCTTTGAGGAGCCGGTCTGCGTTTGCCGTCTGAGTCTCTACAAGGGGGTTGCGCCAACTATCATCGTCAATGTGCGCTGACCGCGGCTGCTTCCGGCCTGTCAGTAGATCTTCACGCTGGCTGTCGATAGCGCGCGGGGGAGCTACTGAAGGGGAAGGCGCGCGCCTGCTCGCGGGCGAAGGTGTCTCGACGCGATCTGGCAGAACACCAAGCTGGGCCAGACCGCGCCGGGCAGCTGCATTATCCGGGTTGATGGTCAGCACATTCTCCAAGCAGACGATCTGCTCTTCGCGTGTCTCCACACATGCGCTGAGCCACAACCATGCCTGCTCATGAGTCTGCTCCAGTTCTACAACCTTCAAGAGCCTGTCTCGCGCAGTTTGTTTATCTCCGGCACGCAGCGCAGCCACCCCTTCGCGGTACAGCCGGTCGATCTGCACAGAACCCATACAGGAAATCCCCTTTCCATGCGGCGGCCCTGTTCCCTATCATACTCAAATGCATCTGCGACGCGAGGGTTTCTTGTCGCAGCCAGGTGGATACAATAGAATCCACATGACCCCGGACCCTAGCCGCCTGGCGAGATACATATGACAGATGTTACGCCTGTTCGAAAACAATACCTGGACGTTAAGAAGCAGTTCCCCAACGCGATTGTATTCTTCCGTTTGGGGGACTTCTATGAGACGTTCGATGAGGATGCCGAGATCGCCGCGCGTGAACTGGACATCGTACTGACCAGCCGCAATGTCGCCAAGAACAGGCGCGTGCCGATGGCCGGTGTTCCTCACCATGCAGCGGAGCACTATGTCGCGCGCCTGATCGAAAAGGGTTATCACGTAGCCATCTGTGAGCAGGTCAGTGATGAGCCGATCAACGGCCTGATGCCGCGTGAAGTTGTGCGCGTGGTAACTCCCGGCACCCTGACAGAACCCTCGCTGCTTCCAGAGAAACGTAACAACTACATCCTGGCTGTTGCCCCATTGTTAGGCCGTGATGGCAACCTGTTGATCGGTGCGGGCTTGGCCTACGCGGACATCTCCACGGGTGAGTTCGCTGCAACCGAGCTGGCAGGTGGGGATGTGTTCGGGCTCGTGCAGCAGGAAGTGGCACGCCTAGCGCCGCGCGAATGTGTGTTGGCCGAGGACGTGCTGAGCGCAGGCGTGCTGCCGCTCAACAATGACCTGGTCCACCTGACGCCCTTCACCGACTGGCGTTTCGACGCTGACGCCGCGCGCCAGGCGCTTGAACGTCACTTCGAGGTGGATGACCTCACAGCTTTCGGATTGGAAGACTCGGCACTTGCAACCGCTGCCGCAGGGGCGCTGCTCGCGTATTTGCAGGAAACCCAGCGAGGCAGTGTCCGCCAGCTCACCACTCTCCGGACATACTCCACTGGGGAGTACATGGTGCTGGATGCCGCTACACGTCGCAACCTTGAACTGACCGAGACGATCCGTGACCGGCGCACACAGGGGTCGCTCCTCGGTGTGCTCGATCGCACCGTGACGGCGATGGGAGGGCGCCTTTTGCGCCGCTGGATGAGCCGCCCTTTGCTTGACATTGAGCGCCTGGACCGCCGCTTAGATGTGATCGAAGCGTTGTTTACTGATGGGATGCTGCGCGCCCAGGTGCTTGAGATCCTGCGCTCGGTGAATGACATAGAGCGCCTGTCCAACCGGATTATCACTGGCGCTGCGGGGCCGCGCGAGTTAACCAGCCTCAAAGAAACCCTGGAACTGGTGCCTGCGCTGCGAGGGCACCTGATCAGCCAGGGCCAGGCGCTGCGTGATATTGCCCATGCGCTTGATCCAGTAGAACCCGTCAGCGCATTGATCGGCCGCGCCCTGTCCGATGATCCACCGGCCACGACGGGAACGATCGGCTTTATCCGGCAGGGTTACTCGCCCGAGCTTGATGCTATCGTGCGCTCCAGTGCGGATGCCCGCGATTACATTAACGGACTCGAAAGGATTGAACGCGAGCGTACGGGGATTAAAAGCCTCAAGGTGGGGTACAACAAAGTCTTTGGCTACTACATCGAGGTCACCAAGGCCAATGCTGACGGTGTCCCTGACAATTACATTCGCAAACAGACACTGGTAAATGCCGAACGCTACATCACGCCGGAGATGAAGGAGGCTGAAGTCCGGCTGCTCAATGCGGAGGAGGAGATCCACAGCCTGGAACTGCGCCTTTACCGGGAACTGCTCGACGAAATTGCGTCGTACAGCGAGACGCTGCTCAACACGGCGCGTGCCCTGGCTCGCCTGGATGTCTGCGCCGCGCTGGCCGAGGTCGCAGCCCGCAACGGGTATGTACGCCCGCGCCTCACAGAGAGCGATGCGCTGGAGATTCGCGCAGGGCGCCACCCCGTCGTGGAACAGTGGCTGCGCGGAGAGCGTTTCGTACCTAATGATACCTCCTTCACAGATGGACGCCGCATTCACATCCTGACCGGCCCGAACATGGCGGGCAAGAGCACATACCTGCGCCAGGTGGCGTTGATCGTGCTCATGGCGCAGATCGGTAGTTTTGTGCCTGCTGATGATGCCCTGATCGGATTAGTGGATCGTATCTTCACACGGATCGGGGCTCAGGATGAGATCCACGCAGGGCAAAGCACCTTTATGGTTGAGATGGTCGAGACGGCGCTGATCCTTCAGCAGAGCACCCCGCGCAGCCTGATCATCCTCGACGAGATTGGGCGCGGCACCAGCACTTACGACGGCCTTGCTATCGCGCGGGCTGTGGTGGAATACCTGCACAACCATCCCCGGCTGGGCGGTAAGACACTCTTTGCCACCCACTACCATGAACTGACCGAACTGGAGAACATTCTCCCGGGTGTTGCCAACTTCAATGTGCTGGTCGCTGAACAGGGCGATCACGTGGCTTTCCTGCATACTATCGCCCCTGGGCGTGCCGATAAGAGCTACGGTATTCATGTGGCGCAGCTTGCGGGTGTCCCCAAAGCGGTGGTTCAGCGCGCTGCTGAGATTCTGGAGGTTCTGGAGAGCCAGGCAAACGTGTGGGAAATCACACCGGTCGACTCGCCACTGAGCGGCACCGCCGAGCAGCCGGTACAGTTGAATTTCTTCCAGGGTGCCCCTCACCCCGTTATTGAGGAGCTGCGCGACCTGAAAGTTGAGGAGATGTCACCTATCGACGCCATCACGAAGCTCTACGAACTGCAGCGCCGCGTTCGCAAGGGGGAGTAGCATTCCGCGGTATGGTTGGCACAGGACAAAGGGCCTAATGCCCGTGATCGGCGTGCGCGATGTGCTATAATCACCACTTACTATGATGCTGTAATTGGCAGAGATATCCTGGGGCATGTGAGACGTTATGTTTAAGAACTTTCTCAACAAACTGGCTGGCAGCCCTTACGAGCGGGAGATCGCCCGTTATCGTGAGATTGTCTCCCAGATCAACGAATTTGAAGTTGAACTTCTGCGGGAACTTGGCCTGGAAGGCCAGAGTGACCCGGTTGTGACTCCCGCAATCCGTGAGCGTCTGCAGGCACTCACCGGATCATTTCAGGAAGCAGTGCGCGAGCGCCTGGATGGTATCGAAGACAACGAGGAACGGCTTACGGCAGAGCGCCAGATTCTGGATGAACTTCTGCCGCAGGCCTTCGCAGCAGTGCGCGTCGCATCGACACTGACCATTGGCCTGCGCCATTTCGATGTGCAGCTCATCGGCGGTATCGTGCTGTACGAAGGCAAGATCGCCGAGATGAAAACAGGCGAAGGCAAGACGCTGGTAGCCACGCTGCCGTTGTATCTCAATGCACTGACGGGGCGCGGCGTTCACCTGGTGACCGTTAACGACTACCTTGCACGTCGTGACGGCGGCTGGATGGGGCCCATCTACCATTTGCTGGGCCTCAGCACCTCGGTGATCGGCAAGGAAAGCTACTCGGCCATCTTTGACCCGGACTATGTCGATCCGGGCGGCGAACTAGAGGACGAACGCCTGGTTCACTGGCGCCCTGTGCCGCGCCGTGAATGCTACCGCGCCGATATCACATATGGCACAGCCTCAGAGTTTGGCTTCGATTACCTGCGTGATAACACGGCTGTCGAGTTCACCCGCGTGGTGCAGCGCGGACACCCTTTTGCAATTGTCGACGAGGTCGACTCGGTGCTGATCGACAGTGCGCGCACACCGCTGATCATTTCCGGCCCGGCGGCGGAAGCTGCCAGTACATACAGGCGCTTTGCAGAAGTGATTGAGAATGCGCGCCTGCGCCGTAACACCTCCGATCTGGAGAACGATGAGCCACCCAATGGCGACTATGTATTAGATGATCGCACGCAAAGCATCTCGCTGACTGAACTGGGTATCGAGAAGGTTGAACGCTTGCTCCCTGAGATCAATCGCGAGGCCGGGCAGAGCATCTATGACCCGGAATTCTACGATCTGGTGCACTACCTTGAGAATGCGCTGAAGGCAAAGTATGTCTTCCATCGCGACAAGGAGTATATCGTTCAGAACGGGCATGTGATCCTGATCGACCAGACCACTGGCCGCCCGATGCCGTCCCGTCGTTACAGTGAGGGTCTGCATCAGGCGATTGAGGCTAAAGAGGGCGTACAGGTACAGCGCGAGAACGTCACTATCGCGACGATCACGGTACAGAACTACTTCCGTATGTATGACAAACTGTCCGGCATGACCGGCACAGCGCTGACCCAGGCCGAGGAGTTTGACGAGGTCTACACCCTGGACGTGGTTGCGATCCCGACCAATGTAGAGTACCAAGCTGAGAGCGGCGAGTTTGAGGTACGCCGCGATCGAGAAGAGGGCGTCCCCGTCATCACATACTGGGACGAGTCGATCAGCTCTAATGGGCCTCTCTTCTATAAACGCATCGACTACCCCGATCAGGTCTTCCAATCGATTGAGGGTAAGTTTACCGCCGTGGCCCAGGAAATTGCCGAGCTGGCCCAGAGTGGGCGTCCTGTGCTGGTTGGCACCGGCTCGGTCGAGGCCTCTGAGGTGCTCAGCCGAAAGCTCAAGAAGATCGGCATGCCGCATGAGGTGCTGAACGCCAAGAACCATCAACGCGAGGCGCTGATCATTGCGCAGGCGGGGCGTCCGGGTGCGATCACCATTTCGACCAGTATGGCGGGTCGTGGTACAGACATCCTGCTGGGTGGCAACCCCGAAGGGTTGGCCAGCAAGCTGGTGAATGACAGGACATTCACCTTCAACGCCTTGCACTCAGTTGTGACTGAAGTAGTGGCCGGGGATGTCGAGGCCGCCCGCCGCCGTGCCCAATCTGAACGCTATATGGATGACGCGGTTGTTGACTGGGCCGTGCGTGCCAATGAAGACCTGGTCAAGAAGGCCCAGGTTGAGGACATCATGACCCAGGTTGCACACGACATCCGCGAGGATGCGGCGTACAGCCATATCGCCTTTGATACCTTGATCCAGGTGCTGCAGCAGCTCAACCTGGCTTTGATCGACCAGCGCCGTATAGAGAAGGCCCAGCAAATCGCTGAGCAGGCTGACCTGCCGCCTTCCCTGATCCCCGAGCTCGAGTTCAGGTTGAACCAGTATCGCTCTTTGCAGGGCCTGCTGGGTCAGAGCGGGCACGCCGACACCCTGACTCAGATGTTGATGGAACGCCATTACAATGCGCGGGCCGCTTTGATCCGTGCCGTGCTGAATGATGATCTGGAGGAAGCGCACCGCATTACAACTCAGGTGCCGGGGCTGCCAGCCTCCTTGATCGATGATATTGAGGACCTGCGCCGTGATTGTGCGGAGGCCCGCCAGGCCGTATGGGCCCTGGGAGGCCTGCATGTCATTGGCACAGAGCGTCACGAAGCGCGCCGTATTGATGATCAGCTTCGTGGACGGGCGGCCCGCCAGGGCGACCCCGGCTCGTCGCGTTTCTACCTTTCACTTGAAGATGAGCTGATGATGCGTTTCGGAGGAGAGCGCACCAAGGCTTTGATGGGCCGCCTCAATATCCCCGAGGACATGCCTATCTCTGCCAACATCCTCAGCAATGCGATTGAAACTGCTCAAGGCCGCTTTGAGGCCTATAACTTCGACATCCGCAAGAATCTGATCGAGTACGACGAGGCTGTCAACCGCCAGCGCCAGATCGTATATGACGAGCGTCAGAGTATTCTAGCAGGTGACGATGTTGACCTCGATGGGATGGTTAACCGCTTCATCTCTGAATCCCTGGAAGCGACCATCACCCGCCTGCGTGATAACTACGAACCCTGGGCCATGGAGGAGATCGAGTCCGTCCAGACCGATTTCTCCAACCTGGAGACTGGTGAGGTCAACACGCGGGGTGTGATCAGCCGGGTGCGTTCGTTGTTCCCTCCATTGACAGAGGAGGAGCTGCAGGACCTCTATGCTATCACCGACGGAGAGGAACTGACTCAAACTCTGCACGAGATGGTCCTGGACGCTATTGACGCAGGCTACCATCTGCGCATGCTGCAAGCGGAGATCAACCGCATTGTGCCCCTGTGGCCAGTGCTTCCTCCGCTGGGGCCACGCGGCATCGAGGGATGGGATCGCTTTGTTGAGAACGCCCTATCCCTGTTCGACCGCTACGCCAGTGCTATGCCCGGCGACAACGCCCGCCCCACCCGGGAGGAGATCGCACATGGGTTGGAAGAAGTATTCCGCGAGTCCCTTACCTGGGGCAGCCGTGGCCTGAAACCCAACGAGATGCAGGCACTGCTCAGCCGCCGGACAGGCCAGGTGTTGGAGCGCGGTATCATCCTGGTGATTGACCAGCTCCATACAGAAGAGCTGCTTGCGATCCTCTCAGAGCGGGTGGAAGAGCTGCTCGCCTTTGCCCGGCAGGAGCCGGTTCAAGGTACGAATGGCGCAGACCTGCCGCTGGAGCGCCTGGTCTATAGCATAGGCGCGGAGCAGCTTGCTAATTACCAGCGCGCGTTGATGCTCTCGGTGATTGATCGCGAATGGCGCCAGTATCTGGAGGCAATCGATGAACTGCGCCAGGGCATCGGGCTGGAGGCATTTGGGCAGCGTGACCCGAAGGTGCAGTTCAAACGGCGCGCGTTTGAGATGTTCGACAAGCTTCGTGCTGATGTCGAGGCTGGGATCGCACGGCGTTTCTTCAGCGAGATCCCTTACCATCGCCAGGTGATCGAGGCCCAGCAGCGCCAAGAAGCCCTGCTTGATCGCCTTGCACAACAGGGATACCGTGTCCAGCAGCGGGTGCAGCGCAGCCGGGACGGCGAAGTTAAAGTGGCGCAGACGGTTCAGAAGGATGTGTGGAGCAATGTGGGGCGCAACGACCCCTGCCCCTGCGGTAGTGGCAAGAAATTCAAAGACTGTCACTATCCAATCATCCGGACGCAGATGCAAACAAGCACGCAGAAACCGGTTACGCAGCAGCCTGGGGGTGGTGGTAAGCGTCGGCGCCGCCGTCGCTGAGGCGCACAGACCGGCTAACCGTTCCCGAACACTTTATCTGGCGCACCTTCCAAGAGGTGCTATAGTGATGCGTACTAGGGGGCACGGCCAGCCGTACCCCCCGTGGCTCACACATCTGGAAGGGCCTCCCTGCTTTCATAAGGGTTTCATATGGATCAGGGCTTGAACACATCCGCTGATACCTCCGGCTCCGATGATCTGCATCGCATCTTGCATGCGCTCCCTAAAGTCGCCCTGCACCGCCATATGGAAGGCTCTCTGCGCTTGGAGACCCTCGCGGAAATCGCACGGGAACACCAATTGGACTTGCCAGGCTACACCGTCGAGGCGATTCGGCCTCTGGTGCAGATGACGCCGGGCGATCCACCAAGCTCTGCGTCATACCTTGCCAAATTTGGGACACTGCGCGAGTTCTATCGGACGCCACAGATCATTGAGCGCGTCGCGTATGAGGCCGTGGTCGATGCTGCGCAGGACAACGTGCGCTACTTTGAGATGCGCTTCACACCTATCGCTTCGGCTCGATTGATGGGTTTCGAGCTATCCGATGTGTTTGAATGGGTGATCGGCGGGGTGCGCAGGGCCGAGGCGGAACATAACATCGCGGTCCGGCTGATTGTCAGTATGAACCGCCATGAGAGTGTAGAATTGGGCGATCAGTTTGTGGACTTGGCGATCCGCAACCGCGAACGCGGCGTGGTGGGTGTGGACTTGGCTGGCGCAGAGGACCTGTATGAAGCGGCTCCGTTTGCGCCCCTTTTCTGCGCGGCACAGCAGGCAGGGCTGTTTGTGACTATTCATGCCGGAGAATGGGCAGGGCCAGCCAATGTGTTGGAGGCAATTGAGACGCTCGGTGCGTTGCGGATTGGTCACGGAGTGCGCACGCTTGAAGATCCCCGGGCTGTTGAGCTGGCAAGGGAACGCGATATTGCTTTTGAGGTGTGCCCAAGCAGCAATGTCCAATCAGGTGTGGTGAAGCGCTGGGAGGAGCACCCGTTGCAGAGCATGTACCGGACCGGGCTGCGTACAACCATTAATACGGACAATACCCTTGTCAGTGCTGTCACTCTGACGGAGGAGATGCGGCGCGCGATGCGCTATCTTGGTTTCACGCTGGATGACATCAAGACTCATATCATGAATGCTGCACATGCCGCCTTCCTCTCTCCACAGGAACGCGAGCGTCTGGTTTCCAGCCTGGATGCGGAACTGCATCCAGATCAGAAGCGCACTACTGCCTGACCTCTATCCAACGCCTGCCAGGGCCGCACCTGGCCTCCAGATCAGGTGCCTGTTGAGGGTCCTGCAGTACCCGGCGACCCTACGGAGCCAGGCATGAGCTACCAGCCGGAGCACGATCCTTATCTCCCCATTCGCGAGCGTATGGTTGCAGAGCAGCTCGCTGCGCGCAGCATTGTGGACGCACGTGTTCTAGACGCAATGCGCACCATCCCACGGCATTTGTTCGTACCCGAGGAACTGCAGGCACGTGCCTACGAAGACAGACCACTGCCAATCGGCGCAGGGCAGACGATCTCACAGCCTTATATGGTTGCCTTGATGACTCAACTTCTGCACCTGGATGAGCAGGATCGTGTGCTCGAGATCGGGGTTGGATCGGGCTACCAGACGGCGGTGCTTTCATATATTGCGGGGTCGGTGATTGGGATAGAACGTATCCCAAGCCTGGCCAAAGAGGCAGAGCGTCGCCTGCAGACATTGGGATGTGAAAACGTGGAAATAGTGATCGGCGATGGTTCCCTTGGCTATGCGCCCGCCGCCCCCTACACAGCCATCTTAGTAGCAGCAGCAGCACCATATATACCGCGTGCATTGTTCGACCAGCTTGCAGACCGGGGGCGGCTGGTGATCCCGGTTGGGCTGGGAGACGAGCAGGTGCTGGAATATGGCTGGCGGCGGGGAGGGAGCTTCCACATCCAGCGCACCATCGGTGTGCGCTTTGTTCCGTTGATAGGCGAAGAGGGCTTCGACACGAACGACGCGACTTGCTAAACTGCGGGGCGGGCCTCCAGCATGACAGCCAGGTCGCCCATGAACTGCATCAGGGATTCGAGATACTCGGCGTCGCGCTCATATCCGGTTTGGGCATAAACCAGCGATTTTTCACGCACAGATAGCTCGGCAGGAGTGGGTGGGATGCGCATCAGCCCCATGCGTACACGTTCCGAAGCAAGCAGCCATTCCGCCACAGCAGGGGGTGTGCTGCGGATAGAGAAACGTTTCTCCAATCGATCGTCTCGAGTCAACCGCCGGGTAAACCACACTTCAGCGTTGCTGGGCTTGTTCAGTTTGAGCGTGATCAAGGTGATCCCACGATCCTGGCCGGGATAGGTAGTGAAGCTGATTGAGTAGCCGTTCAGCACCCCGTTCACATCAGGCCGGAAGGGGCGTCGGTCACGCATTCGATAGTCCAGCCCAAGCCGGTCAGCCATCTCCTGTACGGGGTGCCACTCGCGTGCAGCGCGGTCTTGTGCATGTCGGACCAGTAGCGGCAGCCTGTTATGCGGCTCGAAGCGCCAGAAGATCACAATAACCAGCATAACCCCACCCATGATCTGGAACAGAGGGTCGTGCACATACAGCCCGACCACAACCAGGCCGATGCACATCAGGATGCTGGCGAACGCGATCAAATCCCAACGTTTCATCAGATCACCTTATACGTTGAACCGTACAAGCATCACATCACCATCCTGCATGAGATAGTTCTTCCCTTCCAATCGAAGCTTGCCCACCTGACGCGCTTCGGACATCCCCCCTAGTTCAAGCAGGACATCCCAGGGTACGATCTCGGCGCGGATAAAACCACGTTCCAGGTCGCTGTGTATCTTGCCTGCAGCCTGCTGCGCATTCGACCCTATTGGATGAGGCCACGCGCGCACCTCGTCTTCACCAACCGTGAAGAAGGTTTGTACGTGAAGAAGCCCATAGCTCTCGTGGATCACCCGTGCGCGCATCAGTTCGCTGATCCCATACTCTTCCATGAAGAGGGCTGCATCTTCAGAGTCAAGCTGCGCGATCTCCATCTCCAGCTTGCCAAGCAGTGACAGTACCACCGTCTGCTTCCCACTTACATCCAGTACCTGGGAAGGCTCCTTCAGTGTCTCATCCATGTTGAGCAGGACCAGCCTCGGCTTGAGAGTGAGGAATCCGTAGCCGCGCAGGCCGGTAAACTCGTCCTGTTCAAGGTCGAGGTTGCGCAGCGGATTGTTGTCCTCAAGGGCTGCCTGCAGCCGCTCAAATAGGGCCAGCTCCTGGGCATTGGCGGCCCGGTTCTTGCCTTTGCCCATCTCGTCCTTGATGCGTTCGATGCGGTTCTCGACGGTGATAAGGTCAGCCAGCAGGAACTCGCCCTCCAGGATGTCCAGGTCGCGCTGAGGATCAACAGACTCTTCAGGATGGGGCACGCTGGGGTCGCTGAATGCGCGGATCACCACCAGAAAAGCATCCATCTGCGTTAGCTCATTCCGGAAAGCGCCGCTGAGCCCGCCCTCGCTGATCCCCTTGGTCAGCCCACCGATGTCAATGTAGGTGATCTTTGCGGGCACTTTGCGCTCAGGTTTGTAGAGTTCGGTTAGCTGGTCGAGACGTCGATCGGGCACATCGACCACTGCCATCTGTACATCCAGCTTACCTGGCGCCGAGACACTGGTTGGCCGCTGCGCCCCGGTGAGGGCGTTAAATATGGTAGTCTTGCCGCTCATGGGCAAGCCCACAAGGCCGAGTCGCATGGCTGCACGCTCCTGAAGGTCGGTTGAGGATAGCCTGTGAGATTATAGCGCCCGGTGATTCAAGGTCAATCAATTAGCCGGGACCAGGCCCAGGGAATTTGCTGCCCGGCTGCAGAGCGCCGCGCCGCCAGCCTCCAACCATTCGATCAATGTGGGGCTTTGCCGCAGGCTTGATTCAGCTTCCTCGTATATGCCGCTGCCCCAGTACTGGTAATATTGGGTCTCGGCAGGCCACTCAGTGGGGGATGTATAGAAAACGGCCTGTCCGCCGTTGTAGGCGGCAAAGGCCAGCCCGACATCACCATTTGCGCTGGCCAGCATCTCTGAGAAGAAGGACAGGCCGCGCAGGGCGTTGATCTGCGGATCCAGTGGTGCCTCGTCCTCCTCGAAGTGCAGGGGCATCACCTGGAACAATCCCATTGCGCCCGCATCGGATTGCACAGTCGGATCGCCGCACGACTCTATCTGGATCAGAGTTGCAATCAGATTCGGCTTGATCCGGTACTCCAGCGACCACTGCCCAATGTCATCCCCCCAGTACTGAACTTCAGGGGTGAACACAGGGGATATCTCCAGCGGCCAGTCCGGCGTGGGAAGCTCCATGCTCCCCCCTTGCGCGCCAGAGCCTTCTACAATAAAGACGGGCTCTGCCTGCGCCGGTTCCGGTGCCTGAGCAAGTGAACGTACCCAATCAATGGCAGCACCGACCATCCGGAGCGGCAGGGTTGGCGCCAGGATCAAGATCATGATCAACAGCGCCCACACCGGCAGAAAACGCACCACAATGCCCCAGGCGCCCAGCGGGCGGCGGTTCTCCTCTTCGCGCGCTTCCCGCGCGGCCTGCCCGCGTTTGATCACCAGGCGCGGTTTGCCCGCGAGGAGGCGGCTGCCCGCTTCCTTGGTTGAACTTCGTTCAGGTGTACGTTCGGAACGATCACTCTGTGGCATAGTCAGGTGCTTCACCCTGTTACTTGGCGTTGCGCAGATTATACCCGCTGGCCGCCTGATTGTGCGCGCGCACGCCGCTCGATCTCTTCTCGGGCCAGTACGAGCAGGTATTCACGATCATCCTCTGTCAGTGGGGCGGACAGAAGCAGTTCAGGGCGCCGCTGCCAGGTGCGGCGCAGTGCCTGCTGGCGCCGCCAGATATTGATGTTTGCTTCATGTCCCGAGAGCAGGACTTCAGGGACTTTCAATCCTCGGAACTCAGGGGGGCGAGTGTAGTGGGGATATTCCAGCAAACCGGTGGCATGGCTGTCGTCGAGCGCTCCGCCCGGTGCGCCTAGGACTCCGGGGATCAGGCGCGTCACTGCGTCAATAACGACCATGGCTCCCAGTTCTCCACCGGTCAACACGTAATCTCCAATCGACAACTCGCGCGTAATCACGGTCTCGCGGATACGCTCATCGATACCCTCGTAATGCCCACATACCAATGCCAGATGTGGGAGCCCGGCCAGCTCAAAGGCGATCTGCTGGTTAAACACCTCACCCTGTGGCGTGAGCAAGATCACCGGGATTCCGGCTCCCGCGGGGACAACCTGTTCCACTGCAGCCACCACCGGCTCTGGTTTCATGACCATGCCTCCACCGCCGCCGTATGGGGTGTCATCAGTTGTGCGGTGCCTGTCTGTGGTGTAATCCCGGATATCATGCAGGGCAACAGAAAGCGCGCCTATTTCTTGAGCGCGCTTGAGCATAGAGGATGTGAGCGGGCCTTCAAACATCTCTGGGAACAATGTAAACACATCAATGTACATCGCTATCTCGCCATCTCCTCTGCGTCGACGACCCAGTTGGCGAAGCGCAGCGGCCCTCCCTCTCCTGGCCCCGGATCAAGCCAGCCCTGGACGGCCAGAGGACGTGCCCAGTGGTACAGGGGGATCACCGGCATTTCACCCGCCGTCCCAAAGAAGGCAGTGTTGGCCTCTGCCAACAGAGAGGCCCGCCGGGCAGGGTCTGGCTCGGTGTCGGCTTCGAGGAGCGTTTCATCCGCCGGGGCACATTCGCGGCCCTGATTCAGATACGCATCCGGGAACAGTTCGCGGCACCCGATAATATCAGCCAGCCAGTGCTGGGCATCATACAGATCACCCTGCCAGCTCAACGTGATCAACCCGGGGCGCGGCTCGCCGCGTGCATCAGGCATGGCTCGCAGCGTGCCAAAGAGGTCAAACAGCGACACCTGTTCGATGGAAACCCGGTTGGTGCATTCAAGCGCCTCGGCCCACAGGTCGCCCATGCGGTGGGCCATCTCGGCCGAAGCGGGGAACGTGTCATCCGTAAGCAGCGTGAGCTGGGGGAGAAACGCGCAGCGGCTGTAGCCAGCCGTTACAAGCTCTGCACGGGCTTCACTTACCTGATATCCCGCACCTTGTGCCTCTTCTCCAGGCAACCCCGCTGTGCCGGGGGGGATTATGGAACTCGCGGGCAGGCCCATAAAGCATGCCCCTTCGCCAACGGCTGCATCTTCCACGAGGGCTTCGCGGTCCAGTCCCAGCGCGAGACCACGCCTGACTTCGGCCAGACCAAGCGGTGCTGTGTCATAGGAGAAGCTGAGCATCGAAGTCACCGGGCAGGCGTGCAGCCGGTACTGCGATCCAGGCGCAAACGCCGTCCGCAGGGCCTCATCGACCGGCATTGCAGCAAGCGCCAGTCGCCCGGTGCGCCAGGCCCGGTATGCCTCATCTGCATCTGTGTTGAATGCCACCTGGACGATCTCTACATTGCCTGGATGCTCCAGCGGCCAAAACTGGTTGGCGACCATGGTCGCACCTTCTTCGAACGGGATGCTGGGCTGCAGGGCAAATGGGCCGTTGGTCCAGATTTTCTCCGGGGAGGTCCAGGCTTCTCCCTCAGCTTCGACCAGATCGGCCGGGACTGGCCGCAGGATCGGCATCGCTAATACGGTGGGGAAAGTCGCACTATCCCGTGTCAGCCGGAACTCTACTGCGATGTCATTCAGCACACGAACGCCCAGCATCTGCTCGATCTCGGAGTCGCTCAAGGCCCCGGCAGGCTGGCGCGCAATCTCCTGGCAGCCATCGATCAGGAAGGCTGCTGTGATCGCCGCACCTGCTGCTGCCTCACTGCTGCATGCCCGGCGCACAGCGAAGACGACATCAGAGGCAGTCACCGGGCGCACGACCTCCATCTGCCCTGTCTGAGGGTTGATGCTTACCCAGCGCACATCGTCCCGCAGGAACACCTGCCAGGTTCTTTTGTCTTCAAGCTGCTGCCACTCGCGCGCCAGGGCAGGCAGCACTTCCCCACTGGCCGGGTCGATGGTAGTCAAACCTGTGAATAGATTCTCGATCAGATCGCCAGCCACAGGGTCGTTGGCCCCGGCGAAAAGTGGATCGATTGTCGTCGGTGACATACCCAGGTACACGTCAACGATCACCGGTTCGGGCTCGGGGGTGAAGGTAGGGGCTGCAGGGGTCTCGTTGGTTACTACCTCCCGGGTTGCTGTGGGTAAGGCCGGCGTGGAAACAGGGGGCTGGCAGGCTGCCAGGGCGCCCGTGACCAGTACCACCAGTGCTGTACGATGTATCCAATACATCAACCTACCTCCAGTTGCAGGCGCTTGGACATTTCGTGCTGGATCACGGTAGGCCGGAAGCCACTTTCGTAGAGCAGTGGTAAAACCGGGTCATCATCTGGAACATTCAGGAAAGTGACAAATGCGGCGTGATGCTGGCCTAACAGATTGTCCAGCATACCCTCTCGTAAGGGAGCGCTAGACGCCTCGAGCCGCAGTAAATCAATCCCACTGTCGCCATATGAGGTATACAGGCATATGCCGGCGATCAGCCCTGTAGTGCATTCGATGACACCGAAGCCCTCAAGATGGCTTTCAAGATACCTGATCACCGTCTCCTCTCGCTGCCAGGGCGGAGTCACAGTCGAGAGTTGTTTCAGTGTACCGATAATGTCATCCGGCAGCTCGGAAGGACAGTACCCTTCCGGCAGTCCCGCGCCTGCCCGATTTACAGACTGCAGAGCAAGGACGTGTAAATCACGCACCGTTTCAAAGCCCATGTGCTGATACAGGTTATAAGCTATTTCATTCTCGTTAATCACTTCTAGGGTTACTTGTTCCACTCGACAGGCACGTGCATGGCTAAGTAAATGAGACATTAACTGCCTGCCAATACCTTTCGCTCGATGATCGGGCAGCACTCCCATTCCACCGATCCATGCCTGGCGCCCCCGCAGACCAAGCAGCCCCATCCCGACGATGCGGCTGCCCTGCACAGCAACCACTGAATGTTCCAACTGCACAGTCTCACGGGCCACCAGTTCACGGAATGAGTCTGGAGTCAGGTAAATTGGCACAAAGTAATCCACATAGGCGGCATTGAGGGCGCGCGTCAAGTCTTCTAGTGACACCTGATCTGCGGGCTGAATGATTGTGTCCTCTGGCATGCCTGCAATACTATCACGCACGTAAGGCACGCACAATATTCACGCCTCGCAACCTTACGCAGCAGGGTGCGTACTAATTGGTGAAGATTGATTGGCCGGGGCTCCTGGAACTCAGGGGAGGGCAACAAATAATGTCGATGCAAAAGAAACTTTATCGTAATGAAGAAGACCGGATGTTGGGTGGTGTGTGCAGTGGGCTGGCACAGTATTTCAGCATCGATCCACTGCTGGTACGTGTGATCTTCGTCCTGCTCGCTCTAAATGGGTTTGGCGTGATTCTGTACCTGGCTCTCTGGGCAGTTATCCCTACAGAGCGCATCTCGGCGGAGTTTGGTACGGAAGATGTGGTGCGCCATAACCTGAATGACATGGCAGCCCAGATACGTGAATTTGGCCAGCGGATGGGCACCAGCACCCAAGGCCCGGTGATTGTGGGCCTCGTGCTGGTGGTGCTGGGCGTGGTGTTTCTGCTGCACCAGTTCGTCCCCTGGATATCAATGGGGCTGATCTGGCCGATCATGCTCATTGTGGTAGGCGCCTACATGCTGTTTCGCCAGCGGTAGAGTGCGGAGATTGCATTCGGCGGCCTGGCCGCCAGGAGCAAAGGCAAGATGTCTGAAGTAAAAGCACAGGCTGAATACCAACCGCGCCGTCACCGTGGGGGTATTGCCGGGGCCTTGATCTTAATCGGCCTGGATCTCCTGTTGAGCCATCGCTCTCATTGGGAAACTTCAGGCTAAGCCGTATCGGATAACCGAGCAGATTTCGCGATCCACTCAGGCCTTGGTATGGTCACATTTGAAACAGATAGACAAAGCACTACTTGAATAATCCGGTGTCAGGTAGCTGCCCCCAAGGCAGCTACTTTCATTTGTATTTCTACTTGACGCCACACTAGAATAGGGGAGATATCGATGGCCAGAAGATGCGGCGTGCATACATCATCGTCACTCCTGGCTTCAGATGGCAGGCAGCTTCTCTATGTCCCGAACTCGGATTGGCCGCTATGAGGTGAAGGGTGTGCTGGGCCGTGGTGGAATGGCCACGGTCTATCACGCACATGATCCCAGCTTTTCGCGCGATGTGGCAATTAAAGTCCTTCCCCGTGACCTGTTGGAGGAGGACAGTGCAGGCTTTCGCAGTCGCTTTGACCGCGAGGCCAAGATCATTGCCATGCTGGAGCATCCGGCAGTTGTTCCAGTCTACGACTTTGGAGAGGATCACGGCCAGCCCTATCTCGTGCTGAGATATATGCCGGGAGGCACGCTGGCGGATCGCATTCATGAGCATGGTACGTACACCCTGAAGCAGGTCACGACTATCCTGGAGCGGGTAGGGCCGGCGCTGGCCGAAGCGCACACCCGTGGTATTGTTCACCGCGACCTCAAGCCCGCCAATATCCTGTTTGATCAATACGGTGACGCGTACCTTTCCGATTTTGGCATTGTCAAAATCATCCAGTCCTCGAGTGTGCTCACCACCACAGGGGCAATCGGTACACCAGCGTACATGAGCCCCGAGCAGGCATATGGAGAGAGTGAACTAGACGGGCGCAGCGATATTTACTCCCTGGGTGTGATCATCTTTGAGATGCTCACCGGGCGCGCGCTGTTTGAGGCGGATACGCCCATGGGCGTGGCCATGAAACACATCCTGGAGCCGGCGCCAGACATAACCGTGATTCGCCCAAACTTGCCGCCTGAAGTCCAGGTCGTGCTGGCCAGGGCGTTAGCCAAGAATCCTGAGGATCGCTACCAGCGTGTCGACGATATGGTGGCAGATATGCTGGCGGTCGCTAACGGGCGCCCTCTGGCCAGCCTGGGCGATGGGCGAAGGGTTGCATTGATCACACCCGGGGTGGCGCGCCGCTTTTCTATGCCTCCGCGCCCAATTGCATCGCCGCCCTTCCTGACCCCTGAGCTCCGCAGGCAGAAATCACCCCCCGCACAGACTCCTGGTATGCTGCCCTGGCTTATCGTTGGGGGTGTTGTATTGATCATGGGGTTGGCGCTTGTACTTGGCATGCAGTTGGCCGCATCTGTCAACCAGGCGGCTGATATTGCAGCGGAAAACCCCGGCCCCTCTGAGCTTACCTTCACTGCCACTCCCCTGTCAGAGGAACCCATCGAAGGATCACCTGGGACCTCTCTTCCAGCGTTGAGCATCCCCCTCGACGACGATATGGAACTATTGGATGTTTCTGTCTACCTCGGTGGAAGCCGCGCCAGCATCACGGGAGGGGCAGGCCGCGATCTGCTGTATCAGGCCGACTACTTCACGCCCCCTGGCCGGGATGACCTGGGTATCGGCTACGAAGAACGCGGTACGACGGCGCTGGTAGTTATCGAACAGAGGCTTCCGCCGGGCTTTGTGAGCGGTCAGGATCTGCTGGCCCAATTGGATTTATCGATTGCCGAATCGCTGCCATTGAATCTTGCCCTGACGACCGAGGTCGGTGATGTCACTTTGGACCTTACTGACCTTCAACTGCAGTCGCTGCGAATTGAGCAGATTTCAGGGCAGGTTGTCGTTCGCCTCCCTACCACTCAGCGGCTGACCTTTGATGCCCGCGTTCATGAGGGAACCCTCCGGGTAGAGGTGCCCACAGACCTGGGCGTACGCCTGGATTTCGACGGGGTGCCGGCCCGGCTTGCGGTTGATAGCGCTCGCCTCCAGCAGGCTGACCCCGATCAATGGATAACCGAGAGGTTTGACCTCTCCCATAACCAGGCGTCTCTGCATGTGCTTGCGTTGTCTGGCATGGTTTACATCACTGATAAATAGAAGAGTGTTTTATAACCAAAGCGAGCCACCTTAAAGGTGGCTCGCCTGCTTGATCACATTGATACATTCACTGAATACTGTTTGCACGCACGATCAGGTCTGCAAGCTCAACAACCGCATTGTCATTGGCAAGCTCTCCGCTGGCCAGCTCCTGCACCATCTGAGCCAGGCCTGCCGTGCCTGCCGACTGTGCCCAGGGTCCTTGCCCGAGCCGGTCAGCAAAGGCGGCTACGGCCACGTCCAGCCGGAAGCGAACCGGCGCCTGTTCAAATGACCGGGCAATCTGGCTGCTGTCGAGCGACTGCTCTATTTCAGTGACCTCTCCACTCTCCGGATCAGCCCAGCGCAGACGCGCGGTTGCTACTATGCCGCCGGCACCCTGCAAGGGCACCACTTCATAAAGGGCAGTCACACTGTGCCCGGCCCCGATCTCCCCGGCATCTACGGCGTCATTACGGAAATCTTGATCAGCCACGTCACGGTTTTCATAACCGATCAGGCGGTATGATCGCACCACGTCTGTGTTAAATTCGACCTGGATCTTCGCATCTCGAGCGATGGTGAGCAAGGTCCCCGTCAGGCCATGCGTGAAGATGCGGGCTGCCTCATTCTGAGTGTCCACATAGTAATATTGACCATCGCCATCATCGGCAAGCTGCTCCATCAGCACATCATTGAAGTTGCCCATACCAAAGCCCACAGTAGTCAGCGTGATGCCATCACGTGCTTGCTGGCGAACGGTTTGCAAGATGACATCCGGGCCAGTGGCACCAACGTTGGCCACGCCATCGGAACAAAGGATCAGCCGGTTAATCGAGCCCGGTCGATAGTGGGCGGTTGCCATCTCGTAAGCCAGACGCAGCCCTTCCTCGGCGTTTGTTGACCCTTCAGACTGCAGCGACTCAATAGCACGCAGGATAGTAGCACGTTCTGCTACAGGGGTCGGTTCCAGCACTTTCCTCCCAACACTGCCATAGACCACGATCCCAATGCTGTCGGTTGGACGCAAGTTCTCGACCAGGGTGGTCAGAGCATGCTTGACCGCTCCGAGCCGCTCCGGCCCTTCCATAGAACCAGAGACGTCGATGACGAAGATCAGGTTTGCAGCCGGGCGCGCATCCTGCGGGATATCGTATCCCTGGATACCAACACGCATCACAAAGCTTCCTGACTCACTGAAGGGCGTCGGGGCTGCATCCATGATGATGTTAAATGCTCGATCCTGGGGTACCGGGTAATCCTGTTCGAAGTAGTTGACGAATTCCTCTACACGGATCGCCTCGGATGGTGGCAGGTAGCCACCATTGATGTAGCTGCGAGCCAGAGTATAGGAACCCGTGTCAACATCTACCGCGAAAGTTGAGAGGTTATCGGCACTTGCATCTATAAAGGGATTCGTGCCGTAGTCCTGAAAGAACATGTCAACGGGCATCTCCCCTGCTTGCGGGGCAGCCAGGGCAGCGGCAGTAGGCAAGGGAGAGGGCATAAGGGCGGCTGCTCCCGGGGCTGCTTCGGCGAATTGGACCTCTTCCTCTGCCAGGTCCATCAATGCTTCGCCTTCGCTGCGCTCCTCGGCCGGTGGGAGTGGCTCTTCCTGCGGCGCCTCATTGGGTGGAGATGCAGCCATGAACAGGGTGCATCCCGTAAGGGTCAGAGCGGCCAATGCCACAATCGCAATAGTAACGGCCTGTTTCCTGAACATCTCTTCTCCTCCTTGAATCCGGGCCAGCCATATACATCAGTAGGACGCGAGAACATGCTGGCTAGTTCCCACGCAGGCACAAAAAACCCACCTTTCGAGGGTGGGTGGAACTTGCTTGGCTGGCGTTTCAAGGTTTGGCTCAGCGGTTTCGATTTACTCATCCATACCGATTACACGGATTGATTCATCGCTGGAGACAGGTGGATGCTTCTGCCCATAGAAAATCCAGAACAGCAGATTCAACACTGCGGCAATACCCGTTGCCAGCAGCGCGCTGCCAAGCTGCTGCCTGAAGCCTGCCCAGTAATAAATGAAGACGCTGGCTGGCAGGAACAACAGAAAGACAACCCAACGCCTTTTTCGTTCCGTGCGCTGCAGGATCAGCAGCATCAGCCCGAACAACGCAATTAACACTATCAACGTGCTGACAGGCATTATTGGCCCTCGCTGTTGCAGGCCGAAGCAGCTTGGTCGGGGCCTAACATGCGCCATTCATGCAGGTTGTTGAACCGGTCGCTTGGTTCAGCCAGGATGATCGCCTGGGTTCCCTGGACCTGGCAGCTCACCGCATAATGATAGACCGGGTTATACAGGAGAACAGCAGCAGCCTGATCGAGGAATAACTGCTGGAATTCGCGATACGCCTCGGCACGGCGCACACCGTTTGCATCACGCCGCCCGATCTCCAGTGCTACGCTGATATCGCGATCCTTGAAGCCCCCGTAGTTTTGCCCGGCCCCGCTCTGTGACTCGTGCCAGAATGGATACGGATCAGGGTCTGCAAAACCGCCTTGGCTGAACTCCACAATCGCGGCTTCAAAATCAGGCACCGAGTCCGTGCCCTCAGGCTGCAGGTGAACCAGCAGTTCGTCTGGCTCAACCACCTGAACATCGACCTGCACCCCCACTGCACCCCAGCTTGCTGCTATCGCGTCGGCGAGTGTCCGATGCTCAGGCCGGTCACTCACCAGCAGGGTAAAAGCCAGCGGCGTGCCTTCCCGCTCACGGTGCCCGTTAGTTGCAACCCAGCCAGCTTCATCAAGCAGGACGGCGGCACCATCAGGGCTTGGAGGAGGGACGTTGAGGCTTGAGTTGTATGCCCAACTGCCTGGCAGGATCGGTGAATTCGCAACCAGCGCCTCTGGGCCCAACGCGTTCGCGACCAGTGTGCCGCGATCCAGTGCCAGGAACAATGCCTGGCGGACTTTCTCATCCTGAAAGAAGGACAGGTTTTCGGCATCCGTCTGGTTGAAGATCACAGCGGCGTAAACCGGCAGTCTCGAGGAGAAAACATTCAACAGGGGCGTGCGCAGCGCAGCTTCCAGTTGGGGAGCGGAAAGACCGCCAAACGCCTGGACATCAGGGCCTAGCGCGCGGAAAGCATCCCCAGCATCCTCGTAGAACTTAAGCTCCAGCGCAGGGATGGTCACGCGGCGCGAAGCATCATAATAGCCGGGATACGGCTCCAGGCGCACGGCAGTCACGCCGCCATCTTCCGCCAGCGCGGACCAGGACAGGCGTCCAGTACCCACTGGAGACAGGTTGAATGGATCGTCAAGCAGGCCGGTGACCGGTACAGCGCCCAGCCAGTGGCGCGGCACAATGCCCAGGCCTGCGTACTCGGGGAAGGAGGCCAGCGGCTGAGTCAGTACAAAGCGTACGGTGTAATCGTCATCCGCATAGGTTTCTATTGTGCGCCAGAAAGCAGCCAGGGCTTGCGGGCCCGGAAAGTCCGGTTCCCGCAGCAGGCTCATAGTGAATGCAACATCTTCTGCGGTAAAAGGATGGCCGTCATGCCAGGTTACGTTAGTGCGCAGATGGAACGTGTATGTCAGTCCATCATCGCTGACTATCCAGCTTTCAGCCAGATCAGGCACGGGCTGACCGAATTCGTCTACGCGCGTCAGGCCTGAGAATACCAGTGCTGCCAGGTCTCGATCAGCCTGGGTGGCTGCCAGCAGGGGATTGACGTACCGGGGTAAACCGACAACCGCTTCACGGAACACATCTGGTGACCCAAATTGGATGTCTCGGGGTGCTTCTGGGGTTTGTTCACCGCGCGGCCACAGCATAAAAGCCAGGGCCCCGACGATCATGGCTGCCCCGGCGATCAACGCCCCCAGCTGCCAGCGGCGCATCCGCGAAGTAGGCGGAAGCGGCGAGTCTTCGTGCTGGTCAGGAATTGTGGAGAAGTCATTCATGAGCAGGCCTGTGCTGTCACGTCGTTAGCTGGAAACACAAGGGGTGTTCTGCGCCTGCAAAACACCCTTATCTGACGCTGCACAGAGAGAGGCGCGAAGCGCTGCGCAGAAGAGGACCTAGCCGCGCAGGAGGAAAACGTTGATCACTACCAGCACAAAGAATGCTATGGCAAGGCCGATTGTGACCTGAAACAACGTCTTCTCCAACCCGCGCCGTGTTTTATAGGCTCCAGCGCTTGAATCGCCGCCAAACAACCCGCCCACACCGCTTCCACGTGTCTGCAGCAAGATAGCGGCAATCAGAGCGATTGAAAGGATGATCAGGGCAACATTGAAATAGATTTGCACGGCAGTCTTCCCCGATATTTTCTATAATATAACAGGCGGGGATTATAGCGCAGGGGGTGCACGCTATCAAACCTACGGTACCCTGCGTTTACCATGCCTAAAGGGCACGCTCCAGGATTTCCACCATCTCATCATGGGTTAGCTGGATCGGGTTGCCCTGCATGCTGCTGGACACGGCAGCCTTATTAACCTGCTCTTCGAATGCATCCGGCGTCACCCCATAAGCGCGGAGGCCGGGAATGTGAAGATCGCGCACAAGGTCTGCGATCCAGCGAACGCCATCCTCCGCATCTGCGCCGGGATGGCCCGTCACAAGACAGGCGACCTCGGTATAGCGATGCAGCGCTTCGCTGTCAGATTGGCGCTCACGCAGTGCTCGCACATTGACTGCCATCGCGTGCGGCAGCAGCGCCGCACAGATCGCCCCGTGCGGCCCGTGAAAGGTACCCCCCAGGGGGCCAGCAAACCCGTGCACGGCTCCCAGCTTAGCATTAGCCAGAGCCAGCCCGCCGAACAGGCTGGACAGCGCCATATCCTCGCGGGCATCTGCATCATCAGGGTGTTCGTAAGCCTGACGTAGGGAGCGGGCAGCATGCTGCATCCCGGCCCGGCTTATGGCATCTGTGACGGGGTTTGCTTTGTTAGAGACGTATGGTTCGATGTTCTGCGTCAGTGCGTCCAGGCCAGCGCTGGCAGTAAGCTCTGCCGGGGCGGAATGCGTCAGCAGGGGGTCTACAAGCGCAACGCGCGGCAACATGAGCGGGCTGCGCAGGCTCACCTTCACCGCGTGCTCCGGCGAGTCGAGCACGGCGTTGCGCGTCACCTCTGCACCAGTGCCTGCCGTGGTAGGGACGGCAATGAGTGGGCACGCAGGCTGGGTGATCGGCTGTCCCCGCCCGATCACTTCTAGATAGTCGAGCGGTTCACCACCGTTGGCAACCAGTGTGCTGATGGCTTTGCCCGCATCCATGGCACTGCCTCCCCCAACGCTGACAAATGCCTCGCAGCGTCTGTCGCGGGCCAGCGCCACACCCTCCTCGATGGCAGTTACAGTAGGCTCGCCGGAAAAGGCAAACGCTGTGATTTCAACCCCTGCTGCTGCAAGCCAATCAGGGATAGTGTGGCCGTGTTGGACCAGGTAGTCCAGCACTGTGCGCCCCTCATCACCTGCATAGTTAGTGACCAACAGGACGCGCTGCCCGTATCCGGCAGCTAAAGGCCCAATCTCGCGGGCTGTATCAGGGCCAAAGATAATCCGTGCGGGTGCTGAAAATTCGAAGCGCATAGGAGTTGCTCCGTGTCCGGCAGATACAGCCACGATTATACCCTCCTGGCTCTCCGATCTGATACCCCATGCATTGATTCAGCCTGTACAATGGGATGGGTGGCCTGATCCTCAGAGCCAGCATCATTGAAACCTGGACTATCTGCATTGCGTACCCGTAATATGTGCAACTACCAGTACAGCCGTTCATAGAATACTATGGAGCGAATGGCTGCAGGTGGCAAAGGACATCTTTCACAGCGAGGCTATTCCGCGAGGCACTCATGGCTGATAAGTTGATCCATACTGATAAAACAGGTCCCACTCTCGAACAGGCCAGGCCGCACAGCATTCACACACTGCTTGAAGGATGGGATTCTCACGCCCTGACTATCCTTCTGATTGCCCCGGTGCTGCTCACGGCATGGTTTTTTCTGGGTAAGCAGGATGTTTTTCCTGTTATCTTCGGGGTCTCCCCTTCCAGGGACTTCGCCAGTGCTTTGTACGAATATCTGACGGCATTCCTGCTGTTGTTCTGTGTGCCGCTGCTGATCCTGGTGCTGGGCTTCAAGCGCCGTCCGCGTGATTTTGGCCTGCAGATGGGCGACTGGCGAGCGGGACTCAAGCTGATGGCGGCCATCATCCCCTTTGGCATTGTGGTCATATACCTGGGCTCATCGAATGCAGGGCTGCAAGCTGAATACCCGTTGGCCAAATCCACTTTGGGGAATGTCGGCCTCTTTGTGCTTGCAGAGGCCAGTTATGTGGCTTTCTACTATCTGGCCTGGGAATTCTTCTTCCGGGGATTTATGCAGTTCGGGCTTGAGGAGAAGTATGGAGCTCTGATGGCGATCCTCGTACAAACCCTGCCCTCTGTGCTCATGCATATCACTAAACCCCCCAGCGAATGTTTTGCATCCATCCTGGCTGGACTGATTTTCGGATACGTGGCATGGCGCACCCGGTCGATGGTTTACCCCTGGATCATGCACGCTGTGGCAGGGATCGCCACCGATCTGTTCGTCATTCTGCGCGTGATGTAGCGGCAGGGCGGGCAGACTACATGACAGAGGTCTTAGTTACTGGCGCCAACGGTTTCGTGGGTTCAACCCTGTGCAGCAAGCTGGTCGAGCGGGGCGATCATGTTCGGGCACTGATTCGGCCCACCAGTGATCGCGCACTCCTGGATGGTATTCCGGCTGGCATTTATGAGGGAAGCCTGGAAGAGCCTGTATCACTGCAGGCGGCTACCGCTGGAGTTGAGATTGTTTACCATGTGGCAGCCGCTGTTTCAGATTGGGGGCCTATTGAATACTTCCGGCGGGTGAACGTGGAGGGAACGCGCCGCTTGCTGGATGCCTGTGTGTTGAACCGCGTGCAGCGTTTTGTCTATGTCAGCACTGTGGCTGTGCACAGCTTTATCGATGCACAGGATATGGACGAAGAGTCCCCGCAGCTGCCGACCCCTTTTCCGTACTGCCAATCCAAACGCGAGGCTGAATCGCTGGTGCGGAGCTACCATGCCCGGGGTGACCTTGCGATAACTATTATCCGGCCCGGCGATGTTTTTGGCCCTGGAGATCGCGTGGCCCTGTTGAGACTCGCCCCCCTGCTGGAGTCCGGCCTGACTGCTGTCGTCGGGAGGGGGAGGAAACTGGGCGCATTCACTTATGTGGAAAACCTCGCGGATGGCCTGATCCTGGCTGGCACCTCTGAACAAGCAGCCGGGGAGGCTTACGTTATCACCGATGGCATCAAACTGAGCTGGGGTGAGTATCTCAGACGGCTCACCACGGCGCTGGAACTGCCGCCGCCCCGTCTTTCACTCCCACCCTTCGCTGTGAGTCTCGCTGCCACTTTACTGGAGTCAGTCTATCGCCTGTTTGGGCTGCGAGATCGACCACCGATCACTCTCTATCTGGTAACTCATCTGACTAACGACTTTCATTTCCGCATTGATAAAGCACGGCGTGAGCTTGGTTACGAGCCAGGCGTTGATATCGACGAGGCCATCCGTCGGACAGCGGCCTGGTATCAAGAGGTTGTCCGTGAAAAGCGCCCCGCATGATGGGAAGGCTGGCAAATGGTGCGTGGATCACCGCAGTCGGATGATTTCTCCCCGGGCGAATAGATGCCCGACTGTAAGTTCAAGAGGGGGCTTGGTATAAAGTTCCGGGGGCACGCTGATATCCGCCAGATACAGCTCACCGATGTGCTCGTTCGCGGCAGCAGCATAGTGACAGGACTTGGGAAGCGCCAGTGCGAGGGTGGCGGCAGCCCTAATTGCCGGGTCAAAAACGGTTCCATAGGTGCTCTCTATACCGGAGGGCACGTCCAGGGCAAGGATGGGCGCCCTCTGGGCATTCGCCCAGTGAATCAAGCCCGCCGCGGCTCCGCGCGGCGCCCCTCGCAGGCTGTATCCAATGATCCCGTCCAGAATGAGATCCGGCGGGCTCGCACTCTGGATACTATCAACGAAGCTGGCCTGTACCCCCATCCGCTTCAGAATATCAAGCTGCTGTGCTGGAGTCCCTGACGTCTGTCCCGCAGGCCTGGCCAGGTATACTTGCACAGCTGCCCCGTAATTGTGGAGCCTGCGTGCTGCGGCCAGTGCCCCGCCGCCGTTACCACCGCTCCCTGCCAAGACCACCACTACTTTGTTTGTTGTATCCCCATGCAAGAAACGCGCACGAGCCAGGCGCGCCAGAGCCTGTCCAGCGTTCTCCATCATCTGGGCCAGCGTGATCCCGTAGTCTTCGATCATGGCCCGATCCACTTCGATCATCTGTGCAGTAGTAACAGCCGGTACTGACCCCTCATAGATTGGGAATAGGGCCATCTATTACCTATCTCCAGTTTCGTGCGGGCCGCAAGGAGATATACCCTGCGGCTGGTCGCCATGACCTGAGGGACTCTTTCCCTTAGCCCGTTCCTTTGACATACCTGTTAAAGAACTCAATGGTGCGCTGCATCGCAGGTGTGAAACTGGTAGTTATGTCGTGGTCATCGCCTTCATACAGGTAAAGTTCAACCGGCAGCCCTACCGCCTGGATCTCGCTGTACAGGATTTCTGACAATATGAAAGGCACGGATGTATCAGCAGTGCCATGGTGAAGCTGCACCGGACCAGACAGGTCGCGGAGGTAGCTGTTGGGTGAGATCGCTGCCCAGAAGGCGGGGTTCTCGTCCGGTGAGCCGTAGGTTGCGATCAGATCGGTGCGCCAGCGTCCCCTGCCTGTGGCAGAAGGTGTTGGTGTGGGAACACCCTCGCTTGCGGGCCTGCGCCAGTGTTCAAGCAGATCAGGATAAGAAGCGACCACACCGCCCCAGATCACCCCGGCTTTGATGTCGCGTGATACAACCATCGCCCGCAGGGTGATCTGTCCACCCATCGAATGCCCCCACATACCGATCCGGTCAGGGTCCGCATCCGGGAATACTCGGATAGAAGCCACCGCATTCAGTACATCCACAGTATAGTCGGGTGTGGCATATCCACCTGTGGCAACTCCTTCTGAATTGCCATGCCCACGGTAATCAGAGCGAAACACGATATACCCGCTGCGTGCCAGGTTATCAACATAGGCGACATAACGCTCGGTAGTCCGGTACTGTGCCGGGGGGATGTAGCCGTGGTTAAAAACAATGACAGGCCAGCCGGTGGCAGGCTGTTCACCACGTGGGATAGTCAGCAGGGCGTATATCTTGTTCCCCTCAGACAGGTAGGAGACAACATACTGGTCGTAATTGCTGCCCGGGCTGAGCGTCTGCTCCAGCACAATAGGGCTGCCCGGATACTCCTGCTGGCGCATCATCTCGATCATCAGTGGGTGGGTAATTGGGGTTGGAGTCGGGAGCGGCGTTTCGGTCGGATAAGGGGAAGGGACCACTGTTGGGGTGCTGGTAACCGGCGAGGGCGTCTCCTGCGTGACCATTATGCCTGCCCCGCCTGCTGGGTCAGGGATGGCTGCTCCATCTGCCCGTTGCGCCACATCCGGAAGGACACCGCATCCGGTGAGAATGAGGATTACCAGAATCACCCACGACGGTACATGACGTACCTTGTTCATGCGATCTCCAAGTGCAACTAGCTACCGTTAAGGTTTACTATCAGGCCAGCCTTCTTCCTTGAAGTTAATATACATTCACAATCAGGCCGTGTAAGCGTTTCTTCCCACCACCGATGTGATAGCTGTCCCATGATGCTAGCAGCCTGATACAAGTTGTTCAACCTGTATGTGTAGAATGAAGATGCTTGAAATGTGCGCAAGTGTCTGCCTTGTACTGCCAATTAAGCAGCCCCTATACTCAGCATCCCCGGGCATCAAATGACTATTGACTGAGCGCAACCCCCTTAGTCGCCGGTACCAACCCCTCCAAACAATGGGCGCGGCCAAGCGACCAGTTCAGCCAGGGCGCCGCTCCTGCAGATGGTACCCACATGAATATCGCACATCTTTGCCCTAGATGCCGGGGATATGCTGGTCATGCTGCCCAGGTGCTGGTTATGGCGGTTTGAAACGTCCTATACCCACTATCCTGGCACAATGATGACAGTCGATTACAAGATCAGTGATGGAATTCACTTGCGCGTTGTTAATACAGCCATGAATCATAAATAAGCGGTAAATTATCGAGTTCCTGAACCCAGCCAAGGAGAATTGCCGGATGAGTGTATTCCATATCGATCTCCCCTCACTCTATGGAGATCACCATGTTTCCGAAGTGAGGCGCATCCTGTTTGAACTGGAGGGGGTCGAAGAGGTCTATGCGAGCAGCAGTTTTCAAGCTGTAGATGTGACGTACGACCCCAACCTGCTCGATCCGCAGACCATCCGGGTGAAGCTTGAAGAAGCGGGATACACCCAGGAGCCAGTCGCTGTAGCCGAGACTGGTCTTAGCACCGATCCGGAGAAGCCTATCACACGATCTCTGCGCCATACGGCAGCCTACGAGCATACAGGTACCACTATCAGTTTTGCACAGAATGCCAACTATACCGGGCGGCCATTGTGGCCTTGCCCGGGGCTGGGTGTCATCAGAGTCAAACTAGATGAGGAAGACGCAACCGATGGCTAAAAACAGACGCACACCGGAAGAACACTCGATTGATCCCGCTGCTCAAGAAATGCTGATCCGCGCCGATCAGCTAGGCCTCTCAACCGCATTCACTCGTGCCGACGACCTCTCACCATGTAATATCGGATCCGCGGGCATGTGCTGCAAACTGTGTGGCATGGGACCGTGCAGGCTTACCAAAGATGGCCAGACAGGGATCTGCGGCGCAACCATTGACACGATCCAGGCCCGCAATCTTATCCGGGCTATCGCGGCAGGCGCAGCGGCCCACTCTGACCATGGACGTGACATGGCCTTCACCCTCAAGGCCGTCGCCAACGGTGAGGCCGAGGGGTACACTATCCGCGACATTGCCAAGCTTCGCACCGTCGCCAGTTACTATGACATCCCCGTCAAAGATCGCTCCCCGGAAGAAATCGCTAATGACCTTGCTGACCTGTACATCGCCCAGTTTGGGCAGCAGAGAGGCGAGGTTGTTCTTGTAAAGCGTGCACCTGAGAAGCGGCAGAAGCTCTGGGCAGAGCACAAGGTCATTCCGCGTGGCATCGATCGCGAGGTTGTTGAGGCGCTTCACCGCACCCATATTGGGGACGATCAGGACCCGGAGCATATTCTGGAACATGCGGTGCGTACTGCGCTGTCCGACGGATGGGGCGGCAGCCTAATTGCCACAGACGTATCGGACATTCTGTTTGGCACACCTGCTCCAACTTACGGCCAGGCGAACCTGGGAGTGCTCAAAGCCGATATGGTGAACGTCATCGTCCACGGGCATGAGCCGACGCTCAGCGAGATGATCGTCGCTGCTTCCCAAGACCCGGAGATCATCGCCTATGCGCAGGCGGCCGGTGCCAAGGGTGTCAATCTTTCCGGGATTTGCTGCACAGCGAACGAGATCCTGATGCGCCAGGGCATCCCGGCGGCAGGCAACTTCCTGCAACAGGAACTGGCGATCCTGACCGGCGCCGTTGAGGCGATGGTTGTGGATGTGCAGTGCATCATGCAGGCACTCGTGGAGCTTGCCACCAACTTCCACACCGAGGTAATCACTACTTCCCCGAAAGTGCGCATCAAAGGGGCAACACATATCGAATTTGACGAGCATCGTGCACTCACCATCGCCAAGAATATCCTGCGTCACGCCATCGATAATTATAAGAACCGGGGTGAGATTCAAATCCCGGATGTGCGTGAAGACCTGATCCCTGGTTTTTCCCATGAGTACATCAACTACATGCTGGGCGGCTCCTATCGCGCATCGTTCCGACCGCTCAATGATGCGATCATGGCCGGGCGTATTCGCGGCGTGGCAGCCATCGTGGGCTGTAACAATCCACGCAGCCAGCAGGATTATCTGCATACGCTGGTCACTAAGGAGCTATTAAAGCAGGACGTCCTGATCGTGGAGACCGGATGCGGCGCGATTGCGTGCGCCAAGCTGGGTCTGCTGCTTGGCGAAGCAGGTCTGGATCAGGTTGGGCCAGGTCTGCGTGAGGTCTGCGAGGCGATTGGAATCCCACCGGTCCTGCATATGGGGTCCTGTGTGGATAACACCCGCATCCTGACTGTGCTGACGCAGATAGTTGAAGAAGGTGGGCTCGGCGACGATATTGATCAGGTGCCTGCAGTGGGCCTTGCGCCGGAATGGATGAGCGAGAAAGCGCTGTCCATCGGCACATACTGTGTCGCCTCTGGTGCCTATGTCATCTTTGGCGGCGCATCACCCGTCAGCGGTATGCCTGATAAAGTCGCCGACAGCGACATTGTTCTGAAATACCTCAGCTCTGGTTGGGAATCTCTCTACGGCGGAAAGTTGGAGTTTGTCACCGATCCGCACGAGATGATCAAGCGCACGCTGGAGCATATCGATAGCAAGCGTGCAGCACTGGGGCTGCCAGCCTATGATCCGTCCCGCTTTGGCCGCAGCGGCGATGCCCGGATGCTCGAGTTGGAGAAGCTCCCGCTCGCCGAACGGCAGGCCGCCCTGTACGGCTCGCCGAGTGAGTAGGAGGAACACCAATGTCACGTTATATCGCCACACGCGCGATCCGAGGCGCAAATGCGCTGGTCACTGAAGCAGAGCTGATGCTGCAAAAGGTGCTGGCTGAAAAGGGCCCCGATACACCAGTAGCTTTTCCAAACACTGCCTACTATCTCCCGCTGATTCTGGGTATGACTGGCCGGGAAGTCCAGACTATAGGCCAGCTTGAGCCGGTGCTGCAGCATGCGCGCGAGCTGCTGCATCCTGTGCCGCCAGACAGCCATTGGACGCCTTATCTGGGTGAAACACTTGACAGCGGCATGGCTACACTGCTGGCCGCTGAGGCTATCCAGGCAATCCGCTTTGTCTATGACTTGCAGCCTGAGCCATTGCCTGACCTGGTGTTAGCTGGCGGGACAGGGAAGAGCTTCACCAGCCCCGACAACGGGCATGGCAATGGGGCAAACGGACATCTCAACGGCCCCATCGATGACATCCAGCTTCGTTCATGGGGCATTCAGCTCGTCGATGGGCGCATGCCAGGTTTCGCGGCGATAGTTGGCGCGGCCAAATCCAACGAAGTTGCCGTCAAACTGGTGCGTGAGCTGCAACGCCGCAACATCCTGACGTTCCTTTCCGGTAATGTAAATGGGCGCAGCATCATCCACCAGCTCCTGGAGGAAGGGGTCGAACTGGGCTACGACACCTATACTGTCCCCTTTGGCACGGACACACTCAGCGCGATTTATGCGCTGGGCTTTGCCGTGCGCTCCGCACTCACCTTCGGCGGCTTGAAGGGTGGCATGGCACGCGAGATCTTGCTTTACAACAAGGAGCGCGTATTTGCCTTTGTGCTGGCGCTCGGCGAAGTGGATGATCTCAAATATGCTGCCGCGGCTGGCGCTATCAACTTCGGTTTCCCCGTCATCGCCGATACAGTGATCCCTGAGATCCTCCCTACAGGCGTCACAACCTACGAGCACGTGATCAGTATGCCCTTCAACGAGATCGACGGCGCGGATGACCTGGAGCGTGCTGAACTGCTGGTGCAGAAGTGCATCGAGGTCCGTGGCGTCAAGGTCCGGGTTGCCGATGTGCCGGTGCCCGTGCCCTACGGCTCGGCGTTTGAGGGCGAAGTTGTGCGCAAGGCTGATATGCGGGTTGAGTTTGGTGGCAAGAACTCCCGCTGCTTTGAATACCTGCGCATGACCCACCTTGATGAGATCGTAGATGGCAAGATCGAGGTTGTCGGGCCGAGCTTCGAGCATATCGAGCCGCAGGGCCATATGGACATGGGGATCGTCGTTCACGTGGCGGGCCGTCAGATGCAGCAGGACTTCGAGCCTGTGCTGGAGCGCCAGATTCACTACTTCGTCAACGGGGCATCGGGCATCCAGCATATCGGGCAGCGGGACATTGCCTGGATTCGCATCTCCAACGCCGCAGCTGATAAAGGCTTTAACCTGGAGCACTTCGGCAAGATCCTGCACGCCCGCTTCCATGCCGACTTCGGTGCCATCGTCGATAAGGTGCAGGTAACTATCTACACCGATCCGGATAAGTTACCGGGCTGGCTGGCTGAAGCCCGCGAAGCCTATGACTTCCGCAACAAGCGCCTGGCCGATCTGACCGATAACGCAGTCGATGAGTTCTACAGCTGTACGCTGTGCCAGTCGTTTGCACCTGACCACGTTTGCATCGTCAGCCCGGAGCGGCTGGGGCTGTGCGGCGCGTATAACTGGCTGGACTGTAAGGCGTCCTTCAGCATCAACCCCACTGGGCCCAACCAGCCGATCAAGCTCGGAACGATGTTGGATGATGTCAAGGGCTACTGGACAGGCATCAATGACTACGCCAAGAGTGGCTCGCATGGCTCGGTCCAGGAAGTCTCCATGTACTCAATCATGGAAAACCCAATGACTGCCTGCGGCTGCTTCGAGTGCATTGTCATGCTGATCCCAGAAGCCAACGGCGTGATGGTAGTCAGCCGCGAAGATACCAGCATGACCCCTGCCGGTATGACCTTCAGCACGCTTGCTGGTATGGCGGGCGGTGGGCTGCAGACGCCAGGTGTCATGGGCGTGGGCAAATTCTATCTGGTCAGCCCGAAGTTCATCTCTGCGGATGGCGGATTCAAGCGCGTGGTATGGATGAGCAGCGTGCTCAAGGAAACCATGGCCGATGAGCTTGCAGCGGTCGCTGAACGTGAAGGGGACCCTGATCTGATCAACAAGATCGCTGATGAACGCAGTGTCACTTCTGTTGAAGACCTGATGGCCTGGCTGGAAGAACATAACCACCCGGCGTTGATCATGGACGCGATCTTTTAGCCCCGGTGTGGAGGGAGCCCTGTGACCAATATCAAGCTTGTGAGAGACCTAATGACCGTCGGGGTTCCCAGATGTGCGCCCGATACGCCGATCATAGATGTTGCAAGAAGGTTGCTGCAGGAGGACTTGGAAGGGCTGATCGTGCTGGACCGTGAAGGGCATGCGGTCGGTGTTGTCAGTCGTAAGGAGTTGATCAGAGCCTATGGACGGGATGACTTCCAGAGCCTGACAGCAGAAGAAGTGATGTCCGAGGGTGTCCTGCAGATCCCGCCTGATATCCCGCTCGGCACGGCGGCGCAGATCATGGAGGACGAGGGTGTCCGCATTGTGTTTATGATGCACCATGCTGAGGGTATCTACTACCCGGCTGCTGTGCTGACCTATACACATATTCTCCGCCATATTGCGGCGGATGATGCCAACGACCTGAATGATCTGGGCATTAAAGCCCAGCGCGAACCACCCTTGGACACCTTCATAAAACGGCGTGATGCGGCCCGGCGCAGGGGGGCGTCTTCCCCTGATCAAGAGTAAAACGTATGTAAACCCGTACTCACCCGACGGCTCAGTCACATGGGCCGTCGGGAGGTGTTTGATGGTCGGTGTACCAGTGCTTGAACTACAAATACAAATGCCCTGTTACATGGTCAAACTAACCCGTGACCTCTTAATATGGGAAGGAGCACGCAACAATGCCCGTTGAGATTCCGAAAGACTCATGGTCCGGCAGCGTTCGCACTATCACGCTCGGCGCGACAGCGGCCGATGGGGGGACGCGCTCGCATGCTGTGACTGTCGGTGGCGAACGCACTCTTCCGTATATGCACTTCGAACACAGCATGCCACATCGACCGCTGATCGCGGCTGAGATCACCAGCAACCGCCCGGATGATTGGTCTCCTCTGCTGCTGAATGTCTGGAAAGACACCATCAATGACCCGGCTGCATGGGCGGGTGCTGGTGAGGCCGCTGGGGCTGACCTGATCGTTCTGTACCTACGGCCCACTGGCCCTGATGGCAACCCGCTGACGCCCGCCGCTGCTGTGGCGGCAACGAAGGCAGTGCTTGCAGCTTCCGGCCTACCTCTGCTGGTCTACGGACCAGGCCAGGCAGACCTGGATAATGAGCTGCTCGTGGCAGTTGCCGAGGCCACTAAAGGCGAGCGCATTGCGCTGGGATTATGCGAGGATAAGAACTACCGGACAATCGTCGCAGCCGCGCTGGCCAATGGGCATCTTGTTGTGGCACGTACCCCCATGGATGTCAATCTGGCCAAGCAGCTCAACATCCTGATCGGCGACATGGGCCTGCCAATGGACCGCATCCTCATGGATCCCACCACAGGGGCCCTGGGATACGGCATCGAATATGGCTATTCAGTCATGGAACGCCTGCGGCTGGCTGCCCTGCAGGGTGATGCGATGACCCAGCTGCCGATGATCGTTACTCCCGGCTTCGAAGCCTGGAAAACCAAGGAATCCAAAGTTGGCGAGGATGTGCCTCCCAGCTGGGGTGATTGGCTGCAGCGAGCGATCAACTGGGAAACCCTCACAGCGGTGACCTTGTTGGAGTCAGGGGCGGATATTGTTGTGCTGCGCCATCCGGAAAGCATGAGGCGTGTGCGCATGGCCATTGATGCATTAATGGCCGTATCAGAGAAGGCATAGGGGCGAGGAGGTAGATCGTGACACTGTCAGGGATTCAAATCTTCAAATTGCTGCCTCAGACGAACTGCAAGGACTGCGGTTTTCCGACATGTCTCGCGTTCGCCATGAAACTGGCCGCCAAGCAGATCGAGCTGTCCGCCTGCCCGCATGTGGCCGAGGAGGCGAAAACCCAGCTATCAGCCGCAGCAGAGCCGCCTGTGCGCCTGGTTACGTTGAAGGCTAACGGGCATGAGTTCAGAACTGGCAACGAGACTGTGCTGTTCAGGCACGAGAAGAAGTTCTTCCACAAGCCGGGGCTGTTTTTCCGCGTGCGAGACACGCAATCGGCGGACGATATCAAGGCCAGCGTGGCAGCAGCCGATAAATACACCGTGACCTATGTGGGCATGGAGCTCATGCTGGATGGTATTGCGATCCAGTCCGATAAGGGTGATCCTGCAGCGTTCAGTGCAGCGGTCAGTATGGTACGCGAGGTAAGTTCGCGTCCCCTGGTTCTGATCAGTGAGAAACCCGAGGTGATCGAGGCGGGGCTGCGTGCCATAGACGGCGAGAACCCGTTGATCTACTGCGCGACCCAGGACAACTGGGAGGCTATGGTCGGGCTAGCCAAGCAGCACCAGGCAGCACTTGCTGTCCGGGCTTCCGGCCTGGATGCCCTCTCTGATCTCACTCAGAAGCTCAAAGATTCTGGTGTCAATGACCTGGTGCTTGACCCCGCAGCCCGCGATATGAGTGAGTCTCTGGTGCTGGGCACCCAGATCCGCCGGCTGGCCCTCAAGAAGAACTTCCGCCCGTTGGGCTATCCGATCATCGCATTCCCTGGTGATGTGGAAGACCCAGCCCTGGCATCATTGTTGGCCGCTCAGGCCGTGGCCAAGTATGCGGGCATCATTGTCCTCGACAGCTTTTCCCCGGAGCTCGCATACCCGCTGCTGGTGCTTCGTGAGAACATCTACACGGATCCTCAGAAGCCTATTCAGGTGCAGCCAGGTGTGTACGAGATCAATAACCCCAGCCCAGAAGACCCTGTGCTGGTCACGACGAACTTCAGCATCACGTACTTCAGTGTGGCTAACGAGGTAGAGGGCTCTGGGCTGCCCGCCCGGCTGCTGGTGACCGATGCCGAGGGCATGAGCGTGCTTACTGCCTGGGCTGCCGGGAAGTTCGACGCGGAGCGCATCGCAAAGGCGGTCAAAGAATTCAACATCGCTGATCAGGTAAGCCGCAAACGCGTGGTGCTGCCAGGGCATGTCGCCGTGCTTTCAGGTGAATTGGAGGAAGAGCTGCCCGGCTGGGAGGTTCGTGTTGGGCCTCGCGAGGCGGTCGATCTACCTTCCTTTATGAAGACTGTCCTGTGATGTCAGGGCCTGGCATGGAGCGTCAGCACACCGTCACCTTTGATGCAGACCATGCTGCCAGTGTGCCCACTGGCACATTGCTGACTGAGGCGGCTGCGCAGGCCGGCCTGGCGATCACCCAGCCATGTGGCGGGCAGGGCCGTTGTGGGCGGTGTGCTGTCCTGATCGATCAGGGGGACGTCCGCCGACGCAGCACCCTGCGCCTTTCACCTGAGGATATCCAGGCCGGGTATGCACTTGCCTGCCAGTCGGTCGTTGAGTCTGATGTCACGGTTGTCGTACCGCCGCAGGAGACGCTTGAACGGCGGCTTACCACCGACCGAGTGGCTCGCGAGGTGGCGCTGCCGCCCGGGTATGATCCAGCCAGGAGCCAGTCACTGCGCCACGTGCGCTTGACTCTGGTCCCCCCCAGCATGGACGATCAGACAGATGATTGGAGCCGCGTACAGACGGCACTCAGGCAGGCTGTAGGGATGGTGGGCTCATTCGTGACCTCCCTTCACGTGCTCAGGCGGCTGGGCAGGCTTCTGCGTGAGGGTGACTGGCAGCTCACTGCGCTGGTGGAAACCGATACCTGGGATCGCCCCACGGGTCCCGCTCGTGTGCTTGATGTCTCGGTAGGTCACCTGCCAGATGATTCACCGATCTGGGGCGTGGCAGTCGACATCGGAACCACCACAGTTACAGCATGGCTGGTCGACCTAAGCACGGGGCGCGTCAGGGCGCAGGCCGCCGAATACAATGGGCAGATCGCACGCGGTGAGGACGTGATCTCGCGGATCATCTACGCGAGTAAGAACGCAGGCAGCACTGAGATGCGCAGCCTGGTGCTTGATACCATCAATGGTCTGCTTGAGACAACCTGTAAACGTGCCGGTGCCGACCCGCGCCACATCATGAAGGCCACTATTGCCGGGAACAGCACCATGATCCATCTGCTGCTCGGCATGCCCGCTGAGAGCATCCGCCTGTCACCGTTTATCACAGGTGTGAACCATCCGCCAACCCTCTTAGCAGGGGACCTTGGTCTGGCGATCTTCCCTGACGCAACAGTGGACTGCCTGCCGGGGGTAGCCAGCTATGTCGGCGCGGACATCTCGGCTGGTGTACTTTCCTCCGGCCTGGATCACGAGGAGTCGGTTTCACTGTTCTTGGACGTGGGCACAAATGGTGAGACTGTGCTGGGAAACCGGGATTGGCTCGTCACGTGTGCCTGCTCCGCAGGCCCGGCGTTCGAGGGTGCAGGTGTGCTGCACGGGATGCGCGCGACTACAGACGCTATAGAGGAAGTATGGATCAATAGTACAACCTATGAACCCAGCTATCGGGTCATTGGCGGTGGCAGCCCGCGCGGCCTTTGTGGAAGCGGGCTGATCTCCTTGATAGCAGAGTTGTTTATCACAGGGGTGATCGACAAGAGCGGCAATGTCAACCTCGATCTGCCCACCTCGCGTGTCCGTCATGGTGAGCATGGTCCGGAATATGTGATTGCCTGGGCCGAAGAGACCAGCACCCACCAGGATATCGCGATAACACATGTGGACATTGACAATCTGCTGCGTGCGAAGGCCGCGATCTATGCCGGTTTTGCTGTTCTCGCCGAGAGTGTTGGTGTCCCCCTGGAGGCCGTCGAGCAGGTCCTTATCGGCGGTGCCTTCGGACAATATATCAACGTCGAGAAAGCCGTCCAGATTGGTTTGCTGCCCGACATGCCCTGGGAACGCTTCCGGTTCCTGGGGAACACCTCGGTGCAGGGTGCATATCTCGCGCTGATTGACCGCGAAGCGCGCAGCGCGATCAAGGCGGTCGCTGAGCGGATGACCTATATCGAGCTGTCTGCTGATAACCGCTTCTATGAGGCTTTTACATCTGCATTGTTCCTGCCACACACCGATCTTGCACGTTTTCCGACGGTGCAGGCAGCCATGACCCAATAAAGAGGAGCAGCTCATGTACATCATTGGTGAGAACATCCATATTATCTCGCAGCGTGTCAAAGATGCCCTCGCAGAACGTGATGCGAAGTTCTTCCAGGATCTCGCTGTGCGCCAGGTTGAGGCCGGGGCGCAGGCCCTTGATCTGAATCTAGGGCCTCGCAAGAAGGACTGGGAAGAGGTTTTTCCCTGGATCGTCGACACGGTACAGGCAGTGGTAGATGTTCCGTTGAGCTTCGACAGTACCAATATCGATGGCATCGAGGCTGGGCTGAAGAGGATCACCAAAGCTCAGCCGATCATCAACTCAACCTCAGCGGAGCCGGAGCGCCTGGAGCGTGTCCCCCTGGTTGCAAAGCAGTACAATGCTCGCCTTGTCGCACTGACCATGGGCCAGAGCGGCATCCCCGTCAGCGCTGATGAGCGGGTAACCATTGCTATCGAAAAGCTGATCCCGCGCATGCTGGAGATCGACTACCCGATCACCGATCTGATTATCGATCCTCTGGTGCTGACAGTCTCCGGGTGCCAGGAATACTGCCCGGAGCTGGTAGAGGCAATCCGTACACTGCAGGTTGTGTGGGATCCGCCGCCGATGATCTCAGTAGGCCTGTCAAACGTCTCCAATGCAGTTCCACGTGAGAACCGCCCGCTGATCAACCGCACTTACTGTGCCATGCTGATGGGCGCAGGCCTGCAAATGATGATCGCCGATCCCCTTGATGACGAGCTGAAGGATGTCATTCGCATTATCGAGCAGCGCGACAGCAGCACAGCGGTTGGTCGGCTGTATCTTGCGCTGCATGATCGTATCGCTGCGATGGAAGAACCGACTGCTGACGACGTCAATATGAGCGATCCTGAGCAGGTTGCTATATGGAAGACTGTGCAGATCCTGTTGAATAAAGTGATCTACGCCGATTCGTATCTGCAGCAGGAGGCCAGCGCCTGACCGGTGCTGTGATCTGTCTGTTACGTTGTTAGGTGGAAAGAGGAGCCTAGCCATGCCACTATTCACCCCTGGACGACGCTGGCAACCACCGTTCTACCCGTTCAAGCGCGAGCCTTTTGGCGGTCGCCTGTTGGCAGCCATAGAGCGATGGGTAAAAGGCCCGATGTTTGGTTGCCGCATGTGTGGTAACTGCCTGCTGCAGGAGACTGCCTTCATCTGCCCGATGGAATGCGCGAAAGGTGTGCGCAACGGCCCGTGTGGAGGCTCTACGGAGCAGGGATGTTATGTAGACTCCACGCGCCCGTGCATCTGGTACCACATCTACGACCGTGCATTTAAGATGGGGCGCGAGGAGAAGCTGCTCGAAGTGCTGCCACCGCTGGATTGGGACAAGGTTGGCACAGAAACCTGGGGCGATGTGTGGCGGCAGGTAGGTAAAGTAGGCACACGTAAGTTTTTCACGGATATGTTGTCTCGCGATGCGGCCGTGCGTGCGACAACCTGGGACTCGGTATTCTACCCGGTGCGCCAGCCAGATTGGTGGCAGGGTGATGCAGAATACCACGCTCCCGCATATGATGAGCCTGTATCCGAGCTGGAGCGCCGGCTGCGCGCCGGGGAGTTTGTTGTCACCAGCGAGGTCGCTCCCCCGATGAGCACAGCTACAGGCAAGCTGTGCCGTAATATCGAGATGATCAAGCCCTATGTCACGGCGGTCAACTTCACGGATAACCCATCGGCAACCTGCCGTATGTCCAGCCTGGCCTGCAGCTTGCGTGCGCTGGAACAGGGTGCTGAGCCGGTCATGCAGATCGCCGCGCGCGACCGTACGCGCACCGGCCTGCAATCTGAGGTGATCGGGGCAAGCTCGTTGGGCATTCGTAATGTGCTGTGCCTTTCCGGTGACAGCGGGCGCATGGGACCGCCTCCAATGGGCCGCCTGGATGTGGTTGACCTTGATTCGATCCAGATGATCTGGCTTCTGCGCCGTATGCGTGATGAAGGGAAATACCTTGATGGACGCGAGATCAAGCAGAGACCCGAGTTCTTCATCGGAGCTGCTGCTTCCCCGTTTGCATCGCGTCCGGAGTTCCAGGCGTTGCGTGAACACAAGAAGGTTAACGCAGGCGCACAGTTCTTCCAGACGAACCTGGTGTTTGATCCGGATGGGCTGGAGGTCTGGCTGAACGAGTTGGCCAAGCGGAACATTCTCGATAAGGTCTATATCCTGATTGGGATCACACCGATCAAGTCTGTACGTATGGCGCAGTATATGAATGACGAGGTGCCTGGTGTTACTATCCCTGCACCAATGCTCAAGCGGCTTGAGGCTGCCGGGGATGGTGTCCAGGAAGAGAGTGTCACAATCACGCTGGAGCTGATCGAGACTATTCGAAACATGCAGGGGGTTAACGGCTTCCATCTGATGGCAGTCGGCTGGGAGGAGATCGTGCCGCGGATAGTTACTGAGGCCGGTTTGCTTCCACCTGACTTCAGGCCACCTGCAGAAGCAGAAACCAGCGCGCACGCACTGGCGAGATAAACGCACGGTGGGGCACTGCACCGGAGAGCGTTGATGCTGATCTGGTGTAGTGCCCCTGGTATTGATACAGGAATCTGGCCATGAAACTGGCTGTCAGTGGAAAAGGCGGGGTCGGCAAAACAACATTGACTGCGCTGCTGGCGCAGGTTTATGCAGATGCAGGGCGAGAGGTGCTGGCTGTGGATGCAGATCCTGCTCCCTGCCTTGCAGACGCGCTGGGGGTGCCCGCGCACCTCCGTGCGCAGCTTGCCCCCATTGCCGAGATGGATGAACTGATCGAGGAGCGCACCGGTGCAAAACCCGGCACAGTTGGGGGGTTTTTCACTTTAAACCCGCGTGTCGATGATCTGCCGGAACGTTTCAGTGTGATGCATCGCGGGGTGCGCCTGCTGGAGATGGGGTCGGTGGATCTGGGCGGTTCTGGGTGTATCTGCCCTGAGAGCGCCATGCTTAAGACCCTGTTCACACACCTGTTATTTCGCAAAGATGACGTCCTGATCCTCGATATGTATGCCGGGGTGGAACATCTGGGCCGCGCCACCGTAGATTTTGTGGATGCACTGCTGGTGGTGGTTGAGCCCACGCGGCGCAGCCTGGGCACTGCTGCCAAGATCAAAGAACTGGCGGCAGACATCGGGCTGACTCGCGTGTGGCTGGTTGGAAACAAGGTGCGTGGCGGGGATGACATTGCCTTTCTGGAAAGCGAGCCCCCTGGTATCCCTGTGCTGGGTACGCTGCCCTACGCTGCGCAGGTGCAGGATGCCGACCGGGAAGGGGATGCCGTATACGACCGGGTGGCAGCGCTGCGCAGCGCTGCTGAGCAGATAGCCGCTGCACTGGAAGCACAGATTGAGGGCAGAACAGCATGACCACCACTATTGCACTGGCAGGCAAGGGCGGCGTAGGCAAGACAACCATCGCTGCCCTGCTGATCAAATACCTGATGGAAACACAGCCGGGCAGCATCCTGGCTATTGACGCGGACCCCAGCAGCAACCTGAACATCGCGCTGGGGCTGGATCTGGACTGGACCGTCGGTGACATCCGTGAAAACCTGCTGGATGAGGTGCAGCAGTCGCTGACAGCCAGCGGTGCGGCCATGGGCACACTGCGCGGCGGCATGACCAAACAGAGCTATCTGGATTACGAAATCCGCTCGGCGCTGGCCGAGGGGGATCGGTTTGACCTGATTGCCATGGGCCGTTCCGAAGGGCCGGGGTGCTATTGTGCGGTCAATCACAATCTGCGGCATGTGGTGGACTCAATCAGCAAAAACTACCGGTATGTTGTGATCGACAACGAGGCCGGGATGGAACATCTGAGCCGACGCACAACGCGTGATGTCGAAGTTCTGCTGGTGATCAGCAATCTATCTCAGCGTGGGATCATCGCTGCGGAGCGTATTGCATCATTTCGCCACGATATGGATATCAACATCGAGAATGCCTACCTGATCCTCAATGGCCAGCATGGCGATATCATCCCGGAGCCGCTTCAAGAGCGTATTGCAGCGATGGACATCCCGCTGCTGGGCGCCATCCCCCATGATGAGGCATTGCTTGAGTTCGAGTTCAGCGGCAGGCCGGTTGTCGAGGTGGACCCTCAATCGCCTGTATACCAGGCTGCCTGTGAGCTCTTCAAGAAGATACTCTGAAGCGGAAAACAGCTAGGAAGGGGCGCACCCCATGCGGGAGGCGCCCCTTTTTCATGTGGGGACGGTCTCCAGAGATTGAGTTTCATCACAGTTTTGTGCGTGTCCCGCCAGGGTGTTTTGTAGATTCCGGTCTGTGACAAAGTACCCTTTTTGTGCCTGCAGCGGCCGCCGCCGTCACCAGATTGACCATCCAACCTCTTGATCAGGCGAATACAACCCAGCTTGACCGGCAGCACACCCTATCCTATACTAAGCGTGCATATGTCATCCCAGGATTACATGTAAGCTGGGAGCACTGATGCTGAGAGGGTTATGATGTCTGACCTAGGCCCGAAAGTGGATTACAGCAGCCCGATACCCTTTTATGCCCAGATGCGGCAGAGCCTTGAAGAGCGCATCGCACGCGGGGCCTGGAAACCCGGGGAGCGGCTGCCTAGCGAATGGGAGTTATGTGAGGGTTATGGGGTGTCACGTACTGTGGTGCGCCAGGCTCTCCAGGAACTGGAACAGGCCGGTCTGATCGTGCGCCGTAAAGGTAAAGGCACCTTTGTCGCCGAGCCTAAAATCCGCGAAGGGCTGGTTCAAAAGCTGACAGGCTGGTACCAGGATATGCTGGATCGGGGTATGAAGCCTGTGACCCGCGTGCTGCGCCAAGAGATAGTGCCTTGCAGCCCCAGGGTTGCCAGTTACCTTGATCTGGAGCCTGGCGCGTTGGTATTTGATATCGAGCGCCTGCGCTTTGCACAGGGTGAGCCAGTTGTACTTGTTCGCACGTACCTTCCGCAGCAGTTGTGTCCCACATTGGCCAGTGCAGATTTGAGCAGCCAATCTCTGTATGCGTTTATAGAACAAGCCTGCGGTCTGGTGCTGGCGCGTGGACGGCGCGTGCTTGAGGCGGTGGCTGCCACTGAATACGAGGCGAACCTGCTGGAAGTCCCCAAAGGCGCCCCCCTGATCATGCTGGACAGCGTGACCTACCTGGATGATGGAACCCCGATCGAGTACTATCACGCGCTGCATCGCGGGGATCGCTCCCAGTTTGAAGTTGAGCTGGTACGTATGCGCAAAGAACCCAGTGATCTCCCACCCAGCCATGGCTGATCCCCGGGAGTGAACTGCCCCTCTAGTGCCGGACGCCGTTCCAGAAGCACGCATCCGCAAGGTCCAGAAGATGATCCTGTGCATCACGTTGAACCCGGTAGTGGATATGACATTCTATGTGGATGAGCTTGCTCCGGTATATCGCACCGAGGCCCGGCGGACCACCCATGTTGCCGGTGGTAAAGGCAACAACGCGGCGCGCGCCCTGATCGGGTTGGGGCATGAGGTTCGCGCACTGCTGCCCCTGGGAGGGGCAAGTGGGCGACACGAAGCCGAGCTGCTGGCGCAGGATGGTATTCAGACCGCTATCGCATGGACCTCGGGCGAGACGCGCATTGTGGTGACGCTGATCGATAAACAGCACCAGATGCGTGCCTACTTCGCGCCCGGGGCACCTTTTACAGCGGATGATGCAACACGCGTGCGCGAGCGATTTGATGACGCGCTGGCAGAAAACATAACCGCGATGTGCCTGTGTGGCAGCTCACCGGGGCCCTTAGCCGACAACTTATACTTAGAGTTTCTGAAAACTGCTGCAGCACGCGGTATCCCGACCCTGCTGGACACCTATGGAGAAGCGTTGGAACTGAGCTTACAGGCGCCGCCAACGATTGTCAAAGTAAACCACGCTGAGGCAGAAACGCTGCTAGGCAGGTCGCTCAGCACCCAAAGCGCACAACTCGATGCGTTGGAAGTCCTGCGGGCGGGCGGCGCGCGCTGGTCGGTGCTGACACTGGGTGAGGAAGGGGCGCTGCTGGGGGCCGCGGGTATACAATGGCTCGCCCGTCCACCCCGTATAGAGGCGCTCAACCCGATTGGCTCTGGTGATGCCATGACGGCGGGGCTGCTGGCCGGGTTGGTGCGGGGAGAGCCTGCTGAAGCGTGTCTCAGGCTGGGAATGGCATCTGCAGTAGCCAGCGCACTGCACTGGGACGCGGGGCGCATCACCACAGCCGATGTACAGCCGTTGCTGCCGCGCATTGAGATCACCCGTTTATAGCAAGCTCTTTTATACCTTCTCCAATTGCACGTCCGGCAGGAGCCTTTCGACAGTGGACCGGTCAATTCGCCCGGCGCCTTCTACCTGAGTATTGGCAGCCCCGCATGCTACACCCCAGCGGACGATCTCAGGAAGGGGCAGGCCGTCCAGCACGGCTCGCGCCATGCCAGCCAGGAGTGCGTCACCGCAACCAACGATATTGACAACATGCTCTAACCGAATTATCCCGCGCCAACTCTCAGTGCCATTGGTTGCCAATAGCCCGTTAGCACCATCGCTCACTGCAGCAATCTGAATCCCAGTTTTGCACAGCGCCGAGATCGCCTCAGACTGATCTGCCAGGGTGACCAGATCGCGCCTTAGATATCCGGAAAGCTCCTCCATGTTGGACTTGACCAGGTAAGGACGCGCCTGGATGCCTAGGGTGAGCGCGGGGCCTGAACTGTCGAGCAGGCAGCGCACTCCGCTGCGCCGGGCAATCTCAATAAAGCGGGCGTACAGGGGGGCCAGAATGTCCGTCTGACCGGAGCCGCACAGGAGCACTAACCGGTGTGATGCGAGCAGGTGTTCAAAACAATCTGTTAGCGCCTGCACCTCATCCTCATCCACCCACTGCCCGGGCTCGTAGATGGCGTAGGTGAGGCCAGTCTCCTCCTCATGCACAATGGTGGAGGTGCGTGTCGGCCGGCTGCAGGGCACAAACGCTGTCGTTACCCCCTCGGAGGCCAGTTGGGAAGCGGCAAACTCCCCGCTATAGCCGCCCTGGTAGCCGGTGGCGGTGACTGCCACCCCCAGACGAGCCAGGGCGCGGGCCGCATTATTCCCTTTGCCACCGCATATCTTCAGTTCCACATTGGTGCGCATGGCATCATCCGGGCGTAACCGCGGCCCACGCAGCACCACATCTACCGCAGGATGCAGAGTCACCGTCAGAACAGTCATACTCACCCCTATCGCTGTCAGAGAATCCTAATGGCCTACACTGTTTATCCCCAAAAGTGATGGTACAGGGTGAGCAGCCTCACAACCTGTACCATCAACAAACTACTCAGAGGACAACTGCGGTGCATTACTCGCCGGAGCAGGAGGAAAGAAGCAGACCGTTATGATTTTCCCAGCAGCTGCTCTCTGAAGAAGTGAGCATATTCAACAGGGTCGCCCTCTTCGATCAGGGCGGTGAGCTTCTCCATGCCAACCCGGTCGATAAAGACGTCGATTGCCTTCATCCACTTCACGCCCTCGTTGATCGACCCGCGTGGATCGGTGCGATAGGCAAACAGGTCGATAGACAGATACCCGTCGAAGCCTGTACGCCGGAGCCAATAGAAGAATTCTATGAACTCCAGTGTATGCACGGAGCCGAAGATCATGTCCAGGTCAGCACCGTTGTAGTTATCGTTCATATGGCAGTGAAACAGCTTGTTACCCCGCATCTGCATCAAAGCCACAACCTCGCCCAGATTCTCGTGCCCGTAAAGGGAGTGGCCAATATCCAGGCAGATGCCGACGTTATCAAGGCCGATATCCTCGATCATCAGCAGCGCTTTAGGGACGGTGCTGATGATCGAGTACGCGCGCGGCTCATCCGGCTTGGGCTCCAGGCCAATCTTGATTTTGGGGTTATGTCCGGCAATCTCGCGAACGCCCTCGACCCACCACTCCCAGGCTTTCTGATAATCAACCTCGAAGTAGTAATCGAAACCATCCTGGCCGGGCCAGAGGCCAATGTAAGGGCATTCCAGTTCGGCGGCCATATCCACAGCGCGCTTGCATTGGTCGATGCTTTTGCGGCGCATCTTGGGGTCTGTTGAACCCACCGAGCCCTTGCCCTGGCTCCAATGTCCCCACAGGTTCGGGATCAGCGAAGCCAGCTTGAGGCCATATTTATCCAGCCCAGCCTTGACTTCCTTCTTGTTAGGCTCGCCGATGCCTATCCACCTGCCATTATCGCTGCTTTCGAACATGAGTAATTCCAGCCCATCAACCAGCCCATCCTTACCGGCCATCTCGATAATCTGGTAAACATCGTTGGCCGAACCTGGCTCACCGTAGCCGCCGCCCATGAACCGATCCGATGGTTTGTTGTAGTTGGTATGGATGACTGAATACTTATGTTTTCTCTGACTCATTCCAGACTCCTTTCGTGTCCAACAAGTGTGCGTGTTGTAGTGAATCAGCGGATCAACATACCCGGCACCTGGATCGGCCCCGTGTCCGTTTGCACTTCGTAGGTTGGCCAGTTCGCGCCCAAGGAGGCGATCTCTGCACGCCCATCCTTGCCAAGCAGGGTCAATTCCTCAACCTTGGCACCCCGGGCAGTAGTAAACCAGCTATAGGTTTGCGGCGCCTGCACCACTTTGTTAGTGAGGCTGCGAGCAACATCGACCAGGACATAGCCGGTCGGCCCGCCCTGAAAGTGGTAGTTCCAGCCGCCGGGGAAGCCCAACTCGTCATACCAGGCTTTCTGGTGCCGCAGGATCTCCGCGAAAGGCAGGCCTTCACGCAGCATTGCCACGATGCGCCCTTCGATAGTCGCCACGCAATGGAAAGCCTTTTTCACTTCGTCAGGGGGTTCGCCGAAGTACGCAGATCGGGATACCAGGGTGAACAACCCCCAGCGGCGTACAACTGGCCCCAGCAGCAGGTAGCGTTCAAGAGGTTTCTCAGTAGCCAGCACATGGCGATGCTTAAAGATGCGCTCGTCGGTGCCCACTATGGGGACCTCATAGTCCATGTTACATTGGATGATCTGCGCGTGGAGAAGATGCTGTATCTCACGCTCAGTCATGCCCGGTTGCACTTCGCGGAAGACGCGCTCCAGAATCTCACCGACCGTCTGGCCCAGCCAGCGGCTGCGTACAACCTCCAGGTCATCTAGAGGCCACTGGAGGTCCATGATCTGCTCGCCAACGAAAACGGTGTCGGGCACAATAGTGTCAGCACCGACTTTGCTCCCGGCTAACTGGTGCGCACGCAGGCGTTCGTCTCCTTCATGCCAGTACAGAGTGACCTGCTCGTAACCCTGCCCCGGCACCTGATCCTCAATCAGCCGGTCGCTGTCCATATAGTAGGAAACGAGATAGTGTCTGTCGTGGGTGATCACGATGTGTCCCACACCAACATCAGAGCAGTTGATCACGCGGTTGTCACCACCGCTGGTCACCCAGGCAAAGTTATCCCGCCGCGAGATGATCACACCATCTAGGCCAGCTGATTTAAGCCATGCACGCACCTTTTCGCGTTTGAGGGCCGATGCTTCGATAATGCGGGGGTCAGATTGTGCCAGAGCAACCTCTGACATTGGTAACGTCCTTTCGTAGGCAGGAAGCGTGACCAGCGCTGCTGCTCAACGCTCAGGCTTCAGCACGAGTGATTTTAGGCTTATAGCGGAACTTCTGAGCCTCAATCGCGAGTGCAAGCAGAATGATGAAGCCGCGAATACCACCCACCCAGAAGGGGTCAACCTCCATCAGGTTGAGGCCGTTGTCGATCACGGAGAGCAGGAGCACCCCTGCAAACGCCCCACCAATCGAACCATATCCACCCGACAGCGCAACACCACCGATCACCGATGCGGCTACGGTCTCCAGCGTGAGGCCCTGTCCTACGTAGATAGTCGCTGCACCCAGGCGCCCCAGCAGCATCCATCCGGCAATTGCCGCCAGCAGGCCGCTGAGCACATAGGCCAGTGTAACTGTTTTCTTGGGGTCAAACCCCGAGGCGAGGGCAGCGTCTTTGTTACCACCTACAGCATAGAGCTGGCGCCCGAAGCGCGAGTTTTGCAGGATGAAGTGGAACCCAACGGCCACCAATCCAGTGAAAATGAGCTGGACCGGGATCGATCCCAGCCTGCCAGCTCCCAGCCAGTTGAACACAGTGGGTGTGCCAGAGATATCGCGCCCCTGGCTGAGTGTAAATGCGATCCCGCGCAGCACGAGCTGCATGGACAAAGTCACGATGAAGTTGTTCATGCCCAGCCGGGTGATCATGAAGCCATTCACCCAGCCAACCGCGGCACCCACTACCAGGATGATCGGGATGACGATGAAGGGACTCAATCCCCAGGGGCCGCCGCCTGCGTACTCTGTGGCTGGGATCACCATCATCCAGGCGGCAATCACGGTGACCAGCGAAACAGTGCCCTCAGCAGAAAGGTCGAAATTGCCGCTGATCAGGCAGATCGCCTGGCCGATCACCATCAACCCCAAGACACTGGCGTGCATGAGGAGGTTGATCATGTTCAGGCCGGTAAGAAAGCCGTTGGCCCGGAACGCGAAGAAGATAAAGACTCCCACAATGATGAACCAGATGAAACGATCAAGGATGAACTGGATCCAGTCTTGCCTACTCCTTCGCATTGTTGGAGCCTCCTTCAATGGCGCGCAGGATGTTCGCGGGGGTGGTTTCCGGATCACCTCTCTTAAACTCGTTTGTGATGCGCCCGTGGTACATGACCAGAATGCGGTCGCACACCCCCATCAGCTCGCGCACCTCACTGGAGATGATCAGGATGGCGATGCCCTGAGCTGCCAGTTCATCGATGATGCGGTAGATATCTACTTTGGCCCGCACATCAATACCCTGGGTCGGCTCGTGCAGGACCAGTACAGAGGGCTTTGTGGCAGCTAGCTTGGCAAAGACCACTTTTTGCTGGTTGCCACCACTCAGCAGCCGCACCATCTGATCCTGGCTGGGGGTGACAATGCCCAGATTGTCGATATATTCCGCGACGATCTTGCGTTCGCTGGGGACTTTGACGATGCCCAGCAGCCCCATCAAACGGTCAATGATCGTGTAGGTGACATTCTCACGCACCGGGCGAAGGCCGATCAGGCCAAAACGGTAGCGGTCCTGGGGGAGCAGAGCCAACCCCTGAGCGAATGCCTCGTGCGGATTGCGGGCAGTGAAGGCATCCTCGCCAATCCGCACCTCGCCGACCCCCCAAGGTTCCAGCCCGAACAATCCGGCGCCCAGGGCCTCGGCACCGCAGCCTTGCAGGCCGGAGATACCGATTACCTCCCCCTGGCTGACAGTGAGGTTGATGTCCTCATAGTGCCCGCGGCGGGTCAGGCCAACCAGCTCAAGTGCCTTAGCATCTGGGACGCAGGTGCTGCTCCGCTCATATTCCTTGACATCTTCACCAACAATGCTGTTGGTCAGCTTAGCCATGTCCAGGTCAGCTACTGGATACGAGCCAACGAGGCAGCCATCACGCAGCACAGTGACTCGGTCGCAAATTTCAAAGACCTCTTCAAGATGGTGCGAGATATAGATAAAGGCAACCCCTTTATCTTTCAGTGAGCGTATGAATCCGAAAAGGCGGTTGATATCCGGGCGGGGCAGTGCAGCAGTCGGCTCATCGAGGATGATCAGCCGGGCGTTGCCAAACAGGGCCTTTGCAATTGCCAGCATGGTTTGTTCGGCGACGCTCAAGCCTTCGACCCGCTTGTGCACGTCAAGTTCAAGGCCGAGCTTGCTCAAACGCTCGTGAGCTTCTTTATACACAGCACCCCAGTTCACCAGGCCCAGAGGCCCCTTGGGCAGCGCCCCTACAAGGATATTCTCAGCAACAGTCAGGCTGTTCATCATGTCAACGTGCTGAGGCACGTAGGCAATCCCGGCGGCCAGCGCGTCGCTGGAAGTGATGGAGTGAAATATGCGCCCATTGATCGTGAGTGTCCCCGCGTCAGGCTCATGTAAGCCCATCAGCACACGCACCAGAGTGGACTTACCTGCCCCATTTTTACCAACCAGCCCATGGATCTCCCCTTCGCGGACATCCAGAGTCACATTACTGAGGGCCTGGACGCCCGGGAAAGATTTGCTGATATCCTGTGCAAACAGGATTTTGTTTTGTGTTAGAGTGTCCATAGTTGTTTTCGCTTCAGTCTGACCGGGTCGAACGGTCACTTAAAGCCCAAGCTGGTATCAGCCAGGCCAATACTTGTCGTAGATAAGGCTTCTCGCATCGCTGTCCTGTACAGGTAGCGTGTCTTGAGCGCATCCAACAACACGGCAAAGAGCAGCAGGCCTCCACGGAACACATCGATGGTGAAAGGGTTGACTTGGAGGATGCTCAAACCGGTGTCCAGTATGCCCCAAAGCAGCAAGCCGCCCAGGGCACCGATCATGTTCCCGCGCCCGCCTGACAGGCTGATACCGCCGATAATGGCGGCTGCCTGCACCGGGAAGATCCACCCGAGGCCGCTGCGCGGCGTGGCGCTGTCCAGCCGCCCCGCTGAAAGCAGTCCAGCCAACGCGGCACATAAACCGCTGATCAGGTAGACGTATAGGATGATGCGTTGGGAGCGGATGCCTGAAGATTCGGCTGCATCACGGCTCGCCCCTACCGCGTACATATTACGGCCAAACTGTGTGTACTGTGTGATGATATGGGAGACAGCGAATGCCAGCAGTACAAAAGCAAGACTCACCGGGACGCTGACTATCTGGGCGCCTGATTGGAATCTGAACAGGGTTCCACCCCCCAGCCAGTTGAAGACGGGGCCAAAGAAGCTGGCGCTGCTGCCCGGGGAGATGATGTAGACAACACCGCGCAATGCGATCATCATCGCAATTGTCACGATGAGGTTATTCATCCTGAGCCGGGTGATCATCAAGCCGTTGGCGAGGCCAATCAGCAGACCAACCGCGATCATGGCGATGATTGCCAGCCAAGCTGGGGCCATAACACCGAGGCCCCCGTACTGTGTGGTTGCAATCAGCAAGCCGGCCACCATCGCGGTCACACCCAGGCCAGACTCCGAAGACAGGTCGAAATGTGCAGTAATCATGGTGAAGGATTGGCCGATCACCAGCAGCCCGATGGCAGCAACCTTGGGGATGATGTTCACTAGGTTATAGGGTGTAATAAAACTCTTAGACAGCACTGAAAAGGTGATCAGGGCGGCAAGAACCAGCACCCAGATCAAGTTATCGATCAGCGCAAGCACGATCGGGTTAGCTGTAGGTTTTTGCACGGGTTTGCCCCTTTCGAGCCGGGTATCAACCTGCAAGTTTCAGCCCGGATCTGCTGATAGGCGCGGCTGGGGCCGCGGCACTCCCGCAGCCCCAGCAGTACAACTTAGAAGGGATTAGTGGTTGCCCCACAGGGCCGGATCATCGACGTTGTCGGGAGTCACGTTCGTGGTTGCCAGGTTGAGCATAAGGCCCACCTCGGACTCAACGATCGTGGCGGGCGACCAAGGTGCCCCTTCCTTCACAACATCACCAGTCGAGATGGTCCCGCCATTGAGCTCGGTCTCGATGTAGTCCACCAGGATACCGAAGTCGGGGTTGGGCTGGCTGGAGCACTGATCCTGGTAGCCCTCACGGATAGCATTCAGGCAGTTGGAAGTGCCATCGATGGTGGCCAGGAAGATGTGGCCCTCCTCGCCGCGCGCTATTTTCTTGCCAAGTTGCTCAAGAGCCTGCAAAATCGGGACTGTGCCCACCGAGTCGGAATGTGCGTAGATGGCATCGACTTCCTGCGAACCTACAACGTCAAGTGTCGCCTGGAAGAACTTCTCGCCCTTCCACTCGGTGGGCTTGGAGATCACCGTGATGTCAGGATACTGTGCCAGGGTCTCATTGAAGCCAGCGCTACGCAGCTGAGCCACATTCTGACCCATGTCACCCTGCAGCTCGAGCACGGTGCCGCGCGCCTCGCCGTACTTCTCGATGAGGTATGCAGCTACCGCCTCAGCGGACTGCGCGCCAGCCAGGTAGTTGTCAGCCTGCACGACCATGTTGACCTCGCAGCCGCTGGGCGCGCGGTCGATGGTGTAGATGGGGATGCCCGCATCGCGAGCGCGCTGTACGGAGGCGCAGAAGGCCTGACTGTCTTCGGGCACAGCCACGATCGCGTTCACGCCCAGGGCGATGAAGTTCTCGATCTGGCTGGCCTGCTTCTCAGCGTCGCGGCCGGCATCGGCGGGGATCACGGTCCAACCCTTTGCCTCGGCGTAGTTGATCACGCTGTACATCACACCCGCCTGGAAGGCGTCCAAGCCGGGGGCGCCGTAGCCGATGGTGATAGGCCCTTCAGCCTCAGCCGGGGGCTCCGCCGTGACGACCTGAGTGACCACCACCGGCTCACCCTCGACCATCACTTCCTCGGTGACAACGATTGTCTGCGGCTGGCAGCCAACCATCAAGGTCACGGCCGCCAGGATCAGCAGTGCGAACAAAGCCTTTTTCATGGCTTTCTCCTCTCCCTTATTGTGAGATCTGAGACTCGTCAAACAGGTACTGCGAACTAGTGTTTTGGGTCTGCAACTCACAGTCTATAGGTTTGCCTCCTTGCCGTGTGGACAACGACACAACTGCTGAACTCTGCTGCGGAGCCATAACGGCTCTGCGCGGATGAGTTGCCAAAACAGCCTGAACACAGTTGGAAAAGTGCACTCAGTACCATCAGAGGGTCAATTGAGGAACAGGTGGTTATAAATTAAATGCTGACCAGCAAAAACCTAATGCTGCGTAATCAACTTAGCGTCGATCAGCTCTGTTCTCGGAGGCGAGTCATCTCCATTCAAACGATCCATGAGAAACTCGACGGCCCGCCGTGCTACAAGCTGAAAATTCTGATGAACAATGGGGATAGGAGGATCAAGGAGTGCGTTCCACGGGGAGTCAACAAAGCTTCCAGCAACTAAGACTTGCTCAGGAACCCGGATGCTGCGTTGTTTGAGGGCTTTGATGGTGCGGACCAGGAAGTCGTCGGATGCACAGAGTATGCCGTCTGGCAGTCCGTACGCATCGATGTAATCGAGGACCGCTGGTCCCACCAGCTCTCTTGATGCGAAGTTGACGACCAGCACCAGACCATCATCAACAGGAAGGCCGCGCTCCTCAAGAGCAAGCTTGTAGCCTGCGACTCGATCGCGCGCCGACGATGCCTCATCGCTGAAGGAGAGACACAGGATACGGTGGCAGCCCTGGTCGATCATGTGGTTGGTGATCTCCCGTGCTGCGGCCACATTGTCAGTCATGACCACGTCAGCAGGGACGCCCGGGATGTACCGGTCAACAAATACCACGGGGATCCCTTCAGAGAGAAGGCGTGTTACCTCTTCCCCGTTGTCGCTGGAAACCGGCACGTACAGTAACCCGTCGATTGATTGGGAAGCCAGCACGTTGAACATGCGTTTTTCCCGTTCTGAATCTTCGTGGCTGCTGGCGAGGATAAGCCCGTAATCATACTTAGCCAGGCTGTCCTCAACCTCATTTACCAGGGATGCCACGTAGGTCGTCACGAGGCTTTGAACGAGCAGGCCAATTGTTTTGGTGCTGCCAGTCTTGAGGCTGCGAGCAATAGCGTGAGGACGATAGCCAAGTGCGTCAATGGCAGCCTGGACCCGAGCTTTTGTATCTTGTGATACTGGCCGGGGGCCGCCGTTGACGACATAGGACACAGTTGCAACGGACACTCCCGCCAGTTTTGCAACATCGGCGCGGGTAGGACGTTTGTTGCCCAAATCTGGAACCTCTTGACAACACACCAGTTAGTTGTGTATTCTACTCGTGTAGTCTACTCGTGTAACCTCACTCTACAATGAGTTTTTCTGTTTGTCAAGCAATATGATTTCCCCCAAGGAGGAGCAGTCTAGGCAGGTATGACGGCCGCAGGCCAGCAGGATTTACTCTCAACGTGCCCGCTTGTCTCCCAGGGAAGAAAACCACCACGTGACCGGTATGTGCCTTCCAACGACTCCCGCCCCAACCATCACCGCGCTGCCCGGTGGGATTCATGGAGTATCCATAAGGACTGAGGGGCAGATCCTCTGCCAGGCTGCCCATGATGCGCTTCTTTGATCGATACAGTCCCTGACCGGGAGGGTCTCATGAAAGCCGCCAGGAAGTATATTGCCTTCGACATCGGCGCCTCAAATGGGCGGTGCGTGATAGGCAGCTTCGATGGTCGCAGGCTCTCGCTCGACGTCCTCAGCCGCTTTGAGAATGGCTACGTTCGCGTACACGACCACCTGTATTGGAACGTCCTCGGATTGTGGAACAATGTCAAGCTCAGCCTGGCCCGGGCTGCATCAGACTTCAGGGGTCAGATCGCAGCTGTGGGTGTGGACACCTGGGGTAATGATTTCGGCTTATTAGATAAGCACGGGGAGCTGATTGGCAGCCCTCACTGCTACCGGGATCCGGAGATGCAGGGGATGATGGCAGAGGCCTTCAAGATTATCCCCCGTGAGGAGATGTTCCAGATCACCGGGATACAGTTTATGGAAATCAACGGCCTGTACCACCTGATGGCAATGGTGCGCAGCGGGTCGCCGATGATGCAGATCGCGGAAACCTTCCTGATGATGCCCGATCTGCTGAATTACTGGCTGACAGGCCGCAAAGTGTGCGAGTACACCAACGCTACGACACCGCAGGTGCTGGATGCCAGGACCCGCCAATGGGCATACCCCCTGATCGGGAAGCTGGGCATTCCGGAACACATCTTCCCGGAGATTATTGATCCGGGCCAGGTGCTATCCCCCATCACACATCTGATCCGTGATGAGACAGGCCTGTCGGATACCCCGGTCATCGCCGTGGCCACACACGATACGGCTGCCGCAGTGGCTGCTGTCCCCGCCTCAGGTGACAACTTTGCCTATCTCAGCTCGGGTACCTGGGGACTCCTGGGTGCTGAGATCCCCGGCCCGCTGCTTGACCTGAAGGTGATGCAGTATAACTTCGGCAATGAGGGTGGCGTTTTCAGTACAATTCGCCTGTTGAGAAACATCGCCAACATGTGGCTGGTACAGGAATGTGAGCGCATCTGGGCACTGGAAGGCGATAAATACACCTGGGATCAATTGAGCAGCATGGCGGAGCAAGCACGGCCTTTTACCGGTTTTGTCGACCCTGACGATCCTGCCTTTCTACTGCCCGACCACATGCCATCTGAGATACAGCGCGTTTGCGCAGACACCGGCCAGTCTGCCCCCCAGACCAGGGGAGAGATCATCCGGGCCTGCTTGGAAAGCCTGGCGATGAAATACCGCTATAACTTCGAGAAGCTGGTTGACCTGCTGGGCAAGGTGCCAGAGGTATTCCACATTGTTGGCGGGGCCTCGCGCAACAGGCTGCTGAACCAATTCACCGCCAATGCGATCAAACAGCCGGTCATCGCCGGGCCCTCCGAAGCCACGGCCCTGGGGAACGTCATCATGCAGATGATCGCCGTGGGGGACCTGGCAGACCTGGCTGAGGCCCGGCAGCTGATCCGGGACTCATTTCCGACCGAGACATTCACACCGCAGGACACGGCGACGTGGGATGAGCAGTATGCCGTCTTTCTGAGTAAGACTGGCCTGCCTCCCATCCCGGTGCGCCGGTAAGCCTACCGGAAGCCGGGGCCATCACCTTGATTGATCCGATTCCATCACATAGAAAGGGAGCCACATGAGCAGCCCAACTGATTTGAAGACCGCCCCTGAGCTAGTCGCGTATATCTCGCATAGCATGTTCGAGCGTCACCTGACGGACATCGCAGGTGGCAATGTGAGCATGCGAGAGGGCAATACCATATATATCTCGCCGCGTTACGCTGGCACACGCTGGCACTGGAACCTGTCCCCCAAGGACATCGTCTCCGGGCCGGTGGATACTGATGACCTACTGCAGAGTTCCTCCTTCTCACGTGAAGGTCTCTCGCATATTACCGTTTACCGAGCCTTCCCTGAAGTCAAAGCGATCATCCACGCGCACCCGCCGAATATCCTGCCTTTCTGCGCCATCGAAAGGCCCATTGAACCGGTACTGCGGGCCACACAGAAGTATGGGACACTGGAATACATCGATAATGTGGCTCCCTACGGTCAAGAGCAGGCCGACAGCATCGTCAAGCACCTGCGCGGCAAAGAGGAACTGATGAACAGTACGGCAGCTGCACTGCTGATGCCCCAGCACGGCATCATCCTGGCAGGCCAGGACCTGTGGGTGACCCTCGATGCACTGGAACGGATTAACGTCAATGCCTGGTGCATCCTTGCGCAGGGCATGCTGGCTAACCTGCCCAAGTAAACATGCAGCCTGACGCTGCTATGCAAGGATTACGGGACAATGATTCTGACCGTCACCCCGAATTCCGCCGTAGATAAAATCCTGTTCATCGAGGAATGGGTTACTGGGACCCCCATGCGAACCGATCGCATTGTCACCTCTGTTGGTGGTAAGGGTCTCGATTCTTCTGTCACGCTCAGCCATCTGGGTGTGGAGACAGTGGGTCTGACGTTTGTGGCAGGTGCCACCGGCGAGGAACTGGTCCGGCTGCTTGAGGCGTATGGGATTATCCCAGAGCCGATCTGGGTGGATGGGGAAACCCGGACTGCCCACGTGATCGTCGAAACCAAACATCATCGCCACAGCCATATCATTGCCGGGCAGCTGCGGTTTACTGAAAACCACATTGTTCAGTTTATGCAGCGCTACCGCACACGGGTGCAAGCTGCACAGTGGGTGATTTGCGCCGGGTCCATCCCCGATTCACTCCCCCAGGCGCTGTACCGGGACTGCGTAGAGGAGGCAGCACGCGTACACGTGCCGGTGCTAATCGACTCACAGCGCAGCGCGATACTCGAGACGCTCCCGGCCGACCCGGCCATCGTTAAGATGAACTGGGAGGAGTTTGAGTGGACTTTTGGAACCAGCGCCCCCACATTGGAGGACCTGAAGCACCAGGCCCGCGAGCTTTTTAACGAGCGGAACCTGAAAGCACTAGTGCTGACTTGTTCGTCAGATGGGATACTGGCTTTCTCAGCGCAGGGTGCGTTTCATGCCCGGCCTCCAAGGCAGAAATCTGTCAATGCCGCCGGGGCCGGTGATGCCGTCTCCTCCGCACTCACATGGCGTCTGAGTATGGGCGATCACTGGCCCGAGGCATTGAAGTGGGCAGGAGCGACTTCGGCCGCAGTGGTACTTACTGAGGGCACCGCCGATTGTCACATGGAAGATGTCCGCCGCATCTACCCCGATGTACAGGTAGAGACGTTTTAAGTCCCTGCGAATCTGGGCAGGCTATCTGTTGCTGAAACACCAGACGCCCGGCGTCGCCGGGCGTCTGGTGTTCTCATGCAAGCTGGGTTTTTGGTGCGGGTAGGAACTTCCTGGCGATCTTGGCAATATAGGTATAGGTAGGGTTCACAATGGCCGTGCAGCGCGCCTCGAGCACCTGTCCAAGCAGAAGGAAGGCTTCACCACGGGGGATGCCATAATCCTCTTCGATCCACATGACCAGGCCCTCTAAAGCATGACGAAATGCATCCTCAAGCGGGCGAGCCATTGCGAGCACCCCGATATGGGTTTCATTCTCCATGCGCGGCCAGAACATGGTTTGAGGGCGGGGCAGTACTTCGACGCGCATCCGTACACGCCCGCCTGCTTCTATTCCGCCCGCCTTACAGATTTCGCCGTCGCCTTGGATTGCATGCATATCCCCGACATGCAGCAGAGCACCGGGTACATTTACACTCAACATCAGGCTGGCGCCAGTGGTCAGCTCCTGGGCGTCGATGTTGCCACCCCAGAACCCGGCAGTGCTGTTGGCGATCCGCTCACGGGGGGTGGCAACCGCGATCAACCCGATCATCGGGCTGGCAGGCAGTTTGAGCTCATCACTCCAGTGAATCAGCCCATTCTCGATCTTTACAATGCGGCTGTGCGAGCCTAGGTGTGATGCACCGAACCATCCGGGCGCTGCCCCAGAGTTTCCTGGGAAGCTGGTGTAGCCAACCGAGTCCAGTTCGATCCCTCCGATGTGCACACGCAGCATGTCGCCCGGCTGCGCACCATCGACGTAAATGCACCCACTTGACGGGTTCCCGGTTGGCACCCCTGCAGGCATGTAGTATGGGAGCGACCACCCGTCCGCGTAGATGGAGGGCGGAGGTGTCCGGCTGTCATACAGTTTGGCACGCAGCGCCTCGCCGTCTGGATGGTCCTTGAGCCACGGACCACGGTTAAGCTGGGTTTGTACCTCAAACTCCTCGCCTGGTTCGATGTGCATGGTAGGAACGTTATCCGGACCAATCTCAAAGTAGAGCTTGTCAGGTGTCGCGCGCTTCATCCAGCAGTCCTTTCACTGGGGTATGGATGTGAACGGAAACCGATCTGGCTCAGGGATGATGTCTATGCATTATAGGCCAGAAACAACAGGCAGGAGGGATTGACGCACCCAGGGTTCAGTGATAGTATAATCCTGTAATTACAGGATTACAAGGCGGCGCTTAACGCTGCGCCCGCTGCGGACAGGCACCCAAAATCAAGCCATCTGAGGTGAAACTCATGCCAAGTACAATAAACGTGTGCCTGATCGGTGCTGGCCGGGCAGCCAGAGTCCATGCCAACTCGCTGGTCAACCATGTGCCTGCGGCCAGACTGGTCGCCCTGGTTGATACCAACCCCAAAGTGCTGCATGCGACTGCAGACCAATATGGCATCGACAAACGCTTCGCCTCACTTGAGGATGCGCTGGATGGGGCAGACTTCGACGCGGTGGTAATCACTACACCGACCTTCACACACAAGTCGCTGACTGTAGCAGCGGCGAATGCAGGCAAACACATCCTGCTTGAAAAACCCATGGCGCTCAACCTGAAAGAGTGTGACGCTATTATCGCAGCAGCCCACAGCCAGGGGGTGATTGTCCAACTGGGCTTCATGCGGCGTTTTGATCCCGAGTTCGTTGCTGCGGCAGAACGTATCGAGGCGGGAGAGATTGGCCAACCCATGCTGATCAAGTCGCTGACCCACGGGCCGGGGCTCCCCCCAGCATGGGCGCGCGATCTGAAAACATCAAACGGGATGCTGGCTGAGGTCAACAGCCACGACTGGGACACCGTTCGCTGGCTGATGGGTGCCAACTACGAGCGGGTATATGTGGAAACAGCTAACTTCAAAGGACATGTGCGCGGCGTCGATACGGAACCCTTCTACGACAACGTGCTGGTCAACATCCGGTTTGAGAACGGCGGTCTGGGCAGCATCTCAGGAATCTGCCCCTGTGACTACGGGTACGATGCGCGCGTCGAGATTGTCGGCGAGAAGGGTATCATGCAGATCGGGCAGCTCAAAGGTCAGGCGGTCATCGTATGTACGGACCGCGATCGAGGGCTGGTCACACCGATCTACCGCACCTGGCCGCAGCGCTTTGAGTGGGCGTACATCCGCGAGATGGAGCACTTTGTGCAGTGCATCGTCACTGAGGCTGCCCCCAAGGTAGGGATGTCAGAAGGCCGCTGGGCCGTGGCAGGGGTGCTGGCCGGAACCCGTTCCTTTTTGGAGGAACGTCCCGTCTATTTGCATGAGATTCTGGGCAAAGGTGCCTGAGCATATGGCAGAGATGATGCTCGCAGCTGTTTACTACGGTCCCGACGACCTGCGTGTTGAACATCGGGCGGTGCCGGAGATTAATCCCGATGAGGTCCTGCTGAAAGTCACCAGTACGGGCATCTGTGCCACCGACCTGCGCATCCTGCATGGCGCACATCGCCAATACCCTGCCGGCACGGTCCGGGTGCCAGGACATGAGGTTGTGGGCGACATCGCCGCCATTGGTAACCGCATCAAAGGGCTTGATGTGGGACAGCGGGTGTTCGTCGCGCCGAACATGGGATGTGGGCACTGCTGCCAGTGTATCTCTGGCAACAACAATCGTTGTGCCAGCTACACGGCGATCGGAGTCACATTGGATGGCTCGTTTGCCGAGTATATGCGCATCCCTGCTGCGGCTGTTGTGCAAGGGAATGTGATGCCAATCGATCCGGGGGTCGACCCCGCTTCGGCGGCGCTGATCGAACCGTTCGCCTGCGTGGTACGCGGCCAGGACGTGCTGAACATCCAGCCCGGCGATAGCGTGCTGGTGATCGGCGCAGGGCCAATCGGTGTCATGCACATGCTGCTGGCTCGCTTGCGGGGTGCCAACCGTGTACTGGTCAGCGAGTTGATCCCCGAACGTGCAGCCCAAGCCAGCCAGTTCGGCGCAGACCGGTTGATCAACCCGGCCGAACAGGATCTGGCAGAAGCAGTCCGGGATGAAACGGACGGGGAAGGGGCGGATGTGGTGATCGTGGCGGCGCCGGCCCACCGCGCTATGGAATCTGCCTTGGAACTCGCGGCAATAGGGGGCCGAATCAACTTTTTTGGTGGGCTCCCCAAGGACAAACCAACCATCACAGCCGATGCGAACCTGATCCACTATAAGGAGCTGATCGTCACCGGGACGACCGCCTGCAGCACAAATGACTGCCACCGGGCGGCTGCGATCATTAACGCGGGGCGTATCGATCTGAGCAAGTTGGTGAGCGCCCGCTTCGCACTGGCCGATGCCGTTGAGGCTTTTGCAACCGCCGAGGATCGCAAGGCGCTTAAGGTGGTGTTGGAGCCAGGGCGCCAGGCATAAGCACCGTCAAGATCATCAAGGAGCAAGTATGGAAAAGGCAACACCGTATATCTTTGACGTCACCATACCGGGGGGGATTCCCAGTCAGTACGACAATCACATCATGCGGCGGCTGTCCAACATGAAAGGCCAGTTCGCCGATCAGGCGGCTTACGAGGCCGCGCTTGCTGCGGGGGATATCGTCCTCTACCAGGTCTATGAGTTCAAACGCCCCACAAACTCCGGTGAGCTGCTGCATGGACTGTCCATTGTGCACCCTGGCAGAATTGGTGACGAATACTTCATGACCAAGGGTCACTTCCATTCCGTGTTGGAGACAGCCGAGGTGTACTACTGCCTGCAGGGCGAGGGCATGATGGTAATGGAGACGCCCGAAGGCGATTGGGCGGTCGAGCCTCTGGCACCTGGCCGGGTGCTGTATGTGCCGCCGCGCTGGGCACACCGCACTGTGAACACTGGCGGCAAAGAGGACGTTGTGACGTTGTTCGTGTATCCTGGCCATGCCGGGCACGATTACGGATCGATTGAGCGCCAGGGCTTCCGCAAGCTGCTGGTGGATCGGGGTGGTAAGCCAGAGATTATCGACAACCCGCGCTGGCTGCCTCCGGGGGCCCGTTGATGGCTGACCTGAAAGCCTGCCGCATCCTGGTGACCCCCACCTCCTACGGCAAAAACGACGCGGCACTGCGCAGCGAGCTGGAGGCCGCCGTAGGTGATGTGATCTACAACCAGACCGGTAAGCCCCTTACATCAGAGCAGCTTATTGATTTGCTGCCAGGTGTCGATGGGTTCATTGCTGGGCTGGATACTATCGACCGCGCTGCATTGGCGGCAGCGGACAGTCTGAAGGTGATCGCCCGCTACGGGGTGGGGGTTGATAACGTAGACCTGGCTGCGGCGCGCGAGCGGGGGATCGTGGTTTGCAACACCCCCGGTGCCAATTCGGCATCAGTCGCCGAACTGACGGTGGGCCTGATTCTAGCCCTGGCACGCAAGATCACACAGGCTGCCACAGTCACCCGGTCCGGTGAGTGGCCGCGCTATACCGGAACATCCCTTGAAGGCAAAATAGTTGGGCTGTTGGGCCTCGGGTCGATTGGCAGGCAGGTTGCCCGGCGCCTGATCGGCTTCGATTGTACCCTGATGGCCTATGACCCCGCTGTAGACGCCGGGCAGGCACAGACGCTGAATGTTAGGCTCGCTGAGCGTGACGAGGTTGTACGGTCGGCGGACTTCCTTACGCTGCACCTACCGCTGCTACCCGAGACGCAGGACATGGTCAACAGTGGGTTCCTGGCGCTGATGAAGCATGGCGCATACCTGATCAACACGTCGCGCGGTGAGTTGGTCGACGAGGTGGCCTTGCTGGAAGCGCTGGTGGTTGGCACCCTGGCAGGGGCTGCCCTGGACGTCTTTTCCAAACAACCCCCGGACCCGGACCACCCACTGCTCAAACTGCCTCAGGTGATCGCCACGCCGCATATGGGTGCGCACACAGATGGCGCAACCAACGCAATGGGCTGGGGGGCTTTGCGCGAGTGCTTGGCTGTGCTGCGTGGTGAGACGCCTGCACATCGTGTTGTCTGACCCCGTCGTTATTCTGCATCCTGCTTCGCATGGAGAGAATATAAGTAGCATGAGCAAAGAGAGCACACTGAACAGAATCCGTGAACTGGGCCTGCTGGCCGTACTGCGTGGACCATCCCCTGAGCTGACCCTGCAGATGGTTGACGCTCTGGTTGAAGCCGGTGTCCTGGGAATTGAGATCACCTACAGCACGCCGAACGCCCCGCAGGTGGTGAGCGAACTCAGTAAGAAGTACGGGAAGCATATCCTGCTGGGGATGGGTACCCTGACCCGCGCTGAGCACGCAGCAGAAGCTAAAGCGGCGGGGGCGCACTTCATCGTCAGCCCGCACTGCGAGGATGAACTGGCACATGCAATGGTGGGCACAGAGTTGGCTGTGATGATCGGCGCCCTGACGCCCAGTGAAGTAATGCACGCCTACCAGCTCGGCTCGGATGTGATCAAACTGTTCCCCGGGCTGCTTGGCGGTCCTGCCTATATGAAAGCGCTGCGCGGCCCCTTCCCGGATATCCCGATGATGCCCACCGGTGGCGTAAGTGCAGATAACCTGGGCGATTGGTTTGCCGCCGGGGCGATTGCCGTGGGTGCAGGCAGCGAACTGTGCCCCCCAGCGCTGGCTAAAGAGGGACGCTTTGCAGAGATCACCGAACGCGCAGCGGCCTTTGTGGCGTCGGTCAACGCAGCTCGCAGCACCCGATAAACCCGATACCACGGGAAATACAGCCCTGTAACCATGACGGGGAGAACCACGGAATGAACCAGGCGAAGGCTTCTTCTCCGTACCCCATCACTACCAAGAATGCACCTACCTTCTATTTTGTGGGTGTCACGACCGGTAAGTCTTCGATCATGCGCGTCTTCCCACGCTGGATGGAAATCCTGGGGCGGTCCGATGTTGTGATCGAGGGCATTGACCATGCGATTCACGATGATGCACAGGCCTACCGCCGGACAGTCGCCCAGATGAAATACGACCCGCTGTCGCTGGGGGCGCTGGTTACCACGCATAAGATCGACCTGCTTGAGGCAGCCCGCGATATGTTCGATGTGCTGCACGAGTCAGCGCAACTCACAGGGGAGGTGTCCAGCATCTCCAAGCGGGGTGATCTGCTGGTCGGCCATGCCAAGGATCCGCTGACATCCGGGCTGAGCCTGGACGCGATCCTCGAAAAAGGCTATTTCGGAAAGACGGGCGGCTGGTTCCTGTGCTTCGGCGCCGGCGGGTCCGGCAAGGCAATGGCCCTGCACCTGATCAGCAAACAGGAACGCGGAGATCGTCCGGAGCGGTTCGTGGTGGTCAACCGCTCTGCAGGCAGGCTGGCACAGATGAAAGCCATGGTAGAAAGCTTGGAGACTGATAGCGAGTTCGAGTATATCCAGAACGCCGACCCGGGTGTGAACGATGCGATCATGGAGCGCATGCCGGATTCCACTATTGTCGTCAATGCCACGGGGATGGGGAAAGACACCCCGGGCTCCCCGGTGACTGATGCGGGACTCTTCCCGCGCGACGGCATCGCGTGGGAGATCAACTACCGGGGCGAGCTTGACTTCTGGCACCAGGCCATGACTCAGAAAGAAGACCGGAACCTGTTTATAGAAGATGGCTGGCTCTACTTCCTGCACGGCTGGACACAGGTTGTCGCTGAAGTCCTGCATATTGACCTGACCCAGGAGAAGTTCGCAGAGCTGGCAGCCGCCGCAGAAGAACTCCGACCGCCGCTGGTTTACAAGCCACGCGGGTGAAACCATGAAACCGCCTGGATCACTCTTATGTCCGAGCGTAAGCAAAACCGTACATTTGACCCTTCGCGTCTGCTAGTTACCGTGGCCAGCACCGGGAGGTGACACGTGAGCAAAATCGGCATTTATTATGCTTATTGGACCCATGATTGGGATGCGGACTTCCATCCCTTTGTTGATAAAGTGGCTGACATGGGCTTTGACGTCCTGGAGGTCAATGCGGGCACTGTGGTCAACATGACCACGGAGGAGCGCCGCAAGTTGAAAGCGCATGCAGACGAAAAAGGCATTGGGTTGACATACTGCATTGGCCTGCCGCCAAAGTCGGACCTTGCAGCAGAGGATAAGGCAGTCCGTGAGAACGGGATCGCTCACCTCAAAAAGATGGCGGTGGCTATCGGCGAGATGGGCGGGGGCGCTCTGGGCGGGATCATATACAGCTGCTGGCCTGCTACAATGCCTCCTGGTGTAACCGATAAACGCCCTTTCCTGGAGCGCAGCATCGCGAGCATGAAGGAAGCGATCAAAGCCGCCGAAGACAACAACGTGACCTTTAACATGGAGGTCGTCAACCGCTTTGAGCAGTATCTGCTCAACACCTGCGAGGAAGCAATAGCCTACGTCGACGCGGTGGGCAGCCCGAATGCCAAGGTTATGCTCGACACGTTCCATATGAACATCGAAGAAGACTTTCTCGGCGAGGCGATCCTGAAGGCAGGCAGCAAGCTCGGGCACTTCCACATTGGCGAGAACAATCGCATGCCACCCGGATACGGCCATATCCCGTGGACAGAGCTGGCCGCCGCGCTGCGCCAGATCAGCTACCAGGGGGCGGTGGTCATGGAGCCCTTCCTGATGCCAGGCGGCGAGATCGGGCGGGACATCAAAGTGTTCCGCGACCTGAGTGTTGGCCTGGACCTGGACGAGGAGGCCTACAAGGCCCTGCTGTTTATGCGCGGCGTCCTAAAGTAAGCCGGGTTCTGGCGAGCATAGGCGCCCGTGAGTTGACGGGCAGATGGCACAGTCCATACAGGAGCAAAGGCCATGGCTGCAACTTATGTCATCGGTGTTGACCTGGGCACGATGGGCACCAAATCGGCTGTGTTCGACACGGAAGGCCGCCTGGTGGCCGAGGCATACGAGGAATCCAGACTGATCTACCCGCGCCCGGGCTGGGTTGAACAAGGCCCTGACGAGATTTACGGCTCGGCTGTGCGGACGATCCGAGAGTGCCTGGAGAAGGGCCAGATCGACGCGGGGGCTGTGGCGGGGATCGCCTTCGACAGCCAGATGGCTGGCATCGGCACAGTTGATGCTGAGTGGGGCACTCCCACCGTGTACGACTCATGGCTGGATACACGCTGCAGTGCCTATATCCCCCGTCTTAAAGAGCACCAGGAGCAGATCATCAGGCTCACGGGGGGGTTCCCCACCTTCTCTCACGGGGCGAAAATCTTGTGGTGGATGCATGAACGGCCAGAGACCTTCCAGAAGATCGCCAAGTTTGTGGTGCCCGGCGGCTACGTTGCGGGTCGCATGGCTGGTCTGGCGGGCAATGAGGCATTCATCGACCGGACCTACATTCATTTCAGCTGTTTCAGCGATACACAGGCTGGGGTGTGGTCCGAAGAATTGATGGGCCTTTATGAGGTGGATCAAGCCAAGCTGCCGCGTATTGTCGAGCCGTGGGAGGTGATCGGCCAAGTAACCAGAGAGGCCGCACGTGCAACCGGGCTGAAGCAAGGCACGCCCATCGCAGCGGGCTGCGGTGACCAGGCGGCAGGGATGCTGGGCGCCGCGATGACCAGCCCTGGCCTGGTATTCGACGTTGCCGGGACAGCCTCCGTCTTTGCGGTGTGCCTGGACAGGTTCGTGGCTGACACCCAGCATGGGACGCTGTTTACCGCATCACTGCCCATCCCTGACCTATACTATGCCCTGGCGTATATTAACGGGGGCGGCCTGAACCTGCGCTGGTTCCGCGACGAACTGGCGTACTACGAGAAGGCTGAGGCGGAAGCTGCGGGGGAAAGCATTTACCAACGGCTCGACCGGATGGCGGCCAGCGTGCCTCCCGGATCGGATAACCTGCTCTTCCTGCCACACCTGGGCGGGCGGGTATGTCCCAGCGTGCCAACTACGCGAGGGGTTTACTTCGGGTTGAACTGGTCTCACAGTAAAGCGCACCTTTACCGCGCCATGCTCGAAGGGGTCGGCTACGAATATGCCTACTATCTAGGGATCGTCCAAAGCCTACTGCCTGAGTTGGATGTACAGGAGACGCGTGTGATCGGCGGTGGGGCGCGCAGCCGCCTGTGGAACCAGATCAAATCCGATATCCTGGGGGTGCCTTACATAACACTCAACCGGGAGGAGTTCGGAGTGCTTGGCTCGGCGATCCTGGCAGGCTATGCGACCGGTGTCTTTGACGATATGGCAGAGACAGCCCGGCGTTTTACACAGACCACACAGCGGATTGAGCCAGACATGCAGGCCCATGCGCGCTACCAGCCCCTCGTCGCCCAGTATGTTCGGCTGCTTAACATTGCCCAACCAATGTTCGACACACTGGCTATCGAAGGCAGCTAAGCGGCCAGTCAACAGGGATCATATGACCTACCTTGTGGGGATTGACATCGGCACGTCAAGCGTAAAAAGCCTGATCCTCCAGGCCGAATCCGCGCATACTCTGGCTACTGCGATCTGCGAGTATCCTATTCACAAACCACACATCGGACACGCGGAGCAAGACCCCGACGATTGGTGGAATGCAGCGGCCCAGACCACACGTCAGGCACTGCAGGAATCGGGGGTTGACCCGGCTTCCATACGCGCCGTTGGGCTGTCTGGGCAGATGCACGGCACAGTCTGCCTCAACACTGCCATGCGTCCAGTGCGCCCGGCGATCATCTGGGCGGACAGCCGCAGCACTGCCGAGGTGGCCGATCTCCTGGGTCGCGCCAGCCCGGTTGATCTGGCGCACCGCGCGCCTGGCTGGCCAGCCACCGGCTTCATGGCGACCACGCTTATGTGGCTGGCCCGGCACGAGCCGGAGACGCTAAGAGACACTCAGACGGTCATCCTGCCCAAAGACTATGTGCGGATGCGCATGACAGGCAGCCTCCAGACAGACACCAGCGATGCGGCCTCAACCTGGCTGCTAGACACCTCTACGGGAAAGTGGTCAGAGTGGCTGTTGGAACTGTGCGGGCTTGAACCACACTACCTGCCACCGGTGGTCGGGTCAGCGGAAGTGGTGGGAGGATTGACACCCGAGGCGGCCCGTGACTTGGGCCTCCTCCAGGGGACGCCGGTCGTGGCAGGCTGCGCTGACCAGCCTGCCCAGGCGCTTGGCTATGGGCTGGCCGACCCCGGGACCGCTCTGGTCACAATAGGCACTGGTGGGCAGGTGCTGCACCCGCTTAAGGCGCCGCGCAGCGACCCTCAGATGCGCGCTTACGTGCTCAACCATGCCGTGCCGGATCGCTGGTACGCCATGGCCGCAATCCTTGTGGCCGGGCTGGCACTGCGCTGGCTGCGTGATACGCTGGGGCTTACGGGGCATCCCGACGCGTACCGCCATCTCTCCGAACTAGCTGCTGAGGCCCCTGCCGGGGCCGATGGGCTGTTGTTCGTACCGCATCTGCTCGGTAACCGGTCGCCCCAGGTAGGTGCGCGCGCCAGCGGGGCGTTTACTGGCTTGAAACTGCATCATGGTGTAAGCCACCTGGCGCGTGCTGTGATGGAAGGCGTTGCCTATGGGATGGCTGAATGTATCGCCGTGGTGAAGGGCCTGTCGGAGGAGGAGCTGCCCCTCCAGGTGGTTGCCTCAGGCGGGGCGACACGCTCAGCGCTGTGGCTGCAGATCCAGGCAGATGTATACAACACGCCCCTGATGCTGGTTGAAGGAGAGAACCACGCCTGCATCGGCGCGGCACTGCTGGCGGGCGTGGGCAGCGGTGTATATGGGTCCTTTCAGGAAGCGTGCGCCCGCCTGCCCCAACCCACCACAGCGGCGATCCCGAACCCGGCTGATGCATCCCGCTACCGGGAGGGCTTCGCCCACTATCAATCTATCCGGAGCACACTCGAAACCCTCTCCGGGCACGGTTGATGAAACGATAGTACACCCGCCTGTATCAGACTGGCTCTCTCTCGACCGGCATCCCAGAGTGCAGTGTGTTCTCTCCCGCGATCTATTGATCAGCCCTGCTTATCCTGTAGAATGGTTGCAATCCCCGGAACACCATCGCAGGAAGGCTGCCCAGCCCTCATTTGCGTACTCGAAACTTAAGGCATAATTATGGAGATTCGACACCGCGCACAGGCTAAGGAGTGAGTAATGGCAGGGCTGACTTCGCGGGAGCGGGTGCTGGCAGCGCTTCATCACGAGGAGCCCGATCGAGTCCCGATTGTAGTGGGGGCGAGCAACGCTACAGGGGTCCGGATGAACCCCTACCGTGAGTTAAAGAAGTTGATCGGGATCGAGGCGCCGGACCGGTGCATCTATGATTGGCCCGAGTTAGGTACGGCACTGCTTGATGAAGCGGCGCTGCAGCGCCTGCACAGCGATGTGCGTGGCGTGCTCGATGCACACCCGCAGACGGTGATTGAGCGCAATAGGCAGCGAGAGCCGCACGCGCCGTTTTTCGATGCTTGGGGCATCGGCCAGGTTGAGATCACCCCTGGAGTCTGGTATCCAGGCATCTATCCACTCAAGGATGCCAGAAGCATCGATGAGATAGAGAGATACTCCTGGCCGGATCCGGCAGACAGCACAAGGATTGCCCACGTCAGGCAGCAGGCCAGAGCGCTGGCTGAGCAGAACGAATATGCGATCATGGCGACACCATGGCTGCTGTTCCCGTTTGAGCGTGCCCTCAACCTGCAGGGGATGGAATCGTTTCTGGTGCATATGGCTGCCAACCCGGAATTCGCGCAGGCCCTGTTGGAGAAGATCGCAGGCCTGTGCAAGGCATTGATGGAACCGTTCCTGGAGGAACTTGGCGATCATGTGGATATGATCAAGATGGGCGACGATCTGGGCAGCCAGCTTGGCCTGCTCATCTCACCTGCCATGTACCGCCGGTTCCTGAAGCCTATCCATGCCGAGTACATCGCCTTTATCAAGGAGCGCACCAGGGCCAAGGTCTTCTTCCATACGGATGGTGATGTCTCCTCACTGATCGATGACTTCGTCGAGATCGGGGTCGATATCCTGAATCCGATTCAGACTTCCGCGGGACGTATGTCCGATCTGGCGGCGCTCAAAAAGCGCTATGGGAAAGAATTGGTGTTTTGCGGCGCCATCGACACACAGCAGGTCCTGCCGCATGGCACGCCGGAAGATGTGCGGCGCGAGGTGCAGCGCGTTATTGAATTACTGGGCCCCGGGGGTGGTTATCTGCTGGCAGCTGTTCACATCGTAGGTGACGATGTCCCCGCGCAGAATCTGCTGGCGATGGTGGATGCTGCGGTTGAGTTCGGGCAGTATCCGCTGCGGCGCTGATGTAGGAGGCTGCGCCACATCCCATTAAACCGGCATACGATAAACCCGGTAGCGCTTGTAGACATGCGCGTCCAGGCTGGCTGCGAGCCTGGGCGTATAGGGGTTGTCCTCAGATGTCAGCGAGAGATCAACCCAGCGGTAGCTTCGGGCACGTATGCGTTGGAGCATCTCATCAAAGAACAGCACAGCCACCCCTTTTGACCAGTATTCAGGCAGTACCAGCACACTCTTGATAGTGAGGCATTCAGGTGGACGGCGCCAGTGCCACCACAGGCGCACATAATCCCAGGGGAAGCGCAGCCCGTTGGCGTGAATGAAGGCCTCGTTGATATCGGGCAGGCCGGGGAAAAATCCTACCGGGTGACCATCTACCTCAGCAAACAGGATCAGTGCCGGGTCAGCCAACGTCAAAAATGGCTCCAGCAGCGCCTGAACTGCATCCAGCGGCCAGGGGATGTGATCAGGCAGGTGAGCAAGTGCTGAGTTCATCAGTCGGTGAACGTGAACGCTCTCCTCCTGCCAGCGCGAGAAATCTGCTTCACGGATAGTAATGTGGCCCTGCCTGCGAAGCCAGGCCGCAAGCCTGGATAAGCGGCGCAGGGCGGGGGTGTCTTCGTTCACGTCAATAGCGAAAGCCAGGTTATCGCCGCGTGCAGGCTCCAAACCGTAGCGTTCAAGGAACCCCAGATAGTATGGCGGTGTATGCCCGCACAGGATCACAGGAGGGCGATCACGCCCCTCGACCAGCACCCCGTAGCTGTCCTCTCGGTCGAGGTTGAATGGACCGTAGAGCGTGGACAGCCCCTGCTGATGTGCCCACCCACGTACGTGATCCAGCAGGGCGCGGGCCACCGGGTAATCCTCGATGCACTCAAAGAATCCAAACAGGCATTCCCGCACGCCTATTGCATGGCTTGCTGCGCGGTCTTCTGAGGCGCAGATCGTTCCCACGGGTTGGCCAGCGCGCCAGGCGATGAAAAACTCGGCAGTGCCACGTTTGAAGAAAGGACCGCGCGCCGGGTCGATCAGACGCGCCCGCTCCGGAATCAAGGGAGGGACCCACAGCGGATCATTGTGGTAAATGCGCCAGGGGAAGGTCAGAAAGATACGCCGTTCGCGGCGCGTTTGGACCCGGCGGATTTCTACGGCACTCATGCCTCTTCGCTCATTGTGCCTGCCACGCTGCCGCGACGCGCTTCAAGGTCGCGCACGACTTTGGCGTGCTGTTCACGGGTGAGCGGATACAGGATCGCAAAGAGAATCCCGGCAGACAGAAGCACAGCCGGTATGGGGCCGATCACAACGCGGATGCCGGTTAGAGCGCTTTGCGGCTGGTTAAGCACATTGGGAATATAGCCGGTGGCGTCGAGCACCAGGAGTGTGAGAGGAATGGCTGCCGAGGATGCGATCTTCTGCATAAGGGTGATCAGGCTGTAGAACATCCCCTCGTGACGCTCTCCGGTATGCCATTCATCCCACTCCACTGCATCGGGGATGATCGACCAAGGCAGCACATGCCCCGCCGCCACACCGATCCCGGCCAGGATGCACAGAAACAGGATCAGACCAAAGCCAGTGGACGTGTTTAATGTAATCAGCATCATCTGGACGACTGCCCAGAACGCGACGCCCACCACATAAGCCCAGCGCTTGTTCCAGCGCCGCGATACCCATTCCCAGAGGGGTAGGGCGATGATCGCCGTGACGAAGATGCTGGCCATGATGATGTCACTCTGCTGCTCACGCTGGACCACGTACTTGATGAAGTACAACAGGGTCGTCTCCAGGATGTTCATGGAGACCCAGGTAAACAGGAAAATCGCAGCCCCGAACACAAAGGGCCGATTCTTCAAAGCCGCTTTCAGGGATTGGAACAGGCGAGGCCGCGAGAGCTGCATATACTCCCGGCGCTCACGCGTACCAAAGAAGGTAAATAAGGGCGCCAGCATCCCCACCGCCCCGAAGATCACGCCCATCAGCAGGACTCGCCCGGCGCTTTCCGGCACAAATGTCCCCACGATCATGAGTGGCACGGTGAAGGCAACCAGGCTGCCGAAGATCGAGAAGAACATACGATAGCTCGTCAGTGCGGTTCGCTCATCATAATTGGTGGTCAGCTCAGGTGTCAGTGCCGAGTAGGGCATATACACAAAGGTAGCTACTGCTTCAAAGAGAACATAAACAGCGGCATAGTAAATGGCGAGGGCAAAATCCCCTTCAAATGGAGGCCGCCACCACATCAGGGCGAAGGTCAATGCGTAGGGCAGTGCACCAAACAACAGAAATGGGCGGCGGCGGCCCCAGCGTGAGCGCGTGCGATCCGAGATATAGCCGGCGATCGGGTCATTGATGTAATCCCAGGAGCGCCCGATGAAGATGGCGGCTGCAGCGATCTTGGGTGCAACGCCTACCACGTCAGTGAGAAAAATGGCGAAGTAAGCGCCGATAATGGTAAGGGTAATGCTGAAGCCCGTGTCACCGGCTCCATACAAGAACTTGGTGCGGCGCGGCAGGCGGTCGGACAAGTTCTCCTCCTGTTGAGAAAGCAAGGCTAGAGAGAGCGGCAGGCCAGTGAATAGGGTTCTGAGTTAGTACCTGCAAGGATAAACACCCCGGCGGCCATTCGGATTCGGGCGAAGTAGTGATCTCTGTTCAGTCCGGCTGCAACAGTAAGTCACTGACGTGCAATCTCTTCGAGGCCTTCCTGATCAGTCAGCACGAACTCTGTACGGGTGATCTGGATGAGGTTTTTGTTGGAGAGATCGTACAGCGCACGGCACACCATCTCGCGCGTTGAGCCCACCAGCGCAGCGATCTCGTCAAGCTTCAGATTACGGGTCACAGTGGGCGTATCCGCACCGGCAAACTGGTCGAGCATCAGGCGTGCCAGGCGCCCGGCCACCGACTGGAATGCCAGCCCCTCCACAATCATGCTGGCCTGCTGCATGCGGCTCACCATTAACCTGGAGAGCTCCCACAAAGCCTTACCATTTTGCAGGAGGATAGGCAGCAGACGATCACGGCTCCAGACGTAAAGGTGGCTGGGTTCATATGCCTCCAGCGTCACTGGCATACGGGCATTATCATGAAAGAAGGCTAGCCCCCAGAACACGTCCCCTGGCTTGAAGGACACCATAATCAAGCGGCGGCCCTCGCGGGATTCCATTACACCGTCAACACGGCCTTTCATAACTACCAGGATATATGGCCAGATATCCTCGGCAAACACGATAACCCCGCCTGCATCATAGGATCGGCTCAGGCCAGACTTGAGCACATCCGCGCGCTGAGCCTCGTCCAATTGAGCGAAGACAGGATTCTGTGAGAGTGCCTGAAGCAAGTCCTCCATTCCCAACTCCCCGTTGTACAGGCAATCATGGAATCAAGCCCTATCCCGTCCAGGTAGGCGCCGCCAAGACGGGCCGCTTGTCTGCAGCCGTAAGCGCGGCTTCAGGGCAGCATGATGATACATAAAACAAGTATCGTGTAGGGCGGCCCAGTAGGCAACTGGTAGTGTGACCGATTCGAGGGCGCATCCCTAGTCCCTGCAGTGCGCTGGGCGATTTGCGCAAAGATAAAGACTGCCCCCCTTGTTTGTGATACGCTTCACATAATGGTCGAGCCGGCCTGCATGTTGAGTTTCACAATTACTGAACACAGCACGAGGAGGATGTATATGAAAGTCAACGAACGACTTGGCGGAATCCTGGCCATAGTTGGCGCGTTGATGGGCATTGTTGGCCACTTTGTCCTGTTCCTCACCTGGTACGAACCGGGCATGGCGGCCGAGTCTGCGGAACCCGGCTGCGAAATCCTGCTGAAGTGGATCCATCCGGCTATTTCGGATATTGGCATCCTGGGTGGCGTGGTGTTTGCTATCGCCGGATACGGCTTCTTCGCCAAGAAGAAGTGGGCCTTCCCACTCTCCGTGATCGCAATCGCGCTGGCGCTGCAGGGTGCCTGGTTCATCAACGTGCCCTATATGTCTGCTGACCTGCCGCCTGTCTATTTCACGCTTTTCTGGCCCTACCTGATCCTCTATTTCCTGTTGATGTGGCTCGTTGGCCGTGTGCCGTGGGGCCGTATAGTGGTTGGCCTGGTCGCCGGTATGGCTTATGTGTTCTGCTTGATGAATGGCATCGCCAGCCTGAGCCGCATCTTCACTATCGGCACACCCCTGTTTGTCATGGTGCAGCGGCTGCACTGGGTTGCGATGATCGGGTGGGGAGTCGTCACAGTTGGGCTGCTGTTGGGCCCCAAAGAGTGGATGCGAGTGCTCGGGTTGGGAGCCGGTGCACTTGAACTCGTAGTAGGGATACCGCTGGCGGTTGCTACCGCCCTGGAACTGGGCAGGTTTTCTCTGTTCTCGCTGGCGCCCATCTCCAGCTTGGTGTTAATCGTGTTGTTTGTATGGCCGCACCTGTGGGAGAAGCTCAGCGGGTCCTATGCCGCAGGACCGGGATTGGAAGGCCAGACGGCCGCTCAGCCTACCTGAAGATAGCCTGAAGGACTCATGGTGATCCCATGAACAAGCGCAGCTTAACGGGTGTGGTGCTGGGCCTGGCAGTGCTGGCGGTGGGCGTGGTCGGTTGTTCACCACCATCGGCTGCTGGAGCCAGCATCGAAGCGGATAATGTTCCTGATGTACACCCCAGTGAGATTGCCGCTGTAGTGCTCGATACAAGTCATGAGGGATGGCAGGCTACTGAATGTGCAAGCTGCCACGATCTGCCGGTCGAAGGTCATGAAAATGCACAGACAGAGGCCCAGGAACCCCCTTCCGAAGGCCATGAGGCGTTCAGTGCCTGCACATGCACAGCATGTCATGGTGGCAATGGGGCCTGTATACCGGGCAGCTATGGTGAGGACCAATCACAACAGCACACTGAGCGGGCCGCATGTACCGTGTGCCATGAGGCGATGCACGGATACCCCAGGCGAGAAGCATGTGTAACCTGCCATTTCGCTGATGCAGGGACGGTGGAGTGTACGGAGGATAACACTACTGCCCTTAGGTAAACTGGACCTGCCGGCACGCCCCTGCCCAGGGGTGCGCCATCTCAGCTATGCACAGAGCACACCAGAGGATCGGTGTGCTCTGTTAGCCAGTATGGCCATCCTGGAGCTGCTCGAGCGTCACAGCAATCCCGCGTTGTAGGTCAAAGCGCGGGGTAAAGCCGAGATCGGCCCGGGCACGGGCCATATCAAGGTGGATATCCTGGTTCATCAACTGCAGGCCGGTAGGGGTCATCAACGCCTCAGCCCCTGGTGCCAGACGAGCCAGCACCCGGCGCGAGAGCCACGCGGTGCGACGCACGGCAGCCAGTGGGACCGATAGGATGTAGGGCGCACGCCCCATGACCCGGCTGTAGGCCTCCACCAGATCGCGCAGCGAGGTGGGCTCGCCTGCACCGGCGTTGTAGACCTGGCCGGATGCGCTGGCCGAATTGCTCGCCAGCAGCATCAGCTCCACCACATCACCCACATAGACCAGATCAAACAGATTGCGCCCACCGTTAATCAATGGTAGAACTGGCAGGCTGGCCAGCTTCAAGGCCACTGGCAGGAAGTGACGATCGCCTGGGCCGTAGATGATGCTGGGCCGGATAATCGTGCTGTTCAGGCCCTTCATGTGGTAGCTGCGTACAAGCTGCTCTGCCTGAAGCTTGGAACGGCCATAATCACTGAGGGGTTCCAGGGGCGCAGTTTCTGCAGTAGGTGGGCCTGCCTTGATGCTGTAAACGCTGGACGAACTTACATAAACAAACCGCTCAACGCCTGCTTCGAGGCTGGCATTGAGCAGGGCGCCGGTAAAATCGGTGTTGACGGTTTTATAGTGTGATGCGCGGCCGCTTGCATCAAACGGCGAACCGACGTTAACGTGCCCTGCGGCGTGGAACACGCGGGTAATCCCGCGGGCAGTGCGGCGCAAAGTCTCTACATCGGTAGGGTCTCCCTGGCGAATCTCAACAGGCAGTGATTTGAGGTGGCGCAGGTCACTTGAGGGACGCACGTACGCCCTGATCTCTATACCCTGTGCAAGCAGGGCATCGATCAAGTGGCTCCCGACCATGCCAGTTGCACCCGTCACCAGCACACGCGTCATCGCTATTTATTCTCCGACGAGGGGATACAAACGGAAAGATCGATGGGCGACAGCAAGCGCAGCAGTAACAACTTTATTTTCTCCGGCATAACTGGTGCACATCTGATAACAGCGATCCTGTTCATTGGGGTGCTGGCATTCTATGTGTATACACTCCAACCTTCCCTGTCCTGGGGTGATGGTGTGCGGCTGCAGCGTGAGGTGATCACCAGCGAATCATTCATCCTGGCAGAGCTGGTGGACGTGAACTTCGCCCCCGATCCATATCCTTTCGCCCGGCTGGGAGTGGCTGCCTGGGATCACCCACTCTACGTGATACTCGGGCATGTACTGGTCAGGGCCCTCCCGGGGATCGATCCTCTCTGGCTGGTCAACCTGATCTCGGCGCTGTTCGGGGCTGGCACTATCGCGCTGCTGTTCTGGATATGCTATACAAACACGCAATCCGTGTTCGCTGCGCTGTTCGCTGCCCTTTCACTGGCAGTCTCGCACACTTTCTGGTTCCATGCATCCACCCCGGAAGTCTATACCCTGTTCGCATTCCTGCTGCTGCTCGGCCTGCACCTGTATGATGTATACGAGCGCCATAACCGTCCGGGGGCCCTGATCGCCAGTTTCTTTGTCATGGGGCTGGGCGTATCCAATCATCTACTGACTTTTCTTGCACTGCCCGCTGCCGTGCTGTACCTGCTGCTTGCCCGCAGGCTCAAAGAGGGAGTACCGCGCACAGCGGTTCAGTGGCTGCTGGCTGTAGCAGCATTCCTGGCCGGGTTCCTGCCCTACCTGATCCAGTATATGCGAATGCTGCGCACGTTCCCAATCAGCCAGATCATGGGCCCAGTGATCGGCTCGACATTTCTGAGCAGCCTGGCAGATACGACACCTCTCTTGCTGGTGACCAGCCTTTTGACGTACCTGGGGTATCTGGTATTCCAGTTTTCGCCAATTGGGCTTGGTCTCGGCCTTTTCGGCCTGCTGAAAGGGCGCAAGGAGTTTGCTCCGCTTTGGCATAAAGCCGCTGCTTTTTACGTCTTTTATGCCGTATTTGGCGTCATCTACCGTGTTTCGGACCAGTTTGCCTTCTTCCTCGGCTCTTATATCTTCTGGGCAATGCTGGTCGCCGTGGGTGTCGCGCGGGCGACTGCACCTTTGAAGGGCCTGAGGCGCAGGTGGGTGATCGCCGGACTCAGCCTCTCGCTCATGGTGATGCCAGCCCTATATATGGCCCTTCCCGATCTGGCCCGATCAGCAGGCATCACCGATCAGAGCTTAGGCATCCCGCAGGTCGGGGTAGGCGTTCGGGACGGGTTGGCCTTCTATCTCAACCCCAATAAGCGCGGTGACGATGCCGCCTACCGGTTTGGCCACGACACCATGGAAAGCCTTCCCCCCGAATCCGTCGTGATCGCACAATGGTACACCGACACCGATGAGTACTTCGTCCTGCGCTACTTCGCTGTGGTTAAGGGGCTGCGCCCGGATGTTGAGCTGGTGGGTTGGCCGCGGGAAGAACCGATCGACTTTGACCCGGCGATTGCGGTCAACAAAGTCGAGGCAGAACTGCAAAATGGCCGCCCTGTATATCTCGCATCGTTGAGCGAGGCCTACTACCACGCGTCACTGCTGATGGAACGGTACTGCGTTGCAGCAGGAGGTACCCTGTACCGTGTCTACCCGCAGGATCCGAATTCACCAGAGGCCGTGGGTATGGCGTGCGAGTCGGTGCCAACAGAGTAGCCGGGTTAACTGCGGGCTGACCAAGCCCAACGATGGATCGTCAGGTTATGGCCGCGGACGGCCAGCGCTGCCTCATACCCGGGACCGGCATCCAGGCCGGACAGATGCCATTCCTCTACATCACCGCTGGGGGTGCTCAACAGCGCAGCCGGTTGGCCGGGCACCAAAGATACATCGAACTGATCCAGCGGGATCGACAAGCCCTCCCCCCTGGCCTTGATATAGGCCTCCTTGCGTGCCCAGCAGGAGAAGAAAGCCTTCTGCCGGAGGCCTTCGGGCAACGCCAGCAGGGCTGAGGCCTCGCGTGGTGAGAAGAACTGCCGCGCAAGCTGCTCGACATTTACATCAGGCCGGATGTATTCGATATCGACCCCCAGCATATGCCCGTGCGCTACCCCAACCAGAGCCAGCCCATGGGAGTGAGCCACGTTAAAGCTGATCCCTCCTGGCTCACTGGTCAGTGCAGGCTTCCCATACGCATTGTAGCTGAAGCACAGTCGATCTGGTGGCTGGTGCAGAATGAGCCCAAGGATATCCCTTAAGGCCCCCCGCCCGGCGATGAAATGATCTCGGTCTTGAGCGAACACGAAGCGGGCTGCCCTGGCCCGTTCATCCGCAGAGAGGGTCTCGTGAAGCTGCGTAAGCAGTGCGCCAGGCAGGTTCAGTGAGATGCGCCAGATATGCACCTCTGAACTGCTTACATGCAAATTGGCGGGCGGGGGCAGCCACCCCGGTGCTTCCGTGATCACGCTACGCGCCCCTGATCAGGGGAAGCTTATTGGAGATCACCTGGAGCAGGAGAGCCTGAGAGGCATTCAGAAAGAAGTGTCCACCAGGGAGCATCTCGAGCGAGAATCCCTCACTCGTTTGGTCAGCCCAGCCCTGCAGGCTGTCGGGGCGGACCCGCTCATCCTGCTGTCCGCCAACTACCAGGATAGGGCAGCCAAGCGGCGGCTCTTCTACGTAGTCGTAGGTTTCCAGGACGGCGAAATCGGCACGCAGCATGGGGAGCAGCAGGCTGATCAGTTCCTGGTTGGCCAGTACCTCAGATGGCGTCCTATCAAGCTGGCGCAGGTTTTCTATGAACTCCGCATCCGGCAGCGCATGGACCGGCTTGTCGGTCAGTCTCCGTTGGGGGGCGTCACTGCCAGATACGATCAACTGGAGGGGGAGCTGATCATTACGCCTGCGCAGCTCACGGGTGAGCTCAAACGCGATCAGCGCCCCCAGACTGTGGCCGAAAAACGCAAACGGCCTGTCGAGCAGCGGCTGCACTGCACCGGCCAAGGCGCTGACCAGAGGGGCAATTCGCGTGAAGGACGGCTCCCGGAAGCGCGATCCGCGCCCCGGGGGCCGCACGGCAACCACCTCCACCCCGGGCAGCCCGTCCGGCCAGGCACGGTAGATCGCCGCGTCGCCTCCCGCGTAGGGGAAGCAGAAAAGCCGCCGATCAGCCCGTGGTTCAGGCTGGTAACAGACAAACCAGGGGTCACTGTACGCCATCCAGAAAACCTATTCTGCTGAAGTAACCGAGGTAGGTCGCAAACAGATCGGGACCCACAGGGGGGCACGCGATCGCGCTGCCGGCCAGCCCCGCAAGGGTGTTCTGGCAGTCGAAGGGGGGCATGAATACCTGATGCTCGCCAACCTCCTCGATCAGGGGCAGGAAGGGGTTCCAGCCGTTTTCACCGACCTGAGCAGCTTGATCGAACAAAGCATCTCGCCACTGCTCAAAAGGAACGGTCTCGAGCGGGAAGCCTAGGGCCTGCACCGCCTCAACAAGCTGGCGGTAATGGACAGGCTGCGGGTTGGAGAGATGGAAGGCTTTGCCCAGCGAACCGGCCTGCTGTGACAAATGGACAATCGCGCTGCTGACGTAGTCAACGGGCACTACATCCACCATGACATCCAGATCAGGGGCGACTCCGATGGAGATGCAGAGCTTCGCCAGGGTTGACATCATGTCGTCGGTGTTCCAGGCGCCTGTTGTACTGGAGCCGGAAACCAGCCCGGGGCGATAAATGGCAACGGGCATGCCGCGATCCCCCGCGGTCATGACCAGCTTCTCTGCCACCCACTTGCTCTGAGCGTAGCCGCCGAAGGGCGCCCCCACACTGTCCAGGTCTTCGCCCTCATGGAAGACCGTCCCATTGTTGTGGCTGCCCGTGTGAAAGACTGAAAGGGTAGACACAAAATGAACAGGCTTCAAGTAAAACCGGCTGGCCAATCTGAGCACCTCCTGAGTGCCCAGTACATTCGGCGCTCTGTGTGCCTGGAATGGGTACACAAAGTTGACCATTGCGCCGTTATGGTAGATGGTGTCGATCTGCTCTGCCAGGGCATCAAACTCAGCGCTAGACAAACCGAGCGACGGCTGGGCCAAATCGCCCAGCACCACCTCGATGCGGTCGTCCCATCCCTCCTCCCAAAGCCCGTAGGACGCGAGGTTGTCCTGGAGCCTCCGGCCGCCCTCCTCGACAGTTGAGGCGCGCACCAGGCAGTGGATGCGGGCGCCAGTCATACGGAGCAGATCATGCAGGAGGAAAGCCCCCACAAAACCGGTTGCCCCGGTTAGCAGGATGTGTTCGGTCTCGGCCACCGGCTCAAAAGGCAGGCCGTCCCCCGTGATCGCAGGATCAAGTACAGCCTCCGAGTTAAGCTCCTCTACCGATAGCGCATCGAACAGGGAGTCCTGGTGACCGTGCTCCAGCGCACGTGCCAGACCGGCCACGGTTGGATCCTCAAACAGGCTGCGGAGCGGCAGCGGGGAGTCGAACTGCTCGCGCACGCGGAAGATCAGGCTGGTTGCCAGCAGAGAATTGCCGCCCAGATCAAAGAAGTTATCCAGGACACCCACCTGCTCAAGGCCGAGCACCTCAGCGCACAACTGCGCCAGTGTTTCCTCTAGCGGTGTGCGTGGAGCCACATAGTTTGTGGCCAGGTCAGGCCTGCTGTCTGGTGGTGACGGCAGTGCCCGACGGTTCACCTTGCCGTTGGGTGTCAGCGGCAGGGCATCGAGCGCCACATAGAGCGAAGGCACCATGTAGTGCGGCAGTTTGCCACCCAGGAAGCCGCGCAGCTCATCGATGGTGGGTTCAGGCTGGTCCTCCTGGGGCACGAAGTATAAAACGAGCTGGCCATGCCCCTGGGAATCCTGCCGGGCGACGACCACCTGCTCCTTGATGGAGGGGTGCCGCGCCGCTGCAGCCTCGATCTCGCCGGGCTCGATGCGAAAGCCGCGCACCTTAACCTGGTTGTCACTGCGACCGAGGTACTCAATACTGCCGTCGGGGAGATAGCGAGCCAGGTCGCCGGTCTTATACAGGCGGGCGCCGGGCTGTGCGCTGAAACGATCAGGCACGAAGCGCTCAGCCGTCAGCTCGGGGCGGTTCAAGTAGCCACGTGCAACACCGGCCCCGCCGATATACAACTCGCCAGCCACGCCAATCGGCACAGGCTCCATCTGTGGGTCGAGCAGATAGACCTGTGTATTGGCAATCGGACGGCCAATTGTGATGCGCGGAGCATCGAGTGTGACCTGGCAGAGTGTCGACCAGACTGTCGTCTCTGTGGGGCCGTACATGTTCCAGAGCACATGGCAGCGGCCCAGCAACTGATCGGCTAGATCGCGCGTCAGTGCCTCACCGCCGCATAGGGCCCGCAGGTCAGAGCTGCCCTGCCAGCCCATGTCGATCAGCATACGCCAGGTGGCCGGGGTAGCCTGCATGATCGTTGCGCCTGAAGCTGACAGCTTCTCGGCAAGCAGCAGCCCATCTGAAGCTTCTTCGCGGGTGGCGATCTCCACACGGGCTCCTACAGTGAGCGGCAGAAGCAGCTCCAGCACTGCGATGTCAAAGGACAGCGTGGTGACTGCCAGCATAATGTCGTCGTGTTCTATCCCGGGCTGCCGGCGCATGCTGCTCAGGAAGTTGGTTACGCCGCGATGCAGCACTTCGACACCCTTGGGCCTGCCTGTCGAACCTGAAGTGTAGATGACGTAGGCACGGTCATCGGGAGAGACAGGGACGTCCAGATCGGCGTCATCCATGCTGGCGACCAGATCCCAGTCTGTATCCAGGCAGATTACCTGTGCAGTGTGATCGGGGAGTGAAGGCACAAGCTGCTGCTGGGTGAGCAGGACTGGGACAGCGGAATCTTCCAGCATGTAAGCCAGGCGCTCGGACGGGTAGGTGGGATCAAGTGGGACATAGGCCCCGCCCGCCTTCAACACGCCCAGCATGGCAACCAGCATCTCCAGGGAACGCTGAACCTCAATGCCAACCAGGGTATCCGAACCAACCCCAAGGGAGCGCAGGTAGCGGGCAAGTTGGTTGGACCGGGCATTCAACTGCCGGTAGGTAAGCTGCTGGCCTGCACAAGCCGCGGCGACGACATCAGGGGTGCGTGCCACCTGTGCTTCGACAAGGCGGTGCACACCCTCAACGCCCTCAAAGTCCGCGCCGGTAGCGTTCCACTCCTCAAGCAGCAGGTGGCGCTCACGCTCCGCCAGCAGCGAGTATGATGTGACAGGCAGGTGTGGATCGGCGGTAATGCCCTCGAACAACGCCTCAATGTGTGCCAGCATACGCTGAATGGTATCGGCATCGAAGAGGGCCGTATTATAGTGCAGCGATGCAGCCAGTTCCTCGCCAAGTTCGGCCATCATCAATGTCAGGTCGAACTGTGCCGGCTGGCCGCCCAGCGGCAGCGACTCGAGGGTGATGTCCTCATTCAAGGGTAACTGCACACCGGGCAGGCCCAGAGCAAAGGCGCTCAGGCCCTGCTCATGCAGCACCTGCGCCTTCTGCAGGATGAACATCGTCTCAAAAATAGGTGGTCGGCTGGGGTCCCGCGTGATATGCAGGTGTTCGGCCAGCAGGTTTGGCGGGTAATCCTGATGTTCCACAGCCTCCAGGACGGTCTGTTTGACCCGTTCAAGGAACTCGGCAAAGGTTGGCTGGCCGGAGAGGTCCGCGCGCAGTGCAACGGGGTTGATGAAATACCCGACCAGATTTGCCAGTTCGGGGTGATTTCTTCCCGCCATGACAGACCCGACGATCAAGTCATCCTGATTGGTATAGCGGTGCAGCAGCGCCTGGAATCCAGCCAGCAGCACTGTGAAGAGGGTTGCGCCATGTGCCCGTGCAAGCTCTTTCACACGCCGGGTCAGCCGGGGGTTGAAGATCATCCCCGCGTTATCACCCTCATAGACCTGGTGTGGGCCGCGTGGGCGGTCTGTGGGCAGGTTCAGGATAGGCAGTTCGCCCGCGAGCTTGCCTTCCCAGTAAGCCCGGAGGCGCTCCCCTTCAGGGCCAGCGAGGTTCGCGGCCTGCCAGTGTACATAGTCGGTATATTGAACATCAGAAGAGGGCAGCAGCGCCGGGGCGCTGCTGCGCGCGGCTGTATATAGGACGAATAACTCCTGGGCCAGCAGCGACATCGACCAGAAGTCAGTCACGATATGGTTGATGGAAAGCAGAAGGACATGCTGCTCAGGTGATCTTTCAAGCAAGATCACACGCAGGAGCGCCCCGCGATCCAGATCAAATGGGCGGTGTGCTTCCCGCACCAAATAGCTTTGCAGGTCCTGTTCACTCCACGCGGAGGCATCCAGCACCTGGAGCGGGGCGGGTATGTGCTCGTGCGCCTGCTGGACCGGGCGCCCATCGACCATGTGGAAACTGGTGCGCAGCGACGCATGACGGCTGACCAGCTCCTGGAAGGCCCGACCCAACGCAGGGACATCGAGAGGCCCTAACAGGCGGACGGCTCCCGCCACGTTGAACGAGACGCCATCCGGGATCAACTGGTGCAGGAACCACATCGCCTGCTGTCCGTATGACAGCGGGTGTGAACCATCCGGACTGGTAACCGGGACAATGGGAGTGGTTAGCGTCGCAGAGGGTTCTGCCAGATATTCGAGCGCCAGATCGGCGATGCGGGCAGAGGTTGGGCCCTCCAGGAAGTACACAATAGGAAGTCCTACACCCAGGTCAGTTTCAATCCGGTTCTTCAGCTCAATCGCCATCAGCGAGTCCAGCCCCAGGGCGTCGAAGGGCTGATCCATATCCAGGAAGTCCGGGCTAAGCCCTAACACGCGGGCAACCTGGGAGCGGATGTATGCTTGTACAAGCGGCACTCGATCTGCCGGGTCCTGCTCCAGCAGTCCGGCGCGCGTCAGGGTGGCTGGCTCTGCGGGAAGGCGCGCCTCAGTTTTGATCTCCGGGTCTGTATGGTTAAAGACATCAGCTGCGATGCTGAGAATGGTTTCCAGGCTGGCAGTCTCAGGCAGATCGGCGAGCCGCTGCCCGAAATCTCTGAGTGCCCGGCCAAGCCGACCATTCGGAGCAGCGGAGGCAGATGTGCTCGCGCGCTGCCTGGGTTGGCGGGCTGGCGCATCCCCGAATTCAAGCCAGTAGCGCTCGCGCTCGAACGGATAGGTTGGCAGTGATACACGGCGGCGAGGATAGGCACGGTCAAAACTGTCCCAGTCCACGCCGGCACCCTGTACATACAGGCTACCCAGCGTATTGAGCAGAACCTGCCAGTCATCCTGGCCTTTGCTCAACGAGGGAAGCCAGGCCGCAGAAGACCCTGGCAGGCACTGTCTGCCCATACCAAGCAGCGTGGGTTGAGGGCCAAGCTCGAGGAAAATATCCTGATCGGAAATGGCCTGCAACCCATCGGCAAACCGCACGGCTTCGCGCAGGTGCTGAGCCCAGTAGGCTGGATCAGGGATACTTCCCGGCTCCATACGCCGGCCGGTCAGGTTGGAGACCAGCGGGATGCGCGGCGTGCTGAACCGCACGCAGCTGGCAGTTTCCAGGAATGCCTCTCTGACAGGGTCCATAAGCGGAGAGTGGAAGGCGTGCGAGACCTGCAGCGGCTTTGCTGCGATCCCTTGCGCTTCCAATCTGTGCAGTACTTCCTGAACCGCCGCACGTTCACCGGAGATCACAGTGTTCTCAGGGCCGTTTGCAGCGGCGATGGCGACGCTGTCCAGATAAGGAACCAAAACAGAAGCTACGCGCTCCTCGCTCGCGAAAACGGCAGCCATCATGCCATTCTGGGGCAGGGTCTGCATCAGGCGAGCACGCTCGGCGATCAGCGCCAGCCCATCTTCCAGGCTGAATACACCTGCCACACAGGCCGCGACATACTCGCCTACGCTGTGCCCCATAACAACATCTGGCATGATGCCCCAGGACTGCCAGAGCTCGGCCAGGGCATATTCCAGGGCAAACAACGCTGGCTGCGTGTAGGCGGTCTCGTGAAGCAGCGCGTCACCCTCGCCCTCGGGATACAGCACGGTGAGGAGTGGGGATTCCAGATATGGGCGCAGAATCTCATCGCAGCGATCCAGCGCGGCCCGGAATGTGGGCTGGGTCTCATAAAGCGAACGCCCCATGCCTGGGTACTGCGCACCCTGTCCTGTGAACAGGAAGGCGATCCGCGGCGCCGTACCGTGGGCGATCTTGCCATACAGCCCCCGTGCGGATCGCCCTTCGGATGCAAAGGCCTCCAGTTGTTCGCGCAGACTCTCGGGCGTGCTGGCCACAACCGCCAGGCGGTGATCGAAGTGTGAACGACCCGTGTTGGCCGTGAAGCAGAGGTCTGCCAGTGAGCTGCTGGCAGTCTGCAAATGCCCTACATAGCTTTGCGCAAGCCGCTGCAGGGCTGGTTGGCTTTTTGCGGAGAGGGCCAGCACATGGGCAGGGCGTTCAACCTCGTAGGTATCGGGCACAGGCAGGCCTTCAGTCAGCGGGGCTTCCGAGAGGACTACATGAGCGTTAGTACCCCCAAACCCAAACGCACTGATACCGGCCACGCGCGGCCTGCTGCTGCGCTGCCAGGGCTGAAGCGAGGTGGGGATGGCCAGCGGTGCATCGTTAAGCGCCAGGTGCGGGTTGAGCTTTTCGAGATGCAGGTGCGGGGGGATTGACTCATGCACCAAAGACAGCACGACCTTGATCAGCCCAGCAACGCCAGCGGCCGCTTCCAGGTGCCCGACATTGGTTTTGACCGAGCCGACGAAATAGCCTTCATCGGGCGAACGACCCTCTTCCAGCACGGCACGCAGAGAGTGAATCTCGATGGGATCACCCAGCGGGGTGCCGGTTCCGTGCGCCTCCACGTAGCTCACCTGCGCCGGTTTGACACCGGCGCTCTCCAGGGCCATACGGATAACCGCCTGCTGCGAGGGGCCATTCGGCGCGGTCAGCCCATTGCTCCTGCCATCGTGGTTGACTGCAGAGCCCCGTACGACAGCCAGGATGTTGTCCCCATCGTTGAGTGCATCAGACAGGCGCTTGAGAACCACGACACCGCATCCCTCGCCGCGCACATACCCATCAGCCCGCGCATCGAAGGTCTTGCAGCGCCCATCAGAGGCCATCATGCGTGCCTGGGAGAAAGTAACCGTCAGTTCAGGCGTGATCAGCAGGTTTACCCCACCGGCCAGTGCCAGATTGGATTCACCTGTGCGCAGGCTCTGGCAAGCGGCGTGGACCGCGGTCAGCGATGAGGAACATGCTGTATCGATAGCCATACTGGGTCCGCGTAGATCGAGCAGATAGGAAAGACGGTTGGCAGCGATGCTGTGCGCATTGCCCGTCCCTGCATAGGCATCAATATAATCAGGGTGGCTGTATTGCAGCTGTGAATAATCGTAGCTGCTGATGCCCACAAAGACCCCCGTCAGGCTGCCAGCCAGCCTGTCAGGCGGCTGCCCGGCATCCTCCAGAGCTTCCCAGGCTACCTCCAGCAGCAGCCGCTGCTGAGGATCCATTCGCGCTGCCTCACGGGGCGAAATGCCAAAGAAAGCGGGATCAAACTGGTCTATCCTGTCCAGAAAACCACCCCAGCGCGTGTTCATCTTGCCAGGGGTTGCCGGGTCTGTATCAAAGAACGCATCGATGTCCCAGCGGTCGGCGGGGACTTCCCTGACAGCATCCATCCCGGCACTCAGCATCTGCCAGAACTCAGCCGGGGAATTTGCGCCGGGGAATCGGCAGCCAATCCCAATGATGGCGATGGCTTCGGAGCTGTCCTTCTTAGAGTTCGGCTTGATCGCAGCGATCGCCGGGGCTGACTGCCCCTCTGCTAGAAAGGCAGCGAGCGTCTCGATGTTCGGGTAGTCCCAGGCCAGCGTGGGCGGCAGCGTGCGGTTTAAGAGCACCTCCAACTCTCCTGTGAGAGTCACCGCCTGCACCGAATCCAATCCGTAGTCTACAAAGGGGCGCTGGACGTCAATCTGTCTGGCGTCGATGCCTGTTTTGAGGGCAATTTGCTCGACAAGCCAGGACTCAATTGCGGCTGCGCCTTCGGATTTGGCTGAGGCAGCAGCGCTGCGGGCAAGAGTGTTCTCAGATTTGGCAGTGCTCTGCGCCGCTGTCTGCTGCAGGTCCGCCCGCCACTCCGCTTCTAGTGGCAGGGTGCCTTCCAGAAACTCGGCTTTGCAGGCATGGCGTTTGATCTTGCCGCTGGAGGTCCGGGGGATTTTCAGCGGCTTGATGAGTGCCAGCGCATACACCTGCAGCTCATGGTTTTGCGCCACTGCCCGGCGGACAGCACTGGCGACCTCCTCGATATCGGGGTTGCGGTGGCGCCGGGCTACCTCGTGAACGATCACCAGGCGCTCTTCACCATCCTCATCCTGCACTGTAAATGCAGCGCCTGCATCGGACTGCAGGGCAGGGTGGCAGCTGCTTACCGTATGTTCGATATCCTGAGGATAGTGGTTCCGGCCACGGATGATAATCAGGTCTTTGAGGCGCCCGGTAACGTACAGGTGCCCGTCATGTATGAACCCGAGATCGCCTGTGCGCAGGAAAGGCCCCTCCCCGGTATCAGCGATGTGGGCTTGAAAGGTCCGCTGTGTCTCGTCGGGGCGGCCCCAGTAGCCCTGGGCAACGTTAGGCCCCGACACCCAGATCTCACCAACCTGGTCGGGCTTAACCCGCAGCATGGTACCCGGGTCAACGATGGCGATCCTCTCTTCGAGTATCTGGGAGCCGCAGCTCACAAATGTCAGCGCATCGCTGTCATCCGGAGAGGACTCAATAACACGGTGCTGTTCCAGCTCAGCTTGCTTGAAGGCATGCGTGGTAGGCACAGCTGGCCCGCTGCCACCGGCAACCAGCAGCGTTGCCTCAGCCAACCCATAGCATGGATAGTGGACGTTATGGCGCAGACCGTTCGAGGCAAAGGTCTCTGTGAAGCGCGCCAGTGTTGATGCACGAATCGGCTCTGCTCCGCAGAACGCGAGCTTCAGGCTTGAAAGGTCGAGCTCCTTTTTCTGCTCTGGCGTGATCTGATCCACACACAAGTCGTAGGCGAAGTTCGGAGCGCCGGTTATGGTGGCGCGATACTTGCTGATGGCTTCAAGCCAGCGGGCTGGCCGCTGGATGAAGGAGGCAGGAGACATCAGATATGTCGTGCCACCCAGATAGATGGGCTCAAGGATGCCCCCAATCAACCCCATGTCATGGTAGCTGGGCAGCCAGAATAAGCCCACCTCCTCTGCGAAATCCATCTCGAAACCATGCTGGATCATCTGAAGGTTGTGCATCAGATTACTGTGGCTCAACATGACGCCCTTGGGAGAGCTGGTAGAGCCAGATGTGTACTGGAAGAATGCCAGCGTATCACCCGTGATGCCGGGCTCCTGCCAATTTTGTTCGGCCAGGGTGGGCACACTCTCCGTGATATGCCAGTTTAAGGCTTTGAGGTCGGGAGTCTGCTCGAAGCGGCGGTCGAGGTCGGAGAAAATCGCCTCCGTGGTCAGGGCTAACCTGGCCCCTGAATCCGCCACCATAGCCTGGATGCGTGGAACCGGGCGGTTGAGCCGGGGTGGATAGGCAGGGATGGCGACCGCCCCTGCGTACAGACAGCCAAAGAACGCCGCGATATACTCGAGACCAGGCGGATAGAGAAGTAGGACCCGTTCGCCGCTTGCATTCTGGCTCTGAAGCCATGCTCCGATGGCTCGAGCCTGCCGGTCCAGCTCGGTATAAGTTAGGCTGGTTTCGTTGTCATCTCCATCAGTCAGAAAAGCACACGCGATCTTGTCAGGCCGGGTGTGCGCCTGCCAGCGGAGAAGCTCTACCAGAGTAGAGGGCATCGACCCGGCATCGAAGCCTTTCGAAGTAGAGCGCGCCATAAGCCCCTCTCAATTAATCCCATAGTAGAAGCTGCGAGGGTAGAACCCTCGCATCCCTACTCCGTATGCTTAAGCACTCTGCAGGAACAGGGTTGTTCCTTAGGCAGATAAGTCATAAGACCACAGCAAAGACAGTAACAATGCTAACAAGTTCTGATAACTATCCTGTCAAAACGAGTGAAGCGTAGAAAACCGTCCCCGCATCCCACGAATATATACCCAATTCCTTCTATGCGCTCAAACTCGCGCACTCAGTGCCCTGGGATACCCGGCGGCGTTTCATGCACGCACCAGAATAGATAGCCGTCAGCACCTATATACCACAGATTGATAAAATTTGACATAAAGAATAATATTAGTAGGATATAGGTGCCTGACGGTTATTTAGATTGTTTTGCTGCCTGACTTGTGTTGAGGGATTAGGTCAACTCAGCATATTTTTTATATAATGCCCTTTAAGCAGCAATCATGAGCATTGGGGTTGCCATGCGCCAATGCTTTCCATCATGTATCGGGCTGGAAGAACCCTGGCTGCTATCTGCACACATGCTCAACCACAATGTTGCGCCGCTCACTACTGCTTTACAAGCGAGCATTATGAGCATGTTTTATCCACCGGAACAGAGCAGAGGATGAATCCGTGAGCAATTCAGGCTATTTTAAGTTGATCGTGATGCAAGGAGCCGCGTCCAGCCGTGAATTCGAACTGTTTAAGGCCGACAGTATCATTGGGCGAGACCCCAGCGTTGATGTAGTGATTGACGCCCCCGGTGTGTCACGCAGGCATGCACGTATCACCCGCCAGGCAGACAGATACCTGTTGGAAGACCTGGGCAGCAGCAATGGCACATTCCTCAACGGACAGCGGTTGGTCGAAGTAGCTCCGCTGAACCCAGGAGACGAGATCCGCCTGGGGAACTCAGTTGTATTGGCTTTCGAAGCACCTGTCGTGGAGGATGTTCCTATGAAGCAGCCACCAGATCAGGCAGAGCCAGAGCTGATGCAGACCTTTCTCGCCGCCGAAGAGGAAATAGCGCTGCCAGATATCCCACAAGCAGCACCCCAGATGGTGGTGACGGTCGCTGGTGATGAACCGGATATCATCACGCTAACGCGCGACATATATACCATTGGTCGCGCGGAAGACAACGATATTATCATCCACTCCCCAATAGTATCCCGCCATCATGCGCAGTTGGAGCGCACCAACGGGGGGTACAGATTCACGACTCTCCCTGATGCCGGAAACCCTGTGCTTTTCGAAGGGCGTCCGCTAACAGGATCACAGACTCTGCGCCATGAAGATAAACTGCGTATTGGCGGTCGTGATCCCGGCGTGATGGTCACGATGACCTATAACTCGCCAACCGAGGCTGCTGCTGCAGCTGACGTCCTGACTGTTGGGTTTGAACACAAAACCACGCTTACTATCGGACGCGCAACTGACAATGATGTGGTGCTGGACTCCCCGCAGGTATCCCGCTATCACGCCCAGATCGAGCGTATTGGACAGCGCTACCGGGTACGTGACCTGAGGAGCTCCAATGGGACCTTCGTGAACGACCAGCGCATCGAAGGTGATACCTGGCTCAAGGCCAATGATGTCATTCGGATTGGTGCGAACAGCTTCGTTATGGGCGAGAACCAGCTTGCCCAGTTCAGTGAAGCCAGCGGCCGGCGCGTCGATGTGTATGGTCTGAGCAAATGGGTGCGGAAGGACCTCAACATCCTACAGGATATCTCATTGTCCTTCCAGCCCCGCGAGTTCATTGTCGTTGTAGGCCAGAGCGGTGGTGGCAAGTCCACGCTGGTTGACGCTATCGCGGGCTACCGCCCGGCTACTCATGGACGGGTGTTTGTTAACGACATTGACGTATACAACAATTTCGATGCGATCCGCAACGACATCGGTTTTGTGCCTCAAAAAGACATCATCCACATGGAGCTGACTGTCTTCCAGGCACTTGACTTTGCCGCACAGCTCCGGCTGCCCGCCGACACAACCCAGGCGGAGCGCCACCAGCGTGTGATGTCGGTGCTGGATGACCTTGATCTGGCCCACCGTAAGGATGTCCAGATCAGCGGCTTGAGCGGCGGTCAGCAGAAACGCGTCTCCATTGGCGTTGAGCTGCTGACCAAGCCCGGGCTGTTTTTCCTGGACGAGCCAACATCAGGGCTTGACCCTGGCACTGAGACTGCGCTGATGCAGCTCATGCGCCGTCTGGCCGATCAAGGCCGGACGATTGTCCTGATCACCCACGCTACTAAGAACGTCATGCTGGCGGATAAGGTTATCTTCCTGGCGCGCGGTGGTTATCTGGCCTGGTTTGGGCCGCCCGATGAAGCACTGAAGTATTTCGATCAGTATCGCTCCGCGCGCAGCCAGCGCACAAGCGAAATGGCATTTGATGATATCTACGCCATTCTTGAGTCCTCTGAGAATGGCACACCTCAGGAATGGGCTGGGCGCTACAAGCAGCATCCCGCTTACTGGGAGTACATAGTCAAACCGCTCCAGGAAAAAGGGCAGGCAGCCGAAGCCGCCTCCGCCACCGTCCATCCGAAAGCGGACAGCCAATCAACACGCGGCCGCCAGGTTTCATCGCTGCGCCAGTTCATGATCCTCTCAGCACGCAACCTGAAGATCCTGACGCGTGATCGCTTCAGCCTGGCCTTGATGCTTGCCTCCGCCCCGCTGGTTGGGCTGCTGGATTTCGTCCTGGCAAGTTTATTGGGGCGCAATCCTTTTGACTTTTTGCGCGGTAATGTTTTCAATTCGTTGATCATCCTGTTCATGTTGTGCCTGTATGGTGTCATGGTTGGCGCGATCGGGATGATGCGTGAGATCGTCAAAGAGCAAGACATCTATAAACGCGAACGGCTGGTTAATCTCAAAATCCTCCCGTATGTTCTGTCCAAAGTCTGGATCGCAGCACTCCTCGCACTCTATCAAGCCGCCTGTTACGTCATAATTCGCAACCTCGCTTTTAACATGCCCGGTGGGCTGCTCGAATTTGCCCTGATGTATGTCATCATGGCCCTCGCCACCATGGCGGGGATGATGTGGGGGCTGTTTGGCTCTGCGCTGGCCCCGAATGCCAACTCGGCACCCCTGCTTGTCATCCTCTTTATCCTTCCTCAGATCGTGCTTGGCGGGGCGTTAATCCCCCTGCCCACTTATGTGAGTGCACCAACCTCCACCCGTTGGGCGTTCGAAGGGCTGATGGCCGTCTCGGGGATTGGGTCAGATGTGGCAAAGGATGTTTGCTGGTCACTCCCAGACCCCGCACGTAACGCACTGACTCTTGAGGAGAAAGCGGATCTCGGGTGCAATTGTATGGGGCTCAACATGCTGTATGAGGACTCCTGCAACTTCCCGAGTCTGGGCCGGTTTTACGATCCCCTGATCGATGAACCGCTGCCTGTGGAACCTGCACCGCTGCGCCCGGAGCCTGCTGAGCCTGTCTTGCCCGAGCGGCCTGTTGAGCCGACAGATCAGTCTGACTCAGTTGCTATGGCCGAGTTCTTTGAGGCTTTGCAGGACTGGGAAGCAGAGGCAAATGCAATCGAGGCAGAGTATCGGGCCGAGCTTGATCTCTACCGGGCGGACGCAGCGGTGTTCCAGGCCGAGCAGGTCGCCTATCAGACCTCACTGGCAGAGCGGCAGATCGCACAGGAGTCTGCTGTGGTGCCCGCCGAGACCCTGGTCAACCAGCTTAACCGCGATATGGGCTGGACCTTTGTTGACAAAGAGAATACCCCTGCATTCTTTGCCAAGGTCATAAGCACCTGGCTCGCCCAACTAGCGATTATCCTCATCCTGTTCGTGGGTATTTTGATCCTGCAAAAACGCAAGGATGTGGTCTGATGCCACGGCGCATTGGGTTTACCTTATTCGGGGTTCTTTTATTCGCCCTCTTGCTTGCAGGTTGTGGTGGGGGGCGTGCGCAACTTGCTGAAGAACTGGCTCTCTCAATTGAACAGACTTCCACTGCTGTGGCCGCATCCGAGGTCAGCGCTGCTGCTGCGCTTGCGACAGCACAGGCGCAGGCAACTGCCGTAGCGCAGGGCCTTGAGGCAACCCGCGGGGCGGAGGCGGCCTTGTCTTCTGAGCAAGCAGCAGCCACGGCCACGGCTGCTGCGCCAATTGTAGCAGAGCTTCCCACCTATGGAGTTGACCCCTCGGAAGGGGAGCTTGCATGGATCCACCCCCCCGTATCAATGGAAGTTGAGGAATACCTGGAGACCGATTACGCCAATCAGTACCTGGCCAGGCTTGTGAGCGACTTCGTCATCTCCGCCGACATCACATGGAACACCCAGTTTGGCCTGACCGGCTGTGGCTTCGTCCTGCGCTCCGATGGCGACGAAGAGTCGTTCAATCAATACCTGGCCATCATCACACGTGGGGGAAATGGAAGCATCGCCTTTATCAAACAGGCTCGCGGCACCTTCTTCAATGTTCAGTTAGAGAAGGTGGGGTCACGTGACCCGTCGTTCCAATGGCATAACGATACAACTAACCGGCTGACTGTTGTTGCACGTGGTGACACCTTCTCAGTTTACACCAATGGCAATCTGGTCCAGCAGTTTACCGCGACGGAATATGATCGGGGTTTCGTTGCTATGGTCGTCCTGAGTGAATCGGGACGCACGGCATGCGAGTTCAATAACGCGTGGCTCTGGGTGCTGGACAAGCAGTGATTCAGATACGCGCGTGTATTTATGGTTCATGAGTGATGAGAGGTCGTTAGGTAGCGTCTATCTTAAGTTTTGACTATATCGGAGTGAGAAGATGAGTCAGCCAAGTTGGATTGGATATACCCTCGGGGGGCGTTACGAAATTGAGGAGCTGATCGGCCAGGGCGGCATGTCCACGGTGTACAAAGCCACGGACCCGAACCTGCGCCGTACCGTTGCAGTCAAGCTCATCCACCCGCACCTGTCAAGTAAACCGGAATTCGTTCGCCGGTTTCGGGAAGAGGCTGCGGCAGTCGCGCAGCTAAGCCATCCCAACATCATCCAGGTGTTCGACTTCAACAATGAAGGCGATACCTATTACATGGTGCTGGAGTACCTGCTGGGCGAATCCCTGCAGGAGCGGCTTAAGAGGCTGAATGAGTCTGGACGCCAGCTTCCGGTGACTGAAGTCATCGAAATCATGGCCAGCGTGTGCGACGCCGTTGATTACGCCCACAAGCGGAACATGGTTCACCGTGACATCAAGCCAGCCAATATCATGCTGACCACACAAGGGCAGGCCAAGCTGATGGACTTTGGTGTGGTCAAGATGTTGGGGGCAAAAGAGTATACGGCTACCGGGGCCGTGATTGGCACCGCCCTGTATATGTCCCCCGAACAGGCCCGAGGCGAGCATCCCGACAGCCGGGCAGATATCTACTCACTTGGTGTGACCCTCTATGAGATGACCAGTGGGCATCCGCCGTTCGAAGCCGATTCGGCCATGACCACAATGATGATGCATGTCAATGACCCGGTTCCTGATATCCTGGAACGCAACCCCAATACGCCTATTGACTTGAAGGCGGTCATTGAAAAGGCACTGGCCAAGTCCCCGGCAAATCGCTACCAGACTGCGGCTGCAATGGCAACAGATTTGCGTCGTGTGCTGTCCAAGCTGCAGGGTGCTCCAGCCGGAGCGACCTTCATCGAAGACCCGGCCGGGGTGGATACTGCACACGGGATGAAGGTGGAGGCCGAGAATACGTTCCTTGAGACGCCAGTCTACGAGGCGTCCCCAGAGGTTTCGCGCGCGTCCACAAAGCCGGTCTCTGCCACGGATATGAAACGCAGTTCTACGCCGGCACCTCAAGCTGCGCCGCGCGCCTCGAAACCGGCCCGAAAGAGCATCCTGCCCATCGTGGCTCTGGTTGGTGGGGGAGGGTTTATTGCGATCGTGGTGGTTGCAGTAGTAGCCTTCGTGCTGTTAGGAGGGTTTGGCGGCGGTTCCGGCTCAGAGAACAATAAGCCAACGCCTTCTGTGGACCAGGGCGGCGGTGAGAACATTGCCGCGGCAGCAGAGCCTACATCAACGACCCCCCCGACAGCGGCCCCCACGGATCAACCCGTGGCAGTGCCCTCAGAAACTCCCACACCGGCCATGACTGCCACGCCAACTGTTCCGCCCGGGATCCATTACGTGCGGATCAACAGCATCACCCTGGAAGGGAGCACCTACGTCGTCGATTTTGAAGCGTTCGAGTATACGCCGGTTCTGCCGGGTGAGCATGTCCATTTCTTCTTCAATACAGTGACGCCCGAGAACGCAGGTTACCCAGGTGCAGGACCGTGGTATCTCTACGGCGGGCCAAACCCATTTACGGGATACACAACGGGCGATAAGCCTGGGGCGGCAACACAGATGTGCGCGCTGGTTGCTAACCCGGATCACAGCATCCAGATGAACAGCGGCAACTGTGTTTACCTGCCGTGAGGGTTGTTGATCCGGCGGTAATTGTTGCACTATTGCACCTAAGCCCCGATGGTCGAGTCTGCGCTGCATACCACAGCCAGAACAGGAATGCGGCCATCGGGGTTTTGTGCAGCAGGATCATGATCCTTGTGAACGAGGTATAATTCGAGTGATGATTAGGCTGTCCTTTAGCACCATACTCCGGATGGCTGATCAGACCGCTATCAAAGGTGCGCCCATTATTATCAAGTCTATTACTCAGCTTGACCGTCAGGTTTGGGCTGTGTTATAATGCGTGCGCCATCATACGCCAGGACAAGCGCCGAATCATCGCAATTCATTCGGCAAACCGGCAAACTGGTGGGACGACTAAGCCCGCTTAGTCGTCCGTTTCCATTTCTAAACGTTTATTTATTGGTCGGCCGGGGTACCCCTCTGTGACACACCCATATGGCGCTGACGTCCGGCTGCTGAAGGTCAACGTCGGCTTTCTTCTTAAAGAGAGCGCAGGATACGTCCGGGATATCGTTTTCGATGAACCGGGGCCTGTCCACGCCTATGAGGTAGTACTGCGCGATTTACAGGGCACACTGCGGCTCACCCGAACCCCTCAGGGCATCCTCGTCCAGGGCCTCCTCAATGCCAAATCAGCCTCCGAATGTGTCCGCTGCTTAAGACCTATCGATCTACCTTTTCAAGTAGAGTTGTCAGAGCTGTTTGTTATCCCTACTGCGCCAGAAGCAAGCCAGGCGCAGTATCAAATTGATGAGGGTAACTTCATCGATCTGATGCCGATCCTGCGAGAAGAAGGCATTCTCGCCATTCCCATGCATGCCGTCTGTTCTGCGGATTGCAAGGGACTCTGCTCACAGTGCGGGAAAGACCTTAATGAAGGCCCCTGTGATTGTGAGACCGAGGAAATTGACCCACGCTTGAGTATCTTACGCACATTGTTAGATGATCAGTAGCACCGAGACAGCGTTCTGGTTGTTATGTAATATGACGGGGCTGTTGAGCCTGGCCGCTGCCAGGTATGCCAGTGACCGAATGGAGTCATGGAATGCCATACGGGGATGACAGAGACCTGGAGATCATTGCTGATCTTATGGAACGGGCTGATGCACAGGGCTTTCTGACGACTGATGACTTGATGGAGGTCATTGGTGACATTGAAGAGGGACAGGATCATTTAGAAGAAGTTCTGATTGCACTGGCAGCTGCTGGGATCAAGGTGTTTGACGAAGATGAAAGCGACGATGACAATCCCCGGATGCTGCTGGGCGAGATCGAGGAGGAGGAGCCTGAAGACGAAGACCTGGCTTTCGAACTGGATGAATTGGTCGATCTTGAAGACGATCCCTCGCTTGATCTTTCTGGAATCTCCTCGGACGACACGGTAGGCCTCTATCTTAAAGAGATGGCTCAGGTGCCCTTGCTGAGCACAGAAGAAGAAGTTGACCTGGCCCGCCGTCTGGAGGCGGGCGCTGCGGCCGCGACCAAGCTCAAACGTAAGGGGGCGGAGCTCTCTGATGTCGTGCGCAGCGAACTTGCCTCACAGGTTGAGGATGGCCTTCTGGCACGCGAGCATCTGATCAAGGCCAACACCCGGCTGGTTGTCAGCATCGCCAAGAAGTACATAGGGCGCGGAGTACCCTTCCTTGATTTGATCCAGGAAGGCAATCTGGGTCTGATGAAAGCTGTGGAGAAGTTCGACTACCGCCGGGGATACCGCTTCAGCACTTATGCCACCTGGTGGATTCGCCAGACAATCACGCGCGCCATTGCGGACCAGGGCCGCACAATCCGCGTGCCCGTTCATATGTCAGATCGCATTCGGCGCCTTTACAAGATCGCCCGCCAGCTTGAACAAACGCACGGGAGAAAACCCACCGCGGAAGAGATCGCTGATGTGTTGGATATCGAGCCGCGCAAGGTACAGTGGATGCTGAAGGTAAGCTGGCAGCCGCTGTCATTGGAACACCCGGTGGGTGAAGAGGAAGACAGCGAACTGGGGTCTTTCATCGAGGATGATACCACCCCTACGCCCACTCAAACCGTGTATGACAATCTGCTGCGCGAGAAAGTGGAGGAGATGCTGGCAACCCTCACCCCGCGCGAGGCCCGCATCCTGCGTCTGCGCTTCGGGCTGCAGAACGGGCGTGCCTATACACTTGAGGAAGTTGGACAGAAATTCGGGCTGACGCGCGAGCGCATTCGCCAGATCGAAGGCAAAGCACTACGCCGCCTGCGCCACCCACGCCGTTCTCGCCAGCTTCGCGACTACCTGAGCCAGTAAAGGTCACCGCCAGGCTTCGACACAGATTAGCGCGGCAGGCTAAGCAGCACAGCCCCGGCCAGCGCCAGGGTGATCCCCACAGCAGCCAGCCAATCGGTGGCGCGCATCACCAGCTGCACCAGGGTGGTACGTTTCCGCCCGGTTACACCAAAACCCCGCGCGGCTAACCCCAGCGCAAGATTGTCACTCAGACGAAGCGCTGCGATTACGAGGGCCACCACGGTAGGGATAAATGCGCGGGCCCGCTGCATCAGATTGCGGCCCTCTAGCCGAAGTCCCCGCGCCTGTTGGGCTTCCAGGATGCTGGTATACATCGAACCAAGCTGGCCAAGATACTGCAGCGCCAGACCAATCACCAGGCCCAGGCGGTAAGGCAGCCCTAGTTGTTCGAATGCCCGCACCAGCCGAGATGCCGGACAGGTGGCCAGAGGCACCAGCAGGCCGAAGGCAGATGCCGCCATTCTGAGTGCATAGAGGACCCCGGTCTCCAGCCCCTTCGCAGTGATGTGCAGCGAGCCTATCTCCAGAACGATCTCTCCCTGCGGGACGAAGAGGGGCTGCAGCAGGAGGATCACAGCCACTAAAGGTAGGAGCGCTTTCCAGGCAGTTATAACGGCACGCAGACGCACCCGGCCTGCAGCCAGCACGAGATGGGAGAGCAGCAAGGCGCCAGCTAACAGACCAATGCGCGCGCTGATTATACATACGGCGATCACTGCCCCGGCATACCACAGCCGCACGCGTGGGTCCAACCGGTAGAGCCAGCTTTGCCCCTCAATGTAAAAACCCTGTGAACGAATCACTGCCGCAGCTCCAGCCATTCATGCGCCGCGGCTTCAGGCGTGAGTGCGTGGGTCGGTCGCCCCTGCCCGTCCGCGAAGCGCAGTGCAAAGGGTGGCACAAGTCCCGCCTTCTGCAGTGTCGCTTGATCGGCAAAAACCTGAAGCGGTGCGCCATCAACGATGATCCGTCCGTGCTGCATCACAATCACGCGTTCTGCACAGGCTGCCGCGAACTCCGTATCGTGGGTGATTAACAGGATGGTGGCGCCTTCTGCATGGCGTTTACGCATCCAGGTCAGCACTTGCTGGCGGCCTGTCTCATCCAGGCCGACTGTTGGTTCATCGAGCACGATAAGAGGGGTATGCATCGCAGCAATGGAAGCCAGGGCAACCAACCGCCGGGTGCTGAAAGTCAGGCCAGCCGGGGGCAGGTCTGCTAGGTCCGTAAGGGCAAAGGAGTCCAGTGCATCCTGCACATATTGATCTACTTGTGCCTCGCTCATATCCAGGTTGCGTGGGCCAAAGGCAATTTCCTCCCGGACCGTGGGGCTGAATATCTGCAGCTCAGGATTCTGGAAGGCAAAACCCACCTCACGAGCCAGCTCACCGATTGAACGCCCGCTGACAGTGCGCCCGAAAAGCAGTATCTCCCCGCTTTGTGGTCGCAGCAGCCCGATCAGGTGCCTGGCCAGGGTGGTCTTGCCTGCCCCATTATCCCCCATCAGGGTTGCAAGCTGCCCTGATGGGATTGCCAGATCAATGCCCTGGAGCACAGGCGCACCCTGCGGGTAAGCAAACCGAAGCTGGCGCACAGTGACGGCGACCTCCACACTGCCGGTTCCGAGGCCAGCAGGAGATTGTGGTGCTCCCACACCCTCTGGTTTCAACGCATAAGAACCGGTCTGAGCAAGTACCTCCGCGTCTGTGAAGGCGCTCAGGTTAAGATCGCTGTGAGTATTGACCTCCTTTGTGAAGGCTGCTGCCGGAGGCAATGACAACCCCCTCTCCGCCAGATCGGGAGTCTGTGTGTATACTGCTCGTGGAGATCCCTGGCTGACAACCTGACCAGCATCTAACACGAACACCCGGTCAGCCATTTCCGCGATCAACCTGCTGTCATTTTCAGCCAGCAGGATTGCCAACCCGCCATCATGGCGGAGGTTGCGCAGCACTGCAACCATCTCTGCATGGCCGCGTGGAGTCAGACCGCCCGCAGGCTTATCCAGGATGAGAAGACGCGGCTGAAGCGCAAGCGCTGCGGCAAGAGCCAGGCGCTTCTGCTGGCCACCTGAGAGCGCATGAGGGGGCTGGGTGCGGGGCACATCCTGCAAGCCAGTGACACGCAGCGCCCAGCCCACACGCTCCTCCATCTCATCACGCGGCACCCCTAGATTACCCAACCCCCAGGCAACCTCTTCCTCAACGCTGGTGTTGAATAACTGGCCCAGTGGGTCTTGCATAACCAGCCCCATCAGGCCAGCCAGCGCCCCAGGCGGCTCAGACTGGACGTTATGCCCGGCTACCCGGATTGTGCCCTCCAGCACTCCCTCTGAAAGGTGCGGGATCAGCCCGGAGGTGGCCAAGCACAGCGTCGTCAGGCCGCAGCCGTTGGGCCCGGTGACGGCAACACATTCACCGGGCTCTATTGACAGGGATACATCACGCAGTGCATGGGTAGAGACAGAGCCCGTTCGCAGAGAGGGATAGCGATACGAGAGATTGCAAATCTCAACGAAAGGGCCAGATTGAGGCATAGGTGTGATCAATCGTTCGAGTGTGGGCGAAGGCGCGGGTAGGCGCGCGCGACAGCCAGGTAAATCAATGCCCCCACGGAGCCGATCAGGACCTGTATCACGTTAAATGGCAGTTCGCCAATTGCAGCGGCAGGGCCACCCCAGATCGGCACAAGGGTTTCCCCTAGAAAGTACCCGGCTACCACAATCAGGCCGCCTGCAAGGGTGCCCAGGGCAAGGCCGCGCCCATCAGGGCGGCGCAGATAGATCAGGCCAACCACAAACCCCTGCAGGCCGTGCACCACCAGCGAGAGCGGCGCGAACACCGCATAGGTGCCTGTTAGGAGATCGGCCAGTGCGGTACCCAAGCCTCCGGCAACCATCCCAACCCACGGACCAAATGCAAAGGCCGCGAAGAAAATCGCGCTGTCACCGAGGTGTGTATACCCCACGGGTGTAGGGACGATCGGGCGAGTCAGCGCCAGAACCAGCGCCGTCATCACGGCAGTGATCGCCACCCGCGCAGGGTTGTTCAAGTCAAAACGCATGAGCTTGGCTCCCCACTAAATAGGTCTACAGGCAAAATCGTTATCATGCAGTTTGCCAGTTAACGACACTGCAAGTTTAGCGCATCGTCCCGGGAGATCACAGCCTTTGGCCTGGTTCGACGTTGCGTAGAATCGCAGCGGGCTGTATCTTTCCTGGGCAGGCACAAGCGAGGAGAGCAGACATGGCCGTCATTAGACCAGAGCGCGTGGTGATTATCGATATTGACGGGTTGCGCCCAGATGTGTATCACGAAGCGCTCAAGGCAGGGGCGCTGCCTAACTTCCTGCGTATGACCAGGGCGGGAGAGCACCCATCCGTAGTACACCTGCCCGCTGTCAGTGTCGCGCCAAGCATTACCTTTGCTGCTCAGGCCAGCATCTTTACCGGCGCCCCCCCTGCCAGGCATCGTGTGCCTGGCAATGAATGTTTCGACCGCCTGGGTGTAATCAGCAACGGCAAGCCGCGCCATTTTGGGTTTGATGTGGGAGATACGCTCTCTGTGGATGATGCCATCGCTGTGTTTGCCAATAATCTGGCTGACCGTCTCCTGAACCCAGAAACTCCCACTATTTACGAACGTGCTGCAGCCCATAACAAGACCAGCCTGGTAGCCCACAACATGTATGCGCGCGGTGCTCAGTCTGTGATACGTCCTAACCTAATGGACATCGCACGGTTCACTAAGGGGCGCGGCATCCTGGGGTTGGAAGCTGCCGAGTATGACGGTCACATGCTCACTGAACTGCTTGCTGCACTACACAAGGCCAGCCCACCCCCCGATCTGATCACTGCGTATTTCATGGGGCTTGATCATCACTCCCATCATCATGGCCCAGACTCCCAGGAAGGCTATCTGGTGCACACAGTTGACCGGCAGGTGGGCCTGCTTGTGGATGCACTGGAGGACCTGCACTTGCTGGAAGGCGCGCTCTTCGTGATCGTTTCAGACCACGGACAGCTCTCCACACCGGGCGACGATGCCCATTCGATACGATTGGGCTTCCCATTTGACCGGGAGTTAACCCCGCTGTTTCGTGCGCTTGGGCTGGACCTGCACGACACGCCCGGGGAGGGCCCCCAGGTAGACGCTGTGGTAGGGTTGAACGGTGGGCTGGCACAGGTCTATCTGCGCCACCCGCAGAATTCCTGGCACAGCGCCCCGCGCTATGAAGATGACGTACTGCGTGTTGCACAGGCTTTTTTTGACGTGAACGAAGCAGGGCGCTACCGGAGCGAGCTGCAGGGCCTGCTGGAACTGATCCTGGTACGTGACGCGGAAAGTACCGGTTGGGAAGGGGGATACCGTGCATACCTGGGGGATGGCCAGACTCAGGAATTCGAGGCGTGGCTTGAAGCACACCCGGAACTGCCCTACCTGGATGCTGCCAGCCGTATACGTCTTGCCAGTGGCCCGATGAGCGGTGATCTGATCCTGGCAGCAAGGGCGGGAGCGGGTGTCTACTTCGGTGGTGAGGGCTTGAGCGGTGTGCATGGCAGCCTGCACGAAGGAGACTCAGCGGCAGTATTAGGCATGGCGCTGCCCGGTGTGACCCACAATGAATATGCCGCCTTGCACGATCAGGTTCATGAGGTGGTTGCACGGCGCTGTGAGGCAGACGGCGGGCGCGAGCCCAGCATCATGGACGCTTCCGCGCTCATTGCGTCGCTCTGGTTGGACGAGCAGTTTTAATGGGCGATGAGCTGTTCCACCCATCCTAGGGATAATGCCCCTGCGGCTGCGATCATCGTAGCCTGAATTGTCTTGCCGATCCAGGCGGCCAGTAGAAACTGCCACCACTTGACTCGCGAGGCACCGGCCACAATTCCCGCCATATCGAACAGCGGGTTGGGGATCACGGCCAGCACTGTGACCACGGCCAGTCCGTAGCGCCGCATCCATGATTCAAAAGTTCGGTACAGCCGGAAGTTGTCAATCACGGCACTGCCGCCGTAGCCCGCAGCATAGCCGGTCAGCTCGCCGAGGGCTGCACCCACACCACCAGCCAGCCCTACCAGCAGTGGGTTGAGCGTTCCCCCCAGCGCAAACACAAAAATCAGGCCCGGCACAGGCAAGATCAGTGTTGCGTTTCCTACCAGCATGATCAGGAAAGCACCCAGATATGCGAAGTGTTCCAATGCCGCGAGGTGATCGCGCAGCAGAAAGATCACGGTCGTAATGCCGATTGCGAACAAGATGGCCAGTGCATGACGCCAGCCAAAAGGTTGTTGGGTCTGAGGGGGTGCTTCTGGTGTGGCGTCCCTTTGTGGCTCAGACATCGGTGGGGGCATCTTTCACAACAGGGTTTAACGTTGCCTCAAGCCTGGCGATCACCATATCAAGCGCCACCTGGTTATGACCGCCTTCCGGGATGATGATGTGTGCGTGGCGGCGGCTGGGTTCCACAAACTGCTGGTGCATGGGCCGCACGGTCTGCATCCACTGGTTGATCACGGAATCGACCGACCGCCCACGCTCGCGGATATCGCGCTGCAAGCGCCGGATGAAACGCACATCGTCGTCAGTATCAACAAAGATGCGGATATCAAAGAGATCGCGCAGGCGTTTTTCAACGAAGATGAGAATGCCTTCAACCAGAATCACATTATGCGGCTGGACCACGGTGAACTCATCCAGCCGCGTGTGAGTCGAGAAGTCATAGCGGGGCATGTTGATAGGATCGTGGGCCTGAAGCATCCGAACATGTTCAATAAAAAGCTCGGTATCCAGCGAGTCCGGATGGTCAAAGTTGATGGTGGGGCGGTGTTCGCGAGGCAGTTCGCTCAGGTCCCGGTAGTAGGAATCGTGCGGCACGTAAGCGATATTATTGGCACCAAAGTGCTCCAGGATCAGACGCGAGATGGTTGTTTTGCCCGCGCCGCTGCCCCCTGCAACACCGATCGTAATTGGCTGGGGTTGTTCGCTGCCCACCCGATCTCACTCCTCCGCAGGCTGATAAAAAAAGTGCCCGGAAAGCTGCTTCCAGGCCGGTGAGCCACCCATGGGACTTGAACCCATAACCTGACGCTTACGAAGCGCCTGCTCTGCCGATTGAGCTAGGGTGGCATGACGAGCAGGATTATACCAGCCCAGCATCTGCCCGACAACAAGGGCGGCACTGGCCCGGTTGCGCAGCCAGAGGCCTTGATCCGCCCGGCACTTGGCGTTAAAGTCTCGACAGTGTCAAACCAGCTCGCGCATCCGCGGAGGGGACCATGCTGGATAAAACGGCATTTCGCGCGAGGCTGGCGGAGCGACCTGTCCTGGCCGATGGCGCTATGGGCACGCTCCTGCACAGCCGGGGCGTTTCAATAGACACCTGTTTTGATGAGCTCAACCTGAGCAACCCTGCACTGATATTCGACATTCACCGCGCTTATATAGAAGCTGGGGCAGAGATCGTCGAAACCAACACGTTTGGCGCTAACCGGTTCAAGTTGGCCGAACATGGCTTGCAGGACCGGGCTGCTGAGATCAACCAGGCCGGTGTAGCGCTGGCACGCAAGGCAGTAGAGACGGCCTTCCGGCAGGGCATCTATGTGGCGGCCTCAGTGGGCCCTCTCGGGGTGCGGCTGGCTCCCTTCGGATTGGTGTCGCTGGATCAGGCCTACCAGGTCTTCAAGGAGCAGATCGAGGCCCTGTGTGAAGCGGGGGCGGACATGATCATCCTGGAAACGTTCTCCGATCTGTATGAGATCCGCGAAGCCGCCCGTGCCGCCCATGATGTGTGCGAAACGATGCCCGTCATTGCCCAGATGACCTTCACGCGTGATGACCGGACGCTGTTAGGCGACACGCCCGGCCAGGTTGCCCGCACTCTTGCTGAACTAGATGTCGACGTCATCGGCGTGAACTGCTCAAATGGCCCGGCTCAGGTCACCCGGATCGTACGTGCCATGCAGCACGCCACACCCGGCTTGTTTTACTCCGCTGTGCCCAATGCAGGCTGGCCCGAGAACGTAGGCGGGCGGGTGATCTACGCCGCATCTCCGGGCTATTTTGCGGATTTCGCCCTCCAGATGCGCGGCGCTGGGGTAACGGTGATCGGCGGTTGCTGTGGGACTACACCGGAACACATCGCGGCGATGCGCCATGCGCTGGACGATCCGGCACGTGTCCCGCTGGTGATCTCCTTACATGAAGAGGCCCCCGAAGGTGACGAGCCGGTCGAAACCTCCGCCCCCAGTGAGCTGGCCCAGAAGTTTGCCCAGGGCAGTTCTGTGATTGCAGTGGAGATATCACCCCCGCGTGGCATCGGCGCAGAGAAGATGCTGCGCGCAGCATTCTTGATGCGCGAGGCCGGGGCCGATGTGATTGACGTAACCGACAGCCCGATGGCACGCATGCGCATGAGCCCCTGGGCTGTATGTAGTTTGATCCAGCAGCAGGCTGGGATCGAGACTGTGTTACATTTTCCAACCCGCGGGCGCAATCTGCTGCGTGTACAGGGAGACCTGCTCGGGGCGCATGCTCTAGGGATTCGCAATCTCTTTGTGGTAATGGGCGATCCAACGCACATCGGCGATTACCCGGAGGCTGCAGACAACTATGACGTGGTGCCGTCGGGTTTGGTACGGTTGATCAAGCAAAACCTGAACCATGGCAAGGACTGGGCGGGCAACAGCATCAGCCAGCCCACCAACTTCCTGGTCAGCAGCGCGCTGAACCTGAATGCTGCCGATATCGACCACGAGATCAAGGTGCTGCGTAAGAAACTTGATGCCGGGGCGGACTACCTGATCACCCAGCCAGTATTCGATGTCGAGAGCTTCAAGCGCTTTCTCGCATATTACGAGGCGAAACACGGCCCGCTGACAACCCCGATCCTGGTCGGCGTTATGCCTTTATACAGCGCCCGGCATGCCAGCTTCCTGCACAATGAGGTGCCCGGCATCAGCATCCCGGAGGCAATCATGCAGCGTATCGCTCATGCGGGCGATGGAGCCCCTCAGGAGGGTGTGCAGGTGGCGATGGAGATCGCCGAGCAACTGCGCGGGTTGGCTCAAGGTCTGTACCTGATGCCTCAGTTCGGTCGCTATGATCTAGTTGCAGAGATCATCGAGGCTGTGCGTCAGATGCAGCCCCTGTGAGAGAGGGTCATGCTCCACTGGGCACGCTATACCCCCGGATTGGTGGTCGGGCTGGCCCTCGCTGCCTGTAGAGGCCAGCCCATGTTGCCAGGTTCTTCACTAACTTCCACTGCCTGGGTTCAGACCACAGATTCCCCTATCGATGGAACCGCCACATCCCTCCCTGCGCCTTTTCCGACGGCTGCCCTGTATCCCACCTCGGCAGCGGACCCAACCGCCACACAGGAAATTGCGATCATAAATGATACGCTTGCACAGGTTGGGGTAATTGTTGAGAGTGATGGGAGCCTGTCCCCGTCTATGCTGGTCCCCATCTTTGCAGCTGCCCAGGCATATGACATGCGGCTGGAAGAACTCGTCCGGGCGATGCCTGCAGACGGCGCAGAGCTTTACTGGCCTGTTCGCGGACTGCCTGGCCCTACAGTGATCTACGTTTATCCGGAGCAAGCCACAGTAGACGGGGTGCATCCCGGGTTGAACTGCGGCTGGGAAGGCCGTCAGGAGCCAGGCTGCCTGCTGGCTTCAATCCACCCGGCGCAGACTTTCCCCGAGCAGGCGTGGCTGATTCTGCTTGCCGGCGAGGCGCTGGCCTCCCCCGGCGAGATACAGGCTGTTCACCTGGCGGCCCATGAGTTGGCGCACAACCTGACCTGGGGAGAGGGGCCCTATGAGGGAGGGGGCGCTTTCGATTACGCCTTCTATGCTGGCGACCTGCATTTCATGGCTCATGCCGGGGCGTTTGGTGTGCAGGTCGGCCGGTACGCGTATGAGAGTGAAGCGGCACGCGCGGCGTATCGCTACTGGCGCCAGGAACTGACGGCTGATGCGATCGCGAGCTGGGCACTGGATGATTTGCAAGGCCCACATTCCGAGTCGGTTGGCGGTTACCTGACTGATTTTATGCTCTGCGTCATGCAAAACCGGCCCGACTGTTGAACCAGCCGGGCCGGCATTTCGATGATACAGACGACAGTCAGAGCGCGGGCGCGCGCATATGCCAGTCCGTCGCCTGCTCATAGGCGTATGCGGCATGGAGGATGCGCTCCTCGCCCAGCGCAGGCCCGATGATCTGCAGCCCAATTGGTAAGCCCCGAGTGTCAAAGCCGCAGGGGAGCGAGATACCGCAGATGCCCGCCAGGTTGACAGCCAGAGTGAAGACGTCTGAAAGGTACATCTGCAGCGGGTCATCCATGCGCTCGCCGACTTTGAACGCGGTAGTTGGAGACGCCGGGCAGGCGATCACATCAACCTGATCAAAAGCCTGATCAAAGTCACGCTTGATCAGGGTACGCACCTTCTGTGCCTTGAGATAGTAGGCGTCATAGTAGCCCGCAGAGAGCGCATAAGTCCCCAGCATAATGCGGCGCTTCACTTCAGGGCCAAACCCTCCGCCGCGTGTTGCGCGGTAGCCGTCCCACATGGATTCTGCCTCAGCGCGCGGGCCGTAGCGGATCCCTTCAAAGCGTGCCAGGTTGGCAGAGCACTCCGCCGGGGCGATCAGATAATAGACCGGCAGTGCCAGATCCGTGTGAGGCAGTGAGACCTCGTGGACTTCAGCGCCCAGCTCCTGCAGTAGCTCAACAGCCTGACGTACCCCGGCTTCGACCTCGGGCGCCATACCGTCGATGAAATACTCTCTGGGCACACCAACGCGCAGGCCCTGTACATCCTCGCGCAGCGCCCGTGAATAATCAGGAACCGGCTGCGGTAGTGATGTTGAGTCCTGTGAGTCATGGCCAGCTATTACACCCAGGAGCGCAGCAGCATCGGCTACACTGCGTGTCAGCGGGCCGATCTGGTCAAGCGAGGAAGCAAAGGCCACCAGCCCGTAGCGGGACACACGGCCATAGGTGGGCTTGAGACCGACCACGCCGCACAGGGCCGCCGGCTGGCGGATGCTGCCGCCTGTATCTGTGCCCAGGGCACCCGGCACCATGTGTGCTGCCACGGCCGCGGCACTTCCGCCGCTCGAGCCGCCGGGCACGCGCTGCAAGTCCCAGGGGTTCGCTGTAATCTGGTATGCTGAGTTCTCAGTGGATGAGCCCATCGCGAACTCATCCATATTGGTTTTGCCCAGCATCACAGCTCCGGCCTGTGCCAGCCTGGCAACGGCGGTCGCCGTATAAGGAGGGAGATAACCTTCTAGGATACGTGAGCCGCAGGTTGTCGGGACACCTTCCGTTGCCAGAACATCTTTGTAAGCCAACGGAATCCCCAGCAAGGGGGGCGCTTCGCCTGAGAGACGGCGTGCGTCGGCCCGGCGAGCCTGCTCCAGGGCGCGATCTGCTGCGATGGTCAAGAACGCGTGGATCTGCCCATCGAGGGCGCTAATGCGTTCGAGATGAGCTTCAGTAAGTTCCACGGCGCTGATCTGCCCCGCGCGCAGCAGCCCCTGTGCTTCGGAAATGGTGAGATCGGTCAGCTCGTTCATGCGCTCTCATCCAGCACGGCATTCACGCGGTACATACCCTGTTCATGCTCACGGCTGCCTGCGAGCAGCTTCTCGCGCGGCATGGATGGGCGCACCTCGTCCTCACGCAGCACAGTATCCAAAGGGAGCACGGTGGCTGTCGGCAGGATATCGTCCGTGTCAACCGCCTGGATGCGTGCGGCATACTCCAGAATGGCCGAAAGCTGTTCGCGATAGCGTGCTTTCTCCTCATCAGAGAGAGCCAGCTTGGCCAGTTCAGCAATGTGTTCGACTTCCTCAAGGCTGAGTGTCATGGCAGCTCCTGATTGGCTGGTGGGTGTGGCGCATTATAGCATGCAGCTTTAGCGTAATGCGATATCCATCGCCTCAGCCAGAGAACGGACACGCAGCGCTTCAATCTCTTCTGGCAGCGGTTCACCGCTGCGGCGCGCCGAGCGGGGCACCAGGGCGCGCCGGAAACCCAGCTTGGCCGCCTCCTTGAGCCGCATGGGAAGCTGGCTGACCGCACGCAGTTCACCGCTCAGGCCGATCTCACCCACCATCACCAGGTCGGCGGGCAAAGCCTGATCTTTGACGCTGGAGATGATCGCCATCGCCACGGCAAGATCGACCGCAGGTTCATCAACGCGCAGCCCTCCAATCACGTTGACAAACAGGTCCTGCTCGTAAAGCCGGATTCCGGCACGGCGGGTCAGCACCGCTGCGACAAGCAGCATCCGGTTGAAGTCGATGCCGTTCGCTGTGCGGCGCGGGTTGGCGAAACTGGTTGTGGTTGCCAGAGCCTGTACTTCCGCCAGCAGCGGGCGGGTTCCTTCCATAGTGACGGCAATGGCTGAGCCGGGGGCATTGATAACACGCTCGGCCAGGAAAGCCTCCGATGGGTTGGGAACCTCCACCAATCCGGCCCCCTGCATCTCGAACACACCCACTTCGGAGGTTGCCCCGAAGCGGTTTTTGACACTGCGCAGCAGCCGGAATGCCTGGAAAGAATCGCCCTCAAGATACAACACGGTATCCACGATGTGCTCAAGGACGCGCGGCCCCGCAATGCTGCCTTCCTTAGTCACGTGCCCAACCAGAAAGATGGTGATCCCGCTGCCCTTCGCAACTCCCTGGAACACGCCAGTGCAGTGTTTGACCTGCCCCACGTTGCCCGGTGCAGAATCCAGGTTCTCGCTGAAGGTGGTCTGGATCGAGTCGATGATCGCCACCGTGGGGCTGAGCTGGTCGATATGGGCCTGGATTGCCTCCAGGCTGGTCTCGGTGACCAGATACAGGTTGTCGGTCTGGATGCTCAAGCGGTCAGCGCGCATTTTGATCTGCCGTGCGGATTCCTCCCCGGAGACATACAGCACAGGGCCGATGGTCTCTGCGATCACAGCCGCTATTTGCAGCAGCAGGGTTGACTTGCCAATGCCCGGCTCACCACCAATCAGCACCAGGCTACCGGGAACGAGTCCCCCGCCCAGCACACGCGAGAACTCCTCAACAGCTACCGGGTAGCGCTCAAAGGGGTCACCCTGGATTTCAGAGAGGCGGCGCGGCTCCGAACGCAGGGCTGTATAACCGCGCGGCATCTGATCGGACTCGCCCGCAACGATCTCTTCAACCAGGGTGTTCCACTCGCCGCAGTTCGGGCAGCGCCCCATATACCGGGCTGACTGGCGCCCGCAGCTCTGACAGACGTACGCAGTGCGTGTTTTCGCCATATTTCCCCGCTCAACGTTGACAGATTACTACATTGGTGGGCATTGTAGCACAGAACGGATGTTCATAACACCTGCGCTCATTCAACATAGTCAAATGCCCGGGCAGAGAACTGCCCATCTTTGTAGTACCACACCTGCCTGCCGGGAAAGGCCTTGATCAGCGCCTGGCTGAGCGTTGGAGATAGATCGTGCAGGGCTACAATCTCCCCATCATACCAGGGGGAGTTCAATGCGGAGAAGGGGGCGTAGTCGACCCAACGGCCGCGTACCAGCACCAGCGCCCGCTGTCCAGCACGTAGGGCCTCCAACTCCTCCAGCGGCTGCGCCGTAATCCCGTACAGGCCATGCCAGCTCACGAGGCGGCCTGGCAGGTAGAATGAGAGATTGATTATTATCAAAAGCACGACCAGCCCCAGCCCCATCATGTTTGCCCACCGGGCGGGAAACTGCTGCTGGCGCAGACGCGCAATCCCAGCGACAAGCCATGCGCCTGCAGCACGCAGCCCAACAGCCGCCAGCACACATATCCCGGCCATGCCTTCGTAATAGTAGCGGGGTCCGTAGAGATAGGCGCCTACCCAGTAGGCGATGTGCACAACTACCAGTGTGATGAAAGGGCCTACCAGGAGCAACCGCCAACCTCTGAACCGGGTGCGAAGCCAGCGTGTGCCAAAAGCCAATCCAATCAGCCCCGGCACCCAGCTCAAACCAGGCCAGCCAAACTGATCAGAAGCCCAGAGCGACAGGTCCTGCGAAGCATTGATCATCCCTTGGCGCAGGGTATGCCCTTCGTAAGGACCGATCCCAGGGCCAAAGCCCAGCCGGTCATAGGGCCATACCAGTGTGTAGAGATTGGTAAATGGGCCGCCGCTGACGGCCCACAGGTAGAGCGGCTGGGTGGCTGCAACCAACAGAGCTGCCAGTGCAAACGGCCAAAGCCGGGGCCAACGGTGGGGTGGAAGCCGACCCCACACGATGATCAGGACCGGGGCAGCGACGCAGAGTGCAGTTATGGGACGTGTGAGAAACAACATCCCCAGCGCGACCCCACTGACTACCAGCCAGCCGTGTTTGAGTGAGTCCCCCCCTGCATGAAAAGCGCCGGATTCCATCATTGTTGACGCTAACAGCACGGCCCAGAAGGCCCCTGCCGCATGGCTCATGTAGGTGCTGGACTGGATCAGAAAGAAGGGGGACGAGAGCATCAGCAACCCGGCAATAATCCCTGTGGATCGATCAAATAAAGAACTGCCCAACAACACAATCAACCCGACGGTCGCAGCACCAAGCACAGGGGCGACAAGCCCCCCGGCGTGGACTGCTTCGCCAAGCGCAAGCAGCAGGGGCCAGCCGATGTTGTACTTCGCAAGACGGCGGCCATCGAGTGTCAGCACGAACGGGACCTGAAAAGCAGCCTCGGCCTCGGCGGGTGGCACAGGAGCCCACAGATAACCGCGCGCAAATGTCCTGGCCTGGAAGATATATGCAGCCTCGTCTTCCAGGTGAGGGATACCCTCAGTGATCTCCTGCACCATCAGAAAGGAGGCAGTCAAAGCCGTCACTGCCAGAATCACGGCGATCAATGCAGTGGGGACGCGGGTAGTCGTGCTCAAGTAGGACCTTCGCGTGATTGACACCGCCTGAGGCGGTTGCTAAAATCGACGGTACGTTTGTGCGTACTATAAACCACATAGGTACAGGCTGCGAATGGAAGTGATAAGCCATCGCTGCAGCGAGCCGGGGTTGGTGTGAGCCCGGCGGATCGTGCCCACAGCGAGCACAGGTGGCCCACCTCGTCCGGGAGCCTCAGCTGTGAAAGCTCTATGTTAGCGGCTGACGTAGGCGCACGTTACGCGCATAAAGCGGGCAGGTTAGGATCATGTAGCCTGTCAAGCAGGGTGGTACCGCGGAACCCATTCGCCCCTGTACAGCGAATGGGTTTTTACGTTCTGGCAAGGAGTTTATTGGGGGAACAACTGTGCGCGGTGTTTTGACCATGATCATTGGTAGTCTGGTCCTGTTTAGTACAGCATGCCGAAGCGGGCAGCCGGTGCCTGCTGTGCCAGAGGCCCTTGCATCGGATATCACGCCAACGCCACTGCCAGACCTAGGAGAAGCGCCAGAGTTAAGCAACGAGACCTGGCTCAATGTAGATGGCCCGTTACGTTTCTCGGACCTACAGGGGAAGGTCGTACTGCTGCATATGTGGACCTTTGGCTGTATCAACTGCAAACGAACCATCCCCTATATACAGGAGTGGCATGAAACGTATGCTGACCAGGGGCTGGTGGTGATCGGCAATCATTACCCGGAGTTTGATTACGAACGTGACCTTGGCCGGCTGGCACAGGCTGTTAACGATCTGGGGATCACTTATGCTGTGGCTCAGGATAACGAACGCAAGACATGGGGGGCCTATAACAACCGCTACTGGCCTACACTGTACCTGATTGATAAGGCAGGCCATATTCGCTACATCCATATTGGCGAAGGGCGGTATGCAGAGACGGAATCGGCTATCCAGGCTCTTCTGGCGGAGCCTTATCCGTAGCGTTTGGGAGGTAGCGTATGAAGGGGATATCCGGCAAGCCCGCTAAATTGTATATAGGCTGGAGCTGCCTTCTCGCGGTCCGCCACGCCACCGTCTCCAGGCCCATTGTCATATTCTCATAATCAACCTGACGCAACCCTGACTGGAGAGATGGACAGAGTATGAATAACAAATATAACCCGCAGGAGATTGAGCCGCGCTGGCAGCAGCGGTGGGAGGCGGATGGGCTGTATCGATCCAGGGTGGATTGGAGCAAACCCAAGCATTATGCCCTGACGATGCTGCCCTATCCATCCGGCGACCTGCATATCGGCCACTGGTTTGCCATGACCCCTTCAGACGCCCGTGCGCGTTTCATGCGGATGCGCGGCTATAACGTGCTGTTCCCGATGGGCTTCGATGCATTTGGCCTGCCTGCGGAGGAAGCGGCAATCTCGCGCAATATCCATCCGTGGAAGTGGACGTATAGCAACGTCGAACGCATGCGCAGGCAGCTGCGCAGCATGGGTGCGATGTTTGACTGGGAGCGTGAAGCAATCAGCTGTACGCCAGAGTACTATCGCTGGACGCAGTGGTTCTTCAAGAAGTTCTACGACCATGGGTTGGCATATCGTGGTGAAGCACTGGTGAACTGGTCGCCTACACTGCAGACCGTGCTGGCAAACGAGCAGGTCATTGATGGCAAGGACGAACGTACAGGCCAACCCGTCATCCAGAAGTTGATGACCCAATGGTTCTTTGCGATCACCAAATACGCGGACGAGCTGCTGGATTTCGAGGTGCTGGACTGGCCGGAGCCAGTTCGCGTCATGCAGACCAACTGGATCGGGCGCAGTGAAGGTGCCGAGGTGGTCTTCAAGACGGAGTCCGGTGATGAGATGCCTGTCTTTACCACCCGTCCGGATACCCTGTGGGGTGCAACCTTCATGGTGATGGCGCCTGAGCATCCGCTGGTCGAGAAGATCACCACCCGTGAGCAGCGCGAAGTTGTGCAGGCATATATAACTCAAGCAGCAAAAGCCACAGAGATCGAACGCCTATCAACGGAGCGTGAGAAGACCGGAGTGTTCACAGGCTCCTATGCGATCAACCCGGTTAACCAGGAGCGCATCCCGATCTGGATCGCTGACTATGTGTTGATCAGCTATGGGTCAGGAGCCATCATGGCAGTCCCGGCGCATGACCAGCGCGACTTTGAGTTTGCACGAGCGCACGGGCTGGAGGTGCGTGTTGTGATCCAGCCGGAGGGCGCGACGCTGGATGGTGCAACGATGCCGGAAGCCGCCCCGGGCGCAGGCGTGATGGTCAATTCAGGACCTTTCGATGGTACTCGGGTGACCGAGGAGAAAGGCCGTAAGAACCCCGGCATCAGCAAGGTGATTGACTGGCTCGAGGCGCAGGGTATCGGAAAAGAGGCCGTCAACTACCGGCTGCGTGACTGGTTGATCAGCCGCCAACGCTACTGGGGCTCTCCAATCCCGGTGATCTACCGACAGGATGGAACGATCGATCTGGTGCCTGAAGATCGACTGCCTGTCGAGCTGCCTGACGAGGTGGAGTTCATGCCGACCGGGCGCAGCCCGCTGACCTATCATGAGCCGTTTCTGAATACCATCGACAGCGAGGGCAAACCGGCACGTAGGGAAACAGACACGATGGACACGTTCATGTGTTCATCGTGGTACCAGTACAGATACCTGTCGCCCGGGTATGATCAGGGACCATTTGACCCTGAGGAGGGCGCATACTGGCTGCCCGTAGACGTATACACAGGCGGTGCAGAACATGCCACCATGCATCTGTTGTATACCCGCTTCTTTACCAAGGCTATGCGCGACATGGGAGTCTTCGAACCGACCATCACCGCGATGAAGAAGCACGGACGCGATCCGCAGGGGTTGTTTGATGAACCGATGCTGATGCTGCGCAATCAGGGGCAGGTGCTGGGCGCTGAGCGTCAGGGTGACTTCGTACTGGTGAGCGGGCGCCGTGAAGGCGATAAGCTGTATGCAAGACGCGTGGAAGTAATCGACGCAGCCAATACCCCTGAACATTTCGATGGTGTGATGGGGGAGATCGTGCGGCGTACCGAAAACATCCTGACGGTGCAGCACGATGAAACCACCACGACTGTGGAGGTGCTGGAGGGTGCCGAGGTGATCATCCCCCATATGGAGGGGGAGGCTCGTGTAGAACAACTGCGGCATCATCTGGAGATCCAGCGTATGTCCAAAAGCAAGGGCAACGTGGTAAATCCAGATGAGTTGGTGGAAGCCTACGGGGCGGACACAGTACGTGCATACCTGATGTTTGCGTTCGACTGGCAGAAAGGCGGCCCGTGGGATCCCAACGGGGTGCGTGGTATTGTGCGCTGGCTGAACGACGTATGGGCACTCATTACGGAACCACTGCCTTCTGCCAATGGCAAGGCGGACGAGGCGGAGGTGCGCGCGCTACGGCGTCGGGTGCACCAGACCATCAAACGCGTGACAGCAGACCTGGAAGGGTTCACCTTCAATACAGGCATCGCGGCGCTGATGGAACTCAAGAACATGATGCAGAAAGCCCGCGAGACCCCGGTTGCCGGGACAGAAGCCTGGGATGAGGCGATACGCACTTACCTGCTTCTGATGGCACCGTTTACCCCTCACATTGCCGAGGAGCTGTGGGCGTACATTGGCAGGCCTTACAGCATCCATCAGCAGGCATGGCCGGCAGCCGATGAAACCGCTGCTGCTGAGGAAGTGGTGACTCTGGTGCTGCAAGTGAACGGCAAGGTGCGAGACCGAATCGAGGTGCCAGCAGACATCGAAGAGGGTGAGGCACGGCGCCGGGCGCTGGCCTCAGCCAAGGTGCAGGAGCACCTGAATGGGCGCGAGCCGAAGAAGGTGATCTACGTGCCCGGCAAGCTGGTAAACTTGGTCGGGTAGGTGGATCGATGCCGTGGGGCTCCCTGATAGGGGGGTCCCCGAGCGCGCAGAAGTTGACGGCGCCCCCGGATCAGGGTATATTTTTCGTACAAAAGGGGGCGTGGTGTAGTTGGTCAACACGCCGGCCTGTCAAGCCGGAGATCGCGGGTTCAAGTCCCGTCGCTCCCGTACTGGGTACACTTCTGATGAGGTGTACCCTTTTTCATTGGCCGCGAGGGCCGTGAGGATTTGATCGGGGGCAGCGTCGGGAACGTCAAGCACTACACCAAAATCGGGGTGCAGTGCGACTGCAACGACGCTGTCATTATAGAGGAATACCCGGTCGATAATCTTAGCCATCAATTGTTGTCTGGCTTCCTTTGGTTCGTCTACTACCGCGCACTGATCCCAGTAGGTTTGGAAGTGGGTAATGAGATCAGCCGCTTCCTCGAGATTATCATAGTCCAAAGGCCGTAAAGACGCAATCTCACGCTCAAGCTGGCTGGTCCTCTCCAGATATTCCTCCGGTGTCAACTTGCCGTGTTCCCAACTGAACTGCACTCTGTGTTGTTGGTCTTCCAGTTCTGCAAGCTGCACGAGCATTTCTTCGTTGGCTTTTCGGTTTCTGACTGCACGGTCAATTCGAGCAAGCGCTTCTGGAGGTACGCGCATTCCGGACAGGATCTCGACAATCTGGTCGATCACCACATCCTCCCTGACGTAGGATTGCGCACATTCTCCAAAACCTCGGTCGCGCGAGACACAGCGGTAATGCCCAACCTTATCCCGGTTGTGCCAGGAGATACGCATCTTGCCATAGTAGGGGTCGCCAATGTTGTCATGCTCACGGGCGATGCAGTGTGCGCAGAAAACCCGATCCGGCAGGATATAGGTGCGAGATTCGAACTCGGTCTTGCGGGTACTAGCCATTCGCTCGCGAACAGACTGGCAAACATCAAAGACTTCATCGCTGACGATGGCATCATGCCGCCCTTCAAACCACTCCATACGTCCACGCCGGGACTTCTTCTTTTGACCCAGAGCGGCACCATCGTAGAAGGTTTCAGCATACGAGACCCGACCAGTATAGGTGCGGTTTTGGAGCATATCGCGCACCATCTCTTTGCCGATGGGCCGCCTGCCCTCGCAGTAGCCCTGGATAGCTGGCTGCTCATTCATCCATTCGGCAATCGTGCGATCACTGTATCTGCCTGTCGCATACCGTGCATATGCCTCAGCAATGACCGGAGCCACCTCCGGATCAGGGTAAAGACCAGCGGAAAGATCCTCTGTGGCCTTGCGTTTAGTAATGAGCGTATATCCAATGGGTGCTACACTGCCGTTGAACTCCCCACGCATGGCCCTTGCCCGCTTGGCACGTTTGGTGTCCGTAGATAGGTTGCGTGAGTAAAAAGCAGCGAACACTGCAATCATCTGCTCAACAAGAGCTGAGTAAGGCGAGTCATCGTCATCTTCTGATACCCCTTCCACACAATAGAGTTTCACCCCATACTGGTGGCGCAGCAGAGCCTTTATCATCACGGTGTGGTTGTGATCGCGGGCAAGCCGGTCAAACTTCCACATGATCACAGCCTCGAACTTACCTTTCTCAGCAGCAGCACGAAGTTCCTGGAAGCCATCCCGGTCGAGACTCCAACCGGAACGGGCGCTATCACTGTAGATACCCGCTACGCGCCAGCCACGTTGGGCGATTTCCTCCCGGCAGCGGGTCACCTGATCCTCAATGCTCAGTTCGTTCTGCATCTCTGAGGAGTACCGAGCGTAGATGGCGACCCGATACGTGCGGGACTGTGCTTCTGATGATAGTCCTTGACCGTTATTTGCCATGCCTGCTCCCTGTGGTTTCACTATATTTTGGGCGGAAGTCATCTGCGGGAATGAGTGGCTTGGGCGGCCCATCCGGTAGCTTAATCCAGATCGGCGAGCTGCGTAGTGGATGCCTCCGCTTGCGCGGTCGCAGGTTGGCATCCTCATCTACTCTGACCTGACCACCTGAGAAGATGTAGCGCTTCATGAGCGCTCTCTCCGACAGTCTATGGTCAGAACATGGTTGTTGGCTGTATTAGCCCATTGTACAATACCTCTAAGCCCGGTAGCGACATCGGGTGATGCGGGGCCGCGTGCTGTTGTGGAAGACGCCACGCGGCTCTTGCTTGTCAGAAGCATCAAATCCTCCTTGAATGCTCTCAATATGTTGTGTCTGATAAAGAAATATCTGCAAGACCTGGCTCATCCGGTTTGCTGCAGACCTGCCGCTGAAACAGTGGCTGCTCAAGCACCAGTGGCTCGACATACCGGGCGCGGACAACAGCCTGCGCCCAATCCTCCCGTTGGAACATGGGGGTCAGGCTGCTTAGCAGTACCACCTGAGCCGCATAGGTCGTCGTCGCATAGCGATGGATAAGCGTACAGTTTCCCATTGGTGGGGTGATCACCTCCTCAATCGACATCAGGTCGCGCTGGCGCAGCTGTGGTTCGATAGATGCGCCATCTGGACGTATTCTCCGGCTGTGAACGCGCTCAGTAGCCCGGCCCAACGACTGGCTGACAAAGCGTGCAGTCGCCGCGTCACAGGAGCCAAAGTAGACCTGGGTTCCCATACCCGCAATGAGCGCTTCCGCCCCGGCCCTGCCGTAAATCAGGTCGAACTGCGAAAGCGTCTGAGCGGCGATAACGATGGAGATGTGCCGCTTTCGAAACAGGTTTACTGCCTCGACGATGCTGCCCAAGTGGCCCATGAGCGGGAACTCATCGATGACAATCTTGACTGGCCTCTCCAATGCGCCATCTGCTGACTGCCCGGCTACAGTATCCAGATCGAGCATGAGGCGCTGTAAGACTGCGCCCAGATAAGGGCCGTAGACCTTCATATATCGTCCCGGACAGCGCAGGAGCAGCAGCGTAGGCCGCTCAATGATCATCTCCGCTGTGAAGTCGGTCGCACCGGTTGCTGCCTGCACCGTTCGCTCTGCCCAGGCACTCAGGGTGGAGGCCTGAAGAGTGGCGAGAATGCCCGGCGCGCTGCGGTCATTGACCTTGACACCGGCAGCAAAGGACCGTGCCAGATTGGCTGCTCCATCGTCTTTTTCCATTAACACCCCGGATAGAGTGTGCAGATCATCGAAGGCCTCCAGGATACTGCCCAGACTCTCAAAGCGCAGCAGGCAGGCAGCAAGCAGGTTACGGGCGGATTTGGTCCAGAAATCCTCATGCCCGCCATCGCCGCGACCGACAAGTACACCGGCAATAGCCTGCGCATCGCTCACATTCTCCACCCCGTACGCCAGGTTGAATCGGGGCAGTGTATCATCGGTCGGGTCGTGGATGATGACCAGGTGTCCCGTGACACGCGCATAGTCAAGCAGGTGTGATTCAAGCTCACCCTGCGGGTCGAGCACAATCAGCGATTGGCCTGCCTTCATGGCATCGGCGGTGACAGGCAGAATGCCAGCCTGTGACTTGCCAGTGCCGGGCGGGCCGATGAGGCACAGACCTCGTGCCTGGTCCTCGACACTCAGCGCGATCCACGGCCAACGGTTGTTGCGGTTCGGCCCTCGGTCAAGGCGATAGAAGCGCTTCGCCTCGTCACCACGCCCACGCTTACCATAGAACGACCCGAGCAGGCGCAACTCGTACTCCCCCTTGGGCTTTTGCAGGCGGACAAACTCACCTGGATAACAGAAGTGCGCCGACCCCAGTTCTTCACGGACGCGCAGCGGGTCGCGCAGTCGATTGACTAACTCACGCAACCTGCCACCATCCTGAATCTGGGTGTAAGCACCCAACGCTGCCAACCCACCACCAGCCAGAAGAAATCCCAGGGCAGCAAGCAGACGCGCCTGGTTGACCCCCGGTGGGCCAAGCAGGAGATGCACCGGCCAGGACCGGATCAGCGAAGGAGCGCGCTCAACAGCCAGATGGCCGCCGATGAGCAGCAGGAGGTGCATGACAGCCATCGCCACGATGGAGAGTGTTGCGGCCATCAGGCGGCGCTCGCGCGGGCCTGCACCCAGGTGCGCGACCTTCCGGCCCGGCTGACCGAGTCGGAAAGCAGCAACAAAGGGCAGTACCAATCCGGCAGTCAAAAGCGGGATTGCCGCGTAAACAGCAAACTGCTCGCGATAGGTGGTGAAGAGCCAGTGCACCATGACTTAAAAGGCCTCATCCTCAGTGTCGTCCTGTTTGCTGGCCAGCAGCCTTGCGCGACCTGCCAGCTTGCGTCGCAGGCGGTCTTCGGGAATGGGTTGTTTATCTTGTGCGGCGTCTGCGCGGGTATCCGGTTCTTCGGCCTCTACGCTTTCGGTCGGTGCCATTTCTTGAAGCGCATCAGCTAGGTCCAGCTCAGTATCCACACGGGTGAGCAGTTCCTCTGGAGTCTCGCTTCCGTCACTAACTATTTGCTCTTCCAAATGATTGGTTTGCTGCTTTAAGGCTGCTGCGGCTTCTTCAGCTTGCACTGCCTCTGCTATACCTCTCAGCCTGCGCTTCTCGCGTATGAGATATACCCCCCACCAACGGTAACGCTCAGCAACAATCAACTCATGGTCCATCGTGGTTTGTGCTTTATCCGTTCGAATGGTCATAATCTTTCCTTCTTTATGTGCTGCCATATCGGCGCAGTTCAGAGCGGCTGGCCGCACTATCGAGATAGAACACCCCTTCGTCCGTCTCCATCAGGAATCGGAAACGCGGCAACTCGGCAATGATGCGCCGGTGCTGGTGGGTGTAGTGGGCAAAAGCCGGGTCGTGGGTGAAGACATCCTCCCCACCGCGCTGGGCGAAGATGACCCGGATGGGACAGTTCTCAAACAGCAGTCGCGCCTGCGGATCGGAAACAAATATTCGCATCTGCTGGTCAATGACAATCACCTTTTTCCTTCTGGTGCGCAGGGTCTTGACCGCGTTGATCAGGAACTTGAGCAGGGACGGATGGCGCATCATGCGATACACCTCGTCCACGGCGATAATGCGCGGGCTGTCGTTGGACAGTGCGGTGCGCATCAGGGCAGCCAGCACCTGGGTATAGGCAATGGCGATCAGCACCTCATCCTCCTCCATCTCGTGGAAGGTGAAAATGCGAGGCTGACTTTCACCTACCACAGAGAAGTCCACGCTGGTATGGCTGTTCAGGAAGTGCCCATAGGGGCCGCTACCGGTAGCCAGCCCCGCAATCTCCTCGGCGAACTCCCTGGCCATCTCCCGAATACGATCGGTGTCACCCAGCCCGGATAGCGTATCAACTACATCCTCAACCAGCGGTGCTTCAGCAGGAGTCATTAAAGACAGGTTCTTCCCCTGATAATGCTGATAGAGTGCCTGTGAGAGCAGAGAGGCCTGGATATTGCTCGCTGGGTCGCCACCCAGTGGGCGCTGCAGGAAGGTCTCGTACAGCCGGATGACATGTGCAATCTGTTCGCCCAGACGCGGATAGACCGGATCGTGCGGATTGAGACTGCTGCGACGGGCGCTGAGTGAGTGCGCTTCGATATTGAAGGCGGAGGCCAGCAGCCGACCGTGCCCCATCGGCTCCAGCAAGTCAAAGGGGATGCCGTAATGGGCTAACGAACGCGACAGGTAACAGTTGAGGGCGAAGGTTTTGCCGGATCCGGTCGTTCCCACCCAGCACTCGTGTACCGCCTTCTTTCCCTGACTGGTCTCCCAGTCGTTGTAGATGTAGGGCCAGCCCCCGCCTGCGCTTGTCCCCCGGATAATGCCAGCCCGGGGTTCCAGCTTGCGCATTCCCAGGAAGCCGAGGCTCAACGCCAGTGCCGGGGAGGTCATCGGCCAGGTGGCTGGGCGTGGATCCAGCCGCGCGGTCGTTTCGGTTGTGAAATAACGGGCGGCGCGAACTTGGTCTCCGCCCACCTCCACGCGCAGCCCCATGAACGGTTTCATGCGCTTTCGCACCTCTTCCACCCGGTCACGCAGCGTGTCCGGGTCTTCTGCTGCCAACGCGATCTTGATCTGCACATCATGCAGCGCCTGACCGCCGTGCAGCTCGGCCAGCGCGGCAGAACAATCAGCAACTTGCCGTTGGCTGCCGGTATCGAGTGCCCGGCTGGTAGCCAGGTGTGCCTGCATGGCGGTGATGACGCCTTCCAGCTTCGACACCGCGTCGTGGGCTTCCCATGTTCGGGGGATGTCCACCGACAGCGCGATGGGGATACCCATGGTGAAGAGCAGTGCCATTGGGCGGAAGAAGGTCCACTCGACGCTCTTAAACGCGTAGGTTCCGAGCAGCGAAACATAGGGCCTGCCACCGGGCCGACTTACTGGCTCCAGGTGCCAGATGGGGGAGGCTTTGAGGCGGTACTCACCGCGGACAAGCGGCGGCCAGCGGCCTTCAACCACCCGGGTACCCATGCCTGCTGAAGCAGCCATGCCCAGCGAACGTGCGCTGGTGTCATCCTCCGACCAGACTGCCATGCCGCACAGTGCCTGTTGAAAGTCCCCTCCGCGTTCCAACTCCTCGTACCACTGGCGATATTCCATCAGGATAGACGTGCGCCAGGGGTTGGAGGTGCGTGTCGCTTCACTGATGGTCCAGTCAATCAGCGGGCGCAAAGATGTGGGCATATGCCAGGTCACAAAGCGGGCCGGGCCATCAAGGGAGCGGAGGAAAGCGGCAAAGCGGTTCTGCAATACGAGCAGTGCCTGTTCTTCGCCATGAAGAAACAGGTCGAAAGGTTCGATGAGAAAGCTTGCCGGTCTGAGCCGACGCCCGACGAGAGGCAGTTCGGATGGGGACATCTGGAGGAAACTCACTACACGCCTCCTTTTCCTTTGAAGGGGTTCTCCGCTGCTGACAATCCCTCGCGCGGTGCATCGGCGAAGCGCCCCAGGTATTCCCAGTCCCCGTCGAGCAGGTCTTCGGTTTCCTCGTTCTCCCATTCCGAATCAAAGGCTGCATCAGCCTGCAGAATGCCCTCCTCCGGCGTGACTCGAAGCGCTCTTCCTATAACCGAGAGCGAGTCGGTCTGCCGGGTGGCTGCTGCGACCGTCGCCAGGCCACGCAGATTGCGCAGGGAGAAGGCAAAGAGTGGCATGCCTTCGACTGGGTGGGTAATGACCAGCACTACGGCCAGCACCACTCCTGCACCCAGGCAGGATGGGAAGAAACCAACCAGTCGCCCGCTAACCAGAGCAACGATCGCACCTGCTCCCCCTGCAACAAGCAGCCGCCTAAAGCTCACGGCGCCAATGCCTTTTTCATGTCTTACTGTGATGTTCGAACGCTGCCATGCTGTCACGATTTCCAAATCCTCGTATACTTTCTTTGTGGTAGGGAGGGATGGCGCCCGTTGGCTGACACCAGGAACGCCACCCTCTCCGCCATTCCTTTATCAGGTACCGATCAGTGCTGCCACACCACCGCCGGAGGCGATGACCAGGAAGACCAGTCCCAGTGCCACGTCGTTGAAGGCCTTGGGATGATCCTGCTTCCATTGCGAGATCAGGGGGAGGGAGGAGCCGAGATACATAAACCCCAACCCCAGCACCCCGATCACGGCAAAGGAACCGGAGATGGCTAGCAGCGTTGACTCGATGTCTTGAATGAAGTTCTGAATAGCGTCCAATAGGTGTTTCCTTTCGCTGTACTGACGATTTTTTTGATTACAGTTACGTCGTCGATCTATTCTCGGGCATCACCTCCCTTCAGGATGGCTGGGGCCTGTCAGCGCAACACGGCAATAAATCTGTACCCGCCGATTTGCAACCCAACATAGGGGTCGCCATTCCAGGCGAAGCGCAGTTCGATGTCCTGTGCTTGCCCTGGTTCGACGACCAGAGGAAGGGTCTCGCCGCCCGCCTGCACCAGCGGCCCGACAGGATAGACATCCTCGAGTACCACCGGTGAGAACACAACTGCGATCTCGGATGCCAGCACAGTGATGGGCTGGCTCTGCGGATTGAACAACCGGACGCTGACGACCAGGTCACGCGGGCTGGTTGCACTGCCTTCCGCTACCATCGATAGGATGGCAACATCGAGATCGGAAGCTGTGGGGCCACCCGCTGGCACATAATCCAGTGCAAAGGTCACAGACACTCCGCCCATCTGCACTCGGAGCACCGGGGATACCAACGAGCGTGGGACCAGAAATGCCGCCGAAGTGCGCAATGTCTGCTCGGCTTCCAGGGTCACAGGCCGGAGGGCGGGATAGCGCAGAATGGCACCATCGACCGTCACCGGCGCATAGCGCGCACCGCTTATGTCCACCAACTCAAGGGACAGGCTGCTGGTGTCTACAGCCTGCTGCGCCTGGATTTCGAGGTCAACCAACAGGTAGAGCCACTCGGCAGGCACGGGAGACAGAGGGGGGCCGGAGCTCGTACTCGTGTCCAGCACGGTGAGTATCACGCTATCACCAAGCGCAGTCGATAATCCTTCAGAAACCGTCTCATCTTTATGAACATCCTGCCCCGGCGCTTCCTGCCCGGAGAGGTATTCTCCATAGACAACCAACCGATCAGGTGCGGTATCCTGCAGAAGGATGATGGCGATACCCGGCTCGGACTGGTCGAAGATCGACACCTCCTGGCGGTTGACCCGCTCTACGTCAGAGACGCGGAAGGTCAGCACCTGGCCGGTGCTCATTCGCAGCCGGATCTCATCCCCATGCGTCAGGTCACTCAGAAAAGCAGCATTGTCCGGGGTATATGGGATGCCCAGCACGGGACGGACAACCAGCCCCAGAACGGCACTGGCCACGTCGGGATCAGGGTCGAAGGCCCATTCTGCAATTTCGACCTCTTTCTGCTGGACGGGAAAGACTCGCGACGGGCTGCCTGCAGGTGCCAGCTCGAGCAGGACCGGGTAGTAGCCGCGCAAATCGTCTCCTTCGCGGATGGGCCGGTCGATGTTCTCCAGCGCCAGCGGCGTTGGCGTGAGCGTCTGAGGTGGCAACATGGCCTGTGCAGTCGCGGCAGCAGCGGTCGCAGTCAAATCCGCCTCACTAACTCGCCCCGCACCCAACGAGCCTCGCAGCAGGACGAAGATCAGGCACAGCACCGTCAGCGCCACACCAGCTATGGCTACCAGGGCGCGGGTATTGAGCACTGCTTTCTTCTCGACCGGGGCGGTATCCTCTACTGGTAAGCCAGCAAACAGCCGTTCACGGATGCGGTCGGAGACCTTGAACCAGCGGATCGAGCCATCCGGTTTTTGCAGGGCCGGGATGCGCGGAGCCGGGCTGGGGAGGTCTGGGTGCTGGCCAGTGTAGTACAGGATGCAGGTATCAATGACGCTCAGCCGGTCGATGTCGCTGATCATTGCCTGCGAACCGAAGGTGTCATCGACCGCCTGTTTGAGCGCTGCTTCGTAGAAAGGGCGCTCCGGGCAGGCCAGCCACAGCTCTTCGAGTGCTTCGCCAGGCATAACCAACAGATCATCCAGTGTGTAGGTGCGCTTGAGGTCAATCGTTTCCGGAGTGAGCGTCTCCAGGGAGTACGCTTCCGGATCAATGCTCAGCGCCGGGGTTTCGGTTTCAATCGTAGGATAGTCAGTCATCTGCGTTCTCCTTACAGCTTTGTTGGGGGCTGGTACTGGCTGTTCTGGCCGGCATCATCTTTGGTCAGTCGGGTATCTTCCTCATCGAGTGACAGGCTCGATGCTTTACCCTGGCTCATTAGCATCACATGGCTGGCAATCGGGTTTGCGCGCCGGTCCAGATAGTCTCCCAGGCGCGGATCGCCGGGGGTCACTGAGGCACCGGTGGTTATTGGAAGAGCAACCAGCGCTTCGCGCACAGCCTGCAAGGCAGCATCAGTCGTACCATATCCCCCCGTCGGTGCGGATTGGATGGCTTGCTGCATGGCGGTTGATACCGCATCGCCCAATCCGACTAGATCCGCCGAATCAAGGCGGATTTCCGTCTCAGCCTGTGACGAAGTGACAGGCTGACCACCGGCTGCTGCAGAGGAAGGCGGTCCTGCTTCCACACTGACCGGTGCGGCAGGGGGTTCCGTGGGCGGCCTCTGCCTGCCAAATCCCCCATCTCCCAGGAACAGTCCGCCCAGCGGCCCCATCATCCGGTTGCTCAGCGCGCCTTCATAGAAGCCCTGAGCACTGCCCTTGAGTGCGCTCTCATCGGGCAGGATGAAGCTGCCGAGTGCCGAGGCGGAGTAGAGTGTGTCCATGCCGCTGAGTGCGCTGCCCGCCACCTGCGCCATACTTGCCCCGGCTCCGGCAGCAACTGCTGCACCTGCTCCAGCGGTGGCCACGGTCAGGGCCAGTCCGGCTGCAGCACCGGCAGCGGAAACCCCGGCTTCAGCAGGGGATTGGAGACCACCGCCCACCTGCTGTGACATGGCCTTGAACATGCGATTGAGAGCATCCCAGATAGCACCAACTGCCTTGAGCAGCAGAACGACCATCACGATTGCGCCAATGAAGGAAGCCCCCAGCGTCATGGTCGGATTGAGTGTCCGCGCCCCGACCGTGACCAGACCAACGATGAAGGCCTGGATGACGGAGATGATGAGCGACAGGACGAACAACTCCAGCCACATGTCGATCAGCGTGCGGGCAATCAACTCTGTACGCTCAAAGAAGGCGAAAAGGATGGCGATAGCCATGCTAACAAACAGAATCCCTGCCGCGATGGACAGGCACAGATAGATCGCCTGCTCAAACAGCCCAAAGACGATGATGATCGTTGCCAGTAGCAGGCGGCTGATGCCGGTCAATCCGTCGTTAATAGACTCGGTGCGTTCATCGGCGGACAGTGACAGGAAGAACAGCGGCCCCTGTGTTGGGTCGAAGTATTCAAGGTGGAAGTCTGACGGAAGCGGCTCAAGCGCGTACACTACGTCATCACCGGTCGCAAGCGTGTAGGCCATCGCCAGGTCCAGTCCATCTACATAGCGGTCAGAGTCGACAAAAGCCCCGAACTGGTTGGCGAGCACACCCATCGCGTCGTCTGGCCCGGCGGCGATGCTGTTAATCACGGCAATCGGTCCAGCAGCGGTCGAAGTTGCATTGGCCTGGTCGAGCACCTGTGCGTAGAATTCGCTCGATAACCCGCGACGCAGCTGCTCGCTTTCAACGTACAACCCCGGCCCGGCCTGGTAGAATAGCAACGCAAAGAGCAGCCAGCCGAGTGCTTTGCCCAGACTCACCACACGCACCCTGAAGAAAGGGGCAACGAGATAGCCCAGAGCCAGCAGGAATACGGCGATGGTGAAGACCGCGGGCAGCAGCCCCTGGCTGAGGGTCACAAAGTCTGAGATAGCCGGGCCAAAGAGCTCGTCGACCAACCAGTCGTTGACTGCCTGGATCATCAGGCCCGCCAGCAGCAGCGCCCTGTCACCCAGCCACAGCCGGATGGCGACATTGCGCACCATGCCGTAGACCCAGATCTGGAAGGGGACGATGAAGAGTGTGTCGGCCATCAGCGCCCCTTTGCCAGCCGCCGGAGTCGCAGTCTGTGGGCCAGCAGGGTTCCGCCAATCAACAGCACGAGCAGCCCTCCCAGTCCAGCCAGACCCAGCAAGATAGCTTCCTTACCAGCGTTCTGTGTTTCAGCCGGCCCTGATGTCGGAACAGGCGTTGGTTCCGAGCCGGATGGCGTGGCAGTGGTACCCACTCCAACTTCCACCTCGCTGGTGATGATCTGGGCTTCGCTTTCAACCGTGGGTGTCTCAGCGGGTGGAGTGACAACCAGGGCGCTGAGGTCAATGCTGGCGAGCGCCTCATTTGGGTTGTCGAGGGGTGAGATAGGTAGTGCGAACGGCACCGGTGGAGCCTGTGGATTACGGCTCATGTCCCACAATGGGATAAGCAGACCATCCTGTATCCCGATAACAAAGGTGACTACCTGTTCTTCTTCTGAAGGCTCAAAGTATACGCCAAAGCCGCCACCGGTCGTGCCATCATCCAGCGCGCCCGCGTTCTGTCCTTCTGGTGCGACGAATTCCAACCCGCGCCAACCCTGTACAAAGCGGATGATATATGCTCCAGGCGGGATGACCAGGCGGCACCGGCCATCACCATCTGTCACACAGGTATCATAAGGTTCATGTGGGGGCCCTTCGACAAGAATTTCGAGTGGCACACCCGCCATCGGATTTCCAGCTCCATCACGCACAAGGATCACCAGCGGCAGGCTGCTAATTTGCAGGCCAGGAATAAGGAGCAGTAGTCCAAGCCAGAAACTCAGCATCTTCATGCGGCTACCTCCTCCATGCGGGCAGGCGGTTTGCAGCTCTGCCCTGTTTGCCCCGCTGCTGGCTGCGGTGTGTCCAGCGCCAGCCGGGTGGCAAAGCTCTCCAGTGCCTTGCGGCGGCTGAGTGATCCCTGCGCGACCTGTTCCAACTGACGTTCCACCTCAACAGCAGTCTCCAGCCGGAAGACCTCCGGCAGGTGCTGGACGCAGACATACAACACGTCCTCGCCGAGTGGGGTAGGTGCCAATCTGCCATCTTTCAGGCTGGCGTAGCCCTTTTTGACCATGCTCTCAACCAGTGAAGCATAGGTTTCCGGATGTCCGATGCCGCGAGTGGCTAGTTCAGTGATCAGCTCGGCTGCCGTGTAGCGTCGGGGTGTCTCCTCATCCACAGCATTGACGGAGATATGTCGCAGGCGAAGTTCGTCGCCCTTGTCAAGCACATCCATCAGCACTGCGCTACGGATTCTGTCCCCGGATGGATCGATTTCCCGATACACTCGCCGATAACCTTCTGCCAGCATTTGCCGCAACTCAGCCCGGAAGGTGAAGGGGTGGGGGTAGTGATCCGGGTCTTCCCAGGGTTCGACACTGCCCGTCCAGATGGGACGGATGGTAGCGGTAACAACCCGCTCGCAAACAGGGGGCATTTGGGAGGCAACAGTTTGCTGCCAAATCAGCCCGTACAATGCGCGCGAGTCTTCGCTGATAACCATATCTGTAAGCGCATGCAGGTACAGCAGGTCAGGGTGCATTACCAGCGTGGTAGGACGGATCGCTTCGCCATCTGCTCCGTTCTCGTCTGAATCAGGCTGTGGCTCTGCGGGCAGGAACTCGCGTCCGTAGAGTGCCCTGATGATCCGGGAAACACTGCTCGCAGCTTTCTCGTTGATGCGACTGTCCGTCGTAAAAGGGTTAGTGATCAGACCTCGATCATAGAGATCATGTGACGCCTGCATGGTTTGGCCGGGTGTGAAACCCAACTCCTGCTCTGAGGCTGCAAGCAACGTGGCAGTCGTGAAGGGTGGATCAGGTGAATCATCTATGATACGCTCTTCCAACGTCTCGATATGCCAACTCGTCTCCGGTTCCATCAGCAGGTCGACCAGCGCATAGGCTTCCGTATCGCGAGTGATGTCGAGATCTCCGTTCATTTGCGCCTGCAGGACCAGTCCGTCCTGTTCCAGATCGGCGCGCACCATCCAACGGCGTCCATTATGCTTGTGGCGTTTCCACTCACGCTCAACGACCAGCCGCAGCGCAGCCATCCCTGCAAGGGTGATTTCAGGGGGTGGTCCCTCATGCAGCTTCCAGCGGTGTATCTGCGGAGCGACTGCCTCGTGTGCCAGCCGGTCGGCCACCTGCCGGGCACGCCAGGCATCGACCATATACGGGTTGATGTCGCCCGGCGCTTCCAGCGCCTGCCTCATCGTATCCTCATCCAGCTGTGTGAGCGCCAGCCGTTGGACCTTCACCCGCTCGTCCTCTGGCAGGCAGTTCAGCAAATCCCAGGCCAGTGCTTCTCCGGCACGTCCCGGTGCGGTGGCGAAGATGATCTGCCGAGCCTGTCCCGCCAGTTGACAGAATTCCTCTACCAGCGACTCGCGCTCCGGCAGCAGACGATAGCGCTCGGCGACCTCGTCATCCTCGCCCAAGACCAGCCCATCTGGGTCCGGCGCGCGCAGCGGCGGTGGAACGACCAGAATTTTGTGGGCTTTATTCAGCACCAACCGAAAGCGGTCGGCCTTTTGCGGTGTTTCGACAACTATCAGTTTCATAGCCTTAGTTATTCCTTTCCATCTCTGTCAGGGGATCAACGCCAGCGGGTCCACGTACAGTCCATCGACCCGGACGGTAAAATGCAGATGTGCGCCCGTCGAGCAGCCAGTTGAGCCTATAGACCCCAGGGTCTGACCAGGTGTCGTGTTCTCACCAGTCGCTGTATTGAAAGCTGAAAGGTGCGCACCCCATATGATGACCTCATGTCCCTCGACCACAGCTGAGTGGCGCACAAAGTTGCCGTAGCCGGTATGAGGGGGCTTGCTACCCGGTTCATCCGAGCAGTCCGGTCCGGTCTCATCCACCCCGGCATAGCTGACTGCGCCTGCGACCGGCAGAGCGTCGATATAAGGCGTGCCGGTATATATGGCGTAGTCAACACCGTTATGAAACCAGGGCTGACCCGCCGGACAGCCAGTGCCCAGCACCCCGGTGGGCGTATCCACGCAGCCGAAGCCGCGTGTGATCCAGAACCCGTCGATCACCGGGTGGCGGGTAAGCAGGAAGCCTGGCACGTATTCACCCGGCAGCAGCGTCCCGTAAGGAAATCCAGGCACCAGTGTGATCTCACCGGTGGTGCAGGTGTTGTCATAGGCATTGACCCACACCCCCACGTTGCTGCCAATGCTGCTGGCGGCCACCATCTCCTCGATGTCCTCGACATCTAGCGGGTCAAGCACGTAGCCCAACCGCCAGACCTCCGGAGCCGGAATGAGTGCTGCTACCCGTACTGTGCGCTGTTCACCGGGCTGCAGCAGCGTCGCCGCTTCACTCAGGTCAAGCGCGGGCAGGCCAACCAGGTCATGCGCCGAGCCGGATACACCCCAGGCCCCTCGCGTATAAGTCAAGCCATCCGGCTCGATCACCTCGAGCACATACGCTTGTGCAAAGGGATAGAACTCATAGTCCTGTGTCAGCGAGGCATTCTCGACTGTCACTTCCCATGAGGCCACCCAGTGGATCGTTTCCTCGCCGGTCTCTTCATCCACCAGGGCGAAAGGACCATCGACCTGCACGACATCCATCCAGACCCAGATACCCAGCCCGATACCGCCCAGGCTGCCAATCCGGACGTGTCTGCCCAGAGGGAAGTCGGTCAGCAGCTCGTAGGGTGTCGGTTCGGGATAAGGCGTATAGGTTGGCGGCGGTGGGGTAAGCAATTCCCATCCCGGTTCCGCCGTGTGTGTAGCAGGTGGAGCCAGGGTCGGACAGGTCCATACCGGTAGGTCGCGTGCGCGCATATTGTCGGCCTGACAGGCCAGCGCAGCGGCGATCAGCACGAATGTCACACCCACTGTGACGAAGTAGACGGGTCGCAAATGGCGCATTACCACCTCATGACACGGCGGCGCAGCAGCCCGTACAGTCCCATCAGGAGCGTGGATACCACACTGGCCAGGAACATGCTCTCCGGTTCAAAAGGTGAGGAAAACCAACCATCTGTGGGTGGCGGACCGCCCCCTGTTACCGGTAGGGCATCGGGCATTAACATGACGCAGCCCGCATGCATCACCGGTGAGCCAGCAGCATGGGCGCTGTTGCAGGTCTCGCCCGCGCGGGCAGCAGCATTGGCGACCGTCTCGATTGTAAGGACCACTTCCTGGCCTGATGCAAGTGTGCCCAGTTCAAAGGTGACGGTGCGGCCCTCGATACGGTAGATTCCCAGCGGGTTTTCCACCCCGGTGATGTCGAACATCTCTGGCAGTGGGTCGATGATGATTACGTTCTCGATCGCTTCTGCACTGGGGTTGCTGACGGTGATCGTCCAGGTAACTGTCTCGCCAAGAGTAGCCACCGTCGGTGAACCACTTTTACTGATCGCCGGATCGTGAACTTCAATGCCAGGTCCCGGTGTAGGAGCTGGCTCTGTTGGCGGCGGGTCCACATTCTCGACACTGACTGTTACATTTGTCTCGGCACTGTGCCCGGCGCGGTCAAAAGTGCGCGCGACCAGCGTAACATCATTGTTGGGCAGGTTGTTAGTGTTCCAGTCTAATGTCCAGGCGTCTGTGCCGGTCGCCAGATGCCAGGTCATGCCGCCATCCAGTGAGACTTCAACGCGGTCAATGCCGGAGGTAGCGTCAAAGGTAGTCCCACTGATTAGCACGACCCCCGAAACAATTTCTCCTGCGGTTGGCATAGTGATGATGATCTGCGGTGGGGTGTTATCGACAATGACCGGAAGCGCTTCATCGGGCATGGTGTTCCCGGCCAGGTCTCGGCCCCGCGCCAGGATGGTATAGGGGCCATCGACATAGAGAGTGGTGTCCCATGGCAGCGACCAGTCTTCCGTGCCTGTCGCAGTCTGCCAGGTCGTGCCGCCATCCAGCGAAACCTCGATCTGGTCAATTCCGGAGCCGTATTCGTCGGTCGCCGTACCAGTGATGGTAACTGACCCGCTTACCACATCGTTGGCTTCCGGGTTGGTAATTGACAGGCCAGGTGCAGTGTTATCAACCAGCACAGTGACCGTATCAGGTGTGCCGGTATGACCTGCTGCATCTACCGCCCGAGCAAGGAGTGAGATGGTTCCGTCCGGCCCGGTAGTGGTGTCCCATGGCAGTGACCAGTTGTCCGTACTTGCAGCAGTCTGCCATGTCAGGCCACCATCGGTCGAGACTTCCACTCTGTCCAGCCCGGACAGATTATCGGCAGCCGTACCGCTGATTGTCACCGTCCCACGCAGGAGCGCCGCTGCAGTGGGCGAATCAATGAGAGTTGTGGGGGGCGTGTTGTCGACCTGTACAGTGATGTTCGAGGGGGTTTCAATATTACCCGCCACATCCACTGCCCGAACTTGCACATCATAAACACCATCCGGAGAGGCGGTTGTATCCCAGACAAGTGTCCAGGTATCTGTACCGGTCGCTGCTAACCAGGTTGCTCCCCCATCCAGTGATACCTCAACCGTGTCCAGCCCCGAAGTGGCATCCGAGGCTGTGCCGGATAGGGTGACCTGTCCGGTGAGCATGTCTCCTGTATTGTGTGAAGTCAGGTCACTGACAGGTGGAACACTGTCAATCTGCAGATCGAAGCTGTGCTCGGTTTCGACATTACCTTCCTGATCGATGGAGTAGTAGGTGTGGGTCGTGAGACCCTGGGTCGAGATCGAAACAGGGCTGCTGTAGGCCGCTCCGTTCAAAGTAGTTGAAGCTACACCGCTGGCAGGCTGGGTGGGCAGGTTCTCCGGGTCACTGGCGGTCAGTGTGACCGTCACATCTGAGTTGTACCAGCCATTGCTACCCAATGTGCCAGCCAATGTGTGGCTAGTCTCAGGCGGTGTTGTATCGAAGTACAGCCGCATCAACGCCCAGTCAAGATAACGGTCGTTATAGGCCATCGGGTCGGTTGGGCTGCCATCGTCGTTGTCCGGGCAGTCCACATCGGGAAGACGGAAATACAGCGTGTCCTGAGTAGCCTGGAAGATGACGATTGGGTGTGTCCAGCCAAGCCCACGCTGCGATGGCACCCCCCCGGCTTCTGAAATCCAGCTGCTTTGATCCCACATTTGGATGCCAGATAAAACATCAGGATGGGTCGTGTGCAGATCGCCGTAGATGCCTGGCCGGTACCAGGGGGCATTGCCAGTCAGCGAAACCACCAGACCCATATGGGGTCCCCAGGGGTAATCGTGTCGCCAGGAGCCGCCGGTCGTTCCGAAGGCATACCACTCTCCGGGCGTGGTGCTGACTGACAGAACAGTATTGCACTGCGAGTTCAGGAACGTCCGGTCAAGTGTGCCGCTGTCCACCGGGTTATCCATGTCCAGCACATAAAAGGTTGAAGGCAGCGGTGGCCCGGCCTGTACCGGAGCTGCTCCGACAATTCCAGACGAGGCGGCTAACGCCAGGCCGATCAGGATTCCGATCAGCAAGGTCAGCGCACGAAATAACGTACTGCGAAACACGAGCGGTGATTGGTTCAAATCGATTCTCCTTTGTAAGGTGTCAGTGGTTGATCGCTGGCGAGTTTTGCCCGGCGCAGCGAATGTTCCGGATACAGACGGTCATAGAAAGTTGCAGGGAGGAATCGCCCACTCAGCTTCTGGCGCAGAAGCCAGAGCCTGATCGGCAGCGTATGCCAGAAGGGCATCGCAACCGGCAGCGGGATGATCTCCTCTTCGGGATAGGTGCCAACGGTTGGCAGGACAGGTGGCAGCAGAGCTTCGACATCCACCATTCGGGATGCCCCATTGCGTCGGATGGCATACACCCGCCCAAGTGCCAGAGCCCTGCCGCGCTCCGTCCGCAGAAGCGGGTAGATTACAAGCTGTCCGATGTGCAAGCCTCTCATCCACGCCTCTCTACGGAATAAGCCCCGGCGCGTTGGCTGCCGGGATGAGCAGCGTCCATTGAACGGGTGAGCCAGCCCGGAAGTCCTCAGCAGCGCCAAGGTAAGGGATGCTCACCCGGATGGGCGCAGCAGTGACAAGTGTGAAATGCACAGCCCCGGTCAGATCGGTATAGCCATGTGACAGCTCTCGGTTGGTCGTGGTGTCGATGATGCGTACGCTGATCCCGCGTACACCTTCATTGGGATCTACCTCACGGTTACGGTTGCGGTCATAGCCGACCAATACAACCACTGTCTGCAAAGTGACCGGGTCTGGGAGCGGTGTGAGCGAAACATCGGGCCGAGACAGCAGCTCAATGCGTAAAGGTGTGGCCTGCGGCGTTACATCCCAGGTTTGCCCTATAACAGGTGCTGGTGTGGGTGTTGGTGCGGTGGCATGGCAGGCTAATGTGTAGGTCGCTGCACCGGGGAAGGGCAGACCTTGCGGCTGGGGGTACTTGTAGCCGACCAGTAGATAGATGTCCCCTTCCCTGCTGGAAGTGAAGATGATCCGGCTGTTGATCTGCCCGGACTGGGTCTCTACGTCGTCATTACCAGCAATTACGTCCTCAAAGCTGGCGGAGCGGTACAGGATCAGGTTGGTGTCGACTCCTGGCCCCAGGTCGCGTGTCTCGCAGGTATAGGTGATACCGGTCCGTACTGCCATGACAAAGAAATCATTGTCGATAGCGCCATACACACCAGGGTTGAAGTTGAGCCGGGTTAGCACATCGCCTGGCACAATACGATAGGCACGAGCAAAGTCGTAGTTCGGCTCAGCATAGTCAGGTGCCCCACCCAGGTCCGGCGTCGGCGTGATCGTCGGAGCGGGTGCTGTACTGGTAGCCGTTGGAGCGGCTGTCGGGGTGGTGGTCGGTGTTGGTGATGGTGTCTGGTCAGTGAGCCGCAGGACATACCAACCTTCACCAGAGATGGCACTACGCACCTCGATGGCATACCAGCCTTCGCTACTGGTGCTGAACGTCACCACCGCGTTGGGACCGGAAGGATCATTGTGTGTCTCAACTGGATTGCTGTCTGGCCCATAGACCGTCAGTGTAAGGTCCAGCCCCGGCGTGGCGATGGCCTCGACGCGGTATGTCCCGGCAGTTACTGCCGGAGGGCTGATCAGCACACGGAACCAGTCCGGGTCATCTGCCGGGCTGATAGTCAGGTTGTTTAATTGTGCGCCTACTGCAATGGGGGCGGCTTCCACCAGCGAATCGTTCTCCTCGTACGAATCAGGGGTAGGTGCCTGAGCCAGTGCAACCGGTGTGAACGCGGTCAGGGCAAAAATGGTTAGAAGCAGGGGCATCGACCCTACAAAAAGCCTTTGTCGTTTCATTCATTCTCCTTTAGAGCCGCAGAGTGCAGGCGGTGATGAGCAGTCCAAACACACCAACGATGAGCAAGCCCAGCAGGCCAAAGAGTCGGTTCGCCAGCAGCGCCAGCGCCACTGTCCCGGCGATCATCACCAGCAGTGCCAGCAGACGCCCCATTTGCCTCATGCTGCTCGGTCCTGTTCAGGCTCGGTCAGCACACCCACGATGCTGTATCGCAGTGCGGCAACCAGCGCCTGCTCGTTTGTGTCCACACCGAGCTTGCGTCTAACCTGGCGCTGGGCGGTATAGATGGAGTGCTGAGATCGGTTCAACTGCCGGGCAAGCTCTCCAGGATTCAAACCAACTGCCATCAGCCGCAGGACACACAATTCATACTTCGAAAGTTTGTAACCATCTGCATTCTTCAGTGGCGGTGCGAAATACATACAGCCTCCAGCAACCCCTTTTAGTACCTGGATGAGCAGCGGTGATGTTGTCATTTCATACAGCAGGGTGGCTTTGACCATCATCTGTTGTTGTGCAAAAGCCATATCCTGTTCACAGTCGTGGACAATGAGTACGACAGCAGGTGCCGCGTCTATGCTTTCCAGTGTCGAAAAGATGTCTTGCTCAAAGGGTTTGATGGATTCCAACTCCAGTAGCAGAATGTCTGCTCCCGCCTGTCCCGCCGCTGTTACCAGTTTGTTTGGGTCACTGCTGATAAGCTTCAGCAGGTCAATACCCGGCTGTTGGTATAACTTCTGGCGGATGGTTCTGCTCAGATCGGGCGCGCCCGCGATCTGAACACGAATTCGTTGAAGCGCTTCTTGCATACGAAAAACCTCCGTTTGTTAGGTAAGGGCCTTTGTGGCTTCTCCTTGTCCAGGAAATAAGAACACTTGTTCTAATCTAGTAGATAAGCGCATCATAGAACAAACGAGCGAACGGCGCAATAGAACAGGGGGTAAACTACAAAAACTTGTAGTGGGAGTTTGGTTTAGAGTTGTATAAGTAGTGGGGAGTTGGGTTGAATATTCGGAGGAATCAGTTCACATAACAGTCATAGAAATCTGAGTTAGAGGGAGGAATGTGCATCTTAGGAGATAATCTCCCTGCATCAAGGATGTGATTTCTTTTGGCGCTGCAGAGTGGCAATCAGTTTGCTGGATGCCCGGAAACGCACGGCCCGCCGGGCATCGACTGCGTATAACTGCGGCTCACCTGACAAGTTGCTCGTTATCTGCTGTGGTGGAATCTCCTCCACCCATAATCGGCCAAGGTCATTAAGGCGTAGGTCTTCTCCGGCGGCCAGTGCCTCGATCAATGTCTGAATGCTCATTTGCATCACCTCCTCGACCTGGGCCATCGGAAGGTGTCTGGTGCGGTCTGCTGCCGCACGTTCCTTGAGCGCTTGGTAGGTGGCTTTCGCCCATTCTCGCATCTTCATTAGCGTTCTATTTCCCTTAGCATATCTTGAGTCTGCTCCTGTTCAATCCGCTCACGCTCGGTAAAAATCCCATCGAAGTACGATCGTAGGGCCTCCAGCTTGCGGAGTTCCTCCTCCCACACATCAAGGGTGTGCTGCCGTTTTGAGCGGGCACGTCCGATGTGTTGGTATGTCCGGTCACGTTCTTGTTGAAGTTCCGCCTCATGCTGCAGGCGACGGGCAATCGCCATTCGTCGATAATCTGCCTCACGGCGTTGACGCCTTTCCTCTGATACATAGCGTGCATACATGCGTAACTCAGTCTGCCGTTGACGGGCATTACGTCGGCGTTTCTTACCACGCTTCTTCGCATCGCGTGCAGCTTTCTCAGCTAGCAAAAGCTGCGCAGCATCGGCAAATGCTTTCAACTGGCGCATGCGCTCGCGCTGCGGGCGGCCCGGATCACGCTCACGCTCCAGTCGGGCGTTGCGCTCGGCGACGATCTCAAGCGCGCGTTCCTTTCCCAGCACTCGACCCAGTTCCTCGGTGAACGTCTCAGCCGCCGTGACGTTCAAGTCGCGGAAGTGAGGGCGCTTGACGTAGTGGTCTACCCGGCCCATTTCTTCCGCCGCGTCGATGGGAATCGTGCCAGGTGTGATGACGTGGGCATGTGCCATCTGCTCACCATCCTTCACCCGATGCTTGTCGTGGATGACATAGCTGTACTGAGCCTGTCCCCAACCGTTGTCACTGTACCAACGTTCGATGGTCTTTTCAGTTACATTTCGAACGACCTCGAAGCGTTTGTCCTCCGGCACATGGCGCATTAGTTCCGGGTCTGGTGAAACCACCCAGGTGCGAGCCAGCACCGACCGGCCCCGCCAGTCGTAGGCTCGGTTCGTGATCTGTTTATAAGTCTCACCCATACCTCGATCCACCCACTTCGCTTTACGGTGGATGGGGCGGTCATGATCGCTCAGCCCAACTGGGTAGCGCATTTCAACCCCCTGCTCGGCGCTGAGAAAAGCGTCGCGGCGAACTGACCCGTCCCGATATTGAAGGTACTTTAACAACTGGCGCAGCGATTTCACTTCGCCACGTTTTTTGTAACGCATGGGAACGGCGATAATGGCTTTCGGCATCGGCTACTCCTGCAGGTCGCGATGTCGCTGCTCCTCCAGGTCGGCATCGTCGATGGCGTTATTAACACGCATCCTGACCTTCCAACCGCTCTCGACTAGCCGCTCCTCGGCCACTTTCAGGATAGCGCTGGATGAGAACTTCTTCGCTGTTTCGGTGTCAAGATCAAGCAGGTTTACGATCAGGAGTGAGAACATCTCAGCTTGCATGATGGTGAGCAGCGACAGGTGCCAACCCAGCTCACGGCGCAAAGCCTGCACCTCGTCGCGGAAGCGTCCAGTAAAATAGCGGCGGCTGCCGGTGATCTCGCCTCGGTCATCTACATATTGCCGGATGGCTTCGCGGATCACGTCACCCACGTAGCGGTCATTGCCTGCCAACCGCTGGAGATTTGCATAGAGAGCGTGCGTCATGCGAACGGTGACAATCTTTTTCTTCTTAGCGGATTCACTCATGAAGGAAATGGTAGAACATATGGTCTGTCAAAGTCAAGGCTTGAGATATTACCTAACCAGAATCACTGCTTGGAGCCCTAAGAGTGATAAGAGAAGTCCAACAAAGAAATCGGGATCTCAGTCTGGGTTGGAAGGGAGGATCAAGCTATACCTAAAGCCTTCAGAGCCGCTGCAACCGGATCGGAGTAGAAAATTGGATCTACTCTTTCCAACAGGTCAGGAGGGACCTCCATGAACAAACGCCGGGAGCTTATAGGTAGCAATATACGTTTAGCGCCATTGTCCATGATTACCTGGAGAGGCTCGATCAAGGAACCCAACTGTAATATGTTACCCTGAACCGTCATTTCACCGGTTACGACCAATGCAGATTGAATGGGCTGATTACGAAGAAGGGAAAAAAGTGCAACAAATAGCCCAACTCCTAACTGAAGCCCATCACGCGAGTTAATCAGATCCACGACCTGAACATGGTAATCAAACGCATCAAAATCACGGGCAATACCAAGTTGTTCTTTGTTAGCTCGAATGTATTCGAAGGATGTGCTTATCGAATCCTTAGTAATTCGTGCAGAACTACCGCTTATACGTAGTTTTCCTGATCCACTTGAATGGCTTATCTCAATGCGACATAAGGCGACCGAATCATTGTCGGTTAAGGCAGCGGCATAAACGCTCCCTGGTGGCAATTCATCGCTACCTATCAAATGGTAACCGCCTTCTTCTGGAACCCCGACAAATGTCTCTTCGAAAGTCTGAGTATCAATGTATGAAAACGAAGTCTGATAGTATTCAAAAGCGCCCATTTTCTTGAGCTGTTCTTTTACACGACGTCTCCCCTCAAGGGCAAGCTCTACATATTCCCTCATTTCCTCTCGCCCTGGATCGCCATTAGGATGTAGGAGTTTAGCCAGTCCTGAAACGGCACGCTTAACAGCCCTCACATCGCGTGTATTCAAGTCAGCACCTAGACCGTAATAATCATCCAATATCTGTGTGAAATTGTGCCTACGCAGCTCCCTAAGTGCTTCTGCCAAATAATCAACCACAAATCCGTAGTGCTGGGTGAAATACTCATTTCGCATCTTGGGCATTTCCCAACCCGGAAGATAGAAATGCAGTCGGTCAATGAGTGCCATATCCTGCATATCATCGGGAAGGGGATTGAAAAGGGTTCCGGTACGTACAAGTGTTTCTACGGGTTGGTTAATGTTGCCATTGAAAACCATTGAAGCTTCTGCAATCAACTCCTCACGTCCCCGGCTGAAGCTTCCACTCTCCATATAGTCTTTGAGGATCTGGATTGCAGACCGATCTGAGAACTGGATCCCTGCCACCTCATCAAATGCTACAACGTCCCACATGCCAACGAGGCCGACCCTTCGAGTACTCATGTTATAGAAAAGGTTGGCTACAGTGGTCTTTCCACCTGATATGAGAATGGCATACGGTGAAAGATCGCGGTATACGAATGATTTACCTGTGCCGCGAGGCCCTAGTTCAATAAGGTTGAAATTCCTTTCGACCATTGGAATAAGCCGAACCAACATCAGTAATTTCACTCGTCGACTGAACATGGAGGGTTCAAACCCAATCGACCGGACAAGTAGATCCAACCATTCGTCAGTCGAGAGTTCTCGCCGGGCAAGACAATAATCCTCTAAGCTGAAGGCGGCTATCTGGATCGGTTTAACATCCACAATATAGAAAGGACGCGCTTTTCCCCCTTCATCTTCATCAGCCCGAAACTCGATATCAACCTGGGCCCACACGCCGCCTTCAAGCAATCGCTCATAGCGTCTGACAAATTGGTCGGGAATGTGCAGGAAGCGATGACCAAAATTCACCATCTCGGCCCAGTATTTCGTCCCTTCAAGCCGTACCAGTATCTTATCAATATAGGTTTGTTGACCGCGCTCTTTAACGCGCGATTGTGCCTTCATGGCTTCATCGGGTCTGATGATATTGTCGCTCAGTGTATTTTGAACCAGGCGCATACCCGCTTCAATCGCAGCGGGATCATCGGTGGCGCAGTACTTACCCAGCAGATACTCCAGGACATAGGTAGGTACATTCGCACCAACCTTGACCTGATGAACCAGATCTTTTCGGACGACTTTGCCCGCGAAAACATCATTAACTTTCAGATCAAGCTCTGGCACATTGGACTCCTAAGTTTTACTACAGCGAGATAGACACCGGTATGCCATCAAGCCGTGCAAGGCTGATGCCGGTGGTAGCATCTAGCAAGTGAATGGTTACTTTCTTGGCAGTGATATCCTCTGTAATCTGGAGGGTGATGGTGTTGGGAGCATACCGTGAGTTGTCTTCGATTTCTGGCTGCATCTCCACTTCCTTGCTGGCTTCCTTGAAGCCATAGGCAGCCGAAACCGGGATAGAAAGCGCCGTATCACCAATACGTACTTCTATGCGAACGGAAATTGGTTCAATCCCCCATAGCTGCTGGGCTGAACCTTCGACCGTAACAGACAGAAAACGCGTTGTGATTGCTTTGCTTCCCAATGTTAGCGCCCACTCTACTGCCAACTCACCAGCTGGAACTGCCTTCACAGCACTGCTTACAGCCATGACCGGGATCACAAGCTCTTGAAGAGATAATCCCCCATGGAAGTACTCTGTGCTGCCTCCTGGCACTGCGAAACACGACAGATTCCTGGGTATTGCCATTTCCAGATCGCTGCCGATGCCAAATGCCGACAGTGGTACCCGGAGCACCTGGGGCTGCTCTGCCCCACCCTGACCCAACCAGACACGCCTCTTGAGTATGGCTTTCTGCCCGCCGGGATTAGGGATGGTGTCACTCACAGTGATGGCTTCCCCGAAAAGATAGCCGTGATCTGCGCTGATAACAACGCGGTGGAAGCCCAGGCTGAAAAGCGTCTTGACACCGCGTCGAATCTGGTTGAGCACCTCGTCGAGCATTCGGCGCGCGAGGGCGGGATTGTTCTCAGCCAGGCCATCGATATCTTCAGTAGCTGTTATCAGGACAACCTGCGCTATCTCCAATGCCTTGCGTAGCTTCACGTTTGAGAGCGGCGCAATGTCGTGCAGCTTCGCCTCGACTGCCTCCTGCCCCACAGCACTCTTGAAAAGGTCAATCCTATCCTGACGTGTCTTCAGCTTGCGCCCCGCAATCTCGGGTACGGCTTTGCCCTCTAATGAGATGATCATGATGCCGTTCTCCGCCCCTGGCATCAGGGCAGCCATACCAACATCAGTGATGGTGGGTGGCGTGGCAAGCGATGGGTCAAGGGTGTAATCCCATTCTTCCTGAAGCTCGCGAATGTGGCTTAGAAGCTCATACGCCATCTCGTAACGGAATGCATCGACCAGTAAGTAAGCTACCCGCTCTTGCCCCAGATGAGGATAAACAGCCTCACTGAAGATGTCTGTCTGGGGAAGCAGTGGGATATCGAATTTCTGTGTGGCATAAGCGTCTATAAAGCGTTCTGCTAATTCATTGGCTGCTGCTGTATAAGCACTGCGAGCATGGCTGACCAGCTGCTGAAGCCCTTCATGGGCCTGTGGGTCAAACTCAAAGCGGTGGAAGTCACGCTCCAAGTGTCGGTGGTACATATCCAGCTCACACCAGGGGTTGTCACCATATGAATATTCCCGAATAAGCGACTCCCCCGTCCAGCCTTTGTTTTTCAGCGCAGTATGAATCTGCTGTGCCTTGAGCATCAGTCGCCCGGCATCCAGAATGACTTCCCAGCGAGTCTTAATCTCCGGCTTCTGGGTAGACCAGAAGTTATCCAGACGCAGTTCGACCAGCCCCACCAGGTCGGTTGAAGGCTGCTTTGCAAGCGCCTGCTCCACGTCCTTCTGGAGGCGAAACTCCCCTGAGATGAAGGTCTCTGTGCCAGCCAGGTCCCACAGGGGCAGGTCAATTGAACCCAGTCCTAACTCACTCTGAAGGCGCTCCGACCATGCGACATAACTGGCAGCGGCATCACGACGGTTACGCCAAATCCGGGCCAGCTCGCAGGCTGTATCGACAGCCACCTGATGCTCCGCCAGTTGGAATGTCAGCAAACTGGCAGGGGTTGCATCGGCCAGGCCCGTGATGAAATCGGTGAAAAGCACCTGACGCGCCAGGATGGCCCGCAGCTCATCCGCTCCCATGGATGAACCAAAGGGCACGCCCATAGCATCGGCCAGAAAACCGGCCAGGTCGTCCAGCGCCTTGCGTTTCTTAAGCTCCTTATCCACTGCCGGTTCAGCCAGGAACCGAAGGGCGACCTCAATCGGATCGCCAGTGCCAAAGATGACGCTGATCACGCCGGTTTCAGCGCCTTTCTCGGCCAGCCGATCCAGCTCAGGGAGGGAGAGCTGCCCGGCTTCCACCTGAGCCACCGTTTCGGCGACAAGCGCAGGCGGCATCACACTGCTCAAAGCCTCACGGGCGACAGCGGCCAATGCGGTGTTGCGGGCCGGAGGCTGCTGGCCGGGCTGGAGCACGACTCCACCTACCTCAAACTCGAACAGGGCGTTGCCCGTCTCCTGCCGGTCAAGCGGCACGTAGATCAGCAGCCGGGGCGCCTCGTCTTTGGCAGCAGACCAGAGTGACTCTAACTCGTGGCGCAGCCACAGGAAGCCCTGATCAGCCTGGTAGTGAAAGATATCAGCGCCACAAACCTGCTCCGAGGTCAGCGTAGCAGCCAGGTCCGTATAGGCCCCTTCCGGATCGTACCAGACGAGTGTGCCATGTGTTTTAACCTGCTCATACAACAGAGCAATGAGTGTCTCTGTCACCAATCCCATAACTTACCCTTTCACCAGGCCTTTAGCCCGCATCTGCTGAGACATCGTGCTCCACTCGTGCTTACCCCTGATCAGCTCATTCCAGTAGCGCCCGGCTTCCTTCCAGGGGACCAGTGGATGCAGCGGCGCAATACTCAGCACAACACCATCATTTAGATCGGGCGGCAGGTTGAGCAGTGCCAGCCGGTCGAGTGTGGCGCGGAAATCCGCCACCTCAGCTACGAGCTTATCCTGCTGGTCGATCTCCCGCTCACGGCGTTTACGCTCCCCCCCGGCGAGGGCATCCAGGCCCTGCTGAAGGTCACGCAGGCGAGTCTGCTCAAGTGCCACCTTGGCATCGGCATAATCGCGGGCGGCCACGTAGAGTGTGTCGTGACGCAGATGATGCAGGTAGAGCCAGATACCGTAACTGCGCTTCTCGGATTGCAGCAGCCAGTAGATGGGCGCTTTGCGGCGGCTTTTGGAGTAGCGTTTGATGTGAAAGTCGAAGAAGCGGCGCGGATGGCGAAAATACTCGCGCAGCGAATCCACACCGAGCACTGCCAGCATGTCGCGCTCCAGCGATCCAGCTTCGTCGCCCCAGAGCAGGGCCAGCACCCCGCGCACCCGCTCCACGATGTCGGAGGCGCGATTAGCCGGGTCATCGACCAAGATACCGTTCCAGGCGATAGGCAGCGGGTAGTCGTCGCCGACCTCGTTTGGTGCGGCGGGTAAGCCCTCTGGCCCCATGAGCGCGCCCGGTGCACAACGCGGCAGCGGGTCGAAGGGGCCACCGAGGGGCGGCAGCAGCGACGGGTCAAGCGCCTTGCGGACATCCCAGCGGCCAAAGGCGGCACCCACGCACCACATCAGCAGGTTCTGCACGCGCAGCGGCAGGTCTTCGGAGGCCGCTACTTCGTCGTCGTCATCCTCGTCGTCGGGTTCGGTTTCTTCGTCAGAGGCGGTGACAGGCTGTCCCATCTCGGCCCGGATGAGTGCGCGATCCTCCTCACCGAGGCCGTAAAGGTCAAAGACAATCTCGTCAATCTCATCCTGTATTTCCTTCAGTCGGGCCTGCCGCTCGTCCTCCGCAGCGACAAGTGAGGCATCTGTATCGAGAAGCGACCCGGCCCAGGCAGAAGCCAGCCCCGGCAGGCAGAAAGCATGGGTGGTCTCGTCGGTGAGATCGCGCTGGCGCTGGAGGTCGTGGGCCTCGCGAGCCAGCGGGGAAAGTTGTGGCTCAGCGTCGCTCAAGTCGATTGGGATGGGTGTATTCTGGATTAGCCCCACTTCATAGGACTGCGCGAGTTCTGTACGTGCGAGTTGTACGCGAACCAGCATCTCAAAAGGCGCTGAATTCATAACTGCCTGTAGCGCCATCAATTGCGCTGGAGCATCATCGAGCACAAAAGCAGCGGGTCCTTTGTCAGCGAAGATACAACCGGCGGGCATTGCTCGTACGCTGAAGCCCCCGGTGCGACGGGGCCAGGTCAGGCCGGGGCGGAAGTAGTTGTCCCAATTGTTTATCCAACGGGACCAACTTGCTGTTCCAAATAGCTCCATTGTGCGTTGGTTAGCAAACGCTTTTAGCCGCTCTCCATCCTTTTCCCAGTCTATGACCAGATGCACGTCATAATAGTAAGGTGAATAGGCTCCACCTTTTACGAATGGAAACCAGACTTTATGATAGCTAGATGGTGTGACCTCCCAAGTCAATCTTAGGAACCGAAAATCGTTCTTTGTGGAAAGGCCAAAGCAAGCCTTTCGGTCATCAGACTGTAGAGGAGAGTGTGTCTCAAATTGCTTGCGAATATGTGTGCTTACCCAGTAAGCAAATGGCGAACCTGGAATCTTGGCAAACTCATCAGTGTTGGCAGCGTAAGTTTCAGATACGTAACTCTTAGCGTTTAGGGTGGTAACCTGCTCGGCAAGGATCTCGCCCTTATCTTCAATTGGAGTGTTCAGCAACCGAAAGAAGAGGGATTCAGACATGTTTCTGCGCTCCCTTCTGCAGGGTGTAGGCCGCCGTTTCCACCATCGCCGTATCCAGAACGCCGTAGCCTAGGTCGGCCAGCGCAATCAGGTGGGCTTCTTTCAATAAAATCTCCTCGCGCCATTTTTGAAAGCTTGTCAGGAAAAAGCCGGTGCGGCTGGTGATAGCTCCCAGGTAGCCACTGGGTTGCAGGATTTCCAGCCCACGCTCCACAAAGGCGGCATAGAGATCGTTCTTGGTGCGAGGGTAAGCCTTGGTGATGTACTCCTTGCTGCCCACGCTGGCCGCGCCAAAGGGTGGATTCATGAGCACCACATCAAAGGGCCGCTGGAACAGGTCGATGAAGGCCATTCCCTGAATAGCATCCTCGACAAACAGGCGGCGGGTCACGCGGTTGTTCTCTCGCGTGTGGCGGGCGTAGTCACGCAGTGCAGCCAACACACGCTCTTCGGCCTGATCCCAGAAGTCGGAGTCATCCAACTCACGGCGGTCTAGCTGTAATTTCAACTGCTGCGCAGGCTGCGGGCCAAACAGGGTTAGCTGAACACCTTCCGGCAGACTCTCCAGAAGTTGTTTAGCTGAGGTGATCGTGCCACGAATCTCCTGCTCGATCTTCAGGAGACTGCCCGCTTCACCGGCCAGTTCCATCTTCTCCCAGATTTCACGCAGCAGCTTCTCCAGGATAGAAGGTTTCAAATCCCGGCAGAAGTCGCCCAACAGATCGTATTCACCGGGCATTGGCTCGGCACAGACAATATTGGATCGCTCAATACGCGGGCGATCGGCTGCTTTCTTAAGGCCCAGCTCCAGATAAGCGCGCTGGGCGCGCAGCCACAGCGCCAGCCAGGCGATCTGCGCGGCTCGCGGGTCGATGTCAATGCCGTGCAGGTTGTGCTCGACGATCAGGCGGGGTATGTCACGCTGATAGGATTCGAGGTCCGGGTATTCCGCTTGCAACCCCGGGCCGAGATCGGGATCGTCGTAGGCTTCCTCATAGATGATCTGCAGCAGATCGAAGCAGTAAAGAAGGAAGTGCCCGCTGCCACAGGCCGGGTCAAGAATCCGCCAGGTGCGCGGGTCACGCTTGGCCTGGGCTACGTTCGAGTCGGTATGCGTGATGAGGTACTGGCATTGGTCAACCAGCATCGTATCACCGCCACGCATCTCCCACCACATGCGCCCCAGCGTGTTCTCGGCCAGAAAGGCGACCACATAGCGCGGGGTATAAAACTGGTTGCGGAAGGCCAGTTCGTAACTGTTGCGCGGGGCAGATGACTCCTTGCGTACCTGTTCGCGCAGTTCGCCAGGCGTGAAGTACTGGTATACCCAGCCGATGGTTTCGTCTTCACCCCAGGCCGCTGTCAGCTCTGGATCGTTAAGCAGGTCCAGCACATCATCCAGCGTGGTAACGGTGGGGAAGATGATCGACGTGGGCAGGGTGCGGTCAAACAGCACACCCAGCCCATAGCTGAGGTCATCCAGCATTATTTCCAGATAGAGCCGGTAGCCACCATCAGGCTGGCCACGCATAGCCTCCGGAGACACCAGGCTGACCTGCTGAAAGCCTTTAGACTGTGCTTTCGCCCCAATCGTCTGCGGGATGATACCCCGGCTGGGGTGCTCCATGAGCTTGAGCGCAGCCAGCCTGTTCAGCGTGGTAAAGGCTGTCTCGCGGATGAAACGCTCGACAGCTTCTTCCCGGCTTGCGCCCACCATTTCTTCATGCCGAATAGCCGCTTCGATAGCCTTTCTGTCGGCACAACCCACTGCATCCAGATTGGTCATTTCCGCCAGCGGCTCTATGGTGCCATCGACATGGATGCCGTAGACGCCTTCAAGCTGGCGGGCCACATCGCGCTCCAGCAGCCGCCGACAATCAACGACGGTCTTATATAGTGTGCTGCGAAGGGATTTATCCATTCGTACTTGCCACAAGAGCCTTCAACTCAGATGTTTTCGCGTCGATTGACTCGTCCAATGCGAGAACCACATGCTTGATCGTGTCCACAGCCTGTTCCGTCCAGGAAAGGGTGATATCCTGGATATCCCCACCTGGGTCGGTTTGTGAGCGATCGGCACGATGTACGATATCGTTCCGCCGCCGGACTGTCTCACGGATGACCTTCTTCAGATCCTCCTCATTGCGATTCAGACGGTTGGCGACATCCTGCCATGGGTTCTCGATTCCTAACAGCGAGCCACATACATGAACCCCTTTATCGGTGCCCATATAGTTGAAACCAGCGAACCCAACCACCTTTTGTGAGATAAACTCGGGTTGATCTTCATACTCTGTCAGACGCAACACATCGTCGAGGCTGAAGGTCATGGTTTCGAAATAGTTTTTCACCATCTTGTCTTTTCGCGGGACAAACTCACGGCCCCGCGAGCGAATGACAATCGGCAGATGGGTCTGCAAGGCTGCAGGCAGATATGTTTCGAAGGCTGTACAGGATGCTACAACTGCCTGCCGAAGCAAGTGACACAGTGACCGGCGCAGAAGGTTGGGTTTGGTCATCTGGGCTGCCTCGCGCACCAGTCCCAGAAAAACTTCGTTATATATCAGGAGGAGTTCTTCATCCTGAGCGGCCTGAGTGAGCTTGCGTAAACCACCCACAAGCTCACCATCCGTTTGTATATTGTCATTTGAGTCCAGCAAACGATACACACGCAGCAGCAGATGCGCTGGACGCATGTTGTCCTCAAACGCTTGCCGGGGAGTCAGTGGGATCAAGGGTGTCTGTGTCATGTGGCTTACTCCACAATCACTTTTACACCCGCAGCAACCATCTTCAGCAGGTGGTCGCGCAGCTGTTCTAGGAGATCTTCAACATCCTGTTCCGATTGCAGGGTTCGCCCCACACCAACGACAGTTGTGATACGCACTGACTCGACTTTTTCTTCAGGCGCGCCCATTTCTTGCAGCCTGAGTAGGATGTTGGCTCGCAGCCCATTTACAGCCGCCAGGTCAGATGCCATTTCCGCCAGGCTTGGTTTGAACATGAGTGAGGCTGCATTGAAATCGATCTCTTCTCCAACACGCTCAGAAAGCGATTTTAGCAAGCTTGCCTGAAGCTCTTGCTGCGCCACGTCATCTACTTCAGCAGGAAATAGCTGAGACCAGACGGGCTGTGCCTTTATGTCTTCAATTGCCTTTAGATAAGCTTCACGACGTGCGCTGTAACGCTGCGCGTATTGTTCGCGGTACAACTCTTCGAGAGGCAGGATGTCATTTTCTACAACCTCGTAGAATGTTCCTGCCTCGAGATGCTGCTGGGCAAACTCAACCAGCCCTTCAAGTTCGCTGTCAAAGCCCTCGTCTCTAAGCAGAGGCCATATTTGATTGACAGTCCTCCGCAAGCGAGCCAGATAGTCCAACCATTCCTGGCTTGTAGTCTGATGGTAATGTATCACTAGATCACGGACTTCTCGGAAGCTTTCGCCTTCGCCTGCAAGCATATTTACTACGTCATCAGAAGCACTGCTGACAATTGTTTCCAACGTCGTTCGATATTCCCGCAGTGTTTCTCCCCAGGGTATCTGGTGTGCGCGAACAACAGCTTCAAGGGAGGGAAGGGCATTTAGTTCCGAGCGTGCAAGATCCTGGAAAGCCTGTGCAATCGCGCTTTCTTCGACGTCAATCTCATCACCTGTGAGTGCCTCGTAACGCTGGGCAGCCTGTACAAGGATTTGCAGATCAGGTGCACGTCGCGGGGCAAAAGAGGCCGAGCGGAAAGCATTGGCTCCGGTGAAGGGGGCGCGTACCTGCGGATCCAGATGATTGCGATAGCGTCGCCCTTGATAAGTGACCTCTACCGCTCCACCTCGCAGCAAGGTGGCCAGGACAAGCCAAAGCATCTCCTGTTCCCATCCGTAACCAAGCCCGCCAAAGTGCGCCTCCAGAGATTTGCCGGTTACCTTGTTACCGTAGGAATGTTCACGGTTAAGATAATCCAAGACTTCTTTGATGATCGGCGCATTCAGGTTGACAGCGTACTTACCGCCCTGTGCAACCACCAATCCCAAGCCATCCTGCTCGTAGAATATCTGAGGAAGGCCGTTCAGGTTAGCCGCTTTGAGAATTTCCTCTGCCTCTCTACCTTTCTTGTCGAGGGAACGGGAACCCATTTCAAGCTTGGGATACAGAGCTGGAACGACATCATCAAAAAGCGCCCTCTGGATCTCGCCATATGTTCGGCCAAGATGAGAGCCAACCTTCTCATTGCCATCGAAATAACCTTTACCCTCGGCCAGCGCGCTCAAAACGTGCTCTTTAAGTCTCTGTTCCAAGCGAAGAAGTTCGTTCTTCTCTGATGCCAGGCTGGCACTTTCTTCGCGGTTAATCTTCCCCTGGGCACGCAGCTGATCGTACTTACCCACCATACGGCGAGAGCGATACACCTCAGCCACAACCTCATCAATCTGGTCATTCAGGCTGATGACCCAATAAACCTCCATCGAGCGCTCTCGGCTCTCACGTTGAGTTTCTTTGCAAAGCGTCTCGAAGACATCAAGTCCATCGGCAATTCGAAGGCTGAGTGGTATTTGCTCTTTGCCGGAGGCAATCACCCGGCCATCCCATTTCACATCAACCTGGAACGTGCGTGTCTTTGTGCGATAACGAGAAAGGCTCTGGTCGGTAAAGATACCTCGGAGGCTCTCTTCCATTATCTCATTACGTTCACGCGGTGTGGAGCTGAGGGAATTGCGCTCAGTGGTCCAGCTCTTCTCCTGGGCTGTCTGCATCTTCCAGCCATATTCGGTTTGCCGGATGAACTGGGCATCCTGCAGCATCTCGATTGCTTGCTGCACTTCTGGCAGCCCTGACTCCTGGCCAAGCTCATCATAGAGCAGAGCAGCGATATTCACTTCTGTGCGCGGGAGATCACGGACATACTCCAGCAAGGCAATAGCTTTGGCGGTACGCACCGGCCACGGATCATTCGGCCAGCGGCTGCGAATATCATCGATGTCCTTACGTTTCTCACTGGCGATATTGCCTTCCACCAGGTCATAGATCAGGTCCAGTGTGACCAGCCGACCTACCGGAGCATCCATCAGTCGGACACGGTCATGAACTAACATCTCGTAGGCCTGTTTGATGATCGTGCGGTTGCTACCACCGATATGGCGTGGCCCACCCGGTTCCAGCCGGATGCCCGAAACAATATCAATCGAGAGATCGACAAAGTGCGGAAGGTAGGGATAAAACTGGACAAATTCATCCTGTGAGGCTTCATGAGCGCGGGTTGTGCGCTCCAGGCGGGTATGGGTCTTGAGCATGGCTGCATACTGGCTGTAAAAATCAGATAGGACGGGTTCCGCCTCAGGTTTTTTGGCCAGCACACGTTTTGTAGCAACCTCTCGGATGTCTGCCGGGGCCATATCGATCTTGATGGAGAAGCGGTCCTGAAGCTTGGCCAGATCGACACGCTTATCATCAATGGCGGCTACTACTTCCTCAAGCTTTTCCTGCGAGGTGACGATGATCCAGACCGGTGCAACGGCTTGGCGTTTAGCTACGCGATTCTTGCTTTCCTGCCCGAAATGCTCCACCACCGCGCGCAGGTTCTCAATCTTGTCCGCGCTGCGGGCAACATACTGGCCCACCTCGTCGATGATGAACACCACGCCATGGCCGGGGCGGCGGCGCTCGGCGAGCTTGAAGGTCCGATCTACCAGCGTACGGATATTAATGTCACTCCGGCCTTCCATTGAGGCTGCCCATGAATCAGGCGTCGGGAAGGTTTCGGGATACATCTGGCTCAGCACGGTGCCCGCCACCTGCATACGGAAAGCGCTGCCGCGTGCGACCTGCCAGATGCCATACTCCTCAGGCGTGACGACATCAATGAGTGTGACCGGTATACGCTCTGCCGGGGCGGCGCTGGTAAACTGATCTGCGTAGCGGCTGGCACAAGTACTGATGAACTCGCCAAGCACCCCACGATCTTCCAGATCTATTTCGAGATCGGCGATGTCATAGTCGAGGGAGTAATCCAGTTCACGCAGCAGAACGGTGTACATGACCTCGGCAATGGGTTCGGTGGCGCGGCGGACTGCCTTGTCCACCTGCACATCGAACATGATGGCCTTGACCTCAAAGCGGCTGTTGATATAACGCACCGTATCGGCAATACGCTTAACGAGGTCATCTCCTGGGGACTGCTGCTCAAGCTGCCGGATGAAGATCTCGGCGGCGGCCTCACCCCGAATGTGCCAGTTCGCCAGGATGTAGCCCAGGTTCTTGGCAAAGGATGACTTGCCGGAGCCAAAGAAGCCGGAGATCCAGACGCCCACGCCCTCCGTTGGATCTCCCGGCGCGTCAGCGATGGCTTTCAGAACGCGCCAGTACTGCTCCTTGATCCGGTCGGTGGCCACATAATCAGTGATTTCCTTATAAACCGTCTCTTCATCCTGCTGTTCTAACTTGACGACTTCCTCAATCGGCTCTGAGAGGTCGCGGGAAAGCAGATCGCCTATTGTTTGCATGGAGGTTGCTACCTTTCTTACATGGATCAACAAATGTCTTTATGTCTGAAAATTATCAATGCTGATAGTTTTATCTTCCTGAACCCAGATGTAATCAAATCGTGCGGCGTCCTGGATCCAGATAACTTTCTCAACCATACTGCGATAGCGCGGAAAGTCCGGCAGCGCCATCGCTAAATCAACGGCAGGGTCTTCCTGCCGGTACTCGATAATGTCGAACAGGGCCTGCTTGAACCAGTGACCGGCCTGAGTGGTTGGCCTGGTGCGCAGGGTGCCGACCGGATAACCCTTGACCGTTACCCACAGCTGGTGCCCATCCAGTTCCGCGATGATGTCTTTACCGCGCTCCCGGCTGGCTGTGTCCGCGGCCTGAATGATGCTGTATCCCTGTTCGATCAGGTAATCAACAACCGCATCCTGAACATGCCCTTCCCAATGCCAGGGCTGATCTTCAGCCGGTTGATGTTGAACGGATGACTGTTCTACTTTATCGGGGTCAATCAGGAAGTTGCGTATTTTGCCCTGAACCCTGCGGCGTTCTACGGCTCCCATGCCCTCAAGCTGGTGGCAGCGGCTGTTAGCCTGCTGGCGCTGCTTCAGATTCAGGGCCTGTGCCAGCTCGTCATCGTCGACCCCTTCGGGGTGCTGCCTGAGATAATCCACAATCCGGTCACGTATGGTCCGCCGCATCACTCACCTTCGTAGAGACTTTCCAGGCCATGCGCGATGGCAAAGGACTTGTTCGTCTTACACTGCTCGCGCACCCGCTCCGGCCAGTAGTTCATGGCGATGTGGCTCCAGTCGTAGTCACCGTTTTGCAGCCGCTCCCAGTATTTCTTCGGTTCGCTCTTCCAGATCGGGATCAACTCCCACAGCGGGGCCATGCGCAGGATCACGCCATCGTCGATCCAGTTCAGCTCCGGCTCGTAGCCCTCGCTGACGATGCGCGCCATCGTGTCGGCAAACTCCTGCACCTCGGTCAGCACCTGAGCAGTCCGGTCGATCTCACGTTCCACCTGCTTGAGCGCGCTGCCGGACAGGCCCGCTTTGCGCGCTTCAAGGTCCTGGATGCGCAGACCCAGCCCGTTGAGTTTGGTGTCGAGGTAGTCACGCTGGAGGACATAGAGTGTGCTGCGGTCGATGCGCTCATGGAAGAGTACAAAGCCGTAGCTGCGTTTAGCCGATTGCAGCGGCCAGTAGACGGGGCGCTTGCGATACCACTTGAGATGCCACTTGGTGAAGAAATCCCGCTCGAGGAACTTGCGCAGGTCGCCGCCAGCGCCTTCGTTGACCACCTCGCGCGCATCGTCCTCGCCCAGCATGAGAACAAGTGCCTGCCAGACCAGCGCGGGCAGGTCGCGGGGATGCCCCTCATCCAGCACAGCGATGCCATCCGGTAATGCCAGTGCCTGCAGTGCAGCCTCGACCTCCGCCGAGAAGACGTGGCGGCCACCCTCGGTGTCTATGTAGGCGAAGCGCCCCGGCGGGCCAACAAGCCGGTCGAACTCCTCATTGTCCGGCTCTGGCAGCGAGCCAACCGCGAAATCCTCACGGCGGAACACAGCACGACCCAGCGCACCGTTTACGCCCGGCTGGAAGCGCCCCAGCGCGACACCAACCGCGTAGCTGAGCCAACGCACGCACAGTTCCTCGCGGGTGATGGGGGCCTCGGCGGCGTCCTCGTCTTCGTCTTCAGCAGGGAAAATTTCATCTTCGTCATCATCGGTCAGCGCACCACCGGCCAACTCGTCTTCAATCGCGGTACGGTCTTCGTCACTTATGTTGTAAAGACGATACACCTCTTCATTAATCTGGCGTTCCAGAATGGTGAGATTGCTCTGGCTACGATCTGAAGCTGAGGAATGAATAAAATCAAATGCGCCTTCATCACATGCGGAAGCAACCCTTGACGCTGCAATGACACCTCTAACAAGCTCTTTCAGCCTATCACCAGAACTGCCGGGGATTGGTAAACGTGCTAAGTCTCCAACTTGGAAATTGACTGTCGGGTTAATGAGTTTCAACGTGTAAGCAGCAAATTCCGAATTAAGAACGGAGAGGACAAGGGGAATGTCACTTGGGAACAAGGAGGATCCTGCAACGTCAAAAATAAATCCGCCTGGCGAGTAGCGTGCACTGAACGTAGCTGAAGTAAGATAAGAATATGTCACACCCTCCCGGAAATAGTAGTCGGTGTTTTGTGGGCGTGAGGCTAAACGGTTACCTGATGCAGTGAAAAAGTTCTTGATCTCATGTCCATCTTGATGCCAGTTCACTACGAAATCTTGGTTGCCGAGCCATTTACAATAACCGCCACCCTTCATATATGGGAACCATCTTCCACCAGTAGCTAACGCCTCGGGCGGACCTTGGCTACCATAGATAATGCGTGTCTCTCCTACTTCCCACCAATAGCGCACAAAACGAAAATTGTCTCCGGTCTGAAGCCCTACTGTGGGACGTGCGACATCTTCCAGTTTGAGCAGCTCCTCAAACAAATCGCGGATTTCTTCGCTCACCCAGTACACCCATGGACTACCGGGGATGGCGTCGAAGCGGCGCTGGGCCACGTGGTAGGTGGCGCTGCCATCGCGCAGGGCCTGCTCAAAGGCGGCGCGTTTGGCGTCGCCGTTTGGCGCGTGTACGAGTCGGTAGTAGGTGCCAACGTTATTCTCGCGCTTGGGCGTTTCCGGTTCTTTCCGCAGCGCAAAGGCGGTTGTTTGCAGGGTACCGGGGTTCCCGACATCAAACAGCGCGGGGCCACAATGTGCTACAGCATCAATGGTCGCCTCATCCCGGATGCACTGACGGAGTTTTTCATAGGAGCTGATGAACATGAACGAGTGCATGGTCAGCATGCCCACATAACCGAGTTCTTCCGCGTATTCTAGATTGCGCTGGATGAAGGCTGCGTAAAAGTCACCCTTGCCTTCCGGGTAGTGGTCATCCAGCAGGCCGGAAAGCTCCTTGTTCATCTTGCGCCGGGATAGGTAGGGTGGGTTGGTCACGACCACATCGTAGCGGCGCAGCATTAACTCCAGCAGCCGTAAGCCCTTCACAGCCTCACCCGCAAAGAAAGTCATGTCCACGCCTTCAGCAGCCTGTTGGCGGGCAAACTCGTCCAGCGCCTGCACAATCTGGGCATCTAAGTAATCCCAGAAATCTTCTGTAGAGGCTTCTGCTTCAAACTCACCCTCTATGCCTGCAAATAAAGGCATCTTTTCATAGCGGCCACGTTCTTCATCGATCAACGTGCCGATTTCCTGCTCCAGCCGGAGCAAGGAACCGAGCTGCTGCACATCCTGGAGTCGTTCCCACAGCGCACGGATGACACGCTCATAAACGGGGCGCGTAAACTTCGCTTCTCTGAGGAATGCTCCCAGTCGAGCGCCATTCAGCGGCAGCACATCGGCCACAGCCAGGTTGCTTTCGGTAATTCGAATGTCGGGGTTATATGACTTGGCTTTGAGGTATAGCGCCAGAGCTGCCAACTGCACCGCGCGCAGGTCAATGTCGATGCCGAACAGGTTGTGTTCGATAATTGCTGCTGGTATTTGCTCCGGGTCGCTGAGAGAAGGTGTGTCTGGCCAGCCGGGTTCCCCGGCACGCTGCATTTCCTCCTCGTACATGGCATGGAACAGGTCATAGGCCACCAACCCGAAATGCATCGCGCCACAGGATGGATCAAGCAGCGTGATCTCGCTCACTGAGCGCAAGGGTTCGGTGATGTCGTCGTCTTGCAGCGGTGCAAGGTAGTCGAGTAGTTCCGTGTCAAGCAGTTGTGTATCAGGGTGCATTCGCACCCACAAACGGCCCAGCGTATTCTGAACCAGGAAGCGGACAATCCAGTGCGGGGTAAAAAGCTGGGTTGCTGAGGGGATGTCCTTCGCCTCAAACTTCGCGCCGCTGGTGCGGACTTTCTCAAAGGCTGCCTGAAGTTCTGGCTCGTTGAAATACTGGTAGACCCAGCCAATCGTTTCGTCAGCCAGCCAGCAGGGGTGTAGCTCTGGCTGGTTCAGCATATCTAACAGAGTCTGTAGGACTCGCGGGCGCGGAAAAAGGCGGCTGGGCAGATTGTCGGGGTCAAACAGCACGCGCACTTCTTCCGCCACCTGAGCGCTTTGCCACAGCAGGAAGCGGCGGTAAGCGGCGTCAGTTTCACCGCGCTGGTAAAGGGCATATTCATCAGCCTGCTGCGGGTCGGCGAGGTAGAACTTGAAGGCGTTGGAGTCGAGTCCTTTGTCCAGCGTCCCCCGGATCAGCTTGCGGGCCTCCATCATCTTGAAGGCCACCAGGCGGTTCAGGTGGGTGAAAGCCACCTCCTTGATGAGCTTCTCGATCACCTCATCCGGCTTCAGCCCCGCCTGTGTTTCGTCACGCAGGAACTGCGCCAGGCAGCGGTAAGTCTCGGCTGCTTCGGGGTCCGTGCGCACCTGGGGCAGGCTGTCCGGCGGCTCAAGTGTGCCATCAGCGTGCAGACCGTAAACGCCTTCCAGCAGCTGGCCCGCCTCGCGCGTCAGCAGGGTGCGGGCGTCCAGCGCCAGGTTGTGGATCAGGCCGCGCTGCTCGTCAGTCAGGGATTGTGCAGGCATATCGCTTTACTCCGCGTAGACTTTGGTATGGTAGCTGCCGCGCCCCTCGTTTTCGGCGATGCCCATAAAACGCAGGCTGGCACTGCCTTCGGTGGTGGCTGGCATAAACAGGACGCAGGGCACCCGTGTGCGCCCCTTCATCTCGTCCAGCAGCTTTGAGACGCGGTACAGCGCCGGGGCCAGCGCACCGGCCCGCACAATGAACACCAGATGCCGGTCAGCATCGAGACTGGCCAACCGGTCGGCCAGAACTGACGGGAGGGGCTGCCAGTCAGATAAATAGTCCTGCACCTGAAGCTGCGCCTTCTCGAATCCACTGCGCGATTCAAGATAGGCTACCGCCTCCATCCCCTCGCTCTCCTCGATCGACTGCCACATCAGCTCCGCCAGCGAGATGAAGATCACTTTGCGTTTGGTGTCCTTTTCGATGCGCGTCCTGAGCAGTTCCAGCTCACGGCGCATCGCCCATTCGTCTTTGGGTGGGTAGCAGAAAATCGCAAATGGCAGATCGTGGTAGACATAGTGCTGCATGGGGCTGGCTTTCAGGTCGCTTTCCAGTACCCTAATGCGTTCTTTCAAGGAGAACATGGGCATACTCCGATAACGTTGTGGCCGGGAACTCAATGCGAATAATCGAACCGGCAGCATGATAGGTTAATAAGTGCATCTGGTGAGCTTCGATGAAAAAGCGTTCCACTCCATCGACTGGCAAGAAGAACAACTTCCAGTCGTCGCTGTGCAGAGTCAGTTGGCCGTTTTTCTCACGCTGATGCAGCCAGAAGGCGATCAGGGCAAACGCGTGGTTGGGAAGCAGGAAGGGCGATAGGCGTTTATTCACAGCCCCTTCCAACACTCCGAAATCGCGCAGGGTGGCGGCAATTCCCTGTGCGACTCGTTCTATCGTTTCATCATTCCAGGCAGTAGTTGTTTTCTCTTCCGCTACCCAGCTGCGGATTCCTCTCTGGAATACATCAGTAGGAACATCGATATATCCCATCTGATGCCGTGGATAAAGGATTTCCGTAACGGCATCGCGCAACGTCCGGTCGTTCTGAGCAGAGAAGAAATAGAGCAGGGGATCGACCCATTGTGTCGGGGCTGCGTCCTGGATCATCTTAACAAGGGTTGCCCCAACCTCAGGATCATCCCAATAACGCTGGCGGAAGATGTTGAGGATGTTCTCGACTCTCTTGCGAGAGGTTTTGCCAAATATATTTTCCTGCCGTGCGAGGTTCATGTTCTCTTCAACCGAGAGAGACAGATCCCACTCAGCCAATAGAATCTTTGTATCAGCGATCAGTGCGCTGGCTTTAATAATTCGGCTTGAATAAACAGGTTCAGACAATCGATTACTCCAAACAATATGGGAATACTGGGCTTCCATTTTTGCCTTCCAAATAGGCGCAAGCCAGAGTCTCGGCTCGGTGCATCAAGGGTGAAACGCTCGCTGGTAACTCGGTCAGACCAATACGTAGTCGGTGCCCTTCACGTGCAATAACAGTATACGATTTAATCTCGCCCAACAGGTCTTCCAGATGCCGGGAGAGCACATCTATGGAAGTGATAGGCTCAGCAGGAACATCAACCTCGATCAGGCTGATATCACGGAATGCCAGCTGGTCTGCGTTGTCCGCATCCAGACGAAACAGATGTATCCTACCGCTGGTTTGTTCGAATGCTGTTTCGTGCCGGACTGAAGCGGCAACCAAAGCCAAACGCCTCGCAGCCAGTTCAGGGATAATGGACATGGAACGCTCCAGGATGTAAGCACCCTGCTGGGTCAATGCTTCATCTTCCCACCAGGCTAAACTGTCCCGGTTCGCTGCCCGGGCAATTAACAATTGTAGCGTTCGAATACGTCTTGCCTCATCAACCGACAAGGCTGTGAGTGCGCGTGAATGGGACATCTACTGATATACCTTTTACAGTCACTGACAGGGATGTGTGCCAGCAAACAACCCGGAAGGGTGTTCGGATCAGTGGCGGGCAGGCCGGTAAACTGCACACTTCCAGCCAGCTCCGAGCCGCTCTTTAACCCAAGTATATCATCGCTCATATCTGCGAGAAAGCTCAGCCATGATGATTTGGAGTTATTGTGTGTCATACACCCAAAACCTTGAGATATCAGGGTTCAGGTGCAGAATGTAAGTGGTTCAACGGGGTTGTGAATACACCTAGAAAGCTGGAGCATCAGGCACAGAGTGCGGGATGTAATCCCCCCTTTTGCCTTGCTCCCCCGCGCCAGCATCGTACGATGCGGTGGGGCCGCAGGCCCCAGGCGCGTGGTCGGACGCGCACGCAAGGTGCGCGATGCTCAGGCTCAGACGACTGTCCTTTCAGTAGTTAGTATTCTTCCTTTCATAGGTTGATGATACGAAAAAAAATAAGACCCGGCGTGAGCCAGGTCTTGGGCGTAGACTACTTGTTCAGGATAATACGGACATATTCTTTTGCTGCCCGTTCGCCAACATCAAATTCGTCGGTTGCTCCATAGCGTGCAACAGCCTTCTCGTAGTTTCCAGGCTGTGCCAGACGCTGAGCGAGTAGCTCGCCAATGCGGTCAGCCTCATTGCGGGGCAGGGATGTATGATGCAGCACCGACTGGGCGCTGCGCTTGATAGCAATGTACAACATGGTATACCTCACTTTGTTTGCAGATAGCGGTAGTCGTTGATGAACACCGGGCCGGTAGGCGTATCGAGGAATGCTCCCCATTTATTTGGCTGGCCCGGCTTTGTTTCGATGTGACGAAGCTGGGTGACAACGCCTTCGCAAATCATGTCACCCAGCCCACAGTACTTAATGGTCGCACCCAACGCTGGCGGCTGGATGGTGTAACCGGTGAAATGCTTCATGGCTGACCTCCTCCTTACCAGCCGCGACGCTCATAGGCGTAGTGATTGGGGACAGGGAAGGCCAGCTCCAGCTGCTGGTAGCGGCGTACCTTCTCACCCAGCACCTGCCAGCGGATCTCAGCTTCGTAAGCCGGCATAGAGTTCATGCCTGCTTTTGTGCTGACAGTGACAAGCTGGTCACCGTACCAGTCGAGGTACATGCGAACGGTGCGAGGGGAAACGTTGAGACGTGCTGCTTCACCGGTGATGTTCTCGAAGTCACTGGTGAACGCGAAGCGGTCCAGGTTGTGAGCCATCTGGCTTGACCCATTGTGAAAAGACATGATATATTTCTCCTTGTTCTGTATATGAGTGCAGAATGAATCAAAAGCGGGGATGCCCTCTTCATAGAGCATCCCCGCGTGTGTTTGGAGGCCCCGTTAAAAGGGGATTTCCTCCTGTTCCTCCACGACGGGCTCAGTGTGGCCGTTCGCATCGAGAAACTTGACCGTGTCGGCGGTCACTTTGAGGGCGGCACGCGGCTGGCCCTCATTGTCGATGTATGCTTCGGCTTCGACACGGCTCGCCACCACCATGACCTTGCGCCCTTTGGCGAGGTATTGGTTGGTGACTTCGGCCAGCTTGCCCCAGCACGCGACCTTGTACCAGGTCACCCGTTCTCCGTCCGTCCCGTCGCTGTTTGTCCAGCGCGCGTTCACGGCCACAGAGAAGTTCGTCACAGCCTTGCCAGATGGCGTAAAGCGCATCTCTGGATCACGGCCCAGGTTCCCAACAATGGTCAGCTGCTCATACATCTTGACGTCCTCCTTGTGAGGTAGATAGATCAAAAGAAGCCCAGCCTATCTGGACTTCACCCGGTCAGCGGGCGATAGCCCGCCGGTGCTTCGATTTGCGGCCAGGGATGGAAGTCGGGATGCCCCGGCAGCTCAGAGAGTGAGTATTGAGATACCCTGCTCAGTTGATGGTCTGTTTAGAACAACCGAGCCAAAGACAGTATAATAAAGTGAGTTTCAGAGAGTTCGACTGATCTGTGACAGACAAGGGTTAGATGATGGAAGAGATTAGACAGGGGGCTATCTTAGAGCGAGCCAAGGAAGCATATCGTCTATATGATACTGGTAACCTGGATGCGGCTAAGACCTTAACGCTTGAAATTGAGGCTGAGTGTGCATCTTTGAGCGATGACACCGACAAAGCAATAGGTCGCAAATATATCGCTGCATGTCTAGTCGACATAGGTAGTGCAGCAAACGATAAAAATATGGTCAAGAGAGGTACGCAGTATTTCCGAGAATGGGTTGATCATAGTGCAACCCAAAATGATTTGGCTCATGATCTGTACAACATTGGGAACGGGTATTTTAACTTATGGGAGTTCCATAGCGCGCAACATTATGGCGATGGCAAAGACGCCGAGGAACATCGGTTGGCGAGGCATTACTATCGGCGAGCAGTCCAGTGTTTGCACGCCAATCATTACCAAGATGGCTTGGCATGCCAGGTTTGGACGAACTATGGAAACTGTCTTGATAGAGTTGGTCGGTGTATTGAAGCGATAGATGCTTACGATGCGGCGTTGCGTATCAATCCTCAGATGGGGATGGCGCTTGGGAACAAGGCGATCGCGATCAGTTACCTAGCCCCAATGATGTATGGTCACACACATTTGTTCTATCTTGAAGCTACGCGGTTACTGAGGAGTGCAGTCGAACAACCGATACCTTCAGAAGCACGGTTGGATTTTGAACATAAACTTGAACAACTTGATCGGATTCTTGGTGTACATGGAGAAATGAAACCAGAAGAAGTGCAAGGCATTAAACCACAGACATCATTCCATCGTTTCCTCTGTGAGTTCTGTGCCCGCCATAGCCTATTTCTCAATCCGGCTACCTTCCTTGGAGGGCAAGGAGCGGCTTTTTATGGCGATCCTATGTTTATCTCGACTATGTACGCTGATATAGCCGACAGAGACAAATTTGACCGGTATGTGACCTTTCTGAATGAAATCAAGCAGGACTATGTAATGGGGCGGTATTTTCTCGTCCAATCTCAGTATCAGACCACCGAGATTGATGTGGTGGATGTTGGTGTGAGCGTGTTCTACCCTCTGGATTACTCCCTGTATAGCACCTACACTCAGCTACTAAAGGCAGCCAACAAGCAGGCGATCGACGTGCTTGACAAGATTGCTTGCTTTATTTACGACTACTGCAAGCTCAGCACTCCGGGGCTTGACAAGGTATCCTTCCGCAATATCTGGGGCGGCAATCAGAAGATGCGGGGTGACCTCGCTGCTTTCGCCAGCCCTCACCTCTTTGCATTGTTCAGTTTGGCGCAGGATATCTCAGAGCGGAAAGCCTGGCAGGGAGACTGGAGCCATCTATATCGACATCGAAATGCACTAACACATAGGTTCCTGGTGCTCCACGAGATGCAATTAACCAACCAAACTAATGAAGATATTCCAAGGGCACAAGTGGACAAATTCCTTGATGACACAATCCTCGCTTTCAAGATCGCCAGGGCTGCATTAGTGTATCTCATCTTGTTTGTTGAACATCGAGAGCGCGTCGAGGGAAGCAAGAGTGAAGGGCTTGCAATGCCAGTTCTTGGAACGCCGGTGGAAGGTGTTCTGCGTTATCGCCCAAGAAAGAAAATCTAAGTTGGTCTGCTCAGTATCACGACAAATAAAAAAAGGGATGCGCCTGCTAAGGGCGCATCCCTTTTCATCTGATATAGGTCTCCATCTCAACCCTCGACACCCTAACTGGTCGGACTGCTTCCAGTGAAATGAAGCTCAAAAAGTGGATCAGAGGGATCCTATGTAGCAGGCGGTGGACATAGCCTGCCGCCGCAGTTGCGATGGCATCATTCACCAGCAGGTGCTGCGTCCCAGCCTCGACCAACTCCGCGCATGAAGCCTCCGGATCAAGTAATGGTTCCTGCTCCAGCTCCAGCAGTGCTGGAAAGAGCAAAGCTGCGTTGGGAAGATGATAGGTGACACCGCCCCGCTCATCCATCCGTTCGATGCTGTTCAGCACCTCTGCCCGGTCAGATGAGTTTCCGCAGACAACCTGACCACTCGGATCCGTCGCATGGTTGCCACAGTCAAGCCATACTCCCTCTGCTTGAGAAAGGGTCCGGCGTGCCAGGTGGTTGTCCACACAGCCGATCATCAGTGCACCATGTCCATTCGGATGATGCTCTGGATCAAACGGCTCAGGAATTGCGGTTGAGGCCAGGCCAAGTGCCAGGTTGAAACGCCTTGAAAGGAGCATGGCCTTGTTCTGCCCGATGTCTCCCGGCGCGAATGCTGCCTGCCGCCCCACGTTCTTTTCTTCCACGGTGTCAGGGTCGATCAGCGTAAAACGGGGTGTAAACATCCCGCGACGGTTCATGTCATAGAGGATGCGTGCAATCGTGCGGGCGAGTGCGGAGCCAGTGCCACCTACCCCGACCAGCACCACATGGTTGATCCCATGACGTGGTTCAAATCTGCTGTTCATGCGCTTACTCCCAACACATTGCCGAGCGTCTTGCGAACCGGGATCAGCTCCTTCCTGGGATAGACCCGCGAACGGCGTTGTTCGAGTTCGACGTACAGTTTGCGTATATCATCCCGGTGGGAGACGCACTTGCCGCTGACTGAATGATTGCCGAAGGGCGTTGATAGAAGCTGTGACCAATCGGCAGATAAGTCGTTGCCGGTGAGTTCTTCCGGCTTAACCTTCGTCACCGTGCCCCAGCAAATGCCACCGCTGCTGAAGATGTTGGGCAAGGGTGCATGGTAGAGTGGGGCATTATACGATGCTGGACGCTCCGTGACTGCATACACTTCGTACTGTGGATCCCGGTTGGCTGTCGTGGTCCGGATCATGAGCAAGCCGGGCAGCGGAACGTGAAGGGCATCATCACTGCCCTCCAACCAGAGGGGTGTCTTTTGCCGGGGGCGGTATTCAACCACGGTGCGCCGGGCTCCTTCAGATCGCACACAGAGCGTATTGCCACCAAGCAGCCCACTGTCAAAGACAACAGTGTTACTAAGAGCCGCTGCCACATCTTCAGGAGATACCGCATATTCCGTGATGCCGTGGTCAGTCTGTTTGCACATAACAATCCCGAAGGAATGCCAATGCAAGCTCAGGATCGGTGTCTCCTGAAGCGCCAGACCCAAGGCTTCCCGCCCAATGTCTTTCAGGCCATTGGAGTGCGATGGGTTCGTCGCCATCTTCTATCCTTTCTGCTGCCTTCAGCACAGCGATAGTGGTTTTGAGGGCATTAACAATCTCCTCGTCTTCGCTCAGAAGTTGCATGGCTCGCTCCGCTGCATCAAGAACGATGACCATCTCCCGGCAGGCTTCGTTGGCGGTTTGCAGCATGTCCGCATACCAGCCCAGTGGCTCGAAGCCTGCATCCCAGTATTCGTCAGTTGAGAAATCGAGAAGGCTGTTTCCGGTGCAGGAGAAGAGGTACATGAGTAGAAAAGCGAGGTCGGCAAATGGCTGACGATCCAGGGCGATGAGCAGCTTGATCAAGTATCTGGCAGCGGGCTGCACCAATTCAAGCCGGGCTTCACTGATCGCTGAGGTTGCGCCGCGCCAGCGGGTGGCCGGAATCTCCACTATCTCCAGGTCGAAGACACGAGCAAGCACCGCAGCGTAGTCTGGATGTTCGCCGGGGAACTCCGATGAAGTGACTTCCAGCCCCACAAAGGGGAGTGGGACACCATAAACCATGTCGTAGAGCGATTCAAGTTCGAGATAGGGATAGACTTCCCTTATTCCTTTGCAGAAAGAGGCCTCGACTTGAGAGAAGCTCAGGTCCGAGCGAAGCTCTGCAACCATGGAGCAGTATGCCTCCGGGACACAGCGCCGGGCAACACTGAATGCATACAGCATCAGTGCATCCTGGTCGTCCTCGTATATCCCATCGTAGTAGGCTTCTTCAACAAGGTCAGGATCGAGCAGTCGCAGTGGATCGAGCCAGGCAGCCGCATGCGCGAGGCTCAGCCGGGTATCATCCTGCATGGCTCCCATGAGGAAAGAGGGTAGGGTTTGTAGTTCAGTTGCAGCAATCATAGAGAATACTCCTCCATGGGGAACGATGTCACCGGTATGGGATGCAGCCCTTGCAACCGCCGGAGCGAGGCTTCACAGATTCGGGTGTATTCGATGATCTCGACGGTCGCTTCGACTAATTCTGCTGTGCTGCCGCCTGTGGGGAAGAATGATGAAGGGGGGCACTGTCTGAGCAGTGTCACCCCCTTCAGTTCAACCGGCTCCACAACGGCGAGGACATCGGCCAGGCCCTGGTGGGTTAATCCGGTAAACATAGGTTTAGCCCTTGCGACCGGGCTTTGGCAGCCACTCGATCCAGGTAATGCCGTTCTCGGCATCTACTTTCTCACGAACTGTGGCCTGGGCGACTTCGGGGAAAGTCAGGCGAAGAATTTCACGCATTTCTTCGATACTTCGCCCCTGCATGGACTCGTCCTCTACGATCTTTGTGCTGCCAATCTTGAAAATGCGGGTCATTTCTGTTGCTCCTTGTGTTGTTCGGTTTACCAGAGCGAGGGCTGCGGTGTGTCTGTGTCCTCAACGCTACCCTCGGCAGGATAGAAGGTAATGTCATAGTCTTCATCATCACCATCTATCTGGATTTCTGCTTCACCCATTGGCGTGTCTGCTTCAGAGTGAGACTCTGAAGTCAAATCAGTTGATACATCCTCCGAGTCAGCAGTTTCCGGAGGTGAGGTTTCTCCAGACATGTCCGGAAACTCGGGGAGGCCGTTGACCTCCACATCGAAGAAGATCGAACGCACCTGCTTGAAGTACGCGCCAATGTCCTCTGACCAGTTGCGCAGTTCAAGCTCGGTCATGTAGGCCAGGTCACCCTGTTTGGCGATTGCCTTCGCCTTCCAGTAGGTTTGTCCGTCACGCCCAACTGTGGGGTCCGGGTTGATGTCAAAGCTGAGTTGCCAGTTGGGTTTGTCCTGCTTTCCTTTTCTCGTCATACAACATATCCTTTTCTGTAAAATGAAAACTGTTGACTACTGTTGTGGCAGGAGGTGGTAGGCTATGAAGCGATCTTTTCGAGAGATTGCTAACCGTGTTACAGGATTCGAGATACCTGTCTTTGGTGGTGGGGTGTCATGGAATCCACCCACTTTGGACATTGAAGTCGCGAGACGTTTGCTTACCTACCTGGAAGATCGCCGCGCCCTGTATCAACCGTTCGACGTCGAAACAGGGAGTTATGTTGTCCGATCTATTTTGGACATACGAGAACGATTGACCGGGGAACTTGAGCAACTTGATCGATCTTCCCCGCTTGCTCAATCCTTACTTGCGATGAGAGCGGCATGTCGGAAGTTCCTCAATGATATTGAGACTATAGATACGGACATCATGTTGTATCATCCCCGTCTCTGGAATCAGGATGAACGAAACTTCTTTCTATCACTGGGGGAGCTCCGCAGCGCATTGGGTGTCCATATTGCGCAAATCGTGGTGCGATATGGTATAGATGTTGAAGATGCTCTCGTTGCCATATTCCCTACCATCCCTGAAGACGATTAACTCTCGTCACTGATCTCCATCTGAGCGATGGTCGGAATGTCTTCTAGTAGTTTTTCCAGTTCACCCTGCACCTGGCAGAGCGCATTGTAGAGCCTGACGATCACTACCTGCTTCCGCATGGGCAGGACATCAAGCAGATTCCAGACCTCCCCGCGTGCATCGGTCAGGCGATTGCGAGCACTCAGCCCCTTGAGGTAGGCGGGATTGAGTTGGCTATCTTCCATTCTGGGCCTTCACTTCCCGCAGAGATGCCGGGCTGAAATACAGGTCGCGCTCGACCGGCAGGCCAAGCGGCCCGCGAGCGCTTTCCAGTTCATCGAGAGAGAAACTGCCCAGCTCAGCGAAGTGAGGGGCACTGGCATCAATCACCCAGCCGAAGAACAGGCGGCTGTCCGGGTCGTACTCCAGCGCAAACCATGACCATGAACTATCCGGGGTGAAGTACTTCACCTGGACCAGTGCGTCTTCGCCCTGCCCATCAGTGCTCATCAATGCAGGCAGACGAGCAGCAATATCCTTCGGCAGCAGCTTGTGACCGCGCAGGCGGTCATTGGGACGGGACATTTTTGAACTCCTTTTCATGGGGGGAAACGACAACCCCACCGAGTGTGGTGGGGTCTATCAAAAGCTGTTGAGCGATGTCTTTGGCAAGCATCGAGCCGCAGACAAAACAGTAGCCATACCCGGAGCGGCGGTTGAAACCAAAAGACCGGTGAAGGTCATGATTGGCGTGTCGCTCCGGGTAGATGCAGGGTCCGTTTAGCCAGTCTCCTTTCTGACGGTAGCCCTGATCGGAGAAATAGCCTGCGATGGCTGCAACCAACGCCGGATTGATCGGTGGGTGTCCTGCCGCTTTCCTGCGATGGGGATCGAGATGAACACTACCGGTAGATGTGCGTGTAGAACGCATCCAGGTGACGACCTGTTCCAGGTCCGTTGCCAGTTGAATCTCCTGTGATAGGTACACCTTGTACGGAGTACCATTAGGATGAATGCTGGGCGGTGCTGCCACCTGATGTCCGTCAGCACGCAGTTCAACACCAGGGCGACGCAGTGATAAGGGCAGGTTTTCTACCTGCAGGTAGATATGCCAGCCCCCGCCGCCGGTGGCGACGGTGTAGGTCTGGGATAAAGCTGGAAAGTATGTACAGAAATCGCGGTAGATACGTGGTACATCGAAGTCCACCACGACCAGGTTGCCCGACACATTCCCGCAGACGATTCCCACATTCTGGAACAGTCCGCGTTCAATCCAGCCAAAAATCTCGGCCTGGGTAGGCTTCTGCTTCTGATACACACGCCACTTCACCCTGGGTACCTTGCCGCGCAGTGGGATGACGCTGAAGCCCAGGGAGAGATAGGTTCGGGCTGCGGCAGGAACGTCCTTTGCTGAGGCAGCTTCTACTACGCTGGGGGTGGACAAAGAGGGACGCCCCCGGCCCAAACCGGGGTCGTTAGAAAAGAGCAAGCTGTCCGTGTGACATTTCACGGAACTGCTCCGGGGATCGTTTAGGGGGAAGTTGTGCCTTTTGCCGGGGTTTCGGCTTCGGCTCCGGTTTGAGCAGCTCAATGCGCCCGTTGACCAGGGCAACGACATGCTGTGCCCTGAGCAGACGGTCGAACGCTGCTTCGTGCTCTCCTTTTGAAAGCGCGAGCACCTGCAGAGTTGGCCCACCTTTGGGAACATGAACGCCCGCCGGTCTGTGCAGCCGCTGGCTGGCTGTGACTGCGTCATCCTCGAAGCTGACAAACTGCTCCGCCATCTCGATGAAGGTCAGGATGTTGGCCTGGCGCTTCTCTCGATAACGGGCATAGGCTTCTGGGAGTGTCGCTGGTAGCACATGGGCTGTGGGTGTGTCTACAGTCCTGGTCGCGTCTTGCTGCTTGAGGCGGACAACGGCAACGTTGATCCCGGCCCGGTTGAGCCGTGCCACGTAGTAGTCCAGGTCTTTGGCGGGCACTACTGTTTGTTCGACGATGACACTTGCTATCTTGCGTTTATCCAGCACGGCGTTGAGAGCTTTCGCTACGCGTTTGGCATCATCGCCATAGGCATAGAAGTATGCACCACGCTCGACGAGTGCTACCGCGTTGCCGTGCTTGCGCTGTGCGACATGGTAACCTGCCAGGAGTGGAGCAGTCGGCAAAGTCACTTCAGGCGGCTTGGTCGGTTTCTGCGCTTCGCGTTTGAGCGAGAGCGGCAGGTCATGGGCAATGACTTTCGCCTCTTTGACCTCACCGGCAGCCATCAGATCGACGATGCCTGAGACCAGGTTCTTTACCCGATAGCTGGCTTCGGTCAGCGGGCCGTAGTCGGTTACCTCGTGGGCATCCTGGTTGTGGTAGAAACGTTTGCCGATTAGGTTATCCAGCGGGATAACCTCAGCCGCAGCTTCACCATTCCCGTTCGAGCCGGTTGCCCAGCCGGATGTGAAGTCAGCTGAAGCTTGCGCAGTCTGCACAAAGAGCTTCGAGACATCGACGACCTGCGTATCCTCAGAGATGGACTTCGCCAACTCAGCCTCCAGTGACAGTGCACCGCCAGAAAGCTGGGCCAAGCCGCCACCATCAGCATCGCCGCCCAGCAGAGCTGCCGCGGTCTGCTTCTCACTGACCAACTGGATGGCCTGGGCTTCCATTGTTGCATCATAGTAGAGGTGGTAAACCCTGCACTCGTCCGTCTGCCCGATGCGCCAATGGCGGCGTGAGGCCTGCGAGACGGTGTAGAGGGAGTATGCCACCTCGTAGAAGATGAGCGACTTTGCCCAGAGCAAATCCAGGCCGGTTTCCACCAGCTTAGGGTTGCAGACGAGCACGTTGCAGCCCGCCTTGACCTGCTTCTTCACCCAGCCATCACGTTTGTCAGTCGCGACGGTATTGCTCTCCAGGATGACCGGCTTCGCATCCGGCACATGCTGCCTGATGAGATCAACCAGCCGATCCTGGATGCGAAACTTGCCTGACTGAGCAATGAAGACCACGCAGGGGCGGTCCACTGCCAGTTCCTCTTTAACAAGGTCGAGCAGTGCCTGCTCTTTGGGGAAGATACGCCGCTTGCCGAAACCCTGCAGCGTGGTCACCAGGTGTGTCACCTGATTGCCCTGTAGATCCTTACGTGGGGTGCGGTGGATGACGGGCTTGCTGTCGTAGCAGGTCGAGGGGTAACGCAGGCAGGCGTGCAGGTAAGCTCCCAGAAAGCTGGCATCGCCCTCGTTCTTGCAGCCGATCAGGTAGTCGAGCAGCTTCTGCTTCTCGCGATCGTAGTGGGACTGTACTTCAGGCGGCAGGCTGACCGGGACGGGGATCTCGCGATAGTCGGGGAGGTTGAAGGCAAGGTCAGGCAGGCCAACCCAGATGCAGTGATCCAGCAGCTCGCGGATCAGCAGCGGGGAGAGACCGGGCGCTTCCTGTGGGCGGTGTTCGTGGCGGTCGGTGCCGTTGTAGACACCGGACTGCTTGTCCTGCTTGTACTCTATCACTTTGACCATCACACCCATTGTGCGCACCCAGCGGTTGATAGCTGGCTCGACGCCTTCACTGATAGGATACTGGTGCGCCATGCGGGGATTGAAGGCCCATTCCAGCCAGAAGACCGATGAGGCCATGCCACCGAACAACGTTCCGGTCAGGCCGATGGCATAGTCGGCGATATGGACGAGATTCTGCATGGCACGGCCCTGGTCGGTCGCGGCGGACTTCATCTCATGAAGCTCATCACAGACAACCACCGCCACACGATCTGCAAAACGCTCCCGCAGGAGGGTAGCAACAGGATAGCGCGGATTGCGCTTCGGATACTTCTGGCCAGGCTCTGGCGCGGAGAAGGTGCGGTCAAGCTGCCACAACGCCTCGCCACAGGCGTGACATTTGCGCGGGCTGGTCTGCATCCACTTGACCGGGTCGGTCTTTCCCTTCCCGTCCTTTGAGCTTGAGATGGGTTCGGAACAAGTCGGGCAGATGGGGATTTCCTCAACGACGATGCGTTGGACGCCCTCAATGAGGTTACCCTCGCGGTCGGTGAAGACGCGTAGGATGGGGCCGTTCTTTGGCCACTGCGCGAAGTGATGGCGGCGCACCTGGTAGGCAGGCGACCAGCCTTCTCCGAGCTTCGCTCGCTCGCGCGAGACAATGAGGATGTGCAGCTTCTCAGGATCGGTCGCTGCGCGTGCCATGAAGGCAGTCACATCATCAACCAGTGTCTCGCCCTTCGCCAGGTTCTTGTCGGCGATGTGAGGAATGCAGCCGGGGATGACGTCGATCAGCTCGTCGTGCCATTTCTGGATGAGGTGGGGCGGGGCCATGACAACTGCCACCTGCCCCGCTTTGATCTTCCCCTCGTGCCACAGCGCCGCGATGGCTGCTCCTGCCATTGGCGTTTTGCCGGTGCCCATGTCACCAATCAGGATGACCTTGCGGCGCTTCTCCAGCGTGGCGAGCATGGCCGCGGTGACGTGCTTCTGTGTTTCGAACAAGCCCGTGACCGGGCGACCCGGCAGCGGACGGTTGCGGAAGACACGGTCAAAGACCGGCGCGTGGCGGCTGTGGTCGAAGTCATAGAGCGGCTGGCTGTGCTCGGAGAGGTAGGCTAGGAAGGCATCTTTGTGCTCCTTGATGAAGTTGACCAGCCGATCCTTCTCGTGGCTCTCGATGCGGGTCACTTTACCATCGCGCGAGAGCAAGGTGATGGTTACCTGTGCCTTGTGCTCGATGGTCTCACGGATACCACGCATCTCTTCTGGCGTGGTGTCGATTTCGGTCATCCGTACCACACCACGAACTGCCGCTGGTCCGTTCTCCATGTCCAGCAGCAGGCCGTTGAACAGCCCGGCAGCAAGGATCATGCCCAGCTGGCCTCCGCGCGGCGGGACGATTGGAGTGAGTGGTGGTTCTACAGGCGGTGTCTCGACGATAGCCTGGAAGGTATTCGTGCACTGAACACCCTGCTCGGCGAGGAAGGGCAGCATGAGCTCCGAGGTGAGGTCATCAGGATGGAAATAGAAACGCTTCACCTGCTGCGCTGGCGGGATGCGGTATACCGGCTCTTCGACCGCCTCAAGCAGCGGGATCGTGTCAGGCTGCTGGCAGGACTGGACCAGTTTGAGCACCTCAGCCGTGGTGTCCTCTCCACGCTCGGCGGGGCGCACCTTCGCCACGACGACGATCTGTGGGTAAGTGTCCAGGTGCAAGCCCGGAAGCCGGTAGACATCGACGCGGCTGCTGTGCTTGACGAGGAAGGATGCGGCGCGCTCGGTCATGTGCTGGGCGTAGACCACCCACAGTACGAACCCGCCATCCTGTGCCCACTTCCAGGTATGGGCCAACATCTCGAATTCGCGGCGCTTCTCGTCGGCGCGACCGCTGTTCTCTGCGTAGGGTGGATTGATGTAAACCACGCTGAAGGCGCGGTTTGGTGTGCGAAGTGTCATGAGATCACCGCACACTGATCGCTCCATGCCGAACTTCACCCGGCAGGCAGTGGCACGATCCTGGTCGATCTCGTTAGCGAAGGGAGTCATGTTCCAGGTTTCAGCCAGATGCTGAAGCGCAGCACCCTCACCCGCGACGGGGTCTAGAATGCGACCGCCCCCGGGAGCGGTGAATAAGCTGCCGAGGGCGGGTAAGTGTTCGGGTGGCAGTGGATAGTAGCCACCCTTGATTTGTGATTGTAGATGAGCCATAAAATAACTCCTAAAATACTTGAGTGTGCTAAAATAATTAGGTTGGAAGGGAGGCCAGTTTTGTGGTGGGAAGACTTACTTATTAATCTGTTGGCAAGTTTTGTATGGTTTATCCTGGGAGTTGCGGGGACGAGCCTAGTAGCTTTCTTCGTGTTAGTACTCCCAGGGCAAAAACGTAAGAAACAGTTGATTCGATTTTTTGATCTTGATCCTGAAAACCCGGTAGCGATTATTTACCTGTCCAACCTCATCACCCCTCATGAAGAGCAGTTCCACGCACCTGCAACCTTCAGATATCAGCAGGGTGACCAGAAGATATTCATCGGAAGTTTTCGTGGTTCTGCAGTTCCTTCAGCAGAGCTTGGTCTTGTAACCCACATTAGCATGGCATTACAAAATGACCCTTTACAAGGTTGGCCGGGTTTCCTCCAAAAGCTTTTAGTGAATCGGTGGAAAGCATTTAGACCGGTTCATGTCTCGTTTCGAGTAAGCCCAAATCAAGCTCTGCCTTTCTTCGGCTGGCGCTTTGAGACGCTTTTGACGGTAGGAAGTGGAACCTATAACAGCGTTACAAATTATTATGATGAAAGACGAGAAGGCCGCTTAGAATTAAAGTCAGACCCGTATCGAATCATTGCACTGCAAGAAGTAAAACAAGGACAAGAATTCTATCCAACTGACCCAGAAAAACCAGGTGGTCTAGCTATTCTTGAGAAAATAGTAGATTCGGTGAATGGCACCACAGTTTTTATAGCTTCTGGCGCAGGAGCACTTGGGACAATGGGGGCAGTGCAGTATCTGATGCGTGAGTGGGAGTCACTTTACAAGCAATTTGGTAACACTCCGTTTTCTGCTGTGATGGAATTTCGACTAGAAAACTCTGCAAGCATGGATGAACTTCATCCATCCAGCATACATTTTATTTGATTTAACCAATTAGCCAGGTCAGTTCCTCGCGTTCGACTGCCAGAGCGACGAGGTTGGTCCAGCGGATGCGGTCAAGCGTCACTTGGTAGACCGGGTGGCCACCGAAACTGACCAGTGGCGTGACCAGCCTTTCGCGGCGGCCCAGTGCTAGCAGCCCTGTGTGCCATTCCGGGAATACAGCAATGTCCACGCACTGGCTGACGTGGTGACCGACCTTCTGAGCAAGATTGTCGCCCTCAAAGACGAAGGTCAGGCTGGTCTCGAAATCATATACCGGCTCGAAGAAGCGCTTATCGAGCAGGATGCAGTGATCGATGGCGAGGGACTCAATGCGGGTGACGAACCTTTTGAAAGGTGCTTCCTTTCCCTCTAGCCCGGGGTAGCCACCATGACGTAATCGGTGGGGGTGTCCGCGCAGGTCGGTGAAATCAAGGGCACGACGCTCGATGAGCATGGCCCATACTGCGTCAGAGGCGGTGGGTGGTCCTGCGTAGTTGACATATGTAAGGTCGTGAAAATCGCGGTCGACTTTGCGTGCAGAGTAGCCGAAAACTTGCACGGTGCCGACCGAGTCTATCTTGCCTATGTGCTGCATTTCGATGGGGAACACGGTTTCTCCTCTCTGGACGGTTGGTTGTAAAATAATGGCGCAGGGCTTGAAGCCCTGCGCCGGTGGGATGTATGAGCAACCCTGTACGGGTCACAGGGTTGGCGGGCGATAGCCCGCGTATTGGCTCTAAACGCGTTTATTGAAAGCAAAAGGGGTTTCTCTTGGCAAAAGCTGAAGCATCTGTTGAAGAACTGGTTGGAATGATAGAGCGTGGCGAACTGCGACTCCCTGAGATGCAGCGCAGGTACGTTTGGCGTTCTCCCCGTGTTCGGGATCTACTAGATTCTCTTTATCGTGGTTATCCCTCCGGATCAATACTGGTATGGGAGACTGATGAGGAAGTGCCGTTGCAGGAATTTGCTGTTGACCAAAAGAGCAGTCCTTATCGTACCACTCGTCTTTTATTGGATGGTCAGCAGAGATTAACATCTCTATTGTCTGTTATCCGCGGTGAACCTGTCAGAGTACGGGGACGGAAGAGACCGATTGATCTTCTATTCAACCTTAAGCATCCCGGTGAACTTGCAGTGATCACCGAGGTCGATGAAGATGGTGACGAAGATAACGACGAAGATCGCATCGATGATGAGGCAGATTCAAGTGAAGACGAGTTGCAAACGCGCTTTAATAATATGACCTTCGTAGTTGCTACTCGAAAGCTAGCACAGATGCCACATTGGGTAAAAGTCACTGATGTATTCAAAACTGATAGCGATGCACCATTCCTCAAAGCTGCCGGAGTAACCAACTTCGAAGATCCATGGTATGAGATTTATAGTCAGCGTCTTGCGCGGCTAAGGGGAATTCGTAAGTACGTTTACCGGATGGACGTTCTCGAGCGAACTTTATCCTATGAGGAAGTGACTGAGATCTTTGTCCGTGTAAACTCACTTGGAGCCAAGCTTCGCAGCTCTGACTTAGCATTGGCACAGATCACTGCGAAGTGGCGTGGGGCACTAAAGATATTCCAAGATTTTCAGTCGGCTTGCGCAGAATCGGGTTTTGATTTGGACTTAGGTCTCCACTTAAAGAATCTGGTCGCATTCGCCACAGGTCAGTCGCGTTTTCGTACTGTTGGTGGATTGACAGTGGATCAGCTGCAAGAAGCTTGGGATGCGTGTGTTCCAGGGATGGAGTTTGCTCTCAACTTCCTTCGGAGTAACGTTGGAATTGACAGTCCTGCGCTTCTCTCTTCACCATTCTTAATTGTGACTCTTGGTTACTATGGTCACTTGCGAGATTATCAGATTTCACCTGAAGAATCTCAACGCTTACGCCAATGGGTGTTGATCGCTAATGCAAAGGGACGCTACTCGCGAGGTTCTAGCGAAACGATTCTCGATCAAGATATTGCGACTCTACGGAACGATGGCGGTGCAGCTGAGTTGATTGATAGACTACGGCTGCAAGTAGGACGTCTGGACATTACTCCCGAAGAACTTGAAGGTCGCAACCAGCGGAGCGCTTTGTTCAAGACGATGTTCCTTGCCTTTCGCTCTGCAAATGCTAAAGATTGGCGATCAAACCTGGCTATTGCATTGGATCATTCTGGATCACAACATCGACTACAATTTCATCATATATTTCCTAAGGCTATCCTGAAGAACCGTTATACAACGCGTGAAGCAGACGATATAGCCAACCTATCTTTTATCAGTGGAAAGACGAATCGAGCAATCAGCGATAAATCTCCAATGGAGTATTTTCCATCGTTGATTGAGAAGAGTGGTCTTTCGGCGTTTGAGGCGCAGTGCATTCCTACAAATCCGGATTTGCTTGGGATTGAGAACTATTATGAATTTCTCACTGCAAGGCGAAAGGCGGTGAGCGAGAGATTGAATGCTTTTTTGGAAACAGATCATCTCTGAGAGCGTCGATAGGGTGTGAATTCTCTAGTTGTTAGGCATGGATTGCATCATACATGAGATCCACGTGACAGTGTGTTGTCAACTACTGCTTCATCGTCTCGAGGATTTTCGATATTGATTTGACCGAATTCCATTTGACAGGCAAACCGGTCGTAGTCATTCAGCGGATCATCCTTCACTGGCCCCAACCATGTATCTGCAATCTGGCGGAATAGCTTGTCGCTTGTCACCTCGGACATAAGCAGCAGGCCGCATAGTGCTGCCGGGATCGGTGCCTCCGTCGCTAACTCAATAATCCCGACCACCTGCCAGACTGTGCCGGGCTGTGGTTCCACAGCCGGTGTGTCTATCCAGAGTGCATGTAGTGACTCCCCCTGCTTCTTGAAGATTGTGATGGTGTATTCCATTAGCCTGCTCCTTCTGCTTGTGTGAGTCTGTATTGCATGCGCATGTTGCCATCTTTCGTCGTTGAGATACCCAGTTCAATTTCATCTCCAGGCTGGATGCCCTCAGCACCCTTGAGATACCCAAACAAGTTGTCCCGCTCAGTATAAGCCGCCAACCTTCCACCATCTTCTCTAACTCGCAGCCGCATTCCGGGAAACTGAGTCTTGGCTAAGTGGGCAATGCGCTGTTTGGCCATGCGTTGGTCAGGGCGGGGCACATCTTGCAGCCGCTCCGGCACGGGCTTGCCGTTTCCTGCCGACTGTGCCTTGAGCCAGTTGAACCACACCCCAGTAATGCCAGCGCTTTGCATAGCAGGTTCACGAACTGTCGCGCCCGGATAGACGATAGTACCCAGCGAGGTTTCTCCGACCTCATCCAACACCCCTATCTCGCGCAGCGCCTGGATCGACTTCTGGGCAACTCCAGGCGCACGACTCCCATCTTCGCGCTTCTCACCCATCAGCCACACAGCGTTGTCCGATGATGGTTCCTCACCCATATAGGCACTGACCATCGCGCCACGCAGGATGGTAGTGTGCTGTTCCTCTGGGAAGCGATTCAGGTAACCCTCTACCGTCTGTCTTGCTATCTCATGATCATCGAGTGTGGGTGGCAGTTCTGGCTGTGGGCGAGAGCGAATGGCCTTCGCATAGGTCTGGTTGAGCATCCCACCCAGCCGGATGCTTTCCGGATCTTCCATGGCTGCATCAAAGACCGCCTGAGGTGGCATGGCGGATACTGCGAGATCATCACGAGCACCTTCGATTGTTCTTATGTGGGATTGCAGGGTACGCTGCACATCATCGATCCAGTGATCGTATGTGGGCACTGGTCTGGGAGGCCGGGACTCAGCATCCCGGTCGAAAGACAGCCGCTCGTGCAGCAGCGATGGGATAGGCTGCCGCGCTTCAAGGATCTGGCGCGAGTTATCATAATTCCACTGTTTGACACGACTGAGATCGGCCCCGGTTTTGACCGATGAGTCAATTACATCTTCAAGCGGAGCCGGTGGTTTCTCCGGCAAACCGCCGGTGAGGGCCTTATTAATCATCAGCGAGTTGCAGTACATACCCAATGCCCCCTGGTTATCCAGTGCCCGCCCGATAGCTTTGTCCATCGCCGCCAGTGAATAGGATTCGCCGCTTCCCAATGCTTCACCGGTGCTGTGATCGACCAGACCGAGGTAGTCCGGGTTGAGGGTATCCACGCGCTGCGGCAGCTTGCGGCTGTCGCCTGAAACGAAGGTCACTGTCTCTCCTTCCGCCGTGTGCCATTCAGGGATGCGACTGGTTGGGGTTGGTTCCAGCAGCACGTACTCTCCCAGCTGATTAGGGGAACGCCAGGCCAGCACTTTCTGTGATCCATCATGGTCGGTAAAGGGATGCAGCCAGAGCGCATCGTCGTTATCTGCGCCGCCCAGTATCCCAGCAATGCCTTCATTCTTGGGGCTGTCATCAAAGGCAAGCCAGTCGGCATCACTGACCCAGGCCGTGCCGCGTTTGTGGTCGATGTGTATCTGCCCAGGTGCAACATCGACCTCCACCCCGGCAGCACGTCCGACACCGGCAGGCATGACATAGTAGCGGCCACCCGGAATGGGGATGCGAAGCTTTCCCTCTGCGGCTGCGTTCAGCCGCTCCAGGTGGCGGTTCATCAACGATTTGGTGTGATACTGGAACCACTGGGGGTGTCCGCCTGATGCAAAGAACTCGCGCAGCGCCCACTGCTGTACATCCTCCAATGTCTCCTGCCGGTCGATGCGGCGCATAGGTTCCACGACGTCACCGGATTTGACCGCTTCGATGAAAACAGTGCCTTCATCGTGCAGCCAGCCCGCGTACTGCTCATTCTCAAAGAACGGGTGTAGGTTGATCAGCGACTGGATGTCGATGCGCATGTGGTCTTTGCCGTGCACGAAGTCAATGCCCAGCCAGGTCTTGCCGTTCTCCACCGTGATCTCACGCTTGGTGTCGTGGGGGATAAGGAAATCCACATCAAGACTATCCGACACGATGGCATGGCCTTTGTCCTGGCCACGTTCGGTCATAATGGTGAACTCTATTCGACCAGCGTGGGCTAGTTCCCGTCGCAGCTGCGCCTGCTTTACCGGCGAGAGGTCTTCACGGATGAGCATCTTCTCCAGCATAGCCCGGCTGATCACTCCGGCTCCATCGAAGACCTTTTCGCCCGCTGCTGGATCATCGATGAAAGCAGCGTAGTCCTCAGTATCCATGTAGCGGATAGATACCTCAGATGGATCAAATTCGCCGGAGACGAAGTAGGGTCGCATTACCCGGCTGACCCGCTTGGAGAGCACATAGGGGCCCTTGACCTCGTTGTGGAAACGCAAGCCGGTAGCAGCGAAGTAGTCTTCGGTTGTCATGCCATCGACGTAGAGGTCAACGACCTTATTGTCCTTCACCCATCGCAATGTCGGCTCTTCCATGCCAAAGCTGTGATATGGGTGGGGTTCTTCTATTGTGGCCAGATCATGGGTGACAAGCGTCCACTGGCGTCCAAGATTCTCCAGAAAGGTATAGTGTTGACCGCCCGGCTTGAGTTCTCGGCTGGAAATGGCAACGTATTGATACGTATCGGGGTCAGGTGGGGGCTGGTGAACCGGCTCGAGTGGCAGCCGGAGCGTTTCGGGCAGTTCGGGGGCAGTTGATCCCCGTCCTCCCACTAGGCTGCCCTCCGGTGGGCATGGATGCGCCTATCCCAGCGGGTTGGGTAGGTTACAGATGGAGCGAGTGTATGCACCTCCGGGGGAAGGTCGCCGTAGGCCAGAACGGTTGAAGGAGAAAGCCTGTTTACCATCTCGCGGTATCCTGTGATGAACCGTTTGTGTTCAGCAGGCTCTTCAAGCCTGACACCGAGTGCCGAGACTGCAACCAGGCTCCTCTGTGGGAGGCCTGCAAAACAGAAGTCAAAGCTCTCTGGGGTACTCCATGACATAGTGGGGATCACCTGAAACCCCAATTCCTGCCACCAGCGCCCGCACCAGCGGGAACGGTAGACATTCCACTGCTGCACCACGAGCGGCCAGTCGGTGTAGAGCGAGAAATCCGGGGTAAGCAGGATGCGGTACTTCGAGAGGTGTTCCAGTGCCCGTTCAGGCCGGGACCAGACCGTCTCGAAACGGTAATCATCAAGAAAGAAATGTACAGCTGCCTGGTCGAAATCAAAACGTGAGGAGCGGATGCGCTCGCGGTAAGCAACCAGCCACTCCGGGATGGCTGAGAGCGGGGTGTGCTTCATCACCGGGATACCCAACGGATTATCAGCGTCAAAAATCCGAGATGTGTTGAGTGAGTCAAATGAGCCCGGCTTGACTGCCCAGGAGTTGCCACTCTGTGGCAAAGTTCTGGTGGAAATGAGCGCCTCCTTCACGCCCTATTATGCCGTAGATTGAACCCAAAAATCAAACGTTTGTTCTACAAATATCTGTAGATACACGGCAGGATATTATGTGTCCTCAACGGCAATGAGCTGCGCGATGACAATTGTCCGGTGCGTGTAGGTTTCAACGGTCTCATCCCAGTTGGCACAGGTGATGAGCGTCAGCCGGGCATCTCCGGTTGGGAATGTCATCTCCACGTTGTTTGGGGTAACGACCTGCTGCTCGATGATTTCATAGGTATACAAAACACTGCCCCACCCTACGAATACACGGTCACCAAGAGCAAGGCTTTCCAACCCCTGGAAAGGTCCCCAACCCGCATTTGGAATAGTGACATGTCCGGCTAGCACCATGTTGTTCTGCTGGTCAGGATATGCGGTGCCCTGGAGATGCGCTACTTCTCCGGCTAGCCGACTGATGTCCCACTCGCGGCCAGCAAAGGGTGCTTCAATGATCGCAGTATGAAGACCGATGCTCGGTATATATAGTTCCATAGGGAGTGGTTCGGCAGTAGTATCTGGCGAGGTTTCAAGGCTGAGCGGCGATATTACTGGTTGATTAGTTGGCTGTGCCTGACCCCAGAGGTAAAACACCGCGCCTCCAGCAAATACTGCTGTTCCCACCAACCCTAAGCGGGCGAGATTTGACCGCAGCCGGTCTGCCTTGTAAACGGTGTAACCATACATCTGGCGGTAAGACCAGATTTGTTTTGCTCGGATAAATACAACCACACACAATCCCAAAAGGGCAGCCAGGATAATTTGTCTGTAATCGGGCAATGTGTTCCTTTCCTCAAAAACGCAGCTGAATCGGTTGGTGGAAATCAAACATGTGTTCTATAGTATAGTTCATGATTTCTGTATGTAACAGACGTATCCAACAGCACGTTGTTTTGATGGGTAAGAAGGTTTATGCAGCTTCCTCTTTTTGTCGAACACTTCCCGGTTGACTATGAAGCCTTGGAAAGCTGCCTGCGAGCAGAAGCAGTTGCCGTGGACATTGAAACCGAGACCCGATGGCCGGGCTGGGGTCCGCGCAACGATTTTGGTTTGAGCTACCCGGCGGCGGTAACAGTGATTGCTCTGGCCTGGCGCGAGGAGGACTCACTTCATGCGACTGTCCTTGCTGCCCCCTTTGAACCTCCTGTTGCGAGCTTTCTAAGGAAGCTGTTTGGAAGCGAAGCAATCATCATCGCTCATAACGCAGTTTTCGATATTCGCCAGTTAAGCAAGCTTACCGACGGGCAGATCCCTTATCGTATCTGGGATACCATGGTCATGGCCCGGCTGCTGCACCCGGCAGTGCGCACCCGCTATCGGCTGCTGGATGTAGCCAACGCCCTTGGCGTTCCCTATTCCGAGCAGCAGGCGACAATGAAGGATAAACGGGGCAAACTGCACGAACTGCCCCGGCAAACTGCGATGGAGTACGCGCAGGAGGACGCCCGGCTGACGCTGTCCATCTACGAAAAGCAGGCAGTGCTGCCCAGTGACCCGGATCTGGTGGACTGGGAGTGCCGGGCGGTGCGCGAATACTGCCGCATGGCCGTGCAAGGCATCCGCCTGAACCTGCCGTTCATTGAACAGCGCCAGGACGAGCTGCTCAGGGAGAAGCTGGGACTGGCAGCGCGGCTGGCTGCCGATGGCCTACCCAACCCGGACAGTCCAAAGGCGCGGGTGAAGTATGTCTACCAGACGAAGGGCATTCCCATCCCGGAGTGGGACCCGGATGAGCGCTGGTACTTCACATGGGCAGGGTACAAACGCCTCTCCAGGCAGGCTGTTCCGCGTGTCACGCTGGATGATCTGAGTACCCGTGCTTCTGTCATCGAATCCTATATAGAAGAAGGCAGCCCCTATGCCAATGGGCTGAAGGACTTGGGAGCCTACGTCCGCACGGACTGGCTGCTTTCAATCCTGGGATCGTTGGTGGAACACGCCGAGCTAGATGGTCGTGCCCACAGCCTGATCACCATTGCCACCGACACTGGGCGACGGGCATCAAGCTATCCGGCAATGCAGAACTGGAAGATGCCGGACATGGCCGGAGTAGCCATTGGGGATGAAGGCTTCACGCTGGTAGAGATCGACTACTCGAATGCCGAGAACGTGATGGCGGCGCTGATCGCCGGGGATGACAACCTGGCGGCAGCCTGCCAGACCGATGATTTCCACTCTTCGATGGCGGTGCGCTACTTCGGGGAGGATTGGGAACAGGCGGATGCAAGCAAACGCAAACGTCTGCGGGCGATGTCTAAGCGCATCAGCTACGGAACGCTGTATGGGATGGGGGCGAGGAGCCTGGGCAAGAGTCTCGGGGTGTCACTGGAGGAGGCTCAGGCGCTGCTGCGGGCGAAAGATGCCGCTTTCCCGGAGCTTGCCCGGCTGCGAGCACTGGCCGAGCGCAAGGTACAAGAGACTTCCAGCCTGAAACTATGGTCGGGGCGACCGATCGCGCTAGATACGCCCTTTGTAGCATGGAACTACCTGTGCCAGGGCGGCGTAGGGGAGATGCTGAAGCGGGCGATTGTGCAAATCTCGGAGACTTATGCAACGGAAGAGCTGCGGTCGCGGGTAGCTCTGGATATCCACGATGCGCTGATTATCGAGGTGGCGCACAAGGAATGGGACAGGGCACTCTCTCTGGCATCAGAAACAATGCGGACCATCGTGCCTGAGGAGCTGCGCAACCGGACCAACCCGCCAGTGGAGTGGATTGCACGACCTAATATTGACAAGAACCGCAATAAGTGGGGCTTGGGGCAGGAGCATCCATGATGAGGTCAAAGTACTCAATCAGTGGTTGATATGCTTGAAACACGTGGTGTCTTCGGCTGAGCTTTTCACCAGTTTGCTGCTCCTTTGTCTTTTCAGAGGTGGCGGAAGTCTCCGATAGTTTACACTAGTTCGGGTTCAACAGGTCCTGACTTCAAACAGCCTTAGCACTCAACCTGCGATTTGCTATATTTTGTTAAAAATACTAAAATTAGTGTGCTATGAACACAAGAACTTCAGGAAAAATAACAAAACTCATACAGGAATGGATCCCTGGCACCGTCATCACCACAGCCTGGGCCGAGCGACAGTTTAACGTATCAGGAAGAGAGCTGGCCGGATACGTTCAAAGTGGTTGGATAGACAGGCTCGGTCGAGGCGCGTATAAACGGAAGAATGATACAGTCGATTGGACAGGTGGGCTATATGCCCTTCAGACCCAGATCCACACGCCTGTCCATGTGGGTGGTTTATCGGCCATCTCCATGCAAGGTCTGAGTCATTACTTACGCCCTGGTGACGAGTTGGTGTCCTTGTTTTCCCCACCTGACACATACTTACCTGCCTGGTTTAAAAACCATGACTGGACAGCTACCATTAATCAGACTAACACTTCCATGCTGCCCCTGGATCTCGGCATACACCCACATAGCCAAGGCCTGTATACGATCGCCATTTCTACACCGGAACGAGCTATGCTCGAGTGCCTGTACCATGCTCCCGTTACGATGGATTTGGTTGAGTGCTATCAGATCATGGAGGGCCTGGTTAATCTGCGCCCCAACCTCCTGCAAGGTCTCCTTGAGTCCTGCACGTCCATCAAAGTGAAACGGCTTTTTCTATATCTGGCAGACAAGGCCAATCACCACTGGTTCCCCTTCGTGGATCTCAACCCGATTGATTTGGGAAGTGGCCATCGATATATCGGTTCGGGTGGGGTCTTTGTTGAGAAATACCTGATAACGGTACCTGAGGAATTGGCCCACTATGTTTGAAGCAAGGTATAAGAATCAGGCCGACCTGCTGCTTCGGATCCTGCCTTATGTAGCCGATGAGAAAGATTTGGCACTTAAGGGAGGCACCGCCATCAACCTGTTTATCCGAGAGATGCCACGACTGTCTGTTGACATTGATCTCGTATATTTACCCTTCAACCAGCGCGATAGTGCTTTACGAGCTATCGCTGACTCCTTAGAGCGGGTTGCCAAACATATTCAAGCTGCTATTCCGGGACTCCACATCACCAAGAGACCTCAGCCTGAACAAGGAGATGTTAAACTGATATGCCAGCTGGATCAGGCCCTGGTAAAAATCGAAGTGAATACGGTGATGCGTGGACATCTATGGGATGTTCGAACGCTGCAATTAGTTCAATCTGCTCAGGACACGTTTGGTAAATTTGCAGCGATACAGGTGATATCTCAGCCGGAACTATACGGTGGCAAAATCTGTGCAGCACTGGACCGGCAGCATCCCAGAGACCTGTTTGACATCCGTGTTTTACTGGACCATGAAGGCCTATCCCAGGACTTGTTTCAAGGATACCTGGTCGCGCTGTTGAGCCATAATCGACGCTTTCATCACCTTATCCGACCAGACCTCAAAGATCAGCGGGACCTGTTTAACACGCAGTTCAGAGGTATGGCAAGGCATCATTTTGAATACGACGACTTCAATGCAACGCGGGAGCAACTGATCCAGACCATATCGCGTTGGTTTACGGCAAGAGAGCGCGACTTCTTAATCAGTTTTTTGCAGGGTGAACCAAACTGGGACTTATTCCCCATTCCAAACCTGGCTGATTTGCCGGCTATTCAATGGCGTTTACTCAACATCGAAAAGGTCAAACAGAATGACCCTGAAAGCCACGCCAGACAGATCAAGGCGCTTTACGCCTGTTTTCAAGATAATGGTTGAACAAGTTGTTGGCGCGGCAATACGTGACCTAAAAGCCTACTCAGCACGTGTGTAATTGTGGATAAAGCCATCAATAATACCTGACCAGAGGGATGTAAAGGACACCCCTCTGGCATTCGATACCCATCAACTATCCAAACCAAGTCCAGGCTTTGCCGCGCTCTTCACCGATAGCAGAAACGCCTCGGCCAGCACCGACTGCTGAGGCGTTTCTCTCTGCGGTGGGACTGGAGCCAGATCCATATGCTGCAGTCGCTCTAATACAGACTGAATCTGCTCCAGCTGCACGGCAACATCAGCCAGTGCCCGCGTTGCTGCCTGCTCATCCTCAGCCGCCGCTTCCAACGCCAGCAATGCTTCGGTGAGAATATGGCGGAGGCTGTAACCCGCCTCCTGTCCTTTCCTGAGCACCTCCAGTGCCTGCGCTTCTCTTGGGTTGGTCCGGTCGAGCCGGAAAGAGATCACCTCGCTCATAATAGCTCCAGCATCTCGTACAGACGCCATAGCTTCAGCCCGCCACGCACATTGGCCAGGTGGATACTCTCAGCGTCATCAGCGAGGATGATATGGTCATGGCCGAGCAGGGGCAGCAGCCGGTCGTAGAGCATGGCGCTCCCGCCGCCCGTCAGGATGATCGTGTCCCAGGGCAGCGCACCTCCGGCGATATGCTGGTAGGTTTCAGCGATGCGATTTAGTAGGACACTGGTCGCTTCTCTGGCCTCGTTCTCACAATCGTACTCCCGTCCGCCGCCTACAAACATGCCGTAGGTGATGGCGCTGCGCACCCGGTCGGGTGGCAGAGTTGGCGTATCGCGCACCGCTTCGCGGTAGTTGGCCCGGAAGGATCGCTCGAAGCTCTGTACGACCTCCTGTATACCAATGGGTGTACTCTCAGCCAGTGAGTAGTCCACTGCGCCGCCGGGGTTCACGGCCAACCAGTCAGTCGTGTGCCCGCCAATATCAATGACGAGTGCTCGCCCGCCATTGATATCCGTCCGGCGGTAATGCTTGCCATCCTCAGCGAGGATGACGTTCATCAATCCACCGACCGGTTCGTCGAAGGTGTTGGCGTAGGTGACGCGGAAGGAACGTTCCTTTCCGCCAACCTCAACATGCCAGCTGCCCACAGCCGCTTTCATCAATTCATCACGGAATGCTACATCGCCGGGCGGGTGACTGCCAAAGAGTGCCACATCGCCCCCTCGTTCATATAGTCTTGCGAGGATCGCTGCAACAAATACCCCATAGTAGTCTTTGCGGTAGCGCGAAGCGCCGCTGCGGCGGGTGAGCGTCCCGTGACGCTCAGCGCTTTCGCCAACCACATAGGGTTGCCCGTTGATACGCAGGTAATCAGAAGGTGGGCCGGAGCGACCGGCACGCACAAGGATTTGCTCGTATTCCGTTTCCGTCAGGGTCTTGAGTGCGTGTGGAAATGCGGCCTCTCGGGTCGGTGTTTTTCCCTTGATGATGGAATTACCAGCATCCAATATCATGATGTTCATGGTTGTTATCTCCATATTGCTTTCAGGCGTATACATTTGTATACAGGGGGCGTATACAAATGTATACAGGCGGTGTTTACATTCGTATACACCCCTCTCAGGGTCAGGTGTCGGTGGATTCTGTAGGCCACCGACACACCGACATACCGACAGTGTCGGTGGGTGTCGGTGTCGGTACCGACATACTGACTCATGAAGTGTCGGTGGTGTCGGTATGTCGGTACTGTCAGTAAAGCGGTTTCAGCAGTCATATCCAGCAAACACGCAGGCTTCGGCGCTGCCAATCATCGTCATCTGAAGCTGTCCATCGCGCACCAGTTCCTGCACGATCTGCCGGGCGTCGGCGGACCGCAGGTTGAGGTTGCGATACATTCGCCGCAGTGTAATCCCTCCTGGCCCCGCAGCGCGCACGGCATCAAGCACCCGGTCCTGCTGGCGGCGCTCCTCGCGGCCCGCACCGCTGCGGTCCATCTGGTCGAGTAATCGGTGAGCGCTCAACCGCCAGTGCTCGGCCAGCATCTCGGCAGTCTGCCAGTTCTCCGGAGTCACCACCGGTGCAGGAAGCTCGCTCCCCATCCAATTCAGTGTAGAGAGGATCATGGCCAGCTTGATGCCCTGCACGTGCATCCGTCCATACAGACCCTTCAGACGGTCATCGAGCGGCGTCTCGCGGTGCGGATCGCAGAGCTTCCGCAGCCGGTCGCTGTAAGCCTGCACCTGCGGCCAGCACTGCACCTCCAGCTTCAGCGCCTGCGGAGATTTCCAGCCATCACCTTCTTGTGTCGGCATGGGCAGCCGCTCGTAGAGTTGTCTCAGCCCTTGCGTGACTGCCTCCGGTGCCGGGCGAAAGACCTCCAGCGTGGGGCGCTCGCGGTAGTCCGGCTCTGGCGTCAGCATCAGGAAGCGGGGCAGCAGGCCGTTATCCCAGTCATTAGTGCTGGTGGCGGCTGACAGCCCGGCGGGGGTGGTCACACCCAGGATGGATAGGGCGGCATTGCGGACAATGGTCAGGCCCGACTGGGTATCCTTGTCGGCGTAATCGGGGCAGTCGTAGAGTTCCATGATCAGGTCTTTCAGTCCGACCATGTAGTCCTTCTTGTTGAAGGCTCCGAACAGCCCGGCCACCTCGTCCTTGAACAGCCCACGCTGGGCGGCGAAAGCCTGCGCCTGCGAGAGCAGCTCCTGCTGATCGTAGGTGAGTTCTTTGTAGTTGCCCGGCATCTTCCCGGACAGCGCATCCTGAAAGCGTTCCGGCGAGCCGGGGGTGGGCATGAGCATGTGGGGGATGGTGTCACGGATGACGCTCTCGGCCAGCTTGAAGGCGGTGGTCTTGCGGTAGAAGGTGGTGTCGGCTACGAACATCATATAGAGGTTCGGGTAGAGCCGAATCCCCCAGGGTGCTTCAACCACCATCCGGCGGGCGATGGCGACTGCCAGCAGCCAGATACCTGATGCCTGATGGAAGATGACAGGGGTCTGGTTGCCTGCGGCAGATGACCATTCCGTATACTGGCGTAGCCAGTCGGGGAGATGCAGTTCACCAATGGGCGGCAGATTCCTGACAGGAGGTGGAGGGTCTGCCGCAGCCAGTTCAGATACAGCCTCAACCTGTACCGCAGGCATGGCAGTACCATTTCCGGCAGGGCGCTCGTTTCTGACCAGCGTCAGTGCAGGTTTCTGGATCAGGCCGCCGTGCTCATCCGGGTTGATGCCCAGCAGGTCGCACAGGTCTTTCGCCAGCATGCTGCCACAAACATAACAGTGCCCATAACCCGTTTCGACGTTGAAACCAAACGATGGGTGCCGGTCACCGTTCTTGTGTCCTGCGGTGTTGGGGCAGGAGCAGTTGATCCACTCACCGCGCTCTTTGTGACGCTGCTGGCGCAGGGTGTCCGCGATGGTATCAATAAGGTCAGGATTGATGGCGTTATTCGAAGGCGGTGTGATGCGCGGCGGTCGCCAGTTGGATGCTGATTTCTCCACTGCCTTGAAGGCTTCTATCCATTCAACCAGCTTCTCCAGGTCTGGTACACGCTGGATGTCAGCATGGTTCTCGACCAGGTAGCGCTGATCCGTCACCGGGTGGGTACTGGGTGGCGAAGCGACATAAGTCCCCTCGCTTCGCAGTTCAATGTGGCCGATAGGTGTGTCTAAGGCGCGGGTGGTGGGCGGCAGACTGTCCGCATACAGGTAGACATGTTTGCCCTGTCCACTTCCGGTCGCGACGGTGAAGCTCGTCGTGAGCGTTGGGAACAGGGCAGCAAAGGCGGCATAGGCGGCAGGGCCATCGAAGTCCAGCACAACGAGATTGTCTGAGACTGCGCCGCAGACGATACCGAGGTTTTGAAGGACATTTTCCTGTGCCCAGCGGCGGATATCGCTCTCGGAAGGCCGCTGTTTCTGGTAGTGTTTCCAGCCGCCCAGGGCAGGGCGTTTGCCCTTCAGCGGGATGACGCACAGCCCGGCGTTGTGATAGGCCAGCGCCGCGTCGAGTGTATTGTTAGTTTCTGACCACCAGGCAGCGGTGGCCGTGGGAGCCTCTAAAGACATACATTCCCTCCTTGAGGATGCATAGTAGGTATTACGTTTGCGCTTGTCGTTTCGGGAGGGAATGTGTATCCTGTAGTTGTGAAACGATTGGATACTCCAATCCCTCGCAGGAAAACGGAAACGTTTTCCACTGAGCCATCGGCGGTCCAGGCCGGTGGCTTATTCTTTGGGCAGCGTGAGCACGCGCAAGCTGATCACCCCCTTTCCGTCAGTTCAGTATTATTCATTCAAGTACCGGGGCCCGAAACGCTGATCGTCTGTTTGCTGGGCGGCTTTCACGTAGGCTTCGAGCGAAGCGCGCTCGATCAGCCAGAAGTAGCCGCGTTTGATAGCGTGCAGCCTGCCCTGCTTGGCCATGCGCCGCAGATACTGGTCGGTGTAACCCGACAGCTCGGTTGCTTCTTCGATGGTGAGGAAATCCTCGATGGACTTCCCGCTGTGTTCCTGTATCCGTGTCATGAGCATCGCTGTTCCTTTCCCTCTGGGGTGGAGCTATATTCCAATGTAAACAGGCGCGCCAAAATGAACGTTGAATGACTTCAACGCGCTTGCGGCGCAACGGGTATATGTATAGAATGAGTTAGTTCTGGTGACTTGTTTTTGGGAGTGCGCGGTCATGATTGCACCCCCGTGATGAGCCTGACAAGCTCTTGTACTACGGTGTGGTAGATAGGCCTAGGCGGAGCCCAAACAAAGATCTGATGCTGTACCCAATGAGATAGCCAAGCCCGTCGCTCCCGCCTTGGGTGCGAGCACCATATCTTCTGGTGCTCGCACTCTTTTTCATTTTCCACAGGGACCTACGGTGCGACGGATACGACGGCCAGCACGTCGATGGGGGCGGCTTCTGGCATATTGAGCACCACGCCAAAGTCGGGTGGCAACGCCCATTCTGTTGAACATGTGCACGAATGATAATACAAACAAAAAACGCCACAACCGATCTGAGGGCGTTTTAGTAAAATAACGGGCAATTCTAGCGAAACGTGAACCTTAGCTAGGCTTAAGTCTCCAGGTTTCCTCCTGCACTCATTTTGCTAGAATAAGGAGTGCAGCACAGCTAATTGTCAGTTGTATCTGCCCGGACGGTCAAGAAGTGAGGAAGGCATGTGACCAAGCTTGAGGATTTGCAGCCTGGTTTACTGGTCACGGGTATTGCGCCACAGCAGCCTGTAACCGTCATTGATATCCGGTGGCACGGATCTAATGCGATCGAGCTGTTCTATAAACGCACAGACGGGCAGACCGGCTCCCAACTCCTGTTTCGGGACGATGAGAGGCGGATAGAGGTCGTTGCAGACAGGCGAACACGGAGCTTCAGGGCCAACGGCGACCTGTTCCGGCTGGTGGCCGAGGCGTACCGCATCCGGCTGGCGCATCTGTTTGACCCAGTGCTGGCCGTGCATACCTCGCTAATTGAACCCCTACCCCACCAGATCACGGCGGTCTATGGGGAAATGCTGACCCGCCAGCCGCTGCGCTTTTTGCTGGCCGACGACCCCGGTGCAGGCAAGACCATTATGGCTGGGCTGCTCATCAAGGAGCTGGTGGTGCGTGGTGATGTGCATCGCTGCTTGATTTGTGTGCCCGGCAATCTGGCAATTCAATGGCAGGACGAAATGTGGCTTAAGTTTCACATGCATTTCGACATCCTCACGCGCGACATGGTTGAGGCATCCGTCACTGGCAATCCCTTCCAGGAGAAAGACAATCTTATCATCCGGCTGGACCAGGTGGCGCGCAGCGAGGACCTGCAGAACAAGCTAGGCCACACCGACTGGGACCTGGTTGTCATCGATGAGGCGCACAAGATGTCAGCCTCGTTCTTTGGCGGGGAACTGAAGATTACAAAACGCTATCACCTTGGTGAACTGCTGAGCGGCATCGCTCGCCACTTCCTGCTGATGACCGCAACCCCACACAACGGCAAGGAAGAGGATTTCCAGATGTTCCTTAAGCTGATCGACGAAGATCGGTTTGAGGGGCGCTTCCGGGATGGTGCCTATGAGGTGGATGTGTCGGATATTATGCGTCGGATGGTCAAGGAGAACCTGCGACGTTTCGACGGGCGGCCGCTGTTCCCGGAGCGGTGGGCCTACACCATTAACTACAAACTCTCTGCTGATGAGATGCGGCTGTACCACGCAGTAACCGACTATGTACGTGAGGAGTTCAATCGCGTGGAGCAACTGCTCGACGAGAAGCGCAAGGGGACGGTGGGCTTTGCGCTGACCGTGCTCCAGCGGCGGCTGGCCTCTTCACCGGAGGCGATCTACCAATCCCTGCGGCGGCGGCGCGAGCGGTTGCAGCGGCGGCTGAAGGAGGCGGAAACCCGGCAGCGCGAGATGGTGGCCCTGGAAGCGGGCGATGAGGTGCTCTTTGACGAGGACTTCATCGATGACCTGGACGACGCCCCTGCCGAGGAATACGAGGCGCTCGAAGAGCTGGTCATCGACGCGGCAACCGCCGCCATGACGGTGGCCGAGTTGAAAGCTGAGATCGAGATTCTGACCGCGCTTGAGCGCATGGCTTACCAGCTTCGCCAGGTGGGCACCGACCGCAAGTGGGAGCAGCTTGCCTCCATCATCCAGGATGACGAGCACATGGTGGGCGAGAACGGCGACCGGCGCAAGCTGGTGATCTTCACCGAGCACCGTGACACGTTGCACTACCTGTGGGAACGCGTCGGCACGCTGTTTGGCCGGAACGACAACATGGTGTCCATCGATGGAGGGATGCCGCGCGAGCAGCGTCGGGAAGTCGAAGATCGCTTCCGCAATGACCCGGAGGTACATTTCCTGATCGCTACCGATGCCGCCGGGGAAGGCATCAACCTGCAGCGCGCCCACCTGATGATCAACTATGACCTGCCCTGGAACCCCAACCGGATGGAGCAGCGCTTCGGGCGCATCCATCGCATCGGGCAGACTGAGGTGTGCCACCTGTGGAACCTGGTAGCGGGGGAAACGCGCGAAGGTTACGTGTATGAGCGACTGCTGCGCAAGCTGGAGATCGAAGGTCGGGCGCTGGATGGGCAGGTGTTTGACGTACTCGGTACACTGTTTGACCAAACCCCGCTGCGCAAGCTGCTGGTTGAGGCAGTGCGTTACGGTGACCTGCCGGAAGTACGTGCGAGACTGGAGCAAGCGGTGGATGACGCGGTCGACCGCGAGCATATTCGGGCGCTGCTTGAGGCGCGCTCGCTGGCAGCGCAGGCAATGGACCTTAGCCAGATTGAGGCCATCCGGGCTGACATGGAACGTTATGCTGCCAAGCGCCTGCAGCCCCATTACATCAAGTCATTTTTTATGCAGGCCTTTGAGGTGCTGGGTGGCTCTATCAAGGAACGCGAGTCAGGCCGGTATCGCATCACCTATGTCCCGGCCAGCATCCGCGATCGGGCCAAAGAGATCGGCACCACCCTTCCGGTGCTGCGCGAGTATGAACGTGTCTGTTTTGATAAGGCACTGATCAATCCGCCTGGGCAGCCACTGGCCGACTTTCTATGTCCTGGGCACCCATTGTTAGATGCAGTGATTGACCTGGTGCTAGAGAGGAACCGGGAAGCGTTGCGCACCGGCACCGTGCTGGTTGATCCCTCTGATCCTGCGTTAGCACCCCGCATGCTGTTCTTCCTCGAGCAAGCGATCCGCGATGCGGGTGAACGCACCATATCCCGTGAGGTGCATTTCGTTGAAATTGATCAAGCGGGGCAAGTGAAAGACGGCGGCAGCGCGCCTTATCTCGATTATCGTCCGGCTACTATGGATGAAGTGCAGGCTTTGAAGGAACATCTGAATACCGATTGGCTGGCCGGAGAAACATTGGAAGCACAGGTGCGGCACTATGCTGTTGAGCGTCTTGTGCCTCGCCACCTGGAGCGGGTGCGCACGAGGCGCGAAGAGCTGATCGACAAGACGCTGGCGGCCGTGCAGGAACGGCTGACCAAAGAGATCAACTACTGGGACCGCCGGGCGCATGAGCTGCGCCAGGCTGAGAAATCAGGTAAGGTAAACCAGCGGCTGAACGCAGCACTGGCCCAACAGCGCGCCGACGAACTGGCAGCGCGGCTGGCGCGCCGCAAAGAGGAACTGGCGTTGGAGCGGCAGATTGCAGCCACGCCGCCAGTGATGATCGGGGCGGCGCTGGTGATCCCCGCCGGGCTGGTGCATGGGGATCGCACCCCAGCCGAGATCACCGATACGCGCATCACCGAAGCGATTGCTATGCAGGCGGTGATGCAGGCCGAGGCGGAGATGGGCAACCAACCGAGGGACGTCAGCCAGCACAACCTGGGGTATGATGTTGAGAGCCTTGACCCGCACACGGGCCGCCTGCGCTTCATCGAGGTAAAGGGGCGGCGCGCCGGGGCGCAGACTGTGACGCTGACGCGCAACGAGATATTGACCGCCATCAACAGCTCTGAGGCGTGGATACTGGCAATTGCGGAGGTGGCAGAGGGCAGTGCCAGCCGGCTGCGCTATATTCGTGATTATCCCTTTACTGAACCGGGCTTTGGCGTGACAAGCGTGAACTATAATATGGAAGAACTGCTGGTCTCGAGCGAGGAACCAGCATGACACCGGCTTAACGATGGATTGTGCATCGCGCAGAGGCTGCCGCCCAACGAGCAGCGCCAGCAGTTGAGTACCTGACCAACTCATAATAACCAGGGTTGCAAGTTGTGCACAGATTGGACCATCTGCGAGGTCGCTCGCGGGGGTCTGCCTTGCCTATGCTGGCGGCTCGACGCCCTGCTGGAGGAACTGGATACGGAATGAGTGCGAATCGCGACGTCCCACGTAAAAAACTCATCGAAGTTGCCCTGCCCCTGGAAGCTATCAACGAGGCGAGCGCCCGCGAGAAATCAATCCGGCACGGGCACCCCAGCACCCTGCATCTGTGGTGGGCGCGCCGACCCCTCGCCGCCTGCCGCGCCGTGATCTTCACCAGCCTGGTGGACGATCCCGACGACCCGAACGCGCCCCCGGAGTTTGTGGAGGCCTGCCGCAGCCTGCCGCGCGGTAGAAACGCCGCTGACCTCGATACGCCGCGCCAGCGGCTGTTTGATTTTATCGAGACATTGGTGCAGTGGGAGAGCACGACCAATGAGCAGGTACTCGAAACTGCTCGGCATCTGATCCGGTTAGCGACCGGCGGCAACCCACCGCCGCTGCTTGATCCGTTTGCTGGAGGAGGATCGATTCCGCTGGAGGCCCAGCGCTTGGGGCTGGAAGCCCATGCCAGTGATTTGAACCCGGTAGCGGTGATGATCAACAAGGCGCTGATCGAAATCCCACCCAAGTTTGCGAACATGCCGCCGGTAAACCCCTACGACCGGCAAGGCACAGCGCAGGGTGGAAGCTGGAAGGGTGCGGCTGGGCTGGCCGCCGACGTGCGCTACTACGGCGAGTGGATGTGCGACCGGGCCTACGAACAGATAGGCCACCTGTACCCGGAGATGAAGGGCGAGACGGTGATCGCCTGGCTGTGGGCGCGGACGGTACGCTGCCCCAACCCGGCCTGCGGGGCCATGATGCCGCTGGTAAGCTCCTTTGAATTGAGCAAGAAGAAGGGGCGCAAAGCGTGGGTTGAGCCGCAGGTTGACCGCGCCCGGCGGATTAGCTTTGTGGTGAGGACGGGTGATGGCATGGGGCCGGAAGGCACGGTGAACCGGCAGGGGGCACGCTGTCTTGCCTGCGGCACGCCTGTTCCCTTTGACCACATCCGCGCCGAGGGACGTGGCGGGCGGATGAGTACCCAATTGATGGCAGTTGTAACAGAAGGGAAAGGTGGGCGAAGTTACTACGCGCCCATGCCTGAGCATGAACAGGTGGCGAGGGTTGCTATCCCCGAGAGTGCACCCGACACCGAATTGCCAGAGCAAGCATTAGGCTTTCGAGTGCAACTTTATGGTATGACTAAGCACCGTGACCTCTTCACCTCACGTCAACTTGTCGCGCTCACCACCTTCAGCAACCTCGTCGGGGAGGCGCGGGAGCAAATCTGCGCCGATGCGCTGGCTGCGGGCCTGCCCGATGACGACACCCCGCTGCGCGAGGGCGGGGTCGGGGCCCGGGCGTATGCGGAGGCGGTCAGTGTGTATCTGGCGTTTGCGGTGGATCGGAGTGCAGAGCGTGGTAATAGTCTTTCAACGTGGCAGAACACCGCGGACTTTGTCCGCGGTGTTTTCGCACGCCAAGCGATTCCGATGGTATGGGACTATGCCGAAGTAAATCCATTTTCCAGTTCTACTGGCAACTTTTATGACAATATAGAGTGGGTCGCGAAAGCGACCGATTTTTTGAGATTCTCAAACGATTCGTGTAGCAGTTCAGTTAGCCAAGCAGACGCTGCGACATCGCTTACTGTACAAGAGAGGATTGTTATCTCAACCGATCCCCCTTACTACGACAACATAGGGTATGCTGACCTTTCGGACTTTTTCTATGTGTGGATGAGGCCAAGCCTGCGCGATATTTATCCTGATGTGTTTGGTACTGTTATGGTGCCAAAAACACCTGAATTGATCGCATCTCCTTATCGCTTTGATGGAGATAAAGATGCTGCAAACGAACACTTTGAAACAGGATTGATGCAAGCTTTTGTAAACATGCAAAGGACAATCTACACAGACTATCCTCTTACCGTATACTACGCATTCAAACAAGAGGAGCTTGTGCTTGATGAAGGCGTAGCAAGCACAGGCTGGGAGACAATGTTGAGTGGTTTGATCGAATCAGGCTTCTCGGTTGTGGGCACATGGCCTGTTCGCACCGAACGGAGCGTGCGGACACTGAGCATCGGCACCAACGCCCTGGCCTCATCCATCGTCCTCGTCTGCCGTCCGCGCTCAGAAGACGCGGGTATGACCACCCGCGCAGAATTCACCAAACTACTGCGAGAGGAATTGCCTACCGCCCTGCAGGAGATGACAACGGCCAACATCGCCCCGGTTGACCTGGCGCAGGCCAGTATCGGACCGGGCATGGCAGTCTACAGCCGCTATTCACAGGTGCTTGAACCCAACGGGCAGCGGCTCACAGTACGAACAGCCTTGCAAATCATCAACCAGGTGCTGGATGAATACTTAGCCGAGCAAGAGGGCGACCTTGATGCTGACTCGCGGTTTGCGGTGGCGTGGTTCGAGCAGTTTGGTTTCCGCGAGGCCAGCTTCGGCGAGGCGGATGTGTTGGCTCGCGCTAAGAATACCAGTGTCGAGGGGCTGGCACATGCCGGAGTCCTTAAATCGGGAGCTGGCAAGGTGCAGTTGTATCACTGGTCAGAGCTTGATCCTGGCTGGGACCCGACTGCTGATAAACGTGTGACTACTTGGGAAGTAACCCACCACCTGATCGAGCGGCTCAATACCTATGGCGAAGAAGGCGCTGCCTCATTGCTGGCGAAGCTGCCGCCTGACCTCGCTGCCGATGCGCGTCAGCTTGCTTATCGTTTGTACGCGATCTGTGAGCGGAAGGGGTGGGCCGAGCACGCGCGGGATTACAATGCGCTGGTCATTTCGTGGAGCCAGTCGCAGGAGCAGGCTGTGAAGATCAGGGAACAGTATCAGCAGGGGAAGCTGTTCTGAACTATTCCCACAAATCAGGTAGCATGTGTGCCAACCTTAAAAAATTGGGTTGGCACATTTGTTTTAAGGTTGCTGTGGGTGGGGTCGGTTGCGGCAAGGTGTGCAAAGTGTTACAAACAGCACGCCCCGGGTGTTCACAGCACCTGGGGCGTGGGCAGCTACGAGAGCTGTCTCATCTGTAAATGGTTTGCGCAGTGTAGACCAGATTCGATCTGTTGTCAAAAATGCGTAAGTGGGGCTCTCGTAGCAACGTAGCAGAACAAGATTCTATTTAAGGAGGCGTTGTTATGAGCGATCCGCAAAAGCCGGGTGAGAAACCCGAAAAACCTGGACAGTATATCGAAACGGGACCACGGGGTGGCGCAGTACCTAACCCTCGCGTCGTAAACATCGAACCGGGCGATAGCCCGCTGCCCCCGACACAAAAGCCCGGAAACCGGTGGAAACCCAAACCCGGGCGGCCACGCAAGAAGTAACGGCTTAATACACCAGCCGTAACCTGAATAACCACAACGCGACCAGCACCCGATGAGACTGCTGGTCGCATCATTTTGCCAATTTGAGGTGAGTACCATCTCAATATATACTGGCAGAAGTTGCAGATTACCAAATGCGTTACCCCATGTGAGGACTTCACGAGATGGCATTAAGTAATAAAGAACGGGTCGGGCGTGTACTCGACGCTTTGATTAAAGGACTGGCCCCTTACGTCGTGCGCGAGCATCGCATAGTGTACAAAGGTGACTTTGCCCGCGAGATCGACGCGGCGCTGACCAGCGACCGCTTCGAACTCCCGCGTGAGGCGTTCACCGATACCGATACGCTGATTTCCTACCTCGACGCGCAGAACACGCTCAACCTGATGATCCGGCGCTGGAATGAGGTGTTCCAGGATAAGCTGGGCTACAACGGGCGCAACTACGTGGGTGAGATGATGAGTGCCCGCATCGACTGGGCACATCAGAAAGCTTTCACTAATGACGAGGCCTACCGCATCGCGGATACCGCCGCGCGGCTGCTCAAGATGGTCAGCGCCGGGAAAGAGGCCGCCCACGTGGAAGATATCGGGCGTGAGCTGCTGCGGCTGCGCTACGAGGAAGAAGCGAAGAAGGCCCGCAAATCGACCGCCGATCTGGCCGGTGAAGTCACCACAACACCCGGGCTCAGGCCCTGGCGCGAGGTGGTGCATCCCCATCAGGATGTGGCGAACGGGCGCTATTTGCAGGCCGAGTTTGCCGCAGACCTCTCCCAGGTGCTGGCGGGAACCGCAGAGCGGGAATACCAGGAACCGGCCGAATTCTTCCGCCGTACCTACCTGACCGAGGGCCTGTTGGCCATGCTGGTCACCGGCGTCCGGCGCCTCACCGCACAGGGCGGGGAGCCGGTCATCCAACTCCAAACAGCATTTGGCGGCGGCAAAACACACTCCATGCTGGCACTGTATCACCTGGCCGGGCCAGGCTTCAACCTGGGCGATTTCACGGGTGGCGAACGGCTGATGGCCGAGATCGGCAATGTGGACCTGCCCGAGGCGACCCGCGCGGTGCTGGTCGGCACAGCGCTGGACCCGTCGCGGCCACGCGCTTATGCCGGGGCTGCGGTCCACACGCTGTGGGGAGAATTAGCCTACCAGCTGGGCGGGCCGGATGGTTACCAGATCGTCGAGCAGGCCGACCTGAAAGGGGTCAGCCCCAACTCCAATACGCTCTACGAGCTACTCGATACTTTCGGTCCCTGCCTGATTATTATCGACGAGCTGGTGGCCTATGCGCGCAATATCTACGGGGTCAACGGCCTGCCCTCCGGCACATTCGACTCAGTGATGACCTTCATCCAGGCACTGACGGAAGCAGTGCGGCGTTCAAGCGACTCGATGCTGCTGGTCTCTATCCCGGCCTCGGATATTGAGGTCGGTGGGGAGGCAGGCCGCGCGGCGTTGGAAGCACTGTCGCATATCATTGGGCGCATCGAATCAGTCTGGAAGCCGGTTACGGCGACTGAGAGCTTCGAGATCGTGCGGCGCCGCCTGTTCTCTAGCGAGATGGATTATGCCGCGCGGGATGCGGTCATTGATGGTTTTGGGATGTTGTACCGCAATGCCTCTGGCGAGTTTCCCCAGGGGGTGTCGGAGCGTGACTACCTGGAGCGGATGAGGTCAGCCTACCCCATTCACCCGGAGCTGTTCGACCGGCTGTACCAGGACTGGTCAACCCTGGAACGCTTCCAGCGCACGCGCGGCGTGCTGCGGCTGATGGCCGCTGTGATCCACCAGCTGTGGACGCGCGGCGACCAGTCGCTCATGATTATGCCGGGCACCATCCCACTCGATTCCACGTCTGTGCGCAACGAACTGCTGCGCTATTTGCCGGATACGTGGACTGCGGTGTTTGACCGTGATGTAGATGGTGCCGAATCACTGCCGCTTGCTATTGATGGTAATGTGCCAGCGCTGGGGCGCTACGGGGCAACTCGGCGGGTGGCACGCACGATCTTTGTCGGCAGCGCGCCTTCGGTGGCCGGACAGTCTGTGCGCGGATTAGAAGAAGTACGGGTCAGGCTGGGCTGTGCTCAACCCGGTGAGTCAACGGCGATTTTCGGTGACGCGCTGCGCCGGATGAGCAGCCAGCTCACTTACTTGTACACCGATGGCAGCCGCTACTGGTACGATACCCACCCGACGGTCAATCGGATGGCCCGTGACCGCGCTCAGGGCTTTATCAGTGAAGAGGTCGATCGCGAGATCATCCAGCGCCTAGGGAAGGTTGGCAAGAATCGAGACTTTGCCGCGTTTCATGTGGCACCGTCCTCCACAGGAGATGTGGCTGACGAAGCACGGGCGCGTGTTGTCGTGCTCCATCCTGATGCGACATATAAACGCGGTAACGGCAGCACCGAGGCCATGAAAGATGCGCAGGCATTCCTTGAGAGCCGGGGTAACGCCCAGCGGTTGTATAAGAATATGCTGGTGTTCATCGCAGCGGATCAAAATGGAGCAGAGGCGCTTTGCGACGCTACACGCGAGTACCTGGCCTGGCGCTCTATAAAAGCAGAGGAGGAGCAGCTTAACCTTGATGCTCAGCAGCGCCGCCAAGTTCGTGACAGCCTAACAAAAGCAGAGGAAACTGTTGAGCTGAGACTGAGAGATGCCTACAGCTGGCTGCTGGTGCCAGTTCAGCCGGACCCGCTGGGACCGATTGAGATTCAGGCCCTCCGCATCAGCGGAGACGACAACTTCTATGATCGCGCTGCCCGCAAACTGCGCCAGGATGGGCTGCTCATCTACAACTGGTCGCCTGATAACCTGCGCATGGAACTTGACCGCTATATGTGGGGAGACCAAAAAGGCTGGGAAATCGGCCTGAAGCAATTGTGGGAATATCTTGCGCAATACTGCTACCTACCACGGCTGTTTGACCAGGCGGTGTTGATCCAGGCTGTGCGTGACGGTGTAGGCCGGCTTGATGCGCCATTTGCCTATGCAACGGGCTGGGATGCAAAGGAGGAGTATCATACCGGCCTTGTGTTCCGGAGCAGTGGCGGCATCTATTTTGATGAACAGAGTATTCTCGTGCATCCTGAATATATCGGTGAGCCGCCCTCACCTGCCCCGGGCCCAGTTGTAGAATCCGAATCGGTATCAGGCGGAGCAGCTGGGCGGGAATCCCCGCCTTCGGTTTCACCGAAAGTGACCTCGCGTTACTATGGGCGAGTGGATATAGACCCGCAGCGGGTGAACAAGGACATGGGCCTCATTGTTGAGGAAGTTGTCGAGCGTCTGACCAGCCTGGTGGGCTGTGAAGTGCAGATCACCGTTGAGATTAATGCACACCTGCCAAGTGGTTTTGATGAGGGGGCCATAAGGACAATCGGTGAGAACAGCCGGACATTAAAGTTTGACCAATTCGGTTTTGAGGAGAGATAAGCACTCTTCTCAATCTCCGCTAATTGGTGACCGGGCAATGATACCAAACTGCTTGGTACCCGGGTACGCACGACCCAGCGACTGGCGCATCAAGAATGCCGTAACCAGCGCAGTGGCCGATATATTCACCAGCAACTTCGACATGTGGGGTATGGCGCTCATCTTTGTCCTCTCCGGTGCGAGCCTAATCGCCTCACGATCCTGACGTTTGTCACTTCACAAGGGATGGCGTTGGTATTAAACTGACATAAACGTCAGACGACTGCCGTCTATGCAAAGATGTCAGCCCTATGATCAACCGCCCCAAGCCCATCGCAGTGCAAGTAAAAGAAGCTCTGCAGGATCGCATCCTCAACAAGGAATTCCAGCCGGATGGGCGCCTGCCCTCCGAGGCGGAACTGGCCAGCGAATATAAGGTAAGCCGCGCAACGGTCAGGACCGCGCTATCAACCCTAGCAGCAGAGGGGTTGATCACAAGGCGCCAGGGTGATGGCACCTACGTCAACAAGCGTGTAATTGAGGTTAACACGCGGCTGGACAGCATCTGGGAATTCACCGAGATGATCGAGGCGAGCGGGCGCAAGGCCAGTGTGGATGTCTTGGAGGCGGTACAGCGGCCTGCCTCGCCGCGTGAAGCGTCTAACCTGAACATCCAAGTTCAAGACGACGTGCTCTCTCTGAAACGGGTGTTTCTAGCAGACGACCGCCCGCTGATACTCTCCACCAATGTGATTCCATACAACCTGATCTGTACTGAATTCACCCCGGATATGTTGAAGATGTCGATCATCAAATTCCTGGATCGCGTCTGCAATCAGGAGTTTGCTTACGCCATAGCCGATATCAGCGCTGCAGGCGCAACAGATGATATCGCCCAGTTATTTCAAATTGCGAAGAACTCCCCACTGCTACGTCTGGAAGAGAGTTTCTTTAATCGCAGCGGCCAACCGCTGATTTACGCAGTCAACTTCTATGATGACAAGACCTTGCGGCTGCGGGTTGTGCGATCCTCACCATAGCTTTGTGTGTGGCCATATCTCGGAGCACCTACACCATGACATCTATCCGCTGAAAGGGGGACAAACGCGACCCTATCTGTTGATCCATCCCCTAGCTTATTAACCACAGGGAATTACGACATAATAAGGAGCAAGAAGCATGTCCAGGAAACCGCTCATGTGGTCAGTCGTAGTGATGGTTGTCACAGTCGCACTGGCTGCCTGTGCCGCTCCTGCTGCGGTAGAGGAGCCTGCCGCCGCAGAGGAAGAGGCGCCGGAGGTTTTCCGTGTCGCCATGGTTCTGCACGGGGCTATCAACGATCAGAGCTGGAACCAGGCTGGCTACGGTGGGTTGAGGAGCTGATCCCACGCAACGAGCAGCGTGACCGGCTCTCCAGCGGCTTCCAGTATCTCCCAGCCTTACGCCGTCAGGTGCTTGAGTTCGTCTGGCAGGGATGGAGCAATACGGAGATCGCAGCATATCTCGCGATATCCGAGGCAGCAGTGCGGCAGCACAAGTCCCGTGGGCTGCGACAGCTGCAGGGTTGGGCGGCCGGGGAATAACAGCGTATCCGTGATAGGGCATCTGGGCGGGCTAAAACCGGGTTCCCAGTCCGCCCAGGTTTTCCTATCAGCCAGAGCCAGCCAAGAAGGAGAAACGGCCTGGATCAGAAGAGCATTTGGAGTGTAGATAAGATGCGTAACAGAAGACACAAGCTTAGAGAACCAATACGGTTGAAAAGAGACTTTCATACGGATTCTTCAGGCTTGCCTGTTACTCAAACTGGGCTTGATCATTTACACTATGATGCTGATACCTTCCAACGCTATCGAAACTTGTTTGCCTTTAGTTTGTCTCAAAGTGAACAAGCCGAATCAGCCGAAATTGAGAAGAGTATTAGGCACTATAGAAGAGTGAATGGTTGGTCTAGAATTGACCTAGCACGATTGTTGAACATGCCGATAGAAGAGATAGTTGCTATAGAGAATCAGTGTGGGAACCCGGATTCGGCACGAGATCTTTTGCTTGCGGTTCAACATCTAAGTCAGTATCTGCTATAGTTAGCCACCAAGTTCACAACAAGCGACGGATTGTTTCTAAGAAACAATCCGCTGTTTGTTTTACCGAGTTAGATGTTGAACTCATTCAACTTACGGAAAGTCTCACATATATCGCAAAGCAGAACTGTGTTTCTGAAATCCTTGAATCAACAGATGTTTCACTTAAATACAATATACTGCCTGTTTGGATCTTCAATAATGTTTGGGATATCTCTTGTTTTCGAGTAGAACGCTATAACTCTGTTACCTGCTCCAATAGGATGTACAGTTAACCTTCTGAGCGAACAGTTGATGAGAAAGACAATACAGTCTGGATCGGAGAAGCGCCCATGTTTCGGTAACCGAGATGCGGGCGTTCGGTGTTGTAGCGAACGAGCCATTCGTCGAGGTCCTGCTGCAGGGCCTCAACTCTTTCATAGAACGTCTTGCGAAACGCGATGCCAAAGAACTCATCCTTGACGGTTCGGTGAAAGCGTTCGACAAAGCCATTGGTCTGAGGTGAACTGACCTGGGTGCGCCGGCGTTCCACATCGTTGAGCGCCAGGTACAGTTCGTAGGGATGGGCGTCGGCCCCGCAGAATTCACGACCGTTGTCAGTCAGCACTGCTTCGACCTCAAGACCCCGTTCGACATAGAACGGCAGCGCGTTATTGTGCAACACGGCAACAGCTGCCTCGGGCCGTTTGGAGGTATGCAGGAACCCAAAGGCATAACTACCATAGGTATCCACCACAGTGTGCAGGTAGATCCGCCCGATGCCGTTGAGACGCCCCACGGTGAAGACATCCTGACGCAGCAGTTCACCCGGCTTGGAACTCTCCACGTGCCGTTCCCGGAAGACCGGATTAACCTTCTCAATGGCTCTGATCTGTTCCTCGCTCAGTTCCAGCCCTTCCTGCAGATGGCGGCGCTCCAACTCCAGCAAGCGCTGATACTTCTGCCCTAATCCATGTTATATCAGGATGTTCTGCACCATGGGCGAACTGACTGATATCCTCTGCAATTTCAACCAGTCACTCAGCTTCACACAGCCCTAGGTTGCGTGTTCCATGCTGGCCTTCCGCACCTGCTCCACCACCTCCGGCGATGTCGTGAAGGAATGGTCTTTCGGGATGGGTGGCAGGTCCTTTAGCCCAACCAACCCCTCCTTCTGAAACCGCCTCTTATACTCATAGAACTGCGACCGCGACATTCCGCGCTGCCGACAGGCTTCTGATACATTGCCCAGTGTCTCAGCCAGTTCCAGTACACTCAGCCGCTGACGGGCGAGCTTTTCCTCTGCTTGCATCTGCTTCTCTCCTGGCACTTATTATGCGCCTATTCTGTGTGGAGAGAAACCTAGTAGTACAAATGACTAGGCAGTACCGCAGGGAATGATGGATAATTCCAGAGGGCCGTCGACAGCGAGGAATTCGGGGAAAACGCGGCCAGAAATGGAGCAAGGCGTGCGCTACCCGCCCACCCTGGACGGGCTTTTTGTGAGTATGCAAGCTCAAGCCGCCGGGCAAGGGGGATAGCCAGGCCCTTCCCGGCAGGGGCAAGGCATCAGCCGCGGGTCAGCCGCGATGGGGTAGCCCGGCGGCCAAGGCAGGGGGGTCGGTCGCCAGGTGACGACGCTGCCAATCCAACGTACGAATCTGATTGATCTGTAGCTGGCCAGGGCCGTGAGTGTTTCCGGGTAATCCGAACTTGGCCAGGGCGCTGTTCCTGTTCAATACATGGCTGTGCAACCACACAAGTGCACAGCCTGGCGCTACATTTGCCAGGTGCGCAGTGTGCTGCAGTGCCCCAACTGCTTCGAATTGTTGCCCATTCCTGCAAGCATGGCCGCAGAGGAGTTCCAACATCAGGATTGACACAGACCAGAAGTTAGGCTATTCTGGAAAATAACCTGTAGTACAGCTCTGTAGCTCTACAGATTAAAGCTTGATTTCTACCAACTTCGCTGTGATCAAAATGCCAAAATCAGAGCAAGATATTTCTCAAGCAAGCCGGGTCGATAGGCGCAGGTTGTATCAGCAGATCGCTGATGATATCGAAAGGTTGATCCTGGAGGGCACGTATCAGCCAGGTACACGCCTGCCTGGAGAGCATGAGCTTGCCGAGCAGTATGAAGTAAGCCGGAATGTGATCCGTGAGGCGCTCAAACGCCTCAAGGAGCACGGCCTGGTAATGATCCGCACAGGTAGTGGTGCCTACGTCAGCTTGCCCAGTACAAAGTCAGTCGCTGAGGCGCTTGGACGGCTGATCCGGCATAATGCGGAGGGGATCTCCATTGCCCACTTCTATGAGATTCGCCGTATGTTGGAGCCACCCTCAGCGCAAATGGCAGCCCTGCGGCACGAACCAGCCGATCTAGAGGTGATTATCGCCGCTCTCCAGCGTATGGAACACAATCGGAACGACAGCACTGCCTGGACCAATGCAGACCTTGACTTTCACCTGGCTATAGCCGCTGCAACGCACAATCCTCTTGTTCGCAGCATCCTCGATCCGCTCACCGCGTCTCTCCGGAAGGTTATTGCAGCTGGTCACGTTGACCCTAGTGGCATACGCGCAGGCCTGGAAGCGCACAGGCGAATCCTGGAAGCCATCAGGCGGCATGACGGCGAAGACGCATATCAGTCTATGATGAACCACCTGACAGACTCGGAGCAGCGGCTGTCCAAGCTCGGGTTTAATTTGGATACATAAGTCCCTTAATCGAAAGAAACAGCCGGGGATCATGTAATCCCTGGCATCAACCTGTAGTACAGCTATGCAGCTCTACAGATTTATCCCGTGGCGGCAGTATGGCAGCCGGAAGGAGGGTGACGACCATCCTTGGATTTAAAAATGCTCTGGGAGCAAGAATGCTGACCCAATGCACAGTAACAAGTGAGGAGAACAAAGGACAATGAAACGCACATCTCTCTTAGTATTAATGGCCCTGCTGGCGACCGCAGCACTGCTCGGCGCCTGCCAGCCAGCCACAGCTCCAGGCGGCGAAACCCAAGAGCCAGCCGAGGCTGGAGAAACCAAGGTAATCGGGCTGGTGCAGATCGATCTGAGCCACCCGTTCCACCTGGGAGAAGTGGAGGGTGCCGAGGAAGCGGCGCGGCGCCACGGGTTTGAACTGCGAGTGGTCAGCGGCGAAGGCGACGTGAACAAGCAGATCCAGGCCTTCGAGAATCTGATCAACGAGGGAGTGGATGCCATCGCGGTGAACTTCATCGACGTGGAAGCATTCGGACCGGCGATGCAGAAGGCAGCAGACGCAGGCATCCCGGTGGTGTGCCTGCACAGCCAGACGGAAGGCTGTGCGACGATGCTGGGCTTCGATGAGTGGTACACCGGAGGAGCGGTGGGAGAATACTCGGTGGAGCTGCTGCAGGCGGATGAGTGCTGGCCAGACTGCCAGGCCGCCAACCTGCAGGGGCTGCTGGGGCAGGGGCTGAACGAGGCGCGCAGCGGCGGCTGGAAGGAAGTGCTGGAGGCCGCCGGGGTGGAGGTCGTCTCGCAGGAGCCGACCGACTGGCAGCCTGAGAAGGCCGTGGCGGCCATGGAGAACTGGCTGACTGCTTACCCCGAGCTGGACCTGGTGTATGGCAACAGCGACGGTCTGACGGTGCCAGCGGCGGAGACCGCGCGTGCGGCTGGCCGCGATGACATCATCTTCACCTCGGTGGACGGCTCGGACTTCGCGCTTGAGGCAATCCAGGACGGCCTGCTGGCCTCGACCTTCCTGTATGCTCCTGAGTACTCGGGATACTGGAAGGCCTGGGTGCCTTTCCGTGCTGCCATGGGGGAGGACCTCCCCGACGAGATCCTGATCAAGGGCGTCCTCGTCACCGCAGACAACGTCGAACCCATCCTGCAGCTCGCCCGTGACCAGAAGGAGGATATGCAGAACTTCCAGTTTGAGCTTACCCTCCCTGAGCTGATCGACATCTATCTGAAAAAGTAAAGAGCGTTGCACGTATAATGGGAGTGGGCCGCGACAGTGCCGCCCACTCCCTTCCTAACTGGTTCTGCAGAGAATACGGATCGGTCTATCTATGGCAGATGTGAGCCCCCCTATACTGGAAATGCGCGGGATAACCAAACGTTTCCCTGGCATCCTGGCACTCGATGATGTGGCATTCAGCGCTAATCGCGGGGAGATTCACTCCGTCATCGGTCAGAACGGTGCGGGTAAATCAACCCTGATGAAAATCCTGGCAGGTGACTACGCCCCCACGCGCGGCGAAATACTGATCGATGGAAAGCCTGTTATCATTCACAACCCACGTGAGGCTCGCCAGCTGGGCATCTCGATTGTTTATCAGGAACTCAGCCTGCTCGGCAATCTGACAGTAGGCGAGAATATCTTCCTGGGGCGTGAGCCTGTGCGCACTCTGGCTATTGACGATTCTCACATCGTGCAGAACGCGCGCGGGGTCCTTGCCCAGCTTGGTGTTGATTACATCGATGTGACGCAGCGCCTGGCCACACTACCTCTTGCCCAAAAGCAGCTTGTTGAGATCGCCAAGGCGCTCTCCTACAAACCGCGCATCCTGATCCTGGATGAGCCAACTGCCGCGCTCGCCCCAAAGGAAGCGGACAATCTATTCAAAATACTGACCCGTCTCAAGGAACAGGATATCGCGATCATCTACATTACCCACCGGTTGAAGGAAATCATTGAGCATTGTGACCGGGGAACAATTCTACGCAATGGGCGTGTAGTGAAGACTCTCAATATCGAGCGCAGTACCAGTGAAGATACTCTGATCGAACTGATGATCGGACAGGAGATTGAGAGCTTCTTCCGCCACGAAGATGGACACGAGCAAGTATCGGATCAACATGCCCTGCTGCGCGTGGAAAACCTGTCAATCGGGCAGCGGGTGCAGGATGTGACTTTCGAACTAAGGCGCGGGGAGGTCCTGGGTATCACGGGGCTGCTTGGTGCAGGGCAGAACCTGCTTGCACGGGCGCTGTATGGCATCCAGCCTCATGTCACCGGGGTTATTCTTCGCGATGGTAAGTCGATCAAGATTGACTCCCCGCAGGACGCGATCATGCAGGGTACTTGCCTGCTCACGGAGAACCGCAAAGAGGAAGGGCTCTTCCTTGACATGACAGTCAAGGAAAACATCACTATTCCCTCTTTGAGACGCTTTGCCCGCTCTAGGCTGCTGCCTATCCTGGCGAACCGCCGCGAGCGGAATGCAGCACAGGAATTTATCAGCAACGTCAATATCATCCTGCGTTCACCTGACGCTGTGATGCGCACACTCAGCGGCGGCAACCAGCAAAAGGCCATCCTTGCGCGCTGGCTGCTGCGCAACCTTGAAGTGCTGATCTTTATCGAGCCAACTCGCGGTATAGACGTAGGTGCGAAAGCGGAGATCTATCGCTATCTTGACAAACTGGCGAAAGAGGGACGCGGGATAATCGTCGTGTCACCGGACCTCACGGAGATTCTCGGTATATCTGACCGCATCTTGGTGATGCACGAAGGCCGGATGGTCAAGGAATTTTCCCGTCGCGATGCAAGTGAGGAACGTCTGCTCTCCGCAATTCAGGGCGCGACGAATAATCATAAGGTGGGAGAAAACATAGAAAATGGCCGTCATTCAGCAGGAGCAAGCATTACAGGCTCAGCCGGGTGAGCGCATCCGCGAGTGGTTGAACCAATTCGGGACAGTTCTGGTCGCGCTGGTGCTGATTGCCATATTCAGCCTCACCACTGATCACTTCTTCACCTTGCAGAATGCACAGAATATCCTCCGCCAGATCGCAATCCCTGCGATTGTGGCAATCGGCATGACCATGGTCATCCTGATCGGGGGGATCGACCTCTCAGTAGGCTCGGTGGTGTTGTTCAGCAGTGCCGCGATGAACTCGCTCATCTTCAATGGGGTGCTGCCTACAGGACCAGCCATCGTGGCGGGCATTCTGGCTGCCGGATTGATAGGCCTGATCAACGGCGTATTAATCGAGAAGGTCAAGATCAGCCCGGTTATTGTCACCTTGGGCACGATGGTGGCTGTACGTGGATTGGGCCAGATGATCCTCTGGATCAACAACTCATGGTTATGGGTGCGCGGCCCCATTTTCTCGGCAATCAAGGCGGATACGTGGCTGTCGTTGCCCATCCCAGCAGTGATCATGGTCGCGCTGTATGTTGTCGCCTGGGTAATCCTGACCCAGACGCCGTTTGGACGTCGCATCTACGCAATTGGCGGGAACCAACGTGCTGCGGAGTTGTGCGGCGTCAATACAACGCGTGACAAAATCCTCGTCTACGTTCTGTGCTCGCTGGGCGCAGGAATCGGCGGGTTACTGATGTCTGCGCGGCTGTCAGCTATCAGCCCTGGTGTTGGGCAGGGTCTGGAGTTCGACGCGATCACTGCTGTTATCCTGGGCGGTACCAGCCTGGCGGGTGGTAAAGGGCGCGTGGAGAAGACCATCATCGGTGCGCTCATAGTTGGCTTGATTCTCAATTACATGACTATCAAGGGCATCTCAGCACACTACCAACGTGCAGTGACCGGGTTTATCATCCTGGGGGCCGCCCTGCTGGACCAGCTCAGCCGGGCACGCAGCGAGTCATAAGACAACAGGGCAAAACCATGATCGAAAGCGAAACTACTCTCCGGCGACGCACCATGATTGGGCGTTTTGTTCAGAATTACGGCCTGGGGATCATGACCGTGCTCATGATCGCCATCTTCGCCGTTGTGAATGACAACTTCCTGACCGTCAGCAATTTTCAGAACGTATTGGAGCAAAATGCTGCCTTAGCAATTGTAGCCGTCGGGGTAACCTTCGGCATCATCTCCAAGGCTATTGACCTGTCGCCCGGCTCGGTGATTGCCCTGGTTGGCGTGATTATCGGTCTGATTTTTGTGGGCACAGGCAGTATTGGGGTTGCACTGGTAGGTGGCGTGCTTTCGGCGATGCTGATCGGCCTGTTTAACGGCACCTTGATCGCCAAGCTGGGGATCAACCCTGTAATCGTCACGCTGGCGGCTTATATATGGGCCCGGGGACTGGCACTGGCGCTTACGGAAAAAGACTCGATTGTCATCCGGAGCCCAGCGGTAGGTTTCATGAATACAAGGTTTTTCGGGATCATCTCACCGCCGATGATCCTGATTGTGCTCGCATACTTGCTTGGCTTCTTTGTGCTCTACAGAACGAAACTGGGCCGCTATACTTATGCGCTCGGTGGAGACGAGCATGCTGCCAAACAATCAGGCGTGCCAGTTGACGCATACAAGATCGGGATTTTCTTGCTGAGCGGGTTCCTGGTCGGCATCGCCGCGATCATCACCATCAGCCGGATGGGGGCTGCGGAGCCCAACGCCGTGTTTGGACTTGAGTTGGACGCAATAGCGGCAGTGATCATCGGTGGAACCAGCCTTTCAGGCGGCGAAGGCGGCCTGCGGCAGACTATCTTTGGCGTGCTTTTTCTGGCTATTCTCAACAATGGCCTCAGCACAATGGGGCTGCGCGATGCGTCTTTCTACTTCTTTAAAGGTCTGGTGATCCTGTCTGCACTGTTCATTGAAGTAACGGGCCGTCGCATGCTGCGTGAAGCCGAAGCAGCTGCCGCCTCGGCACCAAATATCTAGCGCACGTATATGCAGCAGATGAGATTGCTCGGGCTGCGCAGAATCGCGCCCGACACACCTGATCATCCCACCCCTACAGAAGACCACTGGCCGGGGTGCATAGAGCCTTGAGATTGGCTTTGCACATGGTGCAGAGGTGATCATCGTGCTCGTGGGTAATTGACCTTCACACAGACTCTCCGCCCTCCAGAAAGGAGCGAGTTATGCTTGAGGACACTTATGGCCATACACCAGCACACAAAGCCTTCGACCTGGCAGATGTGTATGGGGTTGGCTATGACGAAGAGCGTGCTTCGCGCAGGCCGATTCGCCTCGGGGTGATCGGCGCAGGGGGGGTGACTATCTCCAAGCATTTACCCGCTATCTGGCGCCTGCGTACCATCTGGGAACCGGTCGAGGTGGTAGCAGTAGCCAAACGCAGCGAGCGTGACGGGCAGCGGCTGACCGATCTATACAACTGCAAGTGGTACGCCGATTATACCGAGATGCTGGACAATGAGGAGTTTGATGGCATCATCGTTGCATCACCGGATGGCCTGCACTATGAACACACGCTTGACTGCCTAGAACGTGGATTACCCGTGCTGGTGGAGAAGCCGATCACCCGCCGTCTGGCCCATGGATATGAGCTGTGCAAGACGGCAGATGAAAAGGGCATCCCCCTGATGACTGTGGCCAACAAACGCTATTCACCTCCCTATCGCAGGGCTAAGAAGTTCATTGCGGATGGTGTGGTAGCGAACCCCGCTCTCTGCGTCGCCAAGTTCAACCTCGGCTATGACTACGTGTGGATTCTGGAACAGGGCACCATCCATATCTTCGATATCACACGTTACTTGATGGGAGATGTGGCGGTGGTCTACGCGGCTGGCGTTAACAAGTATGATCGCAACCAATTGGGCTATCCTGTGGACAACATCGCCATCACCCTGCAGTTTACATCGGGCGCTGTAGGCAACATATACTCCAGCGCGACGGCGATCAGCTTCAAGCCTTGGGAGCGTGTGGAGGTATACGGTAACAAGACTTGGCTGACTGTAGAGGACCAGTACGAGCTGATCCTGTACGACAGCGAGGAGGGGCCGGCTAAGCACTGGAGACCGGTGATACCCAATACGTTGATCTTTGATGAGGAGTTTGGCGGGTTCATGGGGCTGATCGAGAATTTCCTGCAGGTTATCAGGGGTGCTGAACCGCCTGTCGTAACAGGCTGGGACGGATACCGATCCTATGAGATCAATGTGGCAGCGCATCTCTCTATGAGCCGTGGTGAGGCGGTGTCCCTGCCCCTGGACCCGGCCGCCGCTGACAAAGAGCAAATGACCTGGCTAGGGCAGCGAATATGAGAATCACACGCCTTGAAACTTTCATGGCCAATGCTGGTTTACGTAACTATCTCTTTGTCAGGTTGACGACAGACACAGGGTTGACTGGGGTTGGAGAAGCCTCGCTTGAGTGGCAGGAAAAGACCGTCCAGACGCTGATTCATGAATGGGTGGAGGACCGTGTACTGGGCCGCGATCCATTCGATGTGGAAGCGCTGGCAGGTGGCTTGATCCGTGACCAGTACCAGGGTGGCTCCACAGTGATGACCGCGATCAGCGGCGTGGAAATCGCCCTGTGGGACATCATTGGGAAAGCCTGCGGGCAGCCGGTCTATCGCCTGATCGGCGGCCGGTACCATCGCAGACTGCCTGCATATGCCAATGGCTGGTACGGTGGGGCGCAGCACCCTAAAGAGTATGCAGAAATGGCCCGAGAGGCCGTCAAGCGCGGCTATAAAGCCCTGAAGTTCGACCCATTTGGGACAGCCTGGAAGGATCTCGAGCAACCTGAGATCGAGTCAGCAGTAGGACTGGTTGCCGCGATCCGTGAAGCTGTAGGCCCGGATATAGGGCTGATGATCGAATACCATGGACGGCTCTCGGCTGGAGCTGCAGTGGATATGATTGAGCGCCTGGCTAAGTATCATCCGGTCTGGTCAGAGGAACCGGTGGCACCAGAGAATCTCGATCTGCTGGCTGAGGTCAAACGGCAGACGAAGGCCCCCATAGCAACTGGAGAGCGCCTTTATACACTGGCTGATTTCTACCGGCTGGTGGATCTTCGCGCGGCCGATGTGGTGCAGATGGATATTGCACACTGTGGGGGTATCCACGTGGCTAAGAAAATCGCTGCCATGTGCGCCGTCCGTGACATGCGCGTTGCCCCGCACTGCTCAATAGGACCAGTGGCTCTGGCTGCAGCGCTGCATTTTGACGCGAGCACACCTAATTTCATGATCCAGGAAGGTTTCTCTGAATTCGATGTGCCGTGGCGCAACGACCTAGTCTGTGGTTGGAACCCGATCAAGGATGGCGAGTTTGTTTTGAGCGACAAACCCGGCCTGGGCATCGACATCGACGAGCAGGTTATCGCCGATCACCCCTACAAAAAAAACGCCTTCCCTAGCCTATGGGACAGTGATTGGCTGACGGATTTTAAACAGGATGGGCGTTCGGCATGATGCCCGCCTGTGAAAGGGCATGTCGGTAAAGGAGCATCCGTATGACACAATACATCTTTCTCGGCTTTGCGCAGCGGTCTGATGCACCGAGCCCGCCAGCTATCCCCACCATCAAGACGCGCCCTTTTCTCACCATCGAGAAGGACGATGCGAATGTTACGATGATGGAGCTGACCAGCCATACCGGCACTCATCTTGATACTCCAGCGCATGTGATTGCAGATGGAATGACACTGACCGACCTCCATGCAGAGGATTTCGTTTTCCATAGCCCGAAGGTCTTCGACGTGAGGCTGGGCGATACAGAGATCGTCCAGCCCGAGCATCTTGAGCCATTTGTCAGCCAGGGCCAGGGCGCCGACCTGCTGTTGTTTCGCTTCGGCTGCGCTGAAGTGCGGCGGACAGACCCAAAACGTTTCAGCACCAAAAGCCCTGGTTTCGGGGTAGAGAGTGCGGAGTTCCTGCGCGCCAACTTCCCCGCCATGCGTGCTCTGGGTATGGACGTACCCTCTCTGTCATGCATTGAGCATCTGGATAGAACGTTCCGTGCGCATCATGCGCTGCTGGGTGGGGCAGGGCGGCGGTTCCTGGTGATCGAGGATATGAACCTGGAATATGACCTGAGCACCCTGAGGAGCGTGGTAGTCGCTCCGCTGCTGGTCGAACGCATCGATGGAGGCCCCTGCACCATTATTGGTGAGCTGGACTGATGGCTGATCTGGTTGCACTTGGCGAAATGATGCTGCGCCTGGATCCGCCTGGGCGCCAGCGGCTTCAGCGCGCTACGCTGCTTGCTGTGAGACCCTGCGGTGCGCAGTTCAATGTCGCGGCTGACTACGCTGTGCTGGGCGGGCACAGCGCATTTCTGACCAGGGTTCCAACCAATGAGACAGGGGCGCTGGCAATCGCACTGGGACGCTCGTTCGGCGTGGACATGTCGCACGTGCGGCGTATAGACGGCGCACGGATGGGGTTGGTATTCATTGAGTTTGGCGCAGACCCCCGCGGGCATACACACATCTATGATCGTGGGCATAGCGCTGCCAGCTTGCTGCAGCCGGACGATTTCGCCTGGGAGCAGGTTCTGGGAGGAGCGCGGCTGGCCTATGTGGACGGGATCGTGCCGGGGTTAGGGGATGGCCCTCGCGAGACAACCCTGCGCTTCATCGAGGAGGCCAGACGAGCGGGCTGCCGGATATGTTTCGATGTGAACTACCGCGAGACGATCTGGACCCCGGATCAGGCCCGTGACATTTACCGGCGCGTCCTTCCGCAGGTGGATATTTTGGTGACCAACCGAAATACGGCAGAGAGGGTACTGGGTTTTCGAGGGGACGACGAGGCGCTGCTGCGCGGCCATGCGGAAGCGTTTGGGTGTGAGACGATCTGCCTGACATACCGGGAGATGACTGGCCAGCGGCGGGGCGCTTGGCACAGCCTGGCCCTGCACAAAAACCAGATTACCCACGGCCGGCGCTTTGAATTTGAGGTGATTGACCGGTTTGGCACAGGCGATGCCTTTTTTGCAGGGTTTCTGTTTGAGATAATGCGCAGCCAGGATATCCGGCATGCACTGGATTTCGGGAATGCCTTGTGTGCGCTGGCCCACACCGTTGAAGGGGACCAGGCGGTGTTCTCCTACGAAGAAGTAGAAACCCTGCTTAACTCAGACCACCCCACAGCCCTCACGAGGTAACAAACATGGAGTACCCATTAAGCGTTCGCGAACAGGCCATCGCCTGGACCAAGTCCACGGGCATCCTGCCCGCGATCAAGATCAAGGCGCAGGACAACATGATCCCGTACATCCAGGCGATGTACGACGGTGGGGCACGTGTGATCGAGATCACCATGACTACACCCAACGCGCTGGCGCATTTCGAAGCTATCTCAGCGGAATTCGACGACAGGTTGTTCATCGCAGCAGGCACCGTGCTGGATGCGGCAACTGCACGCGCGGCGATCCTGGCAGGGGTCAAGGTCCTCGTCTCGCCTGCGGTTGTCCCGGAAGTGATCGAGACCGCGCGGCGTTACGGGGCGGCCTGCTATGCAGGGGCCTTCACCGCGACCGAGGTGCTGGCCGCGATGCAGGCGGGGGCTGATATGGCCAAGATATTCCCCGCCGCCCTGGGCGGCCCGAAGTACATGACTAATCTCAAGATGGTTTACCCGGAGATAGACCTGATCCCATCGGGTGGGATCAGCCTGGAAACAGCGCGGGAGTTCATTCACTGCGGTGCATGTGCGGTGTCCGGGGCACGCAACTTCTTCAACTACGACATGGTGAAAGAGCAGGGGGTAGGCTGGGTTACCGAACAGGTTCGCAAATACATCGCGATAGTGGCGGAGGCCAAGCGGACGGCACCGCCGCTGCCGTAAGTACAAGGTGAGCATAACTCCATGAAGATCAGTATTGCCACATCGGTTTACGTCAACTACAGCATCGAAGGTGCGCTCAGACAGATCGCGGCAGCAGGGTATGATGGCGTCGATCTGTGGGGAGGGCGCCCGCACATCTACCGGCAGGATCACAGCCGGACGGACCTCCGGCGCCTGCGCGCGCTGCTGGCGGATGTGGGGCTGGGGGTCCCTTCGCTGATGCCCGCGTTTTTTCGCTACCCGCACAGCCTGAGCAGCCCCAGCCGGGCTATCCGAAACGACAGCCTGGATTATATGCGGGAGTGCATTGACAGTGCGGTGGAGCTGGGTGCGGCCTGCGTGCTGATTGTGCCCGGCCGCAGCCTGCATGACCAGACCAGGGAGGATGCCTGGGAGCGGCTGGCCGAGAGTGTGAGCAGCGTGTGCAGCCATGCCCAGCAGTACGACATATGCCTCTCCGTAGAGCCGGTGAACCGGTGGGTCTCAGACCTGATCAACACCGCAGCCGATGCACTGCGGCTGATAGAGCAGGTGCAGTGCGACAAGCTGGGGGTGACGCTGGACAGCGGGCATGTGCACCTGAGCAACGAGAGCGCACGGGAGGCCATTGAGCGGCTGGGAGATCGGCTGCTGCAGGTGCATGTTAACGACAACGACGGGCAGCACCAGCAAAACCTGATCCTGGGGAGGGGGACGTTTGACTTCAGCACCTTCCTGAGCGATCTGCGAGACGCGGGTTATGACGGCTACCTGACGGCGGAGCTGGCCTGGGAGTACACGCTGGACCCTGACCCCGCCGCAAGAGAGACGGCACAGATCATGCGCCGGATGCTGGGATAGAAAACGGTATTGTAAAGCGACTGGCTGCATGGCGAGGCAGACCTTTGTTACATATCAGCCTCAATGACTTAGATTGGCCGGCGATAGAATTGGTCCAGTCCAATGAATGCAAGTATTGAGGGCAACCCACTGATTGCTATCCTGATCCAGGTGCCCAGGGCAGGGCTGTGAACGCCTCGAAAGAGTGGGGAGAGAAATACTGGGATCAGGAATCCAACACAGATGATGGCCAGACTGGCAATAAAAAAGTTCCTGGCAGCACTGAGGTGCCACGATAAACCTACTGCTGCTATCGCCGCCAGTAAAGTTACTGCATAGAGAAGCAGCAGGAAGTCCGCAACTCCTGAAAATGCCGCTTCAGCATCTGGTGCCAGCCTGGAGTACATAATATCAATAATGACTGCACCGAAAGAGATAGCAACAACCCAGGTATAAAATCTGGCGACCACAGAACCCACCAATTCACCGGGTCGAGTCCGGAGCAATTCTCCATTATTCATTGTCGTAACCTCCCGCCGATTCATGCTCTCCCTCACAATCGTGGAATGATCGCACTGAACAAGAGGCATAACCCTATTACTTGGCTGGCAGACGCAGCGGCAGCAGGGAAGAGAAGCCTCTTGATCGAACTTTATCAAACGTAATCTATCAATGACTCCCGCCCCGGATCGAGTAAGGAACATTAACAGGCACTCGGCCTCATGGCGTTTACGTGATAGCTAAAGACTCTTTCCCGCAGATTGACGGGACATGGGCTTGACACCATAAATGTCAATGGACTGGGCCAACCTGTCGCATAAGTAGATGACGACAAAAACCTTAATCAATTCAGGGGAGGGTGCGTCATGATAGATGTGAGCATAAAGCTTTCAGCAATATGGATAGCCCTCATGCTAATGTATCTTCTTGGGGATGTACTGCGCATATTCAAGTGATGGTTCTTCTGTCTCTGATATTAAACCAGCCTGTGAATCGCTGGGCGAACATCATCGCAGCCATCATCTTTTTTGTATTTAACCTTGGATTACCTACCTATCCTTCGGCGTATGACAAGTTCCTGATCGTTGTAGGACCCGGCTTTAATGCGTTAACGGTCTGGTATGCGTGGAAGTGGTCTAAACAAGAAACAGGCATTGATATCATGGTGGGGAGTAAAATACCCCGATTGCCTCGTTCGAATCCCCGGCACATCCGCGTGCATTTCATTAAGGGGTGTCAAGCATTTGCGGCAGATCTTTGCCCTGATTCAGTTGGTCTATGAGGCGGAGCAGCTGCTTGTCAGGCGCCGTGCCTGCTCGCTCCACCAGGGCAGCCCAGCTCACACCGTCGCGACCATGAACTACCAGCGTTTGCAGTTCATGACCTGTGCCACCATATACCATCAATACCTCATACCGGCAGTCACATGCTGAGGTTCCGTGATAGGAGCATATACAATCCGGGGCTAGCATTAGCGCAGATCTTATATCAAAGGTCCATTGGACCCGGAATCCCGCCTCTGCCAGGCTGGCTACGATGCGAGCTAGCGTCTGCTCGGCGGATTGATTGAAGAACCATTCTTGTGCCATGCCTGATGTCTCTCCCGTGAGATTCCCAGGCTCCCGATCAGCTCAGCAGCAGCCGCGGGATTGGATTGCCATTCCGCGATAAGAGAGACGCGCAGCAAGCCGCGCACTTCGTCTACGCGGATACCACCAGTGTATAAAATGCTGACAGCCGGCGTTAGAGCCATGTGATGCAAGAGCGCTAGGCATTTAGGCGGGTACAGCCTATGCGCAAGAATGTCTGCTCTTGAACAAAACAGGGGTGAGCCAGCCGGGCGGACCAGCTAGACGGTAGGGACGTGTTATGTTAACGGCAGCCTGACGACAACGGTTGTTCCGTGTGCCGCTGCCGATTCCACCTCAAGCTGTGCGCCGATCAATGCACAGCGCTCATACATACCCATCAGGCCAAAGTGCCCGCTCGCTGATAGATCGGTTACGCGCTCCGGCGCTGTAAATCCTTGACCATCGTCACGAATAACGATAACAATGCCGGTATCCTGGAAATCAACCGACAGCCAGATGTGCTCGGCATTGCTGTGATTCAAGGCATTGTTGAGAGCTTCCTGAGTGACCCGGTAAAGAGCCATCTCGCGCTCAGTAGATATCCTCTGCAGCGCCCCGCGCTTCTCAAAGTGCACCTCTGGCTTGCCATCCGGGTTCAGGTCCCGGGCCAGCATCTGCAGCGCTGGGGCTAACCCCAGCTCCTCGAGGTAAACAGGGCGCATGGCGCGGATAATACGGCGTAGTTCATCAACAGCCTGGTTTGCCATCGCGCGCAGCTCAGTGAGGCGTTTCTGCGCGGCAGGTTCCTCACTCAAGTGAGGCTTTAGCATTTGTAGGCGGTGCCCAAGTGCAACCAGCGACTGCGCGGTTTGGTCGTGGAGTTCTCGGGCTAATCTGGCCCGCTCATCTTCCTGCCCGCGCGTTATGGCGGCAATATAACTGTGCATCCCCGCTTGATATGATCGGACCTGTTCGGCCATATGTCGCAGGGTCGACTGGAGCTGCCGGATTTCCTCGATCCCGCCTACGGGCTCCTCAATGGCGGCGAAGTTGCCCCAGGCCACTTTCCGCGCACGATCTTCGAGCTCGCGCAGCGGCTGGACGATCTGGCGCAGCCCAAACCATAATGCCCCGGCAGCGATCAGGACCCCTGGCACCAGCACTAACGGTGCGGACTGCGAGTATCGCACAAGGCGATTGAGCGTACTCAGCCAGCTCTCTTCCGCGACCAAGGTCCAGCCGGTTGATTGTACAGGTGCGCTGGTAACGATCACATCTCTGTTCTGGTAATGGAGATTATTGGGCGCAGGAGGCATGGCGTATTGACCGACAAGTGAAGGCTGGCTGTGATACATAATCTCCCCGTCAGGCGTAAGTACATAGACGGTCCTGCTGTCTTCTGTATGTAGCCCGGCGAGCATGCCCGGTAAACCCAGGGCATCCAGTGACACGACACCTATGAGGTTGGCTGTACTGCCATCTTCCTGGTTATCTACGGGAACTACAATACCCACCTGGGTGGTGTTATGGCCTGGTGACACAAGCACCTCATAGACTACCGTTTCACTGAATGTCAGGGAGGGCCAGCCAGTATACTTTGGCGATGCAGCCATCAAAGCCCCATTCTGGTCAAACAGGGCGATGCCTCCATCAAACAACGTCTCCCCCCATTCAGATGAATCCTCCAGGGCGGCTGCAGCTAGCTCTCCCGGCTCGATGCTAATCGCGATCCGCTGGAGTATGTTGCGACGCTGTTCGATCTGGCTGGACAAGCTGCTGGCCGAGCTGTGTACAGACTCGTCGTTATGCCGGATGATAAGCTCGCGCATCACGGACTGGTGCAGGCCAACACCACCAAATGCCACGATCACCAGCAGACCCAGGAGTGGCAGAACAAGAAATGTGAGCAGCTGAAAGGGGAGACGACTAAGCCGTTTCATGCGCGCTGGGCAGATCAAGCAGGCCAAGCTGTGCAGCTTTAACGACTGCCTCTGTGCGGTTGGCCACATGCAGCTTCTCAAAAATATTACGCAGGTGCCCCTGTACGGTTCGGTCGCTGATCCCGAGCGCAAGACCGATGGCCTTGTTGGTCAGGCCATGCGCGGCTTCCCTCAGTACATCCAGCTCGCGCTCGGTTAACGGTTCGTACACCAGCGGCTGTGGAGACCGTTTTATAATGGCCTGCATCACCTTGCCGACCAGGGCAGGATCAAGTACTGATTGGCCTTCGTGTACCGCGTATACTGCGTCAACGATCTCTTCGGCATCGGCTGTTTTAAGGACGTAGCCGTTAACACCTGCTTCCAACGCAGCGATAACATAAGGGTCATCGTCGAATGCTGTCAGGATGAGAAGCCCCACTTGCAGCCTCTCCTGGCGAATCCGACGGGCCACTTCAATGCCGCTGGGAGGCGGCATCTGGATGTCCAACACAGCTACATCTGGCTGGTGCTGCTTGATAAGTTCGAGGGCCTGTTCGCCGCTCTGTGCTTCAGCCACAACAGCAATGCCACCAGCCAGCAAAAAATCTCGGATCCCTTTTCTGACTACCTGATGGTCGTCCGCCAGGACTACTCGTATCGGCTTTCCTTCGTCCATAACCGCCCTTTGACAGCATCATGCCACTACACTCTGATTGCAAGGGATGATTATGAGTGTATCACAAGAGGGGCTTCCAACATTACTGCAGGGCATCTTTAAGAATTGCCTGCTCTGATTACAGCTAATAGGTAAAAGAGGCTGTTCTTGCCCAGTTTGCTGCTGGCGCTGGGCTATCGGTATTTCCATGTTGAGGACACAAATGGGGTAACCCAGCCTGTTGGGCGCTATCACCTGGTGAAGTAGGGCGCACCGCTGCGTGCCAAAAAAGGAAATCACCTCTCAAGACGGTAACCCGCCTGCTCCCAGGCAACCATGCCGCCGTCAACGTTATAAACTGCATTGTACCCTAAACTGACCAGCCTCTCCGCAGCGATCGTGCTCATGCGGTCACTGCGACAGTATAGCACAATAGGGGCATCTTTATCTGCAGGAAGCTGGGCCAACTGCTGGTCTATCTCATCATACGGAATGCTGATGTCAGTATGCGGAATATCTCCCTCAAAGGGGATGTGCGTATTGACTAGCAGGAATTCACTATCGCCTTGCTGCAGCCTGCTCAATTCATCAACGGTTATCTCAGTATATGACCCACCCAGGGTTTCAATCCTGCGCCCAACTTCGCCCAGCCGGGCCGGCTCGGGCGAAGCCGTGCTGCATGCAGCCAGCAAAGGAGCCATGGTTATTAGTAGGGGGATAATGCGGTTCATTTCTCAGTTGCCTCCGTGGGATTTCACCTGCATGAGTGTAGCCTGTCTGGTAGTTAACGATAAGCGGCAAAAGGCGCACAAGATATGCGCTATCTCGCGGGGTTTTGTTCGGCAGAGTAACAGTATAATGACCCTATCGTCCCGGATAGATAGAGTGTGGATATCTGATGGCTCGCTCACTCTCAACAACGCATGTCATAGTATATGCACCGCCTGAGCTTCATCGTGAAGCCTGGCGTGCGTTGTTAGCGCAGCAGCCCTTTCTTGCCGTGCTGGATACTGCCTGCGAAACGCGTGTGGTGGCGCCGTTAGTCGAGTCAGATCATTCGACCGTTGTGTTGATTGATCTGCCTGAACTGCGCGCCGATCTTCTCCAGCAGCTTCGCGCTGAACTGCCTGAGGTCGGGCTGTTGATCCTTGTCAATACCTATGATCTTGCCACAGTGCTGTCTTTGCTGCGTGCTGGCGCCAACGGCTGTATCTCTCGCGATTCCCCTGTGGGCGACCTTATTCGTGCCCTGATTGCCGCTGCGCGGGGCGAGATGGCGCTGCCCCCTGACATTGCAGGGCAGGCTTTGGCCGCACTCGCACGGGGCGACTCGGCGCTGCCCCCGATCGTCGAACCGCTGACCGAGCGCGAATCGGATGTACTGCACCTGCTCGCTTCGGGCATGACTAATAAGGACATTGCCCAGGCGCTCATCATCAGCGTGCGCACTGTCGAAGCTCACCTGCGGAGCATCTACAGCAAGCTGGGAGTTGACTCCCGCACAGAGGCAGCCCTGTGGGCGGTGCAGAACGGCTATGCCTCAACCACCAGAACCCTGGGTAAGTGATTCCACCTAATCCGATTTAGGTGCTCCCACCGCAGACAGAACCAGGTCCCCTGCTTACAATGAAAACAGTGTTGAACTACTGTCTCATTTGGTGGGGGCAAATGATCTATCTTGCGTATCGTAATCTTTTCCAGAGCAAAACACGCCTCATTCTAAGCCTTGGGGGTGTAGCGCTCTCGATAATGCTCATTATCTTCTTGAATGGTTTTCTGAATGGCATCTATGAACAGGTCACAGCTTACTTGGACCATACCCCCACAGATTGGATTGTCGCCCAGGAAGGAGTGAGCAACCTACTCGGCGCAACTTCGCTGCTGCCGGTTGGCACCGAGGGCCTCGCCCAGGAAGTGCCTGGGATTGACAGCGTGATACCTATTGTGGCTCAGTACATCATTCTGGATATTCATGATGAAAAGGTTGTTGGGTATATGGTTGGCTATGATCCTGATCTTGGCGGTGGGCCATGGTCAATGGCAGAAGGTCGACCACCAAAAACCGTTAACGAGATTGTGCTTGACCGGGTAATGGCAGCAGACCACGGATTGGCAGTAAGCGACACAATCACAATCCTGGATAAAGAATTCAATATTGTCGGCTTGAGCAAGGATACAAGCTCATGGATGGCAAACTTCCTTTTCCTAACGAAAGATGCAGTAGATAACCTTCTGCTGGCTCCCAACGCAACAAGCTTCTTGCTGGTAACAGCTCCAGAAGGTGCCAACCCCGCTCGTATCGAACAGCAGCTTCGTGAGCATCTGCCGGATGTAGAGATCGTCACGAGCGAGGAAGCGCGACAAAATGATCTTGATCTGCTCGTGAAGATATTCTCTGTACCTTTGCAGATGATGGTCAGCATTGCATTTACAGTAGGCACCGCTGTTCTTGGATTGATTATCTACACGGCCACTATAAGCAGGGCTCGTGAATATGGCGTCCTCAAGGCCGTTGGGATCACAAACGCTAAATTAGCCGGCCTAGTGCTTATTCAGGCGCTTTTTATCTCGATTCTGGGTGTCGGGTTAGGTTTCGTTCTTGCTCAGGCAGCCTCCAGTTGGATCATGGCTGCTTACCCCAAATTCCTCATTAGCATATCCCCCAACAATGTGTTGCCAACGATCGGGGCAGGGATAGCTATGGGTTTGCTGTCAGCCTTCCTGCCCGCCCGCTATCTGGGCCAGCTCGATCCGGCACAGATCTTCCGCAAATAAGAAGGCAACTTACTATGTTCCGGTTGGCCTGGCGTAATCTGTTCCAAAACGTAACACAGTTCCTGCTTGGCGCAGGAGGAGTGGCGCTTGCGTTACTGCTGATGCTTGCTCTCGATGCACTTCTGGCAGGCTCAGAGGAGAATCTGGTGGCCTATATCGAGAACTCCGGGGCAGATATCTATCTTGCTCAAAGCGGAGTCAACAACATGCATATGGCGGCATCAGCAATCACACGGAGTGATATGCAGCGCGCTGGCCGAGTAGAGGGAGTACTCAGTGCCAGCCCAATCCTATATACAAGCACTTCTGTTGAGGTGCATGGCAGCAGAGTCCTGGCATACATCATCGGCTACAACCCTGATTCGGCGCTTGGTGGACCCCGCTCAGTCATCGCAGGAACAACGCGAGTAAACCAGAACGAGGCGATCATTGACGAGGCAGTGGCCCGCGCACAGGATGTGTGGCTGGGCGATCGTGTAGATATCTTTGGAGAGACCTTTACGGTAGTAGGTATTACACAGGGTTTAACCAGCATCGTCAACAGCACTGTCTTTATCCATATCAGCGACTTTGAGCGACTGCGGCCCGGGGATGCGATTAGCTATGCACTGCTTGATACAGTTTCTGGTTACGATACTCGGGTGGTTGCTCAGGCAATCGTTGACCAGTATCCGGGTATAAATGCGCTCCCCCGCGCGGAATTCTCTCGCGAGGAGCGACAAATCATCCGAGATATGAGTACAGAAGTGCTCATTATCATGAACTTCTCCGGATTTCTGATCGGTCTTGCCGTCACTGCACTTACCCTCTATACCGCCACACTCAACAAGCGGCAGGAATATGGTGTGCTTAAAGCTCTAGGCGCAAAGAACAGACATCTATACGCGGTGGTGGTTGCCCAGGCTGTGCTTAGTCTGGGGATTGGCTTCGTTGTAGCCGTAGGGATCGTAGAACTCTTGAGCATCATCTTGCCCGGAGTTGAGCCCGGAGTGGTAGTCACATTAACAATCCCGGGCACGATGCGTGTCTTGGGTGTCTCGCTCGTTATTGGCGTTGCTTCAGCGCTGGCTCCGGCGGTGCAGATCGCCCGATTGGACCCAGCACAGGTTTTTAGAGGTTAGGAGAGCCGGCAATGCAGCAAACAACAATGGTTGTAAAGAATGTAACCCGCCGGTTTGGCGGCGGGGCAACGGAAGTTGTTGCAGTGAAAAGCATATCTATGACCGTAAATGCTGGTGAAGTAGTGCTCATTATGGGCCCCTCTGGGAGTGGGAAGACGACTCTGCTCTCGATGCTGGGGGGGCTGCTCAAGCCTACCGAGGGCTATATTTCAATTGGGAAAGATGTCCTGACACGTCTTACTGAACGAAAACTCCCTGGTGTGAGACTCAAACGTATTGGCTTCGTGTTTCAGGACTTCAATCTGCTCTCGGCGCTGACCGCTTTGGACAATGTTGCGCTTGTCGCGCAGATCGCAGGTGCCTCACGGCGAGAAGGGAGGAAGCGTGCCACAGCGCTCCTTGGCCAACTTGGCATGGACCATCGCCTCAGCTTTTTACCGGAGAAGCTGTCCGGTGGGGAGAAGCAGCGGGTTGCAATCGCGCGAGCGTTGATCAACCATCCTGATGTGATCCTGGCCGATGAGCCAACTGCCAACCTTGACAGCCATCATGGACGAGAAACTATGCGCCTGCTGCGAGACATCGCGAAGAAGGATGGTTGCAGTGTCATTATCGTCAGCCATGATCGGCGGATACGGGATATCGCGGACCGCGTGTTGTGGCTCGAAGATGGCCAGTTCAAGGAAGTGCAGGGTATGGCTGTGGATCCGGTGTGCGGCATGTCTGTAGACATTGCCACTTCTCCTGCACAGGTGACTGTTGATGGACATACCTTCTACTTTTGTGCGGAGGGCTGTCGGGATGAGTTCCTGTCAGGTATGCAGGAGACAATCAAGCAGATAAGTGATTCCACCTAATCCAATTTAGGTGCTTCCACCGCAGACGAGAAGCAGGGAGCGATCTACAATCACCATATCATCTTTTGAGATGAAGGCTGATGAGGCGGTAAGCATAATGCAACAAACGCGCGTGGCAGTACTGGGCACTCTGGCCGAGTTCCACGACGAGCCCGTCCCGTATGACCTGGCAGCCTTGGTTGCCCTGGTAACAGGCATCAATCCAGACTTACTGTGTTTGGACATTTCTCCGGAACAATGGCAGGCAAAGGACTTCAAGCTCCTGACACCGGAATATCGTGATGCATTACTGCCGCTGGCCAACCAGTCAGACATAGTCGTTGTACCGATTGGCGGTGACCTACCTGATGAGCCGCCTGTATCTGGACCGCGTGGCTGGCTCATTGCGCGCCTACGAGCCGGGCTGGCGGCGCTCCAGCAGAGCGCATCTGGGCCGGATGCATTGAACAGGGGCTGGCGTCATGACCTGGCGAATTTGCTGTACCACCTGATGGGGCAACTCGCAGGCGGGGGTCAGCACAGGCACAGGCTCCAACACCTGGGTCATCTTGCCCAGCGGGTGGTTGAGATAACCCACCGCGATCCGGGCTGCCGGGTACTGGTTGTTGTCAACGTACGATATTGCCACCTGCTCCGTCCTGAACTGCGCAGGCATCAGGAACTCGAGGTTGTTAGCTATACACAGCTCTAGAACTTATCGGGTGGTTTGAGCAATCTGGAGGCAGCGATGCACGACCATCATATGCACCAATCACATGAACACGAACATACCGGACACACCCAGCACCAACATCCGGAGCATGCCATACAATCGCCTGAGGACGCACCAAACGTATCTCATGATATACATCAGGAGCATGGCCAGGGGGAGACGGCCCATCATGGGGGTAAGGAGCACACCGGGCATGAAGCGCACGTCTCTCATGAGGGCCATGAGATTATGTTTCGCAACCGCTTCTGGGTGAACCTGGTCCTTACTATCCCGGTGCTGCTGTTTAGCCCGATGATCCAGCAGTGGTTTGGCTTTTCTATGCCGGCTTTTACCGGTGATCGGTTCATTGGCCCTATTTTTGCTTTTGCGATTTTCCTGTATGGAGGCACACCATTCCTGCAAATGGCAGTGCCGGAGGTCAAGAATCGCAAGCCAGGCATGATGCTGCTCATCTCGCTGGCGATCACGGTTGCGTTCCTTTACAGCCTTTTCGCCCTGTTCATTGACCCACATGGTGGGTTCTTCTGGGAGATGGCGACACTGATCGATGTCATGCTGCTAGGCCACTGGCTGGAGATGCGGTCGGTAAGGCAGGCTTCGGGCGCGCTGAACGAACTGGCGCGGCTGATGCCTGATACAGCGGAACTTATTCGAGCGAATGGCAATACAGAGGAGGTGTCCGTCAGTATACTGAAAACCGGCGACCTGGTACTCGTCCGACCTGGGGCCAGCATCCCAGCAGATGGTGAGGTTGTTGAGGGGCATTCGGATGTCAGCGAGGCGATGATCACGGGTGAGTCCAAACCTGTGCCGAAAGAGGCTGGCAGCAAGGTAATTGCCGGGACTATCAACGGTGATGGATCGCTGCGTGTGCAGGTGACTGCTACGGGAGATGAAACTGCGCTGGCAGGTATTATGCGGCTGGTGGCGGAAGCCCAGCAGAGTAAATCGCAAACGCAGATATTGGCCGATAAAGCAGCCGGGTGGCTGTTCTATATCGCGGTGATAGCCGCGATTATCACAGCAGTAGCCTGGATCGTGGCTGTTGGCTTCAACCTGACGGTTGTGCAGCGGGTGGTCACTGTATTGGTGATTGCCTGTCCCCACGCACTGGGACTGGCAATTCCCCTGGTGGTCGCTATCAGCACTGCACTAGGCGCACGTAATGGCATTCTGGTCCGGGACCGGCTGGCTCTGGAAGAAGCTCGAGAGATCAATACAGTCATTTTCGACAAGACCGGCACGCTGACCGAGGGGCGCTTTGGTGTGGTTGAGATGGCTAGCATTGAAGGCTGGGATGATGCACGCGCGCTGGCGCTAGCCACGGCCGTGGAGGGCGATTCAGAGCATCTGATCGCCCGGGGCATACGCCGCAAGGCCGAGGAGGTAGGTGCTGAGCCAATAGAAGTGACTGATTTCGAGGCTCTCAAGGGGCGTGGTATCAAGGCCCTGCATAACGGTTTGGTGGTGTTCGTTGGCGGACCACGCCTGTTGGAAGAACTGAAGCTTGAACTGCCCGACGCGCTCGCTCGCTTACGCAAGCAGGCTGGCGAGAAAGGCCAGACGGTGGTCTATCTCATCAGCGACCGCACTCCGGTAGCAGCCTTTGCACTGGCCGATGTGGTGCGTCAGGAGAGCTACAAAGCGATCAGCCGCCTTCATGAGCTCGGTATCGAGGTGGCGATGCTCACAGGTGACAGCCAGGATGTGGCAGGGGCAGTCGCCGGAGAACTGGGTATTGAGACCTATTTCGCTGAAGTGCTGCCGGAGCATAAGGATCAAAAGGTGGCCGAGCTGCAAAGGCAGGGTAAACGTGTGGCAATGGTAGGTGATGGGGTTAACGATGCTCCTGCGCTGACCCGCGCAGATGTCGGCATCGCCATCGGCAGTGGCACGGATGTTGCCATCGAGTCGGCAGGGATTATCCTGGTCCAATCGAATCCGCTGGATGTTGTCAAGATATTCGAGCTGAGCAGGGCCACCTACCGGAAGATGATCCAGAATCTGATCTGGGCGACAGGGTACAACGTTGTGGCCATTCCTCTGGCAGCCGGGATCCTGGCATTGTTTGGCAGCGATCTGCTACTCACCCCGGCACTGGGGGCGGTGTTGATGAGCCTGAGTACGGTAATTGTGGCCCTCAACGCACAGCTTTTGCGGCGGGTAAACCTGGCTCAAGCCTGAACGGCAAACAGATGTGCTGAGGCTGGCTTATGCAAGCCAGCCTCTTTTGTTGAGCACAGGCCAAAGCGCTCATAGGTGATGCGCCAAAAGGCGCTCTCCTGGACAACTGCCTTAGCGCTACCATCAAATAATAGACTGTCTACTCGCAGCAAATTGGAGGGGGACAATGCAGCGCGTTCTTGTCGGGTTGTTGGGGATCGGTCTGTTGCTGGGATTGGCAGCCTGCGCCCCGGCACCGCCCGAACCAATCGAAGTGCAGGTTACATTGAACGAGTTCGGTATCGAAAGCACCATGACATCCTTTAAAGTAGGCCAACCGTATCACCTGGTGATCAATAATGCGGGTGGGCTCAATCACGAACTGATGATCATGGAGCCGCTCATGTCAGACATGGAAATGTCCATGGAGGAGATGGATGAGATCGCATTGGCCATGGTCGAAGAAGACGATCTTGCGCCAGGCAGCACCATGACTCTGGACATCACCTTTGCGGGCAGTGACGCTAATTCAAACCTGGAATTCGCGTGCCATGTCACAGGGCACTATGAAGCGGGCATGAAGCTCCCCATTACTGTAGAACAGTAGCGGGGCATCCAGTATGGGGAGAAGCGCGGGTGAGGGGTGCTTCTCCCCTTTTAGTCCTAAATTCAAGGTGCGGGGGGCCGGGATGGGGGCGCCTGTCTGAAGGCCAACCATAGCAGGTAGTCCACAAGATCGCGGGTTTCCTGCTGAGTAAACAGCGTGCCGAAATTGGGCATATCGGTGCCCATGCCGCCGCGCCGTATCTTGGCATAAAGCACATCACCGCGCATTTCCCACATATAGGCAGGATTAGAGAACGCTGCGGGGACTTCCGTAGTCAGCTCCGCCGCGGGGCCGTCACCGCCGCCGCTCTGACCGTGGCAGGCGGAACAATTCTTGTTGTAGAGGTCGATAATCTGGGCTGACGGGTTTGCGGAGCCTGCCCATAAATAGGCGATAGCATCCACCAGCAGAGCATCGGGCACCTCAGGGTTGTTTGCTCGCAGAACTTCCAGCCCCTGCGCGGGCGCATGTGAAAAACGCCAACTGACATCATGCAATTCAGAGGGCACTTGTAACTCAGCGACCACATCCGCGCCATGTGCAGCCGAGGGAACGTACTCGAAATCAACTTCAGGCAGATGATCCTCAGTCCCGTTGGTATGCCCGAGACTGGCATCGATATCAATTCCTTCGGCTGCCAATGCGGCGATCACAGGATCGGGCTGCGCTGTGGGAATTGGTCCGGAGCTGGCAGGGTCAACCGCCTCGATCACGCCGCGCATACGCCAGTGATCCGCGCTGCACCAGGTATTACAGTAGTAAGTATATGTGCCGGCTTCGGAGAAGTTAACCGTTATCTCCCCCACATGGCCGGGATCGATCTGACCGAGATCGATGGATAGCCCTGGGCCAATCGCGATACCATGTGTGACATCGGTGCTGTGAAAGCGCAGCCTGACCGTCTCGCCAGCCGCTACCTGAATACTGGCCGGTTGGAAACCGCCGTTTTCCGGCGCGGACGCGCGGATATCGATCACCCGAATCTCTGAGAAGGTAGGCTCCAGCACGCGCTGGTATCCAAGCACCCCCAGAGGCAGCCCAACAAGAACCAGGATCAACGTGGCGATGGCAAGGCGTTCTTGCTTCACAGTGTCAACCCAGATACAGCCATAGGAAAGCCAGAGTCAGAGCAAAAGCGAACCCCGCTACTGGCAGGGTCGCCCGGAGTACTTGCACTTGCCGCCCCGCCGTGTGCTGGAGGGCTACGCGATATGCGGCCTGCGCCGCAAAAACCAGCCCGGTAACCAGAGCACCGGTTTGCAGGAAAGCAGTCAAACCCGGTGCTGCCAGGGGCGCCCACGTGATGCCTGCAGTGCCAAACAAGTTCCAACCCCAGCCGAAAGGATCGGAGAGAACAGCCAGAGCATAACTCCCGTTCGTCAACACGAAGCTGATCGAGAAAGCAATCCATGCGGCCAGGCCCAGCGGAACCAGAGTATACGCATAATCAATGAAGGCCTGGCGCTGCTTGATCTGTTCAGATGTGAGCTTGCGGCTGATCCATGTCACCAGCCAAAACAGACCCGGCACGATCAGCAGATTGACAGCCAGGAAACCCAGTGCGTACAAAGCCCAATGCAGGGGTGTTTGCAGATTTGCCCAGTTCTTGATCCATCCCCAGGGGCCAAGCAGCACAGCGGAGTAGAGCAGAGCACAGCTCAACATGATGAAGCCTTTGTAAGCTTCGTCTAACCTGCGCCCTTTCGGAACAAACAGATCGGCCCCCACTGTTCTGGTAAACACGGAAACGTTATCTCTCGGGCACGTCTTCAAGCACTCCATACACAGACCACAGTCGATGTTGCGCGCCAGTGTCCCTGGATACGTGAGCCAGGGGCACCCATAACCCTGCTCGTTACCGGTGACACAGTCTTTAGTGCGATGCGAGAGACACACCTCCGGATCTCTGACCCGCAGCTCAGTAGGAGCAAGCAGGGAGTACAGACCAATAAACCCCCCCACAGGGCAGAGATACTTGCAGAAGATACGCTTCTCAAAGAGCAGGCTCGTCGCGGTTGCCACGACGACGAACCCAAGCAGCGCCCAGGCACTGACTGCCGGGCGTGTCAGGATGATGGCGCTGAACGTGGCCACTGCCAGAAAGCCCGCGTTCTGAAGCCACATGTTCTTGAGCTGGCGGGGCCAGCGCAGGCCCAGCGTGCGAGGCTTGCCTAACGCCCGCTGAACAATGCCGCGCCGCTGGAGCCATTCACCGGGAGCTGGAATTGGACATACTGTGCACCAAAGGCGCCCGAACACCGGGATAACCCCGATGATGAGAAGTGCCCACCATACAATCCACACGAAGATGATGCCGAAATTGCGGCTGCCAGCCGGGGTTCCGAAGACCCCGGCCAGAATAGCCAGCGTAAAAGCCGTCAGCGTCACCAGCATAACTGCCGGCTGGAACAGCCGCGATTTCAGAAGACGCTTCAATGCCGGATAACGCACCAACAGATCAACATGGTTCGTGGCGGACATTGTCTTTAGGGTCCCCAATCCGAGAGGATGGCAATCTCCTTAACGGGCTCCACCGGATCATTCGTTTCGAGTTGAACGCGAAAATCGTGTGGCCCTTCCATTCCTTTGTGCATCATGAACTGGAGTCGCATGACTGATGTATGGCCTGGTTGGATGGTCATCGAACTGATGACAGGTGTAGGCGGTCAACATCCTTGCAGGACTTGTACCTGTGGCAAGCGTGCAATGGTAAGTGGTTTATCGCCAACGTTCCGAATCTCCACTTCTGTGGTGACAGGTGTGTCCAGTTTCACGTAGCCGTAGTCGTACATGTCCTGGCTCACCTCAATGCGCGGGCCTCCCGTGTACTCCGGCTGGTAACTGCCCGGCGCTCTCTTGTTAGTAAGCAGCAGCAGGCCGGTGATGGCGATAACCAGCACCCCCAGCCCTGTTATGATCAGGGCCAGATTGCGCTTAATAAAGATGGCGCTGCCCCGTTTTTGCCTCTGTCTTGAACGATTGTGTTTACTACTCATGGGATGACCTCTTTTCAGATGAACGGAACCATCTCAGGTTCGCAAACAGCCCTGCCAGCACGACAAGCGCCAGCGCTGCAGCCCTCACAAAACCCAGATTAGGCTCCACGATTAATTCGCCGATCATAAAGGGATGCAGGGGCCCGCAGCTCACCGAGCAGCGGTAGCGAAACTTGCCACGCTGATCGGCGATGAACATGATGGTTTGGTTGATCCCCGGCTCTACGCGCTGCGTGACGCCATAACCGTCCAGGTAAAATCCATGCACCACGTCCGACGCGGCCAGCTTGATGACAACAGTATCCCCTTCGTTGACGTGCAACCGTCCCGGTGTAAATTCAAACTGCGTCATATCCATGGTGAAATGGCGCGTCTGCGGTGAGGCGAGCGCCGGGATGGGGATAACCAGCACCAGCACTGCAGCGAGCAGAAATGCGAGTATGCCTGGCAGACGGTGAGCTGTAAAACCTGGCATCATGACTCGGGCAGCGGCGTATCTGTAGAAGGGCCGAATGGGCTGTAGGTCGCGTCAATGTAGGCTCGGATCTCGGGCGCCGATTTACCCTGGCCCATCAGCCGCATTACATCCTGCGTGATGTCCACACAGATACCACAGCCAGCCGCGTGGTTATCGAATACGACACTGCCATCTGAGCTGACTTCCTGGATGTAACAGCTCAGATTGCTGGTGTGACCCATCGCCCCACAGCCACAGTAGCAGGGATATTTCGCCAGCTCATCGGGATGGGCGAGCGCAAACTGGTAGGACTCACGTACAGTCTGGGGCGCATCATCGAGAAATGCTGGCAGCTGCGCAGCGGGAGCCAGCGTTACCTGATCGTTGTTTTGTGAACATGCTGTTATGATGAGCAACAGGACGGCCAGCCCACTCGCAACGGCTAACCTGCTCACTGCTTTTCCTGCCATTTCGGTATAACGCCTTTCAATATGATGGCTCACCTGTAAGTAACGGCTGCTAAAGCCTCAGGACCGTGCCACATAACGATGGCGGCTGCTGCCGCCTGCCTCTGACATCCCATGCGGCAGATCGTCTGGAGGCGCGAGACAGGCATGATCCTGCACGGATTCAACCTTGTTATTCCTCTTTCCCTCACTATAAGCGTCACTGACTCTTGAGACATGCGCCATCTGGCGGGGGCAGGGTAGTGCATACTGCCTATCAGCATGAAATCTGGCCCCTGATTTCCCCAAGGCCAATGTGGCTGCAGTTGAGTGGTGGTGGTTGTAGGCAGGCCGCCCAGGCGAGCAGGGGGTTCAAGGCTCGGAGCGGTATGTGATTATGAGGCTGCAAACAGGGGGGCTGTCGGCACTTAAATGCGCGGATTATCGAGGTCCCGCACGAGGAGTGGGGCCCGGCGCTCTCGCTGGCATCAGACACGCTGCGGGCCATCGTGCCTGAGTATTGAATTGGTTTTGTGGTTTGACGTTCTTTCTCTCTACTCCGAAAGCCGGTAGTCGCAGGGCCAGTCTGCCACACTGCGCCGCTCATACTCTGCCTGGTTCTTGAACAGCTTCGTTTCGAGCCAGGCCAGGCACTCTTGTTCATCGATCACCAGCCGCACTCCGATCATGTAGCTGGGGCGGGTATTCTGTTCGGCGATTTTGAGGAAGCAGGTCGCGACAATCTCCTGCTCAAGAATGAGCAGATAGTCGCTTAAGCGCAGCAGGATGGTTCCCCCACTGAATGCCTTTGCCGGGAACAGCGCCGAATTTTTCAGGCTGCGCACCTGCTGCTCAAGCTCGTAAAAGCTGGCCTTTTGAGCCGGGGTTGTCCTGCCGCCCCCCAGCTGGCTCAGTGCTGCTTTTAGCCCGGTGCGGTGCCACTTCTCAAGCAGGCAGTCAGAAAGAAGCCGGGTGATTTTGATCTGGGTTGCACGGTCAAGATCGCGGATATAGTCAGCGGGAAGGTGTGTGTCAAAGTAAAGCGTTTTCTCGGCCTCCTGCTGCCGCCTTAGCTCCTCGATCCTCTCCTGGCCCTTGGCCCGCTCGGCGTCGCGCTGGGCAAACCAGATGGCATGGTACGCCTCTGCCGCCGCGTCTTCCTCACGGTACTGCTGTTCAAGATTTTTTCTCACTTGCGGGTCCAGTCCTGCCTTGTTCAGGCGCCGCCGCTTTTCCTCAGTGCGGGCAGTCTTATCCTGAAGCTGAAGGCTGTTCAGGTTTGAGTGCAGATAGAACCGGCTGCTGCCAACCGAGTTGTTTTGAAGGTGGTCGATGTAGGCCAGAATATCGGGGCCGAGGACAGTCACGACACTGTGAGCATCCAGATATATGCCATCGGGATTTTCAACCGGATGGTAGCGAATGCTTTGGTTGAGAATATCGAGGTTCACCCAGCAGCTGCCCGACAGACGATAGCGCTGCTGGAAGGCCTCCCATAAGGCGCTGCCGAGGGTGACAGCGATGGTCCGGCGCTGATCGGGCGTCAGCAGTTGGGCGCTGATAGTGCCCAGCTCACGCCGTAAGTCGGCCTGCTCCATACGCTGAGCCTGGGTCGGCTCATAGGGGTCGACCTCCGCCAATCTGGCGTATATCTCTGCGCGCCTATCTTCTGCCGCTTTGCGTTGGTGAGCTGTCAGCTCGGCCCTCTGGTAGTTCATCGGATTTCCTTTCCGCTCAATGCGGTGTTGGGCTAACAGAGTCAGGCGCGGGGTCGCTCCCGGCTAACCGGGAGTGGAGCCAGGCATTCTCCCATTGTAGAGCAGTCTGCCGGGGACGTACAGCGGGGGAGATGAAGGGCCAACGCGCGGCCCGCTGAAACATAAGGGCCCTGTTCCAGGCGTAAACCGCAGGTCCAATATCTTGCTTCACACTGGCGGCGAGGTTCTTCCAGCGAGTGCAGACGCCAGGGGCGGGGTAGCATAGAGACATCCTCCTACGCCGCTCTCCGCCCCCTCTGTTCCATACTTCGCTCTATTGGTTCTCGATCTCCTCTGGCCGGATCTGGTCAACCTGCCCATAAAAGAACAGGATGTCCACATGGCCGCCGTCCTCATACTCGAAGACATGCCATTCAAGCGGTGGTATGTGAATGGTCATCCCTGCCTTGAGCGGAATGGGATCACTGAGCTGGTCTTTCTCGGCCCCTTTCCTGATCCATCCCCGGTCGGTACTGAGGATATAGACGATCTCCTCGGCGTGGTGATGCGGCTCCATGGGGCCGGTCTCTGCCGAGTAGTACGCATAGCCCATCGTCATTCTGGTGCTTTTCGAATAGGCGTCTTTGCCGACGGCCTTCTGGATGGCTCTGCCGGGCAGCAAGACACGCTCAAGTTGGTCGCGAGTGATGATCTCCATAGAGAGCTGCTCCGCTTTTATCCGTGTTGTTTCAGTGCAGACTGTCTGCCTGCTGGTGTCAGTTTGCTAAGGCCTCGGGCTGTTCAAGGTGCTTGCGCAGGTCTTGCAGGAACCGGGCGCCGTCTACACCATCGGCGACGCGGTGATCGACGGCCAGCGTCAGGCGCAGAGTAGGACGCAGGACAATCTGGCCATCTTCGCCAATCGGGCGTTCGATAATAGCCCCGGCTGCCAGAATGGCGCTTTGAGGCGGATTCAAGATCGGTGTGAATTCGTCGACACCATACATCCCCAGATTGGTGAAGGTGAATGTGCCTCCTGTGATATCCTCCGGGGCTAATGAATCTTGCTTAGCCTTGTCGCCAAGTTCAGCCCGCGCCTGGATGGTCTGCTCAAGAGACAGGGATTCGGCGCGATGGATCACTCCTACGACCAACCCCTTATCAGTGGCCATGGCGACCCCCAGATGCACCTCTTTATACGCCCTGATCTGTCCCTCGACCCAGGTGGCATTGATCAGCGGGTGCGCGGGGAGCGCCAGGGCAAGTGCACGCAATATCAGATCTGTATAGGTGATCCGGATGCCAATCCGTTCCTCGATGAATGGCAGAAGATTGGCGCGCATGTTGTACAGCTTGGACACATTCAATTCGATATTCAAGTAGAAATGAGGTGCAGTCTGAAAGCTCTCACTCATACGCCTGGCGGTCAGACGCTTGACAGTGTTCAGGCTGTACAGTTCTGAAGGGACTGCTGCAGCATCCTGAGATGGTAAGCCGGCGAGGCCTCCGTCAATTACCTTCTGAACGTCGGCTTCAATGATCCGGCCCTGCGGGCCTGTGCCCTGAATGGTATTCAGGTCGATGCCGTGCTCTTTCGCCATCCTCTTGGCGATCGGAGACGCTTTGATGGGGCCTTCTGACGAGGGTGCTGATTGCGCTGCCCTGGTAGTTTCAGAATGCAACACATGCTCCTCAGCCGGTGCGGCAACTGGATGCTCTTCTAGGTCTGGCAAAGCCTCGCCGGGCTCCCCGATATAGGCGATGATGGTCGAGAGGGGAACAGCTATACCCTCTCCCACCAGGATGCTGAGCACTGTGCCGGTTGCTGGTGCTTCCACTTCCAGGCTTACTTTGTCAGTTGCCACTTCAAACAGAGGCTCCCCCTCCTGAACTGTATCCCCTTCGCGTTTTAGCCAGTTCAGGATAGTGCCCTCAGTCATTGTCAGCCCGAGTTTGGGCATGATTACCTCTGTGGCCATACGCACCTCGTTTCAAAAGCTCAATCACCTGCGTCGAGTTGTGGTATTCGTATTACCGGGATGGCATTATCTGTTATTATCTATTTACGAGGTTGGGGGAGAGCCTAGGCTCTCCCCCAGCTTCGGCGCTACTTTCCCCGGAGGGAAAGTTAGTTACTCCACATGCTCATGGGATCGTAGAACCCCTCGCCAGCACCAATGATGAATGGACCAAGTCCACTTCCGGCCCAACCGGGGAAGTCATTGACATTGCTGGCATCATAGATCAGTGATGGTGTGTACAGCACAGGCGGTACTTCCTCCCCCTGAAGCAGCAAATAGGCAGCGATCACGCCCATCGCCCCTTCCTGAGCAGGGACAACGCCCATTGTTGCGGTTTGCGTACCGGCCCTGATAGCATCAATGGCGACTGGTTCGCCATCAAAGGCAACTGTGATGACGCTGCCAGGGTCAACCCCAGCACCCTCCAGTGCGCGCCGCACCCCGACCATCATGCCGTCATTGTGCGTGTACACTGCGTCGATATCGGGATTCGCGATCAAGATATCACTCATTGCGGCCTCAGCCTGGGCCGGGTCGAAGTTGCCGACCACGTCAGCGACCAGTTCGATGTCCGGGTAGTTGGCCAGAACTGCTTTTAACGCCTCGTCACGCAGCCGGACGTTCGAGACACCGGGCACGCCCTGGATCTGGGCCACTTTACCTTCACCGCCCAGCTGCTGGGCCAGATACTCGGCCAGCGTGCGAGCCTGCTCGTAGGTGTCAGTCGCAATGGTCGTCGGTGGTGCGACATCACCGCGCGTTGCACGGCTCAGCGCCACCAGGGGAATTCCGGCCTCGGCGGCAAGCTGCGCAGATTGTCCGCCTGTGTCCTCATCCGTCCCCAGCAGGATAATCGCATCGACACCCTGAGTGATGAGGTCTTCGATGTTCGCGATCTCCTTTGCCGGGTCGTCGCGGGACTCCAGGGAGATCAGACGGATGCCCATGTTGGCCGCCTGGCGGTCAACACCGGACTTTTCAGCCTGATACCACGGATAGATGAGGTTGTTGTAGACCACGCCGAAGGTCAGTTGTTCTGCCTCGACCTGCTGAGTAACAACGACCTCGACTTCCTGTGTGACGATCCTCTCAACCTCAACAGTCTCGATGATCGTCTCTGGCGGCTGGCAGGCAACCAGGATCAATGCGATCGGGATTAGTGCCAGCAAGAAACGGGTCTTCATCTAATCTACTCCTTCGTTATATTCGTCTGACCGGGTTCTCTTCGACTGAAGAAAAACGACAGGGTCATTTGTCAATCCGCTCGAATCTGTCACCTCCTTGCTTCAGACCGTTTTATCGCCGGGGTTTTGCACTGGTAGTTACTTGGGAACTACAGCGAATGCGCGCCCCGGCGCCCCAGATGAGTTCTTGATTTTTAGCGGCAGGAAAACCAGGAAGGAACCACGTGGAGGCAGTTGTCCCAGGTTTGCAAGGCCTTCGATGTAAACCATCCCCTTGCTGAGTCCGACCACGTGAGTCCTGATCCCATCATGCGCGGCACCAATACTTGCACCATCAGTGGCCAGGGTGCGCACACCTTTGTCGAAGAGATACTCAATTACCTCCACTGAAGGAGATACCCAGCCTGGAGATTTACCCTGAATCACGTGCAGGCCGAATTTCTCGCCCTCAGGGAACTTGGCATAGTTCTTGTCCCAACCTGACCAGAAGGTCACGATATCTTCTGACCGGAATTCCCCGTGGCTTGCCTCCCAAGCCTTGATGAAAGCAAGATCGGCGAGGGGGCTGGCGCCGGGTTCCGCTTTGCCCGCTAACGCTGTGCAGTCAATTACCGCTGCCGGTCCCATAAACTGCTTGAGGGGGATCATGTCTCCATATACGTCACCCCATTTATTCGCGTAAGGCAGGCCGGAGTCGGAAGGCGGGATGAAATGCGGGGGCGCATCGAAGTGAGTGCCCACATGCTCATCAAGAGTCATCCACCTTGTTTGGAAAGGGATGCCCGTTTTGACATAGTGCAGGTCTGTTTGCTCCGCGAACCAGTTCCATACTCGTATTTGAAGAGGCATGTGTGTTGGCCAAGCTGCAGGCAGGTCTTCAGCGATCAGGTGAGACAGGTCGACAATCTCACTCGAGAAAAACAGCTTAGCAATTTGCTCGCCCAGATTGTCAGTCATCGTTTGGTCTCCTCATGTATCAGCCAATAAAGAGGCCGCCATTGACATTGATGGTTGCCCCGGTAATGAAAGCGGCTTCATCCGAAGCAAGGAACAAAGCAAGGTCAGCAATGTCGCGGGGCTCACCCAGCCGCCCTAACGGAATCTGTTTAACCAATCCTTCGCGAGTATCCTCAGGCCACGCCTGGGTCAGCGGAGTGTCGGTAGTGCCTGGCGAGATGCTGTTGGCCGTTGCCCTGTAAGGGGCCAGGAGCTTCGCCATCTGCTTCGCCAGCACTATGATCCCGGCCTTCGAGACTGAGTAGTGCGCTCCCACTGCGATGCCGCCGATCTGGCCTGCCAGCGATCCCATGTTGATGACCCGTCCCTTGCTGCCAGCCTTCTTCAGGTATGGAAGGGCTGCTTGAGCTAACAGGAATGGCCCAGTCAGGTTGATGGCAAGCACCGTGTTCCACTCGTCTATAGAAATATCCTCGAATGATCGGAGTGGACAGATGCCTGCGTTGTTAACCAGGATATGCAGTTCGCCAAATGCATGGACAGTGGCATTGACGGCTGCCCGCACTTCTTCTGGGTTGGCAACATCACACTTCACGGCGATAGCCCTGGCCCCCGTACTCCCAACCTCGCCGGCAACCGCCGCCGCAGCCTCCTGGTTAATATCGACCACTGCAATGCTTGCTCCGTTGCGTGCGAAGGTTAGTGCTATTTCGCGCCCAATCCCTGCGCCGGCACCTGTGATCAGAGCCACTCGTCCTTTCAGACGCTCCATGATTTTGGATATACCCCTTCGTTTAATTGGCGCTCTGGTACCGCTTGCTGATCTCGTTAATCAGGGCGGCCAGGACGATGATGCTGCCGATTACGATGTACTGCCAGAACGCTGTGACATTCATCAGGTTCATCACATTGGAGATGATCCCCATGATCAGCGTGCCGATCAGCGTGCCCACAATGCCCCCCCGTCCGCCAGCCAACGAGGTCCCTCCAATGACAACTGCGGCGATTGCTTGCAGCTCGTAGCCGGTTCCCATGGTTGGCATGCCAACCCCAATGCGGGCCGCCAGCATAACACCGCCCAGCCCGGCCGCTGCGCCTGATAGGATGTAGGCCATCATCTTGATGAAGTCGGTGTTGATACCAGAAAGACGTGTGGCTTCCTCGTTACCACCCACAGAATAGATGTAATGCCCGAACTTGGTCTGCCGCAGCACAAAGAGACATACGAGGTATACAGCTACCATGATCACAACCAGCAGAGGGATATTCAGGAGAGTCCCGCTGCCGATAAACTCGAAGTTGGCAGGCAGATCAAAGATCGGGAAACCGCCGGTATAAAGCAGCGCCAGACCCTGCGCGATTGACATTGTGCCAAGCGTGACGATGAAAGCCTGGACCTTACCCTTGGCAACCACGACACCGTTAACCAGCCCGACAGCCGCACCCGAGATCAGGCCTACAAGAACGCCTAATGCGATATTGATCTTCGCAAAACCAGCAGCCAGCGAGCCGGTGAGTGACACCAAGTTGCCCACAGATAGATCAATGCCCGCAATCAGAATGACAAAGGTTTGACCTGCCGCCAGCACGCCGATAATAGCGACTTGTCGCAGGATATTGCGCAGGTTGTTGATCTGCAGGAAGTTCGGAGTTAACAGGGAGGCCCCGATGAAGATCAGAATCAAAACAAGCAACATCCCCTGACGCTGCAGGTTCAATGCACTCCACCATTTCCTTTGAGCGCCAGCCGCCTGCAAGTCTGTTGTCATAGTTCTTTCACTCCTGTTGCTACAGCCATGACCTTGTCCTCAGTGGCTTCAGCGCGGGTGAATTCAGCCACCATGCTGCCATCACGCATTACAAGCACGCGGTCGCTCATCCCGAGAATCTCGGGCAGCTCCGATGAGATCATGAGGATGGCTTTGCCTTCACGGGCCAGCTGGTTCATGAGGATATAAATCTCAACCTTTGCCCCCACATCGATGCCCCGGGTAGGCTCGTCAAAGATGACAATCTCGCTCTGGCTGAGCAGCCACTTTGCCAGAACCACCTTCTGCTGGTTGCCGCCGCTCAAGTACAGCGTTTCTTGGCTTAAAGAGGGTGTGGCGATATCCAACTGGCTCACATACTTGCCCGCGACAGTATTAATCACCTTGTCGCGCACATACAGACTCTTGAACAGCCGTCCCAGGCTGGCGAGTGCGATGTTGTCGCGCACCGAACGGCTCAGGATCAGCCCGTCCAGCTTGCGGTCCTCAGGCACCAGGGCGATCCCTTTCCGGATCGCATGGCGCGGATGCCTCAAATTGACCTGCTCACCCTGCACCCTGATGACGCCACTGCTGGCCGGGGCGGCACCGAAGAGGGCACGTGCCAGCTCAGTGCGGCCTGCACCGACCAATCCGGCAATGCCCACGATCTCACCGCGATACAGCGTCAGGTTGATATCCCAGAATGCGCCATCACGGGTCAAACCTCTGATTTCGAGCACGGGCTCACCGCGGCTGTGTGCTTCAGCCGGATACTGTTGATCCATAGGACGCCCGATCATCATACGCACGATCTCGGCTGTACTGACTTCCGAAACCGGGCGCGTTGCGATCAACTGGCCGTCGCGCAGAATGGTGATGCGATCTGCAATCTGGGTGATCTCGTCAAGCCGGTGCGAAACATACAGGATGCCGGTTCCCTGCTCTCTCAATGAGCGGATAACCTTGAACAGTGCTTCCACTTCTCGGTCGCTGAGGGCAGCCGTTGGCTCATCCATAATCAGCACTTTAGAGTTGGCGACAAGTGCCTTGGCAATCTCGATGATCTGCTGTTCGGCGACACTCAAGTGCTCTACCACGGCAGTGACATCCAGCTTGATTTGCAGACGCTTCAAGACCTCGCGAGCCTGGGCTGAAAGCACTTTGCGGTTCAGCATGCCTGGGAGTGCACCGCCGCTCTCTCTACCCAGATAAATGTTCTCAGCGACGGTTAAGACAGGTACAAGGTTGAACTCCTGATAGATGGTCGCAATACCGAGATCCATGGCGTTGCGCGGCGAGTGGATGTCAACATGCACGCCGTTGCAAAGGACCTCCCCCTGGTCAGCCGAGTAGACTCCTGAGAGGATCTTCATGAGCGTGCTCTTGCCTGCCCCGTTTTCACCAACGACGGCATGAACCTCTCCGGGGTACAGAGTCAGGCTTACATCATCCAGGGCCTGGACCCCCGGAAAGTGTTTGCTGATTCCGTGCAGCTCAAGGATCGGGTTTTTACCTTCGTGCATAAGGCCTCCTGCGCTCATCTCACAGCAGCGCAGCACGAACGGCGCATGATGAGCTCTGGCTCCAGGACAACATTCTGCGGGGTATCGCGTTCCCCTTCGATAATGCGTTTGAGCAGTATCTGCATCGCGATTTGCCCCATCTCGTACTTGGGGAAGGCGATGGTGCTCAACGGCACCGAGAACAGATCTGCAAATGGGATGTCGTCATGCCCTATCACAGAAACATCATCAGGAACAGCAACACCAGCCCCAAGCAGTTCGTGGATAAACCCCATGGCAAGCAGGTCATTTGCACCAAACACTGCGGTGGGGGGAGCTGGATGTTCGAGCCAGGCCTTGGCTGCGCGTTCACCGCCATCCAGGCGATTGTTGCCCACTTCAAACAGCGTGATCTCTGCTCCTGCCTCTTCCAACGCCCGGCGCAGCCCGGCAAGGCGTGCTCGTTCTGGCGCGTTATAGGTCTCCCCGCTGAAAACATACCCGATGTGCCTGTGTCCCAGACCCGTCAGGTGTTGGCCCACAAGGTAGCCGCTCCGATCGTTGTTTACATTAACCGAGTCAAAGCCTGGGGCATCACGCCCTACGACAACCACCGGGGTGCCTTCATCTTCTAATGCCTGTAGATGAGAGAGTTCAACCAGCACCGGCATGACAATCACGCCTGCAGCTCGCACACGTCGGTATCGCTCGATTACGTGCCGCTCCATGGTGATGTCGCGGCGCGATTCACTCAGAAAGATGATGTAGTCATGCTTGCCCGCCATATCCTCGATTGCCCGTATCATGGGGATATAGAACGGGTTCGTGAACTCTAAAATCATGCAGCCAATCAGGTTATGTGCCGCACCGACCAGGCTCTGGGCGAGCAGGTTCGGTGAGTAATTCAACTCCCGTGCAACTTCCAACACGCGCCGCCGAGTAGCTTCGGAAACCTGATCGCTCCCCGAGAGTGCTCGAGACACAGTCGATGCGTTCAACCCGAGGCGTTGTGCGATCTCCTTGATTGTGACGGGCATAGTGCGGCTCCTGTCCCTGGCGCATCGATGCAATGCGGCTAGGCAGTCTCAAAGAGAGCACGTACAGCGTTGATGATCTTCTCTTCACCCGGGATTGCGGCGAGCTCCAGCTTCTCATTGTAGGGTATGGGTACATCCTCGGAAGTTACCCGCCGAATTGGAGCATCTAAATAATCAAAGACTTCTTCATAGGCCCTTGCCATTACTTCGGCCGCATACCCGCCAGTACGGACTCCTTCATTGACCACAATGAGGTGATGGGTTTTCCTCACTGATTCGGCGATGGTTTCCATATCGAGCGGCTTGAGAGTACGCGGATCGACCACCTCGACACTGATGCCTTCCGCAGCCAGCTTCTCGGCAGTACTGAGTGCAAACAGCACCATCCTCGAGGTTGCGACGAGCGTCACATCACTGCCTTGTCGCTTGACTTCGGCTTTGCCCAGCGGGATGAGAAACTCGCCCTCCGGCACGGGGCCTTTTGTGTTATAGAGCAGCTTATGTTCAATGAAAATAACCGGGTTGTCATTGCGAATGGCAGACTTGAGCAGCCCTTTGGCGTCCCGCGGAGTCGCGGGCTGCACCACAATCAGCCCCGGTATGTGCACATACCAGGCTTCCAGGCTCTGTGAATGCTGAGCCGCGTTGCCTCGGCCTCCGCCCCCCTGGGTGCGCAGCACCATAGGAACACGGGCCTTGCCACCAAACATATAGCGTGCTTTCGCGGCCTGGTTCACAATGGGATCAATTGCCAGGCCGGAAAAGTCTATATACATCACTTCGATTACTGGTCGCAGGCCAGCCAGCGCTGCGCCTACCCCCATGGCAACAAAACCTTCTTCACAGATTGGCGTATCACGTGCACGCATCTCACCAAAACGATCATAGAGACCCTTGGAAACCTTGAGCACGCCGCCATAATGGCCTACATCCTCACCCATGATGAATACATTCGGGTCGCGCTCCATCTCTTCCCAAAGTGCTTCGTTTAAGGCTTCGCGGAATTCAATAATACGCTCACCCATGGTCACCGTTCTCCTATGCGTAGATATCTTGCCAGAGCATCTCTAACTCTGGGTCGGGGCTGTTAATGGCGAATTCGACTGCGGCATCGCAAATCTGGCGGGCCTCCGTCTCGATCTCCGCGAGGAGGTCTTCCTGAACACCATCGTCCTTCAGGTTGGTGTGGAAGCGCAGGATCGGATCGTGGGATGCTCCCTTCCATTTATCCACTTCACCCTCTTTGCGATATGTCAGTGGGTCACCGATTGTATGGCCTTCTATCCGATAGGTCAGGGCGACAAGCAGTGTTGGTCCATTGCCGGCCCGCGCCCGGGCAACGGCCTCCTGAGCCGCCTCATACACTGCCAGCACATCATTTCCATCTACTTCGACACCCGGGAATCCAAACGGTATGGCCCGTGCGGTCAGGTCCTGTTCTGCGAGAAAGCGGTTCGAGTAGCTGAATTCAGCAAACTGGTTGCGTTCACATACATAGATCAATGGCAAATCCCACATGGCCGCCATGTTAGCAGTCTCGTAGAATACGCCTTGATTGATAGCGCCATCTCCAAAAAAGCATACAGAAACACGCCCGTCAGCCCGGTACTTGGCGGCGTAGGCCGCACCGGCTGCCAGGCCGATGCCGCCACCCACAATCCCATTTGCGCCCAGGATGCCGAGGTCAAGGTCGGCAATATGCATTGAGCCGCCCTTTCCTTTGCCATACCCGGTCTTGCGCCCCATGAGTTCCGCCATCATCGCATTTGGATCACCGCCCTTGGCCAGGCAATGTCCGTGCCCGCGATGCGTGCTGGTGATGTAGTCATCTTTGTTAAGGGCGCTGCAAACACCTACTGCGACGGCCTCCTCGCCAATGTACATATGGGTGGCGCCGCGCAGCATACTCTTCATGAACAGGCTCTTGGCTTGCTCCTCAAAAGCGCGTATCAGCCACATCTGGCGATACATGTTCAGCTTTTGTTCGATGTCGATAGTGAGTGTATTGACTGGCATAAATACCTCGCTTATGAAAGCTTATTCGAGTTGATCATCTGTGCGATGCGAATTATGGTATTTTTTCAAGCCGGTCCCGCATTGCTAGTGCATTGCGTGCGGCCTTCACCACATAATCTGCGTCCATCCTGTACTTTCTGAATAGCTCAACCGGATCACCCGACTCGGCAAAGGTATCACGGACTCCAATCCGGATGACAGGAGTAGGCTCGTGCTCGGCCAGATATTCTGCTACTGCGCTCCCCAACCCACCTATAATGTTATGATCCTCCAGCGTAACAACCGCTCGAGTTCTGCGGGCCGCAGCGAGCAAGGTGTCTCCATCCAACGGTTTAACAGTGTGCATATCAAGCACAGCCGCTGTGATGCCCTCAGCGGCCAGCCTGTCGGCTGCCTCCAATCCGATCGACACCATGATGCCCATTGCGACAAGCGTAACATCCGCTCCTGCGCGTACAGTGACCGCTTTGCCCAGTTCAAAAGGCTGGGAAGGATCATAGATAATGGGGGCTGGGTTGCGCCCCATCCGGAAGTAGACAGGGCCGCTATGCCGCACTGCCTGTCGGATCAGGGCAGCGGTAGATATCGCGTCCGCGGGGACGATCACGGTCATATTCGGGAAGGCGCGCATGATCGCGACATCTTCGATGGCTTGATGGGTGGGGCCGTCCCATCCCACTTCGATGCCACCGTGCGTGGATATGATTTTGACGTTTAAATTGGGATAACAGATAAAGCTGCGGACCTGCTCGCACGCCCGCATCGATGAGAATGTGGCGTAAGTGCAGGCTAAAGGGATCAACCCTGTTGTCGCCAACCCCGCCGCATTCATGATCAAGTTCTGTTCTGCAGCTCCGACATTGATATGGCGCTCGGGGAAGCGTTTGGCGAATCCACCCGTTTTCAGTGAGGATGAGATATCGGCATCCAGAACAACGATCTCCGGCATCTCTTCGCCAAGCTCTACAAGTGTCTCGCCAAACGCGGCCCGCAGCATTTTCTTGGGCATATCCATCATGCCAGTGACTCCTGTGCCAGTTCAGCTAATGCCTGCTCAGCCTGCTCGGCGTTTGGGGCGGTTCCATGCCAAGCTACCTGGTTCTCCATGAAAGACACGCCTTTCCCCTTGATCGTATGAGCCAGGATCAAAGACGGCTGATCAGTATTCCGCTGAGCCCACGCGAAAGCCTCTACTATCTCGGCCATGGCGTGACCATCGATTTCCCGGACAGCCCAGTTAAACGCTCGCCACTTCTCAGCCACGGGTGCAGTATCAACAATTTCTGAGATCGGGCCATCTACCTGTGAGCGGTTGTAGTCGTAGATACAGATCAGGTTGGCCAATTTCTTATGGCCAGCCAGCATTGCTGCTTCCCAGGTGCAGCCTTCTTGCATGTCCCCATCGCCGATCAGGACATAGGTGCGGAAGTCCCACCCGGTGATGAGCGCTCCCTGGGCCATGCCTGCGCCTGCCGCCAGGCCGTTCCCCAGTGGTCCGGCGGTCATCTCGACTCCAGGCGTTTTGATCATGTCAGGATGGCCTTGCAGCCTGCTGTTGATCTGGCGAAATGTCGCCAGCTCCTCCACGGGGAAATATCCACGCAGAGCGAGGGCTGCGTATAAACCGGGGCAGGCGTGCCCTTTTGAAAGAATGAACCGGTCCCGGCTTGGCCACCCAGGGTTTGAGGGGTCTATTTTCATCACATGAAAGTAAAGCGCCGAGAGGATATCAGCTTCAGAAAGAGAACCCCCAGGGTGACCTGACCCGGCAGTATGAGTCATGCGGATCGACTCCTGGCGGATTTGGTTCGCCTTCCGTTTCAGCCTATCCAGCAGCCCATTGGTATACAAAGTATGTCTCCTGTGCCGAATGCTTGATAACGGGCAGTGAACAAAGACAGGTGAGCGCAAACGTTTGCGCAGCCTGGTATAAGTCTATGCACGCATGCTATGCGACTCGTATTACCTGACGAATAAAGAGTAAACCGGACTCAATGACGCAAACGTTTGCGGAATTGGCACTTGTATAACGGCTTGCGATAAGTCAGGATGGATTTTTCGGGATGTATCCAAGAAAACAGAGTTCGGGGCTTGTGTTCGCAAACGTTTGTTGTCTCATCATAAACCTGATTTACAAGGGATGTCAAGGGCTTATCTCAAAAAGCTCACTGCAAAACTCGGTTCCAAGGGTTGCCGCGGCTCGGTTCTTCCTGGTGGACTTGCCAGGTATTTTGAATAGATATCTGGCCTTGTGTATCTCTCCGGGAAGCCTGCCAGGCACTTATCACGTCTTCTCTAACGTGCACGGCATGCATGGCACAACACTCTAGTAGCAAGGTTGCTAAGACGGGGAAGTTGGTTTACTCTGATTAGACAACGTTCCTCAGGCCCGGAGTTCTGCTGCAGTCACCCAAATGTCATCTGACAGCATAGGGCGAGTGTGTGGCACATTGATATGTCATGGAAGGCCGTTACGACCGGTTTGCGGATCAAGGTGACGTTGGCGATCCTCGTGCCGCTGCTGCTCGTATTGGGTGTTTTTACATCCATCGAGTATGAGCGGCATCGCCAGGGCGTCTTGGCAAACTTGTCAATCATGGCCGGGCAAACCAGCCGGGTTATTGAATCCAGCCTCCGCCACGCGATGTTACAGTCGGACTTCGAAGAAGTTCAGGCTGTGTTGGACAGCATCGGGCAAAGCGAAGAATTCAATGTGGTCTTCTTGCTGAACCCCTCTGGTGAGATCATCTTTGCGCCGGGCGAATCCAATGTTGGGCAGCAATTAAATAATACTCATCCGGACTGCCAACCCTGTCATAGACTGCCTGCCGATGAACGTCCTCAGAGTGTGATAGTCCAGCCTGAAGGCCAGGAACGCGTCTTTCGCAGCATGCAGCCGATTGAGAACAGGCCGGAATGCGCGGAGTGCCACAGCCCCGATCAACGGTTGCTGGGACTGCTGCTGACCGATATTTCGATGGCCTCTATGGAGCACATCCTGGCTGCCAACCTGCGCGAGAACATCCTGTGGTGGCTGGTCACAATAGCGACATCGATAGTAGTAGTAAATGTTGTCCTCAACCGGTTTGTCTTGAATCGGCTGGAGAAACTGGCCGCTGCCGTCGTGGGGTTAGGAGAGGGGACGGGCACGCCGGTTGTGCCCGAGGAACAACCGGATGAGATCGGGCGGCTGGCCGGTGCTTTTAACATGATGGCGCAGCGTGTTCGAGCCCGCGAACAAGATAACCATAAGTTGGCAGAACGCCTCCAGCATCAGAGCACACAGCGTGGTGAACTCTATCGACGCGTGTTGTCTATCCAGGAGGATGAACGGAAACGAGTGGCCCGTGAGCTTCACGATGGATTGGGCCAGCTGTTAACCGGGCTGGCATACCAAACGGAAGCTATCGAGCGATTGGTGGCGGAGGATCCAACCCGTGCCCGGCAGCAGGCTCGTGTGGTCCGGTCACTGGTTGCCCAGACTGCCCAGCAAATGTATGAGTTAATTTTCGACCTGCGGCCCTCGGCGCTGGACGACCTGGGACTGGTGGCAGCGCTGCGCGCGACTGCCGAGAGACTCTTCGAGGGGCGGGACATCCTGTTTGATATCCGTTCTGGCCACTTCAGCCGGATGCCGCCATTAGTTGAGACAACGTTGTACCGCGTCTTCCAGGAAGGGTTGAACAACGTCGTCCGTCATGCGCAGGCCAGCCGGGTGAGGATTAGTCTGGGACAGATTGATGACGTGTTTGTGGGCAGAATCGTGGACAATGGGATCGGCTTTAAACCTGATTCAATTTCTATGACCGGGCAAGATCAACACGGGTTTGGGCTGTTGGGCATGCAGGAGCGTGTTACCCAGTGCGGTGGAACTATTGATATTCGATCACGGCCTGGCCTAGGCACCCGGATCGTTGTTCAGGTGCCACTCAAGGGAGATGGCTTTGGTTGATAGCATCCGAGTGCTGATAGCTGATGATCATACGATTGTTCGGTCGGGGGTCCGTCTTCTGCTGGAAACAGAGGCCGGTTTCGAGGTGGTGGCCGAAGCGGTAGATGGCAACCAGGCGCTGAAGCTGGTGGGGGAGCTCCAACCGGATGTCGTGCTGATGGACATCGCTATGCCCGACATGGATGGCCTGCAGGCCACTCGACAGATCAAAGAGAAGTGGCCGGGGATTCATGTGCTGATCTTAACCATGCACCGACAGGAAGAGTACTTTTTTGAGGCGTTGAAAGCCGGGGCATCTGGCTACTTGCTTAAGGGCGCAGAGACAGATGATCTGATAGAGGCTGTGCATGTCGTCAGCCGCGGCGAGGTGTTTCTATATCCCTCCATGGCCCAGCGGCTGGTAAAAGACTATCTGGAACGTGTGACGGGAGAGCGTGTCAACCGTCCTGTTCTCAGCCCACGGGAGCAGGAAATCCTTGCCCTGCTGTCAGAAGGCTACGACACGCAGGCCATTGCTGATAAGTTGGTGATCAGTACCAGCACAGTCCACTCACACCGCGCCAACATCATGCAGAAGTTGGGGTTAAGCACACGGCACGAACTGGTGCAGTACGCGCGGCAGAGCGGCTTGATCCAGGACCTCTGATTTTCATGCCAGCTCTGTCTAGCAAAAAACGCCAATCACGTTGGCGTTTTTTATGATCCGGTTGGCGCTCTACACGATACACACCCTCTGTTGAATAAACTAAGCTGAATATAGGGTGAACTGCCCGCATTCTCTGGGTCCACTGCTCCCAATAGAAGCGACCGATGCGGGAGGAGGTTTCGTGTGGCTCAGCGAGTCTTTATCGTCTGGACAAATCCCCTTTTCCGCGAAACTGTGAGCCTACTTCTGAACCACCCGGCGATCTTAATCATTGGCGAGGAGTCAGACCGGCAGGAAGCCCGGACCAGGATCCATCACCTGCAGCCTGACACCATCATCATTGAGGAAACCTTGAATGGAGAGGCGATTGGCGTAGACATTATCGGGCTTTTGGAGAGCAGCGATTGGGAGCCGCGCATTGCTCGATTGAGCCTGCAAGATAACGAACTGCGCATGTACCAGCGAGCCAACCGCACCATCAAAACGCACGAAGACCTGCTCAACTTGATTCAGGATCAATAGTCAGCGAAAAACCTGGTAATGGGTTCAAAACACGGATGCAGGCTCTGAAAGAAGTTAAACGACATGCATGGTCAACCTTAACAGTAGCCGTTTTGCGGAGCGCCGTCCTGTGAGTCACCTGACTGGTGGAGGATGACCTGAATATGCTTTCGACAATGAACAGCGAACCAAACACGACCAACCCCAGGAGAACCCTGATCAAATGGCTGCTGAGCTTCTCAATCATCGCCACACTGGGAGGCGTGCTGACCCCCATTATTGGCTATTTGTGGCCACCCGCCACGAAATCGACAGGGCAGGGCAGCCGGGTGCGGGTTGCCTCGCTTGCCGACCTCCAGGTGGCGGGTGGCCTCGTAGTTCCTGTTGAAGACCGCCCTGTGGTTCTGACAGTGAGTGCAAACAACGAGGTGAACGCATTTTCTGCTATCTGCACACATCTGGGATGTGTCTGCAAATGGGAATCGGCCGGGCGCTACATCCAGTGCCCTTGCCATGATGGGCGCTTCAATGCACAGACAGGGGCAGTGATCTCTGGCCCACCGCCCAGCCCTCTTCCCAGGTACAACGTGGTCATCGAAGACGAGGACATATTCGTCATCCTGTAAGTAGTTCACTTATTCAATGAGGCAGACCCTATGATGGAACGGACATCCCCAAGACCATCTCTGTTGGAGAAAGGACGCCGGTGGTTCGAAGAGCGCCTGGATGTTGAAGGGCTCGTGAATCTAGCCCTTCACGTCGAAATCCCCGAAGGAGTGCGTACCTACTTCCTGGGAGGCATGACGCTTTTCTTTCTGGGTGTACAGGTCATCACCGGGATTCTACTGGCGCTTTACTACCGCCCCAGCTCTGAGAGCGCCTATGAGAGCATTCTGTACATCATGAACAATGTGCGCTTCGGATGGCTGATCCGCAGCATCCACGCCTGGAGCGCCAACCTGATGATCATCGCCTGCCTGCTGCACATGCTGCGTATTTACCTTCAGGGCGCCTACAAAAAGCCGCGCGAGGTAACCTGGCTGGTGGGGATCGTCCTGCTGTTGATCACGCTGGGTTTTGGCTTTACCGGGTATTTGCTGCCCTGGGATCAGCGCGCTTTCTGGGCCACTACGGTTGGCACCGAGATCGCCGGGGCAGTGCCGGTAGTCGGTGACCCACTCCTGCGTTTTCTGCGGGCTGGCAGTGACGTAAGCGGCCTTACACTCTCCCGTTTTTATGGCATCCATACGCTGGTTCTGCCAGCAACCGTGATCTTGTTTGTGGGCATTCACCTGCTTCTTATTCACGAACAGGGTCTGGCCGCCCGGCCTGGCACATCTGCTGGCGATGAGGAGATGGAAGAAGGATGAGCGAAAAACCAGGGCGCAAAAAACTCATCCCATTTTTCCCGGACTATATCCTGGACGAAGTGATCGCATGGTATATCGCCCTGGCGCTGCTGGTTGTGCTGGCGTCGCTTCTGCCCGCCGGGCTGGAGGAAAAAGCCGACCCGCTCAGCACGCCCGCGCATATCAAGCCGGAGTGGTATTTCCTGTTTCTGTACCAGGCTCTGAAGTTGGTTCCGCGTATTGTGGGTGTGCTGGCACCCGGTATCGGGGTCGTATTGCTGGTTGTTCTGCCGTTCATTGACCGCAAGCCTGACCGCTCAATGTCAGATCGCCGCCTGCAGATCACTATTGGGATCATCACGGCCGTTGTAATTGTTGCCCTTACTGTGTGGGGCTGGCTGAGCTGAGGTTTGGCAGCCCCGGATTTCTCACAATCCGGGCAGGGGAACCCTTCACCCATTAGAACACGGCGGTGTGGCACAAATGGGCTCAAACGACTTTTCAGTTTCTACGAGGACTCTGAGCCGCGAGGTATACGAATGAAAGTCCCACCATCCATCTATCGTATCGTTGTACTCCTTCTGCTCTGCCTCGCTGCAGGGGCATTCTGGCTCGTTGATTCAGGGCGGGTAGCTGCTCAGCCGCCTATTCCTCACCCGATCGAGGGGCGTGAAGGCTGCCTGTCATGCCACCAAACAGGTGAATCCGGCGCACCACAGATTCCGGATGATCATGTGGGCCGGACCGATGACGTTTGCACCGCCTGCCATACGGAAGGATTGGAAGAGAATCCCACAGTTGTGCCCCACACTCTGGAGAATCGTGGGGACTGCCTGGTCTGCCACCAGGAAGGAATCGGAGGGGCAACGCAGGTGCCCGGCAGCCACGAAGGGCGCATCAGTGAATCGTGCCTAGTTTGCCATACACCGGCCATGACCAGCGAAGCGCCCCCTATCCCTCACACACTGGAGGGGCGTGAAGAGTGCCTGGCGTGTCACTCGCCCGGGCCAGCCGCTGTAACAGACACAGCCGACGTACCTCCGGCGGCCCCTGCCGAGGCGCTGGATCTCGAGCTGCTGTCGTACCCGGAGCCGGTGGACGGGGCCAACTCCTGCTACGCATGTCACATCGGGCAGGAGGGTATGACAGGTGTCCCTGCGCGCAACTGGCAGAACAGTATCCACGCCCGGCGCGGTGTGATCTGTGCGGACTGCCACGGCGGGAACCCTAATGCGATGACCCAGGAGGAAGCCATGTCGCGGGAAGCTGGTTTCATTGGTAAACCTAGCCGAACCGACATCCCGGAGCTGTGCGGCGCCTGTCATGCTGATGTGACCCTGATGCGCCAGTACGACCTGCCCACCGATCAGTATGCCAAATACAAGGAAAGCCAGCATGGTCATCTGTTAGCCCAGGGGGATGTGGCTGTTGCCACCTGTTTTGACTGCCATGACCAGCACAGTACCTACGAAACCAATGATCCAAATTCCAATGTCTACCCGCTCAACGTGCCGGAGCTGTGTGCCCGCTGCCACGCCAATGAGGAATATATGGCAGGGTATGACATCCCAACAAACCAGTATGACCTGTACAAAGAAAGCGTGCATGGCGAGGCGCTGCTCCAGGAGCAGGATACGCGAGCACCCAACTGTGCGACCTGCCACGGTACGCACGGCGCTGCTCCACCCGGCTTTTCTGAGGTGGCAAATGTATGCGGGAGCTGTCATACCGCCACGCAGGATTACTATCTGAGCAGCCCGCATAATTCGGACGATGAAGACGCTCCCCTGTGTGTGACCTGCCACGGGCGCTATGACGTCCAGGAGCCAAGCGAGGCCATGTTTGAAGGCGGTGAGCCGCGCCACTGTGGAAGCTGTCACGCTTCCGATTCCGATGCGGGGATTATTGTGGCGAACCTGCGTGATGCACTGGTGGCCGCTGATGGGGCATTGGGAAACGCTCAGGAAACGGTCGAGCAGGCTGCGCGGCTGGGGATGATCGTGGCTGAGGAAGAGAGTCTGATCGCACAGGCTCGTACACGTCTGATCACCGCAAGAGCTGCCCAGCATACAACCGATGAAACTGTTGTGGTTGAAGAAACCAATGCCTCCATCGAGTTGAGCAGCCAGGCAGCCGGCCTGGCTGAAAAGGCCATTCAGGAGAGCCGTATGAGGCGTTTGGCTATGCTCATCGCCATTACAGTGATTGTGCTTACGATTGTGTCGCTGGTGCTGCTGCGCCGCGAACTGATCGCCAGGCGCACCGAAGAGAGAATGTAATCTGAAGCACGGGCGTAGCAGCTGAGGCAGTGACTGAACGACATCCTTTCACCTGAAACTCTGCGGAGGGTTCTTTTAGAAGACTATTGTCGCAAAAGAGGGAGGCTGCGAGATGGTGGAGATGCAGAATGCTCAAATGGAGTGGAAAACTGCGTTGAGGATCGCGCTGACTATCGGGGCCGTCTATACCCTCTTCATGATTTCTCGGCATTACCTCGCTGCTCGCACGCTCTCCGGTGCCCTGTATATCGGTGGGATGAGCTTTGTCCTATGCAGCATCCCGGTATTTGCTGTCGCCTGGGTGTTTATGAGGGTGTTTGGAAAAGCGCTGTTTCCAACCTCGAATGAAGTCGTTCGTGAAGAGTAATTTCAGGTCACCCAGGCGAACCCCTGTGTTTTCCTGGGGTACAGGCGGTAAGGCCGTGAAGCAGCCCGATATATGCTCACAGCCCGCACCATCACAAGAGGGAACAGAACTGGTTCCTTGTGTTGTTCAGCCCGTTATCAAGTAAGGAGAGGAAGAATCATCTATGGAGAAACAAAAGGGACTGATCATCATAGGCCTGCTGGTGACGGTGATCGGGCTGGCGGCCTGTGCGCCGGGCGCGGATGGAGCGGCGGGCCCGGAGGCTGCGCAGGAATGCCCCGCCTGTCCTTCCTGTCCTGAACCCACTTGCCCGGAACCGGCGAGTGGAGGGGGCATCCCATTCGCTGCGGAGTGGGGGGGATCTGCGCATGCCGCAGCAGACACCGAGCCTTTCCGCCACTGGGATGAAGAAGACCCGCAGGAAGTGCCGACGACCTGCGCCCGGTGCCATACATCCGGCGGTTTTCGTGACTTCGTAGGTGCGGACGGCTCTGCCCCTGGCAGCGTTGAAGCTGCTCAGGCCCCCGAACAGGAAGGCATTACTTGTGAGGCCTGCCATAATGATGCAACGGTCAACCTTGGCAGCGTGGTGATGCCATCCGGTGTCGAGATCACGGGGCTGGGCGGGTCGGCCATTTGTATGCAGTGCCACCAGGGGCGCGAGTCCGTGGTAAGTGTGAACCGGCGGATCGCCGGGGTAGATGCTGTACCCGAGGATGACCCGCTGGGGTACTCCCTGCTGGCCGATATCGACCTGGATGCTGTCAATGCCGATCTGGGCTTTGCCAATATCCATTACTACCCCGCCGCAGCGACCCTGTTTGGCTCGGAGACTCATGGGGGCTATGAATTTGAAGGGAAGCCGTACCAGATTCGCACCTCTCATGTTGAGACCTACAACGAGTGTATCGACTGCCACAACCAACACTCATTGGAAATCCGGGTTGAGGAGTGCGCGGCCTGCCACACCGGGGTGACTGCCGATACGCTGCGGGACATCCGCATGAACGGCTCACTGTCCGACTATGATGGGGATGGGGACCGCACAGAAGGCGTCTACTATGAGATGGAGGGGCTGGCGGAACAGTTATACGCGACCATGCAGGCCTACGCGGACGACGTGGCCGGGACCCCCATCGTCTACGATGGTGCCAGCTATCCCTACTACTTTGATGATGCGGGCGAACGCTACGCCTCATGGACCCCACGCCTGCTGATGGCCGCCTATAACTACCAGATGTTCCAGAAAGACCCGGGCGCGTTTGCGCATAACCCCAAGTACCATGTGGCACTGCTCTTCGACTCTATCGAGGCGCTGGGCGGCGATGTGTCGGGCCTGACGCGCAACGATCCCGGTCACTTTGATGGGACGGCCGAAGCCTTCCGCCACTGGGACGAGGATGGGGCGGTCCCTGGCCGCTGCGCGCGCTGCCACAGTGGAAACGGCATCCCTATGCTGTTACAGGAAGGGGTGAACATCAGCGCTGAACCGGGGAATGGCTACCAGTGCACGAACTGTCACGCCAGCCTGGGCGGCGAGTGGCCGCGCTATGAAGCCGAGTCGGCGACATTCCCCAGCCGCGCGGTGGTTAGCTTTGCTGATAACCCGGATTCGAACCTGTGTATCCAGTGCCACCAGGGGCGTGAATCAGGGCTGAGCGTGGACGCGGCTGTTGAGGCGTCCGGGGCAGGCCCCGATACGGTCATGGAAGGCCAGCGCTTCATCAACATCCACTACTTCCCTGCCGGTGTAACCTTCTTCGGCTCAGAGGTCAACGGCGCATACCAGTATGCGGGTAGGACCTACGCCGGGCGGAACGTGCATACACAGGCTGCCGATTCCTGTGGGGAGTGCCACAATGTGCACGCCCTGGAGGTCAACCAGCAGTTGTGCGCCGGCTGCCATGGAGAAGGCCATCACCACGAGTACCGCATGCGGGAAGGGGACTTTGACGGCGATGGAGACGCTGCGGAGGGCATCGGCCAGGAGGTTGAGGGCATGATGGAGGCCCTCTACGCAGCGATGCAGGCCTATGCTGAATCCAATCCCAACACGGCCCCCCTCGTCTATGATCCACAAAGCTATCCCTACTACTTCACGGATACCGGGGACAGCTACCAGACCTTCACGCCCAGGCTTCTGCGTGCAGCCTATAACTACCAGTATGCGCAGAAAGACCCCGGCGCGTTCGCGCACAATCCTGACTACGTCCTGCAGATTCTCTACGACAGCATTCAGGACATTGGCGGGAGCGCCGCCGTAGCCAATATGACGCGGCCTTAAGGCCGTAACACCTGCAGATCCGTCCCTGCACGACCTGAGCAGGAGAAGCACGGGCAGCAGGGAACTGAGGCCCAAAACTGAACCGGGCCGGTATCTGAGCATTCAGATACCGGCCTGTTCTTTGTGAGAAGGGTAGGGTTGGCGGATCGTATAATGAATACTCTAAGTGGTTCGATCTCCTACGACTCAGCGACATTGGCTGTGACCAGGTAGTTTTTACATAATAGATGGAGTGAACCGAACAGCATTACTGAAGTCGAATACACTCCAATTTGAATCCCATCGTAACTCTAACAGGAAGCCTGATGACAAAGAAACCTTTATCCCGCGGAGCACGCATTCAACAAGTTGCACGTGCAGGTGAGTACTATGTTGCCGCCGAACTAAACAAGCGTGGTGCATTTGCTGTAACTTTCGCTGGCAATATGCCCAAAATCGACTTGATGGCATGCAATCAAGATCAGAGCCGCACCATTCATATTCAGGTAAAAACAAAACGTTCGGGCTATACGTGGCATTCAAGCATTGTCGGCAGCGAACCTATGAATCAGCCGGAAGATGAATCCAACTTTTGGGTTTTTGTTGATTTGGGCGATTTAGATACCTCCCCCCGATATTGGATAGTACCGGATTGGTGGATCAGAAACGACATCTACAATGCGCATAGAGCCTATTTGGACAGACACGGCGGTGAGCGCGCCCGTAACCCAGACTCAAAGCACCATTCCATAGAAGAGAACAGACTAGATGGATGGCAAGATCGTTGGGACATTCTTGGCATCTTTGATTAGGGTAAGAATGCAATCAATAGCTGTTTGCCGAGGGAATGGAATTTGATGGGCTTTGGAAAGCACGGCTTATGCCGTTTGAAAGAAGCCCCCTTGTTTCCCCTTTGTGCTATCATGTGTAGAGCACGCGGCGCGCAGGATGATCGCCTGCGCCGGTGGTTTGATCCATGTTCTGTGCACCGTTTCAGCGAGGCAACCCCCTGTGATCTCACCGAGACAATGGGCCGTGCTGGGCATCATGCTGCTGACACTGGCAGGCTGCCAGGGGGCTGCCCCGGGGGACTCCCCTGCAGAGGCGGACAGCCCCGGCAGCGTGTGGGTGCTGCTGCCCGACAGCGCAACCTCGGACCGCTGGGAGACGGATGACCGGCGCTTCTTTGAGCAGGCTTTCCAGGAGCTGGGCGTGGACTACACCATCACCAACGCCGAAGGGGATGCGCGCGCCCAGCAGACCCAGGCCGAGCAGGCGATCACCGCCGGGGCCAAGGTGCTGCTGATGGTCAGCCTCGATGCAGGCTCCGGGGCGGCGATCGTGGCGATGGCACGCGAGGCCGGGATCGCCATTGTCGATTATGACCGGCTGACCATTCAGGGGCCTGGGGCGGATGTGTACGTCAGCTTTGATAACGTGATGGTCGGGCGGACGATGGGGCTGGTGCTGGAGCCGCTGATCAACGATCTGCCGGGTACCCCGCATGTTGTGCTGCTCAATGGGGGGACCACGGATCATAATGCCACGCTGTATCGGCAGGGTTATTACGAGGTGGCAGCCCCGTACTTTGAGCGCGGCGCGTGGGTCCTGACGGCGGATCAGGAGGTGCCGCAGTGGGATAACCAGCAGGCCCTGTTGCTGTTCGAGCAGATCCTCACCCGCGACCCTGAGGTCTCCGTTGTATTTGCCGCCAATGATGGGCTGGCCTCTTCGGTGATCGCGGGGTTCCGCAATGCGGGGATCGACCCGGGCGAGGCAGGCATCCTGATCTCCGGGCAGGATGCGACCGTGGGCGGGATTCAGAACATCATGGCAGGCGACCAGACCATGACGGTGTACAAGCCTCTCAAGCAAGAGGTGTATGCCGCAGCGGAGGTCGCCGTGCGCTTGATGAACGGGGAGCCCATCGACGACCTGACGGGGGGGCGCACGATCTTCAACGGGACGAATGAGATCCCCTTTGTGGCTCTTGAGCCGATCGGGGTGACCGCGCAGAATATCGCCCAGACGGTGATCGCTGACGGCTTCCGCAGTTGGGACGAACTATGCGTGGGCGAGTTTGAGCGCTACTGCCCGGCAGACCGGTAGACTCTGGGGATCGCAGAGATAACCTGATGAGAACATCCGAACACAAGCCCTCAATAAGAACCCAGAACCAGCGCCTCGGCGGCCTGGGCGCCTTCTTCCCCTGGCTGCAAACCGAGGAGGTCAGCCCGTTATCGGTGATCACCGGAAGCGTGCTGATCGTGATCATTTTTGGCCTCCTGGAGCCGCGTTTTCTGAGTGAACGGAACTTCGTCAACCTGATCCTGCAGATGTCCGGTGTGTTCACGACCGCAATTGGCGTGGTCTTTGTGCTGCTGATCGCGGAGATTGACCTCTCGATTGCCTATGTGGGCGCGGTAGGAAGTGTGACCATGACTCTGCTGCTGCGCGAGGGGGCCAGTGACTGGCCGTGGTGGCTGGCCGTGCCCGTGGCGCTGATGGTCACCACGCTGATCGGGCTGCTGCAGGGGACAATCATCACCAAAGCGCGCGCGCCTTCCTTCGTGGTCACACTGGCCGGCCTCCTGGTATCGAGCGGCGTGGTCCTTATCCTCACCACCCAATTTTCCACAGCGGGCACTTTGGTCATTCAGGACCCGGTCGTCCTGGGGATTGCCAACAGCTACCTGCCAGCGACGTGGAGCTGGATCGTGACGATCTTCTCACTGGTCGTCTTCAGCGTCTCACTGCTGCTTAGGCGGCAGTCGCGCGTGCGGCAGGGGCTGGCTGTCTCTCCGCTTGGGCTGTCGGTTGCCCAGATTATGATGATGGGGTTGGCTGCGGGAGGGGCTGTCTGGTATGCCAACCGGGATCGGGGCGTCCCGGTTGTCGCGATTATCTCCCTGGTGCTGCTGGTCTTCTGGTCGTTTGTCGCCAACCAGACGCACTTTGGGCGCTACGTGTATGCGGTGGGCGCTAACCCGGAAGCTGCACGGCGGGCCGGGATCGATGTGGACCGGGTGCGCATTCTGGTCTTCATGATCTCCAGCTTCATGGCAGGGGTGGGTGGCATCATCCTCGCATCACGCCTGCGCTCGGTCGATACCAATACCGGTGGAGGCAACCTGCTGCTTAACGCCATCGCCGCCGCGATCATCGGTGGAACAAGCCTCTTCGGGGGCCGGGGCAGGGTGTACAACGCCCTGTTTGGTGCCCTGATCATTGCTTCAGTAGAGAATGGAATGGGCCTGCTGGGGCTGCCATCCGGTATAAAGATCGTGATCAACGGTATTGTGCTGCTCGTCGCCGTCCTGGGTGACGCCCTCTCACGCAGCACACGGAACAATTCCAACCTCGTATCCTGAGTTCTGGCAAAGCATCACCGGCGATAGACCCCCTGGGACAATTAGGGGATTCCCCCTATGCGACTCAGGGGGATTGGGGGTATATCCCGGGGCCTTCCTGCACCTATGATATGAAAGACACTCAGACCCCAGCACTCAGGCATTGTCCGCACCTCCTACCTCATATTCAGATGCCTGCCTGAATCAACCATCCCGGTTTCAGCACCCTGTACGCTGTGCAGGTCGTGACGCTGCTGTCTGAAAACCCTTATGCGTGCTTTCTCTGGAAGGGAAAGGGCCCGGAAGCGCCCGCCCTTTTATTAAGAAGAAGAGTCCGCTTTGGATGCACTGAGGAGGTGTGTACATCCACAATTAAAGGCTTCGAGACACACAGTAAACCGTCCATTAAATCTCAGTTTCAAGGAGAGTAGGCTGATGAAATCGCATAAAAGGCTGATTCTGGCGCTGATGATGGTCGCTACGATCATGCTGGTTTCGGCGTGTGCCCCTGCTGGCCAGCCGACAGAAACAGATGACGGCGCCACCGCACTGGCCGTTGGCATCGTGCTGCCGACGCGCGACGAGCCGCGCTGGGTGCAGGATGAGACGCGCTTCCAGGAAGCACTGGAAGCGGCAGGGTATGATGTAGAGATCCTGTTCAGCCAGGGTGACTCCGCGAAGGAGCGGGCCAACGTCGAGGACCTGATCACCAAGGGCATCCAGGTGCTGATCATCACCCCGCATGACGGTGATGCGGCCGCTGCTGCGGCTGAAGCCGCCAAGGCCGCCGATGTCACGGTCATCTCATACGACCGTCTGATCACGAACACGGACGCGGTGGACTACTATGTGACCTTCGACAGCATCGCGGTAGGTGCAGCGCAGGCACAGTATCTGGTGGACCACGCCACAGGGACGGGCAACCCGCTCTACCTGTATGCAGGTGCGGCATCCGACAACAACGCCTTCCTCTTCTTCGAGGGAGCCTGGAACGTGCTGCAGCCCAAGATCGCGGATGGCACGTTCTACATCGTGAACTCGAGCGAGGCAGTGGCGCTGCAGGACAAGGCGACGCTGACGCGTGAGGAGATGGCGGGGATCATCGACCAGATCACCACCAACTGGGACTTCAACACAGCCAAGAACCTGGCGGAAGCCAACCTGACGGTGGCGACTGCTGCGGACAAGGGCGATGTGTTCATCCTGGCGCCGAACGACGGCACCGCCCGCGCGATTGCCGATGCCTTCGCCGCTGACACTGATGTCACCAACTACGTGGTGACCGGCCAGGACGCCGAGAAGGCCTCGGTGCAGTACATCATCGATGGCAAGCAGTCGATGACGGTGTTCAAGGACGTGCGCACGCTGGTTGCCGACGCCATCGCCATGGCGCTGGCAGTGCTGGAGGGCGAGACCCCCGAGACCACCGGCGCGTATGACAACGGTGCGATCCAGGTGCCTGCCAAGCAGTCCGAGGTGATCACGGTTGACGCCAGCAATGTCGTTGCAGCCCTGATCGACTCCGGCTACTACGCGGCCGCCGATTTCACCGGCCTCGAAGCTGGTGCCCCCTCCGCTGAAGAGGTAGCCGGCAAGGTTGGCATCGTGCTGCCGACGCGCGACGAGCCGCGCTGGGTGCAGGATGAGACGCGCTTCCAGGAAGCACTGGAAGCGGCAGGGTATGATGTAGAGATCCTGTTCAGCCAGGGTGACTCCGCGAAGGAGCGGGCCAACGTCGAGGACCTGATCACCAAGGGCATCCAGGTGCTGATCATCACCCCGCATGACGGTGATGCGGCCGCTGCTGCGGCTGAAGCCGCCAAGGCCGCCGATGTCACGGTCATCTCATACGACCGTCTGATCACGAACACGGACGCGGTGGACTACTATGTGACCTTCGACAGCATCGCGGTAGGTGCAGCGCAGGCACAGTATCTGGTGGACCACGCCACAGGGACGGGCAACCCGCTCTACCTGTATGCAGGTGCGGCATCCGACAACAACGCCTTCCTCTTCTTCGAGGGAGCCTGGAACGTGCTGCAGCCCAAGATCGCGGATGGCACGTTCTACATCGTGAACTCGAGCGAGGCAGTGGCGCTGCAGGACAAGGCGACGCTGACGCGTGAGGAGATGGCGGGGATCATCGACCAGATCACCACCAACTGGGACTTCAACACAGCCAAGAACCTGGCGGAAGCCAACCTGACGGTGGCGACTGCTGCGGACAAGGGCGATGTGTTCATCCTGGCGCCGAACGACGGCACCGCCCGCGCGATTGCCGATGCCTTCGCCGCTGACACTGATGTCACCAACTACGTGGTGACCGGCCAGGACGCCGAGAAGGCCTCGGTGCAGTACATCATCGATGGCAAGCAGTCGATGACGGTGTTCAAGGACGTGCGCACGCTGGTTGCCGACGCCATCGCCATGGCGCTGGCAGTGCTGGAGGGCGAGACCCCCGAGACCACCGGCGCGTATGACAACGGTGCGATCCAGGTGCCTGCCAAGCAGTCCGAGGTGATCACGGTTGACGCCAGCAATGTCGTTGCAGCCCTGATCGACTCCGGTTACTACGCGGCCACCGATTTCACCGGCCTGCCCTAACCAGGGCAAATAGACATCTGGAGGGTGGATAAAAGCGCTCAGCGCCGTCTTCCACCCCCAACCCTGATCAAAGATCGAGCGGCCGGGGGGCAGTACCTCTGCCCCCCGGCGCTCCAGGACACATGAGCCAGCTATCATCAAGCATCATGGTAAGGGTTCATATTCAAGAACTGCGCCGACATCCCCACCAATCCAGCTTGATTTTTTGGTCGCTTCATAGACAATGATGAGGCACAACTAATCCACAGTTCTTTCAAATCACGGGAGTTAGAGCCATGAATCCTCCTCCCCTGTTAGAGATGAGGCAGATAACCAAGGAATTTCCCGGCGTCGTAGCGCTGGATAACGCCTCTTTCCAGGTAAACAAGGGCGAGATCCACTGCCTGGTTGGGGAGAACGGCGCGGGGAAATCTACCCTGATGAAAATCCTGAGTGGGGTCTACCCCTATGGGACTTTCAGCGGTGACATCCTTCTGGACGGTGAGGTGCAACGGTTTCGCGGTATCGGTGATACCGAAAAGGCCGGGATCGCCATCATCTACCAGGAACTAGCACTCGTCCCTCATATGACGGTGTATGAAAACATCTTCCTTGGTCACGAGATCACGAACGGTCTTACCGTCAACTGGTATGAAACGATTCGCGAGACTGCTGATATGCTCAAAAAGGTCCGGCTGGATGTCAGCCCATCCATGCTGGTTAACGATCTGAGCGTAGGCAAACAGCAGCTTGTAGAGATCGCCAAGGCACTGAGTAAGGATGTTCGGTTGTTGATCCTCGATGAGCCAACTTCAGCACTCAACGAGGATGAGAGTGAGAACCTGCTCAGCCTGCTCCAGGAGCTAAAAACCCAGGGAGTCACCAGCGTCCTGATCTCCCATAAGCTCAAGGAAGTAATCGCAGTGGCCGATGCCGTCACCGTACTGCGTGATGGCAAGACCGTAGTGACGCTGAATGCCCATAAGGGAGAGGTCTCCGAGAATGTCCTGATCCGCAATATGGTGGGCCGGGAGATCAACAACATCTATCCCTCAAGAACCCACAGGATATCCGATGAGATTGTGCTTGAGGTGAAGGGTCTGAACGCCCGCCACCCAGGCCTGGGCAGGGATATCCTGAAGGATGTCAACTTCAACATCAAGAGAGGCGAGATCGTGGGCTTTGCAGGGCTGATGGGCTCTGGGCGGACGGAACTGGCCCTGAGCATCTTCGGCAACCCCTTTGGTTTTCAGGTCTCAGGGGACCTGTACATTGAAGGGCAGGCGCATTCACTACGCCACCCGGAACAGGCGATCAGGGCGGGGCTTGCCTATGTCAGCGAAGATCGCAAAGGCAACGGCCTGATCCTGATCCAGGATGTGAAGGAAAACATCACCCTCGCAAACCTACGCGCGATAGCACACCGCTGGGTCGTCAACCGGAATGAGGAAGTGCAGGTTGCCCGGGAGTACCGCCAATCGCTGGATATCAAAACCCCCAGCATTGAGCAGCGGGTGATGAACCTAAGCGGCGGGAACCAACAGAAGGTCTCTGTGGCAAAATGGCTGTTTGTGAAACCGAAAATCCTGATCCTCGACGAGCCCACACGCGGCATCGATGTGGGTGCGAAGTTCGAGATCTACATGATCATGAACCGGCTGGTTGAAGAGGGCATGAGCATTATGATGATCTCCTCAGAACTACCTGAAATCCTGGGGATGAGCGATCGGGTGTATGTCATGTCCTCTGGCCGCCTGACAGGTGAACTGATCACCGCACAGGCGACCCAGGAACGCATTATGGAACTGGCGACCATTCACTGAGGAGGCACTCAATGTCTTTTATGGCTAATGTGCGGAAGGTGCTCTCTGAGAACATCCGCGATTATGGCATGTTCATCGCCCTGTTCGTCATCATGGCGATCTTCACCTTCACGACTAATGGCATCTTCATCTCGTCGCGTAATATCAGCAACCTGCTGAACCAGACCGGCTATATCGCAGTGCTGGGTGTGGGAATGACCCTCGTGATCGTCATCCGCCATATTGACCTCTCAGTTGGTTTTCTGGCCGGGTTCCTGGGGGCGGTCGCAGCGATTGCCATGGTCAGCTGGAAACTCCCCGTGGGCGTTGTTCTGCCCATGATCCTGCTGCTGGGGACGTTGGCAGGCCTGATCTCGGGCTTTCTGGTTGCCCAGATGAAAGTCCCGGCGTTTGTAGCGACGCTGGCTGGTTGGCTGATTTACCGTGGGGCGATCCTGTTGGTCACCGAGAGCACAGGTACTATCATCATCCCCAACCGTGACTTCAATGCCATTGGTAACGGCTTTATCCCAGACATCCCCGGTCTGACGTTCTGGCCGGGCGTCCACAAGCTGACTCTGCTGCTCGGCCTGATCGCACTCATGCTGTTCATGGTGAATGAATTCAGGAGCCGCCGGAAGAAGCTCTCCTATGAACTCGAAGTGCTCTCGATGGATATGTTCATCCTCAAGCTGGTGATAATCACCGCGGTAGTGGGGGGTATCACCTGGGTGCTGGCGGGCTATAACGGGCTTTCCTGGACGGTTGTCATTGTGCTGGTGGTAGTAGGTCTGTACCACTTTGTGACCACACAGACCGTCCTGGGCAGGCATATCTATGCGGTTGGTGGCAACCCGGAAGCAGCAGAGCTGAGCGGGATCAGTGTGAAGCGGATCACCTATGCGGTTTTCGCCTCGATGGGTACGCTGTCGGCGCTATCCGGCATCCTGTTCGCATCACGCCTGCAGTCGGCAACGACAACCGCGGGAACCTTGTTTGAGCTGGACGCCATCGCGGCAGCCTTTGTGGGCGGCGTATCGGCGGCAGGCGGTGTCGGCAAGGTTACTGGGGCGCTGATTGGGGCGCTGGTGATGACTTCACTGACGAGCGGCATGAACCTGATGGGGATCGGAATCTCCAGCCAATATATGGTGAGAGGTGCCGTGCTGGCAGCTGCTGTGCTCTTTGACGTGGCAACTCGCAACCGCCAGGGGTAGGATGGGAATCCCCCGCCCTGGCGGGATCCAACTTCGTATCATCGTATATGGAGCGCCAGGGGCAGCACGCGAGGCTCTGCGGCGCTCTAAGGCTTTAAGGTAGAATCGCGCAAACAAAGGATATGTGCTGGATAAGGAAGTGTGAGTATGCGCGGTGGGCCGGCCCGAACAATCATCGCAGACGACCATGAAATAGCCCGATCGGGGATTCGCAACGCCCTGGTCGATCAGGCTGACCTTGTGATTGTCGCGGAAGTCAGCAATGGGCCGGAACTGATGGCGGCCCTGCGAACAAACTCCCCTGATTTCCTGATCCTGGATGTTGCCATGCCTGACTTCGATCCGCTGTCTGCGATCAAGGACATCCGCGCCCACTATCCCGATCTGCACATTCTGGTGGTAAGTGCGTATGATGATGATATCTATGTGCAGGGCCTACTGAGTGCAGGGGTCAATGGCTACCATCTGAAAGATCAGCCCTTGAGCGATCTCAAGCTGGCTGTAGCGCGCATCCTGAGCGGCGAAAGCTGGATCTCCAGCCCGCTGATCCGCAAACTGGTTCACCCAAATACCCGCCCAACTACGTTGGAGCTCTCATCCAGACAGATCGATATAGCCCGCTGCCTGGCCAGTGGGATGAGCAATAAAGAGATCGCCGACCATCTCAGCCTGAGTGTAAAAACCATTGAGAACCACCTTACCCGGCTCTATCATCAATTAAATGTGAATGGCCGCCTGGAAGCTGCCAACATGATCCATGATCACCCAGAACTGCTCGCCCAGCCAGCGCGAGCCATCGCCCAGGACTTTCTGGAACTCCGGCTGCCCGACCTGAACCAGATTTCAATAGTGGTCGTGGATGATAACAGGCGCTACCGCAAACAACTGGGAGGCCTGATTGGGAGGATATTCCCTGACGTCATGCTGTATGAGGCCGAGAACTGGGGCGAGCTTCAGGGGATCATTCAGCAAGTGACACCCTCCTTGGTATTTATGGATGTGGTGCTGGGTGATGAGGATGGGATCAGCTGCACTCGCAAACTGAAGATGCAGTCTCCCTCCACCAAGGTCGTCCTGATCAGCGCTTACCCTGATCGAGAGTTTCACCGGCGAGGGGTTGAATCGGGTGCAACAGCATTTATCGACAAGAAAAACCTCGACTCAGCGACCATCCGGCAGATCATCCAGGATTCGCTGGCGGGGTAGCACGTAGAGGAGGCGGGCGATGCTCAAGATTGAAGGCCTCACCCAACTACATGGCAGCCAGTATGCGCTGGACAACGTAAATCTGAGCCTGGCTGAGGGCGAAGTAGTGGGCTTTGTGGATCGAGAGGGGACGGGTATCCTGGAACTCGTCAACATTCTCTCCGGCTTGGAGGCACCTGAATACGGACAGATCAAAATTGACGGGAAGCGGCTGCAGTGGCCCTTCCGCCCCCAGCAGTATGGTATCGGCATCATTTACCGGGATCCCCAGATCGTGGAATCGCTGGATGTTGCCAGCAATATCCTGTTGGGGCGTGAGGCGCAGCGAAAGCGGGGCTGGTGGAGTGTGCTGAGCTGGCAAAGCACCTACCTTGAAGCCTTGGAGTTAATTGCCTCCTTAAACTTGAACCTGCCTGCGCCGCATTCCAAAGCTTCGCTGCTTACCGATGAGCAGCGCCAGCTGGTGACCATCGCCCAGATGATTGCGCAGTCGCCCCGGCTGATCGTGATCGACAGCCCGGACCGGACGCTCAGCCTGCCTTACCAGGAACAGGTTCTGGACCTGATCCGGGGCTGGCAGAAGGAAGGCCGGATGGTGATTTTCAGCAGTGCCAACCTCGACTATCTGTTTGCCGTATGCGACCGGATTGTGGTTCTGCGCGAAGGGCGCGTAGTGACGGATGCACCCACCGACCGGACCAACCGTGAAGAGATTGTGGCAGCACTGGTGGGCACAGGAGACAGGCGGCAGGTTACCCCGGTGATCTGGGCGTTGGATAGCTATTACCAGGCGCTGCGTCAGGCTGAACTGCTGCGCCATAACAAGCTGCTGCTGGAGCAGGACCTGGCCAGGCAGGACAGTATCAAGCAGAGTTTGCTGGAACAGCTGTCAATCCAGGTGGATGCATTGGATAAGGCCAACCTCGCGCTGCAAAACGCCCAGCGGCGGCTGCTCACAGAGCGCGAGCAGGAGCGCAAACACCTGGCACGCGAGCTTCATGATCAGATGATCCAGGATTTGCTGACTCTGAACTACCAGATCGAGGAGATGCTGGACACCACCGATGTGAGTGAAGACATCCGCCTGAGTTTTGACGAGCTGCGGGAGAACGTCCGGCAGATTGTGGGGGCGGTGCGGCAGATCTGTGGGAAGCTGCGCCCCCCTACCATCGACAGCTTTGGGTTAAGTGCTGCCCTCCAATCCTACACGCGGACCTGGACGGAGCGAACCGGGATCCAGGTGAGCCTGGAAATTGACTCAGATTTTGGGAGGTTGCCGGAAGAAATCGAACTCTCGCTGTTCCGGATTGTGCAGGAGAGCCTGAGCAATATCCGCAAACATGCACATGCCAGCCAGGTGACCGTTCGTCTGCACCATACCAACCCGCGTATGCTGCATCTCTCCATCGCAGATAACGGGGTGGGGCTGGACCAGGACTTCGACCTGGCCACCCTGTCTCAGGCCGGCCACTACGGCCTGTTGGGTATCACCGAGCGAGTGGCTCTGCTGGGGGGGCGCATTACGTTCCGCAACCAGCTCGACAGCGGCCTGCTCATCCAGGTTGAGATCCCGCACCCGCGCACAGACTTCATGGGAACATGGGTCATGCCGCATGATGGGCAGGAACATAAGGCTAAGACCCTAAGATAAGGCAGAAACGGATGCGCCAGCCCGATCTGATCAGCCGGCCATCGCCTTGATATACCGCTGTGCAGAGCGGCGGACGGCACTGCTCGCGTCCTGCTCCATAACTCGATCCCACCAGGCTCCATAGATGCGGTCGAAACTATACGGTTCAATGGCATCGACGATAGCCTGCACCTTCGAGGCTGGCAGTGGGATGAGGTTGGGGAAGCTGTACATAAAACTTACATAACGGCGGTCATTGACTACCTGGAGAATGTCGCCGCTAAGTATCGCCCCGCGTCCTTGCGCTCCCGCAGCCCAGTGCAGCACAGTCCCACCGGTGAAGTGCCCTCCCAGGCGAAGCAAGGTCAGCCCATCACCTAATACGAAGGTGTCGCCCTCCCAGTAGCGCACGACGTTGTCCGGGCGCATAACCCACTTGCGATTTGATTCGTGCAGATAGATGGGCGCCTCAAAGGCGTGCGCCCATTCGACCATGGATGAGTAGTAGTGCGGGTGCGAGATTGCAATCGCAGAGATGCCCCCCAGTGCATTCACAATCTGCTGGGTAGCTTCATCGAGCAGTGTGATGCAGTCCCACATAACGTTACCTGCAGATGTCTGCAGCAGCAGGGCGCGCTGGCCAATGGCGAAATCAGGCGTGGTGCCGATGCCTAGCAAACCAGGCTCGACGGTGCGAAATGCGTTCTTATGGGTCTTTCTAAGGGTCTCAAGTGTAGTCCAGTTCTGACCGTTCCAGCCCACGTACTGGCGCGGGTCTTCACAGATAGGGCAGTGCTCGGGAGGGCGCTCAGAAGCCGGGAACTGGGTCCCACAGGTTGTGCAAATGTAGTTGATCATCTCCATCCTTCTTCGATCAAAAGTGTACCAGTGGACTTGCATCGAGCGATTCTATCTGCCTGCCGCGGCAGATAATGAAAGAAAGTATAATAGTGCAAGATTTACTGTTTTTGTCTGATTTTGTCCAGTGAACGGGCCGGCCAGCCAGTGCATCTACAGGAACTGGCGTGAAGTCACTGGGACCCACGGGATGGGGAAAGGGGAAGATTATGGACATGGACGACAGTTCGCTACAAGCCGTCAGGCGCAGACTGGCGGTGACGGTAACGGTGCTGGGGCTGGTCGCACTGGCATGCGGTCCACTGGGCCAGCTCACTGGGGGCGGGGAGCCGACTCCTACACTGATCGAAATGCCTACGGAGGCGCCACCTGCTGAACAGCCAACGGCGGGACCGCCAACTGAAACCGCTACCCTGGATACAAGCAATGCCAACCTGCAACTGACGGCGATCTTCGAGTCCACACACATCGCCGAAACCGCCGCGGCGGTCCCGGCTGGCGGGCTGGAGCAGTGGGCCATTGTGGCAACAGCCAGCAGCCAGTACACAGACAATGAGTGGTCGGCCTCGCGCGCCACTGGTGCACCGGATGCCTACCCTGCCTGCGGGGATAATGTCAATGCGTGGGCAAGTGAGAGCGGAAGCAGTGCCAATGAGTTCCTGCAGCTTGTGTACGAGACGCCGGTCACCCCGACCCGCATCGACATCTACGAGGTTGCTGCGCCCGGCTCCATTATCCAGGTGGAGGTGGTGGACCAGGCAGGTCAGTCACACATCGTCTACCAGGCCCCGGCGGCTGCCGACCAGCCGTGCCCGCGAATCCTGACCATCGGCGTGGTGGGGCTCGATTTCAAAGTGAACGGCGTTATTATCAGGCTTGACCAGACACTGAACGGCTACTGGAATGAGATTGACGCCGTGAAACTGGTGGGCAATCCATAACCCAGGCACAAGGTCTAATCCAATTGAACAGCACATGCTCACGGCGGCCAATTTGGCCGCCGTGAATTATTACCTATATGAGGTTTGCAGAACCTTGTGCAGGCTGTATGTCTGCACTTGAGACAGGGCGCGAATGCCTGCGCACTGTCCGGCTGACAGCTCGATCAGGGGATCGTGACCCCCGTGTCGGTCTTTGTGAAGTCAAGGGCCTGATCCACATTGCGCACCTGGCATTCCAGACCGCGCCCTGCTGCTGCAACGCTGAATGAGATCACATTGATCTGGTATGCGCCGGGGGCAAGCTCGGAGAGAGCCGGCCCATGATCAAAACCATCAGGTGTTCCAGGTACCTCTCCACCGCCAAAGCCGGCCCAGGGAATCAGGTGGCTGGTAGCCATGATGCCATTGGCAAAGTAGCCGCCTGTCTCCCCGTACAGCTCGATCTGGTAGAACCCGACACCCGAAGCCGGATCGAAGAAGTCTGGCACTGCGGATACAGGATTCCATGAAACATTGATATTCATTGACCCATCCACCAAACCTGCGACACCCTCAGGCGGGCCTTGCAGGCAGCCGGTCCAGGTGTCAGTCAGTTGCGCGCCAGGGATCTCGTTCCCAAACTCATCGAGCAGGGTGAACAGATAATCCCCGGCAAGTGGCAGCTGCATCAGGTCAAAACCGAAAATATCGCCACTCCGGGGGATGGTGAACTCCCCAAGCGGCCCCTGGATACGCATCTGGGTGGCCTGGGGAATCTCAGTGTAGCCAAAGAACTGAGCTGCCTCGTGGACAACAGCGCCTTCGGAGTTGAACATGAGAACAGCACTGATATCCGCGTCAAAGGGGCCAGGGCCAGGCGGCGGTGGTTCTTCGGGCCTGAAGAACTCGACCGACGCGCCAATTTTCCTCAGATAGAGACTCTCGGCATTATCACGGACCTGGCATTCAAGACCACGGCCGGGATTGCCCTCGGCAACCTCACTGAAAGCCAGGATATCCAGCTTGTAATCCCCATCGGGGATCTGTTCGAGGCTCTGACCCGCATCGAACCCATCGGGGAAACCTGGCGCATGGCCACCAAAATCCGCCCACGGGATGCGATGATTCACGTACTGGATCAAATTGGCCCCGTAGATAAATCCGCCGTGGTCGGGCCACTCATACAGCTCGAACTGGTAGAAGCCCAGAGGGGCCAGCGGATCAGGAGCGAAGCCGGGTGCCGGCGGCGCAGGATCCCAATAGATATGTAGACCCACGCCGGGATCAAAGACACCGCTGTGATTGCGCGGCGCGTCCGTCTGGCAGGCAGTCCAGGCGTCGGTCAGTGTGGTGCCGGGGATTGGATTGCCGAAGATGTCGAGCAGTGTGAAGGAATAGGTCCCAGGCGTCTGAGGGGGTGTCTCCTCATGGCCGTCGAAGGCAGAAACATCGGGCGGCAGGCCCAGCAGGAAGACATCATCGCGGGCAAGACCAATGATTCTGGTGGTCCCATCAGGGCGTTCAAGGAGCATCCCCGCGGATACGATGTTTGTCGATCCTCCATACAGGGTGCCGAAATGACCGACTTCGCCCGCCTCCAGGTTAAGGTCAGCGTAGACATCGGCATCAAAGAAGATGCCGGGCAGGTTGACATCCACATCCGGGCAGTGAGGGCGTCGCCTGTCGTGATGTACTGCGGACCAATCGTGTGGCACGGGATCGAAAGCCGTCAGGGAGATGCCCGACGCCGTGTCATCTGTAACACCGTTGCCATTGAACCGGACATTCCCTTCAAACTGGATGATGAAAGGTGGCGCGTTCGGGGGAATGACTGTGCTGAGCATGATGACGTCATATGAGCCATCAAACAGATCAAATGCCTGAACTGCCAGCGGCATAGCAGCCCCTGTTTCAGCGGTGACCATGCACCCATAGGCGAGATAGTCGTTTTCGTCGTCCGTTGCGACATTCTCCGCAATCTCCTGGATGAGGAGACTGAAATCAGTGCTGCTTTCATCAAAGTAAAGAGAGAGATTCCATTTGCCACGAAGCTCATCAACACCGTTATTCCCGATGGCGTAGACGCTCGCAGGGGCAAGCAGAAGGAGTAAAAGCGCAATGAGGGATGTCCTCAGTATGGTGTGGATCCTATGTCTGGAATCTCGGTCATTCATGATACGCCCTCCTGTCGGCTGTGGAGAATCAATCTGAACCTAGTCTCTCATATCACCCTCCCTGAGGCGGTTGACGCCCTAAATAAAAAAACGCGCTGGCACTGCTGCGCCTGTCCGCGATTCTCACGATGTATCCTGGCAGCAAAGAGTGTTGAAAAACGGCCAGCTCTGAGGCAATTCAACCAGGCGACCTGTGAGGGATGCCGTGTAATGCGCAGATATGTATATGCATCGTATCACATTCAGGGCCGCGCTACGTGACAGAAACATGAAAAGCCTCCGAACAGTGTGTGCACTATACCAGCACTAACTTACAGTACGGCACCACACTCTTAACCAGCCCAAACAGATTTCCCGCCCGGAATAGGGGCCTGCCCTCATGACAGTGGGACGTGGAGCATGGTAGCCTGCCTTTAACGCCAACATTCTATGAGGGGGACAACGTTAATATGAACGGTGTCATCAAATGGGCAGGAATCGTGCTGGGGGGTGTGATAGGCCTTGTTGCCATTGCACTCGGGGCCGTGCTGGTGATCAGTAATGCTCGCCTGAACCAGACAGTTGAGGTCCCAGCAGAGACGTTCACTGCGCCAACCGACGAGGAATCAATTGCGCGCGGCGAACATCTCGTGGAAGTCAACGGCTGTAATGAGTGCCACGGTCCAGACCTGGGCGGCACAGCTTTTTTCAATGACCCGGCACTGGCGGTCATTGCTGCCCCCAACCTCACTTCTGGTGAAGGTGGGGCAGGCCAGACCTTCACAGACCTGGATTACGAGCACGCTATCCGGCACGGTGTGGACCCTGACGGTAAAGCCCTGTTTATCATGCCCGCTAATGAGTTCGCGCACATGAGCAACCAGGATGTGGGGGACATCATCGCCTACATTCGCAGTGTCCCGCCGGTTGACCAGACCTGGTCTGAACCACAGGTTGGTCTGATGGGACGCACGTTTATGGTGCTGGGCCTGCTCAAGGCTTTCCCAGCCGAATCTATTGACCAGACGGCAGGGCATGTGGACAGCGTGGAGCCGGGCGTGACCGCCGAGTACGGCCAGTATCTGAGCCAGGGCTGCACGGCCTGTCACGGGCCGCAGTTCGCCGGAGGGCCAGTTGCCAGCCTGCCGCCTGATGCCCCTCCCGCAGCGAACCTGACACCGGATGAGGCCACAGGAATCGGTACGTGGTCCGAGGAGGATTTCTTTAAGGTGCTCCGGCAGGGGATACCGCCGGATGGCTCAGAGATCAGCGAGTATATGCCGTGGCAGTCCTACAGCAATATGACTGACGATGAGCTGCACGCGATCTGGTTGTTCCTGCAATCGCTTCCGCCCGTGGATAACCCGGCAGCGGTAGAAGGATCGTAAAAGGAGGGGACGGCAGGGCACCGGATACAAGAGCTGCATCATTGCTCTTAATGCCGGGCACTGCTGTTCTGAGATGGAAACTGCTGACTTCCGGTACGTCCCGCTGGAACTGGGGTCACCCATGGCGACTTACCATATAAGGCCCCATATTCTGGGCTTCGGGGGGCTGCACCCTAGGGCTGGCGCAGCAGCGCGGGGGCGGGACGGCGGCACGTACCGTGAAGTCAGCCTGATCACACCCACTGGAGTAAGACGAAGACGAGGGGGCAGATATGTACCGCTGGATTGTGTTCTTGCACGTTCTGGCTGCGCTGACGTTCTTCCTGGCGCATGGCACCTCCGCAGCGGTGGCCCTGCGGCTCAAGCAGGAAAAAGAAGTACAGCGCATCCAGGCGCTTCTCGAAGTCTCGGGATCGACTCTGATGGCGATGTTCATTGCGCTGCTGGTGCTGCTGGCCGCAGGCATCACAGCCGGGTTCATGGGTGGGTGGTGGAAGTCTGGCTGGATCTGGGTGTCTCTGGCACTCCTAATCGGCATCTTTGCCTGGATGGCGATCTACAGCGGCCAGCACTACGGGCCCCTGCGCAAAGCTGCCGGACTGCCCTACAGAGGGGGTGGCAAAGACCAACCAGCAGCCGAGCCGTTGAGTGATGAGGAGATCGTCACCCTGATCCACAAGACAGACCCGGCGCTGCTGGCGGCCATCAGCGGTGGTGTAATAGCCATCATTCTGTGGCTGATGATGTTCAAGCCGTTCTGAATCGCGCGCTTGCAGCGGTAGTGGAGCACAGGGTATTCGCGCCAACCAGTAAGGAGGGAGCTGCAATGGTTCAAAGAGTGGTACGGTATGGGTACTTGATCACATCCAGCCTGTTCGTGATCGGCGTGCTCACCCAGGTGTTTCTGGTTGGATTAAGTTTGCTGGGTGGACAACCGAGCTGGATGGCTCACATAACTCTGGGGCACAGCTTAGGCATCCTGGCCATCTTGATGGTGATCCTGGTTTACCTCAGCCGCCAGCCACGCCCAATGAAACCACTGACGTGGGCCAACCTGGCCGTGTATCTGCTGCTCGCTGATGTTGTTGTTTTCCTGCGTGGCAAGGTGGGTGTCATCGCTGCACTGCATCCCGTTCTGGCAGTGATCCTGTTTGCGACTGCTGTGACGCTGGCAGTGCGTGCCTGGAGCACAGTGCGAGTGCCTGAGAGCATCACACCAGCCGAGCATCTGCAGGAGTCGAAGGCATGACCAGGGCGTTTATCGCAACGACCGGTGCAGGGGTTGCACGGGCAGCAGCCGCGCCCGACGGCGGCTGGCAGGTTACCAGGATGCTGGACGAATATGCTGTGCGATGCCTGGCTGCCGACCCGCTGGAGCCCGGCACTGTCTATGCCGGAACGGAGAGGCACGGTGTGCTGCGTTCGGATGACCGGGGAGAGACCTGGCAGGCCGCCGGTCTCTCCGGCCGGCCGGTCCGTTCGATTGCCGCCAGTCCGACCCGGCCCGGCGTGGTCTATGCTGGGACAAAGCCGCCGGCTCTGTATGTATCGGAGAACCAGGGCAGGGAGTGGACAGAATTAAGTGAACTGCGCAAGATGCGGCAGTGGTGGTGGTTCACACCTGCGGAACCCGGCGCAGAGTATGTGCAGGCTATCGCCCTCTCCCCGAACGATCCCAGGGTGATCCTGGTCGGGATCGAGTTTGGTGCGGTGCTGCGCAGCGAGGATGGTGGGCTGAGCTGGTCGCGCCACAGACGGGGTGCTCTGCGCGACTGCCATATGATGGTATTCCACCACTCTGATGGCAACTGGGTATATGAAGGCGGCGGAGCTGGAGGGGCAGCGGTGAGTCGAGACGGTGGGAAAACCTGGACACGGCCGCGAAGGGGGCGGGATCGCCATTATGGGTGGGCTGTTGGTGCTGACCCGGCACACCCGGAGGTCTGGTACAACGCGGTATCTCCCGGGCCGCTTAAAGCGCATGGCGGTAAGCATGCCGAGGCTCATATCTTTCGCTCATCAGGCGGCGCGGTCTGGGAGAAGCTGGAGGGAGGGCTCCCGCAGCCTCTTGAACACATGCCGTATGCGCTGATCACCGATCCTGCCTCGCCTGGCCATCTGTATGCAGGGTTGAGCAACGGCGATGTATGGCTTTCAACAAACTACGGAGACACCTGGGAGAGGCTGGGGTTTAATCTGGGCGGTATCCACCGCAGCCTGATCATGATCGGGTAATTTAGATAACCCCCTGCCAGGCCAGCCAGAACGGGCGGCTGTGAATAATGCGGCCGTGCACGTTTCCGCAGCGAGGCCTGTATCGCACAATACGGCCGCTGAAGTTGATGAGGGTGACAGGTATGAACAGATCACGGTGGTAGCAGGCAAGTGTAACCGGCGGGATCGGGCATGTGGTTCTGCAGCTATCGCCCCGGGTGGTATTTGTGCCCCACATGGTTTTTGGGTGTGGTTGATTGCAGTGAGTGTTTCCTTGGTGCGGCGGGCCTCACATATCTGAGAGGCGGTAGTCGAAATGTGCGGCCCTGGCAATCAGGGGCAGGGCATAAGGAGAGGTCTCAAGGGGAGGATGAAATGAGTGCCAGGAAAGATATCAGAGTTGATACCGGGCCGGTGAATTCCGCTGCCTGGGCAGCCGGTGCATTGGGGGTATCAGTCGCTGGGCTCGCTGCCCATAACATCCTGGAGTTCGGATTCGGAGCGTTATCTGATTTTGGCTCTGGGACAATCCCCATGTTCATCGTTGCCGCCGTGATCGCGGCGATCTGGTGGCTGATTCCGGGGGCGAGGCGAATCTGCTCGGCATTAATGATTGCCTTTGGGCTCCTCAATCTGGTTGGCGGCGGACTCCTGTCGGTTCTTCCTCTCGACTTTCTGCCTTTTGACCCGGAGCAGTCGCTCTCACATTATGCATCCCATCTCTTTTACGGGGTCACACAGATACCACTGATCTGGTTTGGCATCGGGCAGCTGCTGCCCGGCACCTGAGCTCATAACAACTGGACAATGGCAGGGGCGGGGAGCAAATCCCCGCTCTTTACGAAGCAAACAAAGGCAAGCCTCCCTGCAATTTATAAACAAAGGAATCCTTGATTATGGCAGAGACAAACCCGACAAGCTCCATACTCAGAGGCCTGGTCCGCCTGACCATCGGGTGTGTCTACTGCAGCGGGGTTATTTCTATTATCGGCCTTGTGTTCCTGGCGATCTTCTTCACAGGCGGCCCCGGGTATTTCGGCCCGCTCAATGACCTGGCTGTCGCGATTCAGTACGTCCTGATGCTGCCTATCGCCATGACGGTATGGCTGGCCCTGCGGCCTTATGGGGAGAGGCTCAACCTGATTGCTCTGCTGATCGGGTTGGCCGGGATGATCTCCGTCAGTACGCTCCAAATACTGCTGATCACTGGTGTGCTGCCATTCAGACTGCAGATCGGCATGGTGATTCCCGCATTTCTGGTAACGCTGGGGTGGTTTGTATTAACCGGCCATCTGGGGCGCTCAAGTGGCATCCTGCCAAGAAGCAGACTGCTGCACATCCTGGCCGGACTGTACATCGGCTACCCGGTCTGGGCGTTCATGCTCGGGCACAGGCTGTTGAGAAGCAGCCAGATCGAGGACTGATAACAGGTGTCTGCATTGCACAGGGAGTTGTCAGAGCGACGACAGACCCTGGAATAGTGCGGATGAAACAGGTGCAGTTTGAAGATAAGCTCATTGTGGACGCACCGTCGATCCAGGGATGTGATGATAGGAGCACTTGGGCGGGAAGCACGTGTCATATTGGCTGCAGCCGCATTCAACGTGGGGATGCTCATCCTGTTCCTCGGGCTGCGCATCATGCAGCCCAGCGATGGGGCACGGCTCGAGCCAGGCACACCCTATTACTCCAGTGAAGGCATCATCATCACATTGTTTGAAGAACAACCCGGCGGGCTGCAAAGCGGTGACATCATTACCACAATTGATGATCGCAGCATTGAGGACTGGGCCAGCTACCTGGCATGTTTCTCTCCCCTGTGCAACCCTCCTGAGCGACCGCGTTGGCATGTGGGTGATGTAGTGCATTATGCCGTGCTGCGGGACGGACAACGCGTGGAACTGCCGGTTCGCTTACGGCCTTATCCACTCGCGTTGAACATCAAACGAGACTGGGGCTCGATGGTGTATGCACTGGCTATGTTTGCTGTCGGTGCCTTTGTATTCTATAAGCGCCCCGACGAGACTGCCGCCCAGCTTCTGCTCCTGGGCGGTTCCAGCATGCTGGGGGCGACCACATGGTCGCTCGGGCTGCAGCCGCTTGATTTTATCCACCCGATCACTTTCTGGCTGCACCGGCTCACAACTAATGGGGTGTACCTGCTCGTGTGGATCGCGTTCCTCCATTTCGCGCTGATCTTCCCTAACCCTCACAAAATAGTGCTGCAGCATAAATGGCTGGTCCCTGCGATCTATGCAGTCCCATTTGTCGTATTTCTCACGGTTACCGTGCTAACAGGCTTGACATCCATGAGCACGCTTGACTGGCTGACGCGAATTGGCCTCGACCAGAACATCGTTGTGATGGCTTATCTTCTGCTCGGTTTGCTCGTCCTTGTGACCAACTACCGGAGCCAATCTGCGAGTATCAGCCGCCAGCAGATCCGCGTGGTGGTGTACGCCATTGGTCTGATCGCAGCCCTTGCTGTGGTGCTCTGGCAGGTACCGCAGATTATCCTGGGCGAGCAGTTATTTACCTCTAACATGATGGCCGTCATCGGTTTACTGCTGCCGCTGTCTCTGTCTGTATCGATCCTGCGTTACCGGCTCTGGGACATCGATGTCATCATCAACAGGGCAACGGTTTACAGCCTGCTGACAGCGCTGACTGTGCTTATCTATATCCTGGCCGTTGTTGGCCTGGGGGCCTTGTTCCAAGGGCAGCGCAACCTCCTGCTTTCGCTTTTTGCGACCGGGTTGGTAGCCGTCATTTTCCAACCGCTGAGAGAGCGCATCCAGCGGGCAGTAAACCGCGTGATGTATGGCGAACGTGACGATCCATACGATGTCATATCCCGGCTGGGCCACCAGCTTCAGGCTGTTGTAATCCCGGAAGATCTGCTCGATACCATCACTGAGACAGTTGCTGCAGCGTTGAAGCTGCCCTATGCCAGCATCGCAATGCTTGAAGAAGGCAAGTTCAAAACACAATCTGAGTATGGCAGGCCGCTTGCTGACCCGATCACTCTGCCGTTGGTCCACCAGGGGGAGATCGTCGGCCAACTGGCTGTGGCTCCGCGCAGCCCCCACGAGCCTTTGACACCGCCTGACAGGCGTTTGCTGGATGATATTGCCCGCCATACGGGCATCGTGATCCATACCGTCCAGCTCAACGCCGACCTGCGCCGCTCGCGGGAAAAGCTCGTCACAACGCGGGAGGAGGAAAGGCGCCGCCTGCGCCGCGACCTGCACGATGGCCTCGGGCCAACCCTGGCCAGCCAGACGCTGAAACTTGATGCAATCCTTGATCTGCTAACCACCGACCCGGGTAGGGCAGTCAGGCTGATCGAAGAGCTGAAGCTGCAGGTAAAAAATACCGTTGCTGATATCAGGCGGCTGGTGTATGAGCTGCGCCCACCTACGTTGGACGACCTGGGGCTGATCGAGGCTCTACGGGCGTACATTGTGCAGACCGGCAATTCCCCTGGAAGCCCTCATATCACACTTGAAGTCAGACCGGCTGCGCTGCCGGCACTCTCTGCTGCAGTAGAAGCAGCAGCCTATCGGATTACGCTGGAAGCGATCACCAATGTAATCCGCCATGCCAAAGCGAATCGCTGTGTGGTACGGCTCACGGTTGATGTCCAGACGCAGCGCTCTTTAAAGATAGAGATCGTTGACGATGGCGTGGGGCTTCCTAATAGTTTCGCTGGCGGCGTGGGGATCACGTCGATGCGAGAACGGGCTGTCGAACTGGGGGGAACTTGCAACTTGAGTGAAACGCCAGGCGGTGGGACACATGTGACAGCGTGTCTGCCACTAACCGGGATGGAGTGCTAAAGATGGGCGGCATACAGATCGTGGTCGTGGATGATCACACACTGTTCCGTGAAGGGCTGATTGCGTTGATCGATGCGGCGCCGGAGATGCAGGTTGTGGGAGAAGGTGGCACCGGGCTGGAAGCGGTCACCCTGGCCGCCGAGCACCGGCCTGACGTGATTTTGATGGACATCATGATGCCAGAACTGAACGGCATCCAGGCCACACGGCAGGTTCTCGACCGGTACCCCCAAACCGGGGTCATCATGCTGACCATGTTAGAAGATGATAACTCGCTCTTCGCTGCCATGTGCGCTGGCGCGCGGGGGTATATCCTGAAAGGGGCAGATAAGGCGGAAGTCCTGACCACGATTCAGGCTGTTGCTGAAGGACGGGCCATATTTGGACCGATGATTGCGGCACGCCTGACGAGCTTCTTCCGCTCCATTGAGTCATCTCCAAATCGTGCAGATGTCGTCTTTCCGGAACTGACCGATCGGGAGCGGGAGATTCTAGACTTGATTGCCCTGGGCGTGAATAACCAGGAGATAGCGGATCGCCTGTTCATCAGTTCAAAAACAGTGAGCAACCATATCTCCAGCATTTTCAATAAACTGCAGGTAGCCGACCGGGCTCAGGCAATTGTCAGAGCTCGTGACGCCGGGCTGGGACGCAACGGCTGAAGGGCAGCCGACTCACAAGACAACGCCCGTAGTTGAAATCATCTATCTGTAAAGGAGGTATGTGCTATTCGACGTATGTAAACCGATCAAGCGAAGTGTCTGGAAAGGCATATGCAAATGAGCACGCTCAAGATCGACACGGTTATTGTAGGGGGTGGTCAGGCAGGCTTATCTACCAGTTATTACCTGAAACAGCAAGGGTGTGACCATATAATCCTGGAACAAGCCGCACAGGCGGGGAACGCCTGGCGCAACGGTCGCTGGGATTCATTCGCCCTGCTGACACCTAACTGGTCCTTTCGGCTGCCGGGAGCAGAATACCAAGACAGCGCCCCTGATGGATTTATGCAGCGCGACGAGATTGTGACACGCTTCGAACACTATATTCACCACTTTCAATTCCCTATCCAATACCAGCAGCGAGTTATTTCGATTGAACAGAGCACAGGAGGGACAGGCTATCTGGTCAGGACAGAAGACGCTGAGGTACAGGCGAGAAATGTAGTAATAGCTACAGGACTCTACCAGAAGCCCAAGATACCCTCTTTCAGCGCCGATCTGTCCACACGCATCACGCAGCTTCACTCAGGCGAATACCGTAACCCCCGGCAGATTCCGCCCGGAGCAGTCCTGGTCGTGGGGAGCGCACAATCCGGCTGCCAGATCACGGAGGAGCTGTACGAGAGCGGGCGCAGAGTCTACTTATGCACAGGCAGTGCGGGACGCGCCCCACGCCGGTACCGCAGCAGGGATGTGTACGAGTGGCTGCACCTGAGCGGATTCCTGGACAGGACATTTGACAAACTGCCATCGCCCAAGGCCAAGTTCGCGGGCAACCCACACGTTTCCGGGCGCGATGGGGGGCATACATTGAACCTGCACCAGTTTGCCCGCGATGGGGTGGTGCTGCTGGGGCGTGTGCAGGGTGGTCGCGAGGGCCGCATCGGGCTGGCATCTGACCTTTATGAGAACCTGGCGAACGCTGACCAATTTGAGGCTGAGGTCGTGAAGCTTATCGACAGCTTCATTACACAGACAGGATTGGACGCGCCTGCCGAAAGCCTGCCCGAACTGCGGGATGGTTACGCTGCGGACGTGATCACCGATATTGACCTGGACTCTGCCGGTATTACAACCATCATCTGGGCGATGGGATACAGGTTTGATTTCGACCTGGTAAAGCTACCCGTTTTTGATGAGGACGGTTATCCTGTCCAGCGGCGCGGGGTCACCGATTATCCAGGTTTGTTCTTTGTGGGACTGCCCTGGCTGTACAAACAGAAGTCCGGGCTGCTGATCGGCGTGGGCGAAGATGCCGAGTATGTGGCATCGGCCATTGCTGGCAGGGCAGCATAGTGGCAATGCAGCCGCAAGGGCGCCAGGGACTGGTTCAGGCGCCCTTCTATGGCCCTTCACCTAGTTACTGCACCTGGAAATCCCCAACCTCCTGCACGTCGACCGGCACGCCATCAATCTCGGCGGGGATAATGTCCTGCTGGAGCAGCCCGGCCGCTGGTACCTTTTTGCGCACCATTACGACAATGGCGACATCACCGGTTTGCCGGTTACCCCGTTTGCGCAGTCCCACCCCCACACCTACGACATTTGCCTTGGACAGCAGTTCCTGTTCGTGGGCCTGCTTGACAGCCCTGGCCTGATCGAGAGCAGCGGCTTGGTCCTGTTCGCTCATATCAGCACTTCCAAACAATCCAGCACAGCCTGTATAGGATTAAAGACTGTGGTCTGCTCAGAACCGGCAAACAACAGCCCTACGGCCTGCTGGGAATTGGCTGCCACGAGCAGCGAACCCGAATCTCCGCCCTGCGACATGGCGGTGGAGATGATCTGATCCTCAAACCGTGCCACGCGCCCACTCCCGTAGCTGACGTCTACAGATGCATCCAGCACGGTAATGGTCCCTGTGGTGAAACCCGTTGTACGCCCTGACTTACGCACCGGCATGCCAAGCGCTGCGGGTGCTGTGCCGGAGACCTCACCGATCTCCAGAATCTCATTCAGAATGTCTGCGTCATTGACGGGGCGGGCCAGTGCAGCGTCGACGAGGTTGGTGGCCGATGGGTTGACATCCATGACCGTCACGCGGTGGCTCGAGCCAAGCAGGCCAGCCACAGCATTACCCAGCATGGCATAGACGTCTGCGATGCTGCAGGTGCCCGGCTGCTGGTTGAACTCGATGGAACAGAACCGCTCCAGATGACCGATCACGTCCGTATTCAACTGGCCACCATCAATCGCGCCCGGCTGCAGAATAGGATCGCCAACAGAGGCATCGTTGCTGTTGGCCAGCACATGGTTATTGGACAGGATCAGACGATCCCCGGTGGCCCGGTCCCGCACAACCGCCCCCAAAGTCCCGGCGGTGACTTTATAATGCCCGACGCTGACACCGCCGGGAGCCGGTCGCCAGCGATCAGTGGGGGTCAGCAGCGCGCGCAGCTGGCCCACTGCGATCACATCGGTATGCACACCAGACACTTCACGGGGTACCATTTCCTTCGAAGTCAGACCTGCCGCCGGGATTTTCTCGCGTACCAGAGCAAGCACACACAGCTCGTCCGTGCGCTCACCCCGCACTTCCTTGTAACCTACTCCTACGCCCACCACATTTGGTTTGGCGAAGATGCTGCCCTTGGCTGCTTCCTTGGCCTGCCTGGCAACGTCGTGTTCAGCCATTTGCTCACCCCCTCTTGAGTCGCTCTCATCCGTCACCCCAAGTATATAGCCAATTTGGACCGGGTCACCGTTTCACAGGATGAACTGAGATCACTCTGGGTAATACGGGTGGTTGGAATGCGCAGGTGTTTCTCCGGCTGGGGGGATAGCTCTTAACCGTTCATCGGAATGGGAGATTACATCTTAAGAGTCTGGTGCTTCTGTCACAAATGTTACTTGACTCCTGCTGCATTATTCAACTATGCTGATGATGTTGAACATATGATACTCTCCTGAACTTTTGTACGCAGAGCGAAATAGCCTCTAATAAACTCACCTGGCTTTCAGCCCGATTCGTGAGCATGCATGTGGCTTTACAGGCAGCCATGCCTTTGAACAGTCATCCCAAACGACGAGGAGAAGCCAATGGCCAAGAAACTATGGATCATGAGCCTGCTGCTGGTATCAGCGCTGGTGCTTGCCGCCTGCGCCCCGCAGCCAGCCGCTCCGGCAGAGGGACCTGCCGCAGAGGAGCCCGCTGCGGAAGGGCCAGCCCCCGCAAGTGACACAGCGGGCCTGTCACTTGAAGGAAAGACGATCGGTGTTGCCGTGGTTGGCACCGATCACTTCTGGGACCGCGAAGCCTTCAACAGCGCAATTGCCACCATTGAAGAGCTGGGTGGCACAGCTATCGGCGTCGACGCTGAGCGCGATGATCAGAAACACGTAGCCAACCACGAGAATCTAATGGCACAGGAACCGGATGCTATCATCAGCATCCTGGGCAGCGGCGATCTGATGGAGCCGGTCTTCAAGGAGATCAGCGACGCCGGTATCCCCCTGTTCACAGTCGATCATCCCTCTCAATACAGCGTTAACAACTCAACTTCCGACAACTACTACATGGGCGCAGCAATCGGCCGCATCATGGTCACCGAGCTGGGCTTCAGGGGCCGCGTTGCCGTGTTCCACGGCTTCGGTGGTGTGGACATCTGCCGCATCCGCTACGACATGTGGCGCTATGTGATCGATGACACCGACATCGAAGTGATCGAGCCCTTCCTGCAGGATGTCGTCCCGAACACACAGGAAGATGCCCGCCAGAAGGTCGCCGACCTCCTGCAGCAGTATCCTCCTGGTGAGTTGGATGCCATCCATGTCTCGTGCTGGGACATCCCTGCAATTGGCGCGGTACAGGCTATCGAAGAAGCTGGCCGCACCGATGTGAAGGTGTTTGGCCTGGATGCCGGACCTGAGACGCTCGAGATCATGATGGAACCTGACAGCCCGCTCGCAGGGGACGTGGCGCAGCTTCCGGCGCTGATCGCACGCACCTCGGTGCTTAATGTAGCTCGCTACTTCGCCGGTCAGGAACTGCCTCCCACCTCGTTTGTGGATGTGATCCCCGTGACCAAGGCGGACGCCGCGGCGGTTTACGAAGAACTGGGATACGGCGAGGAATAACCTGCGCAGCAGTGCAGTATACTGAGCGTATGCAATAAATGATCCCGGTGGTGGTTGCACCCCACCACCGGGGCTCATCTCCAATTATCGAACTGCCTGCCCTACCCGGGACAGGCAGTAAAGCTGCACGGCCTGCCAAAACGGCCTGGGCCGAACTGCCAAAACACACTGAGGGTTTCCCGTGAGCGAGCAAACCAAGAACATCCTTGAAATGCAGGCAATCGTCAAGGATTTTCCCGGAGTCCGTGCGCTGGACCACGCCAGTTTCACTGTAAGGGCGGGTGAGGTACATGGGTTGGTGGGGGAAAACGGCGCCGGGAAGTCGACGCTGATCAAAATCCTTGCCGGTGTATATCAGCCAGACGAAGGAGCGATCACAATCGGGGAGGAGACCTTCAGATCACTCACCCCCCACATGGTGGAACAGCTTGGTATCCAGTTCATCCATCAGGAACGCTATCTGGTACCACACTTCACAATTGCTGAGTCGATCTTTCTGGGCCAGGAGAAGTGCTACAGGGGGCTGCCGCTGATCGACCATCGCAGCATGACCCGTGCTGCGGAGGCCTACCTCGCAGAGACACTCGGTGTGGTGTTGAAAGGCCGCACCCTGATCCGCGATCTCTCAGTTGCTGAGGCGCAGATTGTACAGATAGCCAAGGCGCTTATGGCAAACCCCAAAATGCTTGTATTTGATGAGCCGACTGCCCCACTCGCGCGGCGTGAAGTTGATATACTGTTCGACGTGATTCACAGGCTGAAGGCGCAGGGCATCACAATTGTTTACATCTCCCACTATCTGCAGGAGATCGCCGAAATCTGTGACCGGGTGACCGTGCTGCGTAACGGGGTAGATGTAGGCACGCTGGTCACCCGAGAGACTACCACGGAGGAAATCGTCGGGCTGATGGTGGGCCGGACGCTGGAGGAGATGTTCCCCCCGCGCGAACCGCAGATCGGCCCTGCGATCCTGGAGATCGAACGGCTTGGCGACAACGAGCGATTCTTCGACATTAGTTTCACACTGCACCAGGGCGAGGTGCTGGGCATCACCGGGCTGATTGGGTCGGGGCGCGAAGCACTCATTGATACGTTGTATGGCCTGGATGCCCGTGAGACGGGCGATATCCGCTATCACGGCCAACCGTTCAAGCGGCTGAACCCCGTCAGAGCGGTGAAATCCGGGCTTGCTCTGGTTCCGCGTGACCGGCGCAAGCATGGCTTGATCGTGGACTTCGCGGTCAATGATAACATCAACCTCTCTAGTTTGAACGAAGTTGCCCGGTCTGGATTCCTTGTGCGCAAGCAGGCACGCACCCGAAGTGCAGAGATGGTTAAGAGTCTGGACATCCGTACACCCAGCGTAGAGACCATTGTGCGCTATCTGAGCGGCGGCAACCAGCAGAAGGTAGTAGTTGGTCGCTGGCTGAACAGCGAGGCCGAGATTTACCTGCTGGACGAGCCGACGGTGGGGATCGATGTAGGGGCCAAGGTTGAAATCTACCAACTGGTCAACCGTTTAGTGAGCAGGGGTGCGGGCGTGATCCTGGTATCAACGGAGATCCCCGAGCTGCTCGGTATGACGGACCGCATCCTTGTCATGTACCGCGGCCGGATTATCAAGGAATTTGAGACCCGCAGTGCGACGGCTGACAGCATCCTTGCCTGGTCAACGGGCGGCCAGAGTACTCTTGAAGGTAAGTAACCCATGGAACACACGTTACAGCAAGCACAGAGGACCGGTGCAACAGTGCTGCGCAAGCGCCTGGTTGACTTTCTGCTGCGTTACGGCGCGTTTATTGCGCTCGCGCTGGTCCTGATCTTCTTCTCGCTGCGCTCACCGATCTTCCTGACGCCGCGTAATATCCTGAATATCCTGACCCAGGTGGCGGTGCTGGCCGTGGCGTCATTTGGGATGGCCTCGGTAGTGATGGGCGGCGGAACAGATGTGATCGCCGGTGGTATTGACCTTTCAATCGGCGCCATCCTTGCATTGGTGACAGCTGTCTGTGCAACCTTGATCAGCCAGGGGATGGCAGTGCCGCTGGTGCTGCTGATCGCACTGGTTGTTGCCCTGATCATTGAAGCCTTCAATGCGGTTATGATCGTCTACCTAGGTCTGCTGCCGCTGCTGGCGACTCTGGCCATGATGTTCACGATCAACGGCCTGGAGCTGGTGTTCACCCAGAACATGATCATTGCTGTGGACTCGCCTTTTGTGCGGGCGATTGCCGATGGCCGGGTGCTTGGCGTGCCCGTCATGGTGATCATCCTGCTCGTGGTGTTTGCCCTCTACCACCTGGTGCTGCACCAGACAAAAACCGGCATGCACATTCAGGCCGTAGGCGGCAGCCCGGAAGCTGCGCAGACCTCCGGATTGGCTGTCAAGTTTTACAGCGTACTGAGCTACCTGCTGGCAGGGGTGGCAGCGACTGTCAGCGGCCTGCTTGTGTTGGCGCGGCTCTCGGGCAGCACACCGGGCATCTCCGGTGTGATCCTGCTGGACATTGTCCTGGCGACGTACGTCAGCGCGACCTTTTCACCGCGCTGGCAGGTGAACATCCCGGGCGTGCTGCTTGGTGCGTTCCTGGTAGGTGTGCTGACCAATGGTTTTACGTTGATCAATGTGCCCACCTTCTGGGTGCATGGCATCAAAGGCCTGCTTGTGCTGTTCGTCGTCTCAGCCACCTCACTGCAGCAAAAGGGGGCAAGCGTATGAGCCAGACCACAATGACACTTGACAGTGAACGCCCCTCATTTGGCGCGCTGCTGCGCCAGTACGGGGCCCTGCTCGCTTTCCTGCTGGTCTGCATCTTCTTCGCGCTGCTCTCGCCAACGTTTACACAGCCCGGCAATCTGCTCAATATTCTCGAGAACATCGCGATCCTGTTAGTGGTTTCCCTGGCAATGACCACTGTCATCACGGCAGGTGGCATCGACCTGTCGGTGGGTATCGCACTGGATATGGCAGCGTTGGTCGCTGTCAGCCTGTTGAAGGCAGATGTGTTCTGGCCGCTGGCGCTGGTCGCCGGGCTGGCGGCTGGCGCGCTGCTGGGCTTCCTGAACTCTCTGTTGATCGTCCGGATAGGTATCAGCCCGTTCCTGGCCACCCTGGGCACGCTGTTCATCGGGCAGAGCATCCAGCGCATCTACACCCGCGGCGGTGAGCCGATCTATCTGCGCGGCATGGCTCAAGGATACAAGTACATCGGGCGCGGCGATCTGTTCGGCTTCTTCCCATTCGAAGCGCTGATCGCAGGCGTCGTGCTGCTGATCTTCTATCTATTCATCGAACGCACTATCCACGGTAAGCGCATTCGGGCGATTGGGTTGCAGAAAGAGGCCTCACGGCGTGCCGGTCTACGTGTCACACACTACCAGACGCTGGCCTACGTCATTAGCGGGCTGACGGCCGCGGCAGGTGGCATTATCCTGAGCGCATCCGGCAACTCGTACGTGCCGCTTTCGGGTGGGTTCTACCTGCTGGACTCGATTGGGGCTGTGTTTATCGGAACCACGATCGATCCGGAGGCCCGGCCGAATGTAATGGGTACGCTGCTGGGTGTGCTGCTGTTTGGTGTGATGGCCAACGGGCTGAACCTGATCGGCATCAACTTTTACTGGAAGACTGTGGCAAAAGGGGCGTTGATCTTCGTGGCGCTGATCCTCGGTGCCTTGAATCGGCGCAAGCGCGCATAGCAGCTATAACAGTCAGGGCGAGGCAGGAATCTCTGGGGTAAAAGTTGCGAATCGCCCTCTGGCTGGGCATAATTAGTGGCTGAAAGGGCCCATAGCTCAGCTGGGAGAGCGCCACAATGGCATTGTGGAGGTCAAGGGTTCGAGCCCCTTTGGGTCCACTTAAAACAGAATTTGCCACGAGCTGCCAAGTCAAGAGCCTGATGGGATCTCAAGGAAATTGCGGGCTAAGCAGTTCCGAAAATCGAGATGCATCCAGGCCATAGAGTGACAAGGGCGATCGGGCAATGTGATCGCATGACCTGACACAGACCTGTCAAGTGCTGCAAGGCACGGAAAGACAGGTCTTTTCATTGGAACTTAGTACAAAAGAAAAATAAAGGATGGCCATCTAAGCTGAGGCTGGACATCTGGAGAATTACAATTATGAAGATATAAAATGGGGAGAATTGAAAAATACAACAATGCGATGAAGAACAAGCAAGTATGATCTGCTAACTAACGCCTGCGCCTTACAGTTTCTACCGAGGATCAAATCCCTCAATCATCGCTTACAAGTACATCACCTCATCTGACTCCTCAATTATTGTAACCGGTCACTTAAGCGGACCCTAACAAATAGACAATGAAATTACCTCAATGCCTCCCCTATCTTTGCGAGAAGGTCTTCCATGTCGAAGGGCTTTGGTAGAAATCCACTCGTGTTAAGCTCTGAATAGCGCTCGAGCGCCTTATCCTGGCTGTAGCCTGACATGATTACAACGCGCACATCTGGCCGGATTCTACGTATCTCATTCAAAGCAATCTCACCACTCATCACTGGCATAGTCAGATCCAGGAGAACAACAGCGATTTCGTCAGCATGCTTTTCGAACAGTTCCACTGCCAGGCGACCGTTGTCTGCTGCCAAGATTTGATAGCCGCCGAACTGCTCCAAAACGGCTATAGTTCCCAGCCGGACACTCTCGTCGTCCTCCACTACCAAAATAAGCGAAGATCTGTGTTTCATGGTCTACGCTCCAAGATTAACCCCGAATTCTGCTACGGGGAAAAGGACCCGAAAGCGGCTCCCGCGCCCCGGCTCGCTGTCAACATAGATATCCCCTCTATGGCCACGGACAACACCTGCCACAACAGCAAGTCCCAGGCCGCGGCCGGTAAACTTGGTGGTGAAAAAAGGGTCAAAAATACGGTCTAGTGTTTCTGCATCCATCCCCACCCCCATGTCACTCACATCCAGCACAACGTACTTTCCCGGCTGCAGGACATCCTCAACGTTTCGTCGGCGCATATCCCCTTCATCAAGGTTCTCCTGCATAGTTGTCACGTGTATGGTGCCAACCTTATCTTCGTAGGCTTCCGCTGCGTTCACGATTAAATTCATAATGACCTGTTGGATTTGCGCGGCGTCACCCTTGATAAGTGGCAAGTCTGGAGCCAGGTTCAGTTCTACTACGATTGCCCATGCCAACGAGTTTCGTATCGATTCAAGGCTCTCCTCAATCACCCGGTTCAGGTCTAAAGGCATAACCCGGAAATGGCCCTTGCCAGAGTAAGCCAACATTTGCTGTGATAAGTCGGCGGCCCTTTTAATTGCTGCAGCTAGATGTTTCAGGTGCTGCACTGCCGGGTCATCCGCGGAGAGGGTAGCCTGAGCCAGAGAAACCTCAAGCTGCATACCAGTCAACAAGCTGTTGAACTCATGAGCTACACCACCAGCAAGAATACTCAAACTTTCCAGCATGGCTGCTCTTTGCAAGGCCTTCTCTGCTTGGATGCGCTTGGTGATATCGCGCAGGGATACTAGGTAAGCCGGCTCTCCCTCCCACTCGAATTCCACTGCCTGCATTTCGGCCACTACCACATCCGAGCCACGGCGAAACAAATCCAGCTCAGCCGTCTCGCCAGCCGACACGGGGAAACCAAAGGAGGAACCAACAAGATCTGGGCCCTCCTGGCCAAATAGCGCAGCAGCCGACGGGTTACAAAAGCGCACGACACCAGCCTCGTCCACGATCAAGATACCATCCACATTACCAAGGATGATCTTGCGCAAATGCATTTCGTTAACCTGGAGCTGACGCAGCCGGTATTGGCGTTCGACGGCGTAGCGGATGACACGCGCCAACAGAGCGCTGTCAAACTGGCCTTTCACCAAGTAGTCCTGGGCACCTTGTCGTACTGCCTGAACAGCCAGGGTCATATCGTCGGTCCCAGTCAGCACAATGATAGGCACCTCAGGGATCGTGGCGCGCAGCATATTACATGTATCCAAACCATGGCTGTCAGGCAAAGACAAATCCAGTAAGACTAGATCGACTTTCTGCCTGGCCAGCATGGCAAGCCCTGCGGAGAGTCTATCTACACTGACAAGATCGGTAATCCTGAGGTCTACTTCGGATAACATCTCCCGGATCAGTCGAGCATCGCCGGGATTATCCTCAATAAGCAGGATGGATTCCAGTGAGTCGTCCATGGTTTACTAATTCCTCAGAATGGAGTCCCCGGATTCCCATAGTGTTTCGCCATCTAGCCGACCTAATCATCACCGAACATATTGTCAAGCCGAGCGAGTTCATCGGGTACCACATGGATTGGTCGCCCGGAAAGTATGCCAGTGATGTTGCTGAATGGTTTGCCAATGTGCATCCCACCCCCATCAATTGTGAATTCTCGGATATCTTTATCGTGCATCGAGCCGCGCATCTTGAGGACGGTGATGCCGCGCCGCATTTCACCAAACATCTCTACATAGCGCAGGAGAATGATTGAATCGGTAATGGTGGAAATATGCGCTTCTGTAACTGAGGTGCCCCCCAGCAAAGTTGGCGTAGTGGAGGTAAACAACCCCGCCATCTCCTGGTGTTTTATGAAAGATGTCAGGCCAATGACGAACTCACGAAAGCCTTTGATGGTTGAAACACGCTCAAGGGCAGAGAAACTATCAACGGCGACGCGTTGGGGCTTGAACGCCTCGATGATCGCTTTCATCTCGATCAAGTGATCCTCCAGCCCCATAACCTCAGGATACTCACAGATGACTTTGAGCCTACCGTCGCGCTCCATCTGCTCGTAGTCGATGCCCCAACCACTGGCGTTTCTAAAGAGCTGTTCGCGGCTTTCTTCAAATGCGAACAATAGGCAGCGTTCGTCATTGTTCGCCCCACCTGCCATGAACTGGGTAACTGTGAGCGTTTTGCCAGTCCCGGTGGCGCCAGATACCAGGATGATCGAATCGCGAAAGAAGCCTCCTCCACACATATCATCTAATTCGGGGCTGCCGTAGGAGATACGGACGTTGGAGGACTTCTGTTTCAACTCAATGGCAGAGAGGGGGATTGCGACAATGCCTGCATCGGAGATGATCGTGAAAGGAAACTCACCTTTCTGGTGGGTTGTGCCACGGAACTTGAGAATTTCCATAGTGCGTCTGCGCTTCTCGGACTCGAGAATGTTACGCAGAATGACCACGTTATCGGCCACAAACTCTTCTACGCCGAAGCGCGCGATTTCGCCGTATTCCTGAGTGCGCTCAGCGGTCATGATCGCTGTAACGCCGAGTTGCCTTAGCGCCGACGCAATCCGGAAAAGCTCGCGGCGTACGGTCGCGCTGTCAGTGAGTTGAGTAAAAATGGCGCCCAGGGAATCCATGGAGACCCGCGTGGCACCAACTTTCTGAACTGCATGTTCGATCCGGGCCATGAGAGCACCCAGGTCATATTCACCGACTACCAAAGCCTCTTCGCCAGGCTGAGGGGAGGCATCCACAAAGGCCCATTTACCCTCTTCCTCCCATTGCTGAATGCGCCAACCAAAGCCAGTCATATTTCTACGGATGTCCGCGGGGGATTCCTCGAAGGTGATAAAGACGCCACCTTCATCTTTCTGAGTGATCCCTTCAGCTAGAAACTGGGCGGCGAAGACAGTCTTGGCGCTGCCAGCTGTGCCTGAAACCAGAGTAGTGCGCCCTAATGGCAGGCCACCATTGGAGATCAGGTCAAAGCCAGGAATCCCCGTCTCGAGTTTCGCAATCAGTTGAGTTTCGGCCTGGCTGCTCATTGATCGTTCCCCTTGTCACGTCTGGAAGTACTCAGCGGGCGTATGTCGAGACCCAAAAGGACCCGTTCTGTATCAGATAAGTCACCGATGATTCGCCTGATAGGAGGTGGGAGGTCCTTGATCAGAGTAGGAGTAGCCAGGATCTTCTCGTCCTCTGCCAGTTGGGGTCGTTCCAGGATGTCAATAATCACCATCTCATACAGCTCGTTCAATTCTTCCTCGCAGATTTTGCGCAGGTTGGCAATGGCACGCTCAGAGCGAGGTGTATAGCCTGTGATATACAGCTTCAGCATATATTTCTTTTCACCCACCTTGGCATTCCTCCTTCTTCCTTCCGCCGACTGCCTTTCCCGGTACTCCCCTCAGCCGGGAATACTCAGGTGCCGAGTGAACGGTTTCGGTAGAATAATACCAGATAGCCCATTAGTTCGAGGACCAGCAGGCGCCCCTCATCTAAATAGGCCTGCCGCATCTGGTAATTGGCCTCCTCAGTTTTTAGTTTTACAGCGATCTTATGCATGTCTACGACATCACGCGGACCCGCCCTCAAGTGGCCCAGATCCTCGCTTATCGCAAGGAGCTGCTCAGTTATATTGTGTTCGACGCGATAGGCGCGCTCCTCCAGGGCCAGATCCAGCAGTGTGTTATAACGCCCAACCAGCTCATCAAAGGAGCCTGGTGCAGCCTCTCTCAGGGGACGGCTGCCAAAAAACTCCGCTGTAACAGAAGCTCTAGGTGGACCAGAAAGCTGTTCCAGGGAGTTGAATTCCTGCTCCTGCTGCTGCTGTTCCACAGCGCGGCGAAGTTCTGTTTGGAGACGATGCCGCTCGAAGGCATAGCGAATGGAACGTTCCAGCAGATGCCCATCCACCTGCCCCTTGACCAGGTAGTCCTGTGCACCCGCCTGGACAGCCTGTATTCCAACCTGCTCATTGTCCTGCCCTGTTAGGACCACAATAGGTACATCAGACACCGCGTCCCTGGCTCGCAGCAGAGTTTCCAGCCCGCTGCTATCTGGGAGGCCTAGGTCCAACAGGATCACACTCGGGTTATTGCTATCCAGATACCGGAGACCTTCTAAGAGCCGCCCAGCCGTGATCAAGGTGGTCGAAAGGCTTACTGTACCGGCGAGCATCTCTTCGATCAGGCGCACATCACCGGGGTTGTCCTCAATCAATAAAACAGTGATTGGCACTGTGCTCATACGGCACCTTCAATCAGGTTCTGAGCTATGATCATGAGCACCCATGTATCTTTCGCCGTATGATCTAGTGAGTCTTTGACCAGACGAGGCCAGGTCTTGCTGCGACATTGTAGCCACCCTAGAAAGAGCGAATGAGGCATGATGCCCGCAAAAACCCCAGCTGCACTTCCAGCTTGTTGGCCCGCAGCTCCTTTTTAAAGCTCCTTCCATATAATGTGAATGAAGCTGCCAAGAGATGACCAAAGTCTGATCTGGTATAAGGTTCATTCGGCCATCCCATCTGGGGGCAGCTTGACAATCGTCAACCAGAAGTCCTCAACATACTTGACTACATTAATGAACTGCTCAAGGTCCACCGGCTTTGTGATATAACAGTTCGCATGCAAGTCATAGGTCGTCAGGATATCCTGTTCAGCCTCCGACGTAGTAAGAATAACCACCGGAATGCGTTTGAGGCTGCCATCAGCCTTGACCTCAGCCAGCACTTCACGCCCATCTTTCTTCGGCAGATTGAGGTCAAGTAAGATCAGGTCTGGACGGGGTGAATCCGCATAACGGCCTTGACGACGCAGGAAGGCTATGGCTTCTATTCCATCTTCCACCACATGCAGGGTGTGGAATACTTTGCCGTCCTTAAGGGCCTCTTGGGCCAGGCGAGCGTCGCCGGGGTTATCTTCGACCAACAGAATTTGAACAGGTGCTACACTTGTCATCAGTCTCCTCCGATCACAGACAAAGTAAAGAAGAAAGTTGAACCTGCGCCGGGTTGCGATTCAACCCAGATGCGCCCCCCATGCCGCTCTATGATCTTTTTGCAGATGGCGAGGCCGACACCTGTGCCGGCGTATTCGTTCTTGCCATGCAGACGCTGGAAGATGACGAACACCCGCTCACCATACATGGCTGCATCAAAGCCAATGCCGTTATCCTGGACGCAGAACTGCCAGAAACCGTCCACTTGCTTGGCCCCGACATGGATTTGCGGCGGCTTTTCACTGTGAAATTTGATGGAGTTGCCGATCAGGTTTTGCAGCAATTGAGACAACTGCGAATCGTCGCCCATCACGCTGGGTAGGGGATCGTGCGTAATTACCGCCCCACTCTTTTCAATGGCAATCCGCAGATTCTGTAACGCTTTTTCAAGAACAACCTCACAATCTGTCGGCGCAAATTCCTTCGTATGGGTGCCCACCCGTGAGAAAGCAAGCAGGTCGGTGATAAGCGTCTTCATACGGGTAGCACCGTCCACCGCGTAGCCGATAAACTCATCCGCGTCAGCGTCCAACTGACCTTTGTAGCGTTGCTGTAGGAGCTGCAAATAGCTGGTAACCATGCGCAGAGGTTCTTGCAGGTCATGTGAGGCTACGTAGGCAAACTGCTCCAGTTCGGCGTTGGAACGGGCCAGGTCCTTGGCTTGCCTAGCGAGGTCTTCCTGTGCCCGCTGGCGAAGCAAGATCATGGCTAGCTGTGAGACGGCCGCGGTCACCAAGCTGATTTCACGGTCGGCGCTCTCGGGTGTACCAGGCGTGTAGAAAACGAGAATAGCTAGAACCTCATTCTCAGCAACCACCGGAACTCCAAGCAGCGATCGGAAACCTGCCTGCATAGCGAGGGGGATATGTTCGTGACATGCGGCTGGAAGATTATTGAAATCCTGATGCCACCGAGGCGCTCTCTCCAGCCAGATACTGCCGATCGGCCCCTCTCCCTTTTCAAATGCCACATTCTCGCTGGCATCCCTGAGCTGCTGCAGAGTAGATGTATGGCTGCTCTGCCCGATATAGGCCAACCGCAATTCAAGCCGCGACAGCTCAGGATTCGGAACCCAGGCTTCGGCGTAATTCCATCCGGCCTGTCTGCTCATCTGCTCGAGCAGCTGATATAGGGCTGAGTCGAAATCGGGCGCCTGGCCTATCTGCTTGGCCAAGTTGAGCAGCAACTGGATATCTCCTTCGCCGCGTTGTCGTTCAAGCTCAACAAGCCTGGCATACTCCAGATTCAGTGCGCTCTGCTGACTCAAGACCAGCAATAGACCGAGGTCGTCTTCTATAAACAAGGACCCCTGGTAAAAGAACACTGCCAGAATGCCCAGCAGCGTCTCACCAACAGCAATAGGCACAGTTGCCACTGCCCGCACTTCGTTTGGCGACCCAACCAGCATGCGCAGGCTGGCAGCTGGTTCGGCTACCAGCATTTCATATATAGGCTGTCTTGCTTCCCAGGCGCGCTGTACGATGCTGTCAAGAATGCTCTCCTGCAGGGGGGCTGTGCCTTGGGTGTCAGAAAGTACGGACCAGGCAGCCTCGTGGTCCCGCAGCACGATCCGTGTGGCAACTCCGCCGACTGCCTGTTGGGCAAAGCGAGCGAGCCGTCCCAATATCTGCGCCGTGTCTGTGACAGCCTCGGCAGTGGTATTCTCCTCAATAAACCGCTGGACTTCTGAGAGCTGCCAAACGCGGCGTAACCCACGAGGTGTGGCAAACCCCAGGAATAAACATACAGCTGATAGGATCGAGAACACCTGGGATCCAGCCTGGAGCATTTCGGAGAGCTGAGGAAAAACCCTTCCTGCACCGACGAGCACCATGGCAAAACCCAATAGGCCTAAACCGCTCGCCGCCAGTCGCTGCCGCCGCTGGCTGACACCCTGGGTCGTCACTGTACCTTGCACAAAGGCATAGGCACTGTAACCTTCAGCCAGTGCGAAATACGCGACAATTACCAATAGCGCTGGAACTGGAAGGTTCGAAGGGAAGGCAATTAATAAGGCCCAGGATAGGATCATGCCTACCAGAGCAGATCGGGAAATGATCTGCGGCACACTGCGGAATCCCTTTACCAGCCAGAGGAAAATGTAGGGATGAGCAACAACTGCTATCGATCCAAGTGTCGAGAGCCAGGGCGTGTGAAAGCCCGTCAAACCCCTGATAATCTGGATAATGACACTGGGGGCAAAGGAATTAAATGCCAGCGCAATATTGAGGCGGACTGCGTTGCGGTGACGCAAGAAGTCAATAACTGCCAGGAGTGCAAGTAGGAGAAAAGCAGCACGTGTTACATATGAAAGGAGCTCGATCCCATTCATCAATCTCGCTTCTCAATTCTGTCCGTGGCGACAAGTTGGGTGGATGAGTATGCCAGATAGAGAGATACTGCCAGCAGCGATTATGAATCGAGAGGCATAGTTGATGTAATCCTACCCAGAACGGCCTTTCTATCCACACAAATGCTGGTCAAGGATCGGTTACCCATAACAACAAGTGTCATTCTGTATCGGGATTTACGCGAAACCCTGGCACGTTTCCCAGGTGTCTGGGCTTAGTATCTCTGGAAGCGGGACATTGTGTCTGCCCCAGAGAGTGGGAACAATCTGTGGGCGCGCACCTGTGATTGATCGGAGTCACTGGTGCGGACACCTCCTCAACAGAATCCGCTGAGACTGAGCTATCAGCAAACTGCATACTGAATGTATCTACAGCACTTTAGTAAATTACTGGCCTGGGCTCGTTACTCCTGTGGTGTGCCCAGAGCGATCTCGCAACTGTACTATTGTGATTATTATATGACAACAACGCAATAGTACCGCAAGAATTCGGTTTCTGGCCCTCAGGATCGATTGCTCAAGCCAAGCGCCAATTTTGCCTAAAGTTATATTGATATGGGTGCGCAAACAATACTGAGTTGCCCTACTTCTACCTGACTCTTAACATGTGGCCTGCTAACTGCTCAATGGCCATGATGCTCAAGTGCCGGTTATTGGCTGATTGCCAGCACACAAAGTGACCATGTTGGCCTGTATCGCATGATCCATGGCGGAGAAGAGGCCACCCTGACAGCCTGCGTTTTAGGTATTGGATGCGGCCCGAGCATTTACCAATATCGAATTTCTGGTTCGAAAGGGCATGGTAATCCCTGTCAGCAGTAACTGCGCTCACGCTGCACAGCATCTGACTTACTGCACGAGTCTTCTTATATAATGAGGGCAAACTGTTGTGCAGACTGCATGGATTACACAGGGGCAAGGCATATGATCACACTTGAACATATCCTCAAACCAACCGATTACCTGCAGCACATGTCTGGCGAGCTGCCGTTTTTGAATACTCTGATGGACTATCAGGCATATTGGTTCGAGCACGGGCAGGCGGTCTCGGATGCTGTTGACCGGGCGGGCACCCCGTGGATACGGATGTTTGATGAGGTGGGGAGGCGCATCGACGAGATACAATATCCACCCGGCTATTGGGAAGCTCTGCATTCGGGCTACCGGGCCGGGGCAATCTGGCGATGTTTTGAATCGCAGTCACTCCTACCTTTTTATCTGTTGGGCTACGTCACCTCCTTTTTTGATACAGGGATCTACTGCCCGTACACGGTCTCATTATCAACAGCTGTGCCGCTTTATAAGTATGCTCAGCAAGCGGCCAAAGACCGGTTCTTGCCCCACCTGCTGGCCCGAGACGATCGGGTCTGGCAGGGTGCAACATGGATGACAGAGGTCAATGGCGGCTCAGACCTGGGGCGCGGGGTAGAAACAACTGCGGTGCAGAGCGGGGAGCAGTGGCTCCTAACAGGAGATAAATACTTCGCCTCAAATGCGCACGCTGACGTCGCCGTTGCCGCCGCGCGCCCCCAAGGTGCGGGCCCGGGTGTGCGGGGGCTGGCGTTATTCCTGGTGCCTCGTTTTCGCAAAGATGGCGGGCTGAATTTCAACCTCCGCCGTTTGAAGGATAAGATCGCAACCCGATCCGTGCCAACCGGAGAGGTAGAGCTACGCGACAGCGAAGCCTATTTGTTGGGAGAACCCGAGGTTGGCATCTACCTGATCCTGGAGGTTCTCAACATATCCCGCGTGGCCAACAGCATCGCCAGCGTGGCCCTTGCCCAGCGTGCACTGGCTGATGCATACCAGTTTGCACAGGAGCGGGTTGCCTTTGACAAGCCAGTGCTTGAGCACCCCCTGCTGAACCGACAGTTCCGCGAACGAGTAGAAAACCTCAAACGCAACTATGTGCTTGCCTGGGAAGCAGTCAGCCTGTTAAATCGCGTCTGGAAAGAGACGCCGCGTTACAGCGACCAATATCATCTCTTCCGGCTGGTTGCGCACCTGGCAAAATACGCAACGGCTGAGTTCGCTGCACAAACCGCCAGGTGGACCATGGAGGTCTATGGGGGAGTAGGCACACTGGCGGAAAACCGTGTAGAAAAGTGGCTGCGCGAAGCTGTGATCCTAGCGATCTGGGAGGGCACCCCTCACCGCCAGATACTAGATGGGTTGGAGGTCATCGAGCGCAAAAAGGCTCACCGGTTGTTGTTTGCACACCTGGGTGAGCATGCAGACCCGCAGCATCTGGAGCAGCTGGCCGCCCGTATTGACGAAGTCCTGGCCATGCCCCAGGATGAGAAGGAAGAGCACGCTCAGGAGATCTTTGATGAGCTGGCTTTTTTCACAGCGGAGAGTCTGCATCGCAGGCAGATACAGCAGCCAACGCACATCGGAGCGTAAGTATTGGCCGTGCCAGGCAGCATGTCTCTGAACTATTGATCTGAGGGATAACATCTCCCAAAACGTGTCAGACACCCACATCCACAGGATGGCTGCCCTGCCGGGTTGTTCCGGCAGGGCAGGGGATTGATCCGTCTGATGCTGGCTACACCAACTTATAGCGCTCAGGCTTCGGGTGGTGTGCGACCATCTCAGCAGCAATCTCATTGTGGCGGGTGATCAGGCGGTCCAGGTCGATCGTTTGCAGCTTGCCACCGCGCACGATGACCCGGCCGTTGATCACCGACAGATCCACCCTGTCTACAGTGCAGAGCAGCAGGGCCGCCAGCGGATCATGCACAGCGCCGCCTGCCATGCTCAATGTGTTCAAGTTGACCCCGATGAAGTCGGCGGCCTTGCCCGGCGCCAGTGCGCCGATATCAGCGCGGCCCAATACAGAAGCACTCCCCAGGGTGGCCAGTTCCAACCCTTCCTGAACGCTGAACACCCCTGCGCCACCGGCCACCCGCTGCAGCAGCATGGCCATGCGTGCCTCAGTGATGACATGGCACGAGTCGTTGCTCGCCGAGCCGTCTACGCCAATGCCTACTTTGACACCTGCGTCCAGCATATCGCGCACGCGAGCGATACCTGAACCAAGCCGCATATTCGACGAGGGGCAGTGCGCCACGCCTGTGCCAGTCTCGGCCATCATCTTGATCTCGTCATCATTGAGGAAGATCGCATGTGCCCACCACACATCTGGGCCAACCCAGCCCACCTGGCGCATGTGCTCAGCAGGGCGTGCGCCGAACTCACGCAGGCAGAATGTCTCCTCGTCCCTGGTCTCGGCGACATGGGTATGCAGCATCACGTTCCTATATGAACGCGCCAGCTCAGCTGCCTTACGCATCAGATCGCCAGTCACAGAGAATGGTGAGCAAGGCGCCAGGGCCACCCGGGTCATGGCATAGGGTTCTGGATCATGAAAAGCCTCAATGACACGCTGGCAGTCCGCGAGTATCGCATCTTCTTCCTGGACCACATGGTCCGGCGGCAGGCCACCCTTGCTGCGGCCCAGCGACATGGAGCCGCGCGTGACATGGAAGCGCATGCCGATCTCCTGTGCTGCTCGCACCTGGGCATCCGCGGTCGAGTTATTGGGATACAGATAAAGGTGATCGCTGCTGGTAGTGCAGCCCGAGAGGATCATCTCTGCCATGGCTGTCTGCGTGCTGATATAGACTGCTTCATCGGTCAGCTCACCCCAGATGGGGTACAGCCGCACCAGCCAATCGAACAGCTCCTCGTCTTGCGAACCAGGCACTGCCCTGGTGAGCGTCTGGTAGAAGTGATGGTGTGTGTTGATCAGGCCAGGGAGGATCGCCATCCCTCGGGCATCAATCACCTCATCCGCTTCACTGGGCAGCTGACCGGTTGGGCCAACCTGTTCTATCACATTATCACGGGCAAACAGGCCGCCATCCCTGATTCGCTGGCGCCTTTCGTCCATGGTGATCACAAGGTCAGCATTCCTGATAAGCAGTGTGCCCATGTGGTTCTCCTTATTAAAACATGGGGTGGGAGTCGATTTGAGAACAGATTGATCACACGCTCAGTGTGCTCACAGCATCCTGTGCAGGCTCCCCTACCGGGTAATATTATGCGCCCATTCTGTGTAGGGAGGAACTGGCAGTAGGCATTTCCGCGCACCCAACAGGCTCATGGCGGTATGGAGTGCATGCGTGATAACTCCTATTGGCTCCCAGGACAGGATAACAGGTGCACACCTTTGTTTATATTATCCTAAATATACGAACCGGCGTTCAGGTCTGACTCCCCCTGGTCTACTCACTGCAGAGCTATGGTATATTGGAACAGTAACAACTTAACAGTGCCTGCCATCCGGAGAAAGTAAGCATGTCAGATTCTGGAGTTTCCTCCGAAGCTGCCAAACTGCTGTCTTCAATTCCCTACTTTGCTGATGTAGATGCGGACACCTTGAATGCTGTGGCTAAGTCGGCAATCTGCCGAAGCTACCAGGAGGGCCAGATTATCTTGCTGGAAGGAGATCCCAGCAGCGGCTTGTGCGTCGTTGAGGAAGGATGGTTGAAGGCAGTACGAACCTCACCCGAAGGGCGAGAACAGGTACTGCATATCCTGGGCCCCGGTGAAGTCTTTAATGCCATTGGCGTGTTGGCCAGCCCTACCAATGTAGGAACGGTTATTGCTCTTGAGCCTGCCACGGTATGGATCATCCGGCGGGAAGCCCTGCTTCGATTAATCGATGCGCATCCGGCCCTGGCACGCATCATCATTCACAGTCTTGCTGAACGCGTGCAACATCTCATCACCCTGGTGGAAGACCTGTCACTGCGAACTGTTGAAGCGCGGCTGGCCCGGATGCTGCTTGAAAAAGCGACTGAGGAGACGCTGCACCGCCGTCACTGGGCCACCCAGGCAGAAATGGCAGCCCGGCTGGGCACCGTGCCCGATGTTCTCAACCGGGCACTGCGCAGCCTTGCTGAGAAGGAGATTATCAGGGTGGAGAGACATCAAATCCTGATCCTGGATCGGGAGGGCCTCGCATCCATTGCCCGTTTAAACGAGTGACTTGTAAGCAGGAGTTCCCTCTAAAAAACGACTAAAGTCGGAGACAGACCACCGCCCGGGTTCTATTCTTAGCTCTGAATCCCGGGCGATTTTATTGCCTGGGTATCAAATGATCAGACAGTGTATAGAACAAATAGGAGCGACAAGAATGGAAGCAAAGCTGTACCCCTCTTGGGGCGAGAAAGTGATCTTCTCTGCAGAGGGTCCCCAGCCGGAAGTGCTGGCCGAGACCGATACAATGAAAGTGGTTGTTGCCGGGCTTCAGGCAGGCCAGGTCATTCCACCGCACCCAGAAACGCAGGGTGTCTATTACATCCTTGAAGGACAGGGGTGGATGACCGTGGGTGAGCAACGCTTTGCTGTTGCTGCTGGTTCGACCATCATTGTTCCCAAAGGCACGGCGCGCGGTCTAGAAGCCGAGGGGCCTCTCTCCTTCCTGGCAGTCCGTGTCAGCGCCTAGTGGAGGTTTCTATATGAAAAAACAGGGGCATCAGCTCTGGGCAAGTAAGGGCTGTGCTTCGCTAAATCGGTAGTATCCGACAAAAGTCGAGGAATGCCTATCGCCTGGCAGTTATGCTGAGTGCAGACTGTCAGGCGCTTTATTCTGGGGAGGGCAGCATGACACAAACACCGAGGCAAGGCCAAGAGGTCCCTGTACCGATCATCGATCTGTCTCGATGCACAGGCTGTGCGTTGTGTGTAAAGGCATGCCCCGCTGGTGCTCTGGCGATGCATGCGGGAGGGGCATATGTGGTCCGGCCGGAGGCCTGCCAGTACACCGGCCTGTGCGAGCAGATCTGCCCGGAACAGGCCATAACACGGCTCTTTGAGATCATCCTGCAAGATACATCCAGCGTGACGGACGAGGATGACGCAACTTCCACCCTGAAGCCGACAAAAGTCGAAGATGAACAGCCGCAAGGATGATAGGCTCGAAGCAGATCAGCAGTTCAACAAAACAATCAAGGAGGGGTAACACAATGAGCTGGTCAATAAAGCTGTTCAAGATACGGGATATCGACATCAAAGTTCACATCACGTTTGTGCTCATCCTCGTCTGGGCGGCCTGGCGCTGGAGTGTCAATACCGGCGCTGGCGCGCGCGGGGCACTATTTGGGGTGGCGGCGACGCTGCTGTTGTTTGCCGCCGTTACTCTGCACGAGCTGGGCCACAGCTTCCAGGCGCTGCGCTTTGGAGTGAAGGTGCAGGGAATCACACTGATGCCCATGGGCGGAATCGCACAGATGGAGGACATGCCGAAAGAGCCGGGCAAGGAACTGCGCATCGCCATCGCCGGGCCGCTCGTTAACTTCGCCATTGCAGGCTTACTCATTCTCGTCGGCATTGTGCTCAACGCACAGACAATCATCACAATCCCTGAACTTATCCGTTCTCTGGGTGAAGCTAACTGGGCAGGGATGCTGGCCTATCTCACAGCAGCCAATCTGGCGATTGGGGTCTTTAACCTGATCCCGGCCTTTCCAATGGACGGCGGGCGCGTGTTGCGGGCGCTGCTGGCCATGAAGTTCAACTATGCACAGGCCACGTCGATTGCTGCAAAGATCGGACAGGGACTGGCGCTGCTGGGAGGGCTGTATGGCTTCATGAACGGGAACTGGACTCTGGTTTTGATTGCCATTTTTGTCTGGATGGGCGCCGGGCAGGAGGAGAGAAACACCAGAACCACGGATGGGTTGAGCGATCTCACTGTTGGGCAGGCCATGATCCGGCATCCTCAAGTTCTCAAGATCACCGACACGCTGGAGACGGCCGTCGAGCTGACGTTGAGCACTGCCCAGGCAGATTTCCCGGTCGTCCACATTGATAACCGGGTGGTTGGACTGCTTACACAGGCAGATATCCTGCGGGCGCTCCGGCGCTCAGGAACTGATACACCAGTCATGGATGCGATGCGCACTGATTATCCTGTCACGCAGTCCACAGAACTGCTCTCGAAGGCCCTTCAGGAGATGTCCGCGAACCAGCTCAACGCGATGCCTGTCGTCAGCCCTGACCAGAAGCTGGTTGGGCTATTGACTGCAGCAGATATCAACGAAGCTTACCATCTGCTGGCGGTCAGCCCGAAATCCGGCCTGGCTGCTGGAGCAGCATCTTGAGACTGGAAGTCACGTCTGCACTAGCGGAAAGGAACACGTAATGGACAACGAAACCCGAAACAGACGATTGAAGTTCTCGATAGGTTATATCATCACAGCCATCCTGATATTTATGGTGCTGCAGGGAATATTGGGCCGGCTGTTGACAGAGGGTGGTACGGAGCTGGCCTACAGCGAGTTTAAGGCTGCGGTATATGCTGGCGAGGTTAAGAGTGTAAGCATCGGCGAAGAGCAGATCAGCGGTGAACTGAAGGATGCGCAACCCTTCACCACCATCCCGGTCGAAGACCCGGGCCTGCTCGAGGAGCTGGAAGCTCAGGGCGTTGAAATTCACGGCCAGCGGTCAAGTGACCAGGGGATACTCGGTGCGCTGTTGGGCTGGGTGCTTCCCCTTGGTTTGATGGCAGGCCTCTGGTACTTCATGATGAGGCGCATGCGGAAGTCAAGCAGCGGGACTGGCAGCAGCATCTTCTCCTTTGGTGAGAGCAAAGCGAGGATGATCCGGGGCGAGCAAACCGGCATCACCTTCGCCGAGGTCGGCGGCGCCGGTGAAGCTGTGACTGAACTGCGTGAGGTCACCGAGTTTCTTAAGAACCCGGATCGCTTCCAGCGGTTGGGGGGCAAGATGCCCAAGGGAGTTTTACTGGTTGGGCCGCCAGGGACTGGCAAGACGCTGCTGGCACGCGCCACGGCTGGTGAAGCCAGTGTGCCCTTCTTTTCGATGAGCGCCGCTGAGTTTGTCGAGATGTTTGTTGGCGTGGGAGCGTCGCGGGTGCGTGATCTGTTCGACAAAGCCAAGAAGACAGCGCCCAGCATTATCTTTATCGACGAGATCGACGCCATTGGTGGGCGTCGCGGCGGTGTGGGCTCAATGGGCGGCAGCCACGAAGAGCGTGAACAGACGCTCAACCAGCTTCTGGCCGAAATGGACGGCTTCGAAGCCGCGACGGGTGTGATTGTCATGGCTGCTACCAACCGCCCCGAGGTGCTGGATCCGGCGCTGCTGCGCCCCGGTCGCTTTGACCGCCAGATTGTGGTTGACCTGCCTGACCTGGTAGGGCGACAGGAGATCCTGCGCATCCACGCACGGAGCGTGATGCTGGCGGATGATGTAGACCTCATGACGATCGCGCGCATCACGCCGGGCTTCTCCGGCGCAGATTTAGCCAACGTGATCAACGAGGCGGCGCTGCTCGCGGCCCGAGGCGGCAAGCTTGCAGTCGAGATGGCCGACGTCGACGCGGCGATTGAGCGTGTGCTGACCGGTTCGGAGCGCCGCACGCGGGCAATGAACCCCTATGAGAAGAAAGTGGTGGCCTACCACGAAGCCGGGCATGCACTCGTCGCCAGCCTGCTGCCGGGGACGGACCCGGTACACAAGGTGACGATTGTGCCTCGAGGGCGTGCACTGGGGTACACCATGCAGCTTCCGACTGAGGATCGTTACCTGTTGAGCGAAAACGAACTGCGTGATCGGCTGGCGGTGCTGCTCGGCGGCCGGGTGGCCGAAGCACTGACCTTCGGCGTCGTCTCTACTGGCGCGGCGGATGATCTAGCACGCGCCACCGACCTGGCCCGGCGCATGGTGACGGAATACGGAATGAGTCCGCTGCTTGGCCCCGTACGGTTAGCGGCAGATCCACAGGCCATGTACCTGGGTGGGCAAACAGGGCTGGATGCACGTGTCAGCCCGGCAACCTCCAGCAGCGTGGATGTGGAGACCCGACGTATTGTTGAGGAGGCGCTGGGCCGTGCTTGGGAGCTGTTGGAGCAGCACGAAGGGGCACTGACTCAACTGGCACATCTGTTGTGCGAACAGGAAACCGTGTCGGGCACAGACGTCCAGGCGCTTGTCCAAGAGCCTGTCCAGACGATACCAGATACCCGGCCAGTCTCATCAGGCGCGGGAGGATCAGGTGGAGCTTAAGTTATCTACCCTGATCTTGCTGCTCCTGATCGCGGTAGTAGTGGCGCTGGTTACCCGGCGTACCCGGCGCCCCTACACCGTCGCCCTGGTGATCTGGGGGTTGATTCTGGGCCTGCTGCAGGTCTTCGAGATGATCCCGCTCAGCAGAGAACTGATTCTGACAGTCTTCTTGCCTCCGCTGTTGTTTGAAGGGGCCCTCCACATCAGGGCAAAAATCCTGCGCCGCCGCGCCGGGATGATCTTTGGATTGGCGCTGGGCGGGACGCTGGTTACCGCGCTGGCTGTTGGTGCAGCTGCTCACTTCCTGCTTGGTTTCGACTGGCTGGCTGGCCTGCTGCTGGGCGTTATCGTTGCACCCACCGACCCGGTCAGTGTGCTTGCCACCTTTCGGGCTGCCCGTGTCGACCGGGACCTATCCACCATTGTTGAGGGCGAATCACTGTTCAACGATGGAATTGCAGTGGTGCTCTATATCATTGTGCTGGAGGCATCAGGGGGCGTTGCTCTGAGCCCGCTGCACAGTGTGGGAGAATTCCTGCTCGTTGTAGGTGGTGGCTCCGCGTTGGGGTTGGTCGTTGGGATTCTGGCCAATGCTTTACTCCAACACGCAAATGATCACCTGATTGAAATAACATCAACACTGGTGGTTGCTTATGGGGTCTATCTGCTGGCCGAATACTTGCATCTATCTGGCGTCGTTGCCGTGGCGATTGCCGCCCTTGTGATCGGGAACCGGGGACTCCGCAGCAGCTCGCCTGCCTCTCGCGCAGAGGTCACGATATTCTGGGACGTTGTGGCCTTCCTAGTGAACTCAATCGTATTCCTCCTGATAGGCTTCGAGCTGCAGCCTGCCCGTTTGGTGGATGACATCCTGTCAGCGGGGCTGGTTGTGGCTGCACTGATGGCAGTCCGTGCACTGCTTGTCTACGGGTTAGGCGCACTGCTTCATCGCTGGCGTCCTCTGCCTTGGTCCTGGCGTCACGTCATTTTCTGGGGTGGACTGCGCGGCAGTGTGCCTATTGCATTGGCGCTCGGGCTGCCTGTGGGGCTTGCCGGTCGGGACCAGATTGTAGGCATTGTTTTTGGCGTCGTGCTCATCTCGCTGCTTGGGCAGGGGCTGACCATTCCGGCGCTGATCCGGCGGCTCGGTCTCACTCAAACCACGCGCGGCCTTGATGCACACCCCCGGAATCCGACAAAAGTCGATGATGCACAGTGTCGAATCGGTCACACTTAATGCCGGATCAAAAATGTAGACAATTAAACCTTGAACGGTCCATGAAAGGGAACGAGTTTATGAAATTCTGGAACAAATGGCTGCGGAAGATTCATCGCTGGTTAGCGATCCCGTTCATCATCGCCATTCTGATCCTGATACTGGCGCGCCAGATACCGCAGGTAGTTATTGTGCAACGTTTGCAACAGGTCATGATGTTGCTGATGGTGATCACAGGGAGCTATTTGTATTTACTTCCCTACCTGTCCAGATGGAAGCGCGGGCGCAGACAATCCACCGAGTAATTATCTTGAACCAGGATCCGGTTGGAGACGGCCTGCTGACCATAGACAGTCGAGGAGTTGTTTGGCAATAGAGAGGCTAAAGCTTTATGGGTTACGAGTTGAACACGGTAGATGCAATATCAGATCGGATTATGCTGTTCGCCCCACAAGAGAAGGAGACTCTTAAGGCACTTGAGGAGGAGTTTCTAAGCGATCAGCTTGAAAGGAACAATGACCGGCTCAGTGCCCTTGAAGCCCGTCAATTGGAACGCCATTCTGACGATGAACTGGTATCTGAACACATCACCATGACGCAGATCTATATGCGGCGGCAAACGCTGCTGACAGCTCTGCAAATTGAAACACAGGATCGCCTGCTGATTGCGGCGATACGCAAGCGGCTGAAGTCTGCCCGCAGGGATGACTGGGGCCCTTCTGTACTGCGCACATATGCCGACAAACGGCAGGAGCATTGGATTGCCCGGGTGGATAACCAGCTCCTGGTAAGTGTGATGCGTGAATGGGAAGCCTGGCTGGCAAGCCATTTAAAAACTGATAAGGAGTTATGACATGAGCGAACGATTCGCGGTATTCGGTATGGTGACCTTCTTGCATGATCTGTTTACGGCTGTCTGGATTGGTGGGTTGATCATGATGGGGATCACCCTGATCCCGGCCGTCAGGAAGACGCTTGGCAGGGGGCCGCAAGTCAAGGAGTTGATGGATGCCATACAACGGCGCCAGAGCATACTGGTCTATATCAGCATAGCTGGCCTGATCCTGACTGGCTTCCTGCAGGCCCGGCGCAGCCCGGCTTTCGTGGGGCTGTTCAGCTTTGCTAATACGTACTCGATGGCGTTGGCAGTGAAGCATATCCTAGTGGCTGCAATGGTTGCCATTTCCTTGTACAGGAGCCTGGCAGTGGGGCGCAGAGGGCAGCCGCTGACTCCCTCGCAGGAAAAACTGAGCGCAGGTCTTTTGTTCCTGAACATTGGCATGGGCATCACCGTCCTGCTGCTGAGTGGCCTTCTGGCCGCGCTCCCGGTGCTGCCGGGGTAAGCACGTAGAGACTGAGCATGTTGAGATATCTGTCCAGATCCAAGGGCGCGCCGCGCCAAAGCATATTACAGCGAGTACGCAGGCACGCCCGTCATTTACTGGAGGAAGGGCAAAGAAGACGTTACAGGTTGTACGATGGATGAGAAACTAATCGTAATGGTAGTAGACGACGAAGCCGGTATAAGGACGTTGGTGAGCATTATGCTGGAACAAGCCGGGTTCGTTGTGTTGAAGGCTGAGAACGCTTTGCAGGCGCTGGCGATGCTTAGGGAAACCAAGCCAAACCTGTTGATTGCGGATGTCATGATGCCGCAAATGGATGGCACCGAACTGTGTCGGCAAATCCGGAGGTGCCCAGATTGCCGATGGATACCGATTCTGCTCCTATCGGCACGGAGTGACCCGGAGAGTGTTAGGCGAGGCCTGGAGGCGGGAGCAGATGCCTATCTAACCAAGCCTGTTTTCAGCCGGGACTTGGTACGGGCTGCCCGCTCTCTCCTGGAATGTGCAAAGGGGAGAAATAACTCAGGGTGTGGCACGGGCTGCTAAAGCCCCTGCAAGAAGGGTATCGGGGGTGCTTCATTCATTCGCCCGAAGGCTGTACAATGGAGATAATGCACACAGCGAGGAGCGTATGACACCACGCCGTAAAAGCCCAGTAGAGCCGGAATATATTGAGCCTCACATGTGTTCGCTCGATTCACGGCTTGACATCCTGTCTAAAGTGCCCTTCTTCGCCAGCCTGCCGGCAGAGGCTCTGCGCGAGGTAAACAGCCTTTTTCGCGAGCGCGGCTTCGAGCCGGGCGAGACCATCTTTTTTGCTGGCGGCCCTGTTCAGCGGCTGTATGTTGTCGCAGCAGGCAAAGTGAAAGTGATGCGACATACTTTCACCGGTCACGATGTCCTGATCGATATCCTGGTGCCCGGCGACTTCTTTGGCAGCCTGTCGCCTCATGGAGAAGATTACCACCCTAACACGGCGCAGGCGCAGACCATGGCCTGTGCATTGAGTATCGATGCGGATGAGTTCCGCCAGATTATGGCAGCCTATCCGAGTGTGGCGATTACCGTGCTGGACATCGTATCAGAGCGTCTGAAAGAAGCACAGGAGATGGTACGCCAACTCAGTGCCTTCACCGCGGAGCAGCGTATCGCGTTTGCGCTGCTCAAGCTGGCGGAGAAGCTCGGTACGGAACAGGATGTTGGCCTCCTGATCCAGATGCCGCTCTCTCGTGAAGACCTTGCGGCTATGACCGGGACGACCATCGAAACCGCCAGCCGGGTAGTCAGCCAGCTCCAAAAAGAAGGGCTGATTCGCACGGGGAGACAGTGGCTCTCTATCCTGGATAAAGAAGGGCTGGCCGAACTGACCGAGGCCCCGCAGTGACTCAATCTCAAGGGGCACTCCACATCAAAAGTGCCCCTATGAGAGAACAGCCGCCAGCCGGATGTGGTCAGCCAGCCGAGTGCGGCTCGCCAGCGCGGATCCCGAATTCCTCGGCAATCTGCTGCACCCAAGCCTGTACACGCCCAATCGTCAGCTTCGGCTCGTTATCCTCGTCTATGGCCAACCCCATAAAGTGATCGCCCTCAAGCGCCAGTGACGCTTCCACTTCGTATCCTGCGGCGGGCCACGTGCCCACAAGCTGACCCCCACATTCCCGTACTCTTGCGGCCAGGGTTCCTACCGCGTCAAGGAATGTGCTGCTGTAGCCGTACTGATCGCCAAGTCCGAAGATGGCGACCTTCTTGCCTGACAGATCAAGCCCGTCCATTTCTGGCAGGAAGGCGTCCCAATCATCCTGTAGATTCCCGACATACCAAGTTGGAACGCCGAAGATCAGGTAATCCCACTCCTGTATCTCTTTGATCCCCACCTGACCGATGTTATAGATTTCAACCAGGCCCAGCTCGATTTGATCAAAAGCCTCTTTGATCTTGCCAGCCACATATTCTGTGGCTCCGCTGTTTGTGCCATAAAAAAGCCCAATCACAGCCATATCGACCTCCTGCTCTGTCCAAACGATCCCCTAAATAACAAGATAAATATCTTGCTTATTTGAGTATCGCCTGAAAAGGCTGTCCGTTCCTTGATCCAGATCAAAGAACGGACATTGACCTGGAGGATTCTCATGAATCTACCCGGGCCAGTGCACTTATTTGCGATAGATCATTCATAGTCCTGTCCGGGTCTGATATGGTCATAGCGAATAACCTGACCTTAGTTTGTAGAGAGGTACTGGAGATGAAGACAACGTTACGCAGCAAAGAACTCACCTGCCCATCCTGTGTTGCCAAGATTGAAAAGGCGCTTAAGGCACTGGATGGTGTACAGGACGCCACTGTACATTTCAACACAGGGCGCATTGAGGTCGAACACGACCCTGAAACCGTACATGGTGAGGACTTGGTAGAGGCTGTCCGCAGCGTGGGCTATGAATCTCGTGTAGCGGCCTTCTGATAGTGGAAGCCAGGACGCAGCACGCCGCATCTCCCACACTCTCGTCGGAATGGGGCGTGCTGCATCTCCTTCATAACGAGGAGTGAGAAATGAGCAAGCTGTTGGATTGGTACCGGAGCCCGAAGCAGCGCCGCGAGATGCTGACGATTGCCAGCGGCGCATTAATAGCTGCTGCGCTGGCAGCCGGATGGCTTTTAAACGCCTTACAGATGCGTGATGTCCTGATGGTAGCAGCCGCAGTGATTGCAGGTTCTGATATCGCCATACGTGCGGCAGCCAGCCTGCGCAATCGCCATATCAGCATCGAGCTGCTGGTGACAATCGCCACACTGGGGGCGCTGGCCATCGGCGAGTATTGGGAGGCGGCAGCAGTCACTTTCCTTTTCATCTTCGGCGCCTATCTCGAAGCGCGCACCTTGAGCCACACGCGTAAGGTGCTGCAGGACCTGCTCGACCTGGCGCCTGCCACTGCTGTTGTGCTGCGGGAAGGCCAACAGGTAGAAGTGCTGGCCCACGAGGTTGAGCAGGGCGAGACAGTACTTGTAAAACCAGGGACCAAAGTCCCTGTCGATGGCGAGGTGCTCGAAGGTCGGTCGGCGGTGGACGAAAGTGCCATCACTGGAGAGCCGTTCCCTGAAGAGAAGATGCCGGGTGCCCCGGTTTACGCGGGAACAGTCAACCAGGCTGGTCTGCTGAAGGTGCGGGTCACAGGTGCCGGGGCAGACACAACCCTGGCGCGCATTATCCGCCGCGTTGAAGAGGCGCAGGAGGAGAAAGCCCCTACCCAGCGCTTTATTGAGCGGTTTGCCAAATGGTATACCCCCTTCATCATCATCCTGAGCGGGATAGTCTTCTTATTAACGCAGGATATCGAGTTTGCACTTACTGTGCTGGTGATCGGTTGCCCGGGTGCGCTGGTGATCTCTACCCCCGTATCGGTGGTAGCCGGGATTGGGCGAGCGGCTAAGAGCGGTATCCTGATCAAGGGGGGCGAATATCTGGAGAACGCCGGGAAGATCACGGCGCTGGCCCTCGATAAAACGGGCACCCTCACTGAGGGCAAACCGCGCGTGACAGATGTGGTTGCCTTACAGCCGGAACCGGTGTTAGCAGGTGGCAGTGCGATGATGCACAGCAGCAATCCCCCTTCGGGTGGGCAGGGCAGCCAATGGACTGCAGTTCAACAGGAGGTGCTGCGCTGGGCAGCCATTGCCGAGGCTGGCTCAGAGCATCCGCTGGCCCGCTCGATCATGACAGAGGTTGAGGCTGAAGCCCTGGGTACTATCCCGGCTTCCGATACCTTCGACACCTGCACCGGGCGAGGCATCCGGGCAACCTATAATGGGCATATCATCGGCGTCGGCACACCGGAACTGATGGCTGAGCTGGGGGTTCATGTTGGCTATGAAGCGGAAGCGCATCTGGCTCGCCTGCAGTCGGAGGGTAAGACGGCGGTGCTGGTCGCCCTGGATGGGTTTGTGCTGGGCGTACTGGGGATTGCCGATACGCTCCGACCACGTGCGCCGGAGATGATCCGAGAGCTTAGGCGTGCCGGGGTGAAGCGTATCATCATGCTGACCGGCGACGACCGCCGGACTGCAGAGGCGATTGCTGATGCCGCGGGGTTGGACGATGTGCGCGCGGAGCTGCTGCCAGAGGATAAGCTCACAGCCATTCGCCAGCTCCAAAATGAGGGCCATGTTGTCGCCATGATTGGGGACGGCATTAATGACGCCCCTGCACTGGCCGCCGCTGATATTGGTATTGCAATGGGAGCGGCCGGGACGGATGTCGCTATCGAAACTGCCGACATAGCTTTGATGGCTGATGACTTGATGAAAGTACCTGCTGCAATTCGGCTTTCCAAGGCGACGCTGCGAAACATCCGGCAGAATGTCGCCATTGCACTGCTGACGGTCACAGGATTGTTGGCTGGCGTATTGCTGGGCGAGGTACACATGGCAGGTGGGATGCTTATTCACGAAGCATCAGTCTTGATCGTTATTCTCAATGGCATGCGGCTGCTGCGGGTATGATGCTGAAGCTGGGGCCTTTAATGCATAGAGAAGCCTGCGCCGAAGGCGCAGGCTTCCTTCTTGATAGATATAAGGGGCTGAAGTTGGCCTTCTGGATCACAAAGCGCCCTCAAAACGCAGCAGCCAGCGTTTAGTCTCGATGCCTCCGTGTCCCCCGTACCCATGCATGGCCCCATCCGAGCCGATCACCCGGTGACAGGGAATGATGATGGGCACCGGATTGCGGGCCAGGGCCGTGCCCACTGCGCGGGCAGCCTTGGGCCTGCCGATTGACTGAGCTACCTGGGCGTAAGTCCATACCTGCCCCTGTGGGATGGCTGACGTCTGCCGCAGCACCTCCTGCTGGAAGGGTGGCATCCTCGTCCAATCAACCGGCAGATCAAACCGTGCTCGCCGCCCCGCGAAGTACTCTGTGATCTCCTCAAGATAGCTGGTTAAATGCTCAGGATCGTGCAGGAGCCGGGCCTGGACATCAAGGCCTCCAAGAAACTGCTGCTCCGGTATTCCAAACTCAAGGGCGACCAGCCCGCGCTCGCTGACTGCTATATATACGTCTCCCAGGGGAGAGGGCGTCGCTGCCCAACGCAGCAGCGGCGCAGTGCTGGCGTACCAGGCTTCCACCTGTGATCTCGACGCCTGCACCTCATCATGTGACGGGAAGCCCAGCGCCTGCTGCAAGGCTGTTTTGATCTTACGTTCATCAATCATCAATCCCATTCTCCTGATCACCCAGTATAGATCTTAACTGACGCAGGGCCTGGTATACATTGGCACGTGCTGTCTCCTGCGAGCTTTCCATGACTGCTGCTATCTGCTCATATGGAAGCTCCTGCAGGTAGCGCAGGGTCAATGCTGCACGCTGCCGGGTTGGCAGACGCGCAATGGCGCTGAGAAGCTGTTTGGCAGCTTCACTGCTTACTAGAGCCTGTTCAGGGGTCTGGCCGCCATCAATAAATATGTCATCGATGTCGTCCAGCAGCAGCGGTTCCCCATTCGTGCGCCTGCCCCGTCTGAACATAGAGAATGCACAATTTGTCGCGATACGGTACAACCATGCTCGCACGTTGCTGTCAGGCAGCAGCCGGGGCAGGGCATGATAGGCGCGCTCGAATGTCTCCTGACACAGGTCCTGAGCTTCCAAGGCCGGAGAGGCATACCCACCGGCCCTGACCATGCGCCAAAGGTAGGTATAGATCTCGTCATGGTAAGCTGTCAGGAGATGTTCAAAACACAAAGTTGTTTCTTCCATATAGGGCCTCGCATCAGCGATTGTTATCTACTATAACGCCGGTGTTGCCATCCCTGTGAAATTCCCCCGGCTGGTCGGGAATCCTGCTGGCAGCCTGATAGGTTTTGGACGCGGGGTGATAGGTTTTGAGACGTGTGGGCGATTACCGTAGCAGCATAACCAAGGAGGTGACCATATGGTTGAAACACAACCGACAGGCAGCCCGGCTGAAGCTCTCCCCCCAGCTGTATCACAGGCAGAAGCCCTGTTCAAGATCGATCACCTGAAGATTCCGGGCCTAGTCGCCCTGACAGGCGTTATCCTGGGCCTTATTGGTGATCTGCTGTTCTATAAACGACCACCGGGAATATCGGTCCCGATCTTCGTCATCGCGGTGGTGCTGGCCGTGTTCGGGTTAGCCGTTGTCGAGCGGGCGAGATTGTCTGCCTCGGCTGTTTTGCTGGCTGCCTCCTCGATCCTTCTTGCCTGCTTCTTTGCGATTCGGGCTGCCCCCCTCCTTCAGTTCATGAACGCTGTGGGCGCGCTCCTGTTGTTTGGGATGTTTGTTGACCGCCTGCAGGATGGCAAGCTGTTCCACCTTGATATGGGGCGGTATGCTACGGCATTGCTGTCAAGCGGTGTCTGGGCGGCTGTCGCCGCCATTCCACTGCTCATCAGGGCACAGTCGGAGGGGCGGAAGGATCAGCGGGGGCGTGTGATTGCCCGCCGCGTGGCAGTTGGCCTGGTCATTGCCATCCCCTTCCTGTGTGTGTTCACAGGGCTGCTCGCCTCAGCCGATCTGGTCTTCAACCGACTTGTGAGCGATCTGCTTGAGCGTTTCAACCTGGCCGATCTGGTCGGTCATGTGCTGGTTACCGGGATCCTGGGCTGGCTCTCCATTGGTCTGCTTGCCTATGCGCTGCGGCAGCCTAGAGAGGCGGCTATGGGCAAACCGGCCGAAGAAGATGAGCGCAAACCACGGCATATGCTGGGGGTGATCGAAGCCTCCGTGCCGCTGATCAGCATCGATCTGCTCTTCCTGGTTTTTGTCATCATCCAGGCGGCTGCTCTGTTTGGCGGCGAGGCCTTCTTGCGCAGCCAGGGGTTGACATATTCGGAGTATGCCCGGCGTGGTTTCTTTGAACTGGTTGCAGTGGCTGTCATTGCGCTCTCGCTCCTGCTCGGGTTGGATTTTGTGACCTTTCGTGGGAGCAGCCGTTCGCGGGCGATATTCCTGGGCGGCGTGACGGTGATGATCAGCCTCACGCTGGTGATGCTGGTATCGGCTTTCATGCGTATGGCTCTATACGAGCAGGCTTACGGGTTCACCCGGCTGCGGCTGCACACTCATGTATTCATGGTATGGCTTGCTCAACCATTGATCAGCTTTGTAGTCCTGCTGGTATCCCGGCGCGTACGTTCGTTTGCCACGGTGCTGGTGGTCTTTGCACTGGGGTATACGCTGACTCTCAACCTGCTCAACCCCGATGCATTCATCGCCCGGCAGAACCTGCGGCGCTATGCGGCTGGAGAAGAGCTTGATGTCGCTTATCTCGGCAGCCTTTCTGAGGATGCGATGCCTGTGCTCATGCCCCTGCTTACAGACTACGGTGCAGAAATCGCAGATCAGACTGGGCCGTGGTTGCGCCAGCATCTAAGCCGTCTCGACCGGCGTGCAGAAGGTGCGGGTTGGATGTCATACCACTGGAGCTATAACACAGCTTATTCACTGCTGAACAGCCAGCGAAGCGTGATCGAGGAATATGATTTCCCGACTTGGGATGTTTACAGTAATCCGGATGCGGACCTGTATAACGGCAGCCGTTGAATCTCGCTGGCTCAACCCCGGAGGATCGCATGCAGCCGTTGGGGGGAGATGTTCCCCCCGCTGATGATCACGGCCGCCGGGCCTGATATCTGAACGGGGTGATATAACAGGGCGGCGACGCCCACCGCGCCGCCGCCTTCCACAACTAGATGGTGCTCCTCCAGCATAAAACGCATTGCGGAGGCGATCTGCTCCTCGCTGACCAGGACCACCTCATCGACCAGGGCCTGGCACAGGCGGAACGTATGGTGATTCTCTGCGCCAATGCCACCGGTCAGCGCGTCGGCCAGCGTGGGCTCCTCAATGACTTCCACGGGGCGCCCGGCCTGCAAGCTGGCTGCCATCGCCGCGCCGCGCTCCATGGATACGCCAATCACTCTGACTGACAGTTTCAGCGCCTTGAGGGCAAGTGCCACGCCGGAGATCAACCCACCGCCCGAGAGTGGGACGATGGCAGTCTGAATGGCAGGCAGGTCTTCGCTGATCTCAAGGCCAATAGTGCCCTGGCCCGCGATGATCGCCGGGTCATCAAAGGGAGATACAAAAGTAAGCGCCTGGTCGCGCTGCATCGCCAACGCGTGACGCTCAGCCTCATCATAGCCATCCCCAGCGACCACCACCTCAGCCCCGTAACGCCTGATGCCCTCCACTTTTTCAGGTGGCACTGCGTGCGAGAGAACCACAACGCCGCGTACGCCAAGCTGGCTGCAGACGTAGGACACTGCCCGCCCATGATTGCCGCTGGAGACAGCGATCACCCCATGGGCACGCTCCTGCTCTGAGAGCGAGAGAAGGTAACTGGCAGCGCCACGCAGCTTGAAGGACCCGGTATGTTGCAGGCTCTCCAGCTTAAGTGAGACGGAGACTCCCACGCGTTCGGTGAGCTGCCGCGAGGGGAGCAGCGGGGTGTGGACAACCAGCGGCGCGATGCGCGCGCGGGCGCTCCGGATGTGCTCAAGGGTGATCGCGGAATCGGCCATAAGGTTAGCTTAACTTGGCAATAGCCTCACGGTAGAGACGCGCTGTAGCCGCCGGATCAGGAGTTTCGCGGATGGCACGTCCGATGACAAAAACAGACACGGGCACACCGTTGAAGCGCTCCAATACTTCCAGGTTTAGACCGCCAGCGACTGAAACCTTCATCCCTGCCTCTGACAGGTCCCGGATGAGCTGCAGGTCTGCGTCACCCCACAGGCGGCCTCCCACGTTGCCCTCGTCCCAACCACGATGGTAGACAACGCGCTGCACACCCACACCGCGCCACTCCGCGACACGTTCCATAATGTCACGGATGCCTGTCAGCTCGACCAGCGCGGCGCAGTTCTCGCGCGAGGCTGCCTCGCCGACTGCCTCCTTGACGGTGATCAGCGGGGCACAGCCAATCAGTGTCATCCAGTTGGCCCCGGCATCAAAGGCGATCTTTGCCTCCAGCGCGCCCACATCGGGGGTTTTTACATCAGCCAGGATCAGATTGTCAGGGCACAGCGCGCGGATTGCCGCCACGGCGCGCATGCCTTCTGCCTTGCACAGCGGTGTGCCAATCTCGATGATATCCACCTCGTTTTTGATGATGTGAGCCATTGCCATAGCAGGCGGCAGGGCGATGTAGTCGAGAGCAAGCTGTAACATCGGTTTCGTACTCATAGGAGACTCCTCAATAAGGAGATGCCCGCATCACGAGGGCAGGCGAGGTCCAAGGGTGATACTGTCTTATGGTAACACAGCATACAGCACCTGCTGTGGAAAACTCACAGGTGTTCCACGAATCAGCAAGAAAAAAGGCCCCGTTTCACCGGGCCCTTTGGACGTTTGTTTTGAATTACCCGACTCGCTCAAAGATGCCGGCAGCCCCCATCCCGCCGCCGATACACATCGTTACCATGCCGATCTGCTTATCGCGGCGCTCAAGCTCGTACATGAGCTGCACGGTCAGCTTGGCGCCTGTGCAGCCCAGGGGGTGCCCTAGTGCGATCGCGCCGCCGTTAACGTTGAGCCTGTCCTGATCAAGTTCGAGCGTGCGCGCAATGGCCACTGACTGGGAGGCAAACGCCTCGTTCAGCTCGATCAGGTCAATGTCTTCGAGCGCCATGCCTGCCAGCTTGAGGACCTTCGGCACTGCCTCGATAGGGCCAATGCCCATGATCTCGGGGCGCACTCCAGCCACCGCGAAATTGCGGAATTTGAGGCGGGGGGTGAAGCCCAGCTCTTCGGCCTTTTCGCGGCTCATGATAAGCACTCCGGCTGCGCCATCAGAGAGCGGTGAGGAGTTACCCGCCGTCACCGTGCCACCAGGCTTAAACACAGGCTTGAGCTTGGCGAGCCCCTCGATCGTGGTATCCGGACGCATGTGCTCGTCACGATCGAATACAATGGTTTTACTGTGACGCCCTCCGTCTGCAAACACGACTTCCTCAAACTCAAAAGGCACCACCTGGCCAGCAAAACGCCCCGCTTCCCAGGCCGCAACAGCTTTGCGATGGCTGTTATAGGAAAACTCATCCTGTGCCTCGCGGCTCACGTTGAACTCATTTGCCACGTGCTCTGCTGTGAGGCCCATACTGATATACACAGAAGGATCGTGCTCTGCTAAGTATGGGTTGGGCGAGATGTGAAAGCCGGTCATGGGCACCAAACTCATGGTCTCCATGCCCCCGGCGATGATCACCTCGGCATCGCCTGCCATGATGCGGTAGGCTGCAGAGGCAATCGACTGCAGGCCCGATGAGCAAAAGCGGTTGATGGTCATAGCGGGAACGGTGACCGGCAGCCCGGCCCGGATGCCCACCTGGCGTGCGATATTCAGCCCCTGCGGCCCTTCGGGCATAGCACAGCCGACCTCCAGATCATCGATCTGTTCTGGGGCCAGTCTGCCGTCAGTGCGGGCCAGCAGCTCGCGGATTACAGCAGCCATCATATCGTCAACACGCACGTTGCGCGTCGTCCCTTTTTTGGAACGCCCGACCGCCGTGCGTACACCTTCAACTATCACTGCTTCACGCATGGTGTATTTCTCCTCAGCACTATTTCTAGTTGCGCAGCGGTTTGCCCGTCTGCAGCATATGAAGGATGCGCTCGACGGTCTTGGGCTCCTGGATCAATTCAACAAAGGCCTGGCGCTCCAGATCCAGGATGTACTGCTCGTCTACCCAGGTTGGTTCGGAGAGATCACCGCCGCACATAACCCAGGCGATCTTCTTGGTAACCAAAACATCGTGCTCAGTGGCGTAGCCAGCATCATTGAGCAGGTACAGCTGTGTGTGGATGGCTGCCAGCACATCACGCCCGGCAGCATAAATCTTCTCAGGCTGAGGGGCCCGGTAACCCCGCTGATAGAGGTGCAGTGCCTCGCGCTTGGCCTCTGCAATGAGCTGATCGCGATTAGCTACGATGCGATCTGTGGGGCGTAAGAACCCGAGCTGGCGGGCCTCCTCAGCGCTCATCGATACCTTGGCAAAGGCAATTGTCTCCAGGATTTGCGAGATAACAGGCAGCGGATCGGCGTTCTTGACCCGCATGTGCGGGTTGACGATACGCCGCAGCATCTCCTTGATACCCGAGGCAGCCGGTAGCAGCCCCAGCCCGGCCTCGACCAGGCCAGCATACAACTCCATGTGGGCTACCGTGGCATCTCCCGCCATGAGCAGCTCGACACCTCCGCCCAGCGCGCGGTCGAAGGGCGCTGTCACGACAGGACGTGGAGCATAACGGAAGGCCAACATCATCTGCTGCAGCCGGTCAGAAAGCTCCTCGACAATCTTGGCTGGCGTCACCCCGCGTTTCTGCGCCTCCATCTGAAGCTGCATCATATCCAGGTTGGCGCCCCCACAGAACAGGTCCCCATTATGCCCGGCGACCAGGCCATCAAAGTCACTGTACAGCCGCTCAATGGCACGATAGCCCATCTCAACCATCTTGTTCGTCAGGGTGTAGGCTTTGCTATGCCATGCGAACAGTGCTATCCCGTCACCAAGGTCAATAATACGACCGTCTTCGTTCTCCTCAACGACATTGCCCCGTGCTACCAGCACATTCACCTTGATCTCGCGCGGGCTCTCCGGGAGGCGGACGTAGCCCTTACTCTTGATGTCATAGTAGCCTACGGGCACACCGTGTTCGTATTCATAGAACGCCGCACACCCTGCAGCCACCATCTCCTTGACCCAGCCAGCGACCGGGTAGCCTGCGGCCTCCATCTTGTCGATGCTCTCAGCGACCCCAATCGCATCCCATTCTTCGAAGGGGCCCATCTCATGGCTGAATCCCCACTTAATCGCGTTATCAACTGCCACAACGTTGTCTGCAATTTCGGGGATGCGACGCGAGGCATAAGCAAGCCGGTTGTACGTGACCGCGCGAATGTACTGCCCCGCACGGTCGTCTGCCTCGACCATCGCCTTGAGGCGCGCGCCTACTGGCTCGATCTTGCGATTTTGCCCGACCGAATCGAAGCGCACTTTCTGAGGTGGTTCGTATTCCATGGTCTCGAAGTTAAGCGTCCAGAACTCTTTCTGTCCATTCTGTTCTACGCGTTTATAGAAGCCCTGATCGGTCTTGTTGCCCAGCCGCCCTGCAGCCAGCATCTTCTGGACCACATTTTCGACCTGTGGCTCGACGAGCAGCTCGCGCGATTCATCGTCGGGGATCAGCTCATACAGGTTGCGGCCCACATGCCCCATCACATCCAACCCTACGAGGTCCAACAGGCGGAACACGCCTGTCTTGGGGCGCCCGACCAGTGGACTCATCAGGCTGTCCACTTCGCTGATGCTGTATCCATTCTCCAGCGCGTAGAGGAACTCATAGGTGCCGCCGATTGAGAACAGGCGGTTGCCGATGAAGTTGGGTGTGTCTTTGCAGAGTACCACCCCTTTGCCCAGCTCGTTCTCGGCGAAACTTCGCATCGCCTCCAGTACTTCGGATTTCGTATCTGAGTGGGGAATGACCTCAAGGAGTTTGAGATAGCGAGGCGGGTTGAAGAAGTGCATGCCGAGGAAGTGCTGGCGGAATCCGTCACTGCGTCCTTCGGCAATCTGGTGAATAGGCAGCCCCGAGGTATTGGTCGCGATGATGGCCGTGGGCTGCCGGATCGCGTCAATGCGGGCCATCAGAGATTGTTTAATGGCCAGGTTTTCGACTATTACCTCGATGATGTAATCTACGTTGGCCAGACGGTCAAAATGGTCTTCCAGATTGCCCAACCTGACCAGTTCTGCATTCTCAGGCACAGTCAGGGCGGCAGGTCGAGCACCGACCACGCGTTCCCACCCGGCTTTGACAATGCGATTACGCACTTCCGGGCTTTCAAGGGTCAGCCCGCGTGCCTGTTCTTCGGCTGTAAGCTCGCGAGGGGCGATGTCGAGCAGCTCAACCGGGATGCCAATATTGGCAAGATGCGCTGCGATGCCGCCGCCCATGGTGCCAGAGCCAATCACAGCCGCACGGCGAATCTCGTATGCCATACTATTCACACTCCTTGCGAAAGGCTGATTGGAACCTCACCCATCCGGGGGCCGAGAAATCGGGCTTGGGCTCTCTTTTTATTTAATCACAACTATCGCCGGACTTCAAGCCTACCGACCGGTCGGTTGGTTTATTGGCTGGTTTTCCTGCTTGGTTGATACACCTTCCTGCAGGTGATTGTGATACACTAGGGTGCATAGAAGCCTGCAATACATGATGAGGTCAGACAGTGCTGATCGGCCACCTGGTAAAGAGTCGCTATAAGGTTTATGACCGGCTTGGTATGGGGGGCGCGGCCACCGTGTACCTCGCTCGCGATACGGACAGCGGCAAGATGGTCGTCGTCAAGGTGATGCACAACAACCTGGTCGATGAGCAGTTCATCAGTCGTTTTAAGCGAGAGATCGATCTGCTGAAGCAAATTGACAACCCCCATGTGATCCACCTGTATGATTGGGGGCTGCGTGAGCAGCATGCTGGGCTTGGGCAGGAGATCAGCTACCTGGTAGCGGAATACATCGAAGGCCACACGCTTGCGGATATCGTAGATGCACGGGGTCCGCTGGACGAACAAAACGCTCTGGGGATTGCGCGGCAGGTTGCATTGGCACTCGAAGATATCCACGGGCGGGGCATCGTACACCGCGATGTGAAATCCCAGAACATCATGATCACGGCCGATAACCGGGCAGTTCTGATCGACTTCGGGATCGCCAAGTCACCGGATCACACCACATTAACAGCCTCCTCGTTTTTTGCAGGGACACTCTACTACGCTGCCCCTGAACAAATCCTGGCAGCACACGATGTTGACCAGCGGGCTGACATCTATTCCCTGGGTGTGGTGACTTATGAGATGCTGATGGCTGCGCTGCCGGTCAAAACCCGCGAGTTTTCCACAGCAGCCACGCGGATCATATCGGGCGAGATCGATCCGTTGGCGGATATCCGCCCGGTGGTTGAGCAGCTTGTCCGCAAGATGCTGGCTGCTCAACCCGGTGATCGTTACGACACCGCGGCTGAAATCGTGGCGGACATCGAGGGCATTCTGGGGGGCCAGCTCCAGGCCATCAGCCTGCCTAAAAGACCATCTCCGCGTTCAACGGGGCCAGTACCGCTGCTTAAACTCGAGCAGGCGGCAGAGAATCCTGAGTGCCAAATTGTGATGCCAAACGGACAACGAATACCTTTGGAACGCAGCGAGACTGTGATCGGGCGCAGCCACCCCCGGGATGCCGCCACACCCGATATCGATCTGTGGGCACTTGGCGTAGAAGACGCCCGGACAGTCTCTCGGCAGCACTGCCGCGTTCTGAAGCGTGAAGGGGGATACTACCTTGAAGAACTGGGTAGTATGAACGGCACGCGTCTCAACGAGAAGCCGATCCACCCGGGGGAGATGCACTTGCTCAATCACGGAGATCAGATCATGATGGGCCGGGTGCACCTGGTTTTCCAACGCATCACGCATTGATCCAGGGATCGCGCGCCATGACAGACCTGCCAATCTACCTTGATTACAACGCGACCACTCCGGTTGATCCGCAGGTGCTCGAGGCGATGCTGCCTTATTTGTGGGAGCACTATGGCAACCCCTCCAGCGCGCACTCATTTGGCAGAACTGCACATACTGCAGTGGAGGCAGCCCGCTCCCAGGTTGCGACAATGCTGGGCTGCACTCCTTCTGAGGTGATATTCACCAGCGGCGGCACGGAAGCGAATAACACTGCCATCAAAGGGGTTGCTGAAGCTCTGGCACGGCCTGAAAGCCACATCATCACCAGCCGCATAGAACACCCGGCTGTACTGAAGCCGTGCAACTGGCTCGCCGGTCGCGGTGTCCGCATCACCCGGCTGCCCGTTGATGCGCGGGGACGTGTAGACCCAGATGATGTCGCGCGCGCCATCACGCCGGATACAGTCCTCATCTCGGTTATGTTGGCAAACAACGAAATCGGGACGCTGGAGCCGCTGGCCGAGATCAGCGCCATAGCCCACGAGAGGGGCGTCCTGGTGCACACCGATGCCGCCCAAGCCGTGGGCAAGGTGTCCGTTGATGTGCGAGCTCTGGGGGTCGATTACCTCAGTGTAGCCGGGCACAAATTATACGCTCCCAAGGGCATTGGGGTATTGTACGTCCGCGCCGGGGCGCCCCTGAAGAAGCAGATGCATGGGGCTTCTCATGAGGCGGACCGGCGGGCTGGCACCGAGAATGTGCCCTATATTGCTGGGATAGGCAAGGCCGCAGAATTAATCACTATGAATCTCCCCCACTATACGGCTCACATGCAGGCCATGCGCGATCAACTTTACACAGGCTTGCTGACCCGTGTACCCGGTCTGCGCCGCAACGGAGACCCGGATCACAGCCTGCCGAATACGCTCAGTGTGAGCATCCCCGGTGCCGAGGCGAACGTGTTGGTTGACCGGCTCTCACCCTACGTCGCCGTGTCAGCAGGGGCAGCTTGCCATGCCGATTCCGTGACCATCTCGGCGGTGCTGCAGGCCATAGGCACACCCCTTGAATATGCCAAAGGCACTCTGCGCCTTTCGGTAGGCCGTGATACTACCCCTGCTCAGATCTCCGCAGCTGTGGAGGCGATTGCCGCAGCTGCGGGGAATCCGCACTGATCCCTTCTCAAATTAGCTGCAGGAACGTAGAACCACCAATCGTTTCACGATAGAATGGGGCCAGCGAGAGCCGGTTCATGGTATAGGTGGGTGTATTGGACACGCGAGAGAGCGATTTCGATGAGGGAACTATAACCACAGAATGTGTTGTGGTTACGCGGGGAGGCCAGGAAGCCGTTGACACAGAAGTGATCAACGAGAGGATGATCTCCTTTTATGTCAACGGGCAGGAATTGGTGACTGTCATGGCAACCCCGGTCATGCAGCAGGCGCATGGGGTCGGTTTTCTGGCGAATGAAGGCATTATCCAATCGTTAGAAGACGTAGAGGATGTCCGCCTGTGCGCGCGGGGCACCTGTGTTGATATGTGGCTTGCGTACTCTGATTACCCCGCGCCGCAGCGCCGAATCCTCACATCGGGCTGTGGAAGCGGCGTCACGTTCGACGACCTTACTCGTGAGGCACCGCCGCTGAGCTCCACGCGCTGTATCCCTGCAGATACCCTGTGGGTGTTAATGGAACAACTTGATCGCTCAGCCAGCCTGTACAAGCGTGCGCGGGGGGTTCATACATCGGCCCTCAGTGATGGTGAACGCCTGCTGTTGGTCGCGGAAGATGTGGGGCGCCATAACACGCTAGATAAGCTGCACGGGCTGGCACTGTTGGAAGGGGTTGACACGCGGGATTGTGCTTTGCTGACTACAGGGCGAATCAGTTCGGAGATGATCAATAAAGCGCATCGCATGCAAACACCGGTAGTCTGCTCACGCACCTCGCCAACCAGCCTCTCTACATCGTTGGCACAGGTCTGGAATATCGCACTGGTAGGGTACTGCAGGCGCAACAGCATGCGGGTGTACACCCACCATGAACGTATCTTGACTCAAAGCAGTGGATAAAAGTGTGTAAGTAATCTTTAATCCGACCCTTTGACACTAGTATATGGTAAAGCAGGCATGGTAGCTTATACTTGTGATAGGGTTGTGCCCTGTTGTATGATGGGGAAACAGGGTAACTAACCCGGCCTGTCCGAGTAGGCTGCTCGCTCCACTATACAATTCACCTGCTGCGTTCAATCTAGTTAATTGCGTGGTACAAGGCGCATGAAGCTTTGGGAACGATACTTCACACCTCACACGCTTGCAGATGCCGTTGAGTTACTCAGGGACTTCAACGGGAAGGCGCGTGTCATAGGGGGCGGCACAGACCTGCTGCTGGACATAAAACAGGGGCACGCGCCTGTTGCTGAGGCCCTTGTTGATATCACCCATATCCCTGAGATGACGCGCATTATCATTGAGAACGGCACCGCCGCTATTGGCGCGGGCGTGACACACAGTGCGATTGTGCGGGACCCCCTGCTGGCTGCCCACGCGACATGCCTGGTAGAAAGCTGTGGGGTAGTCGGCGGCCCCCAGGTGCGTAATGTGGCCACATTAGGTGGCAATGTAGCTCACGCACTCCCGGCCGCGGATGGCACCACCTCATTGACGGTATTGGATGCCGAGGCCGAAGTCTATTATCAGGGCGAGCGGCGTTGGATGCCGCTTGCCGATCTCTTTCTAGGGCCCGGCCAATCTCTGATTGATCCCTCGCGTGATATCCTGCTGGGGTTCCGCTTCAAGCTGTGCGGAACACGCGAGGCTACCGCGTTCAAGCGCATCATGCGCCCACAGGGTGTAGCCCTGCCCATCCTGGGGTGCGCCTTGTGGGTGCGTTTGGAAGATGACCTCAACACCATTCAGGATGTGCGGATCAGCATCAACCCAATGGCGCCCACACCGATCCGGGTTGTAAGTGTGGAACAGGCACTCGCAGGCGGTTCTGTTTCGACAACGCTCATCGACCGCGCCGTGGAGATCGCTCGCCATGACCTGCACCCGCGCGCCAGCAAATACCGCGCTACCTCTAAATATCGCCTCGAGATGATAGAGGTACTGCTCCGCAGGGCTCTTACTCTGGCGATTGAGCGCGCACGTACGGGCAAAGCCGAACCTGAGGGAGTCGGACTGCAGTAGGTTCGAAGGATTATGGGATGGCTGAGATCGCTTTAACCGTCAACGGCCGCGAAGTCCGGAGGGAGGTCCCCGAGTCCCGTACGCTGGCGCAGTTCCTGCGCGAGGACCTGGGCCTGACCGGAACCAAGATAGGCTGCGAGGAGGCAGAATGCGGCATCTGCACGGTGCTGGTGGATGGTACCCCGGTCGATTCGTGCATCTACCCGCTGTTCAAGGCACAGGGCGCCAAGATCACCACCATTGAGGGGCTGGCCGGCGGCGGCAGCTTGCACCCGCTGCAGGTCGCGTTCATGGAGCACGGGGCAGTGCAGTGTGGCTTCTGCACACCGGGTCTGATTATGACCGCCAAAGCCCTGCTGGATGAGAAGCCCGATCCGACCGATCATGATATCAAGGTTGCGCTGAAAGATACTTTTTGCCGCTGTACGGGGTACGCCAGTGTGATCCAGGCGATCCGGGCAGCGGCAGCCACACAACGTGAAGGTGTGGAGGTTCCTTTCGAGGTACCACCAACCACGGACCCGCTCAAGGTGATCGGGCGGTCCGTCTCACGTCCAGACGAAGTACTGAAGGTTAGGGGGCAGGCCAGGTACGCAGACGATTATCGTTTTGCAGGCATGGTTTACGGCCGCACGAAACGCGCCGACTACCCCCATGCACGTATCGTGCGCATCAATACCCATAAGGCTGCCGCACTGCCGGGGGTGCTTGCTGTGCTGACACATGAGGATGTGCCCGGCAAAAACATTCACGGGCTGGTCTATGAAGATTGGCCCTGCCTGGCAGCCGAAAAGGTTCGCTATTTAGGTGATCCAGTTGCTATCGTGGCTGCGGAAACCGCCGAGATCGCCGAGGAAGCGCTCAAACACATCCAGGTGGAATATGAGCCGCTGCCTGTGGTTGGTGACCCGGTTTATGCCCGGCAGCCTGGGGCGCCGCTGATCCATGAGAGCTGGAAAACTGGCAACCTGCTCAAGCACATCAAGGTAAGGCACGGGGATGTCGAGCAGGGCTTCCAGGAGGCCGATGTGATCGTTGAGCGCACCTATCATACGCCAACCGTCGAACACGCCTTCATGGAGCCAGAATGTTCCATCGCAGTGCCGGCCGGATACGATGAAGAGCACACAAAGCTTACCGTCTATGTGGGCTCACAAATCCCTTACCAGGATCGCCATCAAGTGGCGGGAATCCTGGGGCTTCCTGACGACGCCGTGCGCATTCGTGGCACGTTGATCGGCGGCGGTTTTGGTGGCAAGGAGGACCTAGCTGCACAGGCTCATTCTGCCCTGCTGGCGCAGGCGACGGGCCGGCCTGTAAAAATGCTCTATTCACGGCAGGAATCCCTGCTGTTCCACCCAAAGCGCCATGCCACGGTGATCAAGTTGAAAACCGGAGCCAAGCATGACGGGACGCTCACCGCCGTCGAGGCCGAGCTGTATGGTGATGGGGGGGCGTACGCATCCCTGAGCGACAAGGTGATGACACGGGCCACAACACATGCCACAGGCCCGTATGCTCTGCAGCACGCCCGCATTGACTGCTATGCCATGTATACGAACAACCCGCCCTCCGGGGCATTCCGGGGGTTTGGTGTCACACAATCCGCATTCGCTGTCGAAAGTAATATGGACATCCTCGCAGAGAAGCTGGGGATGGATCCACTGGAGCTGCGCCTGAAGAACGCCCAGCGCGTGGGGGTTTTGACAGCCACCGGCCAGCTTCTGCGCGAGAGTGTGGGGTTGATCGAGACGATTGAGAAAGTGCGCGGCGAGCTGCAGGCCCATAGCGACGGACAGCCGTTCCGTTGGGGCTGGCGTGAAGGTAAGAAAGCCTATGGCTGGGGTGTCGCCTGCGCGTATAAGAACACGGGCCTCGGCGGCGGCGCTCCTGACAAGTCGACCGTCGAGGTAGAGGCTTTTTCCGACGGCACAGCGGAGGTGCGCTCAGCCGGTGCCGATATGGGTCAGGGATTGGGAATGATCATAGCGCAGTGTGCCGCTGAAGAGCTGGGATTGCCCTATGATCGCGTGCGGGTCCTGCTCTCCGACACAGACCTGACTCCTGATGGCGGTCCGACGACTGCATCGCGGCAGACCTATGTAACCGGTAATGCTGCACGCCTGGCTGCCGGGGCACTGCGTGAAGCGCTGCGCAGCGCCGCTGCGGAGTATCACAACGTGCCTCCCGACCAGATCCGTTTTGAGGAAGGCCTGCTGCGCTACAACGGGCATGCAACCCCGATGGGTGAGATTGTGGGCTGGATGCAGCAGCACGGTCTGCAGTCACGAGCGCGTTATGAGTACTGGGCGCCCGAAACCAAGCCGCTGGGAGAGGGCGGAGATATGCACATTGCCTTCTCATACGCCACACAGGGGGCGCTGGTTGAAGTAGACCTGGAGACGGGCGAAGTACACGTCCTGACCGTGGTGGCAGGCACAGACGTGGGCCGCGCGCTTAATCCGCGTTCCGTGCAGGGTCAGGTCGAGGGCGCCATCGTCATGGCGCTCGGCAACAGCCTGACAGAGGAGTATATCATCGAAGATGGAATACCCTGGTCGACTCTGCTGGCGCGCTATAAGATGCCAAGCATCAAGCATGCTCCGCAGATCATTTCCCACATCGTTGAACACCCAACTTCCGATGGGCCTTACGGCAGCAAGGGTGTAGGCGAACTTCCCTCCATCAACACCATGCCCGCGATCGTTAACGCGATTTATAACGCCACAGGCGTGCGCGTCTACAGTGTCCCTGTCGACCAGGACGCGCTGCTCCGTGCGATCAAACAGGGTGAGAAAGAGGTTCTGACCACCTGGCATGATGTGCATTAGATGCAAGTGGGCAGGTTTTGGCCAGAGACTTCGAGTATGTAAAGAAATGTTAGCTGAACATGGCATATTTGCAGGCAGACGGTGGCTGTGAATCACTGTTCACCGACATGAGGAGAGGAGCAGCCCATGCAACAAACCAAGCGCCCGGGCCTCCAATGGGGGGTAATCCTGGACGCCTTGACCCCAGTCGTGGCAGCTTTGGCGGCTCTGCTCGTGGGCGCTGTCATGCTCATGCTGCTGGGCGCCAATCCAGTGCAGGCGTATCTGGCTCTTGTGCAAGGAGCGTTCGGGAGCTTTAACTCACTTGCTGATACGGCGGTAAAGGCGACCCCTCTGCTTTTTGTGGCGCTTGGGATTTGCATCGCCTTTCGGGGCGGTGTGATCAACATCGGCGGTGAAGGCCAACTTGTGGCTGGCGCTGTTACTGCGACAGCCCTGGCACTGGCCCTGCCCAATCTATCGGGCTGGGTCATGATACCCCTGTGCATGGTGGTTGGTTTTCTCTCAGGCGCAGTCTGGGGGGGGATCGCCGGCGTATTGAAAGCCTACTTCAATGTGAACGAGATCCTCAGCACACTCATGCTCAATCAGATTGCTGTGCAAAGCATGAACTTCCTGCTGCGCGGGCCCATGCTTGACCCGGACCAGTTCGACTCCGCCTCTCGCATCCCACAGACGGCGCGTCTCCCGGTTTTTTATGACCTGCCCCGTTGGGTCCCTACCAGACTGCATCTCGGCGCTTTGATCGCAGTGATCCTGGCAGTGCTGGTGTACATTTTCCTGTGGCGTACCACCATTGGCTATCGCATCCGTGCCGTGGGCTATAACCGTGAGGCATCTCGATATGCAGGGATCAATGTTGAAGCCTATATGGTGCTTTCGCTCGCCCTGAGCGGCGCCTTCGCCGGGTTGGGTGGTGCGGTGCAGGTGTTGGGCTTGAACCACCGTATGTTCACAGATGGGTCGGCTACAGGCTTCACCGGCAGCGCCGGGTTTAATGGCATCGTCGCTGCTCTGTTCGGCCAGCTCCACCCGATTGGCTCAATTCCGGCGTCGTTCTTCTTCGGGGCGCTGTTGGTAGGGGCCAATAAGCTCCAGCGGGTCATGCAGGTGCCTGCGGCGTTGATCACCGCCTTGAATGGCCTGGTAGTGGTCTTTGTAGTAAGCAGTGAGATATGGCGCAGACGCCGGGCGCGCCAGCGCCAGCTTGCGCAGATGGAGCAGGCCGAGGCACCAAAGCCTCCTGAGGTTCCAACACCTGTTGAGGTGAGCCATGATCGCTGAGTTGTTCTCCGCCTCGGTTCTCATTGGGATAGCGTCTTCTGGGGTGCGTTTAGCTACTCCTTACCTTTACGCTGCGCTGGGTGAAACTCTGGGACAGCGCAGCGGGGTACTTAACCTGGGCGTTGAGGGCCAGATGTTGATGGGGGCGTATGCCGGGTTCTACGTGACCTTTGTGACAGGGAACCCATGGCTGGGGCTGCTGGCAGCAACTGCCGTAGGACTTCTGATGGGCTTCGCGATGGCCGTGATCAGCATCCGGTTTCAAGCCGAACAGGGTATCAGCGGGATAGGCATTTACCTATTTGGGCTGGGCATGAGCGAACTGCTTTTCCAGACCACTCTGGGCACTGTTGAGACGGTCAGGGGGTTTCCCGCGATCAGCATCCCCTTGCTGGAGCAAAGTCCAAGCGCCCTGGTTCGTGCTATTGATACCATTTTCCTGAGCCATAACATCCTGGTGTATGTGGCCTTTGCACTCGTGCCTCTTCTCGCTTTTCTTCTCAACAAGACCACGCTTGGCCTTAGAATCCGCGCGGTGGGCCAGAACCCTCAGGCAGCAGACACCCTGGGCGTGAGCGTAGAACGCGTCCGCTACTTCACCGTCACTTTAGGTGGCATGCTGGCTGGTATTGCGGGGGCTTCGCTGTCAATCGGGCTGCTCAATGTCTTCCAGCAGAATATGACAGCCGGGCAGGGCTTTATTGCAGTGGCGCTGGTGTACTTCGGCGGGTGGCGCCCCTTTGGCGTCCTCGCCGGTGCTCTCATTTTTAGCCTGGTGAACGCGTTGCAAGTCTGGGTGCAGGTACTTGGTATTCCTATCCCCTCAGATGTCGCCGTTATGATGCCGTACGTGCTGACCATCCTGGCACTTGTAGTTGCTGTACAGCGTGTCCAGCAGCCTGCAGCGCTGAGCAAGGTTTTTGAGCGCGGCGAGCAGTAACCGGTGCATGGGGAGGGAGAAAGGGATAGTCGAGGACTCTATAGTATGTCGTCGGGTTTGCTGCGGGCATTGTGCCTGCTTATTCAAAGAACCAAAAGGAGCGAAGAGGGACCTATGAAGCACAATCGCATTCTAATAGGTGTACTGTTGGTCGTGGCATTGATCCTGGCGGGCTGCCAGCCCGCTGCTGCGCCAGCAGAAGAGCCAACTGGCCCCTTCCGTGTGGCCGTGGTGACACCCAGTGCGCGTAATGACCTGGCCTTCAGCCAGAGCATCTGGGATGCACTGATGAAAATCCAGGCTGAGCGCGGTGCTGACAACTTCGAGGTTGCTATTTCTGAGAACATGTTTGTGGTGGACGACGCCGCCGCTGCCATCCGTGACTATGCCAGCCAGGGCTACAATCTGGTGATCGCGCATGGATCACAGTACGGCGCCTCGTTGGTTGAGATTGCCCCTGACTTCCCAGAGACCTCGTTCGCCTGGGGTACGACAGTAGATACGTTCACAGATCAGGGTGTCAATAATGTCTTCGCATATGAGGCACGCTCTGAACAGGGTGGCTATGTCAATGGCGTCATGGCGGCCCTGCTTTCGCAGAGCGGTGTCGTGGGCGTGATTGGCCCGATCGAGACGGGTGACGCCAAGCTGTATGTGGACGGATTTGCTGAGGGTGTGCAAGCCACCAATCCAGATGCGGACGTCAACGTCAACTATACTGGCTCGTTTAGTGATGTGACTCTGGCGTCTGAAGCAGCTACCACCCATATCAATGCGGGTGCTGACGTGCTGACTGGCACGGCTCAAATGGTTGTCGGGGCGATTGGCGTGGCCAAGGAGCAGGGCGTGCTGTGGTTTGGCACGCAGTCTGACCAGGCCTCTCTGGCGCCTGATATCGTCGTGGCGTGCCAGGTTTATCACTGGGAGGTTGTGCTGAACGACATCCTCAATTTGATCGATGAAGGCACACTGGGCGGTAAAGCCTATTCGCTCACGCTTGAGAACGGCGGGCTGGAGATCGTATACAACCCTGCCTATGCAATTCCTGATGACGTAAAAGCAGCGGCTCAGGACGCAATCCAGGGCATCATTGACGGCAGCATCACCATCCAGGCGGGCAGCGCTGGCTAACGCCGCTCGCTGAATATACTGGGGCGCCGCTCCTAGCGGCGCCCCTTGCTGGTTCATGAAGTGTTCCTGGTGAAGGATTCGACTATGGTGCAACAAAAGGCTCATAGCATTCAAAGCCTGAAGATGCGCGGGATTGTCAAACGCTTCCCGGGTGTCCTGGCCAATAACCAGGTTAACCTGGACGTGCATGCCGGAGAAATCCACGCGCTGCTTGGCGAGAATGGGGCGGGCAAAAGCACGTTAATGAAAATCCTGTTTGGCCTGTATAAGCCAGACGCAGGCCAGATCCTGATCAACGGTGAGATCGCGAATATCGACTCGCCTGCCCAGGCAATTGAGCTGGGCATCGGGATGATCCATCAGCACTTCATGCTGGTCCCCGAGTTCACTGTGGCTGAAAACGTGGCCCTGGGTCTGCCCTCGTCACGAGGGGCGCTGCTTGATCTGGATGTGGTCAGTGCACGCATTCGAGAGCTTTCAGCCCAGTATCGTCTACGGGTCAGCCCAGAGGCGCTGGTATGGCAGCTTGCTGTAGGCGAGCAGCAGCGCATTGAGATTATCAAAGCACTTTACCGCAACGCAGACCTGCTGGTGTTGGATGAGCCAACAGCGGTGCTCACACCGCAGGAGGTGGATGAGCTTTTTGTTGTGCTGCGCCAGATGGCCGATCAGGGCCATGCCTTGATTTTTATCAGCCACAAATTACATGAAGTCCTTGCGCTCAGCGATCGCGTTACAGTCCTGCGTGATGGCCAGGTAGTGAATACCCTCAACACCAAGGACACAAATAAAGCCGAACTGGCCCGTTTGATGGTCGGGCGAGAGGTGCTGTTGCGGGTTGATCATCCTGAAGTGGCGCCGGGCCCCGAGCGGCTGCGCATTCAGGGCCTACACGCCGACAGTGAACAACCTGGCGTGCCTGCACTGCGCGGAGTGGAACTAAGCGTGCATGGGGGTGAGATTCTCGGCCTGGCGGGAGTATCAGGTAATGGCCAGCGCTACCTTGCTCAGGTGATTGCCGGGCTGACCAGGGCCACAGCGGGAAGTGTGTCGATTGATGGCGTTGATGTCACAGGGTGGTCGCCTACCGATCTACTAGATTATGGCCTTTCATACATCCCTGAAGGGCGCTTGCGCGATGGCGCGATTAAGGATTTCACTGTGGAAGAGAATCTGATCCTGCGCGATCACACCAAGAGCGAATTCTCTCGGGGTGTCTTCCTCACTCAGAAACGCATTGCCGAACGCTGCAGCGAGCTGATCCGGACTTTTAATGTGAAGACTCCCTCGCGCGAGACGCCTCTCAAGAACCTGTCTGGGGGAAATATCCAGAAACTGATCCTGGCGCGCGAACTCTCGCGAGCACCTCGCGTGCTTGTGGCAGCTCAGCCCACCCGCGGCGTGGATATCGGCGCCACGGAATACATCCACCGGCTGCTGGTGGCTCAACGTGAAGCCGGTACGGCGACCTTACTCATCTCTGAGGACCTTGACGAGATACAGAACCTCTCAGACCGGATCGCTGTGATCTACGAGGGACAGATCATGGGGATAGTGACGCGCGGAGAAGCCACTGCAGAACAACTTGGCCTGATGATGGCCGGTGCACGACTGGAGGACATCGCAGTAAGCTAGTTGGCCTATGGATGGTTCTGGGCAGTATAATGCGCACAGGCTGGTTGGAACCCAACCAGCTGTTTTGTTCCTGAACACCTACTACGAGATCACCCGCCATGTTTAACGATCCTCTCCCCTTCTACCTGGCAGCAGGAACCGCCGCGCTGTTCATTGCGTTGGGCAAGGGTGGCCTGGGCGGCATGACAGGCGTATTGGCCACACCGATCATGAGCCTGGTCATCCCCGTTAACGAAGCGCTGGGGCTGATATTGCCCATGCTTCTGGTTGCAGATGTATTTGCTGCGTATGTTCACTGGCGGCGCTGGGAGCCCCGTCTGCTCAGACTGATGCTGCCAGCCGCGGTTATCGGCGTGGCGCTGGGAACCGCGGCTGCAACCAGCGTACCACCTTTAGTGCTGCGCAGGTTGCTGGGCGCAATTGCAGTGTTGTTTGTGGTGTACAAGCTGCTTGAGAAACGCTTACTCAGCCATTGGGGGCATGGGCAACCTCGGCCCTGGCACGCCTGGCTGGCAGGGGGTGTCTCCGCGTTCGGGTCTGCCATGGCGCACTCGGGCGGCCCGCCTGTGATGATCTACCTGATCCAGCAGGAACTGGCCCCTGGCGTTTTTGCAGCGACGCTGGCCGCCTTCTTTGCCCTTGTCAACGTCATGAAGGTGCCATCCTATCTCCTGGCAGGTGTGCTCGACGCAACGCAGTTCGTACGGATTCTGATCGTCCTGCCGCTGTTGCCGCTCGGGGTGTGGCTGGGGAAGCTGTTTGCCACCAAAGTCAAACAAGAACCATATGAGCGCCTTATGCTTGTACTGCTCGTAATGGCGGGCGGATTCCTGCTCTTTGACTAGATGCTCCCGGATTGTGCGTGAAAAAAAGGGACACTTCCAGAGGGAGGTGCCCCGAACCGCTGCTGCGCTTAGGCTGGTATTTATTCGTCGAAGTTGCGCTCGATGAGGCCTTGCAGCGCGGACAGCGCCTCGCTGGCTTTATCACCTTCAGCCTCGATTTCGACCGTATAGCCCTGATGTACCCCCAGCGCAAGCACCCCGAGGATGCTCTTGGCGTTGGTGGACACCCCGTCGTCGGTCACATTGCGGACCTTGATGTCGCAGGGGAAAGAACTGGCGAGTTTGACGAATGATGCGGCTGGCCTTGCATGCAAGCCAACATCATGTTTGACCACGACTTGAATCTTGGGCATCTTGCTTTATAACCTCTTTTCTTCTCATGAGCTGGTAGCTGGGTTTGATCCGGCGCAGCGGGGTACCTTTCAGGACTTCCAGCGCGTGGGGCATAATCTCATGCTCGTCGATCAGACCGCGCACTGTCTCTACGGATTTCAATTTCGGGATCAGGCCGCCCTGCCGGGCGACTAAGGGAAATGGGGCTGCTTTGACAGCCTCTTCCCAGGGGATTTCGAGCGTTTCTTCTACGCGTTTAGCGCTGCTCTTACGGTCCAATTCCGGGTGCTCATGGATGCCGCGTGCAACCAGGATCACAGCATGACGGTAAATCCTCAGCAGCGTGGTCCAAGACATCAACATCGTGGTGCCGTAGATCAGCACTACCAGGTTAATCGGCAGCGCGTTGGCCTCGTAGAAGTACAGAATCTGCCGTCCCAGCGGCCCCAGAATACCTTCAATAAATGAACGTATCATAATCCGTGGCTTGTCCTTGAGCTCAAGCAGCAAGGGGTGTGGGACAATCCTGCCCCACACCCCTCACATTATAACGCGTTTGTATGCAGTTGTCGGGATCGGTTCGTCAGAAAAGGCCAGAGCCTATTTCTGATGAAGCATATTAGTCGCCTGCGACCTCGCCCTCAACATAGTGCCCGCCAGCGGCCTTTTCCCAGGCCTTCGGCGAACGCAGATAGAAGAAGAACAGGGCGGCAGTGAAGACGGCCATGATGGCGACACCGATCCAGCCCAGGGCGCCACCCAGGGTCATGAAGGCCCACGGCGTCCAGATGAAGCCATCACCGACGCTCGAGATCAAGGCTGCATTCTCGGGGATCTCGAAGCCAGCCTCTGCGGCTGCTGAGGTCATCAGCGGGGCCATCGAGTTGGCGATGTAGAAGCCCAGGATGATCACGACTGTGCCGATGATCACCATGCGGATGACGTTCCCGCGGGTGATGGGGCCGATCATCGCGATCACGAAGGGGAAGACTGCCAGGTCAGCGAACAGCAGCATGCGGTTGCCGGGCAGGATCACCGAGAGCAGGATTGCGATGGGCACTAGGATCAACGAGGCGGAGATGACCGAGGGGTGGCCGATCAGGATAGCCGAGTCGAGGCCGATGTAAACCTCGCGGCCGCCAGCACGCTTCTGCATGAACTCGCGGGCCGCCTCGGAGATCGGGATCAGGCCTTCCATCAGGATCTGCACCATGCGCGGCAGCAGGACCATCACTGCAGCGAGCTGCACACCCAGCACCAGGACCTTGGCAACCGCTCCTAGCAGGTCAGTACTGAACTCGGCAAAGTAGCCGATCAGGCCAAGCACGATGCCGATGATCAGGCCGAGCACCATCGGGTCACCAAAGGTGGGGCCAAACGCCTTCTCGATCGCCTCGGGGTCGGCATCCAGGTCCTTGACGCCGGGGATGCGGTCGAGCAGCATGTTGAGCGGGATCGCCACCGGCACGTATCCAGAAGAGGTACCGTGCGGGATGGAGATGCCCGGCAGGCTGTAGAACTCCTGCACCGCCGGTGCGGTCCAGTCCGCGAAGAAGAGCATCAACGCGGCGTAGATCGCAGCGACCACGATGCCCATCGCGAGGTTGCCCGTGGCGGCGAAGACCAGCGAGCCCGCGAAGGCAAAGTGCCAGAAGTTCCACACATCGATATTGAGCGTACGTGTGATGCGCAGCGCCAGCAGCACCACATTGACAAGGAGAGCCACCGGGATCACCCAGAGACCCACCGATGAGCCGAAGGCGATCGCTGCCGCCGAGGGCCAGCCGACATCCACGATGTCACGCTGGATCCCGGTATTGGTCACGATAGCCTGGGACACACCGGTCAGGGAGCCCCACATGAGACCAATGACGAGATTGATGCCAATGAAGGCCACGCCAATGATCACTGCAGAGCGGAATGCGCGGCCGACCTTCGTGCCAAGTACTACGGCGAAAAGGAAGATGAAGATCGGCAGCAAGACCGTCGACCCTAGAGTGTCGACAAAGGTCTTTAGCCCTGTAAGAAAGGCATCCATGTTGTATTACCTCCCAAGGTTTATTAATGGACCCTTTATGAGTGAACGTATACTGCAGGGGCAGCGCCCCGAACAGCCGCATCATAATCACACATGCACTACCACTTTCATAAACGCCAGAGGTGGCTTTTAGTTACGTGCATGTATGCCAGAAGCAGGCAGTGTTTGCCTGCTTCTTGAGACCTTAATCAGTGATGGCTTTCAGCCGGTCAATGATGTCCTTAAGGACCTGATCCTTGCCAACGCCGGTGAGAAATGCCAGGCCCTGGATCACCGGGATACCCAGATCACCCCGTACAGGAGTAGTCGTTACAATCAGGTCTGCGTCCTGGGCCAGTTTAGGTAACTCGGCGGCCTTGCACTGCCGTGCAACTACATTAGTTACCCCGGCCTTTTTGGCGGCCTCCTCGATGGTCTTTGCCACAAGTGTCGAGGTGGCAATGCCAGTTCCGCACGAGACCAGCACCACTTTTGTCCTTGCCATCGGTTTTCTGTGTCCTCCTCCAACAGGTGAGCGGTTTCGTTATATTGCCCCCCAGCGCGCCAGCACCGGCGGTTAATGCAGTTATAGTTTGGGAAAAGGCGGCGGAGCTTGAAGATAGGAGACTCAGTTCAACGCGTCGTAAACATCTTCGGGTGTCTGCGCACGCATCAATCTGTCGATAGCCGTCTCATCCTGCAATACCGCCGAAATCTGCTGGAGCATTTCCACCTGTGATTTTGGTTGATCAAGTGCCAGCATAATCACCAGCTGCACAGGCACCGCCTCGTCCGGATCGATCATGTTCTGGAACGTCACGGGATGCTTGAGTGTTGCGAGGCCAACTGCAGGCTGGTTTACATACTCGACATCCACATGGGGGATGGCTGCATTCACCTCACCTGCAAGTGGCAGGCCGGTAGGCATTGATGCCTCTCGGTCAAGGGTAGCCTGAATGAAGTTATCCTTTACGATTCCAAGCTGGTGCAACGCACTGCCCAACCGGGTGATAATATCTGAGGAATCCTTGGCATCAAGTTGGAGGAGGATAGCTTCGGGCCGCAGGAAATCAGCGATCACACTTGGCCTCTCTGGAATAGGTATTCACTAGTAAAACAATTCTACTCGAGGAAAGATGCTTCTTAGCCAGATGACCGCAGAAGATTCACAATTGTGAATATCTGTAATTGTACAACAATGCTTTTTCGTGTCAATGAACTCAACGCGCATCAAGTTGCGACCTGGTGAACCAGCGCGTAGGCACAGCTTCGGAAACGTGGGAGTCTGTGCAGCCTTCTGGATGAATGTCACATTGACAGCACCTCCATCATCCTCTAGAATGGCATGTGAACAAATGAACTTTCATATGAACATTTGAACACGCCGGCACAAACAACGTCATTGTATGCCGGATGCCACCGTGATGAGGCGTTGACTCTGTAGTACTCCAGGGGGACGAAATGGCAGGGCAATTCATCCTTGGCATTGACGCTGGCACCTCATTGATCAAGACGGTTGTCTTTGATCTTCAAGGCCAAGAACTGGGCGCAAGCTCGCGTAAGGCCGAACTGGAGAGCCCGCATTCAGGCTGGTTCCAGCAGGATATGAGGACCGTCTGGGAGGCCACAACCACGACGATCAAGGAAGCCGTCCAGAACTCCGGTATTAACCCGGCAGATATCGCTGTCATCGGCCCTACCGGGCAGGGCGATGGCGCTTGGATGGTTGATCAGCATGGAGAACCAGTTGCCCCTGCACCTCTCTGGAATGATGGACGTGCCGGTGAGATCGTCGCCCGTTGGGAGGCTGACGGCGTACTGTCGGCGGTCTTCAAGCGGGGGGGGACCGTATTATGGCCCGGGGCACAGGCGGCGATCCTTGCCTGGATGCGTGAAAACGAGCCGCGTATTTTCGAACGCATCAGCACTGTGTTCTGCTGTAAAGACTGGATCAAGCTCAAGCTCACAGGGACTCTCTCAACCGACGAGACGGATGGATCGATCCCGTTTATGGCAATGGCCAGCCGGGCGTATGACGATGAGCAGATGCGCCTGCTGGGGTTGGCGGATATCTGCGATAAGCTGCCCCCTGTGAGACAATCCCACCAGATCGTTGGAACGGTCACCGCGGAAGCGGCGAACTTGACAGGTCTAAAAGAAGGCACCCCTGTTGTTTCGGGGATGATCGACGTGGCTGCCAGCGCCGTGGGCATTGGGGTGATCGATGCCGGGCAGTCGTTCTCAATCATTGGCACCACTGCTTTGAATGCCATTGTGCTTGATAAACCCATCCTGGAGCCGGATAACGTAGGGGCAACGATCTGTCACAGCGTGCCCGGCCGATGGATGCGGGTCTTGGGGTCCATGGCGGGGACGCCTAATCTGGACTGGTATATCGCTAACATGGGCGAGATCTTCAAAACGGAGGCAGACCAGACAGGCTCAGATGTGTTTGGTCTGCTTGAAGAAGCCATCTTACAGGTGCCGGTTGGCTCAGGTGGCCTGATCTTCCATCCGTACCTACAGGGTGAGCGGGCCCCCTTTCTTAACCCGAATGCCAGGGCGGGTATGTATGGCATCAGCGCTGATACCACCCGGGCACACCTGGCACGTTCGGTATACGAAGGTGTCGCCCTCTCCATCCGTGACTGCTTTGAGAACATTGGCAGCGGCGTAACCACTGTGATGTTATCAGGGGGCGGGGCGAACAGCGCTGCCTGGTGCCAGATTCTCGCTGATGCCACCAACTGCACCATGTCAGTGCCCGCGGGCACACAGTTCGGCACGCTTGGCGCTGCACTGGCCGGGGCTGTTGGTGTTGGGCTGTTTGATAGCTACGCAAGCGCTGCGCAGCAAGCCGTTCGAATTGCGCGGACCTACCAGCCTGATCCTCACAATGTTCAGCGCTACAACGAGCTTTACAGCCTGTACCGTGACCTGATTGAGCGTATGGGGCCGTTCTGGGCGGCGCGTCACAAATTTGTTGAGGGAAACGCATAGCCCGGACGACCCCGGCGGGAGTAGATGCGGTGTCCGTATATGACGCCTTCTTTGGCCGCTGGCCCGGCCTGAACCTGCAAGTCCTGGCACCAGAACATCGCGGCACAGATGTCTACCGCCAGAGCAGCATCATTACAACAATGTGGCAAGGGGTGACCGGGTCGACTATCACGCTCGAAACTGTGCCTCTCGACATATATGATCAACAGGTGGCTCATGCCCTGGCAGAGAATACAGCCGACCTGGTGCTGGTGCCTGCGCCCTGGCTGCCGTGGCTGGCGAGCCAGAGATGGCTGGCCCCCCTTGATCCCCTGGTAGCTGAATCCGGCCCCGCCTGGGCTGCCTACGCCGATCGCGCAAATCATCCAGCACTCTACTCTGAACTCAACTTCGAACAGACTCGCTATCTGATCCCGGCCTTCGCCGAAGTACAGATCGTCGCCTATCGCCAGGACTGGATCGATCGTATAGGAGCGAAACCGGTGCCGGTGCCGATCACCCTTCAGAGATTGCTGGAGCTTGTCGAGGGGCTTCATGCATCACCTGATTACACGGGCGCGTGGATTGGCCAAAGCTCGCATGATGCGATGGGGGCGTGGCTGTCCCTGTTTTTTAGCTCTGGTGGTGTGCTGGCTGATGCAACGGATCAAATTGGTTTGAACAGCGACGCCGGGCGTCGAAGTCTGTCCATGCTGCGTGACCTGCCCAAGGTGCCTTCCAAGGAAGGCCCTGGTTCTGACCAGATATTCTCAGATAAACCGGGCAGCCCGGGCCTGTGCTTGCTGTGGAGCAGCGAGGCTCACGATGTTCTCTCTCCTGAGATGACGGCCTGTTTTGACCGGCTGGGCTATACCTGCCTCGAACGCTCGGCAGGGTGGTCTTGGTCCTTCGCGATCAACAGCCGGAGTGAGAATCCCCTTCAGGCATTGGCATTCGCCCTATGGGCCACCAGCAAAGATAACGACCGGCTGCAGGGGATGCGATCAGGTGCGCCAGTGCGCGTCACCACGTTCAGCAATGCTGCGGGCCGCAATGCCTGTCCATGGTATGAGGTGCTATCTGAGGCGCTTGACAGGAAGCCTGGATTGCCTGGTGCGGTGTGGATGCCAGCTGCGCTGATGACCCTGTCCACCATGGTAAGCAAGGTGCTTGAGAGCTCTCTCCAGATCGATCGGGCATTGAGCCTAGCAGAGGAAGAGCTCGCTCTAATCCAACAACAGACTGGAATAACGGAGTAATCAATGGCGATACCGGAGACGATGAAAGCAGCGGTGTACTACAACAACCAGGATATCCGGATCGAGGAGCGGGCAGTGCCGCGGATCGGGCCGGGGGAGCTGCTGGTGCAGGTGGTGGCGAACGGGCTGTGCGGGGGGGAGGCGCTGGAGTGGTACCACACGCGCAGCGCGCCGAAGGTGATGGGGCACGAGCCGGCGGGGGTGGTGGTGCAGGTGGGAGCCGGGGTGAGGGGCTTCCAGGAAGGGGACCGGGTGTTTGTGAACCACCATGTGGGGCGCATCCAGTCGCATCTGGCGCTGCGCGGGCACTTCACGCGGGACCCGTTCTACAAGGGGTCCAATCTGGACCCAGGGGCGGCCTGCCAGTACTTCCGGGCGCCAGCGGTGAATGTGGCGACGGACACGCACATTCTGCCGGACAATGTGAGCTTCGAGGAAGCGACGGTGATCGAGCCGTGGGGCTGCGTGACGGGGGGGCTGAAGGTGGCGGGCATCCAGCCGGGGGACAGCGTGGCAGTGGTGGGCTGCGGGTTCATGGGCATGGGCTTCATCCATCTGGCGCCGCTGTTCGGGGCGGGCAGCATCTTCGCGCTGGACCTCTCGGACTGGCGGCTGGAGAAGGCGCGCGAGCTGGGCGCCACCCACACCATCAACCCGCAGCGCGAGAACGCGGTGGAGAAGCTGTTCGACCTGACCCACGGCCAGGGGGCGGACACGGTGGTGGTCACCGCCCCCAGCGTGCAGGCCTGGCAGCAGGCCTACGAGCTGGTGGGCACGGGGGGCACCCTGCACTTCGGCGCGCCACCCCCAGGCGACCAGAGCTGGACGCTCAACCCCGAGAAGCTCTACTTCAGCGAGGTCACCTTCACCAGCAAGTACTCGGCTGACCATCATGACACCTATCAGGTGCTGCGCTGGCTGGAGGCCAAGCGCATCCAACCCGAGCTCACCTTCACCCATCGCTTCCTGCTTGAGGACATGCGCCAGGCCTTTGACCTCCTGCTTCAGGCCGACCGCTCCCTCAAGTCCATCATCTACCCCAACGGCTTCGAGATCGCCGGGTATACAGGAACAGTATCTGGATGAAAACCCGGCTTATTCCAGCACTTGATTCACGCTTAATTCAGGAGAAGTGAAATGCTGTACCCAGAGCTGCGCAAGGAAGTCTGTGACATGAACAACGAGCTGCCGCGTCAGGGGCTCGTCGTCTGGACAGGTGGGAATGTCAGCGGGATCGTTCGTGAAAAAGGGCATGTTGTGATTAAGCCCAGCGGCGTTCGGTTCGAGGACTTGACTCCTGACAAAATGGTTGTCACGGATATGGATGGAAATGTTGTTGAGGGCAACTACAAACCGTCGGTTGACCTCGGCGTCCATCTATATATCTACAAGCATCGCTTGGACATTGGGGGTATCTGCCATACTCATGCTCCTTTCTGCTCCAGCTTTGCACTGCTGGGCCAGGACCTTCCTGCTGCAACAACCCCCATTGCCCATATGCTTGGCCACGATGTGCGCTGCACCGAGTATGTATGGGCCGCCCACGAGGAAACAGGCCGTGCCATCGTTGAAACGATCGGCGATGGGTACGCTGTGTTGGTAAACCGCCACGGACCGTTTACCGTGGGCCCCACACCAACTTATGCGGTAGCTGTTGCAGTGTACCTGGAGGAAGCTGCCAAGACTATCCACCTGGCGATGACCCGGGGCAAGGTCGAGCCCCTGTCACAGGAAGAATTGGACCGCAGCTATGCCTTCTACAAGGCTGAATACGGACAGAAAAAGAAGTAAACAACATCATGAAGATCTTCGCATCGGGCAACCTGTCACAGCGCTGGCTGGACAGGTTTCGTGAACACTTTGAACTGGATTACTATGACTGGGGCAGCCGAGGGGAGTTTCTCCCCGAGGACGAGTTCATCCAACGGCTGCAGGGGGCAAGCATCCTGATCACGGAAGCAGACGAGGTGACTGGTACGATCATGGACAGTGCTCCCGACCTGGCGCTGATCATCGACTGCCGGGCAGCAACCGTCAATGTGGACGTGAAAGCAGCAACCGAGCGGGGCATTGTCGTCTGCAATACGCCAGGCCGCAACGCCGATGCTGTAGCCGATCTGACCATTGCAATGATGGTGATGGTGCTGCGCAAGGTATGGCCTGGCCTGAAGCACCTGCATGACGGCACCTGGCACGAGTGGGGTTTCGACCGCAGCTACCTGTGGAATCGCGGGCACGAGCTGCCAGAGAAGACAGTCGGCTTGATTGGTCTGGGCGCTGTTGGGCGCAAAGTGGCATATCGCCTGCAGGGCTTTGACGTCACTCTGCTCGGATACGATCCTTTCGTCAGCCAAGCGGACGCCGCCTCGCTGGGGATTGAAATGGCCGGTCTGGATGATCTGCTGATTCGTTCTGATATCGTTTCGCTTCACGCACCGATCACACCCCAGACCAAGGGCATGATCGGCAGGCGTGAGTTCGAACTGATGAAACCCAGTGCATACTTTATCAACACAGCCCGCGCTGTGCTGGTGGATGAAGCGGCATTGATCGAGGCATTGACAAACCACAGGATCGCGGGGGCTGCTCTCGACGTGTTCCATCAGGAGCCCCTGCCTGCGGACTATGTATTGTTCACGCTGCCAAACGTGGTCGCGCTGCCGCACATCGGCGGAGCCACTTTCGAAGTGACCGATCACCACTCACGTATTGCCTACCAAACTCTGATGAGCTTCCTGGATGGGAAACCCGTCAACGTCGTCAATCCTGAAGCCCTGGCCTCCGCGCAAGCGCGCCTGGGTACATACCGAGGGAGTGTATCATGAGCTACGAAGCAGTTCGTCAGGAAGTCTACAATACGGTGATGAAGGCCGTAGACTGCGGCCTGATCCGCCTCTCCGCCGGGAATATCAGCGCACGCACATCCGATGGAAACGTGGCGATTACCCCTGCGGGGATTAAGTATGACGTCCTGACTCCCGATCAAATCGCCATCGTCGATCTGCGGGGCAACCATATTGATGGCCCATGTCGGGCTTCTTCAGAAACCCCGATGCATACAGCCATCCTGCGCAACCTGCCGGAAGTTGGTGCGGTTTGCCACACCCATTCACCTTATGCAATGACCTTCGCCGTGCTCGGTAAAGAAATACCGCTGATCAACCTGGAACTGCTTGTGTGTGGTGCCCCGATTCCGGTTGCCGAGTGGGCCTGCCCCGGCAGCGCCGGCGCTGGCGAGGTCACGGTAGACATCTTCAAGTCACGGCCTAATCTAAAGATTATGCTGCTGCGCAATCACGGCCTGGTGGCGATCGGCAAGAACCTGGGCCAGGCATTTGAACTGGCATTCGACGCGGAAATCGGGGCACAGGTTTACTACCAGGCACTCCAACTCGGCACACCGGCCACGATCACGGATGCTCAGGTCGAGGAGATATTCAAGGTCTACGGGTGAGATAAACTGTCCAGGATGGCGCGGCTAGCGCCAACTGGGAAATGGACTCAGTGTGCAAAAAGGTTTGCCTGTGGAACCCAGGACAACGCGCATCGGTGATCTGGAAGCCAAGCAGTTAATACGTATTGCCTGGCTGTACTACATGGAGGGCATGACCCAGCAAGAGATCGGGGACCGGTTAAACCTGTCGCGCATCAAGGTTAACCGGCTGCTGCAGCAAGCCCGGACCGTGGGAATTGTTGAGATCAATATCCGGGGTGCAGATGGCCAGTCAATCAGCGTTGAGCGAGAACTCTGCGAGTGTCTCAACCTGCGCGATGCAGTTGTAGTATTCGGCAAAGGACCTGAACAGACCTTACGAGAATCGCTGGCACAGGGTGCTGCTGAATGGTTAGCAACACGCCTCGAGCCAGGGATCAGAGTGGGGCTCAGCCTGGGTCGTACGATTGCAGGCTTGCCCGACGCGTTTGCTCCTCTGGGGCCGGTCGAATGCACCTTCACAGAGATCATTGGCGCCGCATCCGAGCACACAGGCCGCCTGCAGGCCTACAACATCACATCACGCATGGCTGAACTTGTAGGCGGACAGGCCAGTTATATGTACGCCCCTACTGTGGTCTCTAACCGTGACCTGTACCATCTGCTGATGCAGGAAAGCTATGTAGCGGAAGCCATGCTTCGTGCACGCAGCTGTGATATTGTGCTGCATTCCGTGGGATCGTTAGATTCAGAAGCGCTGCTGTATGAGGCCGGGCATCTTACCGCGCAGGACCTGGAAGACCTGATCAACAGGGGCGCAGTCGGCGATGTGCTCGGCCATTTCATCGATCGGGACGGCAATCCTGTTGCCAGCCCGCTGGATGAGCGGATCATCACGCTGTCCCTGCACGACCTCAAGCAGATTCCCTGGAGTGTGTGTGTCGCGGGGGGGCCGCGCAAGTTGGACGCTATCTACGGGGCATTCAATGCCGGTTATTTTAATGTATTGATAACAGACCTGGAAACCGCGCAGGCGCTCCTGCGTAAAACTGGATGTGTATCTGAGGAGAAAGACGATCATGATCAGTGAAAGGCTTCAGAAATCCCAGGATTCAGTGCGCAGAGATTTCGACCCGAATTTCCACTGGCTGGTTAATGAAACTGTCCCCTGGACGGCGCCCTCTAAACCCCTGGCACAGAGCACTATCGCCTTGCTCACAAGCTGTGGCATCTATCGGGTTGATACGCAGCTCCCGTTCGATGCCTGGAATCACCTCGGCGATCCTTCGTTCCGGGAGATTCATATCGATACGCCGCGTGATCGGCTGCGGATTGCTCACACACACTTCTCCCATGACAATCTAGATGCCGACCTCGAGGCTGCGATACCAATCAGCCATTTCCAGCAGCTAGAGCAAGAAGGGATGATTGGTAAGCTGTATCCCTGGGTATACAGTTTTATGGGATATATTCCCGAACCCAAGCAGTTTGTGGAGCAAACCGCACCGGTCATCGTGCAGCGCCTCAAACAGGATGCAGTTGACGCTGCTCTTTTAACCCCCTGTTGAGTGACGTGCCAGCAGTCCGTTGGACTGCTTGCACGTTTGCTGGAGGAAGCAGGGATCAGCACGGTCTGCGTCCTCTCTCGGCCCGACCTCGCGGAGATCACGAAACCTCCGCGCACCCTGATTGCCAGATTCCCTTATGGTGCGCCCCTGGGCGAAGCCAATAACGTCGAGCAGCAAGTGGCCGTGATCCAGGAGGCACTTACTCTACTTGAAGTTGCCACCATACCGGGGCAGCTCGTTGAGTCCGAACAGCGCTGGAAACGGTAATAAACCTGGTTTGGATGTTCCAATGGCGGCTCTGTTTCAGGGCCGCCATTTTTCTTTGAGGCAGCCTCAGAGAGAGAACCAGATATCAACCCGAAGTACCAGTCTCCAGATTGAATCGGCTGTAAGGGGTATTATACAATCTATAGGACTTGCCGAATTACGAGGAGTCTGCTGGATGAAGACGGTTGTGATCATTGGTGCAGGTATGGGAGGCCTGGCTGCTGCGCTGCGTCTGCGCCATATAGGTTTCGATGTGACAGTGCTGGAGAAGCAAAATCGGCCGGGCGGGCGCTGCAATGTCATTGAGGAGAACGGGTTTCGCGTTGATACAGGGCCTACCATCCTTGTGATGAAAAATGCCCTCGAAGATACCTATACCGCAATTGGCCAGGATATCAACAAACGTATCCAGTTTGTACAGATCGACCCAAACTACCGCGTTTACTACCACGATGGCACCTACATCGACCTCTACAGCAATATGGCACGGCTGGCGCAGGAAGTTGAAAGGGTGCGGCCGGGCGCCGCGGAGCGTCTCTTTCGTTTCATTGGCGAAAGTGCCAAGAAGTACGAACTGGGTATGGATTTCGTGGTGCGCAACTTCGACCATATTACGGACCTGGCCAATCCCCTGGCAGGTTTGCGGCTGCTGCAAACAAACGCGCACCAGAACCTGTACCGGCAGGTTGCGGGCTTCTTTGATCATGACGACAAGCTGGCAAAAGCCTTCTCATTCCACTCGATGTTCCTCGGCCTATCACCGTTTGATGCCCTGGCGATGTACAGCCTGATTACCTATGCGGACCTGGCGCTGGGGATGTGGTTCCCGATGGGTGGCATATATACCATCGTTGAAGATATGACAGCTCTGGCAGATCAGATGGGCGTGACGATGCGAGCCGGAGCGTCAGTGGCTGAAATCTGCGTGGAACGTGGCCACGTGACGGGGGTGCGCCTTGAATCCGGGGAGCAGGTCCGTGCGGACCTGGTGGTCTCCAATGCCGATCTCCCCTATACCTACAGTAAGCTGGTCCTCCCTGAGCAGCGCAAGCAGTACTCGGATCGCCGTTTATCACGCATGCAGTATGCCTGCTCAGGCTACCTGCTTTACCTCGGGATCGATAAGACCTATCCGCATCTGCGGCACCAGGCTCTTTACTTCTCAGAAGATTACCGCGCCAACCTGGATGCGATCTTCACAACAAAAACCCTTCCGGAAGAGCCATCTTTCCATCTCAACAACCCGACCGTGACGGATCCAGGCCTTGCTCCGGATGGACACAGCTTGTTGTATTTATTGGCGCCGATGCCGAATCTCCAGGGAGAAATCGACTGGGATGAGGCTGCACCGAGGGTCCGCCAGCAGCTTCTGGTACAATTGGAGCGCATCGTAGACCCCGAAATCCGCCAGCACATTGTATGGGAACGAGAGTACCGCCCCACTGACTTCGCCAACGATTTTAATGCGGTCCACGGCACTGCTTTTGGATCACTGGCTCAGGGGTTTTTCCAGTCGTCGTACTTTCGACCGCACAACAAAGCTCGCGACATAAAGGGGCTGTACTTTGTGGGCCAGGGGACGTATCCAGGAATAGGGATGCCAATGGTACATATATCGGCGCGGCTCGTTGTAGAAAGGATTGAGCAAGAATGGCTGTAGACGAGCCTTACCCGGGGGATAGCGCCGTTTCTTCATCCACCAGCGCAGGTATTGCCTCGGCGGAAGATTACGCTGAGTGCCACCGGATCATGAAGGCTTCCAGCCGCAACTATTCCTTTGCCAGCCGCTTCCTCCCTCATCGAAAACGGCACCATGTTGAAGCTCTTTATGCGTTGCTCCGCGTAGGCGATGACCGGGTGGATGTCTCCTGCGAGGGCTTCTCCAGTGAAGCCGAAGCTATTGCTAATTGGGAGCAGCTTTATTGGGAGGCCTTTGAACAGGGTGACAGTGAACATCCTGTTATGCGCGCCTATCTGAACACGGCGCTGGAGTGCGGCATCCCTGCTGGTGTGGTAACACCGTATTTCCGGGCCATGAAAGAGGATTTGACCATCACGCGCTTCCCTGATTACGCTGCGTTGATGCACTACATGAATGGGAGCGCCGTACCGGTTGGCCGCGCCATGACACATATTCTCGGCACGCGTGCACCGTACGCGATCGCGGATGCACTCCCTGGTGCTGACAGCCTCTCGGTGGGGATGCAGCTCAGCAATTTCTGGCGTGATATCGGGGATGATTGGACCTGTCGCGGGCGAATCTATATTCCGCAAGAAGACATGGACCGGTTTGGCTACACTGAGGAGGATTTGGCGGCCTCGCGCATCAACCCTAGTCTGGTTGAACTACTGGAGTTCGAGTTCGAGCGCACCGAGCGCTGCTATGCGGAAGCCCGGGCGTCGGTTCGGATGCTGGCGGTGGGACGGTGGGGTGTGATGAGCGGCCTGGGGATTTACCGCAATATTCTTGATGACATCCGCCGTCACCACTACGACGTTTTTACCCGGCGTGCTCATTCGACGCCTTCCCAGATGATCATGCTGGTAGCGCGCTCGTGGTGGCAAACTCGCCGAGGCTGGTAGAGTGTGTTAGACGAGATGCGATGAGGTAATAGATTTGACGTATTTCGCTGTGCTTGGGACATTCATTTTTCCTCCGCTGCTTGCCATGCTTGCAGTGGTACCACTAGATATTTGGCGCCGTCTGCTGCAGCGGCAGGGAACCATCAACTGGGAGCCTTATCTGATCGTCCTCATCCACGCAGTAATTGCCTTGATCTATACAACCCCTTGGGACAATTATCTGGTGGCGTCCAATGTGTGGTGGTACAACCCGGCGCTGGTGACAGGCATCGTCATTGGCTATGTGCCGCTTGAAGAATACACTTTCTTTGTAGTACAGACGCTTTTTACCGGCCTGTGGACCATCGGGCTGATGCGGTACGTGTTTACGTCGCCTGCCCAGATAGCCGCCCGCCCCGGTTTGCGCCTGGGGTCTTCAATTGTAGTGTTAGTGATATGGGTGATCTCAACAGGGCTGCTGCTGGCGGGCTGGACGCAGGGTCGCTATTTGACCCTCATCCTCTCCTGGGCTCTGGTGCCTGTGTTGATTCAGGCCGCCTTTGGGGCGGACATTCTGCTGGCAAACTGGCGTCTTCTGCTGGCTGCCGTTGTGCCCCCCACTTTGTATTTATGGGCGGTCGACGCGCTGGCGCTTGGCTGGACCACGTGGGTGATTGACCCCGCTCAGACCACGGGGATCAAGCTGGGTATCATCCCTATCGAAGAGATGGTTTTCTTTCTGATGACCAACGCCATCATCGTGCTTGGTGTGACCCTGATGCTGTCTGATGTGAGTAAAGGGCGTGCTCGCGAGCTGGCCGCAGAGATAAAACGCCGACGCCAACCTCAAACGGAGGAGCCCGGTGCTACGTAAACCAGTCGATACGGCAGGGGCAGCCGGGCTGCAGGTGAAAGCCCACCGCCCCGCGGTTACCCTGTGGGGCAGGCTGGCTGCAGGATTCGAGGGCGGCCTTCTGGCGCGTTTGTGGGGCATCGCGCTGATTCTCTGGCTGGCCTCGCTGATCGCCACGCCCATCTCTATCTGGGTATATGGCCCGGGCGTCTTTCCTCCGGTAGCGTCACTGGGCGTTGTGGTCCATGCGCTTACCACCCTGGCTGCCCTCGCTTGCGGATGGGATTTGCGGCGCATCATTACGGCTGCGCTGATCGTGGGCAGCGGTGCCTGGGCTGTGGAAGCACTGGGTACGGCCACAGGGTTTCCATTCGGGCTTTACGAATACACCCCGGCCCTGCAGCCGCAGCTCCTGGCTGTCCCGCTGCTGATCCCATTAGCCTGGCTGATGATGCTGATCCCGGCCTGGGCAGTGGCAGAGGCGCTGCTGATCGGTCTGCGCGAGCGCCTGGGGAGCTGGTATCGGCTCAGTTATGCTGCGGTATCCGCTGTCGCAATGACAGCCTGGGACCTGTATCTTGACCCGCAGATGGTTTCCAAGGGATTGTGGGTATGGGAGAACCCCGGAGGATTCTTCGGAATCCCCTGGGTGAATTACCTCGGTTGGCTGCTGACCGCGTTTTTGCTGACCATGGTTGTGCGCCCTGAAGGCCTGCCGCGCCCGCGTCTGCTGATCATCTATGCCCTGACATGGCTCTTCCAGGCGGTTGGCCTGGGCGTCTTCTGGGGCCAGCCGGGCCCTGCACTGGCGGGCTTTGTGGCCATGGGAGCTTTGACTTTCGCAGCCTTTAACAGAGAACTCCGCCGGTGAGCCCCCTGTTCTGGGCGGTGGCTGCCTTCCTCTCGGGCTCAATCCCCTTTTCTGTGATCATTGGCCGCATCGGGGGCGGAGTTGATGTGCGCGAAGTGGGCGATCACAACCCCGGCGCCAGCAATGTGATCCGCGCATTAAACTGGAGGTGGGGCGCCCTGGCGCTTCTGCTCGACTACTTCAAAGCCGCTGTGCCCGTGGGGCTTGCCTGGTTCTTTGCAGGTGTAGAGGGTTGGGCGATCCTGCCGGTGGCGCTGGCCCCTGCTGTCGGTCATGCGTTTTCGCCGTGGCTGCGCTTCCGAGGTGGCAAGGCTGTGGCGGCAACCTTTGGCCTATGGACAGGCCTTACAGTGGGCACCGGTCCGATCGTCCTGGGGATGCTGCTTGGCTTGATGTATGCGGTGGTGACAGTCAGCGCGTGGTCTGTCATGCTGACCCTGATAGCGTTTGGCATCTTTGTGATCACCTTTTACGGCGGGTCACATCCTGTGTTTATCGCTGTATGGGCTGGCAACCTGCTGCTGCTTGCTCTCAGGCATTGGGGGGAGCTGCATGAGCGACCCGCCTTGCGCCCATGGCTCTTCAAGCTGCTGCACAGGGTTACGCGATGATTGTCTGGCTGCTGGCCCTCTGTGGGCTGATTGTGATCACAGGGGTAAGCGTGACAAATGCACTTAGTTTCCCACGCCTGCGCCGGGTACGACCTGCACGGGCACCCTTCGTGTCACTGCTTGTGCCTGCTCGCAATGAGGAGGCCGTCATCGCCGAGACAGTCAAGCGCCTGCTGGCTCAGGATTACCCTGCCTTTGAACTGATTGTGCTCGATGATCAATCCGAGGATGGCACCCGGGCCATTGCTCTGCAAGCCGCGCGCGGCGATAGACGTTTCGAGATCATTGGAGGTGAGCCGCTGCCCCCCGGCTGGTTGGGCAAGAACTGGGCCTGTCACAGACTCTCAGGAGAGGCGCACGGTGAGGTCCTGGTTTTCACCGATGCGGATGTGCGCTGGGAACCTGGCACGCTGTCTGCTGTCGTAGCGCTCATGGAACAATCCCGCGCCGACCTGCTCAGTGTGTGGCCCACCCAGCAGACGGTGACCTGGGCTGAACGCCTGGTGATCCCGATGATGATGTTCGTCGTTGTGGGCTACCTGCCCGAATTGGCCGTCCGCCATGTCCAATGGCCGGTGTTTGCTGCCGCGAATGGTCAATGTATTGTCATCCGGCGGGATGTTTATGAGGATATCGGCGGCCATGCGGCAGTGCGCAGCAATGTGATCGAGGATATGGGCCTGGCATGGAACACGAAGCGCGCACGGCACCGCCTGGTGATCGCGCTGGGCGAGGACTTGATCGGTGCCCGTATGTACCGGAACTGGCGCCAGGTGCGTGAAGGGTTCGCAAAAAACATTCTGGCCGGGCATGCCAACAGTCCTTTCTTGCTGCTGCTCTCAGCGCTTTTCCACTGGACCCTGTTTTTCATACCCTGGCTGTGGCTGCTGCTGGGAGTATTCTTGCCGGCAGGCGCCGCCTGGCCCTGGCTGCCACTAGCGCTGGTCGGGCTGGGCCTGGGGGCGCGCATGCTGACTGCCGCAGTTACACACCAACGCCTTGGTGATGCGCTGCTCCTGCCGGTCTCGGTCGTTTTGATGACCATCATCACCGGCCAGGCCTTCTGGTGGCAGTTCGCACGCGGCGGCCCCCAGTGGAAAGGCCGTACGGTTGTGCATCGCAACTGAAGGAAAAGCATATGCCTGAGCCGATCATCGTCATTGGTGCCGGGATTGGTGGATTGAGTGCCGCTATCCGGTTAGCCGCAGCAGGCCAGCCAGTGATCGTCCTGGAGAAAAACGAACAGGTTGGTGGTAAGCTGGCCGAACTGCACGCTGGCGGCTATCGATGGGATACAGGCCCGTCGGTGATCACAATGCGGCACGTATTTGAGGACCTTTTTCATGCTGCGGGGAGCCGGTTTGAGGACTACGTCACGCTGCTTCCCGTGGAGCCATCAACCCGCTACTTCTATCCGGATGGAATACGCCTGGACATCAGCCGGGATTTGATCAAGACACTTGCCCAGATTCGGACGCTGGATGAGCGCGATGTGGAAGGCTATCTACACTTTCTGGCGTATGCAGCACGGCTGCATCGCATCGTGGGCCCGGTCTTTATTTATGATCGGCCTCCTACATGGGCCAGCCTCTCGAAAGTCTCTGCACCCGACGTGCTGCGCGTGGATGGGCTGCGCTCGATGGCAGATGCCGCCCGCGGATTTGTGCGCTCTTCACACCTTCAGCAGCTTTTAGGGCGCTTCGCAACCTATGTAGGTGCCAGCCCTTACCAGGCTCCGGCGACCTTGAATGTCATTGCGCATGTGGAGCTGAATGAGGGTATATGGTATCCCGAGGGCGGCATCTACAGTATTGCTCGGGCTTATGAGCGCTTGGCCAGTGAGCTTGGGGTGCAGATCAGGACAGGCTGCTGGGTCCAGGCCATCGAAGTAGCACACGGGCGTGTGCGGGGTGTTACGTTATCCGATGGAACCACCCTGCCAGCATCTTCCGTAATTGCGAACGTGGACGTAGCCACCGTCTACGAACAACTGCTCCCGCGCCCAGCGGTAAACCGGCGCCGCTTGCGATCTTTACTGGCGGCTGAACCCTCCTGTTCTGGTTTTGTTCTGCTGCTGGGGGTGAGTCACATGCACGCAGAGCTTGCCCACCATAACATCCTCTTCTCTTCCGACTATCGAGCGGAATTTGAGAGCATCTTCAGACGCGGCCTGCCTCCGGCTGATCCAACCATCTATATCGCGATCTCGTCAAAGTCCACTCCGTCTGACGCTCCTCCAGGGGCTGAGAACTGGTTTGTTATGGTCAATGTCCCGGCCCTCAGCCCCGCTGTTGATTGGGAAGCAGGCGCCGCGAGCTATCGCGATCTGGTGCTGGACTGCCTCGCCGCACGCGGTTTTGAGATACGCCCATACATTGAACAAGAGTACGTCCTCACTCCGCACGATATCCAGCGCATGACCGGCGCACGGCGCGGTGCCCTGTATGGGGCTTCCTCCAACAATCCCTGGACGGCTTTCCTGCGCCCACATAACCGCGCACGCGAGATCAGGGGGTTATACTTCGCAGGCGGCACAACACATCCCGGCGGTGGCGTGCCGATGGTTACGTTGTCAGGTCGGGTGGCCGGTGAACTCGTCCTTGAGGACCTGGGGCAGCTCCGGAACCGTTGATGCATTGAAGGGGGTGACGATGTCTCGGCCGATCCCTGTGCCCGACCCGCAGTCCGGGCTTGCGGCATTGCGGGCGATGCTGCGCGAGCGCCATCCCCTGGCAGCCATGCAGGTATTCCATGCGGCGCTTGGTGACATCTTCCGTATCAACCTGCCAGGCTTCAAACCTGTGGTGATGGTGGGACCGGGTCCGGCACATTTTGTGCTTGTTGAAGGCCGTGAGGGGCTGCGCTGGCGCAACGAAAACGATCCGGTGACACACCTGCTGCGCCATGGGGTGCTTGTTGAAGATGGCGAACCGCATGACCGGCTGCGCCGCATGATGTCCCCGCCCCTGCACAAGCAGATGCTGGCCGGATATGTGGCGGCGATGGTGCGCGGCGCCGATCAGGGCATGTCAGCGTGGCAGGACGGCGGCATTTACGACATGCTGCCTGAGATGCGTAAGGTCGCCCTGCTGATCTTGATGGACACACTCTACAGTGTGGATTTTGCACCGCATATCCGGCCGCTCTGGAACGCGATCCTGGGAGATATCCGCTACATCTCTCCGGGCTTGTGGATGTTGTGGCCGGGCGTGCCTCGGTTGGGCTACCGGCGGGCAATACGCAGGTTAGATGCATACCTGTTCCATATCATTGAAGAACGCCGCGCTCTCCTGGCACAGGCTGATATGGAGCCTCAGGACTTGCTGGGCCTGCTGATAACCGGCGGCCTTAATGACGACATGATCCGGGATCAACTTCTGACAATGCTCATCGCAGGGCATGATACAAGCACAGCCTTGTTAGCCTGGTCGTTGTTTCTGCTGGGCAGCCACCCGGATGCCCTTGCACGCGTGCAGGCAGAGGTTGATTTGGTACTGGGCTGTGACGTGCCGGATATCGAACGATTAGGCCATCTGGAGTATCTCAACGCAGTGATGCGTGAGGCACTGCGCCTGTACCCTCCAATTCATCTGGGCTCACGTGTGGCGGCAGTTGACCTTGAATATGGAGGGTACACTATCCCTGCTGGGGAGCGGGTGATCTACTCGATCTATCTTTCACAGCGCCATCCGGATTACTGGCCAGACCCTGACCTGTTTATCCCCGAGCGGCACTTAGAGGGTGATCGCAGCGTACCTTATTCGTGGTTGGCTTTTGGGGGTGGACCTCGCAACTGCATCGGTGCGGCTTACGGGCAGGTTGAGGTGAAAGCGGTACTGGCCAGGATGCTGCAGAAGTTCCATGTACGCCTGGTTGAAAAGCATGTGCACCCTCACATGGGAGCTACTCTAGAGCCTCGTCCGGGAGTGCGCATGGGTGTGCAGCAGAGGCAGTTGAGTTTTGATTCTGCTCGAGAGCATGGCAGCGCCAGATAGGGAGGCGCTGCTGACTAGTTCCAAGGAGGTGTCGTGAAAATAATCCGCCGACCTGCCTTTGGCCTGGCCCTAAGCGGTGGGGCAGCACGTGGCCTGGCTCACATTGGCGTACTGAAGGTCCTCGAACGCGAGGGCATTTTGATTGACTGCCTGTCGGGCACAAGCATGGGAGGTGTCGTCGCTGCATTTTACGGTGCCGGATATAGTGCAGACGATATGCAGCACGAGGCCCTGCGTATGGGCCGTCTGAAGGAAATGATCAGGCTGGTCGATATTCGAGCTGCCGAACGTGGGTTGTTGGCCGGCGAGAAAGTGCGTAGGTATCTAAGCGAGCAGCTGGGGGAGTTGACATTCGCTGATCTGCGCCTTCCGGTGGTTCTGAATGCTGTCGACGTAGTACGGGGCTGCGAGGTGGTCCTGCGCTCGGGCCTCGTAGCTGATGCAGTGCGTGCCACCATCTCAGTCCCGGCGATATTCGATCCGCTCGAACTGGAGGGGCGTTTTCTGGTCGACGGCGGTGTGTTGAATAACCTGCCTGCCAACCACCTGCGCAGCATCGGTGCTGAAGTCATACTTGCGGTGGATGTAAGTGTTGCCTCCGCAGTCAAGCGTCGCATCCAGGCGCAAGGAGAACCATCTGCGAGGGGGCAGGTGCTGATGAGCGCCGAAGCGGTGATGATGAGTGCACTGGCTGATGTGCAGCTCCAGGCTGCCCGGCCTGATCTGATCATCTACCCGGAAATCCCCGAGGAGATCAATGCGCTGAACGGCTTTACACGAGCAGCGGAGACGATCCGCGCGGGCGAGGAGGCGGCAGAGCGGGCACTCCCTACACTGCAGGCGCTGCTGCGGCCAGGCCTGCGTTGGCCTCGGGAGGTTGTGGCGCCGGGCGATCTGGAGAATGTCGCCTGGGGGTAAACTCTCAACGGAGGCCAGGTTCTGGGTGAGCCGCTCACCCTGTTATCCCACTGTCAGCACAACTATACCGGCTACAGTGAGCAGGGTTCCAACGGCAACCTTGGCTGTAAGCGGCTCACCCCCGAAGATTATGCCCATCACTGCCCCGAACAAGGGCGAGGTGAAGGCAATCGGCATCACCTGTCCCAATGGGGCCCCTTTGATCGCAGCATAAAAGCACAACATGCCTATCGAACCGGCCACAACGCCCCCCGAAACAATCATATACAACAGCGCTTTGGGCTCTGCATGAGTGAGGCTTTTCCACTGAGGGAAGCTGACGACACCCAACACAATCAGCGCGACAAATGTGCGAATGGTTATGCCCATCTGAGGGGTGAAGTTGCCTAAATGAAGCCCCTTCTTCTCGAAGTATCCACCAATTCCCCAGGCGATAGCAGTAAGCAGTGCAAAAAGCTGAGGTTTCATCTTCAAACCTGTGATGTCCAAGGTCGACTGTGAGTGAGGGTTGCAGTATGAATGAGCGCGAACCAGGGGTTTCCCCGGCCCGCGCCCAGGTCCATGCCAGCATCCCGATTCTGCTCATCGGTGTTGAAGGTGCCAGTGATAATCCTAACCTCTCGGCCATGACACCATCATATGGCGGGCTTCGGTGTCGAACTTCGCGCGTAATCAGTGATCAATATCCTTGCCAAAACAGAGCATTCTGGGGCACCCTTGTAGTGGATCGTGCGCCTCTTTCCAGCAGCGTTTATTACATCAGGCGACTCTCCGGCGGCGATCTAATCCGCCAGTCCAGCCCTATCATGGAACAGGAGATCGGCCAGCTATGGACATCGGGATTCCTATCGAGCGCAAGTCGGATGAGTACCGTGTGGGACTGACCCCTCAGGGTGTCAGGTTGCTGACCCAGAGCGGCCATACCTGCTATGTCGAGCGGAGTGCAGGCCGCGGTGCGGGGTTCACTGACGAATCATATGAGCGTGCCGGAGCACGCATCGTCTACAGTGCTGAAGAGGTTTATGGACGTGCTGATCTTGTTCTGAAAGTGGGCAGCCCACTCCCAGTAGAGTTGGAGGCGGCACGCGAGGGGCAGACGATCTGTGCATTCTGGCATCTGGCTGCACGCCCCCGTGAAGTGGTGTCCCAACTGCTCGAGAAGCGAATCAGCGCAGTTGCCTATGAGTCAATCCAACGTGATGATGGCCTTAAGCCTGTGCTTCATCCACTCAGCCAGATTGCAGGGCGCATGGCGCCGCAGATCGCGGCGCGCTGGCTGCAGAACGATGGCGGTGGAAATGGCGTCTTGATCAGCGGGGTGCCTGGTGTCCCACCAATCGATGTGGTGATCCTCGGTGCAGGTGTTGTGGGCATAAATGCCGCGCAGGCCTTCTTCGGATTGGGCGCACGCGTGGTCATGCTTGACAGGAGCCTGGAGCGCCTGCAGATCGTGGATGAACAGTTTGGTAGGCGAGTTACCACGCTGGTTGCTCATGACTTTAACATAGCGCGTGTTATCACATTTGCAGATGTCCTGGTTGGCGCAGTTCTTGTGCCCAGCACACGCACCCCTGTCCTTGTCAGCCGCGAGATGGTGCGCACCATGCGCCCGCGCAGCGTTATCCTGGATATCTCTATCGACGAGGGGGGCTGTGTTGAGACCAGCCGCCCCACCACCCATGCAAACCCGGTTTTCCTGGAGGAAAACATCACCCACTACTGCGTCCCCAATATCCCGGGCGTTGTTGCCCGCACATCAACTCACGCCTACCTCAATGCTGCCTGGCCATATATCCAACAGATCGCAACAGTGGGAACCACTGACGCAGTCCAGGCTGACCCTGCGCTGGGACGTGGTGTTGCTGTGCACGCGGGGCGCGTGCTCAACAAGAATCTTGCGCTGCTCCTGGAGGAGGTCTAGTCAATGCCCTGGATTGATATCTACCGCGACCGTCGCTGTACCGCTGAACAAGCCGTCCAGATGGTGCAGTCCGGCCAGCGTGTCTTTATGACAGGCAACTGCTCAGTACCGCAGACGCTGCTTAGAGCGCTGGTTGATCACGCCAAAACGCTGAAAAATGTCGAGATTGTACAGGTGCTCACTGTAGGTGCTGAGGGATTCGTAAACCCAGAACTGGAAGGCCACATCCGCGTTAACACTCTCTTCATCTCACATGATGTCCGCCCCGCAGTGAATGAAGGGCGCGCGGATTTCACGCCATGTTTCTTATCCGAAATCCCGAGCCTCTGGCGGACAGAGCTTCCGCTGGACGTGGCACTCATCCACTTGTCTCCCCCGGATGAACACGGATTTTGCTCGTTTGGTGTTGAGGTGGGGGTGAGCAAGACGGCTGCGGAGGTCGCCAAGTTTGTGATCGCCGAGATCAACCCGCGTATGCCGCGCTGTCTGGGTGACAGCTTCATCCACGTGAGCAAACTGGATTGTATTGTCGAGGTAGACTACACGCTTCCCGAGTTCATCATGGGAGAGCCTTCGGCGGTGCAAGATGCCATCGGGCAACACATCGCCGGGTTGATCGAGGATGGCAGCACTCTCCAGACTGGTATAGGGGGCATTCCGGATGCCGTGCTCAAGTATCTTGATGACAAACGCCATCTAGGTATACATACCGAGCTGTTCTCTGACGGCGTCATCGATCTTGTTGATCGCGGCATCATTACCAACGAAGCCAAAACCCTGCATCCCGGTAAAATGGTTGCCGGTTTCGTGCTGGGGACACAGCGCCTCTACGACTTCGTCGACGACAATCCGATCGTAGAACTGCATCCCACGGAATACATCAATGACCCATTCCGCATCGCACAGAACGATAAAATGGTCGCGATCAACTCAGCCCTGGAAGTTGACCTGACAGGCCAGGTTTGCGCCGACAGTATTGGCCCGCATTTCTACAGCGGTGTAGGCGGCCAGGTCGACTTCATCCGTGGGGCCACCCGTTCGCGTGGTGGGAAGCCGATCATCGCTCTGCCCTCCACCGCGAAAGGGGATACTATCAGCCGCATCGTGTGGCAGCTCAAGCCCGGCTCGGGTGTCGTCACCACACGCAATGACGTGCACTATGTGGTCACGGAGTTTGGGGTAGCCTATTTGTATGGCAAAAAGATTCGAGAACGTGCCCAGGCCCTGATCGATGTAGCTCACCCCAACTTCCGTGAGGAGTTAGAGAAGAAAGCGCGCGAGTTGAACTATCTTCCTGCACTTCATCTGGGGGTTGGCAAAACCACAGGCTGAACCCGTATCTTGTGCAAAGAGAGCATCAGCTGCCTGAAAGCCGGTGCTCTCTTTTTTGTTGCCCGCGGGGCCCTCGCTAACACGGGGGAGTAGAATACTTAGCTGCATTTAAGAGGGGGGCGTGCAGCTGTCGTCTTGAAGGGCCTTATCACCCGGGATCAGGGTCGTGATGAGTTTAAATTCGCTCTCCAATGTCGCACTGCGATGCAGGCCAACTCGTGCAGAGACGGGGCTTCCAGGGAGTGTGTCTAACTGGAAGTCGTAATGCTCCGACACGACCTGACCGGGCAGCCACCAGGATGTGGGATATTCTCCATCCTTCGGCGGCGTGAGGTCCGCTGCGATGGTACCCCCGGCTTCATCAAAGAGCTGGGCTCGGATCAGGTAGTTCGTTTCGACCGGTTCATCGGCCTGCCAATACAGAGTCAGCCGCAGCGCAAGCCCCGTATCGTTAGGCCCCTGGGTGATGTCGTACCCGACCAGGCGGATCCCATCGTTGAAACGCACGTCCGTGATGCAGGCAGGGGGCGGTATGCTGGCAGGGATCACTCGCCATGGACCCGCGGCTGCAGCGGTGCCGACAGTCGGGTCAAGCGGGCCAAGCTGCGGGATCGTGGCCCCAGGCGCAAGCCCCAGCCGCCGTTCATCCATGCGGACCAACCCGACGCGCAGCCAGGCCAACCTGGGCTCGTCGAGCCAGTCAGGAAGAGCCAGTAGATATTCCTGGCGGATAATGTCTCCCGCCTCCCATAGGTCGCTGGGATAGTAGGTGCCCCCCACAAAAACATCCTGCAAGGCGAAGGGGGGCACGGCATTCCATGGTCCAATCTGAACCCAGGAACGCAGGCGCTCACCCGGAGGCGCTTCAGCCCGCCAGTAGAGGACTACGCGCAGTGTCTGGCCAGGCGCGAGGTCCTGGGGGTCGACCTCGTAGCCGATCAGGCGTACCCCGGTCTCGAATTCCTTGTTGAGCGGGATCGCGGCTTCAGGCAGCCGCTCTGCCAGCGGCGCGCTGAAAGCCGGGCGCAAGGTGATCCAGGGTACTGCGGCGGCAAAGCAGGCAGCCAGCAGTACCAGGGCAGCTGCAGCCCAGCGCAGCGGACGCCAGCGCAGCCAGGCAGAGAGCCCCCAGGCTAACAGCACACTGATTGCGACGCTGCTGGGGAACAGCAGTCTCCCCAACAGTGCGCCAGTGGCGATGGACCAGCGGATCAGCGCGACCAGGTTCAGGCCAAACGCCAACAGCAGGATCAACAGCCCAAGCCGCGTTTCAACTGGCTGAGCCCAGAATTCGCCGCGCGGGCGCAGGGTCCATACGGCACCTGCAAGGGCTGCCAGCACAAGGATGCCAACGGCTGTATACACTTGAGGATCAAGCAGGATCAAAGCCCAGCCGAAGTTCCCCCAGGCCGTCCGGAATATCCACAACAGCGCACTCAGGTCAAAAGGATAAGGCAGGGGTACCTGAGTGCCGAAATGTGGAGTCAAACCAAGCGGATCGGCGTAAAGAAAGCCGTTTCGCAGATACCACCAGCCGCCTACCAGGATTGAGGCCAGCCCGAATGCAGAGCCGCACAGCAGGAAGGTGCGCCAGGCAAAACGCTGCTCCCTCTCTTGCCGGGCATTATAGATCAAGCTAATGCCTGCAGGCGCGAACAGGAGCAGCGCCGTTTGTTTAGTGAGCGCTGCCAGGCCAACCAGCGCCCCAATACCTGCCCAGCAACGCCAATTGCCATGTGTTTTCAGGGTACTGACCATGGCCAGCAAGGCAAGGCTGAACAGCGCATTATGCAGAGTGTCGTTGGTGATGCTGGCAGACTGGGCGAGGAACTGAGGGTTTAGCCCGGCCACTACTGCAGCCCCGATCCACAATCCGGGATAGTCAGGAAAGAGCTTCTGTGCTGTAAAGAACGTGATACTTACGATCACCCCCCCTAGCAGCAGTGAGAAGCCTCTTAGCACATAAATAGCCCGCATCGTATCACTTGCTGCCCAGGTTTCTTCATGAACCCGGTGGGCATACATGTTCTTGTTTGTGCTGCTGGCATCCGCTGTTAACGCCCACCCGAGTTCCCACCCAGGGTTGGGGACCAACAGATTTGGCAGATCGTCGAGATCGGACCAGAAAGTCAAAGCCGAAGCGATGAAGTAATAAGCAGGGGGCGCATAATAGGATGGTGGGTCGCTGTATTCCAAGTAGCGGGTGATCGCAGCTCCATCATCCAGTTTCCCTGTAGGTGTCACTAGAGGCTGCAGACGCCAGTTCTGGCTGGTATAGCGGACGACCATCAAGTGCGAGGATTCATCCGGGTTTTCAAAAGGAGGCATCACCGAGGCATAGGTAGCGCCCAACCCCAGGAAGACAACTAACAGCCCTACCAGCAGATACTTGCTCGTGGATTGGCTCATACAGTTCCCCCCTCGGGTGTGGCGGTGGACCCACCTGCTCGTTCCCCGGGCGGGCGTCATTATATACTGAGAGAGTTCTTGCTGAAAGTACGGCTGTCTAGTAGTAAGTTCGTTCTACACGCTGAACTATGCTAGGATCGAGCCAAGCTGACGATAGCAACTGGTGAGCCCTGTCCATGAAATTGAGTGATTACGTGTGGTTCCGCAACCCGCGCGGGCTGCACAACGCCAACGTGTTCCAACAGATCAAGCTGGATCGCTACTTCACACCCCAGTTAGGCTGGGCCAAGCTGGTAACAGGTGAGGCTGAGTACTTTGAGTCTTACGACAGCGGCCCGTCCATTGTGCAGCGAATGATCGCGAAGAAAGTCATGCCGATCATCCGCATTTTTCGCTCAAACATGGGTGCCATGCGCCCTGAAGACGATCCCAAGGGGATTGATTGGTATGGCTACCTGTATCCTAATTACATCGCCCAGGGAGCACGCTGGTTTGAGCTGTATAACGAGCCAAACCTGGCAGGTGAATGGCCCAACGGCGGCTGGGGGATGGACATTAACTGGAAGAACCCGGACCTGATCCGGCCACTGATGGACTCCTGGATTGACTGGGCTGAGAAGCTGATCCAGTTAGGCGGCTACCCGGCCTTTCCGGCCCTGACGGAGAGCGCACATCCCAACCATGCCACAGTCTATTGGATCCGGGCGATGCTGACGTATCTGAAGGAGCGGCACGAGGCGCGCTTCCGCTGGGTGATCGGCAATGGATTGTGGTGTGCCACCCATCCCTATATTGCTAACCACTTCTATCAAGAGCCGCGCGGCGGGCCAGCGTATGCCGCGCGCCAGCCTCATGAGCAGCGTTACGATGAAAGGGGGTGGCATTTTGAATACCCCTATGACCCGCTACAACAAGAAAACGATCCGGGGCGCACTGTATTTGGAGGGACCAATCTCACTCCGAACGGTGACCCGAACGGCCTGATTGCCTCCGGAGTCGCATTCTTACAGCTCCTGCGCCGGTACTTCCGGGCAGGGCCTGTGCCTGTCGTAGGCACAGAGGGCGGCATCTGGCGCATCCCGGCGCCCTGGGATCCCCCACACATTATCGACGATCGCTATCCCGGCTATACATGGGACTCTCATGCTGAAGCCACAATGGCAATGTGGCGCTGGATTGCCCAGGAAGGCCCGCCGTGGTTCTTTGGCGTTACCACCTGGTCTGAGGCGGATTGGTATGATATTAACGGCACCGTGCCAGCGGTTGATCGCATGGCCCAGGTAGCGCCGATCCTCAAAGATGTACCAGATATTCAGATTCGCACTGGCTGATCGGGAGACCATCGTGAGACGTGTCGCAGCTGTATTCGCCTTCCTGCTGATGCTGAGCCTGTCCACGGCGTGCCGGCAGGGGGCATCTCTCCCAACGCCTGTGATTGTGCTTGCTACAGATCAGGCGGCAGGGCCAGGCAGCGGTTCGGGTCCGGGGGGGATCACCGGGCCTGAGGGTGGCAGCGGCCCCGGAGGCCTCGTCCCTACACTGCCAGCAGCGGCAGAGGCGCAGGCTATCGCCCCTCAGGATATCCCCACACCGGGTGGGGCTTTCAACTCTGCGCCTACGGTCGAAGCGATGCCCGGGAAAGATACGCCCACACCAACCCTGGCCGGGACTCCGATCTTGATTGCGCCGTCTGCCACGGGGGTACAACCCACAGGTAGACCGCCAACGGCTGCTACCCTAACCAGCGCCCCGGCCAGCGTGCCGGGTGCCGCTGTTGCCGCTGTCCCTTCAAGCGGAAGGTACAACATAGAATATGTGGCCTTTATGGTGGCACGTAATGAGACGGATACGGCACTGCCATGGCGGCGGTGCGCTCAGGCCAGCAGTCTGAATGATCCGGCATCACTCTGCCCTCAGGCGACGGGTTCGCTGGCAGATTACAGGTACTTGCCCAGTACAACAGCCGCATCAGTTCAGGCGGACAGCGCCGGACGCATTTCGCTGGCGGCTGGCGGTCTGATTGAGGCGCATTACCTGATCGTTGATCGCAACAACGTGTGGTGGGTCAGCCCTTCTCTCAAGGGCCTTGATGTGATCCGCTGGTGCGGTGGGGATACGATGTCCCTGAATGTGTATGATTTCACCACGGACCCGGGCTATGATCCCTATGTGATGGATGTGTTGGATTACTTCGAAGGCCCTGGTGCGGGTGTGCTGCCTGCACCGCTTGCCTGCCCTTCGTAACGTTTTGTAAAATCCGAAGACAAACTCCGGTTGCCATGATGAGCCATTCAGATAGCGACATGCCAGAGGAGAGTGCCCAGGCAATTACCCCTGTTCCGCGTGATGATGGTTTGCTGGAACAGGCTATCGAGACGTATGTGGCTGGCATGGCGGCGAACACACAGCGCGCATACCGCAGCCGCATGTTTGCTTTCCTTGACTGGCGCATCGAACAGCCTGCCGCACCACTGGTGACTCATCTGAAACAGTATGTCGCTTACTTGCAGGAAGAAGGGCTGTCCCCCCGCTCTATCCAGGCACATATCAACACCATCAAAGGGCTGCTGCGCACTGCCGCCGCCCTGGAGCCATCCTTGGCCGCCGGCCTGCCGCAGTTGGAGCTGGTCAAACCGCCCCGTGTGCGGGGGGAGGTGCAGGGGCTGCGTCTGACGGCTCAGCAGGCACGTGTGCTGCTGGCGGCCCCCGGGCAGGAGACGGTTAAAGGGGTGCGCGACTCGTCCATCCTGGGGCTGCTGCTGACACTCGGGCTGCGCCGGTCTGAAATCTGCAGCCTGACGTGGGGGCATATCACGGAGCTAGAGGGCCACAAAGTAATCGCTAACCTCAAAGGCAAACACGGGCGCATTCGTACGCTGAAGCTGCCCATCTGGTTGTGGCGCCTGCTGATGCAGTGGGGCGAGCAGGCCGGGTTAAACACCAGTGATACGCTCCGCCGCGTATTCGTCCCCATCACAAAGGATGGGCACGTGCTGACCTATCGCCAGGGTATGACCACCCACGCGATCTACAAGTTGATCAATTACTACACTGCCCTGACAGGGCTGCCGCCTGTTAAACCGCATGACCTGCGGCGTACGGCAGCGCTGCTGGCGCGGCGGGGTGGGGCGACCATCGAACAGGTTCAGCTTATGCTGGGCCATGCCAGCCCGCAGACCACCAGCAACTATATCGGGGAAACACTTGACCTGGATGATAATGCGGTTGATTACAATCCGCTGCGGCTTCAGCCATAAGTCTTTCGGAGCAGGGCGCCATGCCCCTTGACCTGCAAATCGGCGACATCCTGACTCTTAAGAAACCCCACGCTTGCGGAGCGAATGCCTGGGCTGTCTATCGCCTGGGGGCAGATATCGGGCTGCGCTGCACTGCCTGTGCGCGGCTGGTGATCATCCCTCGCAGCAAATTGGAACGGCGCATCCGACTTATTGAACGCGATGGGCGGTCGTTCAAACCGGGTTTTTCACCTCCTGGCTGAATCCCAGAAATTAAAACGGATAATTCATAAAGTTAATATTCAAATTGACAATCTTAATGAGCGCGGGCTATAATACCTTTAGCGGCTGGCGAGCCGCTGTCTTGTCATTATGAGCGAGCGCGGGAGGAAACCATGCATTCCACGCCAGGTGCCTGCCCCATCTGCGGCGGCGAGTTGATTGTCACTCGCATGCACTGTCTCGATTGTGATACGACATTGGAAGGACGTTTTGCCCAGGGGCGCCTGGGGCAGCTTACTCCTGAGCAAATCGATTTTGTTGAGACATTCATCCGCTGTGAGGGCACCATTAAGCGAGTCGAGAGAGAACTGGGTATCTCCTACCCCACGGTACGTGCCCGACTCAAAGAAGTGATCCGCGCGATGGGGTTTGAAGTGATTAGCGATTTGATGGATGAATCGGTGGGGCTCAATGATGCACAGCGCCGTGAGGTGCTGGACCGGCTTGATCGTGGGGAGATTACCACTGAAGAAGCAATCGAGTTGCTGCGCGCCTGAGCTGTGCAAGGAGAAACAAAAATGCCAACTGAGAGGTATAACCTGGGCTCATCGCCCCACTTGACCATCTCTACGCGTGCCAGCCTGCGCCTGCGTGGCGGCGACCGTGAAGATGTCAAGATCGAGGGCAGCTCCAACTTGCTTGAGGTTACAGACATCGAGGGTGGGCTTCATATTGATACGAATGGTGATATTGATATCCGCATGCCGATAGCCGGCAGCGCAGCCATCGAAACCATCCATGGCAGTGCCTACATACGGGATATAGCCGGGAATGTTACAGTTGGCAGCGTATATGGAGACTGTCATGCCCGGCGTCTGGCCTCGTTCCAGATAACCGAGGTATATGGTTCAGCCAATATACGGGAAGTCTCAGGCGCTGTATCCATCGATACAGTGCGGGGCGGTTTGTCACTGCGGAGCATTTCCGGACCGATCGCGATTAACGAGGTGAAGGGCCCACTGCTGGGCCGCGAGATCGGGGGCGACCTGCTGGCCAACATTCTTCACGGGAGCGTGCTGCTGCGCACCGGGTTTGCAGCCGGAACCACATGCCAGCTGAAAACCATTAACGGGCAGGTCCACTTCCGCGTTCCGCCCGATGCAGACGTGCGTTTTGTGCTGCCTGCCGAAGCCGATCTGCAACTGAATGCATCCGTCAAGCCGGTGCACGAAGGCGATAAACTCGTGGTACTGTTAGGTGAAGGCGCTGCCCTGGTCCAGGTTGATCAGGTCAACGGTGGCGTATTGATCAGACAGGAAGGTGCCGGATATAAAAGCGAAACCGGTGAAATGGACGACGAGTTCATCAGCGGGATGATCGATCTGTCGAGCCAACTCGAGACGCATCTCAGCGCAGTCGAATCGCATCTAAACGCCCGCTTGGGGGAGCTCCAGAGCCGCACGAACGACCAGCTATCCGATAAACTGCGCCGCAAAGTCGAACGTGAGCTTGATGCCGCACGCCGCCACGTCGAAGCCGCGCAGCGGCGTGCGGAGCGGGCGGCCGAGCATACCACTGAGCGTCCATCCCGGGTATTCACATGGGCTGTGGACACTCCTCGAGGCAAGGCCCGCCGGTCGGGGGAGCCTGTCAGTGAAGAAGAGCGGCTGATGGTTCTGTCCATGCTGGAAGAGGGAAAAATCAGCGTAGAGGAGGCCGAAGCGCTGCTCTCTGCGATGGAGGGGGACGCATAGATCATGACCGCTGCGCGGATCAGTCCCGGCGCAATATTAGGGCGCCATGACGGGCTGCAGCCCACCAACATCGCCCGCGATCTCTATCAGATTGCCCGGTTGGTGGAACTGAGCTTCGCGGAGCAGCTCGATGACAGCGGCCGGGCCGCCGTCCGCGAGATGAAGGCGCTTGGCTCCCTTGGCCCCCTGCTCCTACCGCTGGCCGTCCTTGATTGGTTGGGGGCGGGCATTTCCATGGGGTATGTGTGGCGGGCTCGGGGAAGGGTTGTTGGCAACGTCAATATCTACCCTGGTGGGTTGCATCCAGACCTCGGGCGTGGCTGGTTGGTGGCTAATGTGGCTGTTCATCCGGATTACCGCAGACGTGGCATTGCCCGCCAGCTCATGGATGCGGCTCTGGCAGAAATCCGGCGGCGCCACGTACAATGGGTGAGTCTTCAGGTTGAGGTGGATAACAACGCTGCGCGAAACCTGTATCTGAGTATGGGCTTTGAGGAGTTTGAAACACTGGCTCAGTGGCAGATGAGCGGGCTGCGCGTGATGCCTGAGCTTAAGACAGCTGAAGCATATGGCATCCGCCCACGTGCCCGGAAGGATTATGCACGCGAGGCGGACTTGATCTTCCGGCGGGCGCGGCGTGGGGGGATGGCATGGACGCGCACACTTTCCAGCAACGATCTGCGCACACTGGCCGCGTTGCACCAGATCAGCGGGGCACTTGAAGGGCGTGTCGAGTACTGGGTGCAGCCCGAGCTTACCCAGCCTGACCGGTTAATTGCCGCCGCCTGGCTTGAACACGCGGGCTGGCGGCGCACACGCATCACGCTTTTTACTGATCCACACCTAGAGCTGGCGGATTACCGCCTCGCTATGCTGCGCACCTTACTGTCACGACCTGTCATGGCGCAGCGCATCATACGCCTGGAGACTACTGCCGGGGATCCTGCGCAGGATGCTCTGCTGCACGAAGCCGGGTTCTATCTGACCCGGCAGCTTGTTCAGATGCGCCTCATTCTTCGCTAGTAAATCGGGGGTAAAAGGGACACCTATGTCAACTGCTGAAGAACGGAAAAAGATATTAACCATGATCGCCGAGGGTAAAATCACGGCTCAGGAGGGGGCCCAGCTTCTCAAAGCGCTGGGTGCATCAGGGGAGAAGCGTGGGACGCCCCAGGAATTATCCGGAGAGCCTCGCTTCCTGCGCCTGCGCATTACGAATATGGAGAGTGGTAAGGTCAAAGCCAATATTAACCTGCCGATGACCCTGGTCAGTGTTGGGCTGCGTATGGGCGCTCGCTTTGCGCCTGACCTCGACGGCGTCGATTTCGATGAAGTAATGGAAGCCATCAACAGTGGAATGCGTGGCAAGATACTCGACGTGGAAGATGACGAAGGCAGCGAGCGGGTCGAGATTTTCGTTGAGTAAAATATGCCCGTTAACGGAACAAACGGCGGAATGGCGCCAGTGCAATTACCAGGGCCAGGGCGATCAGTGCGAACACAATCGCAATATTGAGGGCGCTGCTTACAGCCAGCGTAAAGCCCCCAACCATTTGTTGGGTTGCAGTGAGCATCTGCTCAGGGTCACCCAATAACTGCAGCAGCGCGAAGACTGGGAACAGCAGGACGAGCAGTATCCCTAGGGCTGGTAGAAACAGTCGAATATCCTCGGCACTGGGCGCAGCGCCCATCCCCAACGAGGCGGTCAGATACACGGCCAGATAAGTCTGCCAGCGATCCCAGGGCAGCAGCGTTATAACATCCAACATTCCCTGAACATAGGCGATAAACATCGGACCTACGTCCAATGGTTGTGAACCCAGGGGGGCAGCTCCGGCCAGACCGCCCATCACAGCGGGTAACAGCAGCCACAATACACCCCATGCCGCCAGGGAGCATCCGAAGAGTGGCGCAACTGAGGCGAACAGCCTGCTGACAAGCGAAGGATTCCGGGCAGGCACGGTCACACCGGTCGCTCCGCCATATTCAGGCAGGCCGCGTGGAGCAAATAATACGAGCCTGCGCACACCTGCTCCGGTTGCGATAAACGCCGCTGCGTGGCTTAGTTCATGTACCGGAACGCCAATCAAGGCGAGTAAAATCCACACAGCACGCCCATGCAGCCGTCCGCTGGCTGTCCAGAGCAGACGGCTGATCAGGAACAGCACCGCAAGCTGCACAAGCAGTGGCAAGAACACTGCGATGATGAACACAGCTTCAAGCCGGATAACGTTCAGAAGCTGCATGGCCCCCTCACAAGAAGCAATCCGCTCACGAATGGCTAACTGTAGCACATATAGCTGGGCTGTCAACGCAGTGGTGGTGCACAACCTCCCTCGAGCCTGATACCCGGTAATGGGGGTATCCTGTATATGCTGTTGGCCGCTGAGTCCCCTAGGTATTGGGCTGGACTTGCCTTCCTGTTCACCGTTATAATCTTGATAGCTTCCACAGGTAAATCATTGGACCTGTGGTGTACCAGCTTGAAGGAGAACAAACCATGTCGTTTGATGCCATTGGCGGTGTTGCAGCCTGTTTAATCATTGGCTTGATCGTCGTGGCGGTAGGTTTACTCTCATCCGCTGTGCGGATCGTGCAGGAATATGAGCGTGGGGTTGTATTCCGTCTGGGGCGACTGATGGGAGGCCGCGGCCCTGGATTGGTCCTGGTTATCCCGGTCATCGAGCGTATGATGAAAGTCGACTTGCGTGTTGTGACCCTGGACGTGCCCACGCAAGAGGCAATCACCAACGATAACGTGACGGTCAAAGTCAATGCCGTCGCATATTTCCGGGTGATCAACCCCGATTTGGCCGTCGTGCAAGTTGAAGACTTTAGACGGGCAACCTGGCAGATCTCGCAGACCAGCCTACGCAGCGTGATTGGTGAGGCACAGCTTGATGAGCTTCTGGCGGAGCGCGATCGCCTGAACGAGAAACTTGCCCGCATCATTGACGAAGCCACAGAACCCTGGGGTGTCAAGGTAAGCCTAGTAGAGATCAAGGACGTCGAGCTGCCGCCCTCCATGCAGCGTGCCATGGCGCGCCAGGCTGAGGCCGAGCGTGAGAAGCGCGCCAAGATCATCCACGCAGAAGGCGAGTTCCAGGCCGCTCAGCAGCTGCGCGAGGCTGCAGGCATGCTCTCTGGTGAAAAGGGGGCTATGACGCTGCGCTACCTGCAAACGCTTACTGAGATCTCGGCAGAGAAGAACAGCACCATCATCTTCCCGCTGCCGATTGAGCTCCTGCATACTTTCCTGGATAATTCGGGTAAATAGTGCTCTCCTAGTTATAATGAAGCGGGCCGCCTTCCAGAAGGCGGCCCATTCGTTTACCGCTGTTACCTCTATTGGAGCCATCCAAGGGCCATCTCTGCCCTGCGCCGGTGCGTATCACGCAAGGCTGTAAGGTCTGCAGCAAGCCGGAACCCCGGTGACCTGCCCGCTGCCTGCTTGCGCATCAGCCATTCGGAGACAGCCCACTGCTGAAGCGAGGCAACCGCGCTATAGATCGGGGGGGCATCGAACTTCAAGCGGCTGAAGTGCAGATACGCATTGAGAAATTCCGCTGCTGGCCCGGCAGCGTCTAGGTCTACAAGCTGCATATACGCATTAGCCACATCCCAGCGTGGATCCCCCAGTGCGCTGAACTCCCAATCAATGATCCCGCTGATCTGCTGCCCATCCTCAATTAGTGCGTTAGAGAAGTGGTAGTCACCATGCAGTAGAACCGGAGGGTGTTCCTCGGCAAGGCAGGCCGGACCCATGATCCGCTCAATGGAGGTGCTCAGGTCAGGCTCCCCTATCAAATCGGCCAGAGCGGCCAGATTAGCCATTGCAACTGGCAGGGTCACGGTGGGCACCACTAACCGCACATCTTCAGGTGGGCGCAGGCGGTGCAGGCGGTGCAGCAGCCACGCGAGCCGTTCCACATAGGGCCCGATCACCTCTGCAAAGGGATGGCCTTCAGCAGACCAATCCTGTCCGGGCAGCCTGGTGTAAAGGACAACATCGTGATGCGCGTCAAACTCGCGTGCCAATACTTCGGGCACAGGGAAGCCCTGTTTGCGAAGCCAGCGCGTGACACTGACCTCGCGTTGTGCCTTGCCTCGATCTTCGGCACGCCACCAGCTCAGGGTGCTGACATAATGACGAGCCACCAGGGGCAAACGCCGTATGCCTCGCGTTGTGTCCCATAACAGGTCAAACTGAACCATCTCATGCTGCCGACTCGGCAGCGGGCGGAACTCCTCAATGCGCTGATTATGTCGTTCGGAAAAGGTACGGGCACACAGTGCTGTGACATACTCTGGAGTCAGCACTGAACTCTCCTCTTGTGCATTGTTTGCAAGCATTACTCTGCGGTACTAACCTCAGCCTGGGGCTCTGCCATCAGCGGAACGCGCGGAGGCCGGCCATCCTTTGGTGGAATCTGGGCCATCGCATATTCAGCCAGAGCCGCGATAGTCAGGCTGGGATTGATCCCAGGGTTTGCGGGCATAATCGAGCCATCAACGACGTATAGACCCGGATAGTTATGCACCTCGCAGTTCAGGCCGATCACACCTTCTTCGGCACTCCGGCCAAAGGGGACACCTCCCAACATGTGCGCAGTGGAGGGGATATTAAGCACGCTCTCTGTGATTGCCCCCTGTGGAATGGCTTTCAGCTTGCGGCCCAGGCGGCGTGTTACATCGTGCCCCACCGCGATCTCCGCTTCGATTGGGCGATCATCATCACGTACGGTCACAAGGTCGCGACGGAACAATGTGAACAGGTTGCGCCCGAGCCGCAGGCGCCCCACGGTATCCCGAGTCTGCATCACCAGCACGATGGTCGTTCGAACCGCCCAGTTGGCAAATATCTTTGCATGAAGGAACTCCCACGGGTGCCGTATGGCTGCCCACAGGACCTTGACCAACCGTACGAATATCGGCTGACCAGCAGCCTCGACCAACGGGGCAGAGAGGAGCCTCATGAATCCCGAGCCCGCGGGATATCTGACAGGCTCGATGGCAGTTTCCTCATCCGCCATGAATACAGATGTAATCGCCAGGCCATCAGAATGAACGTGGTGTTTGCCGCGCCCGGTCACGCCCAGCAGCGCTTCGCTGTTTGTGCGCACCTGATCACCCAGCCGCTGCGAGATCAGGGGAAGCGAGCTGGTTATTTCGCGGCAGCGGAACAGGAGTTTGTTAGTCCCAAGCGTGCCAGCAGAGACAATTACATGACGGGCATATGTTGTATGGGGTGTCTTGTTTAGCCATGCAGTGCTGCGCCGGTACACGATGCGATAACGCGCCCCATCTGGCTGGATTGCTGGGGAGCGATCCTGGCCAACAGGTTGGATGTCCAGCACTTCTGCTTCGGCCTGAATGCAAGCCCCCCACTGCTCGGCAAAGTACAGATAGTTTTTGACAAGGGTGTTCTTCGCATTGTGCCGGCACCCTACCATGCAGCCACCACAATGGATGCATCCAGTGCGCGCTAACCCCTTACCGTCGAAATAAGGGTCTTCAACTGTATTACCTTCTTTTCCTGGCTGGCCAAAAAACACGCCTACTTCAGTTGGCTGGAATGTGTCCTCTTTGCCCAGTTCTTCCGAAACCTGTTGAAGAGCATCGTCAATGGGCCAGAGTGAGGGATTGCGGGTTACCCCCAGCATGCGTTTTGCCGTGTCATAGTGAGGCCGCAGGACCTGTTTCCAATCAGCGAGGTGGCTCCAGGCCGGAGCCTCAAACATGCGCTGGTCGGGTTCCATGAGCACATTGGCATAGACCAGACTGCCCCCACCCACACCGCTTCCGTGCAGCACCAACAGGCCGTTGAGCAGCGTGAGCTGTTGGATGCCAAAACAACGCAGTGCAGGGAGCCATAAGTAGCGGAAGATGTTCCAGTTAGTGCGTGGGAAGTCCGCGTCGCGAAAGCGCTTGCCACGTTCCAGCACCAGCACGGAGTAGCCCTTCTCAGTCAGGCGCATGGCCGAGACGCTTCCTCCGAAACCGGAGCCAATGATCACAAAATCGAATATTTCCTCATGCGCGGGCATGGATGCTGCCATGGGGTTGCCTTCCATCTTGTAATGACGGTGGCTGTTTATATGTGGCGCAGGCTGATTGCTGTTATTTTCGAGTTTACAAAGATGTGTAGAGTTTGTCCAGATACCCGGGGGGCAGCTGCCTGCCCCCCGGGAAACGCCCTGATTGTTCCTACGGTGTTGCCAGCGGGAGAATCGGCTGCAGTGGGATGTTTGGAATGAGTATCTGGAACACCGTTGCCGAGACACCCAGTGTGCGGATATTGTTACCCTCATCGCTCTCTGAAACTGTATTGAGAGGGTCTACCTGTGCAACCACGGTATATGAACCCTCGAACATGTATGTGTAGTCCGTGGAGAATGTGAAGGACTCTCCTGCCCCTAACGATGCAATCAGCCCCAGGTCCACTGAAGGCAGGAATGGCAGGTTCCCCTCTGGACGCAGCCGGGTCTGGAAACCCGTTGCTGCCTGTCCACCCTGGTTCTTCACCGTCACCTCAATAGTTACAGTTGTCCCCGAGCCGTCTTTCGGCAGCAGGATGGTGCTGGGCATGTTGATTGCCGTAACCACCAGATCAGGCGGGGTGGGTACGGGAGTATTGGGTGTCTCACCAGGCGCTGCCGTGGGTGCCTCAGTGGGAGCAGCTGTGGCAGCCTGGGTAGGCGGCGGGCCATATGATGCAAATGGCACATTAGAGCAGTCACCTGAGAGTGTCACATAAGCAGCTGAAATCCAGCCAAACCCGCCGGGCCCACCGGAGAACTGAACCTGCCACCAGAAAGCCCCCTCGTCACGCCCTGATACATTGGCGGAACTGCCCAGATTGAGCACGCCAAGGATCGGATACTGCACACTGGGGCCTGAGCGCACGTTGAGATCGGTGTTTGTGCGTGCAGTGCACACAGTGGACTGCTGAGTTGGTGTGGGGCCACCCTCCACGACCCGCACATTGATGCTTGCCGGGTCACTGGTGGTGCCATCCTGGCGGTAGGCGATCACCGAAAGTGTGTAGTCGCCCGGGGTGCTGGGCACCCAGGACTGGATCAATGAGAAGCTGGCCTGAGGAATACCATCCGGCGTTATATCGGTGCGGATTTTCTCACCGTTGGCCTGCAGTTCCACCCCCACAACACCTTCCGTGTCGCTGGCTGTGGATTGAATCGCTACCTCTTCCCCCACTTGGAACTCGCTGCCGCTGGCTGGCGTGGAGATTGTGATGGTTGGTACGCCGCTCGCCTCCGGTGTGCTGCTGCCAACCGGCAGGTTGCATGCTACAGCAGCGGCAACCAATAGGGTCAAAACAACCCACGGGCTCCTGTATCTCATAATCTCCCTCCTCCCGGGTAACACCTGTTGCGTCATAAGGCTTGAATGCATTCTAGCATAGGGTCTACAGACGGGCTATCGAGGCTTGCCGGGGTGTGAAATGTGTGACAGTTTTGTTCGATCATTGACTCGCTTTCTGACCATCTGTATAATCTTGACAAATCAAGGCAAATAAGTTGTTTAGGCAGTTACCATGTACTATTGCAGGTGTCTTGGGCGGGGGCGGTTTCACCCTCGTCCGGGACGATAGGTACCCAACCTCTATCGCATCCTCCAGAGGGTGAGCCCGTTCCCGCGGCCTCAGAGTGTTCTGCGGCCCGGCAACAAGGTGTACCCTTTTTTGCTGCCTGATTGCCTCACCGCACTGCGGGTTTGTTAACCCGCCGCCCTGTCAGCTAAACGACATAGCTAACGAAAATACGGACAGCCCATGTAAGGATGCGGGCTTTCCTGATACGAGGTGGATACGCTGTGAGCGCCTTACCAGAATTTCGAGTCCAGCCTTCATCAGCCGATCTGCGCCCGGCGCTTGAGGTAGGCCAGGTCAGGCACCTTGAAGCCCTGGTTGGCAATACACCGATGCTGGCCTTCCCGAACCTGACGAAGCACCTGCCCGAGCAAGTCTCGCTCTTTGCCAAAGCCGAATGGGCTAATCCCGGTGGGTCCGTTAAGGATCGCCCCGCCCTGAACATCATCCTGGAGGCAGAGCGCCGAGACGACCTGCGGCCTGGCGTGACCTTGTTGGACAGCACATCAGGGAATATGGGTATTGCCTATGCCATGTTCTGCCGCGCGCGGGGCCATGCCATCAGGCTGGTGATCCCCGCCAACTGCAGCCCCGAGCGTCTGGCCATCCTGCGTGCCTATGGGGTTGACCTCGTATTGAGCGATCCGCTGGAGGGCGGGGATGGTGCAATCCGTGAGGTGCACCGGCTGTACGAGCAAGACCCTGAGTGTTATTTCTTTGCCGATCAGTACAACAATCAAGACAACTGGCGTGCCCATTACAAGTCCACAGGGGTCGAGATTTGGGCACAGACTGTGGGGCAGGTAACGCACTTTGTGGCCGGGATGGGAACAAGCGGGACCATCATGGGTGCAGGGCGCCGCCTCAGGGAGTACAACCCGGCGATCAGGCTGGTAGCAGTCCAACCCGAATCACCTCTGCATGGACTGGAAGGCTTGAAACACATGCCCACAGCAATACGCCCCGGCATCTATGACCAGGCCATCCATGATGAGATCGCGGTGGTGAGCACCGAGGAAGCACATGCCATGTGCCGGCGGATCGCTCGTGAAGAAGGCGTCCTGATCGGTGTGTCGGCCGGGGCAGCCCTGGTTGCAGCACTGCGTAAGGCAGAGCAGCTTGCAGAAACGGGGCAGCCCGGCGTCGTTGTGACACTGCTTCCTGACAATGCATCCAAGTATCTGAGCGAGCCATTCTGGGCTGAGGGCTGATCGATACCATGCAAGTTAGGATACCCGAAGCGCAAATGGCGCGGTTACATGCGCATCTTGAGGCAGCCTATCCGGATGAAGGGGCCGGGTTTCTGCTTGGGCACCTTCAGGGTGAGGCGTTCCTTGTAGGCGGCATCCTTACCCTGGAAAACCGGTGGCAGGGTTCCTCACAGCGCAACCGGTTCAGATTGGAACCTCAGGATGCCCTGCAAGCGGAGCTGGCTGCTGCGCGCCAGGGCATGGATGTGATCGGGGTATTCCACTCTCACCCCGATCATCCAGCCCAACCCAGCCAATGGGACCTGGCCTGGGCTACGTGGCCGAACTTCGCTTATCTGATCACCAGTGTAGAGCAAGGACAGGCCAGACGCACCCGGGCTTGGCGCCTCCGGGAGGATCGCTCTGCTTTCGAGGAAGATACGCTCACCCTGGTTAATGGTACTTCACGCGGAGGAAAGTAATGGCAACTATCCGTATCCCAACACCCCTGCGCCCTTATACAGGGGGCAGTGCAATGGCAGAATTGAACGGGGCCACCGTGGGTGAGGCTCTGCAGCAGCTTGTCAGTATCTATCCAGACCTGGAACAGCATCTTTATAAGGATGGTGAGCTGCGCAGCTTTGTCAATGTTTTCCTGGGCGAGGAGGACATTCGTTATCTGGACGGCGTGGATACACCCATCCGGTCCAGTGACCAGATTCTGATCATCCCGTCGATTGCCGGGGGCAGCGGGCGCCTGGTCGACCACAGCGCGCTGCGGGTTAACCAGGCATTTATCATTGGCCTGCTTGTGCTGGCATTCGTGCTGGACCTGTGGCCGCTGGCGGCTTTCGTCGCAGCCGTCATGATCACCGGCACCATCTGGCCTGAGGTGGGCCTGTTCAAACGAATATACAGGCATGTGCTTAAACCTGCATGGCTTGTGAAGCCGGATGTGATTACCGATAACCCGGAGCCGCATCGCTTTGCCCAGGGGCTGGGAGGCGTCTTTACACTGGGGAGCACCCTGGCCCTGCTTGTTAGGCTTCCTGTGGTTGGCTGGGGGTTAGCCTGGTTGGTGATAGTCCTGGCAGCGCTCAACCTTTTTCTGGGGTTCTGTGCAGGCTGCTTCGTGTACTACCAGCTCAACCGGCTGGGGGTACCGGGCTTTACCCACGCCCCACTGAGGGTGCAGGGAGAATAAGCAATGCTGCTGCGCATCCTGATCGCGCTGGCGCTGGCTGGCCTGGCGGTAACAACGTACTATGGGATCACACGCTGGCAGGCAGCGCGCATTGCATCCCGCGGGAAAACGGACCCGGTGCTGGGGCGTGTGCGGCCCGGGGTTCCTGCTGTGGTCTACTTCTGGTCGCACGACTGCCCGCCCTGTGAGCTGGTGCAGAAGCCTGCACTTGAACAAATTCAAGGGGCCCTGGGGCCGGACCATATCCAGGTGGTTGCCATCAACGCGCTCGACGAGGAGCCGCTTGCGCGTGCCTGGGGTGTGATGAGCCTGCCTACCACGTTCGTGCTCGATGCGGAGGGGTGTGTGCGTCATATCAATCACGGTGTAACACGTGCAGAGCAGCTTAAACGCCAGCTTGCGATGTAACGATCTTGGGACAGGAATCTCATTTGTCATGGGTATAGAGGAGATCAACACCATGAGTGCAGCGCCCGGTCTTGCGCCGGATGCAGTCGAACTGAGTCACGAGGAGATCAAACGCTACAGCCGCCACCTGATCATGCCAGAAGTTGGCATGGCCGGGCAGCGCCGGCTCAAGGCAGCCAGCGTTCTGTTAATTGGTGCCGGTGGGCTTGGCTCACCGCTGGCGATGTACCTGGCTGCAGCCGGTGTGGGGCGCATTGGCCTGGTGGATTATGACGTGGTGGATTCATCCAATCTGCAGCGTCAGGTAATCCACGGCACAAAGGATATCGGGCGGCCAAAGCTGGAAAGCGCGAAAGCGCGCATGCTCGATATCAACCCGCATATTCAGGTGGATACCTATCCGGAGCCGCTGACCTCGCACAATGCCCTGGAGCTGTTTGCACCGTACGATGTGATCATCGACGGCACGGACAACTTCCCCACGCGCTATCTGGTCAATGATGCGTGTGTGATCCTGGGCAAGCCCAACGTGTATGGCAGCATCTTCCGCTTCGAAGGGCAGCTCACAGTTTTCGATGCCCGCCAGGAGGACAGCCCGTGCTATCGCTGCCTGTTCCCGGAGCCGCCGCCGCCTGGACTGGTGCCAAGCTGCGCAGAGGGAGGTGTTCTGGGTGTGCTGCCGGGCACTATTGGGGCGCTCCAGGCAACGGAGGCCATCAAGCTGATCCTGGGTGTTGGCGAGCCCCTGGTGGGGCGGCTGGTGCTGTATGATGCGCTCTCAATGACGTTTCGCACGGTCAGGCTGCGTAAGAATCCCAAGTGCCCGGTCTGCGGCGAGCATCCGACAGTAACCGAGCTGATTGATTACGAACAGTTCTGCGGTATGCCTGCGCATGATGGCAGCGAGTTTGCCAGCGAGAATGAAGGGCTGGTTCCCGCAGTCACGGTTTTTGAAGTAGCCCAGAGGCTCCAAAACGGGGATGACTTTATCCTGCTCGATGTACGCGATCCGCATGAGTGGGAAATCTCAGATATCTCATCCGCGACCCACCACATTCCCAAGAATGACATACTGGAGCATCTGGGTGAACTGGACACGGCCCGGGATATTGTGGTGTACTGCAAAACAGGTGGGCGCAGTGCGGACGTGACGCGTCTGCTGCGTGAACATGGTTACACCCGTGCAAGAAACCTGGCAGGGGGCATCAATAAGTGGGCTCAGGAAGTTGACACAAGCCTGCCAGTTTATTGATCTTCTCACTGCCTATCACGGTACTTTGAAGGGGTGAGCAAGTGGCTCACCCCTTGTTGTAACCAGGCGCGTATAAGCTGCCGGGCCTGAACCAGGGCGATGCTCAGCCGAGGGCGATACGCCACACCGGGGCATCGTCTCCCGTGCGACTGAACCCCATTCGCTGGTAGAGGTGTTGTGAGTGAATGTTGTCTTCCTGGGTGTTCACAGTGATCAGCGATACCCCGGTTTCCATACACTCACGGATCATATCCCCTACCAACAGCGCACCATATCCGAGACCCTGAGACGGCGGGGCTATGGCCAGACGTGCGAGGTGTGCGGTGTGCATATGGCGCGTGCTGAGCTGGTAGCCTAACAGCATGCCATCATCCTCCAGTACCTTGAAGCTGGCGGCCTGCAGGCTGGCGCTCTGTATCATATCCCAGTTGTAGTGCCATAGCGGTCCAAATGCCTGTGCATCCAGGTAGGCAATTGCGTCGAAGTCGCTCAGCACGGCCGGCCGGATGCGCAGAGGCAGATCGGGAGGTGCGGGAATCCAACCATATCTGCGTTCCAGCGTGATGACGGATGTAATATGCTGGAAACCCCAGCGCTCTACCTGGCCGCTGGCCCAGCGCTCCTGGGTCAGTATGGCGAGTTCGCTTACTCCCCGGCTGTGCAGATCATCGCGCAGGGCTTCCCAAAGAGCCTCCAAATCCGGTGTGCCAATCCGGCTGGTGGCAGGAATCATGAAGCGCAGCCAGCTGGCCACATGCATCCCGAGGTCAGCAGGTCGGTGAATGGATGCCCCCAGCAGGGCGCGGATCTCGCCCCTGTCCTGTGTGATCCAACAGCAAAACTGGGGATTGGCCAGCCACCCGTCAAAGCTGCGCCAATCGACTTGGTTGTGTAAACGCGGCGCGCGGCGATACAGCGCACGCGCCTGGTCATGAAGCTCAGGAGGCAGCGGCATTACCATGGGTTGGTACATCATGAGGCACCCCGGCCTGGCAGCTCGGTGCTGCGGAATACGTAGAACAGTTCACCCCACTCACCGCTGATGTGAGCGTGAAGGGGGATGCTGTTACCAGCTCGATTGTAGATTGCCAGCAGGCGTAAATTGGCGGCTGCCTCAATCTCTGTGCGCAGCTCAGGATAACGCCATAGGCGCAGGGTGTGTAACTCGTCCAGCGTGTGAGAATGACCATGATCCATGATCTGCATGCGGCAGCGATGCAGACAGCGCTCCGACTCACTATCCTCACGCTCGATGAACCACTGCGTGGTAACCCGGACACCCTGGCGCTCGTGCGTCCATGGTGCGGGGATGGGCCTGGTACCCTTCCACGCGCACAATAGCTGGATTATATATAACCCCCCGGGCCGCAGCGCCGCTGCCGTATGGCGCAGGTGTGCAGTCAGGGCATCTCTGTCAAGCAGATAGCCCAGGCTGCCTGCCAGAGTAAGCGCCGCATCAAAGTGTCGGGCGAAGGCCATCGCCTTCAGATCGCCAACTGCTACTTGAGCCAGCGCGCTGAGCTGCCCCGTTTGCAGTCGCTTCCGGGCAAAGCTGATCATCGCGAGGCTGCGATCATATCCTGTAACATGAAAGCCAGCGGAGGTCAAAGCCTCCAGATAACGGCCGCTACCACAGGCAGGTTCCAGCAGGTGGTGGGCACTAGCGGCAAGGTGGGCATCGAGGATTGTCTTCAGTACAGCAGTCTCTGCGCTGATATCCCAATCCGCAGCGATATCGTAATACAGTGGAAGGTCATACAGGTGCAATGGATGCCGATCCTGGCCCTTGATGCTATCACATAAAAAGCGCCTGGGTGGTGGGATTACTGGACCCAGAGAGTCCGCCAGGCGCATCAGATACCCCTGTCTCTTTATTCTGTTCAGATGATACGCTGAACAAAGTATCAAGCCAATGGCTGCGGCGTATTTATACTTGCCTGGCTCGGACTCATTGGACAGCAGGCAGTGCCAGTGTCATCGTCCGGCCCGCTGCACACCCGCGCATGCAGCCGGGTGAGCGTATGGTGCTCTCAGTATATCATCTGCGTTACATCACCAAGTAGTTCCTCCTGGGGATTGCTTTGTAACTTTTCTGCAACCCAGATCGGTTATGCTGACTGTAGTTATAAACCCGCCCGCCGGTGGTCTGACCGCAGCATCCCCTGATAATCCACCCAATACCGCAGGATTGCCCCGGCACCGCGTACCATACTAGACAGACCAGTACATGGTGATGGTAGATAATTGTATGATTGTTTTATCTGAACGGTACTCCCTTTTTATATGGGGCGAAAAGCGCCTGTCGAATTCGTTTACCAGCAAAGGACAACAAGATGAGGCTTAAGGACAAAGTAACATTGATCACCGGCGGAGCCGCAGGGATCGGCCGGGCAACTGCACAGCGTTTTGCAGAAGAGGGTGCAATTGTTGTGATCTGCGATGTAAACGAGGAAGCCGGGCAGAAAGTGGCTAAAGAGTTGGGTTCGGCGGCCAGTTTCTACAAGGTAGATGTCTCGAACCGGCAGGCTGTACAGGAATGGGTGGACGCCGTCTATAAGAAATTGGGGCGTATTGACGTGCTGGTCAACAACGCAGGCATCCTGCGAGATAACCAGCTTGTGAAGATGAAAGATGGTGAGCTGGCCAAGCAGATGCCGGAGGCTGATTTCGACCTCGTGATCTCAATCAACCTGAAGGGCGTGTTCAACTGCGCGCAGGCGGTTGCTCCCTACATGGCGAAACAAGGCAGCGGTGTGATCCTGAATGCCTCATCGGTTGTAGGGTTAGATGGCAACTTTGGACAGACGAATTACGTGGCGACCAAGGCCGGGGTGATCGGCATGACGAAAGTGTGGGCGCGCGAGCTGGGCCGTTACGGGGTGCGCGTCAATGCGGTGGCACCAGGTTTTACGGCAACGGAGATCATCAGCTCGATGCCTGAGAAAGTCATCGAGGGAATGAAGGCCCGGACGCCCCTGGGGCGCATGGGCGAGCCGCGTGATATCGCCAACGCCTATCTGTTCCTGGCTTCAGACGATGCAAGCTTCATCACCGGTGAGGTGCTGCGCGTGGATGGCGGGATCGTCGTTGGGACATGAACTGAGCAGCCTGCACTGATCTGAATCATGCCTAGCCCCTGCCGGGAGAACACCATGCATGCAGCCGATCTGATGACCAGGCGTGCTTTGCTGACGCCGGATCGTGAGGCACTCTTCGAGTTAGAGACAGGCATCCGATACAGCTACAGCGATCTCAATCTCCGAGCGAACCGGCTGGCAAACTGGATGCTAGACCTGGGAGTGCGGAAAGGCAGCCGCGTATCGATCCTTGCGCAGAACAGTGTCGCATACCTGGACCTGTTTTACGGGTTGGCAAAGATCGGGGCGATCTTCACCCCGCTGAACTGGCGGCTGGTCGCCCGCGAATTGGAGTACATTGTCAACGACTGCGAGCCGGAGGTGCTGATCTGCGGGCAGGAATACGCCCCTGTGCTGGAGGCGATGCGGCCTCACATCCACCTGTCATACCTGGTGAGTATAGGTGGGGCACAGATCGCCGGGGCGAGCAGCTATGAGGCAGGGGTGAAGGCCGCATCAGATGCCGAGCCGGAACGTCCTGCACTGGACGGTGAAACACCCTATACCATCCTGTATACCTCGGGGACAACGGGCAAGCCCAAAGGCGCGGTTATCCCACACCGGCAGGTCCTGTTCAACTGTATCAATACGATGGTGTCATGGGGCCTGACGGAGCAAGACGTCTCCCCCGTAATGACCCCATTGTTCCATGCGGGAGGGTTGTTCGCCTTCCTCACGCCGCTGCTTTATGCAGGGGGCAGGGTTGTGCTGGGGCATGGTTTTGGCCCGGATGAGACTCTCCAATGGATCATCAAAGAGCGCTGTACGGTGATCCTAGGCGTGCCCACGCTGTTCCAGATGTGGCGCGATACGCCTACCTATCAGGAGGCGGACTTCAGTCACGTACATTATTTCATCAGCGGGGGAGCTCCGTGCCCCCCCGCATTGATCGAACAGTGGCGGCGTGAGAAGGGTGTTGTTTTCCGGCAGGGGTATGGGCTGACTGAGGTGGGCGCTAACTGTTTCTCAATGACGGATGAGGAGTCACTGGAGAAGACGGGCTCGGTTGGCAAGCCGGTCTTCCACAGCGAGATGCGGCTGGTTGATGCAGAAGGACATGATGTGCTGCGCGGAGAGCCTGGTGAGCTGCTGATCCGGGGGCCGCATGTGTGCCTGGGCTACTGGAACAATCCCGAGGCAACCGCGGATGCCATCGTAGAGGGATGGTTTCACACGGGCGATATCGCCCGCCAGGATGAAGATGGCTTCTACACCATTGTGGGGCGCGCTAAGGATATGATCATCAGCGGTGGGGAAAATATCTACGCTGCGGAGGTTGAAGCTGTGTTCCGCCAGCACCCGGCTGTTGACGACGCCGCGTTGATCGGGGAGCCGCACGAGAAGTGGGGCGAAGTTGGCCTGATGATCGTGCAGCTCAAGAGGGACCAGCAAGTCAGTGCGGAAACCTTGATGGCTTTCTGTGATGGGAAGCTGGCGCGCTACAAGATTCCCAAACGCATTGAATTTACCGGGCAGCTCCCCTATTCACCCTATGGCAAGGTGGAAAAGGCAGAACTACGCAGGGCGTATTTGAGAAGTTAACAGGGGGCATCCCGTTAGCCTACCACACACTCACGAGGACGTTATGGATATCGCGCGGCGGGTAGCGCCAAACCGCACGGGCTTTACCCCGGTGGAGAACGGCACGCGCCAGATATATTGGGAGTACTTCGGGCAGGGTGACAGAGAAGTCGTTGTCCTGCTGAACGGGCTGGCCATGTTGACCCGCTCCTGGTACCGGATTGTGCCCTACCTGGATCAAGAGTACGACGTGCTGCTGTACGACTACTTCGGGCAGGGACAGTCTTCCAAAGAGGATGAACCTTATTTCATCGATCGATTCGCGGGATACCTGATTGCCGTTATGGATGGGCTGAATATCGAGAAGGTGCACCCGGTTGGAGTGTCGTACGGGGGATTTATCGCGGCTGAGCTGGGACGGCTTTACCAGGAGCGGCTGCACACCCTGACCCTCTCGGGCATTCTGCTGACGCGCGAGACGCTGTTCCAGATGTACCAGGACCTATCGCTGCGTTTCTACACGGAGGCCGATCCTCCTGCCTTTGACATCTATACCCAGTATATGTACGAGAAGATTTACGGGGAGTCGCTGGCACGGGCGATCTACGGGGAGCAGATGGAGGCCACGCGGCAGAAGTTCTACAAACGTTACGCGGATAAACGCTGGTGCCTGATCCGCCTGACGGAGGCGCAAAAACCGTTCTTCGAGAATATAGACAAAGACCCAAACGCCTATCGTGGCATCATGACCCCCACTATTTTGCTGACCGGCGATCAGGACCGGGCCATCCCATACTGGCAGCAGGCGAAAATCCCGCAGATCTTGCCGAACTGCCGCCAGATCATGGTGAAAGACAGCGGGCATATGACCTACCTTGAGCAGCCGGAATTCTTCTGGACGACCGTAAAACGCTTCATGGCGGCTAAAACGACCGGTTTTTAGACAGGGAGAGAGTGTCGGCATGGTACGCTACGCGCAGATCGCCAGCAGTGGGCGTTATATCCCCGAGAAGGTGATCACCAACGAAGACTTGAACGCCATGCTGGGCGAGAACGTCGGGGATTGGCTTGTGGAGAACGTGGGCATTAGAGAACGGCACGTGATGGCCGACGAACAGACCACCTCGGATATGATCGTCGCCGCCGCCCGGCAGGCCATCGAGCGAGCAGGTATCACAGCCGAGGACCTGAGCCTGATCATCGTGGCGACTGATACCCCGGATTACATCAGCCCGGCGACGGCATCGGTTGTGCAGGCGAAGCTGGCAGCCCCCAACGCAGGGACGTACGACATCAACTGCGCGTGTGCGGCGTGGGTGACAGGGCTCGATATGGCGGCGCGCTATATAGCCACAGACAGTGATTACAAACATATCCTGGTAGCGGGCGGCTATGGGATGACGAAGTACGTGGACTGGACAGATAAATACACCTGCACTCTGTTCGCGGACGGGGCAGGCGCGGTCGTGGTCAGTGCGGGGGATGAGCCGGGTTTCCTGAGTGGCAAGCTGCTGGCAGTAGGTGAATACCATGATGCGCTGGGCATCTACACCGGCGGGACCGCCCGCCCAGCGACTCCCGAGGTGATCGAGGAGTTGGGTAAACCCTTCGTGAAGTTCGTAAGGAAATTCCCGGCAACATTCAACAGCGACAACTGGCCGCCCCTGGTGCGGGCAGTCGTGGCAAAAGCCGGGTTGACGCTGGATGCAATCGATTTCTTCCTGTTTACACAACTGAACCTGCGCACCATCGAGTTTGTGATGGAAAACCTGGGCCAACCCATGAGCAAGACGCACTGGATCATGGATAAGTGGGGCTATCTGGGCTCAGCGTGTATCCCGGCGGCGCTGGATGATGCCATCGAGTTGGGCAAAGGGCCCAAGCCGGGGGATCACGTCGTCTTCTGTGCGACAGGTGGTGGGATGGCGATGGCTGCTACAGTCTGGCGCTGGACGGCAGAATAAAGCCGCCCGAGGACGTTGCGCGTAGCTCTGTGGGGAGAACGACTATGTATATAGGCGATTACTTGGGGCGGCGTGAGATCTACTCACCTGACAAACTGGCAATCATCGATGCTGGGAAGACCCCGCACCTGCGGCTCACCTATCGGCAGTTCAACGAGCGGGCCAACCGCTTTGCCAGATGGCTGCAGGATGTGGCCGGGGTCGATAAGGGCGGGCGGGTGGCCATCCTGGCGCGTGATGGTGTGGAGCACCTGGAATGCTTCTTCGCGTGTGGGAAAATTGGGGCCATCCATACTGCGCTGAACTGGAGGCTGCACTGGCGCGAACTGGAATATCTGGTCGAGCTGACCACGCCATCTGTGCTGATCTATTCAGACGACTTCAAAGAGAAGGTGCAGGCGCTTGAGGAATCGATCCGCAACAAGCCCTTCGCGCTCCAGCATTACCTGCACATCGAAGGCGACGGCATTCCCGGGAGCGCGCACTTCGAGACAACTATGCTCTCGACGGAGCCCACTCCAACGCTGTGCGAAACGCTCGATAAGGAGGACCCCGCGTGCCTGCTGTTCACCGGAGGGACGACCGGTCTGCCCAAAGGGGCCATCATCAGCCACCGTATGATCTGCTGGAATGTGCTGAACACCGTTATTCACGACCTGACCCACAATGATACGTACCTGTGCGTGTTCCCGCTGTTCCATGCAGGCGGGCTGTTTGCCTATGTCTCATCCCAGGTGGTGTTTGGCAACACGACGATCCTGACGCGGCAGTTTGAACCGGCACAAGTGCTTGCATTGATCGAACAGGAGCAGGTGACCGTATTTGCCGGCGTGCCTACCATGTACCAGGTGATGATGCAGGATCCGGCTTTTGAAACTGCGGACCTGAGCAGCCTGCGCTTTTGCACCAGCGGCGGCGCGCCGCTGCCAGTGCCGGTGGTGGAACATTACACTGCAAAGAAGGGCATTCGCTTTAAACAGGGGTTCGGCATGACAGAATTCGGGCCCGGGCTGTTCGCCCTGTCTCCAGAGGACGCGATCCGCAAGGCAGGCAGCATCGGACGGCCCAATTACTTCATTGACGTGCGGGTGGTGGATGAGAATAACCAGCCGCTGGGGCCAAATCAGCGGGGCGAACTGCTCCTGAAGGGCCCGAGCCAGTTCTCAGGTTATTGGGATAACCCTGAAGCGACCGCTGCAGTGCTTGACGATGAGGGATGGTTCCACACGGGAGATATCGTACAGTACGACGAGGAGTGGTACTTCACCGTGGTGGATCGCAAGAAGGACATGTTCATCTCAGGCGGGGAGAACATCTACCCTAAGGAGATCGAGGAGGTGCTGTACAAACATCCTGCGGTGCACATGTGCGCTGTGGTCGGGCTGCCCGATCCGAAATGGGGCGAGGTTGGCAAGGCCTGCGTGGTGCTCAAGCCGGGGGCGGTAAGTTCCGAGGAGGAACTGATCGCCTATCTGAAAGATCACCTTGCTGGATACAAGGTACCCAAGAGCGTGACCATTATGGATCAACTGCCCATATCCAGCATGGGGAAGATCCTGAAGCGCGAGCTGCGCGAGGTGTTCGTCAAATGAATCTGCTGCTATAAGCAGAAAGATTGTGGGAGGCAAATTACATGACCACACGGAAGCTTGGGCGGGGCGTCGCCATAGTAGGCGCCGGGGTTTGCAAGTTCGGCGCGTTCCCAGAGAAATCGAGCCGGGACCTGTTTGTTGAGGCGTTCAACGATCTGCAGCATGCGGTTGACAAGGGTCTGAATCCTGCCGAGATCGAGGCGCTTTACCTGGGCAACTATTCCAGCGACCTGTTTGAAGGGCAAGGCCATACTGCTCCGATTATGGCCGATGCGATCGGGCTTGCGTCGATCCCTGCGACGCGGGTTGAGAACGCGTGCGCGAGCGGCGGCGTGGCCTTGCGACAGGGTGCGCTGGCGATTGCCTCAGGGCTGTATGACATGGTGCTGGTGGGCGGGGTTGAGAAGATGACCAACCTGCCAACCTCGGAAGTGACGGATACGCTAGGTACAGCGGGTGATGCCTTGTTCGAACTACCCTCCGGGCTCACTTTCCCCGGCTTCTACGCTGCCATCGCCACAGCATACATGCATCGCTACGGGGCTGAGCCAGAACATCTGATGAATGTGGCAATCAAGAATCACGAAAACGGCGCTCTCAACCCAAACGCGCAATTTGGGGTCAGCATCCCAGATTGGATGGAGAAGCGCAAGCAGGCCGCCGAGAAGAAGGGGAAGCCGATCCCGCAGTGGACGGACGAGATGGCCTTCATGCACGATGATGAATACAATCCGATGGTGGCTTGGCCGCTGCGGCTGTTCGACTGCTCCCCGATCACAGACGGCGCGGCCTGCCTGCTGCTGGTCGCCGAGCAGCGGGTGAAGGAGTTCACCAGTGACCCGGTGTACATCATCGGGGCCGGTCAGGCCTCCGATGCGGCACTGCACGATCGTGAGGACCTGACGGCGCTTAAAGCGGCGCAGTTGGCAGCCAGGCGCGCCTACGAGATGGCCGGAGTGACGGCTGATGATATCCGGCTGGCAGAGGTGCATGACTGCTTCACAATCGCCGAGGTCATCGCAACAGAGGACCTCGGGTTCTTCGCGCCGGGTGATGGCTATAAGATGGCTGAGGACGGTGTTACCGCACGGGATGGGGCCAAGCCGATCAATACATCAGGCGGGCTGAAGGCAAAAGGCCATCCGGTAGGTGCATCGGGTGTCGGGCAGGCAGTCGAGGTCTTCAAACAGATGCGCGGCGAGGCGGGCGAGCGGCAGGTAAAGAGGGACGTCCCGCTCAGCCTGACGCACAATGTAGGCGGGACAGGTGCAACCTGTGTCGTTCATATCTATGAGAGGCGGTAAGACGATGGCAGAGATACGCCCCTTCACGGCAGCATCTTTCAATCACTTCTTGGGCGAGCACAAGCTGATGGGCGTGCGCTGCTCGACCTGTGGCAAGCTGTATACACCTCCCCGGGCGATCTGCCCGGCGTGTCACGGTGGTGCCATGGAATGGGTGGAGTTGTCAGGCCGAGGCAGGGTCGCGGCGTTCACGGCGATCAGCATCGCGCCAACAATGATGATCGAGGAAGGGTACGGCCGTGACAACCCGTACTGCACGGGCGTGGTCGAGCTGGAGGAGGGTGCCAAGGTCAGCGCCAGGCTGCTGGGCTTCGATGCGCGAAACCCGGCCCTGGCGATCATCGGCATGCCAGTCAAAGTCGAGTTTTTAGATCGGGGAGAGGGGGAGAATGCCAGAACCTATCTGGCTTTCAACGCTTCTGCCGGCGGATAGGGGAGAAGGCCATGCCAACCGTCCGTGTGAACGGCGTTGAGCTGTATTACGAGCTGCATGGATCAGGCGATGAGGTCGTGGTGCTGAATAATGGTGTGATCGCCAGCACCGCAACATGGGGCAGCCAACTGCCCGCGCTGGCACCTCATTACCGGGTGCTGCTGTATGACATGCGCGGGCAGGGGCAGTCTCAGAAGTGGTCCACGGGCGGCCCGGATTTCACGTGGGGAGCTCACGCAGATGACCTGGCTGCACTTATGGATGCGCTGGGGATCGCCCAGGCCCACATCGCAGGCATCTCCTACGGCGGCGAGCTCAGCCTGGTGTTCGCCCTGCGATACCCAGAACGATGCCGGAAGCTCATTGTAGCGGACTCCGTAAGCGATGTTCAACCGCATTTGCAGGCGATCATCGAAAGCTGGATCATCGCGGCGGAGAGCGGCGATCACGAGCGGTTCTATCGCACGACCTGGTTCTGGAACTTCAGCGAGGAATTCTTCCAATCAGCGTACAGCCTGCTGGTAAGCCGCATCGATGCGGCCAAGAAGCTGGATCTTCCCTCAGTGATCCAGCTCTGCAGATGCTTCAACAGGCTGGACATCACGGATCAACTGGCGCAGATCAGGCTGCCAACCTGCGTGATCGTGGGGGAACGGGACATCCTCAAGCCTCCCCATTACTCTCAGACAATCGCGCGAGAGATCGGCGGGGCGGAGTATCACCTGCTTCCGGGCGCAGGGCATGCGTCATTCTGGGAGAAACCTGCTGAGTTCAACAGTGTCGTGCTGGGCTTCCTGCAAAAGTAACCTGCGCTTCGAGACGGGGTACAAAAAGGCGAGGCACTCCAGCCTCGCCTTGTGTTTGGACAGGAGGGCCTTATTCTTTGCGGCCGCTGAACAGGCGTGCCAGCCGTTCACGGCCTTCCTTGATCCTGAACGAGCGCATCTTCCACGTGCCCACGATGCCATAGGGTAAAAACAACACCAGGGCGACATAGACAGCGCCGATCAGGAAGTTGGAATACTGGCCGAACCACTTCTCCAGCAGGAAGGTCATCAGGCGGTAAATGAGGGCGCCAACCAGTGCGCCGCTTAAGGTGCCGACGCCGCCGATCAGGATGATCAGCAGGGCAAGGATGGTGTAGCCCAGGCCGGCCACATTAGGGCTGACCAAGGGGGAATGGATCATGTGGAGCATACCCGCCAGCGCCGCCGTGATCGAGGCAATGATAAGGACGATCAGCTTGAACCAGAATGTGTTGTAACCAAGCATAAGTGCCCGGTTCTCGTTCTGGCTGATAGCCAGGCAGACCTTCCCGGTGGGCGAATCCACAAAGCGGCGGTAAAGCAGGTACACCAGCAGGGTGATGACCAGTGTGATGAAATAGAAGCGCAGGCGCTCAGTATTGGTGTTGATGAAAGCAGGGGGGACAACGCCCTGCAGGCCGACATCCCCCCCGGTGAAGTCTTTCAACTCACGGGACTGGATGGCGGTCCAGAAGACGGTGGCGATGCCAAGTGTGACGAGGGCGAAGGTGATACCCTTGACACGTGGGAGCACGACGCTGAAGAGCAGGGCATTGACGATGGCGGCCAGGGCCACCATGCCCAATGCAGGGAGAAGCCCCCAGCCAAACGTCTTGAGCAGCACGCCGCTCAGATAAGCCCCCAGGGCAAAGAACATAGCATGGCCGAACGAGAGCAAGCCCGTGACGCCGAAGACGAGATCGTAGCTGATGGCGAAGATGGCCAGGATGAAGACTTCGATCATCAGGCCTTGCACGAACTTGGACTGGCCAGCTTCATTGGCCAGTAGGGAACTGAACGACTGCCCGTCCAGCAGAGCGACTACAAAGGGCAGTGCGATCGCACCAGCCAGCACGATCAGCACGGTGGTATTCGCTTTGAGCCATTGTGTAAGTGCGCTAAACGGAGAGGCACTGGCCTGTGTTGCGGTTTGCATCACTTACTCCTTCCGCCCGAAGAGGCCCTGGGGCAGCACAAGCAGGATGATGACCATCAGAGTGACCGTCGAAGCGGGCACCAGCGGCGGTGAGGGTTTGACAGGGTCGGCGAGAAATGGGAGGTTGATGCCAAGCTGCCCGTACTTGGTGATGAACTGCTGGAGCAGGGCTACCAGCACAGACCCGGCGGCTGCGCCCGGGAAGCTGGTCAGGCCGCCGATTGCTAGAGCAATCAGGGCCGAGAGGAGCACAGTAGTGCCCATGCTGATCGAGAGGCCGAGCGCAGGCCCGGCGAGCGCCCCGCCCAGGGCAGCCAGGGCCACACCCAGCGCAAATACGAAGTTGAAGACCCGGCGGACGTTGATCCCAAGTGCCTCAACCATTTCGCGGTCCTGGACGCCAGCGCGGATAATCATGCCGACGCGTGAGCGCTGAAGCAGCAGCCAGACCCCTCCCAGCACCAGTAAGCCCATTAAGATGATGAAGACCTCATTATAGGAGCGCATCCGGCCGCCCAGGAGCGTGATGGTTGAGCAGGAATTGGCCAACCAGCCACCCAGACTCTCGGCAGGGCAGCCTTCACCTGTGCTCGCGAACAAAGCCGGGCGCGGAGATTGGAACTCAGCATATCCCCAGACCGCGCGGGCCAGCTCAATAGTGATGAATGCGAGACCCAGCGTGATCATCAGTTGATAAACGGGCCGGGCATAGAGCGGGCGGATCAGGGCGGCTTCAATGAAGCTGCCCAGGATGAAGCCCGTCGCGGTTGCGATAACCAGCGAGATCAGGAAGCGCAAGGTGGTACTCAACGTATACAGCCACTCGGATAACGGCGTGTTCACAGCAAAGAGGACGAGGCCGAGCACCATCAGGAGAATGCCTGCAGTTAATCCCTGAATGGGTATCTTCTGAGAAGTGAGGTGCGGTTGGGGACGGCGTGCCTCAAAACCGCTGACAGCTATCGAGAGGAACAGACTGCCCAGCACGAGGCTTCCTAACCCGAGCAGCGGCGAGATGCCTTCGAAGGATGCAACAACCGGGGGGATGAAAGGCCCTGCATAAGATATATCGGTGCGCAAGGACCAGGACGAAGGCAGGTCGTTGGGGATATCGAAGCTCCAACGGCCAATTGGATAATGAGCCAGCCCGTAGACCAGTAACGCAGCGCCAAGCAGCAGAACAATAACCGGCCAAAGGCGTTTCAGCACATCAGAGAGGTTGAGGCGCTGCAGCAGGATGCGCCAGATGGGCATCAGGAAAAATGCCCCCCCGATCAGCAGGACAGGGGTCAGAACGTCAACGATAGTGTCGGGCCGCACGTAGGCTGTCCAACCGATGAAGGCGCCCAACATATACATCTCGCCGTGTGCGAAGTTGAGGACGTCCATCAGGCCGAGGATGATCGAGAATCCGGAGGCCACCAGAAAGATCAAGGCTCCGACTGAAAAGCTGCGCACGGTGGTGATCATCCATTCTGAAGACTCCATGCCCGACGCAGCCATCATATACAGAGCGAGGAAGATCGCCAGAACAATCAGAACTGTGCGATTATGGCGCACCCACGTGGTGAGTGTTTTCATGAGTGCCTCCTAAGCCGCGCCCAGATAGCGCTGGATGGTATCTTTGTCGTTCACCAGACTGGCGATCCGGCCAGATTTTACGGACTGGCCCTCTTCGATGATGACATAATGCTCGGCCAACCGGCTGGCGACGATGAAGTTCTGCTCGACAAGCAGCACGGTTGTCTCTGCGGAGAGCTGGCGGATGGCCTCCATCATCTGTTCGATGAGCACCGGGGCAAGCCCTTCGCTCGGCTCGTCGATCAGGAGCAGCTTGTTATCAGGAACCAGTGCACGCGCAATGGCGAGCATCTGCTGCTGGCCGCCAGAGAGTTTATTGCCGTTCAGTTTGTAGAGGCGCTTCAGGTCAGGAAAGAGACCGAAAATAAAGTCAGCTTTACGGGCCAGGTCGCCCTTTCTGCGCTCAGCAATGCGTAAGTTCTCCTCAACAGAGAGGTCGCGAAAGATGGCCCGGTGCTCCGGCACATAACCGATTCCAAGGGCAGCAATCTCAAAACTGCGCAGGCCGTTAAGCAGTTCGCCGCTGAGAGTGATCGACCCGCTGCGCGGCGGGGTGAGGCCAAGAATAGACTTGAGGGTGGTCGTTTTCCCTGCCCCATTGCGGCCAAGCAGGGCAGTGATGCTTCCCTGGGGCACTGAGATGGTCACGCCTTCGAGGATGTGGAACTGCCCGATGAACGTGTGGATATCTTTTACTTCTAAAAGGTTGTCACTCATGGACATATCCCTTAACTGGCCTCGCGGTACAGTTCGCCCAGATAGGCTTTCTGGACTTCCTCGTTGGCCTTAATGGCAGCGGGCGTGCCTTCGGCAAGCACGGCGCCTTGATGCATGACGGTGATGGTGTCTGAAACGCTCATGACAACGTTCATATTATGCTCGACGAGCATGACAGTCTTGTTCCCTGCCTGCTGGATCTCCTGGATGAGGGCGATCAACTCCGGAACCTGTTCGGAGGCCATCCCTGCGGTGGGTTCGTCCAGAAGCAGAACCTCTGGGTCAGGGGCGAGGATCATCCCCAGTTCAAGTTTACGCTGATCGCCATGGGCGAGTACCCGGGCAGGGAGATCGGCTTGCGAAGCCAGACCGACACGCTGCAGAACCTGCCAGGTTCGATCGAGGTAGGGTGTGAAATGGCGATGGGAGCGCAGGAAGCGGAAACTATCATGCCCCAGCGCCTGGCAGGCAAGCCGCACGTTTTCAAATACGGTGAGATTGGGGAAGATATTGGTTATCTGGAACGAACGGCCCATGCCCAAATGAATAGTACGGTGCATAGGAAGATGCGTGATATCCTGTCCCTTGAAGATGATCCGCCCGCTGGTCGGCGGAAGGTAGCCGCTCAGGATGTTGAAGAAGGTGGTTTTACCCGCTCCATTCGGCCCGATGATTGAATGCAGCGTGTTCGCTCGAACCTTCATGCTGACATCGGCAACTGCGACCAACGCGCCGAACTCCTTCCGTGCATTACGTGTTTCCAGGATGATCTCGTCAGCCATGGCTTCTCTCCGGATGGTGATTGCACAAGCCGTATGATCGGCGCCGGGCAGCACCGTATTTACCGATTATGGATGGATAAATACGGGTGAGGCAAGTCACTTGGCGACCTGCCTCACCATGGTTTAACTCAACTCAGTGAGGTTTACTCACCACTCAGGCTGCCAACCGGAAGATCGCCGCAGCGTTCCAAATAGTCGCCCTCAAGCAGGCAGGGCGGCTCAGGCCGGGTGGTCGTGACCAGCTCATAGTACGCGAAGTCGGGGTCATCGACGTTAAGCAGGGTGACAATATACATGTCCTGGATGGCAACATGGTCCTCCGGGCGAATGTAGACGGTCCCCTTCGGGCCTTCGAAGGTTATCCCTTCCATGGCAGCGATCATGGCGTCAGCACTGGTATCACCACCTGTGGCCTTGAGTGCTTCAACGAGCAGAATGGCCGCGTTCATGCCATCGCCATCGAAGAGATCAGGCGGGGTGCCAGCAACTGCACGCACCTTCTCAATCAGGAGGTCGTTGATCGGATTGTCGGGCAGCGTGTAGTGATAAAGAATGCCGCTGGTATTACCAACGTTGTTGGAGAAGAATACCGGCATGAGGGCGTTGTCGATGTACGATGCGCCTAAAGCCATCTCCTCGGTCACACCAACGTCGGCTGCCGCCTGCATCATCGAGATAAAGCCAGCGCCTGCCCAGGTGACGATCCAGCTTTCTGCGCCAGAAGCGAGCACCTGCTCCATGTAGGGGGTGAACTCAGTCGTATCAGCCGGGGCGAAGATGTCATCTGCCACGAACTCGCCGCCGTTGACGGTGCAGGCATCACGGAACGCCTGCGCGCCGCCGTAGCCGAACGAGTAGTCAGGGGCAATCTGCACGAAGGTGTCATACACAGTTGGCAGATACTGGCACAGGTTGATGGCATCCTGGTAGTTGTTGCGGCTGGTGCGGAAGGTATAGGGGTTGAAGTCCTTGCCGGTAATGTCGTTGGACGCGGCAGGAGCAACGATCAACGGAATCTGGTTCTCAGCAGCCAATCCCTGGAGAGTCGCCGTAGCTCCCGAGCTGACTGTACCAACCAGGATATCAACCTGCTCAACTTCAATGAGCTCACGGCCGACGGTCGCGGTGAGTTCCGGATCAGACTGGTCATCCTTGAAGATGACGTGAATCTCTACGTTAGGATCGGCCAGCGTGAAGACGTTGTCCGCGGTGCCAGGTGCGCCAGCCATATACTCCAGGCCGATCAGGAAGCTGCGCTGGATCGAAACTCCGTAGAGTGCCAGCGGGCCGGACAGGTCGGTCACGACGCCAACCTTGACGACAGTGGGCTCTGCCATTGGCTCTTCGGTTGGCTCCTCCATGGGTTCCTCAGCCGGTTCCTCGGCTGGCTCCTCCATCGGCTCTTCCGCTGGTTCCTCCATTGGCTCCTCAGCAGGTTCCTGAGGAGCTGGTGCTGCACAGGCTGCCAGTACGGGCACCACCAAAAGCAGCACAGTCAACACAAAAATCCATTTCTTCTTCATGCGGTGTTCTCCTTCATCCTTCAGAATTTAACCGGTTAAAAACACTGGTTCATCCCCACAACAATGGGTTTCGCGATAACTGGCTTAAGAGCATCCTCCTTACTCACGAACTCAAATCCGGTCTGGTGAGTGATCACCTCGATCAAGAAATGTGCTTGTGAAACACCTGATTGAACTCATCCGGTTTTTCGACATGCGGGATATGACCCGCATCCTGGATGACAACTTCCTGGTAGCGCCCGCCCGCGGCAGCATACTTCTCGAGGACTGCACGGGTTTGGTCGATCATCGGCTGGGGAGGGAATACCTCCACACCAGGCCAGCCGGGTATCAGCCCCATCGCGCCAATCGTGCCGAGATCAGACGCGGCCGTGTTAGAAACTAGAAGATCATGGCTGCCGCGCACCCAGAGCACAGGCGGCTTGGGGGTGATGTTGAGCAGCTTCATAGGGTCATCCTGGTATGCAGGAGACAACGCATTAGCCGCCCCCCATTTCCCTGGGGCAACAAAAGGCCAGTTGGGTGACTTCTCAGCACCGCCTGGTAGGTCCTGTTCGCCGAGATGGGTGGCCAGCATCGCGGACAGCATTTCTTCCTCACGAGCCAGGATGAGCGGCGGTTTAACGATCAGCTTCCGAAAGGCCGACCGTGGCGAGAAGTCACTCTCCACTGTACGGTCACCTTCAGCCATGCGCTTGAGGAGCTCGGGGTTAGTCAAACCCCCGCCAGACCCTGCATAGTCCGGGTAGCAGGGAGTGCCAACCACGTCTTTGGTGCTGCCAAAACCATAAGGTGATCCGGGGGCCACCTGCGTGACCGTCAGAATGCGTTGAGGATGATCGATCATCAACTTCCAGATAACCGAACCTCCCAACGAGTTACCTACTAAATGTGCCTTTTCGATCCCCAGGTGGTCCAGCAGTGCAATGGCATCGTCGGCCAGATCGCCCATACCGCGTGTCGCATCGATCTTTTTGGCGGGGTCGGCTGCCCCAAAACCGCGTTGGTCGTAAGCGATACCTCGAAAACCAGGGGGCAGGGCTGCCATAGTTTCCTCCCACCAGGTTGCGGAGGAAGTGTTGCCGTGAATGAACAAAACCGGGACGCCATCTCCAGGGCCTGAGAAGAGGGCCCGGGTGGTTATACGATGGGTCGTAATCGTCTGAGCAGTAATGCCTTCCATGGTTGGGATATCCACAGGACTTCTCCTTCACTCAGTGCAGGCCAATCAACCCCAGCGGACTGCCACTGCGCTCCAGGTATAGCCGGTGCCGGCGGCAGCGAGAACGATCAGGTCACCGGGCTTGATCTTGCCCTGGGCCAGCCCCAACTCTATGGCGATGGCCTGATCGGCGCTCTGAATGTGGCCATAGTCTTCGAGATAGACGGATTGTTCAGGAGTGAGGCCAACTGCATCGAGGATCTGCAGGTAGAAGGACCGCTTCATATGGACCAGACCAATGAAAGCCACATCGGAGAGAGAGGCTTCGCTGCGTTCGACTGCCTTGCTGATCACCTGAACGAAATTCGGCAGGGAGACCGTGCCGAGGCGCTCCGCCATATACTCCTCGTTCTGGACATCAAGCCGCCCACGCAGGTCGCCAAGCTCCACCGAGCCATCACCGACAACTTCTGGCTGCTGGCTCAATAAGACGGTTTCCGTAAGTGTGCTGTCGGTAATAGCCGCTGAGCCTAGAATCTGGTTGGTAGTTGAGCCGCGTTTGAGCAGCATGGCTGCCGCACCCGCTGCGAAGTTGAACATGAACCGCGCCGGCTGATAACGGTAATTGACCAGATCATTCTCGCGGGACCCTGCCGCCAGCAACACATATTCCAGGCTTTCGTCGGCTGCCATCATGCTGCGGGCCATATGAAGGGCTATGGGGGCTCCGGCGCAGAGGGCGTACATCTCAAAGCTGTAAGCATTGACAGCCCCCAGGTTGTTCTGCACCTTCGCTGCAGAGTTCCAGACCAGATGGTCTTTATGTTGGCTACCATGAGAGACAACCAGATTGATGTCCGTGGCCTGGATGCCTGCCTGTGCGATGGCCTTCTGCGCAGCGCGTGTCGCCATGGCTGTGACCGTATCCTCCGGGCCGGCGATATGGCGCTGGCGGATGCCCATCTTGCTGCGCAAGATCTCCTCAGGGATACTGGTGCGCTCCACCAGATCGGCGGCCCCCTCGATCTTCTCAGGGAAGTAGGTGCCGATACCTGCAATCCCAACGGGTACCTGATCGGTCATGTGGTTAAGCTTCCTCCCGGCTGCGTCTCTGGTAGTTCTGCCCATACTGTGCCTGCAAGGCCTGCTTGTCGATCTTGCCCGCGCCTGTCCTGGGCAGCATCGGCACGAAGATCACAGATTTGGGGATTTTGTAGCGGGCGAGGTGCTCACCGATAAAATCCATGAGATCAGACTCGCTAAGTGAGTGTCCAGGCTTGAGCACAACGAGAGCGCGTCCAACTTCTCCCCACTTCTGGTCGGGTACCCCGATCAACGCTGCCTCGGCTACGGCGGGATGGGCATACATGATGCTCTCTACCTCAGCCGGGTAGACGTTTTCGCCACCGCTGATGATCATGTCTTTTAAGCGACCAACAATGCTGTAGCAGCCCTCGTTGTCATAGACAGCGAGATCGCCGGTATGCAGCCAGCCATCGACGATAGTTTCGGCAGTAGCCTCTGGGTTATTCCAATACCCAGGGGTGACGTGCGCCCCCCGGATCAACAATTCGCCGGGCTCATCGACATCACAGGGCGCGCCATCCGGGCGCACTGCTTTGACATCTACGTGAAACAGCGGGAAACCAACCGCACCGGGCTTACGCCGGACATCTGCAGGGGGCAGCCAGAACGTATTGGGACCTGCTTCTGTGAGCCCGTAACCCGTTTTAAAATCCACGCCTTTTTCCCAGAAGCGCTCGAGGATCGGAAGAGGGCAGGGAGCACCACCGCTGATGACTATTTTGAGGTGGGAGAAATCGGCCTCCACCCACCGGGGATGCTGTTGAAGCATCACAAACATCGTTGGGACACCGAAGAACAGGGTTACCCCGGCGCTCTCGATGAGGTCAAACACCTGATCGGCATCAAACCCGGCGCAGACGATGCTGCACCCACCCACATGGATCAGGGGCAGGGTGAAGACGTTCAGCCCGCCGGTGTGGAACAGGGGCGAGTTCAGGATGGTTGTATCCCGTTGGTCAAGCCCCCAACTCATCACCGTATTGATGCTGTTCCAGGTCATGTTGCCGTGGGTCAGGATAGCGCCCTTGGGCAGGCCGGTTGTGCCGCCTGTGTAACAGATCACCCAGGGATGATCGGGGGTCAGGTCTGGATGGGCAACGAAAGTGTCCGAATACCGGGTTCGTTCGTCAAAAGAGAGGTCAGTGTCCCCAGCGAGGTTATCCAGAGCAATGAAAATGGTAGAGTTGGTTAGTGCGCCACGTAGCTGGTTCACCTGATCGACGAATTTACCCGAGTAGAGCAGAACAACAGGTTCAGTATCCCTGAGCAGTGCCTCAAGCTCACTGACGGCCAGCCGCCAGTTCAGGTTTTGGAGGGTTGCCCCCAGTTTGCCGCAGGCCATCCAGACATCCATATACTCAACGCTGTTTGTTGCATACACGGCGACACGGTCACCGAGGCGAACTCCCAGTGCTTTCAGCAGATTTGCAGTCTGGTTGGCCTGCAAATTCCAGCTGGCATAGGTGATAGTGCGCCCGCTGATGGTGTCTTTCAGGGCGATGCGCTCTGGTGTCAGAAGGGCGCGCTTGGCCAGCCAGTCAGGAACAAAATAGGATTTCTGTGACTCTAAGTTGATCATATGTTTGATTAAAGACAGGTAACGAACAGCGAAAACTATCCCCGTATGTTCAGGCGCAGGAGAAAGTGGGTCGCGGGGGCCAGATTCTAAAGATCCAGTTCCGGTGTGAAGGCGAAAGATGTCAGTCTGTAGTATACGGAGACTTTGTTACAGGGGAGTTACAACCTCATCGTGCCAGGATTAAGGTTGCTCAGGGAGCGACTCATGGAGGATCTGCTGGTACAGATCAGTAGTTTCTCGGGAAGGTTCAGTGTCAAGCTCTGCCCGGATGCGCTCAACGGCGGTCTGATACACGCGAAGGGCCTGTGCCTTATTACCCTGCCGGGCATAGCTGAGCATCAGCAGGCGATAGGCATGCTCCCAGCAGTCATCGTGGGCAAGGATTTGCTGGCATATGTCGATGGTTTCTTGCCAGCTCTGCCGGTATGCGAAGGTTTCAGCAAGGCGGTCGGCGGAATGCAGGTAGAGAGACCGCAGGCGGACGCGTTCCTCAGCATTCCAGTCATCGTAAATATACTCTTCGAGATAGTCACCCTGGTAAAGTGCGAGAGCCTGGCGGTAGAGAGGAACACTGGCCGCTATGTCGGTTGTATGCAGCTGATCGGCGGTAGCGATTAGTGTTTCAAACTCATCAGCGTCCAGCCACAGATCGGCGTCCGGGCGCAGGCCATACAGGCTGCCATCACGCATGATGTAAGCAGAAGACGCACCACGTCTGCGGTCTGGCTCCAGCGCACTGTACAGCGCGTTGAGAGCGACCTTGAATCCACGTGCCGCTGCCTCAGGGTCAAGGTCGGGCCAAAGCGTGCCGTATATTTTGTCTCGATCCAGCAAAGTGCCGCGCGATGAGAGCAGTAACTGGAACAACTGGCGGGCTTTCTCTCGCTGCCAGTCGCCTGCGTCTACGAGTTTTTGCCCCCGGCGAACGGAGAAAGCGCCAAGTGTATGGATGTACAACCGATAGCCCGGATGGAATTCAACTGTAGCAAGTCCGATCTCGTTGAGAAGGCTGTCAGCAAAGGATGCCTGGCGACCGGTTGAGCGGGCATGGATCAGCAGAGGTACAAGTGCACGCGGATCAGGAGGGCCGGCCAACACCCGGCGCGTAAACAGATGTTCATACCCCTGGATTTGGACGATCTGGAGCAGCTCGTCAATCCCGTGTTCAAACCGTGCCGAGTCACCAGCATGATACCAGGCGAGGCACTGCCAGAGGCGGGCCAGGGTCTCGCCATAGGTATCGCCGCATTCGCGAGAGCTGATCAACGCGCTGGACAGCCAATCGAGAGCTTGATTTTGCTCCCCGGCCAGCACATGAGCGGCCCCCACAGCCAGGCGAAGGTACGCCATGATCCAAACATCGCCAGCCTGCTCGGCGATGGTGAGCGCCTGTTCTGCAATATCGCGGGCGCGAGCCGCCTCACCTCGAAGGCCATAAGCGCGGCACAGCCCCCAGTAGGCCTCCACCTTGAGGCGGTCAACAGAGATGCGATCACTGATCTCGATCGTGCGTTCAAAACATTTACAGGCCTTCTCGTATTTATCTTCGTCCTCACGAAGCAGCCATGTATGGCCTTCACGCATATGGCCGACGCCAGTGATGAAGGGCGAGTTTAGTTCCTGGCCACGTTGGGTACCTTTGAGCGCGTTCTCATAGGCCGCCTCTGCATAGCCCAGGTAGCTTTGCAGGAGGGACAGCAGCAGCAGGGGCTCACGATGGGCGCGCGGCTGAAGGACCGGCTCGGTACGTTCAGCCTCTGTACGTTCTTCGAGCATACGGAGGGCTTCAGTAAGCCGGCCAGTCCGCAGCAGGACTCGGGCAGAAAGCTCAACTCTATCAGAGCTTTGTGCCCGCAGGTCGCGAGCCTGATCTTGAAATGCACGCGCTTTTTCAGCATGGCCTAGATTAAGCTGGTTTTCCGCGAGAAGCTCCAGTAGATTAGCTCGTGTCTCGCGGTCCTCCTGCCCATCCGACAGGCGCAGAGCTTCGCTGAGCAGAAGCTCTGCCTGACTGGGGTTCACTGTATCCAGATAGACGCGGGCCTGGCCGCGCAGCGCCTGGGCAATGCCCTGCGTGCTGCCCTGGGTGCGCCAGCGCTCCTCGGCCAGCCTGTACCAGCCAAGAGCCTCGTCAAAGCGGCTGCGTAAGCGGGCGATATCACCAAGCGAGATCAGGAGGCGTGGTTCGCTCCCCAACAGGTCAGGCGGTAGGCTGCTGATCCAGTTAGCAAGTGTTTCGAGGCGGCCTGCTGCGATCATTGTGCGCTCGATGCTGCGGAGGATGGCAGCGGCTTTATCAAAAGCGCCCACCTGTAAATAATGATAAACCGCTTCCTCCTCATCGCCTTGATCAAGGTAACATGCTGCTGCCTTCAGGTGGGCTGCATACCTCTGATCCTCAGAGAGGCGGTGGTAGAGAAACTCGCGGAACAGGGGGTGATAACGCACATTTGATTCATCCAGCTCAACAATGAACAGGCCCAGGTTGAGCAGGTCTCGCAGAATCTCCTGGCTGTCAGTATCCCCACGCAGGGCATCGCAAAGTGGCAGGTTGATCCAGCGTAATACAGATGTGATCAGAAGAAAGTCTTGAATCTTCTGTTCTTGCTGGTCTAATACCTCCTCCGCAAGATAAGTGAACAGGTCTTCTTTCAGCCCAGAAAGCCGCTCCAAAATATGCGGCAGGTCCTCGCGGCCACCATGGGGTAACCCCTGGCCGATGAGGTGAAGGGCAATCGCCCAGCCCTCGGTCTCGCGGGAGAGCAGCTCAATTTCGTCAGAATTGAGGATGATGTTGTATTGGCTTTGGAACAGGCTGTGGATTTCTTCTGGCGTGAAGGCCAGCTCTTCCTCTCCGATCTCAAGCAGGTTGCCTTTGACACGCAGGGTAGCCAGGTCCTTCAAATCGAGTGGGTAGCGAGTCGAGAGGACAATATGTAGATTGGACGGACCATGTTTGATGAGCCGGTTAAGCATGTTCATCGAAGGGGGAACATGGTTAATCAGATGGGCATCATCAATGATCAGAAAAAAGGGATCAGAAACTGACTCGACCAATTCGTTAATCAAAGTATCGATGATCAATGTGCCTGGCGGGGGTGTGCCGGCAGCTTTGCCCGATTCCAGCATGGCCAGCGTAGCTTCAGATAGGGCAGGGAAAGTACGCCGGAAGCCATAGACCATGTAGAGCAGGAATACAAGAGGGTCGGCGTCCTCCTGGTCAAGGTGATACCAGACAACCGGCACCTCTCCCCGATCCATCTCTGCTAAGGCTGTGCTTTTGCCATAACCTGCCCCCGCCTGGATGATGGTCAGCGGATAGTCGAGTGCTTCGTACAGGCGCTGTCTGAGCCGAGGACGCCCAAGAGCGCGCTTGTTGAGGCGCAGGGGCGTGAGCTTGGTCTGGACAACAAGGCTTTCCAGCTGCATGGCAGTTCTGACCCCCTGATCACTTGGCGCAGCAGGCTGGTTGCAACACGCTTCTACTGGATGATCGGATTTAAGTGTATCCAAACTGGTATGAACTGGCATCTGAAATCTGACCGGCTGGGCGCACCGCTGAGGCACCCGGATAGCATGGATGTGCTCATCGCGGTTCCGTCCGGTGTTCCTATTGTGACGGAACTGTTACTACACTGGCGCGTGCCCAATCAGGTATCTCGCATACCTGGCCCTCACGCCATCTTCTGCCGCGCCAAGAACACACGCGGTGCAATGGATACCTGGTAGGATGTTCTGGTGTACAATGGGTGAATAACGTCCTTTTCCAGGAAGTGAAAGACAACCAGGTCTCATGCAGCCCTTAAAGCGCATTATACGCTTTGTGTGCCTGACGTTGGCCCTGATCAGCATAGTGTTTCCACCTGTTGCCACAGCGGCGGCAGAACAGGCCCGGCGGCCTGTGCTCCATATCATGGCCTGGGGCGAGACTCTGGAGCAGGCAGCAGCACGCTACGGGGTAACGCCGTCGGCAATACGAGAGGCAAATGCATTATCAGAAAGCGACCTGATCACGGCGGGCCGCGAGCTGGTGATCCCCGAAGGCGACGAGCCCGGGGGCACAGAGCACATTGTACAACCGGGAGACACACTCTCGAAACTCAGCCGCCAATACGGTATCTCCGTACAATCCATTGTCAGTGCCAATGGCATTGTCAACCCGAGTCATATCTATGTTGGCCAGCACCTGATCATCCCCGGCAGCGAGATCAGCGCACTCGGGGTGGGTGGACCGGGAGCCATATATTATGTTGTGCAGCGCGGCGATACACTCGCCGCGATCAGCCGCACATACGGGGTCAGCTTCTGGGCTGTTGTCCAGGCGAACAATCTCAGCAACCCCTCACTTCTTTATACTGGCCAGACGCTCGTGATCCCTGGCGTGGCGGCCTCAGCACAGCCAGCCGATCAAGCGCAGCGTGCACCTGCACCCGAACCCGCGGCCCGTACAGGGGGCGGGGTGCATGTAGTTCAGGCCGGTGAGACATTGTTCCGCATTGGAATGCGTTACAACCTCACCGTAACAGCACTGATGCAGGCCAACGGATTAAGTAGCGATCGTATCTATGCGGGGCAGCACCTCACAATTCCAGGGGCAGGATCTGTTCACAGCTTGGACCCTGCATCATCTGTTGCACCCGCCCCGGCGGTGGCTGCTCCCCAGGCACCCTCTGCGTCCGGCAAGCTGATCCTGGTGGTGCTCTCCGAGCAGCGGGTATATGCCTATCAAGATGGGACGCTCTTAAACAGTTTTCTGGCCTCAACCGGCCTGCCGGCTACCCCCACCGTCACCGGAAATTACAGTATCTACCTCAAATACTCCTCGCAGCGCATGACGGGGCCGGGGTATGATTTGCCGGGTGTGCCCTGGGTGATGTATTTCTACAAGGGATATGGACTGCACGGTACCTACTGGCACAGCAACTTCGGGCAGCCGATGAGCCACGGCTGCGTCAATCTCGGTACAGAGAGTGCTAAGTGGCTGTACGATTGGGCGCCGATCGGGACGCCCGTGCGCGTCCAATGGTAATGTGAGATGTGGCGCATCTCCTCTCCGAAAGTGTAATGATTTATGAACAGGCTGGGGAAGTCCCTGAGGCGGCTCCGCGAACCGACCTATCGCACCAAGCTCGCCTTCTTCGTGCTGCTGGGTGCGATGAGCATCGCTCTGTCCGTCCTGATCAGGACAGAGCCCTGGTCAACCATCCTGTTCGAGTTCTCGATTACGTTTATCGCGGTGACCCTGATCCAGGTTGTCTGGGATTTCCTGGGTGGTGATCCGCTGGAAGAGAGCATTAATCAAATCCAACTGGGCAGCCATGTTATCGCTGATCTCGTGCAGGGGCGCATTGGCTTGCAGCGCATCTGGCCGGATCGCCGCACGTGGCAGGATGATCCTGAAGACGGGCTTGCTGCATGGAAGCAGCGCACGCTGAATGCCATGCATGCAGATATCCTCAGCAATACCTTGTGGAATAACTGGTTCACTGACGAGAAATGGGTGCAGGCGTTGTTTGACTCCGCCCAGCGGGGAGCTCATGTGCGAATCCTCGTCTATAAACCGGGCAGCCCATCCCAACTCATCCGAGAGGGGGATGAGCCGCCCTCGTTCGGCAAGATGCAGAACGAGATCCGCCTCACTATTCGCCGTTTTCTTGATAAGTGTCAGGAGTTCGAAGTGCCGCCTCTGCAAGCAGGCGCGCAGGGCAGCGGGCGCCGACGCTTTCGCGGCAGCATTGAGCTTCGGCTGACCGAGCATGTTGTACACCTGGCGCAGATCATCCGCTGTGATGACCAGGTGCTGATATCGCCTTATCTGAGCGGCGAAACCGGCGGGCCCTCCCCGGCCTTTCAGGCTGAGGGAACCGAGTCGGCGTACCACCAGACGTACTCGCGGCAGTTTGACAAACTGTGGAACCGTGCAGCGCAGCTCACCGAGCCGCTGGTGGACGAGGTGCTTAACCCGGCTTAGAACCGTGGCATGGTATAATCCGCCCGGCCATTACTCATTCCAGCCAACCAGGTGGTGCGTGCATGGCAGAGACCAATCAGCAGACCTATAAGCTTATGACCTATAACATTGGGGGAGGCTCAGATCAGGGCACGGATGCTGAAGCCGTCACCCGTGTGATTGCCGGGGCCAAACCGGATATCCTGGCCTTGCAGGAAGTCGTCCGCCTGGAGGATTTTGAGGGTGTCTGGCATTCTGCACTGCAGATGATCCAGTCTGCCCTGGGGCCGGGATTTGTATCTCAATTTGCGTCCACCCTCACCCTTCGCCGCGATTTCCACACAGGTAAGCGGGCGATGGTTGAAGCACTCTTTCGAGACGATCAGGACTGGCAGCAGGGCAATGCTCTATTTTCGCGCTGGCCTTTTCATCGCCTGGGCCGCCCTGAACAGCCGGGCCATCCACGCGAGGTGCCGCTGTTCCGCCCTGCCACGTATCAGGGCAACCGCGATACTGACCCGCGTGCAGCGTTGATAGCGCGTATCGGCTGTGCCCCTCACTTCCCACTGATGCTCGATCTGCATTTGACCACCCTGATCGATGAACGTGGCCCGGTGGCGGATGAAGGCCGCTATGCCGAGGCAAGAGCCATGCGTGTGCTTCAGATCGAACGGCTGCTTGCCCTGCTCAGCGAGACGGCGCTGAATAAGCATGAAGTCATCTTTCTGATGGGGGATTTCAACGCCCCTGTTGACGAGCTTGCTGTTCTCAAGCAGGCGGGCTTTGTGCACCTCCAGCCAGAGAACGAATCGATAGGGACGCATGCCGGGTTGAATGCCCCTATTGACCACCTCTTTGTATTTCCAGCCGATCGGTTAGTTCAATATCGCTGCCGGGTCTTTGACCACGCAGTGGCACGCAGCGCCTCAGATCATTTACCTGTGGTGGCTGAGGTCGTGATTCGATAAGGTCTGTGCCCCACATGCACAGATGCACGGCCTTAATCCAGTCCAACTAATCAATTCCAGGAGGAAACAAGCAGCGATGCCGGTTGTTGAGTTTGGGACGGATGGAATCCGGGGCACAGCAGGGGAGTGGCCCACGGATGCGCAGGGTGCGTTACAGGTAGGGCTGGGGATTGGTTCGTATTTGCGCCGCCAGATGCCAGCCCCGGCCGTTGTCATCGGACGGGATACGCGCTCGTCTGGTTCTGCCCTGGCCAGCGGTGTGACGACTGGTCTGCTTTCTCAGGGAGTGCGTGTGATTGACGTAGGGGTGATCACGACCGCGGGCGCTGCTTATCTTGCCCGCAAGCACGGCCTGGCCGCCTCGGTGATGATCTCAGCCTCACATAATCCCTGGACGGAGAACGGCATCAAAGTAATGGGAGGCGATGGATATAAGATCTCCGATGATGCAGAGCAGGCAATTGCCGAGGAGATCACGCGGCTCATCGAGCAGGGCGCTGGCCAGCATACCTTTGGGGTGTTGGAACAGCAGCCCGGATGGGTTGAGGAGTACATCGAGTTTCTGACGGCGCATTTTGCGGGAGGTAAGCTGGCCGGGCTGCGCGTAGGCATTGATTGCAGCCATGGTGCCGCCAGCGCCATCGCCGGACGCTGCTTCGAACTTGTAGGCTGCCAGACCTTTGTGATCGGTGCCGATCCGGATGGGATGAACATCAACCGGGGGGCAGGTTCTGAGGTGGTCCGTAATGGGAAGGCTGCTCTGTATGATCTGGTTCGTGAGCATAAGTTGGACCTTGCAGTAGCTTTTGACGGGGACGCAGATCGGGCGGTCTTTATCGACGAGACCGGCAAGATGCTTGACGGCGATCATGTCTTGTTCATCCTGGGGGGGTATCTCAAGGCCAAAGGGCAGCTTGGTGGGAATAAGGTCGTATCTACGGTCATGGCCAACAGCGGCCTGGATCATGCCCTGAACAGCCAGGGTATCACCCTCCTGCGCACTAAAGTTGGTGATAAGTACATCGTGAGAGAGATGCTTGCCAACGGGTATTCCCTGGGCGGCGAGCAGTCCGGGCACATCCTCATTTTTGATGATCCCGAGCATACAACCGGAGACGGCATTTATACCGCGCTCTATATGGCAGGGGTGCTGGCTGAAAGCCGCCCCGAAACGCTGCATACACTTGCAGCCCCTCTGATTAAACTTCCTCAGGTGGTTGCCTCTGCACGGGTAGCTTCCAAGCCTGATCTGGACGAAATCGAGGCGCTGAAGCGCATGCGTGCTGAGATTTCATCTGCGCTGGGCGAAGGCGTTACAATGAATACCCGCTATTCGGGCACAGAGCCCGTCTTTCGCACCATGATGGAAGGGCGCGCGGATCACTCGCTGGAGGACATTGCGCGCCATGCAGTGAGCCTGTGCCGGGCGGTGCAGGCTGCAGCGGGCAATCCTGGGGATGTAATCGAGGTTAAGGATACAACGACCGGCTCTTTGATCGACATCAGCGGGCTTGAGTGATCTTCACGCCCGTTAGACAAGAATGAATAACGGTGGAGAGTGCAATGGCACAGATCAAGACGAACGTCAGGATGGCAGAATGGGTATGGTCACTGGACCGCGTTGAGGCGTGGGTTTCCAGCGCGGTGCAAGGCCCTGCTGATCTAGGGGTAGGCTTCTGCTCGCTGAAACGCTGGCTGACCCAGGAAGTCGGCGATGAAGCGGTTCGCACCCGTGCTGTCCCCGCTGCGTATGCATTCCTGCAGGGGCTCGAAGCATGGATCAAACAGGGCGAACTGGACTCCGATGCGCTGGTGCTTGTGGGAAGTATCCTCAACACCCTGCTGGTAGAGGCTGGTCCCTATCGATATGAGACCAAAAGCGACCAGCTGACGCAGGATCAGATACTCGCACCGATGGCGGCGATCCGCCAGCGCACAGTGGACGTTTATAAGGCATTCCTGGGCCGCCGCGAATTTGACCCGATCCGCGCCAGCGTCGATGCAGAGCTGGTGCCGCTGGTTGAGTCTGTGCTCGAAGACGGCCGCTTCATGCCATTTCGCTTGATCCAGGCGGGCAAGATTGCCGAGCGTATGGGCGAACTTGCGGAATGGTTGGAAGTGGAGGGGGGCGATCATCGCCTGGTTGCGCTGCTCAAGCGCTGCTACGACCTCAAGTACCCGCGTTTTGGCACGTCCGGGCTGCGTGGGCGCTGGGGCGTGGATTTCACCGAGATCAAGGCCCGCCAAACAGCCCTGGCGATCTGCCAGTATCTCAATAACTATGATGTGCCCGACTTTGTCACGCCCCGCGAAGACCTGTCGGGTAAGTGGATGGTGATCGGTTACGATGGCCGCCGCAACTCTACCACGGTGGCTGACTGGCTCGCCGAGGTGGCGCTTGCTAATGGGCTGGGCGTTTACATGGCATGCCGCCCGACACCCACACCGGCAATCGCCTTCTTTGCCACCGAGTATCTCGGCAAGGAGCATGTTGCCAGCATTATGAACTGCACCGCCAGCCACAATCCCTCGGACTGGCAGGGTATCAAGTTCAACCCCAAGGAAGGTTACCCAGCCCCCACACACCTGACGAACCTGATCGCTGAGCGCGTGAACGAGATGCAGCTCATCGGCGTGGAAGTGCCTGTTGCCAGCATCCAAGAAGCGGAGGCCGCAGGGCGTTTTCGCCGCTACGATCCACTGGTGGATTACTGGGCCTGGATCAAAAACAACGGGAAGGGCAACAGGCGCATCCCGGTCGATTTCGATGCCATTCACGACTACTTCGGGGATAAGCTGATCCTCATCGACGAGATGCATGGCGCCGGGCGTGGGTACATGCAGCATATTTTCGGTGAGCTTGGACTGCGCTTCGAGGTGCTGCATGCCCAGCGTGACATTGACCTGGGCGGGCTGGCCTACGCGAATCCCGAACGCCCCTTCATCGACCCGCTGATCGAGGCAGTGCGTGAGCGCGGCGCTGCATTCGGGATGGGGCTTGACACGGATGCCGATCGCTTCGGTGTAGTTGATGAAGGCGGTGAGTACTACCGGCCTAATCAGGTGCTGGCCATGCTGAGCCATTATCTCGGCAAAGAGCGTAAACTGGAGGGTCGTCTGGTGATCACCCAGACCGGCTTGCCGATGATCGATGCCCTGGCCGATCAATATAGCGGGCTTGAGAAGCACCGGCCTGCGCCAGGTCTGGTGCCGCCTTATGTGGGCCACCGCTTCTATATCCACCGCACCGGCGAGCGCGAGACAATGGTCTGGAAGAACGTCTTTGTGGTGCCGGTAGGTATCAAGTACATCGTCGAGATCCCCCGCATGGATGAGGCCTACCGGCCTATCCCAGATGACCAGCTTGGTCCTACCTGGATGGATGAACTGTTGTTGGGTGGTGAAGAAAGCTCAGGCCTGACCACGCGGGGACATGTGCCCGACAAGGACGGTCTCTGGGCCAACCTGCTGATCATGGACATGATCGCCCATTACAAAAAGCCTCTGCGCCAGATCTGGCAAGACCTTGTTACGGAAGATAAGGCCTGGGAATCTTACGGTGGGCGAGTTGATATCGATGCCAGCGATAACGCCAAGGAGCGCTTAATCAGCTACTACCTCGATCTGTTTGAGGGAGCTAAAGCAGGTGAGATCCAGCTGGCGGGCTGCCCTGTGCTCTATGCTGGTGGCACACGCTTTGACATGGCTGAGATTTTCATGGGCAATAGGCATGGGCAGATGCGCAACTTCCTGCGTGTTCGTGCATCAGGCACGGAGCCGATCAACCGTATTTATGCCGAGACGGAGGAGCCGACGCTCTGGAAGCAGTTATTCGATATTGTGTTGGAGAAGCTTGACTCCTACTCCATGGAGGAGATCAAGGCTGCTTATCGCATTCAGCGCATCGCCGATATCCTCGCCGCCACCCAACCTTCAAACTGGGAGCGTGTGATCCAGGCTGTTCTGGATAAGCTGGCTGCTGAAGGCTGGCGCCTGAGCGATCTGCGCAGCGCCCTGCAGATCAAACACAACCATGTCGAGAAGCGCAATCAACGCGTGCTGGAGCAGTGGCTGGCGCGTTTAGGCAGTTAGCTCTGGGCGGGCATAGAAACAGTACAGGGGCACCTTGTGGGTGCCCCTGTCTTTTCCCTCAAATCGGATCGTATACCGATTTACTGCTCAGATCACCCTTGTGTTGATATTGCGCATATTTGACTAATCGGCAGTTGTTGTGTATGCTAACAAAAACAAATCGATAAAATTGGTGTTGTATCTGTCATATGCTCCAGTATATTATCATATCTACTCTAACTGCGGCGGCGAGCGGAGGATAAGGTACAGCGCCAACGCATATTTAACGGTATCTGCTCTGGAGGGAGCTCGCTATGACGACGACTAACCCCCCCGCTGAGCGCATACCTGCATCCGTGGTACCCGATCCACAGGAGCAGGTATGGGAGAAACGCGCCCGTGTCAAGAAACGCCGCCGGCGCGTTAGGCTTTTTGTGGGGCGCACGCTGCGCCGTGTGATCCCGATAGCCATCATCCTGGGCATTGTGGCAGGCTCGTGGGCCAGCCGTGACTTTCTCGCCCTACTGCTGGCTGGCCTGAGCGGTGTCTTCCGCATTGTCTTCGCCATTATTTTTGTGCTGGTTCAATTCATCGCCATCTTCTGGTTTCTCTCCAAGACTAAAACGGAAACCATCCTGCCCGGCGATCCTAAATCGCTCACATTTGAGGACTACAAAGGGCAGCCCCGCCTCGTGGAGCTCGTGCGCCAGTGGCTGATCCTGCTCTCAGATCGTGAGAAGTTCACATCAATGGGTGGCAACTTCATCAATGGATTGATGATGTACGGTGCCCCTGGCACGGGCAAGACGATGCTTGCCAAGTGCATGGCAGGTGAAGGGGGCCTGGCCTTCATGTCGATTGAAGGCGCTGGCTTCCGCGGCATGTTCCTGGGTATGGACGTGCTGCGCATGATGCAGTTCACCAATAAAGCCAAGAAGCTGGCCCGCCAGTACGGCGGGTGTATCGCCTTCATTGACGAGATCGACGCCGTCGGTGCCTCGCGCGGTGGCGTTATGCAGGGCGGCGGTGGTATCGGAGCCACAGGGTCCGCGACGGTCGATCGCGCGATGATGGGCGGTTTAATGGGCGGCGGCAATGGTGCTCTGACCCGGCTTCTGGTGGCGATGGATGGGGTCGATGAGCCCACCCGCTGGGAGAAGCTGCGTAACAGAATCCTGACTCTGTTTGGCCGCCCGATCCCCAGGCGTGACTGGCATGTGCTGTATGTAGGCTCAACCAATCGCCCCGATGTGCTTGACCCGGCCCTGACTCGCCCTGGCCGCTTCGACATTGTGATCCAGGTTGATCCCCCCGATAAGACCGGGCGCCGCGAGATCATCTCATACTACCTGAGCAAGATAGAACACGACGACACCATTGATATTGAAGCCATCGTTGAAGACACCAACGGGTATACTCCGGCGCAGATCATGGCTGCGATCACCAAAGGGGCAGTCCGGATTGCCATTTTTGATGGACGCAGTAAGGTCAGCCAACGAGATATTGATCTGGCCTTTCGCGAGCAAACAGGCGGTCTTGAGAACCCGATTGAGGAAATGCCTGAGGATCAGCGCAGGCAGATCGCCTATCACGAGGCCGGGCACGCAGTTGCTGTATACCACTTCACCCCAAAACGACGCATCACGCGCGCGACCATCATTCGCTCGGGCACGGGCCTTGGCCATGTTGCCACGGTATACCGTGAGCAGCAGTTCTCGCGCCCGCTGAGTGACATTGTCGCTGAGATTAAAGTCAGCATGGCAGGTCAAATAGCGACGAAAGTATGCCTGGGTGAGATGTGGACCGGCGCCTCTGGTGGCGACTACCCCAACGTGCGCTTCCACCTGTGGCGGCTTGCTTCTGAGGGCTATTTTGGACCGCCCATTACCGACCCCGGCCAGACCATCGTTGCTGGTCGCTATGAAGGGGAGCTTTTTGACCGCACCTGGGATCGCATCGAGAAGTTCTGGCACCAGACAGAGCAGGCGGTCGAAAGCTTCTTTCACGAACACCATATCGAAGTGGAGGCTGTCGCTCAGGCGCTGATAGAGCGTGAGAGCCTGATGGGGGACGAAGTAAGCGAGATCATTGAGTCAGCTATCACCAACCAGGCGGTAGCCGCCGACTGATGTTCTGGCGCCACAATCAGACTGGCTGTACTACTGGTCGTTAAGGGACAAAAAGGGGTGATCTGCTCAAGGCGGATCGCCCCTTTATCTTACCCCCACATCCTAGTCTCAGGTGTTCATTTCCAGGACCAGAACGCCATCAGCCCGGGCGTGATAAAGCGCGGACCGATCCGCCCCGAAGTAGGCACTACCCAGATGCCGGGAGTTCCCTCACTGCTGAACCCCGAGATCACCACGTTCTGGCTGTCAGGCGACCAGATCGTGGCAGCGCGTTGGTACTGGTCAAAGAAGCGCAGTGTGTTGGTGAACAGTTCCGTCGGACGGAAAATCGCCATCTGGCGGGACTCCCCCGATTTTAAGTCCAGCAGGAACAGGGCCAGCCTCAACGGTTGGTCCTCGGGGGGCGGCGCATCTTCTGCTGCTTCGCTCTCTGGGTCCGGAAGAATCTGTACCGCGGCAAAATACGCGATTTGCTTGCTGTTGGGCGACCAGAAGAATGCAATGACAGGAGCATCAGTTGCTGAGATGATAGTGGCGGGGTCATTGGCGTCAACCACCGTGAGCGGGCCTACAATGCCATCAGCCGTGAACGTATCGCTGGCAACATAGGCTATCATCTGGCCATCCGGGGACCAATCAAACGCAGCTTCACCGCTCAACGTGCTGATCGTCTCTTCGATCTCGCCCCAATGATTGGCTATTACCAACTGTACATCGCCCTCAGTGGCCCGTACCGCGGCCAGCATGCGAGCCTCGTCAGGAGACCAGGCCGGGGCGGAAAAGTAAGCGGGCTGGATTTCCAATCGGTCTTCTACCTCAGCATTCGCCGGGTCCAAGATGCTCAGACGGGGGGCGGGGCCGTTCTGAACTGCGCCATCTGCATTAAGCAGCATGTTTCCCGCTGCGCCCCAGTCCCAGAACAACGGGGCCCCCACATCCAGAATCTGGGCTTCGCCTTCTCCTTTTGCATCGACATGCTGGAATAAGAAGCTGTTGCGCAGCTGACTCTGCGTGATGAACGAGACGCTTGAGCCATCCGGCGCCCAACCCAGGAACACCGGGAACTCGCTCTGGCTGGAATAAACGGAGACGGCATTTTTACCATTCGCATCTGCCACTAAGATGCTGGTCTGCGTAATGCCCGCATCATCAGCGGTCAGACCGATAAAGGCGACCTGCTGACCATCCGGAGACCATAAGGGCGTCTGGTACACCTGCAGGTCCCCCGTATCCGCCTCCGGGATTACGGCGTCACTGGTCAGAGCATGCTGATTGCCACCGCCCTGGTTGATTGTGTATACGTTGCCATCCACGCCAATATAAGCAATCAGGCCGGACTTACGCTCCATGCGGGCCAAAAGATCGCTGTCTGGCAGAGTGATAGGCTCCCCGCTGCCTTGATCAGCGCAGCCTGCCAACAACGCCATCATCAGGGCGAATACAGGAAGCCATTTCAGCCAGCCTGTGTTGCCGAATCGTTTAATTGGCATGGTCAGTTTCCTTCCAGATACGCTTCGTCCTATACAGATCTCGTGCCCAAATTACCCTAATTAGAGTAATTGTACCAGATACGCAACCGCCCCTGTTAGCAGATGTGAGCACTGGTTGCATGAGCATGCGGAGCATGCTATACTCTCTTCGTAATTAGAATGATTATTAATAGGTAGCGATTAAAGATAAATGAGGGGATCGCCTGTGAATTCAGTACAAGGTAACCCTTTGATCGAGGCTCTCAAGCACTCAGGAGCGCGCATTACTACCCAACGCATCGCCATTTGCAGCTGGCTGCTGGAGCATAAAGCACTGCATCCTGCCGTGGCGGAGATCTATGACGCGCTGCGCGGTGAGATTCCAGCGATGAGCCTGGCCACTGTTTACAACACCGTGAGTGCACTGGTGTCATTAGGGCTGTTACAGGAGGTCGGCAAAGCTCAGGATGGCAGCTCGCGGTATGACGTTAATCTTGAGCCACATATCAATCTGGTGTGCCTTAGCTGCGGGAAAATCGTCGATCACCCGGGCGCCGATATCAGGATGTTCGACGCCGTCGTCAAAGCCCATCACTTCACTCTATACAATGTGACACTTGCCATTCATGGTCTCTGCGAGGATTGCCAACGAGGGCAGAATGCATCATGACAACCATCACCAAAGCTGAACTTCCCATTACCCACGAAGATGCCTGTGGCACGCATGCTTTGCTGGAAATGCTCCAGCGCCATAAGGGGGTCGTTGCTGCGGACCTCGACACCCGTACAGATAAACTGGTTCTCGAGTATGACCCGGACCTGATCGGCCTGAAGCAGGTACAGCGCATTGCCGCCGAGATTGGGATCACCATGCGTGAGCACTACGAAGAGTGCCACCTGGAGATCAACCGCGTTTGCGCAGGGTGTGATGTTCTTGAGAAGCGGCTGCGCGCTATGCCGGGCGTTGCCTATGCCTCGGCCAACACTTATGCCGGTTCGCTGCGCGTGGAATATGCGCCAGCTCAGGTGGCTCCTACTCAACTTGAGAAAGCCGTGATCGACCTGGGCTACCAAGTTCGGCCTGATGAAGAGGAGGCCGCCGCTCCTGGCTTGCCCCGCTTCTTGCAGCCTGATCTCGTGGCTCCCATCTTTGTGGCCATCAACCTTCTGACTTTGATAGGTGGGGTCATCGCTGAACGGCTTGGCGCACCGGGCTGGTCAGTCACTGTGCTGGCAGCGACATCGTTCATCACTGGCGGAGCCTTCGGGCTGATCGAGGCTGTGCGCGAACTGCGGCATTTCACCCTCAATGTGGACCTTCTGATGATCCTGGCAGCCCTGGGGGCTGCGGCAACAGGGGCCTGGCCTGAGGGCGCCATGCTGCTCTTCTTGTTCTCGCTCAGCAACGTGCTCCAGAACTTCGCCCTGGACCGCTCACGCAACGCGATCCGCAAGCTGATGGACCTGCGGCCTGCAACAGCACTGGTCATGCGCGACGGTGAGGCAGTTGAAGTGCCTGTGGAGCAGCTCAAACTCGGTGAGGTTGTCATCATCAAGCCGGGGGATAACATCCCGGTTGACGGGCGAGTAGCACGCGGCCAGTCCGCAGTGAACCAGGCCTCGATCACCGGTGAATCGATCCCCGTTGAGAAGCGCCCTGGCGATTCGGTCTTCGCCGGGACAGTCAACGAGCATGGTTCACTGGAGGTTGAAGTTACCCAGGAGGCCTCTGACACCACCCTGGCCAAAATCATCCAGCTTGTTGAGGAAGCCCAGTCACGCCGCGCGCGCACGCAGCGCTTCCTTGACAAGTTCGAGCAGTACTATGCCATGGCAGTGATCGGCAGTGTGATCCTGTTCATAGGCATCTCGACACTGTTGTTCAACCGTCCCTTTGACCAGACTTTCTACCGTGGTATGGTGCTGTTAGTTGTAGCATCGCCCTGTGCGCTGGTGATCAGCACGCCTGCCAGCATCCTGAGCGCCATCGCCAACGCAGCCCGCAACGGTGTGCTGTTTAAGGGAGGCGTACACCTTGAGAATGCCGCATCAATCAAAGTGGTGGCCTTTGATAAGACCGGTACGCTGACCTACGGTCGCCCCCGCGTGACTGATGTGGTGGCCCGCGAAGGCCTTGCCGAGGACGAACTGCTGCGCCTGGCTGCGAGCGCAGAATCCCGCTCGGAGCACCCGCTTGCACAGGCCGTTGTGCGTGCCGCTGATGAGCGAGGGCTGGAGTTAATTGCCCCTTCTGAGTTCCAGGCGTATCCCGGAATGGGCATCCGCGCCGAGTTGAATGGCGAAAGCCTCCTGATCGGCAGCCCCAAGCTGCTGGCTCAAGAGGGGCTGACTGTGCAGCCGGAGATGCAGGAGCTACTGGACAGGTTAGAGTCAGAAGGTAAGACGGTGCTGCTGGTGCACAACGATGTCTGCATGGGAGCGATCGCTGTCGCTGATGAGCTGCGTGAAAGCGCCGCTGATACGATTGCTGATCTCAAGCGCGCCGGGGTAGAACGTGTTGTGATGCTGACCGGTGATAACGAGCGGGTGGCTGCTGCCGTCTCTGAGCGCGTGGGTGTGGACGAATTCTATGCCTCATTGTTGCCAGACGGCAAAGTTGAGGCGATCAAGGAACTTGAGGCGAAATATGGCCCGGTCGCGATGGTGGGGGATGGCGTCAACGATGCCCCGGCCCTGGCCACCGCCACACTCGGTGTGGCCATGGGCGGCGCAGGCACTGATGTGGCGCTGGAGACGGCCGATGTGGTCCTGATGGCTGACAGCATCGCCCGGCTGCCCTACGTGATTCGTTTGAGTAAGCAGACTAACCGCATCGTCTGGCAGAATATCAGTTTTGCTCTGGCGGTGATCGTCTTCCTGATCGTGAGCACGTTCTTGATCAAGCTGCCCCTGCCTCTGGGTGTGGTGGGACATGAAGGCAGTACGGTGATCGTTGTATTCAACGGTTTGCGTTTGCTTGCCTTCCGGCCGTGATACGGCTGGTGCTGCCAGAAACCAAACGCCCCCGACACTGGTGCCGGGGGCGTTTATCATCCACACTGGCTGCGATTTACCTTCCCAGCACAAGGCCCAGCGCAAAAAGCATACTGTGTACTAATGCAAGCTGGGCGCTGCTTGCCAGAGCCCTGTTGAGAGCGGGACCCTTCTGCGTAAACATGGTCCGTGTGAGCGCAAAAGCAAGCGGCAGTGACCCCAGCGTCAATAGGCTCCACGGGGAATACCCTGCTGCCAGCCACATAACAAACGGGATGCAATAGGCCATGAACAGCAAAATAATAAATTCGGCACGTGTGCCCACCTCGCCTAACATAACTGCAAGGGTGTGTTTGCCAGCCCTGCGGTCGGTTTCGATGTCACGGTAATTGTTGACTACCAGGATCGCGGTAATCAGAGTGCCAGCAGGCACGGCCCCCAGCACCACAGCGGGGTGCAGGCTGTGAGCCTGTGCATAGTAAGTCCCACACACCGCTGCCAGGCCGAAGTATAGAAACACGAACAGATCACCCAACCCGTGCGAGGCCAAAGGGAACGGCCCGCCGCTGTAAGCCAGGGCCGAGAGGATCGCGCTGACGCCGATTACCACAATCGGCCAGCCGCCCTCGATCACCAGATACAGTCCGACCAGCACAGCCAGGCCAAACACCACAAGCATGCCACCCCGCAGCATCGGGAGGGGGATCAACCCGCTGGCAGCCACTCGTGTCGGCCCAACGCGATCCGGCGTGTCCACGCCGCGCAGGTGGTCAAAGTAGTCGTTTGCCAGGTTCACGCCAATCTGAAGCAGCAGCGCGCCCAGCAGCGCAGCCAGGGCTGGCAGGGGCCTGAACACCCCATCAGCATAGGCAATAGCCGTACCCACAAGCACGGGGGCAACTGCGGCAGGCAGCGTTCGAGGCCGTGCAGCCATGACCCATGCGCGGCGGCGCGAGATCACAGGTTCTATACTCATACAGAATCCCTGGATTTGATCCCTACATGAACGGCCATTGTCCCAAACATAAAGCGGCGGAATCGTACTTCCCTGAGGCCCACGTCACGCATGATCGAGGCCAGCTCCTCTGCCGTCTTGAATGCCTGAGTGGACTCAGGGAGATAGGTGTAAGCTGCCGTATCCCCGGCAATCAGCTTCCCCAGCAGAGGGATCACACTCCTCAGATAGAGCAGGATGAAGGGACGCAGCAAGCCGGGTGGCGGCGGCGTGGTATCTAACGCCACTAACCGCCCACCCGCTTTGAGCACGCGTATCTGCTCCTTGAGGGCACCTTCCACATCGATTACATTGCGAAGCAGGTACCCGGATGTAACTGCATCAAAGGTAGCGTCTGCGCAGGGCAGGGCGAGGGTGTCTGCACTACACCAGAGCACCCATTGACCGCCGGGGCGCTGCTGGCCTACACGCATCATCTGGGTGGCGAAATCAGCGCCGATCACCTGTACCTGTCCGCCGCTTTGGCGCAGTGCTTCGAAGGCGATATCACCTGTGCCGGTAGCGATGTCTAGCAGGCGCCCGTTCGCTGGAACTGCGGCCTGCTGAACTGCGTAGCGGCGCCAGGCCTTGTCGCGGCCAAAGGTCATCAGCCGGTTCATCAGGTCGTAACGGCGGGCGATCCGGTCAAACATGCCCCGCACAAAAGCTGCGCGCTCCCTGCCCTGAAGATGCGCCATCAGGCCCCTTCCTCTAGATACAGGTGCGGGTTAAGGCGCCGCTGCAGCAGCTCAAGTACGCCGTAAAGCAGCAGCCCGAGCAGACTCATCGCCAGGATTCCGGTGTACATCTCAGGGTAGCGCAGCACCTGGTACGTGCGGACGACAATGTAGTAACCCAGCCCGAAACGCGTCAATGACTGCTCGGCGATGAACAGCACTGCGATAGCAGTCCCGACTGATACGCGCAGTGCAGTCAGGATGGCAGGCAGCGAAGCGGGTAGGTAGACATAGCTGAACAGGGCGCGCCTTCCGGCACCCAGTGAGCGCACCGAGGTGATCAGCTCAGGGTGCAGGTTGGCAGCTTCGTCACGCACCACCACCAGAATCTGGAAGAACAGGATCAGTGCAATCAGGAATACCTTTGAGATGTCGGTGATCCCCAGAAGCACATAGATGACGGGCAGCAGCACGATCTTCGGGATGGGGTACACAATCGCGATCAGAGGTCGGAAAACGCGATCGAGTGCGCGTACCTGACCCAGACCGAGGCCCACAGGTGCAGCAGTGATCACCGCCAGGCTGATTGCCGCCAGCACGCGCGCTGTGCTCGCCAGCAGATGCAGCCCGAGTTCGCCTCTCAGCGAGGTGACAAACATCGGCAGCACTACCCAGGGCGGTGGCAGGATGGGCCGGTTCACGATCCAGGCCAGGACCTGCCAAAACACAAGGAACATCACGATCCCTATTACCACATTCAGGATGCGGGAGCGTTGCGTCACACGAAGCCTCCAAGGACCTCACGCACCTTGGAGCTCTGTTCGCCAAATAGCTCTGATGCACGGAAATCAGGTTGGCGTGCAGCAGGGTTGTGAATCACCGCCGCCTCCCGATTTGGCGGTTTCGTGAGCACAAGGATGTGCTCCCCCAGGAACACCGCCTCTTCGATATTATGGGTTACGATCACACTGGTGAGCAGTGCCTCCTGGCGCAGCTGGGCTGTGAGGTTTTGCAGGTCCTCGCGGGTAGGTGCATCAAGCGCAGAGAAGGGTTCGTCCATCAGCAGCAAATCAGGGCCAAGCACGAGCGTGCGGGCAATCGCTACACGTTGGCGCTGCCCGCCGGAGAGCTGTGCGGGGTACTTGTCACGCAGAGTGCTGAGGCCAAGCCGGTCAAGCCAGTGAGAGACGCCCGCTTTTTCCTCTGGGCGTTTGACGCGCCGCTCACGGGGGGCATGCCGGCCATCCGGGCCATAAAAACGCCGGATATCCAGCCCAAGCCGCACGTTTTCTTCAACAGTCGCCCAGGGCAGCAGACCATGATCCTGCAGGATCAGCCCGGTCTCAGGGCGTGGTCGCGTGATCGGCTGGCCTGCCACCATAATATGCCCTTCACGAGCCCGGCGCAGCCCGGCAAGCAGGTACAACAGCGTGGTTTTGCCACAGCCAGAAGGCCCGATGATCGCCCATGCTTCATCCTTGGCTGCCTCCCAATTGAAAGCCTCAAAGATGGGCGCATGGCTGTCATAGCAAAAGGTTAAATCGCGAACCCTGATCATGGGGCCTCCCGGCCCATACTCAGCGGGGCAGGAATTCAGGAGTTACAGACGATGAATATACCACGTCTGCCTCAACCAGCCCTTTGTCCTTCAACCACGTCAGGACATCAGCCCACAGTGCTTCACTGGGCACCTCGCCACGCGGGAACGCTGGGATCTGATAGGTGTCCTGAACACTCTCGGGGACATTAACTTTCTCCAGAAACAGGGTGCGGTAAGCCTCCGGGGCCGCGTTCAAGTCAGCCACAGCTTTATCCCAGGCCGCCACAAAGCGGCGCACAGCCTCCCCGTTATTCTGTATGGTATCCTGTGTGAAAGCCATCACGCTGACGCTGTACATGGGGTACTGCGAGTCTTCTACGACCAGCTTGGCCCCCGCTTGCAGGGCGGCCTGTGCCAGCGGGTCGGGCAGAGTTGCGGCCTGCAGTTCACCTTGCATCAGCAGTTGGAAACGCTCCGGGATCACCGGCACAGACTCGGTGATAATCTGATCCGGGGCTACCCCAGACTCGGTCAGCATGCGCTCGGTCACGTATTCAATAATCGTGTTTTGTGATACTCCGATGGGCACACCGGCGAGATCAGAGGGGGTAGTGATGTCGCTGTTCGGTGCGGCCAGCACCCTGAAAACCGGGCCTGTATCAGTCGCTGCGCGGGCGGTCAGCACGATCATAAGCAGGCTGTCCTGCTGGTTGAACAGGGCGACGGTCCCCGGCTCGGTCAGCATCCCATCGATCTCACCGGCTTGCATGAGTTGGTCGCGCTCAACGGGGCTGGCAACCGGCACAGCTTCCACCTGCACGCCCTCATCCTCAAAATAGCCATTCTCCGCGGCGATATAGAATGGCAGCGTATCCAGGACAGGGAGCAGCGCAACACGTAGCGGCTGAACATCCTGGGTGGGTTGGCTTGGGGCAGCACAGGCGCTGAGCAAAAGTGCCAGTGCCAGGAAAGGAATAAGAAATGTTAGCTTAGAATTCGGGCGAGCCACAGCTTAATCATCTCCTTGCCATGAATTGTCCATGAATACCGGCGTCTAAGACGCCGGCTGGTGTTTCTAATCTTTTCGAAATCTATAAAAGATTGTACCGCGCCCGTCAGGAGCTCGGCAAGAGGTATTCTCAAGGAGCTTGACGCTTCTCACTGCCTGTGCTACGCTATGAAGCACTAATGACAGGGATGACAGTGATGATGCCGCTCAATCAAGTAATTTCTATTTACTATCGGTACTCCTATCGGGCCACCGGAGGGTGAGCATCGCTCGTGCTGTCTCCTGTCAGCAGCCATTTTAAGGCGAGAGACCCGGCGCGGAGCGGATGCTCCGCGCTGTTATTGTTGATTGTGCGACGCACCTTGATCACAGGAGCAAAAGAACTCTATGACCGGTGATACTGCGCCAAACTTCGTTGAGGAACTTCGCTGGCGCGGGCTGTTGTACGACATGACCGAGGGCGCTGACGAAGCGTTAACAAGCGGGCGAGTGACTGCCTATATAGGTTTTGATCCGACCGCCGATAGCCTGCACGTTGGTTCGCTGCTGCCGATTATGATTCTTGTGCACCTCCAGCGACACGGGCATGTGCCTATTGCCCTGGTTGGTGGTGGCACCGGTATGATCGGTGATCCAAGTGGCAAGACGAAGGAGCGCCAACTGCTTAGCGATGAAGACCTGCAGCGCAATCTGGACGGCATCCGCAGTCAGCTAAGCCGCTTCCTGCGCTTTGAAGGCGTGGACAACGCAGCGCTGATGGTGAACAATGCCGATTGGCTGAGGCCCCTTAATCTGATCGACTTTTTACGCGATATCGGCAAGCATTTCACCGTCAACTACATGGTCGCCAAGGACTCGGTGAAAATGCGGCTTACCAGTGAAGAAGGTATCTCGTATACCGAGTTCAGCTACATGCTCCTGCAAGCATATGACTTCATGGTCCTTTACCAGCAGTACGGCTGCACCTTCCAGATGGGAGGCAGTGATCAGTGGGGCAACATCACAGCAGGTGCCGAGCTGATCCGCCGCGTGCTGGATGGTAAAGCACACGCAGTCACGAACCCGTTGGTGACGACAACCAGTGGGGTTAAGTTCGGCAAGACAGAGGCTGGCACAATCTGGTTAGATGCGCGCCGCACGTCACCGTTCCGCTTCTACCAGTTCTGGCTGAATACACCCGATGAAGATGTCGTCCGTTACCTGAAATTCTTTACGCTGCTGGGACCTGGTGAGGTTGCGCAGTTGGAACGCTCAGTGCAGGAGCAGCCGCATCTCCGTGAAGCACAGCGCACGTTGGCGCGCGAGGTAACACGTGCAGTCCATGGGGATCAGGCCCTGGCTGCTGCGGAACAGGCAAGTGACGTGCTCTTTGGGGGAGAAATCGCAGGGTTGGGCGCTGATGATCTGCTGGACATCTTCGCCGAGGTGCCGTCCAGCGAAGTACAGGCGTCCGTCCTTGCAGGTGAAGGCCTTCCATTGGTGGACTTGCTGGTGAGCACCGGATTGGAGTCGTCCAAGAAGCGGGCACGCCAGTTGATTGAGAGCGGCGGATGCTATGTCAATAGCAAGCGTATCGATGAAACTGAGTTGCGACTTGGTCTCGGTGTTGCAATCGACAGCAGGGTGATAGTCTTACGCAAAGGCAAGAAGCAGTATCATCTGGTGCAGGTTACCGGCTGAAATACGAAGCCCGCATGCTTAAAAGATGATAATCGAGGGACACCGCATCACAGGGCGGCCTTAAGGCCGCCCTGATCTTCTACGTGAGAAAGCGTTCTACAATCTGCAAGAGTCGGTCTGCCTCGAATGGCTTCATCAGGACATCACCGGGGGGAAGAAGCCCACTTGGCATCCTCCATGCGTGGTTTGCAGTGATAATGACAATAGGGAGGTCGCTGCGCCGTTCCCGGATGAGCTTCATGGCTTCTTCGCCATGCATCGTCGGAAGCATCAGATCAAGCAGAACGATTTCAATTTCAGGGTGGTTGTCGAGCAGTGCTACGCCGCTCTCACCATCTCCGGCAAGCAGCACGGAGTATCCCTCCAATTTTAGTAAATCGTGAAGCGTATCGCGGATAGCCTCATCATCGTCTATGATCAGGACGCACGGGACTGCAGACATTCTTGGTTCTGCTCCTGCTTGGCAGCACGCTGGCTGATCGGCACCCATACATAGAAGGTTGTTCCTTCACCCGGTATCCCCCTGCTTTTTACCTCGATACGGCCTTGATGGCGGGTCATGATTTCTTTGGCAATGGCCAGGCCGAGCCCTGTGCCTGGAGCACCGGACTCACGCCCCACCCGCCCACGGAAGAATCGATTGAAGAGCTTGGGTATTTCATCAGAAGGGATACCCGGCCCGTTGTCGCTGACGCTGAATCCCACCCAGGCTGAGCCGGCATCTTCGCTTTGGTGGCCCCGTACAACGATCTCCCCGCCCTCCTGTGTATAGTGGATCGCGTTGGTCAGCAGGATGCTGAGCACCTGTCCGATCATGCTTTCATCCACTTCTGCCAGCAAGGGCGAAGGGCCTAACTCTTGGCGAAGCGCGATCTCAAATCCACGTGCCAGCGGCTGGCGGTCAAGCACATATTGTTCTATAAGCGTGTTCAAATCGACCTGGCTGGCCTTGAGTACAGTAGTGCCTTGATCCAGGCGCGAGAGGTGCAGCAGGTCGTCAATAATCCGTGCAAGTCGTTCTGTTTCTCGCTCCATTCGGTCCAGGTATGTACGGCCATGGTCCGGATGCATTTGCAGGAGACGCTGGTTAAGCTGCAGGCTTGTTACCGGTGTGCGCAGCTCATGGGAAACATTGGAGACGAACGCATCTTTCATCCGTTCGACTTCCTTCAGCGCGCTAATATCCCGGATGCTGCAAACCACGCCAGTTACCCTGCCATTTTCCTGGATCGGGGCGAGTGCAATATCCGCATCAAAACACGAACCATCCGCGCGGCAGGCTGTTAGTTCGCGTCGAACGGCCTGTCCTTGCTGAACCACGTCTTCTAGCGCAGTATTCAGGTTCTGAGCATCGTCTTTGTGTACAAGCAGGCCCAGAGTTCGCCCCGCTGCTGTCTGGTCGGGGTATTCAAACATCCTCGTAAACGCCGGGTTAGCTCGCTGGATGGTGCCATCTAATTCCAGCATGAGCATCGTGTCCGGGCTGTGATTCAGAATGGCTTCTACCTGCTCCTTGGCTTGACGCAGCCGGCTGGTTGCTTCGTCTATAGCCTGCTCAAGCAGCCCGCTGTAAACCTCCAGTTCCTCATATAAACTGACGGTGTGCAGCACCTGGCCAAGCGTCCCCGCCACCCCGGTCATGAGTGCAGCAACCTCATCGTTGAAACTGTCAGCCAGTGTTGATTCTAGAACCAGTAACCCGGTCAGCCGTTCGCGTACAATCAGTGGGGATACCAGCAGCGTTGTGCCGTCAGGAGCATTGAACAGCCTGCGAAGCTGTGTGAGAGCCTCGTTATTTTGACCATCTTCAACGATCAAAGGGGCCTCGTGCAGAAAGACATCGCTGTCAAGGTGTCCCTGTATGCCCCTTGCAGCAGGGGGGCCGGACGCATGTTCCGCAACAACACGAAATTCCTGCTCGCCCGGCGTCATGAGCGCGGCAGTGACACGGGTAACGTTCAACACTTCAGCCAGGGCATGGCAGGTGGTATCCAGCACATCCTCAACCTTGAAACTGGTCGATGCAGCGCCGAGTATCCGGTTAAGCAGTGTGAGTTCGCGGCGGTTCGGTAAGGCTGCAGGTGTTTCGGCAGCTGTCAGTTCAACATTTAAACCGGCTGCTTTAAGAGCTGCGTTTAGCACCTCCAAGTCGATTTTCTGCTGGTTTTCGCACACGTTGATATGGGCTAGTAGCATCTTGTGCTCCCGAGGACCATCTTACAAGGCCAAGTGTAGCATGGCCTGATCCTGATCTGTATAAGGTAATGTCTGTAGCCAGATGAACCCAGACCACCCATGATCAATGCAGTGCGGCAGTTGCACCGGCTGGGTATGTCCCGTTTGATCGATTGACGGGCGGCGGGATGGGGCGCATACTCCATATGCCATCTGCCCGGATGGCGTATGGATGCCGTGCACGGCGGGGTTACCCATAGGAGTGTATTGCGATGTCAGAGACCGAGAAGATCACGATTAATATGAACGTGGTGGAACTGGGCAAGATCGATTTGCTGGTGGAAGAGGGCTTTTACCAGAATCGCACGGATTTTATCCGGGCTGCCATCCGCACGCAGCTGGCCCAGCACAGCACTGCTATGGACCAGATCACCACACGCAAAAACTTCGCTGTAGGTGTCATGGCGATCAATGCGGCAGACTTGTACCAGAGGCTGGGCAATGGGGAGATGCTCGATGTGAAAGTTATTGGCCTGTTTGCCATTAGCGATGACGTGACGCCAGAACTGGCCCTGGCAACGCTGCGCCAGGTCTCTGTGCGGGGGAGTTTTGTGGCCTCTCAGGAGATCAAAGCCGCCCTGGCAGAGGCCGGGCGGCTGGTCTGAGCCTGGCAGATGCGGCACCATGATCTGGCCCCGCCGGGCAAGTAGAATACAATGGGGCAATTCACTTGGCCATATCTGCTACCAGACCTGTATAGGTGCCCCAAACGACGACTTCAATAATGCAGCATTGCCGATGTTGAATTGCAGCTCTTCTTGAGTGACTACCGACACACTGAGCACCGACGTACGCTCCGCCAGGGCAGGAGATGGCAGGTGGTTCAGGCAGAGAGTCAGCGCGCCATCCAGCGCAGTGATGAGCTCCTCCAGGCCGTCTGTCGCCGCGGCAACCAGAGCGACCATGTGCAGCGTGATATCGAATACAGAGGAATCATCAGCATCAGTGTTAGCATCAGGATCAATCCAATAAACAGCCTGTACGTGATGGTGGGCTGCTCCCAGCACCTTCGCCAGACCGGCTACCAGACTGTACTTGAAATATCCGAAAAAGGAGGGGTTTTGCAGATGTTTTGCCGGATCCCCACTGGCGTGGCGTGTCTTCTCCCCTGCATAGGTGAGCGCGTCAACGCAGAGCGTCTCCGCGATCTCGTCAAGATATGAGACTCCCTCGGTGCTGATATAGTATTGGCTGAAGTCCAACATTCTGTGGCCCTCGCTAGAGCGCTCAATGAGGAATCGATGGTTCAAGAATGGGTTTTGCTTCTGCCCATTCATTTGGCACTCTAGCACGCCAGGCATGTAGATCGAATAAAAAACCACGCCAGATAAATGAAAATTCCGTATGAATCACTGTGGCAGCGAGCAGTAGATGCTCCCATGGGCACAACAGCCCTCAGGGCTCTGTATGTGTCCAAGAGATACCATGTAACCCTGACAAGGGGGCAAGAGATGAGAGGTTTTTGTTTTGCGGAGATGTAATAAAGATCAGAGATGATCGTTGGGGCAGGCCAGCATATACCCGACGCCCTGGCAGGTCACAATATAGCTGGGGTTGGCCGGATCAGGCTCGATTTTCTGGCGTAAGTTGCGGATATAGGCCCGCAGATACCCCAGGTCGTCCCGGTACTCAGGGCCCCACACCGCAGTGAGCAGGTCTTCGTGCAGAAGTACCTGCTGGTGGTGAATTGCCAGCTCGTGCAGCAGATTGTATTCAGTCCGGGTAAGGTGGATGTCATTGTCGCCGATCCTCACACAGCGGCTCGCCAAGTTGATATGCAGTTGGCCGCATACGATCTCCACCCTGGCTTTGCCGCTCGCCTCACGCCGTGTACGTTTCAGAACAGCCTTGACACGGGCAAGCAGTTCTTTTGAGTTGAAAGGCTTGGTGAGGTAATCATCAGCGCCGGTCTCAAAGCCTCGCAACAGATCAGACTCCCGCGCTTTGGCAGTGAGCATGATAATGGGCACGTCCGAGAATTCACGCACCTGCCGGGCTACTTCGTAGCCATCGATCTGCCCAGCAAGGAGAATGTCCAAGATAACAAGGTCAGGCTGTTCAAGGGCAACCAGGCTGATAGCACCTTCACCCTCATGGGTAGACAGAACCTCATACCCCATGGGCGTAAGGACTTCATGGACCAGGCGAACTAACCTGGGTTCATCATCAACGACAAGTATCTTGGCCTCGGCCATGTTCATATACTCGATTCTGATGACACCCTCTGATAGCTATTCCAGCCCATCTTCGAGGATATCCTCGCGCAGGATTGAGAAGCTGATGGTCGTGCCTTCTCCCAGGGTGCTTTCTGCCCATATCCGGCCGCCATGTGCCTCAACAATAGTACGTGCGACGGGCAGGCCCAGCCCCGTCCCCGGAACGTAGTAGCCATTGGGGGACTTCACGCGGAAGTACTTCTCAAACAGTGGGATCAGGTCCTCTGCTGAAATCCCTACTCCCTCGTCAGAGATGCTGATCACAATATCAGACTGGCGAATTTGCCCGCGAATAACTACAAGGCCACCATCGGGCGAATACCTCACCGCATTGTTCAGGATATTGCGCAGTACCTGCCTGATGCGGTGCGGGTCCGCATTTACCAAGGGGAAGCCATCGGGGAAATCGGTGACAAAACGGTGTATTTTAGTTTGTTGGGCGATCTCGCGCACGACCTCTCGTGCAAGGCGCTCCAAACGCACAGGTTCTCGCTCGATGACGAACTGGCCCACATCAAGCAGCGCGGAGTCGGCAATGTCACTGATCATCACCTGCATATGGTTACACTCCTGCTCAATTAAATGCAGGAACTCACGCCGTTTTTCTTCAGGCCAGTGCACGTCTTCGAGTAACAGCGCGGTTGAATATCCCATAATGGCTGTCAGCGGTGTTCGCAGTTCGTGGGAAAGCATCGCCAGCGCTTCGGAGCGTAAGTGATCGGCCTGCTGTTCCGCACGTATTGAGTCGGCCTTTGTCTCCAGGCGGGCGCGATCGATCGCCAGTGCGATTAAGTCGGCAAGGATCTGAACAAGAGGTACAACGGCACCCACGTAATCGGCACAATCATGCAGGATCATGAGTGTCAGCACCCCGAAGCGGATGCCTCCAGCCTGGAGCGGTGCTGCGATCATGCCTTGAAGGGGTGGTCTTGAAACCAGCGCACGCTGCAGGATAGCCGCGTTAGCCTGGCGTAAGGTGTCCAGTGTCCGGGAAACTTCCTCAGGGGAAGTTACGGAGCGCACTGCACCTTCGTCATAGACCTGGCCGATGAGTGCTTCACCTGGCTGCAGTCCCATCCCGTTCAGCTCATCTAGAACGAAGCCAAAAGCCGCTGCAGGGCGCAGGATGCCGGCGGATTCGTGCCACAGGAAGAGAACACCGGCCTCCGCCAGGTCAAGGACGTAGGACAGCCGGTCCATGACTGATTTCAATAGATCAGGCAGATCAAGCGCGGTAGTCAGTGCTTTGGCGGTTTCGGTCAGAATGCGGAGTTCGCGGGTGCTATCCAACGCGGGCATTGTACATCTCCCGGCAAAGTATACCTCTGTTCAAACGACGTCTACAACTCAGGGCTGTTTGCCAACTTCGCAAAGCTAGCTTGGTAATGTGGGCAGATCGAGGTGTAAATTAAGGGTTCCGCAGCCAATGAAAAAGCCCCATAGGTGACATGGGGCCGGTCAGGTGAGGGCGGAAGGACTCGAACCTTCGGCCAAGAGCTTAAAAGGCTCCTGCTCTACCACTGAGCTACGCCCCCCTGGATCGTGCGTAGTATACCGCACGCCCGGATCACCGCCAAGCGCGTACAACATTTCGATGCTGACGCGACTTTGCAAAGAGCCGGTCAGAGTAACCAGGTTCTGGGCAAGAAGAGGGTATCGGACAGGACCGCGCCTGAAATGGCGGCTAGCGAAGCGGGTTCGCCGGTACCACGGCGGTTTCAGGCACAAAGCCCACCGGTTCCGGCGTGTTCTGTATTGTATGCGGAGAGAAGCCGGGGGATGGATCAAGAGGTTGCCGTACGGCAGGTCAGTATCGCGGCACGATCAGCCCGCTGACCACTTGCTGCTGGATCGCCAGGACCTGCTGGGGGTCTAGCAGCTCCTGCAGCACTGTTCTGGTCACTCCGGCGCCTGCTGGCACCACCAGCGTTGCCGACGTATAACGCTCACCCACCAGCGCCGTGACCCGCGGAGAGATCGGCTCACTGTGAAAGCCTTTGGCAGTGAGGCGTTCCATGAAGTCGCCGTTGGTAATTGCGGCATCCACGGAACTATCCTCCAGGTGCAGATCGATTTGCGTGAATGTCATCGGCTGGAAGCGAACCTCGCGATCGGCGAACTCCAACTCTGTTAAGTACTTAACATCAAAAGAATCGGGATCGTATCCAACTACGAGAGGCCGTGAGCCCACCACATGGTCATGCCGGTAAAATACCCTGTGATCCTCAACAAAGCTCCTGGGCGGCAGGGTCATGACGATCTGCTCGTCTACCCCGCAAAGCTCATCCGCTGCCAGGGCCGATATCACTGTAGCGTGACACTGACGATGTCGTAATGCTTTTACCCGGTTGAGCGAACCTCGAATGAAAATCAGGTACGTCTCAATCCCGGCATTATTAAGCACAGTGTACAGCGCAGTAGCAAGCCCTTCGCATTTGAGAAAAGAGGGTAGGGTAAGCGCGATCACCATGGGGCCATTTTCAAACACACCCCAGAGAGCCCCGATGGATTTCTGTTCAAGAAAAGAGCCTAACCGCCCGCGCCGGTTGATGGTGACGGCGCCCAGCTCCTCAAATTGGTTGATTGCAGCGGAGATCGAGCCAAGGCTGGAGTCAAAGCGTTCTGCGAGCTCACGGGTGCTCAGCAGCTGGTCCCCTTCTTGCAGCGAAATCAGGTAGCCAGCCAGCGCTCTGTCCAGGTCAGTTGAGGCATTTCTCATATTCGCCACGGTCCATTCCCCAGGGTGGCTCACAAGTGCCGACATCGATAGTTCTCTGACCACTGTGCAGAAGGCCCGCCTCAGCGCATCAGCAAGTTCACCGGCTGGCCTGCAGCCGCCGGCCGTTTGAAGTTTTACACTGAGTAGCGATGGACAGGCAAATAGAACCTTTTGCACAAGGGCGGCTGTCTCTGTTCCATGCCTGAGAGCCTGCGCCTCGGCCCGCTAAGGAGTATACTTCAACACAGGCTGGCAGCGCACTGGCCGGCTTGAACAGGATCACCTTCTCTCGCACCCATAAAGCAGCCCCAGGAGGAACCGTGACGCCCTTCGGTAATGAGGTGGGAGCCCACAAAACAAGCATCGATACACCTGCGCTTTTACTTGACCTGGATGCTGTGGAGCGCAACTTGAAGCGGATGTTCAGTTTCCTCAAAGGAAAGAGTGTCAGGCTGCGCCCACATGTCAAGTTGTATAGGGCAACCCCTGAGCTGGCCCTCATGCAGATGGAGGCCGGGGCAATTGGTATGACCTGCGCCAAGCTCTCAGAAGCAGAAACCCTCGCTGCTGCGGGCATCACGGATATCCTCATCGCCAATCAGGTTGTCGGGCCGTATAAGCTGGCGCGCCTGGCAGACCTGGCCCGTACATGCAACATCAAAGTGGCTGTAGATAGCCTCGCAAATGTCAAGGCCATCTCAGAGGCTGCAGTGGCTCAGGGTGTCGCAGTGGGCATCCTTGTCGAGGTCAATATTGGCCATAATCGATGTGGCGTAGCCCCCTTTGCACCGACCCTTGAGCTGGCTCAGGCAGTCCTGGACTCCCCGGGCCTGATCTTCAAGGGATTGATGGGATATGATGGCCACTGCACGCTCAAAGTCTCTGAGTCCGAGCGAGCTGTCTTATCGAAGCAAGCCAATGCACTGCTCGCTGACACCCGGAAATTCGTTGAGGACGCCGGGGTTCAGGTGGAAATCGTAAGCGGGAGCGGAACCTTTACCTACCGCTTTGCATCCGAGTTCGACGGTCTCACCGAGATTCAGGCCGGCACCTATCTGCTTATGGACACAGCTTTTCGCGATCATGGTGTGCGAGAATTCGAAAGCACCTTGAGCGTGCTCACAACGGTCATCAGTCGGCCAGAATACCCAGGCGCCGGCGGCATGGTCGTGATCGACACGGGGCGCAAATCCGTCAGCACAGAGCTTGGCGTCCCCGAAGTCAAGGAACCTCAGGGAGCCCTGGTGCGCTCCCTGAGCGACGAACATGGGCGTGTTATTTTTGAACATGAGACGCAGCGCCCACAGATCGGCGAACAAATCGAGCTGTGGGTCCGCGATGCCAATGCCACTATCAACCAGTTCGACAGGTTCTATGCCATGCGCGGTGATACAGTCCACGCTGTCTGGCAGATACCGACCTGTGGCCGCCACACGTAACGACCTTACAACTGCAGGACTCTTTGCAGGTCAGTCGCCCACTATCTGTATACGCACAGTCCTTGTGCGTGGGTGCGTGCTGTCAAAATCTGCGAAGTAAATCTGACCATGTTCACCCAGCATCAATGTGCCATCGACCAACGGGATCGACTCCGAACGTCCGATGATCGAGGATCGAAGATGGCCATCAGTATTCAGTGTCCAGGCCGGGGCCTCTTGAACGACATTCACAGAATGCTCCACGCATTTAGGCCCCGGGTGCAGATACTGCCCCTCCCGCTGGCAGGGCGGGATCAGTTTGTCGAAGATATCCAATAAATCCTGGAAGATGAATGGTGTGCCATGATACGTTGTATCGAGCGAGTCCTCCTGGATGATGACACTGCACGTGGTGTGCTGTGAGAACACCACTACAATCCCATTCTGTATGCCGGATCGCGCGATGATGGCACGCACCTGATCGGTCACGTTGTGAAATGAAGGGCGATGTTCAGTCTCGATCTGGAACGCCTCATGATGAGTGGCCATTACCTGCTCCTTGTGCTTGATTATCCATCCCACAAACAACGCAAGTTCATACGTTTGACAGCGGCCCCCGGAGCTGCGCTCCGGAGGCCATGACTATTACATGGTGAAACCATCCAGGTTTTTGACTTAGGCACAGGGACGCTTACTTCTTCTTGATGCTCCTGGCTGGCTCGGTGGGAAAGAGCGGATTAGGGATGTCAAACGAAAAGTGACGAAATACCTCATCCCCCAGGACCTTCCAAACGAGCGGTGTACCACGCGGGATCAGGTAGATGCATGGTGCCTCGACAATAATGGTGCGCTTTTCTTCCAGGCTCGGCGGCTGGTAGAAGGTGATCTCCGCTTTGCCCTTGGTCACGAAGTCAATTTGATCTACCCAGGTAGTCCAGGGATACTCACCGCCGGGGAAGAAGTCTTCGAATACCACCTGGCAGCAGGGCTCATCGATCCCTACACCGCACATCCGCTGCAAACTGCCTCCAAGGAACTCTACGGCCTGTGGTTCCAACGAATCCAGATCGTCATCGTCAACCTTGTAATAGCTAAACTTGGAGTAATTGACGGGGTACATGCGCTTTCTCCTTCACTATGAGCGTCATCAACACAACCTTCCAGGCGTTCTTGGGAATGTACTCATCTGTGCCTGACCGAGTTACACAGGATCATCGGCCATGTGCTACCAGGTCCGGCAGCACATGGCACCAGGCATAGTGACTGCGTGATACTTCGGCTGGTGCAGGGTCGATTTCATAACATCTGGGTTCAGCAAACCTGCAGCGAGTATTGAAGCGGCAGCCTTTTGGAACAGCATAAGGTGAGGGGATTTCCCCTGTCAGTGCAGGCTCCTGCTCCTTATCGACTTCAAGGCTGGGGTGGGCTTCCAACAGTGCCGCGGTATAGGGGTGATGCGGGTTGTTAAAGACGGCTGCCGTGGGCCCTGTCTCGACAATGCGTCCCAGATACATGATCGCTACCCGGTCAGAAAGCTGGGCGATCACCGACAGCTGGTGGGCGATGAAGATCATCCCCAGCCCCAGGTCGCGGATTAGCTCCCCGAACAGATTGAGTATCTGGGCTTGGATTGACACATCGAGTGCGCTGACTGCCTCATCGGCAATGATCACCCTGGGCTTCAACGCCAGTGCCCGCGCGATCGCGACACGTTGGCGCTGTCCCCCGGAGAGCGCCCGTGGGCGCAGGTCTGCCACGGAATAAGGCAGCCCCACCCGGTCCAGCAGCTCACGGACAAGCGCTTCCGCGTCGCCAGGGTCGATCAATCCGTGGACAATCGCCGGCTCACTGATGGCAACCCGTATCGACATGCGCGGGTTCAGTGAGCTGTATGGGTCCTGGAAAATCATCTGCACGTCCCGGCGGATCTGGCGCAGCCGCGCAGGGTCAGCCGCCAGGACGTCATTCCCATCAAAAGTGATATGTCCGCTATCAGGCGTTTCCAGCCGCACGATACAGCGTGCTGTGGTGGTCTTTCCACTGCCCGACTCGCCTACCAGACCAAGGACTTCATTACTGTTTAATGCCAGCGAGACATCATCGAGAGCGGTCAGGCGCAGGCGGGGGGTGCCACGCAGACGGTTAAGCAGCGTCCATCTGCCGGGGTACGTTTTGAAAAGGTTATCTACCTTCAATAAGGGCTGGTTATTCTCCACGGGCATCAAACACCTCAATCTACAAACGGGCACGCAGAACCGTGTTCCGGGTAACCCCGGTCGAGTTCTACGGGTATAGTGGCACACTCTGGGCGAGCAAAGGCGCAGCGCGGCTGAAAAGGGCAGCCCTGGGGTAGGCGCGCCAGGTTTGGGGGCTGGCCAGGGATAGAGGTCAAGGGGCGGCGTTCACCGGCTCGGTCGAGCGAGGGCACCGCCGCAAGCAGGCCGCGTGTGTAAGGGTGACGCGGATGGTAGATCACCTCCCCGGTTGTGCCGGCCTCCATGATCCGTCCGGCATACATGATGATGATCCGATCGCTGTTCTGGGCCACAACGCCCACATCATGAGAGACCAGGATCATCGACATCCCTGTTTCCTGTCTCAGCATCCCCAGCAGGTTAAGAATCTGATCCTGGATAGTGACATCGAGGGCAGTGGTCGGCTCATCCGCCAGCAGCAGCTGCGGTTCACAGGCAATAGCGATGGCGATCATAATGCGCTGGCGCATCCCCCCGCTCAACTGGTGGGGATAGAGCTTCAGGCGCTGCTCCGGTGATGGAATGCCGACGTGGTCCAGCAGCTCGACCGAACGCTGGTGCGCATCTTTGGCGGGCATATTCAACCTGGTGCGCAGTGTCTCAACAATCTGGCTGCCTACAGTGAAGACCGGGTTCAAGCAGGAGGTTGGGTCCTGGAAGATCATGGATATTTCCCGACCTCGGACCCTTTCCAGAGCTCGGTGAGACGCGTCGCGCAGGCTGTGGCCCTGCCACTGGATGCTCCCGGAGATCACCTCTCCCGGATAGGGCACCAGGCCAAGGATTGAACGCAGGGTGACGCTCTTGCCACAGCCGGACTCACCGAGCAGGCCCAGGGTCTCGTTGCGGTGCAGCTTGAGGTTGATATGATCGGCAGCGAGCACAATGCCGCGCGCATCCGCAAAACCGATGGTCAGGTCCGTGATTTCCAGCATCGGTTGATCATGGCCCAACGCATGCTCGCTCATGAGGCCCCACCCCCATCTTCGCTCAGGCGGTCGGCCAGACCATCTCCTATCAGGCTGAATCCGACGCCTACCAACACGATCACTAGCCCGGGCAGGGTGGAGATCCACCAGGCCGTACGCAGACTTCTTTGCCCCTGGGCAACGATCTCACCCCATTCTGGGGTTGGAGGGGACACCCCAAGCCCCAGGTAAGACAGAGAGGCCAGTGTCAGGATGTTGAGCACAATATCTGACATCGAGAAGACCAGGTTAGACCGCAGCAGATTCGGGATGCTGTGGACGAAGATGATGCGCCATGCGCTGTATCCTAACGTTTGGGCGTTCATGATGTACTGCTTCTCACGCAGCGCAAGCATCTCGCCACGTGTCAGCCGGGCATATAAGGCCCAACTTACCGCCAGCACGCCCACGTAGGCGCCCAGTAGCCCCGGTCCTGTGATCGCCGTGATCGCCAGGATGAGCACGATGAAGGGAAATGAGATGACCAAATCAACCGCGCGCATCACGATCGTGTCCAGCAGGCCGCCGAAGTAACCGGCCAGCGCACCTAGAACCAGCCCGATCACCAGCGATATGTACGTAGTGACTACACCAAAGGTCAGATCAAGACGCCCTGCATAAAGGACGCGGGTGAAGATATCGCGGCCAACATCATCTGTCCCGAAGGGGTGCTCCCAGGAAGGGGGCAGCAGCACCTGCGTCAAGTCTGCCTCGGTTGGGTCGATACCTGATAGTGGTGCTGCCAGGCTCAAGATAGTGGTGACCAGAACAATGATGACACCCACCCACAGCGTGTAGGTGGACCAACGCCGCTCTGAGACGGAGCGATTGTACAGCCGCTTCCAGTCGGCCTTTGAGATATGGCTGGGTATTGAATCCGGGGTATTCATAGACGGATCCTGGGGTCGAGTATGGCGTACGAGAGGTCTACAAGCAGATTGACAAAAATGACTGCCACACCAAAGACGAGGGTGAGTGCGACTACCACAGGGTAATCTCGGGCAACGATGGAAGTCACCATCAGTGACCCCATGCCTGGGATGGAGAAGACATTCTCAATGACAACTGCCCCTGAGATCAGGAAACCAATGTTTACGCCCAACACGGTGATCATCGCGATCAGCGAGTTGCGAAGCACATGTTTAAACAGCACCCGGCCCTCACTCAAGCCGCGGGCGCGGGCTGCCTCAATAAACTCTGCTGACAGCGTCTCGATCAAACTTGCGCGCAGGCTCCTCAACAGGACAGGGGCAAGGTAAAAGCCAATGGTAATAGACGGGAGAGTCAGGCTGATCAGGTATTCAGCTGGCCCTCTGCCCAGGCCTGATGTCGGGAACAGCCGCAGCCTGAGCCCGAAGATCAGCACTAACAGCAAAGCAGTCCAAAAGGCTGGCATCGCAAAGGTGATGGTGGTAAACAGCCGCACCAGATGGTCGGCAGGTCGATTGCGCTGGACCGCTGCCAGGAGAGCCAGCGGCACTGCAATCAGAAGCGACACAAGCACCGAGAAAACCAAGAGGCTCAAACTGTTCTTGGCCCGCGCTGCAATCAGCTCATTGATGGGGGCGCGCAGGAAAAGAGATTGGCCAAAATCCAGGCGAACTGCGTTGACAACGAAATCGATATATTGCTGGGGCAGTGGTTTGTCGAGGCCCAGCTGCTCACGCAGGATAGCCACGGCCTCATCAGAAGCACGGATGCCCAACATCAGGCGCACCGGGTCCCCCGGCACCAGGTGAATCAGCGAGAAGGCGATCAGGGTGACCGCAATCAGCACCGGGATGGACTGGATAATCCGCCGGGACATGTAGATCAAGACTGACAACAGACCCTCCTATCCCCAGTTTGCGGGCTGCCGGACAGGCAGATGTTAGCAATCCTGCCCGGCAGCCGTCAGTTCGTCAGCGGCAGGCAATCAGCCGGCTATAGACTAAGGAGCCAGATACACATCTTCCAGGTTCCACCATTTGACAGGGAGCGTCTTGAAGCCCATGACGTTATCCGCCACGGCAGTACGCGCCTTGATGAAGAACAGTGGGACCGCCGGGTACTCGTCCATCGCCAGCTGCTGCAGCTCAAAGAATGCCGCCTGGCGGGCATCCTCGTCAATTGTGCTGCCTGCCTCGTGCACCAGCTCGATGGCTCGTTCGTTATTCCAACTGGTCCAGAAGGAGTCGGCGCCCCCCGTGAAGTCGAAGAAAACAACCGCCAGGTTGTCATCGGACAGCGCATCACTGGAGAGACCGGAGCCGGGATAGGTGAAGCACATCTCGTTTCCGCTCGTCCAACGCTCCCAGATGGTGCTGATATCAACAGCTTCGATCTCGATATTCACACCGATCTTGGCCCACTCCTGCTGGAGGATCTCGGCCTGCTGGCGTTCAACCTGGTCACCGGCCACGATCAGGCACTTCATCGAGAAGCCGTCCGGAGCCGAGGATTCGGCCATCAGTTCTTGGGCCCTTTCCAGGTCATACGGGTAGGTCGGCACCGATGCATCCCAGTATTTCACGCGGGCGATCACATGGTTGGCGATCTCGCCAGCCCCATACAGCAGTGACTCGAGCATGGCCTCTTTCGGGGTAGCATAGTTGAGTGCCTGGATGACCTTCACGTCCCCAAGCGGCTCAATCGTTGAGTTGAACCACACTGCGTCCCAGGCCATCACGTCTTCGACCAGCACCGAGATGCCATCCAGCCCATCGATCCGGTCGATCTGGGAATAAGGCACCTCGGTGGCGATCTGCGCCTCGCCAGACTCAATCATCAGCATACGCGCGTTCTCATCGGGCACGTACTCGATGGTAATCTGGTCAAGATACGGCTGACCTTCTTTCCAGTAGTAGGGGTTGCGGACGAGAACCAGGCGTTCACCACGCACCCACTCCTGCACCATGAAGGGGCCAGAACCAACCGGGCTCTCACCGAACGCGTCGCTCCCCATCTCCTCATAGATCGCCATGGGGCGGATCGAGGCCGGCATGGTGGAGAGATAGTCGAGGAAAGCACCCTCAATGCGGTTTAAGTGGACGACAAACGTTGTTGCATCAACGCATTCAGTGCTTTCAATTGCCGAGCCGAACCCGGAATAGAAAGTATTAACCTCAGGGTCGGCAAACCCGTCAATGGAGTATTTCACATCCTCGCAGGTGACGGGGTCACCGTTGGAGAACATGGTCCCCTGACGCAGTTTGAACGTCCAGGTCAGCGAGTCGTCGGAAACCGTCCAGCTTTCAGCGAGCGCTGGTTGGGGCAGCGGTGCATCCTGGGTCTCAACAAGTGTGTCGAAGATCTGCACAATCATGAAGATAGAGCCGTTATCAGCCGAACCATCCCCAATAGGGTTCAGTGACAGGGGCTCCGAGTCGCGCGCCATCACTATGGCGCCCCCTTGCTGGGACCCTTCGCCAGCAGGCTCTTCCGGTGCCGGTGGTGCCGCCGGGGCGCAGGCCGTCAGCAGCACTGCCAGCGCGATTACTACGATGAGGTAAAGTGACCTGCTCATCTTCTTTCCTCCATGAAATGTTGGTGAAAATCCCTCGAACCGATCCTCAGATATACGCCTGCCGGTTACGCCGTTGTGACGGCATTACGGGCATGCGCACATTGGCGTTGACTGGCATGTCAGGGTTTATTTTCAACCGGCGCGCGCCAGAATTCGCGCAAGCGCATCTTCTCGATATAGCCTCCTTCAGAAAGTTTAAATTGATGGATACTGCTCTTATGCAACCCGGGTGCATCAGTGAACCAGCCTAAGTTTCACAGGGCTACGCCAGCTGCCCGCCATCCACACCATACACGGAGCCGAGCACATACGAGGCCTCATCCGAGGCCAGGAACAGGATGACAGAGGCCACCTCATCTGCCTTGCCTGCTCGCTTCATGGGGATTGATTGTGACCAGTATGCAAGCTGCTCCGGGTCGTTCATCACATGAGCGTTCATCGGGGTATCGATGAAACCAGGGATTACGGCGTTGACACGAATGTTGTATGGCGCATAGTCCAGAGCCATCACCTGCATGAGCGACAGGATGCCGCCTTTGCTGGCGCTGTAGGCATGCTCCTTGAAGCAGAAGCCGCGCACCGCACAGGGTGACCCGGTCATGACCACTGCCCCACCTCCTGCCTTCAGTAAGTGGCCGATTCCGTGCTTGCAGGTGAGAAACTGCCCTGTCAGGTTGGTGTTGACCACCTTCTGCCACACAGAGAAGGGGAGCGAGTCCACAGTACTGTCCTCGGAGGCTGGCTCAATTCCAGCGTTTGACACAATAATGTCCAGGCCACCCCAGCGGTTCGCAGCCGTGTTAATCGCGTCCGAGATTTGGTCTTCCTGCGAGACATCTGCCGCGAGAGCAAGTGCTTCGCCGCCGCTTTCCTTGATCAGCAAAGCAACCTCTTCCAGCTCCGGCTCAGGGAGGCTGATCAGACCGACCCGCCCACCTTCCCTGGCAAGACGCAGCGCCACTGCCCTGCCAATCCCTTTCGAAGCCCCGGTGACAATGGCCCGTTTGCCCCTAAACCGCCCTGCATAGTATTCCATGCGCACCCTTCCTTCTGACTTCAATACAAGATGAGTAGCCAGCCCGGTGACAACACTCGGGCGCTTTCAGGCAGCTGTGCCTGATAAATCCCGGCGCCTAAGGGAGGTAGCACTCCAAAAACGCTGTCTCGTAGGGTTTCAACTCCAGTGATGCCTGTTGCTCTCGGATGACAAGGGTCTCTGAAAACGCCAGAAATGCATCCGGGTCAGTGCTGGCGAGGGCAAGTGTATCCTCGTTGAGTCTTTTCAGTGCTGCGTCTTTGCCTGGCACAGGCATAAGATGAATCTGCTGCGGCTTAGGCTGGAGATTGGCAACCAGCACCCCTAAACGGTCATCCTGCTTGAAGGCCAGGCCCTCCACCAGCAGTGGCTCGTCGCAAACGACTTTGAGCAGCACGGCATCTCTTGCGCTGGCCAGGAACTCAAATACCCAGTAGACGGGATAGATCATCCCCGGGAAGGAACGGAACTTCGCCGGAAGCGGGCTGCCCTCCCCGGTCTCCATCAGGCCGCGCCAGCCGGCCAGCTCATAATAAGTGATCGAGTCTGCGCCCCCCATGGCCAGAGAACGGAGACTGCCGACCGTCCAGGCAGCGGCAAACAGCGACATCTGGCGTGGGTCAACCGCTGGCGGCAGTTCATGCGGGTCCGGCGGCGCCTCTTCCTCACGTGCGGCCTGATTGAATGGAGGTTTCAGGGTAACAGAGCTGACGCTAATCGGGAGCGTGCCGCAGAAGCTGCGCCCCGTTGCAACGCTGTCATGCTGAGCTTCAATGGCCTCAACCAGCGATCGTTCATCAGGTAAATGCACCTGGGGATTGATCGTATAGGCCACACCATCCATAACCGAAACATCGGGGCGCTGGCGATTAAGCTCCGCGAAATTGCCGTTAGTACCTCCGTACAGAGGGACGCCGGGCAGCGCAGAGCCAAGCTGGCGGCGTACCTGGTGCATCCAGCGAGGCGAGGTAGTCCCGATAGGAGCTTCAGACTCGTGGAAGACGATCACCTGGGCGACTGGCGCGGTGGCCAGGCGCGTGCTTATCATTGCCAGTGCTGGCTCCGAATCGTCCGTCAAGAAGATCGCCAGTTCAAGTGCGCTGTTGGTTTGTGCGGCCGCTTGAATTGCCTGATCCAGTTCTGCCAGCCAACCTGATTCTTGAAAGTGGATCTCCACCTTCAAATGGTCAGGCCGCAGCCGTGACACAAGTTCTAGCTCGCGGGGTGTGAGCCGGTGTTCACGGCCTGGCACGCCGAATCCGATCTTGGGCAGCCTGTCTTGAGTCGGAGCGCCCAGTGAGAGATGAATCGGCTGTTTCGTTGCAGGCTGTGTCGGTAGTGCTTTGGCCAGGCTCTCGGCTCTGACGGTGACCTTCTGGTAAAACACCTGCCCTTTAGATGCACTGTGAGGATAGCCCAGCGCGATGGGGGTGCAGTATGTCTTGAAAGACCCATCGGTCCAATTGCGCTGATCCTCCATTTCAAACAGGTCACCTTCAAACTCAGTAACGATCTGGATGCCTGAAGGCGTTCGGACAGCCAGTTTGGAGCAAGAGGGAAAAATCGGAGTCTCAAAGCCGTTTTCCATGCGCTGCGGCTCGATCAGTTCGGGCAGAGTCCCGGAAACCTCCCCCTGTGGGGTCAGTGCATTATATGGGCTGCCAGCGATGCCCGCGATGGGGTGCAGGACACAAAAACCGATCCGGCAGTAGCGGAAGTCGCTTTCAGCAGTGCCGGACATAACGTATTCGATACTTCCATCCGGCCTGCCCTCAATCGAGGCATACCAGCGAAAAGCCAGCGGGCCGTCCTGGTGAAACGCATCAAATCTGATCTGGAAATGGTCATCGGCGCTGATAATCGACAGGTTGGTCCGGTGAGCCGGGATGGTGTTCCAATTCACATCACGTACTGCGCAATAGATGCGCCGTATCAGCTCAACATCCCCGTACCGTAGGTAGCGCAGGTCACCGTGCTCAAATTCGGTGTGAAGGTGTCCTGCCCTGAGTGTTACAATCTCAGGGGGCGGCTCATTGCGACCATACCAGGATTCAAAGGTCGTGAGCGGGTTCATCTCATCCCCTTCCCTGAAGATCGGGCGCCGAGCTAGGTGGCATCCATCCACGCGCGCATGCGTTTGGCTGTGGTCCGTAAGGCTGGCTCAGGGTCATCTGAGTACTCCCTCGACAGCTCCGCTGAGAGAAATCCCTGATAGCCCTGTGCTTTCAGGAAGGCTATCAACCCCTGGAAATCGTAGTTTCCTTCCCCGGGGATAAGGTTTTGTTGTTTGCCCGTGCCAGCATTGTCGTTGACATGGATCTGCAGCACACTGCTGCCCAGTTTGGCAAAAATCTCTTCCGGGCGCTCTTTGCTCAAGTTGAGGGCGCCAGTATCCAGCACTACGCCGATGTTTTCGTGCCCAAGCTGGTTGATAATGGCAAGCGCATCATCGGCGTAATTAACCATATCTGTCTCGTCGTAGTACAGTATCTCGATGCCCAACTTCAATCCGTCGTAGTGAGCGGCATATTGTGCTGCAATGTCTATGTTCTCAATCAGCCTGTTCAAGGCGTCGGCCCGCATCTGCCCCCGCAGAGTAAGATCCGGCACAACCAGCACAGTCGGTGCTCCCAGAATGGCCGCATTGTCGATACACTCGCGCATGTACTCGTTGGTATCTTCTCTGACCTTCGGGTTGGGATTGCTGAGCGAGTGCGGATAACGGTAAAAAGCGGGCATAAATGATGAAATGCCCATACCATGATCCGCGATAATCTGCCTCAGCTGCTTCAGTTCCGCAGCCGCTAGGTCTTTCCGGTACACGTGCGGACGCCCACCCCAGATGTCAACCCCGTCGTAACCAGCCCGGGCGATCAGCGGAATGGCATCCTGAATGGCATATTGATATAGGACGGAAGTGACGGCGCCCAGCTTCATATGATTGTGATCCTGGTTGATTAGATAGATCGGTCAAGCACAGCAATCGCTCGCATGCTTCGCGAGATCAGTAAACATGCTCCAGCAGGAGTGCCATCAACGAGCGGTACTTCTCAAGTCGTTCTTGATGCAGCGCCGCGCGTTCAGGGTCAGGGGTGTAGATAGCCTTTGTCCCCGAATATCTGACACTAACCTCTTCCATATCGTCGTAGATGCCCAGGGCAAACCCCGCCAACAGTGCTGCCCCTAAAGTGCCCGGCTCAGGGTGTGCTACGATCTCGATAGGCATGTTGGTCATATCAGCTTTGAGCTGGGTCCACCACGCTGACCTCGCGCCCCCACCCGTGATGCGGATGCGACTGACCTGGATGCCCTCATCCTGCAGCAGCTTGAGGGTGTTGACCGTGTCATACGCGATGCTCTCCATGAATGCCTGGATCACATCGACCTTAGACGTGGCCAGAGTCAGGCCGATCAGGCCGCCGCGTGCTTTGCGCCCATCCTCCCAGTAGGTCATAGAGCCGGACAGATATGGGACAGCGATAACCGGGCTCGGCCTGCGTACCCCGTTCTGCAATGCTTCCTCGACTGCCTCAATAGAGATGTCGTTCAGGGCGCGTGCCCAGTTTAGGACCGCGTTGCCTGTGGGATGGACGGCGATCACCGACAGCCCGGCCTTGCACGGTTGGGGCATGACAGAAAGCCCCCGCAGGAGCATGGATGCTGTTGGGAGCCTGTCGGTTGGAACCAGGACGTTTTCATAAGAGCCGCTCACCAGGCAGACAGTGCCTATCTCATTGACCCCGGCGCCGTAAGCAGCGCAGTTGAGGTCATGGCAGCCTTGAGTCACCACTACGCCCGGCGGAAGCCCCCACTCACGCGAGACATCTGACTTTACCTCCCCAATGACCGCTCCCCAGGGAAGGACTTCCGGGAGCAGGCCCGGATCAACCTCGAAGGATGCCACGCGCTCCTCAGCCCAATCCAGGGTGGCCAGGTCGTAGACGGCATAACGGGAGACCGTGCTTTGATCCATTACAGCACGGCCACACATCTTGAACGTTACCCAATCGATCCAGCCGAAGAAGTAACGACTCTTGTCGATGATCTCCAGGTGGTAAGTGCGCCACCATTGCAGACGGAAGACGGGGTCCATACGCTCGCGCAGGTGCCCACAAGAGATGCACCACGGCTCCGGCACCTGGGCGCCCACAGGCGGCGCTTCGAACTCGACGCCGCGCGTATCAGCCCCCATGATGCCGTTGCCAAGCGGGTTCCCATCTGCATCGGCGGGGAAGTTCTCACGCCCTGAGGCACTTACCGCAATGGCCTTCGGGGGGTCTTTCCGTACTGCATCCTGGGCCGCTAAACTGCGCATCGCCCTGGAGGTTGCCTGCCAAACGTCATGAGGGTCCGTCTCCCACAGCCCCGGCGCGGGGTAGAGCGGGGTCAGGTCAGCACTGGCAACCCCGATCAGCTTGCCATCCTCAGAATAGGCTGCCGCTTTAACCGAGCTTGAGCCAACATCTATACCAACCAGGCTCATCACACCCTCCGTCATGACTGGTGATAGGACATTGATCAGGAGCGACTTTGTTGAGCGAATATACGAAAATGCAGCCCTGTCTTAGGTATGTGCCAGGCCAACACGGGTACCTACCTGATAATCGCTGGGCGACGGTTGGAGTGCTGAAACCATCCAGACAGGATTTCGGGCAGGGAAGGGGCAGATGGAAGCAACCGGGCTATGGCACAGTAACTTGGTCGTTTCGCAGAAAATGTTCGACACAATCGAACGTTCAGAATTATTGAACAAAATATCATGAAACGTGAGCGAAGTCAATAGGGAATGTTGCAAACGACAGCAGCCGACAGCCTGATACAGGCCGTTGTAGCAAAGACACTGAAGCCATCACGGGCGCGAAATCAGCCTCCCTTTGGCTCGACCTCCCTTCGGCTGCCCCTGTGCTCTGCAAAGGATTTGCTATTCATCTCAAGATGTGTTACCTTACTGCGCAACTCATTGAAAGAATATGACATTGATGAGCATAGTACATCTTCGCCGTACCCGCCGTAGCCGTCGCCAGACACCCAGAAGGGGTCCGGCTTAGGGGCGTTGGCAGGCGAAGAGCCCGAAGTGCAACAACAACCCGCTTCCCGGATCCCGGAAGCGGGTTTTTCTGTGCAGGGGGGATGATGAAAGTTAAAACAGGCATCTATGGCGCGACGGGATACACCGGATTGGAACTGGTCAGACTGCTGGCTGACCACCCCAATGTGTCCATTGAGTTTGTAACCTCCGAAAGCGCCGCCGGAGGCAGCCTGCGTCAAAGCTGGCCGCAGGCACCTGATCTCCCCTTGATTGCCGCCGCAGATGCCCCTCTGCAGGAAGTTCAGACAGTCTTTCTCTGCCTGCCGCACACGCGCTCGGCACCCATTGCAGCGCAGGCGCTTGACCACTCTATACGGGTGATCGATCTCTCCGCCGACCTGCGCCTGGATGACCCCGCGACCTACGAACAATGGTATGGTGTCCCGCACGCCGCCCCGGGTTTGCTGCCAATGCCTTATGGCCTGCCTGAGATCGGGCGTACCTCCCTCATTGACGCGCCGTGTATTGCAAATCCCGGATGTTACGCCACGTCAATGCTGCTGGCGCTGGCACCGCTGGTTACTCTGATCCGGCCAGAGGCGCCTATCATCGTCGATGCGAAGTCTGGAACCTCTGGGGCAGGGCGTGCTCCCAAACAGCACATCCTGTTTGGCGAGGTGCATGGCAACTTCTCACCCTACAACATCGGGCGGTCTCATCGACATCTCGCCGAGGTAGAGCAGGAGCTTGCCCGGCGCGGCCTGGCTGCGGGCCGCCTGATCTTCTCACCTCACCTCCTGCCCACCGATCGCGGCATTCTATCGACAATCTATGTGCCGGTTCAAAATGAGAAGGCGGCTCGTGATGCTCTGGTTCAGGCATATAGCGAGGAGCCGCTGGTCGATGTGCTGCCTGCCGGGGAACTGGCCACACTGGCACATGTGGTTCGTACACCACGCGCGGCCCTGTCAGTGACCTCTGCCACCGAGGGGCTGCTTATTGTGGTCTCGGTTCTCGACAATCTACTCAAAGGGGCAGCATCGCAGGCGGTGCAGAACTTCAACTTGATGTGGGGCCTGCCTGAGACGCGCGGCCTGATCCCGGAGGCCTGAGATGACCACTGCTCCAACCGTGCTCAAAATCGGCGGAAACGAGCTGTCCAATCCCGATTTCGTGCAGCGCCTGGCTCGCGCTGTAGCCCGCCGTGTAAGCCAGGCGCCGGTTGTGCTGGTGCACGGAGGCGGCCAGTCGATCAGCGCGATGCTCGACAGGCTCGGCATCCAGCCGCGTTTTGTCAACGGCCAGCGTGTCACGGATGAGGATACTCTGCGCGTGGTAGAGATGATCCTGTCAGGCGAGATCAACAAGCTGCTGACCGACGCCTTGCTCTCCGCCGGGGTCGATGCGCTGGGTCTGAGCGGTGTGGATCGGGACCTGATCCGCGTGGAGCCGCTGGACCCCACACTCGGATGGGTGGGTCGTGTTGTATCGGTCCGTGCAGAAGTGTTAGCTCCCCTCTTTCAACAGCAGGTTGTGCCGGTGATCTCCCCCATCTCGCGCGGACCTGATGGGCGGTACAACGTCAATGCCGATAATGCTGCAGGGGCTGTGGCTGCGGCCCTGGACGCTGAATCATTGACATTCCTGACCAACGTGCCCGGTGTGCGTGCGAATGGCTCCATCATGCCGCTGCTAACCCCGTCCCAGGTGCGTGCGTTGATCGAGGATGGCACGATCAATGGGGGCATGATCCCTAAAACGCAGGCTGCACTGGCAGCATTGGGGGCCGGGGTGCACAGCGCCGTGATCACCGACCTCGAAGGGTTTGAGATCGGGTCAGGCACACGCGTAGTGCATCACATGGATGGGGAGGGACTCCGGTGACCGACCCGTACTCCCAGCCCACTTTGCGCCCTGCGCGCGTGGAGGATATCCAGACCATCCTGGAGCTGTTCATCGAGGAAGTCCGGGCCGGTCGCATGCTTCCTCGCAACCCACATCATATGCGCGCCAGCATCGATGAATGGATCGTGGCCGAGACTGGCGGGCGGATTGTGGGCTGTGTCTCCCTGGTCTTTTTCAACGAGGAATTATGTGAGGTGCGCTCCCTTGCGGTGGCCTCAGAGCAGCGCGGCAACGGGTTGGGCGCACGATTGATCACCGCGGCGGTAGACATGGCTCGCGCGCGGGGTATGCGCCGTGTGCTGACACTTACCCGTGCCACAGGTGTGTTCGAGCGTGTGGGCTTCCGGCGCGACTTTGTCACGAACTTCCCCGAGAAGGTATGGAGGGACTGCCGTCCCTGCCCCTTGCGTCACCGCTGTGATGAGGTTGCCATGCTGTATTACCTCAAAGCCGAAACCATCCACAGTGTCCAGAGGAGATTGGCATGACCAAACAGGCAGTGCAGGGATTCCAGGCCGGAGGGATTCACTGCGGCATCAAGCTTGGTGCCGCACCTGACCTTGCGCTGGTGATCAGCGACCGCTCGTGCCATGTGGCCGGGATGTTCACCACCAACAAGGTCAAGGCAGCCTGCGTACAGTACAACCAGGCCCTCATTACACAGGAAGGCGCGACTATCCGTGCTGTGGTTGCCAACTCTGGAAATGCGAATGCCTGCACCGGGGAGCAGGGCATGCGTAATAACTCCCGGATGGCTGAGGAAGCCGCACACCTGATTGGCTGTAGCGCAGATCAGGTATTGGTGCTCTCAACCGGGGTGATCGGGGTGCAGCTCCCCATGCAGGTGATCCTGCCAGGCATTGCGACCCTGCACGGCGCGGTCAACGCGGACGGCTGGGAGCAGGCCAACCGTGCGATTATGACGACCGATACGCGCCCCAAGCTGGCCAGTGTGCGCACCACAGATGGATATACCATCACCGGGATAGCTAAAGGTGCAGGGATGATCGCGCCCAACATGGCCACCATGCTGGCTGTGATTGCGACGGATGCTGCCGTGGAACCAGCCGCGCTCAATGCTGCCCTGCACGCCGCTGCGGATGCGAGTTTCAACCGGATTGTGGTGGATGGAGATATGAGCACCAATGACACGGTGCTGCTGCTGGCCAACGGCGCGTCCGGCGTTCAGGTGCCGCCCAATGATCCGGCGTTCCAGGGGGCATTACAACAGGTTTGCGTGGCACTGGCCCAGGCCATCGTGCGTGATGGGGAAGGCGCAAGCCGCTTTGTGACCCTGCACATCACCGGTGCAGAGACGGAAGAGGCGGCGCGCGCCGTTGCCCGGGCGATTGCCACCTCACCCCTGTGCAAGACCGCCTTTTACGGCGCCGATCCAAACTGGGGGCGGGTGCTGGCAGCAGCAGGCCGGGCCGGGGTTGATCTCCTTTCCGAACGCCTGGGATTATGGTTGTTAGATGCCCAGGGAGGGGAATCCATCCAGCTTGTGCAGAACGGTGAGCCTCTCGACTATGACGAGCCGGCTGCGATTCTGCTTATGCAGGGCCCGGAATGGGGCCTGTGGCTTGATCTCGGGCAGGGACCTGCAGAAACAACCGTCTGGACCTGCGATCTGAGCCACGAGTATGTAACCATCAACGGTCACTACCGAACCTGAGAATTACCTGTGGGGCACTGCCTGGCAGCGCCCTTTTCGATTTTCGCCCATACCATACACAGGAGAAGAGGACATGGCAGTGCACAAAAATGAGATCAAGAAAGTAGTGCTGGCTTATTCGGGAGGGCTGGATACTTCGATCATTGTCCCCTGGCTGCGCGAGAATTACGGCTGCGAGGTGATCTGCTTTACGGCTGACCTGGGCCAGGGCGAGGAGCTGTCAGGCCTGGAGGCGAAGGCCATCCAGAGTGGGGCCAGCAAGATCATCATCGAGGACCTGCGCGAGACTTTCATCAGCGAGTACCTGCTGCCCATGATGCAGGCAGGTGCGGTTTATGAACACAAATACCTGCTGGGCACCTCAGCCGCCCGCCCGTTGATCGCCAAGCGCCAGGTGGAGATCGCCGAGCAGGAGGGCGCACAGGCTGTCGCCCATGGCTGTACGGGCAAAGGCAACGATCAGGTGCGTTTTGAGGTCACGGTGATGGCGCTCAACCCGACCCTCCAGGTGATCGCTCCCTGGCGCGAGTGGGATGTCCGCAGCCGGGAGGACGCCCTGGCCTATGCCCGCGCCCGCAATATCCCGGTGGTACACAGCGAGAAATCGATCTACAGCCGCGATGCGAACATCTGGCATACCAGCCATGAGGGCGGTCTGCTGGAGGACCCCTGGCTGGAGACCGAGGAAGTGATGTACCAGCGCTCCATCAGCCCCGAACAGGCGCCTGATGAGCCTGAACTGCTTGAACTGGAGTTCGAAAGCGGCGTCCCCATTGGCCTGAACGGTCAGAAGATGGACGTGGTTTCGCTGCTGCTCGCGTTGAATGAGCTTGGCGGCAAACACGGAGTGGGCCGTGTTGACCTGGTTGAGAACCGCCTTGTGGGTATGAAATCGCACGGGGTTTACGAGACACCTGGTGGCAGCATCCTGTATGCGGCTCATCGCGAGCTTGAAAGCATCTGTCTGGATAAGCACACTCTGCACTTCAAGCAGATGATGGCCCTGCGCTATGCTGAACTGGTTTACGATGGGTTGTGGTTCTCTTCCCTGCGTGAGGCGTTGGACGGGTTCACCCTGGTCACCCAGCGGCATGTCTCTGGCCACGTGCGTATCAAGCTCTACAAAGGCAACATCATAGTAGTCGGGCGCAAATCGCCGTACAGCCTCTACCGTGAGGATTACGCTTCCTTTGGCATGTCGGACGTCTATGACCAGCGCGATGCGGAGGGATTCATCAACCTGTGGGGGCTCCCTCTGAAAGTCGATGCGATGTTGAGCATCGCAGGCACCGGCAAGAGCCGCTTCCGGTCACCGGACTATTCTATCTTCAAACGTGACTGATTGTGAGGCCGGTGGGCGGGGCGGTGCAGGTTGCCGCCCCGCCTTCCCAAGCAGGAAGGGCCGGGGTATTTACTGGTTGTTGTATGATGGTAATGTACCCTGATCTCAAAATCCCTAAACCTGTGAGGAAGTCCAGTGTCCAACGCACATCTCATCAGCATTGACTGCGGCACTGAAAGTGCCCGCGCTGCGCTTTTCACACCGGAGGGCAGGCTTCTGGCCTCCAGAGCGGTGCCCTATCCCCTGCGCCATCCCCGCCCAGGATGGGCTGAACAGCAGCCTGATGAGTGGTGGTCTGCCATCGTGGGTGCGATCCGCGGCACGGTAGAAGGCTCGGGCGTCAACCCCGAGTCGATTGTAGGGATCAGCGGTGATTTCACATGCTGCTCGGTGGTGTACCTTGATGAGAATTACAAACCCCTGCGCCCCTCGCTGATCTGGATGGATGTGCGATCGGCGGATCAGGCGCGCCGCATTGCTGCCAGCGGCTACGATGCGCTTAAATATAATGGCCACGGCAACGTTTCCGCTGAATGGATGCCCTGTAAGGCACTCTGGGTTAAGGAGAACGAGCCAGAGCTGTGGGCCAAGGCCAAGTATGTCGGTGAGTTCAACGACTGGTTTATGCACCGCCTCACCGGCGAATGGGCTGGCAGCATCAATAACACAAGCGCCCGCTGGTACTATGACCGCAACGTAGGGGGGTTCCCCCAGGATTTCTATGAGGGGATCGGCCTGGGCGATGTGCTGGCGAAATTCCCGGGGCGCATTCTTGATCTGGGGGAAACGGTCGGGGCGCTGCGACCAGACGTGGCGCAGGAGCTTGGCCTGAAGGCGGGTATTCCAGTTGCGCAGGGCGGCGCTGATGCATTCATTGCCATGATCGGCCTGGATGTGCTGGAGCCTGGCAAGGTCTCCTTCATCGTTGGATCATCGCATCTGCTGCTGGGTCAATCTGCGCAGGAGTTTCATGGGAAGGGCATCTTTGGCACCTACACAGATGCGCTGGTGCCGGGCCAGTACTCTGTGGAGGGCGGCCAGATCTCTACCGGTTCGGTAGTGCGCTGGTTCCGTGATAAGTTTGCCACCGGCTATATGCAAAAGGCCGAGGAGCTTGGCACGAGTGCCTACGACCTGCTGACCGAGGAGGCTGAGAAACTGCCTGTTGGCTCCGATGGGCTGGTTGTACTGGACTACTGGCAGGGCAACCGCACGCCTTATGTGGATCCAGAGGCACGTGGCATGATGTGGGGCTTCACACTGTCACACACACCTGCCCATGTATACCGTGCTATCATCGAGGGTATCTGCTACGGGACAGAGCACATCCTGCGCGCCATGCGCGAGCACGGGTACCAGGTCTCTGAGCTGGTGGCTACTGGGGGCCCTACCAAAAGCAAGTTCTGGATGCAGATTCACTCCGATGTTAGCAATGTGCCGATTACACTCACCGAGGCAGGTGACTCCGCTGCGGTGATGGGCGCCGCCATCTGTGCGGGTGTTGGTGCGGGCGTCTTCAAGTCACTGGCTGATGGTGCCCGGTCGATGGTGCGCGTCACCGAGCGTATCGAACCTGACCAGGCCCGCCACGAGGAATACCGGTTTTTTGTGGACAAGTACATCAACACCTACCCCCAGATGCAGGAGTTGATGCACGATATGACGCGCCACATTGCCAAGAAGCCCTAGTGCGCGGGGTATAGAGGGTTTATAGCAGCCAGCTTGCAGGCTGGCTGCCTTCTTTTTAAGTATCGAGGAGTGAGATAGGATGCGCCTGTGGGGTGGTCGCTTTAGCAGCAAGACGGATGAACTGATGCGCGCGTTCAATGACAGCTTTGCCTTTGACCGGAGGCTGTATGCCGCTGACATCCGGGGCAGCATGGCCTATGCACGCGCGCTGGTGGGAGCTGGGCTGCTCACAGAAAATGAGCGTGACGAGATTATCAAGGGGCTGGAGCAGGTATTATCCGAGTTCAACACAGGGCGCTTTGAGCATGCCCCCGGCGATGAGGATATCCACACAGCGGTTGAGCGCCGTCTGACTGAGTTAGTTGGCCCCGTTGCCGGCAAGCTGCACACAGGGCGCAGCCGGAACGATCAGGTTGCTACCGATCTGCGCCTCTGGCTGCTCGACGCGAGTGCGGCCGTGGATACTGACCTGCGGGCGCTTGGCGCCGCTTTGTTAACACAGGCGGAGGCCTACCCTAAGCTCATCATGCCGGGCTATACCCATCTGCAGCCCGCACAGCCTGTGTTGTTTGCGCACTGGCTGTTGAGCTATTTCTGGATGATCGATCGCGATCGAGAACGCCTGGCACAATCTGCCAGCCGCACTGCCGTGCTGCCGCTTGGAGCAGGGGCATTGGCGGGCAACCCGTTTTCGGTTGATCGGGAGGCGATGGCCTCTGAACTGGCGATGTTGGGGGTCAGCGCCAACAGCATGGACGCCGTCAGTGACCGCGATTTCGTGGCCGAGTTTCTGTTTGTGGCGGCGCTGCTCGGGGCGCACCTCAGCCGTATGGCCGAGGACCTGATCCTCTACAGCAGCCCGGGCTTCGCGTTCGTGCAGATCGGTGAGGCCTATACCACCGGCTCCAGCTTGATGCCGCAAAAGCGCAATCCGGATTCCCTGGAGCTGACACGAGGCAAGAGCGCCCGCCTTCTCGGGAATCTGGTGAGTCTGCTGGCCGCGCTCAAGGGGCTGCCGTCCACCTATAACAAGGACCTGCAAGAAGACAAGGAGCCTCTGTTCGACACAGTGGATACCCTTGAGATTCTGCTGCCGGTGGTGACCGGGGTGATTAAGTCGTTGGAGCCTGACCCTACTGCCATGCGCCGGGCCCTTGACCCGGGCATGCTGGCGACCGACCTTGCGGATTATCTGGTGCGGCGCGGCATGCCGTTCCGTGAAGCCCATCACGTCGTAGGGCGTGTCGTGCGTCGGGCTGAGGAACGCGGCGCGGCGCTGGACCAGCTTTCGCTGGCTGAACTGCAGGCAGAGTCCGATCTGTTTGCCGAAGACGTCATGGGTGTCTTTGACTTCGCGGCATCGGTGGCGCGCCGGAGCGTGGCTGGGGGGACTGCTCCTCAGGCTGTTTCGGCACAGATGGCGGCTGCCTGGGCAAGGCTGGATCAGACAGGTTGACGATCAATCACCTGGCCTGTTCACATCACCACGCACATATTCCTCAAAGAATGCGAGGTTGCGTTCCATGAACAGGCCGAAGGTGGCATCGCCACGAAAAGTATGGCCCTGATCGCCGTAGCGGTAGAAAGTGCTTTCCACGCCCGCAGAGTGTAAGGCATCATTCAACTCCACAGACCAGTTGAGCGGTACGACCTCGTCCAGCATGCCGTGGTGGATCAGCACCGGCATGTGCACACGATCCAGATAGTTAATCGGCGATAGCTGAGCGAAGGCCTCGGGCTCCTGTTCGGGGGTCCCGTAGAGAATAGCCAATGCCTGCATGGCAGGCCGCTGTGGGGGGAACTTCTCCAGATTGTATGCCCAGTTGCGGGCTACGTCCCCGCTCATCGAGGCATATAGGACCACGCCATCCACTTCGTCGCTTAACACCATCGGCCACATGCTCACCTCGCCGCCCATGCTGTGCCCAATGATCCCAACCTGGGAGGAAATGGCCTGTGGCAGCGAATCGAGCTGTGCGATCAGGTTCATCACGTCGACTGCGTAGCCGATCTGGAACGGATTTGGCCCGTTGCTGGACTCACCATAGTTGCGGTAGTCAGATGCCACCGCGATATAACCGTGCTCGGCCAGCCACTCCCCCATGCGCCATGTGTCAGCCCCCGGCTCATAGACATTGGGGGGCAGATAACCATGGTTGAGGATGATGACCGGGAAGGGGCCATCGCCTGTCGGTATCGTGATGCGCCCGCCAATGGTCAGGCCATCACTCTCATATGTCATCGCGTACCGTGTAAACCCCGGCGAATACTTGAGGGCTGGCCCTACACGGATGCCCGGGCCGCCGTAGCTGCGCTCCGCCAGGTCTTCAATCCGCAGCCCGGTAAACCGATCTGCAGCATCCTCAGATGGAGGTTCAATGATCGGCTGCTCCTGGGGTGGCTCGAGGGTCAGGAGTGGGATGGTAGGGGTAGGCGCTGAGGGTGTCACCCCCTGCTCTGCCTCATGCGAGGACACTGCGATTGGTGCGGCCACAGCACAACCGGCCAGCACCAGTCCGACCAGCAGCACAGCAGGGAGGGGTGAATGACGCACCGGGGGCCTAGGGCCTTTCATCCTTTTCATGGCCCTCAAACAATGGCAGGATGCCCATCGAGCGCAGTGCATTGAGCAGGGCTGGCAGGTCCTGGCGTTTGACGGCATGCGCGTTTGGCCCCATCTGGGGTCCCAGCAGCTTCTGGATGGTGCGGTGCTTACGCAGCCGCTCATACACCCCCATATTGCGGGCGCTGACGATCACCACATCCTGGACGATCACTTCGTTGGGCTGCTGCTGCCAGTTCTCAAGCATTTGGACCGCATTGGCAGGCAGCGAGTTATGAGATAGGCGCTGCAGGAAGGGCACAATATGGCTGCTAAGCTGCACACCTTCCTTGGCGGCCCGCATGATTGACTGTGCGGTCAGCCGGTATACATAGCGCCCTTCGTCACGGTTGCGACGGTCTGGCATATAGGGTGCCGGAGGTGGCGCACTGACCCAGGCCGAGAAACGTGCGATCTGCAGGCGATCAAAGCGGTTCAGGGCAGCCGGGACGACGATCAAACCCTGCTCGTCGATACGTACGCGGGCTTCCGGATCCTCACGTGACGGCCAGGTGCCGCGCTCCAGTAAACCGGTGCTGAGCGGCGTCAGTACAAACGCTCCGTGGCCAGCCTGAACAACGCCCAGCCAGCGCAGCGGCCCCTCAATGATAAACTCGATGAGCGCCCCCTCAATATGTTCCCAGTACTCGAAGCCGGTCAGGATTTCATCGGTAAATGCATCACGGATGTACCACGCTGTATAGTCACCACCGGGCCTCTGAAAGTCTGGATCGATCTCTTTGATGTGGGCAATGAAGCTCTCCAGATTCCACCAGATGCCTTCCGGCACGCTGCGCAGGGCGTTGAGTACAGCGTGCCGCCCCAGGCGCGGGTCGTTGGGCCACTCATCGGCAGCAAGGCCCGGAGTATAAGCTAGGTCGTTCCATTGCACCGAATGCAGCCAGGTTTCAGCCAGCGATCGCAGCTGGTGGTCGCGCGGTGCGCTTAGCCAGGGCTGAGCCATATCCCGGTTCACGCGGGTTGTGTTGTGACCCAGCAGCTCCTCATCGTAGACAAGCTCCAGATCGTACAGGAGCTGGGTAGCCAGAGCACGGTAGGCAGGATCATCAGGGCGGCGCAGGTTGCGATCTATCTCGGGCAGAGGCTCGAGGGTGAGCCACTCCCGGGCATCGGTTTGCCTGATCAGGAGGTACGCTGCCAGAGTTGTGATGTCATCGGGCAGCGTATTGAAGCCGTCGCGGATCATACGGGGCGGCGCGACTGCATGGCCGGGGGACTTTGCGACAAGGGAAGGATCGGGCTGTGGCAGAAGGAGCTGCAGCTCCTCCGGGATCAGGATATGTTCCTGCGCGCCCGCTGGAGTCTGCTCAAAGCTGCGCACAATCAGGCCGCGATAGTACAGTTTCTCAGTGATGCTGACGGGGTTCAGCCAGGGTTTTTCACGTTCGCGGCGGGCCGGGCCCATCGGGCGCAGTTCACCGTAGCGTCGGACGAAATGCGAGAATGGCATCGAGCCATGATTTGCCAGCAGATCATGCAGTGCGCTGCGCGTCTCCTCGTCAAGCCGCTCCCAGGTAACAGCAACCGCCTGAGGTCGGTTCATCCATGAGGCCAGCGCCTCCGCAGCAGCCATCCGATCCCCGGTAGGAAGGTCAACATCCCACTGGGCCGCGATGATCTCCAGCAAATCAGCTTCATAATCAACCAGGGCACGGCTCAGAGTTGGCATCCTGCTCCCACCATCTCGCGCTCACCGTACCACTATTCTAACTGAGCACGGGTGAATGTGCACGGCCCTGTTTGACTGTCACTTACAGCAGATCACCTCAAGGGCAGCGGGCATCGCTTCAAATTCGACCATGCGGACGTCATTCGCTTCAGTCGCGAATACTTCTCCGTCCACATGGATCGTCAGCGGCTCGCGGGTTTCAAAGCGCAGATATTTCGCCGTGCCAAATGTAAAGAACTGGGATAGCCCGGTATGGCGTGCATTCATCACAATGGGCAGCAGGTAGAACATCTGCAGCCGGCTGCTCTGCCGCAGTACAGCAAAGCTCAGCAGCCCGTCATCCATCTTGGCATCGGGCACTACGGGGAAACCACCCCCTTCACGCGGCCCATTACAAACGCTCAGCATACTGACGTGCCGCTCAAAGGGCTGATTTGTATCAATCTGGATCGTGGCATGCAGGCGCTGCGGATGGAACAGAATGGTGCGCACAACCGCGGTGAAGTACATCAAAAAGCCGCGAATGCGTGTGATACTCCGAGTGATGAGGTTGACCACCCCCGAAAAGCCAATCCCGATTGTGTTGTCCCAGTATTCGCTGCGTCCGCTTGCATCCCGGATCACCCCAACGTCAATGCGGCGAACTGCACCCCCAAACAGGTTCGCCACAGCCTGTTCCACGTCGATGGCAACCCCGACATTGTGTGCAAAGTCGTTGCCCGATCCGATTGGCAGCACACCCAGCTTTGGTCGTCGGTCTGCCGCGATGGTCATCAGGCCGTTGACGATCTCATGGACCGTGCCATCGCCCCCAATGGCGACCACCATGTCAAAACCCTCCTCAGCAGCAGTGCGAGCGAGCTCGGTGGCATGCCGTGGATACTCCGTTTGGATCCACGTCAGTTGATAATCAAGCCCGCTGCCAGCGGCTGCCCGGGCGTGCTCTTCAACGCGAGTATGCAGCACCTCGTTCATTTCAGCAGCATGGCCGTTGTCAGCCACGGGATTCAGGATCAATTTGAGGTTTGGCATGGTGGTCTTCCTGATTTGATGAAGGATGTGCCACTCTGTGTTAACGCACCGATCACCGTATTAAACAGCCAATCGCACCTGAGGATGCGCCTCCTCGCCGGGAAGGCGGTCAGCGCTTGACAATTGCCCGGGCTAACAGGGTCAAACCCCCAACGAGCCAGTAAATCACTGCAAGGCTAAGCAGGAAGAACTTGATCGAGGCGGAAACCCCGGCCGCGAAGGGTTGTAACGCAGGGACAGGGTTTGCGGAATTCAGTATGGAGAGCAGCATGACATTCTCGAGGGCATCAAACAATGCTGCAGCAATCGACCCGCACGCCAACCAGCTCCCTATCCTTCCCACCGTGCCTTGCAGCCCGCGCGCTATTAGCAAAGTGATCCCTGCGAATAACAGGGCGTACGAGGGCATGAAGGCGAAATCCATCAGCAGGCTGGCCCGGGCTGCTGATTGACCCTCCACGCCCCAGGCGGCCAGAATAGCCTCTGCCTGCGTAGCACTGAATGCCAGCTCATATGCTACGATACCGTGCCCACGGCTTTGCATGATCTGTTCAGGGCCTGCGAAACCGAACCAGATCAGCGGCGTCGCAATCAGGGCAGCGCCTGTTATCAGAATCAATGTCCGAGTCCCTGGCTGTTTGAGCAAGACCTTCACGGGGGAATCCTCCTTGGACCGTGCTATAATCCCATAACGGAGGCTTGGCATGCTGCGAACGGCATTATTGTACCTTACGGCGCTCGGAGCGCTTCTCACAGGGGGGATGATCTCACCGGAGATGGCCTTTGCTCAGCCGGTGCTGGTGGCTGCCTCGCCCGCGCCAGACGCAGTGCTTACCATCCCTCCCTCTGAAGTGCGCCTGGAATTTGACCGGGCGATTGCTTCTGAGGACGTTCTTCTGAGTGTGCTTGACGCACAGGGAAATTCGGTAACTGCAGAGCTCCCGCACTTCCGGCAAAGTGAGCGTTACGTTATCACACTGCCGCTGCCTTCGCTGCCAAATGGGATTTACACTGTACGGTATCGCGTGCAGAGCATAGGTGGCTCTCCGCTTGTGGAAGGAGTGTACCAGTTCACTCTGGCACTCCCACCGCCGCGCCTGTTAATGGTTGCACCGGTTGATGGGCAGGCATTTGAGCAAGGGGCAATCGAGGTGCGCTTCCGGACAGAGGCGGTAGATTTCGCTTTATATGACACCCGCATCCGCCTGTATGTTGATGATGCCCCCATAACCGAACTGCGCACACTCTCCTATATGCTCGAAGGGCTGGGCTCTGGTGTTCACGAGATTCGGGCGGTGCTGGAACGATCGGGGGAGGAGTTACCGGAAACGACGAATGTTGCCTACATCGCACTCGCGCAGCCCGATCAGGAATACAGTGGTCGGATTACCGCAGCGCTTGCCCCCCCTGATTCTGGGTTGATCCTCCCGCCATGGGTGTTGGTAGGTACCGTATTGCTGACACTTATACTTCTGGTTGTCGGGTACTTGCTTGGGCGCGCCGTGCCCCCCAGTGGGGTTTGACGATGTCGTGGAGATCAGTTGATAATTGTGAAGGTGCGCGAATCAACCAGCCGCGTCCCGACATAAAGCTGGATCTCATACTCGCCTGCAGGCCATCCGCCCTGGGCTGAGAACCAGTGATAGGCTTCGCCGCTGGTGCCGCGCGCCCACTCTTCACTCTCGCTGCGCACAATCTCGCCGTTGCGCAGCAGCACGCGGGACCACGAGACACCATCAGCCAAGCTGCTAAACTCAAAGAAGAAATAGATGCGCTGGATGCCTGCCGGGAAAATCTGCCCGGGGTTGACAGGTTTCAATGTTGCTGATATGTCGCTGGAAATATCTGTGATCAATACCGCCGCGTCCGCAGAGGGTGTGACAGGTGACTCTATAGTAGCAATTGGGGGCGGAGTTGGGCGGATTGCCGTCGGTTGCGCCGGGGTGATTGTGGGAGGTAGTTCAGACATTCCGTCAGTACCGGTTATATCTGAAGTGGCCATCTCGTCTGTTTCGATCAGTAGAACTTCGAAAGTTGGCGTTGCCTCTACTCCGGGGTTGAGCAGCCTGCTTAGCATGGGAGGGTCTACGGCGCGGCGGGCGTACAGGCCCAACCCGATCCCTATCAGGGCCAGCAAGGTAACCCCTATCCAGCGCCATCCCGCGATAGACGCATCCTGCCGGATGCGAAAATAGGGGGCGCGTTTTGACCGACGTAGGTTGATCACCGCATTTAACACGGCGATTAACACTACTATACTGAGGACATATGGTATTACGTAGACCAGTAAAGCTAGCAGCATGGGGCTAGACCGTTGTTATTGTTGCTACTGGCGGACTGAGCATACAACGTTTCGAGTATAGCATGACTGTTATGGATTCCATATAAGTCGACCAAACATGCCCAAACACGAGAGGCCGTGCTATACTTGCGCATGTTATAGTCGATCCGGCGGGATGGTTTTATGTTTAAGCTCCTCGTTGTTGACGACGAACAAGCCTTCGTGACTCTGGTTGCTACCTGGTTTTCGATGCGAGACTGCCAGGTGCTCGAAGCGAATAATGCATCCGACGCATTGCGTATTGCTCAGCAAGAGCAGCCTGATGTCGTACTGCTTGACGTTATGATGCCGGGCATGGATGGCATCCAGGCCTGCAAAGAGCTCCGTGAGAATCCCAGCACATCCCACATCCCTGTAGTTCTTGTCACGGCGCATAACCCTCTTGTGGGCCGGGGGCAGGCCTTGCTTGCAGGGGCCGCCGATTATGTGATCAAGCCGGTAGCCCTGGAGGAGCTGTGGGAACGCCTGCGCGGCCTATTGGGCCAGGGGGTGGGTCCCGCCGATCAGGGCAAGCGCCTCTTGCAGGAGACAGTCCACTCAGCATTATCAATCCTGTCCTGCAACCTGGTCTGGCTGTTGATCCTGGAGCCAAACCGGCGTGCGCTGATCAGCGAGGCTGTTGCCACCTCGCGCCCTGGGACCGCTGCGGCCCGCTTCGGCGAGATGGTCTCTTCCGGGCCAGACAACCTTGTGATTGAGCTCTCCCAGGAGAAAGACCCCCTGGCGAAAGTAGCCTTGAGCGGGGTGGCGGAGTTTAATATCCCGCTGTCTGAGCTGCGTGCCCGTGTTGCTCCTTATGTATATCGTGCATGGGAGTTTTTGGATCTCTACTTCGTCAGCATTGTCCCCCTGCATCACTTGGGAACCCCTCTCGGGGTGCTGGTGATTGGTTCGCGCGAGCCCCATGACGTGGAAACTACCAAGGGGTATCAGCGTATTGTCTCCGTGGCCAATCAGGCGGCTACGGTGGTTCAGAACGTGCGCCTGATCACCCGACTGGCTGCTCGTGAAGAGCAAAACCGGCTGGAACGGGAGTTTTACCAGCGCCTGTTGGATCGCATGGGACATGCGGTGTTGACATACGACGGCGCACAGACAATTCGTTTCACGAACCGGCGCCTGTCGATCATGACTGGGTTGACCGCCGAGGCTCTTGAAGGACTGCCCGTCGTCTCGTTGTTCCATCCGGATGACGAGGAAACGGTGCAGGGAATGCTGAAAGCCTCTCGCGATCGGCAGACGGCTTCATTTGAGCTGCGCCTGAAGGGCCCGGCTGGGGAACCGACACCGGTGCTTACTGTGCAGGCCGGGCGCCCGGTGATCCAGGATGGTAACGGCAGTGATCAGTATCTGCTTGCTCTGACCGACCTGACTGACCAGAAGCGGCGTGAACGCATGCTGCGCGAGCAAACTCGCCGCCTGCAGGCCGTCAACCGGGCCTCATTGGCGATCAGCTCAATACAGACTCTTGACGAGTCAATCACTACACTTCTTGAAGAAACGCGTGCTGTTCTTGATCTGAGTGCCGCGTTTATCATGCTTCTTTCTGATGACCGTGCCACCCTGGAAATGCGTTCAATTGTTGGCCCCTTAACCGAACAGTTTCATTTTCTACAGGTTCCGGTGGATAACAGTATCCTGGGTTCCGTTGTCCTTAACGGCAAGGTCGAAATCGTCGAGAACCTTTATGAGGATGATCGTTTCTTCCGTGAGGTGGATCAAAAATACGGGGTTGCCGCAAGTTCACTGGCAGCTGCCCCCCTCGTTTATCATGGCAATGCGATTGGGGTTCTGGTGGGAGTCAACAAGCACGACGGCTCCTTTGACGAGTATGATCGCGAGATTCTGGAGGCCCTGGCTCGTTCCGCCGCGCTGGCGTTCGAGAACACCCAATTGTATGGTGAGTCCCAGCGCCGTATTGCTGAGCTGAGCCTCCTGCTGCGCGTTTCTGAGGCAGCCGCATCGCCGCTTGAACTGCAGCAGGTGGTCGAGAGGGTAACGCAGTATTTGAGCAGCACCTTAAAAGTGGCCTGGTGCTCAGTTTCGACATGGCAGCGCGCCAATAATGCCCTCAGTGATCTGGCCACAATTGCCGAACTGCTCCCGGCTGAGGGAAATGCTAAACCCCGTTGGAATGAACCCCCGGGTGTATTACGCTCAGTGCTCAAAGAAACACGCCCCCAGAGGACATCCCTTGAAGCTCTGGGACTTCCCGATCAAGAGTACGAATATATTACACGTCTGGGCGGGCTCACCGCCGTTGTACTGCCCATCCTGATAGATGGGCAGGTTGCGGGCCTGGTTGAGGTCATCTACCCGGCGCCCTTAGATCAGCTTGCGTCCGAACTTGAACGGGCTCAGGTGGCACTTGTTACGGCGCTTCACGCCGCCGATTCTGATGTGCCCTGGCATGAAGATGCTTCATGCCTGCGCGGCATCGGAGAGCGTCTCTTGGTAGAAGAGGCCCTGTGGTGCGTGGTAACCCGTGTGGACCCTGAATCTCAAAAGGGGTGGATTGTATACCAGCACGTACGGGCTCTGTTCCCGCTGGATCGTGGCCCGGTTGATACCCCTGATGAGACCAGCCTGCGCCGTGTTGCCCTGATGGAACGTAATCCCCTCTCACTGCACCTGGATTCTCCGGTGCTTTCCGAGGCGGATAAGGGGATGCTCCCGGTCAGATCCGGGACTCTTGCTGTTCTGCCTGTGCTCGCACGTGGCGAAGCTGTGGGGTTGATCCAGCTGGTTGACCTTAACTCGTCACGCGAGTTCACCGACGATGAGCTCTCACTGGCTCAGGCAATTGCCAACATCCTGGGGACTGCGTTGAGCAACGCAAGGTTGTATACAACGCTGCTCCGGCGTGCTGCTCAACTTGAGGCAGCCTACAACGATCTGCGCGATGCGGATCGCATCAAGGCCGAGTGGATCCAGAATGTATCACACGAGCTGCGCACCCCGCTTGCCACGATTGTGGGATATGTAGAGCTCATGCTTGAAGGAGACCTGGGACCTCTCACCGAGGATCAGGAGCGCGGCCTCACCAATATGAGCAGGAAGGCTCAATCGCTTACTCAGCTTGTAGAGAATATCCTTGCCCTGCAGGATATGATGGAGACGCCGGTTCAGCGCGAGAAGACGCTGCTGGCCGATGTGGTAGCAGATACCGTGAACCTGATGCGGCAGCGTGCTGCACAGTTGGACATCCACATCGCCGTTGAATGCTCGGATGACATCCCCCCGATCATTGCAGACGCGTCCCGCCTGCACCGTGCGCTTGAGAGCCTGATCGATAACGCGCTCAAGTTCTCTCCTCAGGGAAGCGTTATCCAGGTGATTGTGCGCGACGAACCCCAATCACAGTATGTAGAGGTTCGTGACCCGGGTATCGGCATTCCCAAGGATGAACATCAGAAAATCTGGCAGAGCTTCTACCAGGTTGATGGAAGCATGACACGCCGATACGGTGGAACTGGCCTCGGGCTGGCAATAGTTAAGCAGGTCATCGACCAGCATGGGGGGAAAGTGTGGGTGGAGAGTGAGCCGGGCGAGGGAAGCCGGTTCTGTTTTTCGCTGCCTAAACAGGGAATAACCCAAAATGCCCGACAGCCTCACCGTCTTCATCAAGAAGGATAGACACCCCCATGCTGGTAGTGGAGATTCATCGTATTCTGGCTAATGCATTTACCTATTTCGCTCTCGTCATTGCCTTATGGGCCCTGCTGCATTTGATCCGCCGCCGGGAACTTGGCGGGGACTTTTGGGGGGCTGTCGTAATAGGCGAGGTGCTGATCCTGGCACAGGTGTTGATGGGGGTCGCCCTGGTAGTGATGGGACTGCGCCCTGGCCGCTGGATGCACTACTTGTATGGGGTGGTAGCCCTGATCACATGGCCCGCGTTATTCGCCTTCACACGAGGTGAGAACAACCGCCGTGCAGTGATCATCTGGATAGTGGTCAGTATCTTTCTGTTTGGGATTGCCCTGCGAGCTATGTCAACAGCGCTTCCAAGCTGAGGTGCCTGCTCTTTGATGTGAAAGAAACGGCCCGCCGATTGGCGGGCCGGTCTTTTACCGGGAAGTTGACCTATCATCTTCAGCAAGGGGTTTTGTTTTCTCCTCGTGCTCGTCACTGCCATGGGCATCAACGGGTGTGGTTTTTCCGTCCTCGCCGGGGCCAGGCTGCTCCACGATCTTGATGGTGAACGTGAGGTTGCCCAGGGTCACCGTGTCGTTGTTGGCGAGCGCGCGGGCGATGCCCGGCCCGATCGGGATCATGTTGTGTGTTGTGCCGTTTGTGCTGTTCAAGTCGATAATAAATAATCGGTTTCGCGTAGGCCTGATCAGCGCATGCCGGCGCGAGACCCCTTTATCCAGAGCGCCATACTCGTCCAGGTCCAGATCAGGGCTGGGCTCGGATTTCTTGCCACGCCCCAGCACAACATCCCCAATGATCTCAATCCCAACCGGCTCCTTGCCAGGTGCAAGTCCGTGCAGCTGCACACGCCAGCGAGGCAGGTTCTCACGCTCCGCATCCTGCAGTTTGGTAGGCAGCACAATGTAATCGCTTGGCCCCCCCACGTTGAGGCCAAACGCTGTACGAATCGCGTTGGGGATATCCTGGCGGCTTTCTTCATCCAGGCGATCGGTAGGGCCAGCTTTCTCAACCATGCGCTCGTGCACAATCCGCTCCAGGCGTTCCTGCTCCTCACGAATGAGCCGTTCTTTATCTTCTTCTGGGCCCACGCTTTCGGCCTCTTGCTTCTTCTTCAGGATGGTTGCCTCGCGTATTGGGCCCGCCTTCGCTGGTGAGCCCGGCGCGGCGCTCGTCTGCTTGGATGCTTCTGCTGTCGCATCGACCGTGCTGGCACTTGCCTTGGACGTTGCCCCGGGTTCAGCAGGCGTTTCCTGCGGTTGTTCTTCGGCACGAGACGGTTGCTTCTCCTCTGGTGCCTGTTCTGTTTCTTGCTTCTTGGCCATCGCTTGCCTCTGTTCCCTGTTGCACTGGCCTGATTCTTGACGCCGGGCGGCACTTATTTAGAGAACAGCGAGAGTAATCTGGTTGGCGACGGATGCCTTTATCCCATTGTCGATACCATACAAAGCGAGTGCAAAAACCATTCTCTTGCCGACATAGTACATGAAGATGTCGGCGCACGCAAGCAACCCCAGGATGCCCCCGGCCCGGGATTTTACGAGCGGTGGGCAATTATGGCCTATGCGGTAGAATCAGACTATATACCCCTCTGCATGGACCGGATAGTATGCGTATCTCGCACCTGTCACTGACCAATTTCAGAAACTACGCTCGGTTGGAGATGCCCTTTCCCCAGGGTGTGATCGTCCTGTATGGCGACAACGCGCAGGGTAAAACGAGCTTGCTGGAAGCGGTCTATTATCTGGCAACCTCCCGTTCCCCCTACACAACGACCGATAGGCAGTTGATCAACTGGATGGTGGAACAAGAGCCGATCCCCCATGCGCGCCTTGTCGCGCAGGTAAACACCGCTCACGAGGTCAAGCGGATCGAAGTAGCACTTGCGCTGGAACGCCAGGGGAGGGAGCAGCGCTTCCGCAAGGAGATCCGTGTGAATGGCATCCAGCGGCGTGTCATGGATTTGCTCGGGCAGGTGCGTGTGGTACTGTTCCTTCCGCGTGATATCGCACTGGTAGAAGGCGCACCCAGTGAGCGGCGCCGCTACCTTGATATCACGCTCTGCCAGACCGATTCCAATTACTGCCGCGCTCTGAACCAGTACACTAAAGTGCTCGGCCAGCGCAACGCCCTGCTCAAACAGCTCCAGGAACGCCGGGGCGCCGATAGTTCCCAGCTGTTGTTTTGGGATGAGGCCTTGGCTCAGAACGGCGCGGTGATCGTGGCCGGACGGTACCGGCTGGTACGTGAGTTGGAGCGTCAGGCACAGGCCATTCATCACGACTTGAGCGGTGCGGATGAGCACCTCCGCCTGCGTTACCAGCCGGGTTTCGATGCGGCCGATCCGCCCACTCCACAGCTTAGCTTTGATCCAGGCGATCTGGGTGTTTCTGCGCTGCCGCAGCTTTCTGTGAGTGAACTCGCCGGGCGGTTTCACGCGGCATTGGGGGCGTCTCGTCGTGAGGACACCCTGCGCGGGCAAACCAGCATCGGCCCGCAGCGTGACGAGATGCGCTTCTTGATTAATGGACATGATCTCGGCACGTTTGGTTCAAGAGGGCAGAACCGCACCGCAGTGCTGGCCCTCAAGCTGGCAGAGCTGGATTGGATGCGCGGGCGAACAGGGGAATGGCCCATCCTGCTCCTAGACGAGGTAGCCGCCGAACTTGACCCACAGCGGCGCTCTTATCTGTTGTCACGCATTCAGGGGGCTGAGCAGGTGATGGTGACCACCGCTGAGCCCTACCTGCTGGAGGATGAGGCTCTCACCAGGGCTGCACACTGGCATGTGACGGCCGGGGCGATCACCGTGCAGGGCTGACCGCTCAGAGCGGGCGTTTGGTTGGCATGCCCGCGCGCCGGGGATATTTGGCGGGGGTTGCCGCGATCTTCCGGATCACAACCAGATGATGCGGTGAACTGAGGCCGGGCAGCTTTACAGGAAGGATGCGTTCGAGCGTACCCCCGAGTGTTGTGAAGGCTTGCTGCGCGTCTTCCGCTTCAATCTCAGCCCCCTCGCCTTTTTGCGCGAGACAATGGCCTCCCACCCTGCACAGGGGCAGCAGGTATTCGGCCAGCACCCGCAGATGCGCGACAGCTCGTCCTACAACCCAGTCAAAGCTCTCCCGATAGGCGGGCATCTGGCCCATGTCTTCAGCCCGCAGCTGCAGACAGGTCACTCCGGTCAGGTTGAGGCGCGCTGTCAAATGTTCGAGGAACTCTACCTTCTTCCCCGTGGCATCCACCAGGGTGAGGTCGAGACGGGGGCAGGCGATCTTGAGAGGCAGGCCGGGGAACCCGGCACCTGTCCCGATGTCTGCCAGGCGCAGGCTGTCGTCCACCTTCCCAATGGCGCTTAAACAGGTAAGCGAGTCGAGAAAATGCCGTGTGATGACTTCCTCCGGTTCGGTTATGGCAGTCAGGTTAGTGTGGGTATTCCAGGCGAGCAGCTCTTCCAGGTACACTTCGAAGGAGCGGAGTTGGTTCTCGTCAAGCTGGGTGTCCAAGAGCTGCTCGGCAGCATCAGCTAATCCGTCGATCAACATGGAATTCAGTATCCGTACGCCTGCAAAGTAGCTCCAAGTACGTACACACGATCCCCATCGGTCACAAGCTTGACAAGCTCATCAGGGCGGCTGTTGATGGACAGCCTTACGCGTTCCAGGCCTGTATCTGCTTCCAGGCCGCTGAGTGTCACGAAGCCTGCATCGTAGTCCTTGCCGATCACCCACAAGGTGGTTTGCCCGGCAGCGACGGGGTCAGCAACCAGGCCGATCAGGGAATGCCACGCCAGGGCGCCATCAACTGTGTTAATGCCGATCACCCCTGGCCTGAAGCCCATCTCGACGGTGGGGGCGGGCGCAAGGAACAGCCGGTCATCGAGGAGCGCCACACCAGCCGCCGAGGCGATATCCAGGCCCAGCCGCCAGACGGGCCGCCCGGTCGTCAAGTCCAGCGCCGTGAGACCGTCCACTGCTGCCGCGAATACACGCCCGTCGTGAAGTAGAATGCGGTCAGGTGGGGTGGCTTCCTCATCAGACCAGCGCCACAGCTCCTCGCCGCTGCGCCGGTCAAAGGCGGCCACGGCATTCGTCTGCCGGTCGTTCAGAAGCGCCAGCAGGGTCCCCTGCGAGCATATAATCTGCTCAAAGCCGATCTGGTTCAGGTTGGTGCGCCAGATCTGCTCCCCGGTGAAGAGATCGTAGGCGGCCAGCGCATTATCCCAATATCCGTAGGGCCAGGTTCCCGTGATCACGGCATCGCCCGTAACACAGGCGGTGTAAAACCGTCCCGATCCAAGCTGGGGCAGGCTCCATAATTTATTCGCGCCGGAGTCGTACACAACAAGCTGGGTCCGCGACTGCGCGGCACCGCCCGATCCCACACTGATCTCCTGGGCTGCGATGACTGCCAGAACACCATCCGTGTAAACCTCGCCGGTTGTGTCCCCTTCCAGGATGCCCGGCCACAGGAAGCTGTTCGCTTCTATGCGGCCGCTGTCTGTGTCGAGCCAGGCAAACCGGCCATCGGCCAGCAGTGCAGCGATACGCCGCCCGCCAACCGCCGCAGCAGTTGGCCGCCCAACCTGTGACCATTCCCACAACAGATGTGTGGCGGCAATCCCGCTGGGCGCGGATGCTGTGATAACCGGCGAAACCACGGTAGGGGTGGGCGTCATCTCCAAGGTCGGGGATGGCGGCAGTGTCTCTGTGGGGGTCAGCGTGCCCACCGGCAGCGTCACCAGGACGGGGTTTGGTTCAACAGCAGTGATGGCAGCATCGCAGCCGGCCAGAAGCCCCACAAGGCACAACAGGCAGGCCCGCAACATTCTCAACATAGGGGTTTTCATCGGCGTTGCATGTGTTGGTCGGCATGGCTCAGCACGAACCGCACTAATGCGCAGAAGTTCGGCTCGCGGTATCCAATTGCTACGGCGGTTGCCGGTGGCACCTCAGCCAGCGTGACCCCTAATCCTTCCGGGATGAATATCGCGTTATACCCACCCCCCAGCGGGTCGTCGGCTGTCGGGGCAATCCAGGTGGGCATCCCGTTGCGCCACCGTTCATTCCTGGCGATCTCACCAACCACCGCATTGGTCCATGTCTGTGTGCTGCCATCCGGGCTGGACCAGGCTACCACGGAGATGATGCGCGCCTTTCGTAAACCGGTGCGCTCTGTTGCCTGCAGGATCGCGGAACGCCCATTCTCGGTAAGATAGCGGCCGGCCAGCACGCCCGGCCCGCCGTCGAGTGCATCGACGTGGAAGGTTGTGTCCTCCACAACGATCGGTGTATTCAATTGCCGGGCGAGCTCAACGGCACCCCGCTGCGCGATCTCATGGGCGCTTGCTCCACTTTCCTCATAAATAGCATCATCGCCGAAGCGCTCTCGGGCGGATACTACTTTGATTGGGGCACCCAGATAATCAACAACGTAGGAGAGCTGCGCCAGCTTGGCTGGATTGCCGGTGGCGAACAGAAGCTCAATAGTCATAGTCGGGATTGTAACTGTTTTAGGAGGATAGGCAACTCTATGCGCGCAAACGAACAGAGCAGAGGCCCCCGATTGCCGGGGGCCTCGAAGTATCGGAGTAAGCGGTGCCTTTAAACCTTGTAGCAGGCTGTGAAATGACCGCTCCCCTTGTCTTCCATAGGGGGGTGTGGGTTATCGCGGCAGTAGTCATCGGCAATAGGGCAGCGGTCGTAAAAGCGGCAGCGGTTAGGTGGGTTGATGGGCTTGCTGACGCCGCCCTTGATCTCGATTGGGTCACGGCCAAGGCGAGGGTCTGGCACCGGTGTGGCCGCCAGCAGTGCCTTCGTATACGGGTGCTGCGGGTGTGCCAGCAGCTCCTCTGTCGGCGCCATCTCGACGATCTTCCCGAGGTACATCACCCCGATTTCCTGAGTCATGTAGCGCGCTACAGCCAGGTCATGGGTGATGTACAGGTAGCTCACTCCAAAACGGTCAGCCAGCTCGCTCATCAGCTGCATCACGCCGATGCGTATCGATACATCGAGCATCGACGTTGGTTCGTCAGCTACCACGAAGACCGGGTCGATGATCAACGCGCGTGCGATAGCCACGCGCTGGCGCTGCCCGCCGGATAGTTCATGGGGGAAGCGGTACATGAATTGGTCTGGAGGGGTTAGCCCCACCAGATGCAGCAGCTCCGCCACCTTATCCTGGCGCTCGGGCAGTGTGCCCAGATTCTGTACACTCAACGGCTCGGCCACCGTGTCAAAGATGGTCCGTCGCGGGTTGAGTGACTCATAAGGGTCCTGGAAGATCATCTGGACACGCCGGCGGAATATCTGCAGTGATGTGCCTGCCCGGTGGGCGATGTCCTGAAGTTCTCCCTCCTGGTTGCGCAGGTGGATTGCCCCTTCGGTCGGCTCAAGTAAACGCACAAGCAGCTTGCCTGTGGTTGTCTTGCCACAGCCTGACTCACCCACCAGGCCCAGACTGCTGCCTGGCTCGATCTCGAAGTTCAGCCCATCCACGGCGTGGATATGTGCCTTGGCGCGCGAGAAGATGCTGGTCTGCACGGGAAACAGCTTGCGAAGGTTCTCAACCTTGACCAGCGGCTTGGTTTCCATCAATGTTGCCATAGCCCCGTTTCCTTCTAGTGTTCCAGCGGATGCCAGCAGGCTGCGAAGTGATTGTCGCCGTAGTCTTTGAACGGCGGCTTTTCCTCCGCACAGATGCTGGTCGCGCGCGGGCAGCGAGGGTGGAAGCGGCAGCCCGACGGTGGTGTGATCAGATTGGGGGGTTCGCCCGGTAGGGGTTCGAGATCGTGCTTCTTCCCTTTGATGCTGGGGAAAGAGCTCATCAGCGCATAGGTGTACGGATGCAGGGGCTGCTCGAAGATGGCATACGAACTGGCCATCTCTGACATCTGCCCTGCATACATAACAGCGATGCGGTTGCTTACCTCCGCAATCACCGCGATGTCATGGGAGATGTAGATCATGCTCATGCCAAGCTTCTCCTGCACCTCTTCCAACTGGCGCAGAACCCTGTCTTGTACGATCACATCAAGCGCCGTCGTAGGCTCATCCGCGATGATCAGGTCTGGGTTGCAAGAGAGCGCCATGGCGATTACGGCACGCTGGCGCATACCGCCGCTGAATTCATGCGGATAGCGGTCCATTAAGGCGGGATCCAGCCCGACCAGGTCAAACAGCTCTGCGACGCGCTCGCGTGACTGGTCTTTACTCATCAGGCCGATGTGCTCATCCAGTGCCTCGATGATCTGGTCGCCCACGCTGTAGACCGGGTTGAGCGAGTTCATGGCTGCCTGAAAGATCATCGACACGCGCTTCCAGCGGAAGTGGCGCATCTCTTCCTCGCTGAGGGCCAGCAGATCGGTGTCTTTCATCCACACATGGCCTTCATTGATCTTCGAGTTCTCAGGCAGCAGGCGCAGCAGCGTCAGGGCGATGGAGGTCTTTCCGCAGCCCGATTCCCCTACAAGGCCGAGCGAGTCTCCTTCCTTCAATGTAAAGGAAACATCATCTACTGCCCGGACATCACCACCCCGGGTTCCGTAAAACATCGTGAGGTTTTCAACACGCAGGATATCCGTCGTCACGTTCGGGATTCTCCTTCGGAAACAATCTCATGTTGGCAGTTGGTGTCTCAACTAGCGCCTGCGTAAACGCGGGTTGACAACTTCATCAAGTGCACGCCCTACCAGATAGAAGGCAGAGCATAACAGAGTAATGGCAAGGCCCGCCGGGAAGATCAGCCACCAACGCTTGAAGTCCAGCAGGTAGCCGCTGCTCTGTGTGGTGTAGATGATCAGCCCCCAGCTCATGCGGATGTTCAGCAGCCCGAAAACTGAAAGCACCCCTTCAGAGAAGATGGCTCCCGTGACGGTGAACATCATATACAGGAAGGAGAGCGGGAGCAGGTTGGGCACGATGTGTGTGAAGATGATATGAAAGTCGTTGCCACCTGCTATGCGCGCGGCTTCGATGTAGGGCTTGACCATGATGGTCAGCGCCTGGGATTTGATGATCACCGTGACTCCGCCAAACCCTGACAGGATGCCAAGCACAATGCCTAGCTGGATCAGGTTAAGCTCGATCAGCGCACCCAGCACGATCAGCAGCGAGATCGTAGGTGTCATAATCACCAGGTCGGCCAGCCGCATAAAGATGACGTCCACGGCCTTACCAAAGTACGCAGAAACAGCCCCGATCGTGGTTCCCAGGGTGACGGTCACAATAGCCGCGAGCAGGCCAAGCGCAAACTCGGAAGATGTGCTCGACATCAACTGGCTGAGCACATCACGCCCGATGGCGTCAGTGCCCAGAATATGCCGTATGGATGGGGCCGCGGGATGGCTTGGCAGGGTTGCATCGAAGCCGATAACCGGGTCATAGATGGCGCGGGGCCAGACGGTCTTCATCAGGATGGGGTGGGCGAGGGCGAAAAGCGCGAAGAAAATGATGATCCCGAGGCCGATCAGGCCAATGGGACTCTCCGCGAAGATCACCCAGGACCCCTTCAGGCTTTTCCACATTAAACTAAGCCGCACGCGCCATAATGGTTGGTGGATTCGATCCTCCGCCACCGTGGCCACCGCACTGGACGCGAAACTGCCTTGTTCGGTCGGTTTGTCTGTTTGTTGGTAACTCATTACGTGCTCCAATCCAACCTAGTAGCGGATGCGCGGGTCGAGAAAGGCGTACACAACATCCGCCAGCATATGCGCGACCAGTGCCATGACGCCTGTAAAAGTCAGCGCCCCAATAGCCAGTGGGATGTCGTTGCTGGTAGCCGCGCTGAGCAGGGTCAGGCCCATGCCGGGCCACGAGTAGTAGGTCTCGGTGATCACGCCCCCATCGATAGAGAAGGCCAGCGTGTAAATCAGGCTGGTGACGACCGGCAAGAGCGCATTCCGTGCGGCATGTTTATCACGCACTACCTTCTCGGGCAGGCCTTTTGCACGTGCGGTAAGTATGTAGTCCTCACGCAGGGTTTCCAGCATGCTGTTGCGGGTCAGCAGCATGGTTCCTCCGAAGGCCACCAGGGTGATCGTCGCGATGGGCAGGATCATATGCCAGGCGATGTCCAGGGCATATTTACCCATCGGTGAGAGTGCCCAGTAACCCAGGTAAACTACAAGCAGGATCAGGAACCCTGGAATCTGGATGCGGCGCCGGTCCAGCACAGACAGCTTGCGCGTCAGGAAAAACAGGAGAAACACTGCCACGAGGAGCACTGCGGTGAGCGTAATCATGCGCCCGAATACCTCGTTGGCGCCGAAGGGCCCTCCGCGCCATAAGCGCACTGTGATGAACTTGCCGATTGGGAACAGCTTCAGCTTAAACGCGAAGACCCAGATCAGCACCAGCGCAAACCATGGTGTGAATACTGTATACAGAATCACACTGGCGACGGTAACCGGGTATTCGATGAGACTGCCTCGTCGCCAGGCAAGGACGCGTCCCAATAGAAAACCTACTGTGAAGGCCACTACATTGGCTGAGAAGAACAACACCAGTGTACGGGGCATGCGCTCCAGAATGATGCTGGTCACGGGCTTGGGATACTCACTCCAGGAAACGCCCAGGTTGCCCTGCCAGAAGTTGCCAATGTAAGTGAGGTATTGAACCGGTAGAGGCTTGTCGAGACCAAGCTGCTTGCGCAGAATCTCGCGCGCCTCAGGAGGGATATCCGGGTCGCCCAGCATCTGCTGAGTGATATCGCCGGGCTGCGCGTGGAGCAGGAAGAACACCAGCGTCTGGAACAACAAAAACGTGATCAGCATCTGAAAGAGCCGGCCACCTAAATATCGGGTCATCGTGCACTCCCCTGTGCAGGCACACCATGCGGGGAATTCCACCGCACCAGGTCGCAGGTTCAGGGCATTCCAGGCTCCCTGAAAGCCTTCTATTTGAGAAGCGAGGGCAGGGGAGTTCCCCCTGCCCTCCTGTGTCGGTCGTTAAACCACCCTTTTTAGGGGTAACTTACTGGGCTGCAGCCGTGAAGGCCTTCACCGTGCCTTGCTGGCCATAGTAGAACTCGATGCCGCCCAGGCCGTCGGTGAACGCGAACTGTACGTTGCTCGAGTAGGCCTCTAGCAGCGGGGTGGTGAACAGCGTGATATACGGCAGGTCATTCGAGAGCATCACCTGCATCTCGAAGGCGTAGTCGCGCGCCTCCTCGACGCTCTGTGACGCATTGAAGGCCGCGATCAGCGCATCAAAATCAGCATTGGTGTAACCAGGAGTGTTGAAACCACCCGTCGCTGCTGTATCCTGAGCGCTGTTGAAGAAGGCATCAAAGAAGGTGGGGAATGCCGGGTTGCCCAGGCCCCAACCCAGGATATACATATCCCAGGTGGCCTCACCCTGTGCGAAGACCTGATCGGCGATGTTGTTGAAGCCGGTCAGTTCAGCCTTGACCGGGATGCCGATCTCATTGGCCCACTGCTCGATCCAGATTGCGGCAGTGGCGCGCATCGGGTCGTAACCAGCGCTGGGTGCCATCATCTTCAGCTCGGGCACAACCGTGCCGTCGGGGGCCACCAGCGTTCCGGTCAGGTCAGTGGTCTGGTTGTCTTCGTTCCAGGTGGGCTCGCCGCCGCCCTGCCAGGTGAAGCCAGCATCCTTCAGGATCTGGACTGCCTTGGCGATGCGGGCAGCACGGTCGAGCGCGTTGCCGTCTGCGTCCTCACCCCACTTGATGGTGTCGGGGTTGTACCAATAGCGGTTGGCCTCCGGCATCACCGTGTACATCGGGATCGCCGAGCCCTGCAGCAGGCTGTTGGTGATGAAGGACTGGTCGATCACAGTGGCCATTGCCTGGCGCAGTGCGACCTCGCCAGTGAAGGGCTTGCGCAGGTTGAAGGCCAGGTAGCGGAAGCCGTAGTTCGGGTTCTCTACCGTCACAATACCCTCAGCACCGCTGACCTGCTCAAACAGACCACGGGTCAGGCCATTCGGGTTGAAGATATAGTCAATCTCGCCATCCAGCAGTGCGAGGACGGCAGCATCCTGCGAGCCGTACAGGCTGAAGACCACGCTCGGCACGAACGGGCCGGTCTCCACCGACAGGTAGGGATCGCCGCTCGGGTCACCGTAAGCGGTGAAGGTCGCATCGCCCTGGACTGCCTCGTAGGCGCCGTTATCATACAGGTTGGTCACAAAACCCTTCTCGGGGAAGTCCGCGCGGGCCACGTTCTCGGCGAACGCACCGGGCTCCCAGTCACCGAAGGTCATTGGACCATACACAGGCTCATTCTCAGGAACCACAGCATACAGAGCCGTACGGGCGTTTGCGGAAGCGGCGGCGTAGCCTTCCGGATCTGCAGCGGCGTCAAGGTCATTCAGGCCGTTGTCAGCAGCGATCGGGTCGGTGATCGGCTTCCAGAAATGCTCGGCCAAAATTGGCGCCAACGCCACACCGAACTCCCAGTCACCCAGGCCCGGGTTGGTGTTGAAGGTGTACTTCACCGTGTAGTCATCCACAGCTTCCACCGACACCAGCGACGGCGGGTTGTAGGTGCTCCAGTTTGACGAGAGCTGGAATCCCTGGATCACGCTGAATGTATAGGCGACGTCTGCAGCGGTGACCGGCTCGCCATCTGTCCAGGTGAGCCCCTCAGTTAGGGGGGCAGTGATCGTGAAGACCTCGCCCTCCTGAGTGCGTGCGCTGGGGAAGTCTGCAGCGATGCCAGGTACCCAGTCGAAGCGCTGGGGGGCCAGGCCGTACATCGCGGGGCTGTAGTTCCCGACCACGTAGAAGTTCCAGGTGGTTGCCTCGGTGTCGAGCACGGCCCAGTAGTTGGTGCTGGTCAGGTCCTCATAAATGCCGGTCTGGAAGGACGTGATCTCACCTGCAGGGGCCTCAGCCTCACCACCGGCAGCTGCACCCGGGGTGGCGGTCACAACAATGGTCTCGCCGCCCTCACCGGGCACCTCGACCGTCACGACTACCTCGCTCGGCTGGCAGGCTGCCATAACCAGACTCGCCAGAACCATCAAGCTGAGAACCAGCCACTTGTTCTTAAACATATAGTCTCTTCTCCTTCTTCTGTTTTCCCTAAGGGGTTTCGCAAACTCAGAGACTTCGCGGGGGTTGAGATCAGTTAAGTTTTCTCTCAGCACGCCTCCTTCTTCTCCTTTGTTTGCAATTGACAACAAACCTTTGGCTGTGCCAACGGCTTGGGCCTTCCTATGATATAGTTCCGGAGGCGAAATGTCAATAAACCGTAGGGTGAACGTGCCTGTTAAAAATGAAATATATTGAGTTTATACACCCTATTTTTGACACAGTATATGCCAAATACCCTAATAATCGCAAAAATACATATTTGTAGCGTAGCCCAGTTATAGCCTCTTTGTCAACCATGTTATCAGCCGGGCCGCCACCTCCTCCTTGCTCGCCAGTTCGTACTGTTCCACGGCATCAGTACTCAGCAGTGCGACGCGGTTCGTGTCGACCTCAAACCCGGCGTCTGGCAGGGTGATGTCGTTGGCAACAATCAGGTCCAGCTTCTTGCGCTCCAGCTTCTCGCGCGCATTGCGCAGCAGCTCCTCCGATTCGGCAGCAAAGCCGATTACCAGGCGCGGGCGGCTGGGGTTTTGGGAGACAGCCATCAGAATATCAGGTGTGCGGGCCAGCTCGATCTGTGGCGCCTGGTTATGCTCTTTCTTGAGCTTCTGTTCTGATACAGCAACTGGCCTGAAGTCCGCTACCGCCGCGCTCATGATCAGGGCATCAGCCGGGGTCTCGCCGCAGGCATACGACAATACGGCATCATGCATCTCCTGAGCACTGGTCACACGCACGTACTCGGCACCCACGGGGGTGGGCAGTGCAGCAGGCCCGCTGATCAGGGTGACCCGTGCCCCCTGGTCCAGGGCAGCCTGGGCGATTGCGAAGCCCTGTTTGCCCGACGACCGGTTGCTGATAAAACGTACAGGATCGATTGCTTCGCGCGTCGGCCCTGCGGTAACGACAAGGTGCTTTCCTGCTAACGGCCCCGAGCGCCCCAGGATAACCCGGCAAATACCCAGGAGTTCCTCCGGTTCTAGGAGGCGCCCCATCCCCTCCAATCCTGAAGCCATCCTGCCCTGGCCCGGCCCGGCGAATATCACACCGCGCTCGCGCAGCACTGTGATATTGGCCTGCGTGGCGGGCGCTTCATACATTCCTACATCCATGGCGGGGGCCAGGATAATCGGGCAGCGGGCCGCCAGCGCGGTGACGCTTAGCAGATCATCTGCCAGCCCGTGTGCCAGCCGTGCCAGCGTGTGGGCGGTGGCCGGGGCGATGATCAGCAGGTCGGCGCTGTGTCCCAGCCCCACGTGTGCGATATGGGTGCCCAGCCCCCCTCCCGAGTCCGTCTCCCACATGCTCGTATAGACTGGGCGGCCGGTCAGCGCCTGGAAGCTCAAAGGTGTGACGAAGCGCATGGCCGACTCGGTCATGATCACATCCACCTCAGCCCCTGCCTGGGTAAGCTGGCTGGCCAGGATACATGCCTTGTAAGCGGCAATTGATCCTGTCACACCCAGGATGATGCGTTTACCAGACAAAACCGAGTTTATCATCAGGGAACCGCTGCCTTTCCGAACATTAACGCGCGCCGCTGTAGTCTGCTGGCGCCCAGAGCCAGGCCTCCTGCTGTGAGCCATACAGCAACCTGAACCCAGGGGCTGAAGGCAAGGAAGTTGCTCGCCGTGCTGATGTACTTGTAACCCGGCGGGGTTGCCAGCACATGGTGCACCGCGGGCATGATCAGATAGGCTGACGCTCCGCCTGCCAGCAGGATCGTGAGCCAGCTCTCTGGCTGCTGCGTGCGCCGCCACGGGAGGATCGCCAGCACAGCCAGGCCTGCCGCGCTCACCACGAGGCTGCCTCCCATCGTGGCATAGGCGAGCCAGACAGGGATGTTGAGGCCGTACGCTGTTCTTTCCAGGGCGTATCCTAGAAGCAGCCAGGGCAGCAGTGCCAGGCCATCCAGGGCCATCCATGCTACCCGAGTCGGCTGGCGCAGCGCCAGGCCGGTCGGCGCCAGCGCCAGCGCCAGCCCTGCCAGTGCAGCAAGGGTAGTCAGTGCTGCTAGGCCGGGGGGCAGTGTGGGATGGTTCACATTCATCGTCAGCAGGGGGAGGTACATGCCCAGGGGGATTGCAGACGCGACCCAGATACGCCACCACGCGGGCAGCGTAAGCGTTCTCCAGAGCCTGCCTGCGATCCAGGCCAGCCCGTTGCTGATAACCAGTGTAAACCCACATGCGACCAGCCCGGACATCCAGTACCGGCTGCGTGTTGCTGCGTCGAACGGGGTCGCCCCGAGGTGCTGGTAGAGGAACACAGCATACCGATCGGCAAACCCGAACCAGTAGGTCATTAAGCCTGCCACCAATGCAGTCGGTATGAGCGAGAGCAGGGTTGGGCTGATGGCACGGAGTGAGGGTGTTGTCGAACGTGTGGCGGCGGTCATCCGTGCATTTCCGGGGGAGGTGCGATACCAACCAGTAAGGTCAGGCGCCCGCCGCTGTGGTTCTCGACACCATGAGGGACCCCTGCTGGCGCCCAGATCACATCACCAGGTTGGCCTTGATGCCGTTCGTCCCCCACAGTGAACAGCCCTTCACCTTCCATCACAACATAGACCTTGTCAGCGCCCTGGTGATGGTGAACGGGCTGGGTCTGACCAGGCTCCAGGCAGTTCACACCTACTATCAGGGATGCACCCTCAAACAGGGTGGCTTTAAAGTGCTTGTCTTCGCGCCGCCCGGTATTCAATCGATAGTCTTTAAAATAGCTCATGATCACTCCTGTGGCTGGTTGGGCTGAGTGACCGGTGTGGGATCACGCTTACTTCGATCATAACGCAGGGTGCCTGCGAGTGTCTACCGGCTGTCGTGCTGCTCGGGGGATCAGCCCAAGCGCTTACAATCAGTTTGACTATGCGCGGACGTGCCAATCACCCTCGATGATCCACTTATACGTGGTCAGCTCGCGCAGGGCCATGGGCCCGCGCGCGTGCAGCTTCTGTGTGCTGACGGCGACCTCCGCGCCCAGGCCAAGCTGTGCACCGTCTGTGAAACGCGTGCTGGCGTTCACATACACGGCGGCAGAGTCCACGCGGTCAACAAACTTCCGTGCATGGTCCTGGTTCTGTGTCAGGATGCCATCTGAATGCCCGGTGGAATGTGCATCGATGTGGGCGATTGCCTCGTCCAGCCCTTCAACCACTTTGAGCCCAAGTACCAATGACAGCCACTCGGTATCCCAGTCACCCGCTCCGGCAGGTTCAACATTCTCCCGGCTGCCCACGATCTGCAGCGCCGGCCCATCCGCCTTGAAACAAACTCCATCCACTTTCAGGCGTTCAACGACCTGTGGCAGCACCTCCGCTGCAATACTGTGATGTACCAGCAGGGTATCCAGCGCGTTGCACACTGAAGGGCGCTGAGTCTTGGCGTTGTGAATGATCTCCACCGCACGCGCCAGGTCGGCGCTCTCATCCACATACAGGTGGCAGATGCCGATACCTCCGGTGATCACAGGGATCGTGGCGTTCTCCAGGCAGAACTGGTGCAGCTCGGCTCCGCCACGCGGGATGATCATGTCGACATACTCGCGCAGGCGCAGCAGTCCGAGCACATGAGTGCGGTCCGGGTCGCCAATATACAGCATAGAGTCCTTAGGCAGGCCCGCGATCGCCAGGCCTGCCCGGATCGCCTCTACCAATGCGAGGTTGGAGCGCAGCGTCTCCTTGCCCCCGCGCAGGATGGCGGCGTTGCCGCTCTTAAGTGCGAGGGCTGCCACGTCAATAGTGACGTTAGGCCGTGCCTCGTAGATCACACCCAGCACGCCCAAGGGAGTACGTCTCCTGCGCACACGCAGCCCGTTCGGCAGCGTCTCCTGGTCGAACTCCTGCCCCACGGGGTCCGGCAGGCTGGCCACATGGCGGGTATCAGCGGCGATGCCGGACAGCCGGGCCGGGGTCAGCAAAAGCCGGTCGATCAGCGCCTCAGACAGGCCGTTGCTGCGCCCATCGGCCACATCGATTTCATTTGCTTCGAGGATAGCCCCTTCTCGCAGAGTGAGCTGCTCGGCAATCGTGTGCAGCGCCCGGTTTTTCTGTTCGGTGCTGGCGCCGGCGAGCTGGCGTCCAGCAGTACGTGCGCGCTTTCCAAGATCTTGCAGGTCTACCATGGCCCCCTCTCCCTCATTCTGCTTCACACAAGCACAAGGTCATCACGGTGGATCACCTCTTCTGCGTAGATGTAGCCCAGGCGCTCCTCAATCTCCGTGGAATGAGCGCCGCATAATGCCGCAAGGTCCGTCGCGTTGTAGTTCGTGATACCGCGCGCGATCTCATGCCCGTCCGGGGCAAGGACCCGCACGATCATGCCACGCTCAAAACTGCCATCTACGCGGGTCATCCCAACCGGGAGCAGGCTTGCCCCACCCTCGCGCAGAATACGTGCAGCACCCTGGTCAACATGTACAGTTCCCTGGGGGCGCTCCGAGAGCAGCCAGCGCTTGCGGCTTTCGATCTGGTTCATCGCAGGCTCGAACCAGGTGCCGACCGATCTCCCCTGAGGGCCCAGCAGCTCAGACAGCACACCTGGGCGCGATCCCTGGGCGATCACTACGGCTGTGCCGCTGCGGGTGGCGAGTTGGGCCGCCTGCAGCTTGGTGATCATGCCGCCGGTGCCCTGCTTGCTGCCTGCGCCCCCTGCGCTGTGCCATAGTGCCTCATCGAACTCAGTGACGTTGTTGATCAACCGGGCTTCCGGGTCGGAGCGCGGATCGGTGGTAAATAACCCGGGCTGGTCTGTGAGCAGCACCAGCAGGTCCGCGTCAATCAGGTTGGCCACCATCGCGGACAGGTTGTCGTTGTCACCTACTTTGATCTCTTCGGTGGCAACTGTGTCGTTCTCATTGATAATCGGCACCACGCGCTGCTGGAGCAGGGCATTGAGCGTGTCACGCGCGTTCAGATAGCGCTGCCGGTGAGTCAGGTCACCGCGTGTCAGCAAGACCTGCGCTGTGTGCAGTCTGAATATCCCGAAAAGGTCCGCATAGTGGTGCATTAAGACGGGCTGCCCGACTGCGGCGAGCATCTGTTTGGCCGGGATCCCACGCCCCAGGCCGGGATGGCCCAGAGCTCCTCGCCCTGCGGCAATCGCCCCTGACGACACAAGCGCCGCGGCTATCCCGCGTTCGTGCATCTCCGCGATCTGCTGGACAAGCATTAACAGGCGACGTGGGTCAAGCGTGGCCCCACCACCTGTGAGCACACTGGTGCCAACTTTGATGACGAGACGCTGCGGGGATGCGGATTGTTGCATGGGACAGTTTCACCCGGTCCAGAGATTTCAAGGATTGTACTGCTTCGGGCCGGGCATGCAACACCTGTGAGAAAAACGAAGAAGGACAGGGGATACCTGTCCTTCTTGCTCGGCTGTATGATAATCGACTAGATGGCTCTGATAATGTTGCTGAATACGTTGCCGATCGCCGGGCCCAGCAGCGCCAGGATGACGATCACGACCACAGCCACCAGGACGAGGATCAGCGCATATTCAACGAGACCCTGACCCTCTTCACGCGGATTGAACAACATGTTGTACTCCTTTGAAATCGGATAATGACACATACAGCACCTGTCATCATTATAGGAACTACTGTGTCCCTGAAAACATGGGGGATTCTACGTATTTAACAGGGTGGTTTGCAAGGCAATCCCCATGGCGGATGCATTGGGATAACGCTGCTCCGGATTCTCGCTGAGTGCACGCTCAATGACTGCACACACTGTTTCCGGCACAGCAGGGTTCAGCGCCCTGATCGGGCGGCGATCAAATGAGAACGGTTCCTCAAGCCGTGGGTCGCTGCTCGTGAGCAGATGGTGCAGGGTAGCTCCCAGCGCATAGATATCAATAGCCGGGGTCACAATCCCCTGGTACTGCTCAGGCGCCGCATACCCATCAGTGCCCAGCGGGTCGAGCGTCACCCCGTGCGGAAAAGCATCGGCAATCCCGAAGTCCACCAGCCGGACGAGTTCGCCGCGTTCCAGCATGATATTCGACGGTTTTAGATCGCGATAGATGATGGGATCAGGTTTTTGTGAGTGCAGGCATTCAAGTGCTTCGGCGATCGCGATACCCCAGGTACATACTCGTGGATACGACAGCGGCTCCTCGCTGGAAAGCAGCACGCTTTCCAGGTCCTGGCCTTCAATGAATTCCGTAACCAGATAGCTGTGCTCTGGGTCCAGAAAGAAATCGTATGTGCGGGCGATTCCAGGGTGCTTGATCTTGACCAGGCGTTTCGCGCGCGCATTGAAGGCTTTGCGTGCTTCATCAGGAGGCAGCCCCAGCCCGTCATCCAGCAGTGATTCTTTAATTGCAACAGTCCGCTCACGCCCCCTGCGCCCCACATCGCGAGCGACGTACAGCGTGTTCAACCCGCTCACGTGGTGGACGGCGATGATCTCGTAGCGTTTCTTCAATCGATCTCCCGGGGAGAGCAAAGTTAATCCAGTACTGGTCACAGCCAGTGCTCCCATCCCGGTGGCTTTGGCAGGCCCTGCCACCCTGGATATAATCATGTCCGCGCCCCAGTAGCTCAAAGGATAGAGCAACCGCCTCCTAAGCGGTAGGTTGAAGGTTCGACTCCTTCCTGGGGCATCCGTTGAGAGCGCGCAGCACTAGGCAGCGCGCATCTTGCATTATAGTAATGTTCTATATATTGTGCCCACTTTCCCCAGCCAACACTGTGCGATGGATGCACAGCCTCTTGGCCGCAGATTGACGGATCACCCCGATCTGTGCTAGTCTTAACCGTGTATTGCAAACCAATACCTTCAGCCGTCGTAAAGGTACGCCAGTAGCTCGGACGCCTGGCGTGTAACGGGGGAAGACCGGTGGCCATTCGCTGAATGGGAGTCCGGCGCTGTCCCGCAACGGTAAGTGCAGCACAGTCATGCTGACACAAGCCCGAGTACCCGCCTTTACCTCAAGCTAAGGTCCACCTTCGAGGACAAGGGGGCTAGCTGATGGTCTTCAGCACACAAACCCGCCCCTGGCGGGTTTCTTATTTCCAGACACATGCTTCCCCCATTGTGCCTGTTCGCTCATCATAATGGAGGGAAACCCATGCATGCTCGTTCACTAACTCTGATCGTCCCTGTACTGCTCTTGAGCCTGCTCGTCGGCTGTGCTCCCGCTGCGCCCGCTCCTGCCGTTGAGCCCACGCAGCCAATAGAGCAGCCGCCTGCAGCGGAGCCCGATCCCACGACTGCGCCGCAGCCTGAAGCACCTGAAGCAAACCTGACAGCCGGGTGTGTTGACACTTATGCAGAAGGGGTAGATTACTTCCCTGAGAAGACAGCCCTGGAGTATGCATCTGGCTTCACTGTAGAGTACTTCGGCAATTATAAAGTTGTTACTGTCACCCGGCCCTGGTCTGGATCTGCTCAGACCTTTCAGTACGTGCTGGTGCAGTGTGGAACACCTGCTCCGGATGATTTTGAGGATGCCCTGACTGTCGAGGTCCCTGCCAGTTCCTTCGTTTCGATGTCGACCACCTACCTCCCAATGCTGGAAGACCTGGGTCGTCTCGATGCGCTGGTTGCCGTTGATAATGGCATCTATGTGTACAACCCGGCAGTTCGTGAGCGGCTGGCCGCGGGCGAGATCGCCGAAGTGGGCCGTGATGCTGATGTTAACGTGGAAGCTGTGCTTGACCTCGACCCCAGCCTGATTATGGCCTCCAGCCTTGGCTTTGATACAGATGCGCATCCGGTGCTGCTGGCGGCCGGGCTGCCTGTGGTGGTCAATGGGGACTATGTAGAACCCACCGCCCTGGGGCGCGCTGAATGGGTCAAGTTCATTGCGTTGTTCTACAACGAGGAAGCTCGTGCAGCCGAGGTCTTTGGTGAGATTGCCGGCCAGTACAATGAGGCCGCTGCTCTGGCTGCTGGTGTCGAGCAGCGCCCCACTGTGTTTGCGAATACGCCCTTTGACGATGTCTGGTACATGCCGGGGGGTGACAGCTACACTGCGCACATGTTTGCCGATGCGGGTGCGGATTATCTGTGGGCGGATGATACTTCAGCGCCGACTCTGTTCCTTGACTTCGAAACTGTCTTCGATACAGCCAAGGATGCAGAGATCTGGTTGAACCCCTTCGCTTACGATCTGGAAGGCCTCGCGACCACTGACGAGCGTTTTCGTGAGTTTGCAGCGTTTCAGAGCGGGCAGGTCTACGCCTACAACGCACGCGAGACTGAGCTGGGCGGCAATGACTTCTTTGAGTCTGGCGCAGCCCGTCCTCATATTGTCTTGATGGACCTGATCAAGATCTTCCATCCCGATCTGCTGCCCGATCACGAGCTGTTCTATTACCGGCAGCTGCAGTAACTGGAATTGATATGGTGCCGTGCCGGGCGCAAGTATTCCCAGTGCCCGGCACGGCGGGTGCAAAACGATGTCTGAGATGCACGAGACGGCCCTCCACGAACGGCCAAATACCCCCGGTCCGCCGCGCATGAACCTGCGCCCGCTGGCTCTGGCTCTGATGCTGGCTGTGCTGGTTGCGCTGTTCGCGATCACCCTGTCGATCGGGTCGGTCACGATCCCCCTGCGCGACATCGGGTTGATCCTGGCCGGGGGCGAGCCTGCTCGGGCTACCTGGTCACAGATCGTGCTGCTTTTCCGGCTGCCCAAGGCGATCACCGCCCTGCTGGCCGGGGCTTCGCTTGCTGTGGCGGGCCTGGAGATGCAGACCTTGTTTCGCAACCCACTGGCCGACCCGTTTGTGTTGGGGGTCAGCTCAGGGGCCAGCCTGGGTGTTGCGCTGGTCGTGCTCACTGCGGGCAGCACACTCAGCGGAGCCGTGCTTGTATCGGGCTTGAGCCTGCTGGCCGATCTGGGTGTGGTGGCAGCCGCCAGCCTGGGGGCTGCGCTGGTGATGGCCCTGGTGATGCTGGCAGCCCGCCGCGTCAAGACGATGACACTGCTCATTCTGGGCCTGATGTTTGGCTATGCCACTAACGCAGCAGTCAGCATTCTCTTGCACTTCAGCATCTCCGAGCGCATCCAGGCTTATATCGCCTGGACCTTTGGCAGCTTTGGCTCAACCACCTGGCAGGAGCTGCGTGTCTTTGCCCCTGTCTTGCTGCTGGCGCTGCTGGTCGCTCAAGTGATGGTCAAACCGCTCAATGCCTTGCTGCTGGGCGAGAGTTACGCGCGCAGCATGGGGCTGAATGTAGCCCGAGCGCGCTTCTGGCTGCTGGCCAGCACGGCAATCCTGTCAGGTGTTGTCACGGCTTTCTGCGGGCCGATTGGTTTCATCGGCGTAGCAGTGCCGCATATGGCCCGGGCAGTCTTCCGAACTTCCGATCATCGGGTTCTGATTCCTGCGGTGACACTGCTGGGCAGCATCACCGCGCTGCTGGCCGACTTTGTGGCCGGGGTGCCAGGCAGCCAGATTGTGCTGCCGCTGAATGCCATTACCGCATTGATCGGGGCGCCCGTAGTGGTCTGGGTGATTCTTAATCGAAAAGGTATCAAGGAGACCTTCGCGTGATGCAGCCTGAAGCGATCCTTACAACAGATCATCTCAACATTGGCTACCCGCAGCCGCGTGGGGTGCCTCGCACGGTCAGTGCGGGCATCTCTGTTGCGTTGGAGCGCGGTGAGATGGTCTGTTTGCTTGGCCCGAACGGTGCAGGAAAATCGACCCTGCTGCGTACACTCGGTGGGATGCAGCCCCCCCTGGAAGGGGGGGTGTATCTGGCCGGCTGCCCCCTTGCTGATCTGAGTGCTCGCGAGCTGGCGCGGCGCCTCAGCGTGGTGCTGACCGAGCGGGTCGACGTTGGCGAGCTGTCAGTCTACGGGCTGGTGGCGCTGGGGCGCCATCCCCACACCGATTGGCTGGGGCGCATCACTGCACGCGATGATTCTGTGATTCGCTGGGCCATTGAGGCAGTCGGCGCAGCTCCGCTGGCTCACCGCTATGTCGGCGAGTTGAGTGATGGTGAACGCCAGAAGGTGCTGATCGCCCGTGCATTGGCCCAGGAGCCGGATGTCATGCTGCTGGATGAACCCACGGCATTCCTTGATCTGCCCCACCGCGTTGAAGTCATGCGCACCCTGCGACACCTGGCACGCAGGGCGGGGCATGCGGTCCTGCTCTCTACCCATGATCTGGACCTGGCCCTGCGCAGCGCCGACCGCATCTGGCTTATGCCGCTGGAGGGTCCAGTACAGGTGGGGGCCCCTGAAGACCTTGTGCTCAGCGGCGCATTCCAGGCTACCTTCCATCGTGAGGGCATCGACTTTGACCCGTATACCGGGTCCTTTACGATCTCCGGGCAGTCAGCCGGTGTGATCGAACTGCAGGGGGATGGCATCCCTGCACTGTGGACTGTCCGCGCCCTGGAGCGCGAGGGATACTATGTGGCTCGTGAGCGTAGTGCTGCGCCGATCCGTGTGGAGGTGCTGTGCCACGATCCCAGGGACCTGCGCTGGCGGATCGTGACTCCCCAACTGTCACGCACAGCCAGCTCGATCCATGATCTGCTCGGTGTCTTGCGATCGGTCCAGTCTGCGGCAGCCTGATCGTGCCATGTCCTGAAACGGCAGAGCAGGGGAGGCATGCATGTGATGCTCCCCTGCTCTTTGATTCCCTGCGTAGTTTGATCAGCGCGCGGCGTCTTCGTCCAGCAGTGCGCGGGCATTCTCGATGTAGCTTAATGATTGGTGCCGGAAGTAGGTATCGTACAGATCGGCATAGTGGCCGCCTCTGGCGATGAGCTGGTCATGATCGCCTTCCTCGATGATCTTGCCATCTTCCAGCACAATAATGCGGTCCGCGCTGCGGATCGTGCTCAGGCGGTGGGCGATCATGATCGACGTGGAGCGTGCCAGGATCAGGTCTAGCGCCTCTTTGATCTGCGTCTCGGTGAACGGGTCAATCGAGGCGGTTGCTTCGTCAAGAATAAAGATTGCAGGCTTCTGCACCAGCACGCGCAGCAGCGCAACAAGCTGGCGCTGTCCCATGCTCAGGCGTGCGCCGCGCTCACCTACATCGGTGTACAATCCTCCAGGCAGTGTCTCGATCCATTCCCCCCCACCGATGCTGTTTGCGAGCGCCTCGATTTCCTCCAGAGTCGCATCGAGTCTGCCGTAGCGCAGATTGTCCATGATCGTCCCGTTGAACAGGAATGGTGTCTGCGGCACCAGCCCCAGACGGCTCCGGTAATCTTGCAGATCAAAGGAGCGGATATCCTGCCCGTCGATCAAAATGCGCCCCTGCTGGTATTCGTAAAAGCGCGTGATCAGCTTGATGATGGTGCTCTTGCCTGCCCCTGTGTGGCCTACAAAGGCCACGTTTTCTCCGGGGGCAATGTTCAGGCTGAAATCCTCAAGCACCGGCTGGTTGGGCTTGTATTCGAAGGTTAGGTGCTCGAATACAATCGCGCCGCGTAAACCCTCCGCCGGGCGGCTGCCAATCTGCAGCACTGTGTTCTCTGCATCGATCAGCGCAAACACGCGCTCCAGGTCAGCCATCGCCTGTTGGAACTGGCTCCAGTAGGACGACAGATTGATGATCGGGAACCAGAAGCGGTCCGCCGACTGCAGAAACAAAAACCATGTCCCGATGCCAATCGCCCCGCCGATCACCGCCTGAGCCCCGAAGTACATGATCACCGAGAGTGAGAGGCTCGCCACTGCGTTGAAGGCCGGGAAGATCAGGGAAAGGATAAACCCGCGCCGCAGGTTGATCCCGTATGAAAGCTGGTTAACCTGGGTGAACTCGCCATACATCAACCCCTCACGCCGAAAATTCTTGGCGATCAGGATGCCAGTGACGCTCTCCTGGATATTGTCATTCACCGCAGCCATGGCGCGTGACCCCTGCCGGGTGATACGCCGCGCCATGTGCCGGAATAGAACAGCCAGCCCGATGATGCCGGGCATAAAGGCAAAGATCAACAGCGTAAGCACCACGCTCTGGCGCAGCAGGGCAGCCATCAAGATCAGGAACTGCGCGATCTGCACAAACAGATCGAAGCTGAACATGAATACCTGGGCGAACTCCTCGGTGTCGCTGGTGATGCGGCTCAGCACCTTGCCCGATTTGTTCTCATCGAAAAAGGCCATATCGCGTTTTACAGTGGCCCGGAACGCATCCTTGCGCATGCGGGCAGTCACCCGACCCACCACGCGTGCGAGGTTGCGCTGCATGATCCAGTTAGCGAAGTAGCGCAGCACTACCGTGATGAAGAGAGCCGCTATCAGCAAGGTAAGCTGGGAAGCAAATGCAGGCGTCTCAAGCGCATCCACACCCACAGAGGTGAGGATCGGGATCAAAGCGAGAAAACCTGCTGAAACCAGGCCCATCAGGGCGATGGTGTACACACGCCCACGATACGGCTTCATGTAGTCCCACAGCCGTTTGAACAGATACAGATCTGTGTACTGGCGGTCGTATTTGTCGGCGTCAAGTCCGGCGAAGAAACCCATGGGTGTCTCCTAATCACCAGCCTCACGGCTGGCCTGTTGCGGGTGCCTGGTCGAGGGGGGTGCTCCCTCGTAGCGTGCGAAGATGCGCCGGTATGCCTCAGAGCTGGCCAACAGCTCCTGGTGTGTTCCCTGGGCGACAACCCGCCCCTTGCGAAATACGACGATATGGTCCGCCCAGCGAATCTGTGAGAGTCGGTGCGTGATCAACAAAGTAGTGCGCCCTTTGGCCGCTGCCCAGATCGCCTTCTGGATGCGGTCCTCGGTTGCGCTGTCGATGGCGCTGGTGCTGTCATCCAGGATCAGGACGCGCGGGTTGGTCAGGAAGGCCCGTGCAATTGCCAGCCGCTGGCGTTGGCCGCCGCTGAGTGTGACACCCCGCTGGCCGATCACGGTATCGTAGCCTTCCGGCAGGGCCATAATGAACTCATGTGCCTGTGCTTTCTTAGCCGCATCGATCACATCCTCCAGGGGGGCATCGGGCGTGCCAAACCGGATGTTATCCGCGATGCTGCGGCTGAAAAGGAAGATTTCCTGTTCAATGATGCTGATCTGCGAACGCAGCGACTCCAGGCTCCATTCGCGCACGTCGATGCCATCGATACGCACCGCTCCGGCTGCCACATCATAGGTGCGGTTGATCAGCTTTGTGATGCTGCTCTTGCCTGCCCCCGTCTGGCCTACCAGGGCGACAGTCTTGCCCGGCGCCACACGGAATGAGATGCCCTGCAGGACTTCTTTACCCCCTTCATAGGAGAAATCAACCTGGTCGAAGACGATCTCCCCCTCAATCGGGCGTGTCACCCCTGCGCGGTTCTGATCCAGGTCGGTTTGCGCAGTGATTACCTTGAGAATGCGCTCGGCACCCGCATAGCCCCCTGCCAACCGCAGCAGTGAAAAGCTCGAAGTGAACACCGGGAAGCCAAACAATGATAGCTGCCCCATGAAATTGACGATATCCCCGGTCACGATCAGCCCCTGGCGATACAGGTAGACGCTGTGCAGAAAGCCGCCAAAGAGGGCCAGCCCGAACAGCATCATCGCAAAATAGCGTGCCTGGATATCGCCTTGCTGGATGAAGTGCTCCAATACGGCATCGGCCAGCGTGTCGAATTCCTGAGCCTCCTGTTCCTCCTGCGCCATCCCTTTCACCACCTGGATTCCATCCAGCGCCTCTGCCAGGTGGGCATTCATCACCCCAAAGCGGGCTCTGAGCTTCTGTGAGACCCGATGGACGTTCTGGGTGTAACGGTATTGCACAAACGCGTACGCCAAGATGAAGACTAATGGCGTAATGGTCAGCGCAGGATGGATGGTCGGAGTCACAAGCAGCGGCACGATCAAGAAAAAGCCTGAGCCGACCAGCAGGTTGATGCCGGGGGACATGAACAGGTTGAGCTCGCGTACATCGTTCACTACGCGTGCCATGATCTCGCCCACGGGCAGGCTGTCATGGTAGGCCATGCTCTTGCCCAGCAGGCTCACATACAGTTCGTCGCGCACATCACGCTCGATGCGCTGGGCGAACATCTCCGCGGAGTAGTTACGTATAAGCTGCAGTCCGCCGCGGATTAATTGGCTGATGGTGAGTACCAGCGCAAGAGTGCCCACGCGTGCCAGGTTCTGGCTGGCCTGCACTACATTAAAGGCTAGGCCGAGATAATATGGCACGAGGGAAGCCAGCGCCGCGTTGCTGAACGCTCCCAGCACCATCAGGAATGCCACCAATGGTTGATGCCACATCTGCGACCAGATAAAACGCAGCGGCGAGCGATAATCGCTGGTGAGCTTGTGGGCTGTGTACTCTGAAGGCATAAAGCATTCTCCAACCAGCACCAGAAGAAACGCGCAGCCCGGCTCTCACCGGGCGCGCAGTGTGCATATCTTACTTCAAATACATGGTCTCTGAAAGGCTCGTGCTGTTATGACAGCCTGGAGTAGACTATCTCGCCATCATGCCACTCTGGCTCCTGTTCCAGCACTGTCATCAGGCGCAGGAACTGGGCATGCTGTTCCGGGCTCTCGGCATTGGCGAAGTACTGCTCGCGGCTTTCAAATACTACAGCAAGGTAAAACTCCCGCGAATCCTTGTCCATCTGGTATACGTATGTTGTAATGAAACCATCTGGCTCAAAGGCTTCTTCCATCTCCCTGGCTAGGCGTTGAAAGTCAGCCTCCATACCGGGTTTTACACGCATGCGTGCCACGGTCCCATACATGAGAGCCTCCCCGCTTAGGTTGCCGTGCATGGATCGGTCGCGTGGCATCACGATAACGCTGTTGTGGAGAAGGGCCCGGGTTGCTGGTGAACCACACGGTAGTGCTGATTATGGCACACAAGTGTTCTAATTTCAACCGGATTAGTCGAGAAATCCCGGCGCCCATTCCGGACCGCCGGGATTTTCAGGCAATGCAATAAGCTTAGAAACCCTCAAGCTGTGCCAGGTCAACCACACCGGCAGCAAGCGCCACCACGCGCTGTAAAAGCCCCAACCTATTGGTGCGGATGCGTTTATCATCGTGCATCACCAGCACCCCACCAGCCTCGGGACGCTCGAAGAAAGTTGTGATGGGCCCTACGAGCGGCTCAAAGGCGCCCAGAAACGTATCGACATCGGGCGTTTTTCCCAGTGCCTTTTCTGCTTTCTTGAGCGCTGTGAAAAGTGTTTTCTCAATCTCTTCAACAAATGCTCCGGGATCAACCTTATACAGCCGATCCTGGCTCCGTGTGATGCGCGCGCACCGCGCATATGCATCCAGGATCAGTTCCCAGTCATCCCTAGCCACCCATTGTGCGATCTGTTCGGCGTAGATGCGGGCACGGTGGGGGTTATGTGCCTGTGCCCCGAGTACTGCTTGCACGATGTCATACTCGAAGGTTTCACGCAGCAGACCATGCAAACGGGCTGCGATGAACTCCTGAATTCGGGGGGCCAGCTCTACTGCTGCTGCGTGCAGGTCCTCTGGCAGCCCCTCACCTGCCCATTGGATCAGCGTTCGCAGGTCCACGTCCAACCCATGCCCAACCAGGATCTGCACAATCCCCAGCGCCGCACGACGCATCCCGTAGGGGTCTGCGGAGCCTGTTGGCTCCATCCCGGCTGCGGAAAGGCTTACCACACTGTCAATCCGATCTGCGAGCGCCAGCACGATGCCCGCCAGTGCGCGGGGTAGATCATCCCCTGATCCCTGTGGCAGGTAATGTTCTGCAATGGCTTCAGCGACTTCTGGCCGTTCCCCGGATCGCAGGGCATATTCGCGGCCTATAGTCCCTTGCAGGGAGGTGATTTCAACCACCATCTGTGTGGCCAGGTCAGCCTTGCACAGCCGAGCAGCACGCAGCGCCGCGTCCATCTGTGCATCATCCAGCCCCAGCAGGCTGCTCAGGTGAGCGGTCAGCCCTTCAATACGAGCTGTCTTCTCATAGTACGAGCCAAGCCGTTCGTGAAAAGTGAGTGACTTAAGGCGCGGCACAAAGTCTGCCAGACGGTGTTTGCTGTCTTCGGTAATGAAGAAGCGGGCATCAGCAAAGCGCGCCCGGATCACATCCGCGTTTCCTTCTGCCACCTTGTCAAGGTGTTGGTCGTCTCCATTGCGCACCGTCACGAAGTACGGCATCAAACCGCCGTCTTTATCAATGACCGCGAAATAGCGCTGGTGCTTCTTCATGACAGTGGTCAACACCGGCACCGGCAGCGCCAGAAACTCCTCCTCGAACCGTCCAACCAGGGCGGTGGGCTGCTCAACCAGGTTGGTGACCTCTTGCAAAAGGTCCCGGTCCTCTTTGATAAACCCCTTCACAGAGGCGGCCGCCCGCGTGATCTGCTCCTGGATTACCGTGCGGCGTTCCTCCGGGTCAATCAGGATGCCGAGTTCGCGCAGCGTGTTGAGGTAACCCTGAGGGTTTTCAACTTCGATCTCGGGTGACCCCAGCGGGCGGGTGCCGCGCGTAATACGTCCTGAGTAGGTATTGGCGTAGTTAAAGGGAACGATCTCATCCCCATGCAGGGCCACCAGCCAGCGAATGGGCCTTGAGAATGCCACCCCTGACCAGTTCCAGCGCATACTTTGCTCGAAGTGCAGGCCTGCAATTAACCCTGGCAGCGTTTCGCTCAGCACATTGGCCGTCACCCGATCATCGTCTTTGACCACGGCAACGAGATATTCGCCACCATCAATCTCGCGCCGTTCCAGTGCGCTGAGCGGGACATCGTTCTTACGGGCAAAGCCTTCTGCCGCCTGGGTGAGTTTTCCCTGTGCGTCAAACGCCGCCCGCGCAGGCGGCCCGCGTAGGATGCGTTCCTCCCCTTTCTGGTTCGGAGAGAGGCCCTCAACAAGCACAACCAGGCGCCGGGGAGTTCCGCTGACACTCACTGAGCGGTATTCCAGGTGTGCATCATCTAGCATCCGGGGCACCGCTTCGCGGAGCTGGGCAAGTGCCGAATCCAGATCGGCAGCGGGGAGTTCCTCAGTGCCGATCTCCAGCAGGAACGGTGCAGGTTTCTCCGGGTAGGGGCCAATATGGTAGACAGGGGGGGCAGGCAGCGGGACACTCACTGCGCCGGTTTCCTCATCCACGTGCCATTCAGCGGGCAGCATGGGATATCCCAGTGCGCGGCGCTGCTCGGCGTAAGCATTGGCGACGCCGCGTGCCAGTTCCACCATGCGTTTGAAGTAGGCGGCTCGCTCAGTTACGCCGATTGCGCCGCGGGTGTCCAGCACATTGAACAGATGCGAGCACTTCAGCACATAGTCATGTGCCGGGATCACCAGCGGCGGGTCGTAGGCCAGTGCACGTTTTGCCTCTGCCTCGTAGGTGTTGTACACCTCGCGAAGCGCATCAACATTGGCCAGGTTGAAGTAGTAATGGCAGTGCTCCTTTTCAGACTGGAGCAGCACGTCATCATACTTCACACCGCCGCCCCAATGGATGTCCCATACCGAACGGACACCCTGCAGTGCCATCAGGATACGCTCCACGCCGTAGGTTATCTCCACTGAGGGTGGATCCAGGTTCAGCCCTCCGGCCTGTTGGAAGTAGGTGAACTGGGTGATCTCCAGCCCGTCCAGCCAGACTTCCCATCCCAGGCCCCAGGCGCCCAGTGCAGGCTGCTTCCAGTTATCCTCGACAAAGCGAATGTCGTGTTCGCGCGGGTTGATGCCCAGCGCTTTCAGGCTCTCCAGATAGATCTCCTGAGGGTTACTGGGGTCTGGCTTCAGGATCACCTGGTACTGGTAGTAGTACTGCATGCGGTTGGGGTTATCGCCAAACCGACCATCATCCGGCCGCACAGAGGGTTCTACGTAGCCTACATTCCATGGTTCCGGCCCCAGCACACGCAGAAACGTTGCCGGGTTCATTGTCCCGGCACCAACCTGGATGTTGTAAGGCTGCCAGATGACACAGCCGTAGGATGCCCAGAACTGGCTCAATTTGAGCAGCAGGTCCTGGAGTGATAGCGGTTCGCTCACGGACTCCCTCCACTGGCGATGCGATGATCCCTATACGCAAACGCGCCACCGGTTGATGGCGCGCCAATTGTAACACGGGTCTTGCAGATTGCGAGGTCCCACCAGGCCTAATCAGCCTGTCCGATTTTTGTCCTGTTTGTGTCCGAAATCATCTCGGTGTGCACGTGGCGCTCCTTGAGACTGAGGGTGGCTCGCAGGTATTGCGAGCGAATCCGCAGGAAAGGAGAACACCGCAATGGTGCACAACTATGGCGCTCCGCCCAGCGGCGGCGGTACCGGACCCAATCGTGGAGCCCCACCCAGTGATGGTGGCACCGGGCCCAACTAGCTGCATGGAGACAGGGCGGGCGGGAGCGTTCGCCCTGTATCTTGTTCAAGGGCGTCCAAATGCACTGTACGGCGCCCAGTAGTAGGCGGGAATCCCTTCTTCGTGTGCCTGGCGTTGCGTTACAGCCAGGGCAGCCAGCGGTGCATACCCACCGGCCAGGTGACTGTACAGGGTCCGCATAAAATCTACAGCCTGCTTGTCTAGTGTGATCCACAGGCTTGCAATCACTGTTTTTGCTCCCGTTGCCAGGAATGATTCCGTCAACCCGGCGATCTCATCCCCATAATACCAGCGCCCCAATCCCGTCTGGCATGCCGACAAGGTCACCACGGCTGCATGCAGTCGCCAGCGGGCTATGCGCTCCAGCCCCAGCACCTCATCCCCCACCAGCAGCCCGGTAAATGCCCCTGTTTCCGGGTCGATGTGCGTGTGTGTGGAGAAGTGCATCCAGGTATAGCGCTCGAGATGTGCCCCAGCGTCGCCTGCCAGCAAATCCTCTGGTGTGAGGCGGGCTGCCTGCCCCGGCATCAGCCTTGAGACAACCTGCTGCTCTGAAATGGCATGTGGCAGAGGGGGATAACCGCTCTGGGAGAACTGCGCCTGCGCAAACACCATGCCATGGTTTACCTGTTGTGCTGGCTCGGTATGTGCCAGTGAATAGTTCAACTGGTTCAGGGAGTGCGCATAGAGTATCTGAGTCTGTGTGATCAGGGGCTTGTTAGCAGAGAGCAGTGCCTGGAAAGGGAGTCCAAACAGCCGCCAGCTTGGCACAACAATCAAAGTATGATCAGGCGCCAGTCGCTCCAGGATTGGGGGAGGAATGAGACGGTCAAGCAGGGTGTGTCGATACTGGTGGCTGAGTGGCTTAACTGGCCCCTCATGATACGCATGGCGCCGGAAGGAGTTATGGGGGCTGGCACATGCGCGCAGAGCCAGATCGTCTTCCGCGCTCAGCGGCAGAGGATACGAGTACAACCCTGCCGGTGAAAGCGTGAACAGCCGCAGCCCATCGCGATTCCACACATAACGCAAAACGGACCAGGCATCTCCCAGAGATTCTGAAAGCTGCTGACCGAGCGTTTCGCTGGTGCTGTCCCACAGTGACCGCTGTGGCGACTGCACGCCCAGAGTACGGCCAAGCCGGGCATTGAGCAGTTGTGCGCTGTGCGCTTCTGCTAGGGCCAACGCATGCTCGTTGTCCTGCAGCCGGGTCGCCAGGCTGAACGCTGTGTCAAACACAGACTGGTTGGCGCGCACAAACCGTGCTGCCTGTTCCTCGTAAGGGAGGCTTCGCCGGGCATCGCGCAGCAGTAACAGCGCTGCGTCATAACCCTCCAGCGCCTTATGGATGTCGCCTTCTTGCTGTGCAATTCGCGCTTCGACCGCGCGCAGACGCCAGCTCAGGGCTGCCGGTAACCGCGTGGCGTCTAATGCGCGGAGCTGGCTGTATGCTGCTGTGCTGCGATTCTCGGCCAGGAGTGCTTCCGCAATATCGATCGTGAGCCCTTGCCCTTCTTCCTCCAGACCAAGCAACAGGGCGATCTTCCGCGCCGCCCGGAAGTGAAGGAGTGCGCCGTCCGGATCACCCGCGCTCAGAGCCAGAACACCGAGCAGTTGCCCCATGGTAACATCATCCTGTGAGGGATGCTCTGCTGTCCCGTGTAGCTCTGCGGCCTGCTCGACCAATGTGCGGGCCTGAGACAGATCACCCAGCACAATCAGGATGCGTGCTATGGAGAGGGTCAGAGGGATAGTCTGGAGACTCACGCCTGCCTTTGCGCGGATTTCTATCGCGCGCCGCATGTGATCCAGGGCGGGCTCGAAATAGGCAAAAGCAGCATAGGTCGTGCCGAGATAATAGTGAGCATTGGACCATTGTTCGTAGGCCCGGTCTTGCTCAGCACGGGTCAGGACATCGTGCATCAACCGCAGTGCGCGCCCAAACTGCCCCTGCCTCTGTGCCACGATTGCGAGATTCTGTGTGGCAATCATGCTGTGATCTGCGTAGCCCAGATCATCATAAATTGCATGTGCTCTGGTGTACCCGGCCGCGGCCTGGTCGTATTCCATGCTGTGCAGGTGTGCGTTCGCAATGCCCAGTTCGCTGCTGGCCAGAATGTAGCGATGGGCTAGCTGTGTGCCGAGCACATGACAGGCGCGGTAGTGCTCCAGGCTCTCCGTGATGTGACCATGTAGGTAGGCGTTATTGCCCATCTCCATACGAGCGCGGGCCTGGTACAGGGCATGCTGTAAGCCTTTTGCCTGCTGGTAGGCCTTGTTCAGCCAATGCACTGCCTCTGGATACTGCCGGTGATCAATGAAGTAGGCCGCCCGGCGTATCCATACAAACGCAAGCATGGCTGGCATGTGCAGGCGGGTGAACAGGTCTTCACTCTCTGCCAGAGTGCGTCTTGCCTGATCCAGCCTGCCCCGGAAGAAGTGGTATGTGGTCTCCAGTGTCAGAACAATCCCCAGTTCCTCCTCCAGCCGCTCGCGCTGGCACGCAGCGCTCACCTCGGCAAGTAGGGCGATCTGAGCGGGGCTGGCACCTGCCATCGATATCCCATTCAGGGCGTCGATTCTGCAGCGCAGCGCGTGTTGGGCATAGCCTGCTTGATCAAGCAGTTCTGCAATTGTGATCAGCCGGTTAAAACTGCCCTCAGTCTTTTGCAGATGCCGCTCGCAGGCAATGCTGTGCCATGCCCTGATCAGGGTATCTGGGTCGTCGTCCACAAGGGTGTCTGTCGGGGGGCTGTCGTCTCTCAGCAAGGAGAGGGCTTCAGCATGGTAACCCCACCAGACCAGTGCAACGGCCAGCCCGAGCTGTGCCTGCGCTTGTGCTGCGGGGCATCCTGTGCCGTCCCACGCCCCCATGGCGCGTGAAGCAGCAAGCACCGGGTTGCGCCGCGCGAGGGGAAGCAAACCTGCGGCGAATCCAGATGCTTGATTCTTGCTGCCCAGCCTAGCGCCGGTAGCTTGTTCCGACTTGATAGAACTCGGGCTTAAGAGGGTCGGCTCCACCAGAGCGAGGCGTTGGCGGACCTTGTGCAAGTCAAGTGACATGGGGCGAATCCGCTGCAAGCAGCTGGCTATTCCTGCGTGAACAATTCCAGCGCGATACGCGGATCATCAGGCTCGATTGTGACATTCTCAAACAGAAGCCGGTCGTTATCAACCACACTGAAATACGTGCGATCGCCCAGAAATAAGCGCGCATTGGCATTCTCTAATCGAGTCGCACCTGCGATGATGCCCTGAACGTTGAAAACCCCCGCTTGTTCATGGAGGGTTAGCATCACGTGAAACGTTGCATCACCGATGGAGATCGCGTCCATTAATAACAGACGACCATCCACACCGGCTGCGTCAATGCCGCGGGGGGTGCCGGTGCTGGGTTCCATGAAACGCAGCGGGGCATTGATAAGCACATTAAATGCACCAAGCGTGCTGCCCGGCCTTGTGCTCTTACCGGTCTCATGTTCTGATTCGATAAACCATGGCGCATGTATGGGAGCTTGTGCTGCTGCAGCGGACTCCTGCTCCGACATCGCCAGCAGATCAAGCAGGGCACAGCGACACAATGTGCATTGCTTCAGATGTGCAGCCACCTCCGGGTAAAGCCGGGCCGCATCCTGGCCGCCGGCCAGTAACTCTGCATACCGGGTAAGTAGTTCCAGCGCCCGCCAATGCTCTTGTGAGCTGCGCATCCTTTGCTGATCAGTCATTGGAGGGTTCCTTGTCATATTGCACCTGATCGCGCATGGTTTGATAGGCGCGCTGCCTCAGTTTATAGATCGCGTTCTCAGTGCGGTTCAACGCATGTGCGATATCGCTGTTGGATTGCCCATAAAGGTCCCTGAGTACCAGTTCGCGCTGATCCGCTGACAGGTGTCGGAGCAGGTGCTCAAGAGTAAGCTTCAGGTCGATATCTTCATACTGCGCATCAGCGCGCTTATCCGGCAAGGAATCACCTAACGGGGTGGCATCATCACTGATCCCATGATCGAGTGAGAGGGTTAAGTGGCTGCCTGCGAAACCCGGTTGGCTGATTACTTTGCGTACCTCGATATAGACAAACCGTGAGATCCAGGCCTCCAGAGCAGTGTCGTAAGGATAGCGCGGCAGTGAAAGCCAGATCAGGCTTGCACAGTGCTGCTCGAGATCATCTAGCAGTCGCTCGAACTCTGGCCTATCCGGGGAGTAATAAGCCCGCAGTTTGCGCATAACTCGTTCGTGGATCAGAGGAAGCAGGCGTTCCCATGCAGAACGGACCCGCGCAGTCAGTGCGGAAACGCGCGGCGCTTCTCGCAGATATCCGCCCAGTACGGTATCGATATAATCGTCGGGCATCCCCGTCTGCGCATCGGGGGCCATCATGCCACGGGCGCGCTTGTGGTTGCGCGAGACGATCAACGCAACCTGTAGCGAGATATTCTCAGCAGCGCTTGGAGTCAGAATATAGCCAGCCAATCTGGCGTGCCTGTACAGGCGCCTTCGGCATTGGGCAACCAGAGCATCAAGTTTTGAGGATATGAATCCATTCACTGGCATAAGCTGTTAAACCAAGCGATCAAGCAAACCCGCTGGGGCAAGAGGCACATGCAGAAATTATTTTATCATGTATCTGGTATGCATGCTCCCGGATGGTGCCCGCGTCTTCCGTGCAGTGGTATACTCTGGTACGGTTTTCCAATGACAGGAACGGCCGAGATGACCGGTATTGGTGATAACCCATCTGCTCAACCAGGCGCGGATCCGCGCTTGCTCCCCCGTTGGGAGTTGATCGCCCTGGTACTGGGTGATCTGCTCGTGCTGATCGTGTTTGCTGCGCTTGGGCGTTCCAATCATGGGCTTACAGCGGTAGACTCCTCTTTTCGGGCCGTTCTGAACACGGCCATGCCTTTCGTGATTGCATGGATTGCTGGAGGGCTTTTCACCGGGGCCTACCAGGGACAGGGATTGTTTCCGGTAGGGCGTACGATCCTGCGCACGCTGATCACTGCCGTGATTGCCGGACCGCTGGGCACTGCGCTGCGCGCAGCCTGGCTTGAGCGGGAGATCAGTTGGATGTTCATGCTGGTAGCTACAGGGACCATTTCGCTGATGATGGTCATTTGGCGCCTGGGCTGGTCGCGCCTGCGCCGCTTGTGGTGGCCTGAGCTTCCCTAGTCTTTTCTGCCTGCCTGTTTGGAGGAATTTCCTTGACAGATCCTATTCGTCTGCTGCACTTCGCTGATATTCACATAGGCATGGAGAATTACGGCACCATCGATGCCGCTACCGGGATCAGCAGCCGGGTGATGGATTTCCTGCGCCGCCTCACCGAGATCATCGAGATGGCCGAGCAGAATGATGCGGACCTGGCGATCTTTGCAGGTGATGCCTTTAAAACACGCTCCCCAAGCCCGACCTACCAGCGTGAGTTTGCCCGCCGCATCAAGCGGCTTGCCCGGCAGTGCCCTGTTGTGCTGGTAGTGGGCAATCATGATATCCCAACTATGCTTCAAAAGGCCTCCAGCATCGAGATTTTCCATACCCTGGAGGTGGAGAATGTCATTGTCGGGCGCAGTGACCAGCTTCATCTAATCGAAACCAAACGCGGCCCTGTTCAGGTGGCTACCGTGCCCTATCCGGTGCGCCAGCGTTTGCTGTCTGAGCTGCCCACCCGGGGCCGCAGCATAGCCGAGCTGGACATGCTCTTGCGTGAGCAGGTTTCATCGGTGATCCGCACCCTTGCAAAACAGGTAGACCCCGCTGTTCCGGCGGTGCTGTCAGGGCACTTCACTGTGCAGGGAGCACGATTCGGCTCTGAGCGTGGTGTTATGCTGGGCCGCGATGTAGCCGTCCTCAAGAGCACGCTGGCTGATCCCATCTGGGATTATGTCGCGCTTGGGCATATTCACTGTTTTCAAGACATGAACGAGGGAGATGCCCCCCCGATCGTCTACAGTGGAAGCATCGAGCGCATCGACTTTGGGGAGGAGGGCGACCCCAAGGGGGTATGCTGGGTAAACTTGCAGCGCGGCGCTACGTCCTATGAATTTGTCGAGATGAATGTGCGCCCCTTTGTCACGATCCGGGCAGATGTGCGCGAGGATGAAGACCCCACTGAAGGGGCGCTGCGTGCGATCGAACGCTATGATGTTCGTGATGCAGTGGTTCGGGTGATCATCACTGCCACCCCTGATCAGGAGCCGCTGATCCGCGACCGGGATATTGAGGCCATACTTGAGGAAGCCGATCACGTGGCAGCCATCCAGCGCAATATCGATTATCCGGTGCGCCGCCGCCTGGGCACAGATCGTCCGGAGGGGTTAAGCGAGCTTGAACTTCTGGAGCGCTATCTCATCTATAAAGGCGCGGATGGGGACCATATCACACTGCTCAAGGAGTATGCCGAGCAGCTTTTCACAGTCCCTGATGATCAGGATACTGCCTGAATCAACACAGGGCCCCCATAAAACGGGAGGCCCTGCCATTGAAATCCCTGTTAGTACTTGATCGGCATCAGCGGTGAGCGGCACGCACCTCACGTGTCCGGCAGCTCAGGCAGCTTGGTTTTTCGCACAGCATAAAGTTCGGCTCCTGGCGCAGCCGCTCCTCCACGTAGTGCAGCATGGCTTTAAGAGGATACAGCTCGCTGCGTGCCATACCGATGCGTGTGACTTCCGCCAGCCCGAGGATCTCTCCCCATACGGCGTTAAAACCCTCCATGCACCCCGGGATGTGAGGCAGCTCCTCAATATCGTCGATTGTCAGTGCCCAGCGTGTGAAGGTCTTGCGCCCCGCGCGTTGCTCGGCGAGGTGCAGGCTGTAGTTGTGGCGTTGGTCAACACCGACCAGCAGCACCGCCCCGTCGAAAGCTTCCAGCGCGGCGATCGGGCCTAATGGGTTCTCCCGCGTTTGCGAGGCCAGTATTGAGCGTGCCTTAGGGCCTTGAGCCACAAATGACAGGATCGGATGGGCGCTGCGCAAACTCTCGGCATCCTCTCGCAGCGCCTCCGCCACAGACCCACAGTCCGGGTGAACCGGAAGATCAGGGCGGAAGACTTCAGCCTTGGCATTCAGGCTGTCACCCTTTCCGTACTCGATGGCATTACCCGGTGGGCCAACCTGCGGGATGATCATGGTTTGTGGGGTAAAGGCGGGCATAACGACCGTTTCTGCGGCGGCCAGCAGTGCGCTGGCTACGGCCTGAGGGCCTCCCCGCACGTCTCCAACGGCGCTCATGCTGACATGCGCGATGACCGGCTTATCCTTGCTCAGCCCGAGGTCCTCGTGCAGAAGCCGTTCAATCTCCTTCGCCGTGATTGCCTCGCTCATAAGGCCTCCATTCGCTCCCTAGGATACCGTACGCCAACGCGTCAACCCATGCGCCTTGACGAACATACCCTGCCCTATTATCCCTATAAGGGTGAATCCCACATGTTCAAGCACCCCTCTGGAGGCATCGTTGCCCTTCAGGTTGGGTACAGCTTATTTGCCCTTCCATTCTGCCTTGCGCTTGTTCACGAACGCATCCATGCCTTCCCTTTGGTCCTCCGTGCTGAACAGAAAATAGAAGTTGCGCTGCTCATATTCAAGCCCTTCGGCCAGTGTCGTCTCAAAAGCCTTATTCACGGCCTCTTTGGCAAGCTGCGCCGCCACCGGTGCGCGCGCTGCGATCTCATTCGCCAGTTTCAGCGCTTCCTCCAGGTAGCTGTCAATGGGATAAACACGGTTGACCAGCCCGAACTGGTAGGCCTCCTGAGCGGTCAGCCTCCGGTCATTCAACACCATTTCCATCGCCAGGGCTTTGCCGACTGTGCGCGCCAGCCGCTGTGTGCCGCCAGCTCCGGGCATCACTCCCAGGGCGATCTCCGGCTGTCCGAACGAGGCCGTCTCGCTGGCGACGATCATGTCACACATCATTGCCAGCTCACATCCGCCGCCAAGCGCATGGCCAGAGACAGCCGCAATGACAGGTTTGCGCAGTTTGGCGACAGCCCCCCAGCTGCCGATCATATTGCTGTGCAGCATCTCAACAGGGGTTTTCCCGGCCATCTCTTTGATATCAGCCCCGGCGGCAAAGGCCTTGTTATCCCCGGTCACCACCATAGCCCCGATCGCGTCATCTGCGTCGAACGCTTGCAGTGCATCAACCAGCTCGCGCATCAGCGCCGCGTTGAGGGCGTTGCGCGCCTGCGGCCGGTTGAGTCGCACCAGCCCGGCGCGTTCCACCGTCTCAACCAGGATGTTTTCATAGCTCATGACTGTTCCTCCAGCGTGAGGTGGCTCATCTAAGCTCATTATAGGCTTGTCCCTCAAGGCAAGATGGCGGACTGTACATCGGACAGCCCGCCGGACCGTGGGTGGGGATTCGCCTGCTCAGTCTGCGGCGGCAGTCTCCACACTGAGTGAGCGGGGCTCGCCGCGTGTTACAAACTGCATGCTCACAATTGCCAGCACGAAGAATGCCGGGGCGGTCAGGAAGATCATGCGGAAGTTGCCCCCGCTCAGGTCAACAATGCTGCCGGTCAGCAGGGGGGCCAATGCCGAACCCGTCTGCGAGGCAAGGTAATACAGGCCGGTGTAGGTGCCCAGCAGGCGCTCATCCGCGCTGGTGTCAACCACCATCGGCAGTGAATTGATGTTTACCAGCGCCCATCCGATGCCGCCCAGCCCGAGGATCGCGCCAATGGCGGTGGCATTTGGTATGAAGAAACCGACCACAAGCAGGACTGCGAAGACGCCCAGCCCGATTGAGATGGTCCGGCGCCGCCCCAGCTTCTCGCCGATGAACCCCGCCGGGATAGCAAACAGAATGAAGGTCAATCCCGCGATCCCGAACAGAGTGGGGGCGAACCCCTCAGTTACACCCAGCACATTGACGGCATAGGAAGTGAAGAATGTGCCTACGCCGTCGTAGCCGATAAACCAGCAGAAGATCGCCAGCATCAGGAAGATCAAACTGCGCCGGTGCGCTCTCGGAACAACACGGAAGCCCTTCAACCCCCCGAGCGCCTGTTCCTCATCACTGACCTCGTGCTCGGGTGCATGTGCCAGGCTGTCAGGGTCCGGCTCTTTCGTGGTCAGGAACAGCAGCAGGATAGCGACCAGCAGCACCGCTGAGCCGCTGATAAAGGGCAGGATCGGCTGGATATCAAACAGCCGCCCAACCACAAAAGAGGCCACGATCACACCGATGCCGCCCATCAGGTTAATCACGCCGTTGGCCTTACTGCGCAGCGGCGAAGGCGTCAGATCAGGCATGAGCGAGATCACCGGGGTGCGCAGTGTGGCCATCCCCAGCAGCATCAGAATAGCCCCCACCATGAACAGGACAAAGGCTCCCATGTTGGCGCTGATACTGCCGTTGTTGCCAGGGTCGATCATCCGTGCGGCGATTGGCATCAGCACGAAGGCCACGGCTGCAACGGGCGCGGCAGTGACGATGAAGGGATAGCGCCGCCCGATACGTGTGCGGATGCGGTCGCTCCACACGCCGATGGTCGGCAGGATGAAGATAGCCGCGATGTTATCAATGCCCATGATCGCGCCGGTGGATGTCGCGTTTAGCCCGAATCCCAGAACATTTCGTGAGCTTTGAAAGTCCGGATTGCCGCTCTGCAGGAAGAGGGGCACAAAGGAGTTGTATAACTGCCAGATCACACTGATGCCGAAAAAGCCGAAGCCGATCAGAAACGTCTTCTTCCAGTCGAGCTTCACCGCAAAGCCTCCTTGGGATAGGTGTGACGGGGCATGAGCCGAGGGATTCACTCTGCGGGCATAACGCCGCCGGGCAGCGGCGATACACGATGCCCAGGCCCGTGTGCTTCGCCCCGCGTGACGAAGGTCATGAACACTATTGCCAGTATAAAGAAAACCAGTGTCACGAGGAAGAGGGCATTGTAATTTCGCCCCATCCAGTCGATCACTGCGCCGGTGAGAATAGGAGCAGCGATTGAGGCCGCTTGTGCTGCAACGTAATAGAGGCCTGTGTAAGTGCCCGCCAGCCGTGTATCCTCCGTGGTGTCGAGCACCATCGGCAGCGCATTTACGCTGACGAGCGCCCAGGCCAGCCCACCTACTGCAAGCGCGAGAGCATTGATTCTCATCCCTGGTACAAGGAAGAACAGAAGGATTACCAATGCAAACCCACTCAGCCCGATCAGGATTGTGTTCTTGCGCCCGATGCGTTCCCCAACGTACCCGGCAGGGATCGCGCCGATGATGAAGGCAACCAGGGCCGCTGCAAACATCCGTGCGGCCCCACCTGCGCTCACTCCGAGCTGCGTTACCGCATAGGATGAGTAGAACGTCTCCAGGGCGTTGTACCCCAAAGAGAAGCCGAACACCGCCAGCAGCAGGAATATCAGGCTGGTGCGTGCTTCTCGCGGGATCAGGCGTGTTTTTCGTAGGCTGCCAGCGCGGTGCAGCGGCAGGCCGGGCTGCTGTGTGGGGTGGGGCAGGCTGCTGGGGTCTGGTTCCCGTACCGTCAGATAGAGCAGGCTCACAGCGATCCCCACGAGCAGCGCCGTGAGGATAAACGGCAGCCAGGGGCGAATGTCGAACAGGCTGGCGATGCCCAAAGCTGTGATCACGCTGGCCACCCCACCCATGAACTCCAGCACACCGTTGGCCTTGCTGCGCAGCGGCGAGGGAGTCAGGTCAGGCATCAGCGCGCGCACGGGAGTACGGAACACGGCCATGCCCAGCAGGGTTAGAGCCGCGGTGCCCATAAACAGGGGAAAGGCTGCGCTGCGCATGCCACCCCCAGCCGCAGGGAAGGCCTGCGTGGTAAATGGGATCAGCGCGAAGGACACCACAATAAAGGGCACGCTTGCCAGGATGAACGGATAGCGCCGCCCGATGCGTGTGCGGGCCCGGTCGCTCCATATGCCGATGAACGGCGCGATCAGGACGGCCAGCACGTTGTCCAGCGTCATCATCACACCGGTCAGCGCGGCACTCATCCCGAACCCGCGCAGAGCGATCCCATGTTGGACATCAAAGACCGGGTCTCCGGCCTGCAGGAACAGCGGCACGAACAGATTATAGGTGGTCCAAATCAACGAGAAGCAGATCGTTCCGAGGCCAATCAGGACGGTTTGTTTGAGGTCCAGCCTCACAGCCCAGTTCTCCCGCATCCTCAGTGATCCACAAATCTCAAAGCCCGGTGCCGAGTGGTCTGCCAGCATTCATCATCCTGGTAGACACAACACCAGGCCAGTCAACGCGTTATGTTTGAGGGTCTAGAAGCTATAAACCTCGTGCAGCGTCTGGAGCATCGCTGCATGGATCAGCCCATTGCTGACCAGCGTCTGCGCCCCACTGAGCAGTTGTTGGCTGTCTTCAGCCGCCAGATAGTCGCTGGCCTTGCCGCCTGCCTCACGCACAATCAGGATGCCCGCAGCCACATCCCAGGGATGCAGGCGCATCTCCCAGAAGCCGTCCAGGCGCCCGCAGGCGACATAGGACATATCGAGTGCGGCCGCCCCTCCCCGCCGGATGCCTTGTGAGCGTCTCAGGAAGACGCTCAGTGCCTCGGAGTTGTTCAGTTCGGCGGTATGCCGGTCATATGGAAAACCGGTGGCTAACAGGGCATGGCGCAGGTCAGGTGTATGGGATACCCGGATTGGTTTCCCGTTGCATGTTGCGCCCATCCCACGTGCGGCTGCGAAAGTCTCGCGCAGCATCGGGTCGCGGACAACACCAACCAGTGGACCGGAGCGGTCATGGAGGGCAACTGACACGGCAAACACAGGGTAACCGTGTGCGAAGTTCGTCGTGCCATCCAGCGGATCGATCAGCCAGGTCAATCCATCTCGGGCAGCCTCACCTGAAAACGGGACGACCTCGCCGGTCTCCTCGGCTAGGATGCCATGCTCAGGGAAGATTGGGCGCAGCTCCTCCAGGATCAACTGCTCGGAGCCGTGATCAGCCTGCGTGACAAGGTCAACGTCGCCTTTGTAGTTGATCTCTCGGGGTTGGTCGTAAGCTGCCCGCAGCAGGTTTCCCGCTTTCTCAGCGATGGCGATGGCGGTGTGCAAGATGTGGGTGAGTTCGTCATTGGTCATCATGAGCTGAAAGGGTCGCTCCACAGCGCCAGTGGGGTCAAGGGCAGGCCGCCATGCGGCGGCCTGCCAGAGCCATACGGCTATAACTCTTCAATGATATTGGAGAATACGTTGCCGATTGCCGGGCCCAGCAATGCCAGGATCACAGGGCCAAGCAGCACCAGACAGGCAGGAATAACACATAGCAGGACGACAACGACAATCAGCACGATTGCCCATGTCGGCAGGCCCTTCTTTTCACTGGTGGGAGGCATGGCCTCAGCCAGACGCGCCACCAGGATAGCAGAGAGCCAGCCCCAGTTCATCAGTAACCATGTGCGCATATTTCTCTTCCTCTCCTATTTGAGAATCAAGAGTGCTTAATTGGCAGCACCGGCCTAACTGCTCTTCGGGATGCGGGCGATAATCTTAGCGACGAGGTTGTTGAGCGGCATGGTCTGCAGCCAGACCTTCCCTGGTCCGGTCAGTGTGGCCAGGAACAGCCCTTCCCCCCCGAAGATCAGGTTTGATACCCCTTTGACCATTTCAATATCGTGGCGAACGGTTTCTTCAAACATGGCGATATGCCCGGGGTCTACGCGCATTGTCTCACCTGCCGCCAGCTCCAGCTCGCGCACTTCCCCGTCGACTTCAAAGAATGCCAGGCCGGGGCCGGTGACGCGCTGCAGGATAAAGCCCTCACCGCCAAACAGACCCGCACCCAGCCGCTTATGAAAGTACATGGCGAGCTGCACGCTGGACTGTGCGCACATAAAGGCGTCGCGCTGCGCAATAACCGACTGCCCTTCCGCCAGCGTATAAGCGATGATCGATCCGGGCGCCTCAGGTGTAAAGGTGACTTCGGCACTGTCGGAGAGGGCGGTATAGGTGGTCATGAAGATGGATTCGCCGCTTAATGCGCGACCGAGGCCGCCCAGCAGCCCCCCGGGCATATTCGTTTTCATGTCCACGGTTCCGCGGTACCAGGCCATGCCCCCGCTTTCCGTGACCATCGCTTCGCCTCGATTCAGCAGCACATCTAGCGCTTGCATGGTTGTTCCAGCGATGCGGTACTTCATAGGTTTTCCCCTTTTTATTGTCAATGTTCAACCCGTTTCACGCATTATACGCGTGATAAGGTAGCAACGCATTCGATGTGGTACGTCTGCGGGAACATATCCACAGGCTGGACCTGCTCAAGCCGGTAGCCTCGAACAGCAAACTGGCGGGCGTCCCGGGCAAGCGTGGCCGGGTCACAGCTCACATAGACAATGCGAGGGGGTCGCAGGTCAAGCAAACCCTTGACCACTTCGGGGCCCAGGCCCCTGCGCGGCGGATCAACCACAACCCCATCGATGGGGCCTTCGACGAAGGGCAGCACATCTTCCACCGCACCCTCGATCAGCTCAATGTTCTCAAAGTCAGCCAGGTTGGCGTCAGCATCGGTGACGGCGGGGGGATAACTTTCCACACAGATCACCATCCCGGCGCGTTCCGCCAGAAATGCCGTGAATAGTCCGACCCCGCTGTACAGATCGAGAATCGTCTGGTCTGGTTGGGGGGCCAGCCGTCGCAGCACTTCCTGCACCAGGATTTCAGCCATCGGCAAATTGACCTGGAAAAACCCGCCGGCCGTCACCTGGAAAGCCCTTTCCAGGATGCGGTAATGGCTTTGCGCGCGGCCGATTAGGTTGGCTGGCTCGTTATCGCTGAGCAGCAGATTGACAGAAACCGGGAAATCCACCTCGATCTGTGGTGCCAGATCATCGCTGGTTTGCAGAACGATCATGCGATCATCGGGTTCGCTGCCCACCTGCAGCCGTACCCGCTCGATCTCCGGGGCGCCCAGGGCCAGCTGCTCGTAAAGCTCGAGCAGGGCCGGGTGCAGGATATGGCATTCCTCAATCGGCACAATGCGCTGGTTGTCGTCGCTGTAAAAACCGAGTGTCAAGGGGGCATTCGGGCTTTCTTCTTCTATCTCGGTATCATCATCAGGCTCTTCGCGAACCGGGATCGTGCCGGGAACTGCGCTGAAGACCATATGTGCCCGGTAGCCCCACGGGTTGGGACTGGGGATGGTTGGCAGCACTTCCTGGTCGCGGAATTTACCGATGCGCTCCAACTGGTCACGCACGATCTGCTGCTTGAACGCGAGCTGAGCTGCATAATCGATATGCTGCCACTGGCATCCCCCACAACCGCCCGGGCCGAAGTGGGGACAGGGTGGCAGGGTGCGAGCAGGGGAAGCCTCCATAACCTCGGTCACCTCTGCGTGGGCGAAGCGCTCCTTCTCCTGCGTGATGCGCGCCCGCACCCGCTCTCCCGGGATGCCGTAATGCACAAAAACGACGCGCCCCTGGTGTCGGCCTACGGCACCCCCACCATGGGCAATAGCATCAAGAGTCAATTCAATCATACCGTTCACGCTCTCCGCCCTTCTGATCTGGCGGGTACTATAACACACGAGCTCCAGAGTTGGCAGAGCAATCCGGCTACATCTGGTAAACTAGTGGCAGCATTCGCGGCTTAAGGAGCTCAATGTGGCAGAGGGTATGCTGAAGGCAGACAGGGACAACATGACCACCCAGAACCCCCTGATTGTGATTGCTTCAAACCGGGGCGCCCATACGTTTGAACCGGATGGGGAAAATGGGTTCACGGTGCGGCGTGGTGCTGGCGGCCTGGTGACTGCATTGGGCGGCCTCGCCGAGAGGCACGAAGTGATGTGGGTTGCCGCAGCCCTGAGCGAAGGGGATCGTGCCTGGGCTGCCCGGCAGGGTGGACAGCCCAGTGAGGTCGAAGGGGTGCTTCTCAGGCTGATCACCCCTGACCTCGATGCGTATCACAGCTACTATAATGTGATCGCGAACCCGCTGCTGTGGTTTATCCAGCACCAGCTCTGGGATTTACCCCGAACGCCCAGCATTGATCGCCAGGTCTGGGATGCCTGGGAGCAGGGCTATGTGGCTGTCAACCGCCAGTTTGCCGAGGCGATTGCCAGCGTGGTTTCCGGGACAGATCGTCCTGTGATCATCTTCCCTCAGGATTATCACCTCTATATGGTTCCGGGGTTCCTACGCCCCCTGTTAGGTCCCCGAGTGCAGATCCAGCCGTTTGTCCACATCCCCTGGCCCGGCCCCGATGCCTGGCGCATGCTGCCTGCCCAGATGCGCGATGCCATCCTGACCAGCATGCTCCAGTCGGACCGTATTGGGTTCCAGACGAAGAAAGATGCCTTCAACTTCGTGCAAACGTGCCGGTTCTATCTCGACGATGTGCATTCCCGCGGCAGCCGCGATTCGGTGGAGGTGGACCAACGCGTTGTGCAGGCCTCTGCATATCCCATTTCAGTTGATGTCGAACAGCTGCGCACGCTGGTGGATGAACACGAAACGCGCCTGCTCAAGTCGCAGTTGATCACCTTTATCGGCGATCGGCGCCTGATCCTGCGGGTAGACCGTATTGAGCCGAGCAAAAACATCCTGCGCGGCCTGCAGGCCTACCGTGCGCTGCTCGAACAGCATCCCGAGCATCGTGACCGCGTTCAGATGCTGGCGCTGCTGGTGCCGTCACGCATGGAAGTGCTCGAATATCAGGACTATCTGCGCGAGATCATGGCTGAAGCGGGCATGATCAACGCGCAGTTCAGCGATGCGTTCTGGGAGCCGGTGCGGATCGTGGTGGGTGAAAACTACCCTCGTGCTATTGCCGCCATGCAGTTATATGACGTTTTGCTCGTGAATCCCATTGCGGATGGGATGAACCTGGTTGCCAAGGAAGGCGTGCTGGTCAACGAGCATGATGGTGCGCTGGTGCTTTCAGAACATGCGGGTGCTTATTACGAGCTGGGCGATCAGTCGATTTCAGTCTCCCCATTTGACGTTTACGGCACCGCTGAAGCCATGCACCGTGCCCTGATCATGCCCCGCAGCGAGCGCGAGGCGCGCGCCGCTGCACTGCGTGAGCGGGTGCAGGGGGCTGACGTGCGGCGCTGGTTTTACGCTCAGGTGGCCGACGCTCTGGCGGCATTGGAAAGCCACTGAAGTAGCGCCTCAACGCCCTGTATGCCATCTACCGTGAAGTCACTCTGCTCCAGCACTGAGTGAGGGGTTTCGGGGCCGGTCACGCCTCCACTCACGGCAAAGCAGACACCCGAGGCACGCAGGCGGCGTGCTGCGATCATGGCATGCGTATCGGTCACATCATCGCCCAGGAAGAGCGCTCCATTCAGGCCGTACTCCTGGATCAGACTGGTGAGGCTGGTGCCCTTATCGATCTCAACGGGTGGACGCAGTTCAAAGACCATGCGCCCCTCAAATGAGCGCAGCCCCTGCTCATCTGCCAGTGCCTTCACATGAGGTCTGAAGTGCTCGGCGGCCGCTTTTGGGTCGCGGGCGCGCCGGTAGTGGATCGAGAGCGTGGCCCCCTTATCCTCGATGGTCATTCCCTCCAGTAGCATCTGCTGTGCTGCGGTAAACGCACGTTCGAGGGCGGGGCGGTAAGGGCCCACAGCCGGGTCCACGTTGATATGCCCATCCTCCCAGCGCTCCAACCCGTGATTGCCCACATAGACGATATCGAGCATCCCTGCACGCGCGCGGGCATCGTCTGCAGCGCGCCCGCTGACGATTGCCACCAATGCCAGCGTCTGGTGCAGCTCCTCAAGCAGTGCGCGGTTGCGCGGCGTGATCTGCGCGTCCTCAGGCCGCTGCACAATCGGGCTGAGTGTGCCGTCCAGATCGCTGATCAGGCCGGTCCGCCCCTGTTGAAGCAGGGCATCCAGCAGGTTTGTTGTGACATCCTGCCAGCGGGGCTTGTTCATCTCTCTTCGCCCATGAGCTGGCGGTAAGCCGCACTGACCAGCGCTGCGCTGCGTTCCCAACTGTGCTGGCTTACAACCCATTCCCGCCCCCGCTGTGACAGCCCTGCTGCCAGCTCCGGGTTATCCAGAAGTTCTATCACCGCTGCGGCGAAGGCATCCGGAGTGTCACGCACCAGCAGGTGAAAACCATCTTCAGCCCCCAACCCTTCACAGCCGATGCTTGTGCTGATCACAGGTGCCCCGCAAGCCAGCGCTTCAAGGATTTTGTAGCGCGTGCCGCTGCCGCTGCGCAGCGGGCATACAAACATGGCGCAGGCGCGTAAATAGGGTCTTGTGTCATCCACCAGGCCGGCCACTTCGACCCCCGATGCCGGGTCAGAGCCCAGCGCCAGCAGCTCAGCGCCCGGGTCCTTGCCCAGCAGCACCAGCCGGAAATCCGGGTGCCTCTGGCGCACGCGCGGGAGGATCGCCCGGGCAAAGTAGAGCACGGCGTCTGTGTTTGGGAAGTACTTGTAATCCGCCATATAGATCGCCGTGTGCCCGTCGCGCGAGGTGCCCGGTTCGGGGGTAAAGTGTTCTACGGCGACGGCGTTGGGTGCCATGACCACACGGGCATCCGGGGCCAGTCGCCGGATGATCCCCGCATCCACCTCTGACATAGCGCCGACAGCCTGCACCCGTCTCCAGGTACGCGGGGCAGCCAGGCGCATCTTGATCGCCTCCAGTGCGATTCCTGGGCGTGTATACACCGGCAGCGCTACCTTGGCGTGCCGCCGCCACGCCACGTGCTCGATAGCCGGTTCCGAGAGCAGCACCGGGGCCCCCGGCTGGGGGGGCAGGTTGTACACCATATAGAAGGACTCCACGTGGATGATGTCGAAGGCCTGTTCCCGGATCAACCGTGCCAGCTTCTCCTGCATCGCTGTGCTGGTGTACAGCCGCGCAGTGATCGGCCTCGACGAGGTCAGGCTCATCAGCGCCGCACGCAGTGTCCCCGGGCTGGAAGTCCGCCCCACAATGTGGAACTCGCACAGCGCTTCCAGCGGGCTGAAGTCAAAAGATCGTTCTTCTGGCCGCCCGTAAGAAACCAGCGTGATCTGGTATTCCTTAGCCAGGTGTTTAACGAGGTTATAGGTTCGCATCCTGCCGCCGCTGATCGGCGGGTAGGGCAGGTAGGGCGTGATCATCAGGACGCGGGGACCGGGCATGTATGCACTCCTCGATTTGTCTGTAGGGCCCCAGGCATGGTAAAAGTGGGTGGCGCTGTCGGGGCAGTCCCAGCCGAGTATACCAGATCACCTTGATGCATTTGAGTGGACCATGAACTCACGCCTCAGCAGTATGTTGGCCGTCATGAGCCATGTCGATGATTTCGGCGCCCGCCGCATGGATGTTGCAGGCCGCCCCGGCCTGGCCCGCACCTTGATTATCCTGTTAACCCACTCGGGTGACGTCCTGCCGGTGCTGGTGGTCCTGGCTGTTCTGCTGGTGTGGAGCACCCCCGACTGGCAGGCGCGCGCCGTGCGGCTGCTGATTGCGGATGCTGCGACCTTTGCGCTGACTCAGGGCCTCAAATTCCTTATCCGCCGCCGCCGCCCCGACGGCGAATGGGGTGCGTTCTATCGCCGCATCGATCCTCATTCGTTTCCTTCAGGGCATGCCGCACGTGGAGGAGCTCTGGGTGTAATGGCCCTGCTGCTCGGCCCCTGGTGGTTGGCTTTGATTGGCCTTCCCTGGGGAATCGGGCTGGCGCTCTCACGGGTGTGGATGGGCGTTCACTATCTCTCAGACTCATTGATCGGATTCCTGATCGGTGCAGCGGTCGCAGTGCTGGTTTTTACCATCTCCTGATTGACTTCCTGCTGCGGCTGGTGTAGCCTGTTCCTGAGCGCCCAACCATCGACCGCATCATCAAGGCCAAAATCATGAAGCTGATTGAGATCGACCGTCGCGACCGGTCCACAGTGCGCGCATTCCTCCACCTGCCTTTTGAGATTTACCGGGATACTCCACAGTGGGTCCCTCCCATCATGGGCGGCGAGCGTGCCCGCTTTCGTGACGATTTCCCGTTCTACAGTTTTGGTGACGCCGCTTTCTTTCTGGTGGTAGATAAGGCCGGGCGCACCCTGGGGCGTATCGCAGTCTTGGAACATCGACCTCACAATGAGTATCGCGGCAAACGCGATGCCCTGCTTTACCTCTATGAATGTGTCGATAATAGCGAGGCAGCCTCCGCGCTGTTTGAAGCGGCAGAGGGCTGGGCGCGCGCGCGTGGTCTGACGCGTCTGGTTGGCCCTAAAGGCTTCATGACTGGCGATGGCCTGGGCCTGCTGATCGAAGGTTTTGAGCATCGCCCTGCGTTGGGGATTCCCTACAACCCACCCCACTACCCGCGCCAATGGGAGGAGATCGGGGGCCTATCCAAGGAGATTGACTATTACTCCGCACTGGTGACCGGAGAGGGTTACGAATTCCCAGAGCGTATCCGCCGCATTGCAGAGAAAATCCAGAAGCGCAGCGGGTTCCATGTGCCCGCATTTCGCAGTAAGGCTGAGATACGCCGCTATGCAAAGCCGCTGGCGAAGGCTTACAACAGCGCTTTTACAACAGTCTGGGCTTATACCCCTATCCCGGATAACGAGCTGGAAGCACTGGTAGACCGCCTGATCCTGATCTCCGACCCACGCCTGATGAAGCTGATTTTCATGGGTGAAGCAGTAGTTGGCTTCACCTTCGCTTATCCCGATGTCTCGGCGGCGCTCCAGCGCAGCAAGGGCGAGTTGTTTCCTTTTGGCTGGGCGGACTTCCTGATCGAACAGCGCCGCACGCGCTGGCTCAACATCAACGGCAATGCGGTGCTGCCCGAGTACCAGGGGCTTGGAGCGAATGCCGTGCTCTACAACGAGATGATGAAGAACCTGATCGGTACGCGCTACCGGTATGCCGATCTCGTTCAGGTGCAGGAGTCTAATCAACGGATGCTTGCCGATCTGGCCGAACTGGTCCCGGTGAACATCCACAAGAAGCATCGTGTTTACAGCAAACAACTGATCTGAACCACAACCAGACAAGGAGATGCTATGACCGCGCAGAGGTCCCGGCTTTTTCGCTACTCGATGTTTGGTATGTTGTACTTTGTGCAGGGGGTGGGGCTGGCTTACTATCACAACTTTCAGAAGCCCTATCTGAACAGCTTCCACATCGATGCGGATGTGATCGGCCTGCTTGCCAGCATCCTGCTGCTCCCCTTCATTCTCAAAATATTTATCGGCATGCTCAGTGATCGTGTCAATCTGTTTGGCCTGGGCCATCGCAAACCCTACATGGCGATGGGCCTGGTGCTGGCCGCAGTCTGCTTTAGTGCGGCATCTCTGTTCTCGCCGGGTGAGAACCTCACCCTGTTTGCGGTGAGCGTGCTGTTGGGGTCATTCAGTGTCACCCTTTTCGATTCGACTGCCGATGGGATGGCGATTGATACCACCCCCGAACACGAACAGGGCACCGTACAGGGCATTATGACCGGGAGCCGAGCAGTTGCCTTTATTATCCTTTCACTGCTGTTCGGGTACATCGTGGAATCCTTCGGGTTCCGGCCCGTTTTCCTGATCATCGCAGCTTCGATGCTCCTCCCGTTGATTTGGGTGCTGCGTGTCGAGGAGCCCCCCGCGCGCTCGCAGGAGCGCGCCTTCTCCTGGGCTGCCTTCAAGGTGCTGGGGCAGCCGCTGTTTTTGATCTTCGCCCTGTATGCCATCGTCTATTCGATCGTTTCCTTTGGCGCGGATGGCCTGGTCACGTTCTATCTCTCGCAGAGATTCAATGCCCCCGAGCGCGTGATTGGCACCTACGGCGCGCTGCGCGGGTTGGGTGCTGTGTTAGGAGCGCTGGGCGGTGGCCTGCTGGTGGATCGTCTGGGGCGTGCCCGCAGCGCATATCTGGCAGCCTTGCTGGTCATGCTGGGTGTTGCGCTGCTCGGTCTGATGCCTTCCATGCAGGCTCTGGTTGGGATTGGGATCGCCTGGGGCGTCGCCTGGGGATTCCAGGAGACGGTGTTCTTTGCGCTGGCGATGCGCATTGCCGACACACGCATCGCTGCATCGATGTTCGCCCTGATGATGGCTGTATCCAATATCGGCTCTGCCATCGGTGAAGGCGTCGCGACCGGTCTCACGGATGATATAGGCTTCGTTACGGTGTTCCTGGGCCTGGCAGCGTTTAATCTGGTGGTATTCCCTGTTCTCTGGGCGCTGACCCGCTTCTTGCCTGCCAGCGCACTGGCTAGAGCAGCCGCTCCCGCAGAGCGTTGATGAAAACGAGAGGAGGGCCTAGCAGGCCCTCCTCATCATCTAGTCTGTTTCCGGCTGTTCCTGCCACAGGCTGGTCAGCCCCTGAAGCTGCGACCAGCCATCCCCCTGCGTCACGGCCTTTACGGTAAGGTCTGTGAAATACGTGTCGAGCACAGCGCTGCGCTCCATCGCCAGCGGTGGGCTGCAGTAATCCTCTTCCTCCCACACTGCGATGCCCTCATTGTCCACCCGGGCGTTGTTCAGCGAATAATCCAGGGCGGTCCCGAAGGGGCGCATGACCCGGATCTCTCCGCTCGAGAGCCGCTCGCGCAGCTCCTCCATCTTCCCCTCGATGAGCTTGGCCCTCACCAGATAGTAAGCCACTGCCGTCCTCCTTGCCTGCGATGATCAGCGGACCGGGTTGCCCCGGTGATTGTCGATCATCTCGAACGTCTTTCCAAAGATGTACTGGCGCGCTCCCCCCTCCAGGAAGTCGCGCGGGAAGCCGTATTCAATGGAACTCACAGCATTTAACCGCTGCAGATGGGCGTCCTCCAACTCCCAGCCCAGGCAGCCCAGATTATCCTCCATCTGTGCGGCAGTACGAGCTCCCAGGATCGGGATCATCTGCGCCTGCCGGTTTTGCGCACGCACCCAGTTGATCGCCACCTGAGATGGCGTGCGCCCAATCTCATCTGCCACAGCCTGAAGCTCCTTGACAATCGCCTGGGTGCGCTCTGCCAGCGTGCTGATGTCATAACGTTTGGGTCCTGTATCCTCTGAGCTGTACTTGCCTGTCAGCACCCCGCCGCCCAGGAGCCCCCAGGGCAGGATCGCGATGTCCCAGTGCCTGGCCATCGGGACTTCCGCCCGCTCGATGTCGCGGTTATTGAGCGAATAGGGTACCTGCAGTCCCAGAGGGTGCACCCAGCCGCGCAGTGCCGCCAGTGTGGCAGCCTCAGCGACGATCCACGCCGGGGTGTCGGAGAAGGCGATATATAGCACCTTGCCCTGCTGCACCAGATCATCCAGCCCCCGCATCACTTCTTCCACAGGGGTCATGTGATCCCACATATGCAGGTACAGCAGATCGATATAATCGCTGCGCAGGCGGCTCAGGCTGCGCTCAACTGTCTGCATCATGTTCTTGCGGCTGTTGCCGCCCCGGTTTGGGTCAGTGTTTGCTGGAGAGGTCAGCGTGTACTTGGTGGCGATTACGAAGTGCTCCCGATCGGCGCAGGTGAACTCACCCACCAGGGCTTCGCTGGTCCCGTTAGTGTAATTGGTTGAGGTGTCGATGAAGTTGCCCCCGGCTTCTGCATACTGGTCGAAGATTTGCCGGCTCTCCTCTCTGCCTGCCCCCCAGCCCCAATCCTCCCCGAAGGTCATCGTGCCCAGCGCCAGCTCTGATACGCGCAGGCCGCTCCGGCCCAGTAACTTGTAGCGCATCATCAACAGCCTCTCCCTTTGTCCTTGAAGGTACAAGAAATAGATAAATATCTAATCTTAACTGGAATATAGCGTCTGTTCTGGGCTATTGCAACGGGGCAGGGGTTTTGAGGTGCCCCTGCGCATTCAACGTCGCTCTTTTAACGGTGTGGGACGCGTCCGTAAAAGTTGCGGATTGCGGCCATCATATGCGGGTTGCGCGCGATGTCAAAATGGCCGGCGCGTGGCGCTATCAGAAGCTCAGCATTTGGCAGGGCCCGGTACAGAGCCACGCTGTCTTCTACATCATAGAACTCATCGCGGTCGGCGGCCATGACCAGTGTAGGGCAAATTACCTTACGGAAAGCCTCTAACGGTAGGTCCCAACCCACGCTCAGCCCGGTTTTCTCATCGAATACCTGGTGGACCAGCGGGGGGCGGGAGGCTTCCGGGCCAACAACCTGCGTCACGCGTTCCGGGGCAGGTGGGCGCCAGTTGGAACCCATGACCACCAGCGACCGGAACAGCTCAGGGCGGCGGGCTGCCGCGTAGAGCAGCACTGTCCCGCCCATGCTGTAGCCTATGCCGTGAAGCGGGGTGCGTCCGAGCTGGTAAATGAACTCCAGCAAATCTTCAACCAGGCGTGTTATCGCCAGGTCTGGGGCAGGATTGGGAGTTGCGCCATGCCCACGCTGATCGGGGGTAATGATGTTGAAACCCTCCTGGATCAGGAGACCAATTACCCAGCCCATCTCCGCACTGCTGACGGTAGCCGGGTGCAGGGCGATAGCCGTTGGCCCATCGCCCCGCTCGATGTAGTGCATGGGGATATCATGTACCTGGATGGTGGGCATCGCGAGCTCCTGTGGAGTTAGTCGACCGGGAAGAGTGTGTCAAGTGCCTGAAGTACGTCCGGGCTCAATACAACCTCGGCGGCTTGCAGGTTGCTCTCGAGCTGCTCCAAACGTGTGGCGCCGGTGATCACGCTGCTGACAGAGGGTTCACGCAGGCACCAGGCGATGGCAAGCTGTGCGCGCGAGATGCCCAGATCATCGGCAATGGCTTTCATGGCGCGCACTTTCTCAAGGCGCTCCTCGCTCATCACCTCGTTGCGCAGCCAGTTGATGCGTGTCAGGCGCGCCCCTTCTGGCAGGCCATCGTCATACTTGCCCGTCAGCAGCCCGCTGGCCAACGGGCTGAACGTCACCAGCCCCAGCCCTGCCTCGCGGGCTTTGTCAATGATGCCCGCCTCCATCTTCTTACGGGTCAGCAGATGGTATTCCGGCTGTTCCACACTGGGCGGGTAGAGGTGATACTTTTCCGCCAGATCCAGCGCGTTCTGGATTTGTTCGGGTGTCCATTCAGAAGTGCCCCAGTACAGCACCTTCCCCTGGTGGATCAGATCATCCATCGCGCGCATCATCTCCAGCAGGGGTGTCTCAGCGTCATAACGATGGCAGAAATACATATCCAGGTAATCAGTACCAATACGTTGCAGGCTCTTATCAATGCTTTCCATAATATGCTTGCGCGAAAGACCGCGGTCGTTAACATCATCGCTCATCGGCCAGAATACTTTGCTCGAGATCACCAGAGTATGTCTTGGGAACTCCTTGAGCACCTCGCCCATCATGCGCTCGGATTCCCCGCGGGCGTAGATGTCGGCGATATCGAAGAAGTTTATGCCCTGCTCATAGGCCGTTGTAACGATGTCGTGGACTACCTGTGCGTCCTTGACAAGTCCGCCGAAAGTCGTCCAGCCGCCCAAGCTGAGCTGGCTGATAGTTAGTCCTGAGCGGCCAAGTTTACGGTATTCCATGAACTGCCTTGCTCCTTGGTGGGGTTGGATATCGCGCGGATTATAACGCGCCGCGTCCGGGTTTTCCGGTATGCTCTGCGCTACAATTAAAGGCGAGATGAACACAGATAGAGGTATGGCATGAGCAAACGTACCAACGAGGAGTGGCTGGAGGACCTTCGTGCTGAGGGCTCCCGCCGCGCTGGCGCCCTCACCGACCTGCGCAGCCGGCTCACCCGTGGCATGCTGTTCTATCTTCGCAGCGAGCGCAGCGACCTTGCCGATCTCCCCCAGGAAGAACTCCAGCACATGGCGGAGGACTTCGTGCAGGATGCCATTCTCAAAGTGATGGATAATCTGGACAGCTTTCGTGGCGAGAGCCAGTTCACAACCTGGGCCTCCAAGATTGCCACCCGCGTAGCGATCAGCGAGCTGCGCCGCGCCCGCTACAAGGACTTCTCGCTGGAGTATCTGACGGCCGAGGGCGAAACCATGCCCAGCATTACGTCGCTCGATATTGCCCCACAGCAGGGGCCCCAGCCGGAGAGTTATGCCGAACGCAGGGAGTTGCTGGATGTGCTGCGCCAGGGTATTGATAACGTGCTCACGGAGCGCCAGCGTGCTGCCCTGACTGCCTATACAGTGAAGGGCGTGCCTATAGAGGAAATCGCGCAGCGTATGAACACTAACCGTAATGCGCTTTACAAGTTGGTACACGATGCACGCGTGAAGCTGAAGAAGTACATCGAGGAGCAGGGGCTGACCCTCGACTACGTCCTGGATGTTTTTGCCGATGAATAGCTGGAAGCGCCCGTAAGGAATACAGGTCGTGTGACGTCCAAGCTGCAGTCAAACGGCACCCTTTGAATGGGCCGGAGCGATCATGAGTACAGGAAATCGGTTCAAGAAACTGCTTGAGATGATCCTCTCCACGCAGGAGGAGGATATCACCTGTGATGAATGTTTCGAGCACGTCGACCGCTATGCGGACATGCTTCGCGCGGGCGACGAGCCTGATAGAGTGATGCACCGGGTGCGGCGTCATCTGGAAAACTGCGATTGCTGCCAGCGAGAGTTTGAGGCATTTCTGCTGGTGCTGCAGGGCATGGAACACGAGGAACAGGGCTGACAGCCTGTCAGTATCCTGCTTTGATACTTCTTTCAACCGGTATGGAGGGCTGCATGGCAGTTCAGCGTGAAAACGTCATTATCATTGGGTCAGGCCCGGCAGGGCTGACCGCTGCACTATATACGGCGCGCGCCAATCTGAACCCGTTGGTTATCGCCGGGGACCAGATCGGTGGCCAGGTGTCTATTACCAGTGAGGTCGAAAACTATCCGGGATTCCCTGAGGGATTGCTCGGCCCGGACCTCGTTCAGAAGTTCCAGACGCAGGCTGAGCGCTTTGGCACGCGCATCGAATACGATCTGGTGACCGAGGTGGATTTCAGCAGCGGGCCTCCCTTTACAGTCAAAACGGCCAGCAAAACCTATGAGGCGTGGTCGGTGATCATTACTGCCGGGGCATCTCCGCGCCGTCTTGGGGTGCCAGGTGAGGAAGAATATATCGGGCGGGGGGTCAGCTACTGCGGCACCTGCGACGGCTTTTTCTTCCGTGGCAAAAAGGTAGTAGTGGTTGGTGGCGGCGACAGCGCCCTCGAGGAGGGCATCTTCCTCACCAAGTTCGTCACCGAGGCCCAGGTGCTTCACCGCCGTGACGAGCTGCGCGCCAGTGCAATTCTGCAGAAGCGCGCCAGAAACAACCCCAAGATTTCCTTCACGTGGGATACCGTGGTCGAGGAGATCGGCGGGGGTGACACGGTGCAGTATGTCAAGGTGCGCAACGTCAAGACGGGGGCGCAGGATACCGTCAAAACGGATGGGGTATTCATCTTCATCGGCCACTACCCGAATACCGGCTTCCTGGGCGGCCAGCTCAGGATGGATGATCATGGGTACCTGATTACCGATGACCACATGATGACCAGTGTCCCCGGGGTCTTCGCAGCAGGCGAGATCCAGGACCCGGTGTGGCGTCAGGTAGCCACCTCGGTGGGGCAGGGCACCATGGCTGCAATGGCCTGCACGCGCTGGCTCGAGGCTCACGAAGAGGAGTTCGACCTGACCGAGGCAGCCCCTGCGGGCTAGGTGATTCATCTCCTGTATGGCAGCAGGCCTGGCTGAATTGCCAGGCCTGTGCTTTTCCCCCGGATCACGATCGGCTATAATGCTGCATAGTTCTGCTGGTCCGCCCAGCCGGTTCGAGACATTATTGAAAGCCACACAAGACAGTGCCCGTAGCACGCGTGCATACCCGCGACATCCATTACTTCGAGCGGAGGGTCTCGGACTCACCCTATCCTCCACTTGTTCTGGTACATGGTGCGGGTGGGACGCACCGGCTGTGGCCTCCCCAGGTACGCCGGATTAAAGGCGTCTCGACCATCTCCCCTGATCTGCCAGGCCACGGCGCATCACCGGGACCCGCCCTCCAATCCATTCCTGAATATACATCTGTGTTATCCGAGCTCCTCGATGTGCTGCACATCGACCGGGCTGTCGTAGCGGGCCACTCGATGGGCGGTGCAGTTGCCCTGGAACTGGCCCTTACCGAACCCCAGCGCGTCGCCGGGCTGGTGATGGTGGCCTCCTCAGCGCGCCTCCGCGTGACGCCGGCCATACTCGACAACGTGCTGGCTGACCTGCCCGGGGTTGTTGATTTCATCATGGCGCATGGCTACGGCCCTGATACCTCAGCCGATGTACTCCGGCTGGGGCGTGCCGCCTTTCTCGCCAGCGGCGCTGAAGCGATGCAGGCAGATTACCTGGCATGCGATGCCTTTGACCGCCGTTCGGACCTTGCTGCCGTGCATGTCCCAACACTCATCGTGGCGGGTGAGTACGACCAGATGGTCCCTTCCAAGTTCACACATTCTCTCCACGAAAGTATCGCTGGCTCTGAAATGGTTGTGATCTCCGGCTCAGGCCATATGCTGCCCGTGGAGTTCCCCGACGATCTGGCACGTATTACGCTCAGTTGGCTGGGACGCTGCCTCTTATGATCATTGATGAGATGACGACTATCTACAAAGCCGAGGACCACCAGATCAAGGTCCTGGTGCGCCGGGACCGCCGCCTAAAAAAGTCGGCTCGCTGGTCGCGCGAAGGTCCCGACCAGGTGCTTTTGCGGGTGCCTGTTCATCTTTCGCGCCGCCAGATCGACCAGCTTGTGAGCGATGTGGCCGATCAGGTAACCCGCCAGCGCCAACGTGCCGCCAGCCTGACCGATGCAGACCTCCAGGATCGTGCTGAGTGTATCAACCAGCGTTACTTTGGTGGCCAGATCACGTGGGAGTCGATCCGCTGGGTGAACAACATGAATAAGCGGCTGGGCAGCTGCACCAACGGCGGCCCCACTGATGGGCATATCCGCATCAGCGAGCGCATTCGGAACTGGCCTGATTGGGTGGTTGATTATGTGATTGCACATGAGTTGGCCCACCGCATCTATGCCAATCACAGCAGTGAGTTCTGGCGCTTCCTGCGTGGTGCCTACCCGCGTACTGATATCGCCCGGGGCTTCATCGAAGGGGTCGCTTTTGCCCAGCACCTGGCGCTTCGCGAGGATGATGTCCCTGAGAATTGAAGCATCACCCCCTATACTCTGCGATCAGGCGCTCCAGAGTTGGCCGGATGGCCTGTAGCGCCCTTGCCCGGTGGCTGATCTGGTTTTTGATCTCTGGTGGCAGTTCGGCCATCGTCTGCTCCCCATAACCGTCAACCACGAAAACCGGGTCATACCCGAAGCCGTGGCTTCCGCGTGGCTCAAAGCCAATGCGCCCCTCACAAATGCCTTCAGCGCTGAACAGCGTTCCCTCCGGCGTGCATAGCGCTGCCACACACCGGAAGCGCGCCCTCCGTGCGTCACCTGGCACGCCGTCCAGGGCTTTAAGCAGCTTGCGATAGCGGTCGGCATCGCTGGCGCCGGGCCCCGCATAGCGCGCGGAGTACACACCCGGGGCACCATCCAGGGCCTCCACCTCCAGCCCGGAATCATCCGCCAGCGTTAGCAGGCTGCTGGCCTGGGCAAAAGCCTCTGCCTTGAGTCGTGCGTTAGCCTCAAAAGTAAGCCCACTCTCCTCGACGTCCAGGGTGATAGCGGCTTCTTCGAGGGTTAAGAACTGCACAGGGAGCCCGGCCAGCAGTTCGGCATACTCCCGGCGTTTCCCTGCATTGTGCGTGGCAACTAGAATGCGCATGGCAGCTCCCTCATGGTTTGCGCTCCATGATACCACGTAAGATGGCTGTGCCCTGCCCGTTCAGTGGGATATAGGGATAGACCGTCCTGTGTTGGTAGAAATGAGGGGAAGCGATGCGCCTTTTAATTGGTTCTTTGAGTGTGCTGATACTGCTTGCAGCCTGCCAGGCTGCAGCCCCACCGGCTGAAGGCACGGATGCGGCGGCCACACCACCAGCCTCGCCTGAGCCTGCAGAGCCGGTCCTGCCCGCCGGTGATCCACCGGCAGACCCGCTGACAGATGCCGATCCGCGCCCGCCGGAACTGCGTATTATGACCGCCGGCTGGCAAACGGACTGGTCGCAGCGCACAATTAACCTGCGCGAGGTCATCTCCGGTGGGCCGCCGCGCGATGGGATCCCCTCCATTGATGAACCTGTCTTCGTCAGCCTGGAGGAAGCCGATGCGCTCTACGACGTTCGTGAGCCGGTCATGGCACTCGAACTCGAAGGCGAGGCGCGAGCCTACCCGCTGCAAATCCTGATCTGGCATGAGATCGTCAACGATGTCATCGCCGATGTGCCCGTAGCAGTCACCTTCTGTCCCCTGTGTAACTCGGCCCTGGTCTTTGACAGCCGTGTGAACGGCGAGGTGTACCAGTTTGGGGTTTCCGGCCTGCTGCGCAACTCCGATCTGATTATGTACGACCGCACCACCGAGAGCCTCTGGCAGCAGGCAACCGGTGAGGGGATTGTCGGGGTGCATGCCGGAGATCAGCTTACGGTTTTGCCTGCCTCCATCATCAGCTATGCGGACTTCCGGGCGGCTTACCCCCAGGGGCTGGTTCTCTCCCCACAGACGGGGCATTCACGCAGCTACGGCCTGAACCCCTACACCGGGTACGATTCGACGGCCATTCCCTTCCTGTTTAACTCGGCGGAGCTGGATCAGCGCTTTCCCGCCATGTTGAGGGTAGTCGGCTTTGTATCCGGCGATCAGGCCATCGCTTACCGCTACGATCTGCTTGCCGAGCTGGGAGTGATCCACGATACCTTCAATGGCGAGGACCTGGTGATTTTCCACCAGCCCGGCACAGCCTCTGCCCTGGACTCGCGGCAGATTTCTGAAGGGCGTGACGTCGGCGCCACGGCCGTATTCAATCCCAACCTTGACGGGCAGAGGCTCGTTTTCAGTGTGCAGGATGGCCTCATCCTGGATGAGCAAACTGGCTCGCAGTGGAATATCGCCGGGCAGGCGGTAGCCGGTGAACTGGACGGGGCCCAGCTTGAGCGTCTTGTCTCAGTCGATCACTTCTGGTTCGCCTGGGCTGCGTTCTACCCCGATACCCGGGTCTGGTCCCCTGAGTAACCTCGGCGGTCCAGGTGCTGATGGCCTCGCGCTGTTAGAAGCGGGGCCATTGATCCGGCGCTTCTGGTACCGGATTAGGTACCCAACTGCTCGGCGGCGGCCCGGTACGCGGCCATGTCGACCACACTTCCGGCAGCCCGTGCGTGCTCGGCGGCGAAGGCCAGCAGGTGGCTCTCCAGCGACGCGCGCCCCGAGGTAAGCGGTGCCTGGGTGCCATCTCGGAGAACCTGCACAAATGCCTCCATCAGCCCTTCATCTCCACCGGCATGGCGCCCGGCCTCAAGCTCGCTGGGCAGCTCGATATGCTCAATGCCCCCGCCCCGGTGATCCTGAATCTCCACATAGCTGCGTGAACTGCTGTCTTTGCCCAGCAGGGTAGCCCGCGTCCCATCGATACGAATGGTGCGGCTTTCCTCAGGGGCATGGCCGTGCATGGTCAGCGTGGCGGAGACCTCTCCCTCAAAGGTCATGGTGACTACCTGATGGTCAACTACGTCATTGTCACAGTGATACACACAGCGCCCATAGGGGCCTGAGCGCAGCGCGTCCCACACGGCATTCATGCTGCCGGGCTGGTCGGTCAGAATAGCGCGCACCTCGTGGCAGAAGTCCGCTATCCCGCGCATGAACGGCAGGGTGCGGGCCAGTGCTTCGACTCGCGCCGGGTTGCGCAGCCCCATCCGCCCGATCAAGCGTTGGGTAGGCTGGCGGCCCTTGCTTAGTGCAACGTAGATTGGCTGCATGTCAATGTAGAACGCCGGGGCATAGAAGGGGCATTCGTCTGCGGCCGGGCAGCCATCCGTGCAGCGCAGAGGTGCACCGGGAGGGGCATTCTCAGGCCGGAAGTGCAGCAGCGATCCGCTGGAGCTGAGATGTGTCACTGCTTTCCCGATGATCCAGTACAGGATATCGAGGTCGTGGCAGCACTTAGCCAGGATCATCGGGCTGGAGGATTCCACATTGCGCCAGTTGCCGCGCACGTAGCTGTGCGCCATGTGCTGGGCTAGCACGTTCTCCCGGTGTGATACCGTGACGACATCGCCAAGCCGCCCGCTGTGCACAATCTCATAAACCTGCCTGAAGAACTTCGTATAGCGCAGCACATGGCACACCTGCAGAGTCACCTGGGCGTGCTCGGCGGCCTGCACGATCCGTACACAATCATCCTGGCGATGTGCCATGGGCTTTTCGAGCAGCAGATCATAGCCTGCGCCGATCGCGCCGAGGGCAGGTCCGCTGTGCATCTGATCCTGCGTGGTGATGATCGCCGCCTGGGCTAACCGGGGTTGGGCCAGCAGGGTTTCCCAGCTCTCAAAACAGTGCTCCGATTCGATATGGTGCGCCTGTGCGAAGCGCGCCCTGCGCACTGCATTAGGCTCGGCCACGGCGATGACACGAAGTTCTTCCGGATGTGCGAGCGCCCAGCGGCCATAAGCATCTGCGCCGCGATTGCCTGCGCCGATCACAACCGCGGTGATAGGGACCCTGCTGCTCATAGTAGTCTCAATCTGCGATCTCAATTGCGCGGCGGGCGCAGGCGGTGCCGCAGTGCCAGCGCCAGCGTCTCACGAATCGTGCGGGTCACGTTCATCTTAGTCTCAGTGGGTTTGAAATCATAATGCAGAGTAAACGGCACTTCTGCAAAACGTACTCCGCGCAGATGGTCGAGCTGGAAGAGAATCTCAACCATACAGGCAAACCCCTGCTCGGTGATGAACTCATCGCCATACACATCATACGCCCGTTGCAACGTCGCCGCACGGTAGGCTCTGAACCCGCACGAGTAATCGCGCACACCGCGCACGGGATAGGCGATCTGGAACAATATGCTGAGCACGCGGCTGTACAGTCTCCGCAGCGGCGGCACCCCGTATACCCTGGCCCCGGGCCTGAAGCGCGAAGCGATCACAACATCATACCCTTCCGACAGCTTTTCGATCATTGCCGGGATGGTTGCTGGTGGCTGGGTGTTATCCGCATCCAGCGTGACGATCAGGTCGTCGGGGCCTGCCTGGGCGAGTGCTGCATCGAATCCGGTGCGGATCGCCTGGCTGAGACCCCGGTTGCCTTCATGCTGGACAAGCGTGATCCACTCATGCCGGGCATGGTATTCTCGTACGATATCAGCCGTGCGGTCAGCACTGCCGTCATCCACCACTATCACACGTATGCCTGTGAATCCTTGAGCCTGAAGCTCAACAAAGGCAGCAAGGAGCGGAGGAAGAGCATCTTGTTCGTTGTAGGCGGGCAGGGTGATAAGCACCATGAGTGGTTCTCGTGTTTGATGGAATATGCGAACCTAAGTATAGCATGCTGTGTCCTGTTGGTAAGGGCGAGTAGGACAGGAAGCCTATTGAGACTGGGCCTGGCTGCTCTATACTCGATATTAGGAGTCGGCTCAGGAAGCATCAAGGCATTAAGCCGGTTTGTTAGTAGCTTCTTGATGCCTGGCTTGGGGCATACCGGCCAAAAATCAGGCAATTGACGGGCCGCAGGCGCCATGCTATACTCAGAGCGCGTTGATACGCGCCAGCGCGAGGTGCCTGTTGCTGAGGCTGGCATTATCATACAACAATCTCAACTCCACTTAACACGGGTTTAATTCCATAGTGGTAACCTAACGCAGGCCTTTCGGGCCTGTGCCCAACACAGGTATATATGTAGTCCTGGGGCGTCAAGAAACCCGTTGCCATAATGATGAACTGATGGGGCAGCCCGCCAGGTGCGTGACTTAACACTGCTCAGAGACAGCACTGCGTATCAGCACTCCTTAGGTATTGCCTTGCTCCTCTCTGTAAATGGATAACAGATGCACCGAATGTGTATCTATTGAGGCAACACTGGTTAGCGGGTGTATTGCATAACTTGAGGGATTGAGCTTCCTCAGGTGCTTCAGGCGAATCTGCCACCGAACTGGGATTGCATGCTGCGGTTCTTGCCCGATGACTGACACCAAATGTACGCGGGATGAAGCGAGATGAATATAGTAGACTTAGAGCGCATGACACTTAATGAACTCCGTGAGATGGCCCAGGAGGCAAATATCCCGGGTTACTCGCGCCTGAAGAAGAATGAATTGATCATGGGCCTGCTGCGCCATAACGCCGAGCAGCAGGGGTTGGAGCTGCGCGGCGGCGTGCTGGAGATCATTGAGGAAGGCATCGGCTTCCTGCGCTCTGACAAGTACCTCCCTGGCGCCGATGACATCTACGTAAGCCAGACCCAGATCAAGCGCTTTGACCTGCGCACAGGGGATTTGGTGATCGGCCAGGTTCGGCCCCCTAAAGACACCGAGAAATACTACGGCCTGCTGCGTGTCGAATCCGTCAACGGCCTGGACCCTGAACGCGCCAAATATCGCCCCTTCTTTGAGCGTCTTACCCCCATCTTCCCGGAAAAGCGCTTCAATCTTGAGACATCCAGCCGGATACTGTCCACGCGCATGCTCAACCTGATCGCTCCTATTGGGCGTGGCCAGCGTGGCTTGATTGTGTCGCCGCCCAAGGCTGGTAAGACGACCGTCCTCAAGGAGATCGCCAACGCCATCAGCCAGAACTACACCGATGTACACCTGATGGTCCTGCTGATCGGCGAGCGCCCCGAGGAAGTCACCGATATGGACCGTTCGGTTGAGGCGGAAGTGGTGGCTTCAACCTTTGATGAGACGTGGACCAATCAGGTGCGCGTCAGCGAGATGGCGCTTAACCGCGCCAAGCGCCTTGTGGAATGTGGCAAAGATGTCGTGATCCTCATGGACAGCATCACGCGTTTGGCTCGCGCCTACAACCTGGTGGTCCCGCCCAGCGGCCGCACCCTGTCGGGTGGTCTTGATCCCAGCGCCCTTTACCCGCCTAAGAGCTTCTTTGGCGCGGCACGTAATATTGAGGAGGGCGGTTCGCTGACCATTATCGCTACCTGCCTCGTTGATACTGGCTCCCGTATGGATGATGTGATTTACGAGGAATTCAAGGGCACCGGCAACATGGAGCTGCACCTGTCGCGCAAGCTCCAGGAGCGCCGCATCTTCCCTGCCTTCGACATCGAGCGTTCCAGCACACGCCGTGAGGAACTTCTGCTTGGCCCGGATATCATGCAGCGTGTTTGGCTCATGCGTCGTATGTTGGGCCAGATGATGGCGCCCCCGCCCAACGGCGCAGGGATGGATGCGATCACTGCCACAGAGGCTGTGTTGGATGAGCTGCGCCGCACGGAGAGCAACGAGGAATTCCTCGAAACGCTTACCGAGATGCGCTGAACGGCCTGGCCCTCCCTTCACCGGTCAGAGAGGGCGCAGCCGAGGCTGCGCCCTTTTTCTGTGTGCGGCGGGGCACAGGTGTTCGACTTTCGTTTGACAGTTACTGGCGATTCGGCTACAGTTTGCGAGGTCTGTGCTGGCCAACAAGGTATTAATTCGAACGGAATAGGAGCAACCAGGTACCATGCGAGAGATTACCATCGCCGCTGTGCAGATGGCCCCCGGCCTCGGCTCGGTGGAAGATAACCTTGTCAAGATGTCCGAGTACATCTCCAAGATCGCGACATCGCAGAAGGTTGACTTGATCATCTTCCCTGAGCTGGTCACCAGTGGCTATGAACTGGGGGTCAAAGCCACACAGGTGGCGCAGGTGATCCCCGGCCCTACTGTGAACCTGATTTCGCAGCGCGCCCAGGAGCTGGGGGTGTACATCGCCTTCGGCATGGTCGCGAAAGAGCGCGTCGAGAGCATCCTGTATGACTCCGCCGTGCTGGTTGGCCCCGATGGGGAGCTGATCGGCCAGTACCAGAAGACCCATCTCAAAGGCGAGGAGCGCATGGCCTTCCGCGAAGGCTATCGCCTGCCTGTGTTTGAGACCGAGTTCGGCACGGTGGGCCTGATGCTGGGCTGGGACTTGGCTTTCCCGGAGGTTGCGCGCAGCCTGGTTCTTGAGGGGGCTGAGCTGCTCTGCGTCCTGGCGGACTGGGAGAAAGACGATATCGACGAGTGGAAGACGCTCCTCAAAGCGCGTGCCTATGAGAACGCCTGCTTTGTCGCGGGAGCTAACCGTGTGGGCGAGGACGTCACGATCACCTTTGGTGGTGAGAGTGCAATCCTTGGCCCACGTGGCAAGGTCCATGCCTCCCTCCCCGGCGAGGAGGAGGTGAAGGACGAGAAGAAGAAGCCCGCCTCTGAGACGCCCGAGGGCGATGCAGAGAAGAAGGAAGAGAAGGAAAAGAAAGAGGAGAAGCGCATGCGGCCCGTTGAGGGCTACTGCATCGCGCGGATTGACCTCGATGAGATCCGCCGCCATCGTGAGGATCGCCAGACACTCCAGACACGCCAGCCCGCGATCTATCGCGCCATCGTACGCAAATACTAGTCGAATACCAGCAGGCGCCCCACTGCTTGCTGATAGGGCGGCCGTTCAACGGCCGCCCTTTGCTTGTCACGCATCGTTTTACCTTGCAATTTCAGCAGACAGCGTTACAGTTGCAGCATCGACGTATCTACCAGGAGCTTCCCCACCATGGACTCGATTGACCTGCGCAGCGACACAGTGACCTGGCCCACACCTGAGATGCGCGAAGCGATGGCTCAGGCTGAGGTCGATGACGACGTATATGGCACCGACCCTACCATGAACCGCCTGCAGGCGGAGGCGGCGGACATGTTCGGCAAAGAGGCGGCGTTGTTCGTTGCCAGTGGGACGATGGGCAATCTCACCTCGGTGCTCTCTCACTGCGGGCGTGGTGATGAGATGATCCTCGGGGATAAGGCCCACATCTTCCGGTATGAGGCGGGCGGCTCTGCGGCGCTGGGCGGGGTTATGCCCCATACAGTCCCCGTCCAGCATGATGGGACTCTTGCCCTGGAAGACATCCGTGCGGCGATCCGCCCCTTAGGCGACGCACACTTCCCACCGACCCGCCTGGTCTGCCTGGAAAACACACAGGGCAGCGTGGGTGGCGTGCCTCTGACGGTGGAATACACACGACAGGTCCGCGCCCTGTGTGACGACCACGGTCTAAAGCTGCACGTTGACGGCGCACGCATTTTTAATGCAGCTGCGGCCCTGGGCGTGGATGTCAAAGCACTGGCCGCCCCCGCCGACTCGCTGAGCTTTTGCCTTTCGAAGGGGTTGTGTGCCCCGGTTGGCTCGATCATCGTGGGCTCTCACGAGTTCATCGAGCGCGCACATCGCATCCGCAAGATGCTGGGCGGGGGCATGCGCCAGACAGGCATCCTGGCTGCGGCCGGGCTGATTGCGATCCACACCATGAGCAGGCGCTTGGGAGAAGATCACGATAACGCGCGCCGGTTAGCCAAGGGCCTCGCCGCGATTCCGGGCATCCTGATCGATCTCACGCATGTTCGGACGAATATCATCCTGTTTGAGCTCGCACCTGACATGCCCGTGGATGCCCCGACCCTGTCTGAGCTACTGTGGAAGGAGTATCGCATCAAGATCAGCCCGCGCGGGACGCGCAGCTTCCGGGCGGTTACTCATTACTGGATCACCTCGGAGCGTGTGGAGATGGTGCTTGAGGCGTTCCGTACAGTGCTGGCACGAGCGGCGGCCTGATGGCTGAGGATGCACTTGACCTGATCTTCCATATGCTGCCGCTGCCGTTTGGTGGTGCGGATGAGGGTGGTCTGGATGTCGAGACTTTGCCACCCATCCCCCCTGTTGATGTGGAACGCGCCTCGCGGCCGCTGGTGCCGGGGCTGCCTCCCTATCAGTTCGTACCTCTCCCACCGCCGGAAACCTACCAGCTGGTCGTGCCTGGGGCAACGGATTACCTTGCCCCCGCCGGGCCCCTCAGCCCGGATGAGGAGTTCGTGCCGCTCAGCGCGCCTCCCCCCGCCATGGCCGATGCCCTGGCGGATGCAGGGGCGGGCGTCCGGACCGCACCGGCTCTTCATGAGCCGGGCGCTGCCCCAACAGCCCAGGCAGCCGTGGGTGAAGGTGCCGTTGCGCTCGGCGGCATACGCTTCGATCCGCTCTTTGCTTACCTGATCTACCTTGCGCTGGGGTTTGGGACGCTCTATCTGACCTCGATCACCCGCTATGCAGTGTTATGGACAGCCCTGGCGGTTGGCGGCGGGCTGCTGACTCTCGTGGATCGTGACGACCTGGAGCCGTTCTCCTCAGCCCACATCCTGTGGGGGGCGAGCATCGGGTTGGTGTTCAGTCTACCACTGTTGATCCTCAACTGGCGCGGCCTTGCCGATATGTCCCACGTGCTTTTCCCCTTTGAGGACCCCGTTGCCTTCTTCTTCGCGATGGTGTTCGTTGCGCCGCTCGGGGAAACCCTGTTCTTTCGGGGGGTGCTGCAGGAGCAGCGCGGCTTCACCGCAGCGGTGGCCGGTGCGGGCCTGAGCAGCCTCTTATTCTATTGGCCGGCTGCCTCTGCCCGGCCTGTCTATCTGGTAGTGGCAGTGGTCGTCACGACCGTGCTGGCCGCCGTGTACAGCTTCTTCCGGCGCCGTCTGGGCCTGGTGGCTGCACTCTGCTGCCAGATCACCATCAACATCACGCTGCTGTTTCTGCCGGCCGTGCTGTTCTGACTGCCCTACCGGTTAGGCGGAGGCGCATCGTCTGTCCGCAATGGAGTGGCTTACCCTCTGAGCATGTTATACTGAAGGTGTGCACCGTGAATCGGTGCACGCGCATATCGTGAGTGCATGATCCCCTCGCAGGAGAAAATGGTATGGCATCCTCGCATGAACGCAATCCCGGCATCCCGCTTGACCTGGGCTGGGTGCACAGTGCCCGGGTCAACTTGAGCGCCACGCAGCGGCGTGCAAGCACGCACACCGCGCGCCGCACCGTCAAGAAGCAGTGGCAGGCGGCCTGGCTGCTGCGCGCAGTAACCTGCATCGATCTGACCACTTTGTCCGGCGATGACACGCCCAGCAATGTACAGCGCCTTGCCCACAAGGCACGCCAGCCGGTGCGCCCTGATCTGCTGGAGGCGCTTGGGATGGCCGATCAGAGGATCACGGTGGGCGCGGTCTGTGTATATCCCAGCCGTGTGAAGGACGCCGTGAAGGCGCTGGCCGGGTCCGGCATCCCCGTCGCTTCGGTCGCGACAGGCTTTCCTGCCGGGCAAACGCCGCTCAAGCAGCGGCTCGAGGAGATCCACGCCGCCGTGGAAGATGGTGCGGCCGAGATCGATATCGTGATCAGCCGCACCCTGGCCCTGCGCGGCGAGTGGGAGGCCCTCTGTGACGAAGTGCACCGTATGCGTGAGGCCTGCGGCTCTGCACATATGAAAACCATCCTTGCTACCGGGGAGCTGGCTACCCTGCGCAACGTGTATCGGGCCAGCATGGTCTGTATGATGGCCGGGGCGGACTTCATTAAGACATCCACGGGTAAGGAGAGCGTCAATGCCACGCTGGAGGTCTCGCTGATCATGCTGCGGGCCATCCGCGAATACTACGAACGCACGGGGTATAAGGTGGGTTTTAAGCCCGCAGGCGGCATTCGCAGCGCCAAGCAGGCGATGCAGTGGCAGGCGCTTATGAAGGATGAACTGGGCGATGACTGGCTGCGACCCGCTCTGTTTCGCTACGGCGCCAGTGGTCTGCTGACCGACCTGGAGCGCCAGCTCTCGCATTTTGTCACCGGGCGCTACGCGGCGCAGCATCACATGCCGATGGGCTAGCTGGCCTTGAGTTGAAAGTGAGGACACCATGACCAGTGTCAAGGAGATCTTTGAATCGATGGACTACGGCCCGGCTCCCGAAGCTCCCGATGCCGTCTACCAGTGGCTGGACGAGCACAAGCGCAAGTTCGGGCTGTTCATCAACAACCAGTGGGTCGCCCCCAAGGGGCGGAAGACCTTCCCCAGCCTCAACCCTGCCACAGGTGAGGAGCTGGCCAAGACCACGCAGGCAGAGGAAGAGGACGTCAATGCAGCCGTCAGTGCTGCTCGCGAGGCTTTCAAGACCTGGGGGAAAACGCCCGGCCACGTGCGTGCGCGCTATCTGTATGCGATTGCACGCAACATCCAGAAGCACCACCGCCTGCTGGCCGTCCTGGAATCGCTGGATAACGGCAAGCCCATCCGCGAATCGCGTGATATCGATGTGCCGCTGGTAGCCCGCCATTTCTATTACCATGCCGGGTGGGCGCAGCTCATGGAGACCGAGCTGCCTGACTACCAGCCTGTCGGAGTGGTGGGCCAGATCGTGCCCTGGAACTTCCCTCTGCTGATGCTGGCCTGGAAGATCGCCCCCGCCCTGGCGATGGGCAATACGGTGGTGTTGAAGCCGGCATCTTATACCAGGCTCTCTGCGCTGCTTTTTGCCGAGATCGTGGCGGAGGCCGGGCTGCCGCCCGGCGTGGTCAATATCATCACCGGCAGCAGTTCTGCGGGAACACATATCGTCAAGCACCCCGACGTGGACAAGATCGCCTTCACAGGCTCAACCGATGTGGGCCGTATCCTGCGCCGCCAGACGGCGGGCTCAGGCAAGAAGCTCTCGCTGGAACTGGGGGGCAAATCGCCCTTCGTTGTGTTTGATGATGCGGACCTGGATGCCGCCATCGAGGGCGTCGTGGATGCCATCTGGTTCAACCAGGGCCAGGTTTGCTGCGCCGGGTCGCGTTTGCTGGTCCAGGAGAGCATCGCGGATAAGTTCCACGCGCGGCTCAGGCGCCGCATGGACACGCTGCGCGTGGGTGATCCCCTCGATAAAGCGATCGACATTGGGGCGATTGTCGACCAGACTCAGTGGGATACTATCGATCACTGGGTGAAGCTGGGCGTTCAGGAAGGGGGCGATATCTACCAGCCCAAATCTCCGCTTCCGCCGCGCGGCTGTTTCTACCCGCCCACCTTGATCTGTAACCTCGACCCGGCTTCTATTGTCGTGCAGGAGGAGATTTTCGGGCCCGTGCTGGTCTCGATGACCTTCCGGACGCCGTCTGAGGCCGTTGACCTGGCGAACAACACACGCTACGGGCTGGCTGCGAGCGTCTGGTCCGAGAATATCGGCCTGGCCTTCGAGGTTGCCAGCCGCATCAAGGCAGGCTCGGTATGGGTCAACTGCACCAACGTATTCGATGCGGCATCGGGTTTCGGCGGCTACCGCGAGAGCGGCTTTGGCCGGGAGGGTGGCTTCGAAGGGCTGCACGAATATGTCCGCCCCGTCTGGCAGGAGCGCCCACGCCCTGGCGTAGAGCCTGTCTCGGAGGAGAAGCTGGCCGAGGCTGTTAAAAACTGGGCAGCAGCCGTACCTGGCCGCCCGGTGGCTGCCCCGGCTGCCTCCGAGAACGGGATCGGGGCCACCAATGGCGCCCTGCCACCGATCGATCGCACGCCTAAACTCTACATCGGCGGTGCTCAGAAGCGCCCCGACGGCGCTTATTCCCGCCCGGTGATCGGGCCGGATGGCAGGTTGGTTGGCCAGGTTGGAGATGGCAACCGTAAAGACATCCGCGATGCGGTTGAGGCGGCCCATAAAGCCCAGCCGGGCTGGGCGAACCGCTCCGGGCACAATCGGGCGCAGGTCATCTACTACATCGCTGAGAACCTGAATGCCCGCGCGGATGAGTTCGCGGCACGCCTGGCAGCGATGACCGGCCAGACCGCGCAGGAGGCCCGCGCCGAGGTCGACCTGTCAATCGAGCGCCTGTTTACCTGGGCTGCTTGGGCGGACAAGTACGGGGGCAGCCTGCAGGAAACCACCCTGCACGGCGTGGTGCTGGGCCTTAACGAACCGGTTGGGGTGATCGGCATTGCCTGCCCGGACGAAGCGCCGCTGCTCGCGTTTATCTCACTGGTAGCCCCGGCCATCGCGCGTGGCAATGCAGTCGTGGCGATCCCCGGTGAGAAGCACCCCCTGGCCGTTACTGATCTCTACCAGGTATTCGATACCTCTGACCTGCCCGGTGGTGTGGTGAACATCGTGACCGGTGTGCGCGATCACCTGAGCAAGACACTGGTTGATCATGATGACGTGGATGCGATATGGTACTTCGGATCCGCCGAGGGCAGCCGGTATGTCGAGTATCTCTCCGCGAACAACATGAAGCGCACCTGGGTGGGGTACGGGCGCAATCCCGACTGGGCTGACCGGCGCCAGGGTGCTGGGCATGAGTTTCTTTATCACTGCACGCAGGTCAAGAACGTCTGGGTGCCGATGGGCGAGTAACCCATCCCGTTGCAGGAGCGTCGCAAGGGCACGCCAACCGGTGTGCCCTGTTGTTTTCTGAACGCCATGTTTGAGTATGATAGGGACAGTTCAAATGGCGATTCCACCCGGAGGGAATGTGATGGATCACGATCAGATACTGCGCGAGCAGCTTGTGAATCTCCTGCAAAAGCGCCAGGCACATATGACTTTCGAAGACGCGGTAGCGGATTTCCCCGCCGATCACTATAACGTCAAACCACGCGGACTCGAGTACACATTCTGGCATCTTCTGGAGCATCTCCGCATAACCCAGTGGGATATTCTAGATTACTGCCGCAATCCCAACTATGTTGAGCCGCGCTGGCCGGACGACTATTGGCCCGCGCGTGATGCCACTACCGAGCCAGCAGGCTGGCAGCACACCATCAACCAGTTTCTTGCCGACCGCCAGGCGCTTGTGGACCTGGTCATGAACCCGGCGACCGACCTGTACGCCCAGATTCCGCACGGTGCACCCGGCCACAACGTCGTGCGCGAGATCATGGTGGTGGGTGCCCACAACGCCTATCACATCGGGGAGCTGGGTATTCTGCGCGGGACGCTGCGCCTGTGGCCGTGATACAGCCACCTGTACGTGAATAAGGCAGAGATCGCAGGCATGGGTGTGGTATAATCGCACGCTGCACGAGACCACTCATAACCCAGGATGCTCATGAACCGGAACCACACCCTGCTTGCCCTGCTCGCGTTGATCCTGCTGGCCGCCTGCACACCGTCAGCGGCAGTTCAGGACCTGCCGGATACCCCCACCACCACTCCCATCCCAACGGCTACCCCGGCTCCGACTGTCACCCCCTTCCCGACGGCCACCCTGATCCCCAGCCCGACCCCCGATCCTTCCCGCTTTGTTGACCCCTTCGGTGTTGAGATGGTGCTCATCCCGGCTGGCGAGTTCATCATGGGCCTCGATGATGGCCTGGGGGACGAGCGCCCGGCACATCCCGTCTACCTGGATGATTACTACATCGACCTCACTGAGACCACTAATGCTCAATACCGGGCGTGCGTTGAAGCCGGGGCCTGCGATCCCCCGCAGCGCACCGACTGCTGCACGGAATTCCCGGGGGCCTATATCGCCTGGCCGGATTACTTCGAGAACCCTGCATTCGATGCCTATCCTGTGATCTTTGTCCGCTGGCTGGATGCGCAAACCTACTGCGCATGGCGCGGGGCGCGCCTGCCCAGCGAGGCGGAGTGGGAGAAAGCGGCCCGAGGTCCTGCTGGTGGCGAATATCCCTGGGGGGATGATCCGCCCGCTCCCGGCCTGCTCAACTACTACTGGCTCCCCGGTGAGTTCCCGGAGCGCCCGCTCTACACGACTGCTCCGGTCGGCAGTTATCCCGCCGGGGCCAGCCCCTATGGGGTGCTCGACATGGCAGGCAATGTGTACGAATGGGTGGCCGACTGGTATGCCAGAGACTACTATGCCCTGTCACCCTATGAGAACCCGGCCGGGCCTGCCACGGGGATGCACAAAGTCTCGCGGGGGGGGTCTTTCTTCAACCAGGCAGCCCGCCAGCGTGCAGTGGGCCGCAATAACGCCTGGCTCCCGGTTGATTCATTCCACTTCGATGGCGGCATCCGCTGTGCGCTGGATGCCCCCCAGCCCTGAAATGAAACCGCCCCCACTGAGGGGGGCGGTGCTTGTGCTACCAGCCGTTCTCCAGCCGGTTGATCAACCTCTCCGGCAGGTCATGTTTGCGCATGCGCTTTTGTACGGCGGGGATGTCATAAGGGATGCGGTAGCCCTGCCAGGTCATCCGCTCCACATCGAGGAAAGCGTACGCGGCGCGCGGGTCGGAGTCGCGCGGCTGGCCCACGCTGCCGGGGTTGATGATCTGGCGCATTTTGTCGATCTGCAGCAGTTCGTCGTAGACTGGCTTCTCCACACGGACGTCCCCGCGTTCGTTCTCCAGCTTGAATGTCACCGGGGTATGGGTGTGCCCGACCAGACAGTAGGTTGTCTGGTAGTGCGGGAAGTTCAGTGCGGCGATCAGCGGGTCCAGGATGTACTCCCAGATCGGCTCGCGTGGTGAGGCATGCACCAGCGTGATGTCATCCAGCACAAACGTGGTTGGCAGTGCTGCCAGATAGGCCAGGTTGTCCGGCGTGAGCTTCTCACGCGTCCAGGTCACTGCTTTGCGGGCATCCGCGTTGAATGTGCGGATGTCCAGCCGCCCCAGGGCGGCCCAGTCATGGTTACCTGCCAGGCACAGGTGCGGCATCGAGCGCAGCAGGTCAACACATTCGTTGGGATCCGGGCCGTAGCCCACCACGTCACCGAGGCACCAGACGAAGTCGTAGTCCCTGCCGAGCTTACCGGCATGCTCCATCACTGCCTCGAAGGCGGTCAGGTTGGCGTGGATGTCCGAGATGATGAGGTAGCGCATGCTGTCGCTCGCCCTGTAATTATATGATCTAGGTCAAGGTTCCTCACATCATACCACAGTGCCAATGGATGTGAAAGCGCATACTCCGGACGCCTACCCACCCCGCAGCGTGGCGAGCAGCCAGGTCAGCAGGGCGGCATAAGTCAGGGTGAGCAGGCCGTACAGCAGCATCTTCCCGATCACAGGTCCTTCCTTACCCGACAGGCCGACGGTGCTGCACCCGACGATCACTTTGGCAGGGGCCAGCACGCTGCCCAGCGATCCACCGGTCGTTTGAGCCGCCAGGATCAGCGTCACGCTGAGGCCCAGCAGCTCCGCCGTCTGCTTCTGCAGCAGGCCAAACACAACGTTCGAGTTGGTATTGCTGCCCGTCATGAAGGCGCCCAGGGCGCCCACAAACGGGGCCACCAGTGGGTAGACCCGTGCGCTGACCCCCTCGCTGATCCCGCGTGCCAGCAGGTTAGTCATACCGGTATGTGACATGATCACGGCCATACCGACCATCGCTGTAATGCCCAGGCTGGCGTTCCCGCCCCCTTTCCAGACTTTCTGCAGGATGCGCTTTACGGCGCCGGGCTTATAGTATCCGGCGCTCGCATAAATCAGTGCGCCGATCAGGGAGGAATACAACAGGATCGCCCCTGGGTGTCCAAAGACACTGATGCGCCGCCCGGCTTCAGCAGGTGTCTCCCAGCCCAGGCTGGTGCTCAGAGCAGGGAACTCAAACGAGATTGTCACCTGGTTGAATATGTCCTTGATGGAGGGCACCAGATTGATCAGGATCGCCAGCAGGATCAACACCGCGTAAATCGACATGGCAAGCCGCAGTGAGCGCCGCGGCCCATCGGAAGTCGTGGTTTGTACTGCGGGCGTTTCTATCGGTAGGCGCCTGAACCACGGCAGGGTGGTCAGCCCGATCCCCACAGCCAGCCCGGTGAGGGAAGCCACCGTAGCGCCCAGTGTCCACAGGCCGTTAGTGGCCAGCACATACTGCATGCCACTCATCACCACGCTGAGCACCAGCAGCATGGGTAGGCCGCGCAGCAGGCCCTTCCAGCCGGCCCCGGCATGGGCTACCGCCGCCCCGCTGGCAAGCGTAACCAGCCCCATTAGCAGCGCGGAGTCTGGTGCCAGCACCTCGCCCGGCACATTTGTGGTTGCGATCAGGGTCTGGTAAGAGATCGCCAACGACCCGAACGTGATCGCCCAACCGTGGCCTAAGGAGGCCATGATCACGGCCTGCACAGGGGCAAACCCCAGGCTCACGAGCAGGGGGGCCACCACTGCCACAGGCACCCCGAAGCCGCCTATGCCCTGCAGGAACGAGACAAACACCCAGCCCAGCAGCAGGGCCTGCATGGTGCGGTCGCTGGTCAGGCGAGGGAGGCGTTCGCCGATCACCGAGATAGCCCCTGCTTCATCGGCCACATGGAATAACAGGAGTGCCATCCAGATGATATAAAGCACATCCAACGTCAGCAGCAAGGACTTAAGCTGCGCGATCAGCAGCAGCCAGGGGCTGGCCCCAAAGACGGCCAGTGCGACGAGGATCGCCGCCAGCCAGGCAGCGGCCCCCGCTTTGCTCCCACCCCAGTTGACGCCCAGCATGAGCACCAGCATCACGATGATCGGGGTGGCTGCCAGCAGCCAGTTCGCGAAGTTGAGAGGCATGATCTATGTGTCCCTGTGCGCCAAGAACAATTCGGCGATGATAACCATGCTGCTCCTGTGCAGCCAGTGTCTTCTATCACACGTGTTGCAATGTTGCGAGCGCCTGCCCGATGTCGGCTTTGAGGTCTTCCACATCCTCAATGCCTACAGACAGCCGTAGCGTGCCATCCAGGATGCCCAGCGCAGCGCGCTGCTCGGCGCTCAATGCGCGGTGTGAGGCCGTGGCCGGATGCAGGATCAGGCTGTACAGGTCCCCGACGCTGGTAACCGGTTTGATCACACGCAGGGCTTCAACGAAGCGGTAAGCGCCTGCCTTGCTCACACCGCGCAAGTCGAAAGCTAGCACACCGCCTGACCCGCGCCCTTCAAACAAGGCGCTTGCATCCGCGTGGCAGGCGTCAAATGGGAGGCCTGGATAGTACACACGCTCGATGCCTGGCTGGCCGTGGAGCCAGGCGGCCAGTGCCAGTGCGTTATGGCATGCTCTTTCCATCCGCAGGGCGAATGTCCGCAGGCCGCGCAGGGCCAGCCATGCGTCAAAGGCGCCCCAAACGGCGCCCAGCAGTTTGCGGTGGCCATAGGCCCGCATCACCAGTGCTTCGCTCCCGGCTGCCACACCCCCGGTCACGTCTCCGTGCCCGTTGAGGTATTTGGTCGCGCTGTGTACCACCAGGTCTGCCCCCAATGCCAGTGGACGCACAAGGTAGGGGGTAGCGAAAGTATTGTCGATCACCAGCCTGGCGCCCATCTCGCGTGCGATGTCTGCGGCCAGGTCGGCACGCACGACTCGTGCGAGCGGGTTGGTCAGCACCTCGCAGAAAATCACCGCCGGTCGGTAGGCTTCAGCCGCCTCCCGCACTGCCTGCAGGTTAATGAAGTCAGCGTACTGCACTCGGCACTGTCCGGTAGCGTGCAGCCAGTCAAGTAAAGCCCGTGTGGCGCCGTAAATCTGGGCTGCAGCCAGCACCGGGGCGCCGGGTTCCGGCAGCGTGGCCAGCAGGGCTGCATGCAGGGCTGCCATGCCGCTGCTGAAGCTGATCGCGTGTTCGGCACCCTCCAGGGTGGCAACGGCCTTCTCAAAGTCAACCGCGTTGGGTGCGCCATAGCGCGCATAAATATAGTTCGATTCGCGCCCGGCGCTGCTGCCATCGAAGCCGAGGGCGTCTTCTGTGTCTTGCATGGCGGGATACAGAAACCCGACACTGGGCACCAGCGGCGGGATGGCAGGTGTGCTGCCTTCCTGGAGATGCATTTCACCTGCATGGACGGCCAGGGTGTGCATCCTGGGGGAGCTGTCTTGTTTGGGCATCACGGCCTCCTTGGCTCAGAGTAGCTTGGGCAAACCCATTGCCTGCGCGGGAGTTTGTATGTTAGAATCCAGGTGGCGATCGGGCGAGCATCGCCACAGCAACCCGGACTCATATATTTTATCCAAAGTTATTCTCTGCTTCTGTCTGTTCCTGGCTCTCTAATCTGCATTGTGTGCTGGCATCCGCCCCCGGATGCGTCGCTCATACCTATCTCATGCTCGCCGCCAGGTGTGGACAAAGCCAGAGGGGATCCCTCATGAGCTTCGAATTCATCCTACGGCTGATCGGCATGATCGTTTTTGCATTAGGCGGCTTGCAGCTTGGCGTGTTTATGGCTGGCCTTGCCGGTGATCCGCCTGAGATATGGGCTATTGTAATTGCATTGGTGGGCGCTCTCTTTGGGCTAGTGCTGACCCCGCACTTCACCACGCGGCCCGCGCGCGCACTCCGGGAGCGGCTTACCCACGTGCCTGCCCAGCAGCTCGTGGCTGGGGTGGTCGGCCTTGTGATCGGCCTGGTGGTCGCCGCGCTGATCTCGCTCCCACTCTCGCTGCTGCCCAAGCCTTACAGCGGCATCCTCCCCATTATCGCAGCGATCGTGTTCGGCTATTTTGGTACGTCCATTTTCGCCATGCGCCGCCGCGATGTATTTGAGCTGTTTCGCATTCAGCTCCCGCAGTTTGGGGCCGGGGATCAGGAGGAGGGCCTGACCACCAGCCGCCAGGTGATTCTCGATACCAGCGTGATCATCGACGGCCGTATCGCCGATGTCTGCAAGACAGGCTTCATCATGGGGCCGATGTTAATTCCACGCTTTGTGCTGAACGAGCTGCATCACATCGCCGACTCGTCCGATATGCTGCGCCGCAACCGCGGCCGCCGAGGTATCGAGATTCTCAATCAGATGCAGAAGGAATCCATTGTCCCGGTCCGCATCACCGATATGGATATCGAGGAAGTGGAATCGGTTGACGAAAAGCTGATCATGCTGGCCCGCAAGCTGGGCTGTGCCATTGTGACCAATGATTACAACCTGAACCGGGTGGCCGAACTGCAGGGGGTGATCGTGCTCAATATCAACGATCTCGCCAATGCGGTGAAGTCCGTCTACCTCCCCGGTGAAGACCTGAATATTCAGGTTATTCAGGAAGGTCGCGAGCTGGGCCAGGGCGTGGGCTATCTGGATGATGGCACCATGGTTGTCGTGGAAGGCGGCCGCCGCCACGTGGATCAGAGGATCAACGTGACGGTGACCAAGGTGCTGCAGACATCCGCCGGGCGCATGATCTTCGCCCGACCCACTGAGTAAGAATGGCCCCTTCGACTGTTTGTGTGCGCCTCGCCTGTAGTGCGCTGGACCCGCCGCGCATCCCGGCGCTGCGCCTCGTACTGCTGGGCTGGCTTGTGGCGCGCGCCTCTGGCGGGCGCCTTCTTGTGCGTCTCGCTGGCGACTGCATTGAGGCGCATCCCGCGCTGCTTGAAGCGTTAGCCTGGCTCCGCATAGATGAGCACGAGGCTCTGGAGATCGCCGTCGCTGATCCGGACGATCTCCCCGGCCAGGCCAGCCAAGATGTACAGGCAGGGGTTACCCATCTGGTGGTTGATGCGTTCCCGGATCAGGTCGCGGGCTACACGGCGCGTTATGAGGCGTTGGGGCTCCCAGCCCCGGCGCTGCTGGCCCTGCCGCCCCTCGTGGATGCAGGCGGTAAACCCCTCGCGTCAGATGATCCATCCCTGCTTCTGGAGACGTATCGCACGAGTCACCTCCCGGGCGCTCTGGCCAATTATCTGGCACTGACCGCCTGGGACTCCGGGCTCCAGCACGAGGTCTACACGTTGGAGCAGATCGAACACCTCTTTGTGCCGGGGCGTATCCGCACCGATCCGGCCGTGTTTGACGCGGAGCGGCTGCGCTGGTTTAACAACCGCCATCTGCAGCGCATGTCCCCGGAAGGCCTCGCCCACTATATGATCCCGCTTCTGCGCGCGGCTTACCCCTCCGCAGAACGTGTCAGTGATGGCTGGCTCACCAAGTTGATCCGCATCTTTCAGGATGAGATGGCCCTGCTGACCGATATTATAGAGGTCACCAGCTTCTACTTCGGATACGAAGATGTCCATATGTCAGGCGCCGCGCTCGATGCCCTGCGCCAGCCGCCCGCCGGGCCTGCCTTCGATGCCTTTGTCACCCTGTTTGCCCCCTTGGAAGACCTGAACCTGGAGCTGGCGATAGCCAATCTACAGCGCCTTCGCGACGATTTCCACGAGCGCTATGCCTGGACTGGCCGCCAGACTTTCACCCCGCTGCGTGCAGCGCTCACCGGTTCGCTGGAAGGCCCGCCCCTTGCCGATATCGTCAACCTGCTGGGGTTGCAGGAGTGTCTGCGCCGCGTAGAGGTGGCTCGCCGCCTGGCGGGCCTCTGAAATGCCCCTCTATGACCCTGTGTTAGGCGCTTATGGCCTGGGCCGTGCGATCCGCCTGTGCACGGCGTATAATTGAGACCATATTCAGGATAAAACCCGGCCGCTGCCCGTGCTAGTGAGGAAGAGACTAGATGGCTTTGAAGGTGTTCAACCGTCTGACCCGTGAGAAGGAAGCATTTGTACCGTTGGTCGAGGGTGAAGTTCGCATGTATGTCTGCGGGCCCACAGTCTACGATCACGCGCATATCGGCCATGCCAAGACCTACGTTGCCTTTGACGTAATGGTGCGCTACCTGCGCTACCTCGGTCTCAAGGTGCGTTATGTGCAGAACATCACCGACGTGGGCCACCTGCTCGACACGGGTGAGGATCGCATCCTCAAGAAGTCGGGCACGCTTGGCCTTGAGCCGATGGAGGTTGTGGAAGCCTACACCCGCTCCTATTTCGATGATATGGACGCGCTGGGCGTGCTGCGCCCGGACATTTCGCCGCGAGCCAGCGGCCACGTCCCTGAACAGATCGCCATCACACGCCAGTTGGTTGAGCAAGGCCACGCTTACGTCACGGCGGCGGGTGATGTCTATTTTGATGTAACCAGCTTCCCCGGCTATGGCAAGCTCTCCGGACGCAGCATTGACGACCTGCAGGGCGAGCGCGACATCAAGGCCTCCGATAAGCGCCATCCCGGCGATTTCGCGCTGTGGCGCCATGCCGAGCCGGAGCACATCATGCAGTGGGAGAGCCCCTGGGGTCGTGGGTTCCCCGGCTGGCATGTTGAGTGCTCTGCCATGTCCATGAAGTACCTGGGTGAGACATTCGATATCCACGGCGGCGGCCTGGAGAACCAGTTCCCGCACAACGAGTGCGAGATCGCCCAGTCCGAGGCCCTGACCGGCAAGCCTTTCGCCAACTACTGGCTGCTGACCGGCTCACTGACCCTTGATAGCGTGAAGATGAGCAAGAGCCTCGGCAATGTCGTCACGGTCAAAGATGCGCTGGCAGCCTATCGCCCCGAGGCGATTCGCACCTTCATACTGGGTGCGCACTACACGAGCCAGATCGACTACAGCAAAGTGGCGCTCGACGGGGCCACCGAACGCTGGAAAGGCCTGATGGTCGCCGTCAACCTGGCGCGCTATATGCTCAAGAGTGCGCCTGAAGGGGAGCTTGATCCCGGATTTGCCCAGGTGCTTGACGAAGCCCGCACCCGTTTCGTCGCGGAGATGGATGACGATTTCAACACGCCCAGGGCATTGGCGGTGCTCGATGAGCTGACCACGGAGGTCAACACGCTGCTTAACAGCGGTGCGCAGATCACGCGCGGCACGTTGCAGGCTATCGACGGGCTGTACCGCGAGCTGGGCGGTGCGGTCCTCGGCATCATCCCCGATGGGATGGCCGGTGCTGGCGGTGATGCGGAGCGCCAAGCAGGGATGATCGAGCTGCTGGTGGAGCTGCGCACCGAGGCGCGCAGGGCTCGTGATTTCGCCCGTGCAGACCTGATCCGCGACCGGCTGGCGGCGCTGGGTGTGATCCTTGAGGATCGCGCCGATGGAACCGTGTACCGGGTGGAATAGGTAGGTGTTGCTGAGCTGATACAAGGGCACGGGTATCCCGTGCCCTTCTCTGTTGTGGAGCGATATGTATGGCGATGGAAATCCTGTATGGACGGCGCCCTGTGTTCGAAGCGCTGCGCAGCGGGCGCCGGACATTCAAGCGTCTCTTGATCGCCGAAGGCAGCGACCTGAATGCCGGATCACTGCAGGAAGTGCTGCGCCAGGCGCAAGTGCGCCGCGTCTCTGTGCTGCACACTCCTAAAAATCATCTGGCAGCGCTGTCCAAGGGCGCCAACCATCAGGGCGTTGCCCTCGAGGCCAGCCCTTACCGTTATGCGGAGTTAGAAGACCTGCTGAGCGAAGCCCAGCAGCGCAGTGAGCCGCATTTCTTGCTCCTGCTCGATCTGATCCAGGATGTACAGAATCTCGGGGCGCTGCTGCGCACGGCTGAGGCGGTGGGGGTGCATGGTGTCGTGATCCAGGAACGCCGTGCAGCCGGGGTCACTCCGGCAGTGGTCAGTGCTTCCTCCGGCGCTGTGGAACATCTCCACGTGGCCCAGGTCACCAATCTGGTCAGCACCATGCGCGAGCTTCAGGAGCACGGTGTGTGGCTGGCAGGCCTGGATCTGGGCCCGGACACGGTCCGCTACGATCAGGCCGATCTGGGTGGGCCGCTGGCCCTCGTGGTTGGCAGCGAGGGCCAGGGCCTGCGTCGTCTGGTGCGTGAGATCTGCGATTTCATCATCAGCCTGCCCATGCGCGGCCAGGTCGAGAGCCTGAATGCGGCCGTGGCAGGCAGCATTGCCCTCTATGCAGCCTGGGCCGCGCGCGGGTTCTAGCGCCCCAGCAGTTCCAACAGCAGGTCGGGGCGGTCGGTGATGATGCCATCTACCCCCAGGGCGATCATCCGCTGCATGTCCTCAGGGGCGTTGATCGTCCATGCCTGCACCTCGAGATTGCGCCCGTGTGCGGCCCGTACAAAGCGCGGAGTCAGAACCCGCAGCCCAAAGCGCTCCTCTGGCACCTGGAAGGCCTGCCCGGCAGGGGTATAAGCCTGTCCCAGCCCCAGCCTGTACAGCACGTAGAAGGTCAGCACCTCATCCTGCGGCGCTGATGTAGCAGCTTCTGGGCAGACGGCCCGGAACTCTTTCATCGCCTCGCTGTTGAAGGAGGCCACCAGCACCTTATCGAGCATGCCATACGTGCGCATCAGATCGCAGAAGGCAGCCCCGATCGGGGGATCAGCCTGCTTGATCTCGATCGTCATGCGCATTTCGGGGAAAGCCTGGAACACCTCCTCCAGCGTCGGGATGGTGATGCCCTGTCCTCGGTATGGGAAGCGTTCTGGTGCTTCCGGAGGTGACCAGCGGTAGGCGGCATCCAGCGCCTTGATCTCGTCCAGAGTCATCTCGCTGACTTTGCCTGTCCCGTCGGTGGTGCGGTCCACGCTGTCATCATGGATCACCACCAGCACGCCGTCCGCAGTGCTGTGGATGTCCATCTCCAGCACATCGGCGCCCAACTCGGCGGCATACTGGAAAGCCGCCAGCGTGTTATCGGGCCGGACCTGGTTGCCGCCCTGGTGTGCGATCACCAGCACGGGTGGGTCATCCGCGCGGAACCACGCGCGGTCCGCTGCCGGATGCGCGGTCAGCAGTGCGAACACGATCGCAGCGGCTGCCAGCCCTGCCACACCGGCCAGCACCCGCCATATCTTAGAACGCATTGCTCTCCCCCCTCGTCAAGGCTGCCTGCGCAGCAGTTTAAGCACGCCTCCAGCGCCCAAGTGCCCAGCCGCCCAGCAGTCCACCGCTGCCCAACAGGGCCAGGCCGCTGCCCAGCCGCAGCCCGGCGATGCCCGGGAACGCTGCCCCTGCATCTACCGCATGGATGGTTGGGCTGTCCACGCGCACATATACCTCGATCGGCCCGCCCTGGCCTGGCGCCGCATCGAAGAACGCCCGTGTCACTTCCTGCTCCCCGCTGCGCATTTTGCCTTCCAGGTTGGCAAACGCATAGCGGATCGTGTAGCGCGGCACCACCAGCGGGAGGAATCGGTCGCGCTGCTCACCGGTCAGTTTTTCGGTCACTATACCGTCCAGGGCCACGCTCTCCCCCATCGTCAGAGCCAGCCGCGTTTCGACACGCTGGATGGCGCTGTATACGAAGACGATGCCCACCAGCAGCAGCACAGCGCCTGCTGCCCCCGCCAGCACGCTGCCAGAGCGGCTTTGCAGCACAGTCTTCAACTCATTCTCCCATAATCTGCACGACCAGCCGCCGTTGGCGCGGTCGGTTGTCGAAATCGATGAAGATGATCTGCTGCCAGGTCCCCAGGGTCAGGGCGCCTTTGGTGAAGGGGACTGTCAGGCTGGGGCCTAACAGCGCCGAGCGCACATGGCTGTGACCGTTGCCATCACCCCAGCGCTGGTTGTGCTGGTAGGCCTGCTGTGGGCTGGCTATCTCGTCGAACAGCCGCCGCAGATCGGCCAGTGCCCCGTCCTCATATTCGATGGTGGTCAATGCCCCCGTCGATCCGGGGCAGAAAAGGGTCAGGATGCCTGCCTGCAGTTTGCTGGCTTGCAGCAGGGCAGCGACCTGGGGGGTGATATCTTGCATTTCGGCTTCCCCGCGCGTGCTGAGCGCCAGGTGCTCTGTAATCACTTTCACAGTGTTCTCCAGCGGCTTGTTTATTTCCAGACGATCTTACACCGGGCCTGCCGTGCGCATCAGGCCGCCGGGGAATGGTGGTCCTCCGGCGGCCAGCAGTCTCTGGGCTGTCGTTGCCTTGGCAGATGGCAGCCGTCAGTCATCCGTCGCCTCGATCACCTCCGCGCCCGTTACTCGCATCAGGTCCTCGACGGGCACACTCAGGTTGATCCCCCGCTTGCCCGCGCTGACCAGCACCCGCGCCTGGTCCAGCGCAGGCAGGTCCAGGTAGACCTTGAACCCCCGGTTCAGCAGCGCCAGTGCCGAGATGCCGCCGGTCTGTAAACCTGTCATGCGCTCGGCATCGACGTGGCGTGCCATATGCACTTTCTTGGCCCCCACCGCTGAAGCCGTCTTCTTGAGGTTAAGCGTCCGGTTCGCTGCCACCATGATCAGCATGGGCTTGCTGCCCGGGGGCTCATCCTCAACGACCAGTGTCTTATAGACCTGCTCAGGCGGCACGCCCGCGTGCCGGGCTACTTCGGTCGCGTCGTGTACCGTGTCAGGGAATACGTATACTTCATAGAGGATGCCCGCGCCTTCCAGCACGCGCATAGCCAGTGTTTTGTCGGGTCCTTTGTCCTTCTTGCGCGCCATCTTGTGCTACCGGTTGACCTCACCATCGTTGGCCGCACAGCGCACTCCGATGCCGGGGCCTTGTGCGCCTGGCTCAAAACGCGAGCGCAGCACACTGAGCAGCCCATCCTGCCCCACACCCCAGGCGCCGCCGCGCACGACGTGTAATATGCCCGCCTCTGGCCCGGGGGGATTTTCGGTCGGCGATATACTGTAATAGGTCGCGCTGTAGAAGTCGTTCACCCACTCTGCCACGTTGCCTGCCATATCCAGCACGCCGTACGGGCTGGCCCCATCCGGGAAGCTGCCTACCGGCGCAGTCTGTGCGAAGCCGTCCTTGTTATTGCGGTCTGCGAAATCACGCAGGGCGCAGTCGGCATCACAGTAGTTGGCGCGGGTCGGTTCCCACTCGTCCCCCCAGGGGTAGAGTGTTGCCCTGCCGCGCACAGGGTCCCAGCGTGCCGCCATCTCCCATTCGGCCTCACTGGGCAGCCGCGCGCCGCGCCACGCGCAGTAATCACGGGCCTGCTCCCACGAAACATAGATCACCGGGTAGTTGTCATAGACCGGGTTGCCATAATACGGGGTGCCGTCATAGGCGGTGGACAGCCCCGGCGGATCGCAGGCGCCTTCATCAACGCAGGTTTGCCACTGCGCGTTGGTGATCTCAGTCCGGTCGATGTAGAACGGGCTGAGTGATACTTCGTGGATCGGGCTGTTGTCGCCGCGCCCATCTACCCCCATCGGGAAGGTCCCGCCCGGCACCGCCACCATCTCCACGCCGCCCAGTACGAATGGCCCTTGACTCGGTGCTGGGCTGGTGGGCTCCTCGCTCTCCACAACCTCGGGAGTGGGGGGTGCACTGGTAGGCCGTGTGATGGGTTCTGCAGGTTCTGCCGCTGTGGTGGGTGCGCTGTCTGTAGGCTGTTTTACTGGCGCGGCTGTGCCTTCGGGCGCCTGCAGCAGGGCGCTGAACAGGCCCGTCTGCCGCTCGATCAGCAGGATGCCCGCAAAGATCGCCCCGGCGATGATCAGAAGGACCAGCGCCACGCTGATCACAGTCGCAGCCGAGCGCTGCCGGGCTGGCTTTGCCCTGCCGGGTTGCATTGGGGTAGCGGACCGGTCAAGCCCGCGCTGGATCACCACCTCGTCCTCGATTGCCCGCGTTGGGTGGCCGCTCTGGGTCTCGTCAGCCTTAGGACGCCGTGCCTCGCGGGTCTCCAGATCCAGGTGATCGGGCGCGGGACTCAGCCTGCGCGGCTCTTCCGGAGGCCTGAGCTCAGAGGGATCCAGGGGCCGTGTGCCTGGCCCGACAAGGCGCTGCGGTGGGGGAGGAACCTCCACTTCCGCCCAACCTGTGTCAGGCTCGTCGGGGCCCTCCTGTGTTGGAACAGGCCTGTCATCAATTGGCGCGCCGGGCGGCTCAAGGTCTGATGCCTGTCCCGCCTCCGTATCAAACAGCGGAGGGTCGCTCAAGATATCTCGCACGGCTGGCATCGGGCGGATCGGGGTTTTCTCCTCCTTTGAATGCTCCTCTTGCATCTCAGTGGATTCATCCTCGGGTGTTTCAGAGCCGGATGGTATCTCATCAGGCGCACCTGTTGTGCTCATCACGTTCTCATCATCCTGTTCCGTATCGTCCCTCCCGGCCCGTGGGAAGTACACGCGCACCAGCCGCTCGTCGAGCGCAGCATATTTGAGCGGGCGAGCTTCTCGCGTTTCGTCCTCGTTGGTCTGGCGTGTGCCGGGAGGCGTTGTGAAGCGCAGATGGCGCGGCTCATGCTCGGCCATAGTACTTCTCCGGGGAGATTAGCCTGTCCAGGTGGGCAGAGCAAAGGTGATCACCGCCGGGCGTTCGCTTTCGCTTGCCAGCCAGATGCGTCCTTTATGCCTCTGGATGACTTGCTCGACGATGGCAAACGGCAGGGTATCGAACAGATACCCCGGGAAGCTGAACAGGGCGCTGTCTGTGCGCAGGGTCACCTGAACATAATGCTCGTGATCCTCGGCGCTGATGATCAGCCGCTCGCGGGCCTTCAACTTGGCCAGCATGCCCCCGATCAGCACCACCAGTGCAGTGTGCAGTGTCGAGGGATGTGCACTAACAAGTGGAAGATCATCCGCTAGCTCAAGCACCAGCCCGGCCAGCGGTTGCTGGCCGCCTGGCTGCTGCTGGACGGCCCGCACAGCACGCTGCAGCACATCCCGGATTCGTGTCGCCTCGGGCTTCCAGGGCGTGCCATCCGGAGCGGTTTCGACCAGCTCAGAGATGGACTCCCACAGCTCCAGCGCACGTTCAACGCTCTCCCGTGCGATCTGGGCCATGCTCTGAATCTCGTAAGTAGGCACACTCCCCTCGCTCAGACGGCTGAGCAGCATTTCGTTGTAGCTGGCTGCGACGGAGAGTGGGCCATGCATCTCGTCGATCACGCTCTGCGCTATCAGCGCATCGCGCCAGGTTTTCATTTCGTCAAGCAGAAGCAGTGTGAAACGCCCTCTGGCTGTTTCCAGCAGCGTCACGCGTACGCTAAGACGCCGCTCGGCAGTGACAATGGCCAGGGACTGTTCAGCCTGGCCGCCTAGGTGGTCGTCTTCCAGGGCCTCGGCCAGGCGCGCGCTGTCCAGCCGCCCGGGTTGGCTCAGGGCGATGAAATCCTCGCTGTCGAGGCCCAACAGGTCTTCAACCGCCATCCCGAGCAGTGCTGCAGCGCTCGCGTTGGCGTAGATGATGAGTTTCTCAGCACTGAGCAGAACCACGCCCTGATCCAGATGCGTGACTACATGCTGCCACAGCTCAGGATCCAGATCATGATGTCGCATGGGACGCTGCCTTCTCTCCAGCCAGGTAAATTTAGCTCCGGGCCTTTCGTGACCCAATCATAGCACAATTCATGGCTGGAGGCCGCGTATACTCAGCGGGCCGCCCTGATCTCGAAACGCAGCGTCAGCTCAATCTCCTCAGCCTGGCTGATCAGGCTCTCAACCTCCGGCACCACACGCATACCTTCGATCACACTGGCCAGTTCGCGTGCGCCTTCGAGTGTATCCTGCGAGGTCAGGCTGCGTGAGCGCAGCAGCGATTCCTCGACCTTTTGCAAAACGGCCTCGGTGGATTCCTGTACGCGCAGTGCTTGCGCTGATGCGCCTGCACCACTGCTGGCGTCGCGCAGCAGCAAAAGGTAAGTGCGCAGTCCGACGCCGTCACCTGGATTGTCTGCACGCCCATCGCCGTTCCAATCGGCGAACTCTGCCCCCTCGGCCCCGGCGATAATATTGACCACATGCTCACCGTGAGTCTTGGCATTTTCCAGGCTTCCGGACTCAATGCCGTCCAGCGCAAACCCGAGATGGCTGTCGTGATGCCCTGCCTGGGATTGGAGGCCCTCGAGTAAGGCCACCTCAAAGGGCGCGTCGCGCAGCAGCGTATAGGTGGTCAGGATGCGAAGATGATCCAGGATTTCGTCATCCAACTGGCCTTCGAATGCAATGGGGCCAGAAAGGGCAGGATCCTCATCCCCGGCCGGCTCCACGCTGATGGCAATACCGGTGAAGCGCGGCAGCAGGGGGCTGCCGTCCGGGCTGGGTAGTTCCAGTGTATCGCCGGGCGCTACCGGCCCCAGGCTTACCGGGTCTTCGGTCGGGCCGATCAACCATGCCTCATAGCGGCCGTTCTCCGGGGCGGCGGGCAGATCGGGCAGGCTCAGGGTCAGCTCCGTTTCGTTGATTGATGCCTCGCCCACCGGGGTGCCGGAGAACGCCGGAGTGGCTGGCCGCTGCTCTGCTGCATGTGTCGCCGTCTGCACGGCGGGGCTGCCGACGCCGGGTTCTGTGATAGGCTGGATGCCTCCGCCCAATACCAGCGCTGCCAGCACAATCACAGCGACCAGTGCCAGCGCTCCTAGCCCCGCCCCCACCCACACAATAGGCGTCCCCCCCATGGTTGGACCGGACAGCGTGGCTGGGGGTGTTTCGTGTCCGGGGGGAGTGACCGGGCCGGTTATCTCAATGGTCGGCGGTGCCGGGGTCGCGCCTCGCACCGGGATATAAGATGTGCCCGTCACAGGCAGCCCGCGCAGCACATCTGAAAGCGCCGAGGAGAGGGCACCTGCTGTTTGCCAGCGTTCCTCAGGGCGCTTGCTGAGCGCCCGGTCGATCACGCGCTGTAGTTGGGCATTTCCGATATTGAGCGGTTTGGGTGGCTCTGTGATGTGTGCCAGGATCAATGAAGCCTGCGTGTCGGCATCGAAAGGCAGTTCACCGGAGAGCATCTCATAGATCATGATGCCAAAGGAATAGATATCGGAACGCGCATCGATGGGATGGCTCTGCACCTGCTCCGGGCTCATGTAAGCCGGTGTCCCGATCAATGCGCCGGAGGCCGTCATCCGCCCCGCATCGGCGATCCGTGCGATGCCGAAATCCATCAAAACCGGCTGCGTGTCGGCGGGCAGCGGCTGCAGGGGGTCTATCGGGCCGCTCTCAGAGCGCAGCATCACGTTCGCGGGCTTGATGTCACGGTGGACGATGCCGCGTTTGTGCGCATAATCCAGCGCGGAAGCCAGGGGACCAACTAACTGCGCTACTTCCTGGGGAGTCATGCGCCGCCCGGCTTGGCCCAGGCTCTTAAGCAGCACCTGCAGGTTCAACCCCTCGATCAGCTCCATCACCATGTAGGGACGATCTTCGATCACATCGAAGTCGAAGACCTGCACGATGTTGGTATGTCGCAGCGTGGCAACCGCCTGTGCTTCGGTTTTGAAGCGCGTCAGCAGGGTGTCCTCATCGGAGAGATGGGCATGCAGGAGCTTGACGGCGACCGGGCGGTTGAGTGTGGTATGGCGGCCCCGGAATACCTCGGCCATGCCGCCTCGGCCGATAAACTCCTCGATCACCACTTTTGAGATTGTACGTCCAATCCAGGTCGACATGGCCGTGCTCCTGCTTGTTGCTGCCGCAGGCTGCTCTGAGCGGTCTGTTGAATGGGCTCCTGCGCAACCTCCATCAACCACTGCTTGTACAGGCTGGTTTGTGTCCTATGCCGTGCACCAGCTATCTGAATCGTACATCATGCTCAACAACCGGCAAGTGCGCCGGGCCTCGCGGGTAGGGATCGGCTTAACTGGCAAAGAATTGGCGCCCTGTGCTCACCAGCATGATTGCAAGCAGGATCAGCAGTAAGAAGAAATTGGAGGTGATGAACAATCGAATCGCCCGTTTGGATGTCGGATTGGTGATCAGGGCAGCGCTGTGATAGATCAGCAGCCCGGTTGCTGCCCCAGCCGGGATCAGGTAAATCCAGCCAAGTGATGGGTGCAGCGCCAGCAGAATCGCTGCTGTGCCCGTCCCCATGGCATGTACGAAGATCCACCATGCTGATTTACTCGGGCTAGCATGCACGGGCAGCATTGGGAAGTTGCCACGTGCATAATCCTCTTTGTAGTACAAAGCCAGTGCCCAGAAGTGTGTTGGTGACCAGGTGAACAGCAGCAGGGCCAGCGCGATCACGCCCGGGTCAGAGGCGGCCCCTACCGCAGCGCCGCCGGTCATCACGGCGCAAGAACCCGCTGCCCCTCCGATTACGATGTTCAATACGCTGCGCGGCTTCAGCCAGATGGTGTATACCCCTACGTAGATCAGCGCGCCCAGAGCCAGATACAGCGACATGGTCGGGTTGCTGGGCAGCACCATGAAAACGGCGATCAGGATCATTGCCAGTGCGATGCCCAGGATGACATGGGGATGCTCGATCAGCCCCGCAGGCAGGGGGCGCCGCTGGGTTCGCCGCATCCGTGCATCTACGTCCTGTTCAAGGTACTGGTTGATCGCCGATGATCCGGCGGCCGCCAGGGTCCCCGTGATCACCAGCAGGGCGAGGTCCTTCAGGGTAGGCCTGCCATGCGCCCCAAGGAAGGCCCCTCCCATGGCCGCCCACACCAGCAGCAGCACAACACGGAACTTGAAAAGTTTGCTCATCGTTCTGAGCATCTCGCGGAGCGCGGTGCGTTCGGAAGTCTGCCTGGCAGTTGACGTATTCAATGGCTTGTGCCTTTGGATGCAAGCAGGGACCTTTCAGGCTGGCAGCAGGTTCGTACTATACCATGTCCACCGCCCGGCGGGAAGCTCGGCGAATCATTATCCCATAAATTCTATCGTACTCCTGCGAATATTCTCAATGCGCCGTTCCTCACACAACTTGTGAGGGCGCTGGCGCGTATCTATACTTGAAAGGGTGTGATGTGTTTTGTGGAATGAGAGGATGGAGATCGAATGGCTGGTAGACCGCCCACTGAGCGCCAGCGCTCAATGCAGGAGTATTCATCCGAGCAGCGCGTGACCGTGCTGCGTGGCTTTTATAACCGCCTTGTGCTGATCTGGCGCCTGATCTGGGATCGACGGACGGGTATCTTTCCCAAATTGATCCCCCTCTTCGCGCTGATCTACCTGATCTCCCCGATCGACCTCATGCCGATTGTGCCTTTTGGTGTCTTTGCGGGGCTGGATGACATCGGCGTGATCATGCTGGCTGTGACCATGTTCATCCAGGCTGCCCCTCCTGATGTGGTTCAGGAACACCTCCGTGAGCTGGGTGAAGGCGCAGTGAGCCAGCGCGGTGAAGTGATCGATGGCAGCGCCGACGTGCTGGATGAGTAAGCGGACCAGTTCGCATGGCTCGCCTGCGCACGCGCCTGTTGTTTTCCTACATAGCCATCATCCTGGTGATGCTGTGTGTGGTATCGTTGGCGCTGGCGGTGCTTCTGGCCAACAATCCCCTCAGTATACGCATCGCTTATAGCGATTTGCGCGCCATTGCAATTGCCAATGCGCGCTCGCTGCGCAGTGATCCTGCCCTGCTCGATCAGCGCCTTGCCGAGATCGCGCAGGACACCGATACGCGCACAATTCGCCTCGACTCCGGGGGCGCGATTGCTTTCGACAGCGCGGGCAGCTTGGCCCCCGGCACCGTGATCGACCTGAGTGATTTCGAGGCTGAGGGATCACTGGAGCGCCAGGGGGAGTTCAGCGACGACGCTGGGCGCTGGTTGTACTTTGCCTTTTATGTTGAAACATTGAGCCCGAACAGCGGCATTATTGTTTTCGCGCGGCCGCGCCCGGGGGCAGGCGTGGCCGCAGCATTTGGCGGTTCGCTGCTCGGCCCGATGGTCCGCGCAGGGCTGATCGGGCTGGGGGTTGCTGTCATCCTCGCTGGCCTTGTCGCAAGCTCGGTAGCCAAGCCCCTGCGCAGGTTTTCAGAGGCCGCGCGTGCTATCGCCGCCGGGGACTACGGCCAGCGTGTCGAGGAACGCGGCCCACGCGAGGTTCGTGACCTGGCCGCCTCGTTCAACGAGATGGCCGGTCAGGTGCAGCGCAGCCAGCAGACCCAGCGTGACTTCCTCGCCAATATCTCGCATGAGCTGAAGACGCCCCTGACCTCGATCCAGGGATACTCGCAGGCCATCCTGGATGGCGCAGCCGCCGACCCTGGCCGGGCCGCCAGTGTGATCCATGATGAGGCGGCCCGTATGCGCCGCATGGTCGAGCAGCTGCTCGACCTGGCCCGCATCGAATCCGGCCAGACGCCGCTGCGCCGCGAGTACGTCGATCTCTCTGCCCTGTTGGGTTCGGTGTTGGAACGGCTCTCGATCCAGGCCGCGGAGAAAGGGATCACGCTGGCCCACCAGGTCGCCCCGCTGCCGCGCATCACAGGCGATGGCGACCGCCTGGCCCAGGTGTTCACCAACCTGATCGATAACGCCCTGGGGCATACACCGTCAGGGGGGCGCGTCACCGTGCAGGCAGGCACGCAGGGTCAGGGCGTGCAGGTAGATGTCCTCGACACGGGCGAAGGCATCCCGCCGGAGGACCTTGAACGCATCTTCGAGCGCTTTTACCGTGTCGATAAGTCGCGTGTGCGCAGCGAGCGCAAGGGCACTGGGTTAGGCCTTGCGATCAGCAGGGAGATCATCACCCAGCATGGGGGAGCCATCCGCGCGGAGGCACCTCCGGAGGGCGGTGCCCTGTTCCGCGTATGGCTCCCGCTGCCTCGCCCAACAGATGAGACGGTCTCACGCCTGGCGCGCGGCACGCGCCGCGCGCGGGGTTGACCGCCGCTTCTAGAACAGGCTCAACTGCACCGGGCCGTCCTCGTCCTCGTCGGGTGGTTCTTCCCCGACATCAGGTGGAGCCTCTTCGATCCCTGTGCTGTACTGCTCCACGAACTGCGGCAGTTTGAGGAAATCCTGCTCGACGATCTCGCGTAAGCTGGGTTGGTGCAGGGCGGCTGCCGGGTGGAAGAACGGCACGATCATCCGCTCGCCGATGCGGCGTGCCTGGCCGTGTATCTTCGAGATGCGGGCTGTGGGGAACCAGCGTGCCATGCTGAAGCGCCCCAGCGTGACGATCACCTTGGGGTTGATCAATGTGATCTGTCGTTCCAGGTAGCTCCGGCAGGCCTCGATCTCGTCAGGCATCGGGTCGCGGTTGTTGGGTGGGCGGCACTTCACCACGTTGGTGATGTACACATCCGAGCGCTTGAGCCCGATCGACGCCAGCATCTGTTCCAGAAACTGCCCGGCGTTGCCCACAAAAGGCAGGCCCTGCCGATCTTCATGGAACCCGGGGCCTTCGCCTATGAACATGATATCCGCCTGGGGCGGCCCGTCGCCGGGCACGGCGTGCGTGCGCCCCTGATGCAGTGGGCAGTTGGTGCAAACCGACACCTCGCGGGCGATCTGTTCCAGGCTGTCGCTCACCGTTAACACTCCTGTTTCAATCGGCGCGCTGCGCCGTCCGGGGGTTGTCCTGTGATAGTCCCCATTATATGCCATGCACGCTCTTTTGAGAAAAGGCGCCGCCAGCATGGATATTTGGATTTGCGTTCAGCCGGTCTGTGCTATGCTTGTGAACATGCCCGATCTGGCATGATCCCTGTACAGGTGTTCGAGATTCAGAATGTTTCATCAAGTGTGAACCGCCAGCATGGAGCAGCAGGTCATATGAAGATGCGAATTCCGGGTTTCAGTAGGCTGCTGCTTCTCCTGCTGGCTGCCCTCCTTTTGGGGCAGCCAGTGCCGCTTGCCGCACAGGAGGGCACACCTACCGCCCCGGTCGGCGAGGGCGCCGCCCAGCGCCTGACGCTGCTCACCAGTGTGGGGGGATTAATCACGGCGGCGCTGCCGCTCCCGGGTGCAGGTGCTCTGATGACTGAAGGCCCTGCCCTGCTGCGGGTGGATTTCACCGCCAGCGGCCCGCTGGTACGTGCCCGGCAGGACCTCGGCCTGGGGGCGCTGCTGGCGCTGCATCCTGTCGAGAGTGGCACGCTGGTGCTGGCCGAATCCGGGCTGGCGCTGCTCGGTCCTGTGCCGGGCAGCGGCCTGCCTGAACTGCTGGACTTCGAGCCGGGTGGTGCGCAGGCTCTTTCCTCTCATGGCGACCTAGTTGCACTGGCGGCCCGCTCTGCAGGCATTCGCCTGCTGCGTGTATCTGCTGCGGGCCTTGATCCGCTTGCCCTGCTGCCCCTGCCGGGCACAGCCTACGATGCCGCCTTTGCTCCCGATGGCCACTCGCTGTTTATCGCGGCAGGGGCTCCTGGTGTTCACGTCGTGGATATTGCCGAACCGGCCCACCCGGCACTGCTGCGCACGCTTGGGGAGGCAGCCCCTGCCTTGAGCGTATCCCCGGTGGGCGCCCTCCTGGCTGTAGGCGGTGAGCACCGCCTCTGGCTGCTCGATCCTGCGCCCGGGGGTCCGGGCCTTATTGGGGTCTACGCGCCGCTGCAGGGTGCACAACGCATGCTGGTCCAGGATGGTTACGCCTACATCGCCGACGCTCATGATGGTCTCAAGATCATCTGGCTGGCTGCACCGGACCGGCTTGTCCAGCTCTATGGCGAAGCCGATCAGCCCGTCACCGACCTGGCCCTGGTCGATAACCTTGCTTACCTGGTTGGACCGGCCGGCCTGCGCATCGTCGATGTGGGCAGCCGCTACCGTCCTCTCGAGCTGGGCAGCCTGGCACTGCCGGGCATCCCGCTCGATATCCACGTGGCCGCAGGGCGAGCCTTCATCTCCCTCGGCCCGGATGGTCTGGCCGTGGTAGATGTGACGCGTCCGGCAGGGCCGGTTTTGCTGCGCCGGGTGCCGCTTGCCGATCTGCTGCCCGGTGCAGCGGCCAACGCTTCCTACTTCTATGAAGGCATCTTGTATGTTGCAGCAGGCGAAGCGGGCCTGGCCCTGCTCGATGCTGCACAGCCCGGGGCGGAGTCCCTGTTTGACTTCCTGCCTTTGCCGGGCCCTGCCAGCGACTTGGGCCGTAGGGGAGCCTCGCTGATCGTGGCGGCCGGGGAAGCCGGGCTTCTCTCGCTCGACGTCAGTGCCCCGCGCAGCCCGCTGCTCCGGGGTGTCCTCCCGCCTCCTGCCGGGGGCGCCAGCACATCCCTCACGCTGACTGGCCGTCGTGCTTATGTCATGCAGGGCACCGGCCTCCAGGTGGTGGACCTCGACCGTCCTGATCGCATGGGGGCGCTTGCCTGGATACCCGGCTCTGTATTTGATGCAGGGCGCGATGGCAATTACCTGTATGTGCTGGACCGGGATCGCATCGGCATCTACGACTCGCGCGCAGACGCTGATCCACTGTACCTGCGCAGCTACCGCGCCCCCGGCGCTGTCACCGCCATTGAGGCTGCAGGGGATTATCTGTACCTCACCGGGGACGGCCTGGGTCCTGATCTGGTCGCCCTGAGCATTCAAAGCCCCGACATCCCCTATGAGCTGGATAATGTGGGCGAGCAGGGGCGGTCCTACCACGTGACGGTATCCGGTTCTTCTGTTTGGTTAGCGCGTGGCTATGGCGGGTTGATCCGGTTTGAGCCTAGTGAGGGGGGAGCGCTGCGCCCGCTCGATGCCTACCGCACCCTCCCTGATGTCACACACCTTGCGGCGCAGGAAGGCCGGCTGCTGCTTGCAGGCAGGTCAGGCTGGCAGGCGCTCGATTGGGCCGGGACGCGCCGCCTGCTGGGTGATCTCACAACCCCTCGGGACGTGCGCGGCGTCGCTCTCGACGGCGAGCAGATCGCCCTGGCCCTGGGAGCCGAGGGGCTTGCCCTCTACGCATTGAGGCCCGGCTCTGATCCTGTGTTCGTGGCCCGCGCGGAGACTTCCGGCCCGGCCTACGATGTGCGGTTCCAGGGGGCATACCTGCTTGTGGCCGAGGCAGGAGGTCTCTCGATCTACAGCCGCTCGAATCTCAGCCCGGTGCTTCGCCTGGCCACCCCTGCGCCTGCGGTGGCGCTCGACCTGAGCGGCAGCTACGCATATCTTGCACTTTCAGATGGCTCGCTGGCGACTGTCGCTCTGGCGGACCCTGCAGGGGTGGTGCAGATTCAAGGCCGCACAGCGGTTCCTGAGCCTGGTGTGCTGGTCTATTCGCCCGGGCAGCCTATCGCCTACTGGGTGGCCGGGCGCGATGTCCGGGCCCTCGCTCTGGCGGGTGGAAGCCTGGCCTTTATTGAAGCCAGCCGCCTGCTGCGGCCCGCATCACATGCTTCCCTGACCGGTGGGCTGTTAGCAGGTGTCACGCCCGGTGATGCAGTGCGTCTCTATAATCCCGCCTTCCTTCCCTCCAACAATATCCCCCGCCGCGAGATTCCCCTGCTGGACGACCGGGAGATCGCCGATGTCGTTTTCGGGGCGGGGGGCACTGCGTATGCAGCACATGGTGTGGGTGGGCTCAGCCTGCTGGTGACCGATGTGCCCGGGGTGGGTGCCACCTTCGACGAAAACGAAGTCAACGCCCTGTATCTCCTGGAGCAGAACACCCTGCTGGCAGCAGGGGCAGAGCTGGCTGCCTGGGATGTTCGCGATCCCGTCAACCCGCGCCGGGTGGGCAGCCTCGCGCTGGTCGGAACCGGCCGTGATATCGCACCTGGTCCCGCGGGGACTCTCCTTGTGGCCCATGATGGGGGGCTTTCCATCGTCCGCTGGGATGGCCGGTCTTTTGAAGCCCTGGCATCCCTGATCGCACCTGACTCCGCTGTCCGGGGCGTTTACGCGGGTGGCTTTGCGTATCTGGGTCTCCGTCGTGGAGGCCTCGGGCTGGTTGATCTCTCCAACCTGGCAGAGCCGCGCTGGCTTTTCACCATCAGCTCGCCGCTGGGCCGCTTTGTGACCGACCTGGCGGCTCTGGAGGATGGCAGCGTTATGGTGAGCTGGGAAGTAGGGGTTGAGCGTCTCTCTGTTGCAGGCAGCGCCCCGTTGCCGCGCCTGCTCAGTGTCAACCCGACCGCGTCGCTGGCTGCCGGAGATATCACCGTTGATCCCTCCGGCGCACGTGCGGCGCTGGCAACCGGAGAGGCAGGGCTCGCCCTTTTCGATCTCGCAGATCCGGCGCAGCCTGCGTTGCTCGGGTATGCGGGGATGCCTGGCGAGGTGCTGGGTTCTGCCCTGCTGGACGATACCCTGTTTGCCGCGGCAGGGTCGTGCGGCCTGCGGGCTTTTGACATTTCCGATCCGGCGCACCCCCGTGAGGTTGGGTACTGGCGCGGGCGTTATACCAGTGCGGTGATCGCGGCTCCTTTGGAAGGCGGCGGTGCGCTGCTCCAGGTCGCTGATGCCAGCCGTCTGGTGGAACTGGAGTTTGACCCGTCCCTTCCGCCTGTCCCCCCTCCAGCGCCTGCCCTCCCCGATCCGCATGATGGGGCCTCCGGGATAGCGCTCTCCCCCGGTCTGCGCTGGGGGCCGCCCGCTGACCCCTGTGACCCGCTCACCTATGACATCTACCTGGGGCCCGGCGGCGACCCGCCGCTGATCGGGCAGGTGACTGGCGAGCCCGCATTGCAGGTCGCTGATCTGCAGCCGCTGCTCGCCTACCGCTGGCACATTGACGTGACCGACCGCCAGGGGGATCGGGTTTCGGGCGCGAGTTGGACCTTTACGACCGGCCGGGGGGATGCCAACGAAGCCCTTCCGCCGCCGCCCCCCTTCTTTGTCGAGCGCTTCAACCGCGATCCGCTGGGGTTTGTCATCCTCCTGGCGGTGCTGCTGGCTGCATCTGTGCTTGCCGTGTATGCCATCCGCCGTGCCAGGCGCCGCACAGATCGCTCACCTGACCGCTGACTCGCGGTCATTGAGGTTTACAGACACCCGGTGTGTATATTTCATCGGATCAGATGCCTTGCGCCCCGTTTGACAAACATCGCTCTGTTGGGCCACAATGTGGGTGCTTGGAGCAGCACAGCAGCATACCACTCAACCATTACCCACAGATAATACAAGCGAGACGCTGATCCCGGAGTCAAGACTATGGCTGATGATATTGCAACTGATGTGCTTCGTGAAGGTGAACAGCGCATGAAGAGCGCGCTGAGCTCGTTAGAGGAAGACCTGGCGGGCATTCGCACCGGCCGCGCATCAACCGGGCTGGTCGAACGGGTTGTGGTGTCTTATTACGGCACCCCTACTCCGCTGGTCCAGCTGGCCAGCCTGGCCACGCCCGAGCCTCAGCTGATCACCATTCGCCCGTTTGACCCGACGACCTTGAGCGCTATCGAGAAAGCCATTCAGGCCTCAGACCTGGGGCTTACCCCGAGCAACGATGGCAAGTTAATCCGCCTCTCGATCCCTCCACTGACCGAGGAGCGCCGTCAGAATCTGAGCAAGATCGTGGCCAAGCGGGTTGAAGAGGCCAAAGTAGCCATGCGCAACGTCCGCCGGGATGTGCGTGATAACCTGCGCGATCTTGAAAAAGAGAAGCTGATTTCGGAAAATGCTTTCCGCGAGTATGACGACCAGCTCCAACAGCTCACCGACCACTATACTGAGCAGGTAGAGATTACTGGTGCACGAAAAGAAAGGGAACTCAGGGAGGTTTAGCGATTAACGCAAGACCACCAGCAGCAAACAGCATGGCTGATACTTCACCCCTCCACGATCCCTGGCCGCTTGATCCCGAGCAGCTGCCCACCCATGTAGCCATCATCATGGATGGCAACGGACGCTGGGCACGCCAGCGCGGGCTGCCTCGCCTGGCAGGGCACCGCGCCGGGACGGAGAACCTCCGTGAGGTCCTTCGGGCGGCGGTTGAGTTTGGCATCAAGATACTGACCATCTATGCCTTCTCAACCGAGAACTGGGGGCGTTCAGAGGTCGAAGTGCGGGGCCTGATGAATATCCTGCGCGATGTGATCGACAGCGAGCTTAGCGATCTCCACCGCGAAGGGGTCCAGTTGCGCCATCTCGGCGATCCATCAGCCCTTGCCCCTGAGCTTCAGAAAAAGGTCCGCGACGCGATTGAGTTGACCAAGGACAATGACCGGCTGATCTTGAATATCGCGTTCAACTACGGCGGGCGCGCCGAGATCGTACATGCGATTCAGGAGATCGTCCGGAACGGCCATAAACCTGAGGAGATCACGGAGGCGCTCGTCAGCCACTACCTGTACACCGGGGAGCAGCATGACCCCGATCTGATCGTGCGCACCAGCGGTGAGCTTCGCCTCAGCAACTTCCTGATCTGGCAGAGTGCCTATGCCGAGTACTACTTCGCCCCGGTCTTTTGGCCTGACTTCAACCGCGAGCAGCTTCGCCTCGCGCTGATCCATTACGCGCAGCGTGATCGGCGGTATGGCAAGGTGCGTTAATGCTGCGCACGCGTTTCATCAGCGCCCTTCTGCTCGGCCTGCCGGTGCTGGGGATTATTGTGCTGGGTGGTGCCGCCTACGCAGCCCTCGTGCTGATCATCTTCTCAATTTGCCTGATCGAATTCAACCATCTGGTAGCACGCCGGGGTCATCGCGCCTTCGGCGCGTTGATGGTCCTCTGGCTGCTGCTTTTCTGGGTTTCTCGGCTGTGGCCCGAGTTTCCCTATTCCGGGGCTCTGGCCGCCCTGCTGCTGGTCGGGACAATGGGGTGGGCGATTGTCCGTTTCCGCCAGGGCACTGCCAATGCCTTCACCGGGTTTGCGATGACCATCGCCGGGGCCTTCTACATCGGCTGGCCCGGCGCCCATTTTGTCAGCATGCGCTTTATGGAAGATGGCCTGTTCTGGACGCTCACTCTGCTTGTAGCCGTCTGGAGTGCCGATACCTTTGCATACCTGATAGGCAGCGCCTTCGGGCGTCGCCGCCTACTTCCTGATATAAGCCCTGGCAAGACCTGGGAAGGGTATCTGGGCGGCGTGGTGCTGGGAACGCTGCTCACCGGGGCAGCGATGCTTGGCTGGCGCGCACTCGGGGCCGGTCCTTCATTCAACTGGCTCAACGGGATGGCCGTGGGCTTCTTGATCTCCAGTATTGCGCCGCTGGGCGATTTTGCGATCAGCATGCTCAAGCGCTATGTCGGGGCCAAGCATGCCAGCAACCTGATCCCCGGTCATGGGGGGCTGCTGGATCGCACTGACGCCCTGATCATCGGTGGTCTTATCCTCTATTACTATGCCACGCTGGTGGCCTTCTGAGAACGCTCTAACAGCGGCCTCGCGCCGCACTGAGTTATAGGGGGGATTATGACAGGGATGCTGGTTACCATTGAACGCCATATCCTCGAGCAGCAGAAATACTATCCCGAGGCAACCGGGACCTTCACAAACTTGATGTATGATATTGCACTGGCCGCCAAGTTGATCGCGCGTGAGACTACGCGCGCAGGCCTGGCCGATCTGCTTGGTCAGGCGGGTTCGGTCAACGTTCAAGGGGAGGAGCAGCAGAAGCTGGATGTGTACGCGAATGACACGATCCGGCGTCTGCTTGACCACACGGGCCGCGTGGCGATCATGGCCTCCGAGGAGGCCCCGGACCCCATCGCGATCCCGGACCGCTACCCCACCGGCAACTACGCGGTCCTCTATGACCCCTTGGATGGCTCGTCCAATATCGATTACAACACGTCGATCGGCACGATCTTCTCGATCCATCGCAAGATCAGCGATGCGCCGCGTGGCGATCTGCGCGATCTGCTCCAGCCTGGCTACCGGCAGGTAGCCGCCGGGTACGTCATCTACGGGTCCAGCACTATGCTGGTGTACAGCGCTGGCACCGGGGTACATGGCTTTACGCTTGATCCCAGTGTGGGCGAGTTCTGCCTGTCCCATCCTGACATTCGCATCCCCGACCAGCCCGCCTACTACAGCATCAACCAGGGCTACGAGATTTATTGGTTCGAAGGAGTCCGGCGCTACATTGAATGGTTGACCGGGCGGGACCCCCAGAACCCATATAAACCGCTGTCAATGCGCTACGGCGGCTCGCTGGTTGCGGACTTCCACCGGGTGCTGCTTTCCGGCGGTGTCTTCATGTATCCTGCCGACAGCCGGGACCCCAAAAAGCCTTTCGGTAAGCTGCGCCTGACCTACGAATGTGCCCCCCTGGCGTTCATCGCCCAGCAGGCGGGCGGGTATGCGTCCGATGGCGTACACCCGCTTCTGACTGTGCAGCCGTACGGCCTGCATCAGCGCACTCCCTTCTTTGTGGGTGATCGGTCTCTGATCGAGAAACTTGAGGAATATGTTCGCCGCTATGATGGCGGGTGGATTGAGAAGTACAAAACGCACCTGCATCATGAGACCGAGGAGATGGCCCGTAAAACCGTCGAGCTCGCCTCCTGATCGCTGGCTTGGCATAAAGGTAAAGACAGGCGGCAGGCTTTAGCCTGCCGCTTTCTGGTTGTTCCATCGCGCCGTACTGTCCGGTCAGGGTGCTTTGATCTCGATCTCGCTTAGGATGACCCGCTCGCCCAGCGCTTCACCGCCGGGCCCCGTCACAGGGAGCCTGTCCAGGGTGATCCAGTCATACCAGCCCACCTGCAGCCGGTAGATGCCCGGCGCCGTCTCCGGGGGGATGCGCAGGGCAAATCGATCGATGAAGGTTTCGCCAGCCTGCCATCCTGACGTAGGCCGCGTGCCGCCCTGCGGCTGCCCGTCGAACTGCGCGGCGATCTGCTCGTTGGAGTCGATCAGGTGGGTGAAGATCGTATAATCGAGGGCGCTTGGCCCTGCCGCCTCCCAGGCGAGTGCCACCTGCAGTGTATCACCTGGCGCGAGAGATGTGCTGCTGATCCCGTAGGCTGTCAGGTAGATGCTGTCCCCAAACAAAGCCGGGCCGATAGGTACGTCAGGGTCCAGGTCACCCATCACGTACATCGAGAGCCGCGCGTCCTGGAATCCTTCGAAGTAAGCGCGGAACCCGTTCCGGCTCAACCAGTTCTCCAGCACATAGCCTGCATCATATTCGGCCGGGTTGCCGAACATCACCAGCCAGGCGCGCCTGTGCGTGTCGGCGATCTCCCGGAGCTGGGCCTCCAGCCTGGTATCGCCCCAGCCTCCCGGCGGCGGGAACCAGGAGGCGGGGATGCCATCGGGGCCGTAATAATCGTAAAGTGCCCACTGCTGCCCGTTGTCCAGCAGCAGCACGTCGCCGGATTCAGCCTGCGCCTCGATCGTGGCCATCATCTCGCCGTAGCGCCCGCGCACAAAGGCCGGATCGCCGTAGTACTGCCGGGCAGAGACGAGATTAAGCGCGATCACACCGGCTGCTGCCCCTATCGCCAGCACCCGCCACTGCGTGCCCCTGTCCGCCAGCCAGGCGATCCCTGCGGCCAGCAGGATCATGTAGGCAGGCAGGATCAAGAGCAGATAGCGCTCCCAGAAGAAGGGCATAAAGGGCCCCACTGCCCAGACCCCGGCCATCGGGACCAGCAGGTAGAGCAGCGGCCAGAAGGCCAATGCGCCGCCGTGCTGGCGCCTCTCGCGGATCAGCACCACTGCGCCCAATGCCGCCCCGATCAGCGGGGTCAGTGCCAGCGTCGCCTGGCTGCCTCGTAGGGTGGTCCCGGCCCCAAATGCGGTGAACGCGCGTCCCCACACATCCAGCAGGGCCCGGATCCCCCAGGCCTCTGCACGCAGCCCGGCCCCTTTCGCCGCCACCTGGCTCTGGAGCAGCACGCGGGCCTGTGCCACGTTCCAGGGGATGTACGCGATCACCAGGGCTGCCTGCAGCGCCAGCCACGGGCCGATCCAGCGCCGCAGCGGGCGCCACTGTACCAGCACGAACACATTCTGCGCGACCAACACAAAAACCGCGTAGTAGTGCGTGTACATCGCAGCCAGCGTGCTCGCACCGTAAGCGATCAGCCAGCCTGTCTCCAGGTGGCCCGCTGGACCCTGGGCCGCCGCGTACAGCCGCAGGAAGCTGTACACGGAGAGCGTCGCCAGACACAGTGTCCAGCCGTACATGCGTGCTTCCTGGCTGTAGTAGATGGCAAACGACGAGCTGGCTGCCAGCAGCATGGCGATGAGCGCGGTTTTTCTGCCCGCCACGCGGCGCGCGGCTGCATAGGTCAGAGCAGCCGCCAGCAGCCCCGGCAGCGCCGACATGTAGCGCATGGCGAACACGCTGCGCCCTGCCAGTGGGGCCCACAATCTGAGGAGTACATGGTAAAGCGGTGGGTTGGTCTCAGCCCCCGGTGCTGCGACTTCAGCCAGCGGTTGCTTGGCCAGCCAGACACTGATCGCCTCGTCGCCCCAGATATCCTGTGCATCGATGCGGTATATACGCAGGGCAAACGCCGCCAGCAGGATCAAAGCCAGCAGCAGAAGCAGCAAGGCGTGCCGTGATGGGTGGGTGGATGCAGTCTTGTTCATCGCGTCGATCCTACCAGCCGCCTGTCAGGTGTCAACCTTCCGGGCTCCGGATGACATCTTCCTCTTGCACCTGGACACGCTACGCATTATACTCCCCCGTAGTATATAACGGAGGATTGTGATGCCCATCTACGAATATACGTGCCCTTCCTGTGGGCGCACCTTCGAGAAGCGTGTCAGTTTCAACGAGTCTGATGAGCGCCAGGAGTGCCCGCATTGTGGCGGCCGCCATGCGCGCCGCCAGATGTCCCTGATTGCCCGGACTGCCGCCGGCAGCAGCTCATCCGGTGGCTATAGGCCAGCGGCATCATCCTGTGGGCCGGTTGGTTGACGTAGTATCTGATCCACGCTGCCGTGTGCAGCGCACAACGTTAAGACAGGTTGGTGGAAGAGGGGCGTTATGGATATGGATGTGAAGTCGCCAGAGGTGCGCGAGCGTCTCAAAAACCGCCTCAGCCGCATTGAGGGTCAGGTGCGCGGCGTGCAGCGCATGATCGACGAGGGCAGGGACTGCCGCGCCATCATCCAGCAGCTTTCAGCGGTGCGCCAGGCAGTGCACCAGGTCGGCCTGGAGATGATGCGTGTCTATGCCAGCCAGTGTCTTCTTGATGACTCCGGTGCGGCGATGAGCGAGGACGAGATGCTCGATTACATCATCGGCACGCTGGGTAAATGGGCGTGATGCCCTCGCTGGATAGGATCAGGTGAGAGCGGGCTGCAGCAGCCCGCTCGTTTTTTTATTCCCGTCCCTCTGATCACCGCTCAAATAGATTATGAGAATACTAGTTCTCAAAACAAAAAAACATGATCCGCGCCAGCCTGGGCACGGAGCTGCTTATACGGCTGCTTTCCCCTGCTGCTGCCGGGGTTGACATCTCTGCACCCTGATGGCATAATTCCGCACAGCATAAATCAACAGGCTGTGATGGAGAGGGTCTGCGGCGATCCGCTGTCGCCAGGGAGGCCGGGCCACCGACTGCAAGCCCGGTTCGACCGCCAGCCGCAGGCGTTCACTCCGGAGCCGGCGCGTGAACGGCGTTCAGACTGACGCCAAGTAGTGTGCCCCGGTGAGCCCACCGTTATCGGGGCGGCCAATCGCGGTGATGCCGCCGTTGGTGCAGAGCGGGAGCGCGAGCATGGCTGCTCGCCTCCAGGCAGGGTGGTACCGCGCGAGCGCAGCTCTCGTCCCTGAGTGGGGCGGGGGCTTTTTTGATGCCCGGTCAGGGCTGGGAATCTGGCAGCTATCAGGAGGAGTTATGCTGGATCGCTTGGAGCAGCTTCAGGGGGAAACCCTCACTCAGATCGACCGGACGGCCAGCAGTGCAGAGCTGGACCGCCTGGAAAGTGCCGTGCTTGGTAAAAAAGGGGAGCTGACAACCATGCTGCGCACGGTTGGGCAGCTTCCACCTGAGGAGCGCCCGCAGGTTGGCAAGCTGGCTAATGAGGTGCGTGTTGCGCTCGAAGCCGCTTTCCAGGCGCGCAGGGCGGCGCTTCAGTCGCACGAACTGGCCTCTCAGATGGCTGCAGGGGCCATCGACGTGACCCTGCCCGGCCGCCGCGTGCCGCAGGGGCGTCTGCATCCGGCCACCATCACCCTGCGCCAGATTTACAACATCTGGGCAGAGATGGGCTTTCAGGTTTACCAGAGCCGCGATGTCGAGGATGACGATACCAACTTCACCCTGCTTAATATCCCACCGCATCACCCGGCGCGCGATATGTGGGACACCTTCTACACCACACAGAAAGGTGTCATCCTGCGCACGCATACCTCTCCCGGCCAGATCCGCGCCATGCATGAATACGCGCCGGAGCCCATCCGCGTGATCCTGCCCGGCATGGTCTACCGCTACGAGCAGGTCGACGCTACCCATGAGATGCAGTTCAATCAGGTTGAGGGCCTGGCAGTCGGTAGGGGTATTCGCATGACGGACCTCAAGGGGGTGATGATTGCCTTTGCCCGCCGCATGTATGGTGCGGAGCGCCGCGTGCGCTTCCGCTGCTCGCACTTCCCGTTCACTGAGCCCAGCGTCGAGGTCGATGTGGAGTGGGAGGGCGGCTGGCTGGAGATCGGTGGGGCGGGTATGGTCCATCCCACCGTCCTGAAGAACGGCGGCTATGATCCGCGCGTCTTCTCCGGGTTTGCCTTCGGCATTGGCCCGGAGCGGATCACATTGATCAAGCATGCCATCGAGGATATCCGTGTCTTCTGGGCGAATGATCTGCGTTTTCTGGAACAGTTCTAGCGACGGGTGGGGGTATTAACCATGCGTGTACCGCTCTCATGGCTCAAGGAATATGTCGATATAACGCTCCCCATTGAGGAGCTGGCCCATCGCCTTACCCTGGCCGGGCTGGAAGTCGAATCAATTGAATACATCGGAATCCCTGCCGGGCCCGGTGTGCAGTCCGACCATCTAGTTTGGGACCGCGACAAACTGGTGATCGGTCACATCCTGGAGGTGAAGCAGCACCCCAATGCCGATCGCCTGGTGCTGGCCGTAGTGGATTCAGGCCTTGCGGCCCCGGAGACCTGCGTCACCGGGGCGCCCAACCTGTTCCCCTATAAGGATCAAGGGCCGCTGCCCCGGCCGCTGGTCGCACCCTACGCTCGCGAGGGGGCCGAGGTGATCGACGGGCACAAGGAAGATGGCTCGCGGATGATCCTCAAGCCGCGCGCCCTGCGCGGCATCGAGAACCGCACAATGGTTTGCTCCGAGAAGGAGTTAGGCCTTTCTGAGGAGCATGAGGGGATCCTCCTGCTTCAGTCTGATGCCGCTCCCGGCACCCCGCTGCAGGACGTGCTGGGTGACGCCATTCTCGATATTTCGCTGACTCCCAACCTTGCGCGCTGCTTCTCGATCGTGGGCATCGCCCGCGAGGTGGCCGCCCTCACCGGCCAGAAGGTGCGCTATCCTTCCCTGCAGGTGCAGGCGCCAGGGCCTGCGATTCAGGGGCAGGCTGCCATTGAGATTCGCGAACCCGCGCTCAACCCGCGCTTCACTCTCGCGCTGATCAAGGGCGTCACCATCGCGCCGTCGCCCGCATGGCTGCAGCGCCGCCTGCGCATGGTGGGGATGCGCCCGATTAACAACATCGTGGATATCACCAACTACGTGATGCTTGAATTGGGTGAGCCGCTGCACGCGTTCGATTATGACGTGCTGGTGCGCCGCGCAGGCAGCAAACCGCCCACCATCATCACGCGTCTGCCCGAGCCGGGCGAGCGCCTCACCACTCTGGATGAAGTGGATCGCGAGTTGGACCCCTTCACCATCCTGGTCGCAGATACTGCTGGGGCGCTCAGCCTGGGCGGCATCATGGGCGGCCTGGAGTCCGAGGTCTACGATGCTGCTGGCCCTGATGCGCTTCCCGAACGCCCGCACAGCACGGTGAACGTGCTGCTTGAAGCGGCGAGCTGGAACTTCATCAATATCCGCCAGACGCTCAGCGCCCAGCGCGAGCGGGGCAAGGAGATCAGCTCGGAAGCGGCCATGCGCTTCAGCCGGGGCGTGCACCCTGCACAGGCGCTCGCCGGGCTGCGCCGCGCCATCGAGCTGATGCGCCAGGTGGCCGGGGGCGAGATCGCAGCGGGCGTCGTGGATGAATATCCCGCGCCTGCGCCTGTGGTCACCGTGGATCTGCCTCTCAGTGAGGTTGAGCGCGTTCTGGGCCTCACGATCGAACTGGCTGAGGTTGCCGATATCCTCACACGCCTTGAGTTTGGCGTGGAGCGCCTCGAGTCCGATGCTCTGCGCGCCACCGTGCCGGACTACCGTCTTGACATTGGCTTTGTCAACGATCCGCGCGACGAGGACATCCGGGATGTGATCGCTCAGGCGGATCTGCTCGAGGAGATCGCCCGCATCTACGGGTACGATCGTATCCCCGATACCATGCTGATCGACGAGCTGCCTCCCCAGCGTAATAACGATCTGCTGGCCGGCCACGAGCTGGTGCGTAACCTGCTGGTTGATGCCGGGCTTCAGGAGGTGATTACTTATCGCCTCACCACCCCGGAGCGCGAGGCTCTGCTTACCCCGCCGGGGGCCCGCTCTGATTGGCCGGATTTGTCTTATGTAACGCTGGCCAACCCCATCAGCCGCGACAAAGTGGCCATGCGCCACACCCTGCTGGCGGGGATGCTTGATGTTGCTGCTGCCAATGCGCGCTGGGGCAGCCGCCAGGCTTTGTTTGAGGTGGGGCGCGTCTACCTGCCTGTGGCGGGGGAGCTGCTCCCAGATGAGCCTTACCATCTCGGCCTGGTTCTGTTGGGTGAGCGCGGCTTGCCCTCCTGGTCCGATCCGCGCGAGGCTCGGCAGCCCCTCATGGACTACTTTGATCTCAAGGGTGCCCTCGAAACGCTGATCGAGGGGCTGCATGTTTCTGGTGCTGGGTTTGAGGCCGGGACGCATGCGACGTTCTTCCCAGGCCGCACGGCGGCCCTCAAGCTGAATGGCAGGCTGGCAGGATATCTTGGCGAGCTGCATCCGCTGGTACGCGCTGCCTACGATCTGCCCGAGGTGCCGGTGCTGGTTGCCGAGCTGGATCTCGATGCGCTGCTGGCGGGCATGGACACGGCCTTCAAGGTGCGCCCGCTTTCCGGGTATCCGGCGGTATACCAGGATATTGCGGTGGTGGTGGATGAATCCACACCCGCGAGCGCCATTGAAGCCACCGTCTGGTCTGCCGGGGGTGACCTGCTGCGCGAGGTGCGCCTGTTTGATGTGTTCCGCGGCCAGCAGATCGGTGAGGGCAAGAAGAGTCTTGCCTATGCCCTTGCCTTCCAGTCACATGAGCAGACGCTGCGTGATAAAGATGCCGATAAGCTCCGCAGCAAAATCATCTCTGCATTGGAGCGCCAGCACGGGGCGAAGCTCAGAGCCTAGCCGGCTCCATCGAAAACAGTCGAAGCGGGATGGCCTCTGGTCATCCCGTTTTGCGTTGCTGCGCAGGCAGCTTTGCGCCGGAACAAGGTCTCTTCTCATGAGTGCTGCCCCCTTCGCCGTGTCCGGTGAGCCATGCTATACTGACCTGTGAGGGAGAACATCGATCACGTGGTTTTTGTGAAGGGGGCTTGGAGTGACAGGAGAGCGCATCCTCGTCGTGGATGACGCGGACGATATGCGATCCTACATCGTCGATTGTTTCCTGCGGCCCTACGCATTCACCTATCAGGAAGCGTGCGATGGCCTGGAGGCCTTGCAGATCATCCAGCGTGAACCACCGGACCTGATTCTATTGGATTATCAGCTTCCGCAGCTGGACGGCATCGGCTTATTGCGCCGCATGCGGGAAGAGGGCATCAACATCCCGGTGGTGTTGATGACCATGTTCGGCTCTGAGGAAATCGCTGCCGAGGTATTCCGGCTGGGGGTGCGGGATTATTTGATCAAGCCTTTTGAGGAAGCTGCCCTGTTTGACGCTGTGGAGAGGGCGCTCGCAGAGACCCGCCTGCGCCGCGAGCGCGATGATTTGACGCGCCGCCTCGAACAGTCTAACTTCCACCTCGAGCAGCAGCTTGCAGATTTGCAGCTTGTGCACACGCTCGGTCGGGATATCGTCCGGGTAACGGAGTATGATGATATCCTGTGCCGCACGTTGGACAATGCCGCGCAGCTGATCCCGGCTCGCCGTCTCTCCCTGGTGCTTCAGGTGATGCCCGGTGCGCGCACGCTGCGCCGCGCCTCCCGATCCGATGGCCCTGCCCGCCCTGAGTACACGCCCTGCTCTGAAGAGCTGGCCGATCAGGTGCTCAGCACGGGAGAGGCGCGTGTGGGGTCTCCGCTCTATAATGAGGACCTTGAAGATTTTACGGTGGAGCTGGCGGTTCCACTCCAGGCAGGCGAGACGCGCGGGGTCCTTCTGGCGCTGGTCCGTGCTGACCTGCTTTCCTCGCATGCGGTGGACCTGCTCAACGTGCTGGCGGTCTATGCAGCTTCCAGCCTTGAGCGCGAGCGTCTGGCGGCCTTTGCGCGCTGATTACGTCTGGTATCCGGGGAGCAGCAGGCGTCTGACCGGTGGCTGGGCTGCGTTGCAGCGCAGGTACCCATCATGTATACTGCCCCTGGTATCCCTTGCTTTGTCTGACTCCTAGCTAGCAGCACTTACTGTGGTGATGCAGGGATCAACGAGATGGCTGAGGAAATCTCCTTTCAGGCAGCAATGCGAGAGGCGGCCGCCGCGGCCTGGGATCAGGGCTGGGAGCGCGCCGTAGAGGCCTACAGCAAGGCAGTACGCCTTGCCCCAACTGACTCCCAGGCGCTCACCGGCCTGGCTCTCAGCCTGTTTGAAGTTGGGCGTTTTTCGGAGGCGCTCCAGGTCTACGAGCGTGTGGCGCGCCTGGTTCCCAACGACCCCCTCCCGCATGAGCGGATCGCCGCGATTTACGAGCGGCTGGGGCGCCGCCAGGATGCTGCGCGTAAATACCTGGCAGTGGGTGAGCTGTACAACGCTCGCCGCGATATCCGGCGCGCCGTGCCAAACTGGGAACACGCTGCCCGCCTCAACCCCGATCTCCAGCAGCCCCATGTGCGCCTGGCGGCATATTACGAGCAGGAACCCCAAAACCACGACAGAGGGGTGTACGCCTATCTCCACGCGGCGCGTTTGCTGCAGCAGGCAGGCGATACTCCGCGTGCCGAACAGGCTCTGTTACGTGCCCAAAGCCTCTCGCCGATCAATGCCGACGTGCGCGATGCCCTGGCGACCCTCAAAAGCGGCGGGCGTCTTGAGCGCGTCGATTCGGTGAAGTACCCGCCCAGGGATGAAAACCAGAGTAAGCCTCTGGTGATCACGCCGGAAGAGGCGGAGGACGTTGAGGAACCGCTCAGCGCGCTGGAAGAAACGGCGCGGGCTGCCATGGGCGAGCTGGCCGATCTTGCCTTCTCCGGGGAGATTCCCGAGGCTGCGCAGGAGAGCCTCATCGCGGCGCTGCAGTATCACCAGGTCGGTGACCTGGAAGCCGCGCTCTCTGCGTACGGAGCAGCCCGCAAGGCAGGCTTTGTGCACCCGGCTGTGACGTTCAATATGGGTGTCCTGTATTCGTATGCGGGTCGTCACGATCAGGCCGTGCCGCTGCTTACCCAGCTTCAGCAGCATCCCCAGTTCAAACTGGTGGTGTATCTTTTGCTGGGCCGTGCCAGCATGGAGCGCGGGCAGATCGAACAGGCTTGCCAGCAGCTTATCGACGCGCTCCAGGGCGCAGATCAGACGCTTAACCAGGCACAGGTTGACCTGGGCGGCTACCAGCGCCTGCGCGAAGGCATTGCGGCACAGCCGCCGGAGCAGCAGCTCGAGCTGGCCCGTGCCCTCTCCTTCTTCCTCGGCGAGCCCTCGTGGCGTACACGCCTGCAGGACACTCTCGACGGCTACGCCTCGCGCGACAAGATCAGCTATGTTACCGACCTGATCGAGATGATTATTGAAGGTGGGCGCCCGGAGATCGCCGAGATCATGCAGCGCGTGGATACATATATCATGCGCAACAATTTTATGATGGCGAAGGAAGAGACCCACAGCGTCGTTGAATACGCGCCGGACTATCTCCCCGCCCATGTGCGCATGGCAGATATCCTGATTAAAGAGGGGCGCATGCGCGAAGCGGCTACCAAGATCAACCTGGTGGCTACCGCCTATCAGATGCGGGGCAACGCGGATAAGGCTGCTGACCTCTTCGCGCGGGTGATCGAGATTTGGCCCGCAGACATGGCTGCCCGCTCCCGCGTCATCGAGATGCTCAAAGACCAGGGGCGTGCTGTTGAAGCCTTGCGCCAGTATCTCGATATGGGAGACGTTTACCATCGGATGATGGCCGACCCCGATAAAGCCGTGGAGACCTATCTGGAGGCGCTCGAATATGCCCGGGTCAGCCAGACCAACGCTCAGCATATTGTGCCCTTCTTCAAGGCGCTTGCTGATATCGAGATGCAGCGCTTGAACTACCAGCGCGCGCTTGCCCATTACGTGCGAGTCGCCGAGCTGGCCCCCGACGACAGTGAGTCGGCGGTTGCCGCCATCAACCTGTATTTCCAGCTTGGCGAGACTGCTCGCGCGGTCACTGCGCTGGACTCGCATCTGCGCTACCTGCTGACTCATGGCAATACGCGCCGGGTTGTCAGCCTGCTCGAGCAGCAGGTCCGCAGCCATCCCGATGAGATTGCACTGCGTCAGCGCCTGGCTGATGTCTACCTCCAGCAGAAGCGCCACCCGGAGGCTATCGGCCAGCTTGACGCGCTCGGGGAACTGTATCTGGATGCGGGGCGCTTTGAGGAAGCCAAAACCGTCTTGCGTAAGCTGGTCTCCCTGGATCCGCCCGACGTGGATGGGTACCGCCGGCTGCTTGAGCAGCTGGATACTTCAGCATGAATCGATCGACGGCCTGACCCTGGAACTGGATGACGATCTGTGGGCCTGCAAGAAGTTCTCTGGACGCTCCAAAACCTCCCCCGCAACCCCCTGAATCTGCTCGATATCTTTCTGGTTGCGATGGTTTTCTTCGGCATCTTGCAAGCAGTGCGAGGCACCCGTGCCGCAACGCTGCTGCGCGGCATCGCCGTGGTCGTTGCCTTTGTGTGGGGCCTCTCTATCGTATTCAACCTTCAGGCCTTTTCCTGGCTCTTGAGTATCACCTTCACAGGCCTGGCCATCGCCCTGCCGGTGATCTTCCAGGATGACCTGCGCCGCTGGTTGGATCGTCTGGGCCGCATTATCCAGCAGGCAGAAGCCCCCGGGGAGGTCCTGCGGGGTGACAGCCTGATCGCCGAGATCACAGATGCCGCACACTTCCTCTCGCGCCGCCGGCATGGTGCCTTGATTGTTCTGGAGCGGGAGACCGGCTTGCAGGAATATGCCGACTCCGGCGTGGTCCTGGATGCAGTGGTCACAACTGAGCTGCTCCAGACCATCTTCTTCCCCAACACGGCGCTCCATGACGGGGCGGTGATCGTGCGCGGTAATCGCGTGGTGGCGGCAGCCTGCACCCTGCCCATCTCCACCGCCCGCCGCCTGCCCGATCGTTCGATGGGCCTGCGCCACCGCGCCTCCCTGGGTATCTCCGAGGTCAGCGACGCGGTTGCTGTGGTGGTCTCGGAGGAGTCCGGGCGTATCTCGCTGGTGGTCAATGGACGGTTTATTCGTGGCCTCGATTCGGAGCGTCTCTCGATGATCCTGGGCGAGTACATTGAAGATAATCAGCCCTGGCGCTTGATGACCTGGCTGCAGCAGCGCCTCCAGCGCGTATAGTCTGCGGGGTATCCAATGGTGATCCAGAGACTCCTCCTGTGGCTGCGTTCCAACCTGACCTCGATGCTGATCGCGCTGCTGCTCTCCCTGACCGTCTGGGTGATCGCGGCCCAGCAGCAGAACCCCACCGTTGAGTTCGAGCTGGCGGAGCCTGTGCCCATCGATGTAGTCGGCCTGTCTGATGGGCTGACCATCACCAACGATTACCCACGCACAGCCATTGTGCGGCTGCGGGCCCAGCAGAGCAACGTCTCCGCCATTTCTGCCGAGGATATTGTGCTTACAGCCGACCTGACCGATTTGGGGCCGGGCACTTTCCCTGTTCAGGTCCGGTCGCAGGTAGCCACGCAGGCGATCCTGGTCTCGATCGCCCCGTCCAATATTCGTGTCTCAATTGAGCGCGAGTCCCAGCGCGAGATGCCCGTGCAGCTTGCGATCGTCGGGGAACTGCCCACAGGCTATACATTCGAAAACGAAGCCGTGCAGCGCAACCCCGCCCGCGTGTCCATTACCGGCCCTGAATCCAGGGTCAAGCTAGTCAGCGAAGTGACGGCGTCCATCTCCATTGATGGGCAGCGTGAGCCCGTGATCGCAGCGCTGCCCCTCCAGGCGCTTGACGCCGAAGGCAGCATAGTGACCGGGGTTGAGATAACCCCCTCAACCGTGGACATCAACATACCGGTGTATCAGGAAGCGGGCTTCCGTGAGTTGGCGATCCGTGTCCCCACAGTGGGGCGCCCGGCCTCCGGCTATTACATGACCAGCCGTGTTGTTACCCCGCCCCTGGTCACGGTCCAGGGTGATCCCGCCCTGATCGAGAGCCTGCCGCCCTTGATCAATACACAGGCGGTGGACCTGACCGGGCTCACCGACGACCTGATCATCGAGGTAGGCCTGGACCTTCCTGCGGGGGTGAGCATCGTCGGTTCTCCGACGGTTGAAGTGCTGATCACTATAGCGGCTCAGCAGGACAGCCGCTCACTGGTGGTTCAGGCGGCCCCTGTGGGCCTTGATGCAGGCCTGCGCGCCGTCATCGAACCCGCAGAGATCGAGGTGTTTATCTCCGGCCCCCTGCCGGTGCTGCAGGCTCTCGATCCCAGCAAGGATATTATCGTCAACGTGGAGCTGTTCGGGCTTGGGCCAGGCACTTACCAGGTCGAGCCCACCGTGCAGGTGATCAACAGCGCTGTCTCGGTCGATTCGGTGCTGCCGGTGGTGCTCCAGGTGAGGATCACCAGCGAGAATGGTTGACCTGCCCGCAGCCCGGTCGGATCGGGGCTGTGTGCCTTTTGTCTCTTACCTGTTACAATCACGCCGATCTTGTACAGGAAGAGTACGCAATGGCACAGCTTCCCGTGGTTGCCCTGGTTGGGCGCCCCAACGTAGGGAAATCCACCCTGTTTAATCGCATCGTGGGCCGCCGCCTGGCGGTTGTTCATGATGCCCCTGGCACCACCCGTGATCGACAGCTTGCCGATGCGGAGTGGGCAGGGGTTTCTTTCATGCTGGTGGATACGGGGGGCATCGAAGACCTGCGGATGGTATCCAGCGGGGCTGCGGAGCCGCTGGCCAGTGATTCGGCCAGTTTCATCACTGAAATCCGCCAGCAGGCCGAGATCGCTATTGCTGAAGCTGACGTGATTGTGATGGTCACGGACCTCACCACCGGGGTCACCTCAGCCGATGAGGAGATCGCCGATATCCTGCGCCGCACCAGCAAGCCGGTGATCGTGGCCGCCAGCAAGGGTGAAGCCGAGAAGGCGCGCGCCGCGTACATGGATTTTTACTCGCTTGGTCTGGGTGAGGTGATCGCCATCTCCGGCATGCATGGCACCAATGTGGGGGACCTGCTTGATGCGGTGATCGATGCTCTGCCGCGCCGCGTCTCCAGTGACACGCAGCCCGAGGAAGAGGAGGACATCCCCCGTATCGCTATTGTAGGGCGCCCCAATGTGGGGAAATCCTCATTATTGAACCGCATCATGGGCCAGGAGCGCGTGATCGTCAGCCCGGTTGCGGGCACCACGCGTGACTCGATTGATACGCGCATTATCTACTACGGGGAGCCTGTGATCCTGATCGACACGGCGGGGATCCGCCGCCGTGGGCGCATTGAGCCGGGGGTTGAGAAGTACAGTGTGCTGCGTGCCCTCAAGGCGCTGAAACGTGCCGACGTCGCGCTTCTGTTGATCGATGCCACCGAGGGAATCACCGCGCAGGATGCGCACGTTGCAGGCTACATTCTTGAGGAGAACGTCAGCACCGTCGTGGTGGTCAATAAATGGGATGCTGTCGAGAAGGACAGTTTTACGATTGTGGAATACACGACCATGGTGCGCGACACGCTCAAGTTCATGGATTATGTGCCAGTGCTCTTCATCTCAGCGCTCACGGGGCAGCGTGTCAGTGGGGTTCTGCCGCTGGCCCTTGAGGTGCGCGAAGGGCGCTATATGCGCCTGCCGACCGCGCAGGTTAATCGTATCGTCCGCGATGCCATCATGCGCCAGCAGCCTCCCACCAAAGCTGGCAAGCGCCTCAAAATCCGCTATGCAAGTCAGGTAGCCGTCAACCCGCCCAAATTCCTTTTTCACGTCAATGACCCGGACCTGGTGCATTTCTCCTACCAGCGCTACCTGGAGAACCGCATCCGCGAGGCATATCCCTTCACCGGCACCCCCATCAAGATGGAGTTCCGGCGCAGCCGCCCCGAGGACGAATAACACCCATGTGGGCCCGGGTTGGGCGCACTCTAACCGTCTGTCTGTTGGTGTGAGTGGACCAGCGCCGCGCCGCCTACCAATCCCACATCTTCACCCAGCTTGGCCAGCACAATTGGCGTGTTTTTCCAGTACCGCTCGTGCAGCGCGTAGGTTTGCACCGCCTCATGCAGGGGGTCAAACAGCAGGTCCCCTATCTTGGTGACGCCGCCGCCCAGCACGAAGATATCCGGGTTGAGCAGGGACATCAGCGAGGCAATGGCCGCTCCCAGATAGCGCCCGGCTTCAGTCACAACCTCCAGGGCAAGTGCATCGCCCTGATGGGCGGCCTCGCCCACCTCGCGCGCCGTGATGCGCTCCACATGCCCACCGCACATGTCCCGCAGCATGGATGGCTCTCCCGCCTCCAGGCGGCGCCGTGCATTGCGCACAATCCCGGTGCCTGATGAGAAAGCCTCCAGGTGGCCGGGGTGCCCGCAGCCGCACAGGGGGCCATGCGGGTCGATCACCATATGGCCGATCTCGCCTGCCAGCCCGCCTCCTATCAACGGCTTGTTGTCAATAACGATGCCGCCGCCTACACCTGTGCTGATCGTCATGTAGACCAGGGTCGAGGACCCCTGCCCGGCGCCCATCATGTATTCCGCCAGCCCGGCCAGATCGGCGTCATTGCCAACATATACCGGCACGCGGAAGCGCTCATGTACCAGGGCCTGCAGAGGCGTTTCGAAGAATGGCAGGTTAGGGGTCTGGAGAACTACCCCCTGCTTGGCGTCCAGCGGGCCGGGGGTTGCAATGCCGATCCCCAGCAGGCTGTCCATATCCTCGGGCAGCACCTGGGTGATCGTCTCGTACAGCCGCTCCAGCACTGCATCGATCCCCTCAGAGGCGCGTGTCTCCTGCTGCGCGCGCTCCAGCATGCTGAGCTGGGTATCAAACAGCGCGGCTCGCAGCAGCGTCCCGCCGATATCAACGCCGATGATAGTCTGCATGAGTTGTTCTCCTGACCGGTAGGTATCAGGCGCAAGTATACATGAGTGCCCTGGCAAACTCAATCACCAGTTTTTGTGAAGTTGTGCCGCCTTCCCGCCTCAATCGTTGACGCCTATGGTATAATCCGCCTGCAACATGATTTCGAACAACTTAGGAGATAGCCTCCATGAGCTTCAAGCACATCAACGTCCCCTCTGACGGGGAGCGCATTTCGGTTGCTCCCGGGAACAAGCTGCGCATTCCTGATAACCCGATCGTTATGTTCATAGAGGGGGATGGCATCGGGTACGACATCATGACCGCCTCCAAGCGCATCTGGGATGCCGCTGTTGAAAAGGCTTATGGGGGCAGCCGCCGTATCGCCTGGATGGAGATTTATGCAGGGGAGAAGGCTGCACAGGTCTACGAGGGTGACTACATGCCCGAGGAGACCTTTGATGCCCTTCGCGAATATTACATCGGCATCAAGGGGCCGCTGACCACGCCGGTCGGGGGTGGTTTCCGCAGCCTCAACGTCACCCTGCGCCAGGTGCTTGACCTGTACGCCTGCGTGCGCCCGGTGCGCTGGTTCCGGGGGGTGCCCAGCCCCCTGCGCGAGCCCTGGAATACCGATGTCGTCATCTTTCGTGAAAACACCGAAGATGTCTATGCAGGCATCGAGTATGAGGCAGGCACACCCGAGAATGCCAGGATCGCCGCATTCCTGCGCGATGAGATGGGGGCGAGCTTCTTCGAGGGGTCTGGCCTGGGCATCAAGCCGATCAGCGCCTTTGGCAGCAAGCGGCTCGTGCGTAAAGCCATTGAGTATGCCATTGAGCGCGGCCGTAAGAGTGTCACACTGGTCCATAAAGGCAACATCCAGAAGTTCACGGAAGGGGCTTTCCGTGCCTGGGGTTACGAGCTTGCCGCCGAGGAGTTTGCCGATCAGACCATCACAGAGGATGAACTCTACGAGAAGTTCGATGGCAAGCTGCCCGATGGCAAGATCCTGATCAAGGATCGCATTGCAGATATTATTTTCCAGCATCTGCTGCTGCGCCCCACGGAATTCGATGTGCTGGCCGCACCCAATTTGAACGGGGATTACCTTTCCGATGCAGTCGCAGCGCAGGTGGGCGGTGTGGGCATTGCGCCTGGCGCCAATATCGGCGATCTGGTGGCGCTCTTCGAAGCCACACACGGCACAGCCCCTAAATACACCAACATGAACAAAGCCAATCCTGGCTCACTCCTCTTTTCTGGGGTGATGATGCTAGAATATATGAAATGGTGGGAAGCCGCGGACCTGATCTCGAAGGCCTACGAGAAGACCATCGAGCAGAAGGTCGTTACTTACGACTTCGCACGGCAGATGGAAGGCGCTACGGAGGTGGGTAGTGCGGAGTTTGCCAGCGCCGTGATCAGGAATATGGACGCGGTCTGAAGCATGGCAGCCTTTGCCTGATTCCCGTCTGGATGGGTTGGGAAGGGATGGTATGACGTCGCACCCGGAGCGTGAGGTGAAATCACAGGCTGAGCTTTTGCGCGACCTGTTGGAGGGTGGTCCTGAGATTCAGGTCCGTGCACTGGCGCGCCTGGCACAGATCGGGGATGCCGATGCACTGGATGGTGTGATTGATTACCTCACACGCCAGGCAGGCGATGTGAGTGGCGGCAGCCTGAAAACCCTGAACGTGCTGGCTCACAAGTATACGCCTGCCAGCCGCTACGAGCTGGCCGAGGTGCTGCTGCCCGTCCTGGGTTCTGAGAACTGGCAGCAGCGCCAGATCGCGGTGCGCCTGCTCAATGCCCACCCGAGTGAGATGGCTATCGATGCCCTGCGCGAACTCATCGCAGATGCTCGTGAGAAGCTGGAGGTGGAGCAGCGCCGCCGCTTTTCACCGATCCGCATGAACGTCGAACGCACACTGAACGAGGCCATCCTCGCCCTGGCCAACTGCGGCCGTCTGCTGGCCCTGCCCGATGTGCTCGACCTGCTCGAAGACCCTGTGCTGCGCATTATGGCAACCCGTGCTCTGGGCATGATCGGCTCGGATACCGAACGCCTTCGTCTGGAGGAACTCGCTGAGGATTACGACCCGCGCGTGCGCGACTCCGCACAGTGGTCTCTCGGGCTGATGGACGAGCGCCTGGAGCAGTTTCTCAACCCCCCGGATGAGATGCCCGATCCACCTCCTGACCGTCTGCACCCGCTCTACTGGGCGCACCGCCAGCTTGTGGCGGACGATGACTCCCTGAACCAGTTCCTGGTAGTGCGCGTGGCTGTTGAACACATCATTCTTGATGAGTTTATCAGCGAGGGGCGCGGCCTTGAGGAGTGCACCGTGGTGCTGCGCAGTTATGCCGGGGACCAGCCCCCCGATTTTCGCACCGGGGAGGGCGATCTGGTCGGTGCCTGGCGCTATACCTGGGAAGGCCCAGCCCTCACCCGTCTCGCGGAGGTGCCCCCGCCCCCTGCCATAGTCGGGATATCCGGCGCTCAGTGGCATGGGCCGCAGATCATCATCGCGATGCCAGAGACCCTGCTGGTGACTGGCAACGGCCTCGTCAGCCTTGATGCCTTGTTTGACCCTCGCTATGGACATGGTGGGCTGTATCACATTACCCAGGACCGTGGCGAATGGTCCTTCCTGCTTCGCCGCCGCACCTGGGCCACCTGACTGCCTCGCTGTTCGCTGGTTAGGAAAAACGGAGCCGGGCGTTATAAGCCCGGCTCTTTCGATTGCCGTGATACACGTATCAGGCAGCCTGACCTGCGTCCTCTTCAAGCTCCTCGGCGCCAAGCCACTGCACCAGCCGGACTGTACCGGCGGCAAACAGCAGCCCGTACACGACCTCGTGGGCAAGACACCAGACGCAGAAGGCTTTCAGCAGCACAGCCTGCACATAGATCAGCCAGCCCGAGAACAGCAGCCCGATCAGCAGCACGCCGAACAGGACCACCGGCCCCCACTGCCTCAGTATTGCGATGCGTGGCTCCAGCAGCAGCAGCGCCAGCACACCCAGATTGGCAGCCAGCCCGAGATAGGCCACTGGGATCCCCAGGATTTTAGAGTACGAGCTGCTCTGTACCAGCCCGCAGTCAAAACCGGGGCCTTCCACGCAGGCTACGTTGCCCTTTGTGAACTCTGTATAGGCCAGATACCCGCTGATCCCGATCGCGGCCACGACCAGCACAACGCTGGCAATCCACCAGAGGTTTATTCTGGCGGACGTGGGTGTAGTGCTTGCGGTAGTTGCCTGTCCCGTCATCTTGAGCCCTCGCAGTATGTGAATGTGTGCTGAGGCGAGAGTCTATCCACTAACCGGGCAGGCTTCAAGCCAGATATGTGCACATTTTCACAAATCTGACCATTAAGCGTGACATTGCCTACTATTCGCTCAGGGGCTATAATTGTGAAAACCTGAGCTTACAGGTACTCACGAGGCCGCACAGGCGCTCGTGCGAGACCTGTCAGCCGCCTGGCTCCGAACAATCGCTTCTGGTTGTGGCGAGCCGCCGGGTTGCACTAACTCCACCTGTGTTCGTTCGATCTGAGTTCGTTCTATCCTTCGTGAGAATGCGGTCCTGGAAAGGCAGCAGATATCATGGCAACTCTTGTCACCACGCTTCGCGAGCTGTTTCGCTACCGTGGGCGCGAAGGACAGCTTGCCTGGATTGGTCATCGTCTGGCCGGGCTGGGCACGCTGCTCTTTTTTACGATGCATGTAGTTGATACGTCTTGGGTGTACTTTGCGCCCGATCTGTACGAGGAGGCCATCAAACTCTACAAGTGGCCGCCCTTCCTGGCTGGCGAAATGCTGCTGATGCTCGCTGTGATCTATCATGCATATAATGGCCTGCGCATTGCAATCATGGATATGCGGCCTCGCACCTGGAAGATGCAGCGCCAGCTGACACTGGGCGTGTTCGTCCTCACCGCCCTGACCTACGCCCCGGTGTTCTTCATCATGATGGGACACATTATCGACATCATGGCAGGTAAATAGGAGGCAGATCATGGCGACCATTTCAAAGACAGGCGGTCGCGCGGCCCCCGCGCAGGCCAATAAGATGGAAACTCTCTGGTGGCGCTTCATGCGCCTCTCGGGTGTCGTAATCCTCCCCCTGGTGTTTATCCATCTGATTATCGTCCACCTGATTAACAGCGTGGCCGTGATCAACTACGAGTGGGTAGTTACTCAGCGCTGGAGCATCCTGCCCTGGCGTATTTTCGACGCCGCGCTGCTCTGGCTGGCCGGGCTGCACGGCTACCGCGGCCTGAAGTACGTTGTTAACGACTATGCCCATAACAAAACGGTCAATGTGATCCTGACCGTCCTCATCGTGATCGTCGCTGTCGGTGTGCTGGCTGTGGGCAGCATTGCCTTGCTCGGCACGCCGTTTAGCCTTGACTAGACACCTAGGCGGAACAGGCTATGAAAGTACATCAGTTTGATGCAGTGATTGTAGGGGCTGGCGGCGCTGGCCTGATGGCCGCGCTGCATGCCTCGCGCGAGGTCAAGACAGCCGTCATCAGCAAGCTGTACCCCACGCGCTCCCACACCGGGACTGCGCAGGGTGGCATCGGTGCGGCCCTGGGCAACCTGGAAGAAGACCGTTGGGAGTGGCACGCCTTTGATACCGTCAAAGGCTCCGATTACCTCGCCGATCAGGATGCGGTCGATGTGCTCTGCAAGGAAGCCATCGATGCGGTGATCGAGCTGGAGCATATGGGCCTGCCCTTCGACCGCACACCCGATGGCAAGATCTCGCAGCGCCGCTTCGGGGGCCACACCAATAACGAGACCAAGCAGCCAGTGCCGCGTGCCTGCCATGCCGCCGACCGCACCGGCCATATGATCCTTCAGACGCTCTATCAGCAGTGTGTTAAGAACAACGTCAATTTCTTTGATGAATACCATGCGGTGGACCTGATCATGAACCAGGGCCGCCCTGCGGGTATCGTTGCGGTCGAGATCGGTACGGGCGAACTGCACGTGTTCCATGCCAAGGCCATCCTGTTCGCTACCGGTGGCTGGGGCAAGGTCTGGCAGATCACCAGCAACGCCCACACGCTCACCGGGGATGGCAATGCCATCCTGTTCCGGCGCGGGGTACCTATGGAGGATATGGAGTTCTTCCAGTTCCATCCCACAGGTATCTACCGTCTCGGCATCCTGATCACGGAGGGTGTGCGCGGTGAGGGCGGCGTCCTGATCAACGGCCAGGGGGAGCGCTTTATGGAGCGCTATGCCCCCTCCATCAAGGACCTTGCCAGCCGCGATGTTATCTCACGTGCCATCTACCTCGAGATCCAGGAAGGGCGCGGCATCAAAGGCAAGGGCTATGTTCACCTCGATGTGCGCCCGGAGACCGTGAATAAGATCTTCGAACAGGAAGGCGATCCGCGCCGCATTGACCGTCATTACATCGAGTCCAAGCTGCCCGACATCCTTGACTTTTGCCGCACTTATCTGGGCGTCGACCCGGTAACCGAGCCAATGCCCATCCAGCCCACGGCCCATTACGGCATGGGGGGCATCCCCACCGATGTCAATGGGGCGGTGCTGGCTGACGAGAAGGACGCCCTGCTGCCGGGTCTGTTTGCTGCCGGTGAATGTGCCTGTGTCTCTGTGCACGGAGCCAACCGCCTGGGCACTAACTCGCTGGTCGATCTGGTGGTCTTCGGGCGGCGTGGTGGAAAGGCCATGGCCGAGTTCTGCAAGCAGGCAGATTTCGTGCCGCTGCCTGAGAATCCGGCGGGCGAAGTGGCCGCTGAGATGGAGCGTATCCGCACGGCCAGCGGCAGCACCCGGGTGGCGCAGCTTCGCGAGAAAATGCAGGAAGTCATGTCGAAGTACGTCGGCGTTTTCCGCGAGGAAGCGGGGATGAAGCAGGCGGTTGAAGACATCCGCCAGCTCAAGCAGGTCTTCAAGACCAACCTGTGCATCGATGACAAGGGCAAGGTCTTCAACACCGATCTGCTCGAAGCCTGGGAGTTGGGCTGCCTGCTCGATATTGCTGAAATGACCGCTGTCTCTGCCCTCGCCCGGACTGAGAGCCGGGGTGCACACTCCCGCGAGGATCATCCCAAGCGGGATGATCAGAACTGGCTGAAGCACACCTTTGCCTTCCTGAATTCCAGGGGTGACATTGACCTGCGCTTCAGGCCTGTGAACATCGGTAGGTACCAGCCTAAGGAACGCGTTTACTAAGGAGCGCCGTACATGGAAGTCACGCTACGCATCCGGCGTTTCAATCCGGAGAAAGACAGAAAGCCTTATTGGGCTGAATATACTCTCAAGGACGTGGAGCCGGTCGACCGCGTGCTGGATCTCCTGCACCGGGTCAAATGGGAGATCGACGGCACATTGGCCATGCGCCGCTCGTGTGCGCATGGAGTCTGCGGTTCCGATGCTATGCGCATCAACGGGGCCAACGTGCTGGCCTGCAAAGCCCTCGTCAAGAACTATGTCAAAGGCGAGCGCGGCAGGATTCAGGTCGAGCCGATCCTGGGGCTGCGCGTGCTCAAGGACCTCATCGTCGATATGGAGCCCTTCTTCGACCATTATCGCTCGGTGAAGCCTTACTTCATCAGCGATAAACCGGTCCCTGAGAATGGTCGTGAGCGCCTGCAGAGCCAGGAAGTACGCGAGCGCTTCGACGAAGGCACCAAGTGTATTCTCTGTGCGGCTTGCACAACCTCCTGCCCGTCCTTCTGGGCGAACGGCACCTATGTTGGGCCGGCGGCCATTGTGCAGGCACACCGCTTCATTTTTGATGACCGTGATACCGCGGCCGCGGAGCGTCTGGCCATCCTCAGTGATGAGACGGGCGTGTGGCGCTGCCGCACCATCTTCAACTGCACGTCGGCCTGCCCGCGCGAGATCCCTGTCACGGAGCTGATCGCCGAGGTCAAGAACGCCATCGTCAGCGGCTCCCCCCGCTGAGAGTGGGCTCTCGCTGCTGTAGTCATCATCAGGCGCCCCGTGCTTTGCGGGGCGCCTGCCGTCTGTCGGCCTGCTCCGCCTGCAACCTTCCTCGCGCATCCACGTATAGATTCGTAGCACTGTGTCGGCAATGACTGCAAACGAGGAGTATTCAACGTGGCAAAGAAGACCAACGGTAACGGTGTCCATCCTGAAGGCGAGATTCCCGAGAACGAGCAGCCCCGCGAGGAGTACGATATCGCAGCGGAGCTGGCGGCGCTCGGCAAGACCATTGGCGAGGCCGTCAACAAGGCCTGGAACAGCGAAGAGCGTCACAAGATCGAGCAGGAAGTGCGCGATGGCATGAAGCGCTTCGCCGGTGAGGTAGAGACGGCGGCCAAGAAGGTGCGTGACACAGACGTCGGGCACAAGGTCAATGAGGGTGTCAAGCAGGTTCGTGAGGACATCCAGAGTGGTAAGGTCGCTGATGACCTGCGCCGTGGCACCGTCGAGGCGCTGCGCGCCCTGCGCGATGCGCTCGACAAAATGGCTGACAGCTTCACCGAGACGCAGGGGTCGGGTGAGCCGAAGGAATAGCAGGTAAGGGTCGGTTTCTCTTCTTCTTTCTTCTCTCGTGTGCCGGGGTCACAGCCGGCATACGGATGCACATGGGGGTTGCGCCGGGGATCACACATCCCCGGCGTGCTTTTTAAAGCGCACCAGCAGCGCCGGGCCGCTCTTCGGTTGGACGGCCGCTCGCGCATCAACGCGCCAGCCGCATATCCAGGCGATCCCGTTCGCTCCGCACAGCAGGGGCAGCCGATCCCGCCACGCCGCATCGACCTTCGCGTTGATCAGGAAGTCCTTCACCTTCTGTGTCCCACCTGCTCCCTGCGGCTCGAAGCGGTCACCGGGCTGCCGTGTCCGCAGCAGGAGCGGCCAACCGGTCCAGCCCGCATCCAGCACTGCGCTCCAGGGGTCAGCCAGCAGTGCCGCCCATGCGGGGCCATCCCGCGGCCCGTCATATGGCCCGATCTCCAAAGTCCACAGCCCCCCCGGCAGTGCATGCTCGCCATGTTCGCCCAGGGCGATGACATCCCCTTCTGGCAGCAGCGGCCAGTCTGGCTCCGGGCCCCGGGCGCCCTCCATGCCGATCAGCAGGCTTGTATGGCTCAGCCGCAGCGTCAGCCCACCCGGCAGTTCCGACCGCGCCCCGCTCGCCCCGTGCTGGCCTATCTCGACCGCTCCAACCAGCGCCGCGTAGCTCAGGTCCTCGACCCCCTCCCGGAGCCGCCGTGCCGCTGCCCGGATCGTCTCGCGCTGCAAGGCCAGCGGCAGTGCGCGCCATGCTGCCAGGTCCAGGCGCAGTGCAGCAGCATCCGCCTCCATGGTGATGCGCGCCAGTGCCGCCTCGGCTTCCCCCTCGATCCATGCCTGGTCCGCCGCCAGAATATCGGCGGTCTGGCTCAGCCGGGCCGTGAACCCGGGGCTGATCGTTTCCAGCAGAGGAAGTACATGGTGGCGCAGCCGGTTGCGCAGAAATGCGGCATCGCGGTTGCTGGCATCTTCGCGCGGTTCAAGCCCCTGTGCAGCGCAGTAGTCTGCAAGGTCTTTCCGCCGCGCACCTAGCAGCGGCCGCACGATCCACAGCTCCCCCGGTACCGGCCCCAGCACATGCGAGGGGCTGATCCGCACCGTGGGGCGCATGCCGCGCAGCCCGGCCAGACCCGTGCCGCGCAGCAGGTGTATCAGGATGGTTTCTGCCTGGTCATCCGCATGGTGCCCCACGGCGATCCAGCGTGTGCCATGCCGGGCAGCCGCGTCCGCCAGGGCGCTGTAGCGTGCCCTGCGCGCCGCCTCCTCCAGGGAACGCCGCTGGCTGGCAGCCACGGCGGGCACATCGACCCGCACTACCTCATACGCCAGGCCCAGGGCGGCGGCCTGCTCGACCACGTATTCCGCGTCGCGGTCGGCCTCGGCCCCCCGGATGCCGTGATGGACATGCACTGCGATCGCGCGCAGCCCAGGCGGCTCAGATGCGCGGCTGAGCAGGTGCATCAGCGCCAGTGAATCGGTGCCCCCGGACACCCCCGCGATGATCGTCGCACCGGGCGGCACCGCCTCACGCAGTGCCCTCTGGAACTCCTCAAACAGGTCCATGCCCGCAGTATAGCATGCGATCCCGGCTCCTGGCTTACCCGGTGATATCTGTTGTGTGCTTCCTGGGATGCTCCGCTGCGGGATTCTGATTCTTGCGGCGAGCGCCCCTCCTGGTTACGATCTACCCCATGCTGCGACTTTTCAGGAAATCCGGGCTGCTTATCGCAGCCTTTCTCATGCTGCTGATTGTGCTCTGTGCCGGCGTTGGGGCGGCTCTGGCCGCGGACCCTGTTCCGGGTCTGGGGCAGCAGGCTCCCACACCCACAACCGGCGGGCAGATCACCCTGCCTACAGCAACGGCTACCATTGTCGGCGGGCCTACGGCAACGCCTACCCGCACGCCCACCCTGGTGCCGGTGCTGGCCGAGACCATCGGAGACCCCACCAATCTGCGGTCTGGCCCTGGCCTCGATTTTGATATTGTTGGCACAGTCACCAGCGGCACGCTGCTGCCCATCAAGGGGCGCGCGGTGGTGCTGCCCTGGCTGCTCGTTGAGTGGGTAGACGGCCCCAATGGTGAGGCCTGGGTCTTTGATCAGCTTATCCTGGTCCGCGGTGACATCACCACTGTGCCGGTCGTCGAGCCGCCCGCGGCGCCCACCGTAGACCCCACCCTTCAGGTGATCCAGGCAACCGCGACAGTGCTCCTCCAGACGCCCGGCGCGGCCCAGACGGCGACCGCCCAGGCTTTTGCAATGCCTACCGGCGTCTTTACCCTGACCCCCGAGCAGGGTCTGCAGGTCTCGGGGGTGCTGCCCACCTTTACCCCGCCCGAACCCTATGCCCAGCCTACCGCCCTTGCTCCATCCGCGAACGCCAACGGGGCGCGGGGCGGCCTGCCCCCCGCGGTGCTGATCATCGGCCTGGGCTTTATGGGGATTCTTACCTTGGTTCTTGGCCTGATCCGCCGTTTTTAGGAGCTTTCCGGGCCGGTTTTCCGCAGAGGGTCGGGGGGGTGTTAGGGCGCCCCTCGCAGATCGCTGTACCCCATCTCGATCATCCAGGGGCAGATCAGGGGGCCGCCGTGCCGGTCAGGGGTGGGCGGATCGTTGGGCCGCCCGTCGTTGCCTCTGAAGTACCCTGTCAGGCCTGTAAGCTGCTCCTGCGCCGCTGGCGAGAGGTCCCTGTCACCGATTGCGATGGCGTGGATGTGCAGGGGGGAGTCCTGGTACAGATCGCCCGGCTCGCGCACCCAGGCGGCGAAGCCCGCGCGCCGCAGCGCCAGGATGATCGCATCCATATCCTCGTACAGGATGTGATTCCAGTCTCTGAGGTCGCGCAGAGACAGGTCGACGGCGCCGCCGCCATCATGCGTTCCGAAGCTTGCCTCTACTCCCACATTGTAGGATCCCTGCGTCACAGCACCCAGCAGGTCGTGTGACCCTCCGTACAGGGCCTGGGCCTGCGCCAGCATACTCACAGTGCGCTGGTTAAGCACCATATCCCCGCCTAGCGGCACCAGGCTGTAATCATCCGGCGGGCGCAGGCACCCGTATGGCGTGGGGTCCGGGGTTGCCGTGCTGGTCGGTTCCGGGCTGGGCGTGCCGCTGGCCGTAGCGCTGGGGGCCGGGCTGGCGGTTGCCTGCACGCTGGGCAGGGGTGTCGGACCCCCGCTTTGGGTGAGCGTGCCCCCTGTGACAGGCAGGTTGCAGGCCAGCAGCCCTCCTGCCAGAATCAAAGCCGCCCACATCACAGGGGCGGCTGGGTTGATTGCTGCCTTCCGTGCATCGTTTCTCACGTCTCTACGTACCTCACAACACGCCCGGGCACACCCACGACTACCGCGTAATCCGGCACATCGGTATTGACGAAGGACCCTCCGGTGATGCGCGCGCCCTGTCCCACCACCACACGCCGGTTGATCTGCGCGCCCATCTCCAGCACCACATTGTCCCTGATCTCGACATAGCTGGCCACATGGGCGCCCTGCCCGATGTAGACATTCGTGCCCAGCGTCACATGATGATCCAGGCTGCAGGCCAGTTCCAGCACGCAGTGCCGCCCGATCTGGCTTTCTGAGGACAGCACCGCCGCTGCGCGCACCACTGTGCCCGCCCCAAGCTGCGTGTCCTCGGAGACAATCGCGTTCGGGTGTATGGCGTTGATCGATGGAATGCCCTGCCGCTGCAGGGACTGGATCAGCCGGGCGCGCACGTCCATCAGGTCCATGCCCAGCGCCAGGATCGCATGCAGCCCGGCATGCTCCTCGGCCAGCACCGGGAGCTGGTCATCATCACCCAGGATGCGCAGGCGCGGCTGGTCGTCATGGGCCCGCTCGCTGAGCCCCAGCGCCTTGTCGGTGGCACCCAGCAGCAGCACATCAGCGCGCTTGCTGAGGATCTCGGCGATCACGCTGGCGTAGCCCCCCGCTCCTAGGATCACGACAGGAGTCCGTAGCTCTGCCACACCTGCCTCCACGTGCTGCATCGTTCATATCCTATTGTTAGGGTAGCATGGAGCACACTTTCAGGCAATCACGTGGGGTTGAACCGCCCTTATCTATGCCTGCGCTGTGCGTTCAGGGCTGCTCTGCATCTGCAAGCGAGCGTGCAAACGCGTAAACCCCTTCTATCTCGCCATCCCTGTCCAACGCCAGCCAGTTGCTGTGTCCCCATTCGGCTGGACTGCCATCCAGCGCGAAGAAAACCACGCCGATCACATCGGGGTCCTCCAGCCAGGGGGTCCAGCCCTCCTCCGGCAGATCGGGGTAGCGCCCGCCGTTGCCGCGCAGCGCCAGGTCAATGTAGCCCGCCAGAGCCGCCGTGTCCGGCAGCCCGGGGCCCCCGTCCAGTGCCTGCGGGTCCATCGATTCGCTGTGCCGCCACCCCGTCTCGCTGATCAGCACCGGCAGCCCCCTTATTCCATAGCTGGCCAGCTTGGCCAGTTCCCATCTGTACCCGTTGATCCCCTGGTTAGCGGCGCCAACCGGCGGATCAAGTGCTGCTGTTGCGGTGGCCCCGTTCAGCAAGTTGAACCCGTACGCCTGGTCCCAGGGCGGCGCGCTGAACGGCCCGCGCGGGTAGGCATGGCTGTTCCATACGTCGATGCGGGTGAACACGTCCGGCTGCGCGGCGTACATCCCATCCATGAAGCTCTCGGCATCCATGTACAACGCGCCATCGATGAACGGCAGGTTGTTGGTGTGCGGTGCGTATAGGTCCAGCGCCGCGTTGAGGACGCGTGCGCCGGGGTCTGCTGCGTGCAGGGCATCGGCGCTGTCGATCAGATAGCGCGCGTAGCCGGCCGGGTCAGGCAAGCCGCCCCATTCGCTGCCGTGATTCGGTTCGTTGCCTACGATGATCAAATGAAGCTCGCCCGGCCAGACCAGCGCGCTGATGAACTCCGCATAGGCCCTCGCAGCGCCCTGGTAGTGTCCGTTCCGGTCTTCTGGAGGCGCTTCCCACTGCTCTGCTGCCCGGTTGTAAACGGTCGCCAGCCGCAGCACTGGCGTGAGTCCCAGCTCGGCGCACAGGTCCATGAACACCTGCCATTTGGCCGGGTCCAGGTCATCCGAGCGCACGAGCTGCACCACGTACCCGCCCGGCCCGACGATCTCGCGCGCATAGGCCATGTGCTCCGCCCAGCGATCTGCGGGCCAGTGCGTGCGCCCGTCATCCAGCAGCAGATGCACTCCCAGCTTGTTCGCAGGGGTGGGCACTGCGCGCGGACCGGCGGGTTCTTGGCGCGCGCTGCATCCTGCCAGCAGCACGGCCAGCCCCACCGCCAGTGCGCGGACTATCTCTCCTTCACGCGGCCGCATCCTTGGATCCATTGGTGCTCAGGTGCACGATGGCGATCCCGGCCAGCGTCACCGCGCCGCCTGTAAGCTGCCAGGGGGCCGGTATCTCGCCCAGGATTGGCCATGCGGCGATGGTGGTCACGATGGGCTGCCCCAGCAGCGAGATCGTCATCACCGAGGCCCGCACATGCCCGAATGCAAAGCTCAGCAGGGTCCAGCCTGTGGTATGCGTGACCAGCGCCAGCGCGGCCAGCATCAGGAACCCGCGTGGGGTCACATCCCCCAGCGGGCTGCCCATCGCCAGCGAGGTGACCAGCAGGACCGCGCAGGCGGATACCGTCATCAGGTACAGATAGCTGAACGCGTCGATCTCCTGCCGCCCACGCTTGGTGATCAACTGGTAGGCAGCGTAGGCGACTGCGGCCAGCAGCGCCAGCCCGTTGCCCGGGTTGGTGCCCAGCCCCGCCAGCGCATCGAACCCTACGATGATCGCCGCCCCGCCCAGTGCCACGGCCAGGCCGATCCAGTAGAGTGGGCGCAGCCGTTCCCCCAGCAGGATCCATGCGCCCAGCGCCACCCACAATGGGGCTGTGTTGTCCAGCAGTGTGGCGACGCCCGCGCCGGTCATCAGCAGGGAGGTATGCCACAGTGCCAGGTCCGCTGCGATGGCCACACCGCCCAGCATACCCCAGGCCAGCGCCCGGCGCGGCAGGCGCGCCCGCCCGCTGCGCAGCCGCCAGATAAACGGCCCGGTTAGCAGCAGCGTGCCGAACAACATGCGCCAGAATGCCGCAACCTCCCCGCGCGCCCCCGAGAGCCGCACGAAGATGGCCGAGAAACCGATGCACAGGATTCCGCCGATCAGCGCCAGGCGGGCGAGGGTTTGTGTCTTGAGGATATCGGAAGGGAGCACACTGTCAGCCTGGCTCATGCCATCTCCTTGAGTCAGTTGAATAGCGTGCGAGTATAACGTTCCTGACCCTAAAAACACAGAGGCGCCTGGACAGGCGCCCCTGTGAGTCGCTGCTTGAACGCTTAGGCCGTGTGCGGTGAGACCACGGGCTTTTTCCCCAGCATGCGCCGCAGGAAAATCTTGGTGATCTCCGCCGCGATGGACGGCGTCACGATCAAGGGTAGGATTAACGCCCAATCACGCAGGCCCAGCGGCATGGTATTGAAGATCGGGTTCAGGAAGGGGATGTAGATCACCGCCAGCAGCAGGACAATCGACACGCCGACTGCATACTGCATGTACTTGTTGCTGAACACGCCTAATCCGAAGACTGAGAAATACTCCGAGCGCGTTGTATAGGCACGCAGAAGCTCTGAGAATGAGAGCACTACAAACGCGACGCTGCGCGCCTCGTCGATCCCGGTCTCGACCCCGCCACCCCACTGCAGGCCGATCACGAACCCGCTCAGAGTAACAGCAGTGATGAAGATGGTCTGGACCAGCATGCCCACGCGCATGGTGCGGTCGATGATCGGCTCATCGGTTGGGCGTGGTGGGCGGTCCATAATGTCCGGATCGCCCTTCTCCGCGCCCAGTGCCAGGGCTGGGGCCCCGTCGGTCAGCAGGTTGAGCCACAGCAGTTGGATTGGCGTCAGCGGGCTTGGGAATCCTGCCAGTGTGCCCAGGAAGATCACCATGATCTCCGCCAGGTTGCAGCTCAGCAGGAAATAGACAAACTTACGGATGTTGTCGTAAATGATGCGTCCCTGCTCGACGGCATTGACGATGCTCACGTAGTTATCGTCGGTCAGCACCATATCCGCCGTCTCTTTGCTCACATCCGTCCCTGTGATGCCCATTGCGACACCGATGCTGGCGCGTTTCAGAGCAGGGGCATCGTTCACCCCGTCTCCGGTCATGGCTACTACGTAGTCGCGCTTGCGGAAAGCATCGACGATGCGCACCTTGTGTTCCGGCGAGACGCGTGCGAATACATCGACTTCCTCAACCCGCTCGCGCAGCTCGTTGTCGCTCATATCCTCCAGCTCGCGCCCAGTCACCACCTGGCCGCCTTCGTGCAGCAGCCCGATCTGTCTGGCGATGGCGCGTGCCGTTTCGGCATAATCGCCGGTCACCATCACCGTCTTGATCCCCGCGCGCCGTGCGCGCTCGATGGCGGGCCGCACCTCCGGGCGTGCCGGGTCGATCATGCCGACCAGCCCGAGAAAAGTCAGGTTTTGTTCGTGCTCGTCGATGCTCAGTTCAGCCGGGCGGGTGTCAAAGCTGCGTTCGGCGACTGCCAGCACGCGCAGTGCACCCTGCGCCATGTCACGGTTGACATTCAGCAGCCGCTCCCGCATGGCCTCGACCAGCGGCTTCCGTTCGCCGCCGTCCAGGTAATGTGTGCACAGCTCGATCACCAGGTCTGGCGCACCCTTGAGAAACAGCGTGAAACCGCCATCCGGGTCGCGATGCAGTGTGCTCATCCGCTTGCGGCTTGAGTCGAACGGCAGCTCATCTACACGGGGGTAGAGCATCTCCAGGCGTTCCTGGGTCAGGTTGGCTTTGGCAGCAGCGACCACCAGTGCGCCCTCGGTGGGATCTCCCACGATGCGGTACTCGGCACCTGCGTTACTCTCGTCGCTGTTCTCCAGCCTGGCGTCACTGGCCAGCAGGGCGCCTGTCAGCAGGTTCACCAGGTCAGGATAGTCCGCCGGCTCAATGGTCGTGCCGTTAAAGTGGAACTTCCCGTCTGGTGTGTACCCCTGCCCGGAGACGTCGACCACTGCGCCGGGCACGAACAGCTTCACAGCCGTCATCTCATTCTGGGTCAGCGTTCCCGTCTTATCCGAGCAGATGGCCGACGCACTGCCCAGCGTTTCCACAGCGGGCAGCCTGCGGATTAGGGCGTTGCGTTCCAGCATCACGCGCATGCCCAGCGCCAGGTTGATGGTCACAATCGCGGGCAGCCCCTCCGGCACGGCAGCCACAGCCAGTGCTACCGCAGTCAGGAATGCCTCGATGCCTGCATCGCGCAGCACGAGCCACAGCGTGTTGTTGCCCGAGCGTAGTTCGCTGATCACGCTGCTGAAGCTGGCCAGCCCCATGCTGGCCGCCTCACCCTGCACCGCGCGGATGAACGCCACCAGGAATACAATGCCGCAGATTAACAGCGCCCCGTACACCAGCCAGCGCCCGAGCTGGTTGAGCCGCTGCTGCAGCGGGGTCTCTTCCGTCTCTACGCTTTGCAGCATCTCCGCGATCTTGCCGATCTCGGTGCGCATGCCCGTGCCGATCACCACGCCTTTGCCGCGCCCGTAGGTGGCGATGGTACTCTTGTATCCCATCGTCTTGCGGTCGCCCAGGCCTGCCTCGGCGGGCAGATCGCGTTCGGCGTCCTTCTCCACCGGCACGGATTCCCCGGTGAGTGAGGCCTCGTCAATGCGCAGGTTGATCGCGTCGATCAGCCGCACGTCAGCAGGCACATAGTTGCCCGCCTCCAACAGCACAATGTCGCCGGGCACCACCTCGGCTTCAGGCACATGGATGATGTGCCCGCCGCGCACCACCCGTGCCTCTGGTGCAGAGAGTTTCTTCAAGGCGGCCAGGGCCTCTTCGGCGCGGCCTTCCTGCACCACACCCAGGATGGCGTTCAGGATCACGATCAGGATGATCGCGATGGCTTCCGGCCACTCTCCCAGCAGCGCGGAGACCAGCGATGCGCCGATCAGCAGGAGCACCACCATGTCTTTGAACTGATTGGCCAGCCGCGCCAGGAAGCCGGGGCGCGGCTCTTCGCGCAGTTCGTTGCGGCCGTATTGTTCCAGCCGTGCAGCAGCCTCTGCCTGGGTAAGGCCGCTGTGGGGGTTTGTATTGAGTGTCTCAATGGCTTCTTCGGCAGGGATGCTATGCCAGGCTTTGTCGAGCATGTTCTTTCCTCACGTTCTTATTGATCCTGCCCGGTTCTCCGGGCGGTAGTTAACAACGGCCCAGGGGCCGTCCGGTTTCAATGTAAACTACGTGCAAGTGTAGCGCAGGTATCATATCCTGTGAAAGCAGTTAAAGCCGAAGTCAGGGGCCTGTCTTCCACCTGTCAGCCCTCTGTCAAAGAAAAGTCGGGCTTACTGGAGTGGAGCACTCAGAATACGTCCATCAGCCGGGCCGTGCTTCGTCACAGCCACAACAATTAACCCTAATCCTAGCGTACTGATTGCATTTGCTGCCAGTGCTTTAAGCGCCAGCCGGTATAACCCCGCGCCTGGAGCCAGCAGTGCGCCCGCGTATACCTCGGAGGGCTGCGGCCACAGGGTGCCCAGGGAGGCGCTGTGCCCTGCGATACCCAGCCCCAGCAGGTCTATTCCCGCGCTGATCTGGAATGCTGCCGCCAGAGCCATGCCCCCGGCTGCGATCAGGGCAGCGCGGCTCAGGGGCCTATTGGCCAGCCCGCTGGCGACGCGCGGCGCCAGTGCCAGCCCGATAGCCACCGCAGCCATGCTGGCACTGTCCGCACCGCCCAGGATGATCGCCGAGGCGATCAGCGCGGGCTGCGCGAGAGTCAGGCCCAGAGCCAGGGTGTGCAGCACCTCAGCATGCCAGCCTTTGGCCCGCCGGGCAGTATCTCCCCACAGGACCCCCAGCCCCATTGCCCCTAAGGTGGCGCTCAGGGTGATGCCCCATGTGGTGATCGTCCCTGACGCGATCCGGGCCACCAGATCGCGCCCCGCGCCGTCCGTCCCCAGCGGGTGCAGTGCGGATCGCAGCTGGTAGATCGCGGAGGGATCGGCCAGGGCCGGGTTCCCTGCCAGCCCTGTAAGCTGTGCCAGGATGGCCAGAAACGGCACGCTTAAACCCAGAACAACCAGCCAGGGGCGCAACACAGGTGCTGCCTTGTCGGGTGCCCCCTGCGTCGGGGGATCATTGAACGCCCTCTCGTGGATCAGTGCCCGCAGGTGTCCTGCCGCCAGCAGTGCGCTGAGCATCAGCAGTGCGCCTCCCGCCTGCGCCGGGTTGGCGTCGCGCAGTGCAGCCACACTGGCCCTGCCCGCCCCATTCAGGTTGAGGGCGTACTCAGCCAGCACAATCTGTCCGACCACCAGCCCCGCCAACCGGTTGAAGGTGATCCCGGCTTCGCGTGCTGCCGTCTCCAGCCGCCGCGCCCCGGCGGCGTCCTGCAAAGAGTTCCAGGCGGCGCGTGCTGTGATCCACGCAGGCAGTGCAGCGCTGGTGCTGGCACCCAGCAGCACGCCCCTCAGGCTGATGCCCGCAGGGTGCACCCCTGTCAGAAAAGCCGGGGCCAGCAGGCCGCTGCGCAGCGCCCCCAGCCCGATCACGATGGCAGCCGCCCCTGTTGGGATCAGCGCGAGTGCGCCCGTGCCCCACCACACGAGGCCCTCAAGAGCCCGCCCCGCGCTGCCAGGGATGCGCTCCAGCAGCGCCATCAGGGCCAGCAGGGCGCTGCTCAAAACGCCTGTCAGGGCTGCACAGGCGGCCAGCAGCAGCAGCGTTTGCAGCGCCATCTGTGCGCTGAGCCCGCGTGCCCCGCGTCCGGCGATCATTGCCAGCACAAGGCCGAGCGCAGCGGCTGTGCTCAGCCGCCGTAGGGGGGCGTCCGGGGTAGGGCGTTTGCCCTGCGCCGGGTTGATCAAAGCTGCCGCATCCCATGCCGGGATCAGCAAGAAAGTCCCCGCGTAGGCGACGATGCTTTTCCAGTCTGTTGATGTTTGGGGGGATTGCGTCATGGTGTGTGGCTGCTGGGTAAACAAGAACTGCCTGGATTGTCGCGCATCCAGGCAGTTCTGGCAAATCGGTTATCCATAAAGAGAGGCTGCTCTGAGCTAGGCGATCCGCTGCTCCTCCTCTTCGCCTGCCAGAAAACGTTCGATGTCCTCAAGAGCCTTGCCGTACGCCTTGATCAGCTCGTCATCGCTGCCCTTGTAACGGCGCAGGGTTTGCGTCGCGCACATCGCGCAGCCGCGCATGGCGCGGTAGCTGTCGGTCTCGCACTCCATGCAGCCGTTCAGGCGGATCATCATGAGTACAAAGGCAAGTTTCTTGGAGTTGTCCTCTGGCAGTTCAACGACCTCGTCGACAAGTTTGCGCCAGGCCTCTCCGCGCATGTCACGCAGCAGAGGGATCACATAGTTGGGGAATACCAATTCATTGTTTGTGTACACTTGAAAAGCCCTTCCCTACGCACCGGCTGCCATCATTGCCCCATCCCATGAGAGCAGTAGAAACTAAAGAGACTTAACTATGTGGCCGACGAGAGCAACAGAACTAGTACTTCTGTTCGTGCATCATGAAGGCATTGTACGTTCATTTTCTAACCATAGTCAATATGCTGGGGGTACTATTTATGGTTTCTTTATGGTTATAAACGCGGATTCATAAGGCTTCATAGTATATAAGTAACTATAAATAGGTTAAATTTAAGTTAAAAAGCATGGTGTGTCGTCATACCAATTTATTACTTTGGGGCGTTCGCCTGACCTGTCTCCAGGCGGTATACTGCCGTCTGCAAAACTTCCGGAGGGAGCTACCACATGCCCCGAGTGACCGTTGAGCAGGCCCGTGCCCTGTATGCCGGTGCCGACTCTGTCCACGACTTCGACCATGTGCTGCGTGTCCTGGCCATGGCTGAACATCTGGCTGCTCTTGAGGGTGCCGACCTGCAGATCGTGCGCCAGGCCGCCCTGCTCCATGACATCCAGCGTGCGGAAGACGACAACATCCGTCAGGCCTTCGCCATGCAGGTCGCAGCGGGTGCTGATCATGCCCTGCTCGCTGCTGAGGCAGCCCGTTCCATTCTCGCCGGGGAAGACGCAGCCTTCATCGATGCCGTCGCCCATGCCATCGAGGCCCATCGCTTTCGCAACGACATTGAACCACGCACCATCGAGGCCCAGGTGCTCTTTGACGCCGATAAGCTCGATGCCATCGGTGCGGTGGGCGTGGCGCGTGCCTTCGCCTATTCTGGCGCGCATGGCCTGCCGCTGTGGGGGGAGGTCTCGCCCGGGTACACTCCCGGTGTCTCCGCCGACGCGCACACGCCGCACCATGAGTTCGAGATTAAGCTGAAGCACATTAGAGACCGCCTTTATACGGCCGGCGGGCGCCGCATTGCGGAGGAGCGCCACCGCTTCATGCTGGCCTTCTTCGAGCGTTTGGCCGCCGAGGTTCGCGGGGAGAGTTAAGCCTGCCTTGCCCCAGCCCCTCAGAATGCCCGCTGAAACAAAGCGGGGGCGCTTACAGCCCCCACTTGATTATGTTCTCTGTTCACACTGGAAGGGGAGATAGTCCCCCTGCCCCTTACTCTTCCACAGCGCCCCCGATGCGCTTCCAGAGGCCCAGCCGTGAGAGCTCGCGCACCTGCTCCGCTGCATGATAGGAGGAGCGCACCAGCGGCCCGCTCTCAACCCACTTGAAGTTCAGCTCTTCCAGCCCGATGCGCTTCAGCTCCTCGAACTCCTGCGGGATGTAAAAGCGCTCTACCGCCAGGTGCTGTTTGCTGGGCTGCAGGTACTGCCCGATCGTCAGGATGTCCACGCCTACGGCGCTCAGGTCTCGCATCACGTCGACCACCTCGTCGAACGTCTCGCCCAGCCCCACCATGATGCCGCTCTTGGTCAGCACCAGCGCATCCATCTGCTTGGCGTTGCCCAGCGTGGTCATGGCCCACTCGTAGTGATCCTGCGGCTGCACCTTCCGGAACAGGCGCGGCACCGTCTCCACGTTGTGGTTCAGGATCTCCGGCTGTGCGTCCATCACGATCTGCAGTGCAGCCCGGTCGCCTTTGAAGTCGGGGATCAGCACCTCGATGGAGCAGCCGGGGTGCAGTTCACGGATTTTGCCGATCACCATCGCGAAGATCGGCGCGCCGCCGTCCTTGCGTTCGTCACGGTTGACCGAGGTGATCACCACGTGCTGCAGGTTCATCGCCCGCACGGATTCGGCAACCCGCCGCGGCTCATCCCAATCCATCACCTGCGGGCGCCCCGTCTTGATATCACAGAACCCGCACGAGCGGGTGCACACATCCCCCAGCATCAGGAAGGTCGCGGTGCCGGAGCCCCAGCACTCCCCGATGTTCGGGCACATCGCTTCCTCGCACACCGTGTTGAGCGCTTTGGAGCGCATCAGCGTGCGTACGCGCTCGTATTCCCCGGCCCCGGGCGCCTTCACCTTGATCCAAGGTGGGCGGCGGCGCGGGCGCTGCGGGTCTTCAATCGTCTGGATGTCGTCCGGGTTGATTACAGTCATTTCCGGTACCTGTCTGTGAAAACCGGCTGGAAGCCGGTTCGTGCATGCTGGTGTAAAGTGCCCTGATTATAACGGTGCCCCTGCGCCCCCACAATGCCGACTCACCTCTGTGATCCCCTGTGTGCGCCGCCCTGTTCAGATTGACAGCGCACCCCACCCCTCGCATAATACGGCCATAGAGCCATACACATGCAGTAGTTGAGGATGCGATGACAGGTCAGCACGCGGAGGCCCGCAGGTTCGCCGCCCGCGCTCGTGCACGTGCCGAGTCGGGCGATCCGGCAGGGGCGCTGGCGGATTACGATGCCGCCATCGAGCGCGCCCCCGCTGTGCTCGAATGGCGTTTGGAACGCGGCCTGCTCCATTACATGACGGGCGGCCTGGAGGCCGCTGCCCCTGATTTCGAGGCCATCCAGACACAGGCGCCTGCGTCGGCGCTGGCGGCGCTGGTTGACGGCCGCCGTGCCGAGGAACGCCAGGGCTACCGGGCCGCACTGCCCCATTATGACACGGCTGTTCAGCGTGATCCCGCCTGTGCGCTGGCTTACTTCTACCGCGCGCTGGTCTATCATAAACTGGGCCGTCTCGACCGGGCCATCCAGGACTACACGCACGCCCTGGAGCTGGACCCTGCCCAGGCCGCTTTCTTCAGCAATCGCGGCAATGCCCGTGCGGATGCCGGTGACCTGTCTGGGGCCATCGAAGATTACAGCGCTGCTCTGGAGCGCAACGCGGAGTTCCCTTTTGCCTACAATAACCGTGCCAACGCTCGCCAGTCGCTCGGAGACCTTGCAGGGGCGCTGGCCGACTACGATGCCGCGCTGTCACTGAACCCCGCCTATGCCACTGCTCTGTATAATCGGGGTTACTGCCGTGAATCCGCGGGCGATCTGGCCGGGGCGCTGCAGGACCTGCAGGAGTTTCTGCGCCTCACTGCAGGCCAGGATGTCCGAGGCAAGGGCCCTGTGGAGCGTATGATCCGCAGCCTGCGCCGCCGTCTGCGTTGATTTTGTCATTCTTGTGGAGTGAGCCATGCCTGAACCCGAAAAGACCGTCTTCATCAGCTACCGCCGCAGTGTGGCTGCCTTCATTGCACGCGCCGTGTTCATGGACCTGCGTGACCACGGGTACGATGTGTTCATGGATGTGGAGAGCATCGACAGCGGCCAGTTTGAGTCCATCATCCTCAACCAGATCGCGGCCCGCGCCCATTTCATCATCATCCTGACTCCCGGCTCCCTGGAGCGCTGTGTTGAGCCGGGGGACTGGCTGCGCCGCGAGATCGAACATGCCATGTCGCTGCAGCGCAATATCGTGCCGGTGCTGGCCGAGGGATTTAACTTCTCTGCTTACCGCGACTTTCTGACCGGGCAGTTGGCCGACCTGCCGCGCTACAACGCGCTCGCCATCCCCCATGAGTTCTTCGAGCCTGCCATGGACAGGCTGCGCACCCGTTTTCTCAAGCAGCCTGCGCGCGGGGCTATCCAGCCTGTCCCGCCTGCTGAACAGGTCATCGTGGAGCGCAAGATTGACCGTGCCCGTGAGGAGGCAGAACAGGCCACCTCGCAGGACCCCCGCCAGGCCATCCTGGCTGACTACACGGAGCTGATCCGCCTCGATCCTAATAACGCCCGGGTCTATGTTGATCGCGGCTTGATGCTGAAGGAGCTGGGCTATCTCGACCGGGCCCTGTCGGATTATAACCGCGCCCTCGAGCTGGATCCTGCTTATGTGACCGCTTATAACAATCGCGGCTCGGTCTACCACGCGCTCGGTGAATATGACCTGGCCTTTGCGGATTACAGCAAAGCCCTCGAGCTGAACCCGGAGTTCGCGGCTGGCTATCACAACCGCGCCCTTGTCTGGATGATCCGTGGGGATCAGGGCCTTGCGCTGCAGGACTATAACCGTGCCTTGGAATTAGACCCGGCTTATGTGGATGCCTATCTCAACCGGGCCCAGCTTTTCGCCACGCAGGGCGATACCGAACGCGCCATCGCCGACTTCACCAGGGCGCTCGAGATCGACCCGCAGCGTGCCGCCGGGTATAACAACCGCGGGAACGTCTACTACCGCCTGCGCGATTATGATCGCGCCCTGCAGGATTACAACCGCGCCGTTGAGGTCGCTCCCAACCACCCCCATGCCTACAACAACCGCGCGAATATCTACTATATTCGCGGGGATTACGAGCGCGCACTAAAAGATTACGATCACGCGGTGGCCCTTGACCCCAACTACCGCGAGGCTATTGAAGGCCGCGCGCGCACGCGCAAGGCGCTGATCAAGTCCGGATAAGCGCGATGGCATCGGTGGGGGCAGAGCAAAAGATCAGGGCGTGCCTCGGCACGCCCTGCTTTGCGATAAGTAGCTGCTGCCCGGGGTATCAGACGTCCCAGGCCGCGCGTGGGGATCAGCTTCCCAGGCGCCCTGCACGCCCTCCGCTGGGGCGCAGGCCCCCTTCGCTGCCGCCCCAGCCCTGCGGCGGATCACCGCCCTGGATGTTGCTGGGTGGGTTGAAGTATCCCTGCCCGATGTTCGGGTCTTGTGCCATGCTCAGCCCCGACGACGACGCGGGCAGGATCGTCTGCGTGGCATTGATTGAGACATCCCAGTATGGCACCCAGCCGATCCCGAACACCATCAGGTTGATGTCCTTCTTATAGGCTGTGATGCGAACATCTTCGATCTGCTGCACCGCATCAGACCACTTCTGCTGCACGGCCTCCAGGGCCTGCTCCATCTCGGCCTGGACACTCTGGTACTGGTTGGCGATCTGCTGCAGGTCCTCCTCGATCACGCCCATGTAGGCTTCGGTCTGTTCGGTGTAGCGCCGCATGCGGCTGGTACGTGAGAGCGTGTAGTAGGCGCGCCCCTTCATCAGCTGCCATATCGACTCGCCTGCACTGATCATCTCTTCCTGCTTACGGGCGCGCAGCTCGTCCTTTTCCATCTGGGCGCGCCGCTGCTTCTTATAGTAGCGGTCCTCCAGCGTCGCCAGCCGCGAGTCGTAGCGGGCGGCCACTGTGTCTACCTCGCTGTCACGCTGCTCGCGTGCCACCGCCTGCACCTGGGCAATGAAGTCACGCCGGTCCTGCCCGGCCCGGCCGTACATCTTCAGCACCGGGTTGTAGAACGCTGTCAGGTAGACATTGTTGTAAATGTAGTCCACCAGGTTTGACTGCAGGTCTTTGAAGCTGGCAGCGCTGCTTAGCTCGCTCGGCAGTTCCGCGAAGTAGGCGTTTGTGAACGGGTTAGGCTCCAGCGTCGATGGATCAAACGGCTGCGTCACGTACTCGGCCCAATTCAGGTAGGGCACCCGCGGCAGGTTGGGCACCACAAAGGCGTAGTACAGGTTCTCGAAAGTGTTCGTCTTCTGGTCCGCGAACCGCACCACCGCCTGGGCCAGCAGCGCCGGGCGGTACAGCAGGCGCTGGCGCGTCTCGACATTCATGGCAGGCTGGCGTGTCCAGGCTTCCCACTGCCGGACAGCGTGCTCTACCGGGTACTCCACGGGCAGGAAGAACTGGTAAACCGAGGATGCGATCACAGGCTGTGTTGCGGTGAACCCCGGCGGCACGTCCACGGCTCTGATTGGCTGGGCCCCGACCGGCTCTTCCCGCGCCTGGGCTGCGATCTGCCCGGCAGGCACACCTGATGGGGCGATCCCCTGTGCCGAGGGGCCCCGGTGCGGCATAAAGCTCATCCCGCCGCTGCCGTCATCCTTCTGCGGTGACTGGGCGGCAAAGGCGGCGCGCTGGTTTGCCATCAGCCGGTTGATCTGCTCGCGCGTCATCGGCCCGCTCAGGTACGACATCGCCCAGCGGCTCTTCATCAAGATCGGCGTGTTGGGCGAGTGGACGTTATGCAGGATGAACTCGCGCGGCCCCAGCCGCCCGATCAGCCGGTCAACCTTGGAGATATCCAGCGCTGAGGTGGCATCACGGGCGCTGTCCAGCCCCTCCAGCACGCGATCCTTGTCGTTATCCGTCTGCAGCTTGCCGATGAACCACGTCCCGATGTTCGACATGCCCTTGTAGTCGATGTCTTTCGGGTTCTGGGTAGCCACCATAATGCCCAGGCCGAATGCGCGGGCCTGCTTCAGCAGCCGCATGATCGGCTCTTTCGTGGGCGGGTGTGCCGGGTGCGGCGGGAACATCCCGAACACCTCGTCGATATACAGCATCGCGCGCAGGCTCGTTGAGCCGGAGAGCGTGCTCATCCACGAGAGCACGGTGTTCAGCAGCAGCGTGATAAAGAACTGCCGCTCGGTGTCCGTCAGGTGTGCGATATAGAAGATCGTCGTGCGCGGGATGCCTTCCGGTGTGTACAGAAAGCGCGGGATGTCCAGCGCCTCTCCCTGGATCCATGCCTGGAAGTTCGGCGCCGCAATGATGTTGTTAAGCGCCTGTGCCAGTTTGAAGCGGTCCTTCTCCGGGAACACCGTGTCCAGGTCCAGCACCCCCAGTTTAGTGAAGGGCGGGCGCTGCGTCTGGATGATCAGCTGCTCCATCGAGAGGTCAACCCCATTGCGCCAGTTATGTTCGATGATGTTGGAGAGCAGCACATGCTCGCGGTCCTCAACCGGCTTGGCGTTGATGCCGATCAGCGCCAGCACCGCCGTCACAATGCCGGCGATGCGCTCGCGCAGCGCTTCCTCGTTGCCCTCCCAGCCGCCGCGTGGTGCCATGAAGGACTGCAGGATGCTCACCTGCAATCCGGCTTCGGAACCCGGTGTATAGATGCTGAAGCGTGCGGAGCGCCGGTAGTCCTGGATGCGCTGGTTGTCGATCCCCCATTCGGTCAGGCCTTCCTGCCAGCGCTGGGCAGCGATCTTCGCCAGTTCATCCAGGCTGAGCTCGCCGCGCAGGGCATCATCCGGGTTCAGCCACGGCTTGAAGTGCTCCGGGGTCAGCTCCGGAAAGGCCAGCAGCATGTTGGTGATATCGCCCTTGGGGTCGATGATCAGCAGGGGGATGCCGTCCAGCGCTGCTTCCTCCAGCACAGTGATCGCCAGGCCGGTCTTGCCGCTGCCCGTCATGCCCAGGATCACGCCGTGGGTGATCAGGTCCCGTGCGTCATAGTAGATCACCTCTTCTTCCATCACCTGATGGTTGTCCGGGTCTACCTGTGCGCCCAGGTAAAAGTTATTTGGAGCGTCAATGAACTGCATAGTCTTTCACCCTCTCCAGAGCCCGGCCTGCCGGGCTTCCCTTGGTACCATTACACAGCTATACCGATGCAGCAAGACCGCTGCCCGGCAGCGGGTTTACTCGCTGGGTTTGAGGCACTGCCCGTTCTGAGGCAGGACTGCCTGCTCGTAGCGCCGCGCGAACTCCTGCTCGTACAGGGCTGCGATCTGCGGGTTGTGCAGGATCAGCAGGTTCTCGTCGTTTGATTCCGCCGCATTGGTGCTGTAATTAAAGGACCCTGTCGCCACAATTGCCCCATCAATGATGATCACTTTGTGGTGAAACGTGCGCGGGTTGGCGTCCAGCCGCACGTCATACCCCGCCTCCAGCATGGTCGGGCACTCCGAGGAATCCGTGTTGGCCCCGCGCGATTCAAACACGCCCCGCACATCGGCCCCGGCGCTGCCTCGCTCCATCATCGTCTCGGCCAGCGGATAGTCCGTATAAGAGAACGCCATAAAGTGGATCGACTGCTGCGCCTCGCTAACCAGGCTGATCAGCTGCGTCATGACGTCGTCTTCAGGGGCGAAGTAGGTCTCTACCCACATATCCCCCACCGCCGTGCCCGGATAGGGTGTATTGGCCGTGGATCGCGCCCCGAACTCGCCGCGCAGGAACATCTCTTCAAACTCGGTGGTGTAATTCAGCGCCACCTCAGGCGAGACGATCACCACTGCGTTGTTGTTATTGCGATACACGTCATTGATCGTGATGTTGGTTGAGCCTGTCCACACGATCTGCTGGTCGATCACGTAGAACTTGTTATGCATGAACGCGCTGCGCTCATCAGGGACCGCCGGGATTCCCGCAGCGATTACGTCGTCAATCTGGGGATCATCCTCGGTGTGCTCGTTGTCATACACAATCCGCACCTGCACCCCGCGCTGGTGTGCGGCGATCAGCGCCTGCGCGACATTGTCCAGGTTGAACTCGAACATCGCTGCATCAATCGAGCTGTTGGCATTGTTGATCAGCGCGATCAGGTTGTTCTCAATCCCGCCGCTCGTCACATCATCAAACGGGATCACCGGGTCTGTGAAATACACTGCCCACAGGGTCCCTGCACCCGAAACCAGTGCCGGGTCGGTTGTGACGGCGGCTGGTGCCCCGGCGCCGCCTGCTTCTGCGGCGGCGGTTGCCGCTTCCTGGGTGGACAGCTCGGTCATCACTTCGTTGGCGATCTCCTGGAACTGCTCTCCACCGCAGGCAATCACGCCCAGCAGCAGGCTTGCCAGTCCGGTGACCAGCACAGTACTCAGACGCCGTGAACGCATGTGACTAGTACCAGCTCTTGGGCGGTTCAAAGGGTTGCTCCTCCTCGTCCTGATCGGCTTCGCTGTCATCGCTGCTGCTTGCGGGGGGATCGCCGGGGCGTCCGGGTGGGGCGCCTGGGCGTGCAGGGGGGGCGCCGGGCCGCTGTGCAGGCGGGGCGCCAGGTCGACTGCCTGCCGCTGCACGGCCCCGCGTCGGGGGCAGGGGCTTTGTCACCGCTCCATCCTGTGCAGGTGCAGCGGGGGTGGCACTCTCAGCGTCCTCGGCCTCCAGCCCGATCAGTTCCATGATCAGGTTCAGCGTATCCTCTGGCGTCTGCGTCTGGATCGACTGGGCGATCTGCATCAGGTCCGCAGGGCGCAGTGTGCGCAGGCCAGGCAGGCTCTCAGCCGCCTCGAAAATCTGTCCCAGATGCTCGCCGATGGCCTGCGGATCCAGGCCGCCTTTCTCCCCTGCCAGCCTGCCGATGCGCCGCACCATCCGGCGCAGGTTCTCCGCCTTTTCTCCCAGATAGGACTCGGCTTGCAGGTCATCCATTTGGGCCGTCTGGTTGGCTAAACGCTGCGACGCCTTGATCGCCCAATCCAGCAGGCGCTGCCCCTCGCGGTCATCGAGCGCGTCGGTGAGGCTGCTGTCGCCAACCAGTTGGTCGGCGAGCTGCCTCATTCTGTCTTCCAGCACTGTGTGGTCCCTCCTCCAGGCGCCGGTGCGCCCTGGCGCTCCATCTGTGTGGGTCTGCCCTTAATTGTATCGATGTGGCCCCAACGGTCAAACACAACCGCACAGATGGTCTATTAGCCTGCTTCGTGACCGGGAGCTGTTCGGGGAGTTGGGGATGCACAGCCCCGAAGCGGGTTGGCTGTCAGCGCGCTCACCGCTGGGTGAGGGGCCTGGGCTGCAGGGGGAACGGCCTTTTATGTGCTCCGGCCCAGCACTTCGTCAATCAGGGCCGGGTGCCCTGTGATGATGCCCGGCATGCCGAGCTGCCAGGGGCCGCCATCTACGGCGGCGAAACCCCCGCCAACCTCGCCGATCAGCGCGGCGGCTGCGGTCACATCCCACGGGCTGAGGCCGTAATTGAGGTACAACTGCACCCGTGCCGCGGCCACGTAGGCCAACGAAAGCGCTGCTGATCCCAGCGCACGCACGCTGATGGCACGTGCGGACAGCGTCTCCAGCGCGCGCAGCATGGCTTGGCGGCGTTCTACGCTGCGGCTCCAGTCGTGGCACACCACCGCGTCTTCCAGCCTGGTTGCCTTCAACGCGGGCAGGGGCTGCCCGTTGAGTGTGGCCCCCATCCCCCGTGCGGCGGCGAACAGCTCGTCCCGCAGCGGGTCGATGATCGCCCCTGCGGCGGGCTTCCCATCGATTGCCACCCCGACCGATACACAGATAAAGGGCAGCCCGACCGTGTAATTGGTGGTGCCGTCTACCGGGTCAACCGCCCAGCACACGCCCGCCGGGAGCACCCAGCGCCCGTTCTCAAGACGGTGGTTGCTGGGGTCTTCCTCTGCCAGGATGCTGTGCTCCGGGAAGCGCGCGCGGATCAGGCCAAGCGCGGCCTCCTGCGCCGTGCGGTCGGTGTCGGTGACCAGGTCACCCTTCCCTTTGGCATACACCTGGTGCGGCTGGTCATACTCGGCGCGGATCACGGCGGCAGCGGCCTGGGCCGCTTCAACCGCACAGTCGCGCAGCGCCGCCAATGTGCGGGTGTCAGTCATGGGGTGCCGTTTTCTCCAGGATGGCGAGGTGGGAAAGCCCCAAAAGCCGCAGCGGTGTGCGCTCCAGCAGATACAGAGTGTCGCGCAGCAGGCGCCCCGGACCGGGCAGCCGTGCGATGATGTTATCGTAGCCGCCGAAGATGCGTGTGTGGTGGACAACTCGCAGCGGCAGGCCCCTGATCAGCCGCCGCAGGTCGCGCCAGCGGTAGGCGCGCACGTGGGGAGCCAGCCGGTTGCGCAGTGCATCGGGCAGGTAGTTGATCAGCGGGGTGTTGCCGAAGTGGTATTCCCCCCGCCAGTAATGCCCGTGTGTTTCGAACGGGTACCAGCGGTTCGGGCAGAAGATCACGATGCGCCCGCCTGGCTTGAGCACGCGCGCCATTTCGGTCAGGGCCTGCTGGTCATCTTGCACATGCTCCAGCACTTCATGCGAGAGGATCGTGTCAAAGCTGTTGGCCGGATAAGGCACCGCTTCGGCTGCGGCGACATGTGTCAGGGGCGCATGGTCGCGTGCTTCGCGGGCACGCTCGTGCTCGATATCAAACCCGAAGACATGGGCCGTGTCCGCAAGCAGTTTGGCCGAGTACATGCCTACCCCGCAGCCGTCCACCAGGATCAGCGCGTCCTGTGTCCGGCTCCAGCGCCGGATCATTTCCAGCCTGCGCTCCTGCCCGGCCCGCCATACAAAGCTTGGTGCACCGCGTACTGCGAACTTCTCGTGATCGTTTGCCATCGTCCCCCGGATGCTTACTTGTTTTTAGCCAGTTCTTCCTTCAGCATATCGATCTGCGGGATCGGCGTGGGGTCCATCTGATAGCCCATCGCTAGGTAGTAGCTCACATAATCCCCAAGCTGGGCCAGGCTGAGCTGGCTGGCCAGCGGGCTTTGCCCGGCCGCAGACACTCGGTCCACGAAGATCGCTTCCTGCAGCAGCAGTTTGGTGGTGGCCTTCTGGCGGATCACCACGCGGGGGTGGTCATGGCGGCGTGCTACAAGCTGCACGATGATCATCTGCTCCAGGGCTTTGCGCGGTACTTCGGTGCCCACCACGCTGTTATGGCACAGTTCGGGCATCTCTTCGTAGTAGGCCGGGACCTTCGCGTTCTCGTTGATCTGCGTCTTCCAACGCCGTGCGACGGGTTCCAGCACGCCCCCGCCCCACATCACCGGGATGCGCCCCATCATCTGGCCCGCTGTGCGTTTGGCAGGGTTCAGGCTTGCCTTGATCGTCGGGGTGATCGTCTCGCGTGTCTTGCGCAGCAGGTCCAGTGTTTCCTGAATCGCCTCGTCCACGTCGATCAACCCTAAGTGCTGCATCCCACCCAGCAGGCTGCCATACAGCCAGCCCAGCGCAGCCCGGGGGGGTGAGTCGTATGCGTAGCGCAGCACGGCGCCGCCGGCCTCTTCAACCAGCGTCGCCAGCGTCCCCCCCGTGGTGATCGCCATCAGCCGCGCCCTACGCTCAATTGCCGTCTGGGCTGCCGAGAGCGTTTCCTCGGTGCCCCCGGAGTGGCTCAGCGTGATCACTAGCGTCTCGGGGCCGTACGCGTAAGCTGGCAGCCCGTAGCCCCGGCTGACCATTACCGGCACCGTGAGTGTGTCCGCGACCAGGGCGCGCAGCAGGTCCCCGCTGATCGCCGAGCCGCCCATGCCGCAGATCACGATCTGGCGCAGGTCCTTGCCCAGCGCCGGGTCGAGTGCCTGCTCCTGGGCGTTCTGCCAGGCCCCGCTGAGTTGCTCTGGCAGCGCTTCAACGTGCTTCAGCATGTCACTCGTGTCAGTCTGCTTGAACTGGGTCAGGTTATCCAGGTTCATGTTTTGTCTCCATCACGGATGGGTGCAGCCCCGCCGCTGCGCATCAGGGTGGGTTTAGCGATGCGTCGGATGACGCCGCTGGGTCTGGTCTGCCAGCGGCAGGATGGCTGCCAGGTTGGCCCCTCGCTCGCGCAGCCACTGTTCATAACCCTCATCCAGCGGCTGGACGCTCATCAGGTACGCATCTTCACCGTTATCACGGTAGTAGCCTCGCCGCCTGCCAACAATCTCAAAGTGATATTTGTGGTACAGGTTCTGTGCCAGGTTGTTGGTGACGCGCACTTCCAGCGTCACCATGCTGGCGCCAACTCCATAGGCGTGTCGCAGCATGTTCCACAGCAGCAGCTCGCCCAGCTTGTGACCCTGCCAGTCCGGGTGCACGGCAATCGTGCTGATGTGTGCTTCGTCGGCCACATGCCACATGCCCGAATACCCCACCAGCCGCCCGCGGGCGTTGGGACGTTCCGCCTGTGGGCTGCCCAGCAGCCGCCTCAGCAGGCCGGGCTGTTCCGAGGCATGGCCATTCACGGGGCGTGCCGCTTCCAGCACGAACATCAGGGAGTTGTGGTTGCTGACTTCATGGCGGTAAGTGCTCATCGGCCAGGGTGTAGGGAAGGCCAGGGTATCCAGCGCGTGGACCTCCTGAACGTCCTCCAGGGCCATATAGCGTAATACCAGGCTTGGCATTTCCATGGCGTTCTATGCAGGCTCCGAGCTCAAATAGAGAGGCGCTGCGCTGCGCGCGTCGGGCATTTCTCCGGATGCCAGCCTGCGCAGGGCGATCTCGGCCAGCACCGCAGCGCGGCGTACGTTCTGGCTGGGGGGGGCGAAGGTCACCGGGGTGCCGCTCGCGGTGAGCGTTTCCCGCCCGGCCGCGTCGATTTCCCCGGCCACCAGCGTGGCTGCGGTGACGCGCCCCGCCAGTGTTGCCCATGTACAGATGAACGGCTCGCCCTCTGCATGCCAGCCTGTGGGTGTTGCCAGGTACAGCCCTGCGTTGAGCCGCCTGCGTCCCGCCTGCATGACTGCGCACAGTCGGGGGATCGTCCGCGGCTGGGCCTCGGCCACGATATCCAGCGTGGGCACGCGCACCAGTGGGAGCGGCGGGTCGGCTGCCAGTGCGATCCCTTTCGCCAGGCTCATCCCGATCCGCAGCCCCGTGTATGATCCAGGCCCCAGCGGCACCGCAAGTGCCGTCACCTGCTGCATGTGCAGGCCTGCCCGTGTCAGCAGGGCTTGCAGCGCCGGGGTCACCTCAACCGTGTGATGGCTGGCGCTCAGCCAGCTCTCCTCGGCGATGATCTGCTGCCCATCATGCAGAGCCAGGCTCACGCTTCGTGTGGCGGTGTCGATGGCCAGGATCAGGGTATCAGGTGGGCTGTTTGGCTGCCTTGCAGAGTTCACAGCGCGATTGTATATGTCACCACGGGGAATGGCAAAAAACCCGGCCTCCCCGGGGCGAAAAAGAAGATGAGCAGCACCGAAGTGCTGCCCACCCCCATGTGCTTACGCTAAAATCCCCTCACTACCAACGCAAACCGCTTAAGCTACCGATTCATCTGTCATCAGGATACCAATACATCGCGGCTATATCTATACTATAGAATGACCGCCCGCTGCGCTCAATGGGACCTTGATCCTAAATTGGGCCGAGTTGTTTGGAGGGATCACATGCCAACAGGCTCCATCAACTTTGATCGAGCCGCCTCCTTCTATGATGAGACGCGCGGCTTCCCCCCCGGTGAGGAGCAGGCCGTCGCGAACCTGTTTGTGCGTGCTGGAGGGCTGGCCCCTGCGTCCCGCCTGCTGGAGATCGGCGTGGGTACCGGGCGTATCGCCCTGCCGCTGGCGCCGCATGTGGCCGCCCTGGTTGGTCTGGACCTCTCGCGCGCCATGATGCGCCGTCTGCTTGACCGCCGCACAACCGAGCCGGTCCATCTGGTTCAGGGTGATGCCACCCATCTCCCCTTCCCGCCCGGCTGCTTCGATGCGGTGCTGGCGGTGCATGTCTTTCACCTGATCCCCACCTGGGAGCAGGTGCTGCAGGGGCTGGTGCGTGTGCTGCGGCCTGGGGGCCTGCTGCTGCATGGCTATAACCAGCGCGACGAGGGCGATATTGCCGCGCTCTGGTCGGCTTGGCGCGCGTCTCTGGCGGAGGAGGGGCTGCCCGAACATGTGGGGGTGCAGGATATGCGCCAGGAGACCTTTCTGCTGGAGGCAGGCTGGCAGCCCACAGGGGAGCGCCTCTCGCACAACTACACGCTGATCTACAGGCCCCAGAATCTGATCGACGGCATCCAGACGCGCCGGTTTTCGAGCACCTGGCGTCTCACTGATGCGCAGATCGAGCGCGGTATGGCAGCGGTCCGCGCCGAGGCGCTGAGCCGCTTCGGCGACCCTGACCGGCCGGTCGAGATGTCTGGCGGCTTTGTGGTTGAGGCCTACCATCCCCCGCGCTGATGCGGTTTAAGCAGGGCGCTGCCTGCGCTATGCCGGTGCCCCTGCCGTCTGTTTTCCCATCTGCACCAGCTCGCGCCGCAGCCGGTCATTCGTCTGCTCGATCATGCCCATCAGTTCAGCATCGAGGTTGAGCTGGGCGGATAGGGCCGGGTCGCTCCACAGGATGATCCCCATCTGGCGGTACTGCTTCTCGCGCTTCATCAGGCTCAGCCGCTCCACGGCCTCGATGGTCCCCAACTTGATGGCCCCCAGCCGTTCCTCGGCAAGCCGCACCGTTTCGCCCAACAGCACCAGCTTGTGATTGGGCCACGCGCTGCGCCAGGGCAGCAGGGCATAGCGCCGCAGCTTGCGCCGTATGGCCTTCAGGTTGCCCAGATACTGTGCCTCCTGCTTCACGAAGACATTGCGCAGCCGCTGGTAGTTCGGGGGGTCGGCCAGGTAGGTCTCGCCGAGCTGGTCAAGGCCTTTATCCAGGTCGCTCTGTGCCTTGCGGATATGGCGTGTCTTGATGCTCTCACCCAGCACGGCACCGCCGATGGCTCCGGCCACCGCGCCTGCCACGCCCCCGACGATTGTGCCCACGCCCGGCACGATAAACGATCCGACCGCCCCGCCGATCTGGCTGCCCAGCAGCCCGCCCCCGGCCCGCGTTGTGACCTCAATGGCGGCGAACTCCAGGTTGCGCCCCAGCGTTGTGCCCTTACTGGCCCTGCGCCACGCGCGGTAGCTGGCAAACCCGATGGTGATCAGCGGGATATGCCCGATCAGCCCGGCCGCCTTGCCGGCGGTGGCGGCTGTGCTCAACGTGTCGATCACCCCATGCCCCTGCCCGTCCAGCACCACCGATCCGCCTGCGTCGGCGGCACTGCCCAGGTGGCTCGTATGCTCGAACAGGTCATTGAACAACTGGGTGGCTTCCAGCCCGCGCAGGGTCTCCAGCACCCGTTCGGCCAGCGGCAGGGAGTAGTCGCCCAGGCTAGCCTTGAGCACGTCCAGATTCTGGAGGGCATCCGCGATGTGGTCCGCCGCAGGCCCTGTGAAGTGATCCCAGATGGTGGGGTCTGCCATGCTGTAATGCCACGCGATATCCAGCAGCGTCACGGTGCCGATGCTGGCGATCTCGGCGGTATCGGCGTTGACGGCCTTGGCCAGCACCTCCTTGATCTTCGAGGGCACCTCGATGGTGCCGTGCAGCGCTGCCTTCAGGCGCGCGATGTGCCGGTCCCGTGCACGCCAGAACAGGATGCCAAGCGCCACCAGGGCGATCACCCCTCCAATGGTCAGGATGTCGGCCAGGTTTTCCGCCAGTGCATTGATGAAAGTTTGTACCATGCTCTCAGTCTGCCTTCTTCTTTACCGGTAAACCCTGTACGGGCTGTTCTGTCAGCCCGCATGTTCTACCCTTATTGTATCCTGTTTCACCTGCCTGGCGATATACAATGTCACGCAGTGCGTTCGGGTTCCTGCGCGTCGTCCCGCGCGCCATCCGGCGCGTGATCCTGTTTTCCGGGGTCGGGATCATCTTCAGGCGTGCTGCGTCGGACTCTGCGCAGCACGCTTTGCCCTGTCTTACTCTCCTTGATGCTGGGCCACACCAGGTACACCAGCAGGCTCAGCGGCAGCACCCACGCGAACTTCATGCTCAGGTGCTGCATCGCCGGGTAGGCCAGCAGCCAGGCGTAGGATACCGGCAGCGCCCACCAGGGGGCGATCAGCGGCAGAAAGACGCTGTACGAATAGACGCCGAACCAGGGGAAGGCCAGCGCCGAGGCGAGCAGCGCGGCGGTGACCTTCTCGCGGACGCCCTTCACAAGCAGCACCGCGCCGAAGGCGATCAGCCCGTAGGGATACAGTGCTGCAGTGCCCCACACAGGCAGCGCGGCGGTCAGGTCGCGCTGGTTGAACCAGCGCAGGGGCCAATCGATCCCCCACACAAGCATGCTGAGTGCCGCAATCAGGGCCGGGACGATCAGGGTTTTCCAGTGTTCCCGGTCATAGACGATCAGCACCAGCACGGCCGCCCCCGCCACCTGCGGTTTGATCATCGCCAGCACCAGCCCCGCCCCGCGCAGAGAGGGGCTGGGAGATAGCAGCGCCAGCATCAGCCCCACTGCGATCACCACCTCTACCTGGCCCAGCCATGCCAGGCCCATCACCGGGAAGGCCAGCATGACCGGGATGGGGTTGACTTCCATCCGTCTGCATGTCCAGAACAACCCCGACAGTGTCAGCAGCACCCACAGCGGCCACAGCAGCCGCAGCGGCACCAGCGTGATCGGGAAAAGCACCCAGCTTGCGTACCAGGGGTTGAAGCCGCATTCCAGGCATCCCTGGGCAAAGGGCAGGTAGAACCGGTACAGGTCGTCACCGCCCGGTAGGAAGAACGCCGCGGCGCTGGCAACCAGGATGATCTCAATGGCGATGGCGGTTTGCAGTGACGGTCGTTTGAGGCTGGCGAAACGCTTCTGCATGGGTGAAGGCGCCTTTCAGGGAGTGCTGCCGGGGGCTGCTCGCTCCCCTGTTTCATGGTACCACAGATGCCCATCTTTGCAGGGGTCCGTTGCCCATGTGATTCGTGACCCTCTCTGGGTCGGGGTGTTCTGAATGGCGAAGGTCTCCGCCATTGACGGCGGCCTTTCTGTCGTTTATTGTTAGCTTGGCGCGGCAGGTCGTTGAACAGGCCGCACGTGGAAATGGATGAAGGGTATCATGATCCGCACGAAGATCGTTTGTACCATCGGCCCGGCTACCCGGGACGAGGCTATGCTTGCGAAGCTCATGCGTGCCGGGATGGACGTGGCGCGCCTCAATATGTCCCATGGCACCCGTGATGAGCACAAGGCACTGATTCAGTCCATCCGGAAGGTGTCGGCAGAGGTGGGCAAACCGGTTGCCCTGCTGGGCGATCTGCAGGGGCCTAAGCTGCGTGTGGGCGAGATGCCCGCCGACGGCCTGCACCTCGAACGCGGCGAGCGTGTGGTGCTCACCACCGAGAGCATCATCGGCTCGCGCACCAAAACGGGCGCTGCCAGTGCGCTGATCCCGGTTCAGTACCAGGATCTCCCACGCGACGTCCAGATCGGCGACCGCGTGCTGCTGGATGATGGCCTCATGGAGTTGAAGGTCATCGACAGTTCGAACAAGAAAGAGGTGCTCTGCGAGGTGATCATTGGGGGAGTGCTCCTCTCGCGCAAGGGCCTCAACCTGCCCGGCACCAACCTCTCACTGCCCGCCATCACCAAGAAGGACTGGTCCGACCTGGACTTCCTCCTCGATCAGGGGGCCGACTGGGTTGCCCTCTCCTTCGTGCGCCGCGCATCCGAAGTGCAGGCGCTCAAGGAGTACATCGCCGGGCGCGACGGCGCTCCCCTGGTCATCGCCAAGATCGAGAAGCCGCAGGCGCTCGAGCGCATCGATGAGATTCTCGAGGCAGCCGACGGCATCATGGTGGCGCGCGGCGATCTCGGCATCGAGATACCCCCGGAGCGCGTCCCCCGCGTTCAGAAGGACCTGATCCGCGCGGCGAATCGCGCGGGCAAGCCTGTCATCACGGCCACACAGATGCTCGATTCCATGGTCCGCAACCCACGCCCCACCCGTGCTGAGGCCAGCGATGTTGCCAACGCGATCCTGGATGGTACCGACGCCATCATGCTCTCTGGTGAGACCGCCGCCGGAGCTTATCCGGTCGAGTCTGTCGAGACGATGGTGCGCATCGCAGAGCAGGTTGACTGCCAGTTCTCGCAGGTGGAGGGCCAATGGCAGCCCCCCGCCCACGTGCCGCGCGTCTATGGGGATGTCACCGATGCAGTGGCTGTCTCGGCCTGTGAAACCGCCTTTGACGTGCGTGCCGCGGCGATTATCTCGGCGACGGCCAGCGGGCGCACCGCACGCAGTGTGGCCAAGTACCGCCCCTGTGTGCCCATCATCGCGGTCACGCCCCACCCCGTTGTGCAGCGCCAGCTCATGCTGGCCTGGGGGGTCATCCCGCTGCTTGGTGAGCATATGGATGACGCCGATACCCTGATGCGCCGCTCGGTGGAGCTGGCCGCCTCAACCGAATGTGTGAACGACGGCGATCGCGTGGTGCTTACAGCAGGGATCGCCAACAACATCCCCGGTGCAACCAACCTGATGACGGTTGCCCGCGTGCGGCTGGCCGGCACGTGATCGCTGGTTAGGAGTTCTCCCTGACGGATCAGTAGGGCGGGCCCATCCGGGCCCGCCCTGTTTCATCCTTGATCACGCTGGTCCTGTAGATTATTTATGCTCACGAGCAGGGCAGTGTAAACCAGAACGTCGCCCCTCGGCCCGGGTTGTTATCCACGCTGATCTCACCGCCGTGTGCATCGATCACCCGCTTGCAGATCGCCAGCCCGAGGCCTGTACTTTTCTCGCCTCCCGTGGGCTGCGCCGACAGCCGTGCAAAGTAGGTGAACATCTGCTCCCGGTCCTTGTCCGTGATCCCCGGCCCTTCATCCTCTACGCTGACTTTCCACGCCCTGGGTGTCTGCTCGAGCTTCACACGCACGGTCGACTTCGCCGGCGAGAACTTCACCGCGTTGCTGATCAGGTTGTCCAGCACCTGCCGCAGATGGCGGTAATCGCCGGTGCATACCCCGCTTGGTGTCCCGGTCAGCAGTACGCACGTCCCTTTGGACTCGGCCAGCGTGTTGTGCCGCTCCACCGCCTGTTCCAGCATTTCCATCAGATCGATCTCGGCGAAGTCCAGGTGCAGCGTCCCTGATTCAAACTGGCTGACGCTCAGCAGGTCCGTGATCAGCTCCAGCATATCATCCGTCTGCTGTCGGATGTCCTCCAGAAACCGCCGACTATCCTTTTCAGACAGCGCCAGATTCGGGTCGAGCAGCACATCCATCCCCATCTGGACGGTCGACAGCGGGCTGCGCAGGTCGTGAACTGCCATACCCAGAAACGCGTTGCGCAGTTCGTTGAGCCGTACCAGTTCCTCGTTCTGCTTCTGGATCTCCGCTTTCTGCACCGCCAGCTCAGTGACCAGCCGCCCTTTCTCCAGGATCACCGAGAGCTGGTTGGCGATGCGCTGGTAAATCTCGATATGCACCTTGCTGTAAATATTGGCTTGGTCACTTGAGAAGAAGATGAAGCCCACAGGCACGCCGTTGGCGATCAGCGGGCAGGTCAGCGACGACCGGATGCCCTCCTCTACCATCAGCCGTGTGGATTCTGACCCCGGCTTGTGTTTCAGGTAATCAACTAAGTCATTGATGATACGCGCACGGCCCGTTGCCAGGATCGCCTGTAGGCTGCTGCCTTCCATCGCTGCGTGGTAGCCCTTCCCGAGGCGCATCACGGGCAGGTCGCTTTTTACCCAGTACATGCTCAGCTCGCTGCCGTCTTCACTCAGCAGCGCGAAGCCGATGCGCCGATAGGGGATCACCTCACGGAATTCGCTGTACACCCGCTCTAGGATTTCCTCCAGCATCAGCCCCGCGTTGATGCCCGTGGTGATCTGGTCCAGCTTAAGCAGCTCGTGATACTGATGTTGCAGCGCTTTGGCCAGGTCGATCAGCGCCAGGCCGAGCCGATCCACGCTGTCCTCGGGGTTGAGTCCCTCCTGCAGCCCATCCAGGCTGAACTCGCCCTGCTTCAGCTTCTCAGCGATCTCGATGAATTTGGGAATACGTGGATCATCCATAGCGCACGCTAACACACCCTCTGCAGATACCTGCTCTCTGGCCTGGGGTTAGAGCCCAACTCGCTGTCGTCCTGAACGGCGGCGGCTTAGTAGGATTGTACCGTGTTCAGGAACTTACCCAGTAATCATGGGTAGTGACCGGCCCATGCGCCGCCGGGGCCGCCGCGGCGCATGGCGTTGTCAATAAATCAATAACCCCTGTCTTTACTGCTGGTTACCCTCAATGGACAATCCGGGCAACAGCAGCTTGTCGTCGAGAGCCTCCCCCGCCGGGCCGATCAGCACCAGCCGCTGGTTGGTGCGCAGCAGGTACACGCCCACGGCGATCTGGTATTCCCCGGGTGGGGCGTCCGCGTCGACACGCACCACATACGGGTCGCTGATGATCTCGCCCGGCGCCCACGTGCTTGTGGGATAGGTGCCCTGCACAGGCCAGGTATCCATCTGCCCGTGGGGGCGCCCGTCAGGCCCGATCAACTGCACGAAGATCGTGTAATCCTCACGCATGGCACGCAGCCCCTGCCAGGTCAAGGTCACCCTGGCTTCCCCGCCCGGAGGCAGCACGCCCGTCGTGTAGTCGGCGCTGAGCAGCACCATCTGGTTATCGAAGTTCGCCAGCGCCCCGGCCACCGTTTCGCCCTCGATATGCGTCTCCGCAAACTGGCAGCGCCCCGTCACCGGGGCCAGCCACCCGCAGCGCAGGCCCGGCGCCTCCAGCTGCCAGGCCAGCCGGCTGCCTGCGAGGTCGGCATAGAGATGCGTCCCCTGCACCTCAAAGGACCCTGCTTCGGCGATCAGCGCATGGGTGCTGCGTGTAACGCGCCCATCCGCGCCCAGCCAGTTAGCCTCAACGGTCATCCGTCCGCCTGCCAGCGCCCTGGCCGGTGTCTCGATGCTGGTCAGGCTGCCGCCGTCGTAGCGCAGGGCCAGGCGTCTGCTTAAGGGGGGCACTTCGGCGGCTGCCTGCACCTCCACTTCACCGATCGCGGCCCAGGTGCCGCCGCCCATCAGCGTCAGCGGCTCGGCTGTAAAGGGGGCCGCCAGCGCCGCCTCCAGCCTGTAATGCCCGGCTTCCAGCCCATAGGGCAGCGCCGCGCTGTGGTAATCCGGGATGATCTCGCCGGGCTTCCAGGCGACTGTGGGGTAGCGCCCGCTCACCGCATAGGCCGGGTGGTCCTCCCAAACCGTCGTGCCCTCTTGATCAACCAGCCGCAGCCGCACTTCATAACTGCCGTCCACGCGCTCCGGCGCCTGCCACACCAGCGTGATGCCGGTCTCCCGTCCTGCCTGCCACGCTCCCCGATCGCGCTGGCTTCCCGCCAGTCGGATGCCGTTTTCCCAGGTATGGGGGGTGCCTCCCAGCGCAGGCAGCACCTCCAGCGGCGCCGTGCCCACTTCGATCAGCGGGCCTGCCGAGCGCAGGTGGTAGGCCCCTTCCAGCCCCGGCAGGAAGCGTGCCAGGTATACGGTCTGCCCCGCACCGGTCCGCGCGTTGATCTGCTCGTAGTATTCCGCCTCACTGCCCAGCACCACCATCTCTAGGTCAGGCCGCAGCCCTTCGATGCGGTGCAGGTATTCCAGCGGTGCGATCTTCTCGCTGTCGGCCAGGATCGCCGCCCCGTCGTCCAGAGGCAGCGCCAGCACCCGCCGCCCCCACTCCTCCAGGGCCTGCTCATCCGACCAGTCGAACTGGCGGGCCGCCTGCTGCGCTGTCAGCACAACCAGCAGCCCGAGCAGGGTGATCGCCAGCGCGCTGCCCGCCGCCGCCCCGCGCGGAGGCGCCAGGCGTGCCAGCCCATCGAGGACCGCCTGTATCCCGCACGCCATCCAGATCGCCAGCATGGCGAAGCACGGGATCACGAACACGCTGATGTCAGGCACATAGTAATTCAGCCCGTAGAAGCCCACCGCCGCAAAGACCAGGCCGGTCACCAGCGCCATACGCGGCTGCCGCCAGGCCAGCCAGCCCAGCCCGAGCGCACCCAGCCCGATCCCCGGCCAACCGTATTGATCAACCAGCAGCCGTCCCATAATGCGCCAGCGTTCTCCATCCACCAGCCACGCCCGGAGCTGCAGCGCCCCTGCAAAGCGGCTCCCCGTCACCCAGCCGATGAAGTCGCTCAGCGGCATTGGGCTTCCGTCCGTCACGGTGGGCCAGCGCAGCGGGATGTACAGGTAGATCAACAGCGCCGCCGCCAGCAGCCCGCCGCCCAGCAGCCACTGCTTCCAGCTCAGGCGCGGCCAGGCCAGCGCTGCTGCCAGCCCCAGCGCGGGCAGCAGCAGCACCGTCGTCAGGTGGTTGGTCAGGCCCAGCCCGGCCAGTGCCATCAGCCCGATGCTCAGCCGGGCCTGCATCCCCGGCGGGCCGGGGGTGCTGCGCCACGGGGGCAGGCGCAGGTGTTCGTTGCTCGCGATCAACCGCCCGGCCAGCAGCAGCATCCCGGCCAGCAGCGCGGTATGCAGCGCGTACACCTCCGCGATGACTGCCTGGCTCCAGAAGGTCGGGCTGAGCGCGAAAGCCAGCGCGCCCAGGCCGCTGATCACCGGGTGGGCCTTCAGGATGTGCACCAGCAGCAGCGCGATCAGTGCAGCGCTCAGCGCTGCGGCGACCAGCGACGTCAGGTTGACGCGCGTGGCCGTCTGACCCAGCGGCAGCAGGCTGAACAGCTTGCCCAGCAGCACATACAGTGGGTACCCGGTGGGGTGGGCGATGCCCAGCGTTGGCCCCACCACCTGGAACTCGAACGTATCGGCACGGCCAATCGTGCGCTGCAGGGTCAGCAGATAGGCCAGCGCCGCCAGCCCCCCGCTGCCCAACCCTGTGATCCGGGTGCTGCGTGGCGTGTTCTCCGCCTTCCAGGTCAGGGCCAGTGCGGCGGCCAGCAGCACGCTGCCTGCCAGCAGCAGCCCGCCCCGCAGCGGGTCTACCTCCTGCCCGGGTGTCACGACATACAGCCATGCCAGCAGGGCGGGCAGGCTTACCATCGTAATTGTGCTGGGGTCGGTCCCCGCTTCTCGCCCCCGCTGGTCCAGGGCCGCCAGTGCAGCGCGCCACAGCACAGCACCCAACCCGCCGCACAGCAGGGCTGCGGGCCACTGCCCGAACACGCCGAACCGCCACGGGTCGCTCTCGTACAGCAGCCGCGCGATGCCCATCCCGAGGGCCAGGCCGCCCCACAGCGACCAGCCCCACATCCACCAGCGGTGGGTACGATTGGAGCGTGGGACAGGGCGAGGGCTGCTCATAGGCTGTTCTTGCTGCATCTGGAATGCCGCTCAGGGGGTAACGCACAGTTCAGGTGAGGTATGTATCAGGGACATCCTGTGCTCACTGCCCCTGCTCGATCTCAGACTGCAGCGCGCGCTCGGTCTTCAGCCGGAAGTAAGCATCCAGCACCTGCGCGGCCACCGGGGCGGCGAACGCCGAGCCTTCGTCGCCGTTGTAGATGAACACGATCACGGAGATTTCCGGGTTGCCATACGGGGCATAACCCATGAACCAGGCATGGTTAGGCCAGTTGCCCGGCTCGCATTGGTCCAGTGCTGCCGCGATGTTATCGCAGTAGTCGGCGGTGCCCGTCTTGCCCGCGATTGGCACATAGGGCAGGATTTCCTCCTGGATGAAGGTGGCGGTGCCTTCCTCAAAGGTCACCGCGCCGCGCATCCCTGCCTGCAGGTACTGCAGTGTGTCCTCCCAGGTATCCACGTAAGTCTGCCCCTGAGACTCACGGTATGCCTGGATGCGTGTACGGATGTCCTCCGCCTCTGGCTCAAAACCGCGCACCACCTGCCCGTTCGCGTCGATGATCTCCCGCACCAATGTGGGCCGTGTGAACAGGCCGTTGTTGGCGATGGCATTGTTGACCTGCAGCATTTGCAGTGGGGTTGCCAGCACGTAGCCCTGGCCGAATACGGCGTTGTAGGTGTCCCCTGTCGACCAGTTCTCGCCCCACACACGGCGCTTCCACGCCGGGTCGGGGATCACGGCGATATTCTGCACGTACTGGTCCGCCGCCAGCTCGATGCCTGTGCTGCGCCCCAGCCCGTAGATGCTCATCCAGTAGCCCAGCCGTTCGATGCCCAGGCCGATCCCGTCGACCTCGTCCTGGTAGCCGCCGCCGATCTTGTAGAAATATACGTTGCACGAGTAAGCGATGCCGTGGATCATGTCCACGTCCCCATGCCCATCACGGTTCCAGCAGATAAAACGCTGGGCTTGGCCCGGGTCATTCTGGTAGTAGCGGTTCTCCAGCAGGATTTCCCCGGGGTCATTGATCAGGTAGTCCGGCGGCACCACATCCTCTTCCAGTACGCCGGTCGCCGTGATCATCTTGAAGATCGACCCGGGTGGGTACAGTGAACTGACGGCCTGGTTCAGCAGCGGCTTGAGCGGGTCCTGCGAGACGCGCAGGTAATACGGGTAATCGATGTTGCGGGCGAAGCGCGTGTTGTCATAGCTGGGGATGCTGACCATTGCCAGGATTTCACCTGTGCGTGGGTTGGAGGCGATCACCACGCCGCGCTCGTACCCGATCGGGTTGTTTGGCCGGAGCTCACGCAGGGTGTTCATCATCTCCAACAGCGCTTCTTGAGCGGCCTTCTGCAGCTCCACATCGATGGTCAGCCGGACGCTGTAGCCGGGGGTGGGTGGGATGTTCGTGCCCACCGTGCGCACGATCTCCCCTGCCACGTCCCGTTCCACGCGCTGGATGCCCGGCGCGCCTGCCAGGATGTCTTCCAGCGAGAATTCCACCCCGTCATACCCGATGCGGTCGCGGTCCAGCACGTACCCTCGCGCCTCGTATTCCTCGGCGCGCGCCTCCGAGATGGGCCCCATGTATCCAACAATATGCGCCGTCAGCGCCCCTGTCGGGTATTCGCGCACTGAAACCCATTCCACGTCAACGCCGGGCAGGTTTTGCTTCTCCGAGATAATCAGCCGGGCGATGTCCTGAGACACGTCAGCCTTCACCACCACCGGCCTGAACGGCGCGATACCCTGGCCTTCGCGCACCATCGTCAGCAGGCTGCGCTGGGGGATGCCCCGCTCATCCACCGTGTCCAGTTCCCCGCGCAGCGGCACTCCGATCAGCCCGGCCAGCCGCTCCAGCACCGCCAGTTCGTCTTCCTCATCTTCAGGCAGCAGCGCGGGGGTGACCACGACGTTGGCGCTCGGCACGTTGACGGCCAGAGCGACGCCGTTGCGGTCGTAGATCACGCCGCGCTGCGAGGGGATGCTCACCTCGTCAAAGCGGTTCTCATCGGCGCGCTGCACAAATTCGTCACGCATCAGGAACTGCAGTTGGTAGATGCGCGCAGCCAGCAGCACAAATGCAGCCACCACAATGATCTGCAGCACCCGCAGGCGGCCCATCTTAAGCCGCTGGTTAGGTCCCCACAGGCTCATGGCTTCTTGCCTTGCATATCCGGGTCGTTGACGGTCATATCGCTACCCGCCGTGGATGCAGCCGGGCGTACCAGCGCTCCAGCACTCGCAGCAGCGGCAGGATCAACAGCACATTGAACACCATCGAGGGCAGCGCCACGCTGAGCAGGGCTTCTCCGAGCGGGATCGGCTCTCCCAGCACACTGCGCAGCAGCAGCACACTTCCCACATGATAGGCCAGTGATCCCCCCGCGGTCAGCAGCAGGGGCAGCAGCGCATTGTCCCGGTATACCTGCGCCTCTGACAGCCCCACCACCCAGGTGATCGGCACCATCAGCAGCGAGGACAGCCCCAGCGGCGCCCCGCTGAGCAGGTCCAGCAGCAGCCCCCCTGCGAAGGCCCACGCCATCCCCTCACGGTCGGCGTCCAGCGTGGACCATGCCAGCGCGACCACCAGCACCAGGTCAGGCCGGGCGCCCAGCACGGTGATCTGGGGCAGCACGGTTGCCTGCAGCAGCGCCGCCACCAGCATCAGCGGGATGCCTACCTGCAGGCTCACTGTCCCTCTCCTTCGATCACATCCTCGAAGATGCGTACATCGGCTGGCGTGAAGTTGGTGATCACCGTGACCAGCTCCAGGTTGTCAAAGTCGACAATAGGTCTCAACTCCGCCTCCTGGAACAGCGCGCCCTGCTGGCTGCGCACGCTGGTGACCTGCCCGATCACGATATCCGCCGGGAAGGTGCCCCCCAGCCCGGAGGTGAGCGCCAGATCGCCTTCTGAGACCACCGCTGCCTGCGGGATCAGCTCCATGCGCAGGTTGCCCTGCAGCTGCCCGGTCACTGTGCCATCGGCGCGCGCGTCTTGCAGCCGCGCGTTGACTGCGCTGCCCTGGTCAATCGCCAGCCTGATCCATGCGCTGCCTGCGGCGATCTGCTCGACGCGGCCCACCAGCCCCAGTTCCGTGATCACCGGGTTGCCGGGCCGGATGCCGTCACGTGCCCCCCGGTTGATGATGATCCAGCGCAGGTAGCTGCTCGTGTCCCGCGCGATCACGTCGCCGGTTACCACGCTCTGGTCGGGATGCCGGGTAAGGTAGTTGGCCAGCGCGCTCAACCGGTAGTAGTCCTGCTCGATCTCGCGCAGGCCCACGATCTCCACCTGGATCTCCGCAAGCTTCCGCTCCAGCTCGCGGTTGCGTTCCAGCAGTGTCTGGTAGTCGGGGGCTCTGGCCTCTGTGTCGGCGGTCAGGGCATCGGCCCCGCCCGTCAGCAGCCGTGCCACCGGCTGCAGGGGGGCCATCACCGCGCTGATCAGCGGGCGCAGTGCCGCCGAGCGCTGCCCGGCGACCAGGATCAGCCCTGCGATGAGCACCAGGGCTGCCAGTGTGATCAGCCGCCTGTTTTCCCGCCGTTGCATCCCTGTATGATCACTTTCCGCAATGTCACGACAGCGCTGTCCATGCTTTCTTATACACGCCCTGGCCGCTGCTGTGCGCTGTTTGTAAGTGCAGCGGCCATCCTCTACCTTACCAGAGACTCCCCCCCTTCTGCTACTACGTGATCTGGGCGTTCGCCCACCCGGCTGCCGCCCTGTTCGGCGTCTGGCGCCCCCCGCGATCCACAGTACAAAAGGCGAGGCTCATTAGAGCCTCGCCTGATATATTACCTCATAGAGTGTCTGGCAGGGCCTCCGAAGGGGCGGCCCTTCCTTTGGGGTTCCTGCTACCCGTGGTGTGTGCTGCCGCGCTCCAGCCCGACCAAGACGCGCCGCAGGTTGTCGTAATCCTCCAGCACACGCCCGGCGCCGCGTGCCACACAGGTCATCGGGTCCTCGGCCAGCCACACCCGCATGTTCACTTCCTCACCCACGCGCTCGGTCAGCCCGGCCAGTTGTGAGCCGCCGCCTGCCATGCAGATGCCGCTTTCCATCAGGTCGGCGATCAGCTCCGGGGGCGTCTCATCCAGCGCATCCTTGATGGCGTCGATCACCACCTGCACCGAGTTCGAGAGCGCCTCACGCAGCTCAACCGAGGAGACTTCCACCGCTTCGGGCAGCCCCGATACCAGGTTGCGCCCGCGCATGGTGTAGGTCTTCTCCTCAGGCAGGGGGAAAGCCGACCCCGCCTCGACCTTGGCGCGCTCGGCCATGCGCTCGCCGATCAGCAGGTTGTACTTCGTGCGCATGTACTGGATGATGTCCTCATCCATCTCGTCGCCTGCCACGCGGATCGACCGGCTGACGATAATGCCGCCCATCGAGAAGATGGCGACCTCGGTGGTGCCGCCGCCGATGTCCACCACCATGCTGCCGCGCGCCTCGGTGATCGGCAGGCCCGCCCCAATTGCTGCCGCCATGGGCTCCTCGATCAAGAACGACTCGCGGGCGCCCGCCGACATGGTCGCGTCGTACACCGCGCGCTTCTCCACCTCGGTGACGCCCGCCGGGATGCCCACCACCACGCGCGGACGGGGCACGGGGACGAAGGACTGCTCATGCGCTTTGCCGATGAAATACTTGAGCATGGCCTCGGTGATCTCGAACTCTGAGATCACGCCGTCTCGCAGGGGCCGGATCGCGATGATGTTGGCAGGGGTACGCCCCACCATCTGGCGCGCCTCCGCGCCGATCGCCAGTGCACGCCGTGAGCGCTTTTCAATGGCAACCCAGGACGGCTCGTTGATCACAATGCCGCGGCCCCGTACATAGACCAGCGTATTAGCTGTGCCAAGGTCGATGCCGATGTCCAGGGAAAACAGACCAAGCAGCCAGTTGAAGGGGCTAAACACGCAGGGTGCTCCTCGCTCGGGGGTTGAACCGGCCTTAGGTGTATCACTGGACGCTGCCTCAAGGCCCGTTCAGTGAGGATACAGGGTCTGGCGAGTTAATCTTGACCAGAACACTGGGTGCATTCAGATACACACGGGGCAGGCGTTTGTGCCTGCACCCAGCGCATTATACCATCCGCCGCGTTCGATCTGCAATCGCAGCATTTGCGCTCTTCCGGCGTTTGGCATACGCTGGCACACTTGCTATGCTGGAATGGCAATCACGCCAGCAGCGTATTTATCGTAACCGGAAAAGGACGCGATGACCAGACCCTCTCGCTCACATGCCTACCAATTTAGACCTTCCGTGCCGGTCCTTCCCGGGCGGCGCAGGGCCTTAGTTGCCCTGCTCGGGGCGTTCATGGCCGGGTGCGCTTCTGCCGTGGAGCGGGCGGTTGAGCAGGTAGCAACCGTGCTGCCCGCGCCCACACCGCTGCCCACCCCCGGCGTGACGGCGCTGCCCGACCCTACCAGCACAATAGTGCCGCAGCCAACCGGCACGCCGCTGCCGTTTGCGGATGGTCTGGCAGAGATGGGCTTCGTCACCCCCCTGACTCTCCAGCATGTGATGCCCGGCGCTGCCGCGCTGCTCTATGAGCTGGAGGCACCGGCTCCAGGCGCCCTGCTGGTCTACGAGCCGCTGGATGGAGCCGGGCTGCAGGGTGTTCTGCCGCTGGATGCGCAGGGCCTGCGCGGCCCCGTCCGTATCGAAGGGCTGGAGGTCGGGCGTTCCTACCGTGTGCGCCTGGGCATCCCTGGCCCGGATGGTGTCTATCGTATGCCGGGGCTGTTGGGTCAGCCGTGGCCAGAGTTGGTGATGCACATCCCTGTGCCGGACGCCCCGCTGCGTGTGGCCGTCCTGGGCGACTCGGGCTTTGCTGAGGATGCCACCTTCCGGCTGGTCGAGCAGTTGGCCGCACATGATCTCGACTTCGTCATCCATACCGGGGATGTGGTCTACAATGTCTTCGAACAGGCTTCGGGGGCCGAGGCCTTTGCAGTCAAGTTCTACCGGCCCTTTGCCCCGCTGCTCCGGCGGATGCCGGTCTATCCCGTGGTTGGCAATCATGATATTGAACCTGCCACGCGCGACGCGAACGGCCTGCCTTTCTATTACAGGGCCTTCCCGCCCTTCACAGCCGACCCGGCCTTCCTACCTTCCGACTACCAGGGGCGCAGCCAGTGGTATGCCTTCTCGCACGGGCCCTTCCAGTTTCTGATGCTCGATACGCAGGCCTTGTTCGGGGAGGCAGGGGGCGCTGAGCAGGATGCCTGGCTGGCAGAGCGCCTTGCCGACACCCTCTTCCGGCATACAATCGCCGCGTTTCATGTCCCGCTGATCAGCAGCGGTCGGCACGGCCCGGAGGACAGCCCCGTGGTGCAGTCCAGGTGGCTGCCCCTGTTCAGGGGGTCCTCTGTGCGCCTGGTTCTCTCAGGGCACGACCATAGTTACGAGCGCCTGGAGGCTGACGGTATCACTTATCTGGTGACGGGGGGAGGGTCGGCAGGTACCTATGGCTTCGGCGCCCTACGCCCAGAGAGCCGGGTGACGTATCGGGGCACACATTACACGCTGCTGGAGATCGATCCGGCCCGCATCCAGGTCCGTGCTGTGGCCCTGGGTGGTGATGTGATCGATCAAGCTGAGATTACACTGCCGTAGAGTCTTTGCCATGCAAAGTTCCTCCGCTGGTTCTGCTGTGATCACCCGTAAGAACGCCCGCCATCTGCAGGTGCTGCGCACGCTCCGCCTGGACGATCAGGCATTTGCCGTGCGCTTTGCCCCTGATGGGCGCATCCTTGCGGCAGCGGCCGGTGACCGGATCAGTTTGTTCGACTCGGCCTCTGGCGATATGCTGCGTGTGCTGCGCTGGCATACCGGCTTTGTCTATGCGGTAGTGTTCAGCCCGGATGGCTTCACGCTGGCTTCCGGGGCATTGGATGGCGTCGTCACACTGTGGGACGTGACATCCGGGCTGCCGCTGGCTCACCTTACCGGCCATGTTGGGGCTGTGTTTGGCCTGGCTTTCCATCCCACGCGCGCGCTGCTGGCTTCCGGTGCGATGGATGGGACAGTCCGCCTCTGGGACTTGGATGCCCGGCGCCCGCTGCTGGCCTACTCGGGCCATGGGGATCGGGTGCGCGCGGTGCGCTTTACCCCCGATGGGCGCCTGCTGGTCTCTGCCTCTGAGGATGGGTCAATCCAGCTCTGGGAGGTGCAGAAGCGTGCGGTGGCCGGGCGTCTGCTGGGCCATCAAAGCGGGGTGTTTGGCCTGGCTCTCTCCCCGGATGGCGCATGGTTGGTCTCCGCCTCAGCCGATCGCAGCGTGGGCCTGTGGGATATCGCCTCTCAGGTGCCGATCCAGGCGCTCTCCGGGCACCGAGGCTATGTCTATGCTGTTGCCAGCTCCCCGGATGGCACGCTGCTCGCCTCTGCCTCGGCTGATCACACGGCCATCCTGTGGGACATCGCGACTCGCAGGCCCCTGGCGCGTCTCAAAGCTCATGAAGGCCCGGTGTATGCCGTGGATTTCCGGCGCGATATCCGCCAGCTTGCCACCGCTTCGTTTGATGGGACTTTGCGTTTGTGGGGGGTGCCTGCCTGACAGGCGTTGCCCTGCGTGACGCCTTCAGCTACGCCAACCCGGTCACGAAACTTGCCCCTGTGCCTGAAATCCTGCCCCCGGCGAATCGCCAGTGTCACCTTCTGAGGGTCAAAAACCGCCTTAATAAGGCAAACGCGCCCTGTAGAAGTGCAGGGCGCGTGACGTGAATCTCAACTTTCTGTCACAAAACAGGTCCTCAGATCTGCTTCCGGTAGATGTGGTGTGTCTTGTCAAACTCCACCCCGAACTGCTTCATTTCGTTCAGGCTCTTCGCATTGAACTCAGAGATTTGTACCACATCACCATGCAAGAACCGTTTGTGCTGGCTAAGGGTCTCATGCAGCGCGGTATACATGACGGCTGTGCCTCCCAACCCCTGGTATTCAGGGTCAATGCCCATGCCGTTCAGGTTCAACCAGCGCGTGGTCCGGAGCTCCCACAAGAGGTGAAAAATGCCAAATGGGAACAGCCGTCCTTTCGAGCGCTGCAGTGCGCGAGAGATATCCAGGAAGCAAAACATAAACCCGATGATATCCCCGTCCTTGGTGATGAATTTCAGCATCTCCGGGTCGGTGATCAGCACAATATCATTCACCACCTGTTTGATCAGTTCTTCGGAGAGCGGGGGATCCCCGGCGATGTGCGTGAGTGCCCGGTTGTACACATCGACAATCGGTTTGACCACTTCACGTTTGAGCGCCCGCTTGGTGCGGTAACTTTTGATCCCGAACCCATAGCGCTCCATCACCTTTTCGGCCACACGCAGGTTGCGCTCATCGAATTCAGCCAGGACTTTCGGGACGCTTACGTAGCCCGAATAAACCCGCTCCTCGAGTTCAAAACCCCATTGTTCTGCCAGCGCTGGGTAGTACGGATGGTTATAGGGGATGCCTACTGCGGGAAGGCGTTCGAAGCCTTTGGCAAGCATCCCGAATCCATCAAACGCCCTGAAGCCCAGCGGGCCCCGGAACAGGTTCAGGCCGCGCGCGTGCGCCCAATCCGCCGCCGCATCGAACAGCGCATTGGCAGCCTGCTGATCGTCGGTGCATTCGAACAGGTAGAAATGGGCCTGCTGCTCGCCCTTGAAGGCGTTGTAATACAGAGGGGCCATCACACAGATACGCCCGATATCCTCCCCGTTGCGCGAGGCGACAAAGAATGCGGCATCATTCTGCTGGTAATAGGGGTTCTTCTTGCGGTCAAGCTGAGTGCGGGCATCCAGCAGGATGGGGGGCACCCACTGCGGGGTGTCTCTGTACAGCTTGAAGGGCAGCATAACAAATCGGTTGACCTCGCGCCGCTTGGCGGTGTCGATCTCTTGAATCGTGACCGGTGTGGACGCCATCCTGGGCTCCCTTGATTGTGCGTGTTTAAATGGTAACCGGGTCTTTGACTGGGATTATTCTACGTTAGTGGTGTATATGTAGCCAAACCCGCGCCGCGTAACAATAAATTTATCCGCGCCATAGGTGGCAAGGCGCGTGCGGAGACGTGAAATGCGGGCATCGATCATCTGGTCGCTGATGTCCGTCTGGTCCGGCCAGACTTCGTTAGCCATTTGATCACGTGAAACGATCTGACCTTCATGGCGTACCAGCAGTGCGAGCAGCCGATACTGGCCCACGGATAGGGGCGGGTCGATCAGCAGGCCGTTCACACGCACTTCCTTGCGAGGCTCATGCACCGCGATGCCCGGGCGGCTGGCTTCCTTGGGGCTGAGTTCGGTGGTAGCCTGGGGGTCTTCAAAATACGCGATTACTGTCTCAGCAAACCGTATCACGTCCCCATGGCCCAGAACGTGATCTGTGGTGATCGGCGTGTCATTGACAAATGTGCCGTTGGTGCTGCCGAGATCGCTCAGGATGTACTGTTGGAAAGCTCGGTCAATGCGTGCATGGCGGCGCGAGATGGCATTCTCATCTAACGTGAGGTGACATTCGGGAGCTCTGCCGATCAGGAATGGGACGGTATAAATGGTCACTTCGTACACATCGCCGGTGCTGCGATGTACGATCAGCTTACTCGGTAATGGCTCCATGCTTTTCCAACCGTTATTGAGCTGGGAGCGCCCCAGTGTATCTCCCATTAAATCAGTGTAACTTAAACTATTCGGCGCGCAACCCGAGCCATCACGGTGCAGGATCAGTATCAGCAAACCCGGCTGCTTTAAGCTCCTTTTGCAGCCTTACCAGGGCACGATGCAGCTTCTGCTGCCGCAGGCTGTTTGTGAGGTCGCCGCGCGTGCGCTCCAGCACCCCGCGCAGGCTGTCCACGCGGCGGCGCAGCCCGTAGGTAACGGCATCAGGGAAATCGAAGGTCATCAGGCCATTATAGATGGTATCCATCGACTCGAGATTTCGTTCTGCCTCGTCGGTGTGGTGGAGCCGTATAATGTCAAGGATGCTGCGGCGCAGTTCGCTGGCAGCTTCCGCCAGCCCGTTCAGATAGGTGGCACCCGGCACGTCCAGCTCCTGCGGTGTGGGCAAACGATCGGCTCCGCGTACCAGCGCGGCGATCACAAACGCCTCGACGTACTCTTTCAGGGCGTCCTGCGTGAAGCCTGTGTGGTACAGCTCAGGAAACTCTGCCACGCCTTCCACCATCTGCTGGGCCGCCGTGCGTGCTGTCTCCAGGCCGGCTTCCGCAACGTCCCACTCGCTGCGATGCACAGCCTTGATCGCGTTGGCACAATGGCGGATCAGTTCACGGGAACGGGCCAGCGTTGCATCGCGCGCGGCGTTGCGGGCTTCCATCTCCTCGCGTATTGAGTCAAAGATGGGTTCAAGATTGTTCATGGGTATACCTGTCAAGTGATTGGTGAATCGGACCCTGATTATAGACAGGCAGCCTTGACAGGGAAAATAACCGGAGCAGATTTACAGAGTTTGATCACGCAGCGTCGTCACCAGGCGGCTCACCCCGATGATTAGCAGCAGGCCCAGCCCCAGCGCCGGTAAGAACCTGAGCTGCACGGTCATGCGCTGGCCAGCCACAAAGAGGGCTGCACTCAACAGTTCAATCGCCAGCAAGCGCACCACAAAGCGCCCTTGCAGGCGTGCGTCAGGCAGGGCAGCGCTGAATGCCATGCTGCGACGCACATAGTGGCCGGTATGTAAGGCTGCCATCGCCAGGATCGCGGATGCAGCCATCAGAAACGGGAGCAGGTCAAGGGTAATACCCCCCGCAGCCAGAAGGAAGGCCCCCAGACCCAACAGGGTTGCGGGAAGGGCCCATCCGCGCCACTCGCTGATCAACCAGGCCAGGCCGCCGGCCGCGATACCCGGCAGCCATCCAGCACCTTCCGCGCCACGGAAGCCCCCGAGCAGCATCGCGGAACTCAGTGCCGCGCTGAGTAGGGTAAGCGCACGCAGCAGGCTCACCGAATGACGCCCCCTGTGCGTGCCACGAGAGGCTGGCGTGCAAGCGATACGTACACAGCCTGCGCCAGCGGCTCCCGGACATCCCAATCCACCACACGCACACCCGTCTGCCGCAGTTTGCGCAGCAGCAGGTGGCGCTCAATCTGAGCAATCCGTGCTGCCAGTATGGTCTCAGGGCTGTTACCTAGAAAGCCTGCTTCGAAGCTGACGGGGCTGGGGCTAACTACCAGCAGCTCATACCCCTGTCCGCGCATCCGGACGAGCACCGGGAGATCATCTGCCACCAATGGTCCCAGCAAGATGATCTGGGAACGTGCGGGGAAAAACTGTGTGGGCAAATAGTACAGCCTGTCAAAAACCTGGCTGATCCCCGTCTCCGCACGCGCCAGCGAGCGCAGAATGCGTTCCCGCTGCTGCTTGCCGTATCCTGGTGGCGTCCAATCCAGCGAGCGCCCATAGACCAGCATCCCAACCCGGTTTCCATCAGTCAGGAAGGCGTCGGCCAGAGCAGCCGCGGCCCGGACGGTATGCTCAAACAGGTTAAAGTCCCCGATTACGATATTGGATCGCTGGCGCGCATCTATGATTAACCCGATATCGGCCACACGCTCCTGTTGATATTCATTGCTGAACAGCACGCTGCCCAGCCGGGCACTCGCACGCCAGTTGATATGGCGCAGCGCGTCAGAAGGCTGGTAGCCTCGCACACCGAAGAACTCGACCCCTGGCCCACCGATGTTAGCCGGGATCGAGCCTGCATATACGCGCGTCTGGCGCGGCCGGATGGCAATACGCCGCAGGCGAACTACGTCAGGCAGTACGGTCAGCATCTGTGCTGACTGGGGGGAGATGCTCACCTGGTGGCGGACCAGGTCAAATACATCGCGCGCAGTGACCCGCAGGTCCCCGAAAGAATACACACCACGCACCCCGGATAGGGTGTAGCGCAGCGCGACCGTCTGGCCAGCGCGCAGAGTGGTCAGAAGGCTGTGCTGGCCTTCGATCACGCGCAGCCCGTCGGGGATTGGGTCATGGATCAGCACTTCATCCAGACGGCCGCCTTCGTTCAAGACTGTGAGGGAGACCATCACCGGCTGTCCTTCGCAGGCGCGATCTACACTGATCGACCGTGTAATACGCAGCCGCGGCGGGTCCGGACCAAACAACAGCGCAGCAGCAATGGTCAGCAGCAGCGGGAGTGCGAGCAGCAAAACAGGCCCGCGCAGGCTGATAAGCCCCCACAGCACCAGCGCATACAGCAGGGCACCCTGCAGCAGGAAACGACGCATGTCAGACTTCCAGGACCGGAACGGGCACCACGGCGAGAATATGTTCAACAACCTCGGCAGCGGCGTGGCTGCGCAGCCACAAATCCGGCTGGAGGATCAGGCGGTGGGCCAGGGCTGGCACAGCGTAGCGCTTGATATCGTCTGGCAGCACGTAGTCGCGCCCGTCGATGGCAGCATAAGCGCGCGACAGCTTGAGCAGCGCCAGCGACCCGCGGGGGCTGGCCCCAACAGTGACACGCTTGTCACGGCGCGTCTCCCCGACAATGGTCACGATATACCTCTCCAGATCGGGGTCCACATGGACTGTCTCGACAACTGCGCGCATCTGCATGACCTGATCAGCATCCGTAACATGCTCAAGGGCGACCTCTTCCTGCTGCCGCTCGCGTCGGCGTCTCAGGATCTCCTGCTCCTCTTGAGGCGAGGGATACCCGACGGCGAGCTTCATCAGGAAGCGGTCAAGCTGGGCCTCGGGCAAGGGAAAGGTCCCTTCATACTCAATAGGGTTCTGGGTAGCTAATACGATGAAGGGATCGTCCAGTGTCATTGTCTCGCCCTCCAGAGTAACCTGCTTTTCCTGCATGGCCTCCAGAAGTGCGGACTGCGTCTTGGGCGAGGCACGGTTGATCTCATCCGCCAGGATGATGTTGGCGAATACGGGGCCCCGCCGCAGTTCAAAGCGGTCATTAGCCCGACTGTAGATGTATCCCCCTGTGATGTCACCGGGCAGCAGATCGGGGGTGAACTGGATGCGTTTGAAATCAAGGCCCAGCGCGGTGGCAAAACTCTTGGCGAGCATGGTCTTGCCCAGGCCCGGAAAGTCCTCGAGGAGCACGTGACCATCGGCCAGCAGCGCTACCAATACATCTTGCAGCAGGCTGCGCTTGCCAACTATGGCTTTCTCCACCTCGTCGAGTACACGGGTGCTTGCAGCCTGAATCTCAGGTATCGTCAGGGTCATACTGTATCTCCAGGTCATGTTCGAGAGACTCTACCAGCATTTCCAATGGTCCTCCCGGGGTAACCGGGGGAGGTTGTCCGCCCAGCGTGTTATGGATAAACAGGGCGATGCGCCGCAGCGGCCCACCGCTGGCTTCTGCGAGGGCGTCAATGTTGAGGCGGACATCGGCCGCACCAGATGAAAGCAGAAAGTCCTGTGATTCAGGTGGAAGATCAAGCCTGCCACTGCGCAGAAGCTCACCCCGATCGGAGGCATTAGAAAGACTGTGACCGCGAGCCTCGAGGACAAGGTTCAAAAGATGGTAAGCCAGACGCCGCCTGAAATACAGGCCTCGTGTTGACTCGCGTACCCAGCGGGCCAGTGTGCTGACCCGGCCTCCGCTGGCCAGCCGCACACCTGACTCGACAGGCGCGCCTCGCCGCTCACGGTACAGGCTGTAAAAGGCCAGCAGCAGCGCCAAGATCAGAAAGACGCCCCAGAACAATACCTGCGGCAGCGTGCCAAGAACCAGGCTGGCAACCCACAATCCAAACAGAATGGTTGCGGTAATGCGCTCGCGGAGATCGGGGCCAACCAAAAAAGCAAGCAGCAGCGCGCCCAGCAGGACTGCGGCGCCCAGCAAGATACGCAGACGCAGTGCCCGGCTCACGGGTGCCTCACTGTTAGGTCAGCAATCGCGCTGAGGCACTGGACGGCCTCTTGCCTTTCGGCTTCGCCGGGTGTGTGTGACCCATACCGCACCGCTTCAAACAGGCGGGTCAGCCGCTCGATATGCTCGGCAGGCAGGCTGGTATACCGGAGGTACTGCACAAACTCGCGCGGAGTCATCGCTGCATCACGTTCAATGCCCCGCTGCTCGCTCAGGATCCGCCCCATATCGTAATAGCACTGCATGACGGTCTCCTTGAAGCTGGCTCCGCTGCGCAGGGCTTCGGCCGCGTGGAGTGCCTCACGGGCGATCAGGTCTGTCATGTCTGGACCATGAGCAAGCTTGCGCCAAAGCCATATGCCCAGCCCACCCAGGACCAGCAAGATAAGCGCAGTGGCCACGAAGGAAAGCCAGGCCGGGGGCTGTGTGATCAGACTGCCTGGCTCAACGACAGGGAGGGCATTCATGTCCGGCGCCGCCTGGTCGATCTGCAGGCTTTCGAGCAGTTCATCAATGAATCCACGGTTGCGCTGCAAGAGAAAATAGAAAGCGACGGCCACAGCAGCTAGGCCGATTGCGTCGCGCAGCACGCGTTTACGCAGTTCCGGGTTGACCAGGATGTAAATGACTGCAACCGGTAAGAGCACACCCAGCACAATACTGAGCACGACCCATAACCGTAAGTTATTCTCCAGCGCATTCTGGACGGCGGGCGGAGGCTGTATCGGCGCATCCTGACGAAGGGTGAACTGTTCTCCCGGCCCGAGGTCCAGACCTGAGAGGCCAGCCCCTAATGCTACCAGGGCTGCCAGGCTGGCCAGCAGCAAGGCACCCACCCACACTTTGTTAGGTCTTCTCATTGGATGCTCAGCGATGTGAACAAGGTGTTGAATACCCAATTTCCCGCAATTTTATGAGAACAGTGCGCCCGGTGCAACATTCCGCTGCGCCGGGCGCGTGGAACAGCGCTCATTGAGGATGCCGCGCTGCTGGTTATGCAGTCCTGAACGAGGGAGACCTAGAACGGGATCTCTTCCTCATCCTGAGCAAGACTCCCACTCGGGAAATCGCCGCCTGCCGGGCCGCCGTCACGCCCCCCAAGGAAGCGCACATCCCGTGCCGTCAGCTCAAGCGTGGCACGCGGCTCGCCATCCTGCCCTGTCCATGCCGAGGCCTCAACCTCGCCGATCACCATGACCTGGCGGCCTTTCTGCAGATACTGGTTAGTAGTCTCTGCAAGGGGTCCCCAGCAAGTGACCTTAAACCAGGTGGTCTTCTCGCTCTGGCTGCCGTCCTTGGCAGTCCAGCGGCGGTTAACAGCAACTGTGAAATCGGTGACGGCGCGTCCCTGCGGGGTATAGCGCATTTCCGGGTTACGCCCCAGATTGCCGACGATAATGGTCTGTTGGAACATACGTGGGCTCCTTTGCACGCAAGCAATAAAACTCGATCAAGTGTAGCATCAAACCTCGAGATTGTTCAATTATCACCGTAATAGAGGCCGGTTCATCTTAGTATGCCACAAGGCTGTGACAACAAGTGTCACCCTCATGGCATAAGCATTTTTCGAAAAATGGCACAAACTCCACAGTCCAGGGCGTACAAAGCTTGCTAAATCGTATTATAATGGGGTGGCACAGTGATCTGTGCTATGCTGGGGGTGAACACCCCCAGCCTTGTTCAATGTGCGCCAACCCCCGTGAGGAATGCCTCCCCGGACCCCGGCGCCATTAGATAACGTAATGCTTCAGAAGGAGGACGAAACCCTGATGAGAAGCAAGAAGGTGTTCTGGCTTATCGCTTTCGCCCTGATAACCACGCTGGTATTGGCTGCCTGTGGTGCTTCGCCGCCCATGCCAGCGGAGGAGCCTGCCGCTGAGGAGCCGGCGGCAGAAGAGCCGGCAGCAGAGGAACCCGCCGCCGAGGAACCCGCTGCGGAAGAGCCCGAAGAGTTCGTGTTCGGCATGATCCTAGTCGGACCGAAGAATGACCGCGGCTGGAGCCAGGCTCACTATGAGGCAGGTCTGTACATTGAGGAGAATATCCCTGGCGCTCGTATGATCGTCTTCGAGAGCCTCAACCCGGCTGACAAGCCTGAGGCGACAGTCGAAGGTGTGGTTGACGAGATGGTCGCACAGGGAGCCAGGTTGATCTTCACAACCTCAGACGAGTTTGAAGAAGATACCCTGGGTGCTGCATTGAAATACCCGGAGGTCGTCTTCATCAGCTCTTCAGGTGATGACGCCTGGGCAGAAGGGCAGGACGCCGGTGTTGCTCCCCCCAACGAGGGCAACATCATGAGCCAGATCGAGCCTATGAAGGCCGTCGCCGGATGCGCCGCAGCGATGGCAACCCAGACCGGCAGCATCGGGTACCTGGGACCCCTGATCAACTTTGAGACGCGCCGCCTGGTTTCCTCAACCTACCTGGGCGCCCGCTACTGCTACGAGAACTATCGCGGCCTGGATCCCGATGACCTCACGTTCACCGTCACCTGGATCGGCTTCTGGTTCAACATCCCGGGCGTAACGCTCGACCCGACCGAGGTTGTCAACCAGTTCTTCAGCAGTGGCGCAGATGTGGTCCTCAGCGGTATCGATACGACCGAGGCAGTCGTTGTCGCGGGTCAGCGGGCAGCAACAGGCGAACCCGTCCTGGCCGTCGGCTATGACTATGAAGAGGCATGCGATGAGGCCCCGGACATCTGCCTGGGTGTGCCGTACTTCAACTGGCGGCCCATGTACCTCGAAACGGCCCAGGCTGTGGCTAATGGGACCTGGGAGCAGGGTTTTGACTGGCGCGGACCGGATTGGGAGAATCTGAGCGATAACACCAAGACCGGCTCCGGCTGGGTGCCCGGCCCGGCTCTGGAAGCCAATCCCGAATGGGCTGCTGCGGTAGAGGATTTCATCTCCAAGCTGGCGAGTGGTGAGGTTAATGTCTGGACCGGGCCCATCAATCTCCAGGATGGGACGGAATACATCCCCGCCGGAAGGGCTGCGACTGATCTTGAGATCTGGTATCTGCCCCAGCTTCTCGAAGGAATGACAGGCCCCAGCCAGTAATTCACGGCCGATGCAATAACGAGAGAGCAGCTGCAGCGCGGCTGCTCTCTCAAGCCCGCCTCTTCTTGCCACCTATCAAACATCGCGAAAAGGTTGTTATAAGGAGATTCCTCAGATGTCCTACACACATCAACGCCGGATGCTCTATGAGGTAACCCAGGATATCGTGGCGACTGCAATGGGGCGTGAGCCAGCCGATTTGATCATTAAGAATGGCCGACTCGTCAACGTCAACATTGGCCGCATCCAAGAAGGCATGGATGTCGCAGTCCGGCATGGCATTATCGTCTATGTGGGCACAGACTCCTCGCACATCCTGAAAGACGAACACACTAGAATAGTCGATGCTGGCGGGCGTTACATCGCTCCCGGGTTTATAGACACCCACCTGCATGTTGAAAGCAGCATGATCGATGTCCGCAGCTTTGCCGCTGCGGTGCTGCCTGAGGGGACTACCACCATTGCCTGTGATAACCACGAAATAACCAACGTCTTCGGCCTGCGGGCCGTTGAGTTGTTCCACAAGGCTGCTGAAGGGCTGCCGCTCAAAGTGATGGTGGCTATGCCCGTATGTGTCCCCTCGATCCCTGGGTTTGAGGATGCCGGGGCGATCATCACGGATCGGGAAGTCACAGAGGCTTATCAGAAAGGCTGGGCGCAGCTCCAGGGTGAGCAGATGAACTTCCCCGGCCTGATCTATGGCGATCCGGGGGTGCATGCAATCCAGTCTGCCTCCCTGCGGGAAGGGGTTGTTTTGACAGGGCACTATGCCAGTCCGGAGATCGCCGTTGGGCTGCAGGCATTCATTGCCGCCGGTATTTCGGGGTGCCATGAAGCAACCACGGCGGAAGAGGCACTGCGGCGCGCTGAGCTTGGCTGCTATACCCAGCAGCGGTATGGCACTGCCTGGCTAGACATGCCCCAGACCGTTCGCGCTGTGCTTGACAACCCGGATATCGATACACGGTTCTTCTGCCTGATCACTGACGATGTCACCCCCGCGACGATTGTCGAGGATGGACACGTTAACCGCGTGGTGCGGGATGCGATCAAAGAAGGCCTTGACCCGGTGAAGGCGATCCAGATGGTCACGATCAACGCGGCGCAACTGCTGGAGAAAGCGCGCTGGATCGGAACCGTGTCGCCCGGGCGTGCTGCGGACATCCTGCTGATCAGCGATCTGAAGAAGATGGTCATTGATCAGGTGTTTGCAGACGGCGTTCTCGTGGCCGAGAAGGGCAAGATGGCCGTCGACATTGCCAAATACCAGTATCCTGATTGGGCGCTCAAGTCGGTTCATGTCAAGCCGATTTCAGCCAGTGACCTGCGCATCCCGTTTGCGGGCGATGTGGCTAAGGTGCGCGTGATGCGCATCGTGCCAGGGATGGTCCACACAGTGGAGGAAATCTGGGATTTGAAGCCAGTCAACGGCGAACTGCGGGCGGACGCATCACGCAACCTGGCCAAGGCCGCAGTGTTTTATCGGCATGAGACCAAGGTTGACGCCAACGCCTTGAAAGGCTTCGGATTTGTTACCGGGACGGACTTCAAAGACGACGTTGCCTTTGGATCAACGGTCGCGCATGACTGCCATAATCTGATGGTGCTGGGCACCAGCGACGAGGCAATGGTCACTGCCGCCAACACCCTGATTAAACTGGGTGGCGGGATGGTGGTGGTCCATGGGGATAAAGTCACGGCTGTTCCCCTGCCGCTGGCCGGGCTGATGTCGCTGGAGTCGGCACAGGCCGTCACCGAGCAGCTCCACGCGATGGAGCAGGCCTTTAAGGATGCTGGCAGCATGCACCCATCGGTGGAAATGACGCTCAGCTTGCTTCCGCTGATTGTGCTGGTTGAGCTGCATGTGGGTAACCGCGGGCTGGTTGCCCTAAAGCCTGGCCAGCCACCCCAGTTTGTTGACCTGGTTGTACAATAGGCAAGTGGATGATCAAGCAGCCTCTAACCTCCACAAACTGGTCTCCGCCTCAGGAGGTTAGGGGCTTTTTCGTTTCAGGTCCGGATTTGCTGGCTTACGCAACTCCTGGCGACTGACCGAGCTACCTTGAGAGAAAGCCTATGCGCGTTGAGCTGAAACACATTCACAAGCGATTTGGCGATGTGCATGCCAACAATGATATCAGCATCGTCTTTGAGCCAGGGCATATCTATGGTCTGCTGGGCGAGAATGGGGCAGGGAAGAGCACCCTGATGAAGATCCTTTCAGGCTACCAACCCCCTTCCAGCGGCCAGATCTGGGTCGACGGTCGAACTGTCAGCTTCCACTCGCCATCGGATGCGCTGCGAATTGGGATCGGGATGCTTTACCAGGAACCCAAGGACTTCCCTCCCATGCGTACCGTAGAGAATCACCTGCTGGCCTATGATGAGCGCCTGATGCTTCACATCTCGGACGCGTCAAACGATCTGCTGGATGCTGGTGAACGCTACGGCTTTGAGAATGACCCGATGGTTTACCTCGACACCCTGACCCTGGGGCAGCGCCAGCAGGTGGAGATGCTGCGCCAGCTGGCGTTGGGTGCGGAAATGCTGATTCTCGACGAGCCTACCACGGGTATCAGCGCTGAGCAGAAGGATGTATTGTTCGCCACGATGCGGCGTCTTGCGCATGCGGAAGGAAAAACAATCGTCCTTGTTTCACATAAGCTCGAGGAAGTGCAGGAACTGTGTGATGCGGTGGCGGTGCTGCGCAAAGGCCAGCTGGTCGGCCAGCGAGCACGCCCCTTCTCGACCGATGATCTGGTGGAGATGATGTTTGGCCAGAGCATCCCTCGCACAGAGCGCCCCCACTTTGAGGACACGCCCCCTGTGCTGTTGGTCGAAAGTGCAACGATCCATACCTACAGCCTGACAATTGAGGATATCAACCTGCAGCTCTGTGAGGGCGAAGTACTGGGCCTTGCAGGCCTGGAGGGCAGCGGCCAGAAGCTGCTGCTGCAGGCATGTGCTGGCCTGCTGCCGGTGCGTTCGGGCCGCATCGAACTGGATGGCTGGCAGGTCAAAGGGCTGCGCTCACCCCTGGCTGCCGGGCGCTGGGCCGCACCGCTGGTGCTGCTCGGGATGACAGCCTGGTATCTCGTGCGCTTTCTGACCGGCACGATCCGTGGGCTGCAGCTCGCCGGGGGCATCCTGAGCGCTTTGCTGATCGCGGGGACCCTGCAGCTGGTCTTTATGATCCTCAACGCATGGACCAGCCGCGATGCCTACCATGAATTTCGCACACGGGGCGGCGCCTATGTGCCAGCCGGTCGTCTGGAAGAAGCCCTGGTACCGGGCCTGACGCTCACCGAGCATACTGCTCTGGTGGACCCTGAACTGAATATCATGGTGGACTGGGACGGCGCAAAAGAGACAATCAGCCAGCGCATCGTACGCTTTGGGATCATCGGCCGCCCTGAGACCAAGGTCGAGGCGCTCTCCGGTGGAAACCAGCAGCGCGCGATGCTGGCGCTGTTGAAAAGCCCGCTGCGCATCCTGCTGCTGGAACATCCGACTCGTGGGCTGGATGTCACATCCGCCAACTGGATGTGGGAGCTGTTCAGCGAACGCCGCCAGGAAGGGACTGCGATCATGTTCATCTCAGCAGACCTGGACGAACTGCTGGAGCGCAGCGACCGTATCGCCGTCTTCTCCGGGGGCAAACTGCTGGGTATCGTGAACGCCCGGCAGACGTCCGTGGAGGAGCTTGGTTATCTGATCGGGGGCAAGGTAGATGAGCGGTGAGAAGCTGATCAAAACGCTCTGGCCGGTGCTGCCTATAGCACTCGCTCTGCTGGTGATCACACTGCTGCTGCTTGTGGTCGGCGCCAGCCCTGCGGAAACATATGGTGCCATGATCGATGGTGCCTTTGGCTCCAGTGATAAAGTATTCAGCACGCTGGCCTTCTGGGTGCCCCTGCTGTTCTGTTCGATCGGGCTGCTGGTTACCTTCACCACCGGTTTATGGAACATCGGTGTAGAGGGCCAGATGATCATGGGAGCGATCGGCGCGAGCTGGGTTGCCCTGAAGGTCGCCCACCCCAATCCTGAGCTCTCGCCCTGGATCGTGATCCCGTTGGAATTGATAGCAGGGGCGGTGTTTGGCGCTCTGTGGGCGGCCCTGGCGGGTGTCCTCAAAACGCGCGGGGGTGTTCATGAGATTTTCGGTGGGGTGGCACTGAACAACCTGGCAATTATCGCCACCAACTTCCTGATTTCAGGGCCGTGGCAGCCTCCTGAAGGGGGCAGCTTCCGGGGAACGGTGCCTTTTTCAAAGAATGCGCTGCTGCCCCTGTTCATGAATACACGCTTCAGCCCGCTCTCACTTGGCCTGGCGCTCCTGGCGCTGATCGCGGTGGTGATTGCGCTGCGGGGCACGGCCTGGGGACTGCGCCTGCGAGCGCTGGGCAAGAGCCTGCGCTCAGCCTTCATCCTGGGTGTGCCCAGCGAGCGCGGCATGATCGAAGCGATGATGGTTGGCGGGATGATGGCAGGCCTGGCGGGTGCAGTGCGCACTCTGAGCTGGTTCGACAGCCTGCGCCAGAGCATCTCAGGGGGTATTGGCTTCCTTGCCATCCTGATCGTGCTGCTGGCCGGATCGCGCCCGCTGCTCACACTGATCATTGCCTTCGTGTTCTCCGTGCTGCTTAACGGCGGCACTATCGTTCAACTCCGCACACAGCTGCATTCGTCCCTGAGCGGCATCATCCAGGGCGCACTTGTGCTGTTTGTACTGCTGTTCGGCGATCCGTGGCGTTTGTTCAAACGCAGGCAGCCGGAACCACCTCCAGAACCTGGCCCACCTGAAGTACTCGAGGAGGGCGCTGCATGACCAGCTCAACAATCGTCTTACTGCTCGCTTCCATTGTCGCACAGTCTGCACCGCTCATGCTGGCCATCACCGGCGAGACGATCACCGAGCGTGCAGGTGTGATCAACCTGTCACTCGATGGCACGATGATGTTCTCGGCGATGGCCGGGTTTGTAGTCGCACTGCGCGTCCAGCAAATCGGCGGCTTTGAAGCCAACCTGGTGCCGGTGCTGGCTGGATACAGCGCGGCGGCTTTGAGCGGCGCTCTGATCGCCCTGATCGTGGCCTGGGGCAGCATCCGGCTGCGTCAGGATCAGGTAGCAATTGGTTTTGTGCTGACTCTGCTGATGGCTGACTTAGCCAACTTCCTGGGCCAGAACTTCACACGCATCCCGGGCCCGTCGGTCAAGCATATCGGCATCCCGGTGCTCAAGGACATCCCCTTCCTGGGCCCTGTACTGTTCAACCACGACCTGATCATCTACCTGACGTACGTGATCGTGTTTGTCGCCTGGTGGTGGCTGTACCGTACTCAACCGGGCCTGCGCATGCGCGGGGTCGGCGAACGGCCTGCCTCTGCATTCGCGCGCGGGGTCAATATTGGGGGCACGCGCTACCTGTACACGCTGATCGGTGGGGCGCTGGTGGGTATGGCCGGTGCCACCTACTCTCTGGATGTCAAGCTGGGCTGGAGCGATAACCACATACTTGGCGTGGGCTGGATCGCGCTGGCCATCGTCATATTCGGCGGCTGGCATCCCCTGCGGGGCGCCTTCGGCGCGATCCTGTATGGGGCTACAAAAACGTTGGCGACTGCCCTGCAGCAGTCTTTCCCTGAAGTGCCAACGGTGCTGTTCAATACGCTCCAGTGGCTGCTGATGCTGGGTGTGCTGCTGCTCGTGGGCGGTGATACCCTCAAGCGCCTGGTGGAACTCGCGCCAAAGCCACTGCGGCGCCCTCTGGCCCAGGCGCTGCGTTTTGCGCCCCCAGAGGGGCTGGGACAAACCTTCTTCGAGGAATAGAATACAGGCCCGCCCGATTTGCTGAGAGCCGCTCCACCGTGCTATAGTGGAACTGGGTTTGGAGCGCAGGGCGGGCCTGTAATCAGGCCTTGATTCAGGTGTGGTGGGTTATGAGCAAGCTGGACATCGACCCAGGTGATACGCCGTCCGTGGGCAAGGAGCCTCTCAAGCCGGATTTGCCGGAGGATGGAGGCACCGCGGAGCTTGAGCACGGAAGTGCTGCCCGGCGGCTGACCACCGCACGTGACGGCCTGCCGCCTGGAACAGGGCGCCTGAACCCGGCTGCCCTGGCGACCCACGCCCGCATCTCACGCCAGGACCGCCAACGGCTGCTGCGCGATCTGAGCGGGACGGGCTCCCTGCGCCGTTCGATCAAAATCGACCAGGCCCCGCTGACGATCAAGCAGTTCTTGCGGGGCGAGATCGATCTGAATGACGAGCTTTCCCGGCGTTTCGCGAGTGCACCTCTGATGACCTCGCTGGCTGCATCACCGCGCGATAACCGCCCGTCAGGACGCGCCACTGCAATGCTCACCAGCCAGGACAGCGGTGCCATGCTGACCTTTGACATCTACAGCGACCAGGATGCCACCGAGGCAACCTTCACGTTAAACCACATGCTGGCGCTGCGCTTCCATCTGGCCAATCTCAGCAGCTATGACAAACGCCGCTGGATCGACCTGATGCGGCGTGACGCCGGGGTGGCTTTTCTGTGGACCAGCCGGCGCTGGGAGGATGATTACTTCATCTATGTGCTGCGCCCGCATTATGTGCGTATGTACGCGTTCTCCCCGCAGCGTTTCGAGGCTTCAGCGCGCCTGACACACCCAATTGCCAAGCAGCTGATCAACTGGCTTGAGATGCGCTGGTTCCAGTCGGAGGCGGCGCGCGACTGACAGAATCCTGAACGCACTGCTTAACTGAAAGACTGCGATCTGACGATTGCAACGACACGGGCGCTCATGAGGCGCCCGTTCCCTGCGCCCGGAGCCGGCAGGCAAAGGTGGCGCCAGAACAGGATGAAGAGGTGTTCGAACTTGTATTTCTGGGGACTTCAGCCAGCGCACCTTCGATCCAGCGCGGGCTGAGCGCCCAGGTTGTTTTGTATAAAGACCTGCGCTTTCTGGTAGACTGTGGCGAGGGGACACAGCGCCAGATTCTGCGCAGCGGGTTGGGATTCCGCCGCATGAACCGCATCCTGCTTACTCACAGCCACCTCGATCACATCCTGGGGCTGGGTGGGCTGCTCTCTACGTTCGCGCGCTGGGAAGCTATTGACCAGATCGAAATCTGGGGCGGTGCCTTCACGCTGGAGCGGGTGCGAACCCTGCTGTTTGATGTGGTCCTGCGGGGAGCCCGCCCAGAGGTCCAAATCGATTTTCACACCATCCACGAGCCTGGCGTGTTATTAGAAGATGAGGATTTCGTTCTCAGTGCATTTCCAGTTGAGCACCGTGGGCCCGACTGCTTTGGCTATCGCTTTGAAGAACGGGCACGGCGCCCGTTCCTGAACGAACGAGCAGAAGCACTGGGGGTGCCTGAAGGACCTGTGCGCCGCGATCTTGTGCGTGGTAACCCAGTGACCCTGCCGGATGGCCGGGTAGTCCAGCCAGATGAGGTGTTAGGCCCCACCATGGTTGGGACCAGGATGTGCATCACCGGGGATGTTTCACGCACGGCGAGCCTGATCGAGGAGGTTCGCGATGCGGACGTGCTGGTAACAGAGGCCACCTACCTCGATTTTGAAGCGGATCTCGCCGGACGATTTGGGCACCTGACAGCACGGCAGGCGGCTGAGCTTGCCTCAGCCGCCTCAGTTCGCCAGCTGATTTTAACCCATGTCTCCCGGCGTTACCGAGAACGCGACATCCTCACGGAGGCTCAGGAGGTATTTTCTGAGGTGCGCGTGGCTCGTGACTTCGACCACTTCCGCATCCGGCGTGGGGAGTCTCTGGAGGTGCTTGGCTAAATCAGGCCTGCTGGCCTTCAAGCACCAATGCGCGCTGAACCAGGTCGTGCAGAGAAGTCTTTCTCAAGCGCTGCAGCAGGATGTCCTCGGTGTCGACGAACACCTCACAGACGGGGCACGTACTGGAATACTCGCAGGCGCCCGGGTCTCGCGTGCAGCGGTTAAGCATCACGGGGCCGTCGATGGCCTCGATCACCTCCAACATGGAGACATCTTTTGGCTCGCGAGCGAGGCTGATGCCTCCTCGGGCCCCCCGTGTGGCGGTCAGAATGCCTCGTACCACGAGCTGAGAGACAATCTTGGTCAGGAATGGGAGGGGGATATCCTGGCGAGTCGCGATCTCAGCCGTCGGGATGCGCTCGCCTTCCTGCAGCCGGGCGACTTCCACGGTTGCACGAAGAGCATAATCGGCTTGGCGGGTTATTCCTAACATAGCTCTCTACCCTATCAAGTTTCAAGGAGCCTTTACAGGCCCCATGGAGCGAAAATCGGATATTCGGGTTCTGATAATCTGTATTGTCTAGTTAAACGTAAACCATCGAGCGCACAGGTACAAGTGATAGTTATCATGATCCGCATGTGACGTACCGCGCTCGGCAATACGCATCACCTGGACTATTGTAGGAAAGCATTCAGCCCGGCCGCCCAGGCTGTTCAAACCACCTTATTGGCGTTATCATCGGGGAACGGATCAATGCCCGTCTACACGTGCTATCTGTGTGAAAAACATCCAGATCACAAGCACCGGTACGGTGACAGCGGCCTTGCGCAAGGAGATGTTTGCCCGGTATGCCACCGGCCGGTGTGCCGTCACCATATGGTTACGGTGCGCTGGCGCTGGCGTGAGGATGGCAATGAACAGGGCAATGCGCTGGTGTGCCGGGAATGTAAGCGCACGTACCGGCACCGTCAGTGGGATACGGCAAACCGTGATTGGATCACTTAAGGGCTGATGTGCCCGAGGCCCGGTTTGAAACGCACTTCTGAAAAGTGTAACGTTACACGCGGTTAAACTTAAGGAGGATCGCTTTGAGCAAGGTTCGTGTTGCCATTATCGGCGTGGGGAACTGCGCCTCTTCGCTTGTGCAGGGTGTGGAATATTATCGCAAGGCGAAGGACACGGACAGCGTGCCGGGGCTGATGCATGTCAACCTCGGTGGCTATCACATCAACGACATCGAGTTCAGTGCAGCCTTCGACATCGATGTCAACAAGGTTGGCAAGGACCTCTCCGAGGCTATCCTCGTTGAGCCTAACAACACCATTCAATTTGCCAAAGTCCCGCATCTGGATGTTCCGGTGCATCGGGGCATGACACACGATGGCCTTGGCAAGTATCTCAAGCAGAAGATCACAAAAGCACCAGGTGAGACAGCCAATATCATCCAGATCCTGAAGGATACCAAGACCGATGTGGTGATCAACTACCTGCCGGTTGGCAGCGAACAGGCCACCAAGTGGTACGTTGAACAGGTGCTCAACGCCGGCTGCGCGCTTGTCAACTGTATCCCGGTTTTCATCGCACGAGAGGATTACTGGCAAAAGCGCTTTGTTGAAAAGGGGCTGCCGATCATCGGTGATGATATTAAGAGCCAGGTTGGAGCCACAATTGTGCACCGCGTTCTGACACGCCTGTTTGAAGATCGCGGCGTACGCCTGGAACGCACCAGCCAGCTCAACGTTGGCGGAAACATGGATTTCTACAACATGCTGGAGCGTGAGCGCCTAGAGAGCAAGAAGATCAGCAAGACGGGTGCTGTGACCTCCATGGTTGACCGGGAGCTGGGTGCCGATAATGTTCACATCGGTCCAAGTGATTACGTGGCGTGGCTCACCGACCGCAAATGGGCCTATATCCGCCTTGAAGGGCGCAGCTTCGGTGATGTGCCGCTGAATATCGAGCTTAAGCTGGAGGTATGGGACAGCCCTAATTCAGCAGGGGTTGTCATCGATGCGGTTCGCTGTGCCAAGCTGGCCCTCGACCGGGGCATCCCCGGGGCGCTGGCGGCCCCCAGCAGCTACTTCATGAAGTCGCCCCCGCAGCAGTTCCCGGATGATGTTGCGCGGGAGAAGGTCGAGGCCTTCATTCGCGGCGACGAATAGGACCCAGGCAGGTTTCGAGTTTGCCGGGCGCCCCCTCAAAAGGGCGCCCGGTTTTTGTTGAGGGCCTGCGCTATACTGGGGGCAGCTGATTTCAGGGGAGAGACAGGTGTTATGAGCGGCAATCCTCTCGCCAGGATGCAGGCGAATAAGGCATGGGATAAGGCACGGCAGGCAGCTGTGCTTGCAGAGATCCGCCAGGTTCTCGGCTTCAGCCAGGCCAATGAGCTGATCCCCTTTGACGAAGTGCAGCGTAAGCTGCGGCTGCACCAGCGCAACTACCTCGGCCTGCAAGATGTTCCACTGAACCAGATCCGTGGCAGCGTTGGACGTTACCGTGACTTCACAATGACGTTCTTACCTCGCTACGATAAGATGCGCGACCGTTGGGTGAAAGTCGGGACACTGGCCGAGGCGGAGGGCATGCCTCCGATCGAACTATATAAAGTGGGTGATGCCTACTTTGTGCTGGATGGGAATCACCGGGTTTCTGTGGCACGTCATCTGGGGGCATTCACGATTCAAGCGCATGTCTGGGAATTCACGACACCGGTTGGGTTGAGTGCGGATGCTAACCTGGACGAACTGTTGATAAAAGAGGAGTACGCCGCTTTTCTGGAGCGTACCCATCTGAAAGACCTGCGCCCGGAGGCGGAAATACACTTCACCGTGCCAGGGCGCTATCCTGAATTAGAATACCAGATAGCCCTGTACCAGACGGTGCTTACCCAGATCGATGGGTACGAGATTCCTTATGATGAGGCGGTCACCGCCTGGTACGACATGATCTACACCACTGCATGCCAGATTTGCCGGGAGCGCGGGGTGCTGGATCGCTTCCCTGGGCGCACGGAAGCAGACCTGTTCATTTGGGTCTGGAAGCACAGCCAGCATCTGAATGAAAGAGGGCAGGCCAGCCTGGCACAGGCTGCAGATGACTTTGCCAGGCAGCAGGGCTTCCTGAGGCGCCTGTGGCAACGCTTAACGGGCCGGGGGGATAAATAATCTGAGCGGGGCGGCCTGGACCGCCCCGCTGTTCTCCGCGCAGCCGGTCTCCAGAAAACTACTGGATAAGCCCCATCTGGCGACCAACCGTAGCGAAAATCTCCAGAGCACGATCGAGCTGTTCAGTAGTATGGGTGGCGATGTAGCTGGTTCGCAGCAGGGCCATGTTGGGCGGGACGGCGGGGGGTACCACCGGATTGGTGTAGACACCCGCCTCAAACAGCGCCTTCCAGAAGAAAATCGTGCGCATGTCCTCGCCGATAATGACGGGGATCACAGGCGTCTGGCTGTTGCCCACATCGAAGCCCAGCTCGGCAAGACCCTTGCGCATATAGTTCGCGTTATCCCACACGCGGCGGACGTATGCGGGGTCTTCCTCGATGATATCAAGGGCGGCGAGCACAGCTGCTACATTTGGAGCTGGCAGGCTGGCGCTGAAGATCAATGAGCGGGCGTTGTGCTGCACGTAGTGCATGATGTCCTCATCCCCGGCGACAAACCCTCCAATCGATGCAAAGGATTTGCTGAATGTGCCGGTAATGAGGTCAACCTCTTCAGGGATGCCAAAGTGGGCGGCTGTACCGCGCCCTTCAGCCAGCACACCGATGCTGTGTGCATCGTCGACCATGAGACGGGCGTTATGCTTGCGGCATACACGCGCCAGATCAGGCACGGGCGCAATATCCCCTCCCATACTATAAACACCATCCACAATGACCAGCTTGCCCGCTTCATCAGGCAGGCTGTCAAGCACGCGGTCGAGGTCTTCCATGTCACTGTGCTTGAAACGCTTCAGCTCGCCAAAGGAGAGCAGAGCCCCATCCACGATACAGGCGTGTGCTTCCTTGTCGGCCACGGCGTAATCACCGCGACTGACTAGGGCTGATACAGTACCCAGGTTCGTCTGGTATCCTGTGCTGAATACAAGTGCCTTTTCTTTGCCGACGAAGCTGGCAAGGCGCCGCTCCAGCTCTAGGTGCAGGGTCAGGGTGCCGTTCATGAAGCGGGACCCTGTACAGCTTGTGCCATGCTCGCGCACAGCACGTTCTGCAGCTTCGCGGACACGGGGGTGAGTGGTGAGACCCAGATAGTTATTGGATCCCAACATGATCACCTCACGACCCTCATGGTAGAAAATCGTGCCCTCTGCCTCGTCGAAGGGGATGAAGAAAGGATAAATCCCCATCTTCTCGGCTTCTCGCGCACGCGCGAAGCCGCCCCGGGCCTTGGCGAAAATATCAACCTTTTGAGTGTTCTCCGTGATGCCCATGCCGGTGCCTTTCGATTGCAAATTAACGTGGCCAGAGGCTGCTCTGACCAACGAACAGGATGGCAGGAGATGATACGGTAAATCCCTGCCAATTTCAAACCCGAAACCGCCGGAAACGTTGTGGAATTGTCTTCGTTAAACGGCTTTCAGGAGGCGTTTCGCCAGTTGCAGATTCACCCTGCATGCTGTACACTATCACATATTCAGAAGAACGTCTGTACTGTTTTCTTTAGCATGTGACTGAGAGTGTGTCGTAAATGTCTGATGATGGCCGCCTGGCATCCCTCGAAAAAGCATTAAAAGATATCACCAAGAAATTTGGCGACGGCACAATCATGCGGCTGGGTGAAGCCAGCCACATGAGTGTGGACGTGATTCCCACGGGCGCTCTCTCTCTGGATATTGCCCTGGGAGTCGGCGGGATTCCACGCGGCCGGGTGACGGAGATTTACGGCCCGGAATCGTCGGGCAAGACAACACTCTGTCTGCATATCATAGCCGAGGCGCAAAAGCGCGGCGGCATCTGCGCCTTCATCGATATGGAGCATGCGCTCGACCCGACCTATTCACAACTGATCGGGGTTAACATCGATGAGCTGTACATCAGCCAGCCCGATACGGGCGAGCAGGCTTTGGAAATTGCCGAAGCGCTGGTGCGCTCTGGCGCCGTAGACGTCATCGTCCTGGACTCGGTGGCGGCACTTGTGCCGCGCGCGGAGATCGAGGGCGAGATGGGCGCCAGCCACGTTGGATTGCAAGCCCGCCTGATGAGCCAGGCGCTCCGCAAGCTGTCAGGGGCGATCAAACAGAGCAACACCATTATGATTTTCACGAACCAGCTTCGTGAAAAGGTGGGGGTGATGTTCGGGAGCCCGGAGACAACGAGCGGAGGACGCGCCTTGAAGTTTTATGCCAGCATCCGGATTGATATCCGCCGGATTCAGTCCATCAAGGCAGGGGGCGAAGTCGTCGGCAGCCGTACAAGGGTCCGGGTAACCAAGAACAAGGTCGCAGCACCATTTCGCCAGTCTGAATTCGACATCATGTATGGCGAAGGTATCAGCTACGAAGGGGACCTGCTGGACCTGGCGACGGAACTTGGGATTGTCGACAAACGTGGGGCCTTCTACCGGTATAACGACGAGATGCTGGGACAGGGGCGAGAGAATGCCAAGCAGTTTCTGGTAGAGCATGCTGATTTCTCAGCGATGCTTGATCAAGCAGTGCGCGAGGCCTATGGTCTCCCACTGGGCTCCCCTCCGCCCGTGGCTCGCACGGACGAGTGACAATCGCGGGTCGCGCCTGATCCTGTGTTCTACCCAGCCGGGACACAGGCTCAGCACAGAAGGCCGACCTGACAGGAATCGGACCCCCGGCAGCACACCGCCGGGGATGTGGCACCGAAATCCCATACCGATAAAGGCCAGCCCCTGTTAGGGTGGATGGGGCTTGAAGTGGTTGCATACCTCAAAGGTATGCAACCTGGGTCCATCTCCTGCTGGATAAAACGCTATAGCTGCTCTCAGGTGGGCAGTTGCCGGTGTTTGCGGCTGCCCTTTTTCTGTTGCCAGGGGGCAGGCGGCTGCAGGGGATTGAACAGGGGAGTCATGGCGGGCATCATCACCCGGCTGGAAGCGCAGAAGCGCAACAAGGAGCGCGTCAACGTCTATCTGGACGGTGAGTTCGCGTTTGGCCTGGCGCTGAGTGAGGCACTCAAGCTGCGCAAGGGCCAGCAGCTCACAGACGCCGAGATTGCCCGCCTGCGTGCGCTGGATGAGATTGAGGTCGCCCACGAGCGTGCGCTGAACTTCCTCTCGTACCGCCCTCGCAGTATCTCCGAAGTACGTGACAACCTGCGTCAAAAGGAGTTCAGTGCGGAGGCTGTTGAAACAGTTGTCGGCCGCCTCGAGCAGGTCGGGCTGCTCGACGACAGAGCCTTTGCACAATTCTGGATCGACAATCGAGATCAGTTTAACCCGCGTGGGGCTCGTGCCCTGCGCTTCGAATTACGACAGAAGGGCGTCCCTGATGACGCCATCGACCAGGCTCTCGCCGGTTTTGATGAAGACGCCGCAGCGCGCCAGGCAGCACAGTCTCAAGCACGCCGCGTTGCGGGACTGGATGAGAAGGCTTTTCGACAGAAAGTAAACGCGTATCTACAGCGACGTGGGTTCTCTTACGACGCGATACGCGATGCAGCAGACACACTGTGGCTGGAGATCGGCGACGACCAGGGCGAGAACACTCGCACATAGGCCATACCTGGGAAGGACTGACTACATGTTTAATAACCCTCTCAATCTACTCATTCTGCTTTTAGATCTCATCATCGGGATCGGCGTTGGTGTGGCTATCCTGCTGCTGATGCAGCAGCGTGCCGGGCGCAGCCGCGTTCAGAATGCGGAACTGCACGCCGAAACGATCCGGACCAATGCTGAACTGGAGGCGCAAGAACTGCTTCGCCAGGCGCGCGAGGAGATCAACGCCCAGCGCATCGAGTTTGAGGAAGAACAGGAGCGCCGCCGCGAAGGGCTGCGAAGGGAGGAAGACCGCCTGCAACACCGCAGGGAGCAGTTGGATGAACGCCTGGAGCGCCTGGAGGAGCGTGAGCAGCGTTTGAACAAACGCCAGAGCACCCTGGATCGCCAGCGCAACGAGCTAGAAACCATCCGGGCTGAGCGGATGGCAGCGCTGGAACGCGTCGCGGAGATGACCCGCGAGGAGGCGACCCAGCACCTGCTGACCATGGTAGAGGACGAAGCCCGCAACGACATGGCACGCCGCTATCGTGAGGTCGAGGACGAGATGAGTGTGACGGCTGATGACCGCGCGCGCGAGCTGATCGCGATGGCGATCCAGCGGGTCGCATCCGAGTATGTGTCGGATGTCACCATCTCGGTGGTGTCTCTGCCAAGCGACGAGATGAAGGGGCGTATCATCGGGCGCAACGGGCGCAACATCCGCGCGTTCGAACAGGCTGCCGGGGTCGATGTGGTGGTTGACGATACCCCAGAGGCAGTGACGATCAGCAGCTTTGACCCCGTACGGCGTGAGATCGCGCGGCGGGCGATGGCCCGGCTGATCCAGGATGGACGCATCCACCCGGCGCGCATCGAAAAGCTGGTTGAGGAGTCGACAGCCGAAGTCGAACGCGCCATCCGTGAGGAGGGCGAGCGCGCAGCCTACGATGCTGGCGTGGCCGGCCTCAGCCAGGATGTGATGCGTATGCTGGGGCGCCTGAAGTTCCGCACCAGCTACGGTCAGGAACAGCTCGCACATGCTGTGGAGACCGCGCAGCTCTCGGGAGTGCTGGCGGCCGAGCTGGGCGCCAACGTCGACATCGCCAAGATGGGCGGCCTGCTGCACGATATCGGCAAGGCGATGGATCATGAATTCGAAGGAACACATGCCCAGATCGGCGCAGATTTCTGCCGGAGGCATGGTGTCCCTGCCGTCGTTGTCAACTGTATTGCTTCGCACCACCACGAGGAGCCTCAGGAATCGGTGGAAGCGATTATCGTTGAGGCCGCTGATGCGATCAGCGGTGCAAGGCCCGGGGCACGCCGTGAAAGCCTTGAGAGCTATCTCAAGCGTGTGCGCACCCTGGAGGAAATCGCCAACTCCTTCCAGGGCGTCAACCAGAGCTATGCGCTGCAGGCCGGGCGTGAGGTGCGCATCATCGTGCGCCCGGATGATATTGACGACCTGGCTGCGATCCGCCTGAGCAAGGATATTGCCAAGAAGATCGAGGAGTCTATGCAGTATCCAGGGCAGATCAAAGTGACTGTCATCCGCGAAACGCGCGCTGTCGATTACGCCAAATAGCACAACCACGCAGTTCAACTCAAGAAGCGGTTTGACACGCAGGGCGCCATACGGCGCCCTGCTGCTGATCCCTGTGCTATGATCGGGGAAAGCAACGTTATGTTCAGGAGGTGGTTCCAATGACCAGGTGGCATGAACAAGAGGAGTGGTGGGTCAATACAGCACAGGTGATGTTTGGCAGGGATTCCTGGGAAACAGCCCCTTTGCAGGTCGACCAGACGCTGGCCCTGGCCGGGTTAGAGCCCCCTGTGCGCGTTCTTGACATGCCCTGTGGTGTAGGGCGCCACGCGCTCGCCTTTGCGCGGCTGGACTGCCATGTGACGGCAGTTGACCGGACTGCTGCTTATCTCGATCAAGCCCGCACAGCCATTGAGGGACAGACCACATCTTTGCAGTTTATTCAGGGCGACATGCGCGAATTCGTGCGGCCCGGCGCGTTCGATCTGGCGGTGAACCTGTTCACGTCGTTCGGGTACTTTGAGGACGAAGATGAAAACCTCCGCGTTCTAAGGAACTTCCACGAGTCACTGCGACCGGGGGGTGTGCTGGTGATGGACTTGAAGAGCAAGGAAATCCTGGCCCGCGAGTTCACCCCGCATGACTGGCGGGAGCTGGAGGACGGCACCCTGCTGGTAGAGGAACGCAAAGTGACCCATGACTGGACCTGGATGGAAGTACGCTGGCTGCTGATCCGGGGAGGGGAGCGCCGTGATTACCCGTTTTCATACCGCCTGTACAGCGCATCTGAGCTGAAACAGATGCTCGTTGAAACGGGCTTCACCCCTATCCGTGTCTATGGTGATCTCTCTGGCACCGCGTACGATCATACTGCACGGCGGCTGGTGCTGGTGGCCAGCAAGCTTGAATCGCAGGCATGAGAAACAGGCGTATCAAAGCCGCAGGATCACGCGTGCGAGCTCGAAGTAAATCAACAGACCTGTTGCGTCCACCAGGGTGCTCATCACCGGCCCGGAGATCGCCGCCGGATCAATGCGCAGCCGGGACGCCACCATCGGCAGCAGCACACCCATCAGATTGGCCCAGATCACAAGGATGAAGAGAGCCAGCGCTACCGTCAATGCAACGTGCAGGGTGGTATCCCAGGTGACCGCACGGACCAGACCCGCGATCCCCATCGCAGCCCCCAGCAGCGCACCCGTGGTCAATTCGCGCCCCAACACGCGCCACAGGTCCGCGATACGGACTTCCCCCATGGCTATCGCACGGATCATCGTGGAGGTGATCTGAGACCCGGCATTGCCGCCTGTGCCGATCAACAAGGGGATGAAGAAAGAAAGCGCCACAGCGGTCTCCAGCTCATTCTCAAACAGGCGCATGACTGTACCGGTGAGTGTGGCAGTCACAAACAGCAGCAGCAGCCAGCCGACCCGCTTGCGCACCATGGTGATGATGCCTGTGCTAAGATAGCTTGTCTCCAGCGGCTGCGAGCCACCGAAGCGCTGGACGTCCTCGGTGAACTCCTCCTGGATGATGTCAACCACGTCATCGTGTGTGATGATGCCAAGCAGCCGCCCGCCTGCGTCCACCACAGGCAGCGCGTAATAGTCGTACTGGGATACGATGCGGGCCACTTCTTCCTGGTCGGTGTTGACGTCGACGGAAACGACCTCGCGGGACATCAAGTCCTCAATGCGCCGGTCAGACGCCGCCGTAAGCAGCTCCCAGATGGGCACAATCCCGATCAAGTACTCTCCTGAGTCAACCGCGTATAGATAGGCCAGCGTCTCAGCTTCAGGGTCCACACTGCGCAGATGCTCAATGGCATGTTGTGCGCTCCAGCCAGCCTGCAAGCGCACAACATTGGTCGCCATCAGGCGGCCTGCGGTCTCCTCCTCGTAATCCAGGAGAGTCTTGATCTCCCTGGCTTCTTCGGGCTCAAGGCGTGCGATGATCTGCGCAGCCTGCTTATCCGAGAGCTCGGACAGCACCTCGGCTGCATCGTCGGCAGGCAGCTCTTCGAGCAGATCGGCTACCCGCTCGCTGGGCAGGCTCTCGATGAGCGTGACGGTGGTATCTGTGCGCGTCTCGTCGAGCACCTCGGCGGCTGTCTCAGTCTCTAACAGGCTGAACAACAGCACGCGGTCGTCGAGAGGCAGAGTCTCCAGAATATCAGCAAGGTCGGCGGGGTGCTGGCGCGCGAGGAATGCAGCGAGCGCACTGCGATCGCCTGCTTCGATCAACTCATGAACCTGCTGTGCCGTTAACTTGAGCGCGGGAGTAAGATCGGCAACCATGGGTGGGCTCCTTTTGCGGCTGGGAATATGAGCAGGAGAGCGCCGCACCCGTGTGGTCCCGATTAAGAAGGGGAGATCAGCCCGGTGGGCATCCTGCAATCATTTTGATCTGACTACTGGGTAATTCGTCCATCATCTACTCTGCAGGTTAAAAATGATCATTCAGGGTGTGCCGGATGATCCAGCAGGCTAATTGTAACTTTACCGGGGCCAGGATGCAACAATTTTAGGCGCTGCTAAAAATAGTTTTTCCCTTGCAACCATGCGAGTGCAAAAGGATAATAAAGTGACGTTCGCAAGTGCGCATTCAGGAAAAGCAATGACTCGCGAAGAAATCTTCAAACTCACCTCACTTTCTTCCTGTGCGGGTTGAGCTTCTAAACTGGCCCCAGAGGCCCTGGCGCAGGTTTTGCGCCCTATACAAGCCCTGTTCGACCCGGCCGACTATCCTGAATTGATGGTCGGGCTGGGCGTTCCGGATGATGCCGCCGTCTACCGCTTGAGCGCGGATCAGGCGTTGATCATGACGACGGATTTCTTCACGCCGATAGTCGATGAAGCATATGACTACGGCGCGATCGCGGCTGCCAATGCCCTGAGCGACATCTACGCCATGGGTGGGCGGCCTATTGTTGCACTGAACATCGCGGCATTTCCAACCAAGCTGCCGATCAGCATTCTGACGGATATTCTGCGGGGCAGCGCCGAGAAGGTGCGCGAGGCCGGTGCGGTCATTGCAGGCGGGCACACGATCCGTGATGACGAGCCGAAAGTAGGGCTGGCTGTGATCGGGTTGGCCCATCCCGAGCGCATCATGACCAAAGATGGTGCACAGCCCGGCGATATCCTGTACCTGACCAAACCGCTGGGGACAGGGACGATCACAACGGCGGGTAAGAACGACAAGGCTGAAGCAGCGCATATCACCGAGGCCGTGCGCTGGATGGCAACCTTAAACCGTGCAGGCTCTGACGCAGCCGCCGCAGCAGGGGCCCGCGCAGCCACTGATATTACGGGTTTTGGTTTTCTTGGACACAGCATGGAACTTGCCGAATCCAGCGGGGTGACGCTGCGCTACAACCTGGCTGCAATACCCTGGCTGCCCGGTGCCGAGGAGTACGGGAAGGCCTGGATTTTCCCGGGGGGCTCTGCGGATAACCGACTTACTTATGAGGCTGGAGTGCACTTCGACGATGCGATCGGCGATGTATATCGCATGCTGCTGTTTGACGCGCAAACCAGCGGCGGCCTGCTGGCCTGCATTCCGCCTGCCGGCGTCTCAACCTTTGAAGCTGAAATGGCCAGGCAGGGGGCGCTTTTCTGGCGCGTGGGCGAGGTTGTTGAGCGGGGCGAGAAGCCAATCGTGGTGGACGCCTGATCAGCGGGCTGCGGCAGAGAGAACACCTTCTGCATGCAGGGTTGTGACAGACCAGGTCATTGTGTCCAACACCAGCGCAGCGGGCAGCCCGTAGTTCGAAGGGTTCGAAAAGACATGCAGCGCCGGGCTCTCAGGACGGGCAACCTCCAGCATGGTGGGACGGTGCACATGACCACTGACGACAGCGCGCACTTTGGCGCGCTGCTGTACTTTCTGGCCCAGAGTTAGATTGGCGTAATAGGTATTAAGCAAACGCTCCTCCGGGGTGCGTGCTTCGCGCAGACACTCACGGAACAGCGGCACATGCGTGACAACCAGGATATCGCGCACTCGTGCGTCTGAGTCGAGCACATCAAGGCGTGCTTCAAATTCCTCACCCACTAGCGTCGAAAATTCGACGTCCGTCCATCCCCAATCGATATAAGAGGCGTCGTTGGAGAGGAACTTCTTCAACTGCCAGAAGTCCACGCCATCCAGAGCGTTGCCAAGCGGTCGGCTGCTGTAATCGTACCATGCGATAGTCCCGCAGATACCCAGACCTCCAACCTTCAGGTTCTGGCGTTCGAGCCAGGTATAGCCGTACTGGTTGGTTGCAGTCTCTAACAAGGATTCCCAGAGACGCTCGCTGCTGTAAGGGTAAACCCGGTGCCAAACATCGTGATTGCCCGCGATCACCGCACGCATAGGGCTGACGTCCCGGAAGATATCGAGGCACGAGGTAAACATATCGAGGGGCTCACCCAGGTCCCCGGCTATGATGAGCAGCTCAGGTCGCAGGGCGCGGATCTGTTCCGCCAGTGACACCATCTGGTCACGATAAGGCGGTCGATAGTGTAAGTCGGAGGTGATGGCGATACGCATAATGAATGATCCAATGAGAGCTACAGATAGTGTGACGACGCTTTGAGGATAACTTGGCGTGCGTACATTCACAATACGGGGTTGCCCTACCTCAGCGCGTGTTCATGGAGCACGGACCTGCCCGGTACGGCCGTACAGGCGCAGGTTTCAGTTTCCAGACCGCACGTGCTATGGTAGAGTCCAGCGTAGCGCTGTACCGCATAAACCCCGCGGGAAAACTAGAGGTAGAGGAACGCTATGGAAGACAGCAACCAGCCATCCACTCCCCCTGGTTCTGGTGAGCCAGAAGAGGAGCATACAGAGGACAAGCAGGAGGCAAAGGGCGCCGCTGATCGCAGCCGCCTGGACCGTCTGATCAACGCGAAGGAAGACGCGGAGCGTGTTGAGAAGCAGTGGAGCGAGCTGGAGCAGCGTGGGACGCCGCTGCCGAGTGCTGACTCCCCGCCTGAAGAAAAGCCTGTGCTGGAAGAACCAGCCCGCCAACCCGGGGATACACCTGTCGAACGAGCTACCCCCCCAGAAGGCACCCCGCGCCCTGATCTTCCAGAGACACCGGAGCGCCGCAGCAAGCGCGACAGGCCGGTGCCCAGCTTCCCACACCCCACCGATCCGGTGCCGCCACCTGTTCCGAGGCCAGTCATGCAAGGTGGTAAGATTGTTGAGCCGCCGCGACCGGATCCGCTCAGCGAGGGCGCGGATACCCCCGGCGCGCCGCAGCGTGTTGAGCCACCACACCGCCAGTACGAACCCCCGCCCGACCGCGTAGGCGGCGTGCGTGTTGATGCGGATGGGATGCCCCTGCCAAAAAGCAGGGGTAAGCCCTATGAGGACCCCGATGCCACGCTGAGGAGCAGGCCGCAGGCCCCTGATCCATCCAGCCAGGAGACGATGCGCCACCCGCCCATCGATCGCGGCGTAACCCGACAGCCCCCATCTGCCCAGGGGCAGGCAGGGCGCGTGCCACCTCCGCCTCCACCACCGCCCCCTGCGAGCACACGCCCAGCTTACCCGGCAGCACGCCCGTCCCAGGCCGTCTCCCCACCAGCTCGCCAGGCTCGGCCAGGATCGAGCAAACGGCGCAAGGCTAAGGCACGCCGCAAGCCGCAGGATGCCCTGGGCTGTCTGCTGCGAGCCGGTCTGCTGGGTTTTGTGAGCATCTTTGTGCTGGGCCTGCTGCTGGCGACAGTTTCAGCGATCTACTACTCACAGGTCACGGCACCGGTCTTCGCAAATATCAAGACGATCGATGATCTGCAGGCGCGCGCGCTGCAGTTCGAGACCACGCGCATACGTGACCGGGATGGCAATATCCTGTACCAGATCAACGACCCGGAAGGCGGCCTGCGTGACACGGTACGGCTCAGCGAAGTTTCGCCATATGTCATCACGGCTACAGTCGCAACGGAGGAGCGCGAGTTCTTCACGAACCCGGGCTTCAGCATTCCTGCCATCATCCGTGCCGTGATCCGCAACTACCAGGAAGGAGAGGTAGTCTCCGGTGCAAGCACGATCACGCAACAGCTTACGCGTGCTCTGCTGCTGCCAGAGGAGGAGCGCGCACGGCGCACGTATGACCGAAAAATCAAGGAGATCTTCCTCGCTGCGGAGCTGGGGCGCCGCTTTACCAAGGAGGAGATTCTTGAACTGTATCTGAATCAGATTTACTATGGCAACCTCGCGTATGGTATCGAGGCGGCATCACGGACATACTTCAACAAAAGCGCAAGCGAGCTGACGCTGGCTGAGGCATCCTTCCTGGCCGGTTTGCCACAGGCTCCGGCGATCTATGATCCCGTCAACAACCGCGAAGGGGCATTGGAGCGCCAGCAGCAGGTGATCAGCCTGATGCTGGAAGGGGGCTGCATCAATACGGGTTCAACCGGGCTGCAGCTGCCGTGCACCACCGCAGCGGAGATCGCCCAGGCGCAGCCAGAGATCGCCCAGATCGCCACGACAGAATTCCAGGCGCCGGTGATCCAGGCACGCTATCCACACTGGGTAGTCTACATCCAGCAGCTGCTGGAAGCTGACCCGCGCATCGGCCCTGCTATCTATACCTCGGGCTTTGATGTCTATACCACGCTTGATCCACGCTTGCAGGACCTTGCCCAGCAGCAGGTGGAACAGACACTGCTGGGCCTGGCTGACCGCAACGTCAATAACGCTTCTGTGGTAGTCATTGACATCGACACCGGTGCTATCCTGGCGATGGTCGGCAGTCGCAACTTCAATGACGAAAGCATCGACGGCCAGGTTAACATCCCCCTGACGCCACAGCAGCCGGGCTCGTCGATCAAACCCTTCACATATATCGCTGCCCTGCGCCAGGGATGGACTCCTGCCACAGTGATCTGGGATGTGCCGATCCAGTATGAAATCCCCGGGTTTGGCATCTACGAGCCGATCAATTACGATGGGCGCTATCACGGCCCGGTGACCGTGCGCGCTGCGCTTGCCAACTCCTACAACATCCCTGCGGTGCTTACACTGGATCATGTCGGCGTCTCTGCACTGCTGAAAGTGCTCAACGACGTGGGTATCACGTCGTTGGGCGATTCCAGCAACCCCAACAACTACGGGCTCTCACTGACGCTTGGCGCGGGGGAAGTGTACCTGCTGGAATGGACCAACGCCTTTGCGACCATCGGCAACGGCGGAGTGTACCGGCCTACTTATGGTATCGAACGCATCGAGAAGAACGGGCAGGTGATCGAGGGATACCCCTACGAAGTGCCTCAGGGGGTCCAGGCGATTGACCCTGACCACGCATTCCTGATCGCATCGATTCTGTCGGATGGAGAGGCGCGCATCCCTGCATTTGGCTCTGAGAGTGTGTTGACCACGCCATACCCGGCAGGGGCCAAGACCGGCACGACGAATGACTTCCGCGATAACTGGACGATGGGCTTCACCAGCGAGATCGCGGTGGGTGTTTGGGTAGGCAACACCGACAACTCGCCGATGATCAACGTCTCCGGTGTGACCGGGGCCGGGCCGATCTGGCGCGGCATCATGGATGCAGCAACCCAATGGTATGCGCCGAGGGAGTTCCCACGCCCGAACTCGGTTTTCCGCCAAACGATCTGCCCGGATGATGGCACATCACCGCCCAGCGAATTCTGCACCGATCACGTGGAGCTGCGTGACGAGTGGTTCTCGGTAAAGCAGCAGCCGCCCCCGCCTGAGCAGGGTATCTATCGCAGCGCGCGGGTCGATCCCTTCACAGGCCTGATCGCCAACCAGTACTGCGATGAATACGCCGTCGATCGCTTCTTCATCGTCCTGCCTAACCCAAGCAATCTAATCGATGCTTCGGGTGCTGCACGCAACTGGCTGCTGAACACAGAAGCCGGGCGTTTTTGGGCGGAACAGCGCGGCATCCCGCCGGAGCAGCTCCAGCAGTTTGTCAGCGGGGTACCCACAGCAGAATGCGCACCCGATACGCAAAGGCCCAATGTAGCGATCACGTCACCGCCCAACGGGTCAGAGCAGGCCGGGCTAATCCCGATTGTTGGCTCGGCCATTGTGCCTAACTTCTCCCATTATGAGGTGGAGTTCGGCATCAGTGACAACCCGCAGGGCTGGGGCACCGTACAGGGGCGTACTTCGATCCCGATTGACAACAACGTGCTGGCGCAGGTCGATCTGACCGGCCTGGCCGATGGTCCGATCACGCTGCGTGTGCTGGTTTATGATCAACAAGGGAATGTGGCCGAGGCGCGATCCGTGATCTATGTCAAGAATCCCACCCCGACCCCGACACCGACCGGGGCACCCACGGCAACCCCAACAGCGACACTACCTGCGCCCACCCCAGAGGCACCCACGCCTGAGGTGACTCCCTGACGTTCAACAAAAAACCGGGGGGATCGTGATGATCCCCCCGGTTTGGCTTTAACCAACGAAATTCACTGTTTCAGCAGATAGTGCAGATCGGCCGCCAGGTCTTCTGGCTCGATGCCGAACGAATACACCACGCGCAGCTGTGACTCCTGATCCACAAGAAACAGGGCGACTGTATGGGTGACCAGATAGCCTGCTGCGCTGGTCTCCGCAGGCTCGATGACGTAGTATGCCCCGAAGTCGCTCAGTACAGCGTCCAGCACTGCCGGATCATCCGTGCGGGCGCCGATGAAGGTGGGATTGAAATTGGTGACGTAGCGACCCAGCTGCTCTGCCGTATCGCGCTCGGGGTCCACCGTGATCATGATCATCTGGACCTGTGCAGCATCCTCACCAAGTAAGGCTACTGCACGGCTGACTTCTGCCATCGTGGCCGGGCAGAAGTCTGGGCAGAACGTATAGCCGAAGTACAGCAGGGTGAGTTTGCCTCTGAAGTCGCTCAGGCGCACCGTACCTCCACTGGCGTTCTGAAGCTCAAAATCATCCAGCATTTTGGGGGGATCAAGTGGGGTTCCTGCATAAGTGTGGGGCGCGCAGCCCGCGAGGAGGCCTGCACCGATCACGGCAACACCAAGCACGTATCTCGCCCTCATGGGTCTCTCTTTCACTGGCGGCATGTCACGGGGGCCATTATACCCGCCGCTCGCGCTTCCGGCCTATAATCAGGCCCGCCGCTGTGCTATACTGGGTGCAGCGGGTTGCGCCGCCCCTGATTCTCGAACTTGAGAGGTGGTTGATATCCATGCAGCATCAGATCGAGCAAATCACAACTTCAGATGGCGTTACTCTGTACGCGCAGACATGGCTCCCTGAGGGCAAGCCCAAAGGGATGCTTGCCTTTGCACATGGCGGCGGGGAACACAGCGATCGTTATGCACATGTCGCAGAGGCACTTACAGCAGCGGGCCATGGGTTGCACATGGCCGACCTGCGAGGCTATGGCCGCAGCCCCGGGCAGCGAGGACATATTGATGCATGGGAGGACTACCAGCGTGATCTGGCGGCGATGATGGCCCACGCCCGTAAGGTCGCCCCTGACGCTGTTCAGTTTTTGGGCGGGCATTCCCTGGGCGGCCTGATCGCGCTGGGTATGGCCCTCTCCAACCCGGAGGGATATGCCGGTGTGGTTGTGAGCGGCCCTTTCCTCCAGACGGGATGGGAGCCCACGGCCTGGAAGATCTCATTGGCGCGCGTATTGAAGGGCATTGTGCCCAAGCTGGCCATGGACAGTGACTTTGACCCTAATAACGTCACCAGCAACCCGGCTGTGCTCGAAGCGTATAAAACCGACCCTATGATTACAAATATGGTGAGTATGGGTGCCGCGATGACGATTCTGGCAGCGCAGGAGCGCATACGCACAGGGTCCGCAGCCATGCGCCTGCCGTTCCTGATCATGCATGGCACGGAGGACAAGCTTGCAGCACCCGCAGCGAGCAAAGTCTTTTACGAGGGAGCGACAGCGGTCGCGGACAAGAAGCTGGTTTACTATGAGGGCTACTATCACGAGATTTTCAATGAGGTTAACAACCAGCCCGTTCTGGGTGAACTGATCGCATGGCTCAACGCGCACAGCTAGAACCGTCAAGTTAACCGCCTGGAAAGGGGATCGCATGTCCACGACACTCAACCTGGCACGAACAGTCGCGCGCGATGCAGCCCGGCTGGCAGGCAAGCTGTGCCTGGCGATCCGTGCTGAAATGCTGCGCAACCCATCTGCCATGGAGAAGGCAGGGCACGAGCCGGTGACCATCGCGGACTATGGCTCTCAGGCAGTGATCCTGCACCACATCTCACATCGTTTCCCTGGGGACTGCACGCTGGCTGAGGAACGGGCTGCGGAGTTCATGTCGCTGGCAACAGCCTTCCAGCATCACCAGGTGCTGCACTATGTGAGTGAGGTGCTGGAACAAACTCTGTCGCTCAGTGAGATCCAGAGACTGCTTGATATTGGGTGTGCAAATGAGACCAGCCGGATGTGGGTCGTCGACCCGATCGATGGCACAAAAGGCTTCCTGCGCGGCGATCAGTTTGCTGTGGCTGTCGCTTTGCTGGTAGAAGGCGAGCCGGTCGTTGGTGCCCTGGCATGTCCTTTGCTGCCGTTTGATCCGGCCAACCCACACGATACTACCGGTGTGGTGGCCGTCGCATCGAAAGGTGAAGGTGCGACGATCCAGCCGCTTGGCGGTGTCAATGCCCGGCCCCTGCGCGTATCTACTATCAGCGATTTGAGCGAGGCCCGGGTTGTTGAGAGCGTAGAGCCAGGCCACACGGACCATGCATTCAATGAGCGGGTGGCCAGCCGTGCGGGTGTAAGCTCAGAGGTGGTGCGTATCGACAGCCAGGCAAAGTATGCGGTTGTTGCAGATGGCCAAGCTGAGGTGTATATCCGCCATTCGGGGGGTACGGATTACCGGGAAAAGGTATGGGATCATGCCGCCGGCTACCTGATCGTCAAGGAGGCAGGGGGGTGTGTCACCGATCTGAATGGCAAGCCGCTGGATTTCTCCCAGGGCAGCAAACTGGTCAATAACAGCGGTGTTCTGGCGACTAATGGCTATGTGCATGACCAACTGCTCGAAGCTATTGCCTCGGAACAACAGGCTGCCAAGTAGTTATTAGCACCTAAGTATTGATCAAGGAGCGGCATTTGCGCCGCTCCTTTTTTATGTGGTCAACGGGTCGCAGCACTGTCTGCCCCCAGTGCCAGGGGCAGTTCATCACGTGTATGCAGCGCCTTCATCGCGGACCGGCTGCGCACCCACAGCCAGGCCGTCTGCACCGCGAAGCCTGCTGCCAGCCCCACGACAGCAATGTACAGTCCAGTAACCTGCCCGACGATGACGCCAACTGCCATCACGGCACCAATGCTGATCACCGACAGGGCCATTGATTCCGGGATGCCGCGCGTATTCCGGCTGTGCACCAGGATGCCCTGGTACCAGCTTTGCAGCACGCTGAACGCAGGAAGTGGAAGACTCAGCAGAAAGCTGAGGCGGGCCATCTGCGCGAGGTCAGGGCGCAGGCCGGAAACACCAGCGAACCACCATAGTGCCAGCGGCGTCAGCCCGATAAGTGCCTGGAGCGCAGTCAGCCCCAGGCTGAGCAGCCCGGCAAAGCGGCGCAGGGCGGGTGTCGATCCCGGCTCATCAAGAAGAGCAACCACCACCTCGTTATACGCCACACCAGCACTACGCAGCATGAACGAAAGCCCGGAGAGCACCGGCCACACTGCCAGTGACTCGATAGGCAGGGGCATGCGGCTCATTGCAGCGCTGCCAATCGGCTGGAACAGCAGCTGCAAGAACGATGTCAGCGCCAGCGGGATGTAGAAACCGATAAACTCGGGGAAGTTGAGCGCCGGCATCACGGTAGAGGCAGGGCGCAGCTCATCGCGCAACACCGGGCGGACTCGCAGGCCAATGTAGATCGCCTCACTGAGCACCCCGATAATCACCGCAGCAGGTGCAACAACAATGCCTGGTAAAGTGCCCAGCGCATAGCCAACTGCCAGCCCGGCGAAATTACCCCCCAGGCGGATCGCGGTCCCAATACCGACCGCCTGTGAATGGTCAAAGCGGATCAGCACACCCTGGTTAAAGCGGCGAAAAGCGATTGCCCAACTCCAGGGCGTCATGATCATCAACCCAATGCGTGCTGGCTCGACGATCTCAGGCGGGGCACCGATGATCCGCTCAACGACCACATAATAAAGAGGGGTGAAAGCCACCAGGACATGCAGCAGGGTCAAGATGGCGCCTGTGCGCATCATAAAGCGCCGCACCTTGACATAGGAGTCCCAGTTCTTGCTCAGGGCCGTAGAAGCAGCGAGCAGCATGATGATCGGGGCTTCGATGATCAGCGAGAGCGGGAAGACGATCCCTCCATAAGCAGCAAGGTTGATCTCCGGGTCAGGCAACCTGGCTGTTACCGCGCTGACGGCGGGCAGTTCCATGCCCATGAGCACCCAACTGGCGGCCAGAGGCCACCACAGGTGGATCACACGTTTAAGCGAGATAGGTAGGACAGTACTGGCTGATGTCTGCATGGTTCCCTTTGTACGCAAGAACAACCCCCGGGCGTTAAGGTGCCGCGCCGGGGCCGTCCCCAAGTCTACCAGGGGACCAACGAAGCTCACAAAATAACGCACTACCTTGTGAGAGATAGTGCGTCAGAGATCACGAACCCGGCAGCACTTTGCAGTGCATGGAAGCAGGCTATGCGATTGTACTGCAGCAGTTACGCCTGGCGTACTACCGCCACAACCCGTCCCTGAATCTGGACGTCGCGCGGGTTGTCAACGTAGATCGGTGACATGTTCGGGTTGGCTGGCTGCAGGCGCACACGGCTGCCCTCACGGAAGAAATACTTGAGGGTGGTTTCCTCGCGGTCTGCCAACCAGACAGCCACCAGATCGCCATCGGCAACGTTCTTGTGAGGGCGCATGATCACGATGTCACCATCATTGATCATGGCGTCCACCATTGAATCCCCCTGGACCTGCAGTGCGTACAGGTCCTCTTCGGGCTCGACAATATCGGTCGTGAGATCGATGGTTTCGTCTTCACCGAAGTAGGCAAAATCGCTGCCAGGCACCGGCACCGGCTCACTGGCGACGATGCGCCCCACCAGGGGAACGCTCACCAGACGGCTGGGGGCCTGCACCCCATGCCCTGATAAGCGCAGCCCACGCGAGACCTCACGGTCACGCAGGATGTACCCTTCGCGCTCCAGCTTGTTGAGGTTGTAATTGACTACTGAAGTGGACGAGATGTTACAGGCAGCACCAATCTCGCGAATGGTTGGCGGATAGCGATGCTGCTTAAGGAACTTCTCGATAAACTCCAGAATGGCTTTTTGCCTGCCTGAAAGCCTTGGGCCACCGGGCATACGCGCCTCCTTGCATACCAATACCCCATTTGCGCCAATGTCTTCCATGTAGCACAAGGGTTTGGCACAATGGTTCGATAATCCAACGCTATTATATACGGAACTAACGTTCTAAGTCAAATCGGCTCCTGATAGGCGGGAATGACCAAGCCCTAAAATCGCGCGTTCATAGTTGGTCGCTATCCGGGTATTCAGTAGTCTGCGGCATGTGGATCGAGTAAGATCACGGTGCGGTAGATGGGGATAGGAGTAAGTGCACATGATCCGACAGCCTTCTCTGGAGGATATCCAGAGGGCATTGAACCTGGTGGACTTCGATGCAGGTGCTGCCTGGCGGCGCATGGCTCCTCGCCCGCGAACATTCACCCGGCCAACTGGAATGGCCGGCCGCCCAAGACAGGCTGCGGTGCTTCTTCTGCTCTATCCTTTAAATGGCAGCCTGGCTTTTGTACTGACCCGGCGCAGTGAGAACGTGGAACACCATCGCGGGCAGATCTCGCTGCCCGGCGGGGCATGTGACCCCGAAGATGCGAACCCCGCAGCCACGGCACTGCGGGAAGCCTGTGAGGAAGTGCGCATCTGTGCAGAGGAAGTCCGGCTGCTGGGCCACTTGAACCCTTTTTATGTGGTGGTCAGTGACTTTGAGATCAGCCCATATGTTGGCTCCCTGAGCTACCGTCCTGAGTTCACCCCGAACCCTGAGGAAGTTGCCGAGGTGATAGAGGTGCCGCTCAATGCCCTGCTGGATGATGGCCTGAAGGCAGAAGAACGCTGGCAGCTACGGGGTTTTGAGCTTGATGTGCCGTTTTACCGCTATGGATCGCATGTGGTATGGGGGGCTACAGCAGCCATGTTGAGCGAATTTGAAATGCGCCTTAAGTTCGTCCTCGGGGCAGCGTAACCGTCGCCAGCGCCTCTAATAACCTTTTTATGCAAATCTTGCATTTCTCTTAGATCGCTCTATTCAATTTCCTACACTGCTTGGCTACGATCCCTCATGTGATAACTCGCTGGTTAAACCCGGCCGTTGAAGGCACATAATTAGCAATCACTACGCATGGAGGGATGTAAGATGTCACTGGTAAGCCGTAATGCTGCTCAGGAACTGCTTACGATGCGCGAGGCCATGAACCGCTTCTTAGATGAGGCAAGGAATGGTGCTGAAGGGGGCTCGCGCGTCGCGCGCCTGCCAATCGATGCATACAGCACCGAGAATGAGATCGTCATCACGGCGGCTGTACCTGGCGTCAATCCTGATGATGTCGAGATCACTGTAGAGGGTGATACTCTGACCATTCGGGGCGAGATCAAAGCCCGCATCGAGAACGCCAAGTACATCATCGGCGAACGCTTTGTGGGCCCATTTGCCAGGACGCTGCAGCTCAATGTCCCGATTGAAGTGGACAAAGTCGAGGCGACGTTTGAGAACGGCGTGCTCACGCTGGTTCTCCCCAAGGCAGAGGAAGTACGTCCCAAAATGATCAAGGTGCAGCGCAAGTAGCGGTCGGAAGACTCTGCACAAACGCAAACCAGGGCGGGCCTTATGATAAGTCCGCCCTTGTTGTTACCCCCGTAATAATCCCCATTGACAGAGTGTCATGGCGCGTCTAGAGTAAGGAAGAACGGCTTCATAAGTATGCCTATGGCACCCGGGAGAGATCACGTTGGAAATCTCCACCACTCCTCAAACGCTCTGTCTGCATTATGCTCACAGCCTCTTTGTCCATGAGGATGAACATCTGCGCACTATTCGCAGAGAAAGTGATCGGCACGGGCTTCCACCTGTTCATATCCAGCCGGAGGAAGGCCTACTGCTGCATTTTCTGCTGCGGAGCATCGGTGCTAAAACTGTGGTTGAGATCGGGACGCTGGCTGGTTACAGCGCAACATGGATCGCCCGGGCCTTGCCGGAAGATGGCAAGTTGATTACATTGGAGCGTAGAATAGAACATGCCCAGCTTGCACGGGAACTTCTGGCACAGGGTGGACTTGAAGATCGTGTAGAGGTCCTGACTGGTTCAGCGCTGCAGAACCTGCGCAAGCTGTCTGCCAACGGTCCCTTTGATGCGGTATTCATTGATGCCGATAAACCCCACTTACTTGAATACCTGGACTGGGCTGTTCAGCATGTGCACATCGGAGGCATGGTGCTGGCTCATAATGCTTTCCTGCGGGGGCGCATTGACGACCCGGCACTTCACGAGGACCCAGTTGTGGCCAGTATGCGCGCATTTCACCGTACACTCGCCCGCGATCCCCGCCTCCTGGCTATGATCCTGCCTGTAGGAGATGGCCTCTCAGCAGCACTGCGTGTCGCGTAAAAAGACAAAGCAGCAGCGCCTAAACCCTCAGGACGTTTGAAAGAGAGCAACTATGAGCACCAAGCCCCTGGAGAGTCCCCCCCCACCAGCCCTCATTGATAGTTTCAATACAGTGTTTAAGACCCCTGCGGATTTTGTGGTGCGAGTGCCCGCACGCGCCGTGCTTCTGGGCGCACACGTGGACTATTCCGAGGGTCATGTGCTGAGTCTGGCCTTTGGCCGCTATGTCTGGCTGGCTGCCAAGGTGCTGCCTACACCAATTGTCTCAATCCGCGCACTGGACCTGGGCGAGGATGCAGCATTCCGGCTGACGAATCTGGACGAAGGGCGCCAGCTGGATGGGAGCCCGCTGCCTGGATGGGCCCGGTACGCAGCCGGTGTTGCCTGGAGTATGCAGGAGGAGGGGCAGGCCACACCTGGCATGCAAGCTACGGTAATGAGTGAAATCCCCATTGGGGCCGGGCTGGCATCCTCCGGCGCTGTGGAAGTCGCCTATGCGCTTGCGTTCGCACAAATCACGGGGTGGGATTTCGACCGTCTGGATATGGCAAAAATCTGCCGCAGGGCGGAGAATGACTACGTAGGTACGGACAGCGATCTGACTGACCAGTTCGCCAGCCTGTTTGGGCGCGAGGGACACGCACTGCTTCTGGACTCCCGCACATGGGAATGGGAAGCAGTACCGCTTCCGGAGGACGCAGCCCTGGTAATTGCTGACACCGGTACGCGACGCACTGTAACAGAAAGCACTTATCAAACCCGCCAGTTGGAATGCCGCCAGGCGGTCGACCGCTTCAGAACGGCACTGCCGCATGTGACAACGCTGCGTGACGTCCCGATCGACACGTTCTTCGACATGGCGTACTCGCTGCCCATAGGCCCGCGCAAGCGCGCTGAACACGTAATTACGGAGATCAATCGGGTGCTCAGCGCTGTGGAAGCCCTGCAAAGCAGCGCACTCGAAACAGTCGGTATGCTGATGGATGAGTCCATGGTGAGCTCGCGCGACCTGTATGAAAGCAGCAGCGCCGAATTAAACGCGATGTGGGACGCCTCGCAAGGTGCGCCGGGCCGACTGGGAGGGCGTTTCCAGGGGGCGGGCACCGGCGGTGCGCTGACCTTCCTGGTGAGGCCGGACGAGATTGAAGGTTTCATCAACCATACAGCGCAGCGCTACCAGGAAATCACAGGGCTGTATGCTGAACTATACCCGGTGCCTGTGGTCAGCGGCGCTCGCGTATTGATGCTAAACCCCGAGTAAGCCCTGCCGGACCGAGCAGAAACTCTAGTACCGCTGGTGTGGCACCACCACCCAGCGGTATCCTTTATTGCCCGACACCATAATCTCTGCTGGATAAAAAAGGAGCCTGGCTTGAATCTCTTCGTCCCGGGGCGCATCTGCCTGTTTGGTGAGCACTCTGACTGGGCAGGGGGATACCGCCGCGCCAATCCCGCAATTGAAAAGGGGTATACGCTGATCACGGGAACTGACCAGGGTATTTATGCGGAGGTAGAGGCGCACCCAGACTCTCTGCATCTCATGGCTACAGATAATGAGGGCACGCAGCTTGGCCTCTATCAAATCCCCATGCAGCCGCAGACCCTACTCGCCGAGGCACAAAAGGGGGGGTTTTGGAGTTATATTGCCGGGACAGCCTATGTAGTGCTGGAACGTCACGCAGTAGGCGGCCTGGTCATCAACAACTACAAGACGACCCTGCCGATCAAGAAGGGGCTTTCCTCCAGCGCCGCGATCTGTGTGCTGACTGCGCGCGCCTTCAATCTGATCTACGACCTCAACCTGACCGTTCGCGATGAGATGGAGCTGGCTTACCTGGGTGAGATCACCACACCCTCGCGCTGTGGGCGGATGGACCAGGGGTGCGCATTCGGACGGCGCCCAATCATGATGACCTTTGATGGCGATGAGATGGAGGTTAAGGAACTTCCTATCGAGGGCATCTTTCATCTGGTTGTGGTTGATCTTCAGGCAGAGAAGGACACACAGCGCATTCTGGCCGATCTGAATACTGCTTTTCCTGAGGCGAATGATCCGGTTGCGCGTGGAGTGCAGGAGCTGTTGGGGCCGATCAACCGGCGTATCGTGACGGAGGCGCGCCTCGCACTGGAACAGGGAGACGCGCAGCGCCTGGGGGCGCTGATGAGCGAGGCACAAAGTCACTTCGACCGGCTGGCTGCCCCAGCCAGCCCGAAGGAGCTGGCCTCCCGCATGCTGCACAAGGTTTTGGCACACCCTCCCTTGCAGCAGCACATCTGGGGCGGCAAGGGAGTGGGGTCGCAGGGAGATGGTTCTGTGCAGCTCCTCGCCCGCAGCGGCGCCGATCAGCGGGCGGTTGTACGCATCCTAGAGCGGGATTTCCAGATGCCCTCCGTGACAATGGCTATTGCAGGCGCCAGCCCTATCCGCAAGGTGTTAATCCCCGCAGCAGGGTTTGGCACACGCATGTTCCCCGCCAGCAAGGCACTGCGCAAAGAGCTGTTCCCCATTATCGATCAGGATGGCATTGCCAAGCCTGCTATCCTGCTGCTGGTTGAGGAGGCCCTCAGCGCAGGTGTAGAGGAGGTGATCATCATCGTGCAACCTGAAGACCGGGCGGATTTTGAGAACTTCTTCCACACCCCTATCAGCCCGGCGCATTACATCAAACTGCCTGCGCACCTGCAAGGCTACGCCGACCATCTTGCAGAGATCGGCCAGCGCGTACAATTCGCCGTCCAGGAGAGACAGGAGGGCTTTGGGCACGCCGTTTATTGTGCACGCGAGCTGTTAGGGGACAGTCCGTTTATGCTGCTGCTAGGGGACCATCTGTACCAGACCTCCAGCCCGCGCTCGTGTGCCCGGCAGCTTGTGCAGGCGTATCGTCAGCACGAAACAAGCCTGGTGGGCCTGCAGAAGGCGAGTGAAGACCAACTGGCACACCGTGGTGTGGTGACCGGGACCTGGATCGATGATGGACGCCTGCTGTCCATCACACGCTTTATGGAGAAACCAGGCACCGGCGAGGCTCGTGTACATGCCCGTGTAGAAGGTCTGCCAGAGGGTGAATATCTGGTACTGTCAGGCCAGTATATCATCCATCCAAAAGTCTTCGATTACCTGGAAGCAAATATCGCCGAAAACCGGCGCGAGCGCGGCGAAATCCAGCTTACCACTGCACTCGAACAACTACGCGCAAGTGAGGGGTTTTATGGGCTGGTGGTGGACGGTGAAACATTCGATATTGGCCAGCCTCACCTCTACCTCCGAACGTTAAGGGTGTTTGGCAGCCGCTGAACAATCATTCTGCGTAGGGTGTTGGTAGGCCCTGCGTACCCTGTCATGCCGGGAACAGCATGGTATAATCGCCTGCGCTGGCTGGAATGCCAGCGCAGTTTGTGACGCAGAACAACGGGGAGACAAGAATCAATGCACCGCCTGAACCTGACAGGCACCCTGACTGCCGTCGCGCTGCTGGCGTTAGTCATAACGGCCTGCGCGCCTGAGCCCCAGTACACCCCCACACCCACCGCAACACCGCGTCCGGTGCAGGCAGCTACGGCGACCCCTACATCGACCGGAAGTGAAACTCAGGCTGTCCCGACACCGGACCCTGCCCTGGCAGTGGTTTACCCGGTAGGTGTTGATGGATACCCGGAGGGCGTCAACCCGCTGACAGGACTGCGTGTCAGTGACCCATCTGTCCTGCTGCGCCGTCCACTGGCTGTCAAGGTATCCAATGATCCTCTGGCACGGCCGCAGTCGGGCCTGACCTATGCGGACATTGTGTTCGAGCATTATGCGGAAGGCGGCGTGACACGTTTTACGGCGCTGTTATACAGCCAGACTGCGCCCGAAGTGGGGTCACTGCGCAGTGGACGCCTGATCGACCTGGAGATTGTGCCCATGTTTGACGCGATCTTCACCGCCTCGGGTTTCAGCGGTGGAGTGATGCGCCGCATGGAGAGTGCTGGGTGGAGGAACCGAAACTTCTCTTCACCGTTTGGGTATGAGAAATCACCCTACATGGAGCGCATCGAGCGCGAGGGGCGTGCGTTTGAACACACGCTCTATGCTATCCCCGATGCGTTCTGGGCATTGGCCGAGGAGCGCGGCCTCAACCAATCTCCAGACATGACACCAGGCATGGCTTTCCTTGATTCCGTGCCTGCTGGTGGGACACCAGCCAGTGTCATCAACGTGGATTTCAGCACCTCACAGTTCCGCGTGCGCTGGGATTATGATGAGGCGAGTGGGCAGTATTTGCGCAGCATGGCGGGCGAACCGCATATTGACTATGTAAACGGGGAACAAATCCGTGCGGCGAACGTCATGTTTGTAGGTGCCATGCATATCGACACGGACATTTTGGAGGATGGCTACAATGGCCTGCCCTCTGTAGAGATTCAGGTGTGGGGGGAGGGACCGGCCTCGCTGTTCCGTGATGGTCAGCGCTTTGAGGGACGCTGGTCACGCTGGGATCCGGAGGATATGCTGACCTTCACCGACCTGGATGGCAACACGCTGTACTTCAAACCCGGGAACACCTGGTTTGAGCTGGTCCCGATCGGATTTGACCGGCTGACCACAGAACCTTAATGCGTTTCTGAAGCGCTCATATTGTAGATATACAGAGGGTCTATGAAACGGTCACAGTATTTCATTATCTTGCTGATCCTGGCAGCCTCCGTACTGGCGGCATGCAAGCCGCAGCCGGAATTTGCGCCAACCCCCACGCCAACTCCGCCGCAGGCGGCAGGCGTGGTACAGCCGTCTCCAACACCAACGGTGGAACAAAGTGCCGAAGCGGTGCCTTCCGCTGAGCCGACGCTGGCACCATCTGGCCCTGACAGCTACCCGGAAAATGTAAACCCGCTGACCGGCCTCCCCGTGGATGATCCTGCTGTGCTGCGGCGGCCGCCGCAGCTGGTGCGCGTCAGCAATAATCCTTCGGTTGTACGCCCGCATCGCGGGCTACAGGCCGCGGATCACGTGTGGGAGCATGTGGTTGAAGGCTTCGCTATGACTCGCTTCGTGGCTGTGTACCTGGGCCAGTCACCTGAATACGTTGGCTCAGTGCGCAGTGGGCGCCCACCGGATTTCGATCTGGTGCCGATGTATGAGGGCATCTACTACGCTTCCGGGTTCAGCACCAACTCGAAAGCCCCTGGCACACCACCACGTATGCGCGAACTGATGCTCGCTGCGCCCTGGCGTGCGCGCAACTTCTCGGCCGAGTTCGGGTATGGCGAACCCTATGCGGTGCGCCTCAACCTGCCCGACGTGGCCCGCGAGCATACCCTGTTTGTCGTACCGTCTGAGCTGTGGCGCCTTGCTGCTGAGAAAGGCATTGGCGCTAGCACGACGCTGGCTCCGGGCCTGGCATTTGACATGACCCCGCCTGCGGGGGGCACTGCGACCAGCGAGGTCGTGATCGACTATCCCGGGATCGGGCCGAAGACCATGTACCGCTACGATACGACACTGGGCGCATGGCTGCGCTGGGTGGACGACGAGCCGCATGGTGATGCGCTGACCGGGCAGCAAATCAGCACGATGAATGTGGTGATTCTCTACACTGATCACTACGCGACTGACTGGATCGAAGATGAAGCGGCCCAGCTCTATGCCGTTGCGGCCACGCTGACAGGTTCAGGGCCTGCGGTGCTGCTGCGCGATGGACAGCGTTATGAAGTGACCTGGCGCCGTGATGCGAACAACCGGATGATCCAGTTCTTCGATACCAGCGGGAAAGCCATTCCGTTCAAGCCTGGCAACACGTTCTTCCAGCTTGTGTCGAACACCAGCTTTCCACCAGAAGTTGCGTTCGCGCCTTAGGTTGTAGGGCTGGCACAGATGAGACATACCCGGTTCATCCTGGCTGCGACTCTGATAACTCTCGGGCTGACTGCCTGCGCGGTTCCTGTTGAGGAGCCAGAGACCCCGACACCCGGTGAGGTAACCATCCCGGTGACGCCGGAATCAGAGGAGCCCCTGGCTACCAGCAGCACACCTGACCCGGGTCCTACTCCCACAGAGCTACCCGCCCTTTACCCGTTGGGCCCGGACGACTTTCCTGAGGATATCAATCCACTGACAGGCCTGCGCGTCAGCGACCCGGCTGTGCTGGCGCGCCGCCCCCTGTTGGTTAAGATCAGCAACCAGTCCGGTGAAGTGCGCCCTCAAAGCGGCCTGGGCTTTGCCGACCACGTCTGGATGTACCAGATGGAAGGGTGGAAGCAGACGCGCTTTACGGCTGTCTTCTATGCGCAGGCGCCGGAATTCGCCGGCTCAGTGCGCTCAGTGCGCTTGATCGACACCGAGCAGCTGGTCAATATGTACGATGCCCTGCTGGTGATCTCTGGCGGCAGCATCGGCATGAACTACATCATGTCACAAAAGGACTGGTACGACCGCATCTTCTTTGACCGGGGCGAGTGGCTTCAGCGTATGCCCGATGTGCCCCGCGAAAACACGGCGCGCTACCATACTCTGTTTGCAATCCCTGAGCGTATATGGGCGGAGGCGGATGCCCGGGGCGTCAACGGCAGACCGCAAATACAGGGGTTGTTGTTCGACGAGGCAGCACCAGAGGATGGTATCCCTACGGACTCCATGTTGATCGACTATCCCGATCATGGCCCTGCACAAATCTGGGATTATGATGCTGAGGCCGGTGTCTGGCTCAGCACCACCGAAGACCAGCTTGATGTGCGCCCCGTGCGCGCACCAGACATCGATTACCTGACAGGTAAGCAGCTTGCCTTTGAAAACGTAGTCATCCTGTACGCCGAACACACGCTGGCCGATTTCATAGAGGATGAGCCAAACTGGCTTGCGGCTGTTGATATTCATCTGCTGGGTGAGGGCAAAGCCTACCTGCTGCGCGATGGGCTGCGTTATGAAGCTCGCTGGGCCCGGGAGGCGCCTGGTGACATGATGCGTCTTTACACAGCAGAGGGTGACGACCTGCTGGCCTTCAAGCCGGGGCGTGTGTGGTGGCACACGGCAGGCACTGCCCCCGAGAATGAGCCGCGCGTGGAGTTCAGCCCTTAGTATCTATCGCAGAGTAGTAATCGGGCAGCCTCAAGGCTGCCCGATGTCGTTCTTAGCTGCGTTTTCTGCCCCGGGAGGCAGGCTTCTTTTCCGTCTCCACTTCCGGGACAGGCTCTGCTTCGCCAGCAGGCTCCTCAATGTCCCGCGCAGCCTCATGTGCGTCTGCAACCGCAGACGGTTTCCCCGTGATCGATGCGATCAGAGCGGGGATATCGACGCTCTCCTCCATGGTCACCAGGCCCTTGACAAAACCGCCCTCGTCAGAGGCCAGCTTCTCCAGGTGCAGATCGCCCAGCACCCGGCCGGTGGCACGTACCGCGACTCGCCGTGCCGTGACGTTTCCCTGTACCGTCCCTGCAATAACAGCCGTATCACAGAGCAGGTTACCCTCTACCTGCCCGCCTTCGTGGATCACCACGCTGGCGCTGGAGGTCACATCGCCATCCATGCGCCCGGCGATACGCACATTGCCCTCGGCGATGATGGTGCCTTGCAGGGTTGCCCCGGCACCGACAGCGCTCTCCTGGCGGGCTGACTGAGCGGCAGCGTGGGCAGTATTGCCCTGGGAGTTTTTGTTGGAGTTTGAGGATGAACCGAATAAGCCGCCTAGCACGATACTCTCCTTATCACGCAGGGTGGTATTGCTGTGGCTGCGTGGATCACTTGGAAGCAAGGTCATGAATGTGTACTGAACAGCCGTGATGCTCCTGAGATGGTAAAACACCCCCTAGGAACAGCCCACAAACTGGCACACACTGTCCCAGGCTATATTGAGCAAAAGGGCACAGGTGCCCGCCATCGACTATACCAGCCCCTGGGGCCTGATGTCAATGCCCCGTGATGTGCGTGGTGTAAGCGTCGAAAAGGCGCCGACTTTGCTTTACAGGGCCGGGTATGTATGGTATCATAATGGTGCGATCGGCATGGCGCCGATGGCATTTCTTTTCTTAACAGCTACATTACAGATTTATGATGTGATCGCCCGCAATGGGGCGGTTTTTTTTCGATTTGTTGTACGCGACGAAGGATAAGAGAGTGATGGCTGAAAACGGAGTATTCTACCTCACACGGGAGGGCTTCCGCGAGAACGAATCCAAGCTCAACTACCTGATCAATGTGCGGCGTAGTGAGGTGGCCGCACGCCTGCGCCAAGCCCTTGAAGAGGGTGGCGAACTGGCGGAGAACGCGGAGTACGCCGATGCAAAGCATGAGCAGGCGATGGTTGAAGGTGAGATCGAGCGCCTGAAGAACCTGCTCAGCCGCGCACGCATCATTGAGGATGAGGCACAGTCCGGACCTAAGGGAGTAGTACGCCTTAACAGCCTGGTCACCCTTCAAGAAAGTGGTGAGGAACCATTCACCTACCGCATTGTAGGCCCGGTTGAGGCGAACCCTCGTGAAGGTAAAATCAGCGATGCTTCGCCTTTGGGCAAGGCGCTGCTGGGCAAGAAGGTTGGCGATAAGATCAAAGTGGAGGCCCCCGACGGGGTGTTCGAGTACAAGATCATCACGGTAGAGTAGCGGGGAACAGCCAGTGTGGAAGCCAACCAATAATCTGGAAGCCCAGCGCCTGGAAAAGCTGGAGCGTTTGCGTGCTCAGGGTATCGAACTCTACCCCAGGCATGCGGCACGTACGCACACTATCGCGGACGCTATCGCTGCCTGGAAGGCAGTGGAAGCTGCTGCACCTGAGGGTGAGAACCCTTCGGAGGTGGTGGCCGTCACCGTGTGTGGGCGGATTGTGTCGCAGCGGCCGCAGGGGAAGTCATCCTGGGGGCATATCGAGGATGGCACCGATCGTGTGCAGGTATGGGTTAAGCGCGATGTGGCCGGCGAAGCAGTTCAGCAGCTTTTCGATAAGGACCTCGATCTGTATGACTTTGTCGAGGTGCAGGGGCGCATGCTGCGCACCCGGCGCGGTGAGGTCACCGTTGAGGTAACCGGGCTGCGCCTGCTGGCAAAGTCACTCAGCCCTCTACCTGTTGTCAAAGAGCGCGAGCTGGAGGATGGAACCCTCGAGCGTTACGGCGGCTTTACTGACCCTGAGGAACGTTTCCGCCAGCGCTATGCGGATCTGGCAGTCAACCCCGATGTGCGCGAAGTATTCCGCACAAGGGCAAAGACCCTCAGCGCGATCCGGCGCTTTCTGGATGAGCATGGCTTTCTGGAGGTCGAAACACCGATCCTCCAGCCGATCTACGGGGGGGCATCGGCACGCCCGTTTGTCACGCATCACAACCAGCTCAAGCAGGACCTTTATCTGAGGATCAGCTTTGAACTCTACCTGAAGCGCCTGCTGGTTGGTATGTATGAAGCTGTCTACGAGATCGGACGCGACTTCCGCAACGAGGGGGTATCTCGCAAGCATAACCCGGAATTCACACAGGTTGAGTTCTACAAAGCCTACATTGACTACCAGGGCGTGATGGCGCTCACCGAGCAGTTAGTCGCTTATGTTGCGGAGCAGGTGACCGGCTCAACCACACTGACTTACCAGGGACACAGTGTCAATCTGGCGCCACCGTGGCAGCGCATCACCCTCCGGGATGCGATCAAGCAGCACACCGGGATCGATTATGTGCAGCATCCTGATGCGGCAGCGCTGGCCGCTGCCATGCGTGCCAAGGGCAAACAGCCAAGCCCCGACAGCTCATGGGGCAAACTGGTGGACTCCCTGCTGGGCACAGATGTGGAACCGCACCTGATCCAGCCGACGTTCATCATCGACTACCCGACGGATATCAGCCCGCTGGCTAAGAAGAAAGCCGGCGATCCGACCCATGTCGAGCGATTTGAATTCTTCATAGCCGGGTACGAGATGGGTAATGCCTTCACGGAGATCAACGATCCGCTGGACCAGGAGGAGCGCTTCATTGAGATGGGGCGCCTGTATGGGACAGATGATGAGGAAGCCCATCCTGTTGATGAAGACTATCTGCGTGCGATGCGTTATGGTATGCCGCCCAATGGGGGCTTTGGCATGGGAGTTGACCGGTTAGTGATGCTGTTAACTGACCTCCCGAACATCCGTGAGGTGCTGCTCTTCCCGCATCTACGCACCCGAGAAGACGAGTAACCAAACGCCCCGGCCTGAACCGGGGCGTTTGATTTTGCATTGAACGTGCCTGCTGTGCTTTGTATATTCACAGCTGGAATGGCCAAAACAAGGATGAATATCCATGGAACAGGAACCAACCCTGCGTTCTATGAAAGTGCCACTCATCCTGGTGGTTTTCGCCGCTGTGGCCTTTGTCGTTGTTCCTGCCATCCTGATGGTTGCAGTGCCCCATCCTCATGGAACACTCTATGATGACCCACCGCTTGTGGAGGATTTCGAGCTCCCTATGGCCGAGGGTGGGACTTTCCGCCTGAGTGATTACCGGGGGAAGGTTGTAGTCCTATACTTCGGCTATACCGCATGTCCCGATGTGTGCCCATCGACGCTGTTCACGCTCAAACGAGCGGTGGAGGGCCTGGGGGAGGATGCACAGGACCTGCAGGTCGTCTTTGTCACCATTGACTGGGATCACGATACCCCCGAGAAGATCGTAGATTATCTAAGTTACTTTAACGAGGATTTTATCGGATTATATGGCAGTGAGGAGACCATCCAACCTCTGCTGGACGAGTTCAACGTGCAAGTTTACCGTTCCTCGGAAGATGAAACCGCGGCGGGATATACAATTACGCATACAACCTCACTGTTCGTGATCGATCGGGAGGGATACCTGAAACTGCGCATGCACCATGACCCGACGGGCTCAGTCAGCAATACACGGGTCGAAAACATGATCCAAGACATACGCTACGTATTGAAAGGACGGATTTGAGCATATGAAACGCTGGTTGGTTTTCGCGCTGGTTGCAGTGGCAGTGTCAGCGTGCAGTGCTGCTGCATCGGGTGAGGAGCTGGTGGTCAAAGAGCCCTGGGTGCGTCCCTCCCCAATGGCAGCCGGGAACGGCGCGGGGTACATGGTCATCCAGAATAAGGGTGCCACCGATGATGCGCTGATAGGTGCTGAAGCCGACTTTGCCGAAGCGGTTGAAATCCACGAGACCTTCACCGCCCAGCCTGAGGACATGGCGGGCACGGGTGGGGAAGGTGGTGAAAGCATGGGCGGCGAAATGATGGGCATGCGCCCCGTACAGTCAGTCCCGGTACCGGCGGGTGGGGAAGCGGTGCTGCAGCCTGGCGGCTATCACATTATGTTCATTGGAGTGACACAGACGCTGGAGCCTGGCAGCAAAGTAACGCTTACGCTGGTTTTCGAAAGTGGGAAACGCCTGCAGATTGAGGCTGAGGTGCGCGCCCAGTAAACTATGTGCTCGTGGGCTGATCAACGCGGGGTACTCCTGATTGGGGCCCCGCGTTTTTGCTTCTGGCCTGGCAGGTGTACCATGGGGATACGAGGGGAACTCATCGTGGTTGTGTAGAGGAGGCAACAGCATGGCGGGGACACTGATCAAGCCGTTCAGGCAGAATGTGGCGCTGGCAGTGGACGGCGGCGGCATCAAGGGCGTGATGGTTGCACGGGCCTTGATGGTACTGCAGGAAGCTCTGGGCAAGCCTATCGGTGAGGTTGTGCGACTGGCTGCAGGCACATCGACAGGGGCCATCATCGCTGCGTCGCTGGCGCGCGGCATCGATGCACAGCGTATACACGAGTTGTACGTAGGGTTAGGCCCTAGGATATTCCCGAAGAGCTGGCGAACGCTGCCGCTGGTGCATTTGCTGGTGAACTACCAATACAGCAGTGACGCGCTGATTGAACAACTACGCCAGTACCTGGGCGATATCACATTGGGTGAACTGGCCCGCCAGCGCCCGGATTTTCACCTTGTGATCACGGCCACCGATATTTATGCAGGGAGCACGCGTTTCATCAAGCTCTACAAGGCGCGCTATCAGGACTGGCGGCTGCGTGACACAGTGATGGCCAGCTCGGTGATCCCGACGGTTTTCCCTGTCTTTGAGCATCGTTTCGCAACTCCCACACAGCCTGCACCCCCGGATGAAGCCTGGATTCCTGAGCCGCGCGCATGGGTTGATGGCGGCGTCGGCTCTTACATGAACCCGTGCTTCCTGGCGGCTTATGAGGCAGCCTTCTGCCTGCGCGATCAGGGCTGGCGGATTGATAACACGACGCTGATCAGCATAGGTACAGGCTACAGCCCACCAGAACTGGCGTGGCGCAAACGCACCAACGATTTTCGTCGCAAGCCGGGGAACTTCTACGGGCCGGAATGGGTATTTCCTACCATCGACACATTCCTGCAGGACGCCAACGCGCAGCAGGTGCGCATGGTGCGGCACTTCTTCCACGATGCAGTAGTCCAGGAGACGGGAAATCCCGCGGCTGGGCTGGACTTCCGGCGCTTCAACCTGACGTTTGATGAGCCCATAGAGCCAGACAGTGTGGACAAGATTGACCAGCTGAGCATGTATGGGGAGCGACTCGGGCAGATGATCCTGCGCGATGAGCAGGAGGACGTAGGGGGCTATTCATGCGGGCCGCAGGCGCTGGGTTTGAGCCTGAGCGGGGGCTAGAGGCTACCGAACAGCCTGCCCGACAATGTGCGGGCTGACGATGCCCAGACCATCGGCCTCAAATGCACGGAGTTCCACGCGGCTGAAGCCGGCATCCTGGATCGCCGTGGCGGTGTTGCGCGTGAGATGGCAGCCATCGCCAACGAGCTTCCAGGCCGGATTGATGACATGCTGCACGCGATAGGTAAAGGTCTCAGGCCTAGCTGCGACATGTTCGAGAAAGAGGAACAGACCGCCGGGGCGTATCACCCGGCGGATCTCTGCTAAAGCCCGGGCCTGGTCGCGTACCGAACAGAGCACGTGTGTAGTGACTACTGTGTCAAAATGAGCATCCGGGAACGGGAGAGCCTCCGCATAGGCTAGCTCGGTTTCTACTTCAAAACCGCGTCGCGCTGCCACCTCAGGCGCATGACGCAGCAAATAGGGATTCGGATCAAGCAGGGTAAGGCTGACACCATCCGGATAGTACGGCAAATTCGCACCGTCCCCGGCGCCGATCTCAAGCACATCCCCCTGTGCCTTTGCCAACAGCGGTACACGGACCTCCCGGGTGAAATCATCCGAGAGGTCGATATGGCCCTGGCTGCTGAGGAAATTGTGATACATAAATGCAAACAGGCGTTTCCCGATTGACATCCTGATGCCTATACCTCTGAGTGCGAACGACTAAACCGGTCCCCGTACGCTACTGTGACCGTTTATGATTGTAGCAAGCACTGACAATGAAGATGCAACTGATCTCAAAAAGCGGCACACCCCCGACCCAGTAAGGCTGGGGGTGTGATCTGTATTGTTAAGAATCTCAACTGGACTCTAAAGGGTTCAGTTTACCTCTGCTTCTGCAGCCTTGTGCTTGCGCATACCATGCGTTACATGACGGTACACGTAATAAGCTAGCCCTGCCACGATCACAATGGCAATCGGGATGTCGAAGGGGCGCATGATCGCACGTAGTTCTTCCCAGTTGGCTCCGAAATAGTAACCACCCAGTGCAAGCAGCCCGCACCAGATAAAGGAACCCACGAAGGTCAATAAAGTGAAGCTCCAGAAGCGCATACGAACAACCCCGGCGGGGAATGAGATAAACGTACGCACAATAGGCAGCAGACGGGAGAGGAAAGCCGTCCAGTCTCCCCAGCGGGAAAACCACTTATCTGCGCGTTCCAGATCGTCGGTATTGATCATGATATACTTGCCATAACGCTCCACCAGGGGACGCCCCCCCCAGTACCCCAGCGCATAGCTGATCACGGATCCGAGCGTACAGCCCAAAGCTCCCCACAGGCCGCCATGCAGGACTGCATCAAGCCAGGAGCCGCCGCGTGCCTGCACCAGAAGCCAGCCCGAGAGCGGCATGGTCACTTCTGATGGGATGGGGATATTGGCGCTTTCGAGTGCCATGATCAAGATGACACCAAACCAGTCAATTGTCTGGAACAGGTTGGTAAGCCAGAGGATGATAGCCTCTTCCCAGGCATGCGGCATGTGTGCTTCTCCCACTGCGGGCCAGATAAACCCGGCTGTTGACTAAGACTCGGTGGAGTATAACAGAGCGGCCCCGGATGGATCAACCACGCTTAACATGCGCGCCCTATGCGGGCACGGGTATAATGGTACCCACACAGGCACATGATGAGTACAAACGAAGCGCAGTATCACTCGATCCTGGGTATCCGGACTGCACTGGTGGATGTGGGTGCAGGGGAGCCGGTTGTCCTGGTGCATGGCATGGCAGTGACGCATGACTGCTGGATGTACACTATCGACTTCCTGCTGGAACGTGGGTACCGGGTAATTGCCCCTGACCTGCCGGGGCATGGACACAGTGGGGACAGCCCACGACACGCTACATTGAGTACCTATGTCGCATGGCTGGATAGCCTGCTCAATGCGCTGGGGTTGGAGTCGTGCACCCTGGTTGGACATTCATTGGGCGCTGCCATCTGCCTGGCGTACACGTTAGCCCATCCCGAAAAGGTAAACCGCCTTATGCTAACGAATGCGCTGCTGGCCAGCACACGGGTGCCTCTGGGTGGGGGACTGCGTGCAGTCCTGCGGCTGCCACACCTGGTCGCAGGGCTGGCCACGGGGCGCCTCGACCCGCACTATTTCCGCTATTTCCGGCGGCGCAATGTCTATGATCCCTGGGGGCCGGCCCAGGTACCGCTTCAACGCAGCATCACAGTGAACAAAAAACGCGGCCTCGGAGTCTATCGCGCCGGCCTCAGCGTTTTATGGCATGATTTCCTACCCCCACGCCGCCGGAAAGCCTTTGTTCGTGCCCTGTCCAGCATCCGGGCAGACACGCTGATTGTGTGGGGCCGCGAGGACCGTTTGATCCCTGTTCAACAGGCCTATGATGCTGCCCGGAGTTTGCGTGATGCACGGGTGGTGGTGTACGAGCTGTGCTCCCACTGCCCGGCGATCGAAGTGCCCAGCCAGTTTAATGCGACGCTGCTGGCTTTCCTGCGCGAGAGGAAGGATTATGGCAACCCAGCCCGTTAGCCTGACGTACCTGGGAGTCGCCGGATGGCATGTGATGTGCGGTGCCCGGAGTCTTTTAATCGACCCGTATTTCACGCGCGAGCCTCTCTGGAAGGTAATTGCTGGGCGTGCCCGTACCGACACATCGCTGGTCCAGCGTTATACCCCGCCAGCCGACGTCCTGCTTGTATCACACGCGCACTACGATCATATTCAGGACGTGCCAGAGGTTGCGCTGCTGACCGGTGCAGCGATTTACGCATCACCGCAAAGCTGCCAACTGCTGCACAGGTTAGGGGTGCCGGAAACTCAGGTCAGCCCTATCCAGCCCGGCAGCTATCTGGACCTGGGGTCTATCATCGTGGAAGTCTACAAAACACCGCACCGTCACATCCTGGGGAGCATCCCGTTACAGGGGGCGCTGCGCACGAACGCCAAACCTCCGCTGCGCATTCGCGACTATCGAATGGACTGCCAATATTCATTTAGACTGACCTGCAACGGACTGCGCATCCTGGTTGCCAGCGGGATTGATGAAGAGCCTGCTGTTGAGGCAGATGTGCTGCTGGTTGGCCCAGATATACGTTCTGAGCAGCTTACAGGCCTCCTGCAAGCCACCCAGCCGCGCCTGGTGCTGCCGAATCACTGGGATGATTTATTCAGGCCACTCAGCGCACCACTCAGGACGATCCGCTATCCTGCCATCCCGCTGTGGCGCGTCAGCCTGGATAAATTCAGCACGCTGGTACGTGATTTGCACCCGCAGACACAGGTGCTGATTCCTGAACGCATGACGCCATATAATCTCAGCGCGTATTACGCAGGTGAAGGTCAGGGGAAGAACTATGGGTGATGAAAATCCCTGGGAGCGTTTCTTCGACAGCCACGCGCCAATCTACATGCAGAATGTGTTTACGCAGGCGACGCTCCAGGAAGTGGAATTTGCGATCAGGGAACTTGCTCTGAAGCCCGGGGATGCGATCCTTGACCTGGGCTGCGGCACAGGCCGCCACTCCATTGAACTCGCCCGGCGCGGGTACCGCATGACCGGGGTGGACCTTTCAGCGGGGATGCTGGCCGAAGCAGCCAGGCAAGCCCAGGAAGCTGCAGTGAGTGTCGAATGGATCAAAGCGGATGCAACGAAATTCCGGCCCGCTACCCAGTTCGATGGCGCGATCTGCTTGTGCGAAGGTGCCTTCAGCCTGGTTGGACAGGACGACCCTCTGGAACATGACCTCGCGATCCTGAGAGTCCTGCATTCGGCACTGAAGCCGGGCAGGAAGCTGCTGCTTACAGCTATCAACGGTATGCGCCACCTGCGTGCCTTCGGGCCGGAGGATGTGGCCGCAGGGCGCTATGATCCGCTGACCGGCACAGAGCATTCCGTGATGACCATCGAAACGCCTCAGGGAAAGCAGGAAATCATGGTACGCGAGCGAGGCTACGTGCCGAGCGAACTGACCCTCTTATGCCGCGTGGCAGGGTTCGAGGTGCTGCATCTATGGGGCGGTACTGCGGGCGCCTGGCGCTGCGAGCTACCCCAGCTGGACGAAATGGAGTTGATGGTCATTGCGCGCAGGCCGCCTGAGCAAGGGGTTTCCTAAGAGCGCCCGGAGGATTTTGGGATGGCATCTGGTGAGATGGAATACTATCAGGTTGAGGTTGAGGACAATTCGGGAGGCCCGACGGCCTCCTGGGGAAAAAGCCTGACCATTCTGTATGAGGTAGACCGAGATGGTTGGGTGGTCCGCCAGATCGAGATGTTCAACAAAGGGCGGGCGCTGTTCTATGACCAGGAGCATCCCGGCGATGAGTACGGGGAGCTGTACGGACAACGCTTTGACGACGATGACCGGCGCGCCATGCAGCCCTTCCGCATTGGCCGGAAAGATTTCGAGCGCGCATGGCAGAGCATCAAGCCTGCCAACCGGTACGCGTGAACTGTTTGCTCGCATATAATGGATCAAGTGGTTGGTATGATCATGGCGGCTGGTTAGTTTGATCTTGAGAGGGAGACTATGTGTGACACCGTCTACGCGCCGGGCAGCGTGACCTCGGATGGGATCCCGCTTTTCGGCAAGAACTCCGATCGCGATGGGAATGAAGCCCAATATCTGCTGCGTGTCCCGCGCACAAAACATCCGGCGGGCACAACCCTGCAGTGTACGTACATCGAAATCCCGCAGGTTGTGGAAACTTATGAGGTTCTGCTCTCCAAACCCTACTGGATCTGGGGAGCAGAGATGGGCACTAACGAGCACGGCGTCACCATAGGCAACGAGGCCGTTTTCTCAAAGGTTCCTCATGAAAAGGACCCCGGCCTGATCGGCATGGACCTGCTCAGGCTGGCCCTGGAGCGGGCTGCTACAGCGCGTGAAGCGGTCACCGTCATCACGTCTCTGCTGGAGCAGTACGGCCAAGGCGGGAACTGCGCGCACAACGGTACGTTCTACTATGACAACAGCTTCCTGATCGCAGACCCCCAGGAAGCCTGGGTGCTGGAGACCGCCGGGCGGCACTGGGCTGCTGACCGGGTGACGGGCATCCGGACCATCTCGAATGGGCACACTATTGGCCGTCACTTCGATCTGATCTCCGAACAGGCTATCTCATATGCCATCGAGCGCGGCTGGTGCAAATCTGAGGCCGAGTTCGACTTTGCAGGCTGCTATGCAGACTTTGTAAACACGACCTTCAGCCGGTCCAGCCAGCGCCAGTGCCGCACGACGGATACGCTCAGCGAGCACCGGGGGGCAATCACGGTCGAGACGGTGATCACCGTACTGCGTGATCACGGCCCCGGGCGACCGCCTGGATTCAGCCCGATAGCAAACAGCGTATTCGACAACTCGATTTGCGCCCACGCTGGCTTTGGCCCCGTGCGCGAATACGGGCAGAGCACAGGGTCTCTCGTATCGCATCTGGCCCCAGACATCCAGACTCATTTTGTAACTGCCACTTCGGCACCCTGCACCGGCGTGTTCAAACCCGTGTGGCTGGGCATGGAATTACCTGATACGGGGCCCATTCCAGACGGCACATTTGATGAGGCTACGCTGTGGTGGCGCCATGAGGTGCTGCACCGCGCAACGATGATCAATTACGCCGCACGGGCAAGGCTGTATGCTTCAGATCGGGGGACCCTTGAGACAGAGTTCGTGCAGGGAGGGCTGGCCTGCCGGACTGCCGCTGCTGCAGAGCGCAGGAATTATAGTGCTGAATGTTTCACACGCGCAGATGCTGCTGAGCGGGAGTGGACAGAGCGCGTTCTCTCGACCGAAGGAGCCAAGAGGCGCGGCTATCTCCATGGCCGACATTGGGACAAACTCAATCGTGCGGCGAATATGCCTGAACTTACCTGAAGCAGACAAGCTGGCATAACGCAGGGGCCTCCAGTTGGAGGCCCCTGTGCATCTCCCATGCGCAACGGCGTAAACTAGCGAGGTTCCTGGGACGAGGGCTGCCGCCTAACAATGCGCCTGGCGGGTTTTTCTCTGCTTGAGATGTCACGCGGTTTCACAGAGCGGGCGCCGCCCAGCGGGCTGGGCTGAGGGAACGGTTTGTATACCGCATCGCGCACCCCGCGATCCCAGCGAGAGAGGGCTGCGCTTGCGATCAGGATCACAACGCCCACCCATTGTGTCGGCTCAAGCCGCTCGCCGAGGAGAAGAGCCGCCAGGATCAGCGTTACCGCGAGCTCTGCCACATTGAGCAGGATTGTCTGAAGGCTGCCGAGATTACGCACCCCTGCAAACAGAGTCAGCCGCGAGATGGCGGTGACCAGGGTCAGACCGGCAATCCAGCGCCAGGCACCAGGGTCAGCAGGCATCCAGGGCAGCTCGAAAACCAGAAAGCCAAAGGCCAACCGCACTGCCAGCACAGTCAACCCCATGAAGGTGAGCGAGTAGAGTGTCATGGTGGGGGCTGGCATCTCGAACATCTCGCGCTGGCTGAGCACGACGTGCAGTGCGTACAGAAACGCTGCACCAATACACAGGCCAACCCCTGCCCAGTAATATTCCGTGTGTGCTGCGCCCCGCCCTGTCGTAAGCAGATAGACCGCTACCAGGGCCAGGACTGCCCGCCCGATGCTGAGGAGGGAGATATTCTGCCCAACTGCCCGTGTCAGCAGCATGGTGAAGATGACATAGAGCATGAACAGCAGCTGGGCCAACGATGCATCGTTGAGCAGCAGCAGCCCATTGTAGAACAGGAGGGAACCCAGCCCGTTCGAGGCGCCCACAGCCAGCGTGCCCATGATGCCTGCGGGGAAGATGTAGATGTAGCGCCGGAAAAACAGCAGGTAGATGATCCACAACAGCACGGCGGCCAGGCAGGTGCGCAGAGCCGAAAGGGTGAAGGAATCAACCCCTGCGCTCAGGGCAAGCTTTCCAAAGATGGGTGTAAAACCCATGAAGACAGGCGTCGCAAGCGCAGCAGTCATGCCCACGCTCTGCCTTGACAGCTTCACGACCTTACCGGCCTTTCCATTACAGGTAAATGCCGCGGTCAGCCCAGCTTCTCAAGAAGCAGGGCCTTCAGCACCTCGTCATCAATGAATGCGCCCTTTTGCAGCAGTCCCTTGACCTGTCCTGAGAGCCGCGTGCGCTCGGCGAGTGTCAGGTCTTTCGCAGTGACGACAACCACAGGTACATCACGCAGAGCGTCATCGCGCTTGAGCTGGTCAAGCACCTGGAAGCCGTCTACATGGGGCATCATGAGATCCAGCACGATCAGGTCCGGCCGCAGCTCGTGGACCATCTGGATCCCTGCGCGGCCATCCGGCGCGTAACGAACCGCCCCAACTCCATATGCCTGGAGGATGCGCCCCATGAGTTGGGCGGCGTTTACATCATCCTCGATCACCAGCACCTGGTTGACGCGGGTATCTACCATCTCTAGCGCAGCCAGCAGCCCTTCCTGAGGGATCGAAGCGCGCGAGGCAACACGCACATCCATTTCATGGATCAGGTCCTCTTCCAGGATATGCTTCTCAACCGGGAAGGTGTGGCCGCTGCAGTTGAGCACAACAATATCATCAGGGTCGATCAGCCGCTGGCGCACCATCTTGAACAAACCCGCAAAGGCCACAGCAGTTGCTGGCTCGACAGATAAACCTTCAAGGCGCGCCACGGTCTTGAGGGCACGATAGGCTTCCTCATCACTCACCGAATCAATTGTGCCACCGTACTCCAGGAGATTGCCGCGAAGCAGGCCATAGGCGGCCCCTGGCACGTCGGTTGCCAGCGTGGCGATGCGTGTCTTTGGGCTGCGGATTGGCTCGGCCTCTTCCATGCCAGCCAGGAAGGCACGCGCCATTGGATCGCAGCCTTCAGCCTGGGTCAGGCCGAGGCGGGGCATCCCGCTGGTCAGCCCGAACTCGTGCATCTCGCGGAAGGCCTTCATCACCCCCAGCGGACCCAGGCCCCCACTGACTGATTGAATGTACCAGCCGGGCACCCGCCAGGGATGTCCCTGCGCATCCGGTCCATAGATCGCCCCAAGCTGCTCGGCGATCTCAAACGCCAGCGTTTTCATGCTCTCTTTGGAAGCGATATTCTTGAGGCCTTTGTCGTAAAACAACCCCTTCTGCTGGGCAAACCGCGCGGCAACCTGCTTGGCCTGATCGTAGGTGCCGGTCACCTTAACCAGTTCGGTGCCGTACAGGGTGATCTCGCGCATCTTGTCAGGTGGGATGCTGCTGATGGTGAAAGCCCAGAGCTTGATACGGGCGCGGGCAGCGTATGCGGAATAGGCAATCGCAACGTTGCCGGTGCTGGCAACTACCGCTTCTTGCACGCCCAGCTCACGGAGCGTGGAGATAGCAAGGGACGCCTGACGATCTTTGAAAGACCCGGTTGGGCCCTGGCGTTCGTCTTTGATATACAGATGGCGCAGCCCGAGCATCGCAGCCAGGTTTTCCGAGCGAACCAGCTCGCTCATCCCCTCACCCAGACTTACGATGTTGTCTTCGTGGCGCAGTGGCAGCAGCTCACGATAACGCCACATGGAGTTCGGGCGACCCGCCGCCAGTGCTTCCGGCCAGGCCAGCCCTTGAGAGAATTCGTATTGTGCTTCCAGAAGACCATGCCCGCAGGCAGGGCAAGTCTCAACCAGACGTGTATACTCTTCGTTATAGCCACAGGCGGGGCAGATGATCAGGATAGAAGTCGGGTTCATGAATCCTTCCGGTAATAGGAAAGTATCAATGAGCGGGGTGCGGTTTCAGGTGCCGCACCCCGCCATTCCGGGCGAAGTCATGGGTACATTAGGCTGTACCCTTAAGAATCCCCAACAGGGTGGGCAAGTTTTCCAGCAAGTTATCTCCGGCGTACTCACGCTTATCAAGCAGAGCGATCTCAGCCATGTCGAACTGGTCTAATTGCGTTGGTTCAATCTGGCGCGTGGTCAGCACGATGACCGGTATACCGCTGGTAACCGGGTGCGAACGCATAGCAGCCAGCAGACCAAGGCCATCCATGTCGGGCAGGTCAAAGTCCATGATCACCAGATCGGGCCGCTGCTCCTGGATCTCACCCAAACACTCATAGCCTGCCAGGACGTGGCGCAGGGTGAAATCTCCCGCCCCCTGCAGGGCGGCAATCAGAGGGGCTGCAAATTCCTCGTCGGGGTCAACAACCAGCACATCATGCACCGGCCCGTGGCCGTTGTGGGCAAGCACTCCAGCCAGCATCGATGCCAGGTCGTCCTCGGTGATCGGCTTCACCAGATACCCAGCAGCACCGAGCTGATGGGCACGCGGTCGATCGTCGTCGATGCTGCAGATGATGACAGGGATGTTACGCGTGTCATCCATGCGCTTAAGCTCGGCCAGGGCATCCCATCCATTGACCCCGGGCAGATTCAGGTCGAGTACAATTGCATGCGGGCTCAGCTCACGAACATCCTGAAGCAGGGTATCTGCACGTTCACGAGTCACTACCTCATACCCCTGCTTGGTCAGATAGCGTTCGTAGAGCTCAAGCACCCCAGGCTCATCGTCGACGGCGATGATACGTCGTGCTGGCTGAACATCAGCGGGAGATGCCTCACTGTAAGCGTGTACCTTTCTTTGTGCCACGGGCATCTGAAGGGTGGATGGAGCAGAGGGTTTAAAGGGTGCGCTGGCAGCCTGCAGCGGGATTGTGAAGCTGAATGTGGACCCCACCTCAAGCTCACTGGTTACCCACATACGACCGCCATGCAGCTCGACAAATTCACGTGCAATTGGCAGGCCAAGGCCCGTCCCACCTACCTGGCGCGTTGTGGAGCCATCAACCTGCCTGAACGCCTCGAACAGTTTGCTCATATCCTCATCGGCGATGCCGATGCCGGTATCACTCACATCCACCTGAATGGCAGCCGTATCATGCAGCATATGGTGTTCGTAGTACTGAGCACGGATCGAGATACTGCCCTCCTGGGTGAATTTGACCGCGTTTGAGACCAGGTTGAGCAGCACCTGACGGATACGAACAGGGTCTGCCATTACTTCGGGCAGCTCTGGTTCCAATTCGACATACATCTCGATGGGCTTGTCCTGCAGGAGACCTTCTGCAGTACGTGTGACATCATCAATAATCGCAGCTATGTTGACGGGCTCGCGCTGCAGTTCCATCTTACCCGCCTCGATCTTTGACATGTCAAGGATTTCGTTGATCAGGTTGAGCAAGTGAGTGCCGCTGTTGTAGATTGTGTTCAGGTCCTGTTTTTGCAGGTCCGTCAGCGGGCCGTCGATACCCTTGAGCATCACACGCGAAAAACCAATGATGGAGTTGAGTGGTGTGCGCAGCTCATGGCTCATATTGGCCAGGAACTGGCTCTTAAGCTTGTCAAGCTCCTGCAGGTTTTCGTACGCCTGGTTGATCTCCACAAGCAGACGGGCATTCTCGACGATAGCAGTGAGTGTACCAGAAGCCGTCTCAAGCACGCTCAGGTCGCTCTGGGTGAATGCCGCAGGCTGGGTGCTTTCCACTGCCAGCACACCGACCGTCTCGCCGCGTGCCTGCAAGGGCACAAGCAGTGCAGAGCGTGTACGTGAACTGGCGTCAACAGGATAGCCTTCCTTGCGCAGATCATTGATGATCTGCGGCTGTTTGGACTGGGCCGACTGGCCGATGTGCCCTTCTCCAAAGGCGATCTCACGGCCGCCAGCCAGCGCAGCACGGCCGTACCCCACAGCAGCATGAGGGACAAGGAGCCCGGGCAGGTCGGCCAGATAGACCACGGTTGATTCTGCGCTTCGAATGCCCGTTGCCACGATTTCCGCCACGTTGCTGAGCGCCTCATTCAGATCGGTGGAGGCCAACGCCGCGCGGGTCAGCACGAACAGGAAGCTCAGCTCATCAGCTCGCTGCTGAGCCTGTTCCAGCAGTTCGGCGTTACGGATTTTGACGGCGATGTAAGCAGCAAGCGTGCTGAGCTGGCGGATATGTGACTCATCATAGGCTAACTCGTTCTCGCGGTCCTGGATGCTGATCACACCGATCGCTTCATCGCCGATCAGAAGCGGTACAGCCAGCACACTTTTAGTAACAGAACCGACGATCCTGGCACCGAGCTGCGCGGCCTCCTCCTCTACGTTCTCATTGAGCAGGAGCACCTCTCTGGTCCGGATGACATAGCTGCTGATGCCATCGCCGAGTGGGAGTGGGGCGGGGCTTTCCATGCGGGCGCCATCCTCAATGAAGATGGGCAGATTGATCATGGTTTTTGTATCGTCCAATACCCCCAGATAGCCGTACTGGGCTCCGAATGCGCGCATCAGCTGCGTTGTGACGACGTCATACAGTTCGTCGAGGGTTTCTGCTCGGGATACCGCCTGAGACACCAGGTTGACGGTTGTCAGTTCCGCCACGCGCTCCTGGATCTCCTGGAAGAGCTGCGCATTTTCCAGGGTTACAGCAAGCTGGTCAGCCAGCGACTGGAGGATCGCCTGAGCCTCGGTGTCGAACGCATTTGGCTCTGTGGATTGCACATCCAGCGCGCCGATGATGCGGTCTCCTGTCTTCAGCGGGATGGCCATCTCGGCGCGCGTATTGGGCAGCAGTTCATTGCGTCTGTGGACCGGGTCAGTATCGGTATCACGCGCCACAACCGGTTCCCCGAGGGCAGTCACTTGACCGATCACCGATTGGGAACCGACTTCCAGGCGGTGCTTCCGGCGCAGCAGTTCGCGGCCTACATCACCCGTACTGGCACGCAGCTCAGCCCAACGAGCCATTTCATCGACTAGGAAAACCTGGACGTGGTAGTAATCGAATGCCTGGCTGATCTGATCGACAACCAGCGGCAGGAGAATGTCCGGGTTGAGGATGGAAGATGCAGCTCGTGACACCTCATTGCTGTGCTGGAGCCGCCGGGCACGCATCTGGGTTTGCTCAAGCAGGCGGACACTTTCCAGCGCCGTAGCTGCCTGGTCCGCAACTGCCTCCAGATATAACGCAGTACGCTCGTCAACTGCCTGCGAGCTGGCACTTGCCAGCAGCAGCCATGCGATTGTGCGCCGTCCGGCTGTCAGAGGAAAGACGCCCAATGATGCGACGCCCATGCTGGTGAGCATGGTACGGCTGGCCTCGGGCAGCACGTCTGCTGTGTTGAGATCCGAGTAGATTTCACCACTTGGGGGCACATCTTCAATACCCAGCAGTGGAGGCTGGCCAGAGCGTGTACGTTCCGGGAGACGCAGCAGGGCTGGACGTCCCTCTGCTATGTATGTGCCGGCAACACGCAACCGGCGATCTTGCCCTGCTTCCTCTGGATCGTCCAGCATGAGCAAGGTGACTTGATCAACACCCTCAACATGGGCTATCTGCATCAGACTTGTGGCCAGTTCCTGAACGGTTTCGGCCTCAGCAAGACGCTGGCTTGCGGTGTACAGGCGGTTAGTTTCCATGAGCGAGAGCTGGGTCTGCTCAAACAATCGCGCGTTTTCAAGCGCAACTGCCACGCGATCCAGCACCTTGGAGACCACCTGGCGCTGCTCATCGCTGAGTGCGTTCCCCTCGGGGAGTGCAGCCGCAAGTTCGCCGATAACCTCGCCGCGCAGGGCGATGGGCAGAGCAATGTCATGCCCATTATGCCCCTCAGGCAGGTCCTCATCCAGAGGGCTGACATCACTCAAGTCATACAGGTAGCCTGTATTTTGATCTAACCCTGCAAGGTATGAGGACCATGAGTCACGCGTGAATGTCTGGATCAGATCGTTCGAGGTTTCAAGCAGGCGCTCTTTTTCCTGGAAGAGCTGTGCGTTACGAAGTGCTACTGTAAGCTGGTCCGCAATGGTTTCAATCGTGGCGATTGTGGAGGAGTCGAACGTCTCTGGCTCGGTTGACTGGACATCGAGCACTCCAATCACAGTATCGGCCAGCCGCAGTGGCACGGCCAGCTCGGCACGCGTGTGGGGGAGCAGCGGGTTGGGAGCCCAGAATTCCGCCTTGCTCGTGTCCGATGCCAGCACCGGGAGTCCACGCTGCGCCGCCTGGCCTACCGCCGAGTGCGAGCCAATCGCCAGCTTGTGTCTACGCCCCAGGAGGGCCTGTCCCGCCTCTCCCGTGCTGGCACGCAGCACGGCATTCTGCCGGACGTCATCCAGCAAGAACACCTGCGCATGGTAATACCCCAGACGATCCCGGATGAGAGTTACCGTCATCTCCAGAAGCTGCTGGAGGTCGGTCTCAGCCGCAATCACGCGACCGATTTCAGCGGTGATACGCAGGTCGCGGGTCCGGGCCTCGATCACCTGCTCCTGTGTTTCAAGCTGGTTGCGCAGGCGCGATGTCATGTGGTCCATGGCACCTGCCACCTGATCCAGCTCGACAAAGGGGGAGGTTGGCGCAGCAACAGCAAGCTCGCCCCCTGCAATCCGCCGGGCGAAATTGCTTAACTGCGTGAGCGAACCTGTCGTCCAACGGGCGATTAACAGGCCGAGTGCTGCCACAAACACAGAGGACAGAACAGCGATGATCGCGTTGGCCCGCGCCAGGTCGCCAATACCGGCCAGCGCCTCCTCTTCATCCTGTTGGGCGACCAGCGCCATGTCCAGTGCGTTAATCCAGCGATAGATACCGATTACCACATCACCGGAGTTATCAACCCATGTTCCACTGCCGCCAGCCCCGCTGAGCGCGACCGGGGCAATCTCGTCCTGTGCAAAGGCCGCATAGCGGTCGGTGCGGGGGCTGACCACATACTGCTGGCCTTCCCTCAATAAATAAAGATCACCTGTTTGACCCAGCACAGGCAGCGCGGCCATAGCATCTTTGAGAAGTAAAACATCTACACCCAGTATCACATAGCCACTTGTGCCAGCCTGATCGTTAATCGGGTAAGTGAAGTAGAGCAGCGTACGGCCAAGTGTACTGTCGTAAGATGGCCCGGCTATCTGGATGGATGGCTGCACAATCTGGCGCGCGGTTTGGTACCACATCTCGCTGCTGATATCACGGTTAATGAGCGTGACATCACTGGCAGCCACTACCTTACCGCTCGTTGTGACGAGTGTAAAAAACGCGTAGTTTGGATTAAGCCTCACTTGAGACGCGGTATTATTGTAGAATCGAGCGCGAGCCTCTGTGTATGTCTGCGGATCGCCGCTCGTGCCCTCCGCCTTCAGCAGAAGCGCGCTGGCCGATGTCAGGTCAGGGTCAGTTGCAACCTCTGTCAGGTCAGTGTAAATGCTGGCAACCTCAAAGTTCAGCGCCTGCTCGTACAGGTCGGCCAATGTGGTGAGCTGGCGCGTAGCCCGTTCGCGCTCGCGCTGAATAGCCGCGTTTGTGGTGAAGCTCATGACGATAAGAGTTGGCACCAGGGCCAGTACCACAAACAGAACTACAAGCAGATACCTTAGCTGGAGGCGCCCGCTGCGCCTGGTCGCAGGTTTAGTGGTCATGATCCTCACCTGCCTTGATCTGTTTCAGCTGCACACTAGTTTGCGGGGCACGTAGAACTCGCCCCAACTCGCGCACGGTTGTCTGGAGGATGAAGTTTACATCGGTTGAGCCGGTGATCTTGGCTGTTATTTCATTCACCACCTGTTCGTATTCGGCGCGTTCAGCCGCCTCTTGCATGAGCCGCAGGTTCTCCAGCGCCAGACCGACACGGTCTGCTACTGCTTGCACGAGTGCGAGGTCCTCCTCTGCCATGCTGTGCAGGCTCTCGCCGCCAAAGCCAAAGGCACCGATTACCTCACCACGCACTTTGATGGGTACCGCGAGAGTGATGCCATCCTCGCCATCACCAGTGGCAATAAGCCGGCCCGAACGCAGGGCTTGCCGCATTGGCGCCGAAGGGCCTGCCTCAGCAGGCACCACGCCCTGTGGAGCGATCTCATACGACAGAGCGCCTGCGACACTGCTTTGGGCTGCAAACTGCTGCCATGCGGCTGCGGTGGCATGTCGTTCGACAGCGGCCATCTGGACGCGTGTATCAGCCAGCTCATTGTAGAGTCGCGCATTGTCCAAAGCGATAGCCAACTCATCGGCGATAATCTGGAACACAGCAATATCGTCTTCGTCAAAGGCATTGGGCGCCACACTCTGAACATCAAGCGCGCCAATGACGCGACCACCGATACGCATAGGCAGCGCCATTTCCGAACGGGTATCAGGCAGCAGCTCATTGCGGCGGTGTGTGATATCCGTATCCGTATCAAGCGCCACTACCGGCGTATTTCGCGCAGTCACCTGGCCGATCACGGATTGTGAACCAACTTCCAGGTAATGGCCGCGCGCCAGCAGCTCGCGACCTGCGGCGCCGGTGCTGGCAACAAGGTTCGCTTTGCTGCCTGCATCGTCGACCAGGAATACCTGTGCGTGATAGAAGCCAAAGCGATCACGAACCAGGTTCACGATTTCGTTCATCAACTCGCGCGGGTTGCGCAAGTTCACCACCAGTTGCCCGATCTCGCCGGTGATACTCAGGTCACGCGTGCGCTCAGCAACACGCTGTTCGAGGCTGCCCAGCAGCGCGCTCAGTTGAGCAGCAACAGCGTTGAAGCTGTATGCAATCTGGCTAAACTCGTCATCGCCAGGCATCTCAACACGAGTTTCTAGGTTGCCCTTTTCAAGCTGCTGTGCAGCGTAAACCAGGCTGCGTGTCCGCATGATGATGCCCCGGCCAAAAAGGAAGAAGATTGCCGTGCTGATGGCGAGAGCTACGAGATACGAGATGGTGAGTACATTTGCAGCAAAGGCGCGCTGGCGGTCCAATCGCACCAGGGCAGCTTCGGTCTCACTGGCTGTGATGCGGCTCAAGCGAGATGCTGCATCACGCATCAGGTCAAGGGTAAAGGCGGAGGATGTAAAGCTTGAATCAAGAGTGCTGAGCAGATCGGCGACTACCTGTGCCTGAGCAACGTAGCTGTCAAGGGTGCGCGGGATTTCTGGCAGACGCCCCTCTGCTGGTATTTCCGTCTGGTATATGGAGATATAGTCCCCAGCCGCGTTCTGGAGCGCAGTGAGGGTGTCAGGGTCACGGGTTGCAACGAGGGAGCGCTCGAGGCTGCGGATCAGCAGCATCTGCGATACCAGCCTATTGTCGCCCTGAAGCAGGGTGAGCGCTTCCATCTGATCTCCCAGCACGACCAGCTGGCTCAGTGCACCGGTATCACGCGTGCCAAGCTCCGAAACCAGGTCCAGCGTCTCATCGAAGTTCTGCTGCGCGATCTGGATCGTGCCGAGCATGATCTCGTTCTCGTCTGCAATAGCACTCTCAGCGGCTGCCTCTTGCAGGCGCTGGCTCAGCGACTGTATCTGGCGTGCAGAATTGGTCAGATCAGCAGACGCGGCCTTGAAATCCGCAGGAAAAGTGCGAACAGCCCGTTCGAACTGAGTAGGGTCAAGCAGGTCTACATTGTCCACCAGCTGAGTCTGGATGCGGTCCAGCGTCTCCACGTTGAACTGCATTTCCTGCGCAAGCGAACGGATTTCTGCGGCAGTGTTAATTACGGCGGTTTCCTGCCGTTGAAGGGACAGACGCAGAGACGATCCGAGGAAACTGCTGATGCCCAGCAGAATAACCGCCGGTACGGTGGCGGCAATCACCTTCATTTGAATGGAGAGATTACGCCACGCAAGACGGAGCAGCAGGCGTCGCATGGGATTAATCCTCCTTAGTCTGGCTTACGGGCCGGTCGGTGCTATTCTGCGCCTCCGCCGAGGGCTGCGGGTTGATCTGAACAATACCGCGCGAAGCCCCCAAAGCTGCGCCAAGTTCAGCAAGCGCAGCGCGCAGCACTTCGTCCATCGAACCGGCTGCCTGAACCTCTTGAGAAATCACATTGACAACCTGTTCACGCGAGGCAGCCAGAGATGCCTGTTCGTACAGCCGGGCGTTTTCAATAGCCATCGATAAGCGATCAACAAGCGTCTCTGCCATCTCCAACTCATCATCTGTCCAGTGGCGTTCGCCGCCGCGCTCGATCTGGAGCACTCCGATCACCTCGCCACGCACACGCAGCGGGATAGCCGCGATATTCGCATTGCGATCTTGCCGGACAACCACACTGCTCTCACCGGAATATGCCTGGCGCATTGTCGCGGTCCAGTTGGCATCCGGCATAACTGCCGTCCCCTGTAAGGTGTAGCCCAGCCCTGAGGCTGCGCGCCGTGCCCGCAGATAATCACTCCAGCCCTCGCGCGTCAGGCGGCGGCTCAGTTCCTCAATCTGCTGCAGGCTGGCCTGGGATTCCTCATACAGGCGCTGGTTTTCAATGACGCGGGCCTGCATCTCATCGAGCAGGCGGGCTTTATCAATGGCAGAGGCGAGTTGGGCTGCCATGATCTGCAGTGTCTGGACATCACCAGGCTGGAATACTTCAGGCTCAGTGCTTTGAACGTCCAGTGCCCCGATTACCTGAGTGCCCACCACGAGCGGCAGTGCCAGTTCTGCCCGTGTGTCTGGAAGCAAACGGTTTGGGCGGTGAATGGCACTCGTACGTGTCTCATTAACAACCACAGGCATGCCGCTTGCGGTGCACTGGCCGACAACAGACTGGGACCCCACTGGGAGCGCATGGCCACGCGCAAGCAGAGTTGCCCCGGCCTGGCCGGTACTTGCCTCAAGGCGAGCGAGACGGTTTTCCTGGTCGAGCAGGAATACTTGAGCATGGTAGAACCCAAATGCCTCACGAATACGCTCTACCACGATGTTCAGCAGCTCCACGGACGACGCTGCAGAGGCTGCTACTTCCGAGACTACCGCTGCAGCCTGGAGCTGGCGCGCTGTTCGTCTTGCGGCGTCTGCTGTTCGGAAGATCGCATTGGTAAGCAGGATGACAAAGGCAGCCAGCGCAACGAGCCCGCTCGCGATCAGTGCTGCATCCAGAAGGGGGGACGTAACAGCAAAAGGATTCGCAAGGCTTGCTGCAAGAGGTTGGTACCGCAAGTACGAAACTACAGCCACGCCTGCCAGCAGTGCCCCTGTAATGATGATCACATACAGGCTGCCAAGCAGCAGCCCCGCCGTGACCACCGGGATAGCGAGTGCCAGGGCCAAGCCTGAGGCATCTGTGTTTGCAAAGCGGACCAGAAAGAACACACTGAGGCCGAATACAAAGAACAGGCCTGCAGGCGTCAATTTACGCCGCCAGAGCATCAGATTAGTGAGGACCATGCACAGGAGAACCAGGAGATTCGAGCCATCTTTATGCCAGTTCAGACTGCCCGAGGCGAGCCTGATGATGATGGGCACCAGCGCGGCAGCCCCCAGCACCAGGCTGACCACCAGCAGGAAGCGCGCCCGCTCCTGGTCAAATGGATCGCTGAATATCTGCGAATCGCGCAGCACACGCGCCCACAGCTTACCTCGCAGGTTGCGGAGTGGGACTTTAGTTGTCATCAGCCTCACCTCCATCCCCATTTGGCCCAGCCTGGTTGCCGGATGTTTCCTGGCGTGTGCGGCGCTCTGCTTCGCCGGGGGGTGGGCCGATCCGCAGTGACACAGTATCCGAGCCTAGCGCACCGCTCAACTCGTCCAGGGCTGTCCGCAGAACGCTGTCAACGCTGGCAGCGCGCCTCAGCATCTGGGCAGAGACTTCGTTAACACGCTGCTCGCGCTCAGCCCGGCGAGCTGTTTCTTCGATCAGGCGGATGCTGTCGGCAATGATCCCCATACGGGCAGCAATCGCCTCGACAAGGAGAACCTCATCACGGGACCATCGTTCACCCTGCGGGCGTGTGACTGCCAGGGTGCCGACTACCTCGTTGCGCAGAAGCACAGGCGCTGCCAACACCGAACGGCCATCGAGGTCTGTAAATGTTTCTGCCTTGGGTTCAGCAGCCCTGGCGGGCATGTCCTCAAGCACAACCGGCCAGCGGTTCTCCGGGTCGAGGGTGTGGCGCAGATCGCCCGACTGCTCCAGGTAATCCTGCCAGGCCTGACGCGTCAGGCGACGGTTGAGCGCTTCGATTTCGGACAGGCTGCTGGAGCTTTGTTCGAAAAGGCGTGCATTCTCCACAGAAGCTGCAAGCTGGTCGGCAAGCAGTTCCAGCACGTCGATGTCCTCCTGGTCAAGCATATCGCTGCGTTCGGAGCTGACATACAATGCCCCTATGACACGACCAGAAGCGCGCAGCGGCAACGTGAGCTCCAGCCGGCGATAGGAACGCCCGGCGCGCTGAATCACCTCGCGGCCGCGCGCGATCTGCGCCTCTCCAAGCAGGACAGCCCGGCCAAGCAATGAAGAGTCATCAACGGGCACGTTGTGACGGGCTTGAATGAGCCGCGCACTGGTGGGGCCAGCAGCAGCCCGCAGCCAAAGCCGTTTGCCGCTGCGGTCGAACAGATAGATGCGCGCCTCCAGATACTCAAACTCACGGGCAAGCGCCTCAACCATGTTGTTCAGCACCAGCTCCAAATTGAGAGCCTGCACAGTCACACGAGAGACGCGCACAGCGGCCTGCAGGCGCTGCACACGATACGTGAGCTGGGCCAGCAGATCTCGCAGCACATTAGCCAGACGGCCCACCTCGTCAGGGGGCAGCGCAGGGATCTCAACCTCATAGCGACCTCGCCCCACCGCTGAGGCTGCTTCGGTTAGAGAAGCCAACGGCCGCAGTGTTAGCGTGGTGGCCAGGCCTACGACGAGCAGCGAGACTGCCGCATAAATCAGAAGCGCAATGCGCATCTGGCTGATAAGCAGGGCGCTGGCTTCCTCAGCAGAGGACGCGGGCAGGCGCGTGGCAACTGTCCAAGCCAAGGCGGATACTTCCGGGCTTGCGATACCCAGCTTCAAGAAGTCGCTGTAACTATACAGCCAGGCCGTCCCTTCGGCATCGGTATACGGGAGATTGCCGAGTGGGTTATCCACAAATGTATTCCGCAGCGAGGGGGGGATTTGCTCTCCTCTCCGCCCCTGTGCAGAAGCCACGATGACCCCATCGCGGGTTGCAAGCAGGGTGTCCTGGCGGCTGCTGACACGCAGGATACTTTGCAGGTTGCTTACATCCCACATGCCATAAATTACACCAAGACTGACATCTGTCTCAGGATCGATGACAGGTACGGCTATCTGCACGCCGTTACGCCCGGTAAGGCCATCGGGGCCGGGCGCTCCAATGTAGGGTGAGCCCATCTCGCGGGCGAGCACTGCGTCAAACCACGCCCAGGATGTGCGATCCAGGGCTGTTGTAAGGGGATCCTCAGCAGCCAACCCGACGATGACCCCCGAGCGATGCACCACAGCCACTGCGTCGAACTCGATATTCTCGCGCAGGAACTCGTCCGCCAGCAGTTGAAGGTCCTCCTGGGGGAGAAACTGGCCGGCACCCTCTACGTCGACTGCGCGTACTCCTTCAACAAGCTCAGGATCATGGGCGAAGCCCTGTAGAGCGCGCAGCTCCTGCTCGATGATCTGCGCCGCACGCAAACCCTGAGTGCGGTTGAGCAGGCTGAGCTGCTCGTACGCCCGCGTGATCTGCGAGGTGCGCAGCGCAGCGCTGGCGATATTGCTGAGCAGCAGAATGGTACCTAAAAGCAGCAAGCTCAGAAGAATCGCCAGCTTTACTGCCAATGGGAGCGCACGAAGATCAAAGCCTTGGGTGGATCGCCGGGATTTGCCAGTCATTGCTCTTCAGCCTCCGCCTCTCCGGACTGATCGGGAGCTGTGATTTCACCCGAGGGCGTATCGCCGCTGGGACTGGCGTGGGCTTCAACCGCCTCGACCTGGGTATCTTCCACAGGCTTCTGTTTACGGGCGAGAGGGCGATCGATGCTCAGCTCAGCGTACACGTTGTCCGTCCCCAGAGCCTCCGCCAGTTCCTTGGCGGCACTTTCCAGCAGAAGCGCCAGGCTGGGGGCGCGCTGTAAGCGTGATGCGATGTCGTTGATCATACGCTCGCGCTCGGCGGCACGCCGTGCCTGAATGTGCAGACGGGCATTCTCGATAGCCAGGGAAGTTCGTTCTGCCACGCCCTGAAGCAGCTGCAAATCAGCCTGTGACCAATCACGATTCTCTTCCGGTTCGATTCCGATCACGCCAACTACCTCATTATGAACAACGAGAGGTGCAGCAATAAATGCCTGGCTGCCATCCTCGCCGCTGGCGATAATTACCGCACCAGCGCTGAGCACCCGCTCCACCACACGGCTGCGATGTACCTGGAGGGCCTTTGTCTCATGGCCAACCACATGGCGCAGGTCCTCCTGTTCAAGCTCAGCAAGGAAATCGGCCCACGAGCGTTGTGTGACATCACGGCTCAGTTCACGCAGTTCACGCAGGCTTTCTTCTGCCTGCTCGAACAAGCGGGCGTTTTCGATCGCCAGGGCGATCTGATCAGCAAGAGCCTGCAGGGTGGGGCGCTCTTCCTCCGCGAAGACGTCGGGCTCGGTGCTTTGCAAGTCCAGCGCGCCGATCACCCGGTTGCCCACCCTGAGCGGGAGGGCAAGTTCCGAACGCGTGTCGGGGAGCAGCGGGTTGCGCCGGTGCACGCTGTCCAGGTCCACATCGCGGGCCACAACCACCTGACCACTGGCGGTTGCCTGGCCAATCACACTCAGGCTGCCAACAGGCAGACGGTGTCCCTGTGCCAGCAGCTTGCTTCCAAGCTCTCCTGTGCTCTGGCGCAGCACGGCATACCCGGATGTCTCATCCACAAGAAAGACCTGCACATGGTAGTAGCCGAATGACTCGCGGATCAGGTTGACGGCATCTTCGAGCAGCTTGTCCAGATCGCGCGTGCCTGCAATGGCCCTGGCGACAGCTACAGTTGCCTGCAGCAAGCGGGTGCGCACGACCAGCTGATGTTCGATCTCCTGACGCTGAACGACCAGCGCGCGGCTGAGTTCCTCACTCTCCTGCAGCGCCCGGTTGGTTGTTTGAGCAAACACTGAAGTCAGGGCAGACATGAATACCATGCTCAGCCCGACGATATAGGGCGCTGCGGAGGCATGTTCCAGAAATGAAGGGTCGTTATATAGTGAGCTGGCCATAAACGCCCCGGCCCCGCCCACCGCCAGGAATAGTGAGGAAACCCAGGGACCAAGCAGGCCGCCAATCACGACGGCCATGATCCATATGACGACCGCAATCGACTGATCCATTGGACGGATAAACTGGATAAGCGTGATGCCGCTAAAAACCAGCAGCGCGAACAACAGCCCGGCAAGCTGGATCCTGCCACGCCGATTCAGGAGGAAAATCGGTACCAGCAGAGCGAGTGCAGCAAGCAAGACGTAGCCGTTAAAACCAGCGCCGCGCTCCGGTCTGCTGCCCTGAGTCAGGAAATTCGCAATGACGCCCAACGCGAGCACCGAGGCAAAGCTGACAATCAGAATGGCGGTGACCCGCCCGCGCCGCTGCTGAGCCATGCCTGAAGCACGGGTTTTGACCAACCAGTCCAAACTGCGCGTGCTCAAGCTCCCGTCTGCGTGGAGGTCTTGTGTCACCATAGTCTCTTGCCTGTTATCCCGCACAGCGGCCAGGCCGCTAGTGCTCTGCTCCATAATCGGCGATCAAGTGAACGAAGCCTCTTGTTGAACCAAGTGCTCTGCTGGCTTCCTCCGCCGCAATACGCAGGATGACATTTAAGTCTGTTGTAGCCTGGAGACTGGCTGAGAGGCGGCTCAGAATCTGCTCGCGGTCGGCCGCTATCAGGGACTGCTCGCTCAGACGCGTACTGTCAAGCGCCATCGCCACTCGTTCGGCTACAGCTTCAAGCATCTGCCGCATCTCCTCATCCGGGGGTTGGCCATCGCGTGGGATCAGGTCCAATACGCCAATCGTCTTGCCATGCACTTGAAGTGGCAAGCTCAGCCCCGACGCATCGGTATTTTCCTTGCTTTCACCTTCGATGGGGCGCAATCCCTCAGGCGTTGTCTGAACTCCCAACTGTCTGCGACCAGCCGCATAACGGTGCCATGCTTCACCCGTGATACGTTTATTGAGCAGCTCAATCTCGGCGAGGTCGCGCTGGGCGCGTTCAAACAGCCTAGCATTCTCAATGGCAATGGCAAGCTGGTCCGCCATAGTCTGGAAAATGGTGATCACTGTTTCATCAAACGCGTTTGGATGGATGCTCTGGACATCCAATGCCCCCAAGATGCGGCCACCAACCTGCAGAGGTAAGGCCAGTTCTGAACGGGTGTTGGGAAGCAGTTCATTGCGTCTGTGCACCGGGTCCATGTCGGTGTCCTGCGCCACAACAGCTTTGCCAATGCTGGTTACCTGCCCAATCACCGACCGGGAGCCGACTGCAAGTTTGTGACCACGCGCTAGCAGTTTCAGCCCCGCAGGACCTGTGCTGGTGCGAAGCACTGCGTACTCTCGCGCATCATCTAACAAGAATACCTGTGCGTGGTAGTAATCCATGCGCTCGACGATCATGTCCACGACACGTTGGAGAAGTTGCTCAAGATTGCGCGACGCAGTTATGACCTTGCCGATCTCAGCCATGAGCAAAATGCTGCTCGTGCGAGACCCGATCTCGTTGGTCAGGCGCTCGCTGATACGCTCCAACTCATGTGACTGGCGCTCAAGTGCAACTTGATCACGCTCGCGAAGCAGCGCATTAGAGATGGTCAGGATGGCGGCAAAGCCCATCACAACCAGAGCAAACAGGCCTTGATCTGGACTTAACACTGAGAAGGCCAGCCAGAGGATCACGATGCCAACCAGGACATAAGCCGAAGCACCAATACAAGCACGAGAGCGCAGCACGATTCCGGAGATGAGAATGATGATCACCTGGTAGACCAGCGCAGCCATCAGCAGTTCTAAATCACTCTGGCTGGTATAGATCAACAGATGGTTGATTGTGATGGTCCCAAAGATGAAAATGGCCCCGCCTGGTTCCGGCTGTTGGGTTCTGCTCAATGCATAGGCTATCGCAACAGTTACAGGCAGCAAGGCCAGTAAAACAGTGTTGAAAGAAAAGCCCCGGCGCGCAAGAAGCATGACCACAGCCAGAGGCGTGGTAGCCAGCAGCAAGACCAGAGCGGTAATCGCCAGCATCCGTATGCGCCGCCGCTGCCCCCCTCGTATATCGGGATGGGGCTCAACCAGGGCAGAGATAAAGGCTCCTTGAACCTGTCGCGTGCTCACTGTCAGCTCCCATGAAAACGAAGATTAGACACTGGCAGCATCGTCAACCCCTTCGGCTCCACCATCTCCTAACGCCGTAGCGCTGGGCGGCTCCGTCGGGCCAGGGGAAAGACGAACCGCAACGTCATAGCCACTTAAGACCCCGCGGAGCGTGTCAACCGTGCGCGCCATCACATCCTCAACGGTGGCAGTGCGTTGAAGCTGGGCGGTCAGTTCATTGATGATCTGCTCGCGGCGAGCGACCATTTGAGTACTTTCCATCAGGCTCAAGTTGATGATGGCTAAGTCAACCTGATTGCCCACGCTGGTGACAAGCTCCCATTCATCCGGGCTGAGCGCAAGTCGATCGTTCCAGTCAATTGTACGAATCTCTTCCGGCGTACGGTTAAGAGCATTTGCCAGCTCTTCCTCAGCAATCGCCAGGATGTCCTCACCGTTCTGAGTGGCTCGCACTCGCTCAACAACACGGCGGAGAGTTTGCTCGTGGCGTGCCAGACGCTCGAAGCGAGCGAGCAGCATCTGAGAGTCCACAGCCAGAGCTGCCTGATCGGCCACGCTGCGGCACAGCCTTACCGTATCGCTGCTGAAGCTCTGGCCTTGTTTACCCATAACCAGCACCGCCCCCAACCATGTAATACCTGTGCTGAGTGGTACCATGAACATCGAGGTGATTCCTGAAAGGATTAACGAGTCGCGCACCTCATCTGCGAGGCGCTGGTCGGACAACAGGTTGTTAAAGACCAGATTAGCCCGGGACTGCGGGAACTGGGCCAGGATGGGCACTTCGTCCAGAACAAACCGCACCGGGCGCGAACGTCCTGTCAGGCGCCCATTCTCCCACGAGGAGACCAGCTCGATAAACTCTATCTGTTCACGCGGGTCTGGGCCACCCAAGTACAGCTCTATGCGATCTGCGCTGCTTAACTGCGCGACCTCCTGCAGCACTGTCTCGTAGACTTCTGGCAGGCTCTGGGCTGCATTGATGGCGAGCGATGTGCCATAGAGTGTAGTGCTTTCCTCTAGGGATTTCTCAAGTTGGGAGAACAGCCGCAGGTTATCGACCACTACGGCCATTTGCGCGGCAACCTGCTCGCACAGCTGGATTTCTCCCGGGGAGAGTGAGACAGCAGGACCGATACCAAGGTTCAGCGTGCCAAACCGCCTCTCGCCTACTGCCAGCGGAATGATCAGCAGCGAACCCACCCCATCCAGCAGCCAGGGTGCTTCATCTATACCTGTATCGCCGCGGTCGACATGAAAGCTCTCTTTGTGCTCAACCACATATGCGAGAGGTGTGCCTTCCACAACCAGGCGATCCACCCCTGTATGACCGAGGAATGAGAGGAACTCTGCCTCACTGTCATCAGGTTCAAACAGTGCTGCACTGATATGCACGAGCGGGACAGCACGTGTTAGATGATCGGAGGTGACGCGCCCCAGCGATTGTATATCCATTATGCTGGAAGTCTGCTGGAAAAGCTCGTTCATCAGGCTCAGGCGCTCAGTTTGCTCTTTGAGCTGGGTTAGCAAGGCTACATTGGACAATACCGTTGTCACCTGGCCAGCAAGCGACTGCAGCGCCTGCGCCTCGCGCTCTGTGAAGTGGCGCGGGCGGCGGCTGGCCATCAGCAGGACCCCCAGCAGCTCACCCTGAGTGCTCAGCGGAAGCAGGACCGCACTGCTTGCTTTAATTGTGCGCTCCATGAAGCCGCGCACGGTCTGAGCATCATCCTCCAGTTCCTTCAGGTCCGCGATGATCTGAATGTCTTTCCTGGCGGCGTATTCGATCACCTCGACAGGGAAATCGATGTTGATGGCAATCCCGTCACGATCCCACTCATAGGAGTCCAGTATAGCCGTTCCACCCCCCCGAAGACGGGTCGTGCGGACAATCGATATCCGATCGATATCCGGCATAACAAACTCGCGTAGCGTATCGAGGACTTCACGCGGATTTCGCGCAGCACCGATCTGGCGTGTTGCAAGATGGAAAGGGCCCCCTGAATCGAGGGGGGCAGTGCGCGGGAGGTAGCGCGGTGTGTTACGTAAAGCCAGGGCGATGGGGCTTGTGAGTGCCTGCAGCATGAGCAGGACCTTGGAGGGGAAGAAGTCCTCGTGAGGGGCATCCATCTCCAGCACCCCGATCACACGGTCACCGCTGAACAGCGGCATAGCACAGCGCACCCAGGTGGTAGGCGCCGCACGCGCTGCCGGGTCCTGCTGCCCACGCTGCAATACGGTCTCGCGGCGCCGGATGACCTGAGCGATCAATGAGCCTGCATCCACAGGCAGGTCCAGGTCCTCAGCCGTGGTGGCATTGATCCGCTGTACAACAGCATCTCCTAATTCATCAAGCAGGAAAATATTGACCCGATTGAACTTAAAGGTGTCAAGGATGCGTGCAATGACCGTTTTTAGCATCTCGTCGCGCGGTACTGCTGTCGCCGCAAGCGTCCCGATCTGAACAAGCACATTCAGGTCATCCTCTTCAGCTCCAGCGAGCTGTTCGCCATGCGTGGCAACGTCAATGGATGTGGAGGCAAGGTGCTGGGCTACGAATCCCAGCCCGACCAGGGCGGCAGTTAGGCCGAGGAAATGCGCGAAAATCATCCCGGGTGAAGATAATCCGGAGGCTGTCCCGCCCAGGAGCATCCAGGCCCCGGCAGCCGCAGTTGTGAGCACGTACCCGAATAGAATGAGTTTGCTCACACGCTGTTCCTGCGAGAAGCTGACCAGCATGATATGGCCCAGCATCATAATCGCCGAGGAAGCACTGTAGCCCAGGAACCCCACGATTAATAAGGTTGCAATCACCCAAATGCCTGCAGCCTGCAGGCGGCCTGCGGCTGCGATGCGCTGCGCATAAAGCATACGGGCTGTGATTCCAAGGATCAGCAGCGTGACCAACCCACAAATGAGGACCGCCAAGCGCTGGCGTGGCTCAGTTGGGATTATCAGGGAGTGCAAGACTGCGTACAGTGCGCCTGCGCCCAGTAAAATCAGAGCATAAAACTGCGACCGCGCGCGCTGGCGGTCAGGTAGTGTAGGATACAGCGTTTCCAGGTGGCTCAGTGGTTCTCTGAGCATACGGATGCTCCTTAATACCTCACGCCGTGGAGAGACGCGATAGAGAGATTAAGGACATCAGAGATGCGACTCCTCTGATCAATGAATCTCCCAGACGGCCTCGCCAATCAGAATGCGCTTAACCTGGTCGGGAAAACGATCCGGGTTTAGCGGCTTGCCCAGAAAGCCATCAAACCCGCATTCCCGTGCCCGTCGCATTTGCTCGACACTTGCCTCAGCCGTTACAGCCACAACTAGAGTATCTTTGAGACGCTCATTCGCACGGATCTTCTCAAGGGCCTGGAACCCATCTTCATAGGGCAGGCGGATGTCCATAAGAATCAGATCGACGTGAGGGAGCGTGTCAGCAAATTCAACTACCTGCCAACCGGATGTCTTCCATTCGCAGCTCGCCACACCCAAATACGCCAGCATACGGGCGATCAGCACGAAGTTCGGCACATTATCTTCGACAACAAGGACACGCGCCTTCGAAGTGTCGATTGGGTGCTCGCGGATGCGAATCTGGCGCTCGGTTGGTTCAACCTTTTTTGATTCATCTGCCATGACATTCATCTGACCTTGCCTGTTCTTGCTCCCTGGAGGAGCTGGCCCGCTTTCAGTTCAAGTGAACGATTTACTCTGCAGGAAGTATTCTATCTGTGCCGGAAGGGCATCAATATCCACTGGTTTGGGGATATAGCCATCACAGCCTGCGCTGATTGCCTTTTGCCGATCGCCCACCAGCGCGTTCGCTGTGATAGCCACAATGGGTACTTTCTGGCCAATCTGTTCAGCCTTGCGCAAGCGGTCGGTCACTTCATATCCATCAATATCGGGCAGGTTGATGTCGATCAGGATGATGTCGGGGTGATGGTTAAGGGCCAGGTCTAGGCCTGAGCGGCCCGAATCGGCCTCGAGGATTCGGTATCCCTCTGCCTCGAGCACACGCTTGATCAGCAATCGATTGTCGAAGTTATCCTCGACGTATAGGACGCATGCTGATCCCATCTCTGCCATAACCTCCGACTGCGTGGGAGTTCACCGGCTACCGAATAATCGTGCCTCCTGGCAAGGTGCCCTTTGAAACACCCAAACCAGACCCGGTTTGAACTAACCACGCGCTAATCTGGCTCTACCCCAGTTCAACAGAATTATACTCGGATTCGGCCCTCATGATTTGAAAGATACGTGAAAGTCCCCATATTCCGGGGGAATTACGCAGAAAACCCGCACGCGGTACAACCACTGCAGGCAGAAACGGTTTGGTATCATATTATTATAGGTAATGATAGAGTAAGTCAGGGCAAACTACAAACCAGACCAGCCGCATTGCGGGAAGGCACAGAGTATGGACATTCTTGTGAGAATTGCATTGATCCTTGTCCTCGGGTCGCTGGTGATAGCCGGGTTGTTGTTCTTAATGCTCCAGCTCCGCCGCACGGCGCGCAGGATGCCCTCCCAGTCTGAGCTTCTGGTTTCGGATGCGCGGATCGAGGATTTCGAGCGTCCTTCCAGCCTCGTATCCGAACAGATCGAAGAGATGGTGCGCCGCAAATTGGGCCAGTATCCCGACCTTGCCGATACTTTGCTGGACTTTGGGACGGCTGCAGATGGCACACTTGATATCTGGGTCAATGCCCGGCAGTACGATAATGTGTCAGATATACCAGATGAGCGCATCCGCAGGGCTGTCGAGGAAGCTGTAGACGAGTTTAATATGCGAGGGTAAAGGAGTATTCTGTGGGGATGCGGTATCACATGCTCTCACGATGCCCACGAATGTGTGTAACTCTCACCAGCCTGAGAATCCAGAGACAGACAGCCTTGAGGCACTCATCTCCATAAGGTGACTATTGGGGTCAGTGGGGCGGGTCCATGGCCGAAGTGGCATTACTGTACCGGGTACAAGGTGTTCTAGCTCAGCCCGTTCAGCCGTGTTCGACAAGCAGAGTATCGATGTGGTACACTCCCATGCGGCAAGAACGGAGAGGCGCTGATGCGCGTCTCCGTATGTTGTGTGTGCAAAACCCCGAATTGAGAGATTGAAAAGACCTTGAGCGACTTCATGGAAACTACCAACAAGCCGGATTACGTGGGGGTGATTGCCCCACATGGTGGCACACTGGTAAACCGCCTGCTGCGCGGCGAGATGGCTGAGTCGACCCGCCAGATGGCGCAGAGTCTGCCCGTTATCGTCCTGTCCCCCATGAACGTCTCGGACGTGGAGCTGATCGCCGTAGGGGCGCTGAGCCCGCTGACGGGATTCATGGGCAGCGCTGACTACGAGAGCGTAGTACATCACATGTATCTGAGCAGCGGCCTGCCATGGACGATCCCGGTGACCCTGCCTGTGGATACAGCCCTCGCGGACACGGTGCAGGAAGGGCATTCGGTGGCATTGGCGGAGCCGACGCCTGATGGTGGCACACATCTGCTGGGTGTGATGGAAGTCAACGAGAAATACCGCTACGATAAGCAGATGGAAGCGCGTCTGGTATACCAGACGGAGGAAGACGCTCATCCGGGTGTAGCGCGGCTGTACGCGCAGGGTGACGTCCTGCTGGCCGGCGATATCTGGGTGTTCGATCTGCCGCTGGCAGCCCGGACGGAGTTCCCGGAACTGCGGCACACCCCTGCACAGACTCGCCGCATGTTTGCGCAGAGCGGCTGGCGCCGCATTGTGGGTTTCCAGACTCGCAACCCAATTCATCGTGCCCACGAGTATATTCAGAAAGCGGCTCTGGAGATCGTGGATGGGTTGTTCCTGCACCCGCTGGTAGGGGAAACCAAATCGGATGATATCCCGGCGGACGTGCGCATCGAGAGCTACCAGGCAATCCTGCGTGATTATTATCCGGCAGATCGTGTGCTGCTGGGCGTCTTCCCGGCCGCGATGCGATATGCAGGTCCACGCGAGGCGATCTTCCATGCCATTGCCCGCAAGAACTACGGCTGCACGCACTTCATCGTGGGGCGCGATCATGCGGGGGTGGGGAAGTACTATGGCACCTATGACGCACAGTTGATTTTCGACGAGTTTGACCCCAAGCTGATCGACATCATCCCCCTGATGTTTGAGCATGCTTTCTACTGCAAAAAGTGCGGCATGGTCGTGACGGCCAAGACCTGCCCGCACGGCAAGGAAGATTGGGTCTTCCTTTCAGGAACCCAGGTGCGCGAGAAGCTTGAGCGCGGTGAGATGCTCCCGGAGGAGTTCACACGTCCCGAGGTCAGCCGGGTGCTTATGAAGGGCATGCGCAAGGACTCGGATAGCTGATACACCAGAGGACGCAGGCCTGATAGATTGACGCTGGAATTGTCTGACCGCCGTGTGAGTGCCTGATGGCATGCCGCGGCGGTTGCTGATCATGGCTGTTAAGCAGCCGGAGGAACTGTCTACGGTGTTTGACTTCTTAAAACGCAAACCAAAAGATCGCCGAGTGATGGTGATTGGCCTGGACTGCGCAGCGCCAGAGCTGGTTTTCCACAAATGGCCTGAGGAACTGCCGACCCTGCGCAGCCTGTATACCCAGGGCGCATGGGGTGAACTGGAATCCGTCATCCCGGCGATCACAGTACCTGCGTGGTCCGCCATGATGTCCAGCAAAGACCCCGGTACGCTGGGCATCTATGGATTCCGCAATCGCAGTGATTACTCCTATAACAACATGCACGTGGCGACAGGGGATTGGGTGCGTGAGAAGCGCCTGTGGGATATCCTGACCGAGCACGATAAACGCTCGGTGCTCGTCGGTGTTCCTCAGACCTTCCCGATCAAACCCATCAACGGCAAGATCATATCCAGCTTCCTGACGCCGTCATTAGAGGCGGGGTTCACCTATCCGGCCGAGCTGGCACAGCAAATCCTCTCGGTGGCCCCACGCTATGAGCTGGATGTGCGCAATTTCCGTACCCCTGACAAGGATTGGCTGATCCAGCAGATTTGGGATATGACGGAAATGCGCTTCAATGCCCTCAATTACCTGATGGAGACGGAGGACTGGGATTACTTCATGTGGGTTGAGATGGGCGTGGATCGCATCCATCACGGCCTGTGGTCTTACATGGATCCGGGGCACCGCCGCTACGAGTCTGGCAATCCGTATGAGGGCAAGATCCTCGAATACTATAAGTTGATCGATGCGCAGGTAGCACGTATGCTCAGCAAAATCGAGGATGACACTATCGTGCTGGTCGTCTCCGATCACGGCGGCAAGAAGATGGACGGAGGCATCTGCATCAACGAGTGGCTGTGGCGCAACGGCTACCTCGCGTTGGTGGAAGACCCACCGCAGGATCAGTTCGATGAGCATGGCAAGCGCATCCTGACTCCCTTTACCAAAGTGGAAGTGGATTGGGAGAAGACAATCGCCTGGGGCAGCGGTGGCTACTATGGGCGTGTGTTCCTCAACGTGGAGGGGCGCGAGCCGCAGGGCAAGGTCAAGCGTGAGGATTACGAAAAGGTGCGTGACGAGCTGATCGAGCGCTTTAAAGCCATTCCTGATCCCAATGGGAATGATATCGGCACCCAGGTTTTCAAGCCGCAGGAGATTTACCGCAAGGTGCGTAATGTTCCGCCGGACCTGATTGTATACTGGGGCAACTTGGACTGGCGCTCCGTGGGCAGCTTTGGACATGGGGATATCTACACGTTCGAGAATGACACGGGCCCCGACGATGCAAACCATGCCAGCAACGGCATGTTCATTCTGTACGATCCGCGCCAGCCGGGCAGCAACCACGAGATCAAGGGCCGCAAGCTGCTTGATGTGGCCCCGACGCTGCTTGACCTGATGGGTGTTCCCGTCCCGCAAGATATGCAAGGCGGGCGGCTGCTGGAAGGTTAAACCGGATAACTAAACGACAGCCCTGGCGTGTATGCCAGGGCTGTCGAAAATCACAAGGCCACGCGTGTGAACCAGATCACGATGGGGATGGTGAAGGCGCTGAGCACTGTTGTCATAAAGATGAGCTGGGCAACCAGCTCCGGGTCGCGGTCATACTCCATTGAGATAATATAATTGTTAACAGCGCTGGGCACTGCGGCAGCGACGATCAGGATGGCCGCTAACCAACCCTCCAAACCGAAGGCCAGCGAGACGGCATAAGCCGCCAGAGGTCCCCCGAAAAGGCGCACGACTGCGAGTACGCCCCCGATCCACAGGTCCTTGGAAGGGCGCACACGGGCGAGCTGCACACCCAGGGTCAGCAGCGCCATCGGCACGAATGCATCGGCCAGCAGTTTGGCGGGCAGTGCGATCTGCCGGGGTAATCCGATGCCCAGTAAACGCATTGCCAGGGCGATGATCACTGCATAGAGCACAGGCGCTTTGAGCAGGTTCTTGAGTGCAGTGGCAATGCTGGCATTTCCCTTGCTGATCAGAAACAGGCCAACTGTATAGATCGTTATGGTTAGCAGCAGAAAGTTAACCGCATTGATGGTGACCCCCTGTTCTCCGAAGGTGAGCAGCATCAGCGGAATGCCATAATTGCCGCAGTTGGAAAAAGCAGCATTCGTCACCAAGGCTGTACGGTGCTCACGAAATGGCTTGAGTGAGAACAGGGCTAACGCAAAAACCCCCACCAGGGTCATAACCAGCGTGAACAGCCCGCCGATCTCCAAAAGTTCTCGTGTGGTCAGCGTGGTGGTGAATGCCAGGTTAAAGATGATGGCCGGAGCGAGGATGTAGAATCCGATCCGCGAAAGTGTGCGGATATCCATCTCGAATAGTTTGTCCAGGGCAAATCCCACGCCGATCATCAAAAAGATGGGGACAATGATATCGGTGAAGAGAGAGAGGAACAGCATGAGTGCTCCTTGGGTGGGGAAGTGTGTAGAACGCCACAGCTAGGTAGAGTACCGGGGATACTCCAGGCTGTCAACGAGCTGCCCGCGCTGCCCGGCACATACGTGCTGGTGATTGATGTGCCGCACCCGTTACGATTGGTAGTCGGGCGTCTGGGGTGCATTGGGTTTATTCCTGGTAGGTACCTGTATGTGGGCAGCGCCCGGGGTCCCGGCGGGTTGCGCGCGCGGATCAGCCGCCATGTGCGCACGGAGCGCCGCCAGCACTGGCATATCGACGCGCTGACAGATGCTGCCCCGGTAACGGAAGTCTGGTATGATGATGGTGCACGGCGTCTTGAATGTGCATGGGCAGCATTGCTTGCAGGCATGCCCGGCTGTGCGTCCCCTGTCCCGGGCTTTGGTGCATCTGATTGCGCGTGCAGCACCCATCTGTTCTTGCCACCTCCAGGATCAATTGAGCAGGCTTATGCTGCATTAACGCAGGCTGTACAGGCGCCTGGCTCGAAAGAAAAGCGAACCTGAACCCACGCACGGTGCGGCTTTCCCTGCACCGTCCATCAGGGAGAGCTGCCGGCCCGCACATAGGGGAAGCTCATGACAACCTGGGGCACACTGATTGATAGGCTGGTAAACGAGGTTGGTACATGGCCCGGAGTAAGCGTGGAGCCGCACCGGTTCGGCGGTCTGGAATTCAACCTGGATGGCTCACGCGAGATCGGGCATATTCATCGCAACGGAATGCTGGATATCCCTTTCACACGCCACATTCGTGACGCGCTTATCGAGGCAGGCCGGGCACTGCCACACCACCTGCTCGTTGACTCCGGCTGGTCCACCTATATGCTGCGTGACAACGATGATTATGCGGGGGCAGCCTGGCTCTTGCGAGTCTCCTATTTACATAGTCTAATAACGGGCAACACACGGTCCGGGAACACTGTAGACCTGGACATGGTTGCGGAGATGCTGATGTTGTTAGATCTGCCCCCAGTGCTTGAGACAGGCTTTCTGGATCGTCTTGCCCAAGCAAGGGCAGGACGCCGCAAACCCAGCCAGGATTAGAGTGACCCCCTTGCAGCCCGAGATCGTTCAAAATGACCCCCCTGCAGCTAACAAATGGTTGGCTCTGACCGGGATAGGGCTCGGCGTTTTGATGGCGACGCTCGACAGCAGCATCGTCAACATTTCACTGCCCACCCTGATCGAACAACTGCATACATCGCTGGCGACAGTACAATGGGTGGTGCTGGCTTACCTGCTGGTGGTCACCGCATTGATGCTGGGCGTCGCTCGGCTGGGTGACATGCTCGGTAAGAAAAGGCTGTACATGGCCGGGGTCGTCCTTTTCACTCTCGGGTCCCTGCTGTGTGGGGCTGCGCCCAATGTCGGCTGGCTGATCGGGTTCAGGGCGCTGCAGGGGCTGGGTGCGGTGATGATGCAGGCACTGGGGATGGCCATCGTGACCGAGGTTTTTCCAGCTCGGGAACGCGGGCAGGCGCTTGGTGTCGTGGGCAGCATTGTGTCGTTTGGTATTGCCTCTGGCCCTGTGATCGGTGGGCTGCTGATCGGCTTCGTGGGGTGGCGCTCGGTGTTTCTGGTTAATGTGCCAGTCGGGATTCTGACATTCCTGGTGGTCTGGCGGGTGGTTCCGTCCTCACAGGCAAGGGCCGGGCAGCGGTTTGATATGCCTGGAGCGCTGGTCCTGGGGGGAACGCTGGTGGCGTATTCTCTTGGCATGACCTTCGGACAAAATCAGGGGTTTACCAGCCTGGTAACGCTGGCGATGTTGGGTGCCGCACTGGCAGGGTTGGCAGGATTTATCGCCGTTGAGTGCCGCAGCACTCAGCCTATGGTAAACCTCGGGCTGTTCCGCAATACATTATTCAGCCTCAATCTGTTGATGGGAGTCTTGACCTTCGTAGTGCTGGCAAGCCTGTTTGTGCTGCCGTTCTTTCTGGAACTGGTGAAAGGTCTCTCTACTCAACAGACGGGACTGCTTGTGGGCGCAGTGCCGATCAGCATGGCCTTGGTTGCGCCCATTTCAGGGAGGCTCTCCGATCGCTACGGGCCGCGCCTGATCAGCGTGATCGGCCTGGTTATCATGATGGGGGCATTCTGGGGCCTGAGCACAGTTGCTGCGGATATCTCTATCGCAGGTTACCTCTTGCGTGTAATGCCTATCGGGGTGGGCTTCGGGATGTTTCAATCGCCCAATAACAGCGCAATCATGGGGTCTGCGCCTCGTGATCAACTGGGGGTTGCATCGGGATTACTAAGCCTATCACGCACAGTGGGCCAGTCGACCGGCCTGCCGCTGATGGCTGCCCTGTTCAACGCCCTGGTTGCCTTGCAGATCGGTGGGCTGCCGGGCGCAGATTTGGAAGCGGTCCCACCGGAAGCTTTAGCCAGCGGCGTCGCAGGCGTATTTCGCATCACCATGTTTGTGGTTCTGGCAGCGCTGATGCTGGCAGCAGCGGCATTCTGGTTGGGACTGCGGCGCCGGGCAGACGCGCCGGCAGAAACCTGATCAGGCAGCACATACGCAGAGGCTCAAGGTATCTCTGGACCAGTTAGAACCAACGCCTCCCCCAGAAACGGGCGCAGGGCCAGTGCCACCCAGCCGCGCGTGATCTCGTCTGTAGGTATACCGAGAAGCACCCGGTTCATCAGAACCACACCGTCTTCAGCATGGCGGGCCCCCCAGCCTGCCCGGGCTGATTCCAGATGGGGGCGGGCCTCCGCCTGTTCACCCTGCGCATTCAGAATCATCCCCAGCATGCCGCGCAGCAGCGCGCGTGCCGATCCGTACCCGGCCAGAGGACCTATCTGGGCAAGGGCATCGCGGATATGCCGCAGCCCCAGGTATCCCTGCCCATCAAGCAGGTAAGCCCAGGCCAGACTTGCTTCCACGTACCAGCGCAGGTCCTGTGGATGGTCAGGGGGGATGAGCGGGAGGATGGTAGTCAGTGTGCGGAGCGCGGCAGTGGTATCAAATGTGAGCTGGGCCATACCGAGTTTGCTGAGCATGATTGCCCCGCTCAGGCGCGGCCCCATCTCACGATACACCTGGGCTGCAGCCCTGTAATCTCCCTCTACTGCGAAAATATCGCCTAATGCTTCCGCAAGCTGCATTTGCTGCGCGAAAAGCTCCTGGCTGCCTGCTGCGGCTTCCATACCGATCTTCAACAGCTCAACCGCCCCGGTGCGATTGCGCTCATGGTAGGCGCCTGCCAGCGCCTCTTCAACGAGTGCCAGGGCGTTGGTGGGCGCACCGGCGGCCAGATAATGCCGCGCTGCCCGGCGGATCAGGACTGTGCGGCCTGCCGCGCCCGTGGCGTGATAATCAGCCGCATGCTGGTGCAAGTTGGACCGCTGATGGGGCTCCATGCGCTCGTGCAGCAAATCACGGATCAGGCGGCTTGCAAAACGATGACGGGCTCCAGGCCCAACCGCATCCCGCTCCAGCCAGCCAGCACTGACAAGCGCTTCCAGGTCAGCCAGCACTGCAGGTCCGTCAAGCTGACGCAGGATGGCAGTGATCAGATCAAGATAGAATCCATCACCCGCTACCGCTGCAGCCATTAACGCAGCTCGCGGCCCTGGTGGCAGCTCCTGCGCACGCTCCAGCACATAATCCCGAAGATGCGGGAGCGGATTCTGCGCGGCGAGGGCTGCCTTCCCCCCGCTCTCCGGATCAACCAGGATTGACCCGCTGGCACGCAGTTGTTCCAGAAGCATGGTGATGAACAATGGGTGCCCGGCAGTGTGTCCCCAAATCAAGGTTTGAAGGGCAGGTTCCAGCTTTTCGACACCCAGGACGCTGCGGCACAGCAGCGCTGTTGCGCGGGCCCCCAACCTTCCTAACGTAATTGCGTCCCCCTCGAATGCCTCCAGGAGCTCCGACCGTGCGTCCAGCCCGAAGCTGGCTATGAACAAGACTGGAACAGCCTCCAGACGTTCGGCCAAGCGGAGTAAGTTCCGCTGGAGGGCACTGGCAGCCTCGTCACAGTCATCCAGTACGAGCAGATAGGGTGTGCCATTCCCGGCGCCCAGGACCTGGGCCAAACCATCCAGGATAGGTGTGAAGGGCGGCCCGACTGTTCCCCCGCCGTGCAGCCCATCCACTGCGCTTTCACGGGGGGGTTGAATCCCCCGTGGCAGATCAAGCAGGCCTGTGAGCATTGGTACCAGTTCAGGCAGGCTGCGCGCAGTAAGCTCCGTCTCGCAGCGGGAGTGCCGTACCGAGAGCGGTGCATCCTGGGGGATTCCAAGCGCATCCATCAAAATGCCAGACAGCACGGAGTAAGGTTCAAGCTCCGTCCCACGGCAGGGAGCATAGATTCCCTGCCAGCCCTGTTTGCGCGCAAGTTGGAGGGCTTCCAGCACCAGGCGCGACTTCCCAAAGCCGCTCTCAGACTGCACGGCCAGGCGTTCACCCCTGCCTGGCTGTACACCTTCTATCTTGCGCGTTATGAGGGTAAGTTCAGCCTGGCGTCCGATGAAGGGGGTATGGTGCACGGATGACAGCAAGGCGCTGCCTGCACCGCTGGGGTCCTCTGGGTGTTGATGGCTGCCTGTCTCGATCATAACCCCTCTCAGTAACCGGGTACAGGTCATGATAGTCCTGGCCACCGTTCAGATCAAATAGGGGCTGCTGGCAGGCAGCCCCTGAGATGGACTCAGAAGATGTCACTTAGCAGGTGTAAAATCGCGTGCTGCGATGCGGCCGCCCAACGATGTGGCTGCCTGTACTGCATTGATCACAGCCTGAGCCATCACTTCTGCTGCCCAGCCACCCACCAGTGTCACATTACCCGGTTTACCTCCGGTAGCCAGGGTAAAGATCGTGTCACCATCAAACATGGTATGGGCAGGCTGGATTGTGCGTGCCAGCCCATTGTGGGCCATCTGGGCAACCTTATTGGCGCCCTCCTTATCGAGTGCAGCGTTGGTAGCGATTACTCCGATCACTGTACTGCCCCCGGTGAATCGCATTATGCCCTTGATGAGTGGATTCTTCAGTGACTCCAGCGTATTTGCAAAGGCCTTTCCAGAACGGGGTTTTCGCGCTCCCGCGATGATCTGGCCGTTGTTGGGATCGATCACATCGCCAAAGGCATTGACGGCCACAACAGCCCCCACAACCAGCCCGCCGCCCAGGTCGGCGCTTGCTGTGCCAATGCCCGATTTCATCTCAAAGCCCGCCCCGAACAGGCGTCCTATCGCGGCCCCTGTGCCAGCTCCTACACAGCCCTGCTCCACTGGTCCAGTGCTTGCGTTGGCGCATGCGGCATAGCCCATAGGCGCATCAGGGCGCACGGCCGGGTCTCCAATGCCGAGGTCGAATAACACAGCTGCAGGCACGATAGGGACGCGCGGCAGCCCGGGCATACCAACGTTGTACCCCTTGTTGGACTCCTCCAGATAACGCACAACCCCCCCTGCTGCGTCTAGGCCAAAGGCGCTGCCTCCGGTCAGCAGTACCGCATTCACCTCGTTGACGAGGTGCAGTGGGCGGAGCAAATCCGTCTCACGCGTACCCGGTGCGCCGCCGCGCTGATCGACACCCCCTACTGCGCCGTCCTCACACAGAATGACAGTACAGCCTGTAATGGCCTCCAGGTTGGTGGCATGACCGACTTTAATCCCAGGAACATCGGTAATGGCGTTATACCGAGTTTTTGCCATGGTATTTTCCTGTCCATGAGATATAGAGAATGTTCTAGAACAACCTAAAAACCATCCGAAGACCCGCTGCCTTCGTTGGGCTCGTCAACAGCCTGGGAGTCCGCCAGGTCTTCGAGGATGGCCTTTGCCCGTTCGACCATGGGCTCAGGCACGAGGATATCTATGCGCCCAAGGATGCCAACCGAAACCGGAAAAGCCCGGCTGGCACTCTCCTGGCGCATGCGGGCTGGGATGCCCTGATCTTCAAGCCGGGCGGTGATAAGCGTGGCTTTGACCAGATCATATAAAGCAGCCACGGGGACCCAGGGAACAGGCTCGTCATCACCCTTGCCCCGTTCGCCAGCGCCTCCCTTGCTTTTACGGACCCAACCAAGCCAGCGCAATACCAGTTCACTCATGAGTACCAATCCAATACACCTGTTTCGCAGTGATCAGCGTGCTGCTGGCTGCGGTTCGATCAAGGAAGGCAGCACGATCGTGAAGGAGGTGCCTTTGCCCGGATGGCTTTCCACCCAGATCCGGCCGCCATGGGCCTCCACAATGGACCTGACAATACTCAGCCCCAGCCCAATACCCTCATGCGAACTGCTGACTTTACGTGAACGGTAAAACTTCTCGAAGATATAAGGCTGCTCGTCGGCAGGGATACCCATACCGGTATCGGATACAATGGCAACCACCTGGCCGCTCTGCTCCCACAGGCTGATCTGGATACGGCTTCCTTCGGGGGAGTATTTCACGGCGTTATCAAGCAGATTGACAAAAACCTGCCTCAGCCTCATGCGGTTACCCATGATCAGCGGGATGTAACCGGGGACCTCAACCGCGATCTGCTGCTTTTTAAGGTCAGCCCGCGTCCGTACAATCTCCAGCGCCTTCTGGACGATCTCCAGCAGCGAAACCGGCTCGCGCTGGCTGTCAAGTCCGGCCTCGATTTTATCCAGCTCCAGCAGCTCGTTGAGCAGTGTGGTGATCGCGCTGACGCTCTCTTTTACCTGTGCGGTAAACAAACTTTGCTGCTCGTTAAGGTTGCCAGCGCGGCTCATCAATTCGACATAGCTGAGGATTGCAGTAAGGGGGGAACGCAGATCGTGCGAAATTGAGGTGACGAAATCGGACTTGACGCGATCCAACTCCTTCAAGTCCGAGATGTCTTGCATCACCACGACCCAGCCAACACTGTCCACCAGGCTCATATGCGCCTTGAAAGTACGCCCATCGTCGGTTGTTACTTCATCTTGAGCTGAGCGTGTGCTGGTAGGATAGTCTAACAACTCAAGCAGAGACCGGTTGCTGGTGAGCTCCGAGAGTGCCATGCCCATTGGCACGCTGGCCTGGGCTAGATCCAGGAACTCCCGGGCAGCGGCATTGCTCATCAGCAGCAGGCCTTCAGGATCCAGCACCAGCACGGGGTCCCGCATCTGGTTAAAAATCTGGAACAGTTTGTCGCGCGCCAGCATACTGCGTTTCAGTGTCTGGGCATTATGGATGGCAATGGCAGCGTAATCTGCCAGACCTGACATCAGGCCAACATGCTCTTGGGAGATCGGGGCAGTATTCTGGCGGTTGTGCACACCGAGCACCCCGATCACCTCCTGATGGATGATCAGCGGCACATAGAGCAGGCTCTGAACCAGGTACTGGGTCTTAAATTTCTGGGCTCCCTGCCCGCTGATCACGAGCGGCTGGCCGGCACGTACCACGCGGCCCGCCAGGCTGTCCCTGATGGGAAGGCGCAAGCTGCGCACGCCTTCGCGCATGTTCTTGGCAGCCCGGATATACAGCTCGCCGGTGGGCTTATCAACCAGCATAAGCGTGCCTTCTTCGGCGCCGGTCAGGTAGACTGCCGATTCGACCACACGACCAAGCACCGTCTCCAGATCGGTGATCGTGGTCATAGACTTGCCGATTTGCATTAGCAGATTGAGCGCCTCGACACGACGTTGATCAGGGATTCCCACGGGAACGCTGCCGATGCGCACAGAACTGAGGATACGCCGGATGGCCTGGTGCATGTCATCAGGATCAAACGGCTTCACGAAATAGTCCATGACACCTGCGCGCATTGCACGTACAGCGGTGCTTTCGGAGCCTTCGGCGGTCATCAGGATGACGGGGATCGTCAGCCCAGCCAGGCGCATCTCTTCAATCATGGTCAGGCCATCCATCTCAGGCATGGCCATGTCGGTGATGATCAGGTCCGGGGTGTGGGCCGTTGCAAAAGCCAGCCCTTCAACTCCATTGCGTGCAGTGTCAACCCGATAGCCTTCCGGGCGCAGCATCACATTGGCGAGGAACTCGCGCATCTCATGGCTGTCGTCTACGACAAGAAGGTGTTCACCACTCACAAGTCACCATCCGAACTATCCAGGAATGGAGCGCTTAGTCTGCGGGCAAGAACCCTTGAACGTGTTGGATAAGCTCTCCAAGCTGGCGGTGCATGACATCAACGGACGCGCGTTGAGCTGGCGTCAGGCTGCCCATCTCGCCGCTGTAGAACAGGCTCATGTTGTGCATCAAAGCCTGCAGAGGCTCCTGCAAGCTGGCAACGCGCTCAGGCAGGGCTGCCGAGGCTTTCTCCTGGTTCATTTGCTGGCGCAGGTGCTGGTTCAGCCGCTCTAACTGGCGGGTACGATCCTGCATGGTAGTAAACAGATGTGCGTTGACGACAGCAATCGCAGCGTAGTCAGCCAGCGCGGTCAAGAGATCAACCATACGCGCTTCAAAAGACAGCCTGTGATTGGCTACCCACAGCAGGCCAAGCGAAGAGTCATGGACCACCATGGGGGCGTAAATCACCGCGGAGGCCTCCTGGAGCGCAGGCCGGAAGCGCTGCAGCCCTGCCCCTTCAACCATTGCGGTTTCGCGCGAATTCATGACCATAGCAGCCAGACCATCCTCAACTGGCTTGCCCATGTGGTCAAGCATGGCGCGTGGCAGCCCCTGCCCTGCGCGCAGAAGCAGCGTGCCGGTTTGATCATCCTTGAGGAAGATGCCTACTGCATCGGCACGGCTGAGCTGCACAGCTGCCCGGATCACGTGATCGAAGACCTGGTTGAGGTTGGTCAGCGCCGCCACAGATTTACCTATGCCCATCAGTGTCTTGATCTCACGCAGGCGTTGGTTAGCCTCGTCAGCGGCACGGCGCACCTCATTGATCAGGCCTGTACGTTCGCGCCGCAGCCGCACTTCTTTCAGGACACGTTCAAGCACCTGGATCAGCTCTGCCTCACGTACCGGCCGCATGAGGTAGTCCCTGGCACCCAGCCGGAAGCCATTCAGCATCTCCTTCTCGCGCCCCTCATCGGCGAGCAGGATTACCGGCACGTCGATGGCTTGCGCGCTGAGCGCGGCCAGCACATCGGGCCCACTGAGCGACTCCGGGTGCAAATCAAGGACGATCACATCAGGCTTAAACTCGCCCACCAGGTTCAGTGCAGCACTGCCATCTGTGGTTCTTGCTACTTCATAGCCAAAGGGGACTAGGGCCGCATCGGCCATCACAGCGCTCTCATCGGCGTCGCGATCGATCAACAGGATTCGATCCCTGGTCTCGGACACATTGCCCCTCCATGGTGCTTATAGTGCCGATTTGATTATAGCATTGCCTCATATTTCGCCCCAACGGGCCACGCGGCCACAAGAAAAGCCACCCGGGGAGGGTGGCTTAGAGTGCGTTGGGTTATTGGGGAAAGAGATGCATGCTTAGGAGCTGCAATCCTTCTCTTTTTATTTTGGGCCGGGAGCAAAAAACCACCCAACGCATCCATATGATAGCATGAAGAATCATCGAAGTAAAGCCCTGCAGAATGGTTTTGTCACCAATTTTCCTGTCAGAAAAGCCTTGTTACAAAAGCCTGTACAGGCTTTCACGAACCGACCCGCCACACCAGTACCAGCCCATCGTCACCGCCGGAAACCAGCACCGCCCCATCACGTGAAAGATCGATCTGGTTAACCGAGCCGCTGTGCCCGGCAAGATAGCGTATGCGCCCCCCGGTGTAGCTGTTCCACAGGCCGATATACCCGTCACTGCCCGCTGAAAGCAGCAGGCTGCCATCCGGTGAGAAAGCCAGATCGGTGACATCACCACCGTGAGCCAGCCAGGTGGCACGCACTTCACGCGTGGGTAAATACCAGAGGGTGATACTAGCACGTGTGCTGCCGACAGCGAGCAGGGTGCTGTCTGGTGAAAAGGCAAGCGCGTATGCTTCACCATCGGCGATCTGCAGATCAAACAGCGGCTCCCCTGTTGCAGCATCGCGCATAATCACTCTGCCGGACTCGTCCCCTGTGGCGAGCCAGGTACCGTCAGGAGAGTATGCGACACTTCGCAGCCGTGTTGTGTGGTCTTCGAGCATATAGAGGGGCGCCCCGCTGGCAGTTTCCCATACCATGCCCAGAGCGCTGTAGAAGCCAACCCCTGCGAATCGCGCACCATCCGGGCTGAAAGCGATCCGGAACACTTCGCCCTGGGCCCGCCCGCCGATGATGCGCTCACCGCTGCGCGGATCCCACATCTGCATGGTGCGGTCGCGGCTCCCTGAAACCATGCGTGTGCCGTTGGGCGAGAAGCGTACTGTGAATACCCGGCTCTGATGGCGGTCCAGGGTGTAGATGAGCTCGCCCTGGGGCAGGTTGTAGACGCGTACCAGGCGATCCAGGGAGCCTGTTCCCAGCAGCGAGCCGTCCGGAGCGATGCCGACCCCGAATACACGCCCCCCGCCGCCATCAATCGTCATTACACGGGTGATACGCTCCGCGTTTGTCACTGTTAATGCATCCGGAGCCAGGGTGGGCCGGGGTGTTGGGGTAGAAGTGGGAGTAAGCGTAGGGGCTAATGTGTAGCCAATTGTGGGCTCTGGGGACGGTGGTGCCGGGGTATAAGAAGCCGTCAGCACGGGCTGGGTGACAGTTGGCGTGACAGGGGTAGGGGCAGAGCATGCAGCCAGCCCCCATAATCCGGCCAGCAGCGCAGCCGACCATCTCCACCAATAGGACAACCTATGCCAGTGTCTCATACCAGTCTCATCACACTGCCCCGAGTGTGGTATCATCGCTTGCTGATGCGTGTGTCAGGGCCGATCAACATTCAGGTGTCGAAATGCAGTGCTGCCGTATTTCGTTCGACGTGCCTTACGTGTGCCAGTTTGCCAGCCCAGAACTGGTTCATGATCTGGTTTATGGATTAAGGCCGCTCGAGTCGGATCCGAGCTGGGCGCTCTATGGGGCCTCGACACCACAAGAATATGCACACTGGGCACTACGTGCCTGCGGCGTGGTTTGTGTTAAGATGACGGTCGAGGCCCTGACAGGCACTGCTCCCCGGCCAGTCATGACCTGGGTGCGTGAAGGGCTGTCCATTAATGGCTACCTGACTGAGCTGCGCCCTGACCGCCCCGACCGGCCCATCGAAAAAGGGTGGCGGCACGCTGCACTCGCCGAGCTGGCTGCCCGGCACGGGTTGGATGCCTCACTTGCACAGGCCATGACCCCGGGTGATCTTCTGGAACACATCCAGGCCGATCGACTGGTGATCGCCTCGGTTTCATCAGAGCTGGGAGAAGCGGAAGTGCCCATTACCCGGAAATCAGGCCATCTGGTCGTTATCCTGGGTGTGACCTTGGCAGAGACCGGCCAGATCGATACAGTCGTGCTCCACAATCCCTCCGGGCGGACACCTGGTTTACAGGCAGAGGCTAACATACCAGCCGCACGTTTCGAACAGGGTTTCTCTGGCCGTGGGATTGTTATCGGAAGAAGGCAAAATACAGGTACAACCCACCGGCCACCAGGATAATTATGAAACATCCCACTGCAAAGACGCGTGACGCGATCTTCAACGCGGCTTTGAGCACATACCAGCCGACCACCATTACAATCCCGGCGATCACCATAAAGATGAGCTGGCCCACTGTGACACCCAGCAATTCGGCGATTGGCTGCAATACGGTTGTTACCATGGTGCCCCTCCGCTGAAGTGCATGCACTGATGCAACCATACCCCAAGCCTATCTGCGGTGCAATCGCGGTTGCCCCATATTTCGAGCAAGACTATACTGATCAACGGACAGGGGGGATGCTGCGAGTCGATGTGTCGCAGCCTGGCACGTTCCATCGCTGTGATGGGGGCGGGCTTATGGGGAAGTGGCACAGCAAGCATATCCTGGTGGTCGAGGATGATACCGGCCTGGCGGATATGCTGCAAGCGTATCTGGAGATGCAGGGATACCAGGTCACAACGGCGCTTTCCGGGTATGCCGGGATGCACGCTGCAGTAGACCTGCATCCGGACCTTGTGCTGCTGGATATCCGGCTGCCGGATATCGATGGGTTTGAAGTCTACCGGCGTCTCAGCGAACGCCATACCACACGCTTTATCCCGGCCATCTTCTTAACCGAGTTACGCGAACGCGACAGCCGGCTGGCTGGCTTAGAGCTGGGGGCCTACGATTACATCACCAAGCCGTTCGACATTGTTGAGCTGCGCCTGCGCGTACGAAATGTGCTCAAGCGGGCGGAACTGGGCATCGCGATCAATGCCGTGACAGGCCTGCCTGAAGGGGAGGCCACAGACGAGGCCCTGATGAACTGTATTGAGAAACGCGGTGGAAACTGCTGTGCACTGGTCGCTACGCTGCACGGCCTCGAGAGCTTCCGCGAGCTGTATGGTTTTGTCGCCAGCGATGAAGTGCTGCGTTTTGCAGGACTGACACTCGCTACAGCAGTAGAAGAACTGGAAGGCCCGGAGGGTTACTGCGGCCATCTGGAGCCAAACCGCTTCCTCGTGGTAGTCTCATACTCTGTCCTGAACATCCTTCAGGCCCGGATCATGGGGCGCCTGGAGGGAGCGCTTGATTACTTCTACCCGGTGGACAACCGTGGACCTAATGCGCGCACACATGACCGCCTGTACCTGGAAATGCGTGAGCTAACCAACCTTCGGCATTACAATGCACCTGGCGATGTGCGTGCCTGGGTTCTCCGGCAGCAGTGATTGTTCGCAATATCAAACGGGGGGGCTCAGCCCCCCCGTTTTTGTTATCATCCGGATCGTCCTAGATAGCATTTGCCTGAAAGCGCGATTTACCCGCCGGACTCTGGTGTAGGCGTAGGAGGAGACGGGACAATTGTGATTGGGATCACAAAATGCTGCAGCTCACTGCCGTCAGGGCGAACAAGAGCCAGGCGCAGTAGATACGGGCCAGGTGATAGGGCGTCTGCGTGCAGGTATTCAAGGATGCCGTCCTCCACCTGCTCGGCGTGTGTCTCCCCGATAGTTACCCAGGGATTCGGGGAGCCATCCACCACTTGGATTTCCACCTTGTAGTAGAGCACGCGCAGCGGGTCGAAAACTGCCGTGCCGATGATTGGGATGATGCCGTAGACCTCCTCGCCTGCATGCGGGCTGTCGATCCGGTAGTAAGCGCCGGTCTCCGAGTCCACGATCATATCCGCAGGGGGACCAGCCGCCTGAAGCAAATCTTCCGTACACAGGAAGCCGGGATCAATCGGAACCCCATGGCTGAAAGCCCAGTCACGGGCACGCAGTGCGTCGATAAGATCGCGCGGGGCAGCAATGAAGACCTGGAATACCATCTCTTCCACATCAGCCTGTTCCTGCGGTACTTCGCAGTACGGGGGCGCTGGCGGCTGAGGGAGTCCCTGTGGCAGGGTTCCGGTGGCTGTGCGGATCAGCTCTGCCGCAGCCTGTTTCTGCTCATCATCCAGCGGCAGCACCCCCACGATGAAAATACCTGGCTCGATCTGCTCACGCACCAGTGGGAGTTCATTGCCCGCTTCATCGCGTGGGAGGGTGGGCGTTGCTGCGGGTGTCGGTGTGGGCTGGAACTCGGCCCCGAGCGGCGGGCTGCTCAGGAACCATTCCATGCGCGTGCGTGGACAGCCCTGTTCAGCTGGCGCAGGGTCGCGCAGACTGGAGAGGATGCAGACCGGGAGTTCGACCAGCCCTTCTGGTGCCTGGAACTCCGCACGCAGCGGCGGCATGCCCGGCTGGGCCAGCAGACCCGCCAGGTCTGGCCGGTTATAGACAGCCTCCATGAAGTCGTGCCAGATTGGAGCAGCACCGGTCAGGCCCGAAGTGCCCTCGGCCATTGGGGTGTCATCGGTGTTGCCTGCCCACACCCCCACCACCAGGTGTGGTGTGAAGCCAAGCGTCCAGTTATCCCGGAAGTCGTTAGTCGTACCGGTCTTGGCTGCGGCCGGGAAGTCCAGGCGCAGAGGAGAATCGGCGCCCATAGCGGGGGTGCGCGCGTCGTTATCGGATAAGATATCGGCAATCAGAAATGCGATGCGCGGATCGAGCACCTGCTCACCCAGACCGGGCTGAGCCTCATACAGTACATTTCCATCCCCATCCTCGATGCGTGCAATCAGATAGGGTGTTATGCGATGCCCTCCATTGGCGAAGGCGGCAAAGGCTGTTGCCATTTCCAGGGGGGTTACCTCACCACCGCCCAGGGTCAATGAGAGGCCGTACTGTGCCGGATCATCACCAAGACTGTTGATCCCCAGGCGGCTTGCCGTACTCAGCAGACTGGGAATACCGACCTCGCGGAGCAGTGTTACAGCCGGGATGTTATAAGAATTCGCCAGCGCATCACGCAAGCGCACCGGGCCATGGAAGCGGTTGTCGTAGTTCCCCGGCACATAGTCATACCCTGCACCGATACCTGTGTCATAACCCATCGGGACATCCCACAGGATATCGGCCGCAGTCCAGCCTTTTTCCAGGGCAGTCGCATATGTGAGGGGTTTCATTGTGCTGCCGGGCTGGTGCAGGGCCAGAGTGTTATTGACTGCCCCATCGATGGCCTCGTCGTTGTAATCCACACTGCCGACCATCGCGAGCACTTCACCTGTGAGAGGGTGCACGGCCACCAGGGCAGCATTATGCAGATTGGCCTCGCTGCTGATCTCGGCGACTCGCTGTGCCACCACCTGCTGGGCCAGCGTCTGCATATCCATGTCCAGGGTGGTGTAGATGTGCAGATCGCCGCGGCGGAGCACCTCCGCATCGATACCCGGCACCTCGGCCAGGATGCGGCGCACTTCTACCGTGAAGTGCGGGGCCAGCAGGGACACATTCGGGCTGGCCATATCGCCCACATTAAGCGGGGACTGGTTAAAGGCCGCGTCTGCCTCCGCAGCGGTAAGATAACCGTGCCGCACCATCAGGTCCAGCACGGTACGCTGGCGCAGCTTGGCATCTGCGAAATTGGTATAAGGATCGTATACACTGGGGAGCTGGATCAGACCAGCCAGGAAGGTAGCTTCAGGCAGTGTCAGGTCTTGTGCAGGCTTGTCAAAGTAGACATTGGCTGCACCCTCCACGCCGTAAGCCAAGTTACCGAAATACACCTCATTCAAATACAGTTCCAGTATTTCGTCTTTGCTGAACTTACGTGTCATGATCCAGGCCAGGGCGGCTTCCTTGATCTTACGGCGCAGGGTCTGCTCGACACGCTCGTTATAGTCAAACACGATCTGACGCACAAGCTGTTGGGTAATGGTGCTGGCCCCTGAGACGATTTCCCCCTCGCGATACCAGTCAACAGCCGCACGCATAATCGATGGCGGGTCAAAGCCGGGGTTCTCGTAGAAGCTGTTATCCTCCGTCGCAATGACGGCCTGGCGCATGGCAAGCGGGATCTCACTCAGCGGGATCTCAGTCCGGCGGCCCTCATCGAAAATCTCATACAGCACCACGCCATCACGATCGTAGATGCGCGAGGATTGGAAATCCTCGACCCCGCTCATGGACTCGAGCACCGCCAGATCGTCTTCCAGCTCGCGCGAGAGGGCGTTGTACAGGATCGCAGCAGTGCTCAGGCCGATCACAATGACGACTGCCAGACCGATCATCCCAACCAGTGCAGCGGATCGCAGACATCCTGTTGTGCGTGATCGGCGGCGCTGTGTAGTGCGTCGTCGTCGGCTGCGCTTGCGGCGCAGGGCCAGCGTCCCGGCTGAAGGGCGCCCCAGCCCAGGTTCCGTGTCTGCGCCCTCCGAATCATCAATGCGTGAGCTGCGGATCGTGGGCGCCTCATGCGAGTCAGCATCACGAAAACTATCCTGCTGCGGATACTCATCCATACCAAGTTCCTTCACAAGTGCCTGCCATATTCACGCGGGGCATTGTAGCATGCGGTGCGGCAATCGACGATATATGGCCACGGACAGCCGTCCAGGGGAAACCTCATCAGACTCAGCTATTAGAAACACATAAACTCCCCTGACCCTGTCGTATTTTCAATGAAAACGGTTCTTTGTTTGTGGTACACTCTCTACACTCCGTGAACTTCAATAACGGGAAATCGAGGGTTTACTGGTGAGCAACGAAAACCAACCCGATAACGGGAATCGCAATCAAACTGCCAATCTGACACGCGGCCTGATCATCGTAGGCGTGATCATCGCTACGATCATCGGTTTACAGGCCCTGGCCAGCCAGTTTATTGGTGTCAGTGACCAGACAACGATGGCTGACGTGGCCGATCTTGTCATTGAGGGCAAGGTGAAATCCATCACCGTGCGCGGTGATGAAGTCACTGTAGAACAGACTAACGGCGAAGTAATCCGCACCCGCAAGGAAGGCGGGGCCACACTCTATGAGACGCTGCAAATCCTTGGGGTAAGCAATGCTGACCTGGCCAGGATCAATGTGCAGGTTCTCGGGCCGGGCGCAAGTGCCTGGCTGAGCACCGGGCTTTTTACCCTGCTGCCGCTGCTGCTGATCGGCTGGCTGGTGATCACCATGATGCGTTCCATGCGCGGCGGGCAAGATCAGGCGCTGAACTTCGGGCGCAGCCGCGCACGGATGATCAACATTGACCAGCCGCTCGTCACTTTTGATGATGTGGCAGGTATTGAGGAATCCAAGCAGGAGCTGACGGAGATTGTGGAGTTTCTCAGAGACCCTGAGAAGTTCCTGCGTCTCGGCGCACGTGTTCCGAAAGGTGTGCTGATGATCGGGCCGCCAGGCACCGGTAAGACGCTGCTCGCACGCGCGATTGCCGGTGAGGCCGGGGTGCCGTTCCTGCATATCTCAGGTTCTGAGTTCGTTGAGATGTTCGTTGGTGTGGGTGCAAGTCGCGTCCGAGACCTGTTCGAGAAGGCCAAGCAGGTGGCGCCCTGTATTGTCTTTGTGGATGAGATCGATGCGGTTGGCCGTATGCGTGGCACCGGCCTCGGTGGAGGTCACGACGAGCGTGAGCAGACGCTCAACCAGATCCTGGTGGAGATGGATGGCTTCGATAATGAGACCAACATCATTGTAATCGCTGCCACCAACCGCGCCGATGTGCTGGACCCGGCCCTGCTGCGCCCTGGCCGTTTTGACCGCAAAGTGTTCGTCCACATGCCGGATGTGCGCGGGCGGGAAAAGATCCTCGCTGTGCACTCGCGGGGCAAGCCGCTGGCAACGGACATCAACCTTGAGACACTGGCCAAGCTCACACCGGGGTTCTCAGGCGCAGACATCGAGAACCTGGTTAACGAGGCCGCCATCCTGGCTGCACAGCGCAACCTCAGCACCATCTCGATGCAGGAATTCCAGGATGCGATGGAGAAAATCGTTGCCGGGCCTGAGCGCCGCTCTCGCCTTGTGACGCCTCGTGAGCGAAAGATCATCGCGTATCACGAGGCAGGGCATGCCGTCGTGATGCATCACCTGACCAACAGTGACCCGGTTCATAAGATCACCATCATCCCACGTGGGCAGGCCGGCGGCTATACGATGTACCTGCCGGAAAGCGCTGACAACATGCTGATGAGCCGCGAGCAGCTTGAGGACATGATCGTCGGGCTGCTGGGTGGGCGAGCCGCCGAAGAGCTGACTTTCGGGCGCATTACCACGGGTGCAAGCGACGATCTGAAACGCGCCACCTCGATAGCACAATCCATGGTGATGCGTTTCGGCATGAGCGAAAATGTGGGCCTGCGTGTGTTCAGCGACGATCAGGGCATGGTCTTCCTGGGCCGCTCGATCACCGAGCAGCGGGACTACAGCGAGCAAACAGCTCAGGTGATCGACCATGAGGTTGACGGGATTCTCAAGCGGGCTTATGACCGGGCGATGTCTCTCCTGCGCGAGCACCGTAATAAAATGGTGGCTCTCTCCGAGGCACTGCTTGAACAGGAGACTGTTGAGCGTGAGGCCTTTCTGACTCTGATGGGCGAAGCTGCCCCAGTTTGAGTCAATATCTCTCTGTGTCTTGCAGCGGCCGCAGAGCATCTCTGCGGCCGTTTTCGCTGAAGGGAAAACTCCCTATAATACGAACCAGGCAGCTGGCAGCACAGCGCTGCCATAGAGGAGACAGGGAGGCAACGATGCACGGAACTCACAATTCTCGTTATGATCGGCGCTGGCCGCTTATGGTGCTGCCTGTTCTCATCCTGGCTTCGATTGCCTGCAGCTTCCCGGCGGGCGGGACCCCCACAGCGACTGTGGCGCCCCCTACCATCTCACCTGGCGAACCGACCACGGCACCCCCTACGACAGCCCCGCCCACTGCGGCAACCCCACCTACTGCACAGCCTCCCGCAGTCTGCACCCCGAACTCACTGTTTGTGAGGGACGTGACAGTGCCGGATGGGACGCCGCTGGAGCCTGGAGATACCATCACCAAAACCTGGCGCATGCGTAATACCGGTGACTGCACCTGGGATTCGCGTTTCTCATTCGTCCAGATCCGGGGGACTTCGCTGCTCGCCAACCCCAGCGAAATCCCACTGCCGCAGGTTGCGCCCGGAGCCGAGGTCGACGTCAGTGTTCAGGTAAGCCTTTCCCTCGAGACGCCGCTTGGTTCGACGCAGCGTGCGACGTTCCAGATGCGGGCGCCTGACGGCCAGTTCTTCGGCCAGACACCGTTTGTTGAAGTTTTGGCGCAGGTGGAAGGGGTTCCCGTGCCCACCCCGATTGTTGGCAGTGCCACAGGCGCCATTGGCGGCACTGTATGGTCTGATTACTGCAACGGCGCAACCGGCGGCCCGGGCTGTGTTGCCGCGCCCGGTGGAGGATATACCGGGAACGGCGTTTTCGATGGCAGTGAAGCGGGGATCGCGGGCGTGCGGGTCAGTATGAAATCAGGCACGTGCCCGGGCAGCGGAACTGAGGGGATGGTGCTGGCGAACGCGGATGGTGTTTACCGATTCACCGGGCTGGCGGCAGGCACTTATTGTGTCTACGTGGATCCGACTTCCGGACCTAATGCTTCTCTGCTGATCCCAGGTGGATTTACTTACCCCGGGATCGATGCAGGAAGTTACACGGTTACCCTGGCGGCCGGAGGTGTTCGCGAGAACGCAGACTTTGGCTGGGATTTCCAGTTTGATTAGCTTTGAGGATGTGCCTGGCAGTGGTTGAAAGGTTTTTGTGCGTGATATGGTAAACAAAGAGGATACCCAGGCTGCCGCCCCGCTGAGTGCACGTCTTCCGCGCAGCTTAGCCAGTCTCGTGCCACCGCGCGATTCCCTGCTGTGGATCAGCCTTGTGAGCCTGCTGGTCATTGGCGGGCTGTGGCTGTGGTTTACCCCTGCCGGGTTACTCGGCAAAGCCGATGCGGTGGGATATGCAGTATGCCACCGCATTACGGTGCGCTCGTTCCTGTTCCCAAACGGGGTCCAGCTCCCGATGTGCGCACGGTGTTCCGGCACTTTTCTGGGGGTGCTGGTGGGACTGTTCGGCCCCGGGCTGCTGCTGGGACGGCGGCGCGCCGCCGAGTTCCCGAAAACATGGATTGTGATCCTCATGTTAGGCTTCAGTGGGTGGTGGGCCTTTGACGGCGCGAACTCGTTCGCGCATCTGCTGCCCTCCTCACTCGGAATTCCACGCCTGTTCGAGCCGACCAACTTCTTACGCCTGACCACCGGGATGTTCCACGGTATCACACTCGGCGGGCTGGTGCTGCCCGTGGTTAATGCGACCATCTGGGCCGATGCCCGGCGCGAGCCGACTCTGGCGAGTGTCTGGCACCTGTTGGCTCTTTATGCAGTCGGTGTTGCTTTGATCGCGATGGTGTTGAGCGGTCTGGCTGTATTCCTGTACCCGCTGGCCGTTGCCAGCGCACTGGGCACACTGGCAGCACTCACCGGGGCAGGGACTGTGATGGCGGCGACTTTGCTAAAGCGTGAAAATCGGGCATACACACCAGGCGAGGCGCTGCCGTTGATCCTGCTGGGCTTGGCCGGTGCCCTTGCACTGATAGGGCTCATCGATCTGGGACGCTATGCATTATTTGGCTCGTGGGCAGGTCTGGACATAAACCAGTTCAGCCCATAATTGGGGTATGCAACGGTGCGCTCCAATGTATCGTAGAATAGATTATGAGGATGAGAATAGGTAAGTCGAGAAGAAGAGAGAAGATATGGCCGGGATTTTAACAGCATTCGGGCTGTCAGCCAGCGCCGGATTGAACGCCTACATTCCGCTGCTGATTGTGGCAGTGAGCGCCAAGATAGGCCTGCTGACCCTGGGGGAGCAGTTTGAGCCGCTGACGAGCTGGTGGGCGATTGGTGTGCTGATCGTGCTGGGGATCATTGAGCTGCTGGTCGATAAGGTGCCCGCTGCTGATACAGTCAACGACATTATCAACACGTTTATCCGCCCTGCAGCCGGTGCGATCCTCTTTGCCGCCAGCGCGAATGCGATTACGGATGTCAATCCGATTTTCTCAGTTATTCTAGGCATTCTGGTGGCAGGCAGTGTGCATACCGGCAAGATGCTGCTGCGCCCCGCTGTCACAGTGACAACCGGGGGAGTGGGAAATCCTATCGTCAGCACAATCGAGGATGTTATCTCAGCAACTACGTCACTGCTGGCTATCCTGCTGCCGTGGATGGTCCTGCTGGTGGCAGTGACCGGTATTGTGATCTTTCTGCGCTGGCGTATGAAGCGCATCGAGCGCAAGGAAGCAGCGCGAAGCCAGTAAAGCGAACCAATACACCAGTATAAAAAACGCGGCGGGCTCAAGGCCCGCTGCGCTGCGTTAGGATGCCCTGGTGAACGGAGGGAACCCTGCCCGGGCTGATTCAACCAGGCTGGCAAGTGCTGCCAGCACCTGTTCGCGCTGCTCTCCAGGTAAATTCAACGCGTCGAACTCATCGCGATCCAGGACCCTGGATTCGCCGCTCGGATCAACCCACAGGTCCAACGCCAGGTCTTCTTGATGGATGGTGGCCTCACCCAACCGGGCGGGCCGTGCGAAGTTGCAGTACCAGCCTTTGAGACGATCGTCTGCGGCGGCGTGCAGCTCAAACACGTTATACCAGCGATCGCTGTAAAAGTGCTCTATCAATCTGTCCCCCTGAGTAAACACCACATAGCCCAGGTCGACATCGCTGCGCTTGAAATACGCTTCGATAGTGACACGATTGACGGTGCGTTCTACCAGGATGCCGCTATACTGCCAGACCTCCTGGCCGTGATGGTCGAGCTTGAAGACGGTGATCTCGGTCTGCTCAGGCAAGGATTCGCTCCAAAGGGTATGGACCACACTGATACAATGAATATAACCAACAGGAGGATGGCTGACATGTTGTGGGGCGAAGAGGAATTGTTCCTGGAGTGCCCATACTGCGGTGAGTCGATCTCGATCCTGGTTGATACAACAGTGCGCGATCAGAACTTCATAGAAGATTGCGAAGTATGTTGCAACCCGATCTCCGTACACGTGATCATCGTTGAAGGGGATGTCGTATATCTGGAAGTAGTGCCAGCTTACTGATGGTTAGCGATCCTGAGCGGCTCTAGATATCGACCCCCAACGCTTGCAGTAGGCGCGCGACAGAGGTTCCGAACTCCGCGGACGCGATCATGCCCTGCCGACGCGGGCGTGGCAGGCCAACCGGCATCTCCAACTGGATGCGGCCTGGACGCGCGCTGAGCACTACGACACGGTCAGCGAGATACACGGCCTCTTCGACGTCATGGGTGATGAAGATCAAGGTGCGCTCCAGCTCCCGCATCACAGCAAGCAGCCAGTCCTGCAGGCCGCGGCGCGTGAGGGCATCGAGGGCGCCAAAAGGCTCGTCAAGCAGCAGGGTATCACTGCCGGTCAGCAGGGTGCGCAGCAGCGCAGCGCGCTGGCGCATACCCCCCGAGAGAGCGCTGGGATAAGCATTGGCGAACTCTACCAGCTCAAAGCGACCCAACAGCGCGCGCGCCTGTTCTAAGGCCTCCGGGCGCGGCACACCCTTGATCTCCAGGGGGATGATGGCATTCTCCAGCACCGTGCGCCACGGCAGCAGCAGGTCGCGCTGCGGCATGTACCCGAAACGCCCTGTACGCCCATCACAGCATGCGCCATCAACCCATATCTCGCCCTGATCCGGCTCCAGCAGCCCAACAATCATGTTCAGCAGGGTGCTTTTGCCCGAACCGCTCGGCCCAATCAGGGTGACCAGTTCACCGGGCATCACTCGCAGTGAGACATCCTCAATCGCCGGAATGCGACGACCTTCATCACGGAACTCCTTGCTGACATGCTTCAGTTCAAGGCGGGGCAAGGTGGTTATCATCAGGCGCTAACCTCTGGCGGGGGCATGTTTCCCATGCCCCCGGCTTGTCGTCGCATATTCAGGGAAGAAACTCATTAGTGAAAGCAGCCTCTGCATCAATTGGGCTCGCCAGGATACCGTTGTCGACCATCCATTTGCTGTAGCCCTGCCATACACTGAGCTGTTGCTCGCCCCAGCGTACAGCGCTGCCTTGATATCGTGGTGAAAGCCAGGCCTGGCTGGCCTGCACCAGATCGCGATCCAGCTCGGGTGCCGCAGCCAGAAGCGCATCCGCAGCAGCCTCGGGGTTTGCGATGGCAAAGGCATAGCCGCGCGCCAGCGCGCCCAGGAATGCATGCACTACCTCAGGGCGTTCTGCAACAGCGGCCTCGCTGGTGATGATCACGGGGGTATAGTAGTTAGGGATGCAGTCAAAATGATCGGCCATCATCACATAGCTGAGATCGACCCCCTGCTGCTGAGCCTGAAAACCCTGCCAGCCGTAAAAGACCCACGCCAGATCGATCTGATCCTCGTTGAGCAGCGCCAGCGGATCGGCAAACCCGACGTTGATCACTTGCAGCTGGGAGAAATCAGCCCCGGTGCATTCCATCAGCACACGCAGCGTTGGCTCCTCAAACGGGGTTCCAAACGAACCATAGCGCAACCCTTCCCAGTCGGCCGGGCTTGTCACCCCTTTGGACGCCAATGACGCAAATCCTGAGGTGTTGTCCTGGATAACTGCTGCTATCGATACAACCGGCTGGTTATCCGCGCGGGCCAGTGTGACATATTCCTGGAAGCTGATGCCAAAATCAGCAGCGCCTGAGATTACCGCCTGCTCAGGGTACACCTCGCCCGGCTGGATGATCCTCACATCCAGCCCTGCTTCATCAAAATAACCGTTCTGCTGTGCCACGTAGATACCCGTGTGATTGGTATTGGGCACCCAGTCCAGCATCAATGTCACCTCAACAGGGGCGGCCTGTCCTGTATCTGGTTGAGCACCACAGGCACTCAGGACCAGTATTGCCAGGATGGCTCCCGTCCCCACCATGATCATCCGGCGCATAATTCTTGCTCCTTCTCTTGACATCTCAGTAAATCCCTGCCTCCTCCCACTGTTCGCGACGCTGCGCGGAGTAATACCAGGGCAGGCTACCACGCTCGATCAGGTAGACCAATACGAAGAGGCCGATGCTGAGCAGGGAGGTCACCAGCATCGCCACGAAGACCTGATCGGTCGCGAGTGCGTTTTTCGACCGCAGCATATAGAGGCCCAAACCCGCAGAGCCTCCCACCCATTCACCCACTGTGGCTGCCACCACGCTGTACGTCACCGCCAGGCGCAGCCCCGAGAAGAACGATGGCAGCGCCGCAGGCAGGCGCACCATCCGCCAGATCTGCGAACGCTGCGCACCCATCGCGCGCAGCAGGGCCACCTGATCCGGGTCGGCGGACATCAGGCCATCTGCAGTGCTGACTGCCAGCGGGAAGAAACAGAACAGCACCACGATGATCACCTTGGGCAGCAAGCCAAAGCCAAACCAGATGATCAGAATGGGGGCGATGGCCAGAATCTGAACCGTCTGTGAGGCCACCAGAAGTGGATACAAAGCCCTGCGTGCAAGCAGCGAGAAGTCCATCAGCGCGGCAATGGCAACCCCCAGCACCAGCGCTACAGCCAGGCCAACCATGGTCTCCAACATGGTGACCCCGATCGCGTTCAGCAGCAGGAAGCGGGTCTCGAACCCCGCACGCAGCACCTGAGCAGGGGATGGCAGGATAAATGCAGACAATCCACTGCGGTCAGCCACGATTTGCCACAAGGCAACCAGCAGCACGAGCAGCCCTGCCGGCGGTGCTGCCTCCTGCAGCCAGCGCGGAGGACGACGGAGCCTCTTCATTCCGCGCTCCCTCGATACTTGGCGACCTTCTGGTCGATGGTTGTGCCATCCACTGCATCAGCGATCTTGATCAAAGTGACGACCTGGCGCGCCCCGGCTTCAAAGCAGGCCAGATGGGCCGCCTTAGCCACGGCAAGCAGGTGATCGAGATCATCGCCCTCGAGCGTGGTCTCCATCGGGCCCACTTCGTACTTCACGCCGCTGGCCTGGATGGCCTCAATAGCGCGATCAACGACCGGGAAGGCATCTTCTACCAGCGGGAGCACCTGCACACTCACGTTGAGCATTCGCTTTTCCATCGATGGCAACTCCTTATGCTCGGCCGGATGTATGGACCGCAAGCAGCAGCCCCGCCTCAAACTCGATTTGTGCCTCAGAGCCTGTCAGCACATTGCTTATCCCACGTGCAGGCCCCACACGCAGTGTCTCTCCATGCAGAGGGTACTCCAGTCCATATGTCGTGATCCCTTGCGCCTCGGAGCCGATCGGTAACAGAGAGAGTGTATCGCCCTGGCTGCCTGATACGTGACCGCCAGGGGGGTGCAGAATCCAGGCAGTCTGGTGGTCGTTCCACAGCTCCACATGAACCCCCCGCAGCGCGTCGTGGGCGAGCAGCAGGATGTTAGCAAGCGTCATATCGAGCCGGCCGCCCAGCGCGCCAATGACAGCTACCTGCCGAGCACCACGCCGGACTGCTTCCAGCAGTGCCAGCTCCAGGTCAGTCTCATCCTTACGAGCTGGCTGGCGCAGCGCTTCAACACCTGTGGGCACCTGAGATGGCTGGAGAGAATCGAAGTCACCAACGACAATGTTTAACTCCAGCCCAAGCAGTGCGGCGAGGCGGGCCCCGGCATCAGCACCGATTACAAGTGCCGGGTTCCATGCTTCACAGCGCGCGCGTAGAATGTCCAGGCTGCCCAGGTCACCATTAGCAAGCACCAATACACGCATAAAACATCTGCCTTTGCTTAGAAATCAAACAGCCACCCTTCCCGGGTGGCTGCTGGCATTGTGTATTGAGTGCTGCACAATCCCTCCGCCGGCATTACCCGGATCAGGTTCAAGGGTCGATGCAGGTGGCTGTGCCAGATGCACCCTCTCAGCCTGGTTACCCCAAGCTCCCCTTTGCATGAATGCTTTTGTTAAGGCTCAGTTAAGAGTATAGCGTATTCGGCTGAGCGTGCCAAGTTTGCTCACCGTGCGGCAGCGACGAAATCTATTTCCAGGCGTACATTCGGATCAACCCCGGCGACCTGAGGCACCGAGGGAATAGCCATACCATAGTCGGCGTACAGGATCACCGTCGAAGCGCTGCCCTGAAGCCGGGTTTCTGAAACAGGAGTCACGCTGCCTTCGAAAGTAACCTCGTTGCTGGTTGATTTGATAGTCAATATCCCTGTGATACTTACCGGGTACGTCTGTCCAAAAGTCACTGTATCGGGCAGTCCCTCAATAGAAACAGGTGCAAAGGTGACGGTAGGGTACTGGCCGGTCTGCAGGATAAAGTTTCTCAGCGCACGGTTGCGGTTTCCGTTATCTGTCCGCAGGGTGTCCGCATTGACTGTAACTACCCCGATTTGCGAGTCAGAAGGGGCAGCGTAGTTCAAGGCCATTTCACCAAAGACCTGGTTGGTTACACCGACTACGGTCTTTGGTTCCCCAGCCAGGATCTCGCCGATGATAAAACGTACTTCCGATTCCTCTTGCACGATCGCCAGAGCTGTGTCGCCCTCAAAGGCCGGGACTTCAGCGGGTGTTTCCGTGGGCGGTACCTCGGAGGCTGGCGCTTCGGACGCAGGCGCTTCAACCGTGGGTTGTGCCTGTGTGCTTGACTCAGTCGGGAGCGCAGGCTCCGAGCTGATAGGGGTATCCCCCGTCTCGGCAGGGGGTGCAGCAGGCGCAGTGCCACATGCTGCCAACATGAGTGTTAGTGAAATCAGAAATAACCCGATTTTCCAGCCCGAGTGTTGTACCATAGCAGGCAATTTCCTCTCAAAAGCGATCAGGTATGGAATGGAAATTACCGCCAAAAATGCCTTATTTCATCCAATTAGGAACTATCTCCCATACGGAGGGCACATGCTTTGGTCAAACGCCAATCCTTGAGATAGAATGAAATGGGTTGCTTAGGACGGTGAGCAGCCGGTTTGTTTAAGAAGGAAGCAGGATGAGCAAGAAACAGCCGAACGTGATCTTCCTCGTGCTTGATACACATCGAGCCGAGCGCATGTCGATTTATGGCTACCACAAGGATACTACGCCTGTAATCGGGGAGTTCTCAGAGACGGGCACGGTTTTTGACTGGGCAATTGCCCCCGCTGCCTGGACAGTCCCCTCTCACGCCTCCATGTTCACCGGCCTCTATGGAACAGTACACCAGACCAACCAGTCCTACGCCACCCTGCCGGAGTCGATTCCTACACTCGCTGAGGTACTCCAAAAGAACGGGTATGACACAGTAGCCTTCTGCAACAATCCACTGGTGGGCTTGCTGGAGAACGGGCTGAAGCGCGGTTTCGACGAATTCTTCAACTACAGCGGCACCTTCCCGGATATCCCCGATATCGGGGATGACGATCTGTTCCGTAAAACGCTTCAAACCACGATGCGGCTGCTGCAGAAGATCTCTGTGCCCATTGAGCGCCAATTCGGACGATCTCCTCTGCTGCTCAAGCTGGCAATGATGCCGATCTTCGTGCCCTTCTGGACACGCCTGGGCAAGTTCAAGGGTGATACCAAGCAGTCCCTGACAGATGTTACGAACTACCTGCGGTATCGCAGCAGCATCCATGCGGATCGTCCCCTGTTCATGTTCATCAATATGATGGAAACACACCTGCCGTACTATCCGCCGCGCCAGGTGCTTGACAGATGGGTGCCTTACCTGCGCCGCGATCGCGAGGCCCGCGACTTCCTCCAGAAATTCAATACGGCAAGCTACCGCTGGGTGGCTCCGATGATTGAGCCCTTCAATGCCATGCAGGAACAGGTGCTCAATGATGTGTATGATGCCGAGATTGCCTACCAGGATCGCCAGCTGCGCCGCATGTTCCGCTACCTCAAACGCTCCGGCGAGCTTGAAAACACGCTGGTAATCGTTGTCTCGGATCATGGTGAGAGCCACGGTGACCATGACTTCATGGGGCACGGGTTTGTCAATTACAACGAGATTGTGCGCGTGCCGTTGATCATCAGCTATCCAGAGCTGTTCCCGGCAGGCAAGCACGTCGAACACAACGTTTCAACACGCCGTTTGTTCCACACTGTGCTGGAAGCCGCCGGGATCGAGCACGAAGCATTTGGGTTCAATGTGCATGATCTGAGCCTGACACGCTCCCTTGCAGGTGCGGAACGCGAGCATGCTAATGAGGTCGTCGTGTCAGAGGGGTATCCGCCGCTCAATTTCATCAACGTAATGGAGATGAACAACCCGGACGCTATCGACCGCTTCCGTGTCCGGGAGATGCGCCGGGCCATCTATAACAGCCACACCAAGCTGATGACAGTCGCCGACCAGCCTGATGAATTCTTTGACGTGCGCAAAGACTACTTCGAGACAAACAACCTGATCGACAATCCCTTTGGCTATGAAAACGAGCTGATTAGGCTCCAGAAACGGCTGGAGGAGTTTGTCCTGATCCAGGAGGCGCATCGCAGCGGCACGGCAGCAGGAGCCGCTATTGATTACAGCGATAACCCGGAGATTTTAGAACGCTTGCGTGCACTGGGATACATCGAATAAGGTGCCAGCAGCCATCATCCTGAGCCTAAAGCCTGAGGCATCACGAGGGAACTATCATCTATGTGGCAAGAACTTCTAACATGCATGGCACAGCGCCGTGTGGCGTTGTGCATCCCCATTGGCGGCGAACCCGTAGAGCTGATCTACTGGTACGGCGTACTGGCGGCTGTGGGTATCTTTATCGGCGCCTGGTATGCCAGCAAGCACGTCGAGATGGAGGGGGAAAACCCTGATGTGGTGTGGGATGCACTGCTGTGGGTGCTGATCCCCGGCCTGATCGGCGGGCGTCTGTGGTATGTGCTAGCTGAAGTCTTCGGTGGCAGCACAGCCTACTCAATCACCCGCCCACTGGAGATCATCAACCCCCGCCAGGGTGGCATGAATATCTTCGGGGCGGCTGTATTCGGGTTGATCGCCATTCTGATCTATGTCCGCGTCAAGAAGATCGACGGTTGGCTGATGGCTGATGCGGCCCTTATGGGACTGCTGCTCGGCCAGGGCATCGGGCGGTTTGGCAACTTCATCAATGCCGAACTATATGGCCCACCTACCGGATCAAGCTGGTTTGGCATGCTGGTGCCAGCGCAGTATCGCATGGCTCAGTATGCCTCATTATCGCCAGAGACTCGCTTCCACCCGACGATGATCTATGAGGCGGTCTGGCTGTTTATTACATTTGGCGTGTTCTACTACCTGTTTCGCCGCAGCCAGAAGAGCTTCATCCATGGAGTGCTGTCAGGCGCCTATCTGGTCATGACGGGTGTTGGCCGCTTTGTGCTGGAGATCGGCGGGCTGCGCCCTGATCAACCCCGCCTGCCCGAGCCGGCTAACGTCAGCATCTCCACCGTGATAGCTATGACCTATGTGGTGATCGGGCTGATCATTGTCCTGGATCGTCTGGGCTACCTGCGTATCCCCCTGATCCCTCGGCCGCAAACCATGCGCCAGCGCGAACAGGCTTATGAATCACTGCTGCGTGCCCGTGCAAGGGCTGAGCGCGCGCGTGAGCGGGAGAAGCAGCGCGATGAACGGCGCAAGGCGCGCCGTACCCTGGCCGATGAAAAAAGCTCCCAGGCTGCTGAACCCGAGGAAGTTCAGCAAAAGGGTTCGTGAGCTGACCCGGTTTGTATCTGTGTGTGACTGGCAGTGCGCCCCTAAGGGCGCACTGTTTTTTTTGTGCACTCACTACCCGTAGGGCAGGGATTGGGTACGCCGTATAGTCCAGCTCAACGTGGCTAATGTGACGCATACAGGCCAGGCGACAGCCAATACCAGAGAAACTGCCATCACTAGAATCACTGCAAAGATCAACAGGACAGGCTGGTTCAGAAGTGTCTCGAGCCAGGGTGGCAGCATCGGGGCAGCGCTCATCAGCAGTGTGATCGGGGAGAGCACCAACGTGAATACCAGGGAAATTGCCTGTGAGGCAATATAGGCCACGACGAAATAACCAACCCTGAACCCGGCTGCTGTAAACAAGCCGCCGGCGCGTGTGCGTGAGTAAGCTGACGCAAAGACACCCAGCGCAGCGAACAACGCGGTGCGCAGGAAAGGCTGCAGCAGATAATACAGCAGCCACAGTAAAGCAGTTGCGAGTAGGAAGAGACCGTTCACCAGCAACCCCAGGGCCAGGGATGGCGCAAGGGGTTCAGATGCACCGGGGGACCCTGCATTTACCTGTTCACCGCCGACCGCAGCAAAGAGCATCAGTACTACAGCAATGAGGAAAATCGCACGCAGCACCGCAACTGTGGCCAATGGCAGGCGCAGCTGTCGCATCACTGCCCCGAATTTGGCCAGGACGATCTCACGGGCAGTGAGTGGGGTCACCCTCAGCATCTCCAGACGACCAGCCTCCACGTCACCGCTGAGTGTGGTGGCTGTTAGTGCAGTTGCTATCAGCCCACTGGCGAAATTAATCAATTCGGCCCCTATGAACAGACCGGCCAGGGTCGAGAACACTACAAGCAGCATATCCTCGCTGGAAGTACTTGCACCTGCGGCTATGCTTAACCCGCAGCAGCCCACAGTGGTCACAACGGTGATCAGCATGACAGGCAGGCAGCCGCGTCGCAGTGCTCGCCACGGGCGCAAGTAGTTCCAACCCGCCAGCTCGCGTTGGATCAGCGGATGAGAAGCCTGGCCCATGACGAAGCGCCACACATCAAGGAGAAGGTCAAACATATCGCGCATTATAGCGTGTGCTGTCCTCCACGCGAGTGATAGGGAATGCTTTAGATCGGTGTAACGATCTATTAGTGGACAGGAAGCAAGCAGGCAGGCTTTCGGACACTAGACTAACGTTGACAATTCACATGTATTCTGGCATTCTAGATGAAAAGGCGCGGAATAACCCGCCTTTGTAGTAGTGCAAAACCAGCTCTCATCTGGTGAATGTTAAACGAGAAAATAGCGATCTGTGTGCACTGAAGCCGCAGGTCGATAGTTCGGCGCGTTTTTATTGTTAGAAACCCTGTCTTCAATATCCCCAGCAATGTACGGCTTGTGAGAAAGGTATTAGTTATGTCGGAATCGCACTCATTCGATGATCGCCAAGCGCCTGCAGCTACCGATGTCGATGAAGCGTACTGGTCAGCCTTGTTAGAGCAGGGAGAGTTTGCCAACAATCGTTCAGCCACTAATGGGAACGGATCAGGGTGGTCCGCAGCAGAGAGCAATCAGCCCCTATTTGAGCCTCTGGCCTCCCAAACCGGCAGTTATCATGAATGGCTCCTCGCCAAGAATACCTTCGAAAACGATCAGGCAGTCGATCTGAGCGTTACTGGATATAACAAAGGCGGGCTGCTGGTGTCGTGGGATAATCTGCGCGGCTTTGTTCCCGCCAGTCAGTTGATCAATTTCCCTGTGGATGTCGATGAGGTACACCGGCGGAGCCTGCTGGCCCGCTATGTGAGTCGCAAACTCAAACTGCGCATCATCGAGCTGGATATCACGAAAAACCGCTTGATTCTCTCTGAACGTGCGGCACAGGTTGAAGCCGGCCAACGAGCAACGGTGATGCGTTCGCTGTGCGAAGGAACTGTCCATCAAGGGGTAGTCACAAACCTGTGCGACTTCGGTGCCTTCGTAGACCTTGGTGGTGTAGAGGGGTTAATCCACATTTCCGAACTCTCGTGGGGGCGTGTAAACCACCCACGCGATGTGCTTTCCAGCGGTCAAGAGGTGCGTGTTTATATCATGAGCATTGATGCGGACGATGAACGCATCGCACTCAGCCTCAAGCGCCTGCAGCCTGATCCGTGGGAAACCGTGTCTGAGCGCTATAAAGTGGGCCAGATCGTGGAAGGCGTGGTAACCAATGTTGTTGATTTTGGTGCATTTGCCTGCATTGAGGAAGGGCTCGAGGGGCTGATCCACATTTCCGAGCTTGCAGAAGGGCAGTTCCTGCATCCACGTAATGTGGTCAATGAAGGTGACAAGGTACGAGCACGCATCCTTAATATAGATGGCCCGGCCCGCCGCCTCGGTCTGAGCTTGCGCCTGGCAAATGTGAACGGCGATCATGTAGCTGGCGCGGAGTCCTGAGGCGCCTTTTGCGCCGCAGTGCGTTATAATACAAACGCAGTTTCGGGCTCCTACTGGCATTATACGGGGGTATCTGTGAGGTGCACGAAGCAACCGCTGTGCCTCGCATATACCTTCCGTTGTTTGTTATACCACTAGAGCAAACTCTGATTGCATGGGTGCCCCAGGGTAAGCACAGGTTAATCACCCTCAGGGCGTGATGTACTGGTAGAAATCATGAACTATGGCGAGTGATAGATTTACATCCCAGCCTGAAGATGAAATCGACGACGTCGACCAGCATTTTGCGGACGACTACCCTGAAGATGCATCTCAGATTTTTGACGACGAGCCGGGGGCATCAGGGATACCGGGGCATGCTGCCCCACCAGACCTGAATGCATTGCTGCCCGATTCCGGGGCCCGGATGATGGGCAGCGGACCTGTACGGCGCGACTCGGCGCCCCAAACAGATACCCCCGGACGTTCATCCCCACCAGGCATGGGCCCAGGTGGGAGGCTGCCCGGTCAGAATATCCCACAGGGTTCCGGGCCGGTATCCGACCGGCCTCCGCAAAGCGGCCCAACTCGTGGAGTACCCCCGGCCCCAGGCGCTCAACCGCAGTCCGGGTCACTCCGGGATAGGGGTGGGCAGCCTGCATCGCCGCTGCAATCAGGAACCACATCCAAAGGTCCCGCCCAGACACCCTTCCAGTCATCCCTTGGTACTCCAGGCCTGAAAGGATCAGATCAGGATGCGCCGGCCAGGCAGGGTCCGGCTGTCCCCCCGCAAAGGGAGTCGCCACCAGCGCAGAAGCCCGCGAGCCGTCCTTCGACAAGCCCGGCCCGGCCAAAGAGCCCAACCCGGCCGACTGGCTCCAGAGACGTAGGGAAGGCTCCGCGACCCGCATCGCCCGGCAAACCTTCGAAATCGCCCACAAAGCCACCAGCGCGCTCACCAGCACGCCCTTCTGCATCCGGGAAACCGATTAAGGGCAGCAAGAAGAGCCCCACACCTTCCAGGCCAGGAGCAGGGCAGTCCCCCCTGAGGGCACTGCCTGAGGTGCAGGGTGTGCGTATCAAGTCACGTGCCCCAATTGCACCCCAGGTAGAGCAGGGGCAGGAGCCTGCTGTCCCTGTCTGGATGAGCAGGCTTACCAGAGGGCTTCCATCCTTTACGGACGAAGTATTCGCTTTCCTGCTAATTGCCATTGGGTTACTGTCGTTTCTGACTCTGCTGAGCCCATCCAGCGGCCAGATTGGTGGTGCCTGGTCCCACGTACTACGCCAGATTTTCGGCATAGGCGCGTTTGTGGTTTCTGCAGCATTCATGGCAGCCGGCGCACTGATCCTTTTGCCCAAGCTGGGGACCGGAGTCCGGCTGAACTGGTGGCGGTTTGCGGGAGGAGAGCTGGTTTTTGCCTTCACCCTTGCCTACATTCACGCACTGCTGCGTGCCAGCCTGGGCCCGGTGGAGGCCTATGCCCGCGCGACGGAAGGACGAGGCGGCGGGCTGGTCGGTTGGGCTATTCAAGATCTCGTTCATATGCTGCTGGGGGATGTGATCACCGGGATTGTCCTTTTGTTGATCCTGAGCCTCAGTACGCTTGTGATGCTCGGTGTGCGCCGCCAGTCAATCCTCGACCGGTTGGAGCAAACCCGTCAGATTCTACACGGTCTGGCTGCCCGCATACAGCCTGAAGCTGTTGATCAGCAGGACCCGGCGAATAACATACCCATCGAGATCGTCCCGCAAGAACCGGCGACCCCCGAACCAAACACCCTGACCGGAGGTCGCCCCTCGATCGTCACTGGCGATCGAGGCCAGGGACCTCAGATTACCCCTGCGCCGAATCCTGACAGTGGGGGTTCACCGTTAGCGCTGGAGCACCGCACTCTGCGCGAGCAGCTGCTGGAATCTGAGGAGGAGATTGAGATCCGTTTCAAGCTTGACCGCCGCCCTGACAAAAAGAAAGTCGGGCGCCGCAGCAACAAGCTGCCTCCTCTTGATCTGCTCGACGATCGCGACTTCCAGCGGCCCCCCGACCGTGAGATCAACATCAATTCCCACATCATCGAGCGCACAGTTGAGGATTTCGGTATGACTGTGCGCGTGGTTGGCGTCAAAGCGGGGCCAACTGTAACGCAGTATGCGGTGCAGCCGTTCACCAAGGTCGATAGAAATGGGCAGGACTTCATCCAGCGTGTGCGGGTTACACGTGTGGCAGCCCTGGCAAATGATCTTTCTCTGGCGCTAGCTGCGCGTTCGGTGCGTATCCAGGCGCCTGTTCCAGGCACGAATTATATCGGCGTGGAGGTACCTAACCCTGCTCCCGGTATCGTCGCTTTGCGCCCTGTTCTTGAGTCCGAGCAGTACTTCAAGATCAAGTCATCTCTGGCGTTAGGCCTGGGCCGCGAAGTGGACGGTGCGCCCTTTGCCGCCGACCTGGCCAAGATGCCGCACCTCTTGATCGGGGGCACCACAGGTTCAGGGAAATCCGTCTGTTTGCGCTCAATTGCGACCTGCCTGATTGCCAACAACCGCCCTGACCAGCTCAAGTTGGTGATGATCGATCCCAAGATGGTCGAGCTAATACGTTTCAACGGCCTCCCGCACCTTCTAGGCCGCGTCGAGGTGCAGCTTGACCGTGTGATCGGTGTGCTGCGCTGGGTGGTGCGCGAGATGGACCGGCGCTATCGTCTGATGGAAGAAGCGCAGGCGCGCAACATCCTGACATATAATATGAGCGCCAAACCCAGCCAGCGCATGCCCTACATCGTCGTCTTAATCGACGAGCTGGCAGAGCTGATGGGTGAATACCCGGACCAGACCGAGCATCTGATCACCCGGCTGGCACAGATGGCACGCGCCACAGGCATCCATCTTGTGGTGGCGACTCAGCGCCCCAGCACCGATGTGGTGACCGGTCTGATCAAGGCGAACTTCCCCGCTCGTATAGCCTTTGCAGTAGCATCCAGCACGGACTCGCGGGTGATCATCGACTCAGTGGGCGCCGAAGATTTGATAGGTAAGGGCGACATGCTCTTCCTTAATTCGGATGCTGCTGGCCCAATCCGCCTGCAAGGCAGCTTTGTGAGCGATATTGAAATGGAACGCCTGGTGGATTACTGGCGTGACAACTGGGAGTTTGACGACACTGAATTACCGCCCTGGGAGGCTTCGCTGACCCGGGCCGCGATCATTGAGGCTACCGATCCGATGCTCATTCAGGCGGCTGCGATTGTGCAGGAGGACCGGGTTGCATCGGCATCCCTGCTGCAGCGTAAGCTCAACGTGGGCTACCCACGGGCCGGCCGTATCATCGATAGCCTGTTCCGTCTGGGAGTGGTCGGGCCAGAGCAAAGCGGCGGCCGCCTGCGGGAGGTTCTGATCCCCGAGGACGCTGACCCCTCTGAGTTTATAGTTGAGCAGCAGATGAAGCGTCGTGGTGGAACATGATATCTGGGCGCCCACTGCCTGTGCACACAGGGCGCCGGCTGCGCGCAGCAGTTTTGCTTGCGTTGTGCCTGATTGGTGCTCTGATTACCGCTGGGCCCGCCCGGGCGCAGGAGCCAACGCCGCCACCCCCTATCCCAACCGATCAGCGCTTCGGCGCTGTCGAAACCTACCATGAGCCAGAGCTGGCAGACACGCTTGGCCTGGGGTGGACACGCATTATCTTTTACTGGAGCGAGCTGGAAAAAGACGGCCCAGGCACCTGGAACTGGTTTCATGCCCCATTGGAGCGCATCGACCGGGAGATCGCCGGCGGGCGCGAAGTAGTCGGGCTGCTGCAGCATACACCAGCTTTCAGCACCGATGGCCCGCCAGGCGCCGGGGTCCCGCGCGGCCTTGACCTGCCTGTGGATGATCCAGCCAACGAGTGGGCAGTCTTTGTGCGCAGAGTGATGACGGCCTACCAGGGCCGTGTGACGCACTGGATCATCTGGAATGAGCCTGATATTGCTCCCACGGATTACGGCACCCTGTGGGCAGGCAGCGTTGAGGAGTACGCCCGCCTGCTCAAGGTGGCCTACCTGGTAGCACACGAGATCGATCCATCGATCCGGATACACCTGGGCGGTCTGACCTACTGGCACAACCCTGCTTATCTCAACCAACTCCTGGACGCGATCGCCGAGGACCCGGACGCGGTTCAGCGTGGCTACTACTTCGATGTAGTATCGCTGCACGTCTACTTCAGGCCGGAGTCCACCGTCGAGATCGTGGAGGCTTTACGGGCATCGCTGGCAGCTCACGGGCTTGACAAGCCGATCTGGCTCAACGAAACCAACGCGCCACCTTACGATGACCCTGCGCAGCGATGGGATTCCCCCGACTTTCGTGTTACCCAGGAAATGCAGGCGAGCTTTATTCTTCAGGAACTGGCAATTGCACTTGCGCTGGATATCGAGCGCACAGCCGTTTACAAGTGGATCGACGAACCACCTCTTGAGCCGGGGTTTGAGCCTTACGGCCTGCTGCGCAGCGACCGCACCCCACGCCCGGCTTTTAACGCTTTTGCCACAGCAGTACGTTACTACAATGGCACAGAGCAGGCGCTGCGCATCGAACGTCCTGAACTGGCCCAGGTTATCCTCGTTCGGGACGGCGGCCAAACGACGCGGGTCCTGTGGTCGCGAGTTCCCGAGGGGTTAGTCGTGGAAGTGCCCGCACTGGCGGGGTCTGCACAGATCATAGATCGGTCTGGCAAGATGACGCCGATCAACGCCCAGGGAGGCCGGTATACACTGCCCCTGGAAGGGGTCCCCTGCCGGGAGGCACGTGATTGTGTAATAGAAGGACCACCGGTACTCATTGTAGAACAGGCAGATGCTGATCTGGAGCGCTGGGTTGAGATGGGCGCGACAATCAGCGCAGTGGTGGCGTCTCCCGATGCGCTGCCACCATTAAAAACCGCCGCTGTGACCGCGCCGGAGGGGGCCGGGTGGGACTTGGCCCGGACACCGGCTCCATGGCTGCTGGCGAGCCTCGTCCTGATTGCAGCTCTGCTGGTGATGCGTCGAGCCATGACATGAGGGCGCAATACGCCTGCCTGCAATTTCCTACGCTATAATGGCTTCACGGCACAGGGGACAGGGGAGGGCATTTTGCTGGTACTAGAGAATGGTATTGGGTATCTGGAGGGCCTTGAAGCACAGATTATCGGCCTGGTGCTGATTGCTATCTTTGTGGCACTGGGGGCACGCAGGCTGCGAATTCCCTACACCGTGGCAATGGTGCTGACTGGCCTCGGCGTAAGCCTGCTGCAGGTGCGGCTTGGTCTGAGCTTTGAGTTGGAGCCCGAACTGATCCTGCTGGCTTTTCTGCCTGGGCTGCTGTTTGAATCCGCGTACCATCTGGACCTGCGCGAACTCCGTTCCAATATCCGGCTTATCCTTCTGTTGGCAATTCCAGGTGTCATCCTCTCGATGCTCATCATTGGTGCGTTGCTCCACCGCTTTCTGGGCCTGTCGGTAGCCGAAGCGCTGTTGTTTGGCGTTCTGATTTCGGCGACGGACCCCATCGCAGTGATCGCGTTGTTCAAGGAACTGGGGGTTGAGAAGCGCCTGAGCGTGCTGGTGGAAGGTGAGAGCCTGCTTAACGATGGCGTTGCTGTTGTGCTTTACAGCCTGCTGGCAGGCGTGGCTACCGGCGGCGAACAATTCGTTTTGACGGAAGGCATCGTTGAATTCCTGGTCACAGTTGCAGGCGGCGCCACACTTGGTCTGCTGGCCGGGGTCGTCATCAGCCAGTTCATGCGGCACAACCCCGATCACGTGCTTGATCTGGCCTTAACGACGATAGCGTCATACGGCACCTATCTGTTTGCCGAGGTTGTGCTGGCAGGCCGTGTTTCCCCGGTTATCGCGGTGGTGGTCGCCGGGATATATATCGGGAATGTAAGTGAGCACTCCGCCACTTCCAATGTAACAATCGTTTCCTTCTGGGAGTTTATTGCCTTTCTCCTCAACTCGTTTGTGTTCCTGCTGATCGGGCTGAGTGTTGAACCGGCTGCTCTGTTACGCTATGCAGTCCCGCTGGGCATCACGATCATTGTTGTACTGCTGGCGCGTTCACTTGTCGTGTACACATTCAGAGCTCTCATTCGCCTGGGCGGGGTGATCATCCCGGCGAGCTGGTCACATGTGCTGGTTTGGGGCGGGCTGCGAGGCGCGGTGAGCCTCGCCCTGGTGCTCAGCCTGCCGCTGGCTTTGAAATCACGAGGGCTCCTGACTGTACTGGCATTTGGGTATGCTCTGTTTTCTCTGATTGTCCAGGGGTTAACCATCAAACCCCTGATGCGGCGGCTCGGGCTTGTCCGCATCTCACAGGCCCAGCGTGAATATGAACGTGAACGGGGCCTGATGGCGATATCAGAAGCCTCGATCAGTGCCATAAACATCCTGGAAAACCAGGAGTTTGTCTCGCGGCCTTTCGCGGCGCGTGTCCGTGAGCAGTATCATGAACAGTCGCACGACCATTGGAACGTGATCCGCGAAATGCTGCGCAAAGACCTGACCCTGGCGCGGGCGAACCAGCGCCACATTGAGCGCGAGATCGCCAGCAAACAGAAATCTGCACTGCTCCGTCTGATGCGCACGGGCATTATCTCAGAGGAAATCTATATAGAGTTGGTGCGTGAGGTAGACGAGCACCTGGTGGAAGGGAATATCCTGCCACCAGCGGTTATTGCACGCGGCTTGGATATCGCGCTGCCCGGCCCTGACGGGGAGCGTGCAGAACTTGTAGAAGGTACAGCGGAAGATGGGGAAGAACAACTGGAGAGTCATCAAACAGGAGATTAAGTTCGACCACCCCTGGGTTCGCATGGTCGTCGAGACGCTGGAGCGTGATGGGGAAACGCGCCCTTATTACTATCTGGAAAGCCCACTGGATTCCGTAGCGACTGTCGGAGTAACAGAAGACCGCCAGGTGGTGCTTACGCACCAGTACCGGCACCCCGTTGGCGCAAGCATCACAGACCTGCCAGGGGGACGGATCGAGCCCGGCGAGGACCCGCTGGCTGCAGCCCGGCGTGAATTCGAGGAAGAGACCGGATATCATCCGCGCCAGCTACTGCCTCTGGGCAGACTCAATCCCTTCCCTGGATCGCTGCGCGTCACCCTCCATCTGTTCTTCGCCTCTGGTTTGGAACGCGGCCCGCAGCGGCTCGATCCAGATGAGGAGTTGGATGTGCTGCTACGGCCATTTGATGAGGTCTATGCAGAGTTGTTGGCCGGCCAGCATATCGATGGCGCACTTCAAACAGGGCTTTTGCTGGCCCGCGCCAGGGGGTTGATCTGAAAGTGAAAGGGGGCCCGGTGTCCATGCGATGGCGAGTTGATGACACACGCATCACAACCTGGCTTGCCGAGATGGTGCGGATCGATTCGGTAAACCCTGGGTTGGCTCCGGGCGGTTCCGGAGAGGCACAGATGGCAGCCTGGCTGCTCGATTGGTGTCGGGAAGTGGGACTCGAGGTACGTTTGCAAGAGACTGAGCCCGGCCGTCCCAATGTCGTTGCTGTATGGCCGGGCACTGGCCAGGGCAGGAGCCTGCTGCTGACCGGACACACGGACACAGTCAGCATCCAACAGATGACCATCCCCCCGTTTGAGCCGCGCGTGGATGCTGGCCGCATGTACGGGCGCGGGACTCTTGATATGAAGGGTGGGCTGGCGGCGATCCTGGGTGCCGTTGCAGCCTTGAAAGCAGAGGACTTTCAGCCGGGCGGCGATATCATCCTTGGCTTCGTAACCGACGAGGAATATATCAGCGTTGGCACTGAGGCGCTGGCCGCTGAGGTAAAGGCAGATGCAGCCATCCTGACGGAGCCTACCGGTGGGCAGATATGTATTGCACATCGCGGCTATGCTTGGCTGACCCTGACCACCCAGGGGCGTGCGGCACATGGCAGCCTGTATGATGTGGGGGTCGACGCGATCGCTCATATGGGAAGGCTGCTTGCAGATCTGGAGACTCTTGAGCGTACAGTGCTGCCGACTCGCTCACATCCCCTGCTGGGCCGCCCTTCTGTGCATGCGAGCGAAATTGGCGGCGGCATCGATCTCTGTACATATCCTGACAGATGCACGCTGCGAGTCGAACACCGCCTGCTTCCAGGCGAGACCGGCGCAGACACTCTCGCTTTGTGGGACAATCTTCTTAAACGGCATTCGGAGAAAGACCCGCGCTTTTACGCAGAGGTGCACCTTGATTTTGAACGCCCTGGCTACGAGATTGACCAGCACAGCCCAATTGTGCAAACGCTCGATGAAGCCTATCGCGCTGTAACAGGTGACGCGCCGGACTATATGGGGATGCGCGCATGGCTGGATTCAGCGATTCTTGGCGCAACGGGGATTCCCACCGTGATTCTGGGCCCCAGTGGCGAGGGGATGCATGCAGCCGTGGAATACGTTGAACTGGCGAGTGTGGCACGCTGTGCGGCCGTGATCGCGGAAGCAGCTTCCCAATGGACATCCTGACTGTTCAGGGCTGGCGTTTCGCATACAATAGGGGCAGGTCTTCAATTGCGCACGGATAACAGGATCATGATTGATAAAGAGTCACTTATTCAAAGCTTGCATGATCTGGGCGCAGTTCAGTTTGGTGATTTCGAGCTAAGTCCGGGCAGCAAAGCGCCTGTTTATTTGGACATGCGCCTTCTGGTTTCCAGGCCGGGAACCCTGCGGCGCGTGGCACACATGATGCGCAGTGTCTCAGCCTCGTTCAAGTATGACCGCCTGGCCGCTTTGCCTTATGCGGGGCTCCCGATAGGTGTTGCACTGAGCCTGGAGGTCGACAAGCCCCTGATATATCCACGCGAGCAGACCAAGCAGCATGGCACGGGCCGCTATATCGAGGGGAAATACAATCCTGGTGAAACGATCCTGATTGTGGATGATGTCATCTCACACGGGCAGTCAAAGCACGAAACGCTCGACCTGCTTGAAGCGCTGCGTCTCAAAATCGCGGATATCTTGGTTGTCGTTGATTACGGCCTGGGCGCCTCCGATGCGCTGCGCGCGCGGGGATACAAGGTGCATGCACTGCTGACACTGCGCGAAGTCCTTGATACCCTGCTGCGGCTGAAGCAAATCTCTGAGGAACAGTATGGGCTGGCGTTAACCTGGATTGATGAGGTTCAGAAAACCGCATCGTGAAGGTGCTGTAAACTGTTGACGTGCCTCAGGGGGCACGCTATAATTCCACCCGTCTTCCACCGTAGCTCAATGGCAGAGCATCCGGCTGTTAACCGGAGGGTTGCTGGTTCGAGTCCAGCCGGTGGAGCTGGGAGCCCGGCGCATGCCGGGCTTTGTGTTTGAACCGCCCCTGGGTCGTGGTATAATCCGCCACGCATGGACAAGCATTTCCAGTGGATGCGGCTGGCTCTGGCCGAGGCCGAAAAGGCGGCTGTATTAGGTGATGTGCCTGTGGGGGCCGTTGCGGTGCAGGAAGGTGCAGTAATCGGCACCGGCCACAACCGTAAAGAATACGAGCATGATCCAACAGCCCATGCAGAGATCACAGCCTTACGCGCGGCAGCTCAAGCGCTTCAAGACTGGCGGCTTGATGGGGTCACACTGTACTGCACGCTGGAGCCCTGCCCAATGTGTGCAGGTGCAATGGTGCAGGCGCGGTTATCGAGGTTGGTATGGGCCACGGCTGACCCTAAGGGGGGAGCCAACGGTTCCTTGATTGACCTGTTTGACCTGCCGGGCCTCAATCATCGTGTCGAGGTGATCCGCGGGGTGCTTGCTGAAGAGGCAGCAGCGCAGCTGCGGGCCTTTTTCGAGGGGCTCCGCGCACAGGGTAAGAAGTAGCGATTTAACAACTCCACAGCATACCATGGAGAGGTGCCAGAGTGGTTGAATGGGGCGGTCTCGAAAACCGTTGTGGCCTCCGGGTCACCGTGGGTTCGAATCCCACCCTCTCCGCCAAACATGCCCCCGCCTCAGCAGGCGGGGGCGTTTCATTCTACTTTCTCGTATAATCGGCGATCGGGTTTCGGCGCTGAAGCCCCGCCCACTGCGAGGGGATCATGTACGTCTTCTGTTCTGACTGCGGCCATCGCGAGGAGTTTGTCGCCACCCGCTACTGCTGTGACTGCAGTGGCGCATGGGAGACGATCGAACAGGTGAGCTTTGATCCGGCTCAAATCGATCCGATGGCGCCCGGTCTGTGGCGTTACGGTCACTTATTTGGCCTGGACTTCACCAGCCCCGCAGTGACCCTGGGTGCGGGCTGGACCCCGCTGGTATCGCTCGACCTGTTTGAGCGCGAAGTGTTATGCAAACTGGAGTATCTGGCCCCTAGCGGGTCCTTTAAAGATCGCGGCACGGAAGTGATGATCAATACCCTGCTGGCTCAAGGGGTCACCCGCATTGCCGAGGATTCTTCCGGGAATGCGGGGGCGTCAATCGCGGCATACGCAGCGCGGGCAGGCATCATCGCGGAGATCTATGTCCCGGCATATGCTTCCCCGGCCAAGCAGGCACAGATCGCCGTCTATGGGGCGGAAGTTCATCCAGTAGAGGGAGCGCGCATCAACGCCAAGCATGCAGCGATCCGGGCGATTGAACGAGGCGTCACACTGGCCACACATGCCTACCACCCGGCTTTTTTACTGGGCCAGCAGTCTGTGGGCTGGGAAGTGTGGGAGCAGTTGGGCCGCCGTGCCCCTGACTGGTACGTCGTACCGGTGGGGCAGGGCTTGCACCTGCTGGGCTTCTGGCTGGCCATGCGGCGTTTACAGGCAGCCGGGTTGATCGAGCGGATGCCGCACCTGGTTGCTGTGCAGGCTGCCCGCCTGGCGCCGGTTTGTGCTGCTTTCAAGCAAGGTCTGGATACGGTGCCGGGGGTAGAGCCGCCAGCTCAAGCGAGTGCAGCCGAAGGTCTGGCGATCAGCGAACCGGTGCGAGGGCGGCGGATCATGCAGGCACTCCGCGAAACTGGCGGCATATGTGTCAGTGTGGGTGAGGATGCGATCAAAGAGGCCCAGCAAACTGCGGCGCAGCGGGGATTGTACATTGAGCCAACCAGTGCCACCGTTGTCGCAGCACTACCGCAGGTGTTCCGGCAGGCGGCGCCAGGTGATCAAGTAGTGGTTGCACTGACCGGCAGCGGGTTGAAAGGCTCACCGCGTCTCTAGTCCAGGGTTGCCCGTCGGGCCTGCCCCGCGTATGATCGAAGGTGGGAAACGGAGAGGGTGAGGGGATGCATTGGGATACTGGACAGCTTTCCGCGCTGGAAGCCAGATTGGCTGAGCTGCGGCAGGCACATGACCTGGCAGGCGAAGCAGAGACGTTAAGCAGCATCGCGGGAATTTACCTGGCGCAGGGAGATGCCGATCGCGCGCTGGCAACTCTTTCTCGCTGCCGTGCCATTTACGAAGCGCTGGAAGACAGGGTGGGCGAGGCCAGGACACTCAACAACAGCGGGGTGATATACCAGGAGCGGGATGAGCCGGCCCAGGCTGTCCCGTTTTTTGAGCTTGCTTTCCGCCTGTGGGGGGAGCTCGGCGATCAGGCGAACCTTGCTACCACAGCGTTTAATCTGGCGACCGTCTATTATCAGATGGAGCGGCTTGAGGAATCTGTTACACATCTGGAGATCGCCGTAGACTTTCACGAGCGCGCCGACCACCCTGAGGCGATCAACGAACGAGCTGCTCTGGAGCAAGTGCGGGGCGAACTGCTTCTGCGACGGGCAAAGGGATAGTGCTGCCATGCCAGGGATGTACTATGATGACTTGCAGGTAGGGATGCACATCCAGCACCAGCTAGGGCGCACGATCACTGAGACCGATAACATTCTGTTCAACGCCATCACCATGAACACCCAACCACTGCACCTCAATGAGGATTTCGCAGCGCGCACCCGGTTTGGCCAGCGCATTGTGAACGGCCTTCTCACGCTGGGGGTCATGATCGGCATCACTGTACCAGAGCTGACAGAAGGCACGATTGTCGCCAATCTGGGGTACGAACAGGTCAGCCACCCTCACCCTGTCTTTCACGGCGATACGATCTATGTCGAGAGCGAAGTGTTGGAGATGCGCGAGTCCCGCTCGAATCCCGATCAGGGGGTCGTGCGTCTGAAGCACATCGGACGCAACCAGCACAGCGAGGTCATCTGCGAGGTGCAGCGAACTGTGCTGTTCTTGCGTCGGCCGGAAAGGGGAAGTGCATGAGCCACAGGGTACGGGTGCGCCGCTCACTGCTGTTCACCCCAGGGGACGATTGGCGCAAGATCAGCAAGGCGGCCAGCCTGGGTGCGGACTGCGTGATTATGGACCTGGAGGATGCTGTGACATCCGCCAACAAGGAAACAGCCCGCGCAATGGTGCTCAAAGCACTCACGTCCGGCGAGTTGGACTTCGGGCGCAGCGAGCGGCTTGTTCGCCTGAATACGTGGGATAGCGGGCTGCAAGTGGATGATCTGGCGATGACAGCCCCCGGCCTGCCTGACGGGTTTGTGCTGCCCAAAGTTGAAACCCCTGTGGAACTGAACTACATGGCTGAGGGACTGGATCAGTTCGAGAACGAACTCGGGCTGCAGAGGGGGCATTTCCGGCTTCTCGGGTTGATCGAGACAGCACGAGGTATCGTGAACCTCCGGGAGATCGCAAGCTGCACCGGGCGTCTCGATGCGCTTATTTTCGGTGCAGAAGACCTGGCTGCCAGCATGGGGGCCACCCGCACTCCCGATGGCCCGGAGGTGGCTTATGCACGCAGTGCGGTGGTGATCCATGCGGCAGCGTATGGGCTGCAGGCGATTGACACACCCTACGTGGCGCTGGATGACCTGGAGGGCTTGCGCAAGGAAGCAGAGGCCTCCCGGCTCATGGGGTTCAGCGGCAAGCTGGCGATCCATCCAGGGCAGGTGCCAGTGATCGAGGCCACCTTCACGCCGAGTGAAGAGGAGATCGCCCAAGCGCGCCGGCTGGTTGAAGCCTTTCGATCTCGTCAGGAAGATGGAACAGGCGTCTTCTCGTTTGACGGCCAGATGGTAGATATGCCCATGGTGCGTCGCGCGGCAAATGTGCTTGCACGTGCACGTGCCGCGGGCAAACTGAAGGACAGCGAATAGCTGGATGCCCGTCATGCATCGGGTGTGGCCCAGGTACCTGAACCACACCCGAAAAAACTGGATACTCTCCGAATCTGCCCGGGCAGACCAGTGAAAGCTACTTCAGGGTCAGGCTGATGGGGCAGTGATCTGAGCCCATCACATCTGGGTGAATTTTCGCGCCAGCAACACGGTCACGCAGCGCTGGCGAGATGAAGAAATAATCAATGCGCCAGCCTACATTACGCTCGCGAGCGCCGCTGCGTAATGACCACCAGTTGTAAGCTCCCTCAAGATCGGGGTTCAGTTCTCGAAAGATATCCACAAAGCCTGCTTCGATATAGCGGTCGATCCAGACGCGCTCCTCTGGCATAAATCCGGTTGTCTTTATGTTCTCTTTGGGACGTGCCAGGTCGATCTCCTGGTGAGCGGTATTGAGGTCTCCGCAAAAGATGACCGGCTTACCGCTGGTCTGGAGTTTGAGGACGTATTCCAGGAAATCAGCGTAGTAGTCGAGCTTGAACGGCACACGGCTGTGGTCGCGACCTCCGTTGGGGAAGTAGGCGGTGATAAACCAGAAGTCCTCGTACTCGGCGACAATCGTGCGCCCCTCGCTGTCGTACCGGTCAATGCCCAAACCGGCCTTCACCGATAACGGCGTCTGGCGTGTATAGAGAGCGACACCGCTGTAGCCCTTACGCTCACCTGCTGCGAAGTATGAATGGTAGCCAGCCGGGGCCCTCAGCACCTCATCAAGCTGTTCCGGATGGGCTTTGGTCTCCTGCAGGCCAAGAATGTCTGGTCTGGTATCCGCCAGCCACTCGAGGAATCCCTTACCCTGCACTGCTCTGATACCGTTGACGTTCCATGAATAGAGAGTAAGCATTACGCATTCTTCCCTTGATCAATGTGTGCCTAGTTGATGATAGCGAGTATTCAGTGTAAGTGCAGCTTGCTCATGTGAACTCTATGCGGGGTCCGTTAGTTCTACCAGCGGTTGGCCTCGTTCGACTGTCTGGCCCGGTACGACCAGTATTCGCTTCACCGTACCCGGCATGGGTGCGCTGACGCGTATCTCCATCTTCATTGCCTCCAGGATCACCAGCACCTGCCCTGCCTCAACTTGATCGCCGTCAGCCACACGCACCTCGATAATCTGGCCGGGCATCTGGGCCAGAAGGCTCCCTTCCGCTGCAGCAGAAATGCGTCTCTGCTTCACTTCCGCTGCCTTTTCCAGGTCGAACAGCTGCACCTCACGATCGACCAGGGCCACCAGTTGATGCGTAATGCCCAGCTGGGGGGTCACCAGCAATGCCGTGTAGGCATGCACGCGCCGCCCATCCACGCATAGGTTGAGCTGGCCTTCTACGCTGCGTTGGATCTCGAACTGATAGCTGCGGTCTGCCACCCGGGCACGGTACTTGCCGTCTGGCAGACGCTCCAGCTGGATGCTGTATTCAGCATCTCCGTAACGATAGCGGAATTCCATCAAGTGCTCGCTTCCGGCTGACCAAAATGGTACACCAGCCCCTGCCAGACCTCATTTCGCCACGATGTGTAATTATGGCCGCCCGCATATTCCTGATAGGCAGCCTTGTACCCCTTCTCCTGGAGCAGGCTGCTCATGCGGCGGTTCGTCTCGCGCAGAACCGTGAAATCGTAAATCCCACAATCCATCCAGACCTTCATCGGTCTGATAGGGGAATGCAACACGAGATTATAGACTATGTGATCATAAACAGTGCCATCCTGCAACCGCCGGCTGAATGCACCGGATTGGCTGATAATATGACCGAAGACCTCCGGGTGACGCAGCCCGGCGTACAACGCACTGAGCCCTCCCATTGAGGCGCCCAGGATGCCAAAGGCGCCGGGCGAGGCTTTTGGATCAACCAGGTCGAGCTGGTCCCGTGCGAATGGGAGCACAGTATCGAGCAGGAACAACAGTGTCATATCGCTGGCCCCATATTCCATAAAACGTGCCTGTCCCCCATGATCGACCAGCGCCAGTGCAACCGGTTTGATCTGCTGCTGCCCAATCAAATTATCAACGATCTCGATCAGCCTGCCGCGTGGGCCGTAATCCTGTCCATCCAGGACCACCACCAGGGGATATGGTCCGGGTGCCGCCGGGCAATAAAGCTGGACGCGGCGTTTGCCGCCGATCACGAAGTCCGACACTGTCAGGGTGCGCTTGACCAGTGTGCCGTGTGGAATGCCTCGCTGACGGCGGATGAGCGGCGTGGCCTGGTAATCTGGCATGGCAAACCAGTTTAGGTCGTATCCCAGCCCACTCGGCACGCGGCGCTCATTGAAAGGGTCGAGCACACGCTGGTCCCCACGCATAAAGGAATACTCGATGTACGCGTTGAGGGGGAGGTCCAGCGTATAGTTCCAGACCGCAGCACGCACCTGCCGGGGATGAACCGGTTTCCCGCGCCCCCAATCGTTGAAGTCACCTACAAATGTGGGCGGATCGCCGCCGTGCCAGACCATCACGGCGCGGTGTCCTTCGATCAGTGGATTACTCACCTGTGATGCTTCGTCCGGTGTGGATGGCATAGATGCTCCGTATCAGTAATGCTGTTCCTGGTCAAACGCATCGGGGTTAGCCCAGGCGAAATGAGTCGCTGCGACCCCACGGGTTGAATCGGTCGCCGAGGGGCTGTCCGGTCTCCCTGGTGCTCTCTACAGTGAGCAGTTCACTCACTGCTGCGGCAATCAAGGCCTCATCCGGGAGTGGGGGTGGAGATGCCTGCCATGCCTCCATCGTGTCATCCACAAAGTGAGTCGTCACTTCACCGGCCCGGAACAATGGGTGCTTCAAGACATCGCGCAGAAATGGCAGGTTGGTCGTAACGCCAAGGATGACATACTGGGCCAGCGCCCATTCCATGCGCCGGATCGCCTCAATCCGGTTCTCGGCCAGCACAACCACCTTGGCGATCAGCGGGTCATAGTGAATGGTGACCTGATCCCCGCTTACCACGCCAGCATCCACACGCACACCTGGCCCGGCTGGCTCGACGGTGCGCAGCACGGGACCCGTTGCAGGCAGGAATCCATTGGCCGGGTCCTCGGCATAGACCCGACATTCGATGGCATGACCGCGCTGGGTCAGTTCCTGCTGCTGAAAGGGCAGGGCTTCACCGGCGGCGACCCTGATCTGCTGCTTGACAATATCCACACCGGTGACAAGCTCAGTGATGGGGTGTTCTACCTGCAGGCGCGTGTTCATCTCCAGGAAATAGAAGTTCCGGTCCTGGTCAACGATGAACTCCACTGTGCCTGCGTTGGTGTAGTTTACTGCTCGGGCAGCGGCGACGGCTGCCGCCCCCATCTGGGCGCGGATCTCGGGGGTAAGGAATGGCGACGGAGTCTCTTCGATGATCTTTTGGTGGCGGCGCTGCACGGAGCACTCGCGCTCAAACAGGTGTACTGTGTTTCCCTGGGAGTCAGCCAGCACCTGAATCTCGATATGGCGTGCATTGGAGAGGTACTTCTCCAGGTAGACGGAGTCATCACCAAAGGCATGCAGAGCCTCACGGCGTGAAGCTTCCAACGCCTCCGGCAGGTCCTCAGGCTGTGTAACCACACGGATCCCTTTGCCACCTCCACCGCCCGCTGCTTTGACCATCACCGGGTAGCCAATGGCACTGGCTGCCGCAAGATAAGCGCTTGCATCTGCCCCTGCTGCCTGGTAGCCTGGCACAACGGGAACGCCTGCAGACTGCATCAAAGTGCGTGCTTCGGTCTTGACGCCCATGGCGCGGATCGCTTCGGCAAGCGGCCCGATGAAGACCAGCCCCGCAGCCTGGACTGCTTCCGCGAAATCCGGGGCCTCGGACAGAAACCCATAGCCCGGATGGATTGCCTCACAGCCGGCTGCGAGGGCTGCTTCGATCAACCTGGCACCGTCCAGGTATGACTCGGCTGGCGCTGCCGGGCCGATAAACACCGAGCGATCCGCCAGGCGCACATGCAGGGAGTCGGTATCAGCTTCGGAGAACACTGTCACAGCCTCAATACCCATCTCATGACAGGCACGAGCGATACGGACTGCGATCTCGCCACGGTTGGCGATCAGGATGCGTTTGAACATGGCTACAGCTGTCTCCCGTCTGATTACCTTAACCTTAGCATGGCTTGACATAAAGACAAATCGAACCTACAATGCGGAGCCAGAACAAAAGTTCGAATATCTGGAGAGAGATCATGGAACGCATGCTTGTCAAGGAGCGAACGATACCAGCGGGTCAGCATGGGTGCTGGACGGCCTGGACAACATCCGAAGGTGCGCAGGCTTTTTTCGCGCCCAAGTGCAATATCGTTCTCTCGGTGGGCGGGTTGTACGAAGTACTGTTTTTCCCCGACGCTCCCCCTGGGCAGCGCGGAGCTGATGGGATGATGGTGCTGAGCTATCTACCGGAACGTATGCTGTCGTTCTCCTGGAATGCCCCGATGGAATTTGGGCCGCTGCGCAATGCCCGCACCTGGGTCGTGATCGAGATTGCGCCGCGCGGGGCAGAGTCTTCGCTGGTCCACCTTACACACCTGGGCTGGGGAGAGGGTGAAGGCTGGGATGCAGTGTATGCCTATTTTGTAGATGCCTGGGACATCGTACTAGAGCGCTTAGTCCAACGGTTTGTGCACGGGCCGCTCGATTGGGGGGCCATACGACGAGAGCGCGAGGGATGATAGATACACACATATACTTACACTAATCGTGTGATCCGGCCTGGCAGCAACCTCGAACCGGCCTCGGAAGAAGACCCGGTTTCCAGCGTGCACTATGACTACCTGAAGGGTAAGCTGGAAGATCGCGAACTTGATCCTGGCGCGTCAGCTTCCCTCGACCATACATGCTGCCTCAGGCCTTTGGGACGGGTTATCAAGAAACTCGTAGAAGATCGACCTGGCGCAGTCATCGGCCCTGATCACCCCGTGAGCCTGATCGGGGAAGGTAAACAAATAACTGGCTGGAAGGGTTTTGGCGGCCAGCTCTGCCCATGCGGGTGGCGTAATGGGGTCCATCTCGCCAGCGACAACCAGTGTGGGGATAGTGCTGGTGATTGCCGCCTCCTCATTCGGATCAAGCGGCCCTGCCTGCCAGTGTGCGCACAGATCGTAGTAGGCCTGCACAGCAAACACATCCCTCAGCCGTTGTGGGATATCTGCCTGGGCAGCCAGCGCATTTTCGTAGGTATCAAAGGGAATCTCTTCGCTGCACTGCACGGCATAGTACATGCCGTTGCTGATTCCCAGCGAGCCTGTAGCCATGCGAATATAGGGCTGAAGCACATAATAGCGACCTTCATAAACCTGGTAGATCGCGTCCGGCAGCCGGGGGATGATGTCACTGCGATATAAAGCGGCAAATATCGCATTGATGAAACGCTCCCCAGTCACGATGTACTGGTACGGCTGGCCGTCCTCGCTGGAGAGCGTCATTACCGGGGGATCTGCATCCAGCAGATCGGCTGTCTCGTAGAACACGCGCTCAAGGTCAGGATACGCGGTGTTGCAAACCGGATCGGCAGCACAGCGTTCGAACAACAGCGATAGCGAACGCCCTGCATTCACACCCACCGAGCTGTACAGATCGACCTGCGGTGGGTACACAGAATCGAGGATGACGCTGCGCAGACCCTCGGGGTGATCGCGCATGACCGTCAGGGCCAGGCGGGTGCCGTAGGAGACGCCGTACAGGTTGACTTTGTCATACCCGAGTGTGATGCGCAGATCATTCACGTCCGCAGCGTTTTCGACACTATCGTAGGCCCCCAGATCGATGCCTTCCGCCGCCCATTGATCGTGGCAGCTGACCAGGGCATTGAGGACGTGCTGCAGCCCCTCTGCCTCCGGGATATTCTGCTCAGTCACTGCCCATTCCATCTGATGCGAGGCAGGGCAGTCCAATTCCGGCAGCGCATACCGAGTGCCCCGCTGGTTGAACAGGATATAATCGCGCTTCTTGAGAATCTCATGCCCCCCGCGCTCAAGATAGTACGCCACCGAATCCAGCACGGAGCCGCCCGGCCCGCCGACCAGGTGCACCACCGGATCAGGCAGCGGGTTTTCACTGAAGCTGTGCAAGATCATGATAGGGAGCCGCACCACACGCCAGGTGGGGTTAGTTCGGCTTTCCGGGACCAGCAGCATCCCACAGGTGACGTCATAACCGCGCGGGCTTTGAACCGGGCAGTCGCCGGGCTCAAAACGGGGCAGGTCGGGGTCTAGGGTTGGCGCAGGAGTAGCACTTGCTGCGGGCTGCGTCTGGGTTGGCTGTGTAGCGGCGATCTGCGTCTCCGGCGAGGTGGTCTCCGGTATGGCCGTGGAGCATGCGACCAACACCGGAATACTCACAAGCACGCTGACGATCTTCCAGGGATGAACCATCACAGACCACCTCTGACCTACTATAATTGGGGCATTTTTATCCACAATAGCCGGGTTCGGCGATTATAGTATCGTGTGCTGTGCCTTGCAATGAAGGCTGCTTACATCCTGAAGACACCGTAGCGTGTTGCATCAAGAGGCTGGTTCAGCGCTGCACTGAGGGCCAGTCCTAACACGCGGCGTGTTTGCGCCGGGTCCAGGATGCCGTCATCCCAGAGCCGGGCGGTAGCATAATAGGGGCTGCCTTCACGCTCGTATTTGTCGAGGATAGGCTGCTTGAAATCCTGCAGCTCATCCTCGTTCATAAGAGGTTGGTCAAGGCGTGCAAGCTGGTCTTGCTTGATGGTGGCGAGCACGTTAGCGGCCTGCTCACCGCCCATCACGCTGATGCGTGCATTGGGCCACATCCACAGAAAGCGTGGATCATAGGCACGCCCACACATCCCGTAGTTACCTGCACCAAAGCTGCCCCCAATGATCACTGTCAGTTTGGGAACCCGCGCATTGGCAACCGCGTGTACCATCTTGGCCCCGTCTTTGGCAATGCCGCCGACTTCATACTCACGCCCCACCATGAACCCGGTGATATTCTGCAGGAAAATCAGAGGAATGCTGCGTGCTGTGCACAGCTCGATAAAATGTGTGCCTTTCAGTGCGCTCTCACTGAATAACACACCGTTGTTGCCGATAATGCCTACAGGATAGCCTTCCAGGCGGGCAAATCCGGTGACCAGTGTTGTCCCGTAGTTCGCCTTGAACTCCCGAAAGCGCGAGCCGTCCACCAGCCGTGCGATCACCTCGCGTACGTCATACACCTCGCGGAAAGTGCGCGGCAGGATGCCGTAGAGCTCCGCCGGGTCGTAGAGAGGCTCTTCTGGGGGGGCGACGTCGAGTGTTACGTGCTTGGTTGTGTTCAATGTGGCGACGATCTCACGCAGGATCTCCAGGGCGTGCGTGTCATCCTCTGCCAGATGATCGGATACCCCGGATAGATGCGTATGGACATAGGCTCCCCCCAGGTCCTCCGCACTGACTTCTTCGCCGGTGGCTGCCTTGACCAGGGGTGGGCCGCCGAGAAAGATCGTGCCAGTGCCGCGTACGATCACCGTCTCGTCACTCATCGCGGGCACATAAGCTCCGCCCGCCGTGCAGCTTCCCATCACCGCGCTGATCTGCGGGATACCTGCGGCGCTCATAACTGCCTGATTGTAGAAAATGCGCCCGAAGTCATCTTTGTCGGGGAAGACTTCATCCTGCATGGGCAAGAATGCCCCGCCAGAGTCCACCAGGTAGATGCAGGGAAGGTTATTCTGGAGCGCGACTTCCTGGGCCCGCAGATGCTTCTTAACCGTAATGGGGAAGTAGCTGCCGCCTTTGACGGTGGCGTCATTGGCAATGATCAGGCACTCGCGCCCGGCGACTCTACCGATCCCTGTGACCATTCCTGCGCCGGGGGCATCGCCATCGTACATGCCCCAGGCAGCCAGGGGAGATAGTTCCAGAAAGGGGGAGCCGGGGTCCAGTAAGCGATCAATCCGGTCACGCACAGGCAGCTTACCCTGGGCGATGTGCCGCTCACGGTACTGCTCACCCCCGCCTTCCCGAACCAGTGCCAGCCTTTCGTGGAGTTCAGCGGCCAGCGCACGGTGATGCTCTGCGTTGGCCTTGAACGATGGATCCGCGGTGTTGATGTGCGATGCGAGCGCCTGCATGCTGCCTGCCTTTTGATTGGCCTAACTGCGAAACTGCACGTCCTTGTATTCAGCAAACAGGGGGCGCAGTTTGAGACGCTGGTATTTGCCCGTTGCGGTGACCGGGATGTCGCTGCCAAATACGATGACTTTAGGGCTTTTCTCAAAGGTCAGGTGCTCGCGGCAGCGTGTGATCACCTCATCTGCGGTGACCTGGACTCCTTCTTCCAGCACGACGTAGGCGCCGACTTCCTCGCCATAGTAATCGTTCTCAAAGGCCACCGCCAGCGCCGCTTTGACACCAGGGATTTGCAGCATAACTTCCTCAATGTCAAACGGGGAGAACTTGACACCGCCCCGGTTAATCAGCTCTTTGATACGCCCGGTGATAAAGAAGAAGTGCCTTCCCTGATCATCTATCTCGTAGAACCCCTCATCCCCCGAACGGAACCAGCCGAACTTGAACGTTTCCATGTTGGCATCCGGGCGCAGATAATAATACTTCATGATGTTGTGGCCCCGGATGCAGATCTCACCGCGCTCGCCCGGCCCAAGCTGGCGCCCTTCTCCGGCGGCATCGAAGATCGCCATCTCATTGGGGACGATCGCGCAGCCAATAGAGGGATAGCCGTAATCCTTCATCCATGCGCGGTGCGTATCCCAGTTGAGCTCGACCGGCAGGAAGCAGGAATAGCAGGTCGTCTCGCTGAGGCCGTAGCCGTGCATGATCGGAATCTGGAAGGTTTCCTCGAAGGCGCTGGCGAGCGCCACAGCCAAAGTGCCCGCGCCGCAGATGAAATGCCTGAAGTGCGCCATGTCGGGACGGGTGATACCCTCCCCGAAGATGCTCCTGTCTTCTGCCTGCATCTTCTGGGCATATTCAAGGCTGAACTGGAGCAGGGTGGGCACTACGCTGACGATCTGCACGCCCTCACGGGCAATGCGCTCCCAGAAATGTGACGATGAATAGGCGCGGTTGAGCACCACACTTGAACCGGCCACCAGCGGGGTCACCAGCGTGACGATGGTGCCGTTGACATGGTGGATGGGCAGCACACACATCATACGAGTGTCGCGCCCAATGCGGTGCCACTCGGCGATACCGGTGGCATCGGCCAGCATATTGACCTGCATCAGCACGACACCTTTGGGTGCGCCTGTGGTGCCGCTGGTGTATACGAGCAGGGACTCATCGTCCAGTGCAACGCTTTCCGGGGGGGTGAACGCAGTGGGCTGGGCGGCGATCTCCGCATGGAAGCTGCGATAGCGGCCGCAGGGTTCCTGGCAAATTTCGACGATCTCGCGGATGTTCTCGACCGGCTCCGGGCCGTGCACGATGCCCTCAGCCCGGTCGAGGTAGGCATCCATCGCCAGCAGCACCACTGCCTCGCTGTTGCGCAGGATGTAGTTGATCCGCACATCATCCTCGGCCACGTTCTGGGGAGCTACCGCCGCGCCGAGCTTCCAGCACGCGAAGTAGATCACAACCAGGTCGGCATGGTTATGCCCGATGGTCGCCACGCGGTCACCGCGCCGCACCCCCAGCACACGGCTCAGAAAGTTAGCTGCCTGGTTGACGCGCTGGTTGAACTCCGCATAGGTGTATTCACTGCGCTGCCCCGCCTCGTCGTAATAGATCAGAAAGGGCTTGTGAGCCATCTCCGCCGCGCGGCGATCCAGCAGATCGCCCACGCTGGCATAGGGGATCCCGTGATCCTCCGGCGGGCGGCCCTTGAAGGTGCGTGCGGCACGGATCAGGGCCAGGGTGGCACTGTCGGGATGCTGGGACACTGGCTGCCTCCTCGTTTGCTCCGATGCGGTCCAGTGCGCCCTGTCTGGAGGAGGGGTGGGATGGGGGAAGGGTGTCGCTGCAGCGGGCGCCGGTGCCCCTATTGTACAAATCCGGGCACAAAAGGTCGAATTGGATCCAGATCAACCAGGGCGGCTGAATGGTTGCCTGGGTTATCGCATAAAGCGTGCTGCTGCTAAACGTCCAGCCCGCGCAGCGCCAGGTCGCGTGGGTGCTCCACCGAGAAAGCGAACTCCACGCTGTGCTTCTTGCCAGGCGCAAGCTCCAGCTCCCAGGCCAGGATGTTCAGATCGTCATGCTTGGTTGGCTCGGGCTGTGCGCTGAGGAGTTTGACCTTGATGCCTTCGTGGCGGCTCAGCGGCAGGTGATCGCTGAGTGTGATGCGCGCCGGGGTGTTCAGCAGGCTGGTCAGCGTGATGCGGTAGGCGAACTCGCTGCGCCGGGTTGTGCCGATCAGCGCCTTGCTGACGTCGCGGCGCACCAGCTTGTGCTCCACGCGGATGCGGTCATCAATGCCCATCTGCACCTCGAACTCTTCGGAGGGCGCGATCAGGTCCAGTTCGCTGCGACCCACGAAGTCCGCGCCGTGGAAGACAGACGCCTGGCCGGGCAGCAGCATGTACTCCGACGTATTCGTGATCTTTGCGCGCAGGTAGGCCTCTTCGGCGAGCCGGGGTACCGTCAGATAGTCGAGCTTTGCATCCAGCTTGAGCGTAGTGATGCCCGTTTTGTGCGGCGATCCATCGGATGGCACAGCCGCCGGGTGCGCCACACGGTAGGTCACCGATGCGCCTCCCTCGCTCTCGATCGCGGCCTGGGCCAGCGCTGCAGGCTCTTCGGCTAAGGCAAATCCAAGGACACCTTCATCGGCTGCTTCGGCCATCATCGGGGCGGCTGCCGGGCTAGCGGCCCGCATCATCCTTGCCTTCGGCATGGGAGGTGGGGCGGGGCGCAGCACGTCAATATACCAGGGGTCCAGCTCTGGCAGCTCTGTGCTGATCGCAGGACGGGCGGTCGAGAGCGCCAGGGCAACCTCAGGCCAATCTTCACCGGTGCTCTGTGTTACCTGCGCCAGGTAGCCCAGGCTGACCGTAGTGTCCTCCAGCCGCAGATCGTAGAGCGGCTGCCAGGAAGCGCCATGGACGGCATATTCCACTTCGAGGGTGAAGTCCCCGGCGCTGGCGGCCTGGATGCTGACATGAATTGCCCTGCGTGTGGCAATCCGCCTGCCGCGCAAACTCTTCAGCCGGGCTTCGAGCGCGGCAATCTCACGGGCCAACCGCTCACGCTCCTGGGCGATCTCGCGCCGCCGGTCTGTGATGGTTGTCTCCTGGGCAGCGAGATAGTCGCCCAGCGCAGTTACAGCCTCCAGGTCTGCGGCACCGCGCGCCAGTGCACGGGCATACGCCCCACCACTCTGGCTGGCAAGCTCACGCAGCCAGTTAAGCCTGTGATCCAGTGCTCCATCTTCGTCAACCAGGGCCTTGTCACGGCCGCGCAGGGTGTCGAGCTGCTCATGTAGTGCGGCGATCTGCTCCTCAGGCGCATCGGGAAGATGTTCCGTACGCACATCCACGCCGAGCAGTGTGGCTCCTGCTCCGCGCCCGCTGGCGCGTACCGAATCCTCAATGAGTGATGTGGGCAGATTGGATACAACCAGGATGTGTTCACCGGGCTCAAGATGCACTGATCCGGCTCGTGTAATCCGCGCCTGCTGCGTAAAGACGGTCACCGCCTGGATCGTGGTAGGGACGTCTAGCATGGGCTTTTCCTCCTGCTGCAGATCAGACGTAGAGGCTGCCAGGGTGGTTCCTCCGAACCGAGTGGCTAAATCAGGGCGAAGTTCAGCAGCCCGAACTGTACACCTATACGCTCATTACCCTGAAACCAGTGATGCAGTACCACCTTCTGCAACCCATCTGTGCTGATAACTTCACGGCGCCATACACGCATCTGTTTGGCTGGATGATGGAAGTATGCGCTGAGTGCGCGGCCGCCGCTCATGTTGTAACTGCCTACCATCGTCCCGGAGAGGGTCCATGCTGCTCTGCCATCGGTGCGCAGCTTGAAGCTGCGTGTCTCAGGTGCAAATCCGCCACCCTCGATGATGATCTGCAAACCCTCCTCAGAGTCTCGCACCTGTTCAGTATATGGCTGCATTCCAACTGGAAGTAGATCGTGGTTCAACACCCGCAGGTCACCCGACCATGCTCCGGCACGGTGGAGCAGGAGCGCGCCCTGTCCTATCGCCGGATCGGAGGCGAGATCGTGCGAGGTGCCCGCCGGTAAAACCAGGGGGGGCGCAGCCAGTTCAGCGTCACTATGATGGTGGAATTCGGTAACCACGCTGTACAGCAGTTGGTCGCCGCGCGAGAACAACCCATAGGCGATCTGGCGTTTGCCTTCGGGCAAACCCATCAGGAAAAAGCGCTGAGTCAGCCCTACCGCCGGCCAGAAGGTGGAGCCGTCGATCCAGTGCTCAGAGAGCGTGTCCGCAAAACCAATGCTGCCGGGTCCCTGATAAACCCGGTGGCCCTCCTGCGATTCAACGAAGTAGTGGCCGGACATCCGAAACGGGCCGATAAACATACGCTCCACACGGATACGCCCATCTTCTTCCACCCGCTGGATCACACGCCGGTCATATGCAGCACCCAGGAAACGCCCATCACCGCTGGTTACTTCGGCAATGCCTTCCCAGCGCCCAGGGCTCTGTGAAAAAAGAGGTTTCTTGAGATCGGTCATAAGAACCCCACAAACGTAATTCAGGTAATCAGGTTGATTGGTAGGAGTCATGGTCGAAGGCAAAAGCGAGGTCGCGCAGCAGACGGTTTGTTATGAACAAGTTTAGAGCAAGTACGGTCAGTGTCAAGAATTCGTGCCTGGGCACGCTCAACGCCTGGCCGGGACTATAGGACCAATTTCTTATACGATTCTTAGAGAATTCTTATTCACTTTTTGTGGTTGCCCGTGTATGATAGTTACCAGTATCACGAAGGCTGACAAAGTCTACAAAACTTCTCGACTTAATAGCTTCTCTGTGGTACAGTTAAGTCAGATAATTCTCAACTAAAACCATCTGATTTACTGAGTTATGGTATTTGTGCTTCCGTTTGTCAAGACGATAGTGGACGGCGGCCAGGTTTTACAAATAAAAAGGGACGGTTGGAATGACCGAAAAGCGCAGTTCTATTCAGGATTTCCTTGAAGACCTGGAAGAAGTGCCCAGTGTATTCAATGAGCAGGAAGTCATTCCTGAGAATATTGACCATATTCCTGCCGATGATACTGTCAGCGTATATTTCCGCCAGATGGCCAGCGAGCCTCTGTTAACGGCCGAGCAGGAGATTGCGCTTGGCATGCGTATCGAGCGCGGCCAGGAGGCCAGCCGCATCCTGGATGAGAATTCGGACCTTCCTCCTGAGCAGGTTGAAAAACTGTGGGAGGCTATTCAGGATGGGCAGGCTGCCCGGGAACACCTGGGGCGGGCGAATACCCGTCTGGTGGTCAGCATTGCCAAACGCTATCGCAACCAGGGCCTGCCCATGTCCGACCTGATTCAGGAGGGCAACGTGGGCCTGATGATTGCGGTAGATAAATTCGATTATCGCATGGGGAACCGCTTCAGCACGTACGCCAGCTGGTGGATCCGCCAGACGATCACACGCGCGCTGTCCCAGAAGTCGCGCACAATTCGCTTACCACTGCACCTGTCCGATCAGCTACGCCGCATCACGACGGCTGCTGAGATCATGAACCAGGAACTGGGGCGCGAGGCTACTGACGCTGAGCTGGCCACGCGCCTTGAGGTGCCGATTGAGGAAGTGCGGGAAGTTTTGGATGCTCAGCCTCAGACGATAGCCCTGGAGATGCCAGTAGGCGACGACTCCGAGTTTGGGGATTTCATTGAGGATGATCAATCACTCAGCCCGGATGAGGCAATGTATGGGATTGCCCTAACCGAGGCGCTGGACCACATCCTTGGGCAGCTTTTGCCCCGTGAGGCACAAATCCTGCGTCTGCGCTTTGGCCTGGAAGGTGGGCAGCCTCAGACACTAGAACAGGTTGGCGAAGTAATGGGCCTGTCACGTGAGCGCATCCGCCAGATCGAGCGTCAGGCACTGCGCCGCCTGCGCCAACCTAAGTTCGCGGCGGTACTTTCAGATTTTCTGAATCCCTAAGAACGATACAGTCAAACAACAGGCGCGGCCTGGGCCGCGCCTGTTTGATTCTTGTAAAGGATAAAATCGTTAATGAAGGTCAGGGTTAATCAGGCGCTGTAATGCAGAGAGCCCTTGTGCAGATGCCAGCCATAACAAAACGAGCATCACCAATGCTGAAGTAATACACCAGGCACAGGTCGCGCCGATCACGAAGGGCTCCAGGAAGGTCAGGTAAATTGAGAACAGTGCACCAAAAACCGTGAAGACTAACAACGCGAGCGAGGCCGTATCCTTCAGCCGGGTGCTCCCGGTCTCGCGCACAATCCAGGCTGCGAGGATGGCCAGGTATCCCAGCGTGCCAAGCACCGCGACAGGCAACACTCCGAATAACAACGCGTAAGGACTTTGCTGGACGGTGTTACAGTCCCCGACTGCCCCACAAAATGCGGGGCTTTGAGTGGTCTCCACGTATGCCAGATACAGAGCAGCCACCAGCCCTGCCCCGGCTGCCAGCGGCACTGCCCAGCTGCCTGGCTGTTGATCACGCTGCAGCAGCAGTGCGAGCAGCACAAGCAGCATCAGGGCTAGCACAAACACCCCGAGCACCCGCCCGATGCCGCTCCCTGCTGGCCCGAAAACCAATGTTCCGGCTGCCCCTGCGGAAGCCGCACCGGTGATCACCGCCGCTATCCGGGGTATGTGCCCTGTTGCCCATGCTGGCCCCAGCCTTCCGGCAAGCACACGGCCTGTTGAAACTGCCACTGTGGCAAAACTGGCCAGCAGCCCTACCAGCACCCCGATTGCCAGGGTATTCCCAACCGGATCCCTGGCGATGCGATCTCCCACCGTTTCAACGGCTACTTCGGATACATCGGAGGTAAGCTCTGAGCTGGCGGCTGGTGCCTTCTGTTGCTGGGCCTGCGCAGCGGTTCCCCCCGGACCTGATGCTGCATCACCTGAGCCGGCTTCCTGCTCTGAGGCAGCATCCTGTGCAGCGAGTGCCGCCTCATAGGCGTCTTTTAAGCCAGGAATAGGGGGGAGATCATAACCCCCAACAGCCAGACCTTCGCGGATCAGATCGGGGGCGAGCGCAGGGATATCCGCGCTGCCGATCAGGTATGTGTCGTTGATCACCAACATAGGCACCGAGCCGGCGAGCTCTGAGGGCACGTCATAGGCCTCGAGCGCATTCATAAAGAGCAGTTCACCGCCCTGGACGGTGACATCAATAAACAACATCTCAAGCTGGTCACCGAACTCGGCATTCCATTGAGGCCAGACCTCGGTGATCACGTAATGGCAGTGCAGGCAGGAGGGTGAATAGAACAATACCGCAACTACAACAGGTGTCTGGGCATTGGCAATCTTGGGCGCGGGCAGGATAAGCAGTACCACAATCAACAAGGCCAGGGCAAGAAAAACCAAGCGCTTCATACAAAACCCCCATGTTAACCCTGGGTCATACCGAATCATTGTGACCTATTGAACTGCCTGAGGCTAGTGAGTTACCTCATAACTCCCACTGCAGAAGCACATCCAGGCACGGGGGCTTTCTCAGCACTTGATTTACCTGTACAATTGTAACGATCATCCCCTGGGCCGCAGGGATGCCACACGGGCCTCACATTGTGAGAAAGCTATCGAGCAAGATAATGTCAAAAAACGCCAGCCAAGCTCGCATCTTGATTGTTGATGACGACGCCACGAATCGCAGCCTGCTGGAAGCACGTCTGAACTTCGCGGGTTACCCGAATGTCGCTCTGGCGGACAGTGGGCAGCGGGCCCTTGAGTTGGCAGAGGAACAACTGCCTGACCTGATCCTGCTGGATATTATGATGCCTGGCATAGATGGGTTCGTCGTGACTCAGGAGATACGGGCCCGTTATCCTGATAACTTTATCCCGATCATCCTGGTCAGTGCTCTACGTGATGTTGAGAACCGCATTAAAGGCATCGAATATGGGGCAAACGACTTCCTCTCCAAACCATTCAACTCCGACGAGCTGGTCGCTCGTGTACATTCACTCCTGACTCTTAAGCAGGCCCGTGACGACCTGGATGCTGAGCGTGAGCGTATGTCGCTCCTGTACAACGTGAGCCAGACGCTCAATGCCAAACTGGAGATGGGCCACCTTTTAAGACAGATCACCTCACTCACCACCGAACTGACAGGGGCCACCAAAGCATTATTTGTGGAGCTTGATCAAGAGGGCAACTTTGTTCAGAAGGTGATTGCCCGGCGGGATGAGGAACCACGCAGTGCCGATCGCATCAATTCGCAAGTGCTTGACCGTGGTTTGATCGGCTGGGTAATCCGCAATCGAAAACCGGCTTTTATCCGGGATGTAAGCACAGACGAACGCTGGACACAGCTTACTGACGATGATGAGCCAACCCATACTGCCCTGGCTGTGCCGCTGCTGCGCGGCGAAGCGATCACGGGGGTGCTGCTGCTGGTTTCCTCAGAAGAGGGTGTTCTCGAGCCAGATGACCTCGACCTTCTCAACGCAATCGCCATACAGGCTGCATTTGCCCTTGAGAATGCCCATCTTTACGAGACCGCGCGGCGCGAACGGGCACGTGTGGAAGCCCTGCTCGACCAGACAGGCGATCCTGTCGTCGTAACGGATGATGAGGGGCGCATCACCAGCTTCAACCCGGCAGCGGCGAAGCTGCTGCATCTGGATGAGGGATGTATCGGCTTATTGCTGCGCGACTGTTTCAGCTTCGCTTTGGAGGATTTGCTTGTAAGGGCGCGTGAGCGCGGCTCTGCGATCTCGGGTGAATACTCCTCGCGTTCGAACCCGGATGACCTACGAGCCACTTTCAATGTGAGTGTGTCCCCGGTTGAAGGTGTTGGGTACATCCTGGTCTGGCAGGATATTACCTCCCTCAAAGAAGCAGAACTGGTTCGCCTGGAGAGCGAGCGCATAGAAAAACGGCGTCTGTTAGATGCTCTGATGCGCTATATGAGTCCGACAATCGCAGAACGCGTTTTGAGCGATCCGCTGTTCTTCGAACGTCGTGAACGTCGTGATGCCGTGGTATTGTTTGCCGACCTTCGGGGATTCACACGACTGACAGTGGAGAACAGCCCGGACAAGGTTATGGAGCTGCTGAATGACGTGTTTGCTGAGATGCAGACCACTGCTTACGAACACGAAGGTGTGGTTTTTGATATTGCGGGCGATGAACTGATGATCGCGTTCAATGTGCCCTATGATCAACCCGATGCAAGCCTGCGGGCACTGGGCACAGCCATAGCCATGCAGCGCCGCTTCAGGCAGCTGCGCAGCAAATGGGCCGGGCTACACATGCATGTTGGCCTGGGTATCGGTATTAACCGAGGTGCTGTTGTCATAGGGCACACGGGTGGGTCCAATCGCCTGAACTATGCCATGGTAGGTGAGACTGTGAATGTAGCACACCGCCTGGTTGAACTGGCAGAAGATGGGCAGATCGTCATCACTCCAGAAGTGCTCGAGGGGGTCCAACTGGATGAGACCGACCTGATGATCTCCGAACTGACACCTCAGACCCTTAAAGGGACAAACGCCCCCCAGGCGATGGTGTTAATCCAGCTTGCTGCTTCACCCAGATCATAACAGGCTCAGTTTCCTTCTCTTGATAAGCGATGATGATTGACAAAGCGGCGGCCCTCCCCTATACTTGGTCCCAAGTCCGCATTTCGGATAACAGGGCATTGTGCATCACTAAGGCCAGCGATGGTCCTAGTGATTGTCCTGATCCGGTTACAATTCATTTTGCCAAATCGCAGAGGAGAGGAATAACATGCGCAAAGTGAGTGTGATTGCCATCATTACCCTGTTAGCATTGCTGATGACAGCCTGTGCTACCGCAGGAGGCGGTGCCGGTGGTGAGGAAATCTCAGGACAGATCACCGGGCGTGGTGGTGAGTGCCTTGGCACCGCAGATGGCGCGCTGGTTGATCTGGACTGCCGCGAGATCACCATAGCAATTGAGAACGCCTATCTACCCTTCAACTATGTTGATCTGGAAACCGGTCAGGCAGGCGGATGGGACTATGATGTGCTTGAGGAGCTGTGCACGCGCCTGCACTGCACCCCGGTCTTCGTTGAGTTTGCCTGGGAGGGCATGATCCAAGCAGTAGCCGATGGCCAGTTCGACATGGCGGCTGACGGCATCACCATCACTGACGATCGTGCCGAGGTTGTCGATTTCTCAATGGGCTATGTCAACATCGAGCAGCGTCTGCTCGTGCGCAAAGGCGAAGATCGCTTTACCAGTATTGAGGACCTCGTATCAAAGCCAGAGCTGGTGATTGGAACCCAGACTGGAACAACAAACTACGAAACTGCAGTCAATTATCTACCTGAGGAGCGCATCAAAGCCTTCGAGCAGTTCCCGTTCGCAGTGCAGGCTCTGATCGCAGGTGACGTGGATGCTGTGATCATCGATGAGGTCGCAGGCATGGGCTACATGGGCGAAAACGCCGATCAGGTGGAGTTGATCGGCCCCTCGATTTCAAGCGACCAGCTTGGGTTCATTTTCCCCAAGGGAAGCGACCTGGTTGAGCCGATCAATCAGGGCCTTCAGTCTATGATGGCTGACGGATCACTGCAGGAGATCAACGTCACGTACTTCGGGCCAAGTTTCGACATCACCTATGATGATATTGGCCCCGGTGCCTACGCGGAAGATGAAGGCAGCTAGCCACCGCTGACTCCGCGAAATTGAACCGATGGGTGTGCAGAACAACCATGTTCTGCACACCCTTTTCTAAAACGGAGTACAACGTGGCCGAGCATACAGAACAAGTGTTGCCAGAGATAACTACCGGTGCGTCGGAAATGCCAATTGAGGCCAAGGCCGCTAAGGTTGGCGAGCGGCGCTTCCCATGGTGGCTTATCGCGGTAATCCTGCTTGTCGCGGCTGTTTATGTCCTGATCGCAACAACACCGCGATTTGGGGAACCGTTTGCTTTCATCATTGCAGGCTTAACCGTCACCATCCAGGTTTCTGTTTTAGCTTATTTCATCGCCCTCATCATTGGCCTGTTTGCCGGGCTGGGCCGTATCTCGCGCAGCGTAGTACTTAATAACATCGCCACTTTTTATGTTGAGGTGATCCGCGGTGTACCTATGCTGGTGTTGATCTTCTTCCTTGCCCTGGTTGGGGTACCGGTGGTAGTGGAAGCGATCCAGGCACTTGGTAGAGCATTGGTGGACGTAGGGCTGATCCTTGGCAGGCCATTAGCCAATCTCAATATCCAAGCCATCCCTATGGCTGTGCGCGCGATTATCGCCCTGGCTATTACCTATGGGGCGTTTCTGGCAGAGATATTCCGTGCGGGTATCCAATCGATCCCTGTCGGCCAAATGGAAGCCGCGCGTTCGCTGGGTATGAGCTACACCCAGGCCATGCGTTATATCATCCTGCCGCAGGCAATCAGAAATGTGCTGCCTGCCCTGGGCAATGATTTCATTGCGATGCTCAAAGATTCGTCACTGGTCTCGGTGCTGGCCGTCCGTGACATCACACAAATCTCGCGGCTGTATGCGGGGCGCACCTTCCGTTTCCGGGAAGCTTATACCATCCTGCTGGTGATGTATCTCACTATAACCGTTCTACTCTCGCTTGGGGTGCGCTACATCGAAAGGAGGATGGCCGGTGACCGACGCTGAATTCCCCGGTAATCCTGATGACATAATCTTGATTCAGGATGCGCATAAGTTTTTTGGTCCCATACGAGCGGTGAATGGGGTTAGCTTGACGATACAGCGAGGCAAGGTAGTCGTCATCGTCGGCCCGAGTGGCTCCGGTAAATCGACGCTGCTGCGCTGCATCAACTATCTGGAGGTGCCTACAAAAGGGCATGTCTGGGTGGATGGGATCCATCTCACGGGCAAGAAGCGTGAAATTGATGCGGTTCGGGCCGAGGTAGGGATGGTTTTCCAGCTGTTCAATCTGTTCCCTCATCTGACTGTGCTTGAGAATGTTGCCCTGGCGCAGCGCATTGTGCGCAAACGCAGCGGCGAAGTTGCTGAACGCGTGGCAATGGAGCAATTAGAGCGGGTCGGCATCCCTGAACAGGCACAAAAGTATCCCGGCCAACTCTCCGGCGGGCAGCAGCAGCGGGTAGCGATTGCCCGGTCACTGGCAATGAATCCCAAGATCATGTTGTTTGACGAGCCAACCAGCGCACTGGACCCTGAGATGATCAAAGAGGTTCTGGACGTCATGCTGGCACTGGCCTCAGAAGGCATGACAATGATTGTCGTGACCCACGAAATGGGCTTTGCACGTGCCGCTGCGGATGAGGTGGTCTTCATGGATCACGGTGTAATAGTCGAAAGAGCGGCCCCCAAGCAGCTCTTTGAGAATCCGCGTGAGGAGCGAACGAAACTCTTCCTCTCGCAGATCTTGCATCACTAAAAGGACGACCTGGGCCCGTGTGATGATGTGCCCAGCATGGTTTAATCCGGTGTCGATGGAGCAGAGCACAGATGCCTGTCTGGGTTGACTTCTGATCGTGAAAACCCAGCATCGATCTGAGAGTCTTGTGTAGTGGAAAGGGGAGTCCATGCCACTCAAGAAATCCTATACCAAAGACAAAAAGACCTGCAAGGTCACCTTCATTCTGCCAGCAGATATAAGAGCCAAGTCTGCTTTCGTAGTCGGTGAGTTCAACAACTGGGATCGCGATACAACACCCATGGATCCTGCCCCTGATGGCAGCCTGCAAGTCGAGGTGGCACTTCCCACCGGCCAATCTTACCAGTATCGCTTTTTTGTCGACGGAAGCGAGTGGTACACTGACTCGGACGCTGACGGATATGCGGCCCACCCCTACGGAGGAGAGAATTCGCTTGTCATAACGTAAGGCGTGCTGAAAACCAGCCCGGACCCCACCGCAGTGGTGGGGTCTTTTTCTCTGCCGGGCTCGTGCGATGCTGCTGGCTGTGGTACACTGTGGGCGCTCATCTGTTCTGATGCGCTGGAGGTGACAGGATATGGGGGGGCAAGCACAGAAGCGGCTGGTGCTGATCGACGGGCACGCGCTGGCGTATCGCATGTACTTTGCCATCACAGGGGAACTGCGCACACGTACCGGCGAGCCTACCAATGCCACCATGGGCTTCACACGGACGGTGATCAACCTCATCACAGCTGGAGACCCGCCGGATTACCTTGCTGTCAGCTTCGATGTCGGCCGCACCTTTCGCGATGATGTGTTTGAAGAATATAAAGCCACGCGCGAGAAAATGCCCGACGAGCTGCAAGTGCAGATCGACCGCATCCATGAGGTGTTGGAAGCGCTCAACGTGCCGATCCTGGAAGTTGAAGGGTATGAGGCAGATGATGTATTAGGGACGGTGGCGCGCCTGGCAGGTGAGCAGGATGTCCAAACCACCATCGTTACGGGTGATCGCGACCTCCTCCAGCTAGTCAATCCACACACGACCGTACAACTTCCCGGGGGGAGGGCAGGGGAAGTCCAGGACTATGACGAAAACGCCGTCAAGGAGCGCTTTGGGGTCACCCCGGCACAGTTTGTAGACTACAAGGCTCTGATTGGTGACAAGTCAGACAACATCCCTGGCGTGCCTGGGATTGGAGAAAAGACGGCTGCGCAGCTCTTGGTGGAGTATGGAACGCTCGATGATATCTATACACATCTGGAGGAGATCACAGCCAAACGCGCCCGCAGCGCGTTAGAAGAGTATCGCGAGCAGGCGTATCTGAGCCGTTATCTATCTCAAATTGTCACCGATGTGCCCCTGGAGTTCAGCCTGGACGCCTGCGTTACCCGTGATTTTGACCCCGATCGTGTGGCTGAGTTGTTCCAGGAGTTGGAATTCCGCAGCCTGCTCAAGCAGCTCCGCCTGGGGGTCGAGGAGCTGCCCCCACGCGATGGTCAGCAGCTCGCTCTATTCGGTTCTACCGAAGCGCCTCCCGAGGCCGTGACATTGGCCGGCGAGCCAATTACCGAAGTGCAGGTGATTAACGAGGAAGAAGCCCTGCAAGCGCTGGTTAACAGGCTCTCCACGGCTCCGGCGATCTCCTTTGACACGGAAACCACCAGCGTGGATCAGATGAGTGCAGAGCTGGTTGGGATCGCACTGTCCGTTGAACCGGGGCACAGCTATTACATTCCGGTAGGGCACCGTATTGGCGACACACCGCAGCTCCCGCTCGCCCAGGTAGTCGATGCTTTGCGCCCGGCGCTGACTGCCCCAGAGATTCCCAAAGTCGGGCATAACATCAAATATGATGCGATTGTGCTTGCCCGGCATGGTCTGGAGGTCAATCCCCTTAGCTTTGATACGATGATCGCCGAGGCCCTGACCCGGCCAGACAGTTCGTTTGGGAAGCTGGGCCTCAAAAGTGTTGCCTTCTCGCGCCTGGGCGTCCAGATGACCGAGATCGAAGAACTGATCGGACGTGGGAAAAATCAAGTCACGTTCGATCTGATCCCGGTTGAGCGTGCGGCCCCCTATGCTGGGGCCGATGCAGATATCACACTCAGGTTGCTGGAGGAGGCCAGGCAGGATCTCAGGGTTCACAACCAGGAGAAACTGTTCTACGAGCTGGAGATGCCGCTCGTCCCTGTGCTGATCGACATGGAACGCACCGGCATGCTGGTCGATGGGCATGCCCTGCGCCGCATGTCCAAGGAGGCAGGTGAAACGCTCTCTGATCTCTCCAGCCGCATCTACGGCATCATCGGTTACGAGTTCAACCTCAATTCGGCGCAGCAGTTAGGCAAGGCTCTGTTCGAGGACCTGGGGCTGCCTGTCCAGCGTAAGACGTCAACCGGGCGCTACTCAACAGCCGCGGATGTTCTAGACTCGCTCCGAGAGCACGATACGACGGGTATTGTGGATTTGCTGCTGGAGTACCGCGAACTGGAGAAACTGCGCTCGACATATTTGGATGCCCTGCCCGCGCTTGTGAACCCGCACACTGGCCGCCTGCATTCGTCGTTCAGCCAGATCGGTGCCAGCACCGGGCGGCTCAGTTCCAGCGAGCCTAACTTGCAGAACATCCCGATTCGCAGCGAACAGGGCCGCCGTGTGCGCGAAGCCTTCATCGCGGCGCCAGGCTATGTGCTGATCGGCGCTGACTACTCGCAGGTCGAGCTGCGTATCCTGGCACATATGTCGGGGGATGAAGCGCTGCGCCAGGCCTTCCTGGAGGATCAGGATATCCATGCCACCACAGCAGCCACAGTGCACAATATACCGCTGGAAGATGTCACGCCAGCACAGCGCAGCTTTGCGAAAGCTGTCAACTTTGGGCTGCTGTACGGGATGGGGGCCTTTCGGCTTGCACGCGATTCGGGACTGACTATGGACGAAGCGGAAGACTTTATTAATGCCTACTTCGAGCGCTTCCCACGCGTGCGGAGCTACCTGGATGGGACACGCAAACAGGCCGCCGAACAGGGGTATGTTGAAACGTTACTGGGGCGGCGCAGGTACTTCCCGATCCTTCAATCCAATGACACCGGCCAGCAGGCTATGATCCAGAAGCGTGCGGCCGAGCGTGAAGCCGTCAATATGCCTATTCAGGGCACGGCGGCTGATATCATCAAGATCGCCATGCGTAAGTTGTATGATGCATTGAATAGGCAGGATTTGCATGGCAAGATGATCCTGCAGATTCACGACGAACTGATCTTCGAGGCACCTGAGCCCGAAGCGCATGAGACGGCTGAACTGGTGCGTGAGATCATGAGCACGGCATACCCGCTCGACGTGCCGCTGAAAGTTGATGCACATATCGGACATAACTGGGGTGAGCTGAAGTAGCTCTGCCACTCCCCGGGCTACGGCCATGGAGATCACTGTCAACCGGTGGATATAATCCTGTCATGAATAATCCAGAAAACCGCAAATCAGATAACCGCCAGTACTGGTTGTTCGCAGCCCTGGGATGCGCGATTCTGCTCTGCGCGGGAATGGTCGTCGCAGTAGCAGGAGGCTTGATCGTAATCCTGGGGGTTTCCCCTCGTGGCATCGCGGGACCAGTTCCCGGGATAGCATTTCCGACCGCCACGCCTGGCATTGTCCAGCTCGCACCGCAGGCCAGCCCATTCCCAACTGCTGGCCTGATCGGCCCTGTGGATGAGTTATCGCGCCCAACTCTTGATGCGATCAATGCCGCTGAGGTGCCGCCGCGTGACCAGTATGCGCTGGCCATACGGCTGTTAGGCATCCCGGATGCCCAAACACCGATCGACCCGCCCGAGTTTCACCTCGGAGACGTCCAGAGCTTCTATGTCAACAATCTGGACACGGATGAGACGCTGACGGTTGATGCGGAGCTGGTCTATATCGCGGATCATGTCTATATGTGGGTGCAGCGCGACGTGCCCTATGAGCTTGAGGACATCGCTGCCTCCGCGCAGCGCTTCAGCGACTCGATCTACGAAACCAATCGTGCCATATTCGGCCTGGAACCATCACCCGGTATTGATGGTGATCCGCGCCTACACATTTTGCATTCGACGGAGTTAGGCTCAAGCATCGCAGGGTATTTCGGTTCGTCCGATGCGTTCCCGGCCCGGGTGATGCAGTACTCCAATGAGAAGGAGATGTTCTATATCAATATCTCCAATACGTTTCCTGGGACTGCGGATTACGATTCGACCCTTGCCCATGAGTTTCAGCATATGATCCACTGGAACGTCGACCGCAATGAGGCGTCCTGGATCAACGAGGGCATGAGTGAGATGGCGGCCTTCCTGAATGGGTTCGGCCCCTCGACGTTCCTGTATTCCTATTTGGGCGACCCCACAATCCAGCTTACCACCTGGCCAGAGGATGACAGCACATATCCGCATTATGGCGGCGCCTATCTGTTTGTGCAGTATTTCTACGACCGGTTTGGGTACGAGATGGTGCGCGATCTGGTTGCCAACCCACTGGACGGCCTGCACAGTGTGGATGACACACTGGAACGTGCCGGGGCCGGAATGACTGCGGATGATCTGTTCGCAGATTGGACGGTGGCAAACCTGATCAACACCCCGCGCGCTGGGGATGGGCGCTACTACTATCCCAGCATCCCCGATCTGGAGCCGCCATTTATCGCGGAGCGTATCAGCACTTTGCCATACTCGAACAGCCGCCAACCTGTGAATCAGTATGGTGTTCGCTATTTGAGCATCGAAGCGCCGGGCGAGATTACTGTGCGCTTTGACGGGTCGGAGATGGTCCCAGTACTCCCATTGGATGCAACCAACACGGATGGGGACCCTGCTACCGAGGATTCATTTGTGTGGTGGTCAAATCGCGCCGATGACAGCAACACTGCTCTCACCCGCCGTTTTGATCTGACAGGGGTGCAGAGTGCTACCCTGACCTATGATATCTGGTACTGGATCGAGAATGGATGGGATTTCGGGTATGTAGAGGTATCGACGGATGGGGGTGAGACCTTCGCCATCCTGCGCACACCGAATACATCCGATTACAATCCATTTGGCAACGCGTATGGACCGGGCTATACCGGGCGCAGTTCCGAACAGCCTGGCGCCAACGCGGGGGGCTGGCTGCGTGAAAGCATTGACCTGAGCACGTACGCAGGGAAAGAGATTCTGGTACGTTTTGAGATGGTCAACGATGACGCCGTAAACCAACCGGGGTTTGCCATCGATAACATCTGCATCCAGGAAGTGGGATTCTGTGACGATGCTGAGTCTGACGGGGCTGGGTGGGAATCCGCCGGATTTGCACGCATCAACAACATCCTCAAACAGCGCTTTCTTGTGCAGGTTGTTGTGCCGTCCGGACAGAGCTACGAGATCATCCCGATGTCCCTGGATAGTGAAAACAGGGGTTCACTGACCTTCCGTGTTGATGGACGCAGCCCTGCCACACTGATTATCTCTGGACTGACGCGCTTCACCACAGAGCCAGGAATCTATGACCTGGAGATTTCATCTTCGTAGCAACATAAAGTAAATCCAATCAAAAGCAAGGGGCGGTATGCTGTTCTCCAGACATACCGCCCCTTTTTTCAGGCTGGCCAAGCTTGCTGCTCAGGTCAGCTGAATCTCGCCTCTCTTGAGCGCTTCCAGCTCATTCTGGAGACGCTTGCGTTCCTCGTCTACTGCCTTCCGCACATCGCCGATCACTTTGTCTGCGCGGGCCTGCGCTTCAGAACGCAGCTCTTCACCAGACATAGGCGCGAACAGCAAAGCGATGATTGCGCCGACGAGGGCGCCAGCCAAGAGGCCCGCTAAGAAGCTCATAAACCGTGACATCTTCCAGCCTTCCCCTTAGTACTTCAAAGCGGATGCATCTTACCGCTGATTATAACACACAATAGAATACACTCAGTTACTGGCTTTTCCCCACAAACTTCGCACGTCTGCTGAGGTTAACATTCGCCAGCTTCCAGAGGCCAGCTCGCCCAAGCTGATCGGCCCGATTGCCACACGGACTAACCGCAGGGTGGGGTGGCCGACTGCAGCGGTCATGCGCCTCACCTGGCGGTTGCGTCCCTCGTAGAGTGTTATCTGCAGCCAGGCGGTTGGCACCGTTTTCCGGAAGCGGATTGGCGTGGAACGAGGCGGGAGGTTGGGCTCTTCGCTCAACAACCTGACCTGGGCGGGGGCAGTCACATAATCCTGAAGACGAACGCCGCTCGCCAACATGCGGAGGGCGTCCGGGCCGGGGATGCGCTCCACCTGGGCCAGATACACCTTAGGCAGTTTGTAGTGCGGGCTGGCGATACGCTGCTGCAGACGACCGTCGTCAGTCAGGATCAGCAGCCCCTCGCTGTCGCGATCGAGCCTCCCGGCGGGATAAACGCCCGGCACATCGATATAATCGGCCAGAGTTGGGCGACCTGCCTCGTCCGTAAAGCGACACAACACGTCATAGGGTTTATTGAAAGCCAGCGTTGGCATATCCAAGCCTTTATACAGCCCAAGATAGGCAGCCAGGCCATTGTAACGCACAGTTATCTGATATAGTACCGTTGCACTCTTGGCAATGTGTCGTGCAATCGACTAGGATAGTGGGGCAGCAAGGTAGAGGGAGAGAGGTTTATGCCTGAGCGCGACAACCGACCTGAGAGCAATCGTATCCGTCGCTTTCTCAAGCAGCGCGGCGAAACCACAGCGCCTCTTGACCCATCAGCCGTGCAGTCGCGAGAGCCGCGCACGTCACTCCCAGGCGATACCGGGCGGTTGAACGCAGAACAGAGGCGCTCGCTGACCATCCCGGGGCCAAGTGCGTTCGGGCCACGCTTCACACCCGAGGAGATAACTTACCACCCTGTGCCATATAATTACCGCTCTATACCCAGGCCCAACCGCTGGCGAGTGATTTTGAAGTTCAACGACCCGGCTCCGCGCATTACGGTCGGGTTGGATATCTTCGGTGATGTGATATTGGGGCGAGGGTCCGAGCGTAGTGCACTGCCCGATATCGATCTCGCGAATCTGCGGGCGTTGGATCTGGGTGTTTCCCGGCGCCACGCGATGCTGCGCCCAACGCAGAACCGCCTCTTTTTGATTGACCTGGAAAGCACTAACGGCAGCTATGTGAACGCAATCCCGGTAGGCCGTGGCATGGCACAGCGTGTCCAGTCGAGCGATCTGGTTTCATTGGCCGGGCTGACTTTCCACGTAGAGGTAGTACTTAACCCAAAGGGTGAAAAGTACGGTGTGGATTACGAGGACGAATCCAGCCGTCCATCAGGACGTGAGGATAACTCTCCCACGTTCAAAGTACGCTGAGCACTCCCCACCCAACGAAAACACCCATCCTGCAGGATGGGTGTTCGATATCAATAATCAGGATCGTGTGCCTATTTTGCTGTCCTGGCTTTATCCGCAATGGCTGTGAAGGCCTCTGAGTCGTGCATCGCCAGATACGCCAGAGCTTTACGGTCCAGCTCAATGTTAGCTTGCTTGAGCGCATGCATCAGGCGGCTGTAGGAAAAACCATTCTGCCGAGCCGCCGCATTGATGCGGACGATCCACAGGCTGCGCAGATCACGGCGGCGGTTGCGGCGGTCGCGGTAGGCATACCACAGCGACTTCATCATCGCCTCATTTGATCTGCGGAACAGGCGCCCACGTGAGCCGTACTGGCCCTTGACCGATTTAATGATACGCTTATGCCGCCGGCGTGTTACTATTCCACCCTTAACTCTCATCAGTAACCTCTCGCTTTACCTATTACTCAGACCCATCCGGGCTGGCTACGACTAGCGCTTGCCGCCCGAACGGCTGCCGGGGCGGGAGGGCTTGGAGTCGTACTTGTCAATATAGGGCATCAGACGGCGAATGCGTTTCTTGTCAGAACTCTGGACTGGCACCATCTCGCTCAGCATATGCTTGCTGCGCTTGGACTGGCGTACGCGAAAGTGGCCCTTTGGGCCGCGCGTGCGCACCAGCTTACCAGAGCCGGTCAGGCGGAAACGCTTGGCCGTTGCTTTGTGCGTTTTGAGCTTATACTTCCCGGTTTTCTGCTTCCTGGGCACTTGATCCAATCTCCTTCACATCTTAGTGACTGCACCGCCGCTGCCGCAGCGAGGGCACCTGTCTGAATTCGCATTAAAAGGCCGGACACACCCGGCGCCCGGCCTCCGGAAAAGCCGTTCCCTGTGTTAAGCTCTGTGCGAGTGGATTACTCAGCCCGCTCGCCCTGCCGTGGGGCCAGCACCATAAGCATTGTGCGGCCCTCCATATCAGGCTTCTGTTCGATCTGCGCCACATCATCCAGCTCAGCCGCAATGGCATCGAGCTGCTCACGCGCAATCTCCGGGTAGGTGATCTCACGGCCACGGAACCGGATACGTACCTTAACCTTCATGCCTTCTTCAAGCCAGCGCCGCGCATCGCGCACCTTAAAGCCTAGATGATGATCGGTTGTCTTAGGCCGCAGGCGAATCTCTTTAACCTCTACGATCTTTTGCTGCTTACGCGCAGCTTTTTCCTTCTTGGCCTGCTCGTATTGGAACTTACCGAAATCCATAATGCGGCAGACCGGCGGGTCAGCCTGCGGGGCGACCTCGACGAGGTCCAGTTCGGCATGTTCTGCACGATCCAGCGCCTCGTCAATTGACACCACTCCAATATTATCCCCCGTCTCTGTGATCAGGCGGACTTTAGGTGTGCGTATCTCCCCGTTGATGCGGTAGCGTGTCTTAGTTATGTGCGGACCCCTTGAATTGGCAACAATATATCTTTCTGTCAACCGATGATAGGCCGCAAAACTCAGGCGGCCCTGAAACATCGCGAGTCTACCATATCGGGCACACGTCCGTCAACTAAAAATCCCTCTTAATACCATTGCTGGCGCGGCTAGTCCGCACGATTAATCAGAAAAGTTGCACCCCGCTCAAAGTAATCGGCCATCTGCGAGCGTACAGGCTCAGGGACTCCCACTTCATCCAATGCTGCCAGCATATGTCCCAGCCATGCATCACGCTCTGCCTGCCCAATCGCGAACGGTGCATGGCGCATGCGCAGTCGTGGATGGCCGCGTTCTGCTTCATAGCGTGGCGGCCCCCCCCAGTATTGCGTTAAGAACAGGAACTGGTGCTTCTTGCCAGCCTCCAGATCGGCTGGAAACAAGGGACGCAGCAGCGGATCCTGTTCGATACGCGCATAGAAGCTCTCAACCAGGCGGTGGAAAACCGGATCGCCCCCGAGCTGTTCATATACTGTCTGTCCCCCCGGGTTGAGGACCAATGGTTCACCGGGCATTATCGCATTCCTAAGAACATGTAATCGATTGCCTTTGAGTATAGCGTATCCCTGGTGGGTACTCTGTGTATGTTTGGCGTATCGACATGATGGCGTTATATTGGCCGGGCCGCGTGCGCTCCTGCAGTGCGGGTGTAACGCTGGTGAAACAGCAGGTTTCTTCGATTTACTACAGCGCGGTATTCGTGCACGGCACTGCCAGACGATGCCAAGCCAGACCTTATAGCACATCTGAAAGCATTCTCCGCATGAGCACCTACGAGCACATCACTACCTATGCTGTTATTGACCTAGACGCCATCGCCCGTAATGTGCGGGCGATCAAGGCCCACATTGGACCGCATGTGGCGATTTATGGGGTGGTTAAGGCAAATGCATACGGGCATGGAGCAGGATACGTCGCCCAGACGCTGATCGCGAATGGCGTGCAGGCACTGGCTGTAGGCCGCACCGACGAAGGCGTCCAGCTCCGGCGGCTGGGAATCAATGTGCCAATCCTGAACCTGTGTTACACCCTCCCTGGTGAAGCGCGGCTGACGGTCGAACATGATCTGATCTCCGCGGTCAACAGCCTTGAGGGCGCGCAGGCACTTTCAGCTGCCGGTTCGGCGCTGGGGAAGCGCGTGCCTGTGCACATTAAGGTGGATACGGGAATGGGGCGCTACGGGCAGTTCCCCGATGAGGTGCTGCCATTTGTTCGGGCGGTCAGCGCCCTGCCTAACTTGACCCTGGATGGCATCTTCACACACTTTGCAACTGCTGACGAGGCGGACAAGACCTTTGCGCAGCAGCAGTTCAGCACCTTCAAGAAGACGCTTGGCGAGTTGGAAGAAGCCGGGTTTCACTTTCGGGTGAGACATGCGGCAAACAGCGCGGCCACACTTGATATGCCCGAATCGCATCTCGACGCGGTGCGTCCAGGTATTATCTTGTACGGGATGTACCCTTCGACCCAGGTCCGGCGGAACGTGGCGCTTACTCCCGCGCTCACACTGAAAAGTCATCTGGGGCGCGTGCGCACCCTGCCAGCAGGCGCCTCTGTGGGATATGGGCGCTCATTCATTGCTCAGCAGCCTACGTCGATCGGGCTTGTTCCGGTCGGCTATGGAGATGGCTTTCACCGGCTGCACGGGAATCGTGGGCAGGTGCTCATTAACGGGCAGCCCGCCCCAATCGTTGGGCGTGTGTGTATGGATCAGTTCATGGTAGACCTCTCAGCAGTACCAAACCCGCAAGAGGGGGATGAGGTCGTGTTAATCGGCCGCCAGGATAACGCCGAGTTCAGCGCAGAAGATGTGGCGCGTGTAGCAGAAACCATCAATTATGAGGTTACTACCGGGCTAACCCGGCGCATCCCACGTGTGTATGTCAGGCAGGGTCAGGTGATCGACGTCGTTCGCCTCACAAACTGCGATTATTGACCCTCATTTATGCTATACTAATATTGACGGCGGCAATCATATGCGGTAATATGCCGACGCTTTTCTTGTGCAAGGGTCGGTTTTGAGTGTCTCTTCTTGCTTGAGAAGCAAGAGGGGGCATGTTATAATCCGGCGCAGTGCCGATGTAGCTCAATAGGCAGAGCAGCTGTTTTGTAAACAGCCGGTTATGGGTTCGAGTCCCATCGTCGGCTTGCACAGTGTGCACATTGAAAGATGGATATTTGTTACCACTATGGGTCCGTGTCCCGAGCGGCAAAGGGGGTGGACTGTAAATCCACTGGCGTAACGCCTTCGTAGGTTCGAGTCCTACCGGGCCCACTGTTTCTGTTGAGGCATCACGTGGGGATGTAGCTCAGTTGGGAGAGCACCGCCTTTGCACGGCGGGGGTCAGGGGTTCGAGTCCCCTCATCTCCACCAACTCCGCTCCGGACGCGTCAGCAGAAGCACTAGCTATGCCCACGTAGCTCAGACGGTAGAGCACATTCTTGGTAAGAATGGGGTCATGGGTTCAAGTCCCATCGTGGGCTCCTGTTTCGCTTGTACTGATACGGGTAAATTTGATCAACTCCAGAGGGAAAAGACGTCTCTCGCGTTGGAGGCAAGGAGTAACCAAGGCATGGGCAAGGCAGTATTTGAGCGGACGAAGCCGCACGTGAATGTAGGGACGATCGGGCATATCGACCACGGGAAGACGACACTGACCGCAGCGATCACGAAGGTGCTGGGGATGAGGGGGATGGC